>APMI01000104.1_pt1 | contig 1459821 bp, 1273 predicted proteins | sample 667938 | NCBI WGS metagenome assembly APMI01 (sample SAMN01084076, study PRJNA167559) | wastewater metagenome | biome: Wastewater | place: Denmark: Ejby Moelle, Odense | collected 2011-11-28 | reverse complement strand
TTACACTTTTACAATGCTTCATGTACAGGCCCGGGCTTGCATATAAAAAAATGAGTACCGTTTGGTGGCACTCGTTGATCAATAATTAAGGTTGTAAGGCTCGTAAAGATAATAAAATTATTGAGGGCAACCCATTTGTTCTAGGTATAAATACTCAATTATCAATATGAGTATTTCATCTCTAAAAATAGCCTGGGAAGATCAATAGGTTTGTTGCCAAGGTTCTGCTTCATCAAAATTGTTTACTAATTGCTGTTTGTTACCCGCAGAATGCCTGTTTAAAAATTTTTAAAATAACCCACAATGAGAAAAAAGTTACCCCTGCAAGGGCTGCTGCATTACTGTTTAGTAGGCCTTTTTTGTATGTTAGGAGCATTTTCGCTTCATGCCCAGCTTGGCCAAACAAACTGGAAGTTCAGTAACCCAAAGCCCGTTGGTTTTACCATAACGTACATGTCTTTTTACGATGACAATAATGGTATTGCTGTTGGCGGTGCCGGTTGCATTGCCAAAACAACGGATGCGGGTCAAACGTGGAAATATGGCGTTTTCTCATACACCGATGCTGCAGGCATTGTGCAGAGGCCTTCTTTTTCGGATGTGCATTTTGTAACACCTACCGTTGCTTATGCTGCAGGCGGAACAGGTATATTGATCAAGAGCACCGATGGCGGGCTTAACTGGAACATTGTAAGTAATCCATTGTTAAATGTATCAAGGAACCTGAATGCTGTTTGGTTCCTGAATAAAGATACTGGCTATATTGGTGGGCAGTCGCTGATTGATGCTTCGTCCACCGCTGTGGGCACAGTCATTACTTCCAACATGACCGACCCTAATGCTGCCCCTAAATTGTATTTTACCAAAAATGGCGGTGCCACTTGGGATTCATTGATTGCACCTATTGGCGACCTTACCAATATGGGTTTTGTAAATGCACCTTCTGCACCTTCATTGTATCCCACTGTAAAAGTGCCCATCAGGGCTGCAGGCAAAGAAATATACCGCATAAAATTTGTGAACGATTCCATTGGGTACGTTGTGGGCAGTCTCAACAATACTTCGGAGAGATACCAGAATACAGCAACTACCACCACTACCAGCAACGGCAACTATGCTGCCCTCGTTTGGAAGTTCAGGAAAGGTATTTTATACGATTACTCGCTGAGTAAGGAAAGGTGCGGCTACTCCGGCATATTGCCTTCCGGCGGAACGCTTACTGCCACAACTGCCTACAGTTCTAACAGCACACCGGGGGGCCAGAACCTGAAAGCCTTTACGGCCATCAACGATTCTGCAATACTTATAGCCACGTTTAACAACAACATGATTGTACGGGTTAAAACAGGCATCAACGATAGTACGGCCATTTCCACACAAACGGCCAAGTCGCCGGGTATTTACGAAGTAGTGTACAATGTGCAGCCACCCAATGGTTATCCCTTGGTGCCTTCAACAGGTGCGGTGTTTAGCACTTCCAATATTGTAAGTATGGACAAGTCTGCCATTAATGGAGGTATCTTCATGAATGGCGGACAGGGTAGGGCCATCTTTACTACCGATGCCGGTACTACTTGGAAAACAACACAGGCACTGCCTGCTTCTACCAACTTTACTACTGCACAAACCTATGGGTTGGATATTACCCCTAATGGAAGGGTGATTATTGCCGGTGCCGATGGTGCCATGGCCGACTCTTTGAGCGGAGTATGGACCAGTGCCTACAAAAATGCAAAACCGGGTGTTGGATATAACCAGGTTGATTTTGCAGACTGTAACAATGGTGCTGCAATGGGTGGCAACGGAGCAATACAAATAACTACAGATGGCGGCCAGAACTGGACCGATAAAACGGTGGCCAGCTTTGCCGCAAGCCTTATCAGTATTTATGGCATGTCGTACCAGGCTACCAACAAATTATACTTCTCTAGCAGCAACGGAAATATTTATATGTCGCCAGACCAGGCCACCAGCAATAACCTTATTTTCTCCGACCCATTGGGCGGCGTAAGTTATGGTATGGCTTCTTTTGGTAGCAGGATATGGGGGCTTTCATGGAGAGGTTCACAAGCAAACGAAAAACTGGTCGTGTTCCGCTCTTTCAACAATGGGCTTACTTGGGACACAGCCAAAGGCTTCCCCACAGGTGCCAATGCACCGCTTTGCCAAACCATCAAATTCGTTTCGCAGGATACTGGCTACATTTCTGGTTATAAAGGAAAAGTGTTTAAGACCATTGATGGCGGTATCAACTGGACCGATGTATCTCCAAGTGCTGCCGTTGCAACAGCCAGTACCAATGCCATGGGGGTATATGACAGGAACACGGTGTACGTTTACCAATCTGCTTTTCCTAACAAATATCTTTTTAAAACCACCGATGGCGGTGCCACTTGGACTAACATAATGCCTACAATGACCAACTATGCATCGGCCAATATAACCGGGTTTATACTGCACGATGCCAATACTGTATTTGCCATTTATGGTGGCGGAAGGTTACTGAAAACAACTGATGGGGGCACAACATGGGCGGTGGAAGAAGTGCCTACTGCCGGGCTGCTTGCAGCAGGGGTATTTGTTCCTAAAACAGTACCTGCAGGCACACCTGCAAGCAACAGGAAAATGTTTATTGTAGGTGGCGGTACACCGGTTGCCTATTCGCAGATATTGGAGTACGGCACCCAGGCATTGATCAACACATCCAGCACCGAAAGCATTACCAATGCCAATTGTACCAATTTAACTGCAGGTGCAGTTACCGTTAATGCGGTTGGTGGCATTGCCCCTTATACGTATAGCCTAAATGGAAGTGCCTTCCAATCGGCCAATACATTTACGGGGTTGACGCAAGGTGCAAAAACATTGATTGTTAAGGATGCGGGTTGCCAAACCGTTACCAAAACGATTACCATTGGCTTTACGGATAACCTTACATTGACTACAACACCTGCTGTTGATACTTCGGTTTGTGCCGGTGCACCAGTGCCATTGGTTGCTACCAGTGCCGCATCGGCCACTTATAGCTGGACGCCGGTTTCGGGCCTAAGCAATAACAACACAGCCAATACTACTGCAACTGTAAACGCCAATGCCAGTTATACTGTTACTGCTTCTTTAAATGGTTGCGTAAGAACAAAAATCATTCCTATAAAGATCAAGGCAAACCCTGTAATCAGTGCCGGTCCTGATAAAACCATTGTGCAGGGCGATGCTGTTATACTGAATGGTTCCGGTGGTGCGGGTGTTATTACATGGACACCTTTCGGGACCCTGGTGGGTGCCAATACCTATACGCCAACTGCCACACCTACGGTGAGCACATTGTACACATTAAAGGTTGTTGACAATAACAGTTGCACTTCTACCGATGATGTATTGATAACCGTAATTCCTTACTGCCTTAAACCAATGGCTGCCTTTACACCAAACAATGATGGCATCAACGATAAATGGCTGGCCACAGTTGGCGGTGCATGTACCATTAAGGTAAGTGCCACCGTGTACAACAGGTATGGCAACGCAGTGTACAAGAACGACAATTATCAAAATGATTGGGATGGAAAGTACAAAGGGGAGCCATTGCCAGATGGTACCTACTACTATTCAATCATCTACCAATTGATTAATGGTAATAGCATTGTAATGAAAGGTGACCTAACAATATTGCGATAATTCTTTAAAACAATCATCATGAAACGTATAGCATTCATCATACTTTTTGTTGCAGCCATTGGCAAGGCCAATGCACAGCAATTGCAGGCATCTTCTTTCTACGAACTGCAGGGGCTTATCTACAACCCTTCGTTTATGGGGGTTGACAAATATTCAACTGTAGGTGCCAATTACCGTACACAGTGGAGTGGCATCAATGGTGCACCGAGAACGGCCAATGTTTTTGGATCGTTTGCCCTGCCCGAACAGAAACTGGGTATTGGCGGTTATGTGTATAGCGATAAAACAGGCCCAACTTCCCGCAATGGTATATCATTGTCAATAGCCAAGCACATTGTCTTCAATGACAAATCGAAATTCTCTTTTGGTATCGAAAACAGGATACAACAGTTCCGTATTGACCAGGCCAAACTGGCTGAAACATTGGGTACGGACCCTGCTATTGGAAATAACAACAACAGTTTTAAATACGATGCGGGTGTGGGTATTTCCTATACAAACGAAAGGTTACAGATTGGTGCATCCGTGGCACAACTGCTTCAGACAAAACAGAACAACTATACCGGTAATTTATTGAGGAGCCAGGAAGCACGTTTGTACAGGCACTACTACCTAAACGGTTCCTACAAATTGACGTTGGATGAAAGCAGTACGCTTACACCCAACTTCCTGATCGTGTACCTGCCCAATGCAACAACGGAATACAATATTGGTGCAAAGTTCAGGTACCAGGACATTTTTTCTGTTGGCGTTGCAACAAGTGCCACGCTGAATGCAAGCTTCTCTGTAGGACTGAACATTACAAAGAACATTGCTTTTGATTATGCTTTTGATTTTTACAACAACCCAAGCGATAACCAAAATGTAAACATGAATTCGCATGAGTTCATGCTGAGATATTTTTTCAAGAAATAAACCTGGAAAAACCAATGGATTATATGCCCTTCCCTTTTCTTTTTAACCATTGATGTAATGGAGATGCCTATTATGTTCTATCAACGCAGCATGTCAGGAAGAAGTGCCCTTTTGGGGTTACTTCTTCTTGTTGTATTCAGTAGTAGCCAGGCACAGGACAGATCCAATAAGGGAAAAGAGTTCTGGTTGGGCTACGGGCACAATATCCTCTTTACTGCCGATAACCCGGTAAATGCACAAACGCTGGTATTGTACCTGAGTGCCGAACAGGCAGCAACAGTAACAGTTTCGGTAAACGGAACGTCGTTCAGCCAAACCGTGAATATTCCTGCCAATACGGTAGACTTCTCCATCACCATTCCAAAAACAGGTGCCAACGATGCAAGGATACTTGCAGAAGGCCTTTCCACCAAAGGCGTACATATTGTGAGTGATGTGCCCATTGTGGCATATGCACATGAATACGGGCTATTATCATCGGGTGCAACCATGCTGATGCCTGTGGAAACATTTGGATACACCTACTATTCGCTCAACTATACACAATCATCAAACTATCCAAACTGTTTTTCCTGGTTCTATGTGGTAGCTTCCGAAAACAATACAAGGCTGTTGATTACTCCATCCGACACTACACAGGGTGGTTGGCTGCCCACACAGTCTTACACGGTAAATTTAAACAAGGGAGAAATTTATAATGTGTTTGGCAAGTCTACGGGCTCGCTTGTCGGAAAAGACATGTCTGGAAGCAAGATCGTTTCCATTGCCGGTGCCGATGGTAGCTGCCATCCGGTAGCTGTTTTTTCGGGCAGTAGCCGTAACGACTTGCTAAGTCCTAGTTGTACCTATACTTATGTTTCAGGTGGTAATATTTACAATGTGAGTGGCAACGGCGGGGAGTTCATGATGCAGCAGATTTTCCCAGCAAATGCATGGGGCACAAAATACATTACTTATCATACCATCAACAATACGGGTGGCAATATTGTGGCACCCTTCTATACCATTTACCGCGTGGCTGTACGCAACCCTTCCACTGTTGTAAAAAGGAACGGTACTGTGTTGACGGGATTGATCAATAATTTCTACTACGAATTCACCAGCAGTTCGGGCGATGTGATAGAGGCAGACCAGCCCATACTGGTAGCCCAATACACCACTTCCACCAACCAATGTGCAGGTGCCACCGATAATCCTTCTGGTGATCCAGAAATGATTTACTTAAGTCCTATTGAACAAGGGGTGAAATCCGCCATGTTTTACAACACCAGAAAGCAGGATATATCGTTGAATTTTGTAAACATTATTGTGCCTGTCGCAGGTGTTGCCTCCCTGTTGATTGATGGTACGGCACCGGATCCTGCGGAATATGTACCGCATCCTGTAAACAGCAATTACGCAGTGGTGGTAAGACGGCTATACGTTGCTGCACAGCATAGCATTACTTGCGATTCCACCTTTATTTCCACGGTGTATGGCACGGGTGTTTACGAAAGTTATGGATACAATGTTGGCACATTGGTAAACAACCTGAATGCAATTGGCATTATTAAAAACGTGTACAATACAAGTGGAAATCTGGATACTTTTACCTGCCCCAAAACGCCGCTAAGGTTATTGGTGAAACTTGCTTACAAAGCCACTTCCATCAACTGGCATTTAAGCCAGGTTACTGGTGCAGGCATCAGTCCCAATGTGGATTCTATTATCAATAACCCTGTTCCCATAGATTCCAACTTTGTATATGGAAGAAAATATTATACCTACACCCTTCAACAGGATTTTACATTTGCCAATATTGGTAGCTACTATGTTCCGGTTACCTACACCTCACCAGATATAGACAATTGTAACCAGACGGAGAATACAACCATCAAGGTGGTAGTGAAGGCAGGTCCCGATGCCAACTTTACGTTTTCTGCTGCCAATTGCTTAACGGATACTGTGCACCTTACCGGAACCACGGTTGCCAACGGGTTTAACCTGATTGGTTATATCTGGAGCTTTGATGACAACACAACAGCTTCTGGCATTGACACGGTGAAAAAGTTTGCCACACCCGGCAACCACGATGTCAAATTTCTTGTGTACGCCGATAATGGATGTGCAGGTACCACAACTAAAACCATAAGTGTACTGCCCAGCCCTGTTGCAGCATTTGGTGCAACCAATATTTGTTCTGGCGATTCCACATTGATCACAGACAATTCATCGGTAACGCAAGGAAGCATCACCAATTGGTACTGGAATTTTGGTGACAATAGCACGGCCACATTAACCAATGGCAATGCCTTTAAACATAAGTATGTAAATGCAGGCAATTATACGATTTACCTAATTGCCACGTCCAGCAATGGCTGTAAGAGTGATACGGCAAAGCAGCAGATTGTTGTATCGGCAAAACCGGTAGCAAAATTCACGTCAAGCGGAAGTGTTTGCTTAGGGCAGTCTGTTTTGTTTACAGACAACTCTTCTGCCACGCAAGGAAGCATGGTAAACTGGAAGTGGGATTTTGGCGATGGCAATACGCAGGCATATACCAATGCAGCACCATTTAACTATACGTACACTGCCGCAAGCAATTACACGGTAAGCCTTAATGTAACGGGCTCCAACGGCTGCATAAGCGATACATTTAAGTTGCCCATGACCATATTCAGCAAACCTGTTGCCACCATTACTGCCTTGGGCAAACCTTGCATCGATAGCATGTTTACCTTCACATCTTCCATTGTGCCCATTGCAGGAACACCCATTACCTGGTATTGGGATTATGGCAATATGCAGACACAGACTATCAACACTACCAATATCGCCACCAAAGCATACAATGCCACAGCATCCAACTTAATTGTCAGGCATGCAGTTGACATTAACAACGGTTGCAGAAGTGATACCGTACCCTATGCAATACCATTTATAAAAGCCAACCCTGTTACCAACTTCAGCATTGTGGGCGATACGCTTTGTGAACATAAACCACTTCAGTTTACTGCACCAAGTAATCCGCTTGCAGCCATTTGGCAATGGGATTTTGGTAACGGAACAGGAAATGATGTGCCACCCTTTTACAGGACTTACGCCACTGCAAACAACTATTCGCCTACCTTAAAAGTATTTACGGCTGAAGGTTGCGGCTCTGCACCTGTATCCAAAAACATGACCATTTATCCTGCGCCGGTAGTGAATGCCGGGACTGATAAATTTATCAATGCTGGCAGTTCTGTAACGATGGATGCTTCAATTGTCAATCCATCGGACTATACATTTTTATGGACGCCAAGCCAATATTTGAATGATGCAACATTGCTGAACCCGCTATGCACGCCGTTGAGTATGACAAATGTGTATGTTATACATGCTTACAACCAATTAAGTAAATGTGAAGCGACAGATACGGTAATGGTAACTGCACTTCAGAAGTTAATTATTCCTAATGCGTTTTCGCCCAATGGCGACCGTATAAACGATACATGGGATATACCTTCGCTGCAAACCTACCCCGATGCACTAGTAGAAGTGTATAACAGAAACGGGCAGCAGATTTTCCAGGCACCCCGCGGTTATCCCGTTGCCTGGAATGGTACCTATAATGGAAAGCAATTACCTGTAGGTGTGTATTATTATATCATCCGTATAAAAAGTGCCGACGCTGTTTTGTCTGGCAGCCTGACCATTTTACGGTAACCCATTATGCATGAAACAGCCAAAAAATAAAGTAGCCAAATTTTTAAGATTTTTTTTTTTTTGAAACTCGATGCTCCTATATTTGCAACCCCTAACGGGAACGGGAGGTAGTTCAGCCCGGTAGAATACTTGGTTTGGGACCAAGGGGTCGCAGGTTCGAATCCTGTCCTCCCGACATACAACGTTCCTCTTTAGATCGAATGCCTGTAAATAGTTAATGTTTACAGGCATTTTTGTTTCCTGCACATCAAAAAATATCAATTAATATCAGTCCTGTTGTGAGCCGATTTGTGAGTCGGACAAGGCATGGCCTTTGAAACTCATGGGATTGCCCGCAAACAGTTGGCCCATAAGGATCACGGTCATTTTTTATGACCTTTTTTGAGAGGATTCGAAATGGATTCGAACCTGCGGAGCGCGAAAAACAGTGAGTGGATTATTGAACCATTTCAGAACATGTCAAAACAAATTAGTTATGAAGACAACACACACTTTCGGCATCGACTTCATTATCAGGCGGTGCAAGGAAAACAGAGAGAAGGCATTTATCTATGCACGCATTACCGTTGATGGCGAAGCCAAAGAAATCTCCTTGAAGGAACGGATCAGTCCCACCGAATGGGACAACAAAAACGAAACAGTTACCGGTAAATCCATACAGGTAAAATCCATCAACAACTTTATCGAGGAAACACGTTTCAGGATAAAGGAACATTACCGTGCACTCCAACAGAAAGAGGAACTGGTCACTGCTGAAACTGTGAAGCAGTCCTACCTAGGAAAGCACACTTCACTGAAAGGCCACAGCCTTGCGGAACTGTTGGATTACTATAAAAAGATATGGGAAGGAAAATTAAAGCATGGCGGTTTCAAGAACTACAGGACAACTATTGAATACATCAGACTCTTCCTTGATAATAAATATACATCCGGTGATGTGTTCCTTTCGCAACTGAACATGCAGACGATAACGGAATTCGAATACTATGTCCGCATGACCCCTGTCAAAAAACATGACCCTTGTTTAGGCAACGGTCTTGCGAAGCATATACAAAGGTTCAAAAGGATCATCAATTGGGCTGTGGAGATAGAATGGATGAAAACCAATCCTTTTGAAAAATATAGTTACCCATTGAAAAGGAGCAAACGCAAGAAACTTTCCATACAGGAACTCGTTGCACTTGAAGGGAAGGAATTCCAGGATGCAAGCCTGAACTATGTAAAGGACCTGTTCCTGTACAGCTGCTTCACGGGGCTTGCCTTTGTTGATGCGATGTCACTTAAAGAAAGTGATTTTGAATGGGAACCGAACGGTACGGTATGGTGCAGGAAGTACAGGACGAAATCGGATGAGCTTTCAATGGTGCCACTATTAAAATCTGCAGCAACGATCCTTAATAAATACCGCAACGATGGCGACCAACAAAGGGAAACTGTTTTCCCTGTCGTAACGAACCAGTACATCAACAGGTGCTTAAGGGTGATCAAGGAAGCATGTGAGATAACCACGCCCATGACCTTCCATATAGCACGGCACACATTTGCCAAAACAGTTGCATTGAAAAACGGTGTGCCATTGGAAACAGTGCAGATGATGATGGGGCATACCAAGATAAGCACCACGCAGATCTATGCGGATGTGGATGAAGAAAAGATCAGCGATGACATGAACGGGCTGGAGGACAAGCTCAATATCAAAAGGCAGATCGTAACGATGGCCAACCAACTGAAAGCTGTGTAGGAGATTGCTGTATAATTCGCCAGAACTGCTTTCCGCAGGGTAGTTTTGGCGGGTTATAAAAGAAATATATCCCGCCAGAACCCCTTTCCCGAAGACGGATTTGGCTGGGGATAGAAAATTAACCGCAGCCAAATCTGTATATTTTTTACTTACTTTTGGCTGAGGATAAAAAATTAACCTCAGCCAAATCTTTTATTAAACCTTGTTTCGTATGGAAAAACTAGTAGGGAGGAAAGAAGAAAAGCAGCTATTGGAGAATGCCCTATCAAGCAACAGTGCAGAACTGATTGCGGTATTTGGCAGGCGGAGGGTCGGCAAGACCTTTCTCATAAGGTCCGTGTACGAAAAAAATATTTCCTTTGAATTCTCCGCAGTCCACAATGCAAACATGCAGGAACAACTGGAAGGTTTCAGCAAGGCCTTGAGAAAGGCAATGAACAGCCCGGTAGCCTTAGCGGTCCCATCAAGCTGGATAGAGGCCTTTGAGCAACTGGAGAACTTCCTGGCGCCAATTGTAACCAAGAAGAAGGCGGTAGTATTCTTTGACGAGTTCCCATGGATGCACACGCACAAATCAAATTTCCTTAAGGCCTTTGAGCATTTCTGGAACAGTTACGCTTCGAGGTACCCCAACCTCACCGTTGTAATCTGCGGTTCGGCAGCATCATGGATGATACAGCATGTGGTCAACAATAAAGGAGGGCTCCATAACAGGCTTACAAGACGCATAAGGGTACTGCCATTCACAGTGTTTGAAACCGAAGCATACCTTAAAAGCCGCTCCGTAAATATCGACAGGTACCAGATACTGCAACTCTATATGGTAATGGGAGGCATCCCGGAATACCTGAAAAATATAATGCCCGGAGAAAGCTGCACACAGGTAATAGACCGCCTCTGTTTCACAAAACATGGGGCCCTGAAAGACGAGTTCGAAAACCTCTATCCAGCACTGTTCGACAATGCAACAAACCACATAGCAATTATCCGTGCACTTGCAGCCATAAGCAAGGGCATGACAAGGAACGAAATAATAGCAGCATCCCATCTTACTTCGGGTGGGACAACAACAAAAACCTTGGATGAACTGGAGGAGTCGGGATTTATTTCATCATATATACCTTTCAATAAGACATCCAAAGAAACGGTCTACAGGTTAACAGATGAATACTCGCTTTTCTACCTGAAATATATGGAGAAAAAAAGGGCAAGCGGTTCCGGGACATGGATGAGGGTAAGTGAAAGCCCTTCCTGGAAAAGCTGGAGCGGTTATGCCTTTGAAGCGATCTGCATAAAGCATGTCCAACAAATAAAAGAAGGTTTGGGAATATCTGCTGTATACACAGAAGAATCGGTTTGGAGGCATGTCCCCGGCAAGAGCCAACCGGGTGCACAGATCGACCTGCTACTGGACCGGAAGGATTACTGCATCAATATCTGCGAGATGAAGCTATCCGAGGGCATGTTCAATATCACAAAGAAATATGCTGCTGAGCTTGAACAGAAGATTGCAGTATTCAAGGCAGTAGAGCAACCCAAGAAAACGATTTTCCTTACAATGGTCACAACTTATGGGGTAGCAAGGAACCAATACAGCAAAGGCCTGGTACAGAGCGAACTGACCATGGATATACTTTTTGACTAGTGCTTACCAATTGGGCAGTCACTGTCTGCCCAATTGGATGGGAAGCTAATTGGCCCATCAGCAATAAGTCAATTGCAACAAGATGTAATTGGACAGTCGCCGACTGTCCAATCAAGCAAAACGGAATGGAAGCCTTTAGGAGCATGGGTTCCACCCATCATTCATTACCCTCAGCAAATGCAAAAAGGGAAAAATGATTCCATGTCAACCATGAAGACTATGCAGCCTGAACCGAATGACCCACACAATTACTGTAACCTGCTCTCACACTTGTTTTCCCTTGCCAACGCCCCCTTACCAACCGAAGGGGCTTGACAAGGGATTGTATCTTTATGTGCTTTCATCAAGACGGAACTTTACAAGAATCCTTTAGAAATTAATTAAGGATTAGCAGCTTCTTTTTTCTTCAACAGTATTTCAATCTCTGCAGCAATCAACTGGCGTATGTCATATTTGATCTGGAAATAATTGTCCATGATTTCCTGCTGTGATACTTTGTTAACGACGGAGATATCCTTAAACAATTTCATTTCAGCATTCATCATTTCAGTCTCATTAATAATCTCGGCATGGAACATTTTCAACTTGATTTTTTCATCAGGGTTATCTGCCACCATTCCCACAAATTCACCAGATGAAAGTGAAGCGATTTTTGATGCTGGTATTGCAGCCTCCAATTGTTTCGAACGGCTGATAGAAGTGTCTGTTCTGTTGATAGAAAGGCTCTCCCTGTCCTGCATAATTTTGCCGAACCGTTCCGACAGTGTTTTTGCAGTATCGCCTGTTACCTGTCCGCTGATGATATTGCCACAGATATTGATGATGACATCTGCCTGTTCCTTGCCATAGTCTTTGCGCAACTGGCTGAAGTCCTGCATCGCCAAAGTCGTTGCAACTTTATTGCTCCTTGCAGTAGCGATCAATGAATCCATGTTGTTGAAAAAAATGGTAGGGAATTCATCAAATACCAATGAACATTTCTGCTTGCCTTTCTTGTTCACTATTTTGATCAGCCTTGAAATATATAACGATAGTACAGCACCATAAATGCTTTGCTTTTCGGGGTTGTTACCTACGCAGACAATCTTTGGTTCTTCAGGGTTATTAATATCCAATGTGAAATCATTGCCCGACAGCACCCAATACAGTTGTGGTGAAGCCAACCGTGCCATACCAATCTTGGCACTTGCGACCTGTCCTTCCAACTGTTCCATTGCATCATTTTGAAAAGCAGTAATGAAGGGATTGACGAGCACTTCTATCTCCGGTTCCGTGTTCAATACAGGAAGCAGTTTATCATACTCCGCCTGCATGAGTTCGATCACATGCGGCAAGGTGCAGTACCTGCCGTTGTCATATTTGCGCAGGAACCAGATGATGGCTGTCAAAAAATTGATGGGCGATTCAATAAAGAAGTCACCCTGCTTTTTTATCCACTCACGGTTCAATCCCATGAGAATAGTCCTTGCGGATTCTGTCGCATCAGTAATATCGTGCATGGCATCGGGGTCCAATGGATTGCAACGGTGCGAACGTGACAGGTCATCAAAATTGATTGCATAGAAGGAGGGTGGTACAGCATACTTGTCCTTGTTCTGCATGAGCCAATTGTAGGCTGCTTTGGTAAGGTCATCGTATTTGAAATCATAAATGAACATCGCATAGCCTTTTTCGATCTGCTGTTTGATCAATGGAAGGATGATGAACCATGACTTGCCTGCACCAGGGCTACCTGTTACAAGGAACCCCCTAAAAGGATTGATGATGTTGATATAACTGTTCCGTGTTTTATCCTTCAACCTGTAACGTCCTGTGAAGTGGATTGCGTATTCATTTGTTATCCATCTTTCTTCCTGTGGAAAGGATTCATTCAGGTCGTTGAAAATATCGCCTGATAAATTCTGTTTGATCAATCTTGTCAAGCGGATGCCCCCAGTCAGGACAGCTGTAAAGCCGATGCTGGAAACAAGCATATACAAACAAGCGAACAGTTCAACATTGCCGTTCATTGTTAACAGTACGATGCTTGCACTATACAACAACAAGCCGGATGTGATCCAAATAATTGCAGGTTTCCATGTTGCCTTTTCATCTTTCCTTCCCTGTGCCCCCAGCAAAGAAATTATTAAAAGAACCAATGCAAATAATTTTGATTTTATAGGCGAACTGAACAACCCTGTATGCTGAATATTGAGCAGGAAGCTGTTCGTGATTTTCCATACCAGTTTCCACTGCACAAATGCAGGGTAACAGAAATAATAGAAATGCAGTAACAGCATACAGATAGCCGCGAGCCTTGTCATATCCATTATCTTTCTCAAGTCCTGTTCGTTCTCACCTGTTGACATAACATATAATTTTAGGAGTGGTTTTTCTTCTTTCTTTTTTTCTTTTTCAGCAGGTAGGGTGTGAGTGAATTATCTGCGATAGGCATTAAAAGATCATCCAAGATTGCGACAGATAAATCATGCTGTTGCTTTATACTTGGTACCGGTTGAATGTTATTGTTTTTATTCAACGGCACAGGTGTTGAAGTATTCATTTGTTTCAGCAGGCCATTGATGCTGTATTCCTTGCCAACATCAGAACCATTGAATACAGCTTTACACTGTGTGTCCACAAACGTGATCCCGTATATCCTCCCTTCTGCATTTTGCCTTAGCACTGTTTTGATATTGCGCTTGGATAACTGAGCGATCAATTCCTGCAAGGTGTGAGGCTTTGTTAACAATGCTTCATCTACCTTGTACTTTACAAGCGGTTTCAGTTTCTCCTTTGATAGTTTGTTCTTGTCTAATTTTTGTTGAAGATTATTCAATGTTGGCTTATCTGGCAAGCTGCTTGCTTTGATGGGAACACCGACCGGATTGCCATCCTTGTCCAGCACTTTATACTGCAACCCCTTTTTACTGTAAATGAAACCGTCTTCCTTGCCACGGTCTGCTACAACATTGTACTGTTTAAGGATTGCATTTAATTCGGGCAACGAAGCATAGTTCCATGAAGGAATTACCTGCAACAAAACATTCGCAATGCTTCTTCTTGTTTCCGATTTGCCGTACTGTATTTTTTCTGCATTGATAGCAAGCGGTTGTTGCTGTAAACTTTTGTTCGCACTTGCCTGCACCAGCTTGTATTTTGCTTCGATCGCTTTCCGTGCCGGTTCAGATTGGTTGCGGCCAATGTTGTGTGTATTGATACGGGTGCCATCAGCACGGATGGTTGTTGACAGTATATGGATGTGCGGATGCCCTGCATCTTTGTGTCTGTAAATAAGATAAGGTTGGTCATTGAATCCAATACGCAACATGTAATCATCCGCAATGTTTTTTAATGTTTCATCGGTAAGGTTTTCAGACGGGTCAAAATTGAGTGACACATGCAAGGTCTTTGTCGCTGCCCTTCCGTTCAAACTGTTGCGTTGTTCAAAGCCTTCCAGCTTGTGATAGAAATTCATCTTGGAAGACGGCAACAGAAAATTTGCATCGCCTATCAATTCAGCAACGCCACGTTGCACTTTCTTTTCATTGTAGTTCAACGCATCCAACAACCTGCCTGGTATCGTTATCCTTGCGACCATTGCTGATACATTTGGTGTGCCTTTAAAGAGATGGCTTCTGTTTTGTTGGCGACTTCTTTTCTTGTCTGCTCGTACAGTTGCACCCATGCCCTGAACTCGGGTATCCTATCCAGCGTATGCAGTTTGTGAACGGACTGGTTGAGGTTGTTACCGATAGCATTGAGTTCTTTGCGTAACAAAACCATCTCTTTCAAAAAATCATCTGCACTACCATTGCGATGTATGACAGTAACAGGTTCGTGCAATGCCAATTTGCGTAAGTAATTGCCGAGATATTTTTCGGTTGTCTTCCTGCAGTTGGCATGCGCTTTTGAAAACTCGCTTTCGTTCATCCGCAAGGTGACGATCCTGTTTTTTATTTCTTTTTTATCCTTCTTCATATGCCCTCATTTTTTCTTCCCCGCACGAGTTCCGAGTGAAGGGGCAAGTGAACCAAACGTATTACGTTTGTACATCTTGCCTCGGCAACCAAAGCCGATAAGTCACTAGCTTCAAAACGGTGTTGAAGACTTGGCTTTCATTGCTGTTATAAAATTAAAAAGAGAAGCAAGGCTTTGCAAGAACTGCCCAAATTGCGTGCAGATAGATGGAAGAGCTATTGCGTATTATGCAACGGGTAAAGGCTGTGTTCGGAAGTCTTTCAAATTGAGGAAAAAGCCCCTGTAGGATACCATGCCTTCACGGAACATGGACCATAGGAGGGAAGCGCCTAAAGCAGACAGGGTAGTGTTGATAAAGAGGTCCTGTTTCACTAATGCTTCTGCCAGCGAACAACTGGGTAAATTATCTTCCTGTGTATCCTGTAAAAGGATTTTGAACTCGTTAGTTATAAGTGGCAATGTAGGGACGGTTCTGTATTTCCTGGAAGCAGGTTGTTCTATCTTATTGATTGTAGAAAGAACTACTTGGCCAGTATATTGACTATTGCCAAAATCCATCCAGTAAATAGGCCTGTCACGGTGATGTGAACGGCTTGTGTTTTTCAAGATATTGGCAATGTCAAAACGGGCTTTAACTGTATCCACGCAACTGATAGTAATGTTGCCACATAGCTCTTTACTCTCCATGGAAATTTTATATGGAACAGCTTTCCAGTTGCTGCCAAAAAAACGGTTGACACGGTTGATCAACGCAACAGCTTTTGACATCCCGATTTCGCTTGCTGCAAATAGTTGCCTTCCCATGTTTGCTTTTGTAATTACATCATCATCGAACACGCTAACAAAAAGACCGGGATGGCCCAATGCAATTAACGAATGATTGATCCTTGCGAGGGCTGTCAATACCTGGCTGCCTGTACCGCCTGCACCAATAAGATTTACCGTAACAGGGTTGGTAGGTGCAATGAGATAATTGTCCGTAAAATGGACTGATGGTTTATTCGTTTTCATGTAACATGTCTTTTATTTTTTTCGGATGCTGTATCAGCTCTTCAAATGGAAAATGTTCTTTTCCCAAAAGCCCTTGGTACAACTGGACAATATTGTTTTTGACAGGGGAGCGGCTGCCCAATAAATGGGAGAACCTGCTGTTGAAAAAATAGCTTTCCCAAAGTGCCATAAACTGTTCAAGTGTACTATTGCTTGCTACTTGTATGTCCACTGTTCCCATACACACATCACCATCGGGATGGATGTTGAAATAAGGTGCTTCATACAATAGTGTATTCATCACAGGCCGCTTGTTGTTCTTCAAAGCAAAAACGGATAGCTTTTCTTTACTCGCTTTCCATAGCAATGCCGGTACTGGATAGTCGCCATCGGAGATGGTAAGTTCCTCTTTGAACAGCAGGTCTCTCTTTTGAGCAGGCGTGTGCCAAATCACACAACCATTATCGGCCTGCCGCACATACAGAACGTTAATGGGCAACAACCCTTCACTGCGGAAACAATGGTCCTCTTTTTCAAAATCGAAGGACAGTACTTTCGCCAATGCACGGCTTTCTTCCATGGTCAAAGGATGTGCATTTATCATCTTGCCTTGTGCATTGAAATCAAAGGCTTCCACGAAACAATTGTCCCTGCTTCTTTCAGCAGTATATATGACGAGGGATTTGGTGGGCCAATATTTCCTAGTAAAACGGTCTGTAATATTTTTCATACGATGAGGTTTATGGCATCTATTAACTGACTGATAGTATCCAACAATTCCTTCTCAAAAGAAAGGTCATGATATGGGACATGTTGTGCCTGATTGAAAGCCTGCAGAGCGGTTGGCTGGTCCATTACTGAACGTTCCTGTAATTCACAGTTGATGCATTCGCAAAGATGTTCTATCATCCATCCTTCTGTTGTCCAGCAAAAAGAAAAATACTGCTCCACATACCCTCTTTCCTCTTCATCGGGATAAAGGAATTCACTATTGCAGTTTTCCATGAAGGATTTGTCTGGCCATGACCTGTAAACGGATAGCATTCTGTTTGCTGCTTCCAGCAGTTTTTCTTCCATCTCATCTACGGCTTGAAAAGACTGCACACGGTTTTCAAATTCATCTAAATGAACCTGCTTAACGATGTGCTTATTAAGTACCGGTAGGAACCTGTTAAGCGCCGAAAAATCACGCAGGTATCCCTGGTACTCTTCGGGCTCATATCCAGCTTCATTATCCTGCAGGTTTTCCTGCATCATGTCATAGCAACTATAGGTCGGGCTGTAATCCCTGCACAGGGGCATACCTGCTACTTGGTACAGGTATGCGTATACTGATAACAGCAATGTAAAAGCAGGCCTGTTCCTTTGCCTGTGCAGTTTGACCAAGGGGTCAACAGGGACATAATACAAAGTCCATCCCGTGCTCAATTCAAGTGCTGTTGAAAGGAATGGATAACCTTCCTTATCCTGTGTAATAACCAGTTCCACTTCACCTGCTTTCTGCTTCATCATTTCTTTTGCATGTGTGAAAGAAGCAAGGATGTTTTCGGGATACTTCCCATCTGTTATAATGAAGGGGTTGAACTGGTATAAAGCTGCGAGGTGACGGAGCGACTGATAAAAGTATTGCCCGGCGTTTTTTGCCAGTTTGGAAGAAGGCCTGCCGAGGTCGGTGACAGGCCCGAATGACTGCGTCAGAAAAGCATCGGAACCAGATCCTGTGGCAGCGGTTTGGGTTTTATCTTTTTTACCCTTGCTGCATCGGGCAATTGATCGATGTTTTCTACGAAACGTTGCAGGTTGTTGTATAGCTTGCATGACTCTTCAGTTTTATCCACTATCATTTGTTTGTTTTCTTTCGCTTTTTTCATGGCTATCCTTTTGTACCTAACGTGGTGACGAACTTGTATTCGACCTGATCATTTTTTATCTCAGGCCCTTCAATCTTTGCTGTCGTCAGGATGGGATAGGTCGGCGAATAAAAGTTCAGCACCGATTCGGGTGAGAAATCCTGTTGCGGATCAGTGAGGACCACTTCTGCACCCTGGTACTCGAAGCGGAATATTCTTGGTAACTGGTTTGTGATCAACATGGCTGGTTATTTTAATTGTTATCATTGTCTTTATCATCGTCATTGTCTTCATCGGGTTCAAAGGGTGGGTCGTCATCATCGTTAATGTCATCGTTATCTTCATCAAATCCATCATCTTCTTTTTCTTCCGTACTTGTATCCGATTGCGGCTCGTCTTCAAACAGTGATAAGGAACCATGTTTGGTACGCAGTTCATTCATCTTTGTTTTTATTTCATCAGCATACGCAGGATACTGTTTTGTAGTTGGCATTTGCCCAATGGCCTCACCGTATTTTTTCTTGGCTTCGAGGTCGGTTACTTTCTTCATCTGCTCATCGAACTTTCTACGGTCACCTGATTTGTTGGAACCGGCACTGCTGTTTTTTGTCATGCTGTTTTCAGTCCTTGCTTTGCTTACTGCTTTTTCATGTTCAGCCATATTCATGAAAAGTTGATGCGTGTCCTGTAAAGGTTTTGTAATAGCAATAAAGAACCCTTCATTCAGTTCTGTTGCTGTCCCACTTAATAACATAGGCGGTATGGCTTTGACAGCTTTATCTTTTACTGCATCATTGGTCAGCAGCACCGATACAATCAGTTGCCCGCTTTGTTGCGGTTGGATATTTATTTTCAGGTTGCCCGTGATGGACAGACCTGAGATCAGTTCAAAAAAATCTGTTTTCATGATCTTGTTTTTATTTGATGATATAATATGCCCCTTGCAGCCTTTTTCTTTCCAATAAAATTTCAAGTATTTCGGAATAACTGTCGTACACATTACCTTCGAAAGCCCAACTATCGCCATCCTCGTTTTCTTCAAAGAGGTCGAAGTCTTCGCTGTCAAGGCAGATGTCTTTCAGTATACCGTTGGCATAAGTGAACTCGCCATAGATCAGGTTGCCAGGTTCTTCATATTGATGCGTGAAAGAGGCGATGCCGAAATGATCAGCGATGGATTTGATAACCTCTACATTGGGACAGAACTTGGTTTGATAATATAAGGTGCCGCATTCCCAATGAGGATCGAAAATGTAACCTGTACCCGCTTTGAAAAATTCCGGAAGCTGGCCTTCTTCTGTTTGACGTTGCCTTGCTTCCATTGATATGACCAGTTGCTGTATATTGTTGATAGCATCTCCGCTTGCTGCAAAGCCTACTATGTTCGTGCACCAGTTTGCCATGACTTTTTATTTTATTGGTTATTGAAAATTGCCCGAAGCGATCTGTTCTTTGTAGTAGTCAAGGAAGAGTGCTTCGTTGTAGTGGTCAAAACGGGTGACGTCTATGTTCAGGTCCTTTACCTGTGCATAGGTCAACGTGACCATGCTGTCTGCAAGCACCAGCATGATGCCGCCATGCAGTGCCTGGTAGATATTGAACCGGCCTGAGACATAGCCATCGGCGACTTCGAAATGGAAATAATTCTGAAACCTTTTCATACGATAAGATTTAAGTAATAAAAGGGGGCATTGCCCCCTTTTATCAATTGGAAAATATTATTTGATCTTTTGCAAATGTTTCGCAGAGGCGGAAAGCTGCCTGTGAACGCTGCTGACCTGTGCCACCGTACAGCAATGACTTGACCTTTGCTTCATCGTCCTTGTATTTCCGCACGTTCTGGAAATAACCTGTGATGCCGTTGTATGCACCGAACAAAGTGCCCTTGGTTGTTTCCAGTTGCTGTGTACTGTTGCCCATGGCGTATTCAAAGGCACTGTCGCAGATATTGGTGTAGCAGGCAGAGAGTGCATCCTCTTTCCCTTCCTCCAAGTGCTTCAATGTTTCCTTGTTGGGTACGAGTGCCATGCGGATGAGCTTCTTCACTTCGTGGTCAGTGATACGCACCTTTGACCAATGGTTGAAAATGGTTTCCATCTCCTGCGAAAGTTGATTGGAGATACCCATCACTTTATGCGCCTGTTCCAACCTTTCCTTTGCATTGGCAGTGTGCCTGATCTTGACCGCATTTGAATGGTTGTGCAATGCGGCATTCAGGGTATTGTTGCAAACGATCCTTACAGGTGTGAATGCAGCGGTGATGCTGCCATACCCATCATGCGATGTAGTAAGGAAAAGGTATTTTTCAATGAGGTCATCACTGCCAACCTTGATATAGCCTGGCAATTTAGCCGTAATGAAAATACGTTCGCCTTTGCCGAGTGCACCAGCGGTTTCATACTGTATGCCGTCACCTCCTACGATCGCATCGAAGAAAGCAAAGGCATCCGTGTTCTGCACTATTTCATAATCCTTGCCGACCACCCCAAGTATGTCGCTGGTGTCCTTACGGATGGTGGCGTAATGTGTCCTTACACGTTTGTTGGAATCCATTGCCTGGCCATCGCTGTTGAATGAAGTAGTATATAAGTCTTCTTTCACTACTTCATAATCCAGACTTGCGAACTGCAATGCTTCCTTACTGGTAGGGTACTGGTCAATCACCTGTCCCAACCCATGCCAAGGCTTCTCTTTTACAGAGAAGAAACTGTACTGGTTTGTTTGCTCGTTATAATTCAATTGATGTGACATAACTTTTGATTTTAATGTTAATTAATGTGATTTAAAATGGCAGGTCTGCTAAGGGTTCGGTAATCTCTTCAGCAGATGTAGCAGGTACTGCTTCTTGTTTAACAGACTGATGCACTTTGATTTTGTCTGCTTGGCACTGCAGGCTTGCCTTTGCATCACCCTGCATATCTGTGTAGGCATTGGCATAGAGCCTACCTGATACGCTTACAAGTGTGCCCTTGGTCAGCAGCTTTGCCACACCTGTACCCATCCACCAACCAACATTGATGTACGTTACAAACTCCTTCGTCTCGTTGCTGTCCTTCGGACGGTAGCGGTCATTGATGGCCACTGAAAAGTTTACTACTTCCTTGTCTCCTTTAACTGTGCTGACCTTTGCGTTTGCTGTCAGTCTTCCTGTGAATTCCATAACATATAATTTTAAGATGAATAATAATGAGAAGGGGTTTTTATCAATCCCCTCTCAATACCAATGGAGGGGTTGATAACAAATCCCGCGAAGGGCTGGCAATAACTTGCCAGCGGTCATGGAAACAACAATGAACCGGAAGATGAATGGAGCGTCGCAACTGAAGACCCATCACAGCGATGGCGCTGGAACACATCCACCTCTTACAAAGAGCCTGTACTGTTCTTCCTGTATCAAAGAGGAGTGTGGTAGCCGGTTATGTTTTTTTGCTTTGCCTGCAAGGATGGAAGTGAATTTTTTATACTGCTCAACAGACAAGTGGATGTCAGCTTCAAAGACAAGTTTGTACTGCCAGTCATAACCGAATGTTCCGATAAAATCCTGGGCGACTCGCCGTCTTTCAGCAAGCAAATCGTAATGATCATAGCTATCAGGTTTCACTTCGATAAGTGTTGCCTCTTTTGTCTTCCAGTTGCGGATGAGGAAATCGGGAACATATTTTCTTGGGCGTTCATGTTCTTCATAATATATCTCTATACCGTCCCTTAAGTAAGCATGTGTTTCCTCTATCGACAAGAGGAACTTCAGTTCCAGTATGGAATCAAGGTACATGCCCCCGTAACATACAGGTGTTGATTTCCTATATTCAAAAAAAGTGTAGTCCATATTGCTTCTTTTGGAATGGAAAGGATGAGGCTCAGAAATTAAAAACCTGCTGGACCGTTCCGAACATGACGAACTGCACCTTCCTGTTATCCGATGTACCGTTGAACAGTGATGGCATGGAACGGTCCTGTTTCCTGCTGTACTGCTCGAACCAGTTACCCAGATCGGCTTTCGTTTTGAGTTTGCAACAGTCCTGGAAGTCTTCGAGTTGCTCTGTGCTCAAGACAATCGCATCATCAAATACGACCTTGTATTTCCAGTCATACTTTTTACAGCGTATGTAGTTCCCTGCAATTTCCTTCCGCAATGCCAACTGCGGCTGGCCCTCAAATGCACGGGGCTTGATCTCCACAAGAAATGCTTCCCTTGTCTGCCTGTGACGTATGAGGAAATCGGGTATGTAGTACCTGTAATTGCTTTTCAAGTGGTTGGTTGGCATCCTGGTAGCAGGGTCATAACAGATGACAACACGCTCCCGCAGGAACTCGTATTCATCCATTATGGAAATTGCGTATTTCAATTCGGTCAACGAATCGAACTGGCAGCCCCAGCCTGTGATTTTTGTGGATTTGCCATACCTGAATTTTGTCTTCATAGCCTGTTTTTTTGAGTGGACAATTAACGGTCAAGGTTCATCAAGGTTTCGGCTTTCACTTCGGTGACATAACGTGTATGCCCTGCTTTGTCTTCATAGGTGCGATAGACCAGTTTACCCTCTATGCGTATATGGCTGCCCTTGATATAATTGTTCTCCACCGCCTCCGCTTTCTTCTCCCATGCGACCACATCATGCCATACTGTATGCGGCGTTTTTTCATCGCCTGTCCCTTTCGTGTAGTAATGCGTTGCCACACGCAATACTGCTTTCTTTACACCTTTATCGGTAGTGGTTACTATTGGGTCCAGCCCGAGGTAACCAATCAGTTCGACCTTGTTAATCGTTTTCATAACCATCTGTTTTATTGATAGAATTTATTGACAGCACAAAGGTCAACAGCCTAAAAAAACTAATTGGTATCTTAATTGGGTATATCGGATAGCTATCGATTATAACCGATTAAAATCGGCTTGTTGTTTGCTATAAAGGATTGAATGAAATGTATTATTTATGGACAGAGAATTCGAAAATTGCTTGCAATGCAATAAGAAACTAGTAGGTAGGGATGACCAGAAATACTGTAGCCTTAAATGCAAGAACAAGCACCACCGGAAAAACAAAACGAATTCAGAAAAAGCCCAAGAACGCATTATCAAGATACTCAAGAGAAACCAACAGGTATTAAAGGATGTGCTGGGTGAGAAGAATTCAATGTCCATAGATATGCATAAACTTATTGCACAAGGGTTTGACGATGACTACCTGACACATATCAAGAAATCAAAAATGAAAGGCTATGATTACTACTATGTTTTTGATTATGGTTACAGGAAAGAGGATGATGGAACGGTGAAAGTGGTGAAAGCATTTCAATGACACAATCCATAACGTTGTTTTCCACTAATTGCGACCGATTCCATACTCAGTCGTTTCTTGTCAAAACAAAAGACTGATAGATATCGAACAAATCAAAACATAAGAACGTATGTGGATACAACCACCGGAAAGAACTGAATTCCTGCAAAGGCTTGCTGCGCTGCAACAGGAAATCGAAAATGACCCGAGGGTGAACCTGAAAGCCCCTGAGCGATTGAGTTCCCCCGACCCGCTCATTGTTGAAGCAAAGCAAGGGCTGGCCGAGAATGAAAAGTATATCCATGAAGGGCTGGTGGGCAGCAAACGCGGCCAGCTTGATGTGGCCGTCAGCCCTGCAAATGCACTTAGGGCACTACGTTTCCTAGATACGTTCGTGAAGGCATGGAAGGCACGTGGCCACAGCATCACGAACCGCAATGACGAAAGCTATGCAGCCTACGGGCAGGAGGAGATACTGATCAAGTTCCGTGAACGCTCGAAGCGTGTGCAAAAGCCTGACCGTAGCTATACCGAGAAGGAGCCGACGGGCCTGCTCTATTTCAAGGCCGGGTACTTCCGCGAGAAGGAGTGGATCGATGGGAAACAAAGCGTTGAGGAACAGTTGCCGAAGATACTTGCGTGGCTGGAACTCACGGGGCAACTGGAAGCAGCCGAACGGGCGGAGCGCGAACGCCGCCATACAGCAGAGCGGGTGGAAGCAGCAAAGGCACAGGCCATCATCCAGCAAAAAAAAGAAGAGGAGGCAGACTTCCAGGCACTGCTACAGGAAGGTGAAAGGTGGAGGCAGGCCAGGGACCTGAAAGATTACCTGCAGGCAGTTGAAGCAAAAGCAAACCAAGAAAACAAAGTAACAGAAGCATTTACCAACTGGCTTGTGTGGGCGAAGTCAAAAGCAGAGGAGCATGACCCCTTAAACAAAAAAATAAGCTGAATGGACATACCGAAACATATCCTTGGCCAAACCAAGACAGTCCTGGAGGAACTGCATGGCAGGGTGCTCACAGACGAAGAAGTGAGGGGCGTAGCAGAACTGCTATATAAACTCGCACAGATAGAATTTGATCAAGTGGTAAGGTTACGGAACCGAGACTGCACCGAACAGATCGGCCCAATTATCAAATGATTATTATACCGAATATTTTTTATGTATATGGAAAAACCTAATAACATCAACTGACTGGACCAGCTGCAATGCAGGAATGGTTGCAATGGACAAGGAGGAAGGCGAGGGAAATGATCCGATTTCTAAAAGGTAAAATGTATAGGATGCATACCTACTCCAATTTACTTAATACTGTATTTGTAAGTAGTGGTTGTAACTGTTTTTTCTAAATATTTCCTTAATGCTAAATTTATAAGTTCAGATTAATCCCACCTGTTCTGCTATATCAATCATGAATTTTGCCAGTGGCCGTTTATGCAAGTCTTTTTCCGAGGTATAGTTTCCCATTATTAACCTATTAGTGATACTTGCAGAATTCAATATTTGAGGGTACTTACTCATCAGTGTGGATTTGTATGCTTTCGTGTAAATTTCTGCTTTTAGAATTAACTCCTCTGCGATATTTTTTTGTGTATCATAAATTCCCTGGACTGCAAAAACTTCATTAAAGGTTTTAATGCTTTTTGACCTTGGTGATGGCTCCTCAAAATTATATATTATTAATTCGCTTTTCCGCTTCAGAAGATAGTCTGCTACGGAAGGCATATCTAGATTGAAGTAAAAGTCTGAACTGTTGATTTTTTTTCCATCTTTATACAAAGTGAAACTTATGTTGTTTGAGCTTTTCACATTATTACAACTTGCACAAGTTGGATAAAGATTGTAGAGTGAAATGCTAAAACAAGGATACTGAGATTTAGGAAGATGATGATCTACTTGAAATTTAGCTATAATCTTTTTTTTGTTGTTTTTGCCAACTGTTTTCTCTACTGAAACTGTCAACATTGAATTGCAGTAAACGCAAGCTTTAATTCCAACTTGCTGAAAGTACTTGGGGTAAAAGTCAGATCTTCTATCATTATATCCAAGAGCCTTTAGCAGCCTATCCCGAAAACTCTTATATGCTTTTCCTTTCATTGTTGTAGGACTAATAATTCTGTCAAACTTCTTTTTATAAGTAGTAATTGTTGAAGGCCTTGCAGTAATGATATTGTTAGAAATAAGGTGTAACTCTTTCGCATATCTTCTTTTTCTAACAGTCAATCTCTTGTCGTTAGCGATTTTCAAAAGGTTTGTTTTTATATCGTTTTTTTGCTGCTGTATCTCAGTCCCGAACATGGAAAAAGAGCCTTGCACTATTGAAAAGGGAATTGCTATCATTTTGCTCTAGCTTTTAATCTTTGAAGACGTTCAATTTCTTTATCAATATCAGGAGCTTTGTACTTAATTAGAAACATGTCCTCAAGGCTGTGCCTAATCAATGGTTCTCCGATACTTCTAATAAATTTCTCTGAAATTTCTTTAGACCAATCAATAGGTGCCTGAACTTCAATTTGTTCGCTCTCTTTTTTGGTAAGAAAGGCAATCAATGAAGAAATTAGTTTGTTGGCATAATCACCCATATACCCGTTATTCAGGAAAAAATTATTACTTAAAAGGTCATGAATATTTCCCCCGAGAGTCGTGCTTTCATTTAATTCTACATTCGGCTTTCCATCTTCGTTAAGAAACAAAATGTTCTGGCTTGGGATATCGGAAAGGATAAATGGTGAATGTGTAATAAAGCAAACGTTTAAAGCAATGATATTGTCAAGAGGAACCCTCTTTAAATACTCGAGAAAATAGTCTATAAATTTCCTCTGCATTTCAGGGTGGAAATACAATTCAACTTCATCAAAAGTAATATTGACGAATTGGTATGTAGCTAGACTGCTATCCTCTGACACTGAGTCGAGGTTATACAAATGATATATGATGGAACTAACAGTGTGTATTCTTTGCTTTTCTCCAGAGCTTAATTTTTGAAAATTACTATTGTCATTTAAAATAAGCTCGAAATCATAAAAAGAAGGTGGCAATAATTCAATGGATCTAATCTGTTTTGTCCTTGATTCTTTAGATTTAATTCCTTCGATTAGTTTAGATATTTTTTTAATGTCAACATTCTTGTTTAAGGGATACCAGCGGTATGTTTTGTATCGAAAAAAATTAATAATCTGCTTTACCTTATAAACTATGTGACTTGAGTCAGAATTAATTTTAGAAAAAATATTATCTAGTTTTCGTAAATCAACATAGGTTTTCCTTTGGTTTAGAAACTGATAATAAGGAGGATAGCTTTTGCATATTTTTTGAATTTTTAGTCCTATGTAGAGTTTTGAAAACTCAAGATGCCTTGTTGGTACTCCCTTGCTATCTAAATTAAAATATTTCAGGAATGTTTCGAATATTTTGTCATGGTTCTTATTGTAGTGCCTTTTTAACTTTTCTATTTTTCTAGAATGTTCAAAAAAAATGACTTTGGTTACACTTCTTTTATTGTCCGTTATCACCCTTAAATTATTGGGGTCCTTGTCGTCTATTGGTTGAACAATGTTTGCCAATAATCTACTTTTTACAAGTTCGTTTTCGACGTTAATATTAAAGTTTCCTTCATGCCTAAATGGGTTAATTACTAAAGGCGTTTGATATCCATCATTTTTGTGAAACAACTTGCTTATCCAATCTCCTAACTCCAATGAATTTAATCCATAGTGAGAATAATTTATCGCAATTGTATAGAATAATTCACTGAATTCTAAATGATTAATATTTCTGTTGTTGGTCGGATGTAAGATATTATTCTTCAATTCATATTCTGTAATCGAAATTTTCTTGCCTATAAGTCTAAGCCGACAAAAAGTTCCAGTTGTGAAATAGATTTCAAGGTTTACCCCAGGTTCATGAGTCAATTCCAAAATATTTTGCTTGCTTAATTGAGCCGCCAAATTGTTTATTGCAAGATATAGGAGTTCGCTTATCGTACTTTTGCCAGAACCATTTTTGCCTACAATTGCAGAGACGCTTATGGCTAAGCCGTTTGCGTTATATAAATCCATTCCTAGATCTCTATTTACATTGATGGTTCCATCTTTTTGAAACTTATACTCATTATAGAATGAATAAAGGGTTCCTATACTTAGAACCTTAGTATGTTTTTTATAACTACGAGCAAGCGGTTTTATTGCAACGATTTTGAAAGTAAAATCGCCTCCTGTATGTAATTTCGAATTGAATTTATTGTATATGTACCTGATTTTTTGGACAAAGCTTTTTACTTCATCTTTGCTAATTTTTCCTGAACTTAATTGATATCCCAACCTCGCAATATCCTGATACAATGTAGTATTTGTTTGAGGTAGCAGGCCAACATATTGATAGGAAGTTCTTGGTGACGACTTGATAATGCCCGCTTCTAACAGTAACTTTTCTGAATTTTTATCCAGGGAAAGGAAGTTTTTAGGGTCTATCCAAAACAGAAATATTGTGAAAGATGAAACATCAATACCATACCATAGTTTGACGTTGGAAAAGACCATTTCAGTTATTCCATTTTGGCCTTCTTTTTTTATATCTGAAAAGGTACGCCAAATTTCCTGCTGGGATTTTGAGTCCCTAACTGATAGTAATTTAATCGAAAAAGGGGTTGGGCATCCTGTAAAGTCAATATCATCAACTTTTCTTTTGCTTTTAAGTATTTTGAACCAAAGGTTAATTATTTTGACACGATCAAGTTGTCGCTGTTTACTTCTATTAAAAGAAGAGAAAACATGCACAGGATCTATGCCATTACTTGCCAGTCTCGTACTTATATTGAAAATCCATTCATTGTATTCTAAAAGAGCTTTGTCTGCAAAACATCTTCTAAATAATATTTTGCTACACTCACTTGTATTTAATCTATAGAATTCAAGAAGGTCTTCGGATAATTCCTTGTATATATTGTGCCACTTTTCTGTCATACCTATAGTTGTTTTCGTATTGCATTTTATTTCATGAAAGTCTTTTCAATGAGATTAATTTGATGAATATTGCCAACTTTGATTTGTCCTATGTCCTCGTTAGAAATTTTAAGAAAAGTACTTTTCTTTGTTTTGTTGTCTATTGCATAATTGCATAGTGAAATTTTGATCGAAAATATAAACATATTTTAAAATTTTAATATTCATTATTTTGACGCAAACTTTAAAGTAAACCAAAATACAATATAATGAAAGTATTTTCAAATACCCTATCGTTTAAAGCTGCAATTGATTTAGGTAATTTTAAATGTGAAAATTAATTAGTAGACTTTCTTTGTGTTACGTATTAATACTTGAATGTTCTGCGGTTACTACGCAAGGTTGAGATCAATTAAATATAAAGTACGAGAGGAGTGCCCGAAAAATTCGGAATTTGTTGTTTATAGTTGAATGATAAATTAATAACTTGGTTCTGGATTCTTCAACCCGCATAACAAACAATACAACCCATGAAAACGGCCCTGAAAATTCTCTTATTGGGTTTGGTAACCTTAACGTTATACTGGTTCTACCAGTTGTGGCTCAGCATAAAGAGACAACAGGAGGAGCGGGATAGAACACTTGCAGCAGAACGTGAAGAAGCAAGGCTTAAACAGGTTGACTTTTTCAAGAATAAATTAATCAGCATACAAACTGCCAATCAGGAATTGTCACATCTACTGTATATGGAGAGTGGCTATTTCACGAATTATCAATTGATGAATTGGTCAAACCTGTATACCAAGCTGTTTGCTGATATCAATGGCAAAGCCTTTCGGGATATCCAACTTCCAGATGGTGATGTGCATGCAATTGACAAATTTGTAAACTGTTTCCCCAACGCAAGTAGATTACGCAACGAGTACAATGTTCAGTTCCTAGAAGAAGAGTTGAAAATATTTGATTTGTTTTTTGACAATATCGAAGGAAGAAAACTTGACCTGCAGCAACGGACTGCAGTTATAACCGATGAAGATAACAATTTGGTTATTGCTGGTGCTGGTTCGGGAAAGACCACAACCATTGTAGGCAAGGTCAACTATGTCATTGAAAGGTACCAGGTTGATCCCAAAGATATCCTGCTTATTTCCTTTACGAATAAGTCAGCAGCAACCCTTGCTGAACGGATCAATATTGAAGGGGTGGAAGCAAAGACCTTCCACAAGTTCGGAAAGGATGTTGTTGTTCAAACGGAAGGCCGGCAACCAAGTATTTTTGACGAGACCCAATTCAAGCAATTGCTAACAAAGTTCTTTACGGACCTGGTAAGGAACGAAACCTATCTGAGGAAAGTAACAGATTATTTTACGCATTTCTTGAAGCCGCCGAAGACACAGTTCGAATTCCCAGACCAGGGCGAATACATACAGTACCTGAAAGACAAGAACTTTAGGACGTACAAAATAATAGAGGGTAAAAAGCGCGGAGGTATTACCTATAATATGGAGGTTGTCAAGAGTATTGAGGAATGCAAGATTGCCAACTTCCTACTGTTCAATGGCATCAACTACGAATATGAATCCCCCTACGAGTTTGATACCGCTACAGAAACATACAGGCAATACAAACCGGACTTCACTATTACCCAAGGTGGTACAAAGGTCTATTTGGAGCATTTTGGAATTTCACGAAATGGAGAAGTGCCCAAATGGTTCAAAAGTGATGGTGAGCGGCCTGCCAGCGAGAAATACCGTGAGGACATGGACTGGAAACGGCAAATGCATAAAAGCCACGGTACAACTTTACTTGAAACGTTCAGCTATGAAATGATTGAAGGCAAGCTGTTCGACAATCTTACACAGCAGCTTCTGTCAGCCGGGATCCAGCTCAAACCAAAATCCCCATCCGAAATTTGGAACATCATCAATGATGCAGCCAATGAAGAGGTGAAGACCTTTGTCTCACTTTTTGGTACATTCATTAGCCTGTTGAAATCCAACAACTACTCCATTGACGGTATGATTGCCAAGAACCGTTCTACAGCCTCAGACTTCTTCAAGAAACGGAACCAACTTTTTATTGAAATAGTCAAACCAATATTTGAACGTTACGAAGGTTACCTGAGCGAAAGGAACGAAATCGATTTTAACGATATGATCAATAAAGCCTCGGGCTATATATTGGACAGTAAGTTCAAGCAGCAATTCAAGTATGTGATCATAGATGAGTTCCAAGATATTTCTGTTGGACGTTACCAGTTGGTCAAGGCCATCAAGCAGGTAAATCCATCCTGCAAGTTGTTCTGTGTCGGTGATGATTGGCAATCCATATACCGATTCAGTGGCAGTGATATATCCCTCTTCAAGGATTTTGAAAAATATTTCGGCTGTACAGTCAAGTCAAAGATCGAGACAACCTACCGTTTCCATAACCCCCTGCTAACGTTGTCCAGCAATTTTATCCAAAAGAACCCCAATCAGGCCATGAAAGACCTGAAGCCTGTAGGCGAGGCAAAGCAAACCAATTATGAAATCCGCTATTCTGCTTCGGGAAGCCAAGACGATACCCTTTCATTGGCCAGTATCTTTGAAACCCTTGCATCCAGTTATGAAGATATTGAGCAGAAAGAAATCATCATATTGGGACGGTACGCGTTCGATATTGGCCGTTTAAAAAATGAAGACGGGATGCTGGATATTGACGGAAAAAGCGGTTCCATTTCCTATAGTATCACCACTGCACTTGGCACTAGGAAACAGGTCAAAGCGAATTTCATGACAGTGCATAAGGCCAAAGGTCTGGAGGCCGATATCGTTATTGTCCTCAACTGCAATGCCGGTAGGTACGGTTTCCCTTCCGAGATGTCGGATGACCATGTGCTTAACCTGTTATTGAGTGAGGCCGACCAGTTCGAAAACGGAGAGGAGCGCCGCCTGTTCTATGTGGCATTGACCCGTGCCAGGGAAGTAGTTTACCTGATTGCTGATGATGCCTTTAAATCAAAGTTCATTGCCGAACTGGAGTTGAATCAAATTACAAGTAACAGTAGCGTGAAATGTCCCAGGTGCTTGACTGCTGATGTTGTGCTTAGAAAGTCTGGTACCGCTAAGAATGGGAATACCTTCAGATTCTATGGCTGCTCCAATTATGCTTATGGTTGTGAACACACAAAGACACAGTGGATAAACCAATATTGAACAGCCGACGATGCTTTTTTCAATATCCTTCATTGCAAAACCAGTCAGAGGCAGCAAGGGCCGAATACAATGCAGATTGCCATGAATTGATATTGATTGCCATGCGGCTGTTCCTGTTCTCGAGAAGGTTATCCCTTACGGCATCCAGGCCACCTGCAGCATGGAGACTTGTGAGTGAATGGCGGATATTGAGCATCTCTTCCGCAGCATGTGAACCATATAATGAGGCCAGTTCAAGTATCTTGAAGTGATGTTTGACCCGTGCTTTAAGGGTATTGCTCCAATAAGGAGGGGCAACGACTTCAAAGATAATTGATGCAGGTGATGTCTGCATAACCGTTGCAATTAGCCAATGGTCGTTCTCAATATTGTCAAAATAGGGATGGAGTGTTTCTTCACGTTCAGATCCTGGCCTTTTGTCGAGCTTGAGTTTGTTGCAATCACCGCAGGATGGAACCAGGTTAACTGGCGTTACAACTAGGCTTGGGTAATCGGCTTTATTCAAGTGGTGGTCGAGTTGGCTGACAGTTCTTTGATTGCAAAGTGGGCAACGGCTGAATGGAGGAGCGGCCATTATTTTGTTGTACAATGCCCGTCCAGGGGAGCCTTTAGGGACCATCTTTTTGGTATAAACCCTTCCCATTTCCCTAGCCGAAACATTGCCGTTCACATTGCCTGCCAGCGGAATTGTGTGCAGTTCTGCCAAGGGGACTTTTGCTTCAAATTCTTCTGATGCGTTCAGTACAATGCCTGAACACGCTGTGAGGCGGTTTTTCAGGTCCTGCTCCATTATTGTGCTTATGCAGTGGAGGAATACCTCTTCAGCATTTTCGTCGGGTTTGGGTAGTGTCCTCATACGGCTTACTGCTTATCTTTTGTTAACATCAATGCCCTGACTATTGCTTTGGCCTCTGCCCCAAGCTCGCCATTAAAATATTCAAGTATTGAACCATAATTATCATTCCTTTCAACCGCATCCCTTAGCAATTTGTGGAAGCCTGAATGTGTGACTTCCAAGCCAAACACCTCCCTGGTCAATGCACCGACATTCTCCCCGAAGGATTCCAGTTCCAGTCTCTCGATCATAACTTCCGAGCCTGTCTTCCTTAACTTCCATACACAGCTCTTGGGGACTTCCTGCAAAACAACGGGTGAATGGGTTGCAATGATCGCTACACCATTCCTCGATATCAGCAGGTCAGACAATGACCTTATAAATGCTGATAATAAAGGTGGGTGCAGATGGGCTTCCGGTTCATCAAGCAATACAAGTGTCCGTTCTTCGACTGTTTCAATCAAACGTGTAATCGTCAGTAAAACTATTTTATGACCGGAACTCAAATCGTGGAATATGGCGGAAGCCTTTTCAATGAAATCTTCCCCTTCAAGCAGGTCCACTATTCCTGAAACATCTGCCTCGCGGAAAATAGGATCGGCTTCGAGCATTTCCAATGCCCTCCGCCATCTTGTTATTTTGCCGCTGTTCCTACAAACTTCTATGCTCTTGGCAAACTCGTTTTTCAGCAGGAGCGGGCTTTTGGGCGACAGGCTTGTTTCACCTTTTTTGTAACGTTTCAGGCCTATATAGGAATACTTGACACCTTTTGACTTATCCCTTCTTTCTGGCAGGGGTTCGGAATGATCAAAAGCACTGAAAGTGACCGATACCAAACTTGCAAAGATTTCCCCGGTATCCATACCGGAAGTAAAACGTCCGACTTTTGAAATAGATGCATTTTCATCCACCAATGAGGAAATCATATTGTTCAGCAAGAAGGTCTTCCCCACACCATTCCTTCCTATCAGTACGTGGATATTGGTAGGTGGATTTGAATCAGGCTCTACGTGGAAGGACAACATCATCCGTGGTGACCCATTCCTGCTCCCGGCTGTTGTATATGTGAAGTCGTATCTTGATAGGCTTGCTCCGCCATTTGCCAGTCGCCTGAACTGCCCTTTCACTGAAACAGGGGAGACATCCCGTAAAAGGGAAATCCTTGTTACCCTCTCTTCAAGTGCCTGTTCAAAAATGTCATTGTTCTTTGCAATATCCCGTAAAGCAACAAGGAATTCAACACGTAAATCGTCGCCAAGCAGTTTCAAATTTTCATAATAGCTGTCATCCTGTCCCAGGGAGAAAAAGGGCTGCTTTAGTTTGGTAAACCGGTTCGGGATTTTAGGAGAACCCTGCCTTTTTTCCATATCAAACTCACCAATCTTCAAAGCCCCGATTTTATGCACGATGCCTGAACTGTCGACATAAAACAGGGCGAACAATGTTGAAAATTCAAACCAGTCATCCCAGTCGTCCTTAATCAGGAAAGCTGTGTTTGCATCGCTTCTGGGAATACTTGAATAGGGATCTAGGACTTTAAATTTCATCTAATTGCCGTTATGTTATTAATTTGTTTTATAATTAAAATTAACCGTTTTTGAAACTTGATGAATAACAATAAAAAATTACGTGTCAGTAGTTTCATTCAAGGAAATGTCTTCCTTCAAAATTGTATACCGGTAAATAGTTTTCAATTCTTCAATTACACCAGGGATGTTCAATGCGAACCTTTTTTCTGTCACATCAATCTTTAAATCCGACTCATATTCAATCAAGTGTTTTGCTACCAAACTATAGGGGCTGTTGGTCCCACAATATGACAGTAGGTCTTGGGCTTCAAAATAGTCGTTTTTCCAAAGAAAGAACTTGTACATGTCTTCATCTGGCAACTTGTAATTCCATGACCCCTTAGCCATAAATGAACATAGGTCTTTTGCATGAATAACCGGGTAACCTCCGTAACGGTACCCCCAGAATTTCTTATTGGACAAAACAATGGCAGGTACAATGCTTTGTATGGATTTCCCCTCAATTGATGTTTTTTGTTCAAATGCCTTTAAGTAAACTTTATCACTAAGAGCCTTTAGCGTATAATCCAGTTGCTTCTTTGCTTTCTTTATATAGTTATAAGTGGTCCTCATTTCAAATAGGTCTGTTGGATGCGTGGTGTCCTTGCACTCCGCTATGAAAAGAATCCCATCCTTGAAAGCAAGAAAGTCTATATCGCTGCTGGTTTGTGTACCAAGCACGAAGTCCACCTTAGTTTCCTTGCAGCACAGGAAACCTTGTTTCTTGAAGTTCTTTTCAAGTATATCCTGCAAGCTGGATTGCAAACCCGTCTGCAGGTGTTTGAAGTTGTTCTGCCTTTTGTTTTCCGAAAAGAAAATACTCCGCAAGATATTTGACCTTGCCAAAATTGTGGTCTGCACCAGATAGAAATCACCCACAGCAATAATTGGATGGTACTGCAAGTCGAGAAAGGAATCTGTGCTGGCACTGTCCCAAGACACAACCTGCAGGAATTGTGCTACTGCTTCTTTTGCGGTAAACTGCTCCAATACTTGGGTAAGTTCATGTTTCCTATAGGGAACTACCAATGCGTTATTGGCTATCTTCTTTTCCTCTTCACTCAATGCAGCAAACTTTTCTGCGAAGCAGTGGTGCCGCATCACGAAGAACCTGTACAATCTAAAGAAGTCAAACAGTGACAGGCCAGGACAGATCTGATACTTGCCAAGGTTTTCGGAAGGGATCAATAAATCGGTTTCTATTTGCTTGAGAATAGGCAGGTCCTCTTGCAGCAATGCCAACCCATCCACTTTAAGGAAATACGCAAATACGGATGTATCAATCTTGAGGGCATACCTTTTGAACGGATAATTTTTTAACTGGAAACTGTCCGGGTTTTTTTGATGGTAAAATTTAGCAATTTCAGTCATAGAAAGCGTTTCCTTATGCTCCCGACCCAATTGGAGCAATACGGCATTGTCCTGTAGTGGATAGATAATGTCTGAGAGTTCCATTGCCATTGAAAGGCTTTTTTCCAACGGCTCAAGTACCAACTTGTTGCCCATATCCTTTAACCGATATGCATAGAATTCGATCAATGCTTCCACATCGAGTATCGACTTCAACTTGCATGCTTTGTGTACCAGGTCCTCTATCAATTTGCTATCAGTATAAGAGTCATCTGCAAATACCACATCGTCTTCAGTTATGCCTATAACTTTATTGTACCGGGCCACCAACATGGATATTGCTGCGGATATATCTTCATTGGAGTAATCATTCGGTATCTCGTTGATATCATGAAGTTGGCCAGTTTCCACTTCATAAAGGAAGTTTTTATCATTTGCTACCAGCAATGACCTTAACCTGCTTTTTTTATGCCTTCCACCTTCAATCATAAGATGTCCAGCATGTTTGAAGTTCCTTAATTCAGCATCTATTTCGCGGTTGAGTTTTGATAGTTGAATAAAGAGTTTTTCAAATAAAACCAGTGAATTGAAATAGCAAGCTTCCTGTTCGTTGAGTTGGAACAGGCCCATATACTTCAGGAAGTGCCTTGCTATGCCGCTAACAGGATCCTGTGAGTACAGGTACGCAGAATGCCTTAGCAGGTTTTGTGCTTTCAGTTTATGTAGAAGCAGTTCCTTATCAATCATGGTCAACAGGGAAAGCCTGTCCAAGGCCGTACCGATTCTTCCCCGTGCAATCAGGTTGCTGATTTCTGGCAATAGCTGCCCAAAAAAATCCTTTTTTTCTGAGGCTGGGATGGAGGAAAAATCTTGTGGATGCGTCAGGAAAAAATCCGCCCATTTATTTTTCGGTAAATCCAGGTGAATCATGGTTAGGGGTCGTTTTAATTTCTATCAAAAAGCTGTGCTCTTCTACAATGCAAATTGGAGATAATAGGGTAAAGTTTGACATTCAGGGCGGAAGGACCAGCGACAAATAAAATGGTTTGTTATATTCCTTAGTTTGGTCATAACTCACTGAGTTGCCGACCACCTGTATTGATGTTTGTATATACTGTCTTAGTTGACCAATAAGGCCCGGAGCAAAAAATGCATCCAGCATATCATTGATTGGAGCCTCCCTTAACCTGAATATACCTGCCCGCCCCATCAAAATGCAACCTGTAAATTCCTTGCTTACCAAGAAGGCAGACCTGAATTCTTTATGGCGTATCCTCCTTGGCAACTTTCTCAACTGCCCAATCCAATAATCCTGGAAAGCCGGATTTGATGCCAGATTTTCCAAGTCAGGAAAGATATCTGCTGAAATTGCCAATTTCCTTTTTCCCTTCCGTTTTGAAGCCTTATGAAAGGCATTGATAATCCCAAGCTTGATGCGGTAATTGTTCTTATGTTTTTCGAACTCTGCTAAAGGAAAGTAAAAGTGCCTACCTGAATGGCAAGTGTGCCCCGGAAAACGTTGTAACCGCAGTCGCTCAATGCTTGCGTGTAGCAGCACCTGTATGAATGCTAGTAAGGCATTGCAAGCTTCATCTTTGTTGATCCTGGCAATTTCTATTTTTGGTTTGTGTTCAATCGCGACACCTTTAATATTTCGCGTAAAGTGCAAATTGAGGAAGTCATCCTGCGGACGATGGGATATAGAGAAATGAGTATCTGTTGGAAGGCCTTTCCAACCGAAAGATGTTACATGCGGTTCGACCCTTATCCAGGCAATACTTTTAAGGGTAATATGGTTGATGCTCTGTTCCAAGGTCTAGCTGATAGGGTCTTGATATTTTGCAATGAATGCCGATTCGATATTGCACCTCGTTATGGCCTGTTCCGTATCACCGAAACCAAACCATGAGTCTGCCTTCAAGCTATCCATTTTATACCGACAGAAGAAATACAATTGTTGGTCCAGTTCCAATTTATTGGTGTCAGTCATAAAGGTAAAACCTATTTTCTTATTCCATAGGGTAGTCATGATAGAACAATTGTAGCGCTTGCCGTCCTTTGCAAATAGAACTTTTATTTTTTCTACATATTCTGTGAATCTATTCAAGGTTTTTGGGGAGAGATCGAGGATGCCCATGATTAAATCCTGTCTATGCATGAATGTTGAATTTTGAATGCTTTGAAGTATTCTAACAAACATGTCAGGCATTGCTAGTTTCAGCTTTGGGGGATCCGTATTTTTTAAACGGAACTTGTGGACATAATAATTGTTGATGGCATCAGTCTGATTGTCCATAAACATCATGGTAGTGTTTTCCTTTTCTGCTTCATGAAACATCCCCTCGATATAAAGGCGGTTGTTCAGGTAACAGGCCAGTAGGTCTGTCTCCTCAAAGACCTGTATTGTCTTATGCGAAAGGAACTCCTTGCGTCTCCTGATATAATGTGGCAATAAAAACGGAAATTCTAGATGGTCGGCAACTACTATCAAATCATACAGGCTGATAATCCAAGGGAAAATCCCATCCTTGAAATATCCAAGTTCATTTGTTGTCCTAATGAGCGGCGTAACATTACCCATCGGCTCCAGTACCAAGGTCAAAAGGATGATTTCGTCAAAATCCTGCTGCTTGAATCCTGTCTTTTTGCCATGCGCTGTCTTGAATTCAGCAATGGTAGTCCCTTTTATATATTCAAGTGTCCTGATACCCTGTGCGTATGAATCCTTTACAATTTCGTCCATGTGTTTTTCGGTCCTACGTATTTTGCCTTCCTTGGCTGGCTGCGAAATCCTATGTGCCTTTGCCTCCACAATAAACAATGTCCGTTCATATTTGAAGAGGCTGTCTGTTTCAAAACGTTCATTGCTTTTACCATTGATATGATAGTAAAGGTTTGCTAGTACTTCCACATCGTCACCCATCATGCGTGTTATGAATTCCCTGCCCTTTGCAAGTAGGAAATCATGCTTGATATCCTTGAAGCGGTTCTGTAGTTTCGGAACGGATTTTATATAATCCTCAATTGCGGGTTCGACACACCACACAACAAGTGACAATGATGGAATCAGTATCCGTTTCTTGTATTCGATAAAAGGCTTGTTCTTTAATAGATGTGTTGGATATACCAGTGCCTCAATATTTCTGTCCTGTGAAAACGTACAAGAAAACTGTTTCAAGAAAGAGTCTACTATTACCAGTGGTTGAGCAGAGGCAAGAGCAAGATCCTCCGCTGTAAAACAAAATACTTCAGCAAGCCGAAAGAACATTTCATTCATGCAGTGATTCAGGCATGCTTCCTTTATTTTTTTGCGTGATAGTGTATTCAGTTCCTGGAGGTTTTCCTCTGTCAAGGAAGCACCAAGTGGGACCTTTTTCGTTGTGCGGTATTGGAATACTTCCATTGCCAGCCCAATTGCTTTCTGTTCAGCTGCTTGAAATGCCTTTTCAACCTTGTTGTTGATCATGGGGCCGATAGCCTCCCTTATTTTGATGCTTTCATGTATGGAAAACCCAAAATGATTTTTTAGTTCTGCTTCAATTGGGCCATATAATTCGCTTGAGAACATAAGATGGTGTTCCGGTAAGCCTGGGTTACGTGTAATGGTTTCATCCCGCATGTTCTTGAACGCAATTCCTTCCAGTGAATGGTTGTCATCGATTTGATGCTGCCTCATCTGCAGCATGGTCATTAGGTTGAAATACTTATAGCCCAGTTCCTGAATTTCCTTAATAAGTGGGCCGCCTTCATACATATCAACCTTTGGTTGATCCACATAGTCATGTTTCAATGCAATCAGTGCAATCAGTTCGGATACCACGAACATCCTGTCGCCACGGTTATCCTCGTAGTGTTGGCTATCATGTAAACTGTTATAGTAAGAGATGTTCGAAAGCAGGTGAAAGGTTTCGAGCATTCCGACTTTTGTCTCCAGCTCTTTCAATAAACTGTCAGTTTGTTCTGTGAGCTTAGAAAACCATTCATTAATTTCCTGCTGCCCTTTTGAGACATCCTCATTGAGTTTAGGTCCGTTCATTTTAAAGCATTTAATGCTCAAGCGAGCTGGTTGGAGCGAAGCAAGTAAAATACGAATGTTATTTAATAACAATAATTTTATTGTTCATCAACAGGTAGAGGTAAATATGATCAAAGCGGGTCTGGAACAAGATGCCGTCAAGAGCAGGGAAGCTGTAGGTAGATGATTCGTGACCAAGGTTTCCAACAAGCAGCAACCAGTTTTCATCAAACGCCATTTTGTATCTATCCAGGTTGGAATCTTTTATTGAAATGCGCGATTGCAACCAACTCCTATCTACGTCATTCACCATGAATACTCCAAATGCCTGCCAGTGCCGGGACCTGTCCCTCATAATGTCAATTGTTTGGATGAAATTATAATCCATATTCCCATGGTACTTTTTGTCTGTTCCCATGCCTAAATAAATCCCTTCTATCATTTTGAAAAGCTGTGCTGTCAATATGTTTATCCCGTTTGTCTTGCACTCAATCGGGTAAGGGCTGAACGTAATCAGTACATACAAAGGTTCCTAATAAAGCAATTCAAATATTTTCTTTGCCTGCAAGACAATCTTTTCCTCCAAAGACTCCCGCTCTTTTTTTCGAGGGCTGATTACTCCGGTTATCTCAACCGAAATGATACTGTCCTCGGATTTTAGGACGCAATCAGGCGGGTCGTACTTGACATCGAGTATTTCATAATCGGTATCTGTATGACTTTTTAGGAACCTTTTCAGCCAGCCAAGTTCCTCATTTTTCTTTTCATCTTTTCTTGTATTAGACATGTTGACTGGCTTGATTTTGATTAGGCTAGCTTAGTTGAGAGCCATTGAGAAAATTGCTGGATATGCTCTTTCTTTCCAGAAAATAATTGTACATCAAAATCCTTATCTATGTCAAAATAGGTAAGGTCGAAATAGCGTGCTTTATCAGTCAGTACCACATCTGCTACTGGCAGGGCCGTGGAGAGCCTGGAAATATCCACGTAATCATTTACTGTTTCCTGCTGATGCTTCACTGCCATCATCGTTTCAATGGCCGTCCTAATGTACAAGGTAGGGATGGTATTTTTTAGTCCCTTTATTTCCAATAAGTTGGCTGCATGCTGGGCTTCGCGTTTAGTCACCCTATATTTATCCAAAAGGATTTCCATGACCTGGTCTGCCCAAAATGGTATGGTGGCCATTGAAAACTGTAAGTCCCTGTTCTTGAACGAGCCTGTCGAATGGAACTGGCGTAGTCTTGAAACAAGTTCATTTGAATACACAGAAACTGTTCGGATCAAGGCCTGAGAGTTGGCTGCCCTCTCACCATGCCCAGTACGCCTAGTGGCGGTCCGCATCATATTCAAAGATCTGGTAGCTTCTGAAGTCATTTCATTGTACAAGCTTTTCAGGTTGTGGAACTTCTGGAACATTAATTCGTTTGAATATCCTAAGCCTTCTGTATTCTTGAAGAATGAATTTCCCGTCATCTTCCTTTCACGTACAGCTGCCACCAAAAACCTTGCATTGATTTCAGGTTCAATTTCTACCATTTTTTCATTGCTCAGTGAATAAAGCAACCTTTCCTTTTTGATTGCATTTTCAGGGGTACTATACGAACATTCCAGCAGGTGTTCGTTGGAGTAGGGAACAAAACAATTTCCGTCACGAACACCTTTCTGTAATAGGTGCTTAATAAGTGTCCATTCATTGTCCAACTTGTCTTCTGATAACAAACTGATCGCAAACTGGTCCAGGTAAATGCAATATGTGTCTTTGTATATTTTTCCCACTTTCAGAGGTTTGGACTTGCCCAATATAGGGCAAGTGGTGAACAACGGTCAATTAGGACGGGCGAGGGGTTCTCATCCATCCAATTTGACCTGCTGGATGTCAAATAGTTTTCTTTGGTGTCCTCCCAAATCATGCTTTCAACCGCTATGGCAACGATAACCCGCAACTTATTTTCCGATACAAGATCAAGGATATTGTCAGGGTCATTTTCTTTCTCAGGAAAACTAATTGTAAACTTCAAACCTTTTTCCCCAACTGAGAAAGTATAGGGAAACAGTACTGGAACGCGTTTGATGAACAATACACCATCCATCTGCAGGAGTGAGTCCAAGAGGTAGTTTTCCGTATTGGGCGTGTAACGGTCAAGGTACTGCCTCTGCCTTCCAACCCATTCTGTGATGCCCTGTTCAGAATGCAGCAAAGGGAAACCCTGTTCCAGCCATTCAACCTGGTTCTGTAAATGGCCATAAGAGGAAATACGGACAATCCTGTTATTGAGAACAAATGATAATGTCAATGCTATCCTTTTGCCAAATTTCCTTTTGTCCATTGCACGGAAGAGGAGCAGGTAGGCTTCCACAGTTTTTTGCAACATGGCTGGCACATCGTTTCCATTGTGCATCAATGAAGGTATATTCCAGTATTCATCATCCAGCCTTATTAAATCAATGCCATCAGGGATTTCAAGTTCGGCACCGACCCTTTGCAAGGCGACCTTTACTTCATGGATTGTATATTCCAGACAGTAGGTACTTGTATCACCTGCAGCCATCACATCCAGGATATCGATGTACCTGCCTTCGCGGAGTTCTTCGGGCATGCCATGGTAGGATAGGAAAACCCTCAGCCCCTCCTGCTTGGATATGGTATAAGGCAATAGTTTCTGTATGGCACTTAAGGACACTGCCTGTGGTTTCAACAGGTTCCTTTCGGCAGCCAATCCGAAGTATTCATAAATCAGCGGGTTCCCCTGATAGAAATGTGTAAGCAATGATTTCCATTTGTCCAGTGCCAGCTTACCATCAATGCGAAACAACTTCTTGTACAGTGCCTTCCTTCCATATTCCAGGAAATTCTTGCTGACCCTTTCTGTCATGGATTCGAAACTGTATGAACGCATCGCACCATCAAAATGAATGAACCTTTTTTGATTGAGGTCATAAATGGAATGTGCATACCTGCAATGGAATATTTCTTCGGATGCCGGCGAGGGCGTGTCCCGGAGCTCTTCCATTTCGAATGTAACTTCAGCCTCTTCCTTTTTCCAAAGGAACTCGGTGGCGGAAATCCCATGGTACTGTCTCTCTTCATCATTGCACTCATGCCTGCAAAGCCCCACTTTCATCTGTTCCATATCATCGGTGTACTTGGGGCCCCAATGATAGTCGAGTTCACCTACTTGACGGAATGTCGGTGCATAACCTACCATATCAGCATCGAGCCTGACCTTCACCGTCACATCGCTATTGCCACGAAGCAGCAGCAGTTCATCAATGAACTGGAAATAGAAATTATTGAACCTTGACTGTGACCGCCTAAGATAGGCGTGTGCAAAAATACATAAGGCAGATGCCTTGTGCTGGAAGGCCCCTTGGCCGAGGTACCTAAAATCATCCAGTATACAGTCCAGTGGTACAAGGCCAGCTTTTTCCACGTTGCAAAAAAGGCCTGCAAATATGTTCCTTGCAATGTTTTCCTGCACCACTGCAATGCAACCGCATTCCATCTTTTGATGCGAAGGGGAGAGGTGGTCCCCCAGCAGTTCAAAGAATGCAGTTTCATGCGGTGCAAAATCTTCGTTGTAACGCTTTGCAAGATAGTTGCCCACTGCCTGGTTGATCACGACCCGCTCCTGTTTATCTGTTACCAGCATTTTCTTTGCAAGCATCCGGCCGAGACCCGGTTCGATAAAAATACCAAAAGGCACTGACCAGCCGATTGGCCTATGGAAATCATGGCCTATCAATAACGGCATACCTTTATTGTACATTTCTTTCAAGGACTTTTCCATTCCTGTAACCAGCAGGCGGAAACCATAGCGGTTGACGGCGTCGGAATTGATACAGTATAGTTGTTGAACCATGTTTTCATGAAATCAGGAATCTTCAATGCCTGACCTTTTTATTTTGGACTGTTCAAAACCTGGAAGCAGGTTATTCAAAGCGGACCTTAACACTGCATCAAAGAAACTGGAACAGAAAGGTGAAATATAAATGTTTTCAATCATCTTAATCGGGTCTATGTTGACATCCGTTCCGATATCAAATTTTGGTCGCCTCGCATTTTTTTCTCCAACATTGAACTGGTGGAATATTATTGCCCTGTATTCCTGCTCATAACCATAAGCGGGCCTTTTATTGCAAGCAACCTTGAATACGTCCACATCGCCGTGGCTGAAAGGTTCGTACAACACCTTCCCAGAGTAAACTTCAAAATCGGCCTGTGCATCCAAGCACTCCTTCAAAGTCCCGACCGTTGTTTTTATTGCAAGGCCTTCCTTTTGACCGGATAGGTAAATCTTCCACATGGCATAGCTTTCCTCTTTGTTCATTGTCCACGAGTTGGATAGTGTGTATGCTTTGTAATCTGCAATGTTTTCAAGTTGTGTTTCTAACCATTCCGTAGCTTCTGTTTCCGAGGTATATGGAAGACCTAGCCTGTACCTGTAAAGCTCCTCTTTGGTTGCATCCGGTAAGGTCCCTTCAAGATTATCAGTGTACCTGTCCAGACGTGCAAAGAACAATGATTTCGTGAGCAGGAATTGATAGAAGGAAGTAAATGTCATGTACCGCCAAATAACAGTATTGTCGTCCACAGGTACCATTCTTTTATCGTTTTTGTGCATTGTCCAGATTTCAGTTTAGGTTTTGGTTGTATATTTCTTGAATTGGATAGGTTGCCACAAGAGACCATCCTATTAGTATGTCCATCGATTAGCATTCATAATTTTCTGGCATGTCATTTTCGAAAATTTCTCTCAGCCCATAGTCGTCGATTTTACCTATGGCGAAGGTTTTTTGAGGGACAGCTTCCAGTATTTCCGCATCCTGACCGAATATCATTCTTCGATCAGTAGTATCCGTCCGTGAGATGCACAGCACCATTTTTTTATCCTCTATCAGGAATTCCGATTTGGAAAACAGTGTTCCTGAACCTTTATTGTCATAGGTGTTGTAGATGAAATGTTCCGTATCGATTTTCTCACTCATTATTTTTTCATGCCAGGCTTTTATGGTTACAAGTGTATGGGTGAACTGGATGGGAAACTCTTTCCGGTGCGTAATAACGGTTCCCTTGTCATGCACCGCAATTATTTGATAAGACGATGCTTTTTCTTTGCCAAAAGTGCCGGCCAGAGTACGGATATCTGAAAATTCGGGGGCTATCTGGTCTATAGCCTTATCAACACGTTCACTTAAGTAGGGAATGACCATTTCGTCCAGTATGCGCCCCATACCCCTTTTACAACCTTCACATTGTTCAAAGATTTTCTGCACCGCTGGTTCATCAAGCACAGAAGATTGCCCAAAAAATTTGACATCCACAATTTCGTATTGCTTACGGAAAACAAAGATCCCTTTTATGTCATCTTTGGTTGGGCTCCTTTTTGCAAGGGTCAGCAGCTGTATACCTGTAGCAGCAGCTTTTTTAATGGCACCAGCTTGATAGGAACCAGTTGTAACAAAGTATCCAATAATGGCCCTCCCTTCAATCTTCGAATAGAAATCGGTAATGTCCTTAAGTGAAATCCCTTTTTTATGGTTCTTGCATTCGAATGCGTACTGTACCTGTTTACCATTGACCAGGGTGGTAATGAACAGATCCAGTTCACGTAAGATCCCATGCTGGTCTTCCATTTTACAATTGCGCTTAAACGTTGTCCCAGGCTGATCGGATATGGAACGCTCGATTAAAAGCGTAAGCATTTCAAGAACATCACCCTTACTTTTTGTGCTCATTTATTTCCCTTTTTTGTTAGCGGTCTAAATAGTACGCATGCCAGCATTGCTTATGAAATAAAGTAGTATCAATTTCTTTTGTTAGAATATTGCTATACCATATCAGCAAGATAATACAAAACGAAAATCCTCCTTTTCTTTCTTGTTCAGTTGCATAATCACAAACTACTATGCAACTGTTTTGAAAACTGGAATAATTATATATCTTGTATCCGTACCCAAACTGTACTGCATGCGCTGGAGCACCCTTAAAAACGCCCTAACAAATAAAATAGTGCAGGTATCCTATTTGGTTGTAATAGTGTTACCAATAATCATCGAAATATCCCATGACCTAAAGTACAAGCTGCATCTTGGACAACTGGTCTTCAATGTCTATTATGGTGGGATACTCATGCTGGTTCTCTATGTCCTGTACAGCATTTTTGCTCCCCAGCAAATCAAACAGCATGATGGGGCAAAAGACTTCATTGCAAAGGAACAACCTGCCTATTTGGATTACAATCCGGACAAATGGGTCAATAATGTGGTCGCTTATTTAAACGATACAGAGAAGGATCAAAGGGATGCAATAGTGACACTGAAAATGCAACTTGAACAAGAAGAAAACCCAGCACTACAAAAGGAATTGGCTGAACAACTCCGGGCAAAAGTAGCACCTCTTTATCCGGGTTGCCTGAACAGGATGCTACAGTACCAATGGGATGACATTGACAGGTCCAAGAAAGCAACCCGCCTGGTATGTACCGTGCTATTTATACTTGCCTGTATACTTGCAACACTATCTTTTGGCGAAAGAATCTTTACCGTAATATCCCAAAACATTAAACAATGACCATTATCACAAAACTTTCTGAGGACATCCTAAGACTGTCTGCCTATTCATACCAGGAAAGTGAATTTGCCATCGTTAGGAATTTTTTCAACCAACATGATTTCAGGGCCAATGAACAGGTCATCAACCGTGACAGGGACGATAGGAAGGGCATCGAGTTCAGTATCCGTTCATTTGTAAATATCAACCGTTTTGCAAGGCTTCTTGGCCTGAGCATCTCTAACCAAAGAGGCGATACCAATGTAGATCTGACAAAAGGCCCATCTTCTCCTGGTGAACAGCCCTATTGCTGCATGCGGCTTTCTATGAACGTTTTCGATAAGGGTTGTGCGGACATCCTTGCTCCGGACAATGCGGCAGCCTTTGTCAAATGTGCTATACTAGCAGGAAAACTTCATTGGTTCGGTGCAGAGAGCATAGAGGGTAGATGCAAACGGTAGTCGATATTTAATTATTACAGTTAATTGATATAAACGAGATGAGAAACCCTTTTTTAGATGGAATGCCTTTACCTGTTTCAAGTACACAGGAAGACCTGGAAACCATATCGAAGAATAAGCTGTCCCTGTTATTCGACCCCGCTTTATTTGAAATAAGGGAGGAACTGAAAAGGGACAAGGGAGTCGATCTTGTTGTCGAGCTTAAGCATGAAGGACGGTACACCAATTTCCGTTTTATCATTCAACTTAAATCCACCAGTTCCATTGCCACCAATCGTGACGGGTCCATTTCCTACCCTGTGGAAGTAAGCAATGTCCATTACTTGGTGAATTACGGCATGCCTTCTTACTATATTTTGTATGAACATAGCAGTGGCAAATTCTATTTAGAATACGTCAACCATGTTTACAATAACCTGATGAGCAAATACGGCGAGTCAAAACAACCTAAGCAGTTCAAGGTCAGGTTTTCCAAGCCTTTTACTCCCGAACTAATGCAGGATATCTATCGCCAGACATTCGATAACGGAACATTGCTACGGAAATTGATGCCCCACCTAAAGGTTCAGGACACTGCAATAAAGCAGCAAAAGGGTATTGTTATTGATGGGGACAATGACGTTTACAGTGTGGAACAGAATATGGCTTTTATTGAACAGTTCGGTTTCGATCTCTTGAACCATGCAGCATTTTTACGTATAGTAGAAATAGAACAGCGTACACATCCACGTACTTCCGCACCTGCCATTTTCAACCTAGTTTGCGGAGTCGCTTATTACCAACGATCGAACCTATTCAAGGCAATGGAATTACTGAAGCTGGCCCAACAGGAGATAACCAGCTTTAGTCCCGATATCCAGTCCATGCTGACATACACACTGACCCATGCAAAATATTTATTGGGCATGATGGATGAGCAAAGTTTCAAGTCAGCCATTTCCAAAGTGATGGAGTTCGATAACCTCGGATCATTCCTTGAATTGGAGAAGGCCAACAAGACCTTTTTGGATAGCATAGGGAAGGACCGTGACCGTATCAATGCCTTTTATAAAACAACTGAACAGGTACTTCGTGAAGACCAGAACAACAAGAGCTCCCATGTTATGGCCTATGCCCAATTGCTCCATGCGGAATCCAAGATACTTGTCAATGATTATTCCAAAAATGTAGTTTACATAATAGGAAGGGTAAAAGATTACGGACAGACAAAACTGTACAAAGCATGGACTGCGATAGAGGCTGAATACAGTAAACGGTTAAAGACTGTATTTGACTATGCCTTCCACCAAGAGAATTTTTTGGGAATGACCAACCTCGGTATGGACAAGATGCACTGGATCTATACGAGGACATTCCTGAACCATATTTTCAGTAACTGGGATAAACATACCCGCACAGTTGACAGACCGGTAAGTGAAACCGATAAAGAAAGCCTGCTTTCGGCTGCAGCTTATATTGACAAGCTTTCAGGTGGTTATGAAGCACTCTACCATAACGAAAACCTTGTATCAGCCTTATCAACAAAATATGAACTGCTCCATCTTGCCGGGCACCTGCAAGAGGCTGCCAACACTGCTGAAAGAATCCGAGAGATTATTGAGGCCAATGATTTCAATGGCTTAAGAAACAAATACCATGAACTGGTCAATGGAGGCACTGGCTATGAAACATTCCTACAATCATTCACTGCCCACTTAGACAATATTTTCAATGCGGCCAAAGCTTGCGGTCTCGAGCAGTATATGTTGGAAGATATACCGGCAGAAAGCCTAGTGTCCATGGAGGAAGATCTTTACTGGTCAATCGAAAAATTCTACGAATTCAGCTTCCCAGAATGAATAAGTTGCTTTCATGTTATCAAATTGTAAGGCTGGCTGTTAAAGAAAAAACGTAAATTAGTAGGAAATATATTTTATATGTGGCAGTTGGCAACAAAAAACATTTGGGTCACACAAGGGAATGTTTCATCATGGATCTACCTGACTGGGGAGTCGGGTGCAATTATCTACCGCGACAAGATCGATACCTTAACAGGTGTGTGCCATCCCGGAATCATATTGGGTAATGACAGGTGGGGAACCACTTGGGTCATCCATAACCACTACAAGAACGGTTATGCAATGATCGAGACAATGCAGCAGTTTTCCATGGGAGAGGTGTGCCGGTATGATAACAAGCCCGTATTCTATAACGTGACAGACATCATAGAGCGCGCCATCGAGCATTACCATGAAAAGCAGCCCTACCACTGGCTTATCAACAACTGCCAGCATTTCGTGAACAACGTTACCCAGGACCTGCACTATTCCGAAACAGTCGACAGGCTCAGCGACCGGGCAATGGTTGCGGGAGGCATCACTGCTTTTATCGGAATGCTGACCAACAACAAATCAACGGTCAACACGGGCCTCGCCATAGTCGGCATCGGTACACTTGGCAAGGGGATAAGCCGTTATTGAGTACAGACTATTCCTCACTAGAACCCAGTCATCAATCCTGACATACTAACTAACCAATCAAAAAAACACTACTTACTGCCCAGTACCGTGTTGCTTCGATCAACATAGTCGAAGGGAGCAAAAGCAGGGAAACTATTCATGGACAACCGGTCAAATAACATAACAGATACTGCCAAAGGGTTTGCGAAGATCATCTTTGATAACTACTGGCAGCCCTTAAGGGAAGCTGTAAAGAAGCAACCCGACCTGCTGCGTACCATGCCGGGGTTCCTGGTCAACCCGGAAAAAATCGTTATCTATTTCGACAGGAAGCATGTGGCCGTTGAGTACTACGGACAGGTCAATGCATCAGAGGTACTGGAATCGGGGGCCATCCAGGTCGATTTCCATGACCTGAGCAATAAAGCGAACCTTTTCCAGGAAATCGTTGGCTTCGAATTCGAGTCTTCTGCAGGCCTGCACTTAACCCTGCCGCGCCTTCTGGAAAACCATATTGCACCGACAACCAGGGGATTCAAGAAAATGACCGAACTCAATTGGAACTTCGGGGCACAGGACAGTATCATCAGCATCAACACCGGCAACCTTGTCCTTGAGGAGGGTGCCTTTACGAGGGTCGTAAATTCCTTTTATTTCGATGAACAGAACGGCTTTTTGAAAACAAGGAATATCCGGTGGCTTGACTGCTATCCCATCGGTATCAGGGAGGTGGACGATGCCTATATCAAGGTGCTGTTCCATAACGATATCTTCACGCAGCAACTGGAAAAGGACCCCCAATACATTTTTCCCAAAGTACATGATTACAGGTTCTCGAAACTCCAGAAACTCAATAGGTTCATCGAGCTCATTTCAAGGGAAGGCATCCTGGAAACAGACATTACCCATTACCTTTCGTTGCCTGAAAACAGTTTTATATTGACCATGTCCTTTTTTGCCGTTTCCATATCGGGGCAGGTAAGCTGTGAATGGCAAAGCGACCTGAACAATGCCATCAGGCCCGACTTTTTTATCACACAGCCAAACGGCTATTCCAATATACTGGAGTTCAAATTGCCGAGCCTTAAAAACAAAACTGTCGTAGGGACAAGCAACAGGGAAAGCTTTTCTGCGGAGCTGAATTCCTATATCTCGCAAGTACGGGTGTACAAGAAATATTTTGACGACCCGAACAATAGGAGATGGCTTTTTGACAACCATCAATTAAGGGTTGAGGCACCCAAAAAAATCCTTGTCATCGGCCGCAGGTACAATTTTGAAAATACGGAATGGAAGGAAATAACTGCCGACTACAGGGACCTTGAAATACTTACTTACGATGATATCATTGATGGACTGCTTGCCCAGTTGTACAGGGAGTAGGTAGTGTCCATTCGTATATTTTATTATTCATAAAAGGACACTGAGTATGCGGTTCCTGGATGAAGCCGATTGATCTGTGTTTAACAACAAGAATTACAAAGTACCAATTACCTAAAACACAATTTTACTTCCTTTTTCTTTTCCCCAAATGACGCTTGTATAATTCATTGGCGCAAATTCCTAAAAATACCAAGAAAGCGAAAATTGCAATTGGGTTAGGGGAACCACGTTTCACAGGTTCATGATTACTGACAATTTCTGGTTCCCAATAAAGAATTTTTTTGTTCTTAACTTCCTTCAAAACGGCGTATTCAATTTCTTCAATAGGAGCAGTGGGTGCTATTTTACTCAGATCAATTTCAATGCTCCTGTATTTCCCGTCTTTAAAGAAAGACAGTTTATCAGGTTCAATAAAATGCTTCACCGCAATTTCAAAATATATTGGCAGGGCTTCATAGTCTGCAGTTACATCAGGTCTCTTTGAAATCAGTTCTTTTTCTGCGGTTGCACTGGTAAGTGTTATGCTGCCATGCTTAGGAATGACAATTACCAGATTCTCTACAATAATCTGCTTTGCCAGTTGGTGCAATGCAGTTTCTTGGCCCCCTTTGCAACTGGATGCTGACGCATGCCTAAAATAGTCCGTATAAACTTCGCCTTTGCAGGCTTCCAATCTCTCGTTACATTCTATACAAATGCACTCACATTTAAGTCCCTTTTTATCAAGAGCGATTTGTTCAATAGTAACAATTCTATTTGTTGGGACATGCAACCCTTTATTAATGACAGCAGTATTTTCAATGCCTTTTTTCATTTGCTATTTAATATTGTTCAACTCTTCTAAGATACTGTCCTTGCCCCTATGATATTGTGGAGATACCGGTTTTAAAATAAATGGCAAGGTGTCATCTTCTATTATACAGACTGTTTCATTGTCAACTATTGTGTGCTCACCTTTCTTGTAGATGGTACATTCACCAGCAGAAACAAGCTGCAAGGAATTATTAACACAGTCAGGCGATAGGGCCACGTTAAATCCTTGTGCATCAGCCCTGACACTTGGATAGAAAATACCTGCATGTCCTCTTTCTACACTTCTTTCAGAAAACAAAGCAGATATCATATAATCCAAATGGGAACCGATTTCTTTTTTGGCATATTCACTCGCCAAGAATTCGGTAATTGCAATGGACCTTTCCCTCAAATCCCCGTCCAAGGATTTTGCCCAATGATGGTACGCATTGTAGAGCTCCAATGTATGTGAATTCTTTTCGGTAAAATCCTTATGATAACAAATAGCAATCATTGGAATATCCTGGGTAACTACCCATTTACTAAATGTAATTAATTGTTCCCCTTCCTGCCCTATATCACGCAATAAATGTGATGCTTCCAATGAAGCAATCACCCTGGCATTGTCTAATTCATCCTGCTTTACGTCTTCATGTATTGATGCTGCATAAAACATGGTTTGATTTGGTGTACTGGCCCTTTGGTATGTATGATTAAACTCTTGCGGTTTAAAAGTCAATTCATCCCTAGTGCCAAATTGTTTTCCTTTTTCATTTGGCCTTGCACGTATCAATGTCTTGCCCCTATGGAATAGTTTTTGAACCAACCCAAACTTTCCAAAGTGGTTAAATAATTGAAGTACCTCCTCACGAGGGTTTTTACTTAAGTCAAGTTTTTTCAACTCTTCGATTGCTGTTTTATAATCCTGCATATCTTACTTTGTTTATACATATAATATAACATTTTATTTAATAATTTCCAAATTAACCTGTGAAGTTATTTCTAACAAATTTCAGCTCATTACACAGTACAGGTTATCCTTTTCATCTGCTAAAAATTTGCGTTGCATCTTTTTCTCTACTTTTATTGTCTGAACAATTTGAGTACCCCAATCGTGCGACCCCCGAACAACGATAGCGACAAGGACCTGCTGCGGCAGGTTGCAGAAGGCAGCGAGAGCGCCTTTAGGGTGCTGTATGACCGATACTTCAACAAGGTGGCGGCCTATGTTTTCAAGCTCTCCAAATCCGAAACGATTGCCGAAGAAATACTCCAGGAAGTCTTCCTGAAACTGTGGACGGGCAGGGACATGCTGGACAATATAGAGACACCGGAAGCCTATATCATGACGATGGCACGCAACAGGACAACCGACTACCTGCGTAGGCTGGCCAGGGAAACCAACCTGATCGATGCCCTGCAGACAGTAGTGGCCAGAGCGGACAATTCCACGGAAGAAAAACTGGATGCCGACGACCTGCAGGCCATCATTGCACATGCACTCCTCCAGCTTTCCGACCAGAAGCAAAAGGTGTTCGACCTGAACATGAACAAGGGGTTCAGCCATGACGAGATCGCAGAAGCGATGCAACTGTCGAAAAGCACGGTGAAGAACCACCTGTCCGAAACACTGAAGTACCTGCGCAAGGAAGTACAGGACAGCCCGCACAAGGAAGCACTGCTGCTGCTGCTCACCCTGCGGTCCCTGCTCTGACCCCCCCCAAAAAAAAACAAAAAATATTTTTGGGCAGGCAGTACGATGGCCATTTCCCTGCGTCTCCTATATACAGGGAAGGTCCCGATGGCCCGTGAACAAGCAAACCACCTTCATCCTATCAGCATATGGACAACCAACCATCAAGACTGCAATACCTACTGGAACAGTACGCCAACAATAGCTGCAGCCGTGCAGAGCTTGCAGAACTAATGCTGCTTATAAAGGATGGTGATAGTAATCTTCTTGACACTGAATTGGATGGAATATGGAAAAGCTTAAAGGCAGATGAAGCCGTTCCTGCATTGGACAAAGAAGCCATCTATCACCGTATCATCCCTGCAAAAAACATTGTTGCCAAACAGAGGAAGTTATGGCCAAGGATAGCCGTAGCTGCTTCGTTGATTGGCGTTCTTTTGATGGGTTACCTGCTTTATCAAACCCTAGGTAAAGGAAAGCAGAGCCCAGTCGTTCTTGCCCAAAATGATGTGAAGCCTGGTGGCGATAAAGCCATACTCACCTTAGCTAATGGAGAAAGGGTAGAGCTGGACAGTACCAAAGGAACCATTAAGCAACAAGGCGGTGTAACCATTATTAACCTTGGAGGTAAGCTAAGCTATGAAGAACATCCAAATACTGCACAAGAAGCAGTAGCCTACAACACCATTAGCACACCCAAAGGAGGACAGTACCAATTGGTGCTGGCAGACGGAACAACCGTTTGGTTGAATGCAGCGAGTTCATTGAAGTACCCAACCTCTTTTGTGGGAGATACAAGGATGGTGGAACTAACAGGGGAGGGATACTTTGAAGTGGCAAAGAATGCCAACAAGCCATTTCATGTGAAGGTATCTGGGCAGGATGTGGAAGTGCTAGGAACGCACTTTAATATTAATGCTTATGACGATGAAGCCACTATTAGGACCACGCTACTTGAAGGAAGTGTGAAGGTGACGAAAGGTATAGCCACTAAGATGCTGGAGCCAGGACAACAAGCACAACTAACGAAAGATGGCAACCTGCAACTGATTAAGGAAGCAGATACTGAAGAAGCCATGGCTTGGGTAAATGGCAACTTTATACTTAATGGCTCTGATGTGGCGGCGTTTATGCGACAGGTGAGCCGATGGTATGATGTGGATGTGCTGTATGAAGGCAAAGTGCCTGAAGGACATTTTAAAGGAAAGACCTCACGCACTATGAGTTTAACCCAGATGTTTAAAATTCTGGAATACATGGGCATTAACTACAAGATAGAAGGAAAGAAAATTATTATTAAAGCAGACTAACAACCAACCCCTTATGAGAAGGTTTCTGATAGCCATATCTATGTTCTTTTTTGCAAGCCTGCTTTGTTTTAAAGCAGGGGCCCAAACGGTTACATTGAATGAAAGCGGAGCCAGTTTGGAGAAACTGTTTAAGCAGATAGAGAAGCAAACAGGTTACAGTTTTATCTACAAGCTTGAGGCCATTAAGGATGCAAAGAAGGTGGATATTAATGTAAAAAGTGCAACACTTACTACCGCACTACAAACCATATTTCAAGGGCAGCCTTGTGTATATAATCTTGTTGGCAAAACAATTATTGTAAAAGAGAAGGAAGTAAAAAAAAGCGAGATAAGTAATACCAATGAACAAACACCAGCCAACATTAGTGCCCATGGGAGGGTTATCAATGAGAAAGGAGAACCATTAGCTGGAGTAAATGTTACTGTTAAAGGAACTAAACGGATTACTGCTACTATTGATAATGGAGAGTATTATATCAAGGATATTGACCCAAATGCTACACTCTTGTTTACTGCGGTAAGCATTGAGCCTTTTGAAATTAAGGTTAATGGTAGAAAGGAACTGTATGCTTATACAGCTAAAACGCATATAAGTGAACTTGATGAAATGCATGTAACTGCTTATGGAACCAATAGCAAGCGTTTTAGGACAGGGAATCAAGAAGGGATTACTGCAGATGATATAAAGAAACAACCAGTACTTACTATAGCAGAAGCTTTGGCAGATAGAATACCTGGTTTGATAATAACCCAAAGCAGTGGTGTGCCAGGCAGTTCCTTTACTATACAGATACGTGGACAAAACACCATCCGAACACAAACATCTACTGGTTTCCCTCCATTGGATAATCCTTTATTTATTATTGACGGGGTTCCTTTTGCACCTCAAAATACAAACATCAATCAATATAGTTCTTTGGGTGCACCATCAATTAGCTCAGGAGTTTCGCCTGACAATAGTATCTCAAATAATAATATGCAAGGTATAAGTCCTTTTGCCAGTATCAATCCAGCTGATATAGAGAGTATTGAAGTATTAAAGGATGCAGATGCAACATCGATTTATGGCTCGAGAGGTGCCAATGGTGTGATATTGATCACCACAAAAAAAGGCAGCATAGGAAAAACGACTTTCAATGCTTCGGTTAGTACTGGCGGAAGTTCAATAACACGTTCCATGCCTATGATGAATACAGAGCAATACATAAGTATGCGAAAAGAGGCTTTTAAAAATGACGGCGTAGTTCCTAATGCCTCTACCGCCCCCGATATTTTTTTTGATACCACTAAATATACAGACTGGATAAAATATTTGCTTGGAAAAACAAGCCATACTACTATCGCTAATGTTTCTTTGTCAGGGGGAACTGATAATTCACAGTTTTTTATGGGGGCTGGCTATAATCACTCTGGTAATATTTACCCTGGCAATTTTGGTATTGATGTAATCTCCATTAATAGTAATATTAAAAGTATATCCCTCAATAAGAAATTTTCAGTATCCTTCTCTGCCAATTATTCATATACAAAAAACAATTCTTCTAGTGCTGGTGCTGGTGGTGTTTCACCTTTGAAGGCATTCCAATTAAGGCCGAATTACCCAGATCTATTTAACTCAGATGGTAATTTGGTATGGCAAAATAATGGAGTTGCCTTATTAAATTATTTGGCCTATTTAAATCAACCATACATTGCCAATAGTTACAATTTGGTAAGTAACTTAAAGCTTAATTATAAATTGGCAAAAGGATTGGTAGTTAGTGCGAGCATCGGTTATAGTTCTTTTAATTCTGATGAACATACAGAAACCCCCTTGAGCTCACTTAGCCCATATACTACTACTGTCAACAATTATGTTTCTTCAGCAACTTTTGGTGCCAATAATTTCAAAACGTGGATTGTTGAGCCACAAGCCAACTATACTAAGCAAATTGGTAAGGGAGCATTAAGTATTTTAATAGCCGGTACTTATAATCAACAAAGCAATGCGTCTACCTCCATTCAAGGCAGTAATTATACTAATGACGGTTTATTAGGTTCTGTTTCTTCTGCAGGCACTATTACAGCATCAAGTAACAATTCTATATATAAATCTGCGGCTTTCTTTGGCAGAGTCGGCTACATATATAATACTAGGTATATAGTTAATATTAATGGAAGAAGAGATGGTAGTAGCCGTTTTGGACCAGGTAGTCAATACAGCAATTTTGGCTCAATAGGATGGGGATGGATATTTTCAGAAGAAAGAAGATTTAAAACCCTGTTCCCATTTGCCAGCTATGGTAAAATAAGAGGAAGTTATGGTACTGCTGGAAATGATAAGGTAGGCGATTATCAATATATATCTAGATGGGCAACTAATGGACTAACTTATGCAACTGTTCCTACTTACACACCTCAGAATCTTTTCAATCCTAATTATGAATGGTCAAGTAGTAAGAAATTAGAGTTTGGTCTTGAATTAGGTTTTTTGAAAGATGCCATTATTGCTAATATTTCATGGTACAGAAACAGGGCTAGTAATCAATTGCTTAACTACAGATTGCCAATTCAAACTGGGTTTACTACAGTAACAGCCAACTTGCCAGCAGTTGTCCAAAATACTGGATGGGAAATAAACATAAGAACGACCAATATCAAAAACAAAGAGTTTACATGGAAGACGAATTTCAATATTACACCTTCTGCAAACAACAAGTTACTATCATTCCCTAATTTGGCGAACAGCTCATATGCAAGTTCTTATGTAATTGGAAAGTCATTAAGTACTATAACACTTAAAGGAAGAAGATTTGCTGGCGTTAATGATACTACAGGTGTTTACCAATTTTACAATGCACAAGGTATTCCAGTATATACTACTGCACTTACAAATTCTGATTATGTCAGTTTAGGGAATATTGATCCTTTGTTTTATGGTGGTCTAAACAATAGTTTCAGTTATAAGGGCTTTCAATTAGATGTTTTCCTTGCTTTTCGAAAGCAGATAGGCATGAATTATCTAGCACAAATTAGTTTAGCAGGATCTAGCATAAATCAACCAATAGCTCTATTAGATCGTTGGCAAAATCCAGGTGACAAAACGGAGATTCAAAAATTTACACAAACTTCAGCTTCTTTAGCAGCCCAAGCTCAAGATGTTTTTAAATACTCTGATGGGGCTTATGGTGATGCTTCTTATATACGAATAAAAACTGTTTCATTATCCTACAACATTGGAAGCCAATTTTTAAAGAGAATGAAATTACAAGCTTGCAATATTTATATCAATGCTCAGAACATATTCACAATTACAGGTTATAAAGGTAATGACCCTGAAACACAAAATTATTATGGTTTACCGCCTTTGAAAACAATTGTTATGGGGGTACATATAAGCTTATAATAAGCATGCAGGGTAATGTAATTATTAAAGTAAAAAAATAAATATGATTAAAAAAATAAAACATGGAATCAATAAATGTACAGTTGCATTTGTTATAAGTATACCTCTTTTTTTTCAGCTATCATGTAAAAAAATAATAGACGTTCCTTTGCCATCCAATCAATTGGTAACTAATGCAGTTTTTGCAGATAGTGCAGATGCAATTGCCGCGGTATCAGGAATATACACTGCATCATATGGGACAGGAGTTTTATTCTCTATTTCGAGCGGTCATATTACTTTATTAGCAGGCATGGCTGCTGACGAATTGTATCCTGACCCTGCATATAATGGAACTACTAATAATGGTGACTATGTGCAACAAAGTCAGATTTACGCAAATACCATTGCATCTGGTGATCAAGCAAACAAATTGATTTCGTCAGTTTGGTCTCGGTCTTATCAGTCAATATACCAAACCAACGCTTGTATTGAAGGACTTGCAGGTAGTACTGGGGTGAGTGCTACTTTAAAAAGCCAATTAATAGGAGAATGCAAATTATTCAGGGCATTGTTCTATTTCAATATGGTAAACCTTTTTGGTGATGTGCCATTGGTAATTCGAACTGATTATGCTACGAACGCTGTAATTCCCAGAGCTAAAGTTGATATTGTTTATGATCAAATCATTAACGATCTGACTGATGCAAAAAATCTATTGACTTCAAGTTACCCTTCTGCAACAGCAGGTAAAGGCAGACCAAATAAATATGCAGCATTGGCTTTATTAGCTAGAGCGTATTTATATAAAAGACAATGGGCGAATGCAGAGGTAACAGCAACAGAAGTAATCAATTCAGGTCAGTACAGTTTATCTAGTTTGAATAATGTATTCTTGGCTAACAGTAGCGAAGCTATATGGCAAATCATACCAATAACTAAAGGGCTTGAAACTACAGAAGGGCAACAGTTTGTAACATTAGGTGGGGTAAGGCCTGTATACGGGGTTAATAGCTCTCTGATTAATGCTTTTGAACCTAATGATGCTCGGAAGACTAATTGGCTTAAGGCTAATACTTTAGGCCTTAATATTTATTATTTTCCTTTCAAATATAAACTGCAGGCAGATAATAATACCATTCCCAAAGAAAATTACATGGTACTGCGATTAAGTGAACAGTATTTGATAAGAGCAGAGGCGAGGGCAGAACAAGGAGCAGATTTATCTGGTGCAGCTAGTGACCTGAATGTGATACGAAATAGGGCCTCATTAAATAACACCTTAGCATCAAACCAATCAATTCTACTGGATGCGATTTGCCATGAGAGACAGGTGGAGTTATTCTGTGAATGGGGGCACCGCTGGTATGATTTAAAAAGAACCAATAGAATTGATGCGGTAATGGGAGGGGCAACAGGTGCCTGTGCTGCTAAAGGTGGCGTTTGGAATACCAATTGGCAGTTATGGCCTATCCCTTATAATGAGTTACGGTCGAACCCTTTTCTAGTACAGAACCCTGGGTACCAATAAAAACTAAAACACATAACTAGACAAACCATTCATGAAAAAAATAGCCATTACATATATACTCCTTCTTTTTTCATGTGCATTTGAGCTACATGCTCAAAAAACAATGATCAGACCATTAGAAGTTGGCGAAAAAGTGCCTGATGTAACCATTTCAAATATTTTGAATTATACCGCAAAAAAAACCAGGATTTCAGAATTCAAAAACAAACTGCTAATACTTGCTTTTTGGGGAGTAACTTGTACTGATTGTATAGGAAGCATGCCAGAAATGGAAAGGTTGCAAAAAGAGTTCGGGGATAAAATCCAAATTTTATTTATAACCAGTGATAGTAAGAAAAAGGTAGATGCCTTGCTAGATAAGTCTGCTTTTGTGAGAAATGTACACCTCCCTTTTGTTATAGGCGATACGATTCTATACAAATTATTTCCTTATAGAGCAGCCGGATTACATGTTTGGATTGATAGCAATGGAGTGGTTGTACAAAAGGTGTCAAAAAACAGCTACACGTCTAATGATATACAAAACTTCCTGAATGGGAAAAGAGTTGTTCTCTATCAACGCCAAGACGATATAAGTGTTGACACTAACGTGCCTTTATGGTTAGAAGGTGGCGGTAGGCAGTTAAAGCATATTAAGTACCATTCTTATATCGCTGAATCCATACCAGTTATGAAAGCAGGTGCTTATAGCACAACAATACAAGATTCCACGACAAAAAAGAGGGTTGGCATACGTTTTTTAAACGCCCTATTGGGCTACTTGTTTGAACAAGCTTATAGTGAAGATGATAAACGGGTTCATCAAAAAGTAATTTGGGAAGTGAATGACAGCACACCTTATTTCCGACCTGTTGATAAAGCAAAAGGGATGGAGTGGATTAAAAAATATTCCTACTGTTACGAACTGCAAGTCCCTGTTGAAAAATCAGAAGACCTATACACTTTTATGCAGCAGGATTTGGAAAGGTATTTTAATGTGAGCGGAAAAATTGAAAAAAGAAAATTCAAATGCTGGGTATTGGTTCGAGGCTCATCATTTGAAGAACTATTACATAAAGGTGTAGGAAAAAATGTTTCACATATTGATGAACACGAAGAGCAAAAAAGAGCTTTGAAGAAGGACTCAATCAATGTTCATAATAGCCCTATAAATGCGTTGTTGTACATGTTAAAGAAATACTTACCAGCAGATGTAGAATATGTTGATGATGCTACAGATTATAAGCAGTTAATAAGCATTAATATTCGTGGGTCCTACAATTATGAAGAATTGAGAAAAGAGCTTCAAAAAAACGGTCTAGACCTAGAAGAGGGGTACAAAGAGTTGAATTGTTTGGTTTTACGAGAAACAGGGTATAAAAAATTAATTAAAAAATAAGTATTTAACTACATAAATATATAGAGTGTTATTTAATGCGTAAATGCAGAAAATAGACGAATGAACAGTATTCTATATAGGGTACATAAGTTATTCAAAACATTATAATGGACTGATTTGGTCGGCTCTAAATTAATAGGCCTTGCGGATGCTGTGCCTTAAACTTAAACAATAAAAATAAAACAACAGGATATGAAAGCAATAAACTTGTATTTAACACTTTTTATTTTACTTGTTTCATCTGAAGTAATTGCTCAATCTTTTACCGCAGGTAATATAGTAGTTTGTCGTGTGGGAAATGGGGGAGCAGCCATGTCAACTGGTGGCACGATGTACCCCGTTTTTCTAGATGAATATACCCCCTCAGGTGTAAAAGTGCAAACTATATCAATTCCTTCTGTAAATGGGTCAAGCAATGCATTGGTTACTGGACCAGATCTTTATTGGGGCTATTTGACTCTATCCGCTGACAAGCAGTATCTGGCATTGACTGGGTACAATGCTAGTGCAGGGTCGGTTGTAAGTTCTGCTTCTGATGCTTCTTCTGTTCCTAGAACAATAGCACTGATTAAATACGATGGGTCTATTAATATTGCTACTTCACTAACTGATTTTAGTTCACGTGGCTATCCAACAACTGCCATTACCTCGAATGGCACTGATATATGGCTTTGCTCAAACGCTGGGGGGACAGACGGAAGTACAGGTGTTTCTACTGGAGGAGTACGCTATACAAGTGTTGGTGCAACTACTTCAGTACAACTGGCAACTACAACTCCAAATGGTTTTGCATCATTGCAAATTGCTAACGGCCAATTGTATTGTTCTGGACTTGGAGTAACAAGTGGAAATACATTAATTGGTAGCGTAGGATATCAATTGCCAATCACTAGTGGACAAGGTATTGCAAATTTACCAGGCATGACTGCCATAAGAAATTATTATCAATTTATTTTTTTTGATGAAAACCCTTCTATAGACGGACCAGATGTGTTGTATGCAGCCATGAATACTGGGGTGCAAAAGTACTCATTGAATAGCAGTGGTACATGGAAATCAAACGGTATTATTACAACAGGGGGCTTCAATACAGCCATTGGGCTTACTGGCTCTATCTCTAATGGCGTAGTAACTTTATTTGTAACAGTAGCTGGGTCGAATGCTTCTTCCTCAATCAGAGGTGGGCAAATAGTTACTCTCACAGATGCAACTGGATACACAACTACATCAAATACATTTACAGGGACACCATCAGTACTTGTGGATTTATTTGTTAATAACCCCACTGCCTTTCCTGTGAATAGCTATTCCTTCAAAGGGATAACGCTTGTGCCACAAGCTGGAGCAGTACCTGTACTGCTTAGGGATATAACAGCCAATAGGCTTAAGAATGATATTAAACTTAGTTGGAGAAGCATTACAGAAGTCAATACCAGCCGATTTGATATTGAACGTTCCTTTAATACAATTGATTTTGTTAAGACTGGCACCATAACAGCAAAAGGTAGCAACAATAACTACAGTTTTACTGATGTGGATATAGTAGACAAAGCCAGTAACCATACTGTCATTTACTATAGATTGAAAATGGTGGACAAAGATGGCAAGTTTACATTCTCTAAGATAGTCGCAGTGAAACTGAATGATAATACTATAGAATTGGTAAGTGCTTACCCTAACCCATTTGAAGATGCAGTCAATGTTAAAGTAAACATGAGTAGTGCTGGGCATGCAAACCTGAACCTTATGGATGGTACTGGAAGGGCTGTAAGAAGCTTGGAACTAAACCTAGCTGCTGGATCCAATACGATTTCGATTCCTAACCTGCAATTTTTGGATCGAGGGGTTTATTTGCTAAAGGCTGATGTGAATGGAACTGTTTCAACCATTAAGCTAGTTAAGTAAAGAGATTGCTTTTCCAAGAATTGGAGCAAGCTGTTCTTCGCTATGACAAGGTTATGAACTCCAATAAATAAATTATCAATGAAGAAACAATTCCTGATAGGCTGCCTATTACTGGTGGTGGTAAATCTATTCGCACAAACGAACTGTACCATTATCGTTCGTGTTGGTGAAATGCCTATAAGTAAGAAGGCTTACTTGAGCATTGATGGACATACAGATTCCGCAGATATTAATGATAATGTAGCCACATTTAATAAACAGTTAGATAGGGCTGTAAGTGCCAATTTGATGTTCGTGAAATTCAAAGGGGGCATGGTTTCCAATAACTCAGCAAAATGGATGTATTTACTTCCTGGTAAAGTGGATGTAGAAGTCATGGAAGTAGATTCAATATTCAAAGCAATAGTGAAAGGGCCTGAACTAACCACAGTTTATGATGAGCAGTTGAGGAGACCAGTTGACAGATACAATTTGAAAACTGCCTTGCTAGGTGCAGCATACCGAAAAGCCAAGAAAGAACAAAGGGATGATACTACTTTTCTCAAACAGCAGCAACAGAATAATATTAGAAAATGCTTTGAAGTTCCACAGATTTATATAAAGGCCAACTCGAATTCCCCATTAGCCATTGTAGCCCTAGGATTTCTTGGCAATGGTACAATGAATAACCCAGTACACATAGATGACTTAGAAAGACTGTACAATTCGCTTACTGATGAAATAAGGAACAGTGAGGACGGACTGAAGTATGCTGAGAAGTTGAAGAAATGGAAAGCAGCAGCAGGGGAGGCTAAGAAACAACAGTAGTATTATGAAGCAGTATATGAGATTTTCAATTCTATTAGTTTGCCAGTTTTGTGCATATAGTTCAATGTCACAGGTAGAGGCAATGCTTAAACGCTTGCATAATGCCAATGACAAACATATACTGGTAGCAGCACATAGAGGCGACTGGCGTAATGCACCAGAGAACTCATTACAGGCCTATAAGCTGGCCATGGAAATGGGTGTTGATGTTATAGAAGTGGATTTGAAAATGACAAAGGATAGTGTGCTTGTGATTATGCATGACCAGACTATTGATAGAACCACTGATGGAAGGGGTAAGCCTTCTGATTATACACTGGCACAACTTCAGCAATTCCACTTACGAGATGGGCTAAGAGTACCTACCAAGCACACCATTCCTACATTGGAAGAAGTGATGCTGCTGGCTAAAGGTAAAGTACTGGTGAACCTTGACCATAGCTTTCCCTTTTACAATGAAGCTTACAAAGTGCTTCAAAAAACAGGCACATTAAAGCAAGCAATTTTCAAGACAGAGGAACCATATAGTGCAGTCCGTTCAAAATACCCAACTATAATTGATAGTATCACTTTCATGGCTATTGTGGATTTGGATAGTCCGAATGCCAGGCAAATAATAGATGAATACCAAAAGGCACTAAAGCCAGTGGCGTTTGAGTTGGTTTTCTCTAAGGATAGTTCTTCAGTGTTGACTGATAATGCTTCCATAAAGCAGGCAGGTTCTAAGCTATGGATTAACTCTTTGTGGCCAAGGTTATGCGGTGGGCATGATGATAACTTGGCGATTGATGAAGGGAATATAAAGGATAGTTGGGAATGGTTGATTGAGCATGGAGCAACGATTATACAAACGGATAGGCCGTTGCAGTTGTTGAAGTGGTTAAGGGAAAAGAAGCTGCATAAATAAGTGTAGAAGGGATTATGTTGTTCTTTACTTTTTTTGTCATTGCCACAAAAAAGTAACAAAAAAAGTCTAGGCAAACCCAATTGCTCCGCATGTTTTGCCTTGCCAACGCCTCCCTATGTGTAAGAGTGTTTTGAGTTGTTGCGTAGAGGTTGAGTTTTGAGATGGGTTTAAGAAAAAGATTGTTGATTCAATAAAAACACCAACATATGAAAAGATCACTACTGTTTTTTATGTTCTTTGGATTGTGCCATGTTTATTCCCAATCACCATGCCCTGCAAATGCAGGTGGATTTACTAGGGTTGTTTGTGAGCCAGACCCTCCGGGCTATACTGGCATTACTCTAGGACCTAGTTCACCCAACCCTAGTTTGAATTATTCCTGGTCTCCCAGCACAGGGTTGAGTAATTCCAATATTGCTAATCCCACTGCAAGTCCATCCACTAGTACAGTATATACCCTCACTGTAACTGATGGTAATGGAGGATGTACCACTGCACAAGACATGACCTTTGTAAGGGTATCGACTTCAAGCCCAGTTTTTTTTGTGAATGATGGTCATCATACACAGGATACAGTAAAAGGTGACATTGAATATCATTATCAATTTGAATCTACACAACATCTAACTTTTACTTCCTGCCAAGACTATGGTTTTTTATGGTACAGAGATGGATACTTTTTATGGGATTCCATAAACCCATCTGTTACTTACAGTTTTACAGGATTGGGCCAAGTTGCTTTCAATGGTAATATGCACTTTGGATTATATACTGTGGATGAGAATGGTACAACTTGTGGGACAACTTTTATTCCAGACGTAGTAGCATACGGTTGCGATTCACCTACAGACTGGCCGTCGACTGTGGCAACAGCCACTTGCTCTACTCATTTTCCAGTAAGCATTTCACAAAAGAATTTGACCAATGGTGTATATGATTGGCAGACAGAAGCCAGCTCTTCCCCGTTTTACTTTAATAACTTTTCCAGCAATACCTGTGATTTGAATATCACTGGTTGCTCCACTGTATGTACGGAAGGCATCTACACCTTGGCAAAGGGCTTGGAAGGTTTTGGAGTGCACCAATTCTATAAACATGTTTACATGTACTATGTGACTGATGCACTTAACAGCAGCTATACAGGCTGCATGAGACCTGCAGGTCCCAAATTGGAGCAACTTAATACTGCCAGTATAGCAGAAACAATAAAGACAAAGGTTTACCCTAACCCAACAAGTAATCTGGTAACCATCTCATCAAAGGAGGCGATAGACAAAATTGAGATTTATGATATGAAAGGCATGTTGGTGAAGAAAGTAGCTGGCATGGGAGCAGCTAATATTACTGTGTCATTGCTAGGATTTGCAAAAGGCATGTACAGTTTCAGGGTGATAACAAAGAGTGGTGCCCAATACCTTAAAGTAGTAAAGCAATAAAGATGAAAAGGAATATACTGGTTGTTGTGTTTTTATTCTTAGCAACATTGGCATTGGCTCAGGACAAGGTCCATTTTACCTATAGTGTGAAGAAGCTGGAAGGGAAAAAGTATGAACTGCATATTGTGGCGAAGATGGAAGAGGGGTGGCATATTTACAGCCAGACACAGCCAAAGAGTGCCATAGCATTGCCTACCAGCATTGTTCTCAAGAAAAATCCATTGATTGCAATAGCAACAGGAAAGCCTAAGGAAATAGGTAAAAAGGAAACCTATAAGAATGAAACGATTGGCGTTAGCCAATACCAATATGGTGGAATAGTGGAGTTTGTGCAGTTAGTGGAATTAAAACAGGCAGGTGTGAAAACCAACCTGCAGGGCAGCATTACTTACCAGGTATGTGCTGAAGAAAAATGCCTGCCACCTGCGACCGTGAAGTTCAATGTGAAGATTGAATAGATGTTTTCTTCATGACCACCGTTGGGAAACGGTGACGTGAGGAGGAGGGATGTGCAGCTAACCAGCATCCCGTTTTTGAAGTTCTTACAAATGCTGTTTTCCCATCATTCAATGTTGGTTATAGGGGAGTGCTGACAGCCCCCTTTTTCAAAATCATACCATGTACCTGTATGAACATAGGACATACCTGCTGAGCCTGCCCTTTATCGTGGCAGTGGAACTGGTGCTGATGGCATGCCAGCAGTGGGAAACGAGGTACAGGTAGGCTCTGTGCGGTTGGGTCAAGTGTGTATGCTCTAACCATGAACACGGCACTTATGGCTATACAATCTATCGCAATGGATGTCAGGGCAGTGGCCAGGGTATTGGGCGATGCCATATCGATTGTCATGCGGCAGGGTGGTAGTATCCAGAGCTTTATGGTGCTGTGGTCGAAGAACGATAAACAGAAAGCCACCATCAGGATCTGGATGGAAACGGGTGAGGTAAACATTGAGACTGTTGCTGATTGGTTGAGAGAACTTGAAGGTGTATTTGAAGTAAGGATACTATAAATAAAAGCATTTGAAGAAACTGTTGTACATACTGATTGCTTGCATCTGCGTTCAAGTTGCCATTGCCCAAGAACCTGTGCAGTGGAAGGTTGCGGTGCAGGAAATCGACAGCCTGCATTACCTGGTGCAGGCTATTGCTGTACCATCAAAGGGATGGTATGTCTATGGTGCCAATGCGGCGAATGAAGTGGAAGGGGTTGCATTTAATTGGAACAATGAAAGCATTGTTGGTGATGGGAAGGTAGAGACCGACAAACAGCCTTCGCTTATTAAGGACGAAATTTTCAACACAGCGGTGTCGGCATTTGAAGGGGCAGTTATGTTTTCCCAAAGGATAAAACTGCATGCAAAAATTACCTCCTTCAATATCACTGTTACAGGCTTTGCAGGCAACGGTCAGGAATTCCTTCCCATAGACCATAGCAGCACTATTGTACTGCATCAAGAAGGGGAGACTTACGGGAGCAGCCGGGTGGTGCTTACCGGTCTTGATGCTGACCATCCTGTTACTGATTGCGGTAAAGCTGCTGCAGGGGATAAAGGAATCATGGGGACCTTCTTACTAGGGATCATTGGTGGGCTGATTGCACTGATCACACCATGTGTGTTCCCCATGGTACCGGTAACGGTTTCGTTCTTCACGAACAAGGACGAGATCAAAGGGACACGACATGCGGTACTATACGGGTTGTTTATTTTCCTTATCTATATTTTGGCCAGTGTACCCTTTCATCTAATCGGGAACATTGACCCACAGGTGTTCAATTCGATTTCCACGAGTGCCGTTGTTAACCTTATCTTCTTTGCTGTCTTCATTGCATTCGCCCTTTCGTTCTTCGGGCTCTTTGAACTGACATTGCCATCCTCCATCGCCAACAGGGCAGACACCAAAGCGGGGCTGCATGTTGGCGGTATCTTCTTTATGGCTTTGACACTTGCCATCGTATCGTTCAGTTGCACGGGGCCGATACTGGGTTCGCTGCTGGTGGGTTCCATCTCATCCGACAAGGGTGCCTGGCAACTAACTGCGGGCATGGGCGGTTTCGGTTTTGCTTTGGCTTTACCCTTTGCGCTATTTGCACTCTTTCCGCACTGGATGAACAGATTGCCGAGGAGCGGAGGATGGTTGGGTACTGTGAAGAAGACATTGGCGTTTGTGGAGCTTGGGCTGGCACTGAAATTCCTCAGCAATGCAGATCTCGTGAAGCATTGGGGGATACTGAAAAGGGAAACCTTTATCGGGCTGTGGATACTGATTGCATCGCTGTTGGCACTCTATCTATTGGGAGTTTTAAAGCTTGGCAAATACAAGGAAACTATTGGTAAGGGAAGGATGATAGCTGGAGCTTTTGTATTGCTATTTGCACTATATCTGACACATGGATTAACTCAAACAAGATATGCGAACCTGCAACTGTTGAGCGGTTTCCCGCCACCATTAAGTTACAGCATTTATGGAAAGGACAATGTAAAGAACAAGGGTTTCGAACCTGATGTCATCAATGATTACAGCAAAGCTGTTGCACTCTCGAAGCAGCAGCACAAACCCATACTGATCGACTTCACGGGATGGGCCTGCGTGAACTGCAGGAAGATGGAGGAACAGGTATGGACCAGGCCAGAGGTGGCTGGACTGATCAAGCAAAAATTCATACTCGTTTCCTTGTATGTGGATGACAGGAAGCCCTTGCCAGCAAGTGAGCAGTTCGTGTACGATGGCAAGGAAGTGAGGACAACAGGTGACCTGTATGCACTCATGGAAAGCAGGAATTTCAAACAGGTGACGCAGCCCTTGTATGCGATCATTGGTGAGAACGGGAAGCTGATGAACTGGCCTGTCGGTTATACGCCTGATGCGGTGAGGTACAGGGACTGGCTGGAGTGCGGGATCAAATAAATAAAAAACAGCAGACAAGATTGACCTGTTTTAGTTATATGAAAGAAGGGGATTTATTCAAAAGTCAACGGAGCCCGCGTATGTCCATACCGGGACCTCAAAACAGTAGATTTTTTCTCATATCGGCCTGCTGTTTCCACAGCGGGCCCTGTTCAAAGAAGCATGAATGATGGTAATATATTTTTCTTCAAAGCAGCATGGCCCCAGTATGTCGATACGGGGATTTCATAACAATGATTTACTAGATGTGCGGCCTGCCGTTTCCACGGTGGGCACTTGTAAAAAACAACGGGGGACAAGATGCCATACACATGCTTGATCATCGATGACGACTACAAAAAGGGGCAGCAGCTGAAACTGCTGCTGGAGACGCAGCCTTCCGTGCAGGAAGTGCTGAACACGGTGCATCCCTACCAGATCAATGCCTGCCTCCTAAAGAGGGGATCGATATCGTGTTCATCAGGATCGGGCTCTGGGAACATAGGCTCTTCACGGCGGTGTATGCACTCAAGAAGAGGCCGCAGGTGGTGCTGCTCACGAACAGTAACAGCAAGTACTGGGCAGATGGAAACAACAGGGCCGTGGACCTGCTGCAGGAACCCTTTGAAGGGAAGGATATACATGCTATCTTTTCCCGTATGCGGAGCGGGCAGTTGGCGGCATTTGACTGGGACGTGCTTTTTGTGAAGCATGAACGGCGTTACCATATGGTTGCGTTCAGTGAGGTGCAACTGGTGGAGAACAAACCCAACAGTTGCTATGTGATGCTGCACACGGCCAAGAGCAAGTACCTGGTCAAGGAAACAGTGGAAGGCATGCTGGACAAGCTGCCGATGGAGGACTTTATCCGCATCAGCGATGAACTGGTAATACCTGCCCGCAACAGGGGGCTGGTGCATAACGACAGTTACCTTTTCGAAGGTCATGTCCTTGCTTTGACCTACCGCTACATGAAGCAGCGGGAGAGGCAGGATGAAGTGGGGTGGGAGTAGGGGGCAGGGTTGTGTGGGTGTTGGGTCGATAGGTGCATCTGGCCTGAACGGCCAGCTGTGGGTAAACAGATAGCAATGATTTTTTCTCATATGCACAGGGTACATCGGAGGGGTAGAACGATGGTGTACCATTTAGTTTAGAACGGGTTGTATGTCCATACTGACCCACTTTTTTTGACGGGACGTGGCACAGCAAATTTTAAGATTGATTGTTGTTTGACAGGATATTTACGGAGGCCTTCTTGAGAGCAATTTCTTGCGGAAATTTTGACGGGCCTCCTTGTTACATAGGTTCAATTCAGCCAAGTCCAGTTGTTACATCAAGTCGCAGTCCTGTGCAGTACGGGTACGGGGCTGCACTTTTTGGATGCGGAAGTGGCCAACCAAGAACAGGTACAAACAAGTTGTAGCGATGGGTTATTGGGCAACCAACCAGATCCGTCCTATGGCAATCAGGGGGCAGCCTAGAGTAACTGCCCCTACTTTTTTATTGCGGCACAAGGACCCATTCATGTGCATACAAGGATGTGCTTTCCCGGTCATTCCGGAGACGGCCGTTTTCGGACGAATCCCATGACCCATGGTTATGCGGTTGCCGGAAAGCACGGGGGCAGTTTTTACTGCCCCCTTATTATTGTGGGATAATTTTGTTCCACAAATCAAGATGCCCGCTTTGTTTTAAATAACTTGCAAGTAAAACCCGCAGCCTTATGAAACTTGTAGAAGCCTTGCAGGCAGCCCAATCCAGCATATCGGAAAAAACGATCCTTGAACATAAGCACTTTTACAAACGTTACCTCTCGAAAGTAGCATCACGCCAACGTGCATCACAGGAGCTCTTCCCGTTATGTGCCAAATTCATGGGAAAAAAGCCAGTTGTGCTGCTCACGCCTGATAGGGAAACGATACGTTTAAAAGTCGAGGCAGAAAGCATACTGGAAAAACATTTCGGTGCGGAAGTGGTATCGCTGTTCAACAAGGAACTGCCCAAACCTAACCTGAAGAAAAAGTACAATGAACGCATTGAGGACTCATTCTGGTTGACACTGCTGGTCGGTTTCAATGAATCAATGGAACAGCTGCAGGAAATGCATAAACAGGAATGGAACTACAAAACCAATTTTTTGATTTTTATCAATCATTGCCTTGCCTGTTATGGACTGCATGAGAACATCCTCCGGCGTGACCCGAATACATACAAGCGGTACAACCTAATGGTCTATTATTTTCAACGGTCAAAAAAGGAAAAGGCAATCGTTTCCAAACCATTGCTGACTTACAAGGAACTTGAAAGCCAGTTCCTCAACCTGTACGTAAAACAGAAACCAATAAAATTTGGTGGCAGGCTTGTAACTTTCAAGAGTATCGATGAAATAAAGATCACCACTACTTTACTGCTCGAAGATGAAATAGAACTGTTTGGTTTGAAGAATGGCTTCCAATGGGATGAACAGGAAAAAGATACGCTGGCTTTTATTGATTGCTGCCAGGACGAAACAGAAAAGTACCACCCGAACCCTTTCGAGGAATCAAGCCATGATAGGCAGACAGATGTGCTTAATCTGCAACTGGTCGGCAACCTGCTTGCTGCTTACCCAAAGTCACATAAACTGTTTGTTTCTGCGTTGGAAAAATTTGAAAAGAAGGAGTACCAACGTAATGTACTGGATGACCTGCGCTTGTCGATGGAACTGTTGCTAAAAGCCGTTTTTAACAACAGCAAATCCCTTGAGAACCAGTTGCAGGAAATCGGCAAACTGCAGAACAAGAAAGGCGCGTCCGTGGAAATGACCAATATGTTCCTGAAACTGATTGACTACTATACCAAATACCAGAACAATTATGTGAAGCACAATGATGCTGTCAAAGAAAGTGAAATAGAATCCATCATTGACCTCACCGTGATTTTCTTCAAGATTATTATCAAGGAGTAGAAATTTTGCCATTACTTGCTGTTTAATATCTCCTAAACATATTTATTGCATGGAAACACCTGACTATATAAAACTGCAAGGGCAAATAATGGAAAAGGTTGCACCCCATTTAAAAACTTTGTCTGCACAACGGGCCTTACAAGATAAGGTTCAAGCATCCATCGGTGCTTATAATAAAATCATGGACTTTGTACCTGTTACGGAAGCTCAAAGTTCCAGCAAATACCTTGATGCGATAAAAAAAATAGCTCCTTTCACGTTGTTTTTTGATATGGGTGTACTTTCCTTGGTTGGGCAAATGCTGTCTTTTTTGAATTATGATTTCAGGGTACCGATTGAACTGGAGGAAGATGGATCAGGGAACAGTAATATCATTATTGACGAAACATCCAAGGTCAAAAGGATCATTACTGATATTTACCGTGACAATAAAACACTGCTCACTATTGAATCTAGGGAATTTGAGGAAGTGATTGCGGAACTGCTCGCAGCACAAGGTTTCAAGGTTGAACTGACCAAGCAGACAAGGGATAATGGCTTCGATATTATTGCACTAAAATACATGGATGGACATTTTCCGTTGAAATTCCTAGTGGAATGCAAACGTTACACCAAACAAAAGGTGGGCGTGGAAATAATACGCAGTTTCAAAGATGTGATCCTAACAGAAAAAGCCAATAGGGGAATCATTGTAACAACTTCTTATTTTACCAAAGACGCTACAAAAAAGCAGCAGGAAACGCCCTACCTCCTGGAGTACAAGGACAAGGACAGGGTGATTGAATGGGTAAATGAATATTCAAATAAATAAGTGCTGGGGTAAAAAAAATAAATATTTTTGTACGGGGATAATACGTACATTTGTAATGCTAATTCAACATCGAGTAAAGTTCTGTCACAGGTGATGGGATTTTTCTTAAAGTTATTAAAACAACGAAATTCAACAACACGAAACAATTCAACAACACGAAACAATTCAACAACACGAAACAATTCAACACACGAAACAATTCAACACACGAAACAATTCAACAACACGAAACAATTCAACAACACGAAACAATTCAACACACGAAACAATTCAACAACACGAAACAATTCAACAACACGAAACAATTCAACAACACGAAACAATTCAACACACAGACTCAACGACATACCACGAAATTAAACGACACACAACGAAATTAAATATGAGTACTTTAATTAACGATAGAATAGATGTTCGAATTAGCAGAGAACAGAAAGAGTTAATTAAGTTCGCATCTGACCTGAGCGGGTTTAAAAGCTTAACGGAATTTATTGTTTTTTGTATAAATAAAGAAGCCAATAAGATTATCGTCGAGAATAATCAGATTCTTAAAAGTATAGAAGATAAAAAAGTTTTTTTAAATGCTATTTTGAACCCACCTGCACCAAATGCCAGGCTTAAGAAAGCTCAATTAAATTACAACAAATTAATTGACGCGCATGAAACTAGCAATACAGGCCCTAGAAAAAAAGCACGAGAAAAGCAATTTTGATTGTGGAAAGAGCCTCCTAGATGACTACATTAAAAAACAGGCCAGACAGGATGTAAGCAGGGACCTATCCGCATGTTTCGTCCTGGTAGATGAAGCAAATGTGGTGAAGGGTTATTATACGCTCTCTTCGAATTCGATCAGCAGGAATGATTTTCCGGAACCGTTACGGAAGAAGCTGCCGCCAAGCTATACAGATCTACCCACTATCCTGTTAGGGAGGCTGGCTGTGGACAAGACTGCTCAGGGTAAAAAATATGGGGATGTCCTATTGATTGATGCCCTGAAAAGGAGTATGGAGACGTCTGAAAACCTGGGGAGCATTGCAGTAGTGGTAGATCCGATTGATGAAGGGGCGCAAGCATTTTATGCCAAGTACGGTTTTATTTTACTGCCCACATCAGGAAAAATGTTCCTTCCGATGAAGACAATCAAAGACCTGTTTAAATAGGTGATTTATGAACCAAAGGGAGCGGTGCATTCAAACAGATGCACCGCTTTTATTTTAGACATTGCATAGCGTTACCGGAAGGGCAGGTCCTGTTAAATAAATTATATTAGCGAAAGTTCGGTTAAGAACTTGATGGATGCTTGGGTATATTTTGTTTTGTCCACTATCCCATCAAAGGATTTGTTGTTTACTACTTTATATGAATGGAGATGCTGCAAACCTGTTAGCTAAAGAATTTTAAATTGTGTATTTTGGTGATTCAACCAGCACCCATACAATATGAATGCAATCGGAAACTTACTGTGGTTACTATTCGGAGGATTCTTTTCAGCCATCGGCTACTTCATTACTGGGCTGCTATTCTGCTTTACGGTCATCGGCATACCATTCGGAATCCAGTGCATCAAGATTGGCGGATTCGTACTGTGGCCTTTTGGAAAAAAGATTATCACACATGAAAGGGCCAACGGATGCCTTTATGTCCTGTTCAATATCTTATGGATACTGACCGGTGGCTGGTACACTGCACTGGTGCATGTGTTCTTTGGGATACTTCTTTCACTGACCATTATTGGGATACCATTTGGCAGGCAACATTTTAAACTGGCATCACTTTCACTTACCCCGTTTGGTAAGGATGTGGTTCATAGATAATAATTGGAACAATACTTTTTAAAAACACAAGATGCCAAACAAAGACTATTATAAAGCAGCAGTAATTAAATGCATAAAACCGGTTAGTGTTTTAATTGTATGCGTAGCTATAGCCATTCTGTGCCATCGGCCAATTGAAAAATTGTTAGCAGTTTCTTTTGTGTCACCTGTACTATCGAAAGTTGATAGCACATGGTACAATGATATAATTGTAATAACGCTTTTAGTATTCCTTGCGATCCCAAGGATAATTAAAAGACATGTTCAACCATCTCCAATCAATACAATTTTCATCCTTGTATTTTTATGTGCCATTTACCTTCTTTACAGAATCTTTAGCCATAAATGGATTTTTACAGAATTCCATTATCTACCTGCATTGAAATATATAGATACCCTGATTGCAGTTTTGGTATTTGAGTTTAGCTTATTCATTATTGAACGAACCAAGGAACTGCCAGCCAATTCCAGGGATTCTTTCCATGAAGATGTACCATTAGATAAAAATGGAAAAGATGAATACGGTTATGCTGATTATGTAAAACAATTGTCCAAGAGGGTTTCAAACAGTTACTTCAAGCATTCATTCGCTGTCGGAATAAATGCCAAATGGGGATTCGGTAAGTCTTCTTTTATTTCCCTACTTAAAGAGTCTTTAGATGGAAGCAATGGGAATTTTATCCAAGTCAATTTTAATCCATGGAACAGCTTTACGCAACAAGCGATAATCAAGGATTTTTTTGATACTGTCCAAGAATCCATTAACCCACATAATTCAGGTTTGGCATCGTTGCTAAGAAAATATTCTGACAAGCTTGTAGAGTTAAATGACAACTCCCTAACCAAATCCATAAAATTCTCCAGCTCTATTTTTTTAGGAAACGAATCTTTGGAGACGCTTTTCAAAAACATCAATTCCTCGCTTGAAAAAATAGATAAAAAATTGATTGTTTATGTGGATGACCTGGACCGGCTTGATTCCAACGAAATAATTGAAGTGTTGAGGTTGATTAGAAATACTGCCAATTTCCACAATACATTTTTCATTGTAGCTTATGATAGGGATTATGTCATTAATGCACTGAAAAACCATAATGCATACAATAAAGAAAAATTCCTGGAAAAAATATTCCAACTTGAGGTAACACTTCCACATTTCAAAAAGGAAATTTTCCTGCAAAAGCTCTGTGAAAAACTGAAGAAAGGATTGGATGAAAAATATTCAAGTAAGATTGAATCAGCAATTCTCGGGACAACCACATCGCCGCCTCTCTATTTAAGTGATTGGCTGGAATCAATGCGTGATGTCACTAGACTATCCAATTCGGTTCTATTGAACTTGGAAAATATAGTGTCAGAGGTTGAGATAAATGACTTTGTCAAGCTAGAAGTATTAAGGTTTAAATTCCCTTCGGTTTATGAACTTCTATATCAAAAGAAAAGTATTTTCTTAACAACAAAAGAGGGTGTAAATAGTACCAACAAATACCGGTTAGCTGATAGTAAAGAAATTGAAGGCGTTTCAAAGGAAAGGGAAAATGAAAGATACCTTTTGCTTTATCTAGAGAAAAATTATTCAGATCTAGGTGTTCCTGAAAATAAAGTGAGGGACATCGTTTCATTTATTGAAGAAATATTTCCTTCAGGTGGATGGCATAGTTATAGAACCAAGGATATGCTTTCAGTGGTTTATACAAACAAGTTCGACAGGTACTTTTCTTATTCCCTATTCCCAGATGTGTTATCCGAAGCCGAATTTATCAATGCAATAGAATTGGACCAAGCTGCCCTTAATGAAGCCATTACTGATTGGGTTAATAGAGGTTTGGTTTCTGAAGCACAAAAAAGATTTCTGTTATTTAAAGACTTTGATAGTCGCGAACAATTTGAAAAAATAATTAAAGCCATTTTCCACCTTGCCAGACATGAACATGTACGTGGGGCCTACTATAATGTGCATGGATATAATAGCGATGACTTAATGGACAAATTGAACAATTCGAAAGTCAAGAAGCCCGGTAAGTTTTATAAAGATGTAAATGCTTTGATACAATTTATTAAATCCATTCTAGATGAGGCACCATTTCCTTATTCGTTCGAATCCGATTTTGTACATGCTGTTCTGGGAAGATTATTTCAGCCCGACATGTTTCCACTTACAAGTAAGGAACTTAGTGAACAGGCTGTTTCTTACTTAAAAAAATACTGTGATCAAGCAAATGATGTAGATGTAAAAGTTTATAAATTCTTTTGGAATACAGAGCTTATCAACTATTCACCAGGTAATGGGAATATTATTAATTCTGAGAAAGGATATCCACCTGAAGCTGTTGCAATTTTTAAAACCTTTGTTGAAAAACACTTGAATACTTTCATACTATGGTCGGTACAAGTAGAACACATGCATCAAAGGGTATTTGCTGTAGCCAATTCTGTTTTTAAAATTTTTGGTGGCTGGGTAGAGTTTGAAGAATTTCTCTCGGCACAGGATGAACAGAAATGGGACCGTCTGTCAGAGTTTAAACAATTCTTTTTGGAATTTAAAGAAAAGGGCTTATTGAAATTCATCCCTTTTGATTTTAAGGTTATTCCTATTAAGGAGAATATGAGGACAGGTGATGATGATTAATGCTACAACTTTTTAGTCAATCTGTTGGGTTTGTTTTTGGCACGGTTTTTAAAATAGAAAAATTGCTTTCCGCTCCACACCAACCATGGTATTGAGGATAATCCGACGGCGATTATTCATCATTAAAAATATACCATGAAAAAACATCTCTGCACGCTCCTGGCAGTGTGCCTGCTCTTTGCCTGCCGCAAGGCGGGACAGTCCCCAATCAGTTCAGATCCTTACAACGTAGTTGTGCAGCGAGCCCTGCAGGACAGCCTTTCCCCAACAGATTATGCAGGTCTTGATTTCAGCCATGCACAGGAAATACATGTGGACAGTACGCACCTTTACCTGGTACGGGTGCCCTTTAGCGGCAAGGACATGGCCACTGATTTCCTACTTGTAAAGACAGATTTAAATGGTCACCCGTTAAAAGGGACAATCGTTCATCTTGATATGGCAACAGCGTCACGTGGCAAGACTGCGTTCAGCGGCTCGATTGCTTACCGCAGTTTGCGAGGCGAACAAGGTCCTCAATATGCTATTCGGAAAGGGAAGATACAGTTGCCTTCCATTCCGATCATGTTGAACAAGGAGGCCGATCCTATTGATGATGACGGAGGCATGGATGGCGGTGAACTGCCTGAAGTGATCGTGTTCAGTTCCTATGCCGAAGGCGGTATCAGTTGGTCGCAATGGTACAACCTGCTGGCCATGCTGAATGCCTATGGCGGCGGAGGTGGTGGCAGTTATGGTGGCGGCAACTATTATTCGCCAGGCGGTGGGGGCGAAGCCCCGGCCGTGCAGGTGGACTTCGAAGCATGGGCGAACCAGGTGGCGATCGATGTAGCAAAATTTTTAAAGTGTTTCGCTAGCCTGTCAGCCACGAATGCGACCTACTCCTTAAGCATTGCAAGCGATATCCCTGTCGACAATGACCCCAGTGTTTTCTTCAATTGGGCGGACCAGTCACCCGGCCATGCTTTTGTGACCCTGACCATGAACTCGGGCGGCACGAGCATCAGCCAGATGATGGGCTTCTATCCCTCATCGCCGACCAAGGCCACGACGGGCAACTTCACGCAAGGGATCGTTTCCGATAATGGCGGGCACGAGTTCAATGCACAGTACACCATTCCCGTCACTGCTGCCCAGTTCCAGAGTGCGATGAATGCAGTGACACTTTACAGTTCCTTTCAATACATCATCAACAGTTTCAACTGTACCGATTTTGCTTTACAGGTGTTCAACCTTGGTGGTGGCAACCTCACTATTCCTACCTACCAGATACCTGGTTATGGCAGTGCGAACGGGAGCAACACGCCGCAGGGCCTGTACAATGCCATCAAGGCCTTGCAGGACGGGGGCAACCCTGCTGCAAACGCAGGTAGTGGTAAACAATATTCCGGTAGCAGCCATGGTGCATGCAATTAAAATTATATCTATGAAAATCCTATCACATCCATTGATGCAAAGCATCTCCTTCTGCCTGCTTTTTTTCAGCGGCGATGTTGTGGCGTTCCCCTACGCCATCTATCTCTGGCATGCCGTACCCCTGTTCATGGGGTACGGTATTACTGGGGCTATTGGTATTGCCTGCTGCTTGATTGCACTAATGCCTTCATTACGTTTTCTGCAATTGACAGGGTTGTTGGCGATGTTGGTGTCCATTGCGTGGTTCTTGATCAACAGCATTGGCAATTTACAGCCTACGTTCATGAATGTGCTTTCGTGGTTGACGTTCCTGCTGTTCGCTGTTGTGTGCTATAGTGTTGTAGTACGATTCGTGAAAATTCAAAAATGAGATTATGCTGGCGTTACTTGCTTACCTGCAGTCCATCCATCCAATTGCTCCCGAGGCACAGGCCATGCTTGGCACGATGCTGAAGGAGTATACCATTCCCAAAGGCAAGCACTGGTTGAAGGAAGGTGCTGTCTGTGAAAGGATTGCTTTCATACAAACAGGATTGGTGCGTGTGTATTTCGAAAGTGGATCGAAGGAAGTCTGTCTCTGGTACAACAAGGAAGATGAAGTGATGATTTCCGTGCACAGTTTCTTTTCGCAGGCAGCTTCCTCCTTTGCGATACAGGCCGTGGTGGATACCCGCGTGTTCTATATCACGTATGCACAACTGCAGCAGGTGTTCGACAGGCACTTAGGTTTCAATGTCAATGCTAGGAGGATACTGGAGCACTACTACAGCCTGTCGGAAATGCATGTGCGGTTGCTGCTCCTGCCAATTGATGAACGGCTACGGATGCTGGGGCAGTTGTATCCATGGATGCTCAGTGATGAAAGGATTACCGCGAAGATGCTGGCTGCTTATATTGGGGTAAGCCCGGAGCATTTGAGTAGGTACAGGAGCAGGAAGTAATAATGCTGTTTTGCGAGTTTGAATAACTTTGGTTGTTTGTTTTTACAATTATTTAGTGATCTTAATCTGAAAATAACTTATGCATTTCATTTTTGGATGTAGCATAACAATATCCAGACTCCATTATTGTATTGATTCATGTACCTGCACAAAAGTTTACCAATTAAATAAAATATACTATATTAGCATTGTAAGTTCCCCAATGAGTAACCAGCTGTTTTGATTTTGCTGGATATATTTTATAACCCTAAATCGTCACCCATGGGAGAACGAAAAAATATTTTATTGCACTATACTGGTTACACATTTTCGGATTGTGAACCATCAATTTCCCCGACCATAGGTCATTAAGATCATCTCTTTCAAGAAGTATATTGAAGCAATTGAATATTGGAATTTAAACGTAATTCTTTGTTGAAAGAGTTTTATATGTCCTTCTTTGATTTTGGAAGCAGGGTATAAACTAAACGAACTTTATAATAATGAGGAAGGCAAAATCCATCTTTATTAGTCATTTTCAAACTGAGTTTTCTAAATATGGAGAAGTTCTTTTGCATGCGCTTGAAGCAACAAAGTATTCGGAAGATGGGTTTGGATTCAATGGAGTAAGCATCGATGGGGAATCAATCAGTGGGGTACTAATAAACCGAACATCCACTTATATTTATGAATATGAACCCAGTGCTAACGAGTTTGTGAAAAAGATAATTTATCTTTTTCACGAAATCCCATTTTCAATTGATTATGGCAATGACATGTTATATGTATTCGGCACTTCTGCATATTTATCACAGTTTAAATTGGTCTTAAAAAAAATAATCTCATTTGAACATTTTCTTCGCCCAATCGAACTAACTCCATATAAGCTATACGGTATTCTGAAAAAGAAAAAATTGAATTTTTTGGTGGAGGAAATTGCCATTGAAAAATTCAATCATAAAGGAGTTGTTGGCAAATTCTCAGGAAATGTATTTCAACACAACACAGTTCATGATTTAGTGAGTAAGTATCAAAACGACATTACAAAAATCCTATTTCAAATTGAAATCAGTGAGGAAGACAGCTTTGGTCTATTGGTAAGTTCGAATTCCTCAATCAAGATAATTTCAGAAGCAGAAAATTTTGAATACTATTTTACTTTTTTTAAAAAACTAATACTTTAAAATATGGCAGAGGATCAAGGTGTAAACGGGGATTTATGGAATGATGAAGCGTCCAGGTTACTGTTTTTATTTAAATGGACCCAGATTGGAGATAAAAATGTTGATGTATATAATGAGGATAACAAACCTCACGGTATTGATACAATGCTTGCATACCATGATGTCAGAGGAAATATTGATCAAGGGTTCTTTCTGGAGGCTAAACGATATAAAACTACAAGTTATAATCCTTCCCTATTGCAAGGATGGATAAAGTCATTGGACGACAAAATTTTAAAAATACGGTTCTCTCAAAACTTCGTAGAAACCTATCCGAAGTTTAAGAAAGTAATACTGCAGAACGGTTTCATTGTTATTTGGTTTTCTGATACAGATAAGTACAATGATGAATACAGGAAAAAATTCAAGGATAGTTTAGTAAATGTTAAGCTTCCGGCAAGGACTAAAAGTCACACACTCAATAAGATTTATGTATTGGAGAATGATGGGATATTGAGATTGTGTTCAATGTTTGATTCAATATCTAAGCTTACTACAGCGGGATCTTCGAATATTAAATTTTATTACCCTTCAGAAGAACGTTATAAAAACCCAATTGATAGATCAGAGGTATTAATTGTTGATTACATGTTTTCTAAAATAGTTTTGGCTGAAACATATACAAAAAAAGGGGCATTGAAAGAGAGGGTAGTTTTTTATTTTGGCTCTCTTTCATTCCAGAGCTTTCAGCGACTGAATAGTTTCTTGCTGAATAGGGGGTTTGTAGATAAAAAGGTTGAACTTGTTATCTATATATATAATAGGGATGATGAATTTAGGAAAATCAGGCCCGATGTTGAGGGCCTTTTTGATAAGACAAAAGTTAAATTTCGTGATATGGAAATCTTTTCTCAATTACCAACTTTCTTAAAACAAAACAATGAAAAATAACTTTGAATACCCATCAGCCTACGAACTAGAAGAAATTTTCGCAGATATAGCTGATACCAAGTTTCTTAATGAATTTGCTCAACGAAAAGGCCTTTTTGTCACTAATAAACGTCAGGCAGATTTGGCTCGTGAGCTATCAAGTTTATATTATGATGAAGAAGATTTGGAATTGATAAGAAAAGAAGCTTACCAAATTAATTCACGGCACTCCTTAACTGGTTTTGTAATAAAATCATCAGAAAAAGATTTCAGTTTATTTGATTCCTATAATTGGATGATCGGAAGGGGGAACTTTGAAAAAGGAAAAATACTTAACAGCCTTGTTAAAGTACCAACTGCGGATAGCAAAGAAGTGTATCGAGGTTCCTTAGAGTATACCAAATCAAAAACAGGAAGAATACAATTTCTACAGAACGAAGTTGGATATTTTGATTTCTATATGTCGGAGCAAAGAAAGGGAGTGTGGAAGGTAGAAATTGATGGGAATAAGTCCACTGATTTAAAGGATCTAAAAGATATATTAATAAAGAATACTCATAACCAAGTTTCTGTCGAATCAATAGATTTGGATTTATTAAGAACAGAAAGCACAATTATTTTTTTTGATGAATTGGCAAAAAAAGGACTTGGTTCAGAATGGGAATTTGTTGACACAAAAAATTTGAACATAAAACTCCTTTTAAATTCCAAGGAAAGTGAAGATAATGAGAATAATGAGGAAACAATAGCCACTGAAGCTGAATTGGAAGGGATAACAGAAGCTATTTTGCATGGAAAGAATTTGCGTACAGAACCATTTGTAGAGGATTTGATAAAGAAAGGGTTTGGATTCACAGCTATGACATATGAGTTTCGACATAAAAAACGTCCCAACATTATAGAAGTTCGTGCTGAATTTAAAGGACGCCCGAAAGTCTTTGAGGTGATGGTGCCTAGTTACTATGAAATAACCGGTCTAAGCGAGAACAGGGAAGAAATCATTTTAAACAATTCGGAAAATAGAGGGTATAGGTCTTTACTCTGGAACCATGCAAAAGAAATTTTTGACAAGCACTGTATCAAAGTGTAACTAGTCAACCAATTACTTTCTATTGAAAATATTATGCTTTATTAGCATCCTGCGTGCTAGCAAATCCAGAGCTAGGTATTCGAATTATTCAACGTACTTCAGTAAATTGAATTCGTGAAGGATTTTATTGTATAGTTTATAATAAACTGCATAACTGGGCGTATATTCAGGGAAGCTACTATTTATCTTTTCAAACCTGCGTATTGTCATTCCGGCAAAGTCGTCCCAGTCTTCGTTGATATTTATCCTGAACTCGTGCCCATCAAACCTCCATGTATACTCTCCGTTTGATGTTTCCGAAAAGTTGTTCCACAATTCAAAGTTGACCAGGAGCTTGAAATGCTGTTCGTGGTTGCTGATCTGGGTATTGTTGCTTGCCAATATTTCTATGGCTTTGGTCAATTCATGATAACCTCCAACCAGTTTTGCCAAAACCATCATTTCGAGCAAGGGTGTATTGTACAACTGACGCTCTCCATTTCCTTTTTTGGATACCACTATCAATTCTGGCAGGTCCCGTTCAGATGCACAAAAATTCAACATCTGCCTTAATGAGACGAGGTTCTGCATTATCATAGCAGTAACCAAATAGAATAAGCCAAAATCTGTTCCCAATTGGTTGAGCCCCTTCTTGTTTTCCTGCTCGTCAATGAAACTCAATTGCCTCAAGATATTATGATGTGCCTTTCTCAAAGGTTCATAGTTCTGGAAATAGAAAATTTCACTTGAGTAAAATTTGTCAATGTAGCCACTAAAGTCAACGTTGGTACCATACCTGTTCGCATAAATGTTTCGGACATTGTGGATGTCACATACGACAATCACTTTGTCGAAATTGAACTTGTCCATTTTTGTTTGCCAGAGACTGTAGTCCATCTGAACGGAAAATATATTCAATATCCTGAATATGTGTTCTGGATCAATACGGTCAAGGTTGTCAATGACCAGCACATTCTGTTTACCATTGTTCTGTAATAGCAACTTCCTTATCAGCTCTGTTATGACATCATTTTCATAAATAGAATATGGCTGCTCCTGTAGCAACTGTAAGAAATTACTGGCCTTGTTATCTTCAGTTACAGCTTCGGTATCTTTCTTTAATGCAAGTATTTTTTCATGCAATTTTTCTAGACCAGGTTTTACTTCGTCAATCAACATTCCGATTTTAGGTATATAACTAAGTAAACCACCAATTGCCTTAAATGGATGGGATGCCAAATAGTATTGTGCTGCCTCTTGAAATGTGAATTGAATGTTTTCCAATTCTACTTTGCGTTGCATCAATAAGTGCAATAGAATGTCATACTTGATATACTTGAAAATATCTTCATTTGAAGAAACGGTATAATTGACTGGGTCCAGAAAAATTGTATCATACAGTTCACCGCCTGCATACTGCTCCTGTTGATTGAAGAATTCTGTTAAGAAGGTTGTTTTGCCTTTTCCGAATTTACCCGAGAAAAGAATCCTTTCATTGCTATCCAGGTTCAAATGGTTCTTGAAGTGAAACGCCGCTTCTTCTATCAGCTCGGGTATTATTTCTGTTGCCATGCTTTGTGTTATTGGGTTGGTTATTGTTGCATTGTGAAATAGGGTTATCCCAGATGTAATATAATAAACCCATTGACAGCAATTGACATATATCAACTACTAGTTTCATTTGGTTGACAGAGATCAATCAAGTACACTGATTTGCTATTCTATTTTTACACTATCAAACCAAACTGCTTAAGGAACAAGTTTCTTAATCTTTAAATAAGCAGTTATGTTATCCTCCATTTCCTGGCAACAGTTTGCCACTTATCTCTTACTCGCATTGGTAGTCTATTATGCAGTAGTTGTTTTTCTTTTCTACCGCAACGACATCAAAGCCATCTTGAACATACAAACCTTACAGCCAGCTACGGTGGTTGGGGCTGCTAAGCCGCTGCCGCCACATGAAGACCCCAATCATTTTCTCGCACGATCTTATACCGATGCAGTGCAGGCATATTTCTTACAGGCAGCAACAGAGGAGTTAGGGAAAGAAGAAATACTGCCTGCATTGCACCGGTTATCCAAACAATATAGTGGGTTGCAGGACGCAGCTTTACAAGATGTGCTACTTGCATTGATCGTTGATGAAGCGCTCACGAAATGCAACATCACAATTACAAAAAAGGAACTGCAAGGGTTGTGGAATGATTAATACAACAACTCCATCACCCGGCAGGAAACCCAATTGCGTGAAAGGAATGATGGAGTTGTTTTTAAAATATAAAAAAAGTGATATGAAAAAGATAGAACTCAAATTCTGGTTGTCCGTTGCTGCAATAGTATTAGCCGTGTTTGCACATGCACAGACAGCAGATGGCAATGCAGGTATCAACCAGGCAACGACACAGGTGAAAAGCTATTTCGCAACGGGAACCAATCTCATGTATGCCATCGGTGCGATACTGGGGCTGATCGGTGGCATTAAGGTATATGCGAAATGGAACCACGGTGACCATGACACGGGCAAGGTGGCGGCTGCATGGTTCGGTTCCTGTGTTTTCCTTGTGATCGTGGCAACGGTACTCAAATCATTCTTTGGTATATGAGCAGTGTGTACCATATCAACAAGGGCATCAACAAGCCCATTGAATTCAAAGGCTTGAAGGCACAGTATATCTGGTGGCTCGGTGGTGGGTTGGTCGTACTGTTGATCGTGTTTGCAATCTTCTATTTGTGCGGCGTGAACATGTACCTGTGTTTGGTTGTGATTGCTGTCCTTGGTACAGGTCTGTTTATGAAAGTGTATGCGATGAGCAACAAGTACGGTGAGTACGGTCTGTTGAAGAAGGCGGCAAAGAAAGGCCTGCCGGATTATATCAGGATCCATTCAAAAAAAATATTCCAATGGTTGAAATAGAAAACATATTACCGGTGTACAAAGTGGAGGGCAACTGTATCCTTTCCAAGCAAGGGGACATCACCGTTGGCTTTGCGGTGATGCTGCCTGAACTCTTTGCTCTATCGAACGAAGAATATGAAGCCTTCCACCAGGCATGGATCAAAGCCATCAAGGTACTCCCCAAACATTCCATCTTCCACAAACAGGACTGGTTCACGCAGGAAGGGTACAAAGCGGATTTTGTTGCGAAAGAGCAGAGCTATTTATCAAGGTCAAGTGAACGCTTCTTCAATGAACGGCCTTACCTGCACCACCGCTGCTATATCTTTTTAACTAAGAAACCAAAGGGCAGAAAACAGAGCAGTTCACTGTTCTCTACATTGATAAGAAAGAACCTCGTTCCCAGTGAAAGCTTGAATGCACAGTTTGTCAATGATTTTCTGGACAGTGTGGGGCAGTTCCAACGGATACTGAGCGATAGCCGTTTCGTACAGTTGCAGCCATTAAGCAATGATGAACTGCTACAATCCATCGAACAGTATTGTCTGCTCGGTGGCAATGATCTAAAGGATATCCATCTCAAAGACGGGCTGCGTATCGGGGACAACCATTGCCAGTTGTATTCTTTGTCGGATGTGAATGACCTGCCTGCATTATGTGGTTCGCGTATCAACTATGATAAATACAGTACTGATAAAACAAAGTTCTCCATCGGCTTTGCCGCACCATTGGGACTGTTGCTTCCCTGCAACCATATCTACAACCAGTACCTTTTTATTGATGATGCAGGTAAGACTATCAAGCAACTGGAAAGCAAGAAGCTGAGGCTGCAATCATTGTCAGCTTATAGCAGGGAAAATGCCATTAGCCGTGATGCAGTCAATGATTTTTTGAACGAAGCCATCGGCACACAGAAGCAACCCATCAAGGCACATTACAATGTGGTGGCTTGGACGGATAACAAAGACGAGTTAAAGGATATACGCAATTTGGTTTCTTCTTCACTCGCACAAATGGATGCAGTGCCCAAACAGGAAACAGATGGTGTGGCACAAATATGGTGGGCAGGCTTACCTGGTAACGAAGCTGATTTTCCCATAAATGACTCCTTTGATACGTTCATTGAACAGGCAGTCTGTTTTTTGAATTTGGAAACCAACTACCAGTCTTCCTTATCACCGATTGGTATACGCTTAGGTGACCGGTTGACAGGCAAACCCGTGCAGGTAGACATATCCGATGAGCCGATGCAGAAAGGCATCATTACCAACCGTAACAAGTTCATCCTTGGCCCTTCGGGAAGTGGAAAGTCGTTTTTCACGAACCACATGATAAGGAGCTATTACGAACAGGGAACGCATATCGTATTGGTGGATGTGGGGCATAGCTACAAAGGATTGTGCGATTTGGTGGGTGGTTATTATTTTACTTATTCAGAAACCAAGCCGATCACCTTCAATCCATTTTATATAGGAGAGGGGGATACACTCGACACAGAGAAAAAAGAAAGTATCAAGACATTGCTGCTTGCATTGTGGAAGAAGGATGATGAAAGTTTCACAAGAAGTGAATACGTTGCTTTGTCGAATGCTTTGCAACTCTATTACGATACCAATACATCCTTTGCCTGCTTTGATTCCTTCTATGAATTTTTACAGACAGATTTTGTTGCGGTACTGCAAACGGATAAGGTAAAGGACAAGGATTTTGATGTAAGCAATTTCCTTTATGTGTTGAGGCCGTACTATAAAGGTGGTGAGTTCGATTATTTGCTGAATGCTTCTGAAAATTTGAATTTGCTGCAACAGCGCTTTATTGTTTTCGAGTTAGATAATATCAAGGACCACCCGATACTGTTTCCTGTTGTTACGATCATCATCATGGAAGTGTTCATCTCAAAGATGCGTAAGCTGAAAGGCATCCGTAAGATGATACTCATTGAAGAAGCATGGAAAGCCATTGCAAGGGAAGGTATGGCAGAGTATATCAAGTATCTCTTTAAAACAGTGCGCAAGTTCTTTGGTGAAGCCATTGTTGTTACACAGGAAGTGGAAGACATTATTTCTTCGCCTGTGGTGAAGCAGGCGATCATCAATAACAGTGATTGTAAAATATTACTCGACCAGTCGAAGTACCAGAACAAGTTCGACCAGGTGCAGGAACTGTTGGGCCTGACGGATAAGGAAAAGGCACAGGTGCTTTCCATCAATAAGGCGAATGACCCAACAAAGAAATACAAGGAAGTGTTTATCTCGCTTGGAGGTGTATTGAGTAAGGTATACAGGACAGAAGTTTCCCCACAGGAATACCTCGCCTACACAACAGAAGAAAAAGAAAAGATGAAAGTGCAGGAAGCGGCGAAGAAATTTGGCAGCATAGAGAAAGGTATTACTGCATTGACTACCTGTTTGCTTTTTTGTTTTTTGTTTGTTGGTTGCATGAGAAGCAACTCATCGATTGAAGGGATATATGTGAACCGTTCGGAAGGGGATTATAGCATTGCGGAAGACACTTTATTTATCTCTGCTGATAACAACACTTACAAGATCAAAAGGACAACGGGCATTACGAAGAAGCAGTTCCCAAAACAAATCAAAATATCGCTGTTAAGCGGCGACTACGATGCAGCAACCTATGTACTGCATGAGAAACGTTTTGGTTGGGAAATGAAGATGGGCGAGGGTGGGTTGTCTATTGGTACTAATTACTATCAAAAAATAAAACCATGAAAAAGATCATTGTCATACTCGTTGCTATGTTTTGTGTGCATACACAAAGCCACGCACAACTAGGGATCATTACAGGTCTTATCAAAAAAGTGATCAGGGCCATTGACCTGCAGGTGCAAAGGTTGCAGACACAGACCATCTGGCTGCAGGATGCACAGCGTGTAGTGGAGAATACGATGCACCAACTCAAACTGACGGATATAGCCAACTGGTCGGATAAACAGAAATCGCTCTATGAGAATTACTACAATGAACTGTGGACAGTTAAGAACCTGATTGGCGGTTACCAGAAAGTAAAGGACATCATTACCAAGCAGACGCAAATGGTAGCTGCTTATAAACAGGCAAGCAACCTGTTCCACCAGGACAGCCATTTCAATGCAAGCGAACTGGACTATATGGAGCATGTGTACTCGGGCATCATCGACGAAAGCCTGAAAAATTTGGAACAGGTGTACCTGGTCGTCAGTTCATTTAGTACACAGATGAGCGATGCGAAACGGTTGGAACTGATCGAAGCTGCTTCCAAAAAGATAGATGGCAACTACAATGACATCAAGCAGTTCAACAACCAGAACATCAAACTGAGCCTGCAAAGGGCGAAGGACTTGAATGATGTGAACACGATAAAACAGTTGTATGGGATAGCCCCCTAACCCCTAAAGGGGCGTTACTAAACAGGATACCATGAAAGCAATAATTATTATGTCGCTGTTAATGATTGGTGAAGCAAAAGCACAATCAACGAAGAAAACGATGCAGGAACAGATTGCTGCATTGCAAGGGTATATACAAACAGCAGAGAAGGGATACAGGATCGTCAGTGATGGGGTACATGCAATCAATGGTATCAAGAACGGGGAATTCAATTTGCATAGTGCCTTCTTTAACTCCATGCAAAAAGTGAACCCGGCTATCAAGCATACTGCGATGGTTGCCGAGATCATAACCTTACAAATTGCCATCGTAAACCAATGCAAAAGGATCGTGGCACAAAGCAGTTACACGCATAGTGTCTGCAACAATTTAATCAACGAAAGTTTAAAGGATATAGATGCACTCATGCTAGTTATCACGGATGGTAAAGTGCAGATGTCGGATGATGAAAGGATCGTGTGCATCGCCAAGATACATGCGGATATGCAAGATAAATACATGTTCTCGCAGTCCTTTGTCAACAGGGCGAACAGCTTGAACGTCCAACAGCAACAGGCACTCAACGATATCACTGTACTTAAACAATTGAACAAATGAAAAAGATAGCTATGATATTTTGTTTGTGCTGTGCAATGAATGCACGTGCACAGTCCGATGAGATACAGCAGCTCACGCTGGACCTGCAAAAGCTGGCACAGATGAGAAGCATTTTGAAAGATATGCAACAGGGCTACGAGATCATCTCCAAAGGATACAATGCCGTCAGCGATATTGCCAAAGGCAATTTCAATTTGCATGAAATCTTTATTGATGGGTTGCTGGCGGTTAGCCCAACAGTGCGGAACTATTATAAAGTAGCCGAGGTTGTTTCCAATCAATCATCCATTGTGAAGGAATACAAGGCAGCGTATAACCGGTTTGTATCCAGCGGCCATTTCAACACCGATGAACTCAACTATTTAAACAAGGTGTACAGTAACCTGTTCAATGCAAGCATGAAGAATTTAGATGCCCTGCTCATGGTGGTCACCACCAGTGATCTACGGATGGATGATGCGGAACGGCTGAAAGCAATAGACAAAATACATACCGATACTAAGGACCAATTGAATTTTTTAAGAAGGTTCAACAATAGCACCAACCTCCTTGCCCTTGCAAAAACAAAAGAAGTGAATGATGCAAAAACAATGAGCGGCCTCTATGGCATAACACATTAATCAAACGATATGAAAAGAGTTTTCAAAACCATGCCCGTCATGGTTGCTGTGATACTATTGCCTTTACTATCGAACGCACAGGGCATTGCGGACAGCCTGCACGGGATGCAGTCGGTGCTCGATCAACTGTATGACCAGATGCTGCCGCTGTGCAGCCAGTTGATTGGTGTGGGTCGAGGTATCGCAGGCTTTGCAGCGACCTGGTATATCGGCAGCCGTGTTTGGAAACATATTGCAAATGCCGAGCCCGTGGACTTCTACCCGTTGCTCCGTCCTTTTGCATTGGGGTTTGCCGTGCTGATATTCCCTGCGGTGATTGGTCTCATCAACGGTATCATGAAACCAACAGTGACCGCTACTGCTTCGATGGTGCAGAACTCCGATGCAGCGATTGCTACACTCCTGCAACAAAAAGAGGAAGCGGTAAAGAAGACTTCAGCATGGCAGATGTATGTAGGAGAGGACGGGAGCGGTGACAGGGACAAGTGGTACGCATACTCACACCCCGATGACCCCAATGACCAGGATGAAAGCTGGTTCGGTTCCATTGGCAACGATGTGAAATTCGCGATGGCGAAGGCAAGCTATAATTTGCGCAACACCATCAAGCAATGGATGAGTGAAGTTTTGGAAGTGCTGTATGAAGCCGCTTCGCTTTGCATCAACACCATCCGTACTTTTTATTTGATTGTCCTTGCAATACTTGGACCGTTGGTTTTTGGTATCGCTGTCTTTGATGGGTTCCAACATACGCTTACTGTTTGGATCGCACGGTACATCAATATCTTTCTTTGGTTGCCTGTTGCCAACATCTTCGGTAGCATCATCGGTAAGATACAGCAGCTCATGCTGCAACTGGATATACAGCAGGTGCAGAACAACGGTGACACCTTCTTCAGTTCAACGGATGTGGCGTATCTCATCTTCTTGATCATTGGCATCATCGGTTATTTCACGGTGCCTTCTGTTGCCAACTATATCGTCAATGCAGGTGGCGGCAATACACTCCTGTACAAAACAACTTCGCTGTTCAGTTCCTCTTCAAAGGCTGTTATGAATACTGCTGCTTCGGGCACTGGTATGGCGGCAGATGCTTTTGGCAACCAGCGGCAGGACACTTCAAGGAGCATGGCTTCCAATAGCGTGACCGAAGGTTATTTCAAGGATAAAATATCAGGTAAAACAAAATAATATGTTCCAGCAATTGAAGAATATAGACAGGGCCTTTAGGCATGTCAAGACATTTTCGCTCCTGTTCCTGGTAGTATGTGCCGCTGTGTGCTGTTTCTCGGTGTACAAAAGTTATGAGCTTGCGAAGCAGACACAGCAGCATATATACATCCTTGCAAATGGCAAGGCAATGGAAGCATTCAGTGCGGACAGGAAGGACAATATCCCCGTAGAGGCAAAGGACCATGTGAAGATGTTCCATGATTATTTTTTCACATTGGACCCGGACGATAAAGTCATCAACACGAATATCACGAAGGCACTGTATCTCGCGGATGCTTCTGTAAAAACGGAGTACAGGAACCTGAAAGAGAGCGGTTACTATTCCAACATTATCAGTGGCAATATCAGCCAGCAAATTTCCATTGATAGCATCGCCATCAACACGAACCAGTACCCGTATTATTTCCGCTGCTATGCGGAGGAGAAATTGATACGTGCCACTACCATTGTTACACGCAGTCTGGTCACCGAAGGTTTCCTACGGAACGTATCAAGGAGCGACAACAACCCACATGGTTTCCTGATCGAGAAATGGAACACGATTGAAAACAAGGATGTCAAAACAGAAGTAAGGCCATGAAAATAAAAACAGCCATAGCAAACAAGTTGCTGGGTATTCAAAGAAACATTGCTGATTATTTGAATGGCAAGGTTAAGCTGTTAAGCAGGCAGCAGTTGAAGGTTTGCCTGGTTGTGTTCGTGGTGCTGTTTGTTGCTGCGAGTGTATTGGCAATCATTGATTCGTTTCAACACAGCATGACCAAACCTGTTGCTATTAAAACAATCATCACTGAACCTACCGACCCGACACTAAAACGCATACACCACTTCCGCTTATACATGGATAGTTTGAAGGTTCACAATGCCATAAAGTATGATAGTATCATCCGTCTAAGGCCGAAGCTGATGGATAGCATACTCACCATAGAAAGAATCAATCACTATTAAAATAAATCACATGTCACATTCACAAAAATTCCTGCGGCAAAGAAAGTTCCTGGTGGTACTCCCGTTGATCGTTGTTCCTTTTCTCAGCCTGTTCTTCTGGGCACTTGGCGGTGGCAAAGGGGAGGAGGCCGTGGCACAAACAAACATTACAAAAGGACTTAACCTGAAACTGCCGGATGCACAGATCAAAGAAGAAAAAGGCACCGACAAGATGAGCCTCTATTCACAGGCGGACAAGGATTCCATGCTGCTCAAACAGGAGATGCAACTAGACCCTTACTACAAGGACAATGTTGCTGTCCCTGCTAAAACAAGTCCTGCCTTCCCTATGAACAGTAATGAACAAAGGGTCAATGAAAAACTGCAGCAGTTGCAGGCAGTGATCAACCAGCCGCAAGAACAAAAATATGCTGCTGTTAGTCCGGCTCCCGATATAGACCGTTTGCAGAAAATGATGCAGGTAATGCAGCACGAGAGCGAAAGCAATGGCGAGATGAAACAGTTGAACGGGATGATGGACAAGCTACTCGACCTGCAGCACCCTGAAAGGGTGAAGGAGCAGTCGCTCAAAAACAGGGAACAGGCTTTTGTTGTTTCGCTTACCGACACGACGAAGCGGATGAAAGGATTCTATGCATTGAATGATAATTTGTCAAAGGGAATACAGAATTCAATTGCAGCAATCATCCCCGAAACACAGACCCTGACAGCAGGTGCCACCGTGAAACTTTTACTGCTGAACGATATATTCATCAATGGCATACTGGTACCGCACAACAGTTTTGTTTTCGGTACCGCTTCACTGAGCAACGAAAGGTTGAAGGTTACCATTGCTTCGCTCCGTTACCTCAACAATATCCTGCCCGTATCGCTTGAAGTATATGATATGGATGGGCTGGCAGGTATCTATGTACCCGGTTCCATCAACCGTGATGTTGCCAAAGAGTCTTCAGATAACACCATCAATTCATTGGGCCTTACCACGCTAGACCCTTCGCTCGGTGCACAGGCTGCGGGTGCAGGGATACAGACCGCGAAAACATTGTTGAGCAAAAAAGTAAGGCTTGTCAAAGTAACCATCAAGGCAGGCTATCTGGTCCTATTAAAAGATAACAATAAAAATTAAACTATGAAAAAGCTATTAATTGTTCTTCTATTTTTTGTTGCTGCGCATTCAATGGCACAGACAACAAACGCATTTATCGAACCTTACCGTTTGGCTGTTGCTTCCAACAAAACGACCAACCTTGTTTTCCCTTTTGCCATACAGAGTGTTGACCGTGGCAGTGGTGAAGTGCTGGTGCAGAAAGCGGACGGTGCGGAAAACATCCTGCATATCAAAGCAGCGAGGGACAGTTTTACAGAAACCAATCTCACTGTCATTACTACGGATGGTAAACTGTATTCCTTCCTCGTGGGTTACGATCCTGCTCCTGCACACCTGAATATCACCTTCAATAGGGAAGGGGCTTCCGAGGCAAATGCTTGGTTTAAAATTTCAGGAAAAGTAGTTGGCAAAAAGAAAATATTCCATCATGTCAAGGCGGAACATGCGGATATGCAGTTGCGGTTAAGGGGGCTGTACATCAACAATGATGTGTTCTATTTCCAGTTTGTTTTGAGTAACCGTTCCAATGTCAGTTACGATATTGATGCTATCCGTTTTACTATCAAAGACAAACAGAAATCGAAGCGGACCGCTTCACAGGAAAGCGAATTGCAGAGCCTTTATCAATATGGTAATGCAAAGGCTGTGAAAGGGAAAGCTGTCAATTCGTTCGTGGTTGCCGTACCCAAGTTCACGTTGCCTGATAACAAATACTTACACATTCATCTATTAGAAAAGAATGGGGGAAGAGATTTGGAACTGCGGTTGAAGAATGGCAAACTGATGGATGCAAAGGTTATTTTATGAACACGAACCACGTCATATCGGATGAAGTACTGGAGCAGGTGGAAACAGCATTGCTTAAAGGTGAACACTATATGGTGTACAATGGCTCTTTGTATTTCGTTGATGTGAATGATGTGAACTTTTTTAAAGACAAAGAAGCAGCACAAGAGTTTGTAGAGAATAATATTTCTGACCATGACAGCTTTACTACGATACGCATCGATTCCATTCCAGATGTGTTGAAACAGGTTAGTTACAGTGATTCACTCCATGAAGACAGGGCTATTTATCAAGCCAATAAAATAGAGGTTATGGCTAAAACAGAACCAATCGAAAAACAGCTTGCGCAATTGGGTTTCCCCGAAGATTGGGAGGCTGCTATTGTTCATGATTTTTATAAAGCTGCCAATAATTGCCTATTGAAATACAAGATGCAATATGGAAGCGATACGATGAAATATTATGTTCAAATCAGGGGTTCCGAAAAAAGCCCTGTGATTACTTCATATGAAGCAATCCTGGTAAAACCAATTGAGATACCGGAGAGAACCATTGATGGTATCAATACTACTGACTTGGAAAACCGAATGAGAAAGATTGATTGGGAAAACGAGCCTTGCGAAATACTATGGACCCAATTACGGATACGAGATGATTTTAAAGAATATTATCCTATCGAAGCTATTGTGTCTGATATTTTCCAATTGGAAAGAGCGAATGATGAAGGCAAAGACCTGTCAGAGCGGTTACAATACAAATACTGGAGCGAAGGTGAATCAGAAGAACTCGTATTAAACCTGTATTCCATTCAGGACAGGTTTGAGACTTGGAAAGAATTTCATATTGGTAAAGAGCTTGATTTTACTGCGAAAGAGACCTATCTACTATTGACTAACCAACCTGTATATAAAGCTGCACAATGGCATTGCCTGAATCCTTTGAAAAAAGACGAACGCAATTGTAGCGTCTTGGAAAAAATATCGGTTGAACAAGCAAACGGAATTTTATCATCATTAAAAAATACAACTATGAACACAGAAAATTTTGATTACCTGAAGGACCAGGTGAAATACCTGGGCTTCGGGGAAGGCTTACAGAGCCAGTTGGAAAGAAAGATGAAGGAAGGGATGCCGGACTTCCAGTTGACGGCGAGCCATGAGTTCGGCAAGGACAAGATGGAAGCGGTACTGTATTTCAAGAAGTCCGAGAAGCAGGACAGCGACCGTTACTTCTTTAACAAGTACGATGCAACACTACGGAACGAAGACAAGAAACTCAGCCAGACCTTCTGGATCAACAACAAGGGGCAGAGTATCACGTTCAAGGAATCCTGCAACCTGCTCAATGCCCGCAGCGTGTTCAAGGAACTTGTACCAAAGGAAGGTGCACCGTACAAGGCCTGGGTCAAACTGGACTTTGCCAACAAGGACGAAAACGATAACGCCAAGCTGAAACCTTACAACAGCAACTATGGCTTTGATGTTGTTGAAGCAGTGAACCGAATACCATTAAAGGAACTGTCCTTCCCTGACCAGACACAGACACTGATCGCTTCACTAGAGAAGGGCAACCGTGCGGATGCCACACTGATGAAGGATGGCAAGGAGCAGAAGGTGAGCATCGAAGCAAACCCACAGTTCAAGACACTCAACCTGTACGACAAGGAAGGGAAGAAACTGTTCATGCCTGCCGCCAAACAGGAAGTGAAATACGGACAGGCACCGGTCGATCAAAAAAAAACGGAAAGGAACGAACTGCTGACAAAGAAGACACAGACCAACGGGTTGATTGAAAAGAAGACCACGAAGAAAACAAAGGGACAGGCCCTTGCATAAAACATCACTGTTATGAATGAAAAGAATATAGAGATGCTTAAAGCCCGGCTGGGATCGCTGGGCTTTGTTGAAGACACCGAAGCGATGCTACGGTGTGCTATTTGTTTTTTGCCGCAGCAATTTCAATTGAGTTTTTTACTGGCTAGTGGTAAAGACTCCTGCCATTTCACTGTTCATTTTTTGAAAGGAGAAAAAGACTTATATGATTGTTTGTACTACCAAGCGACTTTATGCAAAGCGGTTGCTGTACCTGAAGAAATGAAGGAGATGGATGAAAAGATGGATGCGATTGATTGGAAGAAACTGGCAGCCTGTAGGGAAGGGGATATAATAGATGTTGCAGTTGGAAAGGATGCCCTGCAGGCTGCTTTGTTGTTGGAGGAACTGTCTTCGTTTACGCAGGGGAATTTATTGCAATACAAATACTGGGCAGGCACTGCATTGGAGAGTATCATAGAGGGTGCAGGTCTTTTGAAAAACCGGTTCGAGATCAGTCAGCGCTTTTATTTCGTGGAGGACCAGCCGCCCATCTCGGCAGATGAGGCCATGCGTTTTTTGCAGAGCCGTTGGGCGGAAAAGAAAGTACAGGCAAATCAAAAATTGCTGGCGAAAAAAAGCAGTGGCAGCCAAACGAGTGCCCCCAAGTTATTGATGAAGCGGCCACGCAAACTGCTGAAACAAAAAACGGAACGGTCTTAATTTTTATATATGTGCCTTGCTGCATTTTATGAAACCATTGCTGATGACCCGCGTATCACTGTAACGCATGTAAGCTTGTACTTTGCTCTGTTGAACGAGTGGCAAATCAAGCACGAGCCTGTACTGTTTGAACTGGACAGGCCTGCTATCATGAAGGCTGCGAAGATAAATTCAAGGACCACCTACGACAAAGCAATGCACGCCCTTCATGATTTTGGCTACATACAGTATGAACCTTTCTACGGGTGCGGAAAAAGTAGCATGGTGTTCAGGAAATTGGAATGAGCATGCTGGATATATTTTTTATATTTAAAAGATAAGGTATGAGTATAGAGATAGTGACAAAGGATGACCTGCAACTGTTCCGGAAACTGTTACTGGGTGACCTGCGGCAACTGTTGGGTGAAGCAATGGGCAACCAGCCGGAACCTGTTGAAGGTTACAAGACCAAACATGTGCGCAACATACTGGGATGCTCGGTGAACAAGCTTGTTTCCTTACGGATAACCAGGAAGATCAGGGCCAAGAAAGTAGGCGGCACTTTGTATTACAATAAAGAGGATGTCAAAAAATTATTGCAGGAAGGGTATTGATTAATTGAGGTTTTGGGTCGTGATATTTTGCGTTCAGGATATATAAGCGGATAGCAATTGCAAGGATTTTCGTAACTTCGTTTTACAAAAGTTCTTTCACTGTTATCCGCTTTCGTGTGTTGGTCCACGAAGATCAATTCAGCAAGCTGTTAATAATTGATATATCGTACATATAGGCATTCCTGTTCATGGATGAGTGGCTCTGTGAGTGGGAAATGGTTTAAAGATACAATGCAGTTGTGGCAAGGGTTTCAGGAGGTGAACGAATCCTGTCCTCCCGACTACTTTACAATACAAGGCAGCATTATTGCTGCCTTTGTTATTTGTCCTATCTTCTATACCATAACATAAAACATATCATAAGGATCTTATTGAACAGGAGAACAATAAGTGTCATGGCACTGGTGCTTATGGTAACATTGCCTGCCATCGGTTAGGATGGCTTTGGCGACCCTGCATCAGATGTGCCAATAGATGGTGGCCTGTCACTGCTTGTTGCGGCAGGTGTGGGTTACGGTATCCAACAGATAGGCAAGCACTGCAAAACATAGCAGCAGGCTTTGAAAAGCGGAATGACGAATTATCAGAATTCTAACGCTTGACTAAATGAAGCAGCTGTACTGTTTACCATTCAACTTGGTTTGAATAATCAATATTATATAATCGGGTTATCAATCATCCCAATCATTGCCCCAAAGATTAATTAAAAGAGTCTTGCAACTGCAAGGCTCTTTTAATTCCTATCACTTTCATCGTATCAACAACCTTCTACGTACTACTGGGTATTTTACCGTAAAAGCTATTTTGACTTATGTAAAAAACACACTGTAGATTATCTTTTTGGAAAACAGGGTAAGCAGGCAGAGCAAGTAAATACCCAACACTAGGTATAATGCAAATGGAAGCATACCTGTTACTTTGAACATGAATGGACACCATCAATTGTACACACTTAAACAACAGTTATGAAATCAGTTAAATTAGGACTTGCACTATTGTCGCTAGTGCTTGTGTCAAATACATCCTTTGGCCAGAAAACAGTGCCCACACAGAAATATGGTTGCAGTACAGAAATGCCATCCAACAAGGTGATGATTGAAGATACTGCGGGGCCTACAAGAGGGCTGGCAGACAATTATTATCTCTGGGACAATGGAAAGACCTTGTACGTTAAATTTTTAAGCGGCAGCCCACAGTTACAGGAAAAAATAAAGTCCATTGTAAAGGAATGGGAACAATATGCAAACCTGCATTTTGAATTTGTAACAGTTGGTGCATCCAACATACGCATTAACCTGGATGATAAAGGAGGACATAACTCATTGATAGGTTCGCTGGCCAATATGGCTGGACAAAATGAAAAGACCGTGAATTTTGATACCACCGATTTTAGGACTTACACAGCTATGCACAGAACGGTACTGCATGAATTTGGTCACGCCATTGGTTTGTTGCATGAACATTATAGCCCTATTGCCGGCATTCCCTGGAACAAGGAAGCTGTATATGCAGACCTGAGAAAAACACAGGGCTGGGATAAGGAGACCGTTGACGTGAACCTTTTTCAACAATACAATTTGACCTATACCAATGGTACCAAGTACGACCGTGCATCTATCATGCATTATCCCGTGTTTGCAAAATGGACAACCAATGGTTATAGCGTTGATTGGAACAACCAGCTTTCAGAAGGTGATATTGCTTTGGTAAAAATGCTCTATCCAAAAGATGGGGAAAGGACAAATGAAGTACCCAGGTTTACAGTTGAGAACTATACCAAAATGGATGTGGTTAAGAACACTGCCAAGCAAGGCTTCTCCTTGTTTCCGTCTTTCAATATGGTTACAAAAGGTAGGCAGGCTACGGTTTATTTCATTGCGTTCTTTTATGACAAAGATGGCAATTCCATCAAAAAAGAAACCAATACATACAGCATCAACAATAGTGCTGCAACCTTTAAGACATTCACGCTTGCCCCTGGCAAAAACCTGTCTGCAAACAAACAGACAGCCAAGGATTTTGAATTGTTCATACCTTATTCCGAACTGCCCGTACCTACTGGAAGCAATAATATACAGGTGGAATTCAGGGTTTATTTGATGGACAAAAAACCGGACGGCACATCCGAACTGAAGATGCTGTATGCATCTAAAAGGGTGAACTCCAGTTTCATTAAACAGTAAAGTTTGAGTTTTATATACAGTTACATGGTAAAGGGCTGCCTGTCTAGGCGGCCCTTTTTTTGAATGCATAAATACCCAGCATAAGGTATTGCAACAGACAGCTTATTTAGTAATATTACAAAAAGATAAAACCTACTAACATGAAACAATTACGTTACCGTTCTATTGCAGTTGGTTCGTTGATGACCCTTTCTGCAATTGCACTAAATGCCCATGCACAAAAAAGCTCCGGTACATCTTCTGGCAAGCCTTTGAAATATTTTCAGGGGCTGAGCTGCTCCACAGTTGATCCCAGAAGCATTGGCATGTCCAAAGATGGAACCGTTACCAATGCAATCAGTGATCCAAGGGCAATCGGTCTCCCTAAAGACACATCAAAGACGAGGGCATTGGCAGATGATTATTTTTTATGGGATGTAGGTAAGGTAATCAGCGTAAAGTTTATAGATAATGGAGGCTCGTACACGTTAAGACAAAAGGTTAAGGCCGCAGCAAAAGAATGGGAACGTTATGCCAACCTTACATTCGATTTTGTGGAAAGCGGCGATGCCAATGTACGTGTGCTGCTTACTGACAAAGGTGGCTGTAATTCTGTTGTGGGAAGCTATGCAACAGGTGTTCCGGCAGATAAGAAAACAATGAATATAGATACCAACTTTTTTTACTTGAAAGGTGTTTGTTATGATAATTACCTAAGGCAAACCATTCAGCATGAGTTTGGCCATGCCATTGGCCTGTTGCACGAACACTCTTACAAGAACAAGATACAGTGGAACAAAGAAGTGGTGTATAAAGATGCTTTGGAAACCAATGGTTGGGATAAGACCATGGTGGACTTTCAGATTTTTACACAGTACTCATCCTTGTACACAAACGGTTTTATGTACGATCCCAAATCCATTATGCATTATGGCTTTCCTGCAAAATGGACCATGAACAATATTGAAATCAAGCCCAATTTCTATATCTCCCAAGGCGATATAGAAACGGTTGGCTTCCTGTATCCAAAGAATGGGGCAGCAAGGCCAGACATGCTGCCCAAATTCAACCTGAGCAATTTAACCACTACCAAAGTGGTGAAGGACAATGCCAAGAAGGGGCTGGTTATTTACCCGTCTTTCAATTTATCAACCTCTGGCAGAACAGGAAAAATATTGATTATTGCATACCTATTGGATTCGAAAGGTGGTACTGTATTAAGCAAGGCAAATCCAAACAACTTGGTAGGTGTTGTTAAGGGTGGCGATCTGAAACCTGGAACAAAATTGAATATCAATAAAGGCGAAACGAATTTTGAATTGGTTATACCATTTTCTGAAGTGCCGGACAATTTATTGAATTATAAAATATTTGTATCCATTAAAATGATAGATGAGGTAAATGACGAAACCAAATACCTTGCTTCCGATGAAATTCCGTACAGTGCAATCAAGTAACCATTGCCTATAAACCCTGCTAAATGCAAACTGCCAACTTATACAAGTTGGCAGTTTTTTTATGCACCATGATGTTTTATGCAATTACTTTTTAATCGTGAACCCTGTACTTACGATGCCTACATCATCCATATTGATGATGCCACGAACCCTGGTATTGTTCTCGTTTTTGAACAGGTCGTCCATCACCCGTTCAAAAGACCTTGCAACCCCTTTCCTTAGTTGACTCTTGTTGAATGCGAGTCTTAGGTCAATCGGTTCGGGCGATACGATTAACTTAAACATTTCCTTCCCATTGGGCGAATCGGCATCAACAATAATCGTGTCCGATACGCTTTTGCCAATGCCTAAGTAAAAATCTGCTGGCTGGTTTAGTTGCCCCGGTATCAATACTTTTACTTGATTATTTGGCAACAGGTCCAACAGGGTATAGTAAAAATCGGTAAAGCCGATATTGGTTATCTTCAATAGGAATTCATCTTTGGGTTTAAACACATTTTCGTTGCTCTGTACCAAGGTGTCAAGCCGTATAATTTCAATTTTTACATTCTTGCTCAGTTCGCCACCATCAGCAATTTTGCGTAAGTACTTTATTCTTATCGACTGCTTTATGTAACCCAACATTTCAGTCAAGTCACGTTGTGCCAACGTATCGTTTTTGGGGATCTCTTTTTTATAATAAATGCTGTCCTCAGATTCTATCAAACTTAGAACCGTGTTATTGTTCCTGTTTTCAATGGCCACAGTAAAGTCGGGATTGCTGTTCCTGGATAGATAAGGAACCGAGCCGAGGAACCTGTTCAACTGTTTCTCCGTATTGGATATGCCAGTAGCCTTATCGTTACGTACGGCAAACGATGCAGCAAAGCCACCATAGTTTACCTCTTCCACTTTTACTTCATAAGGCACACCTTTTGGTAATGCCCGGTCTGCAACACAGATGCTTTTAAAACTATTCGCGTCGGTAATGATGGCCCTGGCAAACACGTCTTTCTCACCAAGTTTATATACACTCAACAAGGTCCCTTTGTTCAGGTTGTACAATTGGCCCCGGTTAATGTAGAAAGTGGTATCATCTTTTTTATAGTCGGCATTGTCAATGCCCCTTTCCACAACAATGGTTTCGTTCAAGGGAACATAACCGCCACCCATTACTTCCAGTTTCTCATCGCCTTCAATCATGGGTATCTGTGTTGGGTGCTCATTCTGGATAGTAGCTTTTATTTTTTCGAACAATAAAAAATAACTGCTGCCTGCGGGCAAGCTTGTGATTGCTTTTGAAAATGCATAAGACAGCGAACCTACGCTTAAACCCTTGCTGTCATTCAGTTCCCTGTTTATCTGGTTGGGGCTGCAGGCACTAATGGCTATTAGCGAGCTCTTGCTGCCGCCCATATTCTCAAACATGGTTTGTTCTACTCTTTGCTCGCCGCCCAGCTTCATCTTTAATTCCTTGGGGTAGCTGGCAGACTGGCAAGGTTTGTCAGAGCCACGTACTATGCCACTGCTTCTGGTAATGGTTCCCGAATGGCAGGCATCAATCACTACAAGAACGCTTCCATTGGCACCAACTTTTGCTCTTAGCTTGTTCAGCTTTTCTTCCAACAGGTCATCACGAAAATGATTCTCGCCATGATAGTCCCTGTCGTCCCAGGTGCCTTTTGCATCATAAGGTACCAATGCCTCATCATAGCCATCTGCTTCATCATCATTGTCATCCTGTATCTGTTGCCCATGTCCTGAAAAATGGAAATAAATAATGTCGCCAGTCTGGGCCTTATTGCATAGGGCATCCAATGCATCTACCATGCCTTTTTTGGTGGCATATTGATTCACCAATGTATCGATATTGTTTCTTGTAAACCCGTTTTGCAACAATGCTTCCTTTACATACTGCAAGTCCCTAAGGCTGCTTAGCCTAGGCCAGCGTGTGGTGGTAGGGTAGGTGCCAACAGCTATAATCAATGCCCTTTTTTGTTGTGCACCTGCCTGCAAAATGCTGTTGAAGGCAACGAGCAAAAAAAATAACCTGAGCAGTTTCATACATTATTTTTTTAAGGTGATGAAGTGTTGATTTGGTGTACTAAAAAATATGTTTTTATGAAAAGAAATTGTATGCAATTTTTATGCTGCTACCATCTGTATATCTGTAAACGATGCAGCGGTAAATGAGCAATAAGGTTTGATAAATATACTTCAAACATTCTGCAAATAACAGGTATCCAGGCAAGTAAAAATACCCCGCAGAAGGTATTTCGCAGTTTGCCGATTGCATTTACTATTACAAAATATTTAAAACAGTTGAAACATGAAAAAGCTACGTTATTATTTAGTTGCCGCAACCATGCTGTTGGGTGCTGCACAGATAAACGCACAGGTAAAAAAAGCACCCGATTATAAGAAGATGGGCTGTGCCACCATAGAGCCAACCACCACATTTGCTTTTGATACAACCGGGAAGGGCAGGGGGCTTGCGGATAATTATTATTTATGGGACAATGGCAAAACAATCATTGTACGCATAATGAATACAGGAAACAGCAAGTACAAAGAACTGGTAAAAAAATATGCCAAGGAATGGGAGAAATATGCCAATATAAAATTCCAGTTTGTTGAAACCGGCAACTCGCATGTGCGTGTGATACTTACGGGCAATGATGGTGGCGGCAACTATTCAAGATTGGGTACGCAGGCATTGAATGTTCCGCAGAATGAGCATACACTGCATTTGGACACGACTTCATTTGTATCTCCGGAGTACACGTACACTGCCATTGTACATGAGTTTGGCCATGCCATTGGTTTGATGCATGAACACATGAGCCCTACTTCGGGCATTAAATGGGACAAGAACCGTGTATATGCTTCTTATAAATTATTACAAGGTTGGGATAAGGAAATGGTAGATGCACAACTGTTCAGGAAATTCAATGTTTCCTACACCAACGGAAGTAAATACGATAAGCTCTCCATCATGCATTACCCAATATCGCGTTGGGAAACATTGGATGGTTATTCTGTTGATTGGAACTATAGCATCTCCCAAGGTGATAAGGATTTAATAGGGAGCTTATATCCTAAAAAAGGAAACAGGATCAACGAAGTGCCACGCTTTACCGTAAGTGATTTCTCTAAAATGGATGTAGAAAACAGCGTGGTTAAAAAGGGTGTTTCTTTCTATCCTTCCTTCACCATCAACACCGCAGGCAAGGAAGGCAGGGTTTATTACCTGGCCATTTTTACAGACGAAAACGGCAATATGTTTGAAACCAAAAGCGAGAACTATAAAGTATTTGGTGCAGCCGGCACATCCAAAACAACAGTATTGGCACCTGGGCAAAAAATTGAGTTCAACAAAGGGAAACATGATATGGAACTCTTTATTCCAACTTCAGATATTCCCGAAAATATTCGCAACAAGAATGTAAAGGCCATATTCTATGTATTCCTTTACGATAACGACGAACTGAAAATTGTGTACTCATCAACAGCGGTCAACTGCAATATGGCAAGATAGTTTTTCATATAGGATGTACAATGTAAAGGCCCTGCAAGTAATTGCAGGGCCTTTATTTTTTCGATGTTACAATAATAGCCACACGTTTTGCGTTATCATAGTCCAGTGGTATAACCAACTGTGCCCTTAAAACGGTTTTAATCTCCATTATCCGCCCCCTTATCCTATTTCTTACCGCCTTATTGATTTGATTAAACAAGTTGCTGGACATGCCCTGTTCATCAACAGCGAGATTATATAAATGTAAAAAATACCGTTATGCGTATCCGTACCCTACTATTCCCAATCATCTGTTGCATGATGCTGGCAACAGTGCATGCCCAAAAAATTGAAATGCCTTCAAAAGGAAACAACATTATATACGATGGCATGGTAAAAATGGACCACAATTTCAATGGGGATTTTGTTTGCAGCAAGGTCAAGAGTTGGGTCATCAATTCTACCCGCGACTATAGCCTTAGCGTGAACAAAATGTATGATGAAGGCTGTACCATTGGCATAAACGCAAGCACAGTTATGGATAAGGAAGGCAGCTTTTCCGATGTTCAATGTAGCTTTAACATTACGATTAATATAACAGAAGAGGGCCTCAACTATCAATTGACCGACCTGGTTTTTAGCAAGGCAGGCCACCAGTACAGTGTAAACGAAGTGTATGCACGCTACCTAAAAGATGACCCTTATACCAAAACAGCCTACGAGAAAAAGCAGGCGGCACTAAGGCGTCATGAGCTACTACTGTCCATACTAAACAAAAGGATCGTGGCATTGACCGAATCGCTTAAAGCCTTTATGCAACAGGCAGGCGTTACCAACAAGTAAAAGGTTAGGTAAGTAAATATAAAAAGGTATGTTTTTACATACCTTTTTTAATTATTGCACCAAACTAAATAAGGTTACTGCTCTTTCTTTTTTGAAATCAAATAGCCATCCTTTATCAATGTATTCTTTTGGTACGATTCTGTTTCGGCTTTCAGCCTTTCTGTCTCCGCTTGGGTAAGACTGGTGTTGAAAACCTTGTCCATATTGGGTTTGCCGCCATCAACCCAACAGGTGTACCAAAAATCGGCTATCATGTTCGATGTGTTCACCAGTTGCTCATTAATGGTATTGTGCAGGCTGGCAGCATAGGCTTTGGCAAACTCGGTTGTATAGTATTTCACTTCTTTGCCTTTACGCATCTGTATGCGGAACTTTTGGGCTTCGGTAAACTGTTTGGATACCTCCAATTCTTTTGCAAATACATCGGGCACCAATGCATAGCTTCTTCGTATGGCCTTCCATACTGCTGCTGTTGGGTTGGCCAAATAGGTTGCCGTATGGTTACCGTATAGATTGAACTGTTCAATCTCAATTTCAGGAATCATGCTTTCCCATAAAGCGTGCAGGCCCTTCTGGTTGCTAAGCTGCCCATCGTAATTGATGGATGTATGCAAGGGTACGTTGGCATCGCCTATATAATGGCCAAGGTCGGCAGCATAAAACAAGATACTGTCTTCATTGGCTGTTGCAAATGCATGGGTAAGTTTTGCCTTCATGTCAACAATCACATACGGCAAGTGACCATATTTCAGCAAACTGTCCTTGGTGTATTTGGCCACGGCTGCATCCCATGTAGCGGGCATGGTATTTTCGGCATCCTTGCCGTAATATTCAATGTCAATAAAATGCTTGGTGGCTTCTGTGCTGTCCTCGTTCCTGCGGGTATCGGGCCTGGGTGCATTCTTTACCAGGTAATCAAGGTGCCTGTAAAAAAATCCCTGTACTTCATTGGGCAGTTCGTACACTGCCAACTGATGTGTGGTCCTATGTACAAGGAATCCCCAGCTAGAGCCCATTACAAGCAATAGCAATAATGTGCAGGCAATGCCTGCTTGCTTCAATTTCTTCATTAGGTGGTGGTTTTACTAAAAGGGGCTGAAAGTAAAGGAAAACTGGATGCAACCTGTAACAATTACACCAATGTTGCTACATATTGCTAAATGGTTTGTAGCTGCCCAACAAAATCAATTATGCTACATTTGAACAATAAAACTGTCTTATATGAGTAACATGCTCGAACTGCACAATCTCAAAAAATATTTTGCCACACAAAAAGCGGTTGACGATATCAGCTTCAACCTTGCCAAGGGAAGCATCTTTGGACTGCTTGGCCCCAACGGTGCCGGCAAAACCACTTTAATAAGAATGATAACGGGCATCTTTTATCCCGATGCTGGCGATATAACATTTGACGGACAAAAATTCAGTCCATTAAACGATGCCATTAAAATTGGCTACATGCCCGAAGAGCGTGGCCTGTACAAAAAAATGAAAATAGGCGACCAGGCCCTGTACCTGGCACAGTTAAAGGGTTTGAGCAGGGCAGAAGCCATGGAAAAAATAAAATTCTGGTTCAAGCGGCTGGAGATGGAAAGCTGGTGGAACAAGAAAGTGGAAGACCTGAGCAAGGGCATGAGCCAGAAACTGCAGTTTGTGATTACCGTGCTGCATGAACCCAAACTGATTATACTGGATGAACCCTTCAGTGGGCTTGACCCAGTAAATGCCAATCTTATTAAAGATGAAATCTACGGCCTGGCACAACGGGGCAGCACCATCATTTTCAGTACCCACCGTATGGAGCAGGTAGAAGAGATATGCGACCATATTGTATTGGTGAACCTGGGCAAGAAAATACTGGATGGCACCGTGCAAGAAGTAAAGCAACAGTTCAAGGAAAACAAGTTCAGGATAAAGTTGAAACAAATGCCTGCGAATATTGCCAGTCCTTCTTTTGTGGTAGACGACCAACAGGCCAATGCCCTTACCGTAAGGATAAACGAAGGCTTTGGTAGCAACGATGTATTGCAGCATTTCCTGCAGCAGCAGGTAACCATTGAGGCATTCAATGAAATACTGCCATCACTCAACGAAATTTTCATTAGCCTGGTAGAAGGTACAAAAGCAAAAACAAGGGCCTTTCAACCAGTGGAATAAAACAATGAATGGGTAAGCAATTACCAGCAACCAGTTGTCTCAACTTTAAACTTCAAACTCGTCATGAATAAGATTTTATTAATAGCCAGAAGGGAATTTTTAAGCCGTGTACAAAAGAAGACATTCCTATTGACCACTATTGGTCTGCCATTGCTCATTTTCGTTTTCTATGCAATGATCATCTACTTCTCTGTAAAGGGTGGCGACGATTTCAAGATTGCCATTGCCGATGAAGCCAACCTGTTTAATGGCAGGCTGGATACCAAGGACAACGATATCAAATTCCAGTTTGTGCAAAATGAAACTGCAGCTTCGCTAACGGCACAGGTAGAAAATAAAAAGATCGATGCCTTTGTACTGGTTCCAAAAGCTTTTGATGTAATGGGCAGCAAAGATTCCCTGCAAGTGGTGTCGGGCAAAAGCATTGGTATACTTACCCGTGAAAAGATACAGCACAGGTTAAAAAATGCAATAGAAGAAAAGAAATTGCTGGCCAGCTCCGGTTTTACCAAGGCCCAATTGGATAGCGTGCAGAAAACCAATGAAGTGGTCTTTGCATCCACACATGGCAAAGACGATTCCGAAAACAAGGCCGGTGCCAGTTATGCAGTGGGCTTTATATCCGGGTTCCTCATCTACATCATCCTGTTTATTTATGGCACCATGGTCATGCGTGGTGTAATGGAAGAAAAGACCAACCGCATTGCCGAAGTAATTGTAAGCAGCGTAAAACCCTTCCAACTAATGATGGGCAAAATCATAGGTATCGGTACCGTTGGCCTGGTACAGTTCCTTATCTGGATAGTATTAACGGTAGGGCTTAGGCTTGGTTTGGCCATGCTTATGCCAAGCCTTGCCAGTCAGGTACAGGGTGGGCAGCAATCGGCCATCGCTGGCATGCTCAGTGTATTGGCACATGTAAACTGGCCATTGATACTGGGCTGTTTCATCTTCTACTTTTTGGGTGGCTATTTCCTGTACTCCTCTTTGTTTGCAGCCGTTGGCAGTACCGTAAACGAAGACCCGCAAGATGCACAGAGCCTTATATTACCCATATCCATGCCCATTGTTTTTGCCATGGTCATTATGACCAAAGCCGTAAACGATCCCAACAGTAGCCTCGCTGTTTTTGGTAGTCTCTTTCCATTGACATCGCCCATTGTTATGATGGCAAGAATTGCACATGGCATACCCGATGGCGTTACTGTTTTTCAGTTAGTACTCAGCATGGCATTATTGGTAGCCGGCTTTTTGGGCACCACATGGCTTGCAGGAAAGATTTACCGTACAGGCATTTTGATGTATGGCAAAAAAGCAACATGGAAAACCATGATGAAATGGGCATTCAGGAAAGATTAATGTATTGGTGTTGTGCCAGCTAATGGAACACGATTGACCTTTCTCGGCGTCGCACCCATCAACTGGCGGAATAGTTGTTCAGCTTTTATAATGAATGCTTGTTAGGTAGGGCTTATTGAAACCAAGTGAAGACACAATGCATAGACAGCTTCAACGAATCCTTTGGCAAGCTACTCTTGAGAGTTACTATTTGGACTTTATTTCATCAAAGTATATAAATAAAAAAGGTCCGTTTTAAAACGGACCTTTTTTATTTTAGAAGTCAAATTTCATTAACCATTTCCTCCGGTCTTCCACATCCTCATCTTTATAATTTACGATTTCGATATTTACCTTGGTAGTGCTTTCCTGTTTTACATTCACGTTTGCTTTCTCTGCTGCCTTGTAATTGTCTTTCTCGAATTTGAACTTGTAAGTACCAACTGGCAATTGCGGTATCTTGAAATCGCCATTGGCATCCGTAGTAATCACATGCTCCTTTTTGGAAACAGTATGCACAGCAGTAACGGTTACTTCGGCAAGGGGTTTTTTTGTAGTGGCATCTGTAACATTGCCAGAAACCATCGGGTCTCCTTTCTTATCGGCACCGGTACTTGCAAATGCAAAATGCGATGCTGCAACCATTACAAGAGACAGTATGAGTTTTCTCATAACAAAGGCATTAAATGAAGCACTAAACTAAGTACTTTTTTCAATATAGAAAATTTTTCGTAGTTCTTTTAATTGCCGTAAAGGCATTGTTGGGGTTGCAGCCATAAATTAGGCCGCAAAGGTTCATCCTAATGGGTTTTGCAATGCTGCCGAAAATTCGTTCCATATTTCCTTTACAACTTCGGCAGCAGGCTGTATCTGTTTTATTAAGCTGCTTACCTGTCCAATTTCAAGTTCGCCCTCTTCCATATCACCTTCAAACATGCCCTTTTTGGCCCTTGCCCTGCCAAGCAACTGTTTCAGTTCATCTTCGCTGGCACCCCGCAACTCAGCTGCTTTAATATCATTGGCAAACTTGTTTTTCAATAAACGCACGGGTACCGTTTTCTTCATCTGCAACAAAGTGTCGCCTTCACCCGCCTGTAGTATGGCTTCCTTGAAACTGTAGTGCGACGATGCTTCGGGCGTGCAAACAAACCTGCTTCCAACCTGTACGCCATCTGCACCCAAAACCATTGCAGCAAGCATCTGCTTGCCTGTTGCAATACCGCCTGCCGCAATCAACGGAATGCTGATGCATTCTTTAACTGCCGGAATCAAAACCAGTGTAGTGGTTTCTTCCCTTCCATTATGGCCACCTGCTTCAAAACCTTCTGCCACAACAGCATCGCAACCCGCATCTTCTACCTTCTTGGCAAATTTGCTGCTGCTTACCACATGCACCACCACAATACCTGCTGCTTTTAATATTGGTGTAAATGTTTTAGGGTTGCCCGCACTGGTAAAAACAATGGGTACTTTTTCTTCGATGATAATGGCAATATGTTGGTCAATGTCGGGGTAGAGTAGGGGAAGGTTCACTGCAAAAGGTTTATCCGTAGCCGCTTTGCATTGCTGTATATGCTGCCTCAAAACATCGGGGTACATGCTACCTGCACCAATGATACCCAGGCCACCGGCATTGCTTACGGCCGATGCAAGTTTCCAGCCACTTGCCCAAATCATGCCCGCCTGTATAATAGGGTATTGAATATTGAAAAGTTGCGTAATGCGGTTTGCAGGTAATTGGTTCATGGCAAATGGTTCATGGTAAAAACTTCGCTAAGATAAGGCTATGAACTATTACCTATAAACCATCAACTGGTTTACCCAAAGTCAATCTCTGTATTGTCGCCAATATTCAAGCTGCGGCTTAAACCTTTCACACTGGCATCGCTACCAATTAATGAATTGTCCAGCACTACTTCGTGCAGGTTGGTATAAGAGCCAATAATGCTGTCGCGTACAATGGAGTGAGATATGGTGGTGTTGGCACCAATGGCCACATGCGGACCAATAATAGAGCTTTTGATTTCGCAGCCTGGGGCTATGCTTACAGGAGGAATGATAATGGTATCCTGAAAATCGTGACCATCTGTTACATTGCCGCCAAATTTTTTGAGCAAAGTGGCATTGCTTTCTAGCAGTGTTTCTTTTTTACCGCAGTCGAACCAGTTCTTTACTTTAAATGACTGGAATTTTGCACCACGTTTAATCATGCAGTCCAATGCATCGGTCAGGTTATATTCACCCTGCGTTTTAATGTCCTGTATAAAAATATGGTGCAGGCACTCAAACAAAAATTCGGTTTCTTTTATCTTGTACAAACCAACCAAAGCCATATTGCTTTTGGGTATGGCAGGTTTTTCAACCACCGCTTCTATAAAGCCGTCCTCGCCAATGGTAGCCACACCAAAATTGCGTGGGTCGTCCACTTTTTTGATGCCCAACATACTATGCTGGCTATTGACCACTTCTTGTACATCATACTCGCAAATGGTATCGCCCAATACAACAAATACCTCATCATTGCCCACAATGTTGCGGGTAAGTTCAATGGCATGCCCTGTGCCCTGCCGCTCGTTCTGAAAAACAAAATGTGTGGTCAGTTGCGGGTACGACTGTTTAACATAGTCCTGTATCTTTTCGCCCAAGTAGCCAACAATAAAAATAAACTCGTTAATGCCTGCTTCATGCAGTTGGTCCACAATAAAACTGAGGATTGTTTTACCTGCAATAGGTATCAGTGCCTTGGGTTGTGTATAAGTATGTGGCCTTAGCTTTGCTCCAGCTCCGGCAACAGGTATGATTGCTTTCATTGTATGGTTGCTTTTCACCCAATATACTGCCGCACAAAAAATAGTGTAAATAGTACACTTACATCACATTGGGGCCGTGAAAATAGGAAAATCTATTTGTTTGGCAATTTGTACCGAAATTCTTGTGTTGGCACGGGCGGTATAGGCAATTGATAAACAAATTGAGCCAGTGCCTATCAATATTGACCTATGCACTTTATTTGGTTGAATCTGTGCAAAACAAACCCAACAAAAGGTTGGCTGCAAGCCAGTATCGGTTATTTTTGCCGCAAATACGGATTGCCATTATCAAAACATTTGTAAACAAAACTTATCATGCAAAGGGACACACAGGTTTTTGATTTGATTAACCAGGAACTTCAAAGACAAAGAAGGGGAATTGAGTTAATAGCATCGGAAAATTTTACCAGCTTGCAGGTAATGCAGGCAATGGGTGGCGTAATGACCAATAAATATGCGGAAGGCTACCCAGGCAGAAGGTATTATGGAGGTTGTGAGATTGTTGACCAGACGGAGCAACTGGCAATTGACAGGCTGAAACAGATTTTTGGAATTGAATATGCCAATGTGCAGCCGCATAGCGGTGCCCAGGCCAATGCGGCTTTGATGCTGGCCATATTGCAACCTGGCGATGCCATTTTGGGGTTGGACCTAAGCATGGGTGGTCACCTTACACATGGCAGTGCTGTGAATTTTAGCGGTAAACTGTACAAGCCACATTTTTATGGGGTAACCAAAGAAGAAGGTTTGATTGACTACGAAATGTTAGAGGCAAAAGCCCGTGAAGTAAAACCTAAACTGATTATCTGTGGTGCAAGTGCCTATAGCCGTGATATTGATTATGCACGTATTAGAAAAGTGGCCGATGAAGTAGGTGCATTTGTATTTGCCGATATAGCACACCCTGCCGGATTGATTGCAAAGGGTTTGCTTTCATCGCCGTTTAACCATTGCCATTTTGTTACTTCAACCACACATAAAACCTTGCGTGGACCACGTGGCGGCGTAATTATGATGGGTAAGGATTTTGAGAACCCGTTTGGTTTGAAAGATGTGAAAGGCAACATACGCATGATGAGCAACCTGATTGATATGGCTGTTTTTCCAGGTACGCAAGGCGGTCCATTGGAGCATGTGATTGCAGCAAAAGCAATTGCCTTTGGCGAAATACTGAGCGATGAATTTACTGTATATGCCAAGCAGGTGCAAAGCAATGCACAGGCCATGGCCAAAGCGTTTGTAAACAAGGGCTATAAAATCATCAGCGATGGTACTGACAATCATTTAATGCTGATTGACCTTCGCAATAAAGATATCAGTGGCAAAAAAGCAGAGCTTGTTTTGGGGCATGCAGATATTACTGCAAATAAAAATATGGTACCTTACGACGACAAGAGTGCATTTGTGACTTCTGGCATACGCTTTGGCGTTGCTGCGGTAACAACAAGGGGCATGAAAGAAGAGCACATGAACTTTATTGTGGACTCGATTGATACAGTGCTAATGAATGCCGATGATGAAGCAATATTGGCCAAAACAAAAACACAGGTAAATGAGTTTATGGGACAATTTGTTTTGTACCCTGAACTTGGTTAAAAAGGTCTGAGGTTTAAAGTTTAAGGTTATTCCGATTTCAAAGAAAGACCTGCTTGTTACTTTAAACTTTCGACTTCAAACTTTAAATTTTTTACAATGATTCAACGTATTCAATCTCTTTGGTTACTGGCTGCATCTATTGCGGCTTTTGCCACTTTGAAACTGTCTTTTTATAGCGGTAACAAATTAGATGCTACTGGTTTAAAACAGTTTAGTTCGTTGGTGGCCACTACCAATATCTTTTTAATGATATTGACTGTTGCAGTGGCAGTGGCATCTTTAGTGGTTGTTTTTTTATATAGGGACCGCAAAAGGCAATTGCTTATAACCCTTGCTACTGCTGTGGTTTCGGTTATAAGCATCTTGCTTGATTTTTCTGAAACGAAAAAATTTGTGGAAGGAAAAATAGACCTCACTTCTGTTGTTTCATTTGTAATTCCTGTATTGTTGCTATTGGCAGCAAAGGGAATTTGGAAGGATGAAAAACTGATTAAAAGCGTTGATAGGCTTCGATAAAATCATTTCAAATAAATAACCGATACCACTTTATCAATTTTAAAAAACACACATGGAACAACAGCCAAACAATAACCAGTTAAACATAGAAATTTCTGAAGAAGTTGCAGAAGGCACTTATGCCAACCTTGCCATTATAACACATAGCCATGCAGAGTTTGTGATTGATTTTGTAAACGTAATGCCGGGCACACCAAAAAGCAAGGTAAAATCGAGGATCATTTTTACACCCATGCATGCCAAACGTTTCATGAAGGCTCTAGCAGAAAATGTAGAGCGTTACGAAGCTGCACATGGTTCTATACAAGATTTGGAGCAGGTTGAGATACCCATGAATTTTGGCGGGCCAACTGCACAGGCATAATTGAGTAGATGTTACGAAGCTATTGCCCTTAAAGGTTGCAAACCTTTAAGGGCTTTTTGTTGAAGTATATACAATGGTTGATGGGTGCGACGCCACGAAAGATGAATAAAGTGCCACAGTTGATTACACCAATAAAAAATGCCCCAATTTGCATTGAGGCATTAAATATTCGGAAGCTGTTTATAGCTTATAGTGCAATTTGTTTTTCCAACATTACTTTGCGTAAGTTGATCAAACCGTAACGCATACGGCCTAAAGCAGTGTTGATGCTGCAGTTGGTAATCTGTGCAATGTCCTTAAAACTCATGTCAGCATAATGACGTAATACAATTACTTCACGTTGCTCTTCAGGCAGCATGTCCAGCATACGGCGTACACGGTCATGGCTTTGTACCTGCATCATTTTGGTTTCAGGACTGTCTTCCACTACATTGATTACTTCGAAAATGTCCCTATCATCGCTGGTTTTGATAGCTGGGGAGCGTTTCACTTTACGGAAGTAGTCAACACATAGGTTGTGGGAGATCCTCAAGGCCCAAGGCAAAAATTTTCCTTCTTCTGTGTAACGGTTGTTTCTTAAAGTGTCAATTACTTTAATGAACACATCCTGAAAAAGGTCTTCAGCCAGGTACTTGTCTTTTACTAAAAAAAGAATGGAGGAGAAAATCTTGTCCTTATAACGGTTGATAAGGATTTCAAGAGCTTGTGCATTGCCTTCTTGGAACGCACGGATTAATTGCGTGTCAGACGCTTGGTTAAACAACGTTTTCATAAAATTTTTGGTTTTTGGGTTCTGGATAAAATAGGATACTTGGATTATGAAGTTTGAAATACGATTTTAAATAACTGTTGGTTTGCTTAAAACCGTGTTTCTTACTTTCTGATGTAAAAATAATGGTGATTTTATTATTTCCAAATTTCGGAGCAACTTTTTTTGAAATTTTTTTTCTGAAACCCTTGCTGCACAAGCGTTTTATAGAATTTATACTACGCCTCATAGGGATTTTACGATGCCCGAATTAGTCATTTTTCTATAATTGGGAAATTTATTGCATCAACTGTTAACAGGGTGTTGGAAAATATTTGTACGCTGCTGCACAATATTTTATTCCCCAATTTCATAAACCATGCTGCTGCATTTTGTGTTTACTTTGTTAAGTATGGCAACAGCAACAAGAAAAAAGCAAACGGCAGCACCGGTACAGAAAACAGCAGATAGTATAAGCATACACGGTGCAAGAACACATAACCTGAAGAATGTAAGCATCGATTTTCCCAGAAACAAATTCATTGTGGTAACCGGCGTTAGCGGTAGTGGCAAATCGTCGCTAACCATTGATACTTTATTTGCCGAAGGGCAAAGACGGTATGCAGAAAGCCTAAGTGCCTACGCCAGGCAATTTATGGCACGTATGGTAAAACCGGATGTGGACTATATAAAAGGCCTATGCCCGGCAATTGCCATTGAACAGAAAGTAATAACCAGAACGCCCCGTAGCACAGTGGGCAGTATGACGGAAATTTATGATTACCTGCGGCTGCTGTATGCAAGGGCAGGCAAAACCATATCGCCCATTAGTGGCAAAGAAGTGCAAAAAGATGATGTTGCCGACGTTATAAAAGCCATCACACAATTAAAGGAAGACAGCAAAGTGGTGATTGTTGTGCCTTTTAAACAGCATGCCAAACGCGATGCCAGGGAAGAACTGAATATTTTGATGCAGAAAGGCTTTAGCAGGATGTATGTGCGGATGACGGATGGAGGTAAACAAGTGTCGGAGTTGTTGCGTATTGAAGACCTGCTAGAGATGGATGCAAAGCAATTAAGTAAGGCCCTGCCAACTGTCAACAATCAACTGTCAACTTTTGTGCTTATTGACCGTATCGTAACCAAAGCATTCGATGAAGATGACCTGCACCGTTTGAGCGATTCCATTGGTACCGCCTTTTATGAAGGCGAAGGCGAAATGTATATGGAAGTAAACGGAAAAGACCTGCATCACTGTAGCAACAAATTTGAACTGGACGGTATACAGTTTGAAGAGCCGGTACCCAACCTGTTCTCATTCAACAACCCTTTTGGTGCCTGCCCAACCTGCGAAGGCTTTAGCCAGGTGCTGGGCATTGATGCCGATTTGGTAATTCCCGATAAAAGGTTGAGCATTTACGAAAATGCAGTTGCACCCTGGCGTGGCGAAAAGCTGGGTGAATGGAAAAATCAGTTCATCAAATATGCAAAAGGCTTTCCTATCCACAAACCCATTGCAGACCTTACCAAAGAACAATATGAGCAATTATGGGATGGTGTGGGCAATGCACTGGGCATTCACGCTTTTTTTAAAGAAGTAGAAGCCAATTTATATAAAGTGCAATACCGTGTATTGCTGAGCAGGTACAGGGGTAGGACCACCTGTCCCGATTGCAAAGGCTACCGCTTGCGTAAAGAAGCATTGTATGTAAAGATTGGTGGAAAACATATTGGCGAGTTGTGCGAAATGCAGACCCGCGACCTGAAAACATGGTTCAATGGTTTGCAATTAAGCGAACACGACGCACAAATAGCCAAACGTATTTTAATTGAAGTGCACCAACGTTTGCAGACATTGATTGATGTGGGCCTGGGTTACCTTACCCTAAACAGGCTGGCCAATAGTTTAAGTGGTGGCGAAAGCCAGCGTATACAATTAACCAGGAGCTTGGGATCTAACCTCACCAATTCGTTGTACATATTGGACGAGCCAAGCATTGGCCTGCACAGCAGGGATACTGAACGCCTCATCCATGTATTGAAAGACCTGCGAGACCTGGGCAATACCGTTGTAGTAGTAGAGCATGATGAAATGATGATGCGTGAAGCAGATTATATTGTAGACATGGGGCCACTGGCCTCGCACCTTGGCGGCGAAGTGGTGGCAGCAGGCAATTATGATGAGTTGGTTGCAAACCCCAAAAGCCTTACCGGGCAATACCTCTCGGGTAAGATGCGTATAGAACCACCCAAGCAGGTCCGCAAATGGAACAGGAGCATTAAAGTGGAAGGGGCAAGGCAAAACAATTTAAAAAACATCACGGTAGAATTTCCGTTGAACCTGCTATGTGTGGTAAGTGGCGTAAGCGGTAGCGGTAAAACAACGCTGGTAAAACAGATACTGTACCCTGCATTGCAGAAGATGAAAGGCGAGTTCAGCGACAAGGTCGGTTTTCACAAAGCCATTACGGGCGATGTGGACTATATCAACCAGGTAGAACTGATAGACCAGAACCCGATTGGCAAATCGTCGCGAAGCAACCCAATTACCTACATAAAAGCTTACGACGAAATAAGGGACCTCTACGCTAAACTTCCGTTAAGCAAATTGCGTGGTTTTATGCCCAAGCATTTTTCGTTTAATGTGGATGGTGGCAGATGCGATACCTGTAAGGGCGAAGGCGAACAGGTAGTGGAAATGCAGTTTCTGGCCGATGTGCATTTGACCTGCGAAGTATGCGGCGGCAAACGCTTTAAGGAGGAAGTGCTGGAAGTACAGTTCAAGAACAAAAGCATTCACGACGTATTGGAAATGAGCGTGGATGACGCAGTTGCTTTCTTCTCCTCGGAAAAGGAAACCGCCCATATTGGCAAAGCCATACAGCCCTTGCAGGATGTGGGTTTGGGTTACATTAAATTGGGGCAGTCGTCCGACACCTTATCGGGTGGCGAAGCACAACGCGTAAAACTGGCTTCCTTTCTTGGCAAAGGCAAAGGCCATGGCCATATCTTGTTCATTTTTGATGAACCTACAACGGGGCTCCATTTTCATGACATTAAGAAACTATTGGCCTCCTTCAATGCTTTGATAGAACAAGGACATTCATTGATTGTAATAGAGCACAATGCAGATGTATTAAAATCAGCAGATTGGTTAATAGACCTTGGTGCCGAAGCAGGTGATGCTGGTGGCAACCTTGTATTTGCAGGTATACCAAAGGATTTAAAGAAAGTGAAGGAAAGTTGGACTGGAAGGTTCTTATGAGGATAAAATTTTTCCTATTATTTTTCTTTACATAAACTTAATATACTATTTTGCCGCTATCTCTTTGCTACTTATACATTTGCCCGCCCTTAAAAACTAATTAATCATTTTATTAACATAAATTAACCACTATGAGGAAATTGTTACTCTTTGCTCTGGCTTTACATGTTTTAAGTGCTTTTGGGCAGAATACAATTGTAAATTACGATTTTAACGCAGGTACTACGTATGCTACGTTTACACCAACATTAGCAGGTAATATTACTTCTACAGCAACAAGCACCGAAGCTTTTCAAACTTATAGTGGAACAGCTTCAGGGGCAGGTGCATTTACTAGTAACAATACAGCTGGCAATGCACTAGGAATGGCAAATTCTAGCGGAACCAATACAAGATATTTTCAATTTCAACTAGGAGGTAGTGCGTTAAATACTTACTCAAGTTTCAAAATATATTTCCAGGCACAACGTTCTGGAACAGGAGCGACAACAGCAACCATTGCATACAGTACAAATGGTTCAAGCTATACAAATTTTGCAACAACTCAATCGCCTGGCAATGGTTCATTTAGCGAATGTATTTTTGATTTGTCTGCTATAACTGCTATTAACTTCCAATCAGCAGTTTATTTTAGGGTATTGACAAGTGGTGCTTCTGGTACAGGTACGCTTAGAATGGACAATTTTCAAATAAGAGCAACAGCTTCATCTTTCGCAACCGATTATTTCCGTTCCAAAACATCTGGTAACTGGACAGCTATTTCAACTTGGGAATCATCTACCGATGGCTCTACCAACTGGATGGATGCAACATTGGCTCCAACTTCAGTTGCAAACACAGTTTCCGTATTGGCAACACATACAGTAACAATGGATGCAAATACAACTGTTGGTAATGTAAATGTTTCTGGTACCTTGGCAATAGCTCCGAATATTTACATAACAGTTGCTTCTACCAAAACGGTTGCCAACAGTGGCACATTTGTTTTAAAGTCTGATGTTAATGGCACAGGCGGTATCGGCAACTCTGCAGGTTCCATAACTGGAAATGTAACAGTAGAGCGTTATTTAACTGCCCAACGAGCCTACCGTTTACTGGGGCACCCGTTCAGCAGCAATGTTGCATTGAGCAGTTTGCAGCCTTATGTTGATGTTACCGGAAGTGGTACAGGATTGACACCGGGCAGTGCTTCTGCATTTAATTATCTTACAGGTGTATGGTCGGCTTATACAAGCAATACCCAGACATGGAACAAAAACCAGGGCCTGCTTCTTTTTGTAAGAGGCATAGCGGGTGAAGGTATCGGTGTCACCAATGGTAGCTACACTCCAACTGCACCTATTATTTCATTGACAGGTACAGTAAATACAGGCAATGTCAACTACACAGTCAATGCCGCTTCTTCTTTCTCCAATGGAGCAGCAGTGGGCTGGAACGCAATCGGCAATCCTTACCCGGCACCTATAGATGTGAACAGTGTAGCAGGTATCACGGCCCCAGGCGGCAGCGGTGCATCCATTTATGTTTGGAATGCTACAAAGGGTAGTACTGGATCGGGAACTGCCAGTGGCGGTTATGATTTCTATACTTTGGGCAGCAGCATTGTGATACCTACTTATGGAGCTTTCTTTATCAAGAATACTAGTGGATTGGATCAGCCTATTACATTTAACGAAAGCAACAAGAACACAGGCACAACGCCTCTCTCTTTAATGCGTGTTGCCGGGGCAAAAGAAGGGTTTGATTTAGTGATAGCTGACAATGCTACTTATTGGGACAGGTTAAGGATAAACCTTGACAACAGTGCCCTTACAGCTTCGACTGACAAGACAGACTTGGACAAGTTCAGCAATACCAATCTTGATTTCTATAGCATTGGTTCAGATAAAAATAAACTGGCAGTTAACAGCCGTCCACAATTCCAATCTGAAACAGATGCAATAACGCTAGGGTTGAAAACCAATCAGACAAGAACCTTTACTGTAAGTGCAGATAATGTGAACCTTACATCATCAGATTACGAGTTGTACCTGAATGATAAATATGCAAACAAGTCTGTAAAAATAGTATCGGGTATGGGTTACAGTTTTGACGTAACTGCTGATGCTGCTACACAAGGGGAAAACAGGTTTGAGATTATAGCTAAAAAAGTAGCTGTACCTATAGTTTTGGCTACCACAAAAATAACCATCAGCCCTAATCCTGTAGTTAGTCAACTTAATATCAGCAGCACAGGTAATACAACGGTAAGAATAATGACTGCTTTGGGTCAAGTGGTAAAAACAGTAAAGAGTACCGATCAAACTATACAGATACCTGTAAACAATCTAACTAAAGGGTTGTATATAGTAGAAGTAAAAACTGATAAGGAAACTGTAACTACACAAATAGTAAAACAATAGTAGAACCAGCAGTTCAAGAGAGAAAACATTACTTTACCTGGTTACAGACAATGTAACAATTTAACAAACAAAAAGAGCTATGAAAAAATATATCAAACAAATCAACTTTCAACAATTGCAAAAAATAGTTTGCTTATTAGTAGTACTGTTCTTTATCAGCAACCTTGCACATGCGGATGATCCGGGGTTGCCAGGTGGCACCGATCCTGATGTACCCATCGATGGTGGCCTGTCGCTTCTTGTAGCTGCCGGTGTAGGTTACGGTGCCAAGAAACTGAAAGAAAGAAGAAAGAAATAATTACAGTCAATTTTCTTATAAAGCCCATCTGCATTTTTGTAGATGGGTTTTATATTTTGTATAGGCACTAACATCTGTTCGCATTTTTTCTTGCAAACATTTATTCATTTTAATAATGTGGGCAATACATTTGCAGCGTTCTATCCGTTCATTTACTCAAAAAACATTCATGGCATCCAACAGTATATTGCCTGTATTGCATGCAGTGCATCCTACACAGTACACAAACTTTACCACACAGCAGCTACGTGATTTTTTTCTGTTGACAGGCTTAAACAAGACAGACAATCTTAACTTAACCTATACGCATTACGACAGGTTGATTGCAGGTACCGTTATACCAACACAAACTACCATTGCATTGCCTACTTACGAAAACCTAAAGAGCAGTTACTTTTTAGAAAGAAGGGAACTGGGTGTTATTAATGTGGGTGGTAAAGGAACCGTAACGGTTGACGGAACCGTTTATGTATTGGAAAAATATGATTGTGTGTATATAGGCATGGGTTCAAAAGAAATAAGTTTTGAAAGCATGGATAGCAATGCCCCTGCATTGTTCTACCTGCTGTCGTCACCGGCCCATGCAACTTATCCAACAAGGTTAATGAAAGCGGCAGAGGCAACACCAACCGAATTGGGACTGGTAGCCACGTCCAACGAAAGGACCGTGTATAAATATATTTACCTGGATGGTATCCAGAGCTGCCAATTGGTAATGGGGCTAACCGTTTTAAAAACGGGCAGCGTATGGAACACCATGCCAAGCCATGTGCACGACAGAAGAAGCGAGATATACTTTTATTTCGACGTTGCCGAAGACCAACGCATCATGCACTTTATGGGCGAACCGCAACAAACAAAGAATATTGTAATAGCCAACCACCAGGCCGTAGCATCCCCATCGTGGAGCATACACTCTGGCTGCGGTACAGCAAGCTATAGTTTTATATGGGGCATGGCAGGGGAGAACAAAGACTATGCAGATATGGACGCTGCCGGCACTGCAACATTATTATAACAAGCAACATCATTCAATAAACCCAAACACATAACAACATGAAAATTTTAGAACAATACAGTCTTGAAGGAAAAGTAATTGTAGTTACAGGTGGCACCGGCATACTTGGAAATTCTTTTATTGAAGCCATAGTTGAAGCAGGTGGTGCAGTAGGCATTTTGGGCAGGAAAAAAGAAGTGGCCGAAGAACGTGCAGCAGCCATCAACAGCAATGGCGGTAAAGCAATTGCTTTGGGAGCCGATGTGTTGGACGAAGCACAACTGCAAATTGCCAAGCAACAGGTACTGGATAAGTTTGGCAAAATAGATGGCCTTGTAAATGCAGCAGGCGGTAACATGCCCGAAGGTGTGCTGCAGCCAAACGAAAGTGTGTTTGCCCTGAACATTGAAGGCATGAAAAAAACAATGGACATCAACCTTTGGGGCACCATTATACCTACACAGATTTTTGGCGAAGCCATTGCCCAAACAGGCAACGGAAGCATTGTAAATATATCGTCCATGAACTCCAAAAGGGCAATCACCAAAGTATTGGGCTACAATATGGGCAAGGCCGCAGTGGATTGCTACAACCAATGGTTTGCGGTAGAAATGGCCAACCGCTACGGAGACAAATTAAGGATGAATGCCTTGGCACCTGGTTTCTTCCTGACCGAACAGAACCGCTACCTGCTAACCAAAAAAGAAGGTGGCTATACAGAAAGGGGCGAATCCGTTATCAAGCAAACGCCTTTCAAACGCTTTGGCAACCCAGATGAGCTAAAAGGTGCATTGGTTTGGCTATTAAGCGATGCAAGCAAATTTGTAACCGGCTCCATGATTTGTGTGGATGGCGGCTTCAGCATTTTTGGAGGGGTATAGTAAGAAGAAAGTAAATAAGGTTTATAAAGTATAAAATGAGCAGCTACAAGCAAATGGCTAACAGCTATTGGCTTGTAGCTTTTTTATTTCCATATCCATTGTACCTGTTGCTTGGCATTGGCTTCATTGTTGAACATACCGAGCAGCATCTTCTTTCTTACATCAATTTCTGCAGTGGTAAAAGGCTGGTGGTACAATTGCTCAATAATATTTCGCATGGCACCTGCATCATTGGCAATATGGCAAAGTTCATCCAGTCTGCTACCTGATACTGTATCATTGTTCACTACACAATGTCTTCCATTATACAATGCATTCAACAATTTTAGTTTAATACCGCTACTGCTAAAAGAAGGCAGTATATGTATATGTGCTTTGGCTACCATGTCCTGCATTTCGGCAGCGGCAGGGTTTGCCAACAAACAAACCTGCGGGTTTCTGTCCGCCAACTGCTGCAACTGCTTCGATGGGTTCTTACCTGCAATCACAAAAGGTATATCCAGCTTGTTGAACACTTTCTCCAGTAACCAAGTGGCCGCTTTTTCATTGGCAGGCACACTCAGGTCGCCCTGATACAAACAGAATGTACCGTTGCCTTCTTTACAGTTCACGGTCCAGTTACTGGGTAGGTACAAGGGTAAATATTCAATGTGCTTACAGCCAAATTGATTTCTGTACACTTCCACATCTTTTGTCGTCACGCCCCAAAATGCAGTGGCCTTATTTGCAATGGCATGCTCATACTTTTTCAATAAGCTACTCTCCCTCAGAAAATAGATTTTCTGTACAAACGATGTAGCCGATTGAAACAAATGATGGTAATACTCAAACTCCACATTATGCACCCGTACAAACTTTTTCCTATTGGCAAAACGTGCATCATTCAACAGGTACGTACAATGTATGCCCTCCATAAAAATGGGATAATCATCCTGCAACAGGTTCTGCAAAAGTTGCTCATTCCTCCTGGTAGCAACTATGTACGGCAACTTCATCGAAAAACCTTCTATGCCATGCAGCCTTTCATAATACGCAACGCTTGCACAATACTTGTCCAGTTCCACCTGCCTTCCACGGCCATAATCAAAACAATGCAAATGAATTTGCACACCTTGCTGCTGCAATGCCGGCAGTTTCCAAAACAGGTCTATCACCCCGCCATAATCAGCAGGGTAGGGAACCGTAAAATCAATAATGTGCAAATGTTTTTCCATTAACTATTGTCAATACAAATATTATGTTACCGGCAATACAATACCATTCAACGTTCTCGGCGTCGCACCCATCAGCAATAGGCCAAACCCAAACACCTAACATACTATTTAACAACCTCAATAAATCCATATTCTGCAATGGCAGTATCAATCAGTGGGTATCCGTTAAACCCTTTTCATCCGTGTGCCCCTACATTATTTTCTGTCTCAACTCAGTTCAACACCCTTTGCCAAATACCAACCAATTTCTTTTCTTCACCACCCCAGTTCAAAACAGTCCTTGCTTTCAGGCAATTCTGCTTCAGCCTTTCATACAAAACAGTATCGGCCATCAATTTGTTCAAAGCTGTGGCAATGGTTTCAATATTGGTATCGTCAATCAATAAAGCAATTTCATACGCATCATTAATGGTCCGGTACTCCGGGTAGCCTACACAAACCTGTGGTATGCCCGCCATTATATAGTCAAAAAACCTGTTCGACAGCGAATAATACTGGTTCAACCCGGTTGCTTCAAAAAGCGTCAGCCCAAATTTTGCTTGGGGTGTCAACTGCTTCAACGCTTGCGGGGCCACAAAACCTTTCAATTCCACCTTTGTTTCCACATGATTGGCCGCTACCAATGCCTTCGTTTGTTCAAAAAAGTTACCCATGCCTACAATAACCAGTTTTGCATCCACTTGTTTCATGGCAGGTATCAATGTCTCAAAGCTCCGGCCTTCATTAACTGCACCTTGGTAAATAATGAAACTTCCATTGCTATGTGGAGTTTGGAATTCGCTATCTGGAATTTGGGTGGTAACAGGAATATTTCTAACAATTCCATAATCAACACCATACCTTCTTTTCAGCTCATCCCCGATAAATATATTCACTGTATAGCCGTGCTTGAATTTCGGTACGGCAAACCGCTCAACCATCAGCCAAACTTGATGTACAAATGGGCGTGTCACAATTTCTTTTTGCTCCGTAAACAGCTCATGGGCATCGTATAGCCGCTTTTTACGCCTGATTGCCGAAACAAAATAATTGGGTAAAATCGTATCCAGGTCTATGGCACAAAATGCGTCCGCCCTAACAAACAACAAAAAGAAAAATAGCCGAATGTTGTACTCTGCATAAAAAGCAAAGCCGTTTGTAAATAGGCAACGGATCCTTTTTTGTCCAAATGGCTGTTCCCCTAATAAAGCCGAGCCTCTCAATTTTCTGCCCACCAATAAAACCTCATACCCATTCAAGGCAAGCGAGCCACAAATGCGTTGCATCCGTTGGTCATACGTAAGGTCATTGGTAACCGTAAAAATAAGTCTGGGCAAATTGGGTAAATTAGGTTTGGGCAAATATAATCGGATAGCTTTGCTAAAAATGCTGCCATACTTGGTATATGTATACAATCCACGGGCTTTATCTAGGGCACCGCTTACTGGCCAGTCAATAAAAATAATTTCCACGGCCCTTTTATTTCAATCATTTTCCCTACTTTTGCCGCCATAATAAAAAAGAAGAAATTTAGCAAACGCTATTTAAAAGAAACTCAGATGTCAATTACAAAAGAAAAAAAGGCAACAATTTTTGCAGAATTCGGTGGTGCATCCACTAACACAGGTTCTATAGAAGGCCAGGTGGCTTTACTTACAGAACGCATCTTGGACATAAGCAAGCACTTGCAGGCAAACAAGAAAGATTTTTCTACACAACGTGGTTTAATGAAAATGGTTGGTCAACGCAAGCGTTTACTTTCTTACATGCAAAAGCACAATCTTTCTGGCTACCGTGCATTAATTGAAAAATTAGGCCTCAGGAAATAATTTTATACAATGATGATACTACTATTCCCAACTATTGTTTATACGGTTGGGAATAGTTTTTTGTGCTTGTACCATTTCCGTAATCATTAACCCAGTTTTACCGCAGTTTTTGGCTGTTCAATGGCCCTCAATTTTGGCAAAACCAACAAAATCTAATTATGTTATCACAACCAATACAATCAAGCTTCACGCTGCCTAACGGTGCGGAAGTAATTATCGAAACCGGCAAGTTGGCCCGCCAGGCCGATGGAGCCGTTACAGTTCGCCAAGGCAACTGTATTATTTTGGCAACTGTTGTTGCAAATAAAGATCCTAAAGAAGGGCAGGATTTCTTCCCTTTAAGTGTGGACTACCAAGAAAAATTTGCTTCTGCAGGTAGGATTCCCGGATCCTTCTTTAAAAGAGAGGCAAGGCTGAACGATTATGAAATATTGACCAGCCGTTTAATTGATAGGGCTTTACGTCCATTGTTCCCTGAAGATTATTTCTGCGATGTACAGGTGCTGATCAGCCTTGTTTCCAGCGATGCAGAAGTAATGCCAGATGCGTTGGCCTGTTTGGCTGCATCGGCTGCTTTGGCTGTTTCCGATATTCCTGTTATGGAAATCATCAGCGAAGTAAGGATTGCACGTGTGGAAGGTAAACTGGTGGTTAACCCAACCCGTAGCGAACTGGAAAAAGCCGATTTTGAATTCATCATTGCTGCAACCGAGAAAAACCTGATGATGGTGGAAGGTGAAGCAAAAGAATGTTCGGAACAGGACCTGATTGATGCCCTGCAATTGGCACACGATGCAATCCGTGTACAAATTAAGGCTCAGGCCGAGTTGAGGGACAAAAAAGGCATCACTACAAAAAGGGATTACAAAAAACCTGCAACCAGCGACGAGATCAACGAAAAAGTAAAAGCTTTTGCAAAAGAAAAAGTATATGCAATTGCTAAGAGTGCCTCTGCAAAAAATGAACGCAGCGAAGCTTTCAGCGTACTGAAAGACGAACTGATTGCCAGCTTTGGCGAGGAACTGACCGATGGCGACAAGAAACTTGTTAAGAAATACTACGAAGACCTTAAGTGGGAAGAAGTAAGGAATATGATGCTGGAAGACCGCATACGTTTGGATGGCCGTAAGCTGGACGAAGTACGTGGCCTTGCCATGGAAGTGGATGTATTGCCTGGCCCACACGGTTCTGCCTTGTTTACAAGGGGCGAAACTCAATCACTAACAACAGTTACACTGGGTACAACATTGGACCAGTTACTGGTTGAAAGTGCAGCAAAATCAGAATACTCCAAATTCATATTGCACTATAATTTCCCTCCGTTCTCAACTGGTGAAGTAAAAATGATGCGAGGCGTTGGCCGTAGGGAAGTAGGCCATGGCAACCTGGCCATGCGTAGCTTGAAACAAATGATGCCCGGTGGCGAATATGCTTACACTACAAGGGTGGTGAGCGATATTTTGGAATCCAATGGTTCCTCTTCAATGGCTACGGTTTGTGCCGGTAGCTTGGCCTTGATGGATGCAGGTGTGCCTGTTCCGAAACACGTTAGCGGTGTTGCTATGGGATTGGTAACCCGTGCCGATGGTAAATACGCCATCCTTACGGATATTTTGGGCGATGAAGACCATTTGGGTGATATGGACTTTAAAGTAACCGGTACCCGCGATGGTATTTGCGGTGTGCAAATGGATATTAAAGTTGATGGTTTAAGCATGCAGGTAATGATGGAAGCATTGGCTCAGGCCCGTGCTGGCCGTTTGCACATTCTGGATGCAATGTACGAGGCAATGCCTGCTGCACGTCCGGAAGTGAAACCACACACACCAAGAATGGAGAAACTGATCATTGACAAAGAATTTATTGGTGCGGTAATCGGGCCAGGTGGTAAAGTGATACAGGAAATACAACGCGAAACTGGTGCTACCATCAATATAGAAGAAGTAGGCAATGTTGGCGAAGTAAGCATTTTTGCAGTAGAGAAGACAAGCCTTGACAAAGCAATGGCATGGGTGCGTAGCCTTACTGCACAGCCTGAAGTAAACAGCGTTTACGAAGGAACCGTAAAGAGCATTAAAGAGTTTGGTGCTTTTGTTGAGTTCCTCCCTAAAAAAGAAGGCCTGTTGCATATTAGCGAAATAAGCTGGAAACGTCTGGAAACAATGGACGGTATCTTTAAGGAAGGCGACAAGGTAAAGGTGAAACTGGTAGGTATCGATCCACGTACCGGTAAATTTAAACTAAGCCGCAAAGCTTTGATGCCAAAACCAGAAGGTGGTCCGCAAGTAGAAAACAACAACTAGTTTTTATAATAACCCCCGAATTAGTTCGGGGGTTTTATTTTTTAAGTATGAATTATATTGAGATAGCCATAGCTGCAAATACTGAACTGCAGGAAACTTTAATAGCTTTGTTGGCTGATATTGATTATGACGGATTTGAAGAAAATGAGGAAAATCTAAAAGCTTTTATTGAAGAAGAGAAGTTCAATGAAACTGATCTTGCTTCAATATTGCAACCTTACGATTTGAGCTATTCAAAATCAGTTATTCAAAAACAGAACTGGAACGAATTATGGGAATCGAATTTTGAGCCTGTAATAGTGGATGATTTTGTAGGCGTAAGGGCAGATTTTCACCAGCCAATAACAGGCGTGGAGCATGAAATACACATTACGCCTAAAATGAGTTTTGGTACAGGGCACCATGCCACTACTTTTTCGGTTATGCGTTTAATGAAGCAGGTTGATTTTGTAAATAAAACCGTATTCGATTTTGGCACCGGCACCGGCATACTGGCAATACTGGCCGCAAAGCTCGGGGCTAAAGAAGTGTTGGCAGTAGACAATGATGACTGGTGCGTGGAAAATGCACTGGAAAACGTAAGCAAGAACAATTGCCCGAATATTGAAATAGCCAAGGTTGACAATGCTTTTTCTACAAAACGCTTTGATGTGGTAATTGCCAACATCAACAAGAACATTATCCTGGACAACCTGTCGTTTTTGGCAGACGATATTGTTAAAGATGGGGATATCATCCTAAGCGGATTGCTGAAAGAAGACGAGGCTGATATAATTGCAGCAACTGCATCTATTGGTTGGCAACATGTTTGTACGTTGGAAAAAGGGGCATGGATAGCAATGCTATTGAAGCACTAAGTTTTACCCACACCATGTTACCGAATTATGAATTGTGGGCACAGGTGCTTATATTTGTTTTTCTCAAACTTCAACTACCCAATGAACGAATTGTTACTAATCGTTTTGGCTTACCTTATTGGATCGATACCAACATCCATTTGGGTAAGTAAAAGGTTCTTCGGAATTGATATCCGTGAATACGGCAGCGGCAACGCTGGTGCCACCAACACTTTCCGTGTGCTTGGCAAAAACTGGGGCACATTTGTAATGATCATAGATATTTTAAAAGGTGTTATTGCTACTTCATTATACATCATCCTTCCATCAACTTATATAGGTAGTGGTAGCGATTTCGAACTCCACAGAACCAATTTCATGATTGCCCTTGGCCTGTCATCAGTACTGGGGCATATATTTCCCATTTGGGCAAACTTTAAAGGTGGTAAGGGCGTGGCTACTTTATTCGGAATGGCCATTGCAATTCAGCCACTGGTTGCGGTTTGTTGCATTGGGGTATTTCTTTTTGTACTTTACCTTACCAGGTTCGTTTCGCTCAGTTCCATTTTGGCCGGCGTGGCATTTATGGTGTTTATCCTGTTCATCTTCAACGAAAGGGAAACCCTGTACCGGATATTTGCAGTAATGGTGGCCTTGATGGTAGTGCTTACACACCAAAAAAATATTGGCAGAATTTTAAAGGGAACCGAAGGCAAAGTGCCTATCCTCAAGTTCCGCGACAGCCGCAAAAGAAGGAAACGCTGAGTTCCAATTTTATTAACTTTTTTTTCAATCGGTTTGTACTTGGTACAAAAATTGGATTGGGGCATTCAGCTTATTCAATAAGCCTTATCGCTAACTGGAATCACTAAATTATTATTCATTTGTGGTCGTACAGGATTATTTGTATTGCCGTAAAACAATTTGATACAATGAAAAGAAAATTCTTCGTAACGGCAATGGGTTTTGCGTTTGTAACAGTAACAGCATGCCACCGCAACGCCATTACCGGCCGTAGCCAACTAAGCCTCGTATCCGAAACGGAAGTACAGTCCATGGCAAAAACTGAATACAAACAGTTCTTGACCGAAAACAAAGTAGTAAGCAGCACCGGCAACAAAGATGCTGAAATGGTGCGTAGGGTAGGAAGCCGTATTGCAACTGCCATTACCAAATACTATACAGAGCAAGGATTAAGCAAAGAACTGGATGGCTACCAATGGGAGTACAACCTGGTTGATAGCAAAGAAGTAAATGCCTGGTGCATGCCCGGCGGCAAAATAGTGGTTTACACAGGACTGTTGCCCATTTCGCAAAACGAAGCGGCTTTGGCAGTAGTAATGGGACACGAAATTGCCCACGCACTTGCACGCCATGGCAACGAAAGAATGAGCGAGGGCCTGGCCACACAATTGGGCGGAGCTGCATTGTCTGTGGCCCTTTCAAGCAAGCCTGCCGAAACGCAGAACCTATTTTTGAATGCCTATGGTGTGGGCAGCCAAATTGGTATTGCTCTGCCCCATAGCCGCAAACAGGAATCCGAAGCCGATAAATTCGGTTTGCGTTACGCTGCATTGGCCGGGTACAATGTAAGGGAAGCCATTCCATTATGGCAACGCATGAAAGCTGCCGGCGGCGGACAGAAACCACCCGAATTTTTAAGCACCCACCCGGCAGAAGACAAAAGAATTGCCGATTTGAATGCAATTATGGAAGAAACCATTAGGGATTATTACCGCCCAATGAAATAAAAGTACTTGATAATCAAAGTTAAAAATTGTCAAATCGGCTCATTTTACCAAAATGGGCCGATTTTCTTTTTTAACTACGGTTACAATTTGGTAACTTTGCACTCCTTAAATTAAGTCACCTGAAAAATTACTTTTAGGCATGTCAAATCTGAGTTTGTTTGAGAAGTTAGAATTAAAAGAAGAAAAGAATTTACTGATCCAGGGCCTTCCTTCATCCATAGAAAAACAGTTTGCAAAGTTGAGTTACGCCAAAAATGTGACCCCCTTGCTGAAAAACAAAAAGGTTGATTTTGCATTGGTATTCGCAGTGAACCAGAATCAGTTGAACAATGTGTTGAAAGATGTGTTCTGTGCCCTGCACGACAATACGAAACTATGGGTTGCCTACCCAAAACAGACCAGTAAGATTGTGAGCGACCTTAAAATGGATTCAACCTGCAATATATTGGGCGAAAACTGTTACGAAACACTTACCGAAGAACCTATTACACTGGATCATTGTTGGAGTGCAATGCGTTTCAATAAAAACACATTGCTTACGCCAACCAAAAAAGTGAAAGTACAGGAATTTGAAAAAAGCCTGCTTGCTCCCGTGGTTGATGAAAAAGTAATCAAGATACGCAAAGCTGCTGCCCGTAAAAAAGCTGCTGCAGCAAGATAATTTCAAAAAAATAGTGGATCAATAAAAAAGCCTTTACATAATGTGTAAAGGCTTTTTCATTTGTGGTAAAACTTGTCCAATCAATTTTAATTCGCTGCCAAAGCCAACTCTTGTTGAATAATGCTCGCAACGGATTTTACCCAGCCCTGCATTTCTTTTGCTGCATAATGCAACTGGTCGCCAGTAAGCAGGCTTGTGTCATCCTTTGCTTTTCTGGTGCTGGCTGTAATATCTACATAATGTGTTTCATGTTTTGCTGCAAGCGATTCACAAGTAGCATTAAATGCATCAATTGCATCATGTATCTCAACTGCATTCCTGTCTTTTGCAAACGGCGTAACACCCCAATCAGGAATGGACAACACAATCACTCTTTCCGTATGGTTATTGGCCAAATGGATGGCCTTCTTCAATAAAAATTCAAATTCATTGGCAAACTCATCCATTCCTAAACCCCTGTACTGGTTATTTACACCAACCAACAGCGTCACAAAATCGTACTGCTCATTTAGCTTATGGTGCAATATATGCTCGGCAAGCTCAAATGTGGTCCAACTGGTTTTTGCAACAATCTCTGGTGCATGAAAATGAAACCCTTTATCCCTTAACAACTGAACGGTTTGGTAAGGGAAACTTTCATGCAATGCAACACCCTCACCAATGGTGTACGAATCGCCAAGGCAAAGAAGCGTATAAATATGTTTGCTCACGGTAAACTGGTTTTGGTAAAAATTATATAAAGCTACCTGCCATTCAGTTTTTTCAGTATTTCATCCGAAGCATTGTTATCGGCCGAAATGCCATAACCCGTAACCAACACACCCTTCAATCCCTCTTTCGATTGTATGGCATAAACTGTTGCTTCATCGCCCGGGTCCGAATCGCCTTCATACCTATACACATCCACAATTTCAAACTCATCGTGATGTATTTTTTGTTCCCGTGCTATTAAATGGTTGCCATTAATATTGAAATCAATGGTAAAACCCTGCTGCTTTAATTTTTCTAAAGCTTCCGAAACTGTTGCATAATGAAGTTTGCGTTCCATGTGTTGTTTGTTTACTTGTTACTAAATTACTAATCGCTGCTTATTCAAAGCCAACTATCTGTCACTCACCTCCACAATTAAAAATTTCAGGTAATTCGTATTCTCCAGTCCCCATACAATCGGGTGGTCCGCAGCCTGTGCATTAAACACCACCTGCTTAATTTTTTTGCGGGCATCCTTCGCTGCATTTTGTATAGTATGCAAAAACAGGTCGGGCTGTACCAAATTGGTGCAACTGCTGGTAACAAGAAAGCCGCCATTCCTAACCAGCTTCATTCCACGCAGATTGATTTCTTTATACCCTGTTACTGCTTTTTGTATGTTTTCACGGCTCTTGGTAAATGCTGGCGGATCAAGCATCACCACATCATACATCCTGCCATCTTTTGCCCAGTTTTTCAGTACATCAAACGCATTCATGGTCTCAAATTTCACCACGTCCTGCAAGTTGTTCAATGTCGCATTCTTATTTGCCTGCTCAACCGCATTGGCACTAATATCAATACCCAAAACGCTTTTGGCCCCATAATGTGCAGCATGAATTTCAAATGCACCCGTATAGGTAAATGCACCCAACACATCTGCACCACGCACAATATTCCTAATGGCACGGCAATTATCCTGTTGGTCCAAAAAATATCCTGTCTTCTGGCCATTCTCCACATCCACATTAAACTTCAAACCGTTTTCGTTAATGATGATCTTTGTATCAAACGGCTTGCTTAAAAAACCTTTCTGCTGCTGCAGGCCTTCCAGTTCACGCACGGGCACATCGTTGCGTTCATAAATACCCTTTGGAGCAAATATTTTTTGCAATGCATCCACAATGGCCGGCTTCCAAACATCCATGCCCAGGGCCAAAGTCTGTATCACCAAATAATCGTTGAACTTATCAATAATCAATGCCGGCATTTCATCGGCCTCGCCAAATATCAAACGGCAGTTCTCGGTATAGCCAATTTTTTGACGATAGTTCCAGGCCTGTAAAATGCGGTTATAAAAAAACTGCTCATGAATGTCCTCCTTCTTCCTCGTCAGCAACCGCACCAATATCTGCGATTTCGGGTTAATATAGCCCTTGCCGCAAAATTTGCCATCACCATAATACACTTCCACTATTTCGCCGGCGTTTACATCGCCTTCCACTTTTTCCACTTCATTGCCAAAAATCCACGGATGGCCATTGGCAACACGCTGGGCTATCTTTTTTCTAAGGTAAACTTTAGTCATGCGGCAAAGATAAGCGGCGGGGAGGCTTGGCAGGAAGTAATGAAATTGCAAAGAAACCCAATTCCAAATCCTAAAACCCAAATTCCGGGGTTGCCAATGAATAACTTATCTGTACAGATCAAAAATCCTGCATCAAAAATCATAAATCCCGGCCTGCCAATTTTTCCCTTTTCTTTGCGTGGCAAAAAAATTGACTTGTTAAGGAAACTATTTAAAAAGATGATGAACGATAAAGAAACGATAGCTCCTGAAGCTAATGACAGCGATATGAACATTAATGCTGACGAAAATGCAGCCGGTACCACCCATTTGAATGACAATGTGGAAGAAAGCGGAACCGATAAACTGGAAGCCGAGCTGGCAGAACAAAAAGACAAATACCTGCGTTTGATGGCCGAATTTGACAATTTTCGCCGCCGTACCTCCAAAGAACGCCTGGAACTGATACAGACTGCAGGCAAGGATGTGATTGTATCCCTACTGGAAGTATTGGACGATGTGGACCGTGCCGAGAAGCAACTTGCAGCCAGCGAAGACATTTCGGTACAAAAAGAAGGCATACAGCTCGTGTTCAACAAAATACGCAGCAGCCTGCAGGCCAAAGGTGTAAAGGCACTGGAAAGCATCAACACAGAATTTGATGTGGAAAAACACGAAGCCATTACCGAGATACCTGCACCTACCGAGGACCTGAAGGGCAAAGTGCTGGATGAAGTACAAAAAGGTTATTACCTAAACGATAAATTGATACGCTTTGCAAAAGTGGTAGTAGGAAATTAAAAAGTTAACTGGCTAATTAGTAAGCTACCAATAAACCAGTTAACCAATAAACGAAAAACATTCATGAAAAGGGATTATTACGAAATATTAGGCGTGTCAAAATCTTCATCGGCAGATGAAATAAAGAAAGCGTACCGCAAAGTGGCCATGCAGTTTCACCCGGACAGAAACCCTGGTGACGCAGCAGCCGAAGAAAAATTCAAGGAAGCAGCCGAGGCGTATGAAGTATTGAGCGACGATCAGAAAAAAGCCAAGTACGACAGGTACGGGCACCAGGCATTTGCACCGGGCAGCGGTGGTTTTGGCAGCGGGCATGCCACCAATATGGAAGATATTTTTAGCCAGTTTGGTGATGTGTTTGGCGACGATATGTTTGGTAGCTTTTTTGGCGGCGGACGTAGAAGCAGCGGCGGTGGACGCACAAGAGGCATACGTGGCAGCAACCTGCGTATAAAAATGAAATTGACTTACGAGGAAATTGCAAAAGGCGTAACCAAAAATGTAAAGGTCAAAAAATATGTATCCTGCAACACCTGTAATGGCAGCGGTGCAAAAGATAAGAACAGCGTGCAAACCTGTAGCACCTGTCATGGTAGCGGACAGGTAAAGCGTGTACAGAATACTTTTCTTGGCCAGATGCAAACGGTAACAACCTGTCCAACCTGTAATGGCGAAGGCACTACCGTTACTGCAAAATGTGGTGCATGTAAAGGCGAGGGCAGGGTATATGGTGAGGAAACCATTTCTATAGACATACCTGCAGGCGTACAGGAAGGTATGCAACTAAGCATGGGCGGCAAGGGAAATGCTGGCGAACGTGGCGGTGCCAATGGCGATTTGATTATACAGATAGAAGAGGAGCAACATGCAGAGCTGCAACGCGATGGTTTGAATGTTGCTTACGATTTGCATATTTCCTTCCCCGATGCGGCTTTTGGTACAAGTGTGGAAGTGCCGACCATTGACGGACGTGCAAAAATAAAGATACCCGCAGGCACGCAGAGTGGAAAGATATTCAAGCTAAAAGGGAAGGGCTTTCCCGAAGTGCAGGGCTATGGCCGAGGCGACCAGTTGGTGTATGTAAATGTGTGGACGCCGCAACAGCTTTCGTCCGAAGAAAAGGCCATGCTGGAAAAACTGAACGACAGCGGCAACTTTAAACCCCAACCAACAAAAAGCGACAAAAGCTTTTTCGACCGTGTAAAGGAAGCGTTTAATTAAAACGTTTAAAAAGATAGATAAAAGAAGATCCCGCTGATGAAGCGGGATTTTTTATGACCATTATTTCAACCTATTCATTGCTTCCCTCGCTTCAAACTCCAGCAGATCAATTTCCAATTGCAAACTTGTTTGTGCATCTGGCCCGCAACTGCCCAATTTGCTAAGGGCATTCATTTCCAATAATTCCAGCCACAACCGGTCGCCCTTATATTCTTTGGTTGCAGGCAGGTTGGGCAATAAAGCATGTACCGCCTGCAATGCATTGCAGCACTGGTTGTACTGCAATTGCAATACTTGCAATTTGTTTCGTGCCACGCTAGCCAGATAGGTACACTCCTTACTGCGGTCCTGTAATTTTTTATGCAAGGCCTTTGTTTGCTTGGCAATTTCTGCCGCCAATTTTTCGGGCTTCTTCTTGCCCTGCATGGCAAGCAGCAACTTGCTGCTCTTGACCGATGCAATGGTGGGCAAAAAACGTTGGTCCATTTCAACCAGCGAAAGCTGGCTACGGGTAACGCCCAAATAATCTGCCAACTGCTGCTGCGTTATACCCAATCCGTTGCGTACATCTTTCATATATCTTTTGTAGCAAAATTTTTAAAAATAAATTACCTGCTACAAAGTTGTAGCAAAAATCTTGTAGCAAAATATTTTGCTACAGAAAATTTGCTACAAAAATAAAAAACGGCCTGATTTCTTTAGTCCAGCCAATTATTGCGTATTTCTACTGATTGTACAGCAAATGCAAAGAATTGCACAAGAAATACTTTATTTTACATGCCCTACAACCGGCAGCAATATGCTGGCCAATGGGCACCAAAACCACTAATTGCAGTTAGCTATATGTTCAGCAAAACCAGGTTCATCAAATCCGTTTCCTACCGGGTTTACTCCTCCTTTATCACGTTTGTCATTTCTTTTGTGCTAACGCAGAATTTTGTGGCCTCGGTTTCCATTGGCATACTCGACTCGCTGGTCAAGATACTGTCCTACTATGTTTTTGAAGGTGTCTGGAACAGGGTTGTGGGCATCAGGGCAAGGCCCGCAGTAATCTGGTTAACGGGTTTAAGCGGTGCCGGTAAAACAACCATTGCCCATGCATTGATACAGGCGTTCAAAAACAAATCCATCACTCCCGTGCTGTTGGATGGCGACGAAATAAGGCATGCCATTAAACAAACGGGTTTTGACGAGGAATCCAGAAAGAAACACAACCTCAATGTGGGTTTTATCGCTTCCCTGTTCGAGAAGCAGGGCAACGTGGTGATTGTGTCGCTTATTTCGCCCTACGATGATATACGCAACGAGATAAGACAGATGTGCAGCAATTTTATTGAAGTATATGTGGCCACCGATTTGGAAGTATGCATACAGCGTGACCCCAAAGGGCTTTACAAAAAGGCACAAGCTGGCGAAATAAAAGATTTTACGGGCATTTCTGCACCGTACTATCCACCACAGAAACCCGAACTAACCATCGATACTTTTAAGGTTACCGTACAACAGGCCGTAAATAATATATTACGGTTTTACAAACGCTAACTACACAATGGCAAAACGGCTTACCTTGTTTGCGTTTCATTTACTAAAATAGATTACCGATAATTGATTGTATGATTTCTTACGCTAAACTGAACATGCCTTTTGATACGGTTGCCATGCAACAGCAGGTACAGCAGGCACTGGCCCAAAAATGGCAGGCACACTTTAATACATTGCATTATGAAGGAGAATGGACGGTGTTGCCACTAAAGGCACCGGGTGGCGATACCACAAATATTTTTGCCGATGCCATGCAGAACAATGGTTATGCCAACACCCAATTGATGGAAGCTTTTCCGGCAGTAAAGCAACTGCTTACCCAACTGCAATGCGAAACCATGAGTGTGCGTTTGTTGAACCTGAAGGCTGGTGCCATTATTAAGGAGCACCGCGACCATGAACTGCATTTTGAAAAAGGTGAAGCGAGACTACACTTTCCTGTGTTTACCAACGAAGGGGTAGCATTTTACCTTGACAATGATTTGCTACGGATGCAGGAAGGGGAGGCCTGGTATATTAATGCAAACCTGCCCCATAGGGTAAACAATTTTGGCAGTACAGACAGGATACATTTAGTGGTTGACTGTGTAGTGAACGACTGGCTGAAAGAACTATTTGAACAGGCAGAAAAGAAAACCAAAGCAGTTACTGTGGATGTGGCAGAAACAGAGAGAATGATTGCCGAACTGCGAAAAATGAATACGCCCATATCCATACAAATGGCCAACGACCTGGCAGATAAATTATTGACTGCGGTTACGGATAATGGCAATGATGCCGATGGTGTGAAGGCATTGAAGAACTGGTTGCCCTACCATTTGTTTTTTGATGGCGGCAATGCTTTGTGCAAATGGTTGTATGTGGCGGATAAAAGATTTACGGAACCTTTCTTTGACGAAACCATAAGTGTTTGTAAACAGTTGGACAATAATGGGCACCGTATAAAAGCGGTGAGTAGTATAGATATTTTACCAGAATGGTTGGATGGCGTTGATACCGTACAGCCAACCGCATTCATATTCCATGTGTCAAGATGCGGGTCTACCTTAGCAGCCCAATTGCTATCATTAAACGAAGCAAATATTGTACTATCAGAAGTACCTTTTATAGACCAGGTGCTGCGTTGGCGTAACCTGATGCCCGATGCGGATGAAACGGTTACTTTACAGTTGTTACAGGCATCCATTGCTAGCTATGCACAAAAAAGAAGAGGCAACGAAAACCGTTTAATCATTAAAACAGATAGCTGGCATGTTTTGTTTTATAGGCAGTTACGTAAACTGTACCCCCAAACACCTTTTATTTTGCTGTACCGCAAACCGGATGAAGTTATAAAAAGCCATCAAAAACTGAGGGGCATGCAAGCCGTGCAGGGTGTAATTGAGCCAGAAATTTTTGGCTTTGATGCAGAAGCCATTAACTTGGTTTCGTTGGACGCGTATATGGCAATGGTGCTGGAAAAATATTATGCATCTTTTCTTGAAATAATGGAACAGGATGCTTTGGCCACGTTGATTAATTATAATGAAGGTGCCGTTGGCATGATGGAAAAAATTGGGCAGGCGGCATCCATCCGTTTTACTGAGCAGGAACTGTACAGTATGCAGCAGCGTGCAGGCTACCATGCAAAATATCCAAAGCAGAAATTTGATGAAGAAGCAACCGTTGCGGACATACCTGCTTACCAACAGAAAGCTTTTGACCTGTATAACCAACTTGAAGCAAAAAGAAATGCCACTGGTTGATAGCAGCCATAATAGTGAAATAATTTTTCTATCGACTTTCATAAATATGCAACTATAACATTTGAAATCTACCTACTGGTATAATAATCAAAATAATAATTTATTAAGTGTGTTTATTAAAATGTAGTACACAGTAATCTAATCTTAAACAATGAAAAAACTGAACATAGGGTTAATGCTGCCTTATTCAACCATATTGCCTTTGGCAAGAAATTTTGAAGATGGCTTAAATGATGGGTTGATTGGGCTTAGTGCTTGTGGACTAGAATATATTTTATCAAAAGAGTTTATAGCACAAGGTGGCATAAAAGATACTGAAACTGCCTGCAGTAAATTGTTCAATTACCACAATGTGGATATGGTTACAGGTATCCTGTCTTCAAAAATTGTTGGTTTTATTTCGGATAGGTTCAAAAATACCAAGAAGGTACTAATTGCAAATAATGTTGGTGCACATGTACCAGAATTGGGCAAAATGAACGAATATGTTTTTATTAATTCACTGAACCTTTGGCAACATGCTTGGGCTGCAGGGAGCGGTGGCGTTAAAGTATGGGGTAATAAAGGAATGTTTGTTGCATCGGTGTACGATGCAGGGTATGCTTTTTCGCATATGTTTCATGAAGGAATGAAATATGCCGATGCCAATAGTAGTTGGTCGTTTTCGGTAACACAAATGCCGCCTAATGGCGAACTGTCCAATATGGAAACTATTTTTCCTTACTTGGAAACTTATCAACCAGATTTTGTTTTTGGCTGTTTTTGTGGTACAGAAGCAACCAAGTTTTTAAATGAATTTATAGATAGGGGATGGGCTGAAAGAACAAAACTTATTGGTTTGCCTTATCTACTGAACCCTTTTCAGCCATTGAATGGAAATGCTACTATTTATACAACAAATCCCTTTGTAAAAAATTCAGAAATAAATGCTGAAAATGTGTTTTACCATCTTGGCTTACAAACTGGCATGGCAATTACTGAGGCGTTAGGGAAAGGGGGTATTGGTAGCCTTCAACAAGGTATGGCTAATAATAAAACAATGCTATCGGTAAATAATAACAATATATCTATTGAATCAATTGAGTTGCTAAGTAATCAGGTAAAAGCAAATGACGTTGCTTTTGTAACTGAAATTTTTGAAAAGGTTACTTTGCCGGCACCCCTTCAACAATACATGTTTGCAGCCGAAAAGGACAGCCCTGTTTTTAGTTGGTTAAACCCTTATTTGTGTATCTAAATGAGAATAATTATTCTTTGTAATTCTGACCAACTAGCATTACCTGTAATAATGCATTTGCAACGGCAAGGTACATTAGTTGCCATAGCTATACCCAAAAGATCAAATAAAATACTATTTCCTTTATTATTATCTGTTGGTATTCCTGCTACAGCAATACATTTAATACATAAAGAGAATCTTGAGCTGCAATTGCAAAATTTGATTCTTGAAGAAAAAGCAGCAGCAGCTTTTACGCTAACTTTTCCTTGGAAAATTCCAGCAACAATATTGGCATTGCCAACTTTTGGTTTTATCAATTTCCATTTTGGAAAATTGCCTAATTATAAGGGAGGCGACCCCATTTTTTGGCAAATCAAAAACAGGCAACAGTACGGTGCAATCAGTATTCATCAAATGACCGATACCTTGGATGAAGGAACATTGTTCATCAGACAAGAAATATCTATTATTCCTGGTGAAACATATGGATTGCATTGCCAGAGATTGGGCACATTGGCTATTGAACTTGCAAATAAACTAATCACCCAACTACAAAACAATACATTATTTGCAATAGACATATCTACCGAACAAGATGCCATGTACGATAGCCCTACTGAAGATGAGCTTACCATTAAATGGGAAATACAGACTGCCGATGAGATCGAATATTTGGTTAATGCCACTAATCCTAAATATGGTGGGGCTATAACATCTATTAAAGAAAATTCTTTACGGTTACTGGAAGTATCACCTGCTGATGTAAATACTACCGAACAGTTTGTGCCAGGAACAATTGTATATGCAGATGTAGTATATGGATTAATTGTAGCCTGCATAAATGGAGAATTTCTAAAAATCAATATTGCATCTACTCAACATGGATTTGTTTCAGGCATAAAGCTCTTTCAATTGGGGCTTTCGTTAGGAGAAAAATTTGTTTAATGCTTAGTTGATTTTATAGACTATAATTATTAAAGCGGGTATTTTTAATGATATTATTATATTAATAATAACTATACATGAAAATATTTGTGTATTTGCACAAATGACCTAATTTTAAAGAATAATACATTAAAGTTAACTCCATGAATACATACTTTGCAGAAGTACAAATGTTTGCTGGTGATTTTGCACCTCGTGGATGGCGGCTTTGTAATGGTGCAACAATGTCCGTAGCAACCGATACCGCTCTTTTTGCATTGATAGGAACAGCCTTTGGTGGTGATGGTGAGACCACATTTAAACTTCCCGATTTTAGGGGCAGGGTCGCTGTCGGCACCGGACAAGGGCCCAGTTTAACAAATAGAAACAGGGGAGATATAGGTGGTGCAGAATCTCAGACTTTATCAACAGCACAGTTACCTGTACACAATCATACTGCTACTGTAACAGTTGGTACTGGTGCATCTTCTGCAACAGCTACTTTACATGCTATTAATTCTCCTGGAAACATACAAAACCCTACTGGTAATTATATTGGAGGCAGTCGCTCTGCTACTGTAGCAATTTTTGTGGATGGCACTGTTGGCACAGTTGCTGCTATGAATGCTGCTTCTATTACAGTTACCAGTGTAACTGCTCCATTACCAACAGTAGCATTGGGTACCAATGGTAGTGGGGGGGCGGTTTCTATTATGCAGCCTTATTTAGGTGTCAATTTTATTATAGCAGTTGAAGGTGTTTTTCCAAGCAGAAGTTGATAAGATTTAAACAATTTATTATTAAAGATACATTTATGGAAGGGAACATTGGTGAGATACGCATGTTTGCAGGTAATTTCAACCCCAAATACTGGGCTTATTGTCAGGGGCAGCTTTTAACTATTGCTGATAACACGGCTCTTTTTTCAATACTCAGCAATACTTATGGTGGTGATGGTACCACCAATTTTTCTTTGCCTGATTTTAGGGGCAGGGTAGCTGTAGGGGTGGGGCAAGGTACAGGATTGTCTAACAATATAACCTTAGGTCAGGCTGGTGGGGCAGAAGATCATGCCCTGTCAACTTCTGAAATGCCTGCACATACCCATACCGTAACAGTGACAGCAGGCACAGGCACATCTTCTGCCACGGCTACTTTAAATGCATTTAATACACCTAGTACCAAAATGGACCCTACTGGAAATTATATTGGAGCCAGTCGAACTGCTACTGCTGCTGCTTTTGTTGATGGCACTGTTGGTACAATTGCTGCAATGAATGCAGGTTCCATTACAATTGATAATATATCTGCGGCGTTGCCAAATGTTGCCATTAATAATGCCGGCTCCGGTACCGCTTTTTCTTTAATGCAGCCTTTCTTAGGAATGAATTATATTATTTGTGTAAATGGAGTATTTCCAACTAGAAACTAATATAAAGCTTTTTTAAGGTATAAGAGTAATATATTAGATTCTAACCTTTGCAGAATAAAGTTCGAAGGCAAAGTAAAAGTAGAATAAAAGAAATGCCACTACTTGTTAGTGGCATTTCTTTTATTCTAACTTCATCGAAAATGACTTATTTATAATAGGCCCTTATATTTCTCTTTAAAAAGTTTTCATCAAATTCAATATCTATTCTGCCCACAGCTGAGCCAGCATGTGTAGTAGCATGTACAAAAACTTCTGCCTTGTTTGCATTTCTGTAAATGCGGTTAATAGGCCTGCTTACCGTATTATTGCCACTAATAATAACGTCAACAAAGTTAGACAGGCTCGCCATTTCAATATCGTTCTGAACAGGTGAATCACTATCTCCACCTATATTGCCTGTAGATAAACAGATTACAATATGGCAACCTTGTTTTTCTTTCAGGTATTGGGCTGTATTGCTTAACGCTGTTGCTTTTTCCTCAATGGAGAAATTATTCTTTACTGCATTGGTAATAACACCTGCTTTAATATTCCCTTTCCTAACAACGCGGTAAGGCAGTTTCTGGCTAAGGTTAAATAAGGCAGCATTGTCCAATGAATCAACCAATATCGGCATTACTTTATTGGTTATAGCCACAGGTAACTTGTCATAACGGTCTTCTTTACCTTCAACTACTGCGTCATAACCTGTTTGCTGCATTAAACGCAAGTACTGCGTTTGTGCTTCTTCAGTTGTATGGCTTGCACCGAAAATGTTGCCATTGTGTAAAAGCACAATATTGGGATTAGTGTCCCTAATTTCTTTTACTTTATTGCTTATGGACAAAAGGTTTGCTGAAATGGTTTCTGCAGTAGAAACACCGATAGTTGGTGTGGCGGCTATGTGTAAATCACTTGTATGCAAAATGGTCAACGTCTCATGGCTTTTTACACCTGTATATGAAAGTACTTTCGAAAAACCCTCCAATGGTTTTAATAATGCTGCGGCACCTGCGGCCAATGAACCCTGTATCAAGAATTTTCTACGGTTTTGCATCAGTGTTAGTTTGTGGTTAGTTGTTTGGGTAAGGACATTTTAAGGGCATGAAGATAGTGTTTTACACCAAATAAAATCCATCTACTGGCCAATGTGCAAATAAATTAATTATAGCAGTTACCATAATATTAATTGACTTATTTCTTGTGTATATAATAGCAAGTGAGTTATATTTACGGCTGTTCGACTAACTACTGCGATACCAGCCACAATACTAATATTGTACTATGTATATACCTGTACCTAACCTGCTTAACACTGCCGAACTGGCCCAAATTGACAATATACTTTCCATCGGAAAATTTACCAGCGGTAAAATAACCGCTACTGGTGCAGCCAAAGAAGTAAAAAACAACGAACAACTTGCCAGGGAAGACCAGCAGACAGCTTTTATTAACCAGATTATTGAACAGGCTTTAATGCAAAGCCCCATATTCAGGGAAGCCACGCAAACAAAAGCAGTGCTGCCTTTTCTCATAAGCCGTTATTTGCCGGGCATGGAATACGGTTGGCATGTAGATAGCCCCTTATCTGGTGCCAACAATATGATGATCAGGGCAGACATGAGCATTACCATTTTTTTAACCGGTCCCGATGAATACGAAGGCGGAGAACTTGAAATTGAAACCGAATCGGAAACCAGGTTATTTAAAATGAATAAAGGCGACGCCATTATTTATCCAACCACAAAAATACACCGCGTAAAGCCCGTAACCCAAGGTACAAGGGTGGTTGCGGTTAGCTGGATACAAAGCCTCATTAAAAATACGGAGCAAAGGGACCTGTTATTTCAAATGAAATCGCTGGAGCAAATGTTAAGTCAGCAGCAACAGGGTTCACCCATACATTTATTGGCACAACAAATAAATAGTAATCTACTAAGAATGTTTATTGAAATGTAGTACACTGCATTTTTAATTTTACTCGATGAAAAAACTAAATATAGGGGTCATGTTGCCCCATTCTAGCATACTACCCGTGGCAAAAGATTTTGAAAGCGGCTTAACGGATGGGCTTGCACCACTTGGCCAACATGAGATAACATATACCGTAATAAAAGAATTTATAGCTGAGGGTGGTTTGCCCAAAGTTGAATCTGCAATGAACAAACTGGTAAGTTTTGATGATGTGGATATCATAACAGGCATTGTATCCAATAGGGTGATAGAAGGGTTGAAAGATAAAACTGCCGTTGCCCAAAAACCTTTCCTGTTCAGCAATGTTGGGGGGTTTATGCCCAACCTGAATAACATGAATGAATACATGATGCTGAATTCTTTTCACTTATGGCAACATGCATGGGCACTGGGCAATTGGGGCGTAAACAATATTGGCAAAAGGGGGCTTTACGTATCGGCTGTATATGATGCGGGTTATAGTTTCTCGCACATGTTTTACGAAGGAATGAAAGCCGCAGGTGCCGAAAAGGAATGGGCATTTGCTGTAGCCCCCTTAGCCGGTGCAACCGGTTTCTCCGATATGGATATTTTAATCAATATCATTCAACAGCACAAACCCGATTTTATTTTTGCTACTTTCTGTGGCGAAGAGACAACGCTTTTTCTTGATGCATTTATTAAGGCGGGCTTGCACAAAACGGTGAAATTGATGGGGCTGCCCTTTTTATTGGCACCTTTTAAACCTGTGGCAGACGATCTATCCATTATTACAACAGTAATCCGTTCAAACAAAGGCACTGTAATTGAAACAGTAAAATCCTTTTATCATCTAGGTTATACCGCAGGTACTGCCATAGCTGATGCTGCAATTGCGGCAAATGGGAATGAGTGGTTGGCAGAATTTTCCAAAAATCCTCAATTGGTTTCCCTGCAAAATCTTGCAAGTGAAAATAGTAGGATATATGAACAGAACCCGGTTGATATAATGCAAGTGCAGTTGCTGGCAGGCAATGAAAACATCCAGCAAACAAAAATCGGTACAAACACTACCTTATCCTTAAAGGACGAAGTACTTAAAAGCATGCTTGCCGATATAGTTGCCAGTTGGCAAAACCCGTATTTGTGTATCTAAAAAGCGTTTGATTATTTTATGATTAAAAAAAATTTAGAGAACAAATTCTTCTTAAATAATGATATATTTATGCCCTTATAGCATTTAACATTAGCTAACCAAACTAACTATGCCATGGATCCATTTGTAGGCTCGATATTTATCTTCGCAGGAAACTTTCCACCAAGGGGCTGGGCCCAATGTAATGGCCAGTTGCTTCCTATATCACAAAACACTGCACTCTTTTCCATTATAGGAACTTATTATGGTGGCAATGGTACAAGCACTTTTGCGTTGCCAAATTTACAGGGCCGTGCTGCAGTTGGGCAAGGTCAGAGTGCGGGCACATCTAATTATGTTGTAGGTCAAGCTTCTGGTTCGGAAACTGTTACGCTAACGCAGAACCAAATGCCAACACATACGCATGGTGCAGGTAGCCTAAGTGTAGCGTCTGTATCAATACCTGGCAATACTACCGTACCTACTGGCAATTATTTAGCAGCAAGCCGTAGTCTTACTAATGCGGGTTATGCAGCTGCAGCTGTGGCACCAGGTACAGTTGTGGCCCTGAATAGCAGTTCAATTAGTGGTACTATAGGCCTTACAGGTAGTGGCCTGCCCACCTCTATTGTTCAACCGGTATTGGCACTAACTTATATTATTGCCTTGTCGGGGGTTTTCCCTTCAAGAAATTAGTAATATAGAAAGGCCAGCTTTTAATAGTAAGTACGTACATAAACATTAACTTAAACAAATCATTATGGATTCGCCATTATTAGGTACAATATTCGCCTTCGGTTTCGATTTCGCTCCTAGGGGCTGGGCTAATTGTAATGGGCAACTCTTATCTATTGCCCAAAATACTGCACTTTTTTCAATATTGGGTACCACTTATGGTGGTAATGGTGTAACTACTTTTGCCCTGCCCGATTTACGTGGACGTGCGGTAGTAGGCTGGGGAAATGGTTTGTCTATTTATGCACTTGGTGAAACAAGGGGTGCAGAAAATGTTTATATCAGCAGTAATCAACTGCCTTCGCATACCCATTCCAGCAGCGGGTTCACTTTAAATGCGGTTTCCAATCCGGGCACTACGATGGCACCTGCTGGTAACTATTTGGCAGCTAGTCGTTCTCTTACTACTGCTGGTTACATCGATTCAATTGTTGCACCAGCTACTTTAACCGCCATGGCATCCGGGGCAATTACAGGATCAATAGGTATTGCTGGTAGCGGTTTACCGGTTTCTATGGTGCAACCTATTTTGGTAATAAACTATTCAATAGCATTGCAGGGAGTTTTTCCTTCAAGAAACTAAATAAATAGGTAGTACATATTTAGGCACATAAAAAATATTTTACTTAAATAAATAAATGTTATGAATAATCCATATATAGGTGTAATCATTCCTTTTGCTGGCAGTTTTGCACCATATGGCTGGGCCTTTTGTAACGGCCAGTTACAATCTATCGCTAATAATTCAGCTCTTTATGCTTTAATTGGTACAACCTATGGCGGTGATGGGCAAACAACTTTTGCGTTGCCTAATTTAAAAGGTCGTATACCAATAGGCCAAGGCACAGGCTTAGGTTTGTCAAGTTATACAATAGGGCAGACTGTTGGGGTAGAGTCTGTTACACTTACAATAGGTCAAATGCCGGCACACGTACACCCGGTATCTTCTTTATCCCTAAATGCAGTAACGGGTGCTGGCAATACAATGGCACCTGCCGGTAATTATCTGGCAACTAGCCGAACTCTTACTGCGGCTGCTTATGCACCCAATGCAGGTACGGGTACTACCAATAATCTAAATAGCGGTACTGTTACTGCTAATGGCAGTTTTGGCACTGCTGGTGGTTCTCAACCTTTTTCTATTCTACAGCCAACTTTAGCTATTACTTATATTATTGCCCTTTACGGAATTTTCCCTTCAAGGAACTAGGAAGTAGTAATACAATAGAAAGTCCAGTAATTTTTTTATTACTGGACTTTTTTTTCTTTAACCCAATTTGTATAAGATGTAAAATATAGTTTGAACCTCTACCTCTCGTAACAATAATTATTTTGGTATTCTAACGGGATAGGTTAGATCTCTTTATTTTTAGAATATTCTACTTATTAGAAAATAAAAAAACGCAGTTATTAAAACTGCGTTTTTTATTAGAAAAGTTATTAAGTAAACAGTAAGTTGTTAGATAAATAAGATATACCAGTTAGTGCCGTCTGTAGAAATTATACAATAACCAAATCCACTCGATATTGAGGAAGTATTAGAAACACCGGCAGCAACTCCAAATCCATATATTTTTTCACTTCCGCCAACTTTCACTACCCCGCCACCTAAATCAGTACAAGACAGATAAAATATTTTACCAGACAAGCCTGCAGGAGACGGCAAGGTAAATGTGGTAGCACCGGCAAAGGTTGAAGTTATTGCATTATCGGTAGATAAAATGGTAACAGCTGTTGTAGTTGACACCCTGAAAGAAGAAACAGATGAGGCTCCTGTTGCACCCGTAACACCTGTTGCACCCGTAGCACCTGTTGCACCAACATTTCCTGCTACTGCAAAATTCCATGATGCGAATGTTCCAGAACCTACGGTAACATCAACGTTAATGGTCAAAGAAGTAGTAGTGTAAGCGGTAATGGTACCTTCCATATAAGTGGTAGCTGTATTTACAGCCCTAACCCTTTCGCCAACTATATACGCCAATCCTGCCTGGGTGGTAAACACTTTAGAACCTGCTCCTATAGTAAAAGATGTGGTAGATGTTCCTTTATAATCAGAACCAGTTGCACCTGTTGCTCCATTAGCACCTGTTGACCCAGTAACACCAGTTGCACCTGTCGCACCCACTGCACCAGTAACACCAGTTGCACCCACTGCACCAGTAACACCAGTTGCACCCACTGCACCAGTAACACCAGTTGCACCCACTGCACCAGTTAATCCGGTCGCACCAGTAACACCTTGTGCACCTGTAGCTCCGGTCGCACCCACTGCACCGGTAACACCAGTTGCACCCACTGCACCAGTTAATCCGGTCGCACCTGTAACACCTTGTGCACCGTTGGCACCTGTAGCTCCAGTAACACCTTGTGCACCTGTAGCACCAGTAACACCTTGTGCACCAGTAGAACCTGTAACACCTTGTGCACCTGTAGAACCTGTAACACCTTGTGCACCTGTAGCTCCAGTAACACCTTGTGCACCAGTAGAACCTGTAACACCTTGTGCACCTGTAGCTCCAGTAACACCTTGTGCACCGGTAGAACCTGTAACGCCTTGTGCACCGGTAGAACCTGTAACGCCTTGTGCACCGGTAGAACCTGTAACGCCTTGTGCACCGGTAGAACCTGTAGCACCGTTGGCACCAGTAGAACCTGTAACACCTTGTGCACCTGTCGCACCGGTTACACCTTGTGCACCAGTAGAACCTGTAACACCTTGTGCACCTGTAGAACCTGTAACGCCGTTGGCACCTGTTGCTCCAGTCGCACCGGTTACACCTTGTGCACCGGTTGAACCTGTAGCACCGTTGGCACCTGCTGCTCCAGTCGCACCGGTTACACCTTGTGCACCAGTAGCACCGTTGGCACCTGCTGCTCCAGTCGCACCCGTTACACCTTGTGCACCAGTAGCACCGTTGGCACCTGCTGCTCCAGTCGCACCCGTAACACCTTGTGCACCAGTAGAACCTGTAGCACCGTTGGCACCTGCTGCTCCAGTCGCACCCGTAACACCTTGTGCACCGGTAGCACCTGTAACACCGTTGGCACCTGTTGCTCCAGTCGCACCTGTTGCACCCGTAGCTCCAACTGCACCAATTGTTATAAACTGCCAGTTAGGAGTAGCGGGTGTGCCTTTATTAAAGTAAAAACCGTCAACACCATCTGTTTGGTACACCAACAAACCCGTTGCAGGGTTGCTGATAGCTAAACGTTGTGCAGAAGTCATACGTGGTATCAATATACCACGGGTAGAACTTTTTACATCAAGTTGGGCACTGTTGTCTGGTGTTGAACCGTCTGTATTTACACCAACGTTCTGCGATAGTGCGGGTACAGCTATCATAAGCATCAACCCGAATACCAGTTTTTTGAAATTCATCTTTCTATTGTTTAAAGTCATTAGTCAGTTAGTTTTTTAGAATTGTTATCGCTTTTGTATCTATTCCTACCAGTCTTAGGTAATAGGTGCCTTGTGCCAATTGAGCCATGTTGATGCTTACATTGTTCAGGCCTTTCAAAGTTGTTACTTCTTTGCTCATAACTACAAGTCCCCTTGCATCCGTTACTTGAACGATTGCTTTGATTACATCGCTACTTGTGAAGTTTATTGCTACCGGACCAGCTGTTGGGTTAGGATATGCATTAACCAATGCGTTACTGTAACCGGATTTGCTTACTGCAACAACTTTTGAATAAGTAAAGCTTCCATCAGCATTTACCTGTTTTAAGCGGTAATAAGTTACGCCAGTGAATGGGTTTGCATCTACCAGACTATAGGTAGTAGGCGTATTGCTATTGCCTTTGGCAGTAACCGTGCCCAGTAAGCCGAAGTTTCTTGCGTCTGCAGATTTTTCCACATCAAAGTGGTGATTGTTTAATTCAAATGCTGTAGTCCAATCAAGCAGCGTCTTGCCACTTACTAACTGTGCATTGAAAGAAGATAGTTGGATAGGCAATGTATGGCTAACAGAGCTTCCCAAGGTAAGCCTGTAAAGTTGGCTTACACCGTTCTTTAAAACGTAGTTGGCTGTTGCATCCTGGGCATCTGCACCCAAAAGTGTCCAGATAGAACCTGGTGCGGTGCTCAATGACCAAAGTTTCAATTCGCTTTCAGCAATACCCGCCAGTTCCGAATCCATATAATACATCTTCACAGTTGCATTCAATGCTGTATTGTTGGTAGGTATAATATCGTAGTAACGGTAAATGCCATAACCACCTGTTCCACCTGTTTGTTGCTGTGTTCCTCTTTTGATTACTGTTGAACCAAGGTTGGCTGCACTGGTAATTTCTATACCGATATTACCTGGGTTCACAGCATTGGGTGCATTCAGCACTACGGTCCTTTGTAAAGTACCGCCAGAAGTGCCAACAAAAGTAGAAGCTGAACTTTCGCCTATTACGCTGGCCGAGCTGCCCAGGTCTATATCAAAACCATTCAGGTCAAAATTGCCTGCGGTCATGATTATGCTATTGGTAATGGCTGTATTGCGTAAGAATTTTGCTGTTCCTGCCGATTTGTTGATACCCAGATTATAAAAGGCAGTGGCTGAAGTACCACCAACATAAGTTGTTGCAGAAGTTGCAGTACCAGTAAAGGTAACTGTACTGGTAGAAGGGGTAAAAGTGCCGGAATTGGTGATGCTTCCGTTATTGATTACCAGATTGGCCGCTCCATTTGCCACAAGGTTCCCTCCAGAAACGATTGTTATACCACCCTGGGCATTTACCAAATTGTTAGTGATTGTTGCTGCAAATAATAATAGGAACGAGCGTATATGTGCTTTCATAATCAGGTTAATTTGGTTTGGCAAAGTTATTCGCAGCTAAAAAGTTGAACGAATGTAGTATTTTAATGAATACCCACTCCAATTATTATTAACAAATAATATAGACTTAGCATAGGCCTCTAAAAACACATGTTAAGTGCTATATTTTAATCGAATTTTAAGCAGGTTGCAACTATTAATTGAATCTGCAATAGATAAAAGATATGTATACGATAAGCATTACTTAATTACTAGTTAGTCATGTAACAACAACATAATATTAGGGTTGCTGAATTGTCAATTTAAACTGCATGCCAGTCTTTAATCCAAAGACTGCTGCATGTCTTGCAGCAACAAGCACATGGTTTACAGTTAAACTGTAAATCTTTAAAATGCTGTTCCCTTTGCACTTTACCAAGAAGTAATATTGGTTGATTTCTAGAATTGTTCCTGGGTTGCCATTTAGCGATGTTTCACTTTCAATATCAGCATCAATTATTTTTACTTCCCAATTGTCATTGATAGATGCCAATGCACCAATATTCCAGTCACAGCAGGCTTTTATCAAATCAGCCACCTGTTTCGCTTCCATCAAATCCCACTGTATCCAGACATCTTTAAAAGTTGGTGAATGTTGGTAACCTACATTTGTTGTTTGTTGCGGCCTGCTTACAATGCTACCCAAAGTGTTTAACGAGTGAAACATGAATGCAACCCCATTCACTGTGAGGTTGCCAAATATTTGTTGTAGATAAGTATACGTATAATGCGGTTCGTTTTTAATGGATGTTTCCCACACAATATTGCCCTCATCCAACTTGCTGCTTAATTCATGAATAGCCATTCCAATAGTTTCATCGCCATTTTTCAATTGCCAAAACAGAGGTGTTGGCCCACGATGATTGGGCAGTTTACCGAAATGAACATTATAGATGCCTTTAGAAGGAGTGTGCATTTTTGATAAATGTATTTTATTGGAATAGCCAATTACAATAACCAAATCCAATTGTAGTTTTTTTGTCCACGCATAAAAATCATCCTTATTGTTTTCCTGCACACTGGTCAAAGCGGCATATTTAGTAAAGGCGATAATCTTTTCGGTTTCTGTCACATTACGTGATTTTCCAATATAGAGGAAAGGTTTTAGGTTATTGGCAATTAAAAACTGAAGCAATGGAAAGGAAGATGTTGTGTTGGTTACAATACCTATTTTCATAATTAGTAAAAGTGAAGGTTGGTGGATGTTAGGGCAAAACGTTCAGCTATTGTTAGCATAGCAAAACAAATGTATAGTTTTAACAGTAAAGTAGATGCACAGCAAAACTGTCGTTATGCTATGCAATAGCTGCTTTGCTTACGTGGTGACCGAATGGAGCGATAAAATACAGACAAATTGTAATTTTCTTTGTAGCAAAACACGAAAACCTTTTCCATAACCATGCAAAAGGTTTACCAAATAAAATTGGGGGACTATATATTTACAGCCCAAAGCCATAATAACTGTAACCATGAAGAAAAGCCATTTAATGATTTGTTTATTGGCAATGCTGCTGGCGGCCATTGCAACCTATTGCAATCATTTCTACAATGCCTTTCAATTTGATGATGCACATACCATTGTAAACAATGTATATATAAGGGATATACACAACCTGCCGCTTTTTTTTAAGGATGGTACAACCAGCAGTACTTTGCCGGCCAACCAGGCATACCGCCCCCTGGTTACGGCTTCTCTGGCCCTGGATTATTGGCTGGGCAATGGGTACAACCTGTTTTATTTCCATCTTTCTTCCTTTCTGCTGTTTTTGGTACAGGCCGTTTTGCTGATGTTTTTATTCAAGAAGTTGTTAGGGCTATCGTGGGCAGACAATAAAACGGTAGCTTATGTTTCGGTTATTGCTGCCAGTTGGTACACCCTGCATCCTGCAATTGCAGAAACGGTGAACTATGTTATTGCAAGGTCAGATATACAGTCTACTTTTTTCGTTGTTTTGGCATTTATACTGTTTATCTATTCGGGCTTCTGCAGAAAATATTTACTGTACCTAGTGCCCTTGTTTATTGGTGGCCTGGCCAAGCCGCCTGTGGTAATGTTTGCACCGATACTTTTTTTCTATATACTTTTTTTTGAAGAAAAAATGGCTGTGGGCGACCTGTTTAAAAAAGCCCATTCAAAGCAAAGATGGATCGTTATCAAAAAAACAGTGCCCGCTTTTATTGCCTGCCTGTTTACTTATTGGTTCATTAATAAAATGACGCCCGAAGCCTGGCAGCCTGGTGGAACATCGCCCTGGTTGTACCTGATTACACAGCCCTTTGTGATACTGCATTATTTCACTACTTTTTTTGTACCGAACGGGTTGAGTGCAGATAGCGATTGGCAACTATTGACGGGCATTGCAGATTACCGTTTCTTTATTGGCTGCCTCTTTATTGCAGTAATGATTGCACTGGTTTTCTACACCTCCAAAAAAGCATGGCTCAGGCCAATCAGTTTTGGTATTGTCTGGTTCTTTCTGGCCCTTGTGCCTACGTCAAGCATCATCCCTTTGGGCGAAGTGCTGAATGACCACCGTATGTATTTTCCTTTTATCGGATTGGCATTGGCGGTTACTTGGAGCATAGCCCTGTTAGTGCTGAAATATATACCGGTACTGAAAAATACTTTAGTCAATTACCGGATCATACTGGCCATTGCCATCGTTACAATTTTGTCGGTGTATGCTTTTGCTACCAATGAAAGGAACAAGGTTTGGCATACCACCGAAAGCCTATGGAAAGATGTGACTGTTAAAAGTCCCGACAACCCCAGAGGGCAAATGAATTATGGCCTTGCGTTAATGGCAAGGGGCGATTACCAGAACGCAATTGGCTACTATTCGAAGACGCTGGAAAAATGGCCTTATTATGCCTATGCCTATATTAATATGGCCATTGCCAAAAATGCAATAGGCGATGTGGCCGCAGCCGATGATGCATTCAAGAAGGCTTTGAACCTGAACCCCAACCTGCCCGATGCCTATGCTTTTTATGCCCGGTTTTTAATGGACAATAGAAGGAATGCAGAAGCAAGGCCTTTCATTGAAAAAGGGCTTTCCATTAGTCCGCAATTTGAAAGCCTGCTGCAATCCAAAATGCAGAACGATGCAATTTTGAGTAAGGTACCCAATACTACGATTGCCACAAGCACTGCAACAGGCGATGCACAAAATATAAAGGCTGCGGAAAGCTATATCAATAGCAGTTTGCAATACTATAATAGCGGGCAGTTTGAAAAATGTATAGAAGCTGCCGAACAGGCGTTGAAATTGAACCCCAACTACGATTTGGCGTACAACAATATCTGTGCTGCATACAACCGCTTACAGAACTGGGACAAAGCAATTGAAGCAGGGGAGAAGGGGTTGAAAATAAACCCGAACAACCAGTTGCTAAAGAACAATTTGCAGGAATCGTATAAAAGGGGAAGTAAATAATTGTGTAACCTATAAACTTGTAACTGATAGGGTTACTCATTAAATGAGCCTGAGTGATTTCATGCTTGTGCTGGATTCCCTTATACGACCATATCAATACTTAGGCTTTTTCTTTGACAGTTGATATGCTGTTTATTGTTGATGCTTTGTTGTTAACCCTCCTACAAAAGGCGTAGTTATACGCTATGTATAGATTTATTTTTCTGGTATCATTGCTGCCAATCCAAACATTAAAGAATTATTTAAATGAAAAAAATGCAAACTGTAAAGTGTGGTGCTTTGTGCTGCTATGCAGTGTCATTACTTCTGCTAAGCATGATTGCTTTTTCATGTAAGAAAGCAGAACTGGCAACCCCTGATGCTAATGCCGCCGACATGGCAGGAGTAACCACAAAAATCAGCAACTGGCTGAACTACAAAAAAGCAGGTAGTGGAACGTTGAATGCGGGCAAAATAGCATCGTTGCAAAACAACCTCGACTATGCTGCTGCTTATACAGAGCCATTCAGGGATGGCGAGCGGTTTGTTATAGTTCCTATCAAAGATGGCTTTGTAACAACGGTTCATACAAAGCAAAATCCCGCCATTTATTTATTTGCCATATTGGATGCAAAAGGGGAGGTCCGCAAAACCAATATCGTGCAGTATATTGCGGCAGACGGGAAAAAAGCCACTTCACTTCCAAAGAACACCTTTACCGATCTGTTCGTGGATAAGACAGCAAAAGTGGATGGCGATTTTTTCTTCCTGAACCTGCTGGACAGAATTACGTGGGGCATCGGTTTCCGTAATGGCAAACAGTCTTCGGTAAGTGTCAAAGTGGAAAAGCAGGCGACAGCCTCTAAGATGGAATGCAAGGCTTGGTTTTTGGTAACGACCTATTCCGATGGTGAAGGCAACAGCTTTGAAACGGAAGAATACCTGTACACTACCTGCGAAAATGTACAGAGCCAGTCTGAACTTGACCCCACACCCTGCGAAAACTGCACAGGAGGTTCAGGTGAGGATTACAACGATCAAAACGACCCTCCTACAACTATGACTTCCGACCAGACATGGACACTGGAAGATAGGGTAACGGTTATAGGCGGTGTAAATGTGTCATGGAAAGTAACCTCCACTGAACGGCTGACGGGATCAAAGTATCAGCTCAGGAGTGCAAGGTTTACCTCTATAGCTCACCAGTCCTCACAACTGGTTGCACCAACAAACACGGGCACATGGTTTCAAGGCACGGTTGATGCAAACTTGGTAGCCCCCTCAAATGGGTGGTCCTTTGCGGCAGATTCCAAAGTGGATGGGGATGTCGTTTTTTCAGATCGAAAAGTACTTCCTTACCCTTCTAGAAATAAAAGGTGCACTTGGGTGGCTTTTCAGTTGTGGCCGTAAATAATATTTCATGGAAAAGTATGCCGTCAGGCTAATAATGTTTCTTATTGCAATTGCCTTGCTTGGTTGTTCAGTCAGAAAGGGACAAAAGAACATACCGACAACCAGCTATAGCGGGTATGCTTCCTGCGATATTTGGTTTTGGAATGAAGGTAAAAAGGCGTTCATTAAGTTTGAGAATGTTGTTAAGGATACCTATTTCTGGTACAGGGATAGCATGATTATCTACGAAAACTACGTGCAGGACACGGAAACTTTTTCTGATGGGCATACCAATTACAAGTTCAGTATCCTATCCTATACTTTTCTTGATGTACGCACCAAAAATGCATACGACTTCCTCAATTTTTCCGATACGGCAACCTGCATAAAAGCAAGAGTGATGGTACCCGATCAGCGGTATGGCAAGATATGGGCCTTTCTTGGAGAAATGCCTTATGCCGATGCAGACAGTACGGTAAGAAAAATGAAAGATACGGTGATGCACAATATCACTTACCAGCGGTTTTCCATGTATGAAACACGTAAACAGGATAGTGAGGATTTGATTATCCGTCATGATGTTTACCTCAACTGTAATGCAGCACCAGGGCACAGGATGTTTCAGTTCGATAAAACTTTTAGCCGTAAGTACGGAAATGGTTGCCCTATACAATGGGAATCGGAAGACACAAAAGGCGGTTTACTTAATACGGGTGGCTTTGTCTTCCATAGGGATAGCCTCACTGAAAACGAACACGGGGTGTTCGATGCATGGGAAAAATATGCAAAAACACATCCTGTAAAGGAGTAGCCAATGGTTTAATTGACTTATAGCTTTGCTGATAAACCCTATTTCTTGACACTGAGCTTTCTATTGCCTCCAATTTAAAACGTTGTCAATTAGTAAGTGCCTATATTTGAAAAGATATACAATCAACCTATAACATGAACAAGAAAACACTTATTTCCGCTGTAGTATGCATCGTTATACTGTTGCCGATTGCTTACCTCGTAGTAAAGAAAAAAACACCGGCCACGGCAGACAAAGTGCAACAGCCTGTTGCCAATCAGCCCAAAATAGATATTGCAGCCCTGGAGGCTTTGGTAAAATCCAAACCGGATTATGAAAACCTCATCAACCTGTCGCAAGGTTATATCAATAGCAATATGCCGGGTAAATCAATAACCTATTTGAAACAGGCCATCAAGCTGGACTCTACAAAAGCAGCGGCCTATAACAATTTGGGGGTTGCCAATATTATGTTGAAGAATTACAAACAAGGCATTGCAGCTTGCGTGAAAGCAGTATCGCTAGACGGTAAATCGGAACTTGCAAAGAACAACCTGAAATGGGGAATTGATGAAAGCAACAAGACAATTGACATGATTGCCCAGTTGGAAAAAACACCTGCTGACAAAAAGAATACAGACTATTATATCCGACTTGGGTTGTATAACCTGTACATTGGCAACTATGACAAAAGCATAGCCACATGGCAGGAAGGCCTGAGCAAAGACGTGAATAACAATATATTCATTAACGATATCGGCACTGCATTGGTTCTGAAAAAAGAATACGACAAAGCAATTGCTGAATTTAATAAGGTGCTGAAAGCGGATCCCAATAATCAGCTTGCAAAGAATAATATTGAGTGGGCCTTGAGTGAGAAAAAAGGCGAGTAATCGTCACGTTGCTACACTGACCTGTTCCCATTATGCAAAGGTTCGGCCTGTTTTACAAATGGGCCAATTATTTGTTGCACTATTTATTGTAAATAATGCCTTATCGTATAAGTCCTTTAATCTTGGTTTTAAATTTAAGGTATGCATGTATATATAGCATGCAATAGACTATAGCATACCAATTATTGCTGGTCAATTGCCAATGATTCTTGTTCGTCTTTATTACTGCCTATGCCCAAATGTTTCATTACTTCAAGAACCAGTATTATAAAAAGCAATACGCTGTATGTTGCAACAGGAACGGCCCTCATTTTTTCAATATCCAGTAATGCTGGCGACTGGTATATGCCAAACAATAAAAAGATGTACAGCACTGCCAGCCCATTATTGCCCAGTAAAGGTTTGAACCTGGCAAAATAGGCAACCGCGTATGGTATTGCCCAGATGAAAAGCAGCCCGAACCATACCCTGAACCAGTCAACCACATTGTACACATGGGCCAGTAAACCCATTAACAGCACGGCACTCAATGCTAGCTTTTCGGCCAATGGCCTGTTTAGTGCAAATATCAAAAAAGGGAAACTGAGCAATTGGAAATTGTACAGGAAATAAGCAAATAAATTGCCCCTGTTGTATGTAACAATCAGCTTGAACACTTCTGCATAATTGCTATGGTAGCTTAGGTTTGAAAGCAATAGTTTGGGTAACAGGTAGGCATATAAAACTGCTGCTATATAATAAATAAGATGAAGGTATTTGATGGGTTTTGTTTTGTAGGATGCTATCGATAAGGCAATGACATAAACAGGCACGGCAATGGCAGCCCTTTTAAACAATAGTGCAATCATAATGGATATAGCAGCAACCAAGTGCTGCTTTTTATAAAAGCAGTACATAGCCAGGCAAGAGAAAAAGAAGAAAGGGGCATCGGGGTGGGCACCAATTTCAAATATCAGGTGCACAGCCGGGAATGCGGCAAACAACAGGCCGCAGGCAAAAGTTTCCAGCAAAGACAACTGGTAAAAGTTACTCCCTATTTTCATGAGCACAATGGCAGTGCCCATAAAGAACAGCAAGCTTATTGCCAGGTAAATATTTACCAAGTCTATATGTGTAATGCGGTAAATGGTTGCAGCTAACCAGGTATAGCCAACCCTGCTTGCATACTCCTCTTTGGTAAGGTCATCCGTTAACAGGCTGCCTGTAACAGCACTAAAGCTATAGCCTCCATTGATGTATTCCTGCACGATACTATTGTACCGCAAGCCATCAAACTTCAGCCGGTTGGTAGGCTCGCTATCCAGCACGTTCAAAAAATTGAACAATATGCTGATGCACACAAAAAGACAAATCAGGTAAAATTTAATTTTCAATGTCATGTAGTCGTTTTCGGTTAGTTGGGTAAATGGTTCAATGTTGGCAAGCCTATTGTGTAAAAGTTAATCCTGTTGCTTTTCCTTTTCTGCTTCTATGCTTTGCTTCAGTATGGACATATCTTGTGTAAGCTTTTTAATATTGTTCTGCAATTTGGAGTTTACCACACTTAAATGCAACAGGTAAATCAGTATCACAAAAATAAATGCCGTGAACACCAGGTTGGGAGCCTCGTACACACCAAACAGTTTTGCCACCACATCCAGCCCCTTTCGCCAAAAGGAAAAGATGATCAGAAAGATGGTGCATATAATCCATACAATGGCATATTCCTCCCTTAACCTTCCCTTTACAATCAGTTTGGAAATGTACAGCAGGAAAAGTAGGTTGATGATGATGACAATGATCTGTATCCTAGCCATGTTTACTGTTTTTTCTGATGAATGAAAAGAATATCGCAATGGTCACTTTAACCATATAATACAATTGGGAAAAGTGCCTGATAGATGACTGGCCGCCTTGCCGCTCCTGCATCACTACTGCGGTCTCTGCTATGGTGAGCCCTTGTTTTGAAAAAATGACAATGGATTCCGGCTCTGGGTATTCATCGGGGTAGTTCCTGGCAGCAATGGCTATTGCTTTTTTGTCGAACAGGCGAAAGCCCGATGTACTGTCGTACACATGTATGCCCGTAAGCAATTTGTTGAGCCAGTGCAGGTAGCCGATACCGCCCCTACGCATGAAAGATGACTGGTAGCCCTGCTTTACAATGAACCTGGAACCAATGATAACGTTGGCTTGTGTCTGCAGCCAGTCAACTAAAAGCTTGTGCAGTTCTGCCGGAGGGTGCTGCCCATCACCATCCATTTGCACGGCCAGGTCAAAACCGTTTTCCTGTGCATATCGGTAACCGGTTTGCATGGCACCGCCAATGCCCAGGTTTACAGGAAGGTTAAGCAATACAACAGGATAGCCACTTACAATGCCTGCCGTTCTATCTTTTGAGCAATCGTTTACCACTGCAATGGTTTTATGGAACTGGCCAGGCAAACTCAATTGCAGCAACTGCTGCAGCAGTGCCGCAATGGATGCCTCTTCGTTGTAACAGGGAATTATGATCAGCAGTTTGTATGGCATGTATTGGTTTGTATAAGTCAGTTAGCAGCTACAAATAAAACGTAAACTTAAAATATGCGGAAAATAAAGATGGGCCATAACGGCCTAGCAGTTATAAAGCCGTGCATCAAATCCATTCATCATGCTTTTCTGCATCCAAAGGCTGCAGGTTCATGTATTGTACAAATCTCGGCTCGGTAGATGTGTTGGCACTGCTGCCATGTGGCAACGCATGGTGCCAGATAATGAAATCGCCTGCCGATGCCACTATGGGCAGTGTACCCAATGCATAAATGTCCTCCATTCTTGGGTCGGCACCAACGGGCAAACCATTTAGCCAATCAGCAACCTTGTTGTGGAAGCCCGGTACCAATGTAAATGCCCCTTGGTGTGCAGCGGTATCGGCCAGGTACAGTATGCCCTGCAGGCCAAATGGAATGGGCTGTTTAAGGCTCACGTCCCAATGCATTCTTGGGCCAGGGAATTGCCAGTTGGTTGTTTCTGGTGGGTTAAAGCCAACCCTGTCCGTATTCATCCATATATCCTTCCGTTGCCATAGCTGTTCATAGGCCCTTCTTATTTTTTCCGACTGCCTGTTCTTCTCCAATGCGGGATGCTGGAAAAGCTGTACCATTATTCCCTGTCTTGATGGATGTGCCCCATACCATGTAGCAGGGTCATGACGGTCTATTTCAATATGCTCGCATATTGCGGCAATGGCATTTTCACAGTCTTCTTTGGGTATAGCATTGCGTAATATCACATAGCCATGCTCGTTCCAAAAATACATATCGGCCTCGCTCAATACCGGGTTCTCCATCTCCTGCTGTGTAAAAGGCAGTTGCCTGTTTTCTATGTAGGCGTTAAACTGTTGTATCTTATCTGTATCCAGTTTGTTGTTGTTCAATGCCAGTATCCAGTTCTCGAATTCCTCAAAACTCGGCTCGTTGTTAAATACATGCTTAATGGTCTGCTCAAGCCCAAGCGATAGTATGGCAAGCAAAGTATTGTCAATGTTCCATTCATCCTGCAAGGCACTTTGTGGCAGGGTGCCCTGTTTTTTGAGCAGGCTTTTATGCCAGTACCTTTTTACGTGGTACACGCCCAGGCTGCCCATCTCGGTTGATTCAATGATCTTTAATGTGTCTGTCATGATAAATATGTTATGAATATGAATTACCTGATCCAGCTAATCATGTGCGGGTAAGGGGCAAGCCCATTTTCTGCCGCCTTTTTTTTATCTGCAGTCATGCCCACCCATTCAAGCATGGGTACAGCAATATACCTGCCTTCCGAAAAATTATCAACAAGCGATGCACCGCCGCCTTTATATCCATGCTCATGAAAAACAATATGCGGATCAATGGACAGGTGTAGGGCGGCTGCGTACGACCAGGCAATGGCCATCATTTCTTCGGTTGCCGATTTGGTGGTATTCGTCTCTAGCACGCCATCCAGGTTGGATCTCTCTTCGCTTGGTGTTACAGCAATATGTCCAGCTTCATGCAATATGTCGCCGGGATAAAGTAAGTTGTCCCTGTCTATTAACAGGCCACCATCCTGTATACATATACCCGGTACAAATTCTTTTTCCTTGGGTATCTTTCCAAAGGCAACAGGTATGCCTATTGAATTTACAAAACCTACCATTTGATCAATCAATGCTGTATTGTTTTCCATTGCTGTAAGTTGTGGCGTATTTAAGAATGGCTGCTGTGTTTTATTGTTGGGCATCGCCTTTAACCCATCCGTTGGCTTTCATCCAATTAATGCAGCTTTCAAACCAGTCGTCTTTGGTGGTTGCATTGTGCAGGCCAAAACCGTGGCCACCTTTTTCATAAAAATGTGCTTCGGCCAATACTTTGTTTTTGAGTAATGCCTTGTAAAACTCCATGCTGTTTTGGATGCTTACTGTTTTGTCATCTGCGGCATGTACAATAAATGTTGGTGGAGTCTGTGGCGTTACCTGTAAGTCGGTGGAAAAGGAGATGCGTTGTTCAGGAGATGGGTTATTGCCCAGCAGGTTCTGTTTGGAACCTTTGTGTGTAAGGCTGTCCATCATGCTGATAACGGGATAGCCCAGTATCATGAAATCCGGACGCAGTACGGTATTGTTGCTGTTTTCAATCACTACTTCGTTGAACTTGGTGCCCAGCGACGATGCCAGATGGCCACCGGCAGAGAAGCCAATAATGCCAATGCGGTTGATGCCCCATTCAGCAGCACGTTCCCTTACTATTTTCATGGCCTGCTCTGCATCCTGTAACGGAACGATGGTTTTGTTTACCATGCAACTGTCATTGGGCAATCTGTTCTTTACCACAAAAGCTGCAATGCCATATCTGTTGAATGCCTTGGCTACTTCGTAGCCTTCATGTTCAATGGCCAGACGTGTATAGCCGCCGCCTGGAAAGATCAATACGGCAGATGCAAAGGAATCCCGGTGAGCAGGCAGATAGGCTGTAATGGTAGGTACGGTAATGCCAGTAACCCTACCACTCAAGGGCTCAAATTCTTTCTGGTTGCAGGCAATATTGTTGGGTATATGGCCATGGTACAGCTCAATTACCGTTTGTGCTTTTGTGTGCATGGAGAGGATCAGTAAGACCAGGATGAGTGCATCTTTCATATTGCTGCAATGTACACAGATACTCTTGAAATAAATACCGTAGACTTACGCTAAGATTGCTACATTTACTGAACTAAAAATATGCGTTATGGGATTACCTGTTAATGATAAGAACAATGCAAAAATTGGCGGCAAAGCATCTAAGAACACTGCTCAGGGTTCAAAATTTATTGCAAAGCCAAGCTCTATAAAAAGCGGGGGCGGTGCAGGCAAGAAGCCTATTAAAACAGGCGGTACAAGGGGAAGCTAGTACCACACCTTTCTTTGCCTTTAATGTGCAAGCACACTGTCCAGCTTTTGGTGAAACAAAGGGAAATCGTTTAAGTTGTTGTGGCTTGCATTGGGAATGGTAATGAATTCATCCGTTGGTTTTATTGCTGCTCGTAACCGTATGGCATGTTTGTAGGGTATAACGCCATCATCTGTACCATGAAATATACTGATGGGTACGGTGGTAGCTTGCAGGTATGTTGTTGTGGGTATCTTGTATTTTGAAAAATAGGCCACTGGGTACATCCATGCATAACGCTTTGCCAAAGAAACAATATTGCAGTAAGGGGTTTCCAGTATCAATCTTTTGCAGGGTTGTGTACTGGCCAGCTGTGCTGCAATGCCGGTGCCTAGCGATTTTCCGTAGATAATAATATTGTCTGGCGTAAATTCCTTGCTTGCCAGTTTATACACTTCCAATGCTTCTTTGTATAGGATGGCTTCGTTGATGGTGCCGGTTGACTTGCCGTAACCCGGGTAGTCGCACATCCATACTGCATAACCCTGTTTGGTGAAATTGTCTGCAAAAACTGCGTAGTGATTGATGTTTTCTTTATTGCCATGAAAGTACAGCACCACTTTGGCATTGGCCCCGGCGGGCTGAAACTGGATGATGTTGAACCTGGTGGAGGCGTTGTAGTCAATATTCACTTCTTTGTAAGGTATGTTGAAGTTGTACTTGTAGCTTGGGGGCAAGGCCGTTGGACGTAGCAGTAACTGCTCCTGAAAAAAATACAAGGCAATGCCTATGATGCAGTACAGCACCAACAGGGTCTTTAACCATTTAAACAGGGTTCGCTTCATGCCTCAATACTTTAATATATCCCTTATAAAATTATGGTATTCATTAAATGTTGGCAGGTTGTTGTGCTTGCCACCATGAATGCGTATAAGGGTTATTTTATGCGGGTTCAATTGTTGTAGCTCCTCACTTTGGCTTATGGGTATCAGCCTGTCTTTTGTACCATGAATAATATAGGTATGACAGTTTACCTTACGTATCCATTTATCCGTTCGCAAATGGAAACGTAGTACATACCGTATGGGCAAAATGGGTAGGAACCTTTCTATTACCCTTTTGAAACTATAATAGGGTGCATCCAGTATCAGGTAGCGGGGCGTATTGTCTGATGCAAGTTTTGTAGCAAAGCCACTGCCCAGGCTGCGGCCATAGATCAGTATATGGTGCTGTTCGTATTTTTCCAAAAGCCTGTCGTACACAAACTGCATATCGCTTAGCATGTCTTTCTCGGTACGTTTGCCGGTGCTTTTGCCAAAGCCCCTGTAATCAACCAGTACTACATCGTAATTGTACCGGTAAAAATCCTTGGCATATTTGGCCCATCCTTTTATGCTGCGGCTGTTGCCATGAAAATAGAGTATGAGCCCCTGTGGTGCAGGCCTGTAAAAATGCAGGCCGTTAATGCTTACGCCGGGTTCCACATCAAAAAACAGTTCCGTAAAAGGTACGTCATATTCAAACTTGAAATCCCGTTTAAGTTTTTCTGGTTTGAAGATAAACCGCTCCTGCAGAAAATAGATAATGATAGAAAGTGCAATAAGCGAAAGGATGATATAGATGATAATGCTGTTCAATGTAGGTATCAGTTGCCAGGTAATTTCCAACTTTTATTTCAATTGAGCAACAAAACAAGCATGGTGTGTTATTGTTGCTGCATGTTGTTGAACCGGATGCTGCCAACTATCTTGTTGTCTTTTAATTGAATGAAGCAGCCCTTGGCGTGTATGTTTCTTTTCTGCATGAACTGTTGGGCAGCTTCTACAGAGTTGGCCATGATGTATGTTTTATTGGCATAGAATTCTATTTGTGGGTAGTACCTGTTTTCGGTGTCCACAAACACATATTCAGCAGGGTCGGTAGAAAGCTGCTTGATGCCATTGCCAATTGTGTAGCAGAAATTGGGATCGGTATACATGCCTTTCCTATAGTTGTAATTGTGCAATAAAAAGTAAAGAACAATATTGATGGTAATGGCCATTGCCGTAACCATATATTGTTTGTATGGCCGCAGTGAGCCAATGTACAGTGCAGTAATAAACAATAGGGGGAAGGCCATTTTTACAACAGCATGGTCATGTTCGGTTGAGAAGCCCCAAAAGACCAGGTGGTGCAGTGCTGCCGTAACCATCAGCATCCAGAGAACAGGGTTCTTGATTTTCAGTTTTATTAAACCAGCTATGAACAGCAGGGGAAGCAGGCCATAGCTTAATGCATAAAAAACAAGAATGTTGAAATTGTGGTTGAGGAAGGGAATGAGGTGAAAATCGCCACCGCCCATTGTCCTGTTCAGGAACTTGTCCTGTAAATGTTGTATATAATTATTGGTGCCCGCCCAACTGCTATAGGTATAAAATATATAGAACACTCCTGTAATAATGGCTGCAGCCGGAAGCAGGAATGCCCATGGATGCTTTACCTGTTTACGCTGCACTAAAAGATAACAGCCCATTACCATTGCCTGCATACAGGGCAGCCAGTCGAACTGAACACCAATGAATATACAGGCTGCGGTAAACAGCAATGCCTTTAGCCTATTGCCATTGTGCAGGTAATGAAGAAATGATAGCCACGCCAAATAGTAAAATGGCAGCACCGCAATTTCGTGTACATAGCCTTGCACCTGGTACCATAAAATGGCGGGGGATAGGATGTATAGGCATATTGTAAGCCTTGTGGCCTGTTTGTTGAAGCCATAGTAACTGGTAAGGCTTCTGGCAAGCAGATAAATGGTAAATACCGTAAAGGCAAACCAGCACAGGGCAAAGAGGCGGAGGCCGATTTCGTTTACAGGTAAATGCGTAATGCTGAAAAAATAATAGGGTACCGAAAACCATGCATAACCAAAAGTGGCACAGATGCCGTATAACGGCGTTGATTGCAGTGCCTTGTTGCTGAAGGAATAAGTGGTTGCCGGTATATGGCTGTTACGCATGTGGTCGTTCTGCAGCCAGATATTGGTATTGATGCAGACCAGTGCTGCATTGCTTTCCCTGAAAAAGCCCATCGGTTTCTTAAAGTTCACTGCAAGTATGATTGCGGCAACCATTGCAACAATCAGGTAACTATATCTTGATGAGAACAGTTTCATGCAAAGTGTGGTTGGGTTGGGTAAGCTGCATCGGTAAAACGGCTAATTATGCATTGCTTGCATAATTAGCCGTTTGTTGCCAGCATTGGCTATAACGTATCTATAGGTCAAATTTAATTCCTTGTGCCAGTGGCAGGCTGTTGCCCCAGTTGGTGGTATTGGTTTGCCTACGCATGTATGCCTTCCATGCATCGCTGCCACTTTCGCGGCCACCACCAGTTTCTTTTTCACCACCAAAGGCACCGCCAATTTCGGCACCACTGGTACCAATATTTACGTTGGCAATACCGCAGTCGCTTCCCTTGTGCGATAGGAACTGTTCGGCTTCACGCATGTTCAATGTCATGATGGCCGATGACAGGCCTTGCGGCACACCGTTCTGCAGGGCAATGGCTTCGTCGATGGTGCTGTATTTCATCAGGTATAGAATGGGTGCAAAAGTTTCGTGCTGCACAATTTCCATTTCGTTCCTTGCTTCGGCAATACAGGGCTTTACATAGCAACCGCTTTCGTAATTGTTGCCTGTTAAAACACCGCCTTCCACAACAAAGTTTGCACCTTGTGCCTTGCCTTTTTCTATGGCATCCAGATACATGTTTACGGCATCTTTGTCAATCAATGGGCCAACATGGTTGTTGCTGTCCAACGGATTGCCAATGCGTAATTGTTGATAGGCGTTGGCCAGTTTGTTCTTGAAGTTTTCATATACGCTTTCGTGTATAATCAACCTTCTTGTGGTGGTGCAACGTTGCCCTGCTGTGCCCACGGCACCAAACACGGCACCTACCAGGCTCATGTCAAGATCGGCATCTTTGGAAATAATGATGGCATTGTTGCCACCCAGTTCCAGTATGGTTTTGCCCAGCCTGGCAGCAACAACGGCATTCAGTTGTTTGCCCATCCTTGTGCTTCCGGTGGCACTAACCAGTGGTATGTTGGTATCGTTGCTGATCCATTCGCCTACCTGCCTTGCACCTTGTACCAGGCAGTTTACACCTTCGGGCACATTGTTTTTTTGGAACACTTCTGCTACAATATGCTGTACAGCTATTGCACATAAAGGAGTTTTTTCGCTTGGCTTCCAAATGCAGGTATTGCCGCAAATCCATGCCAGTGCTGCATTCCAGCTCCATACCGCAACAGGGAAGTTGAATGCCGATATAATGCCTGTAATGCCCAGTGGGTGCCATTGTTCGTACATCCTGTGTAATGACCTTTCGCTGTGCATGGTTAAACCATATAGCTGGCGTGAAAGACCAACCGCAAAGTCGCAGATGTCGATCATTTCCTGTACCTCGCCATAACCTTCCTGCAGGCTCTTGCCCATTTCGTAGCTTACCAGTTTGCCCAGTGGCTCTTTGTTGGCCCTTAATGCCTCACCTACCTGGCGTACGATCTCGCCACGTTTGGGTGCAGGCCACATACGCCATTCGGCAAAAGCTTCCTTGGCTTTTTCTATGGCCTGTTTATAGGAACTGGCATCGGCACTTACCACAGAGCCAATGAGTTTGCCATCAACAGGGGAGTGGCTTTCTATAATGGCCCCTTTGCTTTCTATCCAAACCGAACCGGTTGAAGTACCCTGATTTTGTTGCTGAATGTTGAGTTGTTGTAAAAATTCCATGCAAGCATTATTTTGAATTGAAAAATAGCATTGAAAACGGTGCCGCAAATTAAGGTATTTAAAAATCAAAAGGTACTACCAGACCGAGAACGGCCAGCAATACCTTTGAAATGTAACCCTGCATGAAACAGTCTTGAAAAAATATGATCGAATTGCGTTGTTTTTCTTGAGGAAATAAAAGTAGAATGTTGTGCCTTCTTTTTTTGGCTGCTTAGGTGAACATCAAAAAAATATCGGGGAAATCTATTGCTGCGTCAGTTGAAGCAATTTGTCATAGATATCTGCATAGCTGCTACCAATGGGAATTTCCTTGCCGGCAACCATGAGTTTGTTCTTGCTGAATTTTTCCACTTTGCCCAATGGCACAATGTAGGATCGGTGCACCCTGGCAAAGGCAGATGTGGGCAGTTTTTCCTGTACGCCTTTCAAGGTCATTAAAGTAAGTACAGGGTAGGGTTTTATATGTATCTTGATATAGTCGTCCAGTGCCTCAATCAGGTCAATGTCTTTGAGGTTTATCTTCATCATCTCATAGTTCACCTTTACATAAATGGAGCTTAGCTGTAAGTCTTGCGACGATAGGAACTCGAGGTATTCCTTTGCTTTGTACACTGCTTTCAGGAACCTGTCATATTCAAAAGGTTTCAGCAGGTAGTCAACCGCTTCTACATTAAAGCCTTCTACCGCATAGTCCTTGAATGCCGTAGTGAAGATAACGGCAGGTTTCACAGAAAGGTTCTTGTAAAACTGCATGCCATTAATGTCGGGCATTTGTATATCCAGAAAAACAAGGTCTATTTTGTTCTGCTCTATGTATTGCTTGGCTTCGTCGGGGTTGGTAAATACTTTCTGTAATTGCAGAAAGGGGATCTTGCTGCAGTACTGGCTTACCAGCTGCAGTGCCAGTGGTTCATCGTCAACGGCTATACAGGTTATGCTCATGCGGTAATTATTTCAAGTTGTACTTCAAAAATGTTGCCATCGTCCTTTACATGCAGGGTGTGCGTATCGGGGTATAACAGTTCCAGTCTTCTTTTTGCATTGCTTATGCCAATGCCAGTGGTATCAAGTATTCCGTTGTCGGCCTTTACAATTGTATTGATGACACTGAACTGTATTTTGTTGTCTGATGCCTTGAACAGAATATTTATTTCGGATGCTTCTTTGGTGCTTACGCCATACTTGAAAGCATTTTCTACAAATGATATGAAAAGGAGCGGGGCTACCTGTTTGTTGGTGGTATTGCCTTCGGTTTCGAAATGCACTTTTACTTTGTCTGTAAGGCGAACCAGTTGCAGGTCTATAAAATTCTTCACAAAATCTATCTCGTTTTCCAACGGTACTTTTTCGTTTTGCGTTTCTGTAAGTATGTACCGCATGATAGAGGAAAGACGCATGACTGTGGGTGCGGTTTTTTCACTTTGCACTACAGCCAGGGAGTAAATATTGTTTAGCGTATTGAAGAAGAAATGAGGGTTTACCTGTGACTTTAAGAAAGATAGTTCCGTATTGGTTTTTTCAAGTTCCACTTGCTGCTTTGTCCTTTCGGCCTTTAGCCATTGCTGCATGATGGCTATGCAGATACCTATGCTGAACACGAGCAGGAACACCACGAATGAGCCAGGGAAATACCTTAGTGCCAGGTTGTTGTTGCGTGCCTGTGCATTGTTCTTTTTACCAGCTTTGGCCGTATCCCTTCTGGCTTTGATGCTGTCCCTTTGTGCAGGTGTTATGGAAGGACTCAATGTAGAGTCTGCCGACATGCTGGAACGTCGCAGCTTGAACTCGGTCCTCATTTCCTCCCGTATCACTTCTTCGGTTGTGCCATTAATGGCAAAAGTGATTGGCCTTGGCACATATACGAATGCGGTAAAAAAAATGGCCACAATAATAAAGTAGATGATTCCTTTTTTGTTGAACAACAGCTTGGGTATAAGCACCAAGGTATTGAGGTAGTAAAATGCAAGCAGGTAAATGTTGATTACAGCAAGCAGCACTGTCTTGTGCCTGGTCAATATGGCGGAATTTTCCCTGGGCTGGTCAGAGAAAATGTATGGCAGCATAAAAAAGCATATCCATACAGCAATATGGGCAAGGATGATGAACTTCTGCCGGTTCGATTTCAATGTCTTTTCTTTCATCGGTTTATGAAATTAGGGGAAAACTGATTGGGCATAATACCGGTATGCCCAATTTGGGGGTGAACAAAGAATACTAATCGGTAAATGGTTGGCAGTTGGCTTAACCTGCCGGCATCAAAGCTATTGTGCCAAGGTTGTTATTTGTTGTGCCAGCAGTTGCCAACTGTATTTCTTTTTCTCTTCGCGAAGCTGGGGTAAAAAATGTGCTTCGCCCAGGGCGTATAGCTGTTCTATTTTTTCTGCAATGGAAGCGGGGTTAGGCTCGGCAACCAGGCCAACCTTGCCATCTGGTACCAGGCTGGGAAGGCCGCCAACATTGGTTACAAGCATGGGTTTCTCAAAATGGTAAGCAAGGGGGGTAACGCCGCTTTGTGTGGCATTGCGGTAGGGCTGAATGACAAAGTCGGCAGCACTTAAATAATATTTCACTTCGCTGTCTGTAATGAAATCCGTTCTTAAAATAAGCGAAGCAGCAATGTTCAATTTGTCTATTAAATCGTCATACTTTTTTTTGTCCGAATAAAACTCGCCTGCAACCAATAATTTGATGTTTGCCATTTGGGCTTTGGGTTTTAACAGGGCCATTGCTTCCAATAGCAAATCAAGTCCCTTGTATTCCCTGATGAAGCCAAAGAATAGAATGATGTTTTCCTGTTCGTTCAGCCTTAAATGTTTCCTTGCTGTTGATTTGGGCAATGCTTCGCCAAAATTGTCGTAAAGCGGATGCACAACAAGCTTTGCAGGTTTTTGGCTAAACAGGCGAAGGTCCTGCATCACTTTGTCGCTCATGGTGATAAACGCATCAATGGGTTTTACAAAGTATTGGGTGAACTGTTTGTCTAACGGACGTTTTTCATGTGGAATGATATTGTCTGCAATACAGATGATTTTTGTGTGCCTGTTCTTTTTAACGCTGCGTAAAATGGTTCCCAGGCATGGGCCCATAATAGGCATCCAGTATCGCACTACAATAATGTCGGGCTTTGCCTTTTTTAATGTCCTACCAACTTTGATCCAGTTAAAGGGATTTACGGAATTGATGCAGACCTTTATATCAATATCGGTTGGTGCAGGCTCACTTGAATATTGTGTAGTGCCGGGAAATAAAAAGCCCGGGTATTGCAGGGAGAATGTATAGATGCTTGTGCTGAACCCTTCTTGTTGGAACTGTCTTGCAAGCCTTTCGTCAAATGAGGCAAGGCCACCACGTAATGGGTGTGCCGGGCCAATGATGATGATTTTTTTTGATGCAGGCACTTGACTGATTTTGATTGCGAAGATGGGAAGTTTTTGTGAATGGGTAACAGATTATGGACCATGCTTTAACTATGACCATAACCCATGAGCCATTGGCAGTTGGTAAGATTATACGCCCAGTTTTTTTTCTATCAAATAAGAATTACGTTCGGGTGAGTTCCTGCCAAGCAGTTCGGCAATGAAGCCTGCAAGAAAAAGTTGCATACCAATTACCATCACCGTTAATGCAATATAGAAGATGGGTTTGTTGGTAAGCGAGTATTCGGCGTAAGCAAATTTTGCAATGACCATATAGATGCTCATAACAAAGCCCAGCAGGAAACACAAAGTGCCATATAGACCAAAAAAATGCATGGGGCGTTTGCCGAACTTGCTGACGAAACTGATGGTTGCCAGGTCGAGAAAACCATTTATGAAACGCTCCCAACCAAACTTGGTGGTACCGTATTTTCTTGCCCTGTGCTCAACTACTTTTTCGCCAATTTTCCTGAAGCCGGCCCATTTTGCTATTACCGGAATGTAACGGTGCATCTCGCCATAAACCTCAATGCTTTTGATGACTTTGTTGCGATAGGCTTTTAAGCCGCAGTTGAAATCGTGCAGTTGTATGCCACTGCTCCAGCGGGTTGCAGCGTTAAAGAATTTTGTTGGAATGGTTTTGGTAATGGGGTCGTAACGTTTCTGCTTCCAACCGCTCACTATGTCAAAACCTTCTTGCACAATCATGTTGTACAGGCCGGGTATTTCGTCGGGGCTGTCCTGCATGTCTGCATCCATGGTAATGATTACATTGCCTTTGGCTGCTTTGAAGCCTTCGTTCAACGCCGCACTCTTGCCATAGTTGCGTTGAAATTTGATGCCTTTGAAATTGCTGTGTTTGGCTGCTATTGTTTCAATAACGTTCCAACTGTCATCGGTACTGCCATCATCTACCATGATTACCTCGAAGGAAAAATTGTTTTGTGTAACTACACGAAGTATCCATTCGCTTAATTCGGGAAGCGATTCGTCTTCGTTGAAGAGGGGTATGATGATCGATAGGTCCATAATCTTTTATGCTAAAAATTCGTCGTCAAGTTTCTTGTCTTTTTTTACAATTATTGATATAAGCATCGACTTTACAAAATTCCAAATCAATGAAATTCCAAGGCCCAAGAAAATTGTTTTGAAACCAGTTTCTTTTTTCTCAGTATCTATCTTGCTAAGGGAGGCGTCAATTTGCTCTTTACTTAATCCAAGCTTTTGCATCATCCGTAAAGATTTCTCTCTGGTGATTTCAAGAACTTTGGCTGTAAGGTCTTTGTCAAGAACGTTGAATAAAATGTAATTGGTTAATGCTTCTATAAGTGCCACAATAACAAACGCCAAAAAAATAAACTTCATAGCTTCTTTGAAAGAAAGGAAGCCGCCATTTTGTTTTCTTACATTGAAACCTGCGAATATAAATAAGCCAATCATGTATGGGACAAAGGTTTCGATGCCAATTACGGAAACATAGGTTGTTGTTCCCATGGTCCATGAACCAATATGTATAATTGTGAAGATAAGGCCTGCAATTACGCCATACTTTATTGACTCGGTTGTGAATTTTTTATCTTCCATACTGGTTGAATTTAATTTAAAATTAGGTTTCCTTTATTTACTATACCAATTACTTTACCTGTTAGTTGCAGGTCGGCAAAGGGCGTATTAAAGGATTTGCTTTTGTTGCTCTGTCTGGTAATTGTGCTGCTTCCGTTCCGGCTGAATATGGTAAGGGCAGCTTTTGCACCTTCGGTAATATTGGTAGCAGGCAGGTTGAAAATATTACTGGCATTGCTACTGAACAGTTTTGTTACCTGTTCGGTACTTAGTTGCGGCAGTATATGGTTTACTGCCAGGTAAGAAGTCTGCAAACCAATCATGCCGTATTTGGCGTATTCAAACTCACAAACCTTACTGTCGAAATTGTGGGGGATATGGTGCGATGCAATACAGTCAACTGTTCCCTTCAATACAGCTTCACGTAACAGCAGCATGTCCTGTTTGGATCGTAAAGGCGGGTTCACTTTTAAGTTGGTATCGTAGCTGCGTAGGTCTTCATCGCAAAAAAACAAATGGTATGGTGTAACGGAGCAGGTAATGTTCAGTCCTGCATCTTTTGCACGTTGTATGTATTCCAAAGATTTTGGGGAGGTAACGCCCGTAAAATGCAATCTGGAACCTGCATACCTGGCCAGTTTGATGTCCCTTGCCACGATCAGCTCTTCGGCCATCATGGGTATGCCGGGAAGGCCCAATTGGGTGGATACAATGCCTTCGTTCATGAGCCCAAACTGACCGATGCTTGTGTCTATGGGCATTTGCATCAACACACCGTCAAAAGCCTTTACGTATTGCAATGCTTTCAGCAGTAGGCCGGGCGTTTGAACGGGATTGAGCCCGTCACTGAATGCAACGGAGCCGCTGGCCTGCATATCGTACATTTCTGCAAGTTCCTTGCCTTCGGTGTTTTTGGTAATGGCCCCTAACGGGTAAATGGTTACGGGTAGGGATTTGGATTTCTGGGCAATATATTCTACCTGCGTTTTGCTGTGTATAACCGGGTTGGTATTGGGCAGTGCGAATACCTGCGTAAAGCCCCCGGCGGCGGCGGTTGCTGCACCGGTTTCCAATGTTTCCCTGTATTCGAAGCCTGGATCCGTAAAATGGGAGAAGGTATCTACCCAGCCCTGCGATACAATGGCATCTTCTTCGGCTATTACCGTATCGGAATGGTTGGCATCAACCTCGTTTTCTATGGAAATTATTGTGCCGTCATTGATTAAAATATCCTTTACCTGTCCATTGTATGGCGATGTTGTGTCTGCAATTAGCACCTTCCGTAACAGAATCTTCATGTGGGCTTTGAAAATTTCGTGCAATATAACTTGAAAATTTCTTTTCACTCTTATATTTGCTGCCGCTAAATGAAAGTTTGGCATTGGTTTCGGGATGTAGCGCAGCCCGGTAGCGTACACGTCTGGGGGGCGTGTGGTCGCAAGTTCGAATCTTGTCATCCCGACTGGAATCAACTGGGGGCAATTGGAATTAAATGATTTCAATTGCTCCCAGTTTTATTTATAGTATTTGTACTTAAGCCTGTGGCCATTTAAGTACCGGGAAAGGTAAGGCCAGGCAGTTGTGGAGATGGGGTTATTTAGATTAGCTTTATTTGATTATTGCCATAAAAAAAATGAAACTCTACATAAAAAATATGGTTTGCAGTCGCTGTAAATGGCGGTAAAAGCGGAGATTGAAAAATCAGGTTTGCAACCTGCGTCAGTTGAATTAGGAGAAGCTGAATTAAAAGGAAAGCCGGCAAAACCACAATTAGACAAACTCAATACATCATTAAAAGCATTGGGCTTTGAATTGATTGACGATAAAAAAGCAAAGACCATTGAAAAAATAAAGAATGCCATTGTTACACCATTCAGACCCCATATAACAACAGACCTTTCAGTTTATATTACTTCACAGGTGCATCAGGATTATAATTATTTAAGCAACCTGTTTTCAGAAGCAGAAGGTGAAACTATTGAAAAATATTTTATTGCACACAGGATAGAGAAAGTAAAGGAATTATTAATGTACAACGAACTATCCTTATCTGAAATAGCCGACCAATTAGGTTACAGCAGCGTAGCTTATTTATATAACCAGTTCAAGAAAATAACAGGCTTTACACCATCCTATTTCAAATCTTTGAAAAAACACAAACGCAGGAATATAGAAGAACTGTAAATCTTACAAATCAAATACAAAATTCCGCAACAGGTAGCCTGTACAGCCATTCTAACTTTATATCAAACAAAACAGAATGACACATACCTATAAAGGTACCGGAATGACCTGCGGCAGCTGAGAAGCGAAAGTAAAAAGCAGTTTACTCATGCTACCCAATGTTACAGAAGTGGAAGTGTCAAAAGAAAAACAAACAGCAACTATCAGTATGGATAAACATATAGCCTTATCCGTCTTTCAAAATGCATTAGGTAAAAAATATACAATTGAAACAGCAGACCATAACGAAACAGCAGAGCAGGCAAAAAGTTGGTTCAGCACTTATAAACCTATACTGCTTATTTTTTTATACATCACAGTAATTGTGGTTATTGCAGCTGCAGAGCATACCGGTTTTAACTGGATGCATGGCATGAATGTTTTTATGGCAGGCTTTTTTTCACTTTTTCGTTCTTTAAAATGCTTGATTTGAATGGTTTTGCAGATAGTTACGCCATGTATGATATTGTGGCAAAGAAAATAAAAGCATGGGGCTTTATTTACGCCTTTACAGAGCTGGCTTTGGGTATTGCTTACGCAACGGGCTTTCTGCCCTTACTTACCAATATTGTTGGCTTAACAGTAATGTCAGTAAGCATCACAGGTGTTTTGCAAAGTGTGTTCAATAAACGTAAAATACAATGTGCCTGTTTAGGAGCAGTTTTTAACCTGCCCATGAGTACAGTTACTATAATAGAAGATGCCTTAATGATGGCAATGAGCATAGGTATGATAGTTGCCCTCACTAATTCGTAAAGGAAAACAGGGTTTAAATAATGTTATAATTGTAACAGCCATAAATGAGTAAAGCAATTTCTATACAACTGAAAACAGCCTTCCTGCTAATCATATTCAGTTTCAATATGATGGTAGGTTTTGCCTGTGCTGTTGGTGTAGATATGGGCTTTAATACCACTCACCACCACGATGAAGAAGCAACAGAAGTGCATGTTCATGCAAATGGCAGGAAACACCATCACGAAGAAGCGGAACATAAACATTCGCATAAAGACGGAAAAGATGATTGCTGCAATGATAAGGTATTAAAAATTGCACAGGCAGATAAAGCAGTGCCACAAACTGCAAAACTATTAAGCCCTATATTTTTTACTGTATTTGTTGCAACCTTTTACAACATAAACATTACTTATCCTTCACAGGTAATTACTTCAACCAAATACTTTGTCCGTGGGCATCACCCACCAATCCTCGACATACGCATAGCTATTCAGAGTTTTCAGATATGATTTGATTTTATGTTTTTCAGCATGAAGGGCATTGTTATGCCCGTAATCAATGTATTCAACATAAAAATTAAATCAAAATGAAAAAAATATTTCTAATGCTTGCGTTAATCGCAACTGCATTCACTCAAAACAGCTTTGCACAGGATAGTACAGAAACACAACCTGCACAAATACTCAGTGCTTATTACAAACTGAAAGATGCTTTAGTAAGCAGCAACGCAACATTGGCTGCTGCCAATGCAGACGAATTGGTTAAAGCCATCAACAGCACCGATAAGCAAACCGTAAATGATAATGCCAGGACAAGCCTGTTAAACGATGCAAATACTATTGTCCGATCAAAAGACATCAAACTGCAAAGGGAAAAATTTGTAATCCTGTCAAACAATATGTTTGAGTTGGCAAAAACAGTAAAGCTATCTGCCGAGCCTGTTTACCAGCAATATTGCCCCATGAAAAAAGCATCATGGTTAAGCAATGATAAGGCAATCAAAAATCCTTATTTCGGCAGTGCCATGCTTACCTGCGGCAGCGTAAAAACAACTTTATAATTTATTCACCTGCTCACAGCCTTTCAGTACATGAAGGGCTAAAGGCATTATTTTAAACAATACTAAAATGAAAAATATATTAATAGGCATTGCAATTGCTGCCACCACTTTAGCAGCCTGCAACAACGGCAACAATAAAAATACAGATGCTACGCAAAAGGCAGCAAGCAAAGACACATCAATGACAACACAACCATCGGCAATGCACGATACTACAGCTACGCAAACCGCAGCAGCATTTCCTGCCAAAGAAATAATTGCAGGTTACCTGCAATTAAAAAATGCTTTGGCAAAAGACAATGGAAAAGATGCAGCCGCAGCAGGCAATACAATCGCTACAACATTGGTAAAAGTGGATATGAAAAGTTTATCAGAAGCACAGATGAAAAATTATATGGATATAGCCGGTGACCTGAAAGAAAATGCAGAACACATTGGAGCAAATGCCGATAAGTTAGAACATCAGAGAGAGCATTTTATAATGTTGAGCAAAGACATGGCAGACCTTATAAAAACATTCGGTAACGGAGGACAAACTTTATACAAGGATTTTTGCCCGATGGCAAACGATGGAAAAGGTGCAATATGGATAAGCGAAGTAAAAGAAATACAAAACCCATACTTAGGTAGTAAAATGCCCGATTGCGGTTCAGTAAAAGAAACCATTAAATAGCCATGAACCGGACAAAGAAAATACTATTGGCTTTATTAATTGTATTCATTGCAATTCAATTCATACAACCTGCACACAACAAAGCTGTGCAGGTATTGCCTACAGATTTTGCAAAGGTTTTTGTTGTACCAAATAATGTTCAATCAGTATTACAAAATGCCTGTTACGATTGCCACAGTAACAATACTAATTACCCGTGGTATTCCAACATTCAGCCAATGGCATGGATAATGGCAAGGCATATAAAGAACGGCAAAGACAAATTGAACTTTAGTGATTTTGGCAGTTACACAAGCCGCAGGCAAATAAGCAAGTTAAAGGGTATTGCTAATCAAATTAAAGACGATGAAATGCCAATATCCTCTTACAAAATGATGCACAAAAATGCAAGACTTTCAAAAGAGCAAAAAGATTTGATAATGGATTGGATGAGCCGAACAGCAGACAGCCTTTCTGTAAACAATTAAAGAAGAAATGCAAAAGATAATGCAAATATTAATCAGGATTTTCAAAGCAATCTTTATCAGGAAAAAGAGTTGCTGCAAATAAAAATATCTTACAATGAAAAAAGCAATCATAATAATATTCCTTCTTGCCTTTTATTCCCTTGCACAAGCACAGGATATGAAAGGCATGGATATGGGCAAGAAAGAAACAAAACAACAGCCGCAGCCTGTTACTTATACCTGCCCCATGCACCCGGAGATACATGCAACAAAACCGGGCAACTGCCCTAAGTGCGGTATGAAGCTGGTAAAGGAAAAAACAAAACAGGCAAAGCAACAGCCCGTGCAAAAGCATGATGAAATGCCAATACCAAAAGACACCGCTAGGAAAAAAAGTATGGATATGGGCAATATGCAAATGGATAACATGAGCAAAATGCCAATGCCTGAAGCGGATATGGGAAAAATAAAAACCATTGTAAACAATACTCCGCCCCGTACTGTCCGGTACGACTTATACATAGCAGATACAACCGTAACATTTGGCAAAAAGAAAAAAAGGGCAATTGCTGTAAATGGTCAAATACCAATGCCTACACTCACATTTACAGAAGGTGATACAGCAGAAATTTATGTACACAATAATTTGAATGAAGAAACATCTTTGCATTGGCATGGTTTGTTCTTACCCAATCGATACGATGGTGTGCCGAACCTTACACAAATGCCGATAAAGCCACACACAACACATTTGTATAAGTTCCCCATCATTCAGCATGGCACACACTGGTATCACAGCCATACCATGTTGCAGGAACAGATTGGGATGTACGGCATGTTCATTATGAACAAAAGAAAAGAATGGGATATACCCACCGTACCGCTTTTGATAAGCGAATGGGCAGATATGAAACCCGAAGAAATACAAAGAAGCCTGCACAGTGCAACAGATTGGTTTGCCATACAAAAAGGCAGCACACAAAGCTATACAGAAGCAATACGGACAGGTAATTTCAAAACCAAAGTTACCAACGAATGGAAGCGGATGAATGCAATGGATTTAACAGACGTGTACTATGATAATTTCTTAATCAATGGTAAAAATCAAAATCAGTTGCCACAATTTAAAGCAGGCGATAAAGTAAGGTTGCGTATTGCAAACGGAGGTGCATCCGATTATTTTTGGCTCACCTATGCAGGCGGTAAAATCACCGTTGTAGCAACTGACGGCAATGATGTAGAGCCTGTAGAAGTTGACAGGTTGATTATAGCCGTTTCAGAAACCTATGATGTTATTGTAAACATTCCCGAAAACAAGAGTTACGAGTTTTTAGTAACACCCGAAGACCGCACAAAACATGCTTCATTATGGTTAGGTAGTGGCGAAAAAGTGCCCGCTGTAAAGATGAACCGTCCAAAATATTTTGCAGGCATGAAGATGATGAACGACATGATGGACATGAGAGGCAACATGATTGAAATGGAAGGAATGAAAATGCAAAACCAGGTCATGGATATGAACACCGTGATGTACCCTGAAATAACTGGAGAAGAAACCCCAAAAGCATCAAAGAAAGATACAGCCAGCCATTCAGACCATACCATGCAGATGCCCAACAATAACAGTATGCAAGGCATGAACATGGCTGCTGAAAGTTCAGGCATAGTAACCCTCAATTATGGCATGTTGCGTTCACCCGAAAAAACAACATTGCCCCCAGGCACACTTAGAGAACTGAAATTTGATTTAACAGGAAATATGAACCGTTATGTATGGACATTGGATAACAAAACAGTTTCCGAAAGCGATAAGATATTAATTAAAAAAGGAGAGAACCTAAGAATAATTCTTTACAACAATAGTATGATGCGGCATCCTATGCACTTGCACGGACATGACTTTAGGGTATTGAACGGGCAAGGCGATTATGCACCGATGAAAAACATCATTGACATCATGCCAATGGAAAGAGATACCATAGAATTTGCAGCAACAGAAAGCGGTGATTGGTTCTTTCATTGCCATATCTTATACCACATGATGAGCGGCATGGGCAGAATTTTCAGTTACGAAAATTCACCGGCGAATCCTGAAATACCAAATCCAAAATTAGCACAACGAAAACTGTTTGCAGATGACAGGATGTTTCATTTAATGGGCAGGGTAGGCATTGAAAGCAATGGCGGCGATGGCGAAGCCATGCTGGCTAATACAAGATGGAAATTAAATACGCTTTGGCATTTAGGGTATCACGATATGCACGGCTACGAAAGCGAAACAATGATAGGTCGTTACTTAGGGCGTATGCAATGGTGGTTTCCCTATGTAGGTTTCGATTATCATTATAAAACAAAAGGAGGTGCCAACAACATTTTCGGCAGTGAAGAAAAAAACTGGTTCGGGCAAACAAGCAATAAGAACAATCGCAAAACAGTTGTGGCAGGTATTGCATATACCTTGCCTATGTTGTTTGTAGCAGATTTACGGGTAGATGGCGATGGCAAATTTCGTTTCCAGTTTAGCAGGGAAGATATACCTGCTTCCAGAAGATTAAGGGCAAGCATGATGATAAACACCGATAAGGAATATATGTTAGGGCTAAGGTACATTGTCACAAAGTACATTTCTGTTTCATCACACTACGATAGCGATATGGGATTGGGTGCTGGCATAACATTTACTTATTAAATTTCTATCAGCGATTGGAATATTGCGGCGTTTGGTATGATGGTGACATGATACTGGTCAAATACTGCTACTAGTAATCAAGTAGTTCTAAAAATTTACGAATTTGCTCAATTTCAGTCAAAATTAGGTTAGAACTTTGTCTATTCATCCCGACTCGCTTATTAAGCCTTTTGATTTTTGTCAAAGGGCTTCTTGTTTCTTGAATGTTTGCCTTTGCCTGGCCAACCGATCAAAGACAAATAATTTGGAAGCATATATAATAGTTGGTAAAAACCTTTACAAGTCTTTAATGACATGAGCAATGCCGGACGATATTAAAGTACATTATTGCCTTGGCAGCATCCGTGTTTTTGTCATTGCATGGCTAATGCACTTATTCTTTCAGGAAGAATTCAATGGATCCATTGGAAGTAAAGTTGCTTGACAGGTTTACTTCATACTTTTTCTTTCTTGTTGTTATGATCATGAAGGCCGTACATGGAGGTATCGTTCCCATACTTTCTGCAACCATTTTAATTTTGCTTAAAGGATTTTCCTTATTCAGGGATATATAGAATGTAATAGGTTTTAGGGAGATCATTTGTTTGTGAACAAGTAACGTATTGTCGTGATAAACCGATACGGAATCATTATCTATTACGCCGTTGTCATATATCTCTACCTTAATCGAATCTTTTTCGCTTTCGTTTATTTCAATGAGGCTTTGAATATCTACATTCCTTTTTAACCGATTGTCTTCAATAGGCAATGCATCTTTCTTTTCCGGTTGAGGCGGATTGATTTTATCGAGTTTCTTTTCAAGCCATACACCAGAACTTGGACAGTGCAGAAAAGCCCTTGAGTTGTCTTTCCATCTGCCTGTTAACCTCATTAAAGTATCTGTTACTAGTAGTTTCATGGTGTAGTTCCCCAGGCAATTGCTAGCCATAAAACCAAGCCTGACGCTGATGGTGCTGTCTTCTGAAAAGAAAACAGTACTGTCTTTTGAACGGAAAATGCCGTTTATCTTATAATGCTCATATTTGGAATTCTTATAGTAAAGATGGGTAGCACCCGTTATGATTGAGTCATTCTGAATAAAAATCTCAACGATGAGTTTTTGGGGAGTGGGTGTGAGGAATTTTTTCTCATAATTGCCGCTCCAGGTTCCTGTAATGTCCTGGGCAAATGATACTGTTATAAGAAAGGAACAAACTGTCAGAAGTACTACACGTAAAAACATTCTTTTTTAGTTGACGTTTTTTAAGATTGCAGCAATAGCCTGTGTTGGATGTTATTGATTTATTGCTGTCAGGGTTTACTGATTGAAGATAAGTACAAATGTTCCTAATTCTATAAGCAGGTTATTGATAAGTGACAATAACATATTTATATGCTATGCATAAAAGAAGGGTACAATAATTACTGTTAGGCCAATTGCTGTATTGATTGGTCATTGTATCTGGAAGGGGCATGTATTGCATTTTACTGTGTAAAGGGAGGTGCCTGAAATTATTTGTGTAAGATCATCTTTCTAATCAATGCCACTTGCCCTAAGTGGTAATAGCTATGTTCAATAACTGCTTCAATATTCCGCAGGAATGTTCCATATTTTTCATCAATGAAAGGCAGGTCAAATGTCTGGTCATCCATTGCTTCAATTTTGTCCGCAAACTTTGTGGCATTGCTTAAAAAGTCAGCAACTAATTTTTTCCATTCCAATTCAGTATTAATTGGTGGAAGGTCAAAACTGTATTTGTCGCTAATTTCAAGTCTTCCATTTTCAAAAGCGTTTAAGAGGCCTATCAAATAATAGTTTATATGGTAAGTAAGGGCCGCAATCGTATTTAGGCTGTCAATCTTCTGTGTTGCTTGCTGCCAATCTACGGCTTCTATCTGTTCCTTATAATTGGTATTGGCAATCCAGTGTCCGTTTAATAATACTTCTCGTAACCGGCTTGCAATGTTTATGTTTCTGTTCATTGTAATCGCTAGATTAATTGTTCTTGGTGAGACTGGTCATTGAGTCAATTCATTTCTTTATTTGAAATATTTACTTGCCACTCATTCGTAAATATACCCAATTATGCAATTTTGGAATTTTTGCCGTATGCCTGAATTGCTTTCAATGCTGCTTCGCTTATTTTAGTATGTTCAGAAATTCGGCAAACGCACCCACTTCATTCTTGTATTGCTTTGCCAATATCCTTGCTATCTGTGCAATGTGGCTTAAGTCGTGGGCAACCCAGGCAGAAAAGATATTACCAATCGTAACGGTGCCCAGGGTGGGGTGGATAGCTGTATTAAGAAAGTCATTATCCGTTAGCACTAAACTTGAGATAAGACTGATATTGTTGTTTCTTGCTTCTTCAAATTCGGTCAGTAGCTGAGCCAGTGTTTTCCCTTCCATGATTCTTGCCTGGGCATCCATATCAAAAGGCGGAAGGTTGGGCTGATTGTTGTTGTTAAGTGTAAGTATTATACGCTGGTAGAAATTCGAACGCTCGGCAGAAACAAGATGGGCAACAATGGTAATGGGGCTCCATGTGTTTTCGCCTTCATCCGCAGTAATGAAGCTTTCGTCAAGGTTATATAGTAATGAGCTTATTACGTTGGGCGTATTCCTTAAAATATGTATTGAATTGGAAAAATGTGCTGGCATAAGCTGTGGTTGGTAGTTTGCAATTGATGGATATTATAGTAGTAATTGACTAGGCTGTTATGCTGCATTAAGTAATGCTATAACACACCGTTTGCAAGCTCGTTCAAGTAAATGAATGCTGGGGATTTTACGCCTGCTTCTTTTCTTATTTGTATCAGCCTGGGAGATTCGAAAAATGCTTTGGCTGCCTTATGCGAAACCCATTTTGAAAAGTGGACAATTTTATTTTCGTCAGTATCGTATCTCAATACCTGATATGAAATTTCACCTGCTTCTTTCCTTATTTTTTCGGCCGCATCAAAAATTTTTCTCCACGCAGGGTAGTCTTCCACTTCGTGTATAATAAGTACATAGTCCATATAACGGAAAGTATTTTAACTGTATGGAGGGTTTGGTATAACCTATTACCAATAGCCAAAGTATTGGTAATAGGTTATTATATGGTTGAAACAATTATTGCTTGATAAAGCTTAACACTTGCTTGCTGCTTCCATTGAGCAACTGCAATGTGTACATGCCATTGCTTAATGATTGTATATTGATTGCTTGCTTGCCTGCCTGCACTTTGCCAATATTGCTTGTTGTTACAATACTGCCATCGGCCGCTATAATTTGCAGGCTACTGTTTTCTTTTTCATCCAGCCCTTCGTAATCGATACTCAATAAATGCTTAACCGGGTTGGGGGATAGCTTTAGGGAGAAAGCCATTGTTGCCTGCATTGGCTGTGTGGCTTTGCCCAATACAATCATGAACCTGTCTGCTGCCTTGCTTGCAACATCGTTGTTCAATTCAAAGTCAACGGTGGTCAACCCTTCCATGTTCAATGGATAATTTTTATTGAGGTACTTGTCAACCACATACCCATTTTTGCCGGTATAACTGAAGTTATTCGCAGTAATATGCAGGCTGTATTGGCTTTGTGTGAATTGGCTCAAAGCCAATGGCAAAGTGTCGTTGGCTGTAATGGGCATTGGTCTTGCTTCAATGGATAACAACATATTGTTGCGGTTGATGCTGAGCATTTCATCCAGGTTGGTCAGTTTATAGGCTTCTTCTTCATTACTGATTTCTTTGCTATAGTTGCCAAATATGGCAGTTGCAGCATCGGCATATATCCTGTTGTTACTGGCATCCATAAAGGTCAGTTCAATAGACAGTTTTGCAAAGCTGTTCTGTGTTCTGAATGTGGTGGTAAGGTTACTGGCCGATGTAGCTTTGTCGCTTTGTTGTATCGTAAGGCTTGGGGTAGCAGTAGTACTTGTAACAAAGAATGCCTGCCCCGGCTGAATGTATTGGTTAATGCTTCCGCCATTGCCTACGGTACCGTTCCAACTGGTGTATGCCCCCCTTGTGTTCTGTGTTGGGTCCCATATATAATAGGAAGTGCCAATACCCGACTTGGTAATAGTAGCCCAGTTGATAGGTGCCCAATAAGGGTTTGGTACCATGCTGAAGTTTTGATTGGTAGTAGTGGTGGTGTTTAATGCAGTTGGCGTACTTGCATTGTTGAACACAACTGATGATGCATTGTTTAAAATACCTGTTGCCCTTAATACAGTTGCATCTGCAGTAGCCGCGTTGTTGTTAAGGTTCACGGCACGGCTGCCCCTTACCATTAAGCGGTAGGCCGTTAGTGCATTCAATGTGGCAGTGCCTGTGTTGGCTGCCTGCGTCCAGGTATTAGCTGCATTGTTGCCAAACGTAAAAAGCGATGGATTGCCTGTTGTGGTGGCATCAAAACCGTTGCTGCCATTGGTACTGCCTGTTATGTGCGTGCCATAACCTGCATTGGTATTGCTGTTGCTGGCTGTGGTTGTATTGTTCTGGCCCTCTTGCCAGTTGGCTTTAATGGTAGTGGTGGTGGTAACGCCTGGTGCCATTAACCTGAATGCCCTTCTTGCAGGTATGAACCTTTCCACCGTTACGTTGCCACTAATAGTGCCAGCACTGTTGGCTACCATGGCGGTATTGGCGATACTGGTAGATTTTAAAGTAAGCAGGTTGTTGGTTGTAAGTGTTGCCCCTGCGTTAACAGTCAAAATTCCATTAAACGAAATGGCTGTTCCTAACAGACCTGCAGATGTAGCAATAGTAAGGTTGCCTGCACCGCTTATGCCATTGCCATTGTTGGTGATGTCGCCATTTACCGTAGCTGTTACGCCACTGCCAATGGTTAGGGCATAGCCGTTGTTGATGGTTAAGCTCTTGCAGGTAAATGAGCCCGGTGTAGTGCTGCTGGCTATTATCGCATCAACACTTGCAGTAGGTGCCCCATCGCTCCATGTGCTGCCATTCCAGGTTGTATTGGTTGGCAGTGCTGAATAGAGCAATACCAAGCCTTCTGAGCCAACGCCCCAGCCTTTGGTGGATGAATTGAAAGACAGGTTAAAGATATAACCATTGGTGCCAGATGTTTGGGGTGTCCAGGTACTGCCTCCATTGCTCGTGGTTAAAATGGTACCCCCTTGTCCGGCAGCCCAGCCCTTGGTTGCAGAGGTAAAACGGATGCTATAAAGACCATTGACGGTGCCGGATGTTTGGGGCGTCCATGTACTGCCACCATTTGTGGTGGCGAGTATCCTGCCAGAGCCTGCAGACACATCGCCAACAATCCAGCCATTGTTGGCATCGGCAAAATAGACTGATGTAAAGTATTCACTGGCTGGTGTGGCTAGTCCGGAAGATTGGGCCGTCCAGTTTGCACCTGCATCGCTTGTTATGTAGATAGCACCTTCTGCACCAACGGCCCATCCTTTGGTAGCCGATGCAAAATATACGGCGGTGAAATAGGAGCCATTGACATTGGCTATGAATTTCTGTCTTGTCCATGTTGTACCGCCATTGGTAGTTGCATAAATTACGTAGCCCGCACCACTGCCGTCACTACCAACAATCCAGCCTTGTGTGGCCGAAAAGAAGTTCACGCCATACAGGTAATCCGTACCTGCCCCTGATTGTGCTGTCCATGTTGTGCCGCCATTGCTTGTAGTTCTGATAACGCCATTGTCGCCAACAGCCCAGCCTTGTGTAGCGGATACAAACCAAACACTGTTTAAGGAAGACGTTACACCCGATGATTGTGGTGTCCAGGTGCTACCTGCATCAGTGGTCATCAAAATTGAACCTTCGGAGCCAACTGCCCATCCCTGTGAGGCAGATGCGAAACTGGCTGAAGCAAAAGTTGATCTCGTTCCTGTGGTACGTCTTGTCCATGTAGTGCCACTATTACTGGTGGCTAGTACAATGCCTGCATTGCCCACAGCTATTGCCTGTGTGGCAGATCCCATGCAAACAGCCGTTAAGTTTTCATAAATATTGGTGATGCCCGATGTTTGCTGGCTCCAGGATGTGCCGCCATTGGTGGTGATATAAATGGTACCGCTGCTGCCTACCACATAACCATTGGTGGCGGATATGAAATGGATGCCATAAAAGGACTGAATAGTTGATATGGATTGTGATGTCCAGGTGCTGCCGCCATTGCTGGTAGTTATGATTTTTCCGCTTATGCCACATGCCCAGCCCTGCGTGGCCGAAACAAATGTTATTGAGCCAAGATAGGAGTGCCCGGATGTTTGCTGGCTCCAGGATGTGCCGCCATTACTGGTACCCAATATTTTTCCATCGCTTGTTGTGGCCCAGCCTGCCGTGGCTGATGCAAATTTTACAGCAGAAAAGGAAGATGTTGTTCCGGATGTTTGCGCCGCCCAGGTGCTGCCACCGTTACTCGTGGTTATGATGGTGCCCTGTACACCTACAGCCCAGCCTTGCGTGGTTGAGGTAAAGCAAACACCGGTAAGCCCATAACCGGAGTTGATGCTGGTGCTTTGTGCCGACCATGTTGTGCCGCCATTATTGGTGGTAATGATGGTAGCTTTATCGCCTACGGCCCAGCCCTGTGTGGCAGATATGAAGAACACGCTCCTGAGGCTGCTTACCGTGCCGGATGTTTGTTGTGTCCAGGTAGCACCGCCGTCTGTTGTTACTATTATGGTACCGTCATTGCCCACTGCCCAGCCTTGCGTGGCGGAGAACATGAAAGTGGCGTTTAGGCTGACACTTAAATAGGTAGTTCCTCCCTGTTTAAAAGGTGTGGTCCATGTTTGTGCTTTTGTGGTGCCATACTGTGTAAGCAGCAATAACATTGCCAGTGCAGTTATTTGGCAGCATCTGACAAAGAATTGGTTTTGTTTCTTGGTAGCAGGTTGTTTTTTCATGTTGTAGGTTTGCATTTTCATTAGGCAGCTAGTGTGCGGTGGTGGAGTATTTTTTTAGCGGGTCAATTTTTTGCGATAAATGTGTGGCTAATTTTATTCTTAAACTAAAAAAGTTTAATATTTATTTTTTAAATTTTTCACCCTTGCCTCAAAATCAAACTGGGTGGGCAATGGGTTCACTATTTTGGTAAATAGGTCCATTAGTTCGGTTGTGTGCAAGTGGCTTTTTTGATGTGCAATGTTGTAGTGTACAAGTTTGGTCCACATAACAGCTTTAAGTATTGTTTTGTTGCTGTTCCACATGAGTCCTTCTACCATCAGGCTTTTTTCAGAAAAGGCCATCAGGCTGGTTTCAATCGTAACTTCTTCCATCAGGTATGCAGGCCTTATATAGGATATTTGTGTTTGTGCAGAAACCCAGCCAATGCCTTCTTGTCTTGCCAGGTTGTATATATCCAGTCCATAGTTTTCAATTAATTGGTCGCCCCGGGCAGTAACGATGTAATCAATGTACCTGGAGTTGTTTAAGTGGTTAAAGGGATCGCAATCATGAAAACGGATTTTCATTTTGCTCTCTATTGTTTTCTTAAAAGTTTGCATATTGTTTAGTTGCTTAAATTTTCTATTACTATAGCTGTGGCACCACCACCGCCATTGCAAATGGCGGCAACACCATATTTGCCTGCTTTTTGTTGCAGGGCCGTTAGCAGCGTGCAGAGTATCCTTGCCCCAGAGGCTCCTAAAGGATGGCCCATTGCCACGGCACCACCATAAACGTTCAGTCTTTCTGTTTTGATGTTTAGCAGGCTTCGGTTGGCAATGGCCACTACTGCATAGGCTTCGTTGATTTCGAAATAATCAATATCCCTGATTGACAGTTTTGCCATGGCCAGTGCTTTTGAAATGGCGATAGCAGGTGAAGTGGCAAATTTTTCAGGTGCCTGTGCCGCATCAGCATAGGCCAGTATCCTGGCTATTGGTTTTAATGAATAGTCGCTTAGTGCCTGTGCCGATGACAGGAGAATTGCGGCTGCACCATCGTTTAGGTTGCTTGCATTGGCTGCTGTAACCGTTCCGTTTTCCTCAAATGCGGGTTTCAGTTTTGGCACTTTTTCAAGTATGATCTTGGCTATGTCTTCATCTTTTTCAAAGAGGGTATTTCCAGTTTTGCCTTGTATGTTTATGGGTACTATTTCATGTTTGAATTTTTCCTGTGTTGTTGCATCGATTGCTTTTTGATAGGATTCAATCGCAAAAGAATCCTGCTCTTCCCTCGAAATACCAAAGGTTCTTGCACATAATTCGGCTGCATTTGCCATGTGTTGTTGACTATAGGCATCCACCAACCCGTCTTTTAAAATACCGTCAACCAATTGTTCATTGCCCAATTTCATTTGCCTGCGTATGGGAAGGTAGTAAGGTGTATTGCTCATGCTTTCTGTGCCGCCAGCCATAATAAGGTTCGACTGGCCCAATTGAATTTGCTGGGCCCCCAGTACAGTGGCTTTTAAGCCAGATGAACATACTTTATTGATGGTAGTGCAATCTGTTCTGTTGTCAAGCCCAGCCAGTAACGATGCCTGGCGTGCAGGTGATTGCCCCAGGTTGGCAGATAGTGTATTGCCCAAGTAAACTTCGTCAATTGAGCCAGGTTGTAGCTGTACACTTTCGTAAGCTGCCTTTATAGCTATTGAGCCAAGTACGGTGGCACTGTAGCTTTGAAGCGAGCCGAGAAAGCCACCAATTGCCGTTCTTTTTGCTGACACTATGTACACGGGGTTCATTGTTGGTTCTATTTACTTAGTTGAATAACTTGTTCTTCCGTTAGGCCAATGATTGGTGGTGTTGCTATGCCCAACAGGTTTAAATAAATGCAGAGTGCTGCCCTGTGATGTATTTCATGTACTATCAGTGCCCGTAAGAAATTTCCGAGCTCAATTTGTTTTCCGTCCACAGAAGTTATTTTGTTGCGTAGGCAGCTATCTGTTAGTGTTTCAAATATGTTTATTGATTGCAGGTGCATTGCATCGAAATAGGCAAAGGGGCTTTCATATCCTTCTATTATTTCTTTGCCACAGCCTTTGTAGCTTGGCTTATTGCCAAGTGCAATGGCTGCAAATACATATCGCTCTATTGCTGCTATATGCCTTATCAGATCTCCAATGGTAAACTTTCTGGCACTGTATGTCCAATCAAGTTTGTCTTTTGGTATCACGTCTATCACAGTTTTGGTAATCCCCCTCGTTTTTTTGTAGTATGCTACAAATGTTTTGATATTTGTTATTTCCATTGTAATGATTATATACCAATCGGTATATTTTTAGTCAAAAAAATTAGGCTTTCAAATCCAGTATCAATTTTTCAAGATAGTCCATTGCAATGCTTAGGTCTTTGGACTTTTGCGTAACCTTGGCCTGCATGACGCTGCCTTCAATCAACGACATTAAAACCACTGCAATGGCAGTTGCATTGGTGCCGGATTTTATCTCGCCCCTGGCAATGCCACGCTTAACCTGGTTTTCAATAGAGGCTTTCCAGAAACTGAGTGCATTGGCTGCTTTTGCTTTTAGCTCAGGGTGTGTATCGTCTGCCTCTGTGGAGGTGTTAAGAATGGGGCATCCTGGTTTAAGAAAGGGGATGACTAAAAAATTCCGGTAAACTTTTGGATAAACCAGCAAACGCTCAATGCTGTTTTCTGTAGCTAAAATCTTGTTCTTTATATAATTGGTTACGTTGTTGAAATTGTAGTCAAAAGCAGCCAGTGCAACTTCATCCTTGTTTTCAAAATTGCCATAAATGCTCCCTTTGGTTAAACCGGTAGCTACTGTCATATCTGTGAGTGAAGTGCCGGCAAAGCCCTTGGCATTAAAAATGGGTGCCGTCTTTTCAATAATAAATTGCTTTGTCCTATCGCTTTTTGATGTGCTTACAGTCATAACGAATGTAAATATAGTATAAAAATATACCGATTGGTATTTTGTTGAAACTATTTTTAACAACTGCAGCAAGCTGGAGCAAAGTAGGTTTTGTATTGATTGTAAAAGTGGAGTTGTATGTTGTGGAATCTGTCACCATCATTCAATATATAAATGATGGTGACAGATTGTTTTATATATGTGATTTGTGGCAAGTCGATTACTCTTGCTTTAATAGTTGCAGCTATTTTAAATCGGGTTTACCTTTTCCTTCGGTCAATAATTTAAACAAGCTTTCTTGTATGTAAAAATCCCATGCTTTTTCGCATACATCATAGCATTCTATGCCGGGCACCAGGCCTATATGTGTAAAATGTATCTGCGTGGTATTATTGGTTGTAGAGATTTCCCATTTCATTGTAGTGTCTTTCCATTCTTCCTTGTCTTCAAGCCAATGTTTGCAACAGTCTATTACATGCCAGCCTATTTTTTGGTAAGGGATAGATTCGATAATTTTTATAGTCATAAAGGTTTCGCCAAAGCTTACGGTAAAAATATCATCAAGATTTTCTGCATTGCCTTTAACGTTGATTGTCCACCAGCTTGCAATATTGTTAATGCTATTAAATACTACTTGTGGCGTGGCATCCACCACAATGCTTGCCGTATAATTCTGTTGATTCATATTGTTGGCTATTTTGTTGTTTGTATTAATATCTCAATTTAAAGGCATCTCTTTCAATAGTCTTATACTGGTGTGGTTATTTCAGCAGTATGAATTGTCCCAGGTGGTAGGAGAGGTGGCAGGTCCTGGTGAGGATGATGTTTAATTTGTTGCGATGTGGTTGCTTTACAAAATCTTCGTTAGAAACAGCCGTATGTTTTTGGAACCACTCTTCTGGTTGTAGGCTATCGAATCTTTGTGCCAATATCTCGTTTGAGTTTTTCCAGTATGCCCTTAGCTCTTGTGCGGAAGGGATTGGAGCCATTGATTTGTCGGGCGACTTGATGAACATTTCATGTAGCTCGGGATATATTTTATCGCCCAGGTCCAATAACCGCAACATGTCGTCATGTATGGCTATCAGATGCCCAACCAGATACACACCCCTGTTTTTATTTGGGGCAATTTCTTTTAGCAACTGTTCGTCTGTAATGGAATTGAGTGCTGTATCAAATTGTTTAAGTAATGTGTTCCAGCTATCCAATACCATTTTGACCATTGTTTGAGTAGTGTCCATTTGTGTCTGTTTTTGATGGATGAAATTTTTTGTTTCACAAAATTATTATGGACATGCAAATTGTATAAGGTGCAAAATAGACTTCTTGAAGGGGCAATTTGGACAGCCTTATTATTTACTTTTACAAAAAAGAATAATGAAACATCTTACCATTGTAGTGCCCAATGGCGAGGGCAATAACCTAAGCAGTATCGTAGGAGCCTATAAGATTTTTACAAGGGCCAATGCGTATTGGCAGAAGATGGGCAGAAGGGCATTGTTTAAAATTGAAGTGGCAGGCATCTCCAAAAAAGTGGAATATTATGACGGGCTGTTTGCAGTAAAACCGCATACCCATATTTCAGCGATTGCCAAAACCAATCTCATCATCATCCCATCCTTGAACCATCACTATCAACAAGCCATTCAGCAAAACCAGTTGTTGATTGACTGGGTTCAAAAACAGTATGGGCAAGGGGCATCAGTAGCCAGTATATGCACGGGTGCATTCATACTGGCATCGGCAGGTTTGTTGGATGGAAGGGCATGCTCTACGCACTGGTCTGCTACAAATGATTTCAGGGCAATGTTCCCACAGGTTAACCTACAGGCTGATCAATTGATTACGGATGAAAATGGGATCTATACCAATGGTGGTGCCTATTCATTCCTGAACCTGATGATCTTTTTGGTAGAGAAATATTTTGACCGGCAAACGGCTATCTTTTGTTCCAAAGTATTCCAGATTGAAATGGACAGGAATAGCCAGTCGGCATTTAGCATATTTACAGGACAAAAGTCGCATGGGGATGAAGTGATTAAAAAAGCACAGGCATATATTGAAAAGAACCTGGATGAAAAAATATCTGTTGAGCATTTGTCGGCCATGTTTGCTGTAGGCAGGCGGAATTTTGACCGGAGGTTCATTAAGGCCACAGGTAACACACCTGTTGAATATGCACAACGGGTAAAAATTGAATCAGCAAAAAAAGCATTGGAAACAAGCCGTAAAACAATCAATGAAGTGATGTATGAAGTGGGCTATGCCGATGTGAAAGCATTTCGGGAAGTATTCAGGAAGATAACTGGAATGTCGCCCATAGCATACAAAGGCAAGTACAATAAGGATGCAGCTTTTATGGCTTAGCAATAACATTGCTGTTGTACCTAACCATTGAATAAACTATGCTGGCTGGCTGTATGCAGGTTTCGCCACACCCTGTTGATTTCGGTTTCCGGATTGGCTGCCTGCATGCCGCAGTAGGGGTACAGTTCATCTACAACTCTCCTGGCGGTATATGCCAGTTGTTTGCTGGCATAACTAAGCTCCTGCAATAGCTGTGCATCGATGGAATTGTATGCTATACATGCTTTCCATGAACGGGTTGCCGTTGCATAAAATATTTTTCTTGCATCTTCCAAATGTTGTATGCCCGCTGTTAGGGATGCATGTATGGTAGGGGATTTTGATTGAAGCAAGGGCTTGCATATATCCAAGAAACGCATCGCCATACCGCTGCTGTTTACAGCCAATGTTGTTTCGGCAAACTGCAGAAAAGGGAATTGGTAAATGGGTTGTTCCAAAATTGCATGGTTGCTGTTGATGAGGAAGGTCCTGTTTTTGTCAACCACAATATTGTTTGCTTCAAAGCTGTTGCTGCCAGTGGCAAGCATGCCTACCTGTTTCCAGCTTTTATGTATGGTTACTTCATTTGGTAATAGTAAGAAAGATTGAACAACGGGGCTTCCATCCATGTTTTTCAATAGCTGTCCATCAACTTCAATAATGCAGTTGGCGGTAAAGGCAGTGGCGTGGTTGGCTCCCGTTGCATAATCCCAATGGCCGGTTATGGTATAACCTGTTGCTGTTTGCCTGGCAATGCCAGAAGCTTTGCCGCTACCTGCAAGACAGTTCCTTCTGTCCGAAAAGATGACGGCAGCCAATGCTTTATCAAGGAAGCCAACAAACCAGCCTGCACCTGCACAAAGGGTAACAGTCCAACCAAGGGAGCCATCTGTCCATGCCAATGCTTCTTCCAATTGCAATGCATTGGGCAAGTCAAGTTCAAGGCCTTGGTAAGCTTTGGGCACGAATAATTGAAACCATCGCTGTTCGTAAATAAGCTGCAATTGTTGTGGGTGCAATTGTTTCAAGCCTTCGGCTTCGGCAGCAAGGCTGCGGATGGTTGTTACAAGTTGTGGTGCTATATGTACGGAAGGATGTTCAATCATGCTATCGTTTTTTTATCCTGCTGAATTATTTTCCGCCATTCATAATAGCCAAACAGGGCTACTATAAACAGGAATAACGTCAATGCTGCAAAGAGTGGCAATTGTTTGTAGGCAAGCAATGGTATGGCAAACAGGTTGGAAATATTAAGCAGTACCCAATTTTCTATTTTACGTTTTGACAGCAGCCACATGCCTGCCCATGCCGTGGCACTTACCCATGCATCCCAAAAAGGAACTGTTGAAGGGGTGTAGTATTTTAGCAAGAACACAAGCAATGCGAAACTGATGGCCACTATCCAGGCAACTACTATCCAATCTTTGCGTGTACAGTAACTGATTTTGACAGCAGGCCTGTTCTTCTTTTTTACCCAGTACCACCAACCGTAAACGCTCATTATAACATAGTAAACATTCAGTATGCTTTCTGCATACAGTCCTGCCACTGATAGAATATAAATGGTAATTGCAGTGCTTGCAATACCTGTTGGGTACAGCCATATTTTGTTTGCCTTGGCCAGTAGCACTTCTGCAACGCCCAGTATTACTGCCAGCCATTGCAGGGCATCTGTTTCTTTGATCTGTAGCCAGAACAGGTTCCACCATTCGTGTAAGCTCATGTCAGGTTGTGTTGAATAATAGTAAATGGTTACTCAAATAGTGGTGGGCAATGCAAATACATGCTGTGTTGTTATCCTTTGTTCCCTACGCCGGCATTACCCGTATCAGGTGTATGAAAAAATGCTGCTGCAATTTTTCAATGGGTATAATCTCAGCCTGTTTTTCATCGAAAAGAATGGTAAAACCTGCCATCTTTCCGTAAGGCACCCCTTGAGTATGCTGTAAAGATAGGGGTATAAACTTAGCAATGGCTTGAAGCATTGGTGTTACGCAATTGTTTCCATGTTGTTATAGCAGTATTACCGATGCGTTATTTATACTTTAATTCGATAATGCCCCTTGGTAACTGTTGGCGTTAAGAGGTTGCTTTGTGTAACCAAATCCATTTTAGATGAATAGATTGATGGGTGTTTGTTTCCTGTTGACGGTGTTTGCAAATGCCATGGCACAGCACCAGACAGAGAACCTGATAATTGTGACATTGGATGGGATGCGTTGGCAGGAAGTGTTTGGCGGGGCAGATACCACACTGATTAAAAACCCACGGTACACTAAGGATATACAGGGAACGAATTACCTTTTTGGCGGCAGCACGGCACAGGAGAAGCGTACCAAACTGTTCCCTTTTTTATGGAACGTGGTAGCCAGGGAAGGACAGTTGTACGGTAATAGGAAATTGGGCAACTATGTAAACAATGCCAACCCTTATAAGTTTTCTTACCCGGGTTATAATGAAATCTTTACAGGCTATCCGGATACAGCAGTCAATTCAAACGATAAGGTGCTAAACAGGAATACCAATGTATTGGAGTTTATCAATAAGCAGCAAGGATACCAAAACAGGGTAGCGGTATTTGCTACATGGGATGTGTTCCCTTATATATTCAACAAGGAGCGGAGCGGTATTTACATGAATGCCGATATGGATACTGCCCAGTCAGCCAATCCAGCCATGAAACTGATTAATGACATGCAGTTACTTACCAGCAAGCCTATTGATGTAAGGCCCGATATTTTTACCTATATGGCCGCACGTGAATACATGAAGGTATATCAACCGAAGGTATTGTACATAGCATTGGATGAGACAGACGATTTTGCACACAATGGCATGTATGATCAGTATTTGCGGAGTGCCAATGCTGCTGATAGGATGATAGCCGACCTTTGGTCGTACATACAATCATCTGCTTATTATGCCAATAAGACCACTTTGATGATTACTTGCGACCACGGTAGGGGAGAGAAGGATAATTGGGTGGATCACGGTGACGAAATTGCTGAATCGGGCCAGGTATGGATTGCTGCAATGGGGCCGGATTCTGCACCAATTGGTGAAGCGTCTTCTAACCAGACCATTTACCAGAAACAGTTGGCTGCAACTTTCGCATCGCTGTTGGGCTTCGAATTTACAGCCAACCATCCTGTGGGTTTCCAGATTGCCGGAATACGTTCTGCGGTTCAGCAAACCGTTATGGCAAAACCTGTTTACAATACGGGTAATAGTAAATAGTACTGCTTATTTTTTCTTGGCTGCGGCTTTTTTGGCGGCCTTTTTTGCTGCCGGTTTGGGCTTTGGTATTACGGATTTGGTCGCCGGTGTTTCTGCCTTTTTCTTTGGAGCTTCAATTTTAAAGCCTTTGGCAAAAATCTTGGCGGCCTTTTTTACCCTTGCTTCAAACTCTTTGCCGCCAAGTGCGGTTTTTAAGTCGAGGAAAGCTGCTTCAATTTTTTGTGCTATTTTTTCGCGGGCCTGTTTTTTAGGGGAGCTGTTCTTTTTGTCCATTGTATGTAAGATTAGTTAACACAAAAATAATATGGAAACCGCCTTTTCAATGTTAAGTTTTCCTATTGATGCAGTTTTGGAGTAAATGGCACTCTTTTAAACAAGCGGTGGGTTGATGGGCTGTTGCATGTACAAGGCCGGTAATATTTTCTTAATGGACCCGTAACATTTATTTTACTTGCAGGAAAGTTAGTGGTAACAATGCAAGGATAGGTTTGTGCAAAATAAGCAGATGCTGACCCAGTTGCGGCTTAGGCCATTTTGTTTTATGTTGATTGGTATGCTGTTGTGTTTTGGCATCACCAGCAGTGTGGTTATGTCTAAGGCTTACAGTTTTCAATACTTCAATCAATACCATAACGACTGGCTGAACCGATTTTTTATAGGCTATACTTTTATGGGCGATGGGCTAATAAGCATATTGGCTGTAATAGCCCTGCTTTTGTTTAAAAAATATAAAGAAGCATTGCTATTGTTAGTGGCATTCCTGTCATCAGGTTTACTATCGTGCCTGCTAAAGAACCTGTTCAGTTTGCCCAGGCCCAAACTTTATTTTGAGCAGACGCACCTTCTGTATGGCCAATTTATAGAAGGGGTCACTTTATCCAACAACAGTTCGTTTCCCTCAGGTCATACTACTTCTGCGTTTGCCATGGCAACAGTTGTTGTGTTATTGTCCAATAACAAATTGTTTTCTTTTATGTCCATAACAGCCGCCTTATTGGTTGCTTATTCCCGCATGTATCTTGGTCAGCATTTTCTGCAAGATGTAACTGCAGGTGCAGTACTGGGCATTGTTTGTGCTATGGGCAGTTATTATTGCATCTACCAAAAACAGGTAACAATAAAATGGTGGAAAAAGAACAAGTATTCCATGAACCAGGAAATTTCGCCGCAATGGAACTAGCGTTTGCACATAAGTTTTTTGCCAATAAAAAAATCATGCAACTGGCCCGTTTTATAGTAACGGGCTTTGTTGGTTTATTGATCGATTTCTTGTGTACATGGTTATGTAAGGAGCAGTTGCATTGGAATAAGTACTTCTCTAACGGCATCGGCTTCTCTATTGCAGTCATCAATAATTATGTACTCAATAGAATATGGACCTTTAAAAGCAAAGACAGCTCCATTGCAAAACAGTTTGCTGTTTTTCTGCTCATTTCTATTATCGGGCTTTGCATCAGCACTTGCTTTTTGTACCTGATACATCAGCAATTGCATGTTCCTTTCTACATTAGCAAAGCTGTTGTGGTATTGATTGTTTTTGTATGGAACTATGCTGCCAACAGCAGGCTAACCTTTAAGAAGCATTGAACTACAATAAGAAAATATGGTTGCTTATATGCCTTGCCACTTTAGCTAGGATTGTTATGGCATGCACGGTAGAGCTTGGTAACGATGAAGTGTATTACTGGACCTATGCCTTGCATCTTCAATACAATTATTTTGACCACCCGCCAATGGTTGGCTTGCTCATCAGGCTTACAACTGCCAACCTTTTATTGCATACCGAACTGTTTGTAAGGTTGGGTGCCATTGTATCGGCAGCAATATGTACAGGGCTTGTTTACCGTATTGGCAGGCTTATAAACAACGAACGCACTGGCTGGTATGCTGCATTGCTGTACACGGCATCCCTGTACTGCAGCATTGTGGGGGGTACCTTTATTTTGCCCGATAGCCCACAAATGATTTTCTGGCTATGGGGGCTGTTGCTACTCTTTAAAATAAAGCAGGCATATACAAAGGAGCAACAGGCAACCCAGTTGTGGCTTTGGTTTGGGCTTGTGGCCGGGCTGTGCATCATGAGCAAAATACATGGCGTGTTTTTATGGATTGCAGTAGGTTTGTATGCATTGCTGATGGACAGGAAATGGCTATTGAAAAAAGAAATGTACCTGGCAATTATTGTGTCGGTTGTTATTGCTTCGCCAATTGTTGTATGGAATGTGCAGAACAATTTTATTACCTATACGTATCACGGCAATCGCGTTAATTTAAACGGCGGTGGATTCAATATAGAAAGCTTTGGCAGGGAACTATTGGGCGGTTTGTTCTATAACAATCCCATCAATTTTGTGCTTATCTGGATAAGCGTATTCAGTATCGGAAAACTGAACCATAATAAAAAGGATGTGCAGTTGTTGTTGCTATGTGGCTTGCCACTGATTCTTGTACTGCTTGGCATTTCCATGTTCAGGGATACATTCCCCCACTGGTCGGGCCCGGGCTATACGGCACTTGTATTGGTAGCGGCTATTTACTTGGATGGCAAGCTGCCAAAGCATTTTACAAGGGTGCCTAACAGTATCAAAGCCGCCTTGACATTGATATTTGTGGTAGCAGTTGCAGGGGTAGGTGTTATCCGGTATTATCCCGGCACACTATCAACTGCCAGGGCCAATAACCTGGGCGATGGCGATTTTACATTAGATATGTATGGCTGGAAACAGACAGGCCATGCAATAGATTCGTTATGCAAGGCAGATATTGCCAATGGTACCATGCCCAGCCATTCGCCTTTTGTTGTGAACAAATGGTTCCCTGCTGCACATATAGATTTTTATGTGGTACCACTTGCACAGCAAACAACCTATGCTATGGGTGAGCTGTTTGACCTGCACCATTATCAATGGCTGAATAAATACAAACCTGCTTTAAAGAAACAGGATGATGCTTATTTTATCATGCCATCCAATAACTTTAGCGAAGACCATATTGCTTACTACAAAGCCCGGTTCGATTCGGTGTATGCACCCGTTACCATACCCATTTATAGAAGCAATGTATTGTGCAAGCAGGTATTCGTTTACCGGCTAAAAGGGTATAAGGGATAGTGGTTGCAGTTATTGTTTGGCTGCCGTTCTTTTTCTGTCCACAATTTCTTTTAAAGCCGGCTCCACTGCTAGTGCATGGCCGCTACCAAAAGTTACCATTACCTTATTGTAAGTGTTCAAGGCCTGGTCAATCTTTGATAGCAGGATGCTGTCCCTGACCATCTTCGATGTTCTGCCTACTGCACAGAACTTGCAGCTATTATTGATGTAATCGAATGCTTCTATGTCAAAATCCTTGATGTTGAAATCGTGACCTATATTTTTTTTGTATAGACCCTTAAAATAGGTAATGTCCTGTTCCTGCTTTGTTAGCGGGAACCCATTCTTTACAAAATGCCTGGCAATGATGCGGTTGAATACACTGTCAAACGGTTCGTTTTTGTATGCACCATAATGGTAGGGTATGGCAATGCGTTCCACTACATAATACAGGAACATATCGCTTTTTGGCTGCTTCTGCAAAGTCAGGGCAAACTCCGTTTTCGCATCCATGTCACCGTTCTGCATGTGTATGCCTGCCTGGTCGGCATAAAATTTCAGTGTACCTGTTTCGCCATCTTTTTTGATTGCTTCGTTAAGCGATGCGTAATGCATGCTGTCTGGTATCTGCCCGCCTTCATTAAAGGCAATTTGTGGTTGCAGTTCCTTAAAGTATTTGCCTATAATGCCAAATTGCGGGTGGCTGCTATCCACATCATGCACACAGCCGATAAAAACAATCCGCTTGCCGTTGTTCTGCACATCAATCACATAAGGCGTTTTAACGGTGTCCATTATTTTACCTACTTCTATATAGTTTTTTGTGGTATAGGTTACGGGTTGGTGACCCTGTTGCGTGTTGTTGTTGATGCACGAACAACAACACAATAGCAGTAATAGGTAAATATTTCTTGGCATGTGATAGCCGTTAGTTTGGCAACGCAAAAATAATTGCTTGCACACGAAGGTTTATGAAAAATGATTTGTTCTTTTACAGGTACACTTTAACAATGAGGGTAATGAAAAAAATAATTGCAGTTGGCCTGTTACTGCTTTTGGTAAACATGGGTTATAGCCAAAAGATACGTAAAGTAAAAATGGACGATGTGGTAAAAATGATTGATACCAGCAGCGTACCCATTATTGTTAATTTTTGGGCAAGTTGGTGTGTGCCATGCGTGCACGAGATTCCCTGGTTTGAAAAAGCCGTTGCAGAGCTGAAAGGCAAGCAGGTGAAACTGGTATTGGTAAGCCTTGATTTTGTCAGCGACTATCCTGCAAAACTCAAAGCCTTTGTAAAGGAAAAAGGTTACCAGTCAACCATTGTTTGGCTGGATGAAACAGATGCCAATTCCTTCTGCCCCAAAATAGACACGGCATGGAGCGGCACCATACCTGCTACCATTATGGTTAACAATAAGACGCACTATCGCCAGTTCTTTGGAGAGCAAGTGCCGGAGCCAAGGTTTAAACAAGAACTTCAAAAATTAGTGGAATAACTGTTGCTCCTCTTCTTCCGCATCCAACTGTTTCAGTTTCTTTATTAGGTGAATGCAGTAACCAAGTGCAGCAAGGCTTGCAATGGCCAGCAATATACCCAGGTAGCTCTGGTAAATAACACCTTCGGCAATTGCATAGCTGTTTAATGCAATAATGGTAAGAATGGCCAATGTTTGAAGCAATTTGGGGTTTGGCATAACAAAAGTTTTGGTTTGTAGATGCCTCTATGATTCAAACGGCAAGCGTTTCCATAAAAAAAGAAAATATTTTCTGGGATTTATTTCGCCACTTCGATCTTTACTTTCTTGTTCTTGATACGCTCGTTCTTGATGAGCTGTAAGGCATGACCCACTTTTAGCTTTCTTACGGCAACAAACGAAAAGAAGTCCTTTACTTCTATCAGGCCAATGTCTTCCTTTTTCAGTTGCCCTTTGTTGCTTAAAAAACCAACAATGTCAATCTTGTTCACTTTGTCCTTTTTGCCGGCAGCAATAAACAGGGTACTCCATTTGGGTTTGTCGGGCAGGGGGCTGTTTTCGGGCACATTCAACTGTTCAACATCTACATTGATGTAACTGGGTATCTTTTCTTCCGATGAAAGTATCAGTATGGCAGTGCCCGTGGCATCCATACGTGCCGTGCGGCCGTTGCGATGCGTAAATATTTCTTCTGTGTGCGGTAAATGATAGTGTATAATATAACGTATATTGGGTATGTCCAGCCCACGTGCAGCAAGGTCGGTTGTAATAAGCACATTGGTACTGCCGTTGCGGAACTTGCACAGGGCACTGTCACGTTCCTGCTGCTCCATGGCACCGTGGTAAAACTCGTTTACAATTCCTTTTTGTGCCAGCAAGGTACTGGTACGTTCAACAGATTCGCGATGGTTGCAAAATACAATGGCCGACCTGTCGCCCAGGTAGCACAATAGTTTGAACAGGGTATCTACCTTGTCTTTTTCGCCAGAAAGTATGCTTTGCACGGCCAGCTTTTCGGCAGGCAGTTCATCATCGCTTAAAAAATTCAATTGCCTTGCATTGTTCAGCCCAATGAACCCGGGCACATCAACCGCTTCGGTGGCAGAAGTAAGTATGCGTTTCTTGATATTGGGCAGGGAGCCAATGATGAAAGACATTTCTTCTGTAAAGCCAAATTCAAGCGATTTGTCAAACTCATCCAGCACCAATGTCTCAATGCTTGGTAAAGTAATGTTGCCACGGCGTATATGGTCTGCCAGCCTTCCGGGTGTGCCCACCAATAATGCAGGTGGCTGTATCAGGTTGTTCTCTTCTGTTTCCCTTTTATGGCCGCCATAGCAGCAGGTTATTTTTAAACCGGTGCCCATTTGCTTAAACACGTCTTCAATCTGTTGTGCCAGCTCACGAGAGGGTACTATGATCATGGCCTGTGTCTGTTTCTTGCTGCCATCCAATAACTGTAATAGGGGTAGTAAAAAAGCAAGTGTCTTTCCTGAGCCTGTGGCCGATAGTAGCACAACATCGCCTTCCTGTTGGTTTGCTTCCATTGATGCTGCCTGCATTTCGTTGAGTGCATCAATCTTTAAATTGGACAGTACCGTTTCTATTGAATATGTTTTCTGTTGCATTGCTGCGAAAGTACAAAACTTTATACGTAGGGCGGTGTTGGTTCGGGCAACAGTGCAGGCAGGGGCTTTCGTGGCGTCGCACCCATCGGGCAATGGGACAGTTCCCGGCAGGACGTCATCCAATCAGGTACTTTGCATAAGGTATCTTTTTCAGCAGGTAAACCAGTGCAAAAGATACCAGGAAGCAGGATAGGGTAATAACAGGTATGCTGAGTATAGGGTTAAACAGGCTGTACCTGAACCCATATTGGTTAAAGAGCGTTAACACCAATATGTGTATGAGGAATATACCATAACTGTGCTGGCATACTAGGTCGGTTATTTTCTGGAATGTACTGCCTGCCTTTATGGTGCTGTGTTTGAATAGCAGGTAAACGCTTGATGAGAGTATGACGATATTGGGGGTAAGCCCTGCCAAAAAGGATTCATTGAGTTCATGGTCCCTTTGGGTTAAATAATACGTGCCCCATACCGTGAAGCTAAAACTGGCCAGCAATAGTATCCAAAGCAGTACCGTGTTGGGCTTTTGCTGTTCGGCAAAAAGGTAATTGCCAAGAATCAGGTAGCCGATGAAGCCGGTAAAATAACTGAAGTCGAAATGCGTATCCACATTTTCCGTAAATGGCTTTAGGGTCAGGTAGGCAAACCAAATGGCCAGAAACAGGCGTATCTCTTTGCGTGAGCAGTACCTTACCCATTTGCTGATAAAGGGAAACAGTAGGTACATGCTCAGTATCATGCATACAAACCATAAATGCACGGCAGAGCCGTTTACGATTTCGCCAAAAATGAAATAGGCTTTTTCGTATATGCTTTGCTGTGTGCCAAACAGGAATTTGCTGTTGTAGTACAGCAGGTAAAAAATGCTCCAGAAGAGAAAGGGTAGGGCTATGCGTTTGCCTGTTTTTGCAAAGAAGCCTTGTAGGTTGCCATCGTACTTGTTCAATGCAAACGTGCCCGAAAGCATTACAAATATGGGTACGCACCAGCGTACACTTGCCCCGTATATATTGCCTGCCCACCAGTGGGTGTTTGACAGTTTACCAAAATTGCCGTTCACATCTGCAGCCACATGCAACAGCATTACGCCCAATGTGGCCCATGCCCTTAAGCTATTGGCCCAGTTGTATGTATTGGCAATTGGTGGCTGTGTCTGTTTCAATGTATGGCGTTTTGCATGTTACAATGTTAGCAAATAACGCAATAAACAAACAAACTTGTGGTGCCTGCAAGTATTTTCAATGCGATTGGCAACCCGTTATATCATCATTTTCCATACGTTTCTTTCCGACTGGCGGCCCCAGTCTTTGGTGCTTTTCTTAAGCTGTTGCAGCAGGTCGCTGTAGTTGGATTTCTTTCCTTTTTTGGGGGCTGCTATATCTGCTTCTTTAACGTCTATCAGTTCCACTTTTGTGGCAAACCATGTGGTATTTATTCTCGGGATGGCTATGCCTAAAATCATTCCGGGCAAGCCAGTAAAGCTTTCGGGCCCACCACTGCTTTGAATGATGTCTGTATAAAAAGCAATCACGTAAACACTGTCCATTATTTTGCCAACGGCTTTCCTACACTCAATGCCCGCAATGGTCCTGGTATCGCTGGTTATACGCCAATCTATCTTTACCAGGCTATCCTGTATAAGGAATATGCTTTCGAAAATATTTTTTTGCGATACGGTCTGCTGCTGTTGCAGGTCGTTGTAAATAATATTGTCCGTTGTCCTGTCCTGCATCCAGTCGGGTACTTTCTGAAAGCCCTGTGGTGCATCTTTGCCCACTTTATACAAGGTCTTGTTTTCGTTAAAGTAAAGGTCAAAGTACGTGGTCTGTATTTTAGGGAGCATCTTTTTCATGTTCTGCTTCCAAAGGTTGTCATCGTCGCCACTCCAGCTTTCATCCACTTCTTTGTGCATGTTCAGTTGCTTCTCAAACTCGATTTTGCCCTTGGTTATAAATATTTGCTGTGCCCTTGCATTCAGGGTTACCAATACAAATAATATATACAGTATATGTTTCATGGTCAATTTTTGTTTAAGGTTATTTTTGCATACCGCCTTTGCTAAAGTTCCAAACAAAGCTCAATAAAAAGTACTGTGCCAATTGCTGGTACGTATTTTCAGTCAGGGTAGTAGAGTTTATGCTACGCCTGTAACCCCTGTTCTGGTCCAGGATGTCGAAAGCAGATATACGTATCTGTCCCTTATCGTTCTTTAGAATTTTTCTTGCCAAATAACTGTTCCATACGGTTACGTTATTGTTGCCACTAAATAGCTGTGTCTTTTGACGTATCTCTGTTTCTATGGAATTGTTCAGTTCCAGCTTCCAAGGCAATTGAAGGTTGAAGTCGATATTGAGATCGACACTCCAATAATTGGTATTGATTTCTGGACGGATAGATGATGTGGACATATTGTAATTGATACCACTCCACAACCACACATTGTACAGCTTTTCTTTCTCTTTGCCCAGGTTGATGTTGATGTTGTGGCGGGTAGACCTCGTGTCGTTCTTTAACGCATTAACAAAGCTGGTACTATTGGTTACGTTGTATGAATAGCTGATATTGAAATCCATATCAAGCTTCTGCAGCTTGCAGTTATAGCCAAGGTTGCCACCATAGTTGTTATTGCCGTTGGCATTGATGTATTGGCTTGTTGTTTTGCCAACGGAATCGGTAAACTGGTTACTGCGTATGGCATTTTCGGTAAAATTGTAATTGATACCAAGCCAGTAGCCCCTGTTTTTCAACACCTGGTAATTGTTCATGTTCAGGTTTATCCTGTGATTGAATTCCTGTTTAAGGTTGGCATTGCCCAACTGTACAAACAACGGATTGGTATTGTCGGCCACCGGTTGTATCTGCTGTATGGAAGGTTGCCTGGTACTGCCGTTATAGCTTACAGTGACCCTTTTGTTTGCATTGAACTTATATACAAAATTTGCCCTCGGAAAAAGATTGGTATAGTTGTATTTGGTAACGGAATCTTTAAGCAGGTCCTTTTGTTTAAAAGCAGCAAAGGCAATATCGCCACCTAACGAAATATTGACTTTCTTTTTATTGAACCGGATGGTAGAGCCTACTTTATTGGTTATAATATTAAAGTCGTAATCGTTGCTGTACTTGGTATTTAACGCATCGTATTTGCCCGCTGCGGTTTTATCGTAGCTCAATATCTTGTTCTCGTATTTGTTGATGTTGATGCCATAGCTCACTTCCAATGTGGTATTCTTGGCAAGCTGTTCGGTATAGGCCAACCTGCTATTCAATGTGTTGCTGTTGATGCCGTTTATTTTTTTCTGGTCAGTAGTGTCCCTTCTAAAAATGGTTTCTGTTTTATCGTAATAGTCATTTAGGGAGTAAAGGAAACCATCTGTATTGCTCTCGTTGAATGCCTGGTCAATATTCAACGACAATGTCCTGCCTATTTTCTTGAACCTTTTCCTTAACAGCAAACTGCTTTTAAAGCTTTGGTTATCGCCGGCTGAACTTACGTTGCGTCTACTGGTGTTCACAAATTTGTTGAAGGCGTTCATGGCATCGCTGTAATAATTGCTGTAACCATTTACGGTGCCCTTGGTGCCAACAACCGAAAGTTTTGCGGAGAAGAAGCTGTCTACCATCCAATCGAAACTACCGTTCATGGAATGGCGGTCTTTGTTGCCATACACATTCCTTGTTTCGTGGTTAAAGAAAAGTGTATCCGGCAAAATGGATTGCGATACGGTACTGCCACCACCATTGTTGATGATTTTTGAATAGCGGTAACTGCCATTCAGGCTTTGTTTATCGTTCTGGAATTTATTGGCATAATTTAAACCTGCACTCCAGCTTTTGGGTATGCCTTCTCCCCAATAATTGCTGTTGTCAAAGCCGTCGCCACCGCCATAGCTCATGAACATGCTGCCATCATCGGTCATTTGCATATCGCCGCCGCCCTGGTCGCCATATTTGCCCCTTTCGTCCCAGTTCAAACCGGTTTTGCCCGTGCTGCTGGCTATGCCATAAACGGAGAATTTCCGTTTCTTTTTAAAAGAGTTGGCCATTAAACTGTTGTTCCATACATCGTTGGGGCCAGCACCTGCTTCCACTTTGCCAAACCAGCCCTTCTTGGCATCGTCTTTCAGCTTTAGGTTTATCGTTCGGGTAGTTTGCCCGTCATCTATACCCGTAAAAGTTGCCTGGTCGCTTTTCTTGTCAAATACCTGTACCTCATTCACCATTTTTGCATTCAGGTTCTTGGTGGCAATGGTTGGGTCATCGCCAAAAAACTCTTCGCCATCCACCATCACTTTTTCTACCTTGGTACCCTGTGCGGTAATGTTGCCATTTTTGTCAACCTGTATGCCGGGAAACTTTTTCAGCAGGTCTTCTACCGATGCTCCTTCCTTTACTTTAAAACTGTCGGCCTTATACACAATCGTATCGCCTTTCATCCTTACGGCCGCTATCTTTTGTACCACCGTAACGTCCGATAGCAAGTGGGCCTTGGTGGTAAGCATCACTTTGCCAAGGTCTATATTGCTATTGTCCTGTATGGTTAATGTATCGTAATAATCTGCATAGCTTGGGTAAGATACCAGCATCAGGTACTTGCCTGCATTCAGGCCACTGAGGTTAAAGATGCCGTCTTCCTTACTTCGTGTGAATTTGTACAGCACAGAGTCTTTGCTTCTTAAAATGCTGACAACGGCATGCGTGAGGTTCTGCTTGCTAAAGGTATCTGTAATGCTTCCTTTAATACTTCCCTTTTGGGCAAAGCAAAAATGTACCAATAAGGCAAAAAGCAGCAGCAGGGTTAGTTTTTTCATGCAGAGTTTGATAGGTATTTGAATAATAAGACTAAAGAAGTCGCAAAATCCATAAATTGTACAACCAATAAAAACCGCTCATCCCAATTTTTAGTTAATTGTTTGTATATCTGTAAAATGATAATATGAGTAAAGAGCCCGACAAAACATCAAATGCCGCAAAGACCAGAATAGTTGCCCCTGCCAACAAAAAATATGAAGAAGCCCATTTTGTTGATACCAAAAAAACTGTTTGGAACTACTCTTTGTTTACGAATGAAGATGTGGCCAATTTTCAGAATGGGACGCATTACAAATTATATGAACATTTTGGCAACAAACAATTAACCGTACTGAACACAGCAGGTACTTATTTTTCTGTATGGGCACCCAATGCAACTTTTGTATCGGTTATTGGCTATTTCAATAAATGGAACACACTGTCGCACCCACTGCATGTAAGGCAGGATGGAAGCGGTATATGGGAAGGCTTTATACCCAACATACTTGCAGGCGAGGCTTATAAGTACCATATACATGGCTTTAAGGGACTAAAGTTGGACAAGGGCGACCCTTATGCCCACCTATGGGAAAAGCGGCCCTTTACTGCAAGCATTGCATGGGGCACTTTTTATGAATGGAAGGACCAACAGTGGATGAAGGAAAGGAAAAAGCACAACGCTTTGAATGCTCCGTGGAGTGTTTATGAAGTACACTTGGCAAGTTGGATGCGGCCTGATAAAAATGATGAAGAATCCTATAACACATATGCAGAAATAACTGCACGTTTGGTGCCTTATGTAAAACAGATGGGTTTTACGCATATCGAATTGATGCCTGTTATGGAGCATCCATTTGATGGAAGCTGGGGCTACCAGGGCACGGGTTATTTTGCACCAACTTCGCGTTTTGGTAGTCCACAGGACTTTGCTGCAATGGTGGAAGCTTTCCATATGGAAGGCATTGGCGTGATACTGGACTGGGTTCCTTCGCATTTTCCTTATGATGCACATGGACTGTTTATGTTTGATGGCACACATACGTATGAGTATGCCGATATGCGTAAGGGCTACCATCCAGATTGGAACAGTTATATTTTCAACTACAAGCGGGGAGAGGTGAAGAGCTTTTTGATCAGTGCGGCCAGGTTCTGGTTCGACAGGTTCCATATTGATGGCATCCGGGTAGATGCCGTATCATCCATGCTAAGGCTCGATTATAGCCGCAACGAAGGACAGTGGGAGCCCAATGAGTTTGGTGGCAACGGTAACATGGAAGCCATTGCATTTATCAAGGACCTGAACGAAACATTGTACAGGGATTTTCCGGATATACAGACCATTGCCGAGGAAGCTTCTGACTGGCCGGGAATCAGCAAGCCCACTTTTGAGGACGGAATGGGCTTTGGTATGAAATGGATGATGGGCTGGATGCATGATACCTTGCGGTATTTTAAACGTGACCCGATGTTCCGCCAGTTCCATCAAAACGATTTCACGTTTAGTATGATGTATTTTTATGACGAGAATTTCATGATGCCTTTGAGCCATGATGAAGTGGTGCATGGCAAGAGCCCGATGATCTATAAGATGCCGGGCGATACCTGGCAGAAATTTGCGAACCTCCGTTTATTATACACATACATGTTTACCCACCCCGGTGCCAAGCTGTTGTTTATGGGCAATGAATTTGCACAGACATCGGAGTGGAACTATAAAAGCGAATTACAATGGGACCTATTGGATCTTGTAAGCCATGGCGGTATGAAATATTGTGTGCAGAAGTTAAATGAACTGTACAGAACCCGTCCTGCTTTATATGAAAAACAATTTTCGCCTGATGGATTTGAATGGGTTGATTTGACAAATGTTACAGAAGCTGTTCTTGTATTTAAACGAAAAGGGACCAAACCTAAAGATGACCTTTTGATTGTGCTGAACATGCTGCCCGTTGTGCATAATAACTGGAAGGTTTCGGTAAAAGGTAAGTCTAAGTGGACCGAAATTTTTAATAGTGACAGCAAGGAGTTTTGGGGAACGGGTGACGTGTATAACCCAACCATTGAAGCTAAGCTGGTTGATAAGAAAAGCAAACTGTACGAGTTGAACATCCATTTGCCGGCACTTGGTGCAGTTGTGCTGGGCTAGCTTTTTGTACAGATTTATGGAGGAGTGCGATATTTTTCCACACTATACGAATATGGCTACTAAAGGCAATAGAATGGTTGAATTGGACAAATTGATGGTGGATGAGTTATGCTATGCTAGCTGTAATTTGCTTGTTTTCAGTTGTTTATAATGAATTTCTACTACAATTCGGTCATAGATTTCAAAAAATAGGCAGCTTTTCAAATATTATACGAGCCATAGCTGCGTTATATTTGTTAGGATGCTTATCCATTTAAGAAATACTATTACTAACACTAAAGTGTCCTATCCTAATATCCAAACGTTTCTTATGAAAAACAGGTTAATCATTATGTTATCTGGAGGGCTTCTATTTAGCTGTGCCGCAAGTGCTACAGCCCAACCTTTTTCAGATGCCGACAGTTGCACATTTTATCTTCAAAAAGCAAAGGAATCCAAAGAGGCCCGCAAAAATTGGGAAGCTGAAAAGTTCTTCCAAAAAGCTTCTGGTTTTGGTCCAGAAAATGAAGCCGTAAAATTGGAGTTTGCCAATTATTACTGCGAACAGCGTAAATACTCACTTGCTTCAAAATTATATGTTAGCCTACTGGAAAAAGATCCCAACCACGCAATCGCCATCAAGAAATTAATTGACATTTCTTTTTTGTTGAGGAAATGGGAAGATGTGACTGCTTATGCGGACAAAGCAACCAAGAACAATATCAAGGTAGATAAAATGCATTACATGGTAGGTAAGTCCTACTACGAGCAGGAAAATTATGGCCAGGCCAAAAACAGTTTACTGTTGCAAGTGGCCCAAACCCCAGCCGACAAGGAAACCATTACATTATTGGGTAAGGTATATGTGGAATTGAACAAATACAACGAAGCGATTGATATCTATTTGAAATGTTTGGCTACTTCGCCAGAAAATGCCGAGCTGACATACGAATTGGGTTTGCTATACAGTGCCCAAAGAAAAGACAAGGAAGCGGTTAAGTATTTTGAATTGGCGGCTTCAAAAGGTTTGAAACAGGATTTGGCTTACTTGCAGAACCTGGGTAGTTCCTATCTTGAATTTGATATAAAGAAAGGGGTGGAAGTACTGAATAAAGTAATGGAGAAAAAGCCGGACGATCCCGAGATCATGACACAGATAGCCCAGGCTTACTACCGTGTAGAGAATTTCGGAACCGCATTTGACTATTATTATAAAATTTATCTGAACGACAATAAAAATTCAAAAGCCTTGTACATGAGCGGCGTATCCATGATACGTAAAGGCGACAAACAAAAAGGTGCCTATATCTGCGACCAGGCAATTGCTATGGACCCAGAACTGGCTCAATTGAAAAGCTCCAAATCCATGCTTTAATAGGTTAAGAAATTCGAATAATAAAAAAGGAATTGCATTTGCAGTTCCTTTTTTATTGAAGTATGATTATCATATTAATAGAAGAAAACGCTCATCTCCAAAGTTTTATACTGCCGCTTTTCAATCGTATAACAGCGAAATAAAAACGCCGTTCAAGGAATGTTGAACGGCGTTTTGCAATCAAATCTTTTTGCTTATTTATTATAGGCCTTCACCATATAAACATAATCCTTCACTTTCTTTATTTGCGAAACCCTATCGCTATTCCTTAATGATGAAGCGGTATTGCCTTTGATGGATGGGGCATTGGCGTCGTCTTTCTTTTTCAACTCATCCACAAGCCTGTAAATGTTCCTGCTTTTAATGGCAAAAGTTACACCGTCTGCCTTTAATTGTTTGGTACTTAATACGCCAATTACTTCACCACTCTTATTCAATACGGGGCCACCGCTATTGCCATGGTTGGCATTCATCTGTATCTGGCAACTTAAAGTATCGCCTTCAAAACCGGTTTCGCCACTTAAATAACCAATATTGTAAACAATTTCATTCCTAGGAAAGTTAGGGTAACCCAATGTGTAAATTTCCTCGCCCAAGTCTGTATTGTTTTTCTTGATGGCATAGGGTAGGGACTTGATAGAAACGAAATCAGCATCCTCGATTTTCAGGATGGCCAGATCCCTTTTTTCATCCCTCAATGCAATAACTGCCTTGAATTCTTTTCCTTGATTGTTATAAACGTTGGCAAAATTGGTACCCTCTAAAACGTGTGCATTGGTAACAAGGTATCCATTACCATCAATTAAAAAAGCTGAACCACCACTTTTTACAATGGCACTTTCTGGCAACTTGCTTTCCTTAACTACTTTATTGGTAAGGTCTGTCAATTTTTTTTCTTGCTGTTCGAATTTCGCACTCAACTGGGCAACGGCCTGCTGATTGGTTGCCGGTGCAAAATATGCCACCAAACCACTAATCATAAATGCAATGGCACCACCCACAACAGCAGCAATAGCGGTAACCTTACGGTATTTGTTCCACATTTTAACCACTTTGCCCTTGGTGCTTAGTTCGCCGCCTTCATTAATGTCGCCATTGGCCAAAAGTTTGGCATGGGCTTCATGCAGGCTATGTTTCAGGTTATGGTTGGCTGCAAAATCTTCCATTTGGTGCAGGAACATGGTATGTTCCACAACCATCTGGTCTATTTCAGGCACATTTTTCCTGTGTTGCTCAAAAAACGCCTTCTCTTCCGGCAGCATTTTGCCTTCCAAATAGCGTTCAATCGTCTGTTGTAATAAAATGTCATCCATCACTCACCTATATTATATTGTGCAAAGAATAATTTTTTCAATCGCATCAGGCACTTGTACTTCTGTGTTTTGGCATTATCTGCATTGGTGTAACCAAATTCTTTCGATAGGGACTGCATATCCAGCTTCTTGATATAGAACCCCTCTATCAGGCTACGGCAAGGCTCTCCCAAACTGTTCAAGGCCCTTTCCATGATTGCAAAATCCGCATTCCTCTTCTCATGTATTTCAAGGTCTTCTTCCACCGAAACCGTTTCGTCCAATCCGTCTACCTGGTTCGTGTAACGGCCAAGCTGTTGCAAACGCTTAAGCCACAGCCTTCTACAGATAGAGTAGATATAGGTATTGATTTTACAGGTAAGCACAAACGACTCGCTCTGGGCCTTTTCGTACAGTGCAATCATCGCTTCCTGAAAAATATCCCTTGCCTCATCATAAGAACCATTGTTGTTGATAATGAAAGATTGAACCATCGTAAAGTTGTCTTTATAAATGGTTTCAATGGCTTTCGAGTCATTCAGTGCCAGTCCTTTCAATAATGCTTGTTCGTTAAACTCAGCTTTCACAATCTGTGTAGTTTATACCGTGAGGGGGTTAAAAGTAACCCAAGCTGCCTTGAAAAAAAAGTTTAAAAAAACTTTTCCAAAGCTGGGTTACCTTTTGTTATATGCCGGTATTAAGAGCAAATTCACTAACAACAAAAAATAATTAAAATGAAAAAAGTATTGGCTATCGTAGCAATCGCTGCATTTGCTGCTTGTAACAACGGTTCTACAGAAACTCCTGCTGTTGATTCTGTAAAATATAAAGATTCAGTTGCTAAAGCTGAAGCTGCTAAAGCTATCGATACTGCGAAGAAAGCTATCGATACTGCAAAAAAAGCAATTGATACTGCCGCTAAAAAGTAATTCGGCTAGTGCGTAAGGTGTTCCTGCTTGATTCTGAAAAGAAGCCCGAAAGGGCCGGAACAGTGCGATAAAAATTTTTCATATGGCAAGCAATCGTTAGAGGCCGTCCCGTTTCCACGGGAGGGCTTATTTTTTGTACCTACCCTCAAAGCCATTCCCTGTTCTGTTAAGTATGCCGCAATTCAATATCTTAAAAAAGCGTGCAAATCTTCCTGCAACCTTTGTGATGCATTTTATTTACTTTTCCAAACTCAATTATATTCAGTTATCGAACAAATCTATAAGTTATGATCAAGCTACAGGCAATTGGCAATCTTGGTAAAGATGCAGTGGTAAATAATGTAAATGGAAAGACAGTGATCAATTTTACTGTGGCCCATACCGAAAAATTCAGGGATGCACAAGGCAATCAAAAAGACAAAACAATTTGGGTAGACTGTGCCTATTGGACAGACAGGACTGCTGTTGCACCTTATTTGAAAAAAGGCACTCAAGTGTATGTAGAAGGTAACCCCGACATCAGGACCTATACCACACAGGATGGCAAAACCGGTGCAACCTTAAGTTTACGTGTATTGGGTGTTCAGTTGCTTGGTACAAGAAACGAGGGTGGTGGCAATACAGGCGGCGGCTACCAGGCACCACAACAACAGCAATCTTATCAGCAACCTTCTTACCAACAGGCACCTGCCCCGGTACAGGCTGCAAGCGAGCTGACAGAGCCATTGGACGACTTGCCTTTCTAAATACATTGAATTGTTTTATATCCACAGCGGTTGAATTACTTTTTAGTTCAACCGCTTTTTGTTTGTATAATTTAGTTGCCTGTATTGCATGGCAAATCTTAAATATTGCGTTATGAAAAAATTGGTACTGGTGTTGGCTACATTGATTTCCCTTCCATCTTTTTCGCAACGTATTGTCGATTTTGTGAACCCCTTTATTGGCACAGGCGGGCATGGGCATACCTATCCTGGTGCTACCTTGCCGTTCGGAATGGTGCAGTTAAGCCCGGACAATGGCACCAACGGTTGGGACTGGTGCAGCGGCTACAATTATAGCGACAGTGTAATACAAGGATTTAGTCACACACATTTAAGCGGTACAGGTATTGGCGATCTATGCGATATTTCTGTGCTGCCAATGGTTGATAAAACAGCGTCCATCCAAAAAACAACAAGCCGCTTCTCGCACAAACAGGAATCGGCCAAACCAGGTTACTATGCAGTGCAATTAAAGGACTTTGATATTTGGGTAGAGCTCACCTCCAGCATACGTTGCGGCATGCACCGCTACACATTTCCCGAAAGCAAGAATGCTTCCATAAGGCTCGATCTGGGCTTTGCCATTAACTGGGACAGGCCAACAGAATCATCTTTCATAAAACTCAACGATACCACTTTTGTTGGTTACCGTTTCTCAACCGGATGGGCAAAAGACCAAAAAATATATTATGCAATCCGCCTAAGCAAATCTGTAAAAGATATTGTATTGTTTGCAGATAGCAACAAAGTAGAAGGCAATACCGCAAAAGCAAAAGACCTGAAAGCCTGCCTGCAATTCGAAACAAAAAAAGGCGAAAAGGTAATGATGAAAGTAGGCCTAAGCACTGCCGATGTTGAAGGGGCACTGGAAAGCTTAAACGAAATTGTGGGCTGGGATTTTGACAAGACAAAAATTGATGCAGAAAATATATGGGAACGTGAACTGCGGAAACTGCAGATACGTACTGAAGATGTGGCTTTGAAACAGACGTTCTATACCGCACTATACCATACCTACCTTGCCCCAACCCGTTTTAGCGACAGGTTCGGAAACTACAAAGGCGTAAAAGGCAATATCGTAAATGGTAAAGCCATCTATTCAACACAGTCCTTATGGGATACCTTCCGAGCGGCAAACCCATTGCTTACATTGACACAAACGGAACTCGTTCCCGCCATCATTAATTCCTATCTCAGTTTCTACGACCAATATGGCCTGCTGCCTGTATGGGACCTGCAGTTCAACGAAACCAATTGCATGACAGGCTACCACGCCGTACCGATTATTGCCGATGCCATACTAAAAGGCATAACAGGCTTCGATTACAACAAAGCCTATGATGCCATGAAAGCGAGTGCCTTTCAGAACATACGTGCTACAGATTTGTACCGTCAATACAATTTTGTTCCACAAGACAAAGCTGGTGAAAGCGTGACCATTACCTTGGAATATGCTTATGATGATTGGTGCATAGCACAAGTGGCCAAACGTTTGGGAAGGACCAATGAATACAAAGAGTTCATGAAGCGTGGACTTAACTGGCGTAACCTATTTGATAAAAAGACTGGTTTCATAAGACCCAAAAACGCAAACAATAGGTTTGTAGAGCCTTTTGATCCATATTTTGCAGATACCGATTCAAAAAAATCGGGTTATACCGAAGGCAATGCCTGGCAGCATAGCTGGTTTGTATTGCACGATGTATATGGATTGATCAACTATCATGGAGGATCCAATCGCTTTGTGAAAAAGCTTGATTCCTTATTTACCGTCAGCTCAGAAGTAAAGGGCACTAACATAACGCCAGACATCAGCGGCCTGATTGGCCAATACGCACATGGCAACGAGCCAAGCCATCATATTGCATACCTATACAATTATGTGGGCATGCCCGAAAAGACAGCAGACCGCGTTGCACAGATATGCAAAACCATGTATAGCAACAAGCCCGATGGCTTATGCGGCAATGAAGACTGCGGACAAATGAGTGCATGGTATGTATTCAGTGTACTGGGCTTCTATCCTGTAAACCCGGTCAGCGGCGAATATGTACTGAGTGTGCCTCTTGTTCAGGAAAGTGCATTGCAATTGCCCAGCGGAAACCTGTTTCATGTACTGGTAAAAGAAGCCAACGAAAAAAACAAATACATCAAAGAAGTAAAATGGAATGGCGAGCTTTACACCAAATCATACATCCGCCATTTTGATATCATGCAAGGCGGCACCCTAGAAATTATACTGGGCGAAGTGCCGGGCAAAACATTTGGCAAAGCCATTGATGATTTGCCAGGCAGGGCCGTACGCTAAACAACTACAAACACAATACATTCACCACTTACATTTGCTGCTATGGCAGAACAGATATTCACTTACCAACATCTTTACAATTTTACCGATGCTGTTTTTAAAAGTATCGGATGCAGTGATGAACATGCGGCCACTGCTACCCAAACCTTACTCAGTGCCGATTTGCGGGGCATTGACAGTCATGGTGTGGCAAGGCTAAGCGGCTACGTACGTTTATGGGAAGCAAAACGCATCAACGCAACACCCGATATTAAAATAGTGTATCAAACATCTTCAACCGCAACCATTGATGGCGATGCAGGGCTGGGTTTGGTAGTGGCACCTTTTGCCATGCAGGTAGCCATTGATAAGGCAAAGCTTGCAGGCACAGGTTGGGTAAGCGTTATGAACAGTAACCATTTCGGTATTGCAGGTTACCATGCCATGATGGCTTTGCAGCACGATATGATCGGCATGGCAATGACCAATGCCAGTGCACTGGTTGCCCCCACTTTTTCAGTGGAAAAAATGTTGGGCACCAACCCCATTGCCGTGGCCATACCCGCAAATGAACAACCGGCTTTTGTTGCAGACTTTGCAACCACTACTGCAGCCAACGGCAAGCTGGAAATACTGCAGAGAAAAAATGCCGACACTCCAGACGGGTGGGTGCAGGACAAAGACGGCAACCCATCAAACAATGCACATGCCCTAAAAACAGGCGGGGCACTCCTGCCATTGGGTAGCGATAGGGAACATGGTAGCCACAAAGGCTATGCACTGGGCAGCATCGTAGATATTTTTTCGGCAGTGCTAAGCGGTGCAAGTTATGGCCCCTGGGCACCACCTTTTCCCGCTTATATCGCTATGCCAGAAAATATGCCCGGCAAAGGTTTGGGACATTTCTTTGGTGCCATGCGTGTGGATGCTTTCCGCCCAGCAGATGAATTCAAGAATCACATGGATAACTGGATTGCCCGTTTCAGGGATGCAAAGCCTGCAGATGGCCATGATAAAGTATTGATACCAGGTGACCCCGAAAGGGAAATGCAAGCTATAAGGCTAACCGAAGGAATCCCTTTGCTGGAAAGCGTTGCAGCCGATTTGAAAATTACGGGCAACAAGTTTGGTGTAAGTTTATAATGCCATCACCCGTGCATCAATCAGCTTCGGTGGCGTCGCACCCATGTACAGAAAACAGTACCCAGCTTTTAGCAAAGCGTAAAAAATAGCTATTGATCCAGTTTCTTGACTGATTCAATTATGCAATATTTTATAAAAAGAAATAGATTTTATCTATTAGCCATTCAACAAAATCTATTTCTTTTATAAGATTTGCCGCCCCACATTTGCACCTCGTTCAAGCAGGTTGCCTGCACACGATTGCCATTTATTTATTGCCATCATTATATAACGTATTGAAAAAATAAACACACAATATGAGTAACAGCGTTTTGTCTATCGGAAGCCAATTTCCTGCATTCAAAAAGAAAGCAGTGGTTTCAATTGAGAAAGGAAAAGAGTTTACAGAATTGACCAATGAGTATGCAACAAGCAAAGGCCAATGGACGGTGATGTTCTGGTGGCCTAAGGATTTTACTTTTGTATGCCCCACAGAAATTGCCGAGTTCAATAAGAAAGCAAGTGATTTCAGCGACCGTGATGCCATCCTGATTGGTGCATCTACCGATTCTGAATTTGTACATGCAGCCTGGAGAAGGGACCATGCAGATTTGAGGGACCTGAAATTCCCGATGCTGGCAGATACATCCAAATCATTGGCAGAAGAACTGGGCATTTTGGACAACGAAGAAAAGATTGCTTACCGTGCCACATTTATTGTAGATCCCGAAGGAATCATACGTTGGGTGAGTGTGTACGACCTGAACGTTGGCCGCAATGTACAGGAAGTACTGCGTGTATTGGATGCCTTACAAACAGATGAACTATGCCCATGCAGCTGGAGCAAAGGTGAAGAAACATTGACCGCACAGCTAAGTTTAAACTAAGCACACATTTTTTGAAACTTGAATGGCAGCAACCAATTGCTGCCATTTTTAAAATAACAATATGAGTACAATCGCCATACAAAACGAAACCTTCAACAACCTGTTGGCCGAGCTAAGGATTACCGACTATATTCCAAGTGCCAATGCACAGGTTTTATTGGATACGGAAGCACGTTATATAAAGGACCTGAAAATTAATGTAAGCAACGTACTAAGCAACACACAATACTTAAACAGGAAAGAAGCATTGCTGCTTGCATTGTCCATTGCAGTAAATGAAAAGTTTGACCTATTAAGGGAAAGCTTTGAAACCCTTGCACATGAAGCAGGTGCCACACAAGCCGAAATAGCAGAAGTGGTAGCATGTACTTCGCTGATGAACACCAACAATATTTTTTACCGTTTCAGGCACTTCATGCATAAAGACAGTTACAGCAACATGCCTGCCGGTATAAAAATGAGCATCATGATGAACCCGGTATTGGGCAAGGAATTTTTTGAACTGCTCAGCCTTGTTGTATCATCGGTAAATGGTTGCGAAATGTGTGTTACATCGCACGAACAATCTGTAATGCAGCATGGCAGCACAGAGCAGCGGGTATTTGAAGCAGTGAAACTTGCAGCTGTTATCAAAGGTTTGATAACAGTATTGGCATAAGTATTAAACTGGGCCAGTTTATCAAGTAAAGTATCCATGCAATAAGATAATGTAAGGAATTAGACCGCATCACAAATGCATGTCTAATTCCTTTTTATTGCTTTCTCCATGTCGGTTTGTTTATATCCGCCTCTCAAATATAGCTAGCTTTACAGTTTAAATATGTTGGCCCATGCTCCGTGAAATCGACAACTTTTACCTGCAACAAAAGGAGCCTGCAAAAAGTTGTCTGCTTGCTTTAAGAACGTATCTATTGCAATATGATGCAGGCATTACGGAAGCCTGGAAATACCGTATGCCTTTCTTTTGCTACAAAGGAAAAATGTTCTGCTATCTATGGGTGCACAAAAAAACGCATCAACCTTATATTGGCATAGTGGAAGGCAGGAACATTGACCATCCGGCATTGGTAATGGAGAACCGTTCAAGGATGAAAATCATGTTTATTGACACGGAGCAGGATATTCCTATACAAACAATCGATACCATTCTTGGTATGGCCATACAGCTATACAAATAAATGGGTCACAATTCTATCAGTTGAAACTTTACCTCAATCGCTTGTAAGGATGCAGTCAATCTTTCCTTATGTGTATCGGTTATAAAAACCTGACCATCATCTTCATGGCAAACCCAATGCAATAGGTTGTGCATGCGTTGCTCGTCCAGTTTCTCAAATACATCGTCCAGTAGAAGGATAGGGGAGAAGCCCTTGCTATTTTTTAAAGTCTGCCACTCAGCCAGTTTTAGGGCAAACAACAGGCTCTTACGTTGCCCTTGCGATGCTTCCGATTTAAACGCAGCATTGCCCATCATCAACTCAATATCATCTTTATGTATGCCAACGGTTGTGCGTTGCAGTACGGCATCTTTTTGTTTGCTTGATTGAAGTAACTGTTTCATGTCGCCATTCAATAGCTGGCTTTCGTAGTTGGCACCAATGCCATCGTCCTTATCCGAAATCTTTTTGTAAAAGCCCGCAACCAAAGGAAGGAAGCCTGACAGGAAAACTTTTCTTTCCTCAAAAATGTACTGACCTTTTGAAGCCAATTGTTCGGAGAGGATGTCCAGCAACGCCTCATCCATCCTGCCCTGTTCCGCAGCCTGTTTCAATAAGCTGTTCCTTTGCTGCAATAGTTTGGTATAATCAATCAAATGTTGCAGGTAGCTTTTGTTCACCTGCGATAGGATGGTATCAATAAACTTTCTTCTTTCCTCACTGCTGCCGGTAATCAGTTCCACATCATCGGGGGCAATCATTACACAGGGAAACTTGCCAATATGGTCGGAGAATTTTTTGTACTCGTTGCCATTCAGTGATAGTTCCTTCTTGTTGTTTTCACGTACAATACAAATGAGTTGTTGTTCTTCATTATTCAGTAGATAGTTGCCTTGCATGCGTATGCCTGCGAGTCCATGATGTACATTCTGGCTATCGGGCCTGGAAAAATAGCTTCGGGTAAACGACAGGTAGTACACTGCATCCAGCAAATTGGTCTTGCCCGTTCCGTTAAGTCCGCAAATGCCCACCACCCGTTCATTGAACTGGAATGATTGCTGCAGATAATTGCGGAACTGGTATAATGCTATATGCTGTAGTGTTAACATGAATTGGCAAATTAATGCTTTATGCAGCAATAAAATGAACCTGCTTTATTGGGAATGGTGGCATGTTTATTTACTGTGCCAGAACACATCGAAAGCAAAGCGTAGCAATGTGCCAATAACAATAATGAGAAAGAAGATGCGGATGAATTGGTTGCCTTTGTTAATGGCAAGCCTTGCACCTATTGCACCGCCAATGGCATTGCATACCGCCATTGGTATGGCCACTGCCCAGAGTATCTTTCCTTTTAACAAGAAAAGACAAATGGAACCGAAGTTGGTGGCAAGGTTCACCATTTTTGCATGGGCAGAAGCATGCAAGAAATCGAAGCCAAGCAGGGTAATAAATGCAAGTACTAAAAAGCTGCCTGCACCCGGGCCAATAAAGCCGTCGTAAAAACCGATGACCATGCTTATTGCAATGGCATAGATTGTTTGCCTTTTGGCTGAATGGTTTTTTTCGGTATGCTGGCCAAAGTCTTTTTTGGTATAGGTGTACAGTGCAACAAAACAGAGTACGATCAATAACACCGGCTTCATGAAATTGTTGTGCACCAAAGTCAATAAGTGCGAGCCTGTAAAGGCCGATGCCACTGCAAGCACCATCATAAGGCCAAGCAGCTTCCAGTTCATGCTTACTTTTTTTACGTATTGCACTGCGGCGAATGCGGTGCCACTAAACGCTGGTATCTTTAATGAACCGATTACGGTTGCCACAGGAAACTGTGGCATCAGTATAAGCCCCATAGGTGTTTGTATCAACCCGCCGCCACCAACAATGGCATCTACAAAACCTGCGGTGAATGCTGCCATGCAAAGTAATATGAGTGTGGTTGCTGCCAATGTATGCGTTAGCTTTTTGGTTGAATGAAATCCCAGAGATTGCCATAAAGATCTTGAAATACGGCAACAGTACCATAGGGCTCTTCCACGGGTTGGCGAACAAAATGGATATTGTTTGCAACCATATTGTTGTAGTCACGCCAAAAATCATCAGTATATAGAAATAAAAAAACACGGCCGCCTGTTTGGTTGCCCACCCTTGTTGCCTGTTCTTCGTTGGCGGCTTTGGCCAGCAGCAAACAGGTTGTGGCATCTCCATTTGGTTTGATGCGTACCCAGCGTTTGGTTTCGCTTAAAACCGTGTCTTCAACCAATATGAAGTTTAATTTTTGTGTATAGAAGGCAATGGCTTCGTCGTAGTCTTTTACTACCAGTGCTATATGTGCCAGTTGTTGGTTCATGAATTGGGTATGTTGGGTAAAGTTATGTAGTACATGTGTGCGACGCCTCTGCAGTTGAAGTATATTCTGTTGCTGGTAACATGAAAATCATTTTCTAAAATTCGCAATGATTAATCCTGTAATGATAATGATGCCTGCTACCAAATGTATGGTGGTAAACTGTTCACCTAAAATAAATACGGCTTCAATGGTGCTGAGTATGGGAATGAGGTTGGCAAAGATAACGGTGCGTGATGCCCCGATGCGTGCCACGGAAGCATTCCAGCAAAGGAAACCGATTACGGAATTGCCAATGCCAAGGTAGGCAATGATGGCAAGGTTTGTTGTGGTCCAATGTATGGCTGGTGCATGGCTGCTTTCGATGATAAAGAACGGTAATATAATAATGGTACCTGTAATAAATGTGGCCATTAAAAAGCTCATGGGCGAAATGCCCGTTGGCTTTTTCTTGACCAGTGTATTGTAGATGGCAAAGGCAAATGCACTGATGAGGATGAGCACATCGCCTTTGGCAAAGTGGAAGTTGAATAGTTTTTGCATACTGCCTTGCGATAGCAGGAACAGCACGCCAACAAAACAGGTAACCATACCTGCAATGCGTAAGGGCGAAATATATTCCTTTAGGAAGACTGCTGCCATTACTGTTGCAAAAACAGGTGCTGCAGTTGTGCCAATCAATGCAAGGTTGATGGCAGTGGTATGGTGCCCTGCCAGGTATATGAACGAGTTGAAGATGGCAACACCCGTAAGTGCCGCCCAGAAAATATATTGCTTGTTTTGGAGGATGGCTGCCTTGTCTTGCCAGAAATTTTTCCAAGCAAGTGGAAGTATGCAGACGGAAGCCGTGCCCCAGCGATAGAATGCAAGGCTGAGAGGCGGCACCTGTTGCGATATGCCTTTTGCCACAACATAGTTACCGCTCCAGATGATGACTGTTGTTAAGGCCAATGCCACACCGATGAAGAACGTATTTTTAGTAGTTTGTGGTTGCATTGGTTTATTGGCTAATGTGCAAAATCCATTTCGAAATTGCCTTTTATCCTTTCTATTGGTGGGTTGAAGTAGCCGAATTTCACATAAGGAAATTCTTCATGTATCAATTCCTGCAATTGCTTAACACCCATGATCTCGCCTGTTTCCATTACGCCTATCTGGGCAAGGTACCAATCGGGGTCGATGTTGAAGTTACGCCATTGTATCATTTTCAAATCGGTATCGCGTATCAGTTTACGTAAGGCTTCATATTCTTCTATGCTGTCCGTCATGCCCGGAAAAACGAAGTAGTTGATGCTGCTCCAACCGCCAAAATCCCTTGCTATCTTAAGGCTCTCCACAATGTCTTCAAACTGGTAGTTGTTGGGGCGGTAGTAACGGGTATAGATTTCTTTGCGTGCAGAGTTGGTGCTTACGCGGATACTGTTGAGACCCGCTTCAAATAAAGCTTTCACGGCTTTGGGCATGGAACCGTTGGTATTGATGTTGATGCTGCCTTTATCGGTATGCTTGCGTATTTCAATAATGGATTCACGGATGGTTTCCCACATCAACAAAGGTTCGCCTTCGCAGCCCTGTCCAAAACTGATTAAAGGAAAAGGTGCATTCATTAAATGCGGCACAGTGAACTCTACAATTTCTTCGGGTGATGGTTTGAAGGTGAGCCTGTCCTGTGGCGAAGTGATTTCTTCTTCCACTGGTTGAAAGGAAACGCAACCGATGCAGTTGGCATTACATGCCGGCGAAACAGGTACGGGGCATTCCCATCTGTCCAAAGAAAAATTTCTTGCTGCGGGGCAACTATAAGTGAGGCAGCAGGTTTGCATTAAGTGTTTTACCAAACGGTTGTGCGGATAGGTTTCTATTAAATGCTGTGCACCGTTTTGGATTTTACCATCATCATAGCCTGCACATTCCTGCCTGATGTCCTGCTCAATACGCACAGCCGTTACATAGAATTTATTGTCGAGCCAACCAGCGGCTGTATAGCAGAATAATGGAAGGGTGGGGGCTTCTTCCAGCGATTCATAAGCAGCCAAAAACAGACTGGTATGTGCAGGTGGAATGAATGCAGCTACGGCCCATCCTTTTTCGCATAAACGCATATCGCCTGTTTCCACATCAATGCCAATGCCACGCCTGCCAGGCAATTCATAGAGGTTGCCACCATCGGGCAGTTCCATCCAATATTCGGGATCTACAGGAAAAGCATCCCAACCCGCCCTGCCCAAAGCATACAGGGAAGTATCTTCAAAAATATTTCCGTTGCCATCGGAATAGAGTATGTAAGGTGATGCTGTTGCCATAATTGTCGATTGAAAGCTGTTAGCCGTGGGCTATTAGCTGTTTGCTGCAAAAGTCGTTGAATTGTTTTGTTTCTGCTTCATTTAGCTCGTCTAAAATAAGTGTCTGCAGCAATTTGTTGTTTTTGAAATCCAGCGTAAGCAAACCATCTTTTAAAACAATGTTCTGCAGCTCTGCCCAGTTAAAAATTTTGCCAAAGGGCGAGGAGAGTTTTATTTGAGTTGAAGTGAATTCAATCTTTTTATTTAAAGCCGTTTTTTCAGCTAATGCTGATAGCAAGGCAAGAATGATTCCAATCCACCAATAGCCAATATCATAATATCCAATACAAACAATTAGTATTGCAGAAGCATGTATAGTCCATTTTTTTTCCTTAAAAACAACATCAAAAAGTGTAACAAGAAATGTAAGCATGCCAATGGCAATTGCTCCTTTGTTATTTGCTCTAATACCAAAATAAATAAACGCAAATGTGTTTAAAAACAAAATCAGGTTTGCTAATAACCTGATTTGTTTTGCCCTAGTATTCTGTATATGCAAACAATAATTTTCTGCCATCCTAGTTATGTCCTTTAACCAATAGATTACACATTCTCCACAATAGACGTGCTGCCACGTTGCTGTCCCAGTCGTGCTCGCCAACACCTGATTCTACCAAGTCAAAGCCGATTAGTTCCTTGCCGCTTTCCTTTACTTTCTTGAAAAGATACATGATCTGTTCCGCTTCAAAACCGCCTTGTACCGGTGTGCCGGTATTGGGGCATAGCTTGGGGTCCAGACCATCCACATCAAAACTGATGTAAACTTTTTGAGGCAAGTGGTTCACAATTTCATCCACCACATTTTTCCAGGTATCGCCTTCGTACATCCTTTCTTTGATGGCCCTGTCGAAATAGGTAACCACCCTGTTGTTGGAATCTTTGGTATAGTTGAATTCTTCTTCGCAATAATCACGTATGCCTATCTGTACCAGTTTTTCCACTGCTTCAATTTCGGTAAGCACGTTGTACATGATGCTGGCATGGCTGTACTTGAAATCTTCGTAGGCTTTACGCAGGTCGCAATGGGCATCAATTTGCAGTATACCGAAATTGCCATGCTTTTCGGCCAGTGCCTTTATATAACCAAAAGGCGTGCTATGGTCGCCACCAATCAGGCCAACGAGTTTGCCTTGTGTAAGCAGTTGCTTGCTTTGTTCGTACACCCAGGTATTGAGGTAGTTGCTGCCTTCGTTTATTTCTTTGAGGCCTTTGCACATGAACTTGTTTTTTTCCAGTTCTTCGCCCTTGGAAATAAAGTCGATGTACAGCTCGGCTTCCTTGCGTAAGTAGTCGCTTTTCATTAACAACTTCCTGTCAATCGGCTTCATGAAAAAGCCTTTTTTCCACTCATCGTTAAAGTCGGCATCGCATAGGTCCACTTGTAATGCTGCGGCAAAAATATGGTCTGCAGCCCTTGCCGTGCCTGCACCGTAGCTTACTGTTACTTCCCAGGGAACGGGTAATAAAATAAGTTTGGATTCTTCTTCTGTAAAGGGCAAACCAAAAATATTGTTGTTGGGGTTACCGAGCGAGTTTACGTTGAACGTAGATAAGTCTGTCATTTTTTTTCGTTGAAAGCGGGTGCAAGGTAACAGGTATTCACGAGTTAGAAAAGGAATGCTAAGAGTATTTAACAATAATGCATGGAAAGGTATTGCAGGGCATGACTTGCAGGCCTATTCAATTAAGGGGATGAGGATTGTTTAGATGGTTTGGAAGCTTTCTTTCATTTTGCCGCAGAGGTCGGTCTCAACCATTTTTGCAGCAAGTACCATCATGTTTTTAAATGCGGTGGCATTGCTGATGCCATGACCAATAATTACCGGTTTAGCTACACCCAGTACCGGTGTGCCACCGTAGTTTTCGTAATGGAAGCGGGATATATAGGCATCTTGGTGAAAGTTGCGTTGAACGGCAATATCATAGAAACTTTCGGCCATTTTAAGGATGATATTCCCAGTAAATCCATCGCAAACGGTGATGTCGGCCTTGTCGTTAAACATATCACGCCCTTCAATATTGCCAATGAAATTTACCTGATTGTTTTCTTTAAGCAGGGGATAGGTGGCCTGAGCCAGTGCGTTGCCTTTGCCTTCTTCTTCGCCAATATTCAACAGGCCTGTTTTGGGGTCTGCTATATTGAGTATGTTTTTGGCATATAGGCTTGCCAGTATGGCAAATTGGTTGAGGTGTTCGGGCTTGCAGTCTGCGTTGAGGCCCGCATCCAGCAACAGACCGGTACTGCCATTTATTTTGGGAATGACCGTGGCAATGGTTGGTCTTAGTACGCCTTCAATTGCCTTGATACTGAACATGGCACCCACCAACATTGCACCGGTATTGCCTGCACTTATAAAGGCATCAATTTTTCCGGTAGCCAGCAAATGGAAGCCAATTGCAATGGAGCTGCGTTGCTTTTCTTTTAAGGCTTTGGTGGGGTGTTCGTGGTAGCCGATTACCTCTGGTGCGTGTACCAGTTGAACTTTGGAGGTAAGCTGGTATTCTTCCAACAACGGGTTTACCTGTGCTTCATCGCCAATGCATACAACAGTTGCGAGGTCTTGTTGCTGACTTAAATATTGTTGCAGGCCTTTTACTGCTTCAAGTGGTGCAAAATCACCACCCATCATATCCAATCCAATATTCATGTTCAGCAAGTTTAACTAAAGAAATGTTGAGGGCAGTAAATGTAAGTACTATCCAGCGTATCCTGCTTCCGGTATTGTTCTGATACAGGCGTTTCGTTTATTGAAGCCAGCAGGAAAGTTATAAAAATAGTAAAGCCCTTTTAGTTAAAAAAGAGCATTTAATATTCAATCTGTAAAATCCCTTTAAGGGAAACAAAGTGTTACGCTTTCAATGGAGCTTTTTCAGCTACTAATTTGCCTTTGTAAAACAATTTGCCTTCACTTACGTGGGCACGATGGCGTACATGCAAATCACCAGTTGTGGTGTCTTTGCTCAATGTAACTTCCTGTGCTACATAATGTGTTCTTCTTTTTGCACTACGTTGTTGTGAGTGTCTTCTTTTTGGATTTGGCATAAATCAAATTTTAAAAGTATCCAAGTATTAATTATCTAAATCTTTAAACTGGTCCAGTCCTTTCCAGTAGCTGTTGCTTTCTTTTTGCACCTCGTCTTCCATTTTCTTCAGTTTCGCCAGTACTTCGGGGTTACATTTGGTTTTGCCGTTGTCGTCATCGCCGCACATCCGTTGAAAGGGAATGCTTAGGTTAATGAATTCGTACAACCAGTCCGCAACGTGCAGATGACTTTCGCCCCTGCCTATATAATAAATATCAGGGTCTTCTTCCTGTTCGTTCATTATATCGGGATCTTCCACCAGTTTTACAATGATGTTGAACTCGTCCCATAGCTGTTTGTGTATGGGGTTTCCGCATCTGTCGCAATTGATGTCCACACTGCCGCCCACATCAAACTTCAACAGCATAAAACCGTTGTTTTTCTCTAGGCTCAGTTTAACATCGGCAGCACAGTTGGTAAAATCCTGCGGGCCATAAGGTGCAAAGAACTTGTCATCAACCCTATATTCAAATACATGGTCGCCAGGTTTCAGTCCCACAAATGCAATATCAAATTCCCGGCGGTTACCCATGACTTTTTTTTAGGGTGGGCAAAGGTAAGGTGTTGCAACGAAAACGCAAAGGATTAATTGCCAGAATGTCTTATGTGGGTAAATTTTTGATTTTCGTTGTGTTTTTTATGGCTGTGTGAATAAGTTGGGATAGCTTAGGGGCCTAAACTACTAATTGCTATGAGGAAGATCTACTTTCTTTTATCCTTTTTTGTTATTTCTTTTACTGCCGTAAAGGCTCAGGTGACGGGTTATTCGTTTGTTCCAAGCTCAGGAACATATACTGCAATTACTGGCGGAACAGTAATTGTGTCAAGCCCCACTTCTATGGATAGCTATGTTTCTGGTGCGATTACCTTGCCTACTGGCTTTACATTTAACGGCACCAGCTATACAACTGCTTATGTGAGTTCAAATGGTTTTTTAACATTAGGTTCGACGGTACCTTCTACCACAGAATATACACCACTTAGCTCTTCCTCAACGGGTAATGGTAGTGCTAAGGTTATAGCGGCGTTTTCTGCTGACCTGGATAAGGCCGCTTCTGGCTCCCCCGAAATTAGATGGCAACAAGTTGGTAATGAAGTTGTTTTTCAATGGCAGGATATGTGCCGCTACAACAGGGTAGAAAAATTCAGTTTCCAAATCAGACTTAATACCTCCAATGGCAATGTTGTTATTGTTTATACCGGATGTTCAAGTGCAACAACTTCTACATCATATCAGCCACAAGTTGGTTTAAGGGGATCTACTGCTGCGGGGGACTATCAAGCAAATAAAGTTGCTTCGGGTTCTGAAACCTGGGCTGCTCCGTTGGCTGCAACAACATCTACTGATGTATGTAGGTTTACGACTAGTTCGCCAGCACAATTTCCTGTTGATGGACAAACATATACATGGGCACCTCCTGCAGCCTGTTCTGCGGCACCTGTAGCCGGAACGGCATCCACAACAACTACTACCACTGTTTGTGCCGGTGCGTCAGCTACTATTACGCTAACCGGAACATCAGCAGCTTCGGGTCTTACTTTTCAATGGCAATCGGCAGTTGCAGGTTCTGGTGTATGGAGCAATATTGCTTCTGCCACTTCTAGTAGCCTATCGGCAACATTACCCAATGCATCAACCGATTACAGGTGTGTGGTTACTTGTGCGGCAGTGTCACAGTCTGCCAATTCCAATACCGTTACCATTAATGTAAATCAGGTAACCTATGCCAGCCTGCCAGTTTCAGAAGGTTTTGAAAATACGTGGATTGATGGATGCGGGGCCGCTTCAAGTAGGAGTATCCCTTCTGCAAGCTGGAGAAACAATCCATTGACTGGAGCTAATTCGTGGAGAAGGGATGATGATGGTGTTGCCGGTGGCGGATGGGGTTCCCTGAATGGTGCCTATACACCTGCCGGGGCAAACAGTACCAGTCATTCGGCACGTATACATACTTATGCAACAACCGGTATAGGTAATCTGGATCTTTATATGGATTGCAGTGTAGGCAATTCTGCAAAGCAATTGTCTTACTATTATACCAATGCAGGGGGCACTGATAGTTTAAGGGTGTTCCTATCTACGGATGGCGGCGTTAATTTCAATGCCATCGGCACTAAAAACGTGGTAAGTGCAACCTGGAGCAATATTATTGTTCCATTCACTTCTGCTTCAGCAACTACAGTGCTTAGGTTTACTGCTTATGGCGATAATGGATCGAGCGACATAGGTTTGGATGAAGTGAACGTTATTACGTTAGCAGGATGTACCGGCACACCGCCAACACTTGCCATTTCCGGACCTGCATCGGCATGTAGTGGTTACAATAACACATTAACGGCCACTGGTTTTGATTTGAATATTGGTGGGATTGCCTACCGTTGGCAGTCATCTACCAACAATGTTACCTGGACGAATACCAGCGGAACAAACCCTGCGTCATTTGTAGCTAACCAGGCTGTTACTACTTATTACCGTTTGGTAGATACCTGTTTTGCTTCTGGTCAATCTGCAATTTCCAATGTAATACAGATTAATATCACACCCGCAACGTATGCTTCCTTGCCGTTTACAGAAGGTTTTGAAGGAACATGGATCAATGGTTGCGGAACTGCTGACATACCAAGCAATAGCTGGAGGAACAGGCCTGTAACTTCGGACAGTAGCTGGAGGAGGGAAGACGATGCACCATCAGGTGGCAATACTGCTGTATGGACAAATAACACCAGTTACCTGTATTCGCCTGCGGCTTCTGCAGGTTCACATTCTGCCAGGTTCCACTCTGGTTATGTAAACAATAGGGGAAGGGGCATTATGGACCTGTACCTTGACTGTTCTGTTGGCAATTCCACCAAACAATTAAGTTTCGATTATATAAACATTGATGGAAGTGATTCGCTTACAGTGTTGGTTTCTACCGATGGCGGTACATCTTTCTCAAGGCTTGATACTGCTTATATAAGAACTGTCTGGAGCAATAAGACCATCTTGTTCACTTCCAACTCTGCTACAACGGTTGTACGTTTTATGGCCACAGCCGATTATGGAAGTACAGATATTGGTATTGATAATATTGCTGTTGTAACAATTGCAGCATGCTCGGGTACGCCAGCTGCCGCTACTGTAACCGGACCTTCAACTGCTGTTTGTGCCGGTACTACCGTAAACTTGACTGCTACTGGTTACCCGACTGGAATGACGGGTATTACTTTCCGTTGGCAGTCTTCTCCAGACAATGCCACATGGACCAATACCACTGGAACAACTGCTGCTGCTTTTACAACAACTATTGGCAATTCGAACACATGGTTCAGGTTGGTGGATACTTGTACAAACGGCAATGCATTTGCAGTGTCCAATGCAGTTCAGGTAACGGTTAATTCGGCAACATATGCTACTGTACCATTTACCGAAAGTTTTGAAAACACATGGATAGATGGTTGTGGTGCTGCAGGCAGCAAAAGCATTCCTACCAATAGCTGGAGGAACACACCGGTTACAGGTAATAACTCCTGGAGAAGGAATGATGAAACCACAACCAATTCTGGTTGGTCTAGCACCAGTGGTGCCTATACGCCTGCTGCTTCTGCCGGTACTTACTCCGCCCGTATACATACTTATTCCACAAGTGCTTCTGGTAATTTTGACCTGTTTCTGGATTGCAGTACGGGTGCAATCACAAAACAGATTGCATATGACTATATCAACACCAGCGGTAGCGATAGTTTAAAAGTATTCCTGTCAACTGATGGCGGAAACAGCTTTACTTTTATTGGCAATAAGAATACAACTGTTACTACTTGGTCTACTATTACTGTTCCATTTAGTTCTTCGTCTGCAACAACTGTAATACGTTTTACTGCTTATGGCGATGCAGGCTCAACAGATATAGGTTTGGATAATATTGCTGTTACTGCAGTTGCATGTGGAACTCCTACAGTAGTTACTGCATCGGCAATTACCACAACAGGTGCAACTATAGGCTGGACAGCCCCAGGTGCTGCACCTAATAGCTATGAGCTTTACTACAGTACAACAAGTACAGCACCTACTTCTGGTACTGTACCACAGGTTACAAATATTACTGGTACTTCAACCAACCTTGGCACACTTGCTTCTTCCTCTACTTATTTTGTTTGGGTAAGATCCAATTGTGGGGGAGCGGGAACAAGTACATGGTCTGTTGCTGCTACTTTTAACACGGCTTGTGCAACAGGTAATGTGCCTTATACGCAAAATTTTGATGCAGTTACTGCACCAACATTGCCACCTTGTATTTCTGTATTGGATGTAAATGCCGATGGTAAAACCTGGGCAACTTCGAGTAATTCAAGCTATTTAATTGGTGGTACCAATTCCATGACTTACACTTGGAATAGTGCTTCTGCTGCCGATGATTGGTTCTTTACGGCACCACTTACACTTACTGGTGGAACACAGTATACCTTGAAGTTTGCAGCGGCATCTTATGCTTCTACGTACTTTGAAAAACTGGAAGTGAAATATGGCCCTTCTGCAACAGTTGCTGGAATGACGTCATCGGCATTGTACACCAATACTGCTATGCAAGGGCCGGCTAAGGTGCAGGTTCCGTTTACGCCTGCTTCTACTGGTACTTATTATTTTGGTTTCCATGCTTTCTCAATAGCAAACCAGTTCTTCTTGTCTGTTGATAGCATATTGGTGGATCTAAGCAGCAACCTTCCGATTGTATTGAATAGCTTTAAAGGCGAACGCCAAGGGGCAAACAATATATTGTCATGGACAACAGCTTCTGAAATAAACAATACAGGTTTCGAGCTACAACGCAGTGCAGACGGTATCAACTTCAGCACTTTGACTTTCGTTGGCAGCAAAGCCTCAAATGGCAATAGCAATGCGGCTTTGGCATACACGTTTACTGATACAAAAGCATTGGTTGCTGGTTCTTACTATCGCTTGAAACAGATAGACAAGGATGGTAAATCAACGTTGAGTCAGGTTGTGTTCATCAAAGGTGTTAAAGTGAACAAACTTGAGCTGGTAAGTGTTTATCCTAACCCTGCTATAGACAAATTGAATGTTGCTTTGGCATCTCCAAAAGCGGACAATGTGATTTTTGTTGTAAGTGATTTAAGTGGTAAAGTGCTTATTAAGCAAACTGCTGCAGTAATCAATGGCGACAATAACATCAGTGTAAATGTTGGTGCACTGGCCAAAGGAACCTACACCATCAAAGCAATCTGTGCGGATGGCTGCGAAACTGCCATCAGCAAGTTTGTGAAACAATAAAATTTGTTTGTGAAATATAAAAGAGGTCCGGTTGGTTATCAGCCGGACCTCTTTTTTAATATCCAATAGGCGGCAACTTTAATGATGTTACCTAACTGGAATGGGCATTTTTATTAAATTTCAATGATTTTTTAAATGAGGTTTCACTTAAAAGTAATATTTTGTTGCACTAAACTAAACTAACTGTTATGCGGAAGATCTACCTTCTCCTGTTTACCCTATTTTGCCTTTCCGGCATCAAATCATTTTCGCAAACCTATTTTACTGAAAGTTTTGAAGGGGCCTGGTATCTAAATGGTAACCCCAATACTCCAGCAGTAGCTGCAGGACCCAATGCACCTAGCGGTTGGACACAAACAAGGCCTGTAAACAATGTTGCACCTTCAACAGGATGTTCTACAACAAGTGGCAAATATGACTGGAGCCAACAAACATTGACTGGTACCACTTGGGCTTCTAGTGGTTCTTTTCCTACTGGTTGTACCCCTTATGCGAGTACCGCTCCCAGTACCGCAGTGGATGGAACCAAAATATTATGGTTTTACGATGGCTATACTGCTTCTGGTAATACAAGACTGATATATACGCCAGCAATTGATTTGTCTACATCAACTGCACCCGTTATATCATTTTCTTATAGTTACGCAGGTTCCGCTGCATCAACTTTAATGGGATCTTTAGATGGGGGAACAACATGGAATACTTTAAGCACAATTGCCACTACAGCTTCAAATACCTGGGCACTTAGAACTGTAACCATTCCTGCCGCCTATAAAATTGCTACGGCTAAATTTGGCTTTCAGGTAGCATCCACTTATGGTAGTTATGATTTATTTATTGATAATGTAATTGTAAAGGAACCAATTATCCCTGCTGCACCTATTACTTTTAGTACAACAGTAGGTAGCACAAGCATTACTATTAACTGGAAAGATAATTCTACAAATGAAATAGGGTTTAGGCTTTACAGATCAACTGATAATGTAACATTTACACAAGTTGGGTCTGATGTTGCAAGTGCAACAGTAGCTACTACAGGCACAACCTATTCGCAGACTGCTACTGGGCTAACGGCAAATACCCTTTATTATTTCCGGGTATCTTCTTTTGTTGATGCTGAATCCCCTTATTTAACAGGTTCTGCTACTACTTCTGCATTATTTACTTCAATTACTTCTGGTAACTGGAGCAATGGTGCAACATGGAATCAAAGTGGTGCAACACCTACAAGTATTAATGATGTGGTAATTGCTGCTGGCCATACTGTAACATTAGATGGAACCAATGCAGCCAATACACTTACAATCAATAGTACAGGTTCGTTAGTAGCTTCATCTAATTCGTTAACTATTGCAGGTACTTCAACAACTGGGATTACCAATAGTGGTACATTGACAGTTTCGGGGGGTACAGTTACTATTGGAGCTGCTGGAGGTAGTAATAGAAGACTGTCCAGCTCTGGTACATTAACTGTATCTAGCGGTACCTTGAATATAAACGGTAACTTAGTAGTTACAGGCTCATTTACACAGAGTGGTGGAAATATCAATGTGGATGGAAACGCCGCGGGTGTGGCAGCTAACAGTGTTGCTAGCGGAACCAGCTTAGTTTCCTTGACGGGATCTGCTTCTACAATTAGTTTAACAGGAGGCAACTTTACCATCGTTGATCCACATGTATCAACTGATTACTCGTTATATGGTTCGGTAAGTACGGCCACAAATAGTGGTACAGGACATACTTTTATTTTTGGAGATGGTACTTCTACAGATGCCGGCGGAACAAATGGTTTTTATACGTACTTGTTCCCTGGGTCTAGTTATTTTATATTAGGCAATCTTGTTGCAAATGGAGGAAGTGGTACAAATAGGTTTGTTAGTACTTTATCTTCTACTGGCATCCTCGGTAACCTAACAGTTAATGCAGGATCAGAATATAGGCTGTCATCTACAACTTATGTTGCAGGAAATGTTACCGTAAACGGTACATTGACTGCCTCATCTACCCTTAATTTGGCAAGCTTTGCCAATGGAACGGCGGCAGCTTCCACAAATGCGCAAACAATTTCCGGTTCTGGGATATTTAGAAATGCAACAACATCTCCAACTGCAAACTTTACATCCTTAACTATCAATAATAGCAGTGCTGCTGGGGTAACTTTTGCTAACGCTAACACATTGAATAGTGCAAGCTATGGAGGTACTGTATCCAGTACATTAACATTTACAAATGGTGTTGTGAATATAGGTTCAAATACCTTTATTTTAGGTATTAGTGCCACAACTGTGGGTACATTAACCTATACTGCTGGAGGTTTTGCGAGTGGTGCAACCTTTAGCCGTTGGTACACTACTACAGGTAGCGGTACAACTATAGCTGCTAGCACTGTGCCAACTGTGGGTGCTGGTACCTATCCGTTTGTAACAGGTAACCCTGTTGCAGGATTGAATGCAAACCATTTTCACCGTGCTACTGCCGCATTAACAACAGCCGGTACATTGGATGTTAAGTTTACCAGTGGTGTACTTACTTCTGCACTAAGCCCAGCCGTTACGGAAAATGCATTAACATTTGATCAACAAACAAACAGCAATTGGGTAGTTACAACTTCGAATGGCTATGCTTCCTCTGCAGCACATAGTTTTGCTATTCAAGGACAGGGTTCTTATACAGCCACAACTACCAATGCAAGATTATTAATAGGTGGTTCGTTAGTTGGAACACATCAAGCTGGTACCAATCTGCCATTGGTGGAACGTACATCTGTTCCTGCAGCTAATATTGCCGGTATATATACTATTGGCACAATAGCAGCAGAGTCCCCTACATATTCCGCACAAACTGGTGCATGGGAAAATCCATCCACATGGGTGGGCGGTGTCGTTCCTACTTGTGCCAGCATTGTTATAATTCAAAATAGCCACAACGTAACTGTGAGTGCCACTACAACTGGCGCTATTTCTTCCATGACAATAAATGGTGGTGGTACACTAACAATATCAGGCGGCAGTTTAACTGTAGGTTGCACATTGAATAATTCTTCATTAACCGCAAATGGTAATTTAACGGTGAGTGGTGGTACACTTAATATTAACGGAAACCTCATAGTCGCTTCTACATCTATTTTCACACAATCTGGTGGTAATATCAATGTAGATGGAAATGCTGCAGGCGTTACTGCAAATAGTGTAGCAACTGGTACTTATTTGGTAAGGCTCACAGGAGGGCCAACCAGCATTCTTTTAACAGGTGGAAACCTGACAATTGTTGATCCACATGCCGGATCCTCCACATCTGATTATGCATTGTATGCCAATATGAGTGCTGCTACCAATTGCGGTACCGGACATACATTTACATTTGGCGATGGCGTATCTACAGATGCTGGTGGGCATACAAATGGGTTTTACACTTATTTATTTGCGGGAAGCAGTTACTTGGTATTAGGAAATGTGGTTGTAAATGGAGGTGTGGGTACAAACAGGTTTGTAGCAACAACATCAACTGTTGGTATATTAGGCAATTTGACCATTAATGCAGGTGGTGAGTACAGGGTTGCTTCTACCAATTATGTTGCTGGCAACATAACAGTAAATACAGGTGGTATATTAACAACAACTTCTACCTTAGGATTTGCCAGTTTTGCTAATGGAACCGCTGCTGCATCTACCAATGCCCAAACGATTTCTGGTGCCGGTACATTCAGAAATGCAGCAACAACTCCTACAGCAAATTTTACTAATGTAAACATCAATAACGGCAGTACGTCAGGTGTAACTTTTGCAAATGCAAATACATTAAACAGTGCGGGTTATGGTGGTACCGTCTCTGGAACGTTGACCTTTACCAATGGATTGGTAAACATTGGTTCCAATACTTTTATATTAGGTGTTAGCGGAACAACAGTCGGTACTTTGTCATATACTGCTGGTGGATTTGTAAGTGGCTCAACATTTAGCCGCTGGTTTGGAACTACAGGAACAGGTACAACTATTGCTGCCAATACTTTGCCAACTCCAGGTGCGGGTACCTATCCCTTTGTAACAGGTAATCCTACAACAAGCATGAATGCAAACCATTTCCATAGGGCTACTACTGCATTGACCACAGCGGGTACATTATCTGTTACATTTAATGGGGCTGCAGGTGTTTCAACGCTTAGCCCTGCGGTAACAGAAAGCACTTTGACATTTGATCAACAAACCAATTCCAATTGGGTGGTTGCTACTGCAAACGGTTATACGGCTACTGCAAACCACAGTTTTGCAATTCAAGGCCAAGGGGCATATGTTGCCACTTCAACAAACGCCAGGTTGTTAATTGGTGGTGCATTGGTAGGTACACATCAAGCAGGTACCAACCAGCCTTCGGTAGAAAGGACCGCCGTGCCAGCAGCAAGTATTGCCGGAACTTATACAATTGGGTTAATAGCATCGGAAGCTCCGATATTAACTGCACAATCTGGTGCATGGGAAAATACTTCAACATGGGTTGGAGGGGTTGTTCCTTCTGCAAATGCAGCAGTATTTATTCAAAATGCACATACTGTAACGATTAATGCAGTTGCTGCAAATAGCGGATCTGTAAATGTAAATACTGGTGGAGCCTTAACTGTAAGTGGCAGCACATTAACAGCTTCTGGTGCATTGACCAATAGCGGCACTTTGATTGTAAGCGGTGGATCAATTACTTCTGCCACTTCATTAACAAACAATGCAAATTCAACTGTAACAGTATCTTCAGGAGCTTTGAATATTGGAACTACTTTCGCAAACTCCGGTAGCTTTACTGCTTCGGGTGGAACCACAAATGTTACAGGGGCTTCTACAAGCGGTATTACGAATACTGCAACTACAGGTACGTTTACCATTAGTGGTGGTAGTGTCAATGTAGGTATTACCGATAATACTTTCTGTAACCGTACATTTACCAATAGTGGCACCCTTACTGTTTCTTTGGGGACATTGAACGTATATGGAAATTTGAATATCGCCAATGGTTCTACATTTAACCAATCTGGTGGGGTAATTAGTGTAGATGGAAACGCAGCAGGTATTGCTGCAAATAGTGTGGCTTCAGGAACCAATATCGTTGGTTTCGGAACATCTGGTTCAGGGGCTACGCTGAATTTAACTGGGGGTTCATTAATAATTGTGGATCCACATACTGTTACTACTGCAGCAGGCGGTACTTCAAACGGGCATTCACTTATTTATTGGGGTGATGGTTATAGGTCAAGTACAGGACATACCATTCAGTTCGGAAATGGGATATCTACAGATGCTGGTGGAAATACAAGTGGCTATCAATATGATACGTGGCCAGGTACTGGTTATTTTATAGCTGGTAACCTTACTGTTGATGCTCCAACTGGTACAAACAGAAGAATTGTACCAGTTTATTCTGTAGGAGTTGAAGGCAACCTTACCATAAATAACGGAGAGTTTGCTGCAAGTGCAACTACCCATAAAATTGGTGGGAACATTACAGTTAATAGCTTGGGTATATTAACTAATACAACTATTATCAACCTTGCTAAGTGGGGTAGTGATTTAACATCCAGTGGTTCAGATGCTGTTGCTACAAATACCCAAACAATAAGTGGAACGGGGGTGTTTAGGAACCTTGCAACTTCCCCTACAGCGAATTTTACAAGTTTCACTGTTAACAATTCCAACGCAACCGGAGTTACTTTAAATATTCCACTGACCATTAGTAGCACTTTAACATTAACAGCAGGTACAATAAACACAACTGCAGCAAACCTTTTAACGCTAGGTGTACTTGCTACACCATCTGCTGGTACATTAACCTATACAGCAGGTCAAATTGCTGGTCCGTTTAAAAGGGTAATAACAGCTGCAACAGGTACTTATGCATTACCGGTTGGTACAACTACTGTTTACAGGCCAGCCAGTATCAACTTTACAACTGCACCAACTGCTGCAGGTACATTGACGGCAGAATTCAAAACAACTGCTCCTGGAGCTAATGGCTTGCCATTGACAGATGGTGCTGTAACAATTGATGCAGTTGCCACAACGGGCTACTGGTCAATAGTTGCTGGCGATGGTTTAACTGGCGGTACTTATACAGCTGCAATCACTGGCACAGGCTTCCCAGGTATTACTACACCTGCTGAGCTGCGTGTTATCAAACGTGCCACATCTGCTGCTGCTTGGGCGGTAGAAGGAACACATGTTGCAGGTAGCGGCGTAACTGCTTCACGTTCGGGCTTAACCAGCTTTAGCGAGTTTGCTATTGCATCTGCAAAAACAAGCAATACATTGCCTGTTTCCATTCTTAACTTCAAGGGCGACCGTGCAGGTTCAAACAATGTATTGTCATGGACAACTGCAAGCGAAACAAACAATGCTGGTTTTGAATTGCAACGCAGTGTAGACGGTGTAAACTTTAGCCAATTGGCATTTGTGAACAGCAAATCAATAAATGGCAATAGCAGCATCGTTACCAATTATGAACTGACTGATACCAAGGCACCAATTGCTGGTTCTTACTATCGTTTGAAACAAATAGACAAAGATGGCAAATCAACATTGAGCCAAATTGTATTTATCAAAGGCATCAAAGCAAGCAAACTGGAACTGGTAAGTATCTATCCTAACCCGGTTGTGAATCTGCTGAATGTATCTATGGTATCTCCAAAAGCAGACAACATCATATTGATTGTAAGTGACATTGCTGGTAAGATTGTAGTTAAACAAACTGCTTCTGTAAGCAATGGCGATAACAACATACAAGTAAATGTGAGCAATCTGGCCAAGGGAACTTACACCATCAAGGCAATTTGTGCAGATGGTTGTGAAACTGCTATCAGCAAGTTTGTGAAACAATAGTATAATCCTTTTCAATAAAAAGCCCTGTTGAACATTCAACAGGGCTTTTTATTTTATTGGCCCATTGTATCCTATCTTTTATGATACCCACGATTGTAAATGGGACTTTAAAAATTTCAATGTTTTTTATATAGAATTTGAATTAAAATGGATATTTTGCTACTAAACTAAATGCACTGTTATGAAGAACATCTACCTTCTCTTGATTACCCTGCTTTGCCTATCCGGCATTGAATCCTTTTCACAAACAACTATAACCATCAATACTGGGGCTGCATTGACTGCAGACCAGCAGTCGGGGCCTATTTACCGATCGAGTGCTGCCAGTAGTTTCGATTATAGCCAGTTTGCTTACCTGTACAGCCCTACCGATTTGAATTCTTTAGGGGCAGGTGCCATAATATCCAAATTGGCATGGAACAAAACCAATACAAGCTCAACAGTTGGGGCTGCAAAATTCAAAATTTACATGAAGAATTCGTCCACCACTGCCTATACAACTGCTACATCGTTTAGCAGCCTCATTTCCGGGGCAAGTTTAGTGTACGATAATAGCAGCCTTAACATTCCCGCAACTGCAGGTTTCTTGGATTTTGTATTAACGACGCCGTTTACTTATACAGGCGGCTCTGTGGAAATAATGGTTGACTGGGATATCAGTGCTGTTGCAGGAAACCCAACCACTGGTGCTTTTACATGGGAAAAAACGACTGTAGCAAGTTCCATCTTGGGCTATTGTGATTTAGCAACAATAACTACTAGCTTAAGCCCTACAAGCAATTCTATTGGAACGCTGACAAATACACGGCCTACCATACAGATTACCTATACACCTGGTGCAGGATGTTCTGGTGCACCCACTGCTGGAGCAACTGCATCTTCGGCAACGAATGTTTGTAGTAGTACAACAATCAATTTAAGTGTAACCGGGGCAACCACGGGGGTAAGTGGGCTTACTTACCAATGGCAATCTTCGCCAGACAATTTAGCTTGGACAGATATCGGTGCCGCTACTGCTGCTACCTATTCAACAACCCAGGCTAGCTCAACTTATTATAGGAGAAAAATTTCCTGTGGTGCCAATAGTGCAACATCTACCTCTATTTATATTGTAACAAGTAATGCTGCCAGTGTTCCTTATACTGAAAATTTTGACGGGGCAACCCCACCTGCCATACCCAATTGTACGGTGGTGCAAAATGTAAATGCAGATGCCAATACCTGGGCAACCTCAGCTACAACCTTTACCGGTTCATCTGCACCCAATGTACTTAGGTATGGGTACAATGCCACAAATGCAGCAGACGATTGGTTCTTTACACGTGGCATCAACCTGACTGGGGGAACCACCTACTCTGTAAACTTCAAATACTCGGGTACTTCTTATACGGAAAAACTAGAAGTAAAAGCTGGTGCTTCTGCTACTGCGGCTGGTATGACATCGCCACAAATATTTAACAATGCGGCAATAACTACAGTGGGCAGTGGTCTCGGAACATTTACCCCATCCACAAGTGGTGTATATTATTTTGGTTTTCATGTGTACTCCGATGCCGATCAAAATGCACTTTACCTGGATGATATATCTATTGATGTGGCTATCCCTGCACCTGGTTGTACCACGCTTATCTCTCCAGTAAACGGGGCAACGAACGTGGCTGCACCTGTTTCTCCTCTAACATGGAATGCAGCAGCTACTGCTGCCAGTTACGATGTGTACTTTGGTACAGCAAATCCGCCAACTACTTTAATCGGAAACACCACTGCCACTACGGCAAATATTACGGGGCTTGCTTATAGCACCACCTACTATTGGTACATTGTACCAAGAAACTCTGGTGGCACCGCAACCGGATGCAATGCAACTATTTATTCATTCACCACGCAAAGTGCACCACCGCCACCAGCTAACGATAATTGCTCCGGAGCAATTTCAATTGTGCAGCAAACATATAGTGCTTCACCAACTTATGTCAGTGTAAGCACTGTTGGCGCAACCCAATCAACCAATACTTCATCTTGCTTTTCTTCGTCTAACGACGATGATGTATGGTACTCATTTGTAGCAACTGCTACATCTGTTGTACTTAAAGTGGCCAACTGGACGGATATTGCAGGAACAAGTACTTTTTATTGGGGCGTGTACTCCGGTACTTGTGCATCTACTACCGAAGTGAACTGTGCATTGGGCGGCACAACTAATGGAGAGACAACCGTATCGGGATTGGCAGTGGGAAGTACCTATTTTGTAAGGGTAATGACTAGCAGCACAGGTAATTTCGCTTCATTTAATTTTGCTGTGCTGATGCCCAATGTTGTACCAATAACCCTGCAATCGTTTAAAGGTGAACGCCAAGGAGCAAACAATGTATTGTCATGGACAACGGCTACTGAAACAAACAATACTGGTTTCGAATTGCAACGCAGTACAGATGGTATAAATTTCAGCAGTTTGGGCTTTATTGCCAGTAAGGCTTCCAATGGCAACAGCAATGCAACTTTAAACTATGCATACACCGATACCAAATCATTGGTCGCTGGTTCTTACTACCGCCTGAAGCAAATAGATAAAGATGGTAAATCAACATTAAGTCAGGTTGTATTCCTAAAAGGCGTTAAAGTAAATACATTGCAGTTGGTAAGCATTTACCCTAACCCTGCCATAGACAAGTTGAACATTGCCTTGGCATCTCCTAAAGCAGACAATGTAACTTTTGTGGTAAGCGACCTTAGCGGTAAAGTGATCATCAGGCAAATGACCGCTGTAAACAATGGCGATAACAGTATTAACATAAACGTGGGCACATTGGCCAAAGGCACTTACACCATCAAGGTCATCTGTGCCGATGGTTGCGAAACAGCCATTAGCAAGTTTGTGAAACAGTAACAAAAGATTAAAATTCCATAAAAAAAAGTCCTGCCCTTTTTAGGGCAGGACTTTTTTTTAACTTATTTTTAAGGAAATCTAACACTATGCGTAAAGTCTACTTTCTGCTTTTATGGCTATTGGTCATTGAGAATAGCACCAATGCCCAAACCGTAACTATTGGTAATGGCTCAGAAACTGCTTATTACTCACCTTGGTCACCATTTTACGGCTACTCCTATGTTCAAACAATTTATCTAAAATCAGAAATTAATGCCGTAGGTAACATTACAAGTGTAAGATTTTATGCTACTGGATCTTTAAGCAGTAGTGATCAAATTAAAGTTTACATGGGGCATGTTGCTAGATCATCATTTAGTTCAACGACTAACTGGGAACCAGCTAGCAATTTAACAGTCGTGTACGACGGTACGCTAACTGGTTATACAGTTCCTGGATGGGTAACTATAACTCTTAGCACCCCTTTTACTTATAACAATGTTGATAATCTACTGATTGCCGTGGATGAAAATAAGTCTAATTATGATATATCAACAAGTTTTGCTGGTACAACAATTGGCACAAATAGGGTATTGCGGTATGCGAGTGATTCCAATAACCCTGACCCAATCTCCCCACCCACTGGCACCAGGGTTTCAGTACTAGGAAATATACAAATAGACGGATTGACACTAACTGGTTGCCAATTGCCAACCTCGGTATCAACTTCTTCAACAACTTCTGTATCTAGTACAGCTGCTTGGACTGCACCAGCAGGTGGTTCCGCTGTAACGCAATACAACTGGGAGCTAAGAACTAGCGGTGCTGCAGGAAGTGGTGCAACAGGACTAGTTAATAGTGGTAATGCCGCTACAACCTCGATAAACCTGAGTAGCTTAACACCTATAACAAATTATAGTTTTTATGTGAGAACAGATTGTGGTAGCGGTTCATATAGTGCTTGGTCATCTGTACACAATTTCACTACGACTTGTGCAAGTGTTGGGTTGCCATATACACTTGATTTTAATGCAATCACGGCTCCCGCACTTCCAACTTGTGTAACAAAACAGGATGTAAATAATGACACATATTCGTGGGCAACATTTACGCCAAGTACACCTACTGTCAATCTACCAACTACTTTGGTCAGATATTCCTATAACGCTGATAATGCAACGATAGGGGCAGATGATTGGTTGTTTACGCAAGGTCTAAACCTGACTAGCGGTACAACATATCAATTGAAATTTAAGTATAAGGCATCCAATGGACCTACTTATATTGAAAAACTTGAGGTGAAATATGGCACTTCTAATACCGCTGCTGCCATGACTTCTAATGCGATATTCAGTAACACCAATATCGCATCAGCATTGGCAGACGCGTATACGGATGCCAATGTTACCTTTACTGTACCATCTTCGGGTATTTATTATTTAGGCTTACATGCATTTTCAGATCCAGATCAGGCATATTTATATGTTGATGATATTGTTGTTCAGGTGCTTGCAACCTGCGATCAACCTAGTGCTTTAACCCCTTCTGCTCTCACAGGAAATTCAGCCACTGTATCTTGGACTCCTCCGGCAATTGGTACTATTACCAATTATTCATGGGAATTAAGAACATCAGGCATTGCTGGAAGTGGGGCCACTGGATTGGCTAATAGTGGTAACACAACTGCAACAAGCGTGAACCTGACTTCATTAGCTGGAGGTACCACATACACTTTTTATGTAAGAACAAATTGTGTAAACCCCGATGCTAGTTCTTATAATTCTGCAACTTTTGCTACCCCAATTGTAAATGATGATTGCACAGGGGCAATTGTAATATCTGCTTATGGAGCAGTTAATGGTACTACAATTGGTGCTACACAAAGCCAGGCAGCAGAGGCTTGTGGTACTTATACAGGTAATGCAAATGATGATGTATGGTATAAATTTACTACGTCCCAAAATGGGGATGCCTTAATTACTTTAACGCCAATTGGAACTTCTTTTGATGCTGTAATGATGGCTTACTCAGGTTCTTGTGGGGCATTAACAAATATTGCTTGTGCAGATGCGACTGCAGGTGGTGGTACAGAAGTGCTTAGCTTGACAGGTTTAATAGCTGGACAAACCTACTACTTTAGGGTATATGGTTATGGTAGTTCAGGCACAGAAGGGGCTTTTGCAATTACTGCAGCAGGTGCAGCATTACCTGTATCTATTTCCAGCTTCAAAGGCGAACGTCAAGGTGCAAATAATTTCTTATCCTGGACCACCGTTACAGAAACCAACAACAACGGTTTCGAACTACAACGCAGTGCCGATGGTGTCAATTTCAGTTCTTTGGGCTTTATTGCCAGTAAGGCTTCCAATGGCAACAGCAATGCGGTTTTGACCTATGCGTACACTGATACCAAGTCATTGATTGCCGGTTCTTACTACCGCTTGAAACAGGTAGATAAAGATGGCAAATCATCCTTAAGCCAGGTTGTGTTTATTAAAGGAACCAAGGTAAATAAGCTGGAACTCGTAAGCATTTACCCTAACCCCGCCATAGACAAGCTAAACATTGCCCTGGTAGCTCCTAAGGCCGACAATATCACTTTTGTGGTAAGCGACCTTACAGGCAAGGTCATCATCAGGCAACTGGTTGCTATAAGCAATGGCGACAATAACATTAACGTAAATGTGAGCACATTGGCTAAAGGCACTTATACCATCAAGGCCATTTGTGCCGATGGTTGCGAAACTGCCATTAGCAAGTTTGTGAAACAATAGAGAAAATTTAGCTTTAATTAAAAAAAGTCTTGCCTAATTTGGTCAAGACTTTTTTTTAGCTATTTTTAAGGTGTAAATTAATTATTAATTAAATAATTGCTATGAAAAAAAAATACACTTTTTTGGGTTTAATGTTCCTTCTTCTGGTTTCAAAAACAATTAATGCACAAATTAATTATTCATTTAGTGCTGCTTCAGGTACATTTAACTCAATTCAGGCAACAGGTACCGCTGTTACTTTAACCAGCTTCAGTGGTTTTGGTGCCCCAAATGACGAAGGCTACAATAATAGCGTTCCCATCGGTTTCACATTCACATACAATGGATCGCCTTTTACATCTGCAAAAGTCTGTACGAATGGGTTTTTAGCATTGGGTACAAATTTTACCACTACTGGTAATGGCTATTATAGCAATAACCTTGCAACAGGACCAACATTAAGTAGTGGTTCGGCTACGGCTCGCCGCCCAATTATTGCACCACTTTGGGATGATCTTGATATGCAAGCTTCAGGAAATATAAGATATCTTACAACAGGTACATCTCCTAACCAGGTATGTACAATACAATGGACTAATGCTAAATGGGATTATAATTCTTCAGCAAGTACCATCTCATTTCAGGTGAAACTTTATGAAACTACTAATATTATAGAATTTATATATAGCCAAGGTGCAGGTACGGTTGGTACTGCTAGTGGAGGAGCCTCGATAGGTATCACTGCTGCTGGTACAGGGGCTAATAATTTTATATCGTTACAAGATGTATCTGCCTCTCCTTCAATTAGCAAAACTGTTGAAGTAAATAACATAACGACAAAACCCGCCGAAGGGCAGATTTATAGGTTTACACCTATTACTCAATTAGCCAATGATGCCGCAATTGGTTTGATATACACTTATGGTAAAATTATTAGTGGAGCTCCAACGGTTATTTCTGCAACTATATTGAACCTTGGATCAAGTGCACAAACAAACTTGCCAGTTACATTAAATATAACTGGTACCAATACTTTTACCAATACGCAAACAATTGCGTCTTTAGCAGCCAATGCTTCTACAACAGTAACCTTTGCTTCTTATACACCAGCTACAAATGGTGCCACAACTGTTACGATTTCTATACCTAGTGATAATGATAATACAAATAATAGTTCTTCCCTAAGCCAATCGGTGAGTTCCAATATTTATAGTACAGCTTATAGCACCACTCCGCAAGGAGGGGTTGGTAATACTTCTGTTATTGAGTTTGCTTCGAAATTTTTGAATACTTCGTCCAAAAGCATAGAACAAGTTTCATTGTATTTTACTGCTGGATCAGCAGCTTTGGGCTATGACGTAAGCATTTATGATGCTTCCGGAACTGGCGGTACTCCTGGGGCTACTGCTTTATGGACTCTGACAGGGCAAACTGCAGTTGGGGCTGGTATAGTTAATATACCTGTAACTGGCGTTACGGTATCAGGTGATTTCTTTCTTGCAGTAAAACAAACTGGAACAACCAATCTAGGTTACGGATATGAAACTGAAAACCCTATTCGCAGTGGGGTGTTTTATCTGAAAACAACTGGAAGCTGGACTGATCTCGCTGCAAACACGGCAAATGTGTTTAAATTCATGATGGATGTCCAATTTGCTGCCCCTGTTCCAATTACTTTGTCAAGCTTTACTGGTGAAAGAAAAACGAACAGTTCAAATTTACTATCCTGGACCACCGCTACCGAAATCAACAACAATGGTTTCGAACTGCAACGCAGTGCAGATGGTGTCAATTTCAGTTCTTTGGGCTTTATTGCCAGCAAAGCCTCAAATGGCAATAGCAATGCTGTTTTGAACTATACATTTACTGATGCCAAGTCATTGATTGCAGGCTCTTACTACCGTTTGAAACAAATGGATAAAGACGGCAAGTCAACGTTGAGCCAAGTTGTGTTCATTAAAGGTGTTAAAGTAAACACATTGCAATTGGTAAGCGTTTATCCTAACCCTGCAATAGACAAGCTAAACATTGCCCTGGTAGCCCCCAAGGCCGATAACATCACTTTTGTGGTAAGCGACCTTACAGGCAAGGTAATCATCAGGCAAATGGCTGCTGTAAGCAATGGCGATAACAACATCGCCGTAAATGTTAGCACATTGGCCAAAGGCACTTATACCATTAAGGCCATTTGTGCCGATGGTTGCGAAACTGCCATCAGCAAGTTTGTGAAACAATAACTGAAATAGCAAATAGCTATATATCAAAAAGCCCCGTTGAATTTCAACGGGGCTTTTTTGTTTTCATATCTCTCAATAAAATTAAAAGCCTATTAAATTAAGATTGTTTAACACTATGTTACAAAGAATATAAAAATACATTGTTAATCTTGCAACAGAATTCCATAGCAAGACTTTTTTGAAGTATCTAAAAAAAATATCATTAATTATAGTAGCCCTCCAAATCCTTAATCTGGGTTTATTTGTGCAAGGCTTCGAAGTGGTCGATATGCCCAATGTGGATGAGAATATCATCAACTCCGTAACGGAATATGTTGCCGAAGTGATGCTGCACGAAAAAGATGCATTCCCCGAAACCACAGACTATTCCTCAACCGGTGCTTCCAATCAAAAAGACCAGCACCCAACTTCGATTAAATGTCCCGAGTTCAAAATGATCAAGGAAGACTTTGCGTCTTACCAAATTGGGAACAATTCCGGCTCCATTTATTTCGTTTCCTTTAAGGAAGGGAGGATTGCTGATTTCATATCCGAAATCGTTCCACCTCCTCCCAAGTGCTGATTATGTAAAATAATTGCGGCCATTGAAGAAACAGTGCAAAATAGAACGCTGTATTTTTTCTATTCTTTAATAAATATTCCCTCATGTACAAGATGCTTACAAAGCCTGTAAGTAATTGCATCATTGCAGCAATGCTTTTATGCAATACCAACCTGTTACAGGCACAAACAAAAACCGATACCCTAAGGCTTTCCATTAATGAAACTGAAAAACGCTTTATTGATAGCAACCTGGTACTGCTTGCAGCCCATTATAACATAGATGCCAACAAGGCCCTGATAGAACAGGCAAAACTTTGGGACAATCCCGTACTGTCTACCGATCAGAATATTTATGCCGACGGTAAATTTTTTGAACATGGAAAAGACAATGCTACCGGGCAGCCTACGGGACAATACTTTATCCAGGTGCAACAGTTAATAAAAACTGCCGGCAAAAGGGGCAAGCTCATAAACCTTGCCACCACCAATGCCAAACTAAGCGAACTGCAGTTGAATGATGTATTGCGTAACCTGCGCTATCAGCTAAGGCAGGACTATTTTACCATCCTTCAACAATTGAAGAATAAAAAGATTGCTGAAAACTCGCTGGTGCAGTTGAATAGGCTACTGGTAGCACAGGAAGCCCAATTGAAAGCAGGCAATATTGCAGAAAAGGATTACCTGCGTATACAGGCAGTAGTCATTTCCCTGCAACAGGATTTACTGGATATGGACAAGTCAATTGCCGATAACCAGAACGACCTGAAAACATTGTTACAGATAAAAGGTGACAGTTTCATTTACCCAACAGAAACTGACAATATAGCTGTGAATGCTGCGACAACAGCAGATGAACTGTTCAATGTTGCCAAACAGAACAATGCCTACTACCAATTGCAACAAACGCAGACGCTGTTTCAACAGCAGAACCTGGTTTACCAGAAATCGTTGCGTTCGCCCGACCTCACCATCGGAACGGAGTATGACCATAACAGTAACTATGCACCGCATTATGTTGGGTTAAGCATATCGCTTCCGTTGCCCATCTTCAATAAGAACCAGGGCAATATCAAATCGGCAGGCTTTGCCATAAAGCAACAGGAAACCATTGTGCTGAGTGCCGAAACCGAATTGCGGAACAATATAACCGGTGCCTACAACAAACTGTTACTTACGCTTCAGCAAAACAACGAACAGAACAAAGCCTTTTATACCAAGTATCAGAATATGTTTAAGAACATGTTGCAGAGCTACCAGCAAAAACAGATCGGTCTGTTAGAGTTCCTCGATTTCTTCGATGCATACAAAGATGCAGAGCTAAGACAGGTACAGCAACAGTTGAACCTGCAATTGGCAAAAGAAGAAGTGAACTACCATGTTGGTACCAACATCATTAAATAACATTTTAATTACCAGAATAATGAAGAAAATAATATTACCCCTTGTGCTTGCGGCATGTATTACTGTTACCAGTTGCAAGGAGCACAAGGTAGAAGTAGCCGAGAAAAAAGGTTTCTGCCTGAGCGATACCGCACAGAAAATGATTTCCATAGACTCCGTTAAACTGTCGTCAATGGAAGACGAGATACAGTTGAGCGGCGAAGTAAGCTTTGATGAAAACAAGGTAAACAAAGTATTTCCGAGAGGTAGCGGACAGGTAATTGAAAGCAAGGTAAGCCTGGGCGACAGGGTAGAAGCGGGCCAGGTGCTGGCTGTAATACGCAGTGCAGAAGTTGCAGGCAACTATGCAGACCTATCAGGTTCTGAAGCCGATATAAAAATAGCCAAACGCCAATTGGACAATGCCGAAAGCCTGTACAAAAGCGGTATTGCCAGTGAGCGTGAACTGACCGAAGCAAGACAGAATTATGAAAAGGCCCTTGCTGCAAAACGCAAGCTGGAAGCCACATTGAGCATCAATGGCGGCAGCAAGACCAATGCAAATGGCACTTACTACTTAACTGCACCCAACAGCGGCTACATTGTTGAGAAAAAAGTGAATGCAGGGAATTTCATCCGTCAGGACATGGGCGATTACCTCTTTACCATATCCGACCTGAAAGAAGTATGGGTTTTGGCAAACGTGTTTGAAGCAGACATTCCCAAAGTAAAAGAAGGCTATGCCGTTAAAGTGACAACACTGGCCTATCCGGATAAAGAGTTCAAAGGCACGATAGAGAAAGTGAGCGAAGTGCTGGACCCAACCAACAAAGCATTGAAAGTGCGTATACGTTTACAGAACGAAGCCATGATGCTGAAACCTGAAATGTTCACCAAAGTAATTGTGTCCAACAAATCCGGTGTTAACGGCACATTCATTCCCACCAAGTCGGTTGTGCAACAAAACGGAAAGAACTATGTAATAGTGTACACGGATAATTGCAATATGAAAATCGCGGAAGTTTCCATCACGAAAGTTTCGGGAGACAAGACCTACATCGGCAGTGGCCTCAATGTGGGCGACAAAATAATAACGCAGAACCAACTGCTTATTTTTCAGCGTCTCCTTAACCAATAACCTTCTTTTCTAAATGGAAACAAACACATTATATTATGAATAAATTTATAAAAGGCATTATCCATTTTTCACTACGGCACAGGTACTTTGTATTCTTCCTTACCGGTGTGCTGGCAGTGATTGGATATGTCAGTTACCAGAACACACCTATTGAAACATTTCCGGATGTAACCAATACACAGATCATCATCATTACACAATGGCCTGGCCGAAGTGCAGAAGAAGTGGAGAAGTTCGTGACCATACCATTGGAAACCGTACTGAACTCCGTACAGAAAAAAGCCAATCTCAGAACAACATCCTCTTTCGGGTTGAGCTATGTACGTATCATTTTTGATGATGATGTAGACGATGCCTTTGCACGTCAACAGATCATGAGCCGTATAACCAATGTGGACCTGCCCGATGGCATAAAGCCCGATGTACAGCCACCTTATGGACCAACAGGCGAAGTGTACCGTTATACGTTAAAAAGCAATACAAGAAATATCAGGGAATTGTACACCATTCAGGACTGGGTGCTGGATCGTCAGTTCAAATCCGTACCCGGTGTGGCAGACGTGAACAGTTTTGGCGGAGAGGAGCGGAGCTTTGAGATAGCCGTGAATCCAGACTATTTACTCAAATATGGCCTTTCATCATTGGATGTGTACAATGCCGTATCCAAAAGCAATATCAACGTAGGTGGCGACATTATCGAAAAAAATGGACAGGCTTATGTTGTAAGAGGTATAGGTCTATTAAATAATATTGATGAAATAAATAATATTATTGTAACCAAGATAAAGGATGTGCCCATTCTGGTTAAGAATATTGCACAGGTTAAAGAAGCAGGTAAACCAAGGCTGGGACAGGTATCGAAAGATACGGTGAGCGATGTGATAGAAGGCATTGTGGTAATGCGTAAAGGCGAGAACGCAGAAGCGGTATTGAAGAAGATTCACGAAAAGGTAGATGAACTCAACAAGTCTGTTTTGCCCAAAGATGTACAGCTTGTGCCTTTCTACGACAGGACCACTTTGATGGACTATGCAACGCATACCGTTATACACAACCTTATAGAAGGTATTGTATTGGTTACCTGTATAGTGCTGCTATTCATGGCCAACTGGCGTACCACCATAACCGTAAGTATCATTATACCGCTGGCACTCCTTTTTGCATTCATGTGCATGCGGTTAAAGGGCATGACGGCCAACCTGCTGTCAATGGGTGCCGTGGATTTCGGTATCATCATAGATGGTGCCGTGGTAATGGTAGAAGGGCTTTTTGTTGCGTTGGACCACCGTGCAAAAGAAGTGGGTATGGAAAAGTTCAACAAACTGGCCAAGCTCGGTTTGTTTAAACAGGTAGGTACCGAAATGGGTAAGGCCATCTTCTTCTCCAAGCTCATTATCATAACCTGTTTGATACCCATTTTTGCCTTTCAGAAAGTGGAAGGAAAAATGTTCTCGCCACTGGCCTATACATTGGGATTTGCCTTGTTGGGTGCACTCATCTTCACGCTTACATTGGTGCCGGCACTCTCCAGCATACTCTTGAAGAAAAATGTGAAAGAAAAGCACAACCCCGTTGTACTGTTTTTTGAGAACGGCATCAAGGCCCTGTTTCAAAAGGCGTACAAATTTCCAAAAACAAGTTTGGTGATAGCACTTTCATTTATGGCAGTTACCTTCTTTTCTGCAAAGTTCCTGGGCAATGAGTTCTTGCCCGAACTGGATGAAGGTGCATTGTGGGTGAAGACACAGTTACCCATGAGTGCTTCATTAAGCCAGTCCAAAGAAATATCGGATAAGATGACCGCTATCATCCGCAAGTTTCCACAAGTGAACCATACGCTTGCACAGATTGGTAGAACAAACGACGGTACTGACCCGAAAGGTTTCTTTAACGTGGAAATTGCCGTGGACCTGAAACCCAAAGATGAATGGGCAAAAGGCGTAACAACAGAAAACCTGATTGACAGCATCGACGCACAACTGAGCAAGATACCCGGGCTGTTATTGAACTATTCGCAACCCATACGTGACAATGTGGAAGAAGCTGTAGCAGGTGTGCCAGCATCGTTGGCTGTTAAGATATTCGGACCCAATTTCGATACACTCGATAACCTGGCCAACAAGGTAGAAGCTACGTTGGGTAAGATACAGGGCATTGAAGACCTCGGTGTTTTAAGGAACCTGGGACAACCTGAATTCAGGATTGAACTGGACCAACAGAAGATGGCTTTCTATGGCATATCAACTGCCGATGCACAGAGTGTTATTGAAATGGCATTGGGTGGTAAGGCTGCCACACAGTTATATGAAGGCGAACGCAAGTTTGATATAAGGATCAGGTACCAGAAAGATTTTAGGGACACCAAAGAAAAAGTGGAACAGTTGATGATTCCTACACAGGATGGTGCCAAAATTCCTATCAGCCAGATATCGAATATAAAGACCCTTACGGGGCCTGCATTTGTTTATCGTGACAACAACTCAAGGTATATACCGGTTAAGTTCTCGGTACGTGGCAGAGACCTCGGTAGCTGTATTGCAGAGGCACAGGAAAAAGTAAACGCAAGTGTTACTTTGCCCGAAGGGTACAAGATGTCGTGGAATGGTGAGTTCGAAAACCAGCAACGTGCATCAAAGACATTGGCCAATGTAGTACCGCTTTGTTTGCTGGGTATATTCCTTATACTGTTCATCATGTTTGGCAATGTAAAGGATTCCATACTTACCATACTCAATGTGCCGTTTGCACTAATTGGTGGCATACTTGCCCTGCACCTACGTGGCATGAACTTCAGCATCAGTGCAGGTATCGGTTTCATTGCATTGTTCGGTATCTGTATACAGAACGGGGTTATATTGATCAGTGTGTTCAGGAAAAACCTCGAAGCAAAAATGAGCCTGCACCAGGCCCTTTTACATGGTGTGGTATCAAGGGTTCGCCCGGTTGTTATGACGGCATTGATGGCAGCCATTGGTTTGCTGCCGGCCGCTGTTTCAACAGGTATCGGCAGTGAGAGCCAGAAACCGTTGGCAACCGTGGTTATCGGGGGGCTCATCACCTCTACCTTGCTTACTTTGTTGATACTTCCAATTCTGTACGGAGGTGTCTACAAATTCATGCACAAACGTAGCAACATGAAACTACTAAAGAAAGTAGGTGCCGTATAGGTCCTATCTTTAATGATATAAAAAGGCAGTATGCATTGCATACTGCCTTTTTTATTTGGTAAGCATATTTGCTTGCAGCTTCAATATAAAATGTATGTAGAGAACCTGTTCCAGCTAAAATTATAGAACAACTAAATTGCCTGCCTTGATTTTACTTCCAGGTACTTGTTAATGGTGTTTACGGTAAGTTGTTCGGGTGTGGTAAGTAGGGTAAGTATGCCATATTTCTGTAGCTCTTTTACCAGCAGTCTTTTTTCGTAGGCAAATTTTTCGGCAATGGTCTGTATATAGATGCCCTCGGTGTCTTTTGCTTCCTCACGTGCAAGCTTCCTTATTTCGGTGTTCTCAAAAAATACCACCATCAATAAATGGTAGTGTGCAATCTTACGTAAGTAAGGCAATTGGCGTTGCAATGCATACAACGACTCAAAATTGGTAAACAGCACCAATAGGCTACGCTGTTTTATCTTGTTGCGTATATGCCCGTACAGGGCTTCATAATCCGCATCCTTAAATTCTGTCTTTTGGTTATACAGGTTTTCCAGTATGCTTTCCATTTGCAGGTTGTTCCTTTCGGCCGGCAAAAAAGAATCTATCTTTTCTGCAAACGTTACAAGTCCCGCCCTGTCCTGCTTATTCAATGCCACATTGGTCAGCACCAGCGATGCATTGATGGCATAGTCCAATAGGCTCAGCCCTTCAAAAGGCATACGCATATTGCGGCTTTTGTCAATCATACAGTACACTTGCTGGCTTTTCTCATCCACAAAAGTGTTTACCATCAACTGGCTTTTCCTGGCTGTGGCTTTCCAGTTAATGTTCCTATAATCATCGCCCTGTACATATTCCTTTATCTGTTCAAATTCCATACTGTTGCCCAGTTTCCGTAAGCGTTTGCTGCCTGTTTCATTTAAATGGTTGGTTGCGGCCAATAAATTGTACTTCCGCATCTGCAAGTACGATGGGTAAACAAACACGGTTTCCTCGGCAGGAAAACTGAACCTTCTTTCAACCAATTGCAAAGGGCTTTTTACAAAGGCCTGCAATTTGCCAAAAATGTATTCGCCCCTTTCCACTGGCCTAAGCAGGTATTCAACTAAAGATTTATCACCGGGCTTTATATTGGTATGCTGCTGCCATTGCCTGTTCTGGAACTGCACAGGTATTTCGTCAATGATCTTTAATGAAACAGGAAAGGAATAATTGTTATATAACTGGATGGTCACTTTGTTATCGTCGCCGTTGCTGAAACGTTCATGGCAGATCCTGCCTGCAAGCAATGCCCTGCGTTTCACATATAAGAGCAGTACATCAACCAAAATCAACAGGCCCAGCAGCAGCAAGGCAACCTGCGCCAACTGGAACAGTACAGGTACAAAAAAAGAAAGGGCAAGCAGCATGACGATAGCAGTGCCAATACCATACGTGCGTTGGCCCAGGTAAAAGGATTCGTATAAAAGTTTTGCTCTTCGCAGCACTATCTTGGTATTTCTAATGAATGAATAACTTGCTGTATCACTTCGTCGGATGTAATGCCTTCCATTTCTTTTTCTGGCGTAACAATAATGCGGTGACGCAATACATAAGGTGCCGCATATACAATGTCATCAGGTGTTACAAAGTCCCTTCCCTGCATGGCTGCAAGGGCCTTTGATGCATTCATCAACGCTAGCGATGCCCTTGGCGATGCACCCAGGAATATGGACTTGTGGCTACGTGTGGTAACAATGATTTTTGCAATAAACTGTAACAGCTTTTCTTCAATCAATATTTCTTTTACCTGCTCACGCAATTGTTTTATTTGCTGTACGGACAATACTTTGTCAATGGCACCCAGCACTTCGCCATTGCCCAACTGATGGAAACGTGACAGGATGTTGCATTCCTGTTCCTCGGTAGGGTAGGGCACTGTTATCTTGAAGAGGAACCGGTCCAATTGTGCTTCGGGTAACCTGTACGTGCCTTCGTATTCAATGGGGTTTTGTGTGGCAATAATCATGAATGGTGGTTCCATTTTATAAGTTTGTCCATCCATGGTTATCTGCCTTTCTTCCATTACTTCAAACAGGGCTGCTTGTGTTTTTGCGGGAGAGCGGTTGATCTCATCAATCAGTACAATATTGCTGAAGATGGGCCCGCGTTTAAACTCAAACTTAGAATCACGTGGGTTGAATATGGAAGTGCCCAACACATCGCTGGGCATCAGGTCGGGCGTAAACTGTATACGGCTGAACTGCACGTCGATTGTTTTTGCCACAAGCCTTGCAGTAAGTGTTTTTGCTACGCCTGGGGCACCTTCAATAATTACATGGCCATCGGCAAGTATGGCTGCAATAATCATTTTAACCATGTCGCCCTGGCCAACAATTACTTTTTTTATTTCGTTGTTGATGGACTGTACGGCCCCATTGAGTTGCGATAGGTCTGTACGCTGCTGAAAAATGTTCTCTTCCATTATGCGGTGTGTTTATAAAATTTCTGAAATTGCTGGTAAAAGCCAGACAGTTGCTGTTGGCTGATATTCGCAGTTGTTTGAATGATAAATATACTTTCTATAATCTTCTGTATCTCTTGTTCGTCGTAACCGGATTTGCCACTTAGCTTCTTTACAAACTCATCATTTAAGGTTGCGGTATTGATAAGGTATTTGCTGCGTATATGTTCCAGGAAATAAGTGACCATTTTTTGCGACAGGTTCAGGTGGTCCTGCTTGTCGAAGTATAACCTGCCGATTACTTTTGCAAAATCCAATGATTCATTTTTGGGCTTGGATAGAACCGGAATGATACGTTGGTTGCGTTTCATGTTCAATAGTAAGTACAATGCCAGTAACACGATTGCCAGCCAGAAAGCCCATTTGAATGCGGGAATGGATAATAGTACCCTTAATGGGGATGGGTTGCTTGCTTTTTGATCGTCTTCGAGCCTATAGATATAGTACTCATCCCAGATGATTTTTTTTGTAGATGCTGTTATGTCAGACAGGCTTTTTTCAAAATAGTCTTTATTGTTTTTGTAGAGGATAAAGTAATTGGAAAATAGGAAAGGGTCGCTATGCAAATAGAAACTACCCCTGCCTATACTGGCTTTTATAAAATTGGGCATGCCACGTTCATCGGTTCCCAGTATATGGAATTTTGCCCTGTCGAAATTTGAATAGTCGCTACTGAAACTGAAACCGGGATAGGTATAAGTAGTGTCTTCTTTAAACAAAGGCTTTTTTAGCAATACGTTTGGCGAGTCAGCATAGCCACCATAAAAGTAGTTACTGGTATTTACGTCTAGCCCAAAAAAGCGTTGGGCAACTTTGCCAAATTTGGGGGCCACAATAAAAACGTTGTTGCCATTTGTTACAAACCTGTTCAGCAACAATATTTCTTCTTCGTTCGGGTCAAAGTGCTGGCTTATTACAAAGAACAATGTGCTGCCATTGTTCTCCAAGGTGTACCAATGTTCGGGTGCTTTTTTATTGGTTTCCATAATACTGCCTGGAAACATTTTGGGTAATAGCTCATGGGCAACATAAGTACCATAAGGGCTCTTGTAATTTTTGGTAAGTGTTACCCTTTTGTCAATTTCCTTTTCATGGGTGCTGCCAAATATCAATACGCCAGCAACAATCACCAGTAAACACAATAATATATATGGTAAGTTTTTCTTCACAATAGTTAAGCTGCAAGTTGTTGTTCAAAATTGTCGAATCCTTTCTTTAATAAACTGAACTGCTGGTCGTTCACGTCAAAGTTGCCGTACCATACATATTCGTAATTGCGTGCCGCATTGGCAAACCCGTTGTAGTAAGGTGTAGAGCTGATTTCGAACAGGTAATCGAAATTGGTTTTGTCTACACCATAGGTAATGATGTTTTTGATGCTCAATGTTTTTAATGAACGAAGGAACAGCAGCCGGGTAGCTACCCTATAATTATTGTCGGCCAAGGCTGCAGCAATTGCTGTTTCGTAATCAACTTCCATGATATTTTCTGGCATTGCATCATAGCCGGGTTGTTCTTGTTTTATTTTTTTTGAAGCTGCGGAGAAGATACCGATCTGGTTGTTTTTTAGGTAAAGGGCAATGGCAGCAATCATCAATACACCAAGTATGATCCAACTAATGAGCCTGAAGTTTTCGGAGGTGAGGAAGTTGAAAAACGATTGCCAATAATCCTTGCTTTCTGTAGGTTGCTTTTTCTTTTCTGTTGCATTAACATACCAGAAATCATCATCCTTTTTCAGTTCCCTAACGGCATTGTCGGTATTGTTTCTTTGTGTTATGACGGCGGTATTGCTTGCGTCAATGCTGTCAAAGTTTGCCTTTGCCTTTTTTACTTCAAAGTCTTCAATTGTGGTTACTTCTGCAGAGTCCACCATGGGTGGTGCTTCAACAACTGTTGTGCTGGTATCGGTTTGTGCTTTTGCAATATGTACAAACAGCAATAGGCATAGGGGTAAAAAATATATGAGCAGCTTCTTGATGGACATAGGTGTTAAGCTATTGCGTTCTTTAAAATCCTTTTCTTTAAAACTATTGGGTAAACGCCAAAGTAGCCAATAACAAAGAACAGGGATGCAAGTAGGATGGAGGCACTCATCCATACAGGCATGCGGTAATGCCTGGTAACAAAGCCTTCAAAAAAAGCCGCTATCATAAATACGGGCACCAGGCCAACAATTATTTTGATGCCATCTTTAACCCCTTGTTTAAAGGCTGTCAACCTGCTTAAAGTGCCTGGAAAAATCCAGCTCTTGCCCATGATGATTCCTGCCGCAGCAGCAATAGTAATAGCAGACAGTTCAAGCGTACCATGAATCATTACGGTAAGCATAAATAATTGACCCAGACCTTTTGAATAGAACATATAGTCAAATGAGCCTACCATTACGCCATCACGTATCAATTCTGGAATGGTCAGGAAAGGGAACACAAGCCCTTCCAAGAAATACCGGAACGATACACTGATATTGTTGATCATTATACCAAGCCACATTAAAAAGGAATTGCCTGTTTGGTACACACCAAAGGGGTTTCCTTCGGCAATGTTTTTTTCTGTCATGTCCACGTAATTATCTCCCATGATTTCCCTTACAAAATGGGGATCTTTAATGGCAGAGTAAAAACCAACAAAGAAGAACAGCAAAAAAATGCCAAAACAAATGGCCACAACCCTGTGGTGCCTGGCAACTGTTAGGGGCAGGTCGTATTTAAAGAAAAGGACGAACTTGTTCCTTTCTTCTTTTTTGTTCTTGTAAATATTCAGGTAACGTTTTGCGGCTTCTGCATTCAGGAAACGGGTTACGTTGCTATGCGGGTAAAATGTTTTTGCATAGCCCAGATCGTCTACCAACTGAACGAATTCACTACCCATTTCATCTGTATCATCGGATGGAAACTGGCTGATGTTGTCCCAACGTTCTTTGTTCTTTTTAATAAACAATGCCTCTCTCAAGTAGTAAATTTTTTTCTAAAATAAAGAATCTGTTGGTTCTATCAGCATACTCGCATAATTTTATCTAATAAGTTTATGAGCCGATTTAAAGTTGCCACCAATATTAATATAGATTTAGAGTTCAACATCCCGTCATTTCATATACGTTTGTTGGCCTGGCTAATTGACTGCGTTATTTTTATACTCTATTTTTTCCTTATCAGTAAGCTCATGTCGAGCGAGTTCAAGAACATGAACGGCGAAGACAGTTGGGGGCTTTTTTTGATATTGGTTTTACCCGTGGCCCTGTACCATGTTGTTATGGAATCCACCATGAACGGCCAAACCATTGGCAAGCGTTTGATGCATATAAAAGTCATCAATGAAAAAGGGGGCAATGCAACAATCAGTCAATATATCATCAGGTGGCTGCTAAGGGTGTCTGATTTTATGCTGGTACTAGTGCTTGTTATGCTGGTGTTTTTTAGCAACCAGATGGATAAGCAAGCCCTGTTTTTGGCCGTATTGGCAATCGTGGATATTTTCTGTGTGGCACTTACGCAAAAGTCGCAACGCCTGGGCGATATGGCTGCAGGTACGATATTGATCAATACAAAGAACAAGAGCGACATCAATGAAACTGTCTTTATGGAAATTGAGGACAGTTACATACCAAGATACCCGGATGTAATGAAGTTGAGCGACAGGGACATGAACATGGTAAAGAATATTTACAATACTGTTGTTAAGAAAGATGATTACAGGCTTGCTGCACGTACTGCAGACAAGATTGCTTCTGTGTTGAATATTGAAGTAAAACAGGATCCCCAGGATTTTCTGGAGACCCTGCTTAAAGATTACAATTACATATCTTCCAAGTAACTTTATTTAGTGCCGTAGGCAAAGCCCAACACAATTAGGGACAGCAGTACAATTACAAGCACCACAATAATTAGGATGCCTGTTATTTTAAAGTATAGCCTCAGGTCGTTTAGCGAATCGTTTATTTGTTCCTGATTGTCATCGGTAATGCCGGCTTTCATCTTACGTCCGAAATTCAAAAGGAATATGTTTATCAATACAGATATTGCCGCCGTGAGAAAGGCAGAAAACAATGCTCCTTGGGATACATTGACAAACAGGGTGACGGCCGCATTGATAAATGCGACGATTGCCGTAATTGAAGCCCAGGTACTGGCAGTTTTGAAGTCGTCTTTTAACTTCTGTGACAGGGTAAGGTTGAATATAGATTCGGTATTGCTATTTTCCATTTTGTATAAAGTTTAAGGGTAAAGTGTTGTGGTTTATTTTCTGAGCAAGCCAAGTAGCGAAAAGAATAAGCCAAGTATTCCCAGCACACCCACCATGATAAAATAGGTTTTCAAAGAACTGATGCCTTTTTCCAGGTCGTTCTGATTGGTTTCCTGTAAACCCTTTGTGGTAAAGGATGAAAACCGGTACAGGAATACAATGAACACGGAAAATATGGCCAGGCAAACAAGCAGTATAAGTAAGAATGCAGATTGCAGGTAGGAGAAACCGAATTTGTAAGACAGGTTATTCAGTAAGCCGCCTCCGAAAATTAGGAAAACAACGGTCACTATAACAGCAGAGCATATAAAAACAATTGCCAGGAACCTTGCCCATTTGGCGGCCTGTTCCAGCGAATGCTGCGAGGAGTGGTCAACACTCAAATCAAAAAGCGATGGTTGTGATTCATTCAAATTTTCCATACATGTTAGGGTTTTGGTTTGATTATAAAAATACAATATGCAAACAATAAAAAAAGCCTTGAAGTAAATTAATTTACTTCAAGGCTTTTTGTTACAGCATTATTGGCTGCAATATCAATATGCCCTTGCAAACAGTACCCTTTCCTTGCTTGGCTTTCCGCTAAAAATACAGATGCCGTCTTCCTGCGGGTTGTTTAAAGGTATGCAGCGTATGGTTGCTTTTGCTTTTTCTTTAATCGCTTCCTCTGTTTCTGGTGTGCCGTCCCAATGGGCCGAAACAAAACCTGCCTTGGTATCCAGCGTATGTACAAAATCCTCCCAAGTATCCACTTTCGTAATATGCTCGTCGCGGTAGCTTTGGGCTTTGTTAAACATGTGCAGCTGTATCTCTTCCAACAGTTCCTTAATGTAAAAGCTCAGGCCGTTAATGCTTACGGATGTTTTTGTTTTTGTGTCACGTCTGGCCACTTCCACTACGTTGTTGGCAAGGTCCCTTGCACCAATGGCAATGCGTACGGGCACACCTTTCATTTCGTATTCGGCAAATTTCCAACCTGGACGGCTATTGTCGTTGTCGTCGTATTTTACACGTATGCCCAGGTCCTTCAGTTCCTTCAGCAATACATCCACTTTGTTGGTAATAACGCCTTTTTCTTCATCACCTTTATAAATAGGCACAATGACTACCTGCAATGGGGCAATCCTTGGTGGCAGTATCAAGCCTTCATCATCGCTATGGGCCATAACCAGGCCACCAATCAACCTGGTACTAACACCCCAGCTAGTGGCCCACACATATTCCTGCTTGTTGTTCTTATCGCTGAACTTCACATCAAAGGCCTTGGCAAAATTCTGCCCTAAAAAATGGCTGGTGCCGGCCTGTAATGCCTTGCCATCCTGCATCAATGCTTCAATGCAATAGGTGTCTTCCGCACCTGCAAAACGTTCGTTGGCAGTTTTCACACCTTTAATTACTGGCAATGCCATCCAGTTCTCTACAAAGTCGGCATACACATGCAGCATCTTTTCTGTTTCCACAATGGCCTCTTCCTTTGTTGCATGTGCCGTGTGCCCTTCCTGCCATAAAAATTCTGCGGTACGCAAAAACAGCCTGGTACGCATTTCCCAACGTACCACGTTTGCCCATTGGTTTATCAATAATGGCAAGTCACGGTAGCTCTGTATCCATCCTTTGTAGGTGTTCCAAATAATGGCCTCGCTGGTGGGGCGTACAATCAGTTCCTCTTCCAGTTTCGCTTCTGGGTCAACCATTAACTTACCAGGTTTATCAGGATCGTTTTTTAAGCGGTAATGCGTTACAATGGCACATTCCTTTGCAAAGCCTTCTGCATTTTTTTCTTCGGCCTCAAACAGGCTCTTGGGCACAAACAACGGAAAGTATGCATTCACGTGCCCGGTATCCTTAAACATCTTGTCCAATACATCACGCATGTTTTCCCAAAGGGCATAACCGTAAGGTTTAATCACCATACAGCCACGCACTGCACTATAATCTGCAAGGCTACCTTTAATAATCAGGTCGTTGTACCACTGGCTGTAATCCTTTTCTCTACTTGTTATTTCTTTACTCATTTTTATACATGGTTTAAAGACCGCAAGTGCAGGTCTTAACTTGTTTGTTTTTGTTACCGGCTATTGCACCTGCTTCAACTTTACTGGCGTCGCACCCATCGGCATCCAAATAGGTACCAGCTTTACCAAAGCGTAAAACCTGCTAACGGGCGGCATGTTAGTTTTAATTTTCTATGCAACAAATACAATCTTTACAACCAATATAATTATTGTATTTTCTTTAACAAGCTAACCTTTGTTAGTACGTTGTACGGCAGAGTTTTTGTCATTGAATTGTCACATGCAAATGCGTCGCAAATGTATGTAACTTCACATTATGTAACACCTCAAAACCTCGTTGTATGAAACACAAACTTTTACTCAGCGTTTTTGTTGCAGGCCTGTTGGCTTCTTGTTCAACTGCCTACAAAAGTGGGCAGACTCCAGATGATGTTTATTATTCACCAGCCCGGGCAGTCAAAGAAGAGGTACAGCAGGATGAGTACACTTCTGCAGACAACAATTACCTACGCATGAAAGTGCGTAACTACAACAGGTGGAACTTTATTGACGATTACAGTTACTGGTACGATACCCGTTACGATTTTCAGTGCAATTACAATTCTTATTATTCCGCATACTACATTCCACCTTATTATAGCTGGAACGGTTGGTACCATACTTATCAGGGTAGTGTGTTCTACAATCCTTATTACCAATTGATACCTTATAAGAACCCAACCTATTACGGTAGTACCAGTGCCAGCAATATTACTGCGTACAATATCATAAAAGGCTACAATAATATCAATACAAGCTACAATCCAAAAACCGGCTCGGTAAACAGTAGCAATAATTTTGGTGGCCTGGTTAAAAAGGCTTTCTCTTCCAATCCCAATTCATCTTCAAGCTGGGACAGGCCTGCAAGGACTTTTGATAGTAAGCCGGCTTCTTCTTCTTCTTCAACCAGCAGCAGTGCAGGCGGCAGGAGCGGCGGTTTTGGAAGCACAGGCAGTAGCAGTGGTGGCGGACGAGGCGGCAGGAATTAACCAATGTTTATTGAAACTCAATTATGCAATAAATCAAGCAATCGTTTTGATTGGTTTATTATGCAATGCATTATCCTAAACTTACAATCGTTATGAAAAAATATATACTTTTTATAAGTCTGCTTTCTTGTGCACAGGCCTTTGCACAAAGCCCAGACGAGGCCCTGCGTACAGCATGGTACACACAGAACGGTTCTGCCCGCAATATGGCCACAGGTGGTGTAATGGGTAGCCTTGGTGGTGATATTACTGCAGCCCATGTAAATCCTGCGGGTCTTGGTTTGTTTAAAACCAACGAGTTTGTTTTTACGCCCGGCTTTAACCTAAACAATAATAAATTCAATTTTCGTGGCAAGGATACGGCTGTTTCCAAAAACAGCTTTAATTACGGTACCATCGGTATTGTTTTTGGCACGCCCCATAATACCAACGAAAGCAAATGGGTAAGTACTGCTTTTTCCATTTCGGTTAACCAGTTGGCCAATTATAATAATCATGTACAGTTTAGCGGGTACAATAATTTCAGCTCTTTTACTGAGCAGTACCTGGAAGAACTGGTGCGTGACCGGGCCGATACCAATGCTGCGTTGAGCAATTATATTTTTGGTTCATCTTTGGCATTCAGGACATTCCTGGTTGATACCATCCGTGGTACGAGTGGCGAGGTATTGGGTTACCAGAGTATGGTGCCTATTTCCACTGGTGTCAACCAATCATATAGTGCAACTACAAGGGGCGGTTTCCACGACATTGCCTTTGGCTTTGCAGGCAACTTGGCCGATAAGCTGTACCTGGGCGGCAGTATTGATATACCTGTTGTGTCGTACCAGCGTGACCTTACCTATAGCGAAACGGATGCTACCAATAACCCTAACAACAATTTTCAAAGTTTTACTTATACCGAAAAATTCAAGAGCACGGGTATTGGTTTGGGGCTGAAGCTTGGCCTGATTTATAAGCCACAGGAGTTTTGGCGGATCGGTTTTGCTATCCATACCCCACAACTGATGTCGTTTAAGGACCAGATACGTTCTGCCATTACGGCCAACACCGAAAGCTATGCAGGTATAAGAACAGAAACAAGCGATAACTTGAATAGCGGCAATGCCGGGCAAAGGGAATACAGCATGATTACGCCCTGGAGGGCCATTGCAAGTGCCAGCTATGTGTTTAGGGAGGTAAAGGATACCCGTAAGCAACGTGCTTTTATAAGTGCCGATATTGAGTATGTAAACTATCGTGGATCGAGGTTCTATGCAGGCAACAGCGAAGATGCAGTTGCCAAAGATTACTTGAAAGTAGTGAACTCCACTATAAAAGATTATTACAAGGGCAACCTGAATTTCCGTTTGGGCGGCGAACTGAAATTCAACACCTTGATGTTTAGGTTGGGTGGTGCTTTTTATGGCAGTCCTTATGCTGACAAGGAATTGAAGGCAAACAGGATATTGGCAACCGGCGGCTTAGGCTATCGTAACCATGGGATGTTTATTGACCTTGCCTATTCACATGCATTCAATAAAGATGTTGTTTTTCCTTACCGTTTAAATGATAAACCCGATACTTTTTCTGCACAGGGTGGAAGCAGGGGTACGATTGTAATGACTGTTGGGTTTAAGTTTTAATAGCTAAGAGGTTAAAGAGGAAAAGAGTTAAAGAAGAAATATTAAAGGGGGAAAGATGAGTGCGATGCTCTTTTTCTCCTTTTCTTTTTGAACTCTTATTTTTCAAAATTTTTTATAACAGGAAGGAGCAGGGGAGCGATTGTAATGAGTGTTGGATTTAGTTTTTAAAACATTATCAATAAGAGATTAAAGAGGAAAAGAGTGGAAGAAGAAGCATTAAACTAGAAAGGGGAAAGATGCATGCACCCCCCTTCTTTCTCCTTAACTCTTTCAACCTCTTAGCCCTTAATAATTCTCTGACTTACGTTCTTCTTTAGAAGGCTTTCTTTTATCATCTACCTCGTAAGGCGATTTAATGGACGGCTGCCCTTTTTTAGTGGGCTTTTCTTTGCCTTCGTTTAGCGGGGCGGGTACCGGCGGGTTGCCTTTCATGGGGTCAACACCTTGCATATCGGCTTTATAATCAAATAGCTTATTGATGTGTATCCATCTGCCTTCGTTCCATTTAAAGGCCTCGTAATCACCATCGGGAATCAATGTTTCCCTTTTGGATGCATCGGGTGTTTTGCTTTCGCTGATCAAATGGTCGAATACGATAGCATCCAGTTCCGGATCGTAATTCATCCTAGCCCTGCCATCTTTTTTATATTCCAAACAGAACCTGAATGCGGGTTGTGGCGGTTTCAGTTCATCATTTGGATACTGGAAATACCGTCCACCAAATTGCGGGTTGCCTTTATCGTCAAAAGTCAATACCTCAATCCATTTTTTATTGGTTACTTCATCGTTTTCATCAAAACCCAATAATGTGTAATAGTTTTTATTGTTGAAGGTCTTGAGAATTATTTTATAGTAGATGGCACCGATCCATCTTTGGTTGTTCCTGACCGAATCCACAGGTCTTTTTGAGTCATCTGAATTGTCGAACAAGGGAATCAGCTTTAAGGAACCATCTGCGGTACGCATTTGAATGGCACCTTTTTGCCGTATAGATGCCTGGTCTTTTACCAATTGCCAGGTAAAGATGCGGAAAGTGCTGTCTGGTGCATACAGTTTGGAAATGGTATTGATTGAATCGAATGGGTAGTAGAACGAATTGGTTACGCGTAGTGCCCTCACTAGCCCTTTGGTAAAAATGCTGTCGGATATGTACCGGTCAATGGCTTCTTCCTGCATGATCATTTTGCGTGAATCGTCTTTTATGGACAATTCAATTTTTTTTATTTCTTTTTCCTGTGCACTTGTTATGGGTTGTGCATGAGAAGCCGATGCAAAAAATACAAATGAAACAAGGGTAGCTATTTTCATAAAACTGGTATTGCCAACTAAATTACATGTTTGGAAATTGATGTACATGCAAAATGCCCTATGTACCGAAATTTAGGCTTTTGTTAATGGTAGGATTGGGGGTTAACCGCCGTCAAGGCTTTAGCCGTTGACGGGGTAGATAGGCATTGAACCTTACATCAATTTTAATGGTAGTATTGGATAGCAGCCATTGAGTTGAGCTTAATCTCCAAAGCTTTAGCTGTTGACGGATAGGTTGGTTTCTTTATCAAACAAACGCTTTTGCAAATTCAATCAGGCTGTTGAACCTTGCATCAATATCGGGGTGGGGGAAAGGTGTTTCGGGATTGGTGGTTGCCAGGAAAACGGTTGGTATGCCTGCATTTCGTCCAAAACCCATATCGCTTAGTTTGTTGCCAACCATAATGCTTTTGCTGAAATCGATGCTTGCAAAATCTGCCTTTGCCTGATAAGCCATGCCAGGGTTGGGTTTGCGGTTAGGAGAGGCGTCTTCAAGATCGGAGCAGTAATATATTTTATCTACCCTGCCACCTGCTGCTGCCACTGTTTGCAGCATATTGTTGTGGATATTGGTTAAATCATCAACAGACATCAGTTTTTTGCCAATGCCTTTTTGGTTGGTGACCATTACAATGGTGCCAAAGATATTGTTGAGTATGTGCAAAGCTTCTGTAACGCCATCATAAAATTTAAACTCCTGCCAGTTTAAAATATAGTCTGCTTTTTTTTCGTGGTTGATAACGCCGTCACGGTCCAGGAAAAGTGTCCATGACTTGTCTATATTTTTAAGATCGAGCATAGAAATTTTGAGTGGGTGGGTTGCAGGAATATGTTCCTCTGTTGATGGGTGCGACGCCACAGCAGCCGAACCATGAACAGGGGATGGTTACCAAAAATTAAAATAGTTGAGCTTCTACCAGTTCGCAAATGATATGGCCAAGCATGATATGGCTTTCCTGTATACGTGGCGTATCAGTTGATGGTACATTGATCAGGTAATCGCTTGCCTCTTTCATTTTGCCACCGGTGGCACCGGTAAAGCCAATGGTAGCAATATTCTTTTGTTTAGCTACTTCGAATGCCTTTAAAATATTGCCGCTGTTGCCACTTGTGCTGAGGCCAACAATTACATCGCCGCTGTTGCCGATGCCTTCTAACAGGCGGGCATAGATAACATCGTAACTGTAATCGTTTGCTACGGCTGTAAGGTAGGAGGTGTTGCAATGCAAAGCCTCTGCCGGCAAGGCTTTGCGGTCTTTGTAGAAACGGCCGCTGAACTCTGCAGCCAAGTGCTGTGCATCTGCTGCACTGCCGCCATTGCCTGCAAATAAAACCTTGTTGCCATTTTTAAAGGCGGCAACAATTACATCTACTGCCGTTGCTACTGTTTGCTTCAATGTTTCATCTGACAGTATCTGTTGTTTGGTACTGATGGATGCACTGATAATTTCGTCTATTTTTTGTTTCATGCTTTATTTGGTTGTCCAGGTACTTAAACCGTGGTTTGTAAAATTATAGGGTCTGGTAACACCACCAAAACTATTCCTTAAAAATTTGTATTCTGTTTAATTCTAATAGTTATTCAATACTGGGTGAAACAGGATTTAGCTAGTAATAGTGTACAATCAATAACTCTCTTGTTCGTTAGGGAAACTTTTTTCTTTTACATCTTTAATGTATTGCTGTACAGCATTGGTAGCCAGTTGGGCAATATTTAAGTATTGACGTAAAAAGCGTGGTTTAAATTCGGTGTTGATGCCCAGCATATCATGCATGACCAGTACCTGCCCATCGCAATCGTTACCCGCACCAATGCCAATGGTGGGTATGCTTACGCTTTGCGTTACTTCTTTTGCCAGTGCTGCGGGTATCTTTTCCAGCACTACTGCAAAGCAGCCTGCCTCTTCCAATAGTTGAATATCCCTTTTTAATTTGTTGGCTTCAGCTTCTTCTTTTGCACGAACGGCATAAGTGCCAAATTTGTAGATGCTTTGTGGCGTAAGCCCCAAGTGCCCCATTACCGGTATGCCTGCACTCACAATTTTTTTGATGCTTTCAATAGCTTCTTCGCCACCTTCGAGCTTTATGGAGTGTGCACCGGTTTCCTTCATGATTCTTATAGCAGATGCCAGTGCTATTTCGCTATTGCTTTGATAAGTGCCAAACGGTAAATCAACCACTACAAAGCTCCTGTTTACGCCACGTACAACAGATTGTGCATGGTATATCATTTGGTCCAATGTAATGGGCAATGTTGTTTCGTGCCCTGCCATTACATTGCTTGCACTGTCGCCTACAAGTATCACATCTGTTCCCGCACCATCAATGATTTTTGCAAAGGAAAAATCGTAAGCAGTCAACATGGAAATCTTTTCCCCGTTTGCTTTCATTTTCTGTAAAGTATGGGTGGTTACTTTTTTTACTTCGTTGTGAACTGACATTTGAAATGTTTTTAATGAGAATAACTGAATATGGCTCTGCGTTAGAATAAAACATATTCAAATGTGCGGTGCAAGGTAAATGTTCTTTTGGAAATAGTCAATGCGTTTTTACTTCTTCGTAAAGGCTCTGTACCAAACCGTCTGCAAGGCCAATTTTGGGCACATGGATTTCTTCAATATCGGCCCAGCGCATTACGTTGATGTATATCTGCAATGCAGGTACAATCACATCGGCCCTGTCTTCGCGTAGCTTGTAAACGCCAATGCGTTTTTCCAGCGAAACAGAAGAAAGTTCTTTGTGGTAATCTTTTAATAGTTCAAGGGTCAATGGCTTGCCTTCTTTCTTTTTGCTTAAGGAGAATACTTTGTTGATGTTGCCGCCACTACCAATGGCAATCATGGGCAGGGAGCTTTTGGTGTTCTGTTTTAAATGGTCTTTCATGTCGTTCCAGTTCTGTTCGGTTACCATACCTTTTAATAAGCGTATGGTACCGATATTGAACGACTCTTTGTATTTGAGTTTGCCATCGGCAAAAAAAGTAAGTTCGGTACTGCCGCCGCCCACATCAATGTATAAATAGGAGTGCAGCTTGTCTAGGTTCTCGGCTATATGGTTTTCATAAATAAAGGAAGCTTCTTCATCGCCGCTGATCACTTTTATTTCAATGCCCGTTTCCAGTTTCACTTTCCGGATAATATCCTGGCTGTTGGCTGCATCCCGCATGGCACTAGTGGCGCAGGCTTTGGTATGTTCAACATCGTATGCTTTTATCAAATGGCCAAAGGCCTTCATGGTTTGTATGAACATGCCACGTTTTTCCTTGGATATCTCTCCGTATTCAAACACATCGAAACCCAGCCGCAATGGTACACGTATAAGGTTCAGTTTATTGAACTGGGGGTTGCCAAAAGTGTCGGTTACCACATCAACGATCAATAGCCGTGCTGCGTTGCTTCCTATATCAATTGCTGCTAATTTCATTTATGTTCTTCAGCGTTTTTTGGTGCAGATACAGGTACGTTTCAATTTGTGAACGTACTTTCTTTTTGCCCGCGGAAGGTACATAGTTATTGGAGAGTTCATTGTCAAGTATCCTTGCCTTTACATTGTCTCTTAATTGAATGTGGATAATATCTTTCAGTTCCTGTTTGATGGCTTCGTTGTTAACGGGTATGGCTGCTTCCACACGGTGGTCAAGGTTACGCACCATCCAGTCTGCAGAAGAAAGGAATGCCTTTTCCTTTCCGCCATTGTGAAAGAGCATGACCCTTGCATGTTCCAGGTATTCGTCTACAATGCTGATGGCCTGCATGGGCACTTTGAATTTTTTGTTTTCTGACAGGGCACAGAAAATGCCACGTACAATCAGCTTTACTTCAACGCCTGCTGTTGCTGCTTCGTAGAGCCTGTTGATAAGGTGCACATCGCTGAGCGAGTTTAGCTTTACGGTAATGGATGCGGCTTTTTTTGCTTTTGCATTTTTGATCTCACGTACAATATGTGCATCTATCTGTTTACGCATGTTTACCGGGCAAACCAATAATGTTTTGCACTGGGTTAAAGCAAGCGTGCCTGTTTTCCAGTTGGAGAGGTAATGGAAAATGCGGTTGATATCGGCCATTACATTTCTGTTGGATGTAAGCAGGCAATGGTCGCCATATACACGGGCCGTTTTTTCATTTAGGTTACCGGTGCTTACAAAACCATATTGAATGGTGGTGTTGCCCACACGTTTCTTGATGATGCAGAGCTTTGCATGTACTTTGATCTTAGGTACACCCAGCAATACCTGCACGCCTTCCTGTTCCAGTATCTCTTTCCATTCCAGGTTGGCTTCTTCATCAAACCTTGCTTTCAGTTCAAGCATTACCACAACCTGCTTGCCGTTGCGTGCGGCATTGATCAATGCATTGATGACCTTTGAATTTTCGGCCAAACGGTAGGCGGTTATCTTAATGGAATTTACATGGGGGTCCATGGCCGCTTCCCTTAACAGGTCAATCAATGTATTGAAAGAATGGTAGGGAAAGTGCAGCATCACGTCCTGCTTCACAATTACATCCGTAACCCTTGTTGTGCCCTGAAATGCAGGGTGGGTAAAGGATTGCCGTCTTGTGTTCTTTTTAGTGAACACATCCGGGAAGTCCATGAAGTGCCGGTAATTGTGTATCCTGCCACCAGGAATGATATTGCTTTTACGGGTAAGGCTCAGCCTTCTTATTAAATGCTCCAATAAACCTGCATCCATTTCTTTGTCGTACACAAAACGCACGGGTTTGCCCTTACGCCTGTTCTTTAAACCCTTTTCTATTTTCTCCACAAAAGTGGTGCTCACGTCACTGTCAAGGTCTATCTCGGCATCTTTGGTTACTTTAAAAATATGTGCATCAAAATGGTCGTATTCAAAGTAAGAGAATATGGCAGGAAGGTTGAAGCGTATAATGTCTTCCAATAAAATAATGTTGTGCTCGCCTTGCTTGCAAGGCAATTGTATAAACCTGCCCACGGCACTTACAGGCACTTCTATCAATGCATATTTCTGTTGGTAGGCAGAATCTTTTTTGCTCATCACAACGCCCAGGTAAATGCTTTTGTCGCGTAGGTAAGGCAATTGCGGCAGGCTTTCGATCATTAATGGAATCACGTTGCTGCGTACCTGTTCCTCAAAAAAAGTGGTTACGAATTTCTGTTGTTCCTTGTTGAGGCTTTTTTCGTCAACCAGTAATATCTTTTCATTTTTCAGTTCGGTATAAATGCCTTTCCATATCCTGTCAAACTCGTTTTGCTGTTGCAGTACAATGGTCTGTATCTCGTCCAGCACTTTATGCGGGTCCACTTCCATGTGCATGTTGAGTTTTTTCCTTTTTTCAGAAAATTCAATCATGCGTTTCAGGGTGGCCACACGTACCCTGAAAAACTCGTCGAGGTTATTGGAAAATATGCCGAGAAAGCGGATGCGTTGCTGAAGCGATTCATTGGGGTCGTTTGCTTCTTGCAGTACCCTTGCATTAAAACTTAACCAACTTATATCTCTTTGAATAAAATGTTTTTTGCTCATAATTTGTAGTCCTTGCTTATTCAAAAATAGGTATGATAGATATTGGGCAATGTTAAGTTTAGGATAGGTTTAGGATTGCATTTTGCCGATCAAACAGGTTTTGTGGAACAAGGTAATAGATGCTTATTTCTGCACATATTCGCTTGGTGTTTTACCGAACTGTTTCTTGAATTCCTGGCTGAAATATTTCCTGTCGTTGTAGCCCACCGCATAGGCAATTTCATATACCGTCATCTGTTTTTGCTGTAACAAATATGCTGCTTTTTTTAACCGTATGGATTTGATGAAATCGTTTACGGACATATCGGTAAGTGCCTTCAGCTTTTTGTACAGGATGGGTTGGCTCATGGCCACTTTGGTTGATAACATGGCCACACCAAATTCCGGGTCTTCCATGTGCTCATCAATAATGCCCATTACTTTGTTGAGGAAGTCTTCTTCCACATGATTGATGGGTGTATGTTTGGGTTCCAGCATTACCTGCCGGCTGAACTTTTGCCGCATGGCAATCCTTGATGCAATCAGGTTGCGTACATGCAGTTCCAGTACCTTAATACTAAAGGGTTTGGTGATGTAGATGTCTGCACCTGTTTCCAACCCATCCACCTGGTTGTCTGCAGAGGCTTTTGCAGTGAGCAGTATAATGGGTATATGGTTGGTGCGTTCATCGCTGCGTAGTTTGCGGCTCATGGTAAGCCCATCCATTTCGGGCATCATCACATCGCTGATGACGAGGTCGGGAATATGTTCCAGTGCCATATCCAAACCGTTTGCCCCATTTGCACTTTCAATAATGGTGTATTGATGGCTCAAGGATTCGTTGATAAAGGAACGCAGCTCGTTGTTGTCTTCCACGAGCAATACAACAGGCTTTTTGTCTGCTTGCTGTATGGTTGCTTCATCGTTGCTTAGTATTGCGGTATGTTCTATTAAAGATGCGGTTTGTTTGCCTTCGGGCAATAGCTGGTCTTCTTTAAAATGTTCTTTGCCTTTTAATAAGGTAACGGTAAAAGTGGTGTGCCCATTGGTGTTTGCTGTTGCCAGCTCACTTTCAACGGAGAGCTCGCCTTTGTGCAGCTCCACAATGCTTTTGGATAGGGCAAGCCCGATGCCATAGCCGGTATTGTGCGTTTCATCGTTTACCTGGAAGAAGTTGGCAAACAGCCTTTTCAGGTTTTCGGGGGCAATGCCTTTGCCGTCGTCAATGATCTTAATGAGCACCTCATTCTTTTTTTCCTGCACCTCGATGGATATGTTGCCTCCATCGGGCGTGAATTTAAAAGCATTGGTAAGCAGGTTGAACACTACTTTTTCCATTTGCCTTTGATCGAAGTACAGTTCAATGTTATTGGTGCTGTTGATGAAAGCCGTGTGGATGTTTCGTGCAATGGCCATGTCTTGAAAGGAAACATAGATCTCTTCCAGGAACAGTACCATGTTCTGCTTGGTTACGTGTAGGGGAAGGTTGTTGGTTTCTGCTTTCCTAAAGTCCATCAGTTCGCTTACCAGGTTCAGCAAACGGTCTGCATTGCTTTTAACATGCTGCAATTGTTTTTTGAGGAAGCCTTCTTCGTTGTTGTTTGCCAACAGTTTTTCTACCGGGCCAGAAATCAAGGTAAGGTGCGTCCTTATTTCGTGCGATATATTGGTAAAGAAGTTGAGCTTGAACTGCTGCATTTCATGTTCGCGTTTAAACAGCTCCCGCATCCATAAAAAACGCAGGAAGAAAAAAATGATGGCCGCAAACGCAGCTACGTAAAGGCAGTAGGCCCACCATGTTTTCCAAATGGGCGGCAGTATTTTTATGCGTAGGCTGGAAGGGGCAGTCCATACGCCATCGTTGTTGGCAGCCTTTATTAAAAAGGTGTAGGTGCCGGGTGGCAGGTTGGTATAGGTGGCAGCAGTGGTGCTTACATAGTTCCAGTTTTTTTCAAAGCCTTCCAGTTTGTAGGCATAGCGGTTCTTTTCTGGTTTGATGTAGTTGAGCAATGCAAACTCTATGGTGAAGATGTTCTGGTCGTGGTTAAACACGATCTCTTTGGTAAAGTTGATGTCTTTTGTTAGCAGCTTGTCTTTTTGGTCAATGGCCACTGCATTGCCAAACAGTTTCAATGCAGTAAAAACAAGTGGGGCCACATATTTGTTGGTTTCAATCTTACTTGGATCAAAAGCCGTAAGTCCATTGTTGCCACCAAAAAACATTTCGCCCTGGCTGTCTTTGTAGTAAGAGTTGTTGTTGAACTTGTTGCCTGCAAGGCCATCGCTGGTGGTATAGTTTTTAAAGGTTTTGTCGGTGGTGCTGAATTTGCTCAGGCCATTGTCTGTGCTTAGCCATAAGTTGTTTGCATCGTCTTCCAGTATGCCCAATACATTGTTGTTGGGCAGTCCATCTTTATCGGTATAGGTGGTAAAAGTTTGTTTGTTTTCATCATATAAACTAATGCCGCCATAATAGGTGCCTATCCATATCCTGCCTTTGCTGTCTTCGGTAATGCAGTTGATGAAGTCTGACTGCAAAGCCGTATTTGCAGCTTCGTTCTTTAAATAGGTAATTACTTTGGTTGCATTGTTCTTTAACAGGTGCAGCCCGGCCGATGTACCGATCCATAAATTTTTATGCGAGTCTTCAAATAGTACATGGATGCTTTTGTTGTTCAACTGGCTTTCCAAAGGCGTTACCGATGTATGGTTTTCAAAAACACCATTGTTCTTTTTCAGTTGTGTAAGCCCACTTTGCGAACCCACCCACCTATTGCCCTTGCTGTCTTCCAGCAGGGCCACTACTTCATCGAAGCTGACGGTTTCTTTGCTGCTTTTTTCAATGGTGATATGTTTGAAATGTTTGGTGGATGGATCAAAGAGGTTCAGCCCGCCACTGTACGATGTACCGATCCATAAATTGCCCGACCTGTCTTTGTAAATGACTTTGATTAAGTTGGAACTGATGCCACTGCTATCGTTGGGGTTGTTTTTATAACTGGTGAATTTTTTGTCTGTCCTGTTGAAATAGTTCAAACCGCCACCTTCTGTACCGATCCATAAATTGTGCTGGGCATCTTCCACAACAGAGCTGATCACATTGCTGCTAAGGCTATAGGGCAAACGCCTGTTCTGATAAATAACAAAAGGTGTGGTATAGTAATAGGCAATATTGATACCGCCGTGGTAAGTGCCTATCCATATAGTGCCATGCACATCCTGGTAAATGCTGTGTATAGAGTTATTGGTTAAACTGGTACTTAGTTCGGGGTCGTGCTGGTAGGAGATACCTGTTTTTGTTACGGGATCAAAAATGCTTAAACCATCCTGTGTGCCTATCCATATCTTGCCGTTACGGTCAAGCATCATCTTACGGATATTGTTGTGTACAATAGGGGTGCTGCTGCTGTTTTGCAGGAAACGGGTGAAGGTCCTATTGTCTTTATTGTACAGGTTGATGCCATCGTGCAAAGTGCCTATCCATAAGTTGTGCTGGTTGTCTTCCACCAGCGACGTAATATAGTCCGCACTTAAACTGGAAGCATCCTTTGTATCGTGATGGAAGCTTTGGTACTGGTACACATCATTGGCAATGTTCATTTGTATCAATGAGGTGGAAGTGCCTATCCAGAGGTTGCCATCGCTGCTTTCAAAAATGATGCGGATGTAGTTTCCAATAGGGTCCTGTTTGCTGCCAAAGGTTGACTGGAACTTGTTGTTCTTTTTATCGGTCAGTAAATTCAACCCGTTCTTTGTACCGATCCAGATATGTTTCTTGCTGTCTTCATAAATGCAGTTGATGGAACTGTTGTTTAAACTGTTCTTATCTGCCGGGTTGGCAATGATCCTTTCAAACTCGTCTTTTTCTGCATTGTATTTGTTCAGCCCGTTGGAAGTGCCCACCCAAAGTATGCCTTCGGAATCAACAAAAAGCGTATTGATGAGGTTATCGGAAATGCTCTTGTTGTTGGCAAGGTTGTTTTTATAGATCTTGAAATTGGTGCCATCGTACCTGTTCAGTCCATAACGTGTGCCGTACCATAAAAAGCCCTGTTTATCCTGGGCAATGGCCATTACGGCATTTTGCGACAGACCGTTTTCAACGGTAAGGTGCCTAAAAGCAAGGCTTTGCCCGAATATGAACTTTGAGCAAAGCAAAAAAACAGCAGTATATAAAATATGTTTGGTCAGTCTTTTCAAAACAGTCATAGCAACGCATTCTCCATTGGGGGCAGATGCGATAAAGTTATATTGATATACCTGATTAAGCTTCTTTTTGCAGAAATTAGTTTTGCGTACCCGCATCCATTTGTTGGAGGCACTTGGTTCAGTGTGTGCCTGTGGCTTCAAACCCGTAGCGTATGGCCGCTTCCAGCACATCTGTATCTATGTCCTGTATTGTTTTGAATTTGATGCAGTAACCCGTTACGCTTGCCTTGCCCAATTGTTTGCCAAATGTTTGGGCCAGGTAGGTTTTGTCTTTTATGTCCAGTATATAAACCGATATGCCCGTTTTGTTTGCACTGATGCCTACCTGGAAAAAATCCCTGGTCTTTCCGCCAGCATATTGCATTACCTGAAACCCGTACCCGATTGTTGGGTTGGTCACGGTTTTATTGTCGCTGTTTTTGCCATCGTCGAACCATAGCCTGCAACCTGGCAAAATTTTAAGAATGCGTTCGTGCAGGTACTGCATGTGGCCACGTTTGGGTTCGGGCAAGCTGGTTATGTACTGTTTAATTTGGTCTTTTACGGTCATATAGAATAATGTATGGTGGTGGCTGGTTTGCCTTTTTGCCCGGAATGTTTTCCAGTATCGTCCTATCCGGCTTCTACAACCCGGTCTTAAAAAATACTTGTTTATCCTGCCCATATTTAAGGGGCTGTAATTCTGAATAAGAGGGTAGGTTTTTATGTTTTTCTGTTTAATAAGGTGATTTTCAGCGTATAATTTATAAAATTCCCCCTATTCATTTTCATTATTCCCCCATGGTGCTCGCAATAATCTGTCATATTTGTGCTAACGAAACCCCGCTTGCATTCTAGGTTACTGTTCGGGGAATATTTAAGTTCCTTTCTAAAAACGATTGCTATATGAAAACAAAACTACGCTTTCTCTGTAGTCTGCTTTTGTCCGTTTTGCTGCATGCAAGTGTGCATGCCCAGTCCACCACCGAGGTTAAAGGTTATGTGAAAGATGAGAAACAGGTTGCATTGGAAGGTGTTACCGTAACAGAAAAAGGCACCCAGAATGCTGTTGCCACCAAGGCGGATGGGTCGTTTACCATCAAGGTTAAAAACCCCAACAGTTTTTCACTGGTATTTACATCGGTAAGTTTCGAAACCACCGAAATGAAGTTTACCAGCAAACCCACAGGTTCGGTAACGGTGAATCTGAAACCACAAAATTCCGATCTGGACGATGTGGTGGTAATTGCTTACGGAAGCACCACCAAAAGACAGGCATCCAACTCCGTTGTTTCGCTTTCTGCCAAACAGATAGAAGACCTGCCCGTTGCATCACCAGCAGAAGCAATGGTGGGCATGGTTGCAGGTGCCACTATTTCAACACCATCTGGCGAGCCGGGACAAAACCCCTATATACGTATCAGGGGCCTGGGTTCGATTGGTGCGGGCAATAACCCATTGTTTGTAGTGGATGGTTACCCGTTGAACAACTCCGACAACTTCTATAATATCAATCCTGCAGATATCCAATCCATACAAATATTAAAAGATGCAGCAGCCAGTGCCATCTATGGCTCCCGTGGCGGCAATGGTATTGTATTGGTAACCACTAAAAGGGGTGCTGTTGGCAAAACAAGGTTTGCAGCCAATGTGTACCATGGCATTGCCAACGTTACCAAGAAGATAAAGCTGCTGAATGCCGATCAATATTTGGACTATACCAAAGAAGCTTATGTAAATGCAGGCCAGGCTTTTCCAACTGCATTGGCCGATCCCGCACAATATGGCAATACCGATTGGCAGAACGAAATTTTCCAGACAGGTAAGCAAGACAATTACCAGATATCGGCTTCTGGCGGTTCGGATGTTTCCAGGTTCTATATCACCGGAAGCTATTTCAACCAGAAAGGTGTTGTGCCCGGAACTTCTTTTGAACGTTACATGTTCAGGGCAAACTACGATGCCAAACTTTCCAAGAAACTGAAACTGGGTATGACCATTGCCCCCAATTTCAGCATCACACAAACAAAACCCATTGCCGGAAGTTTCAACAGCTCATCCATTACCAATGGTGGCCAGGCAAACCTGGGTGCCGTTGTAACAGATGCATTGCTGTTGCCACCTATTATACCTGTGTACAAACCCAATGACGATTATGGCCAATTGGTAAACACATTCAGTAATGCCATTGCCATTGGTGGCTTGTATAGCCCTGTTGCCACGCTTGACCTGTACCAGGACAAAACAAACTCTTTCAAAGGTTTAATGATCAGCTACCTTGAGTACGAGATCATCAAGAACCTGAGCTTTAAAACCACATTGGGCGGCGAGGCCATTTTTAACCGCCGTAATTATTATATACCTGCTACATTGGCCAACGGTAGTGCACCCAATGCCAACCTGAGCACACCTATATTGGCAGGCATCAATGCACAGCAGCAGAACAGCAACTCGTACAACTGGGTTTGGGAAAACACCTTGAACTACAACAAAACCATTAAAGGTGGCCATAGGTTTGATGCCCTTGTTGGTTACGGTTCGCAAAAAAACACCAGCGAAGGCGGTACCACAAGTGGCCAGGCTTCTTCGTACACCAGCAATGCAGTGCAATACGTAACAGGTGCGGGAACCATTTTTGGAACGGCCACCTATAGTGCAAGTGCCTTGGTATCGGTATTTGGCCGTTTGAATTACAGCTACAAATCAAAATATATCCTATCTGCTGCCGTGCGTACCGATGGTTCTTCCCGATTCGGTTCAGACAATAGGTATGCTACATTCCCATCCGTGTCTGTTGCATGGCGTGTTGCCGATGAAAAATTCATGAAGAAATATTCAGCCACATTAAGTGAACTGAAACTGAGGGCAAGCTATGGCGTAACGGGCAACAACAATATTGGCGACTACAACTGGCAAAGCTATGAGCAGGCAGCCAATTATATTTTTGGAGCCAATGGCGGCACCAGGAACTATGGTTTCTCACCCAACTCTGTTGCCATTAAAGACCTTACCTGGGAAACCAACAAACAGTTGGATATAGCCATGGAAGTGGGCCTGTTGAAAAACAGGATATATCTGACCGTGGAAGCTTACCGCAGGACGACTACCAATTTGTTGCTCAACCGCAACGTGCCGTCACTGGTAGGTTTTGCCACACGTGTATTGAACAATGTGGGCGAAGTAAGGAACGATGGATTGGATGTTCAGCTACAAACCACCAACATCAACAAGAAGAATTTTAAATGGACCACCACTGCCAATATTTTCTGGAGCAAGAACAAAGTAATTGCATTGGCAAGTGCATCGGACCAGATATTGTTTGACCCTGTATTTGGTTACACATCTGCCATACGTGTTATACCGGGCTTGCCAATGGGCAGCTTCTTTGGTTACAAACAAATTGGCGTGTACCGCGATGCTGCAGATGTTGCCAACAGTGCAGTGTGGGGCTCTGGCGGTTCAAAACCGGGCGATATCAAATACGAAGATGTAAGTGGCCCATTGGGTAAACCCGATGGCATCATAGATGCAAACGATATACAGTTGTTGGGCGATCCCTATCCTAAATTTTCTTACGGTATACAAAACAGTTTCAGCTATAAAAGATGGTCGTTGAGCTTATCGCTACAAGGCATTGTAGGTGGCAAGATCATCAACGGTGTTGACAGGTATGTGTACAATTTCTATGGCAAAGTAAATGCACGTGAAAATGCATTGAACCGTTGGAAATCGGAAACAGATCAGGGCGATGGCTGGACACCAAGAGTGGTACTCAACGCACCGTCATCTCTTACATCCTTCTCTACCTACGAATTATTTGATGCCACTTACTTACGTATAAGAAATGTACAGATCAGGTACAACCTTCCTAACAGCTTGCTTAAAAAATTGAAGATACAGTCGGCCAGTTTATATGTAATGGGGCAGAACCTGTACACGTTCCAGAAATATTATGGCTATAACCCCGAAGCCAATTTATATGGCAACTCGGTTAACCCAACCTACGGTGTGGATCAAGGAACCTATCCTTTAAACCGTACCATCACTTTTGGAACCAATATTAGTTTCTAAGCCATTAAAAATTGTCACCATGAAAAAAGTTATCAATAAATACAGCATCATACTTGTAGCGGTTACGGCCCTGTTTGCCGCATCCTGCAAAAAAAGTTTCATAGACCTAACCGATCCTACCAGGATTGTTACCAGCGATTATTACAAAGATTCTGCAAGTATGTCAACCGCAGTGATTGCCGCCTATGCAAGCCTGCAAGACATGTATGGCAAAAGCGGTGCAAGCAGGGGCATCTTCCCTTATGGCGAAGTGGCATCAGACAATAGCACATCGGTTGTGGAAGGCACGGGCATTGGCGATTTTGAATACTTCACCTTCACTTCTTCCAACCCCGTACTGCAATCTTCGTGGACGTATATGTACAGGTGCATTGCACGTTGCAATATTGTACTGGCACGTATTGACCCTATTGTAATGAATGCAGGGGTAAAAAGCAGGTGGCAGTCTGAAGTGAAATTCATACGTGCACTGGCCTACTTTAACATGGTAAGGATATGGGGCGATGTACCGATGGTTACCAAAGAAATACAGACCGTACAGGAAGCTTACCAATATGGAAGGACGCCTGCGGCAGATATATATGCATTGATTGAAAAAGACCTTACCGAAGCAGAAGCCGATACAAACATACCCACCAAATATGCAGCTACAACAGATTTGGGCAGGGTAACCAAACCGGCAGTAAAAGGCTTGTTGGCAAAAGTGTATTTAACCGAAAAAAAATACACAGATGCAGTAACCAAACTCGGCGATTTTGTGACCAGCTACGAAGGGGCAACGCATTCATTGCTGACCAACTATAGCGACATCTTTCTTACCAGCAACGAAATGAATGCCGAAATCGTTTTTGCAGTACGCTACACCAAAGGCAATGTGCCCAGTACGGGAAGCCCTTTTACCAACTACTTTGCTGCAAGCACTTCCAATGCAGGCGGTGTTGGTACAGGTTACCTGTTCAATACGTTAAGAAAAGATTTAGTGGATACCATGGCTGCAAACGGAACGGCCGATAAACGTACCGCAGCATCTTACACAACGGTAAACACGTACTATGCTACCAAAAAATTTGCTGACGTTGCTGCTGCCGACCTTGATGCAGATTGCGACTGGATCGTGTTACGCTATGCCGATGTGCTGCTGATGTATGCCGAAGCACTCAACGAACAGAATACTTCCAACGTTGCTGCTGCCATTACGCAATTAAACAAGGTAAGGGTCCGTGCAGGGCTTACAGGATTGGTAGCAGCTACACAAACACAAAGCAGCTTACGATTGGCCATTGAAAAAGAAAGAAGGATAGAACTGAACATGGAAGGCCACCGCTGGTTTGACCTGGTAAGAACAGGACGTGCCATTGAAGTGATGAACAACCACTTTACCAAATATGCCATACGCTTAAATGCTTCTTCGCCAATAGTACAGATTGATGCACACAATTTGGTGTTCCCGATTCCTATCAGCGAAATCAATACCGTAGGCCTGACAGTACTGCCACAAAATTTTGGATACTAAACTATTAACCACTCAACTATTCTCTGCATGAAAAAAACAACATTCTCCCTAATGGCAATAGCAGCCTGCCTTTCAGCCGCTGCACAATGGAACTTTGATGCAAAAAGTGCCGAAAGCATTACCGGTTCGTACAAAGACCTTGGCAAAAAGGCAACCGTAATTGCCACCAACTTCAACGGTGCTGCAATGGATGCCGACAACGACAACTCTGCCGTACAGAACATCGGGTTCGATTTCAAATTCAACGGTCAATCCTTCAACACGTTTGTATTAAACACCAATGGCTTTATCAAGTTGGGTTCCGTGGCACCGTCATCAACTTATATATACTATACAACAGCTGTAGGTGGTGGCAACTGCACCATCACTGCAAAAGACAGCAACCTGATCTATGCTTTCAACCGCAACATGATTGCTGAAAAAGGAACCGAATACAAAGTACTGACTACAGGAAGCAACGGCTCAAGGGTATGTACCATACAGTTCAAGAACCTTGCTGATAAGATAAGCCCTGCACAATATTCAGCTATCTCTTTCCAGATAAAACTGTACGAAACCACCAATGTAATTGAGTTTGTGTACGATGAATGGACGGCTGCCGAAAACGCTGCAACCCTTACCGTTGCTGCAGTTGGCATTAAAGGCAACAACGTGGAAAGCTCCGTAAACGTTGCCAAAGGCTCTGCTATTAAATGGGATGAAAAAATGGGCCAGAACGATAAGCCCTATGTTTTCATCAACGGTAATTACAGTGTGAAGGGACCAAATTTTGGCAACAAGAATGCAGCCTTGCCAGAAGCGGGACATATATACAGGTTCACCCCATTAAAATGATAACGATTAAAGTTGTTTGTTATGAAAAAAGTTCTATTGGTATGTAGTGTATTGTTTGTACTGTTTTCCCATGCACAAGTGGCAGGCGATTATAGAAGTGCCGGTACCGTATCGCTCACCAGTGCCACCAACTGGGAAACCTATGCTGCCGGTTCATGGTCCACAGCAGCCGTTGCCCCCAACACTGCAACACTGGTTTTGGGCAATACCATTACCATACTGGCCGCACATACATGGAACAATACCGCCAATGCCACGGTTGCCGAAGGTGTTACCTTACTGTTTCAAGGTACGGGTGGTACATTTTCTGCCAATACACTAACCATTAATGGAACCTATATACATGCCAGTGCCACGGCACCCAGTTCTGTTTTCACAGCCATTAGTACCACAACAGGTTTGGGCGTAAACTCAACCATTGTGTACAGGGCTTCTGCAAGCTATGCCACACCAACAGCATCATTGGGAGGCAGGACCTACAATAACCTAACTTTTGATACAGACGGTACAACCGTTACCCAGCCTGCATTTGCCACGCCGGGCTTTACTGCAACATTAACGGTAAACGGTACATTGCTCATCGATACATGGAAGGCAGACTTCTACACATCGGGCAACACGACAGCCGTGAACCTGAATGGCGATGTTACCTTAACAGGAACCAACAGTTACTTACGTGTAAGAACGGCCACCATTGCTACAGGCAAGACACTTACGATTAATGCAACGGATTCATTGGGCATCGGCAATGCATTTGCACTTACCGTAAATGGTTCACTGGTCAACAAAAGCACCAAGCCCATTGCTTTCAGTACGGGTGCCACCATGGTACTTGCCGGTACCTACCAGCACGATGCCAATGGCGGTTCCATGCCAAGCAGCACCAACTGCACGTACAATACAGGTTCCACCATATTGGTTACAGGTATTACCAATATCAGTAACATACCCGTGCTGCCTGCTGTTACTGGCAATGTGGTATGGAACTGCACGGCACAAACTGCATCCAACACGTTTGTAAATACAACCAGTAATGCAACCACCGTAAATGGCAACCTTACGATACAGTCCACAGGTACCGCCAGTATTTATTTAGGCGGGGCAGCTACTGCAAGAACATTAACGGTGAATGGCAACCTTATTGTAAATGGCGGAAAGCTGGGTATCATAAAACCTGCAACAGGTGCCACGGGCAATCAGGCATGTACGGTGAATGGCGATGTAACCATTTCAAGTGGCGAACTCTATATTGCCGATGCACTAAGCGGGGCAACAGGTTATACAGGCAAAGGTTATTTAAACATAATAGGTAGCCTTAACCATACTGGCGGCAGCTTTGGTACAGGTAGCACAACCACTGCTGCAACAGCTGTACTGTCTTTTACAACAAACAATACAGACAAAACAATCAACACGGTGGGCATACTTGGTGGTACTGCTGTTATCATCGATAAAACAGCCACAGGCTTTGTAACATTGGCTTCCAGCTTGCAGCTACCTGCAACAGCTACCTTGAACTTTACAACAGGTAAATTGGTTATTGCAGCTACTGCAACATTGGAAACCGCACCTGTTGCTATTAACGGTACATCTGCATCAAGCTATATTGTAACGGCTACAAGCGGTGCAAATACAGGTACTTTAAAAATGAGCGGCATAACAACTGCTACCATTTTCCCGGTAGGTACATCAACAGCTTACCTGCCTGCAACACTTACACCGGTATCATCATCAGATTTTACGGTTGGTGTTTTTCAGGGAGCAACCAAAGAAGCAACACCCAATGGTACTGCTGTAACGGTTGCACAAAAAGCAACCATTGTAGATGCGGTATGGCTTGTTAAACGCACATCAACCAACACAGACAACTGCACCGTTGCACTCAACTGGCCCGATGCCTTGGAAGGCACTGGCTTTGCTGCTTTGGGCAACAATATTGGTGTATCGGGTTTCAATTTGTACTGGGGCGTATTTGGTGGCAGTGGCAACAATACCGCCAACACAGCAACTGGTACGTTCAGTACATTCACTGCTTTTAGTGTTGGGCAGATCGGTTCAACATTGCCTGTACGTTTTGCTGCGGTTACTGCTGTTTCAGCAGGCAACAAGATCAATGTTAGCTGGAAAGTGGACAATGAAACAAACATTGAAAAATACATGGTAGAAAAATCTATAGACGGTAGTTCGTTCAATGAACTGTCATCTGTTGCTTCCAAGAACAACAGCACTGCATCAACTTATACCTATACAGATAACAGTCCCTTTAACGGCAACAATTTCTACAGGATAAAATCCATCGATAAATCCGGCGAAACAAGGTACAGCTCAATCGTTAAAGTAAACACTGCTATAAAAGGTAAAAACGAGTTATTGGTTTACCCCAATCCCGTTACCAACAAAACATTGAACCTGCAACTGAATGGACTGGATGCAGGTGAATACACTTTATTGCTCATCAACAATGCAGGCCAACAGGTATTCGTAAAAGCATTGGGAACCATTGATGGTAACCAAACCATTTCATTACCGCTGCAACAAAGCATTGCAACAGGAACCTATCGTGTAATTGTAAAGAGCAACATGCAGCAATTACAGCAAACCATCATTATTCAATAACTGATTTATACAATATGAAACTTTCAAAAATACAGTATGGCGTATGTAGCGTAGGGTTGCTTTTCCTATCACTTGCCACAATGGCACAAACGCAAGATGAGTACACGTTAAAAGTGGGTGCAAGTATTGTGAACAGTAAGGAAAAAACTTATGGCCCTTGGAAGGATTACCCTACCAGGAGCATGCAGACCTTGAACGGTTATACCCCCAATACAAAAACGCCATTGGACAACTATGGTGGAAGGGCAGATAAAAAATTCACTGCATCGGGTTTCTTTAAAGCAGTAAAGCAAAACAACCGTTGGTGGCTGGTTGATCCCAATGGCAATGCATTCATCAATGTAGGGCTGGTAAATGTGGCACCTGCTGCATCGCAAAGGGAAAAAGAAGCTTCCAAGGAAAAGTACGGCGACAATGATAACTGGGCCAACGAAACCCAGAAACTCATGCTGGACAATGGTTTCAACGCATTGGGTGCATGGAGCAACGTGGAATTGTTTAAGAACACATCGCAACAACGTAAAAGGCCATTGGCGTATACCATCATCAAAAATTTCATGAGCGATTATGGCAAGCAACGCGGTGGTACTTACCAAGAATCTGGGCACATGGGTTACCCCGACAGGACCATTTTTGTATTTGATCCAGAGTTTGAAAAATTCTGTGACCAATATGCCAAACAGTTGGAAGCAAACAAAGACGACAAGAATCTCTTTGGCTATTTCTCCGATAACGAACTGCCTTTTGAAAGACAGTCATTGGATAGGTACCTCGCAAAAAAAGATACCACCGATCCTGGCTGTGTTGCAGCAAAGCAATGGTTAAAGCAACACAACATTCAGCCCAATGCCATCAACGATTCCATACGCAATGAGTTTTTAGGTTTGATGGGAGAGAAGTACTATTCAGTTGTTTCAAAAGCAATCAAGAAATACGACCCCAACCATTTGTACCTGGGCAGCCGTTTACATTCTTACGAACTGAAAGTGGAACCGTTCTTCAGGGCTATCGGCAAATACATCGATGTGGTTGCCATCAACTATTACAGGGTATGGACACCCGTTGCCAAAGACATGCAGAACTGGGAAGCATGGACAGGCAAGCCTTTCATCATTACCGAATGGTACACCAAAGGCGAAGATTCAAAGATGACCAACTACTCAGGTGCAGGATGGTTGGTACATACACAAAACGACCGTGGCCTGTTTTACCAGAACTTTTCATTGGCATTGCTTGAATCGGGTAGCTGCGTTGGCTTTCATTGGTTCAAGTACCAAGACAACGATCCCGAAAACAAGAACGTTGACCCATCCAATACAGATGCCAATAAAGGTATCGTGAATACGGTGTACGAAGTGTACGAGCCATTGCTCAGCAAGATGAAAGAGATCAATACCAACGTCTATGCACTCATCGATTTTTTTGATAAAAGGAACAATAAATAAGCTGCCGCTATAGTATGAAAGCTATTCAATCAATAATATTCGTTACAAAGAAACTGGGTCTGTTTTTCTGCTGTGTATTGTTTGCTTTTGCAGCAAAGGCACAGGTGCCGGATACGGTGCTGCAGGGCTTTTCGCCCTTTCCCTTTGGTGCGGCCATCAGTGCCGGCATCTTAAAAACAAACAGCTCGTACAGGGCATTGGTGGCAAGGGAATACAATAGTGTTACACCAGAAAATGCCATGAAATTTGGTGTGGTGCATCCTGCACAAAATACCTATGCCTGGGCCGATGGCGATACCATTGTAGCTTTTGCACAACAGTACGGTAAACGTGTACATGGACATACTTTGGTATGGCACAACAATGTGCCGGATTGGGTAACGAATTTTGTAGGCGATTCTGCTGCATGGGAAAATGTAATGAAGACGCATATACAAACCGTGGTAACGCATTTTAAAGGAAAAGTTACTTCATGGGATGTGGTGAATGAAGCCGTAGCAGAAGATGGTACCATGCGTAGCACCATATGGTCGCAACATCTGGGCAGCAACTATATAGCAAGGGCCTTTCAATATGCACACGATGCAGACCCGGATGCCTTATTGTTTTACAACGATTACAACCACGAAAGCAGCAGCAACAGTTTTGCAAAACTATATGCCATACAGAATTTGGTAAACGGGTTAATAGCAGCAGGTGTGCCCATTAATGGTGTAGGTATGCAGATGCATGTAAACAAGAACACCAACAATGCCAATATACAACGTGCGGTAGATTCTATGTTGAACACGGGTTTAAAGATCCATATCTCCGAACTGGATGTTGCCGTGAACCCCGAAAGCAACCAGAGCTTAACTTATAATACAACCGTTGCCAGCCAACAGTTTGGCAAGTTCAAGTTCTATGCAAGAATGGCCAAAGCCATTGCAGCAGGCAGGTTTTACGGCATCACCACATGGAACGTAACGGATGGCGATTCATGGATACCTACCAATTACAGCCGGCCCGATTTCCCTTTGCCCTTCAATAGCAGCTATCAAAAAAAATCATCTTACCAAGGGTTCAAAGACGGGTTTGTGCAGCAATGGAATGCAGCCGCAGCCAATGGCCAAAGCATTGCAGGCACCTATACTGACCTGGGCACCAACGGAACTGCCATTACCACCAATTTCTCCGGCACTGCCATGACGTACGACAACGACAACTCATCGGTACAGAACATCGGTTTCGATTTTATTTTTAACGGCACTACTTATTCGCAGTTTGTTTTAAATACCAATGGCTATATCAAGTTGGGGGCAAGTGCACCATCATCTACTACCGTGTTCTATCCAAGCTACAATGCCAATACAGGAAGCGTAACAACTACTTCGGACATTGATTTGATCTATCCCTACAACCACGATTTGATGACGGGTACCGGAACACCCGAATACAGGGTGTACACAACCGGGGCAGTGGGTTCTAGGGTATGCACCATACAGTTCAAGAACCTGGCCGATAAACTTGCACCAACACAATACACCAATATCGAGTTCCAGATAAAACTGTACGAAACAACCAACACCATTGACTTTGTATATGGCACCTGGTTACCCAGTGGCAATACATCTACTTCTGTTACTGCTGCGGTTGGTATTAAAGGTGCAACCGTTGCAGAGTCGGTAAATGTTGCCAAAGGCTCAACCGTAACATGGAACACCAGCTTAAGCACGGCCAACAATTATTTTTTCAGGAATGGTGACTATCCATTGGCTGGTCCGCAATTCAACTCTCGCAATGCATTCCTGCCAGATGCAGGTAGGACTTTCCGTTTTGCAGCATCTTCTATTTTACCCGTTACATTAAACAGTTTTACGGCAGTTGAAAAAAACAGCAATGTATTGCTGCAATGGTCAACCACCAACGAGATCAACAGTAAGAGTTTTGAAGTGATGCGTTCGCTCAATGGAAAAGATTTTGCCACCATTGCCACCATCAATTCTAAAGGCGACAACAGCAATGCCATCAATCAATACAGCCTAACCGATTATGATGTGGCTGCACTGGATGTGATCTACTACCGTTTAAAACAGAACGATAAAAATGGTGGCAGCAGTTACTCGGCCGTTATCAAAATAAAACGTAACAGCAAAGCATCATTGGCAGTAACGGTTGTAAATCCTGTGAAAGAAAAAGTGGATATGCAGTTACAGGTAGCAACGGCACAGTCCATCAACGTTACGTTAATGGACATGAACGGGCAGCTATTGCAAAGCAGGCAACTGAATGTACAGGCAGGGTCAACCACTGTTTCATTGCCCATGCCATCAACTGCAGCGGGCATCTATCTATTGAAGGTTGCTTCGCCAACAGAAGAAAGGATCATTAAACTAACCAAACTATAACGATTGCCCAACCCAAAACGATTGCTATGAAAAAAATAGTTTTACTTGTTTGCTTTTTATCGTGCCTGCTTCAACTGCATGCACAGCTAAGCGGCGACTACCAAAGCACCGGTGCCGTAACGCTTACATCGGCTACCAACTGGCAGGTGTACAATGGTACATCCTGGGTTACGGCAACCCTTGCACCCAATGGCAATGTGGCCAGTGGCAATACCATTACCATCAAACCCACACATGCGTGGACAAACCTTTCTGCAGCAACCATACCGGTTGGTGTTACGTTGCTTTTTCAGGGTACCACAACAGCTACCACAGATTTTACTGCCAATACATTGGTGATTAATGGTACCTATATACACAACTCTCCACATGGTTCAACCGCTGGCGTTACCAGCCAGATGGCACATGTGTTTACAGCCGTAAATTCAAGTACAGGTTTGGGTGCAAACTCTACTATTGTTGCCCGTGGCTCTGCTTCGTTTACCAACCAGCCGCTGCCTTCGTTTGGTGGCAGGACATACAATAACCTCACTTTTGATATTGATGCTTTAAGCGGTTCCAATACCATCACGGCAACCAACTCGCCGGGCAGTCCGTGGACAATCAACGGTACATTGACCGTAACCGGTTGGGCCAATGCGAGCTTTAGCGGCAGTGCAAGTTTGGCAACGGTAAACGGCGACATTGTTATCAATGCAGCAAGCAAATTAACGGTTGCCAACATGTTGCAGGCAAATGCGGCAAAAACAATCACCATCAACAGTGGCGGTACATTGGGCACAACAGCTACCTATACATTGACCGTTAACGGAACGCTTGACAATAAAAGCACCAATGCCATTGCCACATCTGGCTTAATGGTCATCAACAATATTTACAAGCACAATGCAGATGCCAACACGATACCCAAAACGGGTGTTACCTATGCAACCAACTCAACCATACAGGTATTGGGCATTGTAAGCAATACCAGCGTGGTGCAGTTGCCAACAGCTTGCTACAATGTACTATGGAACTGCACAGGCCAATTGGCAGCGGCAACCAATACTTTTTTTAGTGGCACACCCACTACCATCAATGGAGATTTTACGGTGCAGTCAACGGGTGCAGGTGCCATTTATATTGGTGGTGGTGCTACTTCCAGGACGTTGAATGTAGTAGGCAACTTAAACATTGCAACAGGTGCCAACTTCAAACTCATTACTTCTGCAACAGCAACGGTGAATCAAATATGTAATGTAACAGGCAATGTAAATATTACGGGCGGTAGTTTCTTATTGTCTGATGTTACCACCGGTTCAACAGGTGTGGGCCAGCTCAACATAACAGGTAGCCTTAACCATACCGCGGGTACATTTGGTGTAAGCAGTACAGCGGTTGCCAATAGCGGTCTGCTCACTTTTACAGGCAACAATACGGGTAAAACCATTGCTACAACTGGCTTTGCCAATGCATTGAATGTAGTCGTTGACAAAACTTCAACCGGCTTCGTATCACTGGCAAGCAATATGTCAATGGCACCAGGCAGCACATTGACTATTAGCAGCGGTTCATTAAAACTGAACGGTTTTGCTACTACATTAAGGTCCACTTCTGCGAGCAACAGTGCAAGGGTATATGTTAGCAGCGGTGCTGCGATCGATCAAAGCATAAGTGGTAGCAAGTTTACCGTTGAACAATTTATACCCGGCGGCACAAGGGCTTACCGCTTCTTGGGCCATCCATTCAATGCGGCCATCAATTTAAGCGAACTGACAGATGATATTGATATTACAGGCAACGATGGCAATGCGGCAGTTGCGGGTACGGGCTTCTCGCCAACCGCAACCAACAATGCTTCTGCCTATTGGTACGATCCAACAACAGGCAATGGCAACACCAGTGCGGGTTGGGTTGCATTTACACGCAACGATGGTGTTGCTGCATCTATAGCCGCAGGTAGTACCAGCAATACCTGGAATGTTGGGCAAGGTATAAGGGTATTGGTGCGTGGACCAAAAGGCCAACCCAACATACTTACAGCAACACCTGCACCCAATGATGCAACCATCAACATGAGTGGTACCATAAACGATGGCAGCGATGTTACGGTGAACCTTACCAAAGGCACCAACTCGGGCTATAACCTTATCAGCAACCCATATTGTGCACCGTTGGATATGTACCAGTTCCGCACCGCAAACAGCAATGCCAATGCAAGTTCTGGTACCAACTTTTATATATGGGTGCCAACAGGTGGCGTAAATGGCAAAGGGCAATACATAGCAGGCGATATGACAGCCAGCGGCGAAACCTACCGTTACCTGCCTGCTTACAGCTCGTTCTTTGTAAATGTTGCAGCCAATACAACTGCCACGTTTAAAGAAGCACACAAGGCAATGGCCACACAAAATGCTGCATACAATTTAAGAACCAGTACCACATCTGTATACGGCAACAATACCTTGCAATTGCAGTTGAGCAGGAACGGTGTTTTTGAAGACCGTTTATTGCTCTTCTTCAACAATGATAAAGCCAATGCGGCTTATGACGCAACAGATGCGTTGAAACTGGATAACAGCAACCTGAACTTTTATACCGTTTCGCAAGACGGCAAACATTTAGCAATTGACAGGAGGCCATTGGACAAGACCAAAGACGTATTGGTACCGCTAGGTTTTGTAACAAGCATGCAGGCAACTTACTCCATCGATGCAACAGACATGGATATAGAAACAGGTACGCTTGTTTTGTTGCATGACAAATTCCTGAATAAAGAAGTGCCGCTTATACAAGGCAGCAGCTATGTGTTTGATGTAACGGCAGACAATGCATCGCAGGGCGAGAACAGGTTTGAGCTTGTTTTGAAAACGGTACCGCCAATAGCTGTAATGCCTGCTGTTACTGAATTTGAAGTAAGGTTGAGCCCTAACCCGGCAACAGATATATTGTCTATCTCATTCAACAACAAAGAAAAGGCAAACACCACTATCGCTATCGTAAATACAATAGGGCAGGTAATGCAAACAATTGATGCAGGCAATGTACAGGCCGGCAAAATAAATGTGGATGTAAAAAAATGGACCAAAGGAAGTTACTATGTAACGCTTACCAGCAACAACGAAAAGCTTACACAAAAATTACAGGTTCAATAATTGATTCAAACATTCAACAAACAAACATGAAACTCAAAATACAAACCATAACAACCATTTGTTTGCTGCTTGCTTTTTTATTGCCAAGCCTGCTGCATGCCCAGCCAGGTTTTGGTGACGATACAGATGATGTGCCTATTGATGGCGGCTTGAGTTTATTGGTGGCAAGTGGTGTTGGTTATGGTATCAGGAAAATAAAAGAACGAAAGACCAAGAACAACATATAAGGCAAACATCCCTGTATAAAGATGTTGAAATAACGATTAACGATTTGCTTGAACGTATCCTGTTCCGGAGATTAATGCAATAAAATCATTTTTTAACTGCAATAAAAACGGCTGGCTATATGAAAAAGGAAACACGATTCACTAACCGTGTATCGTATGCGGCATGCTGCATATTGATACTCATCAGTAACATTACTGTGGCTTATTCACAAGTATCAGACACCACTTTGCAAGGCTTCTGCCCATACAGGTTCGGGGCAGCAGTAAGTGTGCCGTTACTCAAAACCAATGCCACGTACAGGGTACTGGTAGCAAGGGAATACAATAGCCTCACACCGGAGAATGCCATGAAGTTCGGTGTCATCCATCCTGCACAGAACACCTATTCATGGACGGATGCAGACACCCTGGTGAACTTTGCACAACAATACGGTAAACGTGTGCATGGCCATACATTGATCTGGCACCAGAACATTCCAACATGGGTCACCAATTTCGTGGGCGACTCTGCCGCATGGGAAAATATTTTCAAGACACATATACAAACCGTTGTTGCACATTACAAAGGCAAATGCACTTCATGGGATGTGGTAAACGAAGTGATAGACGACAATGGTGTGCTGCGTAACTCTATCTGGAAACAGCACCTAGGCAGCAACTACATACTGCGTGCATTTCAATATGCACATGCCACAGATACCAGTGCATTGCTTTTTTACAACGATTATGCACATGAAAGCAATACCGCCAAATTCAATGCCATCAAGGCTTTGGTAAATACGCTGCTTGCACAGGGTGCACCCATTAACGGTATCGGCTTCCAGATGCACCAAAGCAAGAATGTTGACAACAACAATATCAGCAATGTGATTGATAGCATGCTTGCCAAAAATTTGATGGTGCATATTGCCGAGCTGGACATATCCATGAACCCCGAAAACGATTCCAATAAAACCTATACGGCAACAGTTGCCAGCCAACAGTTCAGTAAATACAAATACCTGGCAAGAAGGGCAAATGCAATTGCACCTAATAAGTTTTATGGTATCACTACCTGGAACGTAACAGACAAAGATTCATGGATACCCGGTTTCTACAACCGCCCCGATTGGCCCTTGCCCTTTGACAGCAATTACCAAAAGAAACTGGCCTATCAAGGTATAAAAGATGGGGCAACAGGTTCATGGGATTTCGATTCCTCATCCTGCCAAAGCTTTGCAGCAACCTATACCGACCTGGGAACAAATGGCACTGCCATTACTACCAATGCTGCCGGTACAACCATGACTTACGATGATGATAATTCATCCATACAGAATATTGGTTTCAGTTTCCCTTACAACGGTACCAACTACACACAGTTTGTATTGAACAGTAACGGTTATATCAAATTGGGTGCGGCTCCTTCAAGCAGTCAATATTATTATGCAGGCTACAATGGTACTTCGGGCAGTGCTATCACTGCTTCGGATATTGATATCATCTATCCCTATAACCACGACTTGAAAGCAGGGACCGGTACACCGGAATACAGGGTATATACCAATGGCACAACCGGCTCTAGGGTATGCATCATCCAGTTTAAAAACGTAGCGGATAAACCATCGCCTGCACAGTTCAACAATATCAATTTCCAAATTAAATTGTACGAAGAAACAGGTGCCATAGAGTTTGTGTATGGACCTTGGTATGCAAGTGCCAACACAGAAGCAGCCATTACAGCGGCTTGCGGCATCAAAGGCATTAGCGATGATGAAACCGTAAACGTTGCGAAACTTTCCAGTATTGCCTGGAACACAACCATGACCAATACTGCCAACTACGATTTTTCAGAAGGCAACTATCCATCTGCAGGTCCGCAGTTCAATGCAAGGAAAACCGTACTACCTACAAGTGGCTGGACATACCGTTTCAAGCCCAACAAAATTACCATCACCACCAACGGCGATGCCTATTTACGTGATGGCAGCCCTTACGGTGATACCAATTACGGTACCGATACGTTGTTGATGTTGAAGAAAGATGCAACCGTTGGCTTTACAAGAATTGATTACATCAAATTTAAAGTCCCCGCACAGGCACAGGGCACCGTAAGCAACGCACAGCTGCAGCTATACATGAACTATGCAAATACCGATGCTGCAACAACACAATGGCAATTATATAAAGTAAGCAACAATACATGGACGGAAACAGGCATCACTTACAACAACCGCCCTGCTTACGGTACATTGCTATCAACCATTAATGGTAGCACAGTTTTAGGAAACAAATACTGGGATGTAACCAGTGCCGTACAAGGGTTAACTACCGATACCTTGTCACTGGCATTGGTATCAACAGTTACAGGGGCCGCAACCAATGTGAATTTTTCATCCAAACAATCTGCTGTTGCTGCGTTACGTCCGCAATTGATCATTGCATCAGGAACGGGTACAGGTGCAAAACCTGTAACGCAACCATCCATCACTGCCATACAGCAATCATCCAATCGCATACGCGTGTATCCCAATCCCGCAAAGGGTTTCATACATATTGATTGCAACGAGGCAAATGCTGCAGGCATTACGATGCAACTGTTTTCGCCCACTGGTCAGTTATTGATTAAAAAGCAGTTGATAAACGGTAATGATAAGATTGATATAAGTAAGTACGCTACAGGTATATACTACCTGCAATTGCTTGGCAACACAAAACTGCTGAGTAGCCAAAAAATAATGATTGTTCAATAAATGGCTTATCCATATCCAAATAAGTAGTATAAATAAGAAGCAATGAATGCAAGAAAAGAAACAGGAGGAAAAATGAAAGACAGGAAATACAAAAGCTTGGGCAAACTGTACAGCTTACTGTTGATACTGCTTGTTGGTGGTTATGCATCCGTATCCGCTCAAACAAGAATTGTTCAATCCATCAATTCCAACTGGCAGTTCCATAAAGGCGACAGGCCTTTGGATGGCAAAGCAGAAACATGGGAAAATATTTCCTTGCCGCATAGTTTTAATAGTCATGATGTATGCGATGACGAGCCCGGTTATTACCGTGGCGTTACCTGGTACAAAAAAAATATCTATGTACCTGCTTCCTGGAAGAACAAAGATGTGTACCTGTTTTTTGAAGGCGCCGCACAGGTTGCCACTGTATATGTAAATGGAAAGCTTGCCGGTAAGCATACAGGAAGCTATACAGCATTCAACTGCAGGATCAACGACTTCCTTAAATGGGGCGATGCCAATACACCCGATGAGGTTTCGGTAATGGTTGACAATAGCCACAATGAAAACATACCACCGCTTTCGGCAGACTTCACTTTTTATGGTGGCATATACAGGGACGTGTATCTAACCGCTATCAACCCCATACATTTTGATGTAGACAACAATGCATCAAAAGGTGTTTTTGTTACCACGCCAAGTGTAAGCAATAACAAAGCAACGGTAACCATTAAAGGTGCCGTATCCAATACATCTTCTGTAAACAAGCAGGTACTGGTAACGCATACCATTACAGATAAGGATGGTAAAAAAGTGGCGGAAGAAAAAGCACAGTTGACCATCAACGCCAATAGCAACGGGTATTTCGAGCAGCATTTTACCAACATCAGCAAGCCCAATTTATGGTCGCCAGAAAACCCGTATCTCTACAAAGTATCTTCTGTAATAACCGATGCAAATACAAAAGCGGTATTGGATGAAACCTTGAACCCATTGGGTTTCCGTTGGTTCGAGTTCACACCCGATAAGGGCTTTTTCTTAAACGGAAAGCATTGCAAGCTATGGGGTGCAAGCCGTCACCAGGACTATATGTACATCGCCAATGCATTGCCCGATGCCTTGCATGTAAGGGATATCCAATTGCTGAAAGACATGGGTGCAAACTTTCTACGTGTGGCACATTACCCACAGGACCCTGCGGTATTGGAAGCATGCGATAGGCTCGGCATCCTGGCCTCTGTTGAAACACCCATTGTAAATGCCATTACAGAGAATGAAATCTTTACGAAGAACTGTTTGGATATGCAAGTGGAAATGATCAGGCAAAACTTCAATCACCCATCTGTTATTATTTGGGCATACATGAACGAAGTATTGCTACGCTTGCGTTACACAGATGATAAGCCCCGTCAGGAAATCTATATTGCCAATGTAAAACGTTTGGCACAATCTATTGATAGCATTTCGAGAGCGGAAGACCCATCACGGTATACCATGCTGCCATGCCACGGCGACCTGAACCTGTACAATAGGGCAGGGCTTACCAAGATACCACAGATAGTTGGCTGGAACCAATACTCTGGTTGGTACAGCCCTGACATTAACAAGTTTGCAGAAAACATGGATAAGCACCGTGCCGAACTGCCCGACAAACCTGTAATGGTAACGGAGTTTGGTGCCGATGGTGACCCACGTGTAAGGAGCTTCTCTCCGGAAAGGTTTGATAAGACATTGGAGTACGAAACACAATACCACCAGGTATATTTAAAAGCCATTGCAGAACGGCCCTTTATTAGCGGTGCCGCTATGTGGAACCTGGCCGACTTTAATGCAGAGGGCAGGGCAGAAGCCATGCCGCATATCAACAACAAAGGTTTGCTGACCATGGAGCGTGAGCCAAAAGATGCATACCTCTATTACCAATCGCAATTACTGAAACAGCCTTTTATAAAGATCGGTTCAAGGAACTGGAATTTAAGAAGCGGTATAGCAGATGCAGCAGGTGCCCTGCATTGCACGCAGCCGGTAGAAGTGTTCAGTAACGAGGCAAATGTAAGCTTGTCTGTGAACGGCAAAACAATCGGCACTGCAAAAACAAAAGACGGTATCGCTGTATTCAATGTGCCGTTTACGGATGGCATCAATAACCTCGAAGCAACAGCAACTGCATCGGGAAAAACATACAAGGATGAAGCAGAAGTTAAGTTCCTATTGCAACCTTTTAATCTCTCAGATACAAAGACTGCTTTCAAGGAAATCAATGTAAGCCTGGGCGACAAACGATATTTTACAGACGATAAACTGCAACAGGTATGGTTGCCCGAACAGCAATACACCAAAGGCAGTTGGGGCTATATAGGTGGTAAAGTGTTTATGCTGAAAGACAGCAGGAGACAGCCTTACGGCTCAGACAAAAATATTATCGGTACCGAATACGACCCCATTTATGAAACCCAACGGGTAGGCATTGAACAGTTTAAACTGGATGTGCCCGATGGCAGATATGAAGTGACTTTGCTGTTTGCCGAACTGCTTTCCGCAGCTATACGCGATGCCAATATTTACAACCTCGACAATGGCAAGAGCGTGCCCCCAACAAAAATGGAAGAACGGACTTTTGACATCTTGATCAACGGGCAAAAAGTGGTGGAAGGGTTAAGCAATAAGAACTACCTGGTTCCAGAAACCGCATATAGCACCAAGATAATAATTGATGTAAAAAACAGTCTGGGAATAACGGTTGACTTTAAACCCATAAAAGGCGAAACCATATTGAACGGCTTACAGGTAAGAAAGGTCTTTTAGAATTTTTAACTATAAGGTAAAGGGAAAGGTGCAAGGTTTTCATTGTCATACTGAGCTTGTCGAAGTATGATGAACAAAATCCTAATGGGAAAGGTTCCGATAATCTCAATGGCAGCTATCGGAACAACCTGATACATGCTTTCTTTCATCCAATAGCCATTTTGATACATGGATAAAATTAACGTATGAAAAATAAAATTGTTATTGCTGCTATACTTGCAATTGTTTGCAGTATAAAAACCACGGCAAATGTTACATTGCCAAGATTGATCAGCAACGGCATCGTACTGCAAAGGGGCATTGCCATTCCTGTTTGGGGATGGGCCGCTGCTGGCGAAACGGTTACTGTTACCTTCAACAGCAATACCTACACAACCGTTGCCAATACAAGCGGCAAATGGCAAGTATCTGTTCCGGCAATGAATGCAGGCGGGCCTTACACCATGACCATTGCGGGCAACAATACAGTTACCGTATCCGATATATTGATAGGCGATGTGTTCTTCTGCTCCGGCCAGTCAAACATGGCACATATCGTAAACACTTCAGCCAGTTTGTACAGTGCGGAAATTGCTTCGTCCAACAACAACAATATCCGGCATTTCAAAGTAACCCGCACCTATAGCTCAACACTACAGGAAGATGTACAGTCTGTAAATGGTTGGCAAGCTGCCAACCCCTTAAATGTGTTGAACTTTTCTGCAGTGGCCTATTTTTTTGCAAGGGACCTGTATGCCAAAACAAATGTGCCTATCGGTTTAATCAACAGCAGCTACGAAGGCACGCCTGCACAGGCATGGATGAGCCCAGACGGCTTGGTCGATTTCCCCAACTATATCACCTTCACACACAACACCACCAACCCCGAGTACGACCCTAGTGTACTGTATAATGCAATGGTGGCACCGTTTTTAAAAGTGCCTTTCAAAAGCGTGTTGTGGTACCAGGGCGAAAGCAACAGGCTGCATGCCTATGAATACAGGAAACTGTTCCCTGCACTCATTACCAACTGGCGTTCAAAGTTCGAAATAGGCAACAACTTCCCATTCCTGTTTGTGCAGTTGCACAACTACTTAGCCGTTGATGCTGCACCGGCAGAAAGCAATGTGGCCGAGTGCAGGGAAGCACAGGCAATGGCCTTATCCCTTACCAATACCGCAATGGCCGTAATACATGAAACCAATACAGATACGGTTACGCATCCCCTCAATAAAAAGCCTGTTGGTACCCGATTGTCCTTAGCGGCACAGAACATCATTTATGGCGATGCAACTGTTGTGTACAGAAACCCTTCTTATCAATCCATGTCAGTTATCGGAAACAAAATTGTCATCACATTTGCAAACGTTGGTGGCGGCCTTGTTGCTCAAGGTGGGCCACTGCAACGCTTTGCCATTGCTGGTGCCGACAGGAAATTTGTATATGCCACTGCAACCATTGTGGGCAATACGGTGGAAGTATCAAGTCTACAGGTGCCCATTCCTGTTGCTGTGCGTTATGCATGGATAGACAACCCCATGGGTGCAAACCTGTATAATGCAGAAGGCTTGCCAGCAGCTTCTTTCAGAACAGATGCATGGTCCGGCCTTACCTATCTTGCACCCGCAACACCTTCTACTTTAAGTGCACCGTTTACACCCGGCAATATTGTGGTGTACCGTTACAGCACAGGCGATGCAATCAAAGCCTTATCCAGTTCAGTAGTGCCTGTTTATCTGGATGAGTATGCCACAACACCAGCAGCTGCACCGGTTAAAAGTTTGTCCATACCTTCTGTAACCAATGGTAGTAACCTACGCCTTACAGGCTTGCCCAAAACAGGAAGCCCATTGGCCTATGCACCCGAAGGCATGCCAACCTTATCGCAAAATGGGCAGTACCTTACCTTGTTTGGATACGACCAGGTTGTTGGTTCATTTACTACAAGCACCGTTAACCGTGTTATTGCACGTATAGATAATGCGGGCAATATCAACAGCTCCACAACCATTCTGCCTGCATTGGGGCAACCGCGTGCTGCTATAGCCGATGGCAACAATTTCTGGGTAGCAGGCAATGCAGGTGGTATACAGTTAGCAGCGTTGGGTTCAACAGGCACGGCAACGGTTGTTGCTACAAGTCCCGGTGCAAGCAGGAGCCTCGGTATTTTCAACAATAAACTATACTGTTTTATTGGCGATACAAAACTGTACAACTTTACCAACCTGCCAACAGCTACAAGTACCGTTGCATCAACAGCGGCATTGGCAGGTGCGGTTGGCAACAACCAAACCGCTCTGTTTGATACCAATAACGATGGTGTGCCAGACCTGATGTACATGGCCGATGACGGTGCCATTGCCACACCGCAAAATGCAGCTTTACGCAAATATGCTTTGGTTAGTGGAAGCTGGGTGGCAAGAGGTACCATAACAGTAAGTGATACAGCATTGATACATGGATTGAAAAGTATTACAGGCACTGCAGTTGGTAGCAATGTGCAACTGTATGCGGTTACATGGGGCAACCAAACCGTATTTGCCCCATCGGTTTTATTAAAGTTTACAGATGTTGCCGCTGCTACATCAACCATAAGCCTCGCAAATGCAAACCTGCAAGTGTTGGCCGTTGCAGATACCAATACCATGTTCAGGGGCGTTACGTTTACGCCTGGCACTACGGTAAACTTTACGTTGCCTGTTAGGCTTTCATCTTTTACTGCAAAAAAGCAAAACGAGAATACATTGCTTAACTGGTCAACCGCTTTTGAACAAGGCAGTACCCGTTTCGATGTACTGCATTCAACCAATGGCAGCGATTTCAATACTGTGGGTACCATTGCAAGCAATGGCAATACCTCGCAAACAAGCAGCTATTCTTTTATACACCATGCACCTGTTAAAGGCATCAATTATTATAAGTTGAACCAGGTTGATAAAGATGGCAGTAGTCAGCAATCACAAATAGCAATGGTAAATTTTACAAGCAGCAAAGTTGTAATGAAGATAAACACACCCGCTTCCAACCAACTGCAAATAAATATAACTAGCGATGAACCCATGCCTGCAACCCTTGCTGTTATTGATATGCAGGGCAGGAAGGTTTTACAGCAAAAACTGCAATTGGTAAAAGGCAACAATAATGTGAACCTGGATAGGCCATTGCTTGTTAAAGGAACCTATATTGCTTCATTGGTTACAACCAACGAAACGGTGAATACAAAATTTGTTAAGTAGCTTATAGGATAAGTGCGTTATAAAAACAGCAGTTTATGAAAAAAGGGCTTATGTTTTTGGGGATAATGATGCTGGCAAATACCAGCATCTTTGCACAGCTTGTATTGCCGGCATTGGTAAGCGATAGCATGGTACTGCAACGCGACCAGCCAGTAAAAATCTGGGGCTGGAGCATGAATGGTGAAGAGGTAACTGTTAAGTTCAACAACCAACAATACACTGCAACACCCGATGCAAACAGGAAATGGGCCGTGACCTTACCAGCTACAAAAGCAGGTGGGCCATACAATATGCACATCGGCACAAGCAGCAACAGGATCGATGTAAAAGAAATCCTTTTTGGCGATGTATGGCTCTGCTCCGGCCAGTCCAACATGGAGTTTGCCATGTACAGGTTGGTTGTGAAGAATGCAGATGATATTGCCAATTCAACCAACAACAGTATCAGGGAATTTCATGTAGACCAGCAATACAGCTTCGCACCAAAAAATACGTTTAATGGAAAATGGAAACCTGCAAACCCAACCAATATACTCCGGTTCTCGGCAGCAGCTTATTACATGGTAAGGGACCTGTACGAAAAATACAAAGTACCCATGGGTGTTATACATACAAGTTGGGGCGGCACACCTGCAGAAGCATGGACAAGCGAAGAGGGGCTGAAAGAATTTTCCAACTATACAGAACGCATCCATTACTTTAAAGACACGGCCAACTTGAATGCTACGCTACAAGCCGACAAAGCAATACAGGATGCCTGGTACAAAAAAATAAACGATAACGACAAAGGCATGTTGCCCAATGGTACAACATGGGCATCTGTAGATATGGATGCTGCTAAATGGCGTACCATGAAAGTACCGGGCTTTTGGGAAGACTATGGTGCAGCAGATGTGGATGGTATTGTTTGGGTAAGAAAAGAGATCGACCTTACACAAACCATGCTGGGCAAAGATGCCATACTTGAATTAGGCATGCTGGACGATAACGACATTACTTACTTTAATGGTGTAAAAGTGGGCACGTCATCCAATAAATATATACCACGCCGATACACTGTTCCCGCTTCGCTGCTAAAGGTTGGCAAGAATGTGATAACCGTTCGCATTGTAGATACAGATGGTAGCGGCGGTTTTATAAAAGACAAAAAGTACCGCCTGCTTTTGGGTAACGAAGAAATGGACCTTGCTGGCAATTGGCAATATGAAGTAGGCGTATCTGTTTCGGCCTTGCCTGTAAATACTTTTACAAGAATGTACTATCAACCTGCAACGCTATACAATGCAATGATTGCACCGTTGGTTCCCTATACCATTAAAGGTGTGGCCTGGTACCAGGGCGAGTCCAACTCTGGTAAGGCACTTGAATACCAGAAACTGTTGCCGGCTTTAATTGCAGACTGGCGTTCACGTTGGCAACAGGGCAACTTCCCTTTTCTGGTAGTGCAGTTGGCAAACTATATGGCAGTGCAGGACAAGCCAGCAGATGGCGGCTGGGCATGGATCAGGGAGGCTCAATTGCTAACAACGCAAAAGGTACCCAATACTGCATTGGCTGTGGCTATTGATATTGGCGAAACAAACGATGTCCATCCACTCAATAAAAAAGAAGTGGGTAGAAGGCTTGCCCTGGCTGCTGAAAAAATTGCCTACAACGAAAAGGATATGGTGTATAGTGGGCCCATATATCAATCCATGAAAGTGGAAGGCAATAAAATTGTGCTTTCTTTTACCAATATTGGTACCGGCTTGGTTGCAAAAGATGGCAACCTGAAACAGTTTGCCATTGCAGGCGATGACAGGAAATTTGTTTGGGCAAAAGCAACCATAGCAGGCGATAAGGTTATTGTATGGAGCGATGAGATTACGGACCCTGTTGCTGTACGCTATGCATGGGCCAACAACCCAATGGGTGCAAACCTGTACAACAAGGAAGACCTTCCGGCTTCTTCTTTCAGAACGGATGATTGGGATAAGAAACCCTGACGGCGGTTTCAACCCCGTCAGCGGTTGATAAATAACGGGAACATAATAAACCCTGACAACGGTTTCAACCTTGTCAGCGGTTAGACCAAAAAACAAATAACAGTTCATCAAAAAAATGAAGCTACTATTATCCATACTATTCACCTGCATCGCTACTTTTTCATTTGCCCAAAACAATGAAAAAGTAGATACCAATTTTCATGTGTACTTGTTGATTGGCCAATCAAATATGGCAGGGCGTGGTACCATCGATTCCATCAGCAAACAGACCAACCCGCAAATATTCATGTTGGATAAAACCAACAATTGGGTGCTGGCAACAGATCCTGTTCATTTTGACAAACCAGCTGTAGCAGGTGTGGGCCCTGCTATTGGTTTTGCAAAAGCCATGATGGAAGGCAACAGCAAAATAATAATTGGATTGGTGCCATGTGCATGGGGCGGTTCAGGTATCAAAGTATGGCAGCCCGATTCTGCTTACCTGACGGGCCACCCTTATGATGATGCCATTGCAAGAACAAAAGTGGCCATGCAAAAAGGTGTACTCAAAGGCATTTTATGGCACCAGGGCGAAACAGATAACAGCCCTGCTGGCGTGGAAACATATATGGATAAACTGACAGTTTTGATAACCCGCCTGCGGGCAGCATTCAACAACCCTGTGCTCCCTTTCGTTGCTGGCGAAATTGGTTATTTTGGTAAAAGTACCCGCATCAACAGCGTGCTGGATGAACTGCCCAACAAGGTGCCAAACACGGCAACGGTAAGTGCAGAAGGATTGACAGATAGGGGAGACCAGACACATTTTGATACCCCATCTGCAAGGCAACTGGGCAAACGCTATGCAGATGCAATGAAAAAATTACTGACCCATCAATAAATGATTTTAACTAATATAATATAATAAAATTTATGAACAGATACCGTACCGTTCTCGCTTCATTTTGTGGATTGCTTTTGGCTTCAGCAACTGTTGCTGCACAGAATACAGCTATTGAAAAAAAGGTAAATGCGTTATTGAAGAAGATGACGTTGGAAGAAAAAATTGGCCAGCTCAACCAATACTCCGGCAAAGCCGTAACTGGTCCGGCAAGCAACCAGAAAACAAATTTGCAGGATGAGATAAAGAACGGTTGGGTAGGTTCCATGCTCAATGTAAAAGGCGTGAAAGATACCCGTGAAGTGCAGGCATTGGCTATGCAGTCAAGGTTAAAGATCCCGTTGCTGTTTGGTCTCGACGTGATACATGGTTATGAAACCATCTTCCCCATACCGCTGGCAGAAGCCGCTTCATGGGATATGGATGCCATAAGGCTCTCTGCACACATTGCAGCAAAAGAAGCCGCAGCAAAAGGCATACACTGGACCTTTGCACCAATGGTTGATATTGCCCGTGACCCACGTTGGGGACGCATTATGGAAGGTGCAGGCGAAGACCCTTACTTGGGCAGCCTGATTGCCAAAGCAAGGGTAAAAGGTTTTCAGGGAGAGGCATTGGGCAGTACCGATGCCATCATGGCCTGTGCAAAACATTTTGCAGCTTATGGTGCAGCCATTGCAGGGCGTGATTACAACCCGGTTGATATGAGCGATGTTGAATTGTGGCAAACCTACTTGCCACCATTCAAGGCAGCCGCAGAAGCAGGCGTGGCTACATTTATGAACTCGTTCAACACATTGAATGGTGTGCCTGCAACAGGCAACGAATATTTGCAAAGAACCATTTTAAAAGGTAAGTGGAACTATAAAGGCTTTGTGGTTAGCGACTGGAACTCCATTGGCGAAATGATGAAATGGGGCTATGCAAAAGATACTGCCGATGCGGCTTTAAAAGCAATACTGGCCGGTAGCGATATGGATATGGAAGGGAAAAATTACCGCAAGAAACTCGTGCAACTGGTTAATGAAAAGAAAGTAGATGTAAAGCTGATTGACGATGCAGTAAGCCGCATACTCTACAAAAAATTTGAATTGGGCTTGTTTGACAACGCCTATCGGTTTTCTGATTCTGCAAGGGAAACCAAAGTGATCAGCGACCCACAGAACAGGGCAATAGCAAGGGATGTAGCAAAAAGATCCATTGTGTTATTAAAGAACGAAAATGAATTGTTGCCGTTAACAAAGAATGCAAAAACCATTGCATTGATTGGCCCCGCAGCAAAAGCAAAAAGGGATATGGCTGGTAGCTGGACAGTAAATACAGACTCGACCACCATGGTTAGTTTATACGATGGGCTCAGTGCAAGAATAGACAACAGCAAGTTGCTATATGCCAAAGGCGGAACAGTACTGGGCAGTACAGATGCAGAAATAAAAGAAGCAGTGGAAACAGCCAACAAAGCAGATATGGTAGTGCTTGCCGTTGGTGAAACCTATGACATGAGCGGTGAATCAAAATCAAGGGCCGATATACATTTGCCGGGCAACCAAGAGCAGCTTTTTGAAGCCATTCAAAAAACAGGAAAGCCGATAGTTGTTGTGATCATGGCAGGAAGGCCGTTGATCTTTAACAGCATTGCAGATAAGGCAACATCCATTTTATATACCTGGTGGTTAGGCAGCGAAGCAGGCAATGCCATTGCTGATGTGTTGTTTGGCGATTACAACCCTGCAGGTAAACTGCCATCCACTTTTCCAAGATCGGTTGGGCAGATACCTTTGTTCTACAACCATCCAAGTACCGGAAGGCCTTACGACCCTGCAAAACAAAAAAACAAACTTTACCTATCTGCATACATCGATGAAGAAAACAGTCCACGTTACGCCTTTGGCTATGGGTTGAGCTATACAAAATTTGAATACAGTGATTTGAAGTTGAGTTCCGCTTCCATAACAGATGCAGATTCCATAGTTGTACGCTTTAACATTACCAACACGGGTAAATACATGGGAGAAGAAGTGGCCCAACTGTACCTGCACGACCAGGTAGCTTCTATTGTCCGCCCGGTAAAAGAGTTGAAGGATTTCGTGAAACTATCATTGCAGCCTGGTGAAACGAAAGAAGTAAGATTCGTTATCAACAAAGAGAAACTTTCTTTCTATAACAGGAAACTGGAGTGGGTTACCGAACCCGGAAGCTTTGAATTGATGATTGGCACCGCATCGGATAATATTCAACTGAAAAGCAGTTTTGAACTGACGCAATAATTTACAGGGTCTATTTTAACAAGCAATCGTAGAGTAAACGGAGGAATGATTTTGTCTCATTCCTCCCATTTTTTTTATACATCCATACACATCCATTTTCTAAATATTACATACTGTGCCGTAAACATGGTAATGAATAAGGTTGCTTCCATAAACGGAAGTTATATTTGTAACCTGGTGGTTAGTGGCTAACAAACGCTGGCAACAGGTCTCAATATGCCCATTACAATATTCAACAGTTCTGCAACAGCCAAAGCTGCAATCGTATTCAGGCATGCAATGCTTTACGTAATGGGCTGCTTGCTCTGGTGCAACACGCATGCACAACAGCAGGCTGCCATGTCCATACAACAGTCGGCAATCGCCGCCATACAGCAGCAGGTGCTTGACAATGCAGCATGGGCAATGAAACAGCAACCCATTACTGTTACTGCAACCATTGCCGAAAGAAGTGCCGGAGGCAAACACGATTTTTATTCGGAAGGCGATTACTGGTGGCCCAACCCTGCAAGCGTGGATAGTCCCTATATTCAAAAAGACGGTTTGACCAATCCCGATAATTTTACGGCACACCGCGAAGCCATGATACGCTTCAGCAGGGTAGTGGGGGCATTGGCTTCAGCATATACCATTACACGCAACAAAAAATATGTGCAACATGCCTTGTTGCATTGCAGGGCATGGCTAACCGATACCGCCACATCAATGAACCCATCCTTACTATATGCACAGGCCATTAAGGGCAGGGCAACCGGAAGGGGCATTGGTATTATTGATGCGATCCAGTTAATGGAAGTGGCCCAGGGCCTGTTGGTGATGCATGGTGCGATAGATGGGAAACTGTATCAGCAATTTCAGAACTGGTTCGGCGGATATCTACAATGGGTAACCACACATCCATATGGCAAAGACGAAATGAATGCAAAGAACAACCATGGCACTTGCTGGACAATGCAGGTAGCCGTATTTGCAAGGTTCACCAATAACAAAGTATTGCTTGCTTTTTGTGCGGACAGGTTCAAAAACAAATTGCTGCCGGAACAATTGGCAGTAGATGGCAGCTTTCCGCTGGAACTGAAGCGTACCAAGCCTTACGGCTACTCCATCTTTAACCTGGATGCTATGGCTACAATATGCCAGGTGCTTTCTTCCAAAGGCAACGATTTATGGAGCTATGCAACACCCGATGGCAGGTGCATGCAAAAAGCAGTCGGCTTTTTGTATCCCTTTATTCAAAACAAAAAAAACTGGCCTTATACCAAAGACGTCATGTACTGGAACGAGTGGCCAGTGGCACAGCCTTTTCTATTGTTTGCAGCAGCAAATTTTAATAGCACCGATTATCTGGAAACATGGAAGGCATTGGAGCATTACCCAACAGAAAATGAAGTAATCAGGAACCTGCCCATACGCAACCCTTTGCTATGGCTATAACCATTTTTGAAAAAGCAAATAAATTGAATATGATTTTTAAACGGATAAGTTTGGCTGCTGCTGTTATGCTAACTACTGTTGTCCATGCACAGCAAATAAACATGCAAAAAGTATTTAAAGATGCTGCGGCACAAACACAAGTAATGCTGCAAAACATTCCAACTGCAAGGGATGGCAAAAATGAACTGGTTGCACCACGAACATTTGAAGACGGCAAACTGAAACTGGTTTCGTCTAAAGATTGGACCTCGGGCTTTTTTGCAGGGCAGTTATGGTTCTTGTACACATACACAAAAGACAGCTATTGGAGAATAAAGGCCGACAGCTTTACCACACTGCTCGATAAAGAAAAATACAATGCCGGTACGCATGACATGGGTTTTAAAATATACTGCAGTTACGGTGCGGGCTACCAGCTAACCAGGAATGAGGGATATAAAAAAGTAATTATACAGGCTGCCCAAACACTTACCAAACGCTTCAACAGAACCATTGGTTTAATCAGGTCGTGGGATCATGGAAAGGCCGAATGGCAATACCCCGTTATTATAGACAATATGATGAACCTGGAACTGTTGTTTGCAGCTACCAGGTTAACAGGCGACTCGTCTTATTACCGCATTGCCGTAACGCATGCCAACACCACATTGAAAAACCATTTCAGGAAAGATTACAGCACCTACCATGTAGTGGATTACGATACTGCCACCGGGCAGGTGAGAAGCAAGGTAACTGCACAGGGTTATGCAGATGCATCTGCATGGGCCCGTGGACAGGCTTGGGGCCTGTATGGCTATACCATGTGTTACAGGGAAACAAAAGACAAACGCTATCTTAACCAGGCGGATAGCATTGCTGCATTTATCATGAAACACCCCAACTTGCCTGCTGATGGTGTACCTTACTGGGATTACAACGATCCTGCCATACCCAATACCTCAAGGGATGCATCGGCTGCAGCCATTGCTGCATCTGCATTGTACGAGTTGAGCGGTTACAGCACAAACAAAAAAATATACATTGCTTTTGCGGATAAACTATTGGAGAGCCTTACCGATCATTACCGCTCTGCCATTGGCGACAACAAAGGTTTTATACTGATGCATAGCACTGGTCACCGACCTGCCAATAGCGAAATTGATGTACCGATCAATTATGCGGATTATTATTATCTGGAAGCTTTGTTACGCAGCAGGAAAAAATAAAACGGTTCTTCTTCAAGCGTAAACATGCGGTGCCAATTATTGTGGCTACTGCATGTTTATTGTAGGTATTGGTCAATTGCTGACAATAAGCTACCCGTTAAATCGCCTGAATACTCCCAAAACATGACACCAGCCAATTTGTGTTGCAATACATAGTTGCATTTCTCCTTAATGGAGCGTTCGTCATCGTAGGAAATAAACTGTCTTGTTGAAGCATTAAAAAGATAAGCAGCTTTTGCAGTATTGTCCCAAAAGCTGGCAAAGCCAGGTTGCCCCATCATGCTGTCTTTTATATAAGTATACTTCCTGCTAAGGTCCTGGCCAATAATTTTCTGCCCAAGTCCATTATTATCAGCAGTTGCAACAATGCCGCCCCTGCCATAAAATGCAATGCCCATTACCAATTTGCTATAAGGCACGCCAGCTTTTACAAAAGCATTCAATGCTTTGTCTGCCGAATTTTCCTGCTGGTATTCTTTGGATGCATACAGGCTGGTATGGTGCCCGGCAATACCACCTCCATAATCATAAGTCATTACATTAACATAGTCAAGGTAGGATTGTGCCTTACCCATTTCTGTGGTTTCTGTAAAATAGGAAAAGCCACCAACCGCAGTGGTAAGCAGGTACTTTTTATGGGTTAGTTGGTGCAGGCTGTCCAGTTCGTTGCGGATGGCCTTAAGCAACAATGTATAATGCTCCTTATCTTCCTTTCTGTAAACATTGCCATTGCCTTGCATGTTCGGGTACTCCCAATCTATATCCACCCCATCCAAACCATAACTGTTTATAATGGCCACGGCACTTTGGGCAAATGCCTTTCTCGATGTGTCGGTCAATGCAGCATCGGAAAAATTCTTGCTCCAGTTCCAGCCACCAATTGAAATCAATATTTTAAGCGTTGGGTTCTGCTGCTTCAACAGGTTCAGCTTCCTGAAATTGACCGTATCCGTTTTTTCATTATGCAGCCATGCACGGTTGTCTTTAATATCAATAAAGGCATAGTTGATATGGGTCAGTTTTCTTGCGTCAATCCTGTCTGCATCAACCACACCCGCAAAGCCCGTTACATAGCCAATTACCACATGTTTTTTCTTGGGAGCCCCATGCCGGTTGGTAAAGGACATGCCAGTAAACAATACCAGCAACAATGCAAGCTTTTCAAAAAAATAGTTCATGTATTAAAGATAGTAGTAATCAGTAAGCTGCTATGCAGGCAGTTTTGCATAACAGGCAGCTTTAATTATCATCAACCGCCAGTTATGAAATAATTGCTACAATGCAAAAATTATCGGCTAATAATAAGACACAATCATTGCCCAAAAGCTGAATATCAACGTAGTATTTCGGATTGTACTTAAATATTTAGGTAATTGTACGTTTACATCATACCAGAAAAATTAGTTTCTTGCCTGTCAATAATTATTATTTGACATGGAAACCCTTAAAACGACTTTGCCAGGTTTTGGCCGCAACACAGTCAGGCTGTGTGTTTTCTTATTGTGTCTTGTATTAACAGCCGTAGTAATCATACTCGATGTAATTATTGCCAGCAACAATGGCTGATAGGTTATAATGCATTAACTGCTTGTCAATTCTTGGAACAGTCTCGTTCCCGGAACCTTTTTCGCCACTATTCTTGCAGAGTACTGCTCTCTTTTCTGCACCAACAAATTAAATGGCTGTCAAGTAAACAAACTTGCGTTTACTGCTATTACCTTTAGCAGCGATGATGGCTGAGCCAATTGTTAGCCTCATTCAATAAACTCAAACAATACTTTTAATTGATACCATGTCATACTGCAGCGTTATAGAATTCATGCCCGACGAAAAAAAGGCATTGCACAAAGCCTACCACGATAAACTATATGGCTTTCCCATACACGACGACAACGAACTTTTTTGTCGCTTGGTACTGGAAATAAACCAGGCAGGCCTTAGTTGGGAAACCATACTCAAAAAGGAAGCTACGTTCAGAAAAGCATACCACAATTTCAATATCAAGAAAGTGGCAGCTTATACCGAAGCCGATAGGGAAAGGCTTTTGGCAGACCCCGGCATTATACGCAACCGGTTAAAAATAAATGCAGCCATAGAAAACGCAAATACCATACTGCAACTACAGAAGGAATATGGTTCGTTCGAAAAATGGCTGACCCACCATCATCCAAAAACAAAAGACGAATGGGTGAAACTGTTCAAAAAAACATTCAAGTTTACTGGTGGCGAAATCGTGAACGAATTTTTAATGAGCATCGGTTACCTGCAAGGTGCCCATACAACAAGCTGCGAAATACATAAGCAGGTACTTAAAGCAAAACCCATGTGGCTGACTAAAAAATAAGGGATATGGGTCGTGTAGATGATGTCTCTTATTATCGAACATACACTGGCATTACGACAAGCCAACCAATTTGAGATATGGTTGTTGATGCTGCCGGGTTTATATTTGCCAAAAAAACAACCGGATTATGCTTGAGCCCGAAGTGTTAAACGATAAGTACCAGAAACTATTGAAGATTACCGATAAAGGATTCAAGGCTTTTTTATACGACTGCGATGGTACGCTGGCAGATAACATGCAGGCCCACAAAGATTCTTATGTAAAAGTTGCAGCCACCTATGGTATTGAACTTGATACTGCTATTATTGATGAACTGGCCGGCTGGCCAACAGTAAAAGTGGCTGCAGAAATAAGCAATCGCTACGGCGTGGCTTTTGATGCCATTGCATTTGCCGATGCCAAATCAAAAGTATTCTTCACCGATTTTATGGAAGGCACCAAGCCTATTGATTTTGTGTACAGGCACCTGATTGAACATGCAGGCAAAATCAGGATAGGTGTGGTATCTGGTGGCAGCAGGCGTACCGTGCAACGTACTTTGGAAACCTTAGGTATTTGGGATAAAGTGGAAGTGCTGGTTGGTGCTGGCGATACCGTACATGGTAAACCTGCTGCCGATCCATTTTTATTGGCTGCAAAACAGTTGGACGTTGAACCTGATCAGTGCATGGTTTTTGAAGACGGCGAAGCAGGCGTAATGGCAGCTATTGCGGCTGGTATGCAATGGGTAAGGATTGACCAGATTTAGGCTGACGATCATACACGGCAAACTGCGTAGAACCCCGTATTTTATTTTTTGTGGACAAATTGAAAGCATTAATTAATTTTTTTTGCTGCTGTCCTTTTATCTTTCCTGCATGGATAAGCGGAATGATACCTTACAGGTGCTCTATAAAATTGTAAAGGAAGAAACACATCCCACCAATTACCACTGCACGCCCCGTGAAATGATCCTGCATTCCACCTTCGATTGGGAAATCATCAACAAACATCTTGAACTGTTGGAACAGGACGGTTCCGTAAAGATCCAGCATGGCGATGCCCCAAGTTTTTCCATCACAGAAAAAGGCATGTCGCTCTTGTTAGAGAATCCTATTACACAAAAAGAACTACAGCCGTTTCTTCTCGTTAAAGAAGCAGAAGAACAACAGGTAAAAAGCCAAGGGCTTTAATTTGCTGTGGTTTCGGCTGCACGGCACTGCATCTACACCCGATAACCAATAAAGAAATGCAGGTATGACATTTGCAGACAAAGCCATCCGTTTCAACAAACAGTTAAACTACACAGGTGCACCGTTGCCGCCCGGCATACGCATCATGAACCCCTTTAAAGAGTTTGATGGAACCATGCAAATTGCCGATACTTTTTACCATAAATACTACAACGACCATGCACCAAGGCATATCATATTGGGTATTAATCCAAGCAGGCTAGGGGCAGGGTTAACGGGTATTCCATTTACCGATCCCAAACGGTTGGTAAAAGAATGTGGCATACAGTACACTGGCCGTGTAACGCATGAACCATCTTCTGTATTCATGTACGAAATGATCCATGCCTATGGTGGTGTTGAACGTTTTTACCAGCATTTCTACATCAACTCGCCATGCCCGCTGGGGTTCACTTCCATTGGCATCAATGGCAATGAAAAAAATTACAACTATTACGACAGTAAGGAATTGATAACTGCCGTAAAAGGTTTTATGATAGAGAGCATCCGTAAACTGCTTGCCCTGGGCATCCATACGGATACCTGCTTCTGCCTGGGTACAGGCAAAAACGAAAAATTCCTCAACAAGCTGAATGCGGAACATGCTTTTTTCAAAAAGATTGTACCGCTTGAGCATCCCCGCTTTATCATGCAATACAAAAATGCCAGTAAGCAACACTACATCGATAAATACATTGCTGCCTTCGCTAGTGTGCAATAGTCAAGGGCAAATATTCCGATGCCTTGGTGGATAGTATAGTCAATACCCACAACAACTGCTTCTGCAAAATACTGTCGTCCGCTCTGTTGGTATGATTGCACGGTTCGTCGTTTTTGCAATCGTTTGCGTAAATAACTGGCTGTTATCAATTCAAATGAAAATAAGTTTATTGTGCCAAGGCCAACGATTACTGCTTTCATATGATAAACGAAACCTACTTGATAACCCGGTTAAAAAACGGCGACCAACAAGCATTCAGACAAGTATTTGAGCTGTATGTAAACAAGGTGTACCAATTTGTGTACGGTTATGTGAAAGAGCGTACAGAGGCCGAAGACATTGTGCAGAACGTGTTTCACAAGGTTTGGGTTAAACGGGATACGATTGATGCCGACAAATCATTCAGCGGCTTTCTGTTCACCATTGCCTACCGCAAAATTGTTGATCATATAAGACAGCATACCCAAAAGAAAAAACATGCCATCGTCCGCTTCCTGCACCATGAAGAACCCTTTTCCAACACATCGGCAGACCATCTGCTGATTGACCACGAACTGGCTTCGCAATACGAAAGGGCACTCAATACACTCACGCCCAAACGAAAGGAAATATTTTTGCTGAGCAGGCATCTCGGCCTGTCCAACAAAGAAATTGCTGAAAAATTGCAACTGTCTGTAAAGACCGTAGAAAACCACATGACGGCTGCATTGTTTACACTCAAAGAGTTTTTAAGGAAAGCAGAGATAGGCGTGGTAGCACTCTGCATCACTTCCCTTTTATAAAATTTCATGTCTGCATAGGGGTTTACAGTTGACGCAACGTAGTAAATGCTGTAACGAATTTTCTATAACGATTAAATTGTAAACCATTATGAAAAAGACCACATGCAGCATGCTGCTATGTATTGTTCTTGCCTTTTCGGCCTGTAAAAAAACAAACGATTCCCCCGCACCCGCAGATGAGCCTGTAACACCACAGGCAAGCAGCAACCCATTGTTTGTTGCAAAAACAACAACAGTTACTACCGAAGCTGCATTGAAATCTGCAGTGGCTTCAGCAGTGGCTGGCGACATCATTACCATTAGTGGTACCATTAACCTCACCAGCACTTTGCAACTGCTTAGTAGCGGCACTTCAAGTTCCAAAATCAATATCAGTGGCGGCACGCTCAACTGCTCTGGCCTGCCATCGGGTAGCTGGGGCGTAAAAGTAAACGGCAGCTACTGGAACATACAGAACATGACCATCAAGAATGCACCCAGTTGCGGTATCGTGTTCCAAACGGGCGGCTACAACTATGTGTACAATGTAACCACATCTGGCAATGGCGATTCTGGCCTGCAGATATACAACAGCGGCCACCACAACAATATCAGCTACTGCCATTCCAATGACAACTATGATGCATCTGCCGGTGGCGAAAATGCCGATGGCTACGCCTGCAAGCTTTCCGCAGGGCAAGGCAACAAGTTTGACCATTGCGTGGCCAACCACAACTCCGATGATGGGTGGGACCTCTATGGCCAACCATACACCGTAACCATTACCAATTGCACGGCCAGCAACAATGGCTATGGTACTGCCGGCGATGGCAACGGTTTTAAACTGGGCAGTGCAGGGCAAAACGTGGCACATACCGTAACCAGTTGTACCGCTACCAACAACCTGGCATGGGGTTACGATGGCAACGGAAATACTGGCCATATAACCACTACAGGTAGTGGCGGTTCCGGAAACGGGGCAGGGCTGTTTACAAGGATTTATTAAGCAGGCAATAAAAACGTACGTTATGGCTCAATAAATGTTTTACATAAAAAGTAAAGCTTTGCTTGTGCCTTTGTGTATTCGTGGTCAATAAAACAATATGTACCTATTTTAATTGTTGCATACAATGGATGCTAACCAATAAAAACCACCCTTTCATTTAGTAGTACGTTTTTGTACAATAGTTGCAGTGTACAGCTGCAACTATTTTTTTTTATGACCAATTAGGGGTTGGCCACTTTTTTTACGTAGTACTGGATAAGAAAGATGACTCAATGAACAGATCCGCCCTTGAACGGTTTTTTTTGAACCAGTGCACCGACGTTGAAAAAACGGAGATGGAGGACTGGATACGTGATCCAGCAAACGATTCCCAACTGCAGGCCTTTATGAAATGGCAATGGGACCAGCCAGCTGTGACCCATGACACCGCAACGCCTGATGCCGATAAAATCTGGCAAAACCTTCAACAACAGATAGCTAACGATGATAGTACATACCAGGACGAAGAAACAGCAACACCGGTAGTATCTCTGTTCCGCAAAAAAAAGCTGCGTTACTTTTCGGCCGCAGCCATTCTGCTCATCATGGTTTGCAGTTATTTTGGTTACCGCCATTTTGACCATGCAGCCATCAACAACAATCTTGCTGCCTACGGCAGCCATATAGAAACAAAGAAAAATAATACCGCTTCCGAAACAACGGTGTTGTTAGAAGATGGCACAATGGTCAGGCTAACGCCCAATGCATCCATATCGTACCCGCAGCATTTTGGCAACGATAAACGGGAAGTGAGCCTGCTGGGCAACGCTTTCTTCGAAGTGGCCAAAAATCCTGCAAAGCCTTTTCTGGTGTACACCAACAATGTTGTAACAAAAGTGCTGGGCACCAGCTTCACCATCCGTACAGATTCGGGTACAAACAACATAAGTGTTGCCGTACATACCGGCCGGGTACAGGTGTTTGAAAAAAGCACGGCAAATGAACCCCAGCTCAATACCAAAAGCCTTACCACTAACGGCGTTATCATTACTGCCAACCAGCAAACCGTGTACTCGCAGCAGCAGGGCAATTTCAAAACAACATTGGTTGCCACGCCAATGCCCGTTCCCGGCAAGCAGGTTCAAAAAAGCTACTTCGATTTCAACAGGCAGCCACTTGGTGTAGTGCTCAGCAGGATTGAACAGGTGTATGGTGTAGAAGTGGTACCTGAAAACGAAAACCTCAACAAATGCATATTCTCCGGCGAGCTGGATGACGATAGCCTGTTTGAAAAACTGGATATACTATGCCTGGCCATCAACGCCACTTACGAGGTTGCCGGAACAAAAGTGCTGTTAAAAGGAAAGGGTTGCAAATAAACGGTAGCCATTGAAAAAGTATGGCTGCCTTTAATGATTGAAAATAAACGATTGCTGTTTCTAATGCTGCTTGCAATGTGTAGATGTATAAGAAAAATGCTTGTTGTTGCCATGCTATTGTTGCTGCTTGCCAACAATACCAATGGTCAGGAGCTGCCCGGCAAAAAGGTTTCTGTTCATGCATACAACACACCATTGCTGAAAGTGATAGAAGAAGTACAGGTGCAAACAGGTATCAGGTTCGTGTACAGCCCAACCGTTATTGAAGACAACAAGAAGGTAACCTTCGATTGCAGCAACAAACCGTTAAAGGATTTTCTGGATGGTTTCTTTCCTGCATACGGTATTGCCTATAAAATAATAAACGATAAGAAAGTCTTGCTATTCATCGAAAAAAATAACTGGAAAGATACACTCCAAACCGGAGTACGTGTTGCTGTAAAGCCAATGCAAACGGTTATTGCAGGAACAGTGACTGATGAAAAAGGCAACCCACTGCCCGGTGCAAATGTGTTGGTAAAAGAAAAAAATATGGGCGTTGAAACCGATGATGACGGTGCATTCTTCCTCCGGTTCAGCACAGCTAATGCCGATATGAAATACACCCTTTCAATCAGCTACATTAATTACAGAACCGCAACCATAGTGGCAGACGCAAAAACTGCTGTTGCGGTAAAACTGGAAAAGACAAGCACGGATTTAAGCGATATCGTTATAGTGGGTTATGGCTCCATAAAACGTAAGGATATAACGGGTTCCATTTCTTCCATATCGGCAAGGCAACTGAAATCGAACCCACTCTCATCTGCTGCCGAAGTGCTGCAAGGCAGGTTGGCGGGTGTACAGATTACGGCTTCTGAAGGGGCCCCTGGTGCAGAGATTGTGGTACGCATACGTGGCGGCAGTTCCATTACACAAGACAATTCGCCCGTATATATTGTAGATGGTGTGCAGGTAGAAAACGCATTGGCCGTTATAGCACCGCAAGACATTGCCACAGTTGATGTATTGAAAGATGCAGCCACCACCGCCATATATGGTGCAAGGGGTGCAAACGGTGTTATCATCATAACAACAAAAGCAGGCAGGCCCGGTAAAACCCAGCTTACCTACAACGCATCTTTTGGCTGGCGTGAACTGCCCAAAGAAATGAATGTACTAAGCCCATACAATTTTGTGGTATGGCAATATGAAAGAAGCCGTGGTAATATTACAGACAGTACCAGTTTTGCCAAAACCTATGGCACAACCTGGGATACATTGAATGCCTATAAAAACATTGCACCCATTGATTGGCAACAAAAAGTATTTGGCCGCAAGGCAAGCTACCGCAACCACAACATTGCCATCAGCGGCGGTAGCAAAACCACCACTTTCAATCTAAGCATCACAGCCAATAAAGAAGATGGTTTATTGCTTGAATCGGGCTTTGACAGGAAGCTGGTGAATTTTAAACTGGAACATACCATCAACAACCAATTGAAAATCGGCATGACGGTACGTTACCTGGACCAGACCATTAGCGGTGCAGGCACTACCAATACAGGCACAAGAACAACAAACAGGCTAAGGCATAGCATCGTGTACAGGCCTTTCGATATTCCCACAGTGCCATCATCCAACCAATTTGACGAAGCCTACTACCTGGCATCCAACCAGGTGCAAAACCCTGTAATACTTACACAGGCAGAGTATAGGAGGCAATACACAAAAGCAACTTATTTAACGGGCTTCATCAACTACACCGTGTTCAAAAACCTTGTCTTCAGATCCACTGTTGGTTTTGATAACACCAATATACGGCAAGACCTTTTCTTCAGTAAGCTAACCACCACTGCAAGAACCTATGCAAGCCTGCCTGTGGCATCAATAGGCGAGCAGAACAATACAAGCATCACCAACTCAAACACTTTGCAATACAGTGTTACCAGCAAGAATGCACAACATGATTTTTCCTTGCTGGTAGGACAGGAAACAGTGGATGTAAAAGCAAAATCAACCTATATAGAAACACGGTACTTTCCGGCAGATATCAGTGCAGACAAGGCATTGGCAAATATGAACCTCGGCTCGCCACCACCAGGCTCATCGGAACCATTGCCATCATCGAGTGTAAACCCACCCAGCCGCATTTTTTCTTTTTTCGGCAGGCTCAGCTACGCATACGCAAGCAAGTACTTGCTAACATTGAACCTACGGGATGATAGGTCCTCCAAGTTCAGTTACAACAAAGGTGCACTGGTTTTCCCATCAGGCTCCTTTGCATGGAGGTTCTCCAAAGAAAAATTCATGCATAAGCTTTCATGGATAAGTGATGGAAAAATAAGAATAGGTTATGGTGTGGTAGGCAACAACCGTATTGGCGACCTGCTATACGAACAACTGTATGGTGTTACGGGTATGTATGCCCTCAACCACACAGTGCTTCCGGCCTTTTCGCCAACGGCATTGGCCAACCCCAATTTGACATGGGAGAAAAACATCAGCAGGAACATTGGGCTCGACCTTTCCTTCTTCAAAGGAAGGCTGCAGTTTTCGATGGATGTGTACAGGAACACGGCAAACGACCTGCTGCTGGCCGTTGCCATTCCGCCAACGGTTGGCTATACTTCGCAATTACAAAATATAGGCTCTACGTCCAATAGGGGCGTGGAACTGCAACTGGATGCCATTGCCGTTCGCAATAAAAATTTTACATGGACAACCAGCTTCAATATTGCCTTTAACCGCAATAGGGTTGAAAGCCTGGGTGGTGTTGCACAACTAACCAGGAGTGCAGGCTGGCAAGGCACGGATGGTGTGGATGATTATCTGGTAAAAGTTGGGCAGCCGGTAGGGTTGATGTACGGTTTTGTTACAGATGGCTTTTATAAGGTCAGCGATTTTGATTACAATACTGCTACTGGTACCTATACATTAAAAGCTGGCATCCCTTCAAATGCTTCGTTATACGGGGCACCACAACCGGGCTCCATAAAACTAAAAGACATCAATGGCGATGGCGTAGTAAACTCCGATGGCGACAGGACCATTCTTGGCAATGCCAATGCAAAGTTCTCTGGTGGCTTCAACAACCAATTCACCTATAAGAATTTTGATGCAAGCATCTTTTTGAATTTTGTTGTAGGCAACGATGTGTACAATGCCAATAAGATAGAATGGGTGGATGGTTCCTTTCCTAACCTGAATATGTTGGATGTGATGGGCAACAGGTTCACCTACATCAACGCACAGGGGCAAAAGGTAACCGATCCAACAGCTCTTGCAGCCCTCAATGCCAATGCCACCATCTGGTCGCCTGTGCGTTCGCAACGCTACTTCCTGCATTCATGGGCAATAGAAGATGGTTCCTATTTACGCATCAACAACTTAACGCTTGGTTATACTTTACCCAAAAAAATATTGCACAAAGTGGGGCTTTCCAATTGCAGGATGTACGCAACCGTAAACAACCTGGCAACCATTACAGGCTACAGTGGCTACGACCCGGATGTGACTACAAGAAGGACGGACCCTTTGACACCGGGCGTTGACTTTGCAGCCTATCCAAAAGCAAGGACATGGGTATTTGGTTTAAATATTGGTTTTTAAAACAACGCACAACAAATATGAACCGTAAATTTTTATACAACTTGGTACCATACACAATGCTATGCATGGCATTGGTTATGGCTATTGGTTGCAAAAAGTTTACGCAGGTAGAGCCTGTTACACAAAGCAATATACCGCAGGTATTCTCCGATGTGTCCAATGCCACAACTGCTGTATTGGGTGTGTACGATGAACTGATGGGTGACAATGCTTATGGTAGCCGTATAAGTATGTACTATCCGTACGACTGCGATGAAGCCATTGTGGCGGGCAATATAGACAATGGCCGCCGTGGCATAGGCAGGTACCAGCTACAGGTATCCAATACAGAAATTGCCAACCCTTGCAGGGCTTTATACAGGGGCATTGAAAAAGCAAACTTATGTATAGAACAACTGCCCATTATGCCCCAGTACAACAACGGCACCGATGCAGAACAGAAAGAACTGCACCGCCTGTATGGAGAGGTATTGACACTAAGGGCACAGTTCTACCTTGAACTGATCAGGAACTGGGGCGATGTGCCTGCACCAATGATTCCCGCATACAGGCAAACACAACTCTTTGTTCCGAGAAGCGATCGTGACTCTACCTACGACTTGTTGTTAAACGATCTAAAAACAGCAACAGCATTGGTACCCTGGAGAACAGAAGTGACCCGTAATGAAAGGATCACCAAAGGTGCAGTAAAGGCATTAAGGGCAAAGATGGCACTGTGCCGTGGCGGCTATGCCCTGCGTGGCAGGAAATCAACCGGAGGTACCATGCAACGCAAGGCTGACTACTTAATGTATTACGAAATGGCAAGAACGGAATGTGCCGAGCTGATGGCAAACAGGAACCAGCACACACTGAACCCCAGCTTTGAAGATATATGGCACAAGTATGTATGTGGATTATTGCCTGACCCTTATGGCGAAATAATTTTTGAAGCAGGTGCAGGTGGCGGCAATAGCAATGCCGATAGCCGTATGGGTCAATACAATGGTGTGGTGCTAAGTGGCGACTGCCGCTACGGCCAAGGTGGTGGTGGCATATACTGCCTACCGAACCTTTTCTATGCATTCGATTCAACAGATAAGCGAAGGGATGTTTCTGTGACCTTTTACCGCATCATGGATGCAACCAATATTAAAAGCGTGAACCCTGCTGGGTTGAATGTATTGACCGATGGAAAGTTCCGCAGGGACTGGCGTTCGCCCATACTGCCCGGCACTGCATTGAACATTGGTTACAACTGGCCTTTCATCCGCTTCTCCGACGTGCTGCTCATGTTTGCCGAAGCAGACAACGAAATCAGCAACGGCCCCACGCCACAAGCAAAAGCGGCCTATGAAGAAGTAAGGACAAGGGCATACGGTGGCGATGCAGGCCTGATAGGTACCACGCCAAACGACAAGGCTGGTTTCTTTAATGCCATCGTAAATGAACGCCTACTGGAGTTTGCAGGCGAAGGCATACGCAAATATGATTTGATAAGATGGAACCTGCTGGCAACAAAGATTGCAGAGGCAAGAACAAAGATGCAACAGATAAGGGATGCGGTTGGTGCCTATGCAAAAGTGCCGCAATATGTGTACTACAAAAACAATGGGGAGGAACTGAAATGGTATGGCTCCTTCTATCAGCCTGGTCTGGGCACGGCAACAGCACCGGCAGGTTATACGGCAGTGCCTTGGGGCCAAAGCCTGAATGTGGACGTGATTGATGGAAAGCCCTTGTGGCAAGGGTTTGCCAGTTTTTTTGTACCCAATAAAAGTGAGCTGTTCCCTTTTGACCAAGCCATGCTGGATGCATACCAGGGACGTTTGGAACAGAACCCATACTATTGATACAAGGTAGATGAAACGAGTAATGAACTATTTTTTTTATACAACAGCAAGTAGATCCCTGCTGTTCTCAGCGGGGAGATTTTTTTAACATCTAAAAAGACACAAGTATTTAAAACAACGATGAAACAAAGACGTGATAACCCAATTAAAACAGCTATTATGAAAAATTTTATTAAGAAACGCATTGCACTTTTGGCATTGTTTGGCCTTGGCCTTTTGCAGGCAAAAGCCTATAATGTAGTGGTGGCCAAAGATGGCAGTGGCAACTACACAACGGTTCAGGCCGCCATTGATGCTGCCCCTACAGGCAGCACCGCACCTTATACCATCTTTATCAAGAATGGCAGGTACAGGGAAAAGAACACGGTTCCTGCTACCAAGCCATTCATACAACTGATTGGTGAAAGTGTGGCCAACGTATTTATCTATTACGATGACCCTGCCACCGTGCTGGGTACACAGAACTCTGCCAGCTTCACCGTATCGGCCAACGATTTCAGTGCCTTCAATATCACATTTGCCAATACGTTTGGCGATGGCTCACAAGCCGTGGCCGTACTGGTAAATGCCGATAGGGCAGCTTTCAAGAACTGCAGGTTCCTCGGCAACCAAGATACCATCTACTTAAAAGGAAGCGGTACACCAAGAAACTATTTCAAGAACTGTTATATTGATGGCAACGTGGACTTTATTTTTGGTAGTGCCGTTGCTGTGTTCGATTCATGTGTAGTGTATGCAAAATCACGTACCAGTACATCGTCCTCTTTTATAACGGCACCCAATACGCCCACAGGGCAGGCCTACGGGTTTGTGTTCAGGAACACGGCACTCACGGCCAACACGGGCGGCACTTCGTATTATTTGAGCAGGCCCTGGCCAAGTCCGGATGTAGCAAGTACTGCACAAAAAACCGTGTACCTCAGTTGCCAGCTTAGCAGCCATATTCAACCAACAGGTTGGAGCACATGGGATGCCAACACCATTACCGCCAACTTGTATTATGGCGAATACAATAGCAAATATTTTAATGGAACCAATGTTGATGTAAGCCAACGCGTATCATGGTCAAAACAGCTAACGCAATCAGATTCCAGCACCTACACTTTTGCCAATATGTTTGGTTCATGGGACCCTTGTACAGTGTCGGTTGATTATTGCAATGCAGCAGGCAGGGATATAGCGGTATCCAATTTCAAGGGAACAAAAGGAACAACTACTTCTACTTTCAACTGGAACATCAGTTGGCCTATGACAGGCATCAAGTACGACCTGTACCGCAGCACCAACAATGTAAGCTTTAGTATTGTAAACACACAGACTGCTGTTTCGGATACAGCAGTAAACTTCAACTATACAGAAGCGGTACCGCCTCCGGGGCAAACCTATTACTATTACATCAACGCCTCCAAGGCTGGTTTTGCAGCACATATAACCGATACGGTTTCTATTTCAAGCATACCTACCATTACCGTTACGGGTTCAACAGGAAGCTTTATACAAGGTGTGGGCATACCGTCATCTGCACAATCTTATTCTGTTTCTGGTGCAAACCTTACAGATAATATTACCATTACGGCACCTGCTAACTATGAGCTATCCTCCAACAGCGGTACCACCTGGTACAATAGCAGCACACCTGTTGTGCTTACACAAACAAGCGGTACTGTTGCTGCCACAACCATATTGGTAAGGTTAAATGCGGCATCCCCTGGTACCTATAGCGGTAATGTGGTGCATGTTAGTACGGGTGCGGCTACTGTAAACCTTGCAGTGTCTGGAACGGTGCAGAGCACGCCATTAACTGTTTCTACCATATTGCAGCAATGGCCTTTTACACTGAGCAATCAGGACAGTGCAGGGGTAAGGTCGCCAGGTGTTGTGGCAAGTGTACCAACATTTAATAAGCTCACAATTGCCAATGGTACCACCATTATTACAGGAACCACTGTTATGCCACCATACTCTGCATTGCATGGGCAGGCTTATGGTGCAAGTTCCAATGGTGATGGTACATGGACAACAGCCGTCGGCGGGCCAGGCGGCAACCTGAACCGTACCAATTACGAACAGTTCACCATTACTGCAAGCTCCAATTATTCGGTAAGGATCGATTCGTTGATATTGAACAGTTCGTTCTACAATACATCCAGCAATACCAAGCTAGCAGTAGTCTATTCAAAAACCGGGTTCACTACTGCCGATTCAACTGATGTTACGGGCACTGGCGGGCTGGGTGGCTTTGCAACACCTATTTTGTTGACCAACGAAACAACAACAGGAACCACTGCCAATTACAGGATAGCGTTCAATGGTGCAACGGGCATTAGCCTGGCATCGGGCGAAACATTGACTTTTAGGATATACAATAGTTGCGGCAGCTCCAGTGCGGCACGTTATGGAAAAATCAAGAACCTATACATTATGGGGCTTGCAACCATCAATCCGGTAACAGGTGATTATAGGAGCCATCAGTCTGGCGACTGGGCCGATGTGAATACCTGGGAGCGTTATGATGGTACAACATGGGTAACACCTGCACCTGCATACCCTGTGTACAACAATTCGCAAACAACCAATATATTGAACGGGCATACCGTATCGGTATCGGCCAATCTTACCAATGGCTCCGGTTACATCCATTTAACCAAAGTGAACCAAGGTGGCCAATTGGTGGTGAGCAGTGGTGTAACATTGAACCTTGCCAATGATGGTGCACCATCTACCGCCACAACAGATTTGCAGGTAGATGGCACTATGACCCAACTGGGCACCATTGGCACCAATGGCAATGTATCGCTGGTTATTAACGGTACCTATGTTGCTTCCGGAACATTGAACATGACCAATGCTGGAGATAGTGTACTCATTAACAGTGGCGGTACTTACCAGCACAATGTAAACACTGGCTCTACACCTACCAATATAAAAGGTGCTGTAGGTTCAACATTCCTGGTAACGGGTATCACTACCAACCAGACCAATATCTTTAAGAGTGCATCTACCTATGGCAATATTGTTTGGAACTGTGCATCGCAGTCGCAATACTATGCCTTCCGTAACAACCTTACAGCTACCAATGTATTGGGCAGCTTTACAGTAACAAGTACAGGTACATCGTATATCAGCTTCAGTCAAACATCTGGCACAACCACCTTCCCTGGTGGCTATTATCAAACAGGTGGTACGGTAAATGTTCGGGAAAACAGCAACATTACCTACACATTGTCTGTTGGTGGCGATTTCAGTATTAGCGGTGGCACATTCAATTCAAATGCCATTACGGGTAGCTTGCTCAACATCAACCTTACCGGTACAGGTAAAACATTGAACTACGCACAGTCTGGTGCAACATTTACCAACTTTGCCATCAACGGCACCTATACATTGGCATCTAGCTTGGTGTTGCCTTATTCAAGCTACATTACGCCAACTGCGGGTTCCATCAGTCTGGGCAACTACAATATCACCCTTTCATCCAACAGCAGCGGTACGGCAAGGGTAGCACAGGCTTCTGTAGCTACACCGTTTGTGTATAGTGGTACAGGAAGGTTCATCGTACAGCGTTATGTTGCTGGCGGTAGTTCAGCTTACACAGGTACCATACCTACACAGACGCCGGGTAAAAGGGCATTCAGGTTTTTAAGTCATCCGTTCAATGCCTATACAGATCTTACACAACTTACCGATGATATTGATATAACTGGAAGCGGTGCAACCAACCCAGCCACCAATGCACTGTTTACGCAAACCACTACCAATGCTGCTTCTGCTTATTGGTTTGACCCAACCAATGCACAGGCAGGTACCAACGATGCCACTAATACAGATTATGGTTGGCAAGCGTTTACCAATGCATTGCCTGCAAGCGGTACAGACAACAATGCATGGAAAGTAGGACAGGGCATTAGGGTATTGGTAAGGGGTACAAAGGCACAGGCCAATTCATTAGATGGTACGGTAAGCTACACTGCCAATAATGTAACGCTTGGTATGAGTGGGCAATTGAATATAGCTACCACTCCAATAGCCACCAACCTGCGTACCAATGGTACAGTAGGGGCGGGGTGGAATGTAATAGGCAATCCATTGCCATCCACCATCGAGATAAAACAGAAACTGGTAACGCTTCGTGGGGCTTCATCTCCCTTCAATAACATTGGTGCCATTGCCTATGTCTGGAATCCCAATAAAACAGGAACCAATAAAGGCGGCTACGATGCAATAGATATCAGTACTACTGCAACAGGCACTTATAACCTGCCAATGAACGGCGTTGTGTTGGTACAGACAACTGTAAACAACAATACGGCCCTTAACTTCTCCGAAAGTGATAAGGTAAGCAATGCTGCCGACCTTAATTTCCGTACCAGCAGTGTAGGCAATAATGTTGCCATCAACCTGGAGTATAATGGAACGGTGTTGGATGAGACAATGATACGCTTCAATGCAATTTCCAACACAAATGCCGAAGCAAGCGATGGTGGAAAAATGCTGAACCAGAACAGTATTTATAGCCTAACAGCAGACAATGCAAAAGCTTACCTGAACAGTTTGCCTGAACCTGCGATAAACGATAGGATCAAGTTGGGACTGTACATTACAGACCCAATGTCTTACAACCTCAAGGTTATCGATATAGACATACCTGTTGGTAAAGTGGCCTTCTTAAAAGACAACTACCTGAATGTGGAGCAGCCTATATTGGCAACAGGCTTTACTTATGCTTTTACGGTAACTGCCGATGCAGCCACACAGGGCGACGGTAGGTTCGAGCTTGTTTTCCGCAGTAGTTCAGCTTTGCCGGTAACATTCACGAATATTAAGGCTTACCAAAAGAATGATGGCATACAGGTAGAGTGGAATGTTGCCAAGGAAATTAATACGGATAAATATGAAGTGGAGAAATCTGCTGACGGCATCCACTTTGACAAAGTAGCCACTATTGCCGCCATTGGCAATGCTATCTATAATTGGTTTGATGCAAGCCCCATTAAAGGTGATAATTTTTATAGGGTGAAAGCAGTGGATAAATCTGCTGCCAGTGCGTATACTGCTATTGTAAAAGTAAAAATTGGTAAAGGCAATAACCAGTTTGCCATAGCACCAACACTGATACAGAATGGTACACTAGTGCTGCAATTGGAAAATGTAGACAAAGGCAAATATGCCGTAAATATCTTCAATAATGCAGGTCAGTTAATGTCAACCAAAAACATTAACCATGCTGGTGGCAGTGCTACCGAAACGATGGATGTAAGCAGGCTTGCAAAGGGTAGCTATCATGTGCAGGTAACTGGCAACAATACATCAACTACCAAAAAAATAGTAATAGAGTAACAGGCCAATAATGAACCTGTGTATTTAACAGCACAGGTTCATTTTAAACAATCAAATACACACCATGAAAAAGCAATATATTTTTCCGCTTCTTGTTATACTGATAATACTTGCACTTCCTGCATTGCTGCACGCACAGCCGGGCTTTGGCGATGATACGGATGATGTGCCCATTGATGGCGGGCTATCTTTACTGGTAGCTGCAGGGGTGGGTTATGGGGTAAAGAAAGTAAAACAACGGGCAAGGAAAATTGATTAGGGGCAGTAGGTAGGCACCATAATAAAAAACAAAGGGCTGGACTATTTAATTGGTCCGGCCCTTTTCTATAACGGATTTTACAGTTTGTGGTTTATTGCCCGTACTATGCTGGTTTTGGGGATTGTTTGGTTTTGCCTAATGGCATTGGCTATTACAAAATTTACAAGGCAGTATATTTTGTCATTGCAATATTTTACCTTGTTTAGAAATTGAAAAGCATTTGCTCCTGTTATTGGGTTGGTTATTAAATGAAAATCCTTCCTGCTTTGAGTGCACCAATATAAACAGCAACTTGGGTGCAATCATTCCGGACATGATTTTTACAGGCAAAAAATCATTAAAAAGTATGAGGAAAACAGCCTAGTGGCTTCTTTAAATTGCAACAGATGAGAAAAGCGGGGTTGGTATGATAATACAATCTGCATACGCAATCCGACAAAGACGTAACCCTTCTGTATTGATTGGAATAAACAGTATTGAATGAAAACAAGTGTTTTTATAGTAGACGATCATTATATGGTGATTGAAGGCATCCGCTCGTTGCTGCTGCACGAAAAAAATATCGACTGGATGGGGCATGCTACCAATGCGGCTTCCTGCCTCAGCTTCTTAAAGCAACAACAGCCCGATATTATATTAATGGATGTGAACCTGCCAGACAGCAGTGGCATTGAATTATGCAAGGCCGTAAGGCAACAATACCCATCGGTATTTGTGTTGGGGCTTAGCACGTTTAACCAACAGGCTGTTATACGCAATATGCTGGACAATGGGGCATCGGGCTATGTACTAAAGAATGCCACAAAAAGCGAACTGTTGGAAGCAATAGACGCCGTAATGAAAGGCAAGAGCTACCTGAGTTTTGAAGCTGCCCTTTCAATGAAGGAGCGGGCAGCGGAAGCCCCCATGATTACCCGCCGTGAAAAAGAAATATTGCAATTGATAGCCGAAGGGCTTACGAATGCGGAGATTGCAAGCAAGCTTTTCATAAGCATACCTACTGTAAGCACACACCGTAAAAGTCTCCTTGAAAAATTCGGTGCAAAAAATACTGCCATCCTTATTGGCAAGGCAATCAAGCAGCAAATGATATAACGTAACTGGTTGGGTGTTGCCTACAGCATGCAGGGGCAAAGTTCAATGATGTTATTTGCGTTTGGGAAAACACAACCCACTATAACTGATGATTGTTTGTTGTGCTTGAAGACTGCACCGCAGACTTCTTTGCCTGCCTTGTTCTTTTGATCGCATAGCCTACACCTGCTGTTATCAGTAGTGAAAGGCCTCCGTCTACCGGCACATCCGGATCACCTGGCGGATTATCAGGGCTATCAGCATGTGCAAGCATTGGTACAGCCAGTACAAGTAATAGCACACAAACAACGGTTATGTATTTGGTATAGCGTAATTTCATGGTATTGTTTTGTTCCTTTTGTAATGTTTAACCAATGCTACTGTTTCACTATTTGCTGTGTGAACACTTTATTCCCTCCGCCCCATACTTCCACTATATAGGCACCTGGTAGCAAATGCCCTGTATGTACCGTTACTGTGCCGGTTTCATCCCTGCTACCTATTGCCTGCGTTTTTACTACTTGTCCTAAAGTGTTGAGTAACCTTATTGTTTTGGCTGCTGTTCCTGGAATGCTGAAGCTCACTGTTAATTGATTGTTGAATGGGTTGGGGCCAAGTTTCACCTGTACTGCAGAGGTTGCAATTAATTGAATATTGCTACCCAATACAATCATAAACCTGTCTGCCGCTGATGAACCAGCATCCGCATTTACTGTAAAGTCATAACTGTTCAATTGCGTCAGGTCTAGCTGTTGCCTGGTTCCCGTGTAACGATCTATCAAGGTGGCGGTAGTGGTATTCGTAAAGCCTGTTGCATCTATAGAAAAGTTATAATTTTCCTGCTTCATGCTTTGCATATTGCAATACAGGGTATCATTGGTTGCTGTTAATGGCCTGCCTTCTATACTCAATATTTTTCCATCCCTGTTCCATCCGATCGTTTCATTGAAGTTGGTGAATTTACTTGCATCTTCTTTTCCTACGCCTGCTGAATAGGCACTACCAAATATAGCTACGGCTCCATCAGCAAAATCTGTAGGCTGTGCCACAGTGCCATGATAGATGTTCATGTTCAATTGGGCAGTGGAGTTGGCTGTCCTGAATACGGTATTGGCCGTTCTGGTACTGAAAGAAGTGACTTTGTCCGATTCCTTAATGGTGAATGCAGGGTCATTGCCTGATGCATCATTCTGTATAAAAAATGCCTGGCCCGATTGTATGATGTTGGCCTGTTGCTGGCCAATATTGGGCGATTTGGTAATTCCATCAGATGTAACAAAAACCTTTAGGTTGGCATCGTAAACGGTATAGGAAGTAGACAGGTTGTCCGTCGTAACCGAAGCCGTACTCCAAGCAATGGCACATGCAAAAGGGTTTGCTATCAGGTTATATTTATTAGCCCCCCTTGTTAAATTCAATGTACCTGGTGTGCCACCGTTGGTAGCAAAAGTTACATAACCAACTGCTAAGCTGCCGCGGGCACGTAAGGTAGTGGCTTGTGGGGCAGCACTGCCGGCACCCACCGTTCTGTCGCCTCTTACAAAAAGTAGGTAACCCGTACCTGTACCAAGGGTTGTGCTGTTGGTATTGGCCAGGCTCACCCATTTGCTGCCGGTAACATTGGCATCATTATAAGTAAAAATGCTGGAAGTACCCGAAGCACTGGCAAAATCAAAGCCATTGCCTGTGCCAGAGCCGGAAATCTGTGTGCCGTAACCAACAATGGCAGCACCAGCTTCCTGCCAGCTTTCGCGTATGGTAGGGCTGTTTAACGGGCTGGTCACTAAGGTATAGCCCCTAGCTGCATGTGCCGGTATATAACGCTCTACGGTTACATTGGTGGCGTTAAGCAGGTAGTTGCTCAAATTGCCGTCAAAACTGCCTATCCCTGCCGTACCGTTAACGGTACTCTTTAATATAAGCGGGTTGTTGTTGAGATTGAATGTTATACTGTTACCTTGGGCCTTTATCGTGGTTCCCGGTGCCAGTGCCATGCCAGCAGGATTACCATTGATAATAGTGGCGTTGCTATTGATTGTAATTGGACTAATTGCACCTGGGGTGGAGATGGTTTGCAAGGAACTACCACCGAATGTGACAGTGCTAGGAACCGTATTGCTAATGGAGAAAAAATTGAATGTGCACCCGGTACCTACTGTTATATTCCCTTTAATCACATGCCCTGGACTCCCCGTCAGGCCCCAGTTGAAAGTAGTAGAAGTGCCAGACAAAACGATATTGTCTACGCTTGCTGCATTGCTTCCCGTAACGGTGGTGCTTCCATTTACACTCAATTCAAAATTGCCATACTTGCGTCCGTCAAAAACAGGTGCACCGGATGTCTGTTTAAAAAGGCTGCCGGTTTGGAAAACAACTTTTGAAGCAGGGGCCAATAACGCAAACGGATTTAAGCCGGCACTGACAGTGCAGGTAGAACCACTCGTAAAGGTTACGGCATTGGGCACACCCGCAGCAGTAAAAGCATTGCCGATAAAACCGTTGGACTGCGTAAACTTGCCAGTTGAACCAAATGTGAAGGCAGCTGCACTGGCAGAATTTAACCGGTGCTGGTTAACGCTAAAATCAAGTGCACCTTCAATATCGCCTGTACTGCCGGCAGCCATATAGAAACTAATAGGGGAGCTGGCATTAACAGTGACGGAAGAACTATTGTCAACATAGAATGCATTGGTGCCACCTGTCATTGTAAGCCTGGCATACTCCATATAGCTGGTACCTGCAGGAATGCTGCCCCCGGTATTGGTGGTGGTTATTCTGTTGGAAGAAGTAACGGTAGCCACTTCCACCACTGTACCGTTGATGTTGATAAGGTCGCCAGGTACAAAATCGCTAAGAAAGGAAGTACCTACACCAGTAAGCGTAGTGCCGCTCCATGAAACCGTACCTGGCCCTGGTGTGCTACTGCTTGTTTGGAAAATGGCCGAGCAGTTATTCAGGAATACCATTTGGCCAATCACTTCCCGCGGACTGAAATTGGTAATATAGACTATTGATGAATTGCTGCCATCAAATATCAGTATATCATCGGGGAGGGGGTTGTAACGCATAGGCGACCAATTGCCGGGTTCATCCAAGTCACCCGATGCAAGTATCCAGGTGTACTGATTCTGTGCATGACCATAGGATAGGGAACACAATAAAAAAGCAAGAAGTAAAACCTTTCTCATAAACAGGTTATTGTAGGATAAACGATTGATGCTTAAGCGAAAATAACTGCAAAATTCGATATGCCCTTATAGATAGTGCATCTACTTGAACTGTTCATCTATTGAGTGAAAGGTTTCTCTGTACAGAATGGGCCTATGCATTTAGTCAGGTGGTAACTGTTGATGCCTTTATTGTGTCACCTAAATCCTTAAACAATCACCCAAGTACATCAATGAGTATCTTGGTATGGATGCCATATAGTTGGGCCTGTTCTGAAAATGGAAAAGCTGCAAGCATTTTTAATGCTTGCAGCTTCAGGTAAGATATCCTGCCACCTTCTATTGTTTAAAGAAGCGTTTTGTTTGGGTACCTGAGGCATTACTTATCCTCAGTAAGTATATCCCAGAAGAAAGGTTTTGAATGTTCAGTTCAACAATATTTCTGCCTTTAGCAATTTTCCCATCCTTATTGGATACAAGGGTGCCTTTTGCATCAAATATTTCAATCTTCAGTGATGTGGCCTTATCAGAGGTCAATGCTACGTTTATCTTGCTGGTTGCGGGGTTTGGAAAAAACTTGATTGCTGCATCCTCATTTGCTTTTATTGGACCAATCCCATTTTGCTTGATGTCACTATTGCCCTTTTTCAGATAATCATCAAAATCAATGACTGGTGCAGTAATGGAGGAATAGTTGAATCCCCATAAATTGCCAAAACCATTCACGAAGCAAAGCGAATCCGCAAACACGAAATCCATGGCCCTTCCAACATCGCCTACGATCATGTTCTCTACAATTGTTGTGTTACCCATGTTGTATGGAAAAGACTTGTTTCTATCTGTCAGGTCAACAACGTGCATCTCCACACCAGACTCACTTGGATTCACAGAAGAACCAGCGGAACTACAAGCCAATACCATATACTTTTTATCGGGGAAAAGGCCAATGGCACCAATTGCACCCGATGCAGCATATACAAGTTCTGCCCTTACTTCTGTGGAGTCATCAAGGCCTTTCTGAAAATAATCCGTAACCACCAGCAAACTGCCACCTGATGTTATATATGCATTGTTGCTGGTATCAATCGCAACATTGTATGCACCGCCAATTCCGGTACCATCAGGCCTAAGGACATTGTAATGGAAAAGCCTGTTGCTCGCTGTATCAAATGCCATCAGTTTATAATTATAGGGCACTGAAGTCTTACCACATGCAAGTACGATTGCCTTATTGCGTTGGTCAACATCCATGACCTTGTGGTCATAATAGTATTCAGAGAAAAGCGGGTCATAAACCGTTGTAACCGTATCTACCCTTGTATTCACAATGGCAAAACTGGTTTCATCTGCTATGGCACCTGGTCTTAATCCTACGTTTACACCTGCGGCGGCAATTAACTTTGTACCATTTATGTTTTTCATGATACAGTTTGCTCCAAGTGGGTTGGGGAGCTTATAAGTGCTATATGCCTGTTTTGGATTGATATCAGTATTGTACTGCCAAGGCAATGCTGAACTGTATTTCTGTATAACGCTCCCCCCTCCAATATAAACCTCTTTGTAATTCTGGCTATTGGTAATTGCTGCGGCCGCTCCCATAACGTTTGCACCAAGTTTTGTAAGCTGGTGTGCAATAATATTATAGGTAAAGGCCTGTTGGGCTGCAGCACCATGTATGAATATGCTTTTTTGGCCTGTGGTACTGTCTATATATGGAGCAATGGTAGCAATGGGCTTGCCTACTTTCCTAACACAATTAGATAGGTTCTTGAACCCGGAATCCACACCGGCATTCTTGTAATAGAACTTGAAATCATCATTGTTGTACTCGGTTGTATAGTCGCTCACGGCATTCAAGGCCTTGGATGTCCAAATTCTTGAGGATACCCTTTTACCAGCAGGTGCCGCTGCTAAAGATAGTACCAGCCCACCACCAGAACTTGGAATGATTTCATGCGAGCCGCTTGCGTTGCGTATGTACACCTTATCCTCTCCATAAGTATCTATATAAAAATAGCCAACATGCACGTAGCCACCACCTGTACCGCTCAATAGATCTACTGCTTTCACTTCATTGGTGGCATTGTTGATGGCAAACAGCACATGATTGTTGTTATTGACATTGTTGGCCTCTACGTATGTGTACACACTGTCCGTGGCAACATCCACGATATTGGTAAAGTCAGGATAGTTGGCGGATATGTATGCATTAAGGTTATAAGGGGAGCTTCCCGTATAAGCAAGTACATCGAAACTGCATCCGTACTTGTACCTGAATGCATAGGCCGAACCACCCTCTTGCACAATGCCACAAACAGAGAAGTCGGCCCCGATGCCCAAGGCAGTTACCTTGCCACTAACGGATGAAGTATAGGGCTTGCCTAGGTCCACCGCAGTTTTGTTCCGCATGTCTATCCGTATCAAATGACCACCATCGCCTTCTGTGCCTACGTACAGGTTGCCATCAATACCACGTGCCGCAGCAGTGAAAGTAGCCAAATTATTACTGGATGGTTTTCCAAGATTAACGGTAACGTCGTTTCCGGCAAAATCCTTCACTGTTGCATTGGTACATTGCCCGTTGAGGGCTATGAAAACTGCCTGGAAGTTCTGCGTATTGGAGCCGCCCTCTTCACCGATATCGATCAAAACGGCTATGGTGTCGCAGGAACCAGTATTTGTGAACCTTGACTGCATGGCCTTGAGGTCCACCACATTGCTTTTTACAAAAGGTTCCCCATAGGATTGGAGTTTGGGTTGAGCAAAAGAAAGGTTGACTGCACAGAGAAGTGCAATCAGAAGTAATGTTTTCATAGTTCAGTGTTTTGGTGAACCATGAAGCAAAACAATATTTTTAAAAAGCCATCACTGCTTACTCGATTTTTTTTATATTACGTACAAACACGTATAGCATGCGTATTTGTACTTTTTTTTGTTCATCCTATAAGTATTTGAATATTTTTCCATATCCCTACCGCTATATCAGTGGAGCCATGTGCAGATGCTGTGCAAATAAAAAAGCACCTACAACTATAAATGTGTAAGTGCTTGATGTTCTGGTGACCGCGTCAGGATTCAAACCTGAAACCTTCTGATCCGTAGTCAGATGCTCTATTCAGTTGAGCTACGCAGCCATTTCCCTATTCGGGGCTGCAAATATAGGGGACTCATTTTTAATTTACAAATCATAAATGCCCGCAGCCGATTTTTCCAATAAAGATTTTGGTAACAACCATGCAAAAAACACGGCCAGCTTGTTTACAAAGCCAGTAACCACTTCTGCTTTTCTGGCAAACATTCCATTTATTGCAATGGCTGCAACTTCCTGTGGCTGCATGTTAAACTTAGCAGCCATTTTTTGTGCCTTGGCACTGGTAACTTTTGCCCTGTTGGGAAAATCAGTTTCCGTTGCACCCGGACAAACTGCCGTAACAGAAACATGGCTATGCTTTAGCTCGTAACGCAAACCACGGCTAAAGCTTAAAATAAAGGCCTTACTTGCAGCATACACATTCAGCCCTGGTACTGCCTGGTAAGCTGCACCACTGGCCACATTCATTATATAGGCGGCATTCTGCTGTTTCAATTGCGGTAATAACAAGTAGCTTAACTCCAATGGAACGGTCATGTTCAACTGCATCATGTTTTTGTGTTCCGTTAGCGGGTAATTTTCTAAAGCACCGCTAAGTCCGTAACCTGCATTGTTAATAAGTATGTTGATGCTGTATTGCTTCTGCACTGTCCAATCCACTATTTTTCTTGCAGCATCATTCTCGGTCAGGTCAATGGCCAGGTAATCGGCCGAAACTTTATACTCGTTGGTCAGTCTTTCTGCAACCTGCTGTAGCAGTTGCTCATTTCTTGCTATCAGTAAAACATGAATGCCACGTTTGGCCAGTTCCGCTGCCAAAGCATAGCCAATGCCTTTGCTGGCACCTGTAATTAAAGCATATTGTTGCATGTTGATGTTGAAATTTAAAAGGCCAACAAATGTTGTTGGCCCTTGTAAAAATATATTTTTTCATGAAGGTTAGTGATGCACCTTTCCTGTGAACTTATGATAAAAAGGTGTCTTGCTTTTTTCGTGCTTCGGGTTGTATTTTCCGGTAATGATGGGTATGTACATTACACGTCTGCGGCTTGCTTCGCCAAACAGCGGCGACTGTTTTACGCGGTGCCAGGTGCGGCCATCATGCACGGTCAAATCGCCAGCATAAATATCAAAGCCAACTTCCCTGCTGTCATCGTTGTTGTCAATAAAATACTTTTTGCCAAATAGTAATTTCAGCATGTTTTGTTTATGTGTGCCAGGCAATACACGCAGGCCACCATTATCAAATAAACAGGTATCCAAATGTAGGCCCACATTCAGCATGGGCATTATTTTCTGACCGAGAAACAGGTCCCTTGGGCTATCGGTATGCCAGCCCATTTGGGTAAAGGTACTGTTGGGTGTATTGATGTAATTATTGATAACCAGCCCATCTTTTTCATTTTCACCAATCCTTCCTTCATACGATCCCAATAAGCCAGTAAGGGCCTGAAGCTTAGGCTCATCAAGCAATTGGTGCAAGGGTTCGCTATACAGCGAAGTGAAGCATAACCTTTGTAAAGTCAGGTTGCCATTTTCATCCTTGCCAAATTTTAGGGGTATGCCATTAACCTTTTCTTTCTTTTCGGCCAGCCATTCTTTTTCTAGTCTTTTCAGTTCGCTTATATATAAATCAATCTTGTCACGACTAAGAAAATTGCGAAAGATTATTACACCATTCTCATCAAAAAAGTCTAGCTGCTCCTGTGTTAATGAGTCTCCCAGTTCAAAATTGCAATTCCATTTTTTCATTCTTACGCAGTTAAAGGGTCTTTATCAGTTTGTAATGTTAAGAAATTATTACAAAAATGTAAAGATAAGGTGATTAAAAAAAGCCGTTGAACCTTTTTTATAAGGATATTAAGTTTTTTCTTTTGCCATAGATATTATATTGCAATGCTATGGATACTAAAACGTTGCGGAAACCTATGGTCAAAAAGCCCCTGCTTTGTTTGCTGTTATTGCCTTTCTGCGTAATGGCACAGTCAGATTCGGCAAGGTCCAAGCATATCCTGGTTTTCCCTGTGGTAGCCAAATCTATCGAAACTGGTTGGTCTTTTGGTACTGCAGGTGCATTTTCTTTCCGCATTTCAAAAGCCGATACGCTTTCCCGCACCTCCAATATGCAGGCCATTGTACTTTATTCCTTAAAAAAACAGTTTATTGCTGCCCTCAACGGTACGCACTATTTCAAGAAAGAAAGGTTCATCTTGAACGAACAGATATCATACAGTTCCTTTCCCGACAAATTCTGGGGGCTGGGCAACAAAACAACCGAAGCCATGGCAGAAAACTACAGCTTCAACCAGTACTACATTTACCTGCACCTGATGCGGCATTTGGGCAATAAACTTTTTATTGGTACCCTGTTCGAATTTCAGAATGTAATGAATGTGAAGTACGATGCAGGCGGTATTTTTGACCAACAGAATATAGCAGGCCGTAATGGCTACAAATCATCGGGGTTAGGGCTCAGTTTTACTTACGACAACCGCAACGATGCTTATGCACCCAATAAAGGTGTTTTTGCACAACTGTACTATGAACACTTTGATAACCTGTTTGGCTCCGACTTTGACTACAACAATATTGTGGTGGACCTAAGGAAATACATACGCATATACAAACAACAGGTATTGGCTTTGCAGGCATATAGTTTAAGTAATACAGGGCAGGACGTGCCTATTAGAAGCATTGCTGCATTGGGTGGTGCCAATAGCATGCGTGGCTTTTACAGTGGGCGGTATAGGGACAAGCAATTGCTGGTGGTACAGTCAGAATACCGGGTGCCTTTGTTTAGGCGGGTAGGGGTGGTAGGCTTTGCCAGTGCAGGTGATGTGAGCAAGAACCTGGGCGACTTCTCCTTCGATGCCCTGAAATATTCCTATGGCGGCGGTTTGCGGTTTGCATTGAACAAAAAAGAGAAACTCAACCTTCGGTTGGACTATGGTTTTGGCAGCGGCAACAACAAAGGCCTGTATTTTCAATTGGGCGAAGCCTTCTAGATATTTACAGTAACTGCTGTTTTAATTGAATACATGCAGGTTTTAATATTTTTTTCAGCAAGGAAATAAATAACCTATACTTTTGGACCAGAAAACGATTTTGGTCTAAAAGTTTATGGAAAGAAATGATGTAATAAAAGACAGCATCCTGCACAATGCACAGAACCTTTTTCAGACATACGGTTTAAGAAAGACCAGTATGGAAGACATCGCAAAGGCAATGGGCAAAGGTAAAAGTACGCTCTATTATTACTATACCAGCAAGGAAGACATCTTTAGGGAAGTGCTGCAAAAAGAACTGGAAGAGGTTTTCTCCAAAACCAAAATAGCCGTTGATACTGCCAAAACCGCCGAAGAAAAACTAAAGACATTTGGCGTAACGAAAATTACGGTTCTTGGCAACATGATCAATCTGTACAGGCTTGTTTTTGGCGATCTGATGGAAAAGCCAACCTGTTGGAATACTTTGTTCAACGAATATGACCTGCAAGAAACCAACCTCATTGCTTCCATTTTATCTTATGGCATTTCGAACAACGAATTCAAGATATCGTGCAAAAAAGAAATGGACCTTTTGCCCTCCATCATCGTAAGCTGTTTCCGTGGGCTTGAAAGGGATTATTTTACCAACAAGTTGCCCGGATTGGAAAACAGGATCGGCTCTATTTCTACCCTGTTTGTAGAAGGGTTAAAAAAATAATTAAAAAACGTACAATTATATATACTCAGAATCGTCCACACAAAAAAAGATAAATAAATGACAGAGAACATTCAACCCGCAGAAGGCAAGTTAGGCATACTTATACCCGGACTTGGAGCAGTAGGAACAACATTGATAGCAGGTGTTATTTCAGTAAACAAAGGACTGTCGCAACCAATTGGTGCACTTACCCAAATGGGCAATATCCGTTTAGGAAAAAGAACAGAAAACCGTTACCCACTTATCAAGGACTTTGTGCCCTTGGCAAATTTGAAAGATATTGTTTTTGGCGGATGGGATGTGTACAGCGATAACGTGTTTGAATCGGCTATGAATGCAAAAGTATTGGAGCCAATGCTGCTGCATGCTGTTAAACCCGAACTGGAAGCCATTAAACCCATGAAAGCCGTATTTGACAAGGCTTATATCAAGAACCTGGATGGTACCAACATAAAAGAAGCTGCCAACAAATATGAACTGGCCAAAATGCTGGCCGCCGATATTGAGAACTTCAAAGAAGCAAATGGCTGCAGCCGTGTAGTAATTGTATGGTGCGGCTCAACAGAAAAATACATTGAACCTTCTGCCGTACACGAAACACTGGCGGCTTTTGAAGAAGGATTGAAAAACAATGACCCCGCCATTGCACCGAGCATGATTTATGCCTATGCTGCACTTAAACTGGGCGTTCCGTTTGCAAACGGTGCACCCAACCTTACGGTTGACATACCGGCATTGATAGAACTTGCCAAAGAAACAGAAACACCAATTGCCGGTAAGGATTTCAAAACAGGACAGACCCTGATGAAAACCATATTGGCCCCTGGACTACAGGCAAGGGCACTGGGTGTGCGTGGCTGGTTTTCCACAAACATCCTGGGCAATAGGGATGGCTTGGTACTCGATGATCCGGACAACTTTAAAACAAAAGAAGTGTCTAAGTTAAGTGTACTGGAAGACATCCTGCAACCAGATATCAACCCTGAACTGTACGGCGACCTTTACCATAAAGTAAGGATCAACTATTACCCACCGCATGGCGACAATAAGGAAAGCTGGGACAACATAGATATTTTTGGATGGCTTGGGTACTCTATGCAGATAAAAATAAATTTCCTTTGCAGGGATTCCATCTTAGCTGCACCAATTGTACTGGACCTTGCACTGTTTATGGACCTTGCAAAACGTGCCAACATGAGCGGTATACAAGAATGGCTGTCCTTCTACTTCAAATCGCCACAAACGGCACCGGAGTTAAGGCCAGAGCATGATATATTCAAACAACTGATTAAATTACAGAACACGCTACGCCACATGATGGGCGAAGACCTGATAACGCACCTGGGGCTTGACTACTACCAAGATCTGGTAGAAGCTTTATGATAATAAAACTGCATAAGCTGTTGGCTACCGGGCTGGGTATAGGCTATATGGGCAAGGGCGGCGGAACGGTTGCAGCAATGGCTGCATGTGTTGTTTGGTATATTGCCTTTAGTAGCAACAGTTCTTTAATGGCAACTGTTGCCATAACAGCAACAGTTACGGTATATGGTATTTGGGCTTCGTCGCAGTTGGAACAGGACTGGGGCAAAGACAGCAGCAAAATAGTGATTGATGAAATTGCAGGCATGTTCATAACACTACTGTTCGTGCCTGCAACCATTATAAACATAGCCATCGGGTTGGTGCTGTTCCGTTTTTTTGATATAGCCAAACCCCTTTATATACGGAAGTTGGAAAAGCTTCCCAAAGGCTGGGGGGTAATGGGCGATGATGTGCTGGCTGGCATATATGCAAACATCATTTTACAAATAACCGTATATGCCAACTTATGGTAAAACCTGTTTTCATAAAGGCACAGGCCGCATCGCTCATAGCATCTGTTATAGATTTTTTGAGTACGGTGTTGCTGGTAGAAGTGCTGGGCTGGCCTAAGGTTGTTTCAGGGGCCACAGGCACTATCATTGGCGGCATCACCAATTTTATGTTGGGCAGGCACTGGGTTTTCAATGCTCCCAACAAAAGAAAGATGCACCATCAGGCCATCAAGTACCTGCTGGTATGGATGGGTAATTTTGTACTGAACACAGGTGGGCTGGCCCTGATGGTAAATGTGTTCAATGCAAACTATATCTTTTCCAAAGTGCTGGTATCATTAACTGTTGGGTTCACCTACAATTATCTTTTGCAAAAAAGATTTGTTTTTAAACATTGAGTAAACAAGATGTGTCTACATCAATAATGAATAAAAATCTACAAATGACAGGAAGGAAGCGAATGAAAATATGTCTTGCTTTTTTAATGACAGTGTTTTGCAGTTTTACGGCTTACTCCCAGGCTACCATAGTCAGGGGCACGGTGGTCGATTCCATTACCCGGCAGCCCATTGCTGCTGCAAGTGTGTACTTTAAAGGAGGTAGGGGTACCACAACCGATGCCGATGGCAAGTTTGAAGTAAGGACTTCAAGCTCCATCGTTACAGTGATTGTATCATCCGTTGGTTACAGGCAATTGAATTTTACGGTAAAGAAAGGGCAGGAGCAGACGCTTAACGTGGAACTTGGTCCCGACCCCGTAGTGGCCAATGTAACCGTAAACACCAACAAAAGGGCTAAGTACACCAACCGCAACAACCCTGCGGTGGAACTGATAAGAAAGGTAATTGAAAACAAGGAGAAGAACCGTACACGTAGCTACGACTATGTAGAGTACGAACAATACGAAAAATTGCAGATGGCATTGAGCAATGCCTCTGAAAAGCTCACCAACAGCAAACTGCTAAAGAAATACAATTTCATTTTCCAGAACAGGGACACCACAAAAATGGAAGGCAAAAGCCTATTGCCTGTTTACCTTGAAGAAACCTTATCAAAAAAATACTATAGGAAGAACCCCGAAAAAACAAAGACCATTATTCTTGGTGAGAAGAAAGTGAACTTTGGTGAGTATGTGGACAATGCAGGCGTAAGCACCCTGCTGAACCGTCTATACGAAAACATTGATATTTACGATAATAACATTCCCATATTTACCTTCCAGTTCCTGAGCCCCATAGCCAACACGGCACCCAGCCTGTATATGTTTTATATACGCGACACCATTACAGACGAAAACGGTATCAAATTGGTGAAAATGTATTTCACCCCACGCAATACCAACGACCTACTGTTCCGTGGCAACATGTATATAACCCTCGATGGCAATTACGGTATCCAGAAAATAAACATGTTCATCAGCAAGAACGCAAACATCAACTGGGTAAAGGAACTGCATGCCGACCTGAACTTTGAACGTGGCACCGATGGCAGGTACCATTTAATCAAAAGCGACCTCATGGCCGATATGGGTTTCAGTAAAGGAAAAACCAGTGGCGGTCTTTTTGGCGAACGGACCGTATCGTTCAAGAACTTCACTATCAATAAAGCACAACCAGATAGTGTGTACAAAGGCGAGAGCATTGTACGGAATGATGATGTGGACAAACGTCCCGACAGTTTCTGGGAAGACAAAAGGCACGAAAAGTTAAGCCTCACCGAAGCCAAAGTATATACCAATATAGACAGCCTCGAAAAAATGCCATCCTTCCGCCGCACCATGGCCATGGTTACCTTGCTGTTTGCAGGTTACGGCTCATTGGGCCCCTTTGAAGTTGGTCCGGTAAATGCCTTTTACAGCTTCAACCCGGTAGAAGGTTTCAGGCTCAGGTTGGGTGGAAGAACAACCCCCAAATTCAACAAACGGCTTTATTTTGAAACCTATGGTGCTTATGGGTTTAAAGATGAAAGATGGAAATATTTTGGAAGTGCCACCTACTCCCTCAACAACAAATCCATCTATACGTTTCCACTCAACTATATCAAGTTAAGTGCACAGCACGATACCAAGATACCCGGTCAGGAACTGCAGTTTGTGCAAGAAGACAACTTCCTGCTTTCCTTTAAAAGGGGCAATAATGAAAAGTGGTTATACAATGACATCTACAGGTTGGAATATGTAAAGGAATTCAAGAACAAGCTCTCTTACACATTGGGTATAAAGAACTGGCGGCAAGAGCCTGCGGGCATACTTACATACACCAAAACCAGTGGACCGGTTCCGGAAAATGTAAAAGATATTACCACAACCGAACTGACTGCACAATTGCGTTGGGCACCTAAAGAGCAATACTATCAAGGCAAAGTGTACCGCATACCCATCATTAACAAATACCCGATTTTTACGGTTGATTATGCTGCAGGTGTAAAAGGCATACTGAATAGCCAATACAGCTACCAAAGGCTGAACCTGAAAATAGACAAACGCCTTTACCTGTCCACCTTAGGCTATACCGATGCGTGGATTGAAGGCGGATACATTTTTGGCCAGGTGCCTTTTCCGTTGATGAACATACACAGGGCCAACCAGACTTATTCCTATCAATTGAACTCTTACAACTTGATGAACTTTTTAGAATTTGTGAGCGATCACTTTGCTTCTGCAACCATCGTTCACCACTTTAATGGACTGTTCTTCAACCGTGTGCCCCTGCTTAAAAAATTGAAGCTGCGTGAAGTGGCATCTTTCAAGATACTGGTAGGTGGTGTAAGAAACGAAAACAATCCGGCATTGAACCCTGCACTGTTTAAATATCCTACTACAGATAATGTTACCACTACTTTTGCATTAAACCCCAAAGAGCCTTATGCAGAAGGAAGTGTGGGTATAGAGAATATATTTAAAGTGCTAAGGGTAGACCTTGTAAAAAGGTTTACCTACCTTAAAAATCCCGATGTGGCAGAGTGGGGTATAAGAACAAGGTTCAAGGTAGATTTTTAATGCCAATATAGAAGTATGACAAACGACGTACAGGAACCATTTAGGATAAAGCTTCAGAAAGGTATTTATGTAATCATAAACCCTTTTGTAAGGGTTTTGATAAAACTGGGGCTCACCCCTAATGCGGTTACTGTTATTGGCCTACTGCTGAATATTGGCGTTACGGTAATTTTTATTGAAGGTGCAGAACGTGGCCACCGTGGCGATTTGAGCTACGTGGGCTGGGCCGGTGCACTGGTACTGTTTGCAGGACTGTTTGATATGTTGGACGGGCAGGTGGCACGCATCGGCAAAATGAGTTCATCCTTTGGGGCACTATTCGATTCTGTCTTGGACAGGTACAGCGAATTGGTACTCTTCCTAGGCATTTGCTACTACCTGGTGGCACACCATTATTTCTTTAGCTCCCTATTTGCATTCATTGCATTGATAGGCTCCATGATGGTAAGCTACACAAGGGCAAGGGCCGAAGGTTTGGGCATAGAGTGTAAGGACGGTTTGATGCAAAGGCCCGAACGTGTGGTAACCATTGGAGTTTCCGCCATGGCATGTGGCATTGCGGCACACTATATTGGGGGCGACTACAAATTGTTTGTTCCCGGTATCAAGTTCCATATACTGGAAACCATGTCCATCTTCACCATACCCCTAACGGTAATGGCACTGCTTACCAACCTTACAGCCATTAAAAGATTGACCGATGCAAAAAAGGCATTGGATGCAAAAGACAAATTGAAAGCATAAACACACAAGCACTAAACATCTTCAGGTAAAATTATGTTCGTTTTTATGAGGCCAACCCTTAACAGCAAGTTCAGATACAGCATACTACACTTTGCCCTTTTACTCATCATGCTCATAGGTATCACCAGCTTTACCTTACCCATTGGCCAAAGCCATACTGCTGTTACAATGATGGACCCGCAGGACACTTTTCCCGTGCCGCAAAATGTTCCCAACCAATTGTACTACCTGCAACGCACCAGCAATACCAACACGGTGGTATATGCCTTGAACATGAAAAAGGACGGTAGCCTTGATGCAGACAATCCCGTAAAGGTTTTCTGGATAAGGTACCCCGAAGGTGGCGTGCAAAAGGACCTCAGCTTTATTCAACGCAAGTTTGCCTATGGCGTAACGCATAAAGACAAAGGCGATGGTACCTACACCATTAACATGGTAGCCTACAAAAAGCACAACCTCACTTTGATGAAATCGGTACAGGACAACAAATACCATATGTACACCTTGATCAATAACCGCTATGCAATACTCAACCGTGTATTCATCAGGATCGATCCCGGCGGCTCTTTGTTCAAACCAAACGTTATTTATATCGAACTCAAAGGCACCGATATGGAAAACGGCAAAGTGATTGTTGAAAGAATAAAACCATAACCCTTTTATAGATAGAACAGTTTTTAATGCCCCAAAGAATAACCACCAAATCTGCCTTTTCTGCTATCGTAATAAGTATTGCTTACTTACTGGTTTCTGCATGGTTGATTGGTTATAAGCCGGAACAGCTAATATTGGTAGCATTGTTTCTTGGCTGTTATTTCCTTTCATCTATCACCAGGAAATTCATTCTCGGCTTTTCTGTGTTCATTGTTTTCTGGATCGTGTTCGATTACATGAAAGCCTTTCCCAACTACCACTACAACACAGTACATATTGCACAGTTGTACAATGCCGAAAAAGATGTGTTCGGCTTTATGCACAATGGCGTACGCATCACACCCAACGAATACTGGTTACAGCACCACACCAAATTTCTCGATGTGCTAAGCGGCATCTTCTACTTAAGCTGGGTGCCTGTGCCCTTGATATTTGCAGGCTTCCTGTTCTTCAAAAACAGACAGCAATTCTTCTACTTCTCCCTTACTTTTTTATTGGTAAACCTCATTGGTTTTGCCATCTACTATATCTATCCTGCGGCACCACCCTGGTATATACAGCAATACGGCTTCCAGTTCCATGCAGGTACATTGGGCAATACTGCCGGGCTGCAACGCTTCGATGATTATTTTCATGTATCCATCTTCAAAGGGCTGTACCAAAAAAGCTCCAATGTATTTGCAGCCATGCCATCGCTGCATTCATCCTACCCACTTATACTGTTATACTATGGCATAAAATCCAAAGCCGGTTGGGTAAACATTTTCTTTGCAACCATCATGCTCGGCATCTGGTTCTCCGCCATCTACACCAGCCACCACTATGTGCTGGATGTATTGGCCGGTATTACCTGTGCCATAGTAGGCATTGTACTGTTCAGGCTGCTGGCTACAAAAAACAAGGTCTTCATCAACTGGCTAAATAGGTGGATTGCAGCCGTAAGCTGATGCTATACTGCAGCTATTTTTTTGGCAAGCCATACAATGGGAAAGGCAAACACAAAAGCCATTACCACATCCAATGTATAATGCACATGCTGCACCAATACCATTGCTGCAATGGCCAGCGATGATAAAAAGGTAAGCACCTTGTCTGTTTTGCTGGGCAGGCATAAAAACATCATGAACTGTGTGGCCGTATGCCCCGAAAAGAACAGGTCTTTTGTAATGAACCTGCTGCCATAAAATGTATTGCTGATGGGGTCCTTCAACTCTATTAAACCAATGGGGGCATTTAAGGGCGTAAGCGATATGCTGATGATCCTGCACACATTCAATAAGATGAATGCCCATTGGAACAATAGAAATATCCTCGGCTGCTGAACGCAACGCCATACCGTATAAACAGCCATGGTCCATATAATGGCAAAAATGGGAATGGATAGGTTGATGCTGGGCAAGTGTGCCAATACCACATCATTAAACCGGTAACCCTCCCTTTTTTCTATATGGCCAAAAAACAGCGGAAGCGTAGGCAATAACAAAAGCAGCACCACAAAACCCAATAAAAACCTGTTCCTAAATGCCTGTTGCTGCCAAACCTCGACCCAACGTTGCTTAAAAGTCAATTCCATTTTGCAATGGTACAAATTGAAAATAAAAAACCCCTGTAAAATTACAGGGGCCATTGTACGGGTGCCGTTTCACAGGATTTAATAAGCTGTGGTATAGCTATCGTTATGTGTTTGCTTCACTAAAATCTCCATCTTACAAAGGCTTCCATGGCTGCATACTTCGTCATGCCCAAAGCCCCGTAAATATTGGCCGTATTCGCATTCCTTTCCTCGGCACGCTGCCAGAACTCCCTTGCGTCGCTGCCCTGAAAAGGAACCATGTCCTTCTGCGACTGATGTATGAATATGCCGAACCGCTTCTTCATTACCTGGTCAGGGCTCATGGGTATGGCCATTTCAATTTCGGCAATATCCCATTCCTGCCATGCACCCTTATACATCCACACATAGCAATCATTTATCCATGCATCGCCTTCGGCCTTAATGCGTTTAACGCTCTCAAAAATAATGTCCAAACATACTTTATGCGTGCCATGCGGGTCGGCCAAATCGCCTGCACAGAATATCTGCTGCGGTTTTATCTTACGCAACAGTTCCATGGTTATGGCTATGTCTTCTTCGCCCATCGGGTTCTTTTCAATGGTGCCCGTTTCATAAAAAGGCAGGTTCTGAAAATGTGCCTTGTCATCCGTTAAGCCCACATACCTGCAAGTGGCCTTCGCCTCGCATCTTCTTATCAAACCTTTAATGGCCCTTATTTCCGGTGTGTCCCTATCGTTTGTTTTTTTGGTGGCAAGAAATTCCCTTGCATCATGCAATATCTGCTGGCTCGTTTTGTTGTCAATGCCAAACATATCCTCAAAGCCCACCGCAAAATCAAGGAACCGGGTCACAAACTCATCCGTTACCGCAATATTGCCACTTGTTTGGTAGGCCACATGCACTTCATGCCCCTGATCGTGCAAACGCATGAATGTGCCACCCATGCTAATGATGTCATCATCGGGGTGAGGGGAGAAGATGATGCATTTTTTTGGATAGGGCTCGCTACGCTCCGGATGCTGCGGTATCACTGCATTCGGCTTGCCACCTGGCCAGCCCGTAATGCCATCACGCAGCATATAATACACCTGTAGGTTTATTTCGTAAGCATCGCCTTTCTCTACCAGTAAATCGCTTAGGCCACTTTCATTGTAATCGTGTGTGGTAAGGCTAAGTACCGGTTTGTCCAGTTTCAGGGCCATATTCACTACCGCACGTTTTATCATGCTATCCGTCCACTCGCACTCACCTGTAAGCCAAGGCAGCTTTATCCTTGTCAGGTCGCTTGCCGCCGTTTCATCAATTACAAAAGTGCAATCGTTGTGCTGCTGTAAAATGCTGGCGGGCACCTGCTCGGTAACATGGCCTTCCACACTTTTGGCCACAATGGCCGATTTGCGTCCCCATGCCATCAGCAATATTTTCTTTGCTTTCAATATGGTGCTAATGCCCATAGTAATGGCCATGCGGGGCACCTGCGATATGTTCTGGAATTCGTAGCTATTCGCAATACGCGTACTGTTATCCAACGAAGTGATCCTTGTTTTGGAAAAGATGCTAGAGCCCGGCTCGTTAAAACCAATATGCCCGTTGCCACCAATGCCCAGCACTTGTAGGTCTATGCCGCCAACGGCTTCAATCAATTGTTCATATTTCTGGCAATGCTTCTTCACGTCTTCTTTTGCCAGCTCTCCATTGGGTATATTGATATTGGCTTTGTCTATATCAATATGGTTGAACAGGTGGCGGTGCATAAAGCTCCAATAACTCTGGAAAGCCTCACGCTCTAAAGGATAATATTCATCCAGGTTAAAAGTGATCACGTTTTTAAAACTCAGGCCTTCTTCCTTATGCAGCCTTACCAGCTCGGCATACATGCTGATTGGGGTAGACCCTGTGGCCAAACCCAGCACACAGTCTTCGCCCTTGGCCTGTTTTTCACGTACCAGTTTGGCAATTTCCTGTGCCACGAACTTGGACCCGTCTTTAGGCGTAGCAAATATTTTTACAGGAACTTTCTCAAAACTATCCGTAAGGTCAATGTCAAGTTTATGGGCCATAATTGCGGTTTTTTGCATGACAAAGATAATTTTTTGCGGGACTTTGCGGAAAATATGTTTGATTATTCTTTTGTACTAACTACCATTTAGCTGAACTAATAACCAATAACCAGCAACTTTTAACTACGAATAGCAAGAATGGGCACCAGTTTATTAGTAACATTCGTGACTATCATTTGCTGATCCACTTCAGGCAGGTAGGGTTGCCTACTGCTATTTGTGTGCCTGTGTAAGTTAATAAACCGGTGGCAATATCCCGTTTAAAAACAACTACATTGTCACTTTGTTGATTGGCCACCAATAAGAAGCGGTTGCTTGGGTCAAGTACAAAATTCCTGGGCACCGTGCCTAAGGTTGGCTGGTGATCAACTAGTGTCAATTTACCGGTTGCTGCATCAACAGAAAAAATACCGATGGTATTGCTGCTGCCACGGTTACTGGTGTATAAGAATTTGCCATCGCTGGATAAGTGTATATCTGCCGAAGCAGCACTGCCCTTATAGCCTTCGGGCACCGATGATATAATTTGTACTGGTTCAAAAACGCCCTTTCTATTTGGGGTAAGTACAGTTACGGTATTGCTCAGTTCCTCAATTACATAAGCAAATTTTCCCGAAGGGTGAAACTCAAAATGCCTGGGCCCTGAGCCTGGTACGCTTTCAATAAATGGTTGCTTGGCAGGCGTGGCCTTACCGATTGTCGCATCAAACTGGTACAGCATTATTTTATCAATACCAAGATCTTGTACAAACAGTAATTTATTATCATTGGAGAAAACAGTGGAATGCACATGTGGCCCCTGTTGCCTTGATTTGTCCGGCCCCGAACCTGCATGCTGTATTACTTGTATGGGCGTATCGAGTAAGCCATTTTCCTTTACAGCAAGTATTGCTAAACTACCGCTGCTATAATTGGCAGCCACTGCCCATTTACCCGTTTGGTCAAGGGCCACATAGCAAGGGTGCTTGCCACCAGAAGGTTGGGTGTTCAGCTCTGTAAGCTTGCCATCTTTTTTGTTGAATGCAAAAGCTGAAATGCTACCGGTTGTGGTAAACCTCGTACTATCGGCCTTTTCATTTACCGCATACACATACTGTTCACTTTTTGATACGGCCAGGTAAGATGGGTTAGATGTTTTTACCTTGCTTACATATTGCAGCGTTGCGGCACCTGCATCAAAATCATATACATACATGCCCTCACTTTTGCCCGAAGTATATGTGCCAATTATCAAGTAATAATGATTGGCTTGCTGTGCAACTGCATCCATTACAATAAGCACTATACACATGCAGGCAAGCAAAACCCGGACAGAATATTTTTTCATATAGCAATTTATCCATTCAATAAATTAAGCAACAGTTTACTGTTATGGCAGTTGATTGGGTAGCGTACCAGTTGGCGGAATCTCAAATTCAGTTGGTAAAAACCGGTATCTCGCAACTGGTAACTTGCCACTTATTATTTCAGCACTTCCTCAATCACTTTACCGATACAGCCACTGGGCATTTGTATATTCAATAGGGCTGCAACTGTTGCAGAAATATCGGTCATATAGGTTTCCCTTTTCAAACTGCCATGCTTAATGCCCCAGCCATAAAATACCAGGGGTATATGCGAGTCGTAGGCATTCCATACACCATGGCTCATGCCCAGTTTGCCTGCATCCATTACACCTGTTTTGGTAATCACCAGCAGGTCGCCGCTACGTTGTGGGTTATGGCCGTTTACCACCATTTCACGCAGCTTCATGGGTACAGTGCCTGGGTTCTGCTTGTCAACCACATTCAACACTTCATCTTTCTTTAGTAGGTATTGCGTTATTGTTTTTTTAATAACGGCTTCGTCCAACTTGGCAGAGTCAAGGGCAGCATGGTTCAGGTAAATATCAAACTCATGCACTGCGTTAATCAGCTTGGTTACGCCTGTCTGGTTTTTAAGGTACTCGTTCAGCGACTTCTTAATGTCGCCATCATCCAGCCTGCCACCCGGTATGCCATGCTTGTTAAGAAACTCAGGCACATGTGCCCCTGCATGGTCTGCAGTCAGGAAAACAGTGTACTGGTTCTTGCCCACAGTTTTGTCCAGGTAATCCAACAGGCTGCCCAGGGTTTCATCCAGTCTTGCATAGGTATCCAGTAGCTCCCACGAATTCGGACCAAAAGCATGTCCTACATAATCCGTCGATGAAAAGCTCACCGCCAAAAAATCAGTCACTTCATGCTTACCCATCTGCTCATAAGCAATTACGTTCTTGGCCAATTCACCTAACAGTGTATTGCCATAAGGGGTGCCCAATATCTTGCTGTAATCCTTTCCTTTAAACTGCTGCAGGTTATAGGGAAAAGAAACCGGCTCTTTGCCATACAACTGCCTGGTGTAGGCACTGTAATTGGTATCGCAGTTTTTCTCGTACACGTCTTTTGCCAGCAACAGGTTCCAGTTCTTTTCATACAAAGAATCTGCAATTTTTTTATTGTTGAAGTGCTGCATCCACTGCGGCTCCTCGGTCATGTAATACGTGCTGGTAATAAAGTTGCCGCTCTTGCCATCGTACCAATACGCTGCATTGGCTGCATGCCCTGCGGGTATAATGGCCCCCCTGTCTTTCATGGATATACCAATGGTCTTACTGCGGAAATTGGTTGACAGACGCAACTCATCTGTAATCGTGGTAGCAAATACATTATTGGGGCTCATTTGCCCGTCATCTGCCTTGCTGCTGCCAATGCCCTGCACACTTTTGTCTTCCACACAATACACATCCCGTTTAAGGTTATTGTCCCACCAGTTATTGCCCGTAATGCCATGTATGGCAGGCACGCTTCCGGTGTACACGCAGGTATGTCCGCAGGCGGTTACCGTAGGCAGGTAAGGCACAAAAGTATTGTCGCAGGTAAAGCCTTCGCCCAGCAACCTTTTAAAGCCGCCATTGGCTTTATAGGCATCGTAAAAACGGTACAGGTAGTCCCAACGCATCTGGTCTATTACAATACCTACAACCAGTTTGGGTTTTGGCGTTGCTGTTGCTGTGTTGCCAACATTTTTTTGTTGTGCACCAACTACTAAAACACTGCAAATGGCCAGGCAAAAGAAAAAGCTTTTCATTCAAAAATGTTTAAGCCGTGAAGTTAAGGTAGATGTATAATGCGGGTATTAATTTATGGTAAATCCTTTTGGCCTTTAACCTATATAAGCAATAGGGTTACTGATACTTTAGGCCATAATTCTGCACATTATGTGTATGGCTTGCTGCTTAAGCCGTTAAACCTTACTTTTGCGGCAGTTTTTTAGAAATAACAATTTGGTAATAGTTGCCGGATATTGTTTCAACAGTTGATGGGTGCAACGCCACTACAGCTAAATAATGTGCAGCAGCTAAGTACATAACCCTTTAAAAATTGCAATCAAGTTATGGCAGACATTTTTGAAAAGTTGGTGAAGAATTACGGTCCAATTGGCCAGCACCGTGAAAGGGCACATGGATATTTTGCATTTCCCAAACTGGAAGGGCCCATCAGTAGCAGGATGAAGTTCCGTGGCAAAGATGTGATTGTATGGAGCCTGAACAACTACCTGGGCTTGGCCAACCATCCCGATATACGTAAGATTGATGCAGACGCTTCGCAGGAGTGGGGATTGGCTTACCCGATGGGTGCCAGGATGATGAGCGGCAACAGCAATAACCATGAGCAACTGGAAGCAGAACTCGCTGCCTTTGAAAGCAAGGAAGATGCGATATTGTTGAACTTTGGCTATCAGGGCATCATGAGTACCATTGATGCCATCTGCGGCAGGCACGATGTAATTGTGTACGATGCGGAAAGCCATGCATGTATCATAGACGGTTTGCGTTTGCACCCCGGTCACCGTTATGTGTTCAAGCACAACGACCTCGAAGATTTTGAAAAACAAATGGAGCGTGCCACTGCCCTGATTGAGAAACAGAAAACAGGCGGTATATTGGTGATTACGGAAGGTGTGTTTGGTATGGCAGGCGACCAGGGCAAACTGAAAGAGATTATTGACTTGAAAAGCAAGTTCAATTTCCGCTTGCTGGTAGATGATGCACATGGTTTTGGCACACTTGGCAAAACTGGTGCTGGTGCAGGTGAGGAGCAAGGTTGCCAGGATGGTATCGACCTGTACTTCTCTACATTTGCCAAATCAATGGCAAGCATTGGTGCATTCCTTGCCGGCCCAAGAATCATCATCGACTATATCCGCTACAATATCCGTTCGCAAATATTTGCCAAGAGCTTGCCTATGCCAATTGTAATGGGCAACCTGAAACGTTTGGACATGTTGCGTACCATGCCCGAACTAAAAGAAAAGCTTTGGAGCAATGCCCTGCGTTTGCAGACAGGCTTAAAAGAACGTGGCTTTGATATTGGCAATACCGATAGCCCTGTAACACCCGTGTACATGAAAGGTGGCGTGGAAGAAGCTACCCAAATGGTAATGGACCTGCGTGAGAACTACGGTGTGTTTGCATCTATTGTGGTATACCCTGTTATTCCTAAAGGACATATCATTTACCGCCTGATACCAAGTGCAGCACACAGCTTTGATGATATTGACATTACCCTGAAAGCGTTCAGCGAAACAAAAGAGAAACTGGATGCCGGTGCGTATAAGGCAGAAGTGATACCGGATATGGCAGAAGCGAAATAAGGATTAAGTATATAGGTTTATAAAGTATATAAAGTAAGCTGTCTTTTAACAAGGGCAGCTTTTCTTTTTGTTATTGGTTAATCAGTTAATTGGTTTATTTGTTAATCGATGGTAAGATGTTGTGTATGCAAATCCTATCTGCAAAGCAGACAATCAGTGATTAATCCATTCAACCCGTTTCATCCGTGTGCCAATAATGTGTATTTTTTAAAACGATGAAGAAGTCGGTTTATAAGTATTGTTGGCTGAATGGTTGACTCATTAATTGATAACGATTGTCGCGTATAAATTTAGTTGCATATAAACCCTATCTGCGAAGCAGACAATCCGTGATTAATCCATTCAACCCGTTTCATCCGTGTGCCAATAATACGCTTGTTTATACTACAAAGTAATTAACCATAAACTACCCATAAACCAATCAACTAGTTAACTAATAAACCAGTTAACCAATTAACTTCTTCCCCCTCAAAACAAACTCAACTGCAATTGGTGCTTTCTCAATTTAAACTGCGTGGCCCGTTTGCCTACATTTACTGTTTCGCCATTAATGCAATACAGTTCCGATGCATGGTATCTCGAAGCCACCACAATATGCGTACTGCCGGCATGGGCATCAAATAAAGCCTGTACTATTTCGGGTGTATTGTTGTTTTTGGAAAGATGCGACAATAGCAAATGACTCAAATGGGGCGGCCTATGCTTCACAAACAGGTCCAACGCCTCTGCATTCGACAAATGCCCATGACCATTACTGATGCGTTTTTTTAAATGGTACGGATAGTTACCCTTCATCAACATGTCCACATCATAATTGGCTTCCAGAAAAGCAGCATGGCAATCCTTGAAATGCTCCACCAGGTTGCTGCATACCCTGCCGATATCCGTAAACACACCCACTTTTATTTTCCCGTTGCTGATGGTAAAACTATGTGGGTCCATCGCATCATGAAACTTGGTAAACGCAGTTATGGAAAGGGTGCCAATAGATACAGGCATATTTGCCTGAAAGCATTGCAGCAACTGCTCCTCCACAGGCAGCCTGCAATTGCCTAACGTGCCCTTTGTGATATACACGGGCAACTGGTATTTCTTAGACAGTGCAGGAACGCCTGTAATATGGTCGCCATGCTCATGCGATACAAATATGGCCCGCAGCCTATCCATGGGCAACTGCAATAACCGCATCCGTTTTTCTATTTCACGGCACGAAATGCCCACATCCACCAACACGGCATCCGTATCGTTACCGATATAGTAACAATTGCCATTGCTTCCCGAATTAAGTGAGCAGATGTATAATGACATGCGTTAAACCAATCTATTATTCCGGTTGCAGGTTACCAATAACTAGTAACCTGTAACCAGCAATTTTATATCAATCCTTCGGAAAATCGGCACCAACCGTTACCGCCTCCCAGGTATCAAAATCTTTTTTCAATACTTCCAGTTTGTTCCTCGCACCTTTTAAAGCTGCTTCACCCAACAGCAAACGCAATGGCGGGTTTTCCGATTCCACTGCCTGTACAATGGCTTGGGCAGCACGTTTGGGATCGCCCGGCTGGTTGCCGCTATAGCCACGTATAGAGTTCTTATTGGCACCTGCGGTGGCTGCATAATCTTCTATTACAATGGCACTATTCTGGGCCGAACGTCCGGCCCAATCCGTCCTGAAACCACTGGGTGCCACAATGGTCACCTTAATGCCCAATGGGGCTGTTTCTTTCGATAGGGATTCCGAAAGCCCATCCACCGCAAACTTCGTAGCATTGTAAAAACCAACTGCCGGAAAGCCCACCAACCCGCCAATGGATGCAATGTTTACAATATGCCCGCTGCGTTGCTTACGCATAATGGGCAATACCGCCTGTGTTACATGGGCAAGCCCAAACACGTTTATCTCAAACATATTGCGTACCGCAGCTTCCTCGCTCTCCTCAATGGCGGCAAAATAGCCAATGCCCGCATTGTTCACCAATACATCAATGGTTCCAAAATGTTCCACCGCTTTTGCAACGGCATCTTTTATCTGCTCGGGTTGGGTCACGTCCAATGTTACCGCAAGGGCACTGCCCTCATGGCCTGCAACAATGTCCTGTACGTCGCTTACCTTGCGTGCCGCAACTACTGCCTTATATCCTTTTGCAATTACATAGGTAGCCAGCTCACGGCCAAAGCCAGTGGAGCAACCTGTAATGAACCATACTTTACTCATGTGTGGGTGTTTTAATTAACTGCTACAAATTTAGTGGTATTGTGGTAAGGGGGGTAAAATTGGTTAACTGGTTAATTGGTTGACTTGTGCTGGATATTTAGGGCAAGTTGCAATAACCCGGAAAATAAATATATTAGCCATCATCAATCAACATGGCAAAGACAAAAGATATACATAACCCTGAAAGTGTAACTGCGTTTATACAGAATTTGCAACCATCATTGGCAGAGGTAGTACAAGCCGTACGCCAATTGATATTGAACAGTAGCAAGCAGGTAGGAGAGCAGATAAAATGGAACTCGCCCAGTTTTTTCTATACCGGCGAAATAAAAGCCTTTGATGCAAAGGAGTACAAACGCGATATAGCAGTAATCCACACACAAAAGGGATATGCCTTGATTATTTTTCCTACCGGTGCAATGATACAGGATACCACAGGCCTACTGCAAGGTGACTATAAAGATGGCCGCCGACTGGCCACATTTAAAAACATGGATGATGTTGACACAAAAGGTAAACACTTACAAAAAGTGATTAGACAATGGCTGGCATTGGTGGAAAAATAAGGGATGCAAGAATGGTTGATTGGTTTATTTGTTAACTGGTTAATTAGTTCGTCGTTGGTTTATTGGTAAATCCTATTATCTGCAAAGCAGATCAATCAGTGTATATCCGTTAAAACCCATTCTATCCGTGTGCAAATACCCCACACCAACAAACCAGTTAACGAATCAACTAATGGTTAATTAGTTCCTTTGTTGGTTTATTGGTAAATAACTAGTATTGGTAAATCCTATTATCTGCAAAGCAGATCAATCAGTGCATATCCGTTAAAACCCTTCCTATCCGTGTGCAAATACCCCCAAACCAATCAACCAGTTAACGAATCAACTAATGGTTAATTAGTTCCTTCGTTGGTTTATTGGTAAATAAATAGTATTAATAAATCCTATTATCTGCAAAGCAGATCAATCAGTGTATATCCGTTAAAACCCTTTCCATCCGTATGCAAATACCCCCACACCAATCAACCAGTTAACGAATCAACTAATTAACCAATTAACGATTACCCCTCCGTTAATAAATAACCACATCCCATTGCCATAATTATCTTCAATTTGTGTCCTAGTATTTATCATGACAAACAAGAAAAACATATTCGCTATTTGTGGCAGCACCCGCAAACATTCATCCAACCACAGTTTATTAAAAGCCATTGAGCAATTGATGATGGATAACTGTGAGCTGACCATTTTTGATGGATTGGAAAACCTGCCGCATTTCAATCCCGATACGGTGGAAATTGCCGAAACTGTACTATGTTTTAAACAGCAGTTGCTTGCGGCAGATGGGGTAATCATCTGTACACCCGAATATGCCCATGGTGTGCCGGGATCTTTAAAGAATGCCATAGACTGGACGGTTGGTACGGGAGAGTTTTCTGGCAAGCCAACGGTACTTATTACTGCATCAACCGATGGGCAGTTTGCACATACAGCATTGCTGGAAACCTTGCGTGTAATAGAGGCAGGGAATGTGCAGCAGTTGAATTTGCTGGTGCAGTTTATCAAAACAAAAGTAAACGCACAGCATCAAATAATACATCAACCAACATTGACGGCAATACAGCAATTGCTGCATGGTTTTATGCAAACCATTTACCAACCTGTATAGACCAACGGTAGTACACAAGTTAGCATTAGAGGTTGTCAGCCTGAGCTTGTCGAAGGCGGTTTTGTGTTGCACTGCTAACAAGCTCAACCCGACATCTTTCCAACTCATACACTAGCAAGCCAATGGTAAATGGCTTGCACAAGATCCATTCTTTTACAGGGCCGTTTTGTTGGCTTGCCTACTGTCTTTTATTTTCCTGATGCCATAACCTACGCCTGCAGCCACCAATAGCGATAGGCCACCATCTACAGGCACATCATCCGTATCGTCGCCAAAGCCAGGCTGTGCATGTGTTATGGCGGGCAATACAAAAAACAGCATTACCAAACAACAGGCAATCAACTGGGCAGTGGATAGTTTCAATTTCATATGGTATAGTTTATAATGGTTATTACTGTATCATCAATTTTTCGGTTGTTGCTGTTGTACCATTGTACACGCTTACCAGGTAACTGCCTTTTGCCAGGCCCCTTACACTCATGCTCACGCTGCCTGACTGCACATGGCCCGCCTGTACGGTTTGCAATAGCTTGCCATCCATACCAATAATGGATACGGTAGTTGGGGCCGCCGCCGCATTGCTAAAGCCCACTTTCACCATATTGCTGGCAGGGTTGGGGCTCAGGGCCACCGTAACCGTGCTGCCCATATTGGCCAGGGCTGTTTTGCCCAGCACAACCATAAACCTGTCTGCTGCCTTGCTCGCCGCATCATTGGTCAATACAACAGGTACATTGGTGGCACCGTCCATGTCCAACGGATAGTTTACATGCAGGTACCTGTCCACCACATACCCTGTTGTAACGGCACCGTTAAAATTGCTGTTGGCAATATTCAATTGGTAGGCTGTCTGTGTAAACTGGCCAAGCTCCAATGGCAGGGTATCATTGTCAGTAGGTAATGGCCTCGCTTCAATTGACAATAATGTACCATTGCGGTTTATGCTCAGCATCTCATCCAGGTTGGTCATTTTAAAAGCTTCCTCATTATTGTCTATGGCCGCATGGTAATTACCAAAAATGGCCGTGGCACCATCTGCCGAAATAAGGTCGCCATTGGCATCGGTATAGCTCAATGCAATACGCATTTTCGCAAAATCCTCCTGCGTCCTAAACGTAGTGGTAAGGTTGGCCTGTGCAGGTGCCTTATCGCTTTGCTGTATGCTCAGGCTAGGGGTAGCACTGGTGCTGGTAACAAAGAATGCCTGGCCTGGCTGTATATACCGGCTAATGGTTCCACCACCGCTCGATACGGTTCCGTTCCAACTGGTATAGGCACCCCTGGTACCCTGCGTTGGGTCCCATATATAATACGAGCCGCCCACGTTTATCCTGTTGAATGTATTCCAGTTAATGGCACACCAATAAGGGTTCGGCACCATGCTAAAATTCTGGTTGGTAGTACTGCTGCTGTTTAATGCAGTTGGCGACGTGGCAGCATTGAATACAACGGTTGCAGCCTCATTCACTGTACCGGTTGCACGCAATATGGTATTGTCTGGCGTAGGTGTATTGGTGCTCAGGCTTATGCTCCTGCTGCCCCTTACCATTAAGCGGTAAGCTACAGATGCATTCAAAGTGGCCGAGTTGGTATTGGCAGCCTGCGTCCAGGTATTGGCGGCAGAGTTGCTAAAGGTAAACAAAGAGGCATTGCCCGAACTGGTAGCATCAAATCCATTGCTGCCATTGGTACTGCCGGTTATATGCGTGCCATAGCCTGCATTAGTATTGCTGTTACTGCCTGTAGTGGTATTGTTCTGCCCCTCCTGCCAGTTGGCCCTGATGCTGGTGCTGGTAGTAACACCCGGTGCCAGTAAACGGAAGCCCCTTCTGGCCGGTATAAAACGCTCCACTGTTACATTGCCACTAATGCTGCCCCCTGTTACACCAATCATGGCAGTACTGCTAATGCTGCTGCTTTTCAGTGTCAAAAAACCGCCTGTGGTAAAAGTGCCCGCAGTAGGGGTCAATATACCTGTAATATTCAAGGTACCGCCCAATGTGGCACCTGCCGTATTGTTAATGGTAAGGTTGGCAATGGTATTGGTACTAAAAGTAGAAGCCGGTATTTTTTGTGCGGTAGTACCGTTTAAAACAATGGTACCCGCTGTGGCATTAATGCTGCCATTGGCAGTAATGGCATTGCCCACCTGCAATGTGGCACCATTGGGTATGGTTAGGCTGCCTGTACCGCTTACCGTAAGGCTAGAGCAGTTGATGGTGCCCGATACCGATGGCGAGCCCGAAGCAATATAGGTTTCTATAGAAGCCGTAGGCACAGTGGTCCTGTCCCAATTGCTGCCCGTGCCCCAGGCACCGGTACCGCCTGTCCAGTTCGATACCAGGCTATACGTAAAATCGTCAATCGCAAAATAGTTATAACCTGTACCATAGTTTATTTCCAGTTCATCCATGGGCACGGTTGAATAGTCTGCTGCACCCGCCGTGGCAAAATTGATAAGCGTAAAGCCCATATTGGGTGCATTGAAATTGGTAAGGAAGAAACTGTTGGGTAGGCTGATGGTAGCAGCAGTGCTGCCCGCCCTTTTCAGGTTAATGGTTACTGTGCCGGTACCGCCGCCCGGTGTGCCACCAGAGTTGGTAGACACAAACAGGTACAATTGCTTTACCGAAAAGAACAGGCCATTATTGGTTTTCATGGAATAGGTCTTATTGGTACCTGTACCGTTACTAAGGGTATTGGTATTGCCCGCATTGTCAATATACTTATTGCTGCCATTATTGCCATTGCCTGTTTGGTACTGGTTCACGGCAAACGAACCGCCTATTAAGTTTATCTGCTGGCCACTATTGGTAAAGCTGGTAACACCGGTAAGGCCATAGCTTTCAAAGCCTTCTGTAATGGTGGTTTGTGCCTGTAGGGGGCTATTGCCATATATGGCCAATACCATGCACAGCAATAATGCGGGTAAATTTTTTTTCATACGGTTAGGTCGGTTTTGTCAAAAATAGGTCATATGTCTTATATATTATGTATTTGTACGCATAAATTGGGTAGCCATACGTAAGCTATGGTATGGCTACCAATGGCACAGTAGCAGCCACACTAATTATAGGCCTGCCATACGAGCCCTGTTGTAGTCATATTATGGGTGCACTAAGCCTGCACGAAACTTATGAAATAATTTGAGTATATAAATAAGGTGTACTAACTTCATGGTTGTACCATTTATATGCCATATGAAACATTGTATCCGTTTGCCTACACGGCCCTAAACCGCCACCCTGCTAACCTTGACCACCTTGTACCTAAAACACCGCAACAATTCATTTGTAGTACACTTAAAACAACAGTTATGTCACAAACACGTTACGAGGTTTTCAAAGATGCAAAAGGCGGGTTCAGGTTCAGGCTGGTAGCCGCCAACAACAAAACCATCCTGGCCAGCGAAAGCTATACTACCCGGCAAGGCTGTAACAACGGTATTGCCTCCTGCCAGCAAAATGCGGTAAAAGACGAGCGGTACAAACGCCTCGAAGCCAAAAATGGCCAGCCCTATTTCAATTTAACGGCAGCCAACCACCAGGTTATTGGTACCAGCGAAATGTACGAAACAGTGGCGGGTAGGGAAGCAGGCATTGCAGCCGTAAAAAAAGACGGGCCCACCCAGCGGGTTGATGATCAGTGCTAACCCTTTGCTTGCATGGTACTGCTGCCTTGGCATAGTGCATAGCATTTGCCTCAATACCTGTTGGCTGGGTTGTAAAACTGTTATAGCTAACCGCTTGTGTTATATGTTTAAAACCATGCCACACAGCCATCAACAATACATTTAAACAATAAGGCCACTTTGCAACAAAGTGGCCTCACTGTTTAAGTAAATGCCATACCGGCCTGCTACATCAGTAGCTCGCCACAAAAAAAGCTGTTGGCATATTCAAAGCCTTCGGCTTTTTTAAAGCATAGCCAGGCCTGTACGGCATGCCCAACAAATAGCGTGGTATCCAGCATACCCGTAGCGGCACTACGCTCAATACCGTTTGGCAAAAACAGCATCTGGTTCAGGTCCTCGCAATAAGCTACCAATACAGCAATATCGGTGGCTTTGGCCGTGCCAATGCCGCTATTGTCTGTCCAGGTAAACTTTATTTCCGTTCCCTGTTTTGCTGCCGCCGGGTTCTTGGCATTGGGCAATCCGCCACGGCTTACCAATGCCAGGGCATAGTCAATGGCAAAGTCGGGCGATGCACCCGTAATGGCATTTTTGAGCGTATAGCTCAATGCATCGTTCTGTGCCGTTTTCTGTTTTGCCCTTTCTTTAAAGCTGTCTGCCACCAGTTCCTGCATGGCCAGTACAAACCTGCCCGCCACCGCAAACTTTAGTTGCTGGTCGCGTTGGGCCGCAGTGAACTTGCGGTTCTTGTTCTGTTTGGGCTTGGAACGTAAAATGTTCTTGCCCTTCCAGTTGCTACCCACCACGGGGCCAACCAATCCGCTAAAGGCACCTAGTATGCCTTGTGAATACTTACCCATAGAATCCTGTTTTTAATGATGAATAATATTTGCTGCACAGCATGTGTGCATGCAGCAAACGGTACGGCACAAACCTATTGTTATTGCATGGTAAATAAATATAACGTGTAGCATGTTGCCGTGGCAGGCAGCATGTTACTGCAGGGTGCAGCAGTAGTGGCTGCCATGCAGTGTTTGGCGGCGGTTTGCATTGGTTGGCCTGCACCTGCCGGCAGGGTGGCTGGGCCCCTGGTCGGGCTGCCTTTTACAGGTGTTTTTTTCGCTATTTCTTCGCTATTTGTTCGGTACCGCTTCGGGCCGGCTTCGGTAATTACCGAAGCCAGCCCGAACAAAGGGCGAAGCAGCTACGCATACAGGCAGCCACTGCAGGGGCAGTAAGCCTGGGCTGTTTAATTTTTCTATAACATACAGTTTAATGTATATTTGTTATGCACTTATCTCCTCCATTGTTTTATACTCCATCCGTTTACTGCCTACTATGCACTGTTTGCCCGGCAATGTATGTATTGCTACAGGTCATATTGTATCCACTCATAAACGGTTGCATTGTATGAAACACGCAAAAACAAAACCTACCAACCCCATTACCCCGAGCGACTGGGTAAGCAAGCAAACCATTTTGCAAACTTTCTTTATATCCGACCGCACCCTGCAAAGCTGGCGCAGCAAGGGACTGTTGAAGCATTACAAAATAAACCAGACCATTTTGTACAAGTGGAGCGAGGTGCTGGAGTTTATTGAAAGTAATAGGAGGGGTGGGTAACAAACAGAATAATCAAAGAAGGTTTAAAACAGTGAGTATCTTTGAGAGAAATAATTTTATGAGTGATATATCAGATATTATGAACAGCCTGATAGCATTTAGGGATGCCAGGGATTGGGAACAATTTCATAATCCCAAAGATTTATCCCTAGCAATAAGTATTGAAGCAGGAGAACTTTTAGAACAATTTTTATGGAAAAAAGCTGAAGATGCAAATGTTGAGAAAATAAAAGAAGAGTTAGCAGATATATTTTCCTTTGCTTTTTTATTGGCAAACAAATATGATTTAGATGTAAAACAAATAGTATTGGATAAAGTTACATCAAACGACTTGAAATATCCAGTAGACAAAGCCAAAGGCAACGCAAAAAAATATACGGAACTATAATTTCAATAACCATACTTGCTTATGATTGTTTACCAAGCCACCAAAGAAGAATTCTCAAATGATGTGTTGACTGATAAGATTGAAGTGAAAATTCTAAATTTCTTTAAAAAGCATCTAAATCAAAATACTTCAAAACAAGAAATTACATCTTGGAAAAATTCCATGCAATATATGGACAGGGTTTTAAATGACTCCTCTATACCAGATGATTGTGGTATAGCTATTGAATATCAATTGCCACAATCTGCTAAACGTATTGATTTTATATTGACGGGATTAGGAGACAATAATGATGAGTATGCTATATTGGTTGAACTGAAGCAATGGTCGGAAGCAACATTATCTGTTAAGGATGGTATTATTAATTCCTTTGTTGGTGGTAATATAAGAGAACTCGCACATCCATCTTATCAAGCATGGTCTTATGCTAGTTTGTTAGAAAATTTTAACCAAACAGTTTCTGACGATAACATTAATCTTAAACCTTGTGCTTACCTCCATAACTACAATGCAGATGATGTTATTACAAACGAGCACTATCAGGAATATATCGAAAGAGCACCAGTTTTTTTGAGAGGTGATGCCATAAAACTTAGAGATTTTATAAAACAATATGTAAAATTCGGAGATACAAGAAAAATACTTTATCGTATAGAGCAAGGCAAGATACGTCCTTCAAAAATGCTTGCTGATAACATGGCTTCAATGATAAAAGGCAATGCTGAATTTATCATGATTGACGATCAGAAAATTGTATATGAAACAGCTTTAGGGCTTACTAGAAAAGCTTCTGCAAATAAGAAGAAAGTTCTCATTGTTAAAGGTGGGCCTGGAACGGGTAAGTCTGTTGTAGCGATTAATCTTTTAGTAGAAATTACTAAGAAAGGAATGCTAGCACAATATGTTTCAAAGAATGCAGCCCCTCGTGCAGTATATGAAAACAAATTAACTGGAACACTTAAAAAAACAGTTATTTCTAATTTGTTTAGTGGCTCGGGAGCATTTATTGCAACAAAGTCAAACACATTTGACACTTTGATTGTAGATGAAGCACATCGACTAGCTCAATTTTCTGGCCTTTATAGCAACCTTGGTGAAAGCCAAATAAAAGAAATTATAAATGCAGCAAAGTGTAGTGTATTTTTTATTGATGAAGACCAAAGAGTAACACTAAATGATGTAGGTTCCCTAGAAGAAATTAAAAAATGGGCAAACCTTGCAAATGCCGATATAGAAGAGTTAGAGTTGAGTTCTCAATTTCGTTGTAATGGTGCCGATGGTTATTTAGCTTGGTTAGATCATATATTACAAATCCGTAAAACAGCTAACACATCACTCGAAGGAATTGATTATGATTTCAAAGTATTTTCATCACCAGCAGAGCTAAAAGAAGCAATAGTTGAAAAAAATAAAATAAATAACAAGTCTAGAATGGTTGCTGGATACTGTTGGGAGTGGAATAGTAGAAGAAATCCAGCGTTATATGATGTTGTCATCCCTGAATTTGATTTTAAAATGAGATGGAATTTAACAACTGATGGTAGTTTATGGATAATAAGTCCAGACTCAATTAATGAGATAGGTTGTATTCATACATGTCAGGGTTTAGAAGTGGATTATATTGGGGTGATAATAGGAGCAGATCTTCTAGTTGAAAATGATAAGGTATTAACACAACCACTTGCAAGAGCTAAAGCTGATAAATCTGTGTTTGGATATAAAAAGCTATTAAATGAAAAGCCAGAGGAGGGTAAAGAAAAGCTAAGATCAATTATAAAGAATACCTATAGAACATTGATGACTAGAGGAATGAAGGGATGCTATGTGTATTGTGTTGATAAGTCGATGGAAGAATATTTGAACTCTAATAAATAAATTTCAAATGAATTGCAATTATTTAACCATAGACCTCTATACCCAATCAAGTATCCTAACAAGGACTACTCGACAAAAAGCGTACAAGTAGATATACTGGGATAGATAAAATGCATTTTAATAAAGTATGACTGTTTGCCAAACGAACAGGAAAAAGCAATAAGAATGATATTAGAACAGGCAAAGATGATGGGTGAGGTTGCGAAAAACTGAAATCATTAATATGTTAAATGAAGATGAAATAACAAATATTCTTGCTAAATATCTGGAAAGGAAAGGCTTTATTATAGTACAGAAATTGAATTGCAAACAAAAAGGAATTGATCTGGTTGTAGAAAATTCTAAAGGAATAAAAACTTTCATTGAGATTAAAGGTGAAACTAGTAGCAGAACTGACTCAAGTCGGTATGGACAGCCATTTGGTCGCAGTCAAATCTGGAGCCATATAAGTGATTGTTTTATGAAAACACTTAAAAATATGTCGGAAAGTAATAACCCGAAAAATTTATTTGGTATGGCTTTTCCTTTTAATCATGAATCAATTCTTATGAAAATAAAACCATATACTGATAAACTTGGAATTACAGTGTTTTTGGTATCTAGCGAATCAATTAAAATATGTTAAGAATATGATGGACAGAAATTATGGCATTTTGGCCTCTGTTGACTGGAACTCTAACAAGTGGCAAGCCTTATCATCAGTAGAGGATATAAAATATTCAAATTTTGGTTTTGTCGTTGAAAATGGATTTACTTTTACATCACTCAATTTTGGGCATGAGGTTTTCCCATGTGATGATTATGGATATTACCATGGCCTTCTCCCACAACTTTGGACTAGGATGCCTGATAAAGAAAAGGCACGTTATATTAAGATAGTTTTTATCAAATCAAAGAATTGGCACGATAAACAAAACTATATTATAGGATTTTATGCATTTCCTTCATTTCAATTAGTTAATAAACCTTCACCGATTCCCGAATTTAAAAATGGACTTACTGTGAATGTTAAGTCTTTACCCAAGGATATACATTTACTTAGTAGTTATATAAACTTAAATACACATCCGGACTTTAAGAAGTTTCTTCCAATGGGCAAAGAACTAGGGAAACAAGGATATAATTACTTAACTAAGGACAATGTATTTAAAATATTAGATACCATGTCAATTCTCAACCCTGAGGATAAAAAGCTAAGTGGGATTAAATATCGTTTGATAAACTCTATAGGAGACGGGAAATGATGTTAACAGCTATAAATAAATAATAAAATATATTTTATTTATTAACCTACGCCTAATTATATTCAATGCGCTGCGTATCCTGAATTTAAAAATGACTTTTGTTATGATTGCTATAGTATAAAAATAACCAACCTATTGATTTAACTAGAACATAACTACTGCTTCAATATTAGTAAAAGCAGTAGTGCAAAATTTATACAAGATATATTTCTGAGTCTTTGTTAGTGTTGTCCTAATACGCAACTGTTGCCACAAATATCAAACAGAGGGCTGCCATTGGCAGCCCTTTCCCTTAACTATAAATCGCACAGGAAAAACAACCCCTGCTAATGGGAAAAACCCCCTAACCCCTCCATAGGCACGCAGCTACTTTTATTCCATCATTCACAATAAAGCATACCATCATGAAAACAATAACCCTGCTTTTACTGATAACAGCACTAAGCCTTAAAGGCTTTGCACAGTCTTCCCCTATTGTCATTGATTTTAGTACAAAAACAACCACGGTTCCCAAGAAAATAAAAAACGCCCAATCAGTACAGCTACAGATAAAAAACCTGCCCGCAGGCATATATAAAGTATCACTCGGCAAAACAGACTCCACCATAAAAATCAACGAGATGCCCGCACTGTTCAGTGCACTAAGCTTTGGTGATGGTTATACAAAACTACTGGCAAACCTTACCAACTATGCTGTTACGGGTGCCTCAAAAACAGTAACAACAATCAATAAGCAATACAGCCATGAAGTTGATTTGGAAAGCGGCGAAGGGGAGCCTGAAATAGCTAAAAAGAAAACAAAACAAGCCCCAACAATACAAAAAGCCATCAAACACTTCCAGGGTATCAATAGCGGCGATCCGCTAAAAAAAGAGGCGGCAACAAAAGGATACATACTGAAAGATGAAGAGCAACTGGATTTTTTTATCGAGAATGTAGATGCACTGATCGATTTGAAAGCCTTCTACAACAACGATGCAGTAATACTGAACGTATTGAAAGAGCTGTCCGACAAACAGAAACAACAAATAAAAGCCACGGTTTTAATGAACACAATGCAAAAAATGCGTAACGATTTATTCGACCACTATTTCAATTTCCAAAACAAGGTAATAGCACCGGCAGACAAACTGGTACTCGACTACAAAATGGATAGGGAAAACACATGCAATGGGTTTGAAAAAAAGGCTACCGATATACTAACAGAAAAAAGCAACCAAATAAAGCAATTGGAAAACACCTATAGAGACTACTATACAGCAGTATTACCCGATTATGCTATTATCCTAAAAGAGGTTTCCCTGATAAAGGCAGACAGTATGATACAGAACTATAAAAAAGATTTTGTGAAGTTTACAACTGGTTTCGACACTAGCTTCAACACCACCATCATCCCCAAGGTCTGTGCTGAAATGAAAAAGAAAGCCGCTCCAAATGAAACATATACCTCACTCGAACAGGCACTCACTGCAGACATAACAAAACTCAATATCAAAATAGAAGGAATGGACCCCGCCAAAAATGCACAGAGCTACGAAACGGTAATAGAATTGAAAAAACACCCTAATGCATGTTGGTTCTTCTCAACTGGTGTTTACGCAGGTGGTTTAAAACCTGCTGACTATAGCTTTAGGGCCAACATAAGACAGGTAAGCACAACCCCAATTAAATACGATACCACAAACTATAGTTTAGTAAAGGAAAGCAGTTCAAAGATAGAAATGGGTATTGCCGCTTTGTTACATGTGGGTGGTTATGTATATCAAGATTTGGGCTTCTTCGCAGCATTTGGCCCGGGTCTTTCGCTCGAAAGCAAACCCAAACCAAGGGTCATGCTCGGTCTTGGTGCCGTATACGGCAAAACAAACAAGATAGCATTAACAGCAGGTTGGATAGGGGGCCCTGTTAGAACCCTATCCGATGCCTACGATGCCAATCAATTATATCCCGCAGCCACAACAGAGTTCATGCGGGATAAATTCAGTAGTAGCTGGTTCCTCTCCCTCAGCTACGCCCTGTTTGGAAAATGATGGGCAATTGATAAAAGTGTATAACTGCAATAAATGCTATTATGGATAGAAGGGGAAATTGCCCACTGCCAACTGTGGAAAAGACCGTTTTTAAATCTGCGGATTTGTTGCAATATTGTTATTGAAATCTTTCACCCAAAAAACTAATTGACCATGAAAAAATTAATTCCAGCAATAATCCTGGCTTTAATGACTTTACTGTCATCAGCCCAGTCACCTAACGACTATGACTGCACTTGCCAATACCTAAACAATGGGGGACGTATGGGAATTGCTACCCCACAGGTATATAGAACAGGTATACAAACAGGTTATGGCTCAAACGTTGATCAAAAGAGCAAATGGAGTGTGATTCAAGCATACTTAAAAACAATAGACTCACATATAACAGTTGCAGAACAGATCAATGCAAATGTGGAACAATTATTAACCCTGATTCAACAGGCAGATGCACAAGGGTACAATATTACCGGCTTACGGGCTTATTTTGCAATACTGACAGAAACGGGCAATCCCAAATTGGATGAGCTTACCAAAAATGAACGAAACCAGTTGAGTGTAATATGGGTGCCTACCAAAGTGGCCCCCCCTCCAATACCACCAAGTACCGATCCGGATCCGGACCCCAATTATAAGGATATTACCAACGAAGATGTTTGTTTTTATATTGTACCCAATAGTGCCACAAGTAGCGTTGTGATGCTTAAAGGTAGTGAAGCCCAACAATGGGTAACCAAATACAAAAAAGAATTATATGTGCTAACAAATGCAAATATTGGTAAAACGGATGTAACCCCACCTGCAAATCAGACAGAAGCCAAATCCCTTTGGTACAGTATGCCTCAGTTGTTGAAGTTGGAAAAATTGATTATTTGCCAGATAAGCAAGAACGGGAAACTGACCAAGAAAAGCAAATTCAATATTGTTTTTGCAGGCCATGACCAAAAGCTGGACGACTTCGTTAACTATGATAACAAGTTGAAAAGGATTGATGCGAGTAAACAGCTTACCTTATTGTTGAATATTGACGATATGCCAACATCAGAGTGTACCATTCAGAAAATTAACCAAAGAATTGGCAAGATACTAGAGTCATTGGATAAAGAAAAGGATAAGAAGCAATACACGGACCTCATTGCAATAAAGGAGAAGATCAAAGACCTTGAAAACTTTTCAAAAGATAAAACAGCCGAGAAAGAAGCTGCAATGAAAGAGATATGGGAAGAATTTTCTGCATGCTACTTTACAATCATGAAAGGAGGACCTGGTGGACCTTTATCAGATTTCGATACCGCTTTGCCCTGCCCGCCGGCGGTTTGTGTGGAACTTGAACCGTAAAATCCAATAGAATGCTTATACAGCAAATAGTCCTTTTTTTTGAGGCAGCCGCTTTGGTGGCTGCCTTCATCAATTACAGAAAATTGAAAGCCAATGGTATTGGCATTTTTCTTTTTAGCTTGCCCATTATTTGCATGGTGGAATGGGGCAGCAATGTTTTCCATTTACTAAGAATCAACAACTCGCCCCTTTGGGCGTATAACTATGTAGTGCACCCTACTGAACTGCTCTGCTACAGTTACGTGTACTACCATTACTTCAAAGAAACCGCCATACGAAAGCGTGTGTTGATACTTGCTGTATTAACAGCCATATTAATGATAATAGATGCCTGCTTTCTACAAGCAACCAGTTCGCTGCAAACCTATGCCTACATTTTCATGTGCTGTGTGTTTGTCTATTTTGCTTACCTCTACTTCAACACTATCATCTACGCAAATACGGATAAAAAATTACGGCAGTCCGCCTACTTCTGGATCAGTATTGGCTGCCTGCTCTTCTTCTCCGCCGAAGCTCCGCTATTTGCATTTTACGAATACTTCAACTACCAATACATACATATGCACAAAGGGTTTCCTTCACTATTTTCCAATACCTTCATGATATTAAGCAATATAGTCAACTATATATTATACACCTGTTTAACCATTGCCTTCTTTTGCCGGACCAAATAACCAAACAAATTGTTATCAGCATAAGCATCATTGTGCTGGTCTTCCTTTTCTTGGGAAGCATCATTCTTGCATTTGTGCTCAACTACCGCCGTAGGCACCAACAGAACCTTCAAGAAAAATTCATGATGCAACAGGCCTTCTCCCAACAACTCCTCCAATCGCAGATAGAAACCCAGGAAGAAACCTTCTCTGCCTTGGGCAAGGAACTACATGACAATATTGGCCAACTGCTCAACAGCACCAAACTGTTGATTGGCGTAAGCCAGCGAACCCTGGTAAACTACCCCGATACGTTGGGCATAGCAGATGAAACACTCGGCAAAGCCATCAACGAACTGAGGGCACTATCCAAATCGCTCAACAAAGAATGGCTGCAACAGTTCAACTTTATGGAAAACCTGGAAGCAGAAGTGAGACGCATCAATGCAGCCGACAACCTGCAGGTGCATTTTACTGCCCAGCCAACCACACCTTTTAAAAGCGATGAACAGATCATCCTCTTCCGCATCGTACAGGAAGCCCTGCAAAACGCCATCAAACATGCCCAGGCCAACAGCATCTATATAAGGCTGGCCACAGGCATTGACTGGTTTACCATTGTTGTGGAAGACAATGGCAAAGGCTTTGTGCAAACACCCCAACATGCTGCCGGTGTGGGCATGCTAAACATGCAGCAACGCATAAAGCTGCTGGGCGGCAACATAGCGTGGCAATCAACCGCTGCCGGCACCACCGTTTCCATTTACTTACCTATAAAACCTGTTGACGCATGACAACCATTGGCATTGTGGACGACCACCAGTTATTTGTAAAATCACTGGGATTGATGCTGGCTACTTTTGATGGCTATAACGTAATCATAGAAGCCTTGAACGGTAAGGACCTGCAAACAAAAATGCAGCAAAGCAAGGCCCTGCCAGATATAATGCTATTGGATGTGAACATGCCACATATGGATGGCTACGAAACCGCCAAATGGCTGCAACAGCAATACCCCGCCATAAAACTGGTAGCCCTGTCCATGAACGACAACGACACCGCCATCATCAACATGATTAAAGCAGGCTGCTGTGCCTACCTGCTAAAAGATACCCACCCCAACGAACTGGAAAAGGCCCTCAACGAAATTGCCACCAAGGGCTACTACAACGGCGATGCCAGCAACATCAACTTCAGGCGGCTGCTACAGGCACAGGAAAAAAAGGAAGCCTTAAACATAACCCCGCGGGAACAGCAGTTTCTGCAACATGCCTGTAGCGACATGACCTATAAATACATAGCCAACCTAATGGGCGTATCGGAAAGGGCAGTGGACGGGTACCGGGAAAGCCTGTTCGAAAAACTGAAAGTACAGAGCAGGGTAGGGTTATGCCTGGAAGCACTAAGAAGGGAACTGGTCAATTTGTAGTACATTTTTGTACAAAAAGCCGGATGCCGTTAACTGGTTAATAAGTGGGCTGGTTGCAGGATGAATTATGCAATTGCATAAAAGACAAAGTCCTTATTGAAACAAAAGCGAAGCTTTAAACTTTGTGTCTTAGTGCCTTGGTGGTAAAACCCTATTTATTGCACACGGATGCAACGGGTTATACAGATGCACACTGATGGCCTGCGTTGCAGGATGGATTATGCAGTTAGGTAAAAGACAAATCCCTTATTCAAACAAAAGCGAAGCTTTAGACTTTGTGTCTTGGTGTTCTTTGTGGTAAACCTTATTTGTTGCACACGGATGTAACGGGTTATACGGATGCACACTGATGGCCTGCGTTGCAGGATGGATTATGCAGTTAGGTAAAAGGCAAAGCCTCTTATTGCAACAAAAGCGGAGCTTTAGACTTTGTGTCTTGGTGTTCTTTGTGGTAAACCTTATTTACTGCACACGGATGCAACGGGTTATACGGCTGCACACTGATAGCCTGCGTTGCAGGATGGATTATGCAGTTAGGTAAAAGACAAATCCCTTATTCAAACAAAAGCGAAGCTTTTAAACTTTGTGTCTTAGTGCCTTGGTGGTAATTGCTTTTATTGATTGTAAAACGGCAACACGAAAGGGTAGTACCCCAAAAACCAAACCCAGGACCCCATTACTACGCAGTGGTTCAACCCCCGTTAAATACGTACGTATAATAGGGCCCCTGTTTTGGGTTGGTAAACACACAAATGCTATTATTATACCAACCGGCCAACAATACTGGCAATCAATGCCCTTCAAAATTCACCTTAACAATACGTAAACAGAAACAGCCCTAAACAAGGCCAATAAAGCCAGTGTAGTGTGGATTTTTTTGCCCAAGGGTAATGAAGTTATTGGTTAATCTGTTAACTAGTTAACTGGTTAGTTTACTAGCTAGTACCATATACCCAACAAAAGAAAGGGGTTAACCAATAAACCAATAAACTAATAAACCAATGAACCAGTTAACCCATAAACCAACTAACCAACCCCCTCCATCACCTCCGCAAAAATGCCATACGAATGCAATCTTGCATCATGCTCATATATATGCGAAGTGGCCATAATTTCATCCACGCCTGTCTGCTTTAGAAAAGCCACTAACTTTTGCTGCAATGTAGCCGGGCTGCCAATAAACGAATATGCAAGCATCTGCTGCACGGCTGCTGCTTCGGCATCGCTCCACACGCTCGCAATATCTTGTACGGGTGGCTGCAACAGCCTACGCTTGCCACTGATAACGCCTACAAACAACTGCTGCACCGATGTGGCCAATACCGCAGCCTCCGCATCGGTATCGGCAGCCACCACATTTACACAAGCCATTACATAAGGCTGCTGCAAATGCTCCGAAGGCCTGAAATGCTCCCGGTACAAACGGATGGCTTCCAAAAAATAAGCAGGGGCAAAATGGCTCGCAAAAGCATAAGGCAGTCCCATACTCGCCGCAACCCTTGCACTGTCTGTACTGGAACCCAATATCCATACCGGTATATCCAACCCCTCACCGGGAATGGCACGCAGGTTACTGGTACAGTTGGCCGCCGAAAAAAGCTGCTGCAACTGCTGCACATCCTTCGGAAAATTATGCTCGCTACCAAAATTGCGTCCCCTAATGGCCATCGCCGTCAACTGGTCCGTACCGGGGGCACGGCCCAACCCCAGGTCTATACGGTGCGGGTAAAGCGAAGCCAAAGTGCCAAACTGCTCCGCCACAATCAATGGTGCATGATTAGGTAGCATAATGCCACCCGAGCCAACACGTATATGCTGCGTACCGCCGGCTATATGGCCAATCAACACCGCAGTGGCCGAGCTGGCCACACTGGCCATATTATGATGCTCTGCCAGCCAGAAACGGGTATAGCCCAACTGCTCTGCATGACGGGCCAGCGACAGGCTATTGCGGAAGCTATCCGCCGGTGTGCAGCCTTCTATAACAGTGGCCAGGTCCAATACGGAAAAAGCCGTGCCTTTATGTGGTAATGTGTACATGGTAAAAATCTGTTTACTGCTTCATTCAAGAATAATAAAGGCAAAGATGGATACGGTTGTATATACAACTGTTATGTTCTACGGAATATTATGAGCAATGGCCACTATATACAGGTGCAATAAAAAAGGTTCCAGCCCCGCCGGGGCTGGAACCTTGTATAAATAAGGACATATTGTGCTATCCCTGCAAGGCTGCCGGGTCCATCCACATTACTTCCCACAAATGCCCATCCAGGTCCTCAAAGCCATGGCTATACATAAAGCCATGGTCCTGCTGCTCCCTCGGCGTTCTGCCACCGGCAGCCACAGCCTTGCTCACCAATGCATCTACCTGCTGCCTGCTTTCTGCCGAAAGACAAATAATGGATTCCGTACTGGTATGTGCATCGCACAGTTGCTTATTGGTAAAGGTTCTAAAGAATGGCTCTACCAATAGCATCACAAAAATCTGGTCGCTAATCACCATACAGGTTGCCTTCTCATCGGTAAACTGTTGGTTAAAATGATAGCCCAGGTGGGTAAAGAATGCAATGGATTTGTTGAGGTCCTTAACGGGAAGGTTCACGAAGATCTGTGTTGGCATAACTGTTTGTTTTAGGATACAAAACTATTGCGGCCAGCCAACTGCCCTGGGGGGCAAGGGCGACTTGTTACAGGTTTTTTGCGACAGGCATTTTACCTATTTTTGAAACTGTGCAGCAAGGGCATTGCTGCCACCCAACCTAAAATGCGATGTTGTATGAAACATGTATCTATACTTGTACCAAAAGGTGCAGCAGCACTGGCCTGTATTGAAGGGGCATTTATCTTTTTTAACAAGGCCAACGACTTTCTGCAAACAATGGGCAGGCCACCCATGTTTACTGTATCGCTGGTAGGGCTTGACAGGACACCGCAAATGTACGATGGCATGTTTGCCGTGCACCCCAATACATCGATTGCTGAAATAAGCAAGACCGACCTTGTAATTGTACCAGCAGTAAATGGCAATATGGATGAAGTGCTGGCGGCCAACCGCCAATTTATTGATTGGATGGTGCAGCAATACAAGACAGGTGCCGAACTGGCAAGCCTTTGTGTGGGCTCTTTTATACTGGCTGCCACGGGATTGCTGAAAGGAAAGAAATGCTCCACCCACTGGACAGCGGCGAATGAGTTCAGGCAGATGTTTCCTGATGTGCACCTGGTATCGGAACGCATTATAACCGATGAGCAACGCATCTACTCTAGCGGCGGTGCCAACTCTTTCTGGAACCTGCTGCTGTACCTGATTGAGAAATATACGGACCGTGAAATGGCCATACTGTTTGCCAAGTATTATGAAATAGAAATAGACCGCAACAACCAGTCGCAGTTCATCATGTTCAAGGGGCAAACGGGCCATAACGATGAAGCCATAAAAGATGCACAGACCTATATAGAAAACAATTTCCAGGAAAAGATTTCGGTAGACGAACTGGCAACAAGGTTTGCCATTGGCAGGCGTAGCCTGGAACGCAGGTTTAAAAAAGCCACCTGCAATACCATTAGCGAATACATACAACGGGTAAAGATTGAAGCCGCCAAGAAAAAGTTTGAATTGAGCCGTAAAAACATCAACGAAGTAATGTACGATGTGGGCTACCTGGATACCAAGGCGTTTAGGGTGACGTTTAAAAAAATAACCGGCATGTCGCCGTTGGACTACCGCAATAAATACAACAAAGAGGCAATGGTGTATAATTGATGGGTACACTAGTTTACTGGTTGATTGGTTTATTAGTGAAAGCGAGAGGTTAGGCAGCACACGGATGGGCTGGGTAAAACGGATATACACGGATGGTCTGCTTTGCAGATGATAGGAGTACACTAGTTTACTGGTTAACTAGTTTATTGGTGAAGGAGAAAGGTTTTGTAGCACACGGATGGGCAGGGTAAAACGGATATACACGGATGGTCTGCTTTGCAGATGATAGGAGTACAGTGGTTTACTGGTTGATTGGCTTATTAGTGAAAGGGAGAGGTTAGGCAGCACACGGATGGGCTGGGTAAAACGGATATACACGGATGGCCTGCTTTGCAGATGATAGGAGTACACTGGTTAACTAATAAACTAATCAACCAATCAACCTTTTACTCACTACCCCAACACTGCATTTTCTTGCAATAAAATCTTTTTACCTGTTAAACTTATGTCACTAAGGCCTGTCTGTATGGTGCTGTTTGGTGTTAAGCTTCAATTAATTTGCACAAAGCCGGTATAGCCTGCATTAAATAGCGGATTTATACAGTATTTTACAAATCTTCCTTCTAACCAATTAAGTGCTACACATATGAAACCAGTATTCAAGTTACTTGCTGTTGTACTATTTGTTGCCCTAGGCATTGTTGCACTGTCTTCTTTTTTACAGGACAACGGTGGTGGCAAAAAAATACGTTACAGTTTCCCCTACAGGGAAGCGGGCCTAACCGATAGGCAGGCCGCCGCACATTTGCTAAGCCGCTTTACCTATGGTGCCACACCCGGCCAGGTAGATGAAGTAGTGAACATGGGGCTGGAAAAATGGTTCCAACAGCAACTGGATGGGGGCTTGCCCGATGACTCCCTGAATGTGTTACTGGCAGACAACGATGCCCTTACCATGAGCAATGCAACAATTGCAAAAACCTATCCGCAACCTGCACAAATAAGGCGTATGGCTATCAGGGACGGTGTTATAGATAAGGATTCGGTAAACAAGGATACCAATAAAAAAGAGTACCGCGACCAATTGGCCGAATACATGAAATCAAAAGGTTTTAAACCACGCAACGAGCTGTACCGCCAGTTCATTAACCAGAAAATACTAAGGGCTGCCAATACCAACAACCAATTAAACGAAGTGCTGACGGATTTTTGGTTTAACCACTTCAATGTATCGCTTACCAAGAATGATTGTGCCGAATTCATTCCCGCTTACGAAAGGGATGTAATAAGACCCAACGCAAACGGCAATTTTGAAACATTGCTGTTGGCTACGGCAAAATCGCCTGCCATGTTAATGTACTTGGACAACTTTACCAGCGTGGGCGAAACCACCAGGCAGTTGAACCCCAAACAGCAGCAACGTCTGCAACAGGAAATAGCAGGTGCATTGGACGACGCTTCGAGGGATGCAGTATTAAAGAAAATGCAGAATGCCAAAAAGAACCAGGGACTAAACGAGAATTATGCACGTGAGGTAATGGAGCTACATACCTTGGGTGTGGATGGTGGCTATACGCAGCAGGATGTAACACAGGCTGCCCGTGTGCTTACCGGCTGGACGCTGTATCCCTTTACCGATTATGGTGCAGGTGCTGCCATGCGTAAAGTGATTGAAAAAATTGGTGAAGACAAACTTACTGAACGTGGCTTTGTACACGAAGGCGATTTCCTGTTTACCATGAACAGGCACGACATACAAGAAAAAACCGTACTGGGCAAAAACTTTCCGGCAAATGGCGGCTACGAAGAAGGAGTAACCTTGCTTAAAATGCTGGCACATCATCCATCCACTGCCAAATTCATTTCCAGGAAGCTAGCCGTGCGTTTTGTAAACGACAATCCTTCGCAGGCCCTGATTGACCGTATGGCCAAAACATTTACCGATAAGAAAGGCGACATCAAAGAAGTACTGATAACCCTGGCGGCATCGCCCGAGTTCTGGAATGCAGATGCATTGAGGGAAAAAACAAAATCGCCTTTTGAACTGGCCATTAGTTCTGTACGCAGCCTGGATGCTACCGTTAGGCAGCCGCAACAGTTGAACAACTGGATTACCAAGATGGGGCAGAAGATGTATTACTACCAGGCACCTACCGGTTTCCCCGACAGGAGCCAGTACTGGATCAATACCGGCTCTTTGTTAAACAGGATGAACTTTGGCCTGGCACTGGCATCGCAACGCATACCGGGCATTACATTTAGCCTGGCTGGCATAAACCATAACCGCGAACCCGAAAGTGCCGAAGCGGCATTGTTGGTGTACGGTAAGATACTGATGCCCGAAAGGAACCTGGATGCTACTATAAAACGGTTGACTCCATTATTGAATGACCCCAACCTTACCAAGAAGGTAGATGAAGCGGCAGGCAAGAACGCACCACCTGTAGAAGCAAACTCTATAGTACAGGGCGACGATGCCATGATGACTGCCGATGGTGCAAAAGGCAAAGGCCCTAAAGGAAAGCCCGGTAAAAAGAACAGCGACATGACGGTTGCACAGATGCAGAACACTTACGCAGTTGCCAACAACGCCATGCTGTCGCAAGTGGTGGGCATCATCATAGGCTCGCCCGAATACCAGCGTAAATAACTACAACATATTATTGAACCATTTTAAAAATAAGTATATGTCAACAAGAAGGGGTTTCCTAAAATCGGGTGGTTTGGCCTTGTTTGGTATTGGCATAGGTGGCGTGCCCAGCTTTATGAAAGCAGCGGCAGCCAGCGGTAAAATTATCAGCCCGTATAAAAAGAAAAAAATACTGGTATGCATCTTTCAGCGTGGGGCCATGGATGGATTGATGGCCGTAACACCTTTTACGGATGAATACTTAAGGGCTGCCAGGCCAACCATTTTTATGGATGCGGCCAATAATGGCAAGGGCACGCCATTGATAGACCTGGACGGAAAGTTTGGCTTGCACCCCGCCATGAAAAGCTTTGAGCCGCTGTTCAGGGAAAACAGGTTGGGCATTGTGCATGGCATCGGATCGCCCAACAATACTCGTTCGCATTTTGATGCACAGGACTATATGGAAAGCGGTACGCCGTTTAGCAAAGGCACATCCAGCGGTTGGCTGAACCGTGCAGTGGGTTTGATGGGACACGATGCCACGCCTTTTAGGGCAGTGAGCCTTACATCGTCCATGCCACGTTCTTTTTATGGCGATAACCCTGCAATAGCCATCAGCAACCTGCAGGATTTTGGCATACAGATGCGTGGCAGCAATGCCAATACCACTAACATGGTGGCCAAAAGCTTTGAGGACCTGTATGACCAAACATCCAACAACTTATTAAAGGAAACCGGTAAGGAAAGTTTTGATGCCGTGAAGATGCTGCAGAAAACAGATACCAAGAATTACAGGCCGGAGAATAATGCGGTGTACCCCGCAAGTGCCTTGGGCAATGCCTTGAAGCAGATAGCACAGTTGATAAAAATGGACGTGGGGCTGGAAGTTGCTTTTGCAGAATCCGGCGGATGGGATACCCATTTTAACCAGGGTACGGACCAAGGCATATTTGCACGCAACGTAACGGACCTGAGCAATGCCATTACTGCTTTTTGGACAGATATGGGTGCTTATCAGGATGATATTACGGTAATGACGATGACCGAATTTGGACGTACCGTGAAACAGAACGGTACTGGTGGTACTGACCATGGAAGGGCGTCGTGCAACTTTATTTTAGGCAATGATGTGAATGGTGGAAAAGTGCATGGCCTAGTAAAGCCATTGAGCATAGAAAACCTGGAAGACAAACGTGACCTTGCAGTTACCACAGACTTTAGAAGTGTATTTAGCGAAGTGGCGGACAGGCATTTGCGTATCAATAATGATGGGCTATTGTTCCCTGATTGGAAAGGGGATAAGCTAGGCGTGATGAAAGGGTAGCTGAAGGTTTTGGGGTACTGGTTAATTAGTTAATCAGTTCATTGGTTAAATAGTTGTTTGCAAACGTTGCACTGATTGCATGCTTGGCAACAGTTGTTTATATACGGATAAAAAGATATGCCCTATTTACACCTCCCGTACCAATTAACCAATATACCAGTTAACCAATTAACTAATCAACTAATAACCTAATATATAAAAAGGGCCGGATTGATTCATCCAGCCCTTTTCTATGTACCAACGTGGGGGAAGCGTTGTTGCTATATATTGAAGTTTAATTGATCGTCCCTGCCTTCCACTTTAATGCTGCGTATAAAGTTGTCATAGCCCTCTTCATCTTCGTGGTTGCTATACACACCATACGAATCCAGGCTATAGCCAACCAGTCCGTCATTGGCTTCAATAATGTACAGTATGGAAGAATCTGAAGGGTCGGAGTCTCCTTCAAAACGATAGGTCTTGATGATCTTCAGTTCCTCGGGCTGATAATTTTTCCCCTTGCTTGCATGGAAACCCTCTTTGGTCCAACGGAATTCATTGTCCATTTTATTCACCCTTAATTTTTCCAATACTGAACTAAGCGTGGTCATTTCTATTTGCTGTAACATAATAAGTGGTTTTTGTTGTACTGGCTAATAGTCAAAATGCATACCGCCAATACATGCAGCTTGTTGCCCACACCAACAATAACAAAGAAAGGTGGTCTTTTACAACCTATACAACGTGTAAATAAAGCTGGGCAAGCTTTTGATGCAAGATGCCCATTGTAAAAACTAAAACAAACATAACATACAGTTTACATTGTTGCCATTAACAGCAATAGAGGCTTGCGTAAACACGTAGAAAAAAATACCCAACACAATCTGGTGCATGGCAAGTAACACAGCATATATACAAGTGGTGTGTTAATTGCAATTGCCTGTCATAAAAACATACATGCCAGCTGCCCATAAAAAGAAAAGCATAGTGTACATTTTACTTGCCGTTATTGCTATAACCATTGCTGCGGGTGTATTGTACTGGAACCTGAAAAAGAAAACCATTATTAAAGAAAAAGTGCAAACAGCCGTTGTTAAAAAAAGCAACGGGCTGTATAATATTGAATACAGCAACCTGCAATTGAATGAAGTAACTGGCAACCTTTCGTTGACAGGCATACAGCTAACGTACGACTCCGCACAATTACAAACTTTATTAAAACAGCACCGTGCACCCAATATGGTATTCACCATTAGTGCCGATAGTATTGTGGCCACGGGCGTTAAAACCCCACAGGCTTTACTGGCAAAACAAATAATTGGGAGTAAGCTGCAACTGCTGCACCCATTCATTGAACTGCTGTACACCAACGAGGAAAAAGAAACCGTAAAAGATATGCCCGATAAAGAAGTGTACAGACAGGTATTGGGGCAGCTTGACCTGATTGCAATAGACACAGTAGAGATTAAGCAGGCCCGTTTAATAACCCGGCATTTGTTCAGTAAGAAGCCTGCGTTGACCGTTTCGGACATCAATATTGCATTGAACAATATACGCATAGACAGTGCAGCCAATAAAGACACGACAAGGATATTGTTTGCAGAAAATATACATGTACAAGCTGATACCATTGCCTGGAAAAGCAAGGATGGTGTGTACCATTTTACCATTGACAGTTTCCGGTTGAACACATTGGATAAGAGTAGCTATATAAAAACCCTTGCCATAGAGCCCATATATTCCGAAACGGAATTTATGCAACATGCCCAAGTGCAGAAAGACCGTTTCCATTTTACCATAAACCAGTTGCAGATAAATGGGTTGCAACTGCAGCAATTATTGAATGAAAGGTTCGTGGCAGAAAGTATCAGTACCAATAATTCCACTTTTAAAATATACCGCGACTTGAATTTGCCCCACGACGATAAATCGAGAATGGGAGCATATCCCCAACAGGCATTGATGAAAATGGTATTGCCCATTGACATTAAAAAACTACAACTAACCAATTGCTTTGTGGAATATAAAGAACGCAATGCAGTTACTAAAATGAGTGGCAAAGTACAGTTTTACCATGTGCATGGCACCATAAGCAATGTAACCAATAGGGTTGGGCGGATAAAAGCGGACAATAAAATGGTGGTGGATGTGCAGACGGATTTTTTAAACACTGCCCCTTTTGCCGTAAAATGGGTAATGTATTTAATGGACCCCAATGGACGGTTTACCGTTAATGGAAACATGGGTGCCTTTAATGCAACAGTACTAAACCAGATAATTGAACCCATGGGGCCCGCAAGGGTTGAAACTGGTAATGTAGAGAACCTACGTTTCAATTTGCAGGGCGACAATTATACTATGAAAGGGGCACTTGCCTTAACATACAACCATTTAAAAGTAGCCATGTTAAAGAAAGATGAGGATGAAGACAAGCTAAAGAAAAAAGGTCTGGTATCAGCTATCTCCAATTTGTTTATCAAAGATGCCAACCCGCAAAAGGGCAAGCAGCTTAGAACGGTACCCATCACGTTTACAAGGGATACCAAACGTTCTGTTTTTAGTTTTATATGGAAGTCCATTTTTTCTGGTGTAAAGGCAAGTGTGGGTATCAAGAAATAACAGGTATAGCCTTGGCTATTGTATTGCAAACAGCCAGGGCCATTGCCTTTATTGGATTTAAAGGGTATGCTACAATACATTCCTGGGGCAGCCGATACCGCCCTTGTTCAAAAACTGTAAGCCAACATTCAGTTTAATTAATCCGAAATAATAATAGTCCTTGTTGTTGGAATTGCCCCTGATTGTTCCTGCGGGAGGATAAGTGGCATCGCTTTTAATTTCGTTGCCCCTATAGGCCAATGCGGCAGATACAGAGTTATAAGCCTGCAAGGTGGCATAGTCTGCATAAGTGCCACTTACATCGTCTATATAATCGGTAAAGGTTTTCCTGAACCCTGTTTCAAAACTCACCCCAATAATATCCGTAAGCTTCATGCGTATGCCCGCACCAAACGGAATGGAAATATGTTTGGTACTGTACGGCTTCTTATCGGGATACTGTGGTAAACCCTGCCCCTCGGTGGAGAGTCCGGCCAGGTAATACTTTGTGCCATTGGCATCGTAAGTATAAGGGCTTGCCTTAAAATAAGCAATGCCCGCATACACATAAGGCGTTATTCTTTGTTGGTCTATATCAAACAGGTCGTATTGAAGTGTAAGGGCGGTTTCAAAAAGGTTTGCCTTAAAATTCAGGTTCCTTGCTTGCAAGGCAGCATTGGTATTCTGCTTATCATCCGCACCGATTTTTGCAAACAGGTACTCGCCCCGCAAATGCAGGCGGTTACTCAATGCATAGCTTAAACCAATACCTGTAGCCAGTCCGGCTTCTTTAAGTGTCAGCTTTCTTTGCTGTAGGTCGCCGCCATAATTGGCTATGCCAAGCGATAGGTTTACGGATGTACGTTCCAGTAATTTCTGTGTAAAGGTTTGGGCGTTTACGGATGCAGCCATTAAAAGAAGGCTAAACAGCAATACTGCTGCATGAGGTTTGTTGGTGTGTAGCATGGGATAAAAATTTAGCGTACACCTGTTTCATTGTCGGGATATTTAAGTAGATGGGATAATTGGCTTGCACTACCAAATTAATCAGCAACCACTTCAATAAATGACAAAGCCTTGTTAAATGACATTTACCAGACAAGGCATTGCTACAAATAAAAATCCGCAGCTTTTATAAACTGCGGATTTGATTATGGTAAAGTATGTAGGTAAATAAAGTTTGTAAAGTAAGCTACTGATATATTATGCAGTACCATCTGCGAAGCAGACAATCAGTGGGTATCCGTTCAACCTATACCATCCGTGTGCAAAAAATTATAGCTTCACTAGTAAACCCGCACCCACCATTGATTTCAGCTGTAACCTTGGAGCATCTTTGTTTACGCCAAACAGTTTCACATTATCGTCATAAATCAGGTCAAGGCTCCAAGTGGCAGACAATGCTTTTGATATCTTAACCGCAAAAAGGTTATTCATATTGACGGCTATGTTTTGCGGTTTGTCCAGATAGTCAGAAAACAGGTCAAGCCTGCCCGTATAGGTAAGGTTCTGGTTTATATTGGCTGCATAGGTAATGTTGGAAAAAGCACCCAACTGGAATTTGCTTTTCTTGCCCGGGTCAACGCCATAAAGCCCTTGGGCCGAAAGGCTATCATTGTTAACAATGGTAACCCTTGCAGTAAGTGGCGAAAAGAAAATGGACAGGCCCTTTACTGGCTTCCAGTCAAGACCCACACCCAGCAATACATAGGCAGGTGACAAAAAGGTGGAAGAGAATGTTTTGGTAGTTGCCGTTGGATAAGTATAGCCATCAAACAACTGTGTACGGAAGTTGAACAACGTACTCAGGTTCAGCTTCGGGTGCAGCTCATAACCGTACTTCGATAAAAAGTCAAGCCTGTCATCGTTTTTCCTGCTGCCCAAACTGGTGGTGTTTACATAGCCCAGGTTAAAGGCAATGGTATTGTCCCAGCTATGTTTCCCTTTTTTATAGAAGGCATAGCCATTTACTGCCATGTTCAAAGCCAACGAAAAATCGTCGCCACCGGCAGCCCAGTTACTCAATGCTGCCTGCGAAACGTTCAGTCCAAATATGCCCCCTTTCTTCCATGTCTTAGTAGCGGTATCGCTAGCGTCTTTTTGTATGGTCTTGCCCTTTACTTCTGTCTGCAGGCCCTTGGTCTTATTCTCCTGTGCATTGGCCAGCGTGCATGCAAATAAAATAATAACGAGTGCAATTTTTTTCATAAACAAATAAATAGGTGAATAATAATGGGTGCAATATACATTGCATTTTAGTAAGATACTTGGCAGCATGCTTGCTTGTTGTAAACAGGTGGCCCATGCCATGCGTAATTGTGTTACTATTGTTATATGCTGTTAAAAACCAAGGGATACAAAATAGTGAATGACTGGTTGCTGCAGAAAGGGTACAATGCTTTTGCCTTTCAGCAGCAAACATGGCAGCATATTGCACAAGGCAAAAGTGGGTTGGTAAACGCACCTACAGGTTATGGCAAAACCTTTTCGGTGTTTTTGGGAAGCCTGATACAGTTTATAAACGAACATCCCAACAATTACCAGACGGCCAGTAGCAACGGTTTGCAACTATTATGGATAACGCCATTAAGGGCATTGGCAAAAGATATTGGACGTGCCATGGAAGAAGTGGTAGCGGAACTGGGCATGTGCTGGAGGGTGGCCATACGCAATGGCGATACGGATACCAGCGAACGGCAAAGGCAGAAACGCAACATGCCTGAGGTATTGATTATAACACCTGAAAGCCTACACCTGTTACTGGCACAAAAAGACCATGCGGCAATATTCAAAACATTACGCATTGTTGCGGTGGATGAATGGCACGAACTGCTGGGCAGCAAACGTGGCGTACAGGTAGAACTGGCAATAAGCAGGCTGTTAGCAAATTGCAAATTGCAAATTCCAGATGCCACTGATGCATTCATCCATCAACAATCAACAATCCAACATCAACAATTGCTTTCTGTTTGGGGTATATCGGCAACCATTGGCAACCTCGAAGAAGCAAAGCAGGTATTGCTCAGCTCTTTAGGCACGGAAGGCGAAACAGTAAAAGCCAGTCTTGACAAAAAGATTGACGTGGTTTCCATCATTCCGAATGAAATAGAGAACTATCCCTGGGCCGGGCATCTGGGCATCAAACTGGCCAAGGAAATAGTACCGATTATAGAAGCAAGTACCACCACGCTCATCTTCATCAATACAAGAGGTATGAGTGAACGTTGGTACCAGACATTACTGGATGTGGCCCCGCAACTGGCAGGTGCCATAGCATTGCATCATGGAAGCATTGAGCAGGAGCTAAGGCTTTGGGTAGAAGATGCATTGCATACGCAGAAATTGAAAGCAGTAGTATGTACGGCAAGCCTTGACTTGGGGGTTGATTTCCGTCCTGTTGATACGGTGATACAGGTTGGGTCGCCCAAGGGCGTAGCCAGGTTCCTGCAGCGTGCAGGCCGTAGTGGCCACCGCCCGGGTGAAGTGAGCAGGATCTATTTTTTGCCAACACATTCACTGGAACTGCTGGAAGCTGCCGCATTGAAACAGGCCATTCAAGAAGGGGTAATTGAGAGCAAGCCGCCCATGATACTATGCTTTGATGTGCTGATCCAATACCTATGCACATTGGCCGTTGGCGATGGCTTTAAGGCCGATGAGACCTATCAGGAAATCAAAAGCACGTTTTGCTTTGCCGATATAAAAGAAGAAGAATGGCTACAGGCCTTGCAGCACATAACACAGGGTGGTACTGCCTTGCGTGAATACGATGAGTATCGGAAAGTGGAGATTGAAAACGGCATCTATCGGATAAAGAACCGCCGCATAGCCATGCGTCACCGTATGCATATTGGCACCATTGTAAGCGATGCCATGATGAAAGTGAAGTTCTTAAGTGGAGGCTATATCGGTGTGATTGAAGAATGGTTCATCAGCAGGCTGGAGCCTGGCGACGTATTTACATTGGCAGGCAAGAATGTGGAACTGGTAATGGTAAAGGACATGACTGCATTGGTACGCAAGTCGTCTTCCAAAAAAACAATCGTGCCCAGTTGGATGGGCGGACGCATGAGCCTTACTGCCAACCTTGGCCATATACTTAGGCAAACATTCAATAAGGCCCTGCACGATGAAAAAGAAATTGAACTGGCAAGCCTGCACCATTTGTTTGAACTGCAGAAATACCTATCGCATATTCCCCATGACAATGAAGTGCTGATTGAGCAACTGGAAAGCAAGGATGGCTTCCATTTATTGGTGTACCCCTTTGAAGGCAGGCAGGTGCACGAAGCCATGAGTGCAATACTGGCCTACCGTATAGGATTGCTGGTACCCATGACGTTTTCCATTGCCATGAACGATTACGGCTTTGAACTGCTGAGCGATATGCCGATACCTGTGGACGATAGCAATGTGCAGCAACTGTTTGCTTTGGACAACCTGCTGGCCGACATACAAAAAAGTGTGAACAGTACTGAAATGGCCAAACGCAAATTCCGTGATATAGCCGTTATTGGTGGCCTTATATTCCAGGGCAGGCCGGGCGAAAAACAAAAGGCAAGGCACTTGCAATCATCTGCCTCTTTACTGTTCAATGTGTTTGAAGAGTACGACCCCAACAATATGCTGCTAAGGCAGGCCTACCACGAAGTAATGGAACAGCAGATGGAAGAAGCCAGGCTGCGTGCTGCCTTTCAGCGTATGTACACCAGCCGCATCGTACTTACTTTTCCACAGCAACTAACGCCACTTTCCTTTCCGATTATTGTAGACGGATTGAGCCGCAACAACCTTTCTACCGAAAAAATAGAAGACAGGGTAAAACGTATGCAACAGATGTTGGAAAAATGATTTTTGGCCGATATGTCTTTTTCCCGAAATTTAGCCTATGGTTAAAAAATTTTTTTACGGGTTGCTGGTTGTATTTGCATTGATACAATTGTTTCAGCCTGATAGAAATACTTCATCTGAAAATCTGCGGACAGACTTGGGTAACCATTACAAGATTCCCGATACTGTTGAAAGCCTACTGAACACGATTTGTTACGACTGCCATAGCAACAATACGGATTACCCTTGGTTCATTAATGTGCAGCCCGTTGGCTGGTACATGCAAAGCAAGGTAGATCGGGGTAAGAAGCACCTTAACTTCTCCGAATTTGGTAACCTTACCAAAGAAAAAGCCATCAGGAAGCTGAATGAAATTGACGATGTGATGAAGACCAACCGCATGCCGTTGAAAGCCTATAAATGGTACAACCCTAAAGCAGACCTGAGTGAGCAGCAACGCCAGGCCATTTCTAGCTGGGCAATCAACCTTCGTGACATAATACAGAAAGACAGCCTGAATGCGGTAAACCCCGATTCGTTGGGTACAACAGTGCCGCCACCCGTAACATCTACTCCCTGATTATACTTACACTAATGGCTGCTGCAATTATATTTGCCCCATGCAGCAGGTTCCATATTATTTACACAACAATCAGTTTTGGTTAACAACCAATCGCTGCATGTATTGGCAACAGCAGAATGCTATTATTGTATCTGACCTGCATTTTGGTAAAACAGGGCATTTCAGGAAGCATGGTATTGCTGTGCCGCAGGATATTTTCAAGGAAGACATACAGCGGTTGGTAACCATCATCTCGCATTACAAACCGCAGCAGTTGCTGGTAGTGGGCGACCTTTTCCATAGCCATGCCAACAAAGAGATGGAATTGTTCAGCAAGTGGCGGCATGATTTTTCGCAACTGCATTTCCATTTGATAAAAGGCAACCACGATATATTGGAAGATAGCTGGTACCTGCAAAACAAAATAACAGTGCATCATGAATGTTTGATGCTGGATCAATTTTGCTTTGTGCATGACCCGAACGAGGCTGTTGCTACCAATGGCAGGTATGTTTTTTCCGGGCATATACACCCGGGCGTAACGGTAAACGGTGCCGGTAAGCAAAGCCTGCGTTTTCCCTGTTTCTACTTTGGCGAAACCTATGCGGTATTGCCTGCATTTAGCCGCTTTACGGGCATGGTTTCCATGAAGCTGAAAAAAACTGACAAGGTATTTGCAATTGTAAACGAATCCATCATTGAGATATAATGGTCAAGATTGCCCACCATGCCATCTATGCCCACCCTTTGCCCGAAGGCCACCGCTTTCCTATGTTGAAATATGAACTGATTCCCGAACAGTTGCTGTACGAGGGAAGTATTACCGAGGCAAATATTTTTGCACCATCTGTTTGTGATGCAGCCACTGTTTTATGGACACATGATTCGGTGTATTATGATAAGCTGGTGCAGCAAACGCTCTCTGCATCGGAGCAACGAAAGATTGGCTTCCCTCAATCGCCCCAACTTACGCAGCGTGAATTGATGATAGCACAGGGCACCATAGACTGCTGCCATTATGCATTGCAGTATGGGGCTGCGTTGAATGTGGCAGGCGGAACGCATCATGCGTTTGCTGATAGGGGAGAAGGCTTTTGCCTGTTGAACGATATGGCCATTGCTGCCAATTATTTATTGAAGAAAAAAATGGCAACCCGCATATTGATCATTGACCTGGATGTGCACCAGGGCAATGGTACCGCAAAGCTGTTTGAAGATGAGCCCAATGTATTTACCTTCTCCATGCACGGCGAGCACAATTACCCTTTTCATAAAGAGCGGAGCAGTTTGGATATTCCGTTGAAAGATAGTATGGACGACGCTGTTTACCTGGGCATATTACAGGAAACATTGCCTAGGCTTATTGCAACGGTGCAGCCTGATTTTGCTTTCTATTTATCTGGTGTGGACATTTTGGATACTGATAAGTTCGGTAAGCTAAAAGTGTCCATCAATGGTTGCAGACAAAGGGATGAAATGGTATTTATGCAGTTGAAACGGAACAATATTCCTGTTGCAGTGGCAATGGGTGGCGGCTACTCCGCAGATGTAAGGATTATTGTGGATGCCCATTGCAACACATTCAGGGCTGCAATAGATATGTTTGGTTAATGCTTGTAAAGCAATAAAAGAAGTACAGTATTAAAGTACCGCACTTCTTTTAGTGCTGATTATTATTGGCTGTTAGCTTTTCTTATCAAGAAATTCTTCAATCAATTCAATTGCGTTGAATGCCGGCCAGTTACCATTCTCCAACGATTCTATCGTTCCCAGATAAGTGCCATGTCCGCCGGGGAAAATGGCCAGTTCACAATTGGGAATGTTACGGTACATTTCCACTGCATGTTCGGGGGTGCCAACATCTTGCGTGGCACTGATGACCAATGTAGGCACCTGTATGGATCTTACCTGTTCATCGCTCCAGCCTTTAAATGTTTTCATTCTTTGCACATCCCTGTTGAACATGACCTGTAATGCATCGGAATTGTTGTTCACAGCAAGAAAACCATCTTTTAATAGCTGGGGCATGTCGTTTAAAGTAGCATGTTCAAACCCATCCCAAAACTGGGGAAACGTACCGCTACGTTTATAGAATATGGAGCAAAGGATTATTTTATGCACCAATGCCGGATGGCGGAAAACAATTTCCATTGTTGTTTGGCCGCCATTGCTGAAGCCCAATATATCTGCTTGGTGGATGTCAAGGTTATGCAGTAATACAGCAACATCATCTGCATCCTGTTCAAATGATAGTCCGGTTTGCCTGTCATTGGTGCGGCCATGGGCCTGTAGTTCAACAGCAATCACCTGCCTGTTTTTTGCAAGATGCGGAATGATGTTTCCGAATGAAGTCTCAATAGTAGAACCGCCACCATGTATCAGTACAAGCGGTTTGCCTTGCCCGTATATTTCATAATACATGTTTAGGCCGTTTACTTCGGAGTAACCGTTTTTTATATGATTGTTTTGCATATGTCTGTTTGTTGACTGTTCAATATTATTGGGGTTGTTCGCTGCAGTTAAACATCCAGTTGATGCCATACTTATCCGTGCAACTACCAAAGTGGGCAAAGTACGAACCGAGGAACATATCCCGCAGTTCCATGGTTATTTCGCCGCCGGCAGACAATGCATCAAACAGTCTTTTTGTTTCAGCTTTTGAATCAAGGTCAAGGTTGATATGCATGTTGTTGCCTTTGTTCAATTTAAAGCCCATGCTTTCCGGAGCATCTGTTGCCATGATGTAATGTCCGCCTAAAATTTCCAGTTCTGCATGTATGATCAGTTGCTTATCTGCTTCGCTCATGGGTGGCTGGCCTTCTGTTGGTGGCAGGTCGCCAAAACGTTGAAGGCCACCACCGCCAAATTCGCCACCAAATACCGACCTGTAAAAATTGAAGGCTTCCTCGGTATTGCCGGGAAAATTGAGGTATGTGCTTACTCTTGGCATATTGGTTGTTTTTTGTTGTTTGTATAGTTTGATTCTTGTTTGCAGGTAGTGCTGTAGTTTCTCTACATTCTGTTTCAGGCCTTCATCTGCCTTGAATGTTTTCACCACTTGTATAAACTGTTCTTTGGTCTCAAACAGCATATGCCAGTTAAGCAGTGTTTTTTCGCCCTGTGCTTCAAAGTCTATCGTTGCCAGGAACTTTGGTGCAGACACATGTTCGTACACCAGTTTCTTGAATGGTACCACTTCCTTAAAAACGCTTTTGTTCTTATAATCGGTACCATCTGGCCCATGCATGGTCAGGTTCCACTCGCCACCGGGCTGTACATCCATGGTGGCAATGGTATTGGTAAAGCCGTTGGGGCCCCACCAATTCTTGATATGTTCCGGGTCGGTCCATACTTCCCATAGCAATGCTACAGGTGCATCAAACAGCCTGGAAATGCGTATTTCCCTATCGGCTGTGCTATTTTCTTTTTGCATTTTTTCTTTGTTTTTGAAGTTGATGTAAATATGATTCCAATGAATCCAGTTTGTTTTCCCAGAACTGTTTGTATTGTGCTACCCATGCATTCACTTCACTCAACTGCTCCAGTTTTGCCGTGCAGTAACGTTCCCTGCCTTCCTGTTTTATTTCAATAAGGCCGCACTCGGTAAGTACTTTTATATGCTTGGAAATGGCGGGGCGGCTGATGTTGTAGTTTTCTGCAACGGCGTTCAGTGTAAGGCTCTGCAGGGCCAGCAACCCCAGTATGCTTCTCCTCGTAGGGTCGGCTATTGCTTGAAATACGTCTCTTCTCATGTGTGTATGTTAATTAAGTAACCAATCGGTTACAAATATATGTGTAACAATTTGGTTACGCATATATTTTGATATTTTTTTTTGAAATATTTTTTAGATAGGGTTAAGCAATTGGTTGCTACTTGCTGGTGGGCATAAAAAGAGTGGCCAACCGTTTAGGTTGGCCACTCTTTTTATCTACGCTTTTATAAAAGCTTCATTGTATTCTTTGGCTGATGGGTGCGACGCCATGGAAGCTGCAATATGCATTGCTGCCCGTATCATGTGTGCTTTATTTCAAGGCATTGATAATGTCGGTAAATTCATCGGCGTTTAAAGATGCACCGCCTACTAGGCCACCATCCACATCGTTTTGTGAGAACAGCTCAATTGCATTGTTGCCTTTAACGCTGCCACCGTATAGGATGGAAATGGAACTGGCCACGCCATCGCCATATTTTGCTGCGAGTATGCTGCGTATATGTGCATGCATTTCCTGTGCCTGTGCACTGCTGGCAGTTTTGCCGGTGCCTATTGCCCAGATGGGTTCGTAGGCAATCACTGTTTTTTGCAACTGCTCTGCTCTTAAATGAAAAAGGGATTGTTCCAACTGCTTTGCTACAAAATCGTTTTGTGTGTTGGCTTCGCGTATGTCCAATGCTTCTCCGCAACAGAAGATAGGCGTGATGGCATATTCCAAAGCAATGTTTACTTTATCAGCAAGTATGGCATTGGTTTCATTAAAGTATTCGCGGCGTTCGGAGTGCCCGATGAGTACATAAGGAATGCCGATTGACTGCAACATTTCCACACTGGTTTCGCCGGTATAGGCACCACTTTTTTTGGTATAGCAATTTTGTGCGGCCACAAAAAAGTTTGCTTTGTCATTGAGCTTTTGCTTGGCCAGCATAAGGTAGGGGGCAGGCACAGCTATTACGGCTATTTTGTTTTCGGAGACATTTACCTGGGCAGCGGCCAGTTTGTTCAACAGTTCCTCTGCCTGTTGCAGGGTGCAGTTCATTTTCCAGTTTGCGGCAGCAATTTGTGTACGCATGTTTGTGTTGATTGTTTTTTCAAAGATATAGGTCTATTGAATGCAAGTTGCCAGTTTATTGGAACACGGATTTGAAGGATTGGACAGAGTTTATGATAGATGAAGAAAATGGATTTTCTGCTTCGCAGATTTGATGAAGCATAGAAGAAAGTTTTGGTTGGTGTACATTTTTGTTCTTACCCATGCATGCTATTTGTGCTAAATTCCTGTGGAAATAAAGTAGCAGATGGCAATATTGTGAAAGTTATCTTCGCCGCACAATCAAGTACACATGAAAGTTGGAATTTTAGGCGGTGGTCAATTGGGTAGGATGCTGTTACAGCAGGCCGCAAACTATACGGTTGAAACCTATGTGTTGGAAAATGATGAACAGTGTCCTGCTGCACATTTGTGCCATCATTTTGTAAAAGGCGATATAAAGGATTTTGATACGGTGTACAATTTTGGCAAGAACCTGGATGCACTTACCATAGAAATAGAAGCGGTTAATGTAGAAGCCTTGGAAAAACTGGAAAGTGAAGGTGTCCGCATCTATCCCCGGCCATCTGCCATAAAGACCATCAAGAACAAGATATTGCAGAAGCGTTTTTACCAGGAGCATAACATACCTAGTTCTGATTTTAAATTGACTTTTACCAAGGCCGACCTGAAGAACCATATAGATTTTTTGCCTGCTGTACATAAGCTGGGCGAAGGTGGCTATGATGGCAAAGGTGTGCAGGTGCTGAAGCATGAAAATGATTTTGACAAGGCATTTGACCAACCATCCATATTGGAAAAGATGGTCAGGATAAAAAAAGAGATTGCCTTGATTGTGGCCATTGATGATAAAGGCAACACGGCCATTTACCCGCCGGCAGAAATGGTGTTTGATACAGTGCTGAACCTGTTGGACTATCAACTGTCGCCCGCAAAGCTGGATGAAAAAATATTATGGAAAGCGGAAGCCATCGCTATATCGGTAGTGAAACATTTTGATAGCCCTGGCCTGTTTGCTGTGGAGCTGTTTGTTGATTTTAATGACGATGTGCTGGTAAACGAAATTGCACCCCGTGTGCACAATAGCGGGCACCATACCATTGAGGCAAACTACTGTAGCCAGTACGATATGCTTTGGCGTATTATGTTGGGTTATACATTGGGCAATACAGATGCCATACTGCCATCGGCAATTGTGAATATACTGGGAGCCGATGGCTATTCCGGCGAAGCAAAATATGATGGGTTGGATGAAGTACTTGCTATGGACAATGTGTTTGTGCACTTATATGGCAAGTCGCATACAAAACCCGGCAGGAAGATGGGCCATGTAACCATTATACACAAAGACTATCAGGATTTGACGTATAAGGCCAATAAAATAAAGCATACGTTAAAGGTGGTGAGTTGATGGGAAATATCCGAGAATCAAAACCAACAATCTCCGTGTCTTAAATCCGAAATATGCATGGAAACGCTGCTTCCGTTAAGAGAATATTGAATCAAAGAGCCTGTTGCTTTTTCCCTGACTAAATATTGTGTTGTGTTTAGAGGGGCACTCTTTTTTGTATAAGTTAAAAAAAGGGTATCGCTTTTATAGCTTACCGTTCCCGTGTATTGCTTGTCAATAATGTTATTGGAACTGTCTTTGCTGCTTACTATATAAGTAAAATGATTGCTCTGGTCAATCATGAACCAATGTTTCAATAGCGTGTCTTCGTTCCATGCAATCAGGTTGTCGCAATGCTTGCTTTTATTCGATTGGTTCACACTTTTACATGCCCATGCCAAGGAGCTTATTGCCAAGAGTAGTATAATGTTTATGCTATTCACCTACGCCTTTCTCGTACTGAACTGCATCAAAAAGCCAATGCCAATCATGCTTCTCAACTGCAACCTTGCACCGTCTTTATCCGGGCCGAAGATCCGTACATCATCATCATAGATCATATCCAATGCATAAGTGGCAGATAATGTTTTGTTGATCTTGAAAGCAAAGTAATTGGTGAAGTACACATCTATATTGCCCGGTTTGTAACGGTAATTGCTAAACAGGTCCATCTTGCCCTTATACGTTACATTTTTAGCAATATTCGTTCTGTAATTAAGCGATGCAAAAGCACCCAGCTCGTTTGTGGAATGCTTGCCCGCAGGCACACCATACAGCCCCTGTTTAGACAGGTAACTATTGGTAATAATGACCCACCTGGAAGTAAATGGCGAAAGGAACATGGAGAACTTGGGTGTTGGTTTATAGTCCATACCCAACGACAATAAAACATACGCAGGCGATAAAAAAGAAGAAGATAAAGTACGTGTATCACCATTGTAATTATTGCCATCAAAAAACTGGCTGCGGAAGTTGAACAATGCCGACATGTACCATTTGTTCAACGTATCAACCTTATAACCATACTTAGACAGTATATCAATACGGTCATCATTCTTTCTGCCACCGGTACTGGTAGCCTGAATGAAACCAAAATTAAAGTCAAGGCTATTGTCCCAGGTAGAGTGGGCTTCCCGATGCAACAGGTAATAGTTTACATAGGCCCCAATGGCCATGGAAAAATTGTCGCCACCCGCAGCCCAGTTACTCAGCGAGCCCTGGGCAATATTGGCATTTATCAGCCCGCCACGTTTCCACGACCAGCTACTGGTATCGGTTTCTTTTTTTACGTTCCTAAAAATTTCCCCGGGCAATCTTTGTAAAGGGATGGCATCTTGCGAAAAACTGGCACTACAAACAAAGCCAATACAAACAAGCAAGGCGATTCTTTTCATGTGGTTATTAAGGATTTAAACTTATTGCCGCAAAATAACGCACTACTAAAATATAAGGTTGTTAAGATACTGTCAATCTGTCAAGGCAATGTCTTTTTTGTTACTTTTGCCCACTAAATGTGTTTTAATAGATATGCTGGACGTACAGAACAAAGTGCATGACGAAACCAAACAGGGAGAGGTATTTGCCCCTTTTGCTTTGGATACCAACCAATACCATAAAAGGTTCTATATAGAAAGCTATGGCTGTGCCATGAACTTTAGCGACAGCGAAATTGTGGCGTCTATTTTACAGGGCGAAGGTTTTGGTGCAACAAAGAATTTTGAAGAGGCTGACCTTATTTTGATCAATACCTGTTCCATACGCGAAAAGGCCGAACTGACCATACGCAAAAGGTTGACCGAATTCCGTGCAACTAAAAACAAAAACGGCACTTTGATTGGCGTTTTGGGCTGCATGGCAGAACGCTTGAAATCGAAATTGCTGGAAGAAGAAAAATTGGTTGACATGGTCATTGGTCCCGATGCCTACCGAAGCCTTCCGGGTTTGATTGAAGAAGCAGAAACCGGGCAGAAAGCCGTGAATGTTTTATTGAGTCGTGACGAAACCTATGCAGATATTTCGCCAGTACGTTTAGACAGCAATGGTGTATGTGCCTTTGTATCCATTATGCGTGGCTGCAACAATATGTGCAGCTTTTGTGTGGTGCCCTTTACAAGGGGAAGGGAGCGTAGCCGTGATGCCTACTCCATTGTGGCAGAGGCCAAGGACCTTTTTGACAGGGGCTACAGAGAAGTGACGCTGTTGGGGCAAAATGTGGACAGCTATTATTGGATAGACGAGCAAAAAGATGAAACAACCACTTTTGCCAAACTGCTGGAGAAAGTGGCATTGATTTCATCCGACCTCAGGGTCCGCTTCAGCACATCGCATCCCAAAGACATAACAGACGAAGTGCTGTTTACCATGGCCAAATACGAAAACATCTGCAACTATATACACTTACCCGTTCAAAGCGGTAGTACAAGGGTGCTGCAGTTGATGAACAGGACCTACACCAGGGAATGGTATATTGCCAAAGTAAACCGCATTCGCGAAATACTGCCCGATGCAGGCTTAAGTACGGACATTATTACGGGCTTTTGTACCGAAACAGAAGAAGACCACAGGGATACTTATACTTTAATGGAATACTGCAAGTACGATTTGGCTTATATGTATTATTACAGCGAAAGACCAGGTACTTTGGCTGAAAGAAGGTATGAAGATGACGTGCCCGAAGAAGTAAAGAAAAAAAGGTTGCAAGAGATCATTGATTTACACCGCATCCATTCATTAGAAAGCATGCAACGCGATGTAAACAAGACCTTCAAAGTACTGATAGAAGGCAATTCCAAAAAAAGCGATGCACATTGGTTTGGAAGGACGGGTCACAACAAAGTGGTCATCTTTCCCAAAGAAAATTACCCATTGCAAAAAGGCCATTATGTAACGGTGCATGTAAACAGATGCACTGCGGGTACATTGTTTGGCGAAATTGTAAAATAGATTATTATGATAATCGAAATTGAAAATAAACTTGACAAAATCATTTCACTGTGCAAAACAATGCAGGTTAAAAGCCTGTTTGTTTTTGGATCGGCAGCAAGAGGCAAAGATTTTACCCATGATAGTGATATAGATTTTTTGTATAGATATATTAAAGATGAAAAAGGGTTTCCAATAGCTGGATACGATTATTTTGACCTACTTTTTAAGTTGGAAGAAATAACAGGCAGAAAAGTTGATTTGGTAGCAGAAGAAAAAATAAAAAATCAATATTTCATAGAAAGGATTGAACAAGAAAAAATCAAAATCTATGAAGCCTGATGTTGCAAAATATTTAAAAGATATTTTGATTTCTATTGAAGCTATAGAAACGCATATCCGTAATGTGAAGGAACTGGAACAATATCAAGATGATATAACAATAATGGATGCGGTTGAGAGACGGTTGTCAATTATTGGGGAGGCAATGTTCAAGGCAAACAAAGTGGAGCCGTTTCTTGCTGTAACAGAAAAAACAAAGATTATAGCGTTAAGGCATATTCTTGTACACGAGTATGATTTAATTGAAGATTCAACTATATGGAATATTGTTCACAAAAACCTTCCAGTACTTAAGTTGGAAATTCAGCAATTATTAAACATTTTATTATAGTGGATTTACAAAGTATAAAAAATAGGTTTGGCATAATAGGCAACGCACCTGCATTGAACTATGCTCTTGATACGGCCGTGCAGGTGGCCACCACAGATTTAACGGTATTGATTGTTGGCGAAAGTGGGGTAGGTAAGGAAGTGTTCTCGCAAATCATTCATGCATTGTCTGCCAGGAAACACAACCCCTTTATTGCCGTAAACTGTGGTGCCATACCCGAAGGCACCATTGACAGCGAACTGTTCGGTCACGAAAAAGGCTCCTTTACAGGTGCGGTTGACAGCCGCAAGGGCTACTTCGAAACCGTAAACGGCGGTACAATCTTTTTGGATGAAATTGGTGAAATGCCTCTGGGCACACAGGCTCGTTTGCTGCGTGTGCTGGAAACAGGCGAATTCATCCGTGTTGGGTCATCAAAGGTTCAAAAAACCGATGTACGTGTGATTGCTGCAACCAATAGGGAACTGTTGGAATTTGCAGAGAAAGGAAAGTTTCGCCAAGACCTTTATTATCGTTTAAGTACTGTGCCCATAAGGGTGCCATCACTCCGTGATAGGAAAGAAGATATACAACTGCTCTTCAGGAAATTTGTGGTTGACTTTGCGGAGCGTTACAAAACCAATCCGCTTCAACTGGATGAAGAAGCAAGGAACCTGTTAATTAACTATCCTTTTCCTGGAAATGTGCGAGAGTTAAAGAACCTTGCGGAACAGATGTCGGTACTAAGCAAGACACCTGTTCTTACAGCAAATCAATTGCGGGCCTTCTTGCCAGAAAAAGTGGTAAGCCGCCTGCCTGCATTGTCTGGCAGCAGCAACCAGCATCAGGGCGACTTTTCCAATGAGCGTGAAATACTGTACAAGCTTTTCTTCGACATGAAGAAAGACGTAACGGAACTGAAGAAAATGTTCCTGGAAATTTTGCAGAACCCTTCATTGGCAGGTGCGGCAGCAAACTTTACCAAAGAATCCTTGCTGAACGATTTTCCGTTGATGAACGAAAACGAATTGCAGCCCGCAAATGTAAGTGTGCACCAGCCGCAGGCAATACAGCCCACTTTGATGCAGCCTGTAAACATGAACGGCAACAGTCAGCCCGTGTTGTTGAACGAAGACATACACCACCATGAAGAAGTGGAAGAGAGCCTGAACATCATGGATAAAGAAAAGGAACTGATTATTAAGGCACTGAAAAAACATAAAGGCAAACGTAAAGATGCAAGCACAGACCTGGGCATCAGTGAGCGAACATTGTATAGGAAATTAAAGGAATACGATATTGATGATCTTTAAAGGAAATCAAGGAACATGAAATTTGAAATACGCATAAAATATATGGTGCTAATGGCTATCGGCTTATGCCTAACAGCTATCATTCCTTCCTGTAAAATATATTCTTTTAGGGATGTGTCCATTGACTATACCAAGATAAAGACCATCAAGATTGGCTTTATCGAAAACAGGGCAAGAATCGTAAACCCCCAGTTGAGCTCGCAATTAACGGACAAGCTGCAACAGAAGATAGTGAACCAGACAAAGCTTACCCGTACCAATAACGACGATGCACACTACCAGATAACAGGTTACATATCGGATTATTCCATCAGTACCGCAGGTGTAAGTGCCCAGCAGGCGGCAACCAACAGACTAACCGTGGGCGTGCACATAAAATTGAAGAACACAGTAGAGAACAAGGAACAGGAATTTGATATAACCCGCAACTTCGATTTTTCGGCTACCTTATCATTGGACCAGGCACAGGCCCAATTGCAGACCGAAATGCTGCAAGGCCTAACCGATGAAATTTTCAACCGTATCTTCTCTAACTGGTAGCCAAACCATATCTTCACGCTATGAATGCAACACAAGAAAGGGCCTTGTACCAACTTGCTGGAAACAGTTTAGCCAATGTTTCTGCGGCAGACCTGTTCAAGCTAACGAACGAGCATCCCTATTTTTCTGCAGCACAGTTTTTTCTTACTTATAAATTAAAAGAAGAAGGGCATGGCGGATTTTTGCCACAATTACAAAAAACTGCCCTTTACTTCAATAACCCACATTGGCTGCATTACCAGTTACTGCACAAGAATGAGCCTATCAAAATATTGGCGAAAGAATACCAGGAACCGCAGACCATACCATTGCTCAACCGTGTTGTTGAAGAAGAAATAAAGGCTTCCACTACGCAACAGGCAGAAACAGTAACCGATGCGGAAGGGCAGGGCAACAAGAGCAATTACCTTGAAGAAAAGAAAGAATCATTGAAACCTTTTACCTTTCACATACCCACCATGGAAGTAGTAAAAGATACAATGGACAGCATACAGGAACAACCAGTGGATGTGCTGCCAAGGGAAATTGACGTACAGGAAGAAGTGGTTGACAATGCAACGGAAAATTCCATCACATCATTTGCTTTGGAAGCAACGCAAGAATATATGTATGCGGTGCCCAAAGAAGTAAGCAAGATACGGCAGGCAGTAGAGGCAGACGAAGAAATCATGATTGGTGAAACACAAGGGCAGGAAACTGTAAACATTGTTGAGAATGCCCTAGAAGAAAAAGACAATGCCGAAGCAGGAACCTCAAGCGAAGAACAGGAACCAACCGGAGACGATTTGGCCGTAAACGACAAACTTGCAAACTTGCTTAACCAGCAACTGGAAGATTTCAATAAGCCTGTGACCGAAGAAACCGAGCTTCCCATTGAAAATGAACCCTACCACACGGTAGATTATTTTGCATCCCAAGGCATAAGGCCCAATGCCGATCATGGCTCGCAGGATAGGCTCTCCATTCAGCTACGCCGCTTTACCGATTGGCTGAAAGTGATGAAGCATGCAGAAGCCGAACCAAAAGACCTGGGCACGGACCCGGAACTGGAAACAGCCATACAGGGCATAGCCCAAACATCCAACGAAGCAAGGGATGTGGTTACCGAAACCATGGCCGAGGTACTGGAGAAACAGGGCAAGAAAGACAGGGCCATTCAGTTGTATATTAAATTAAGTTTTTTAAATCCTGATAAATCCGCTTATTTTGCGGCGAAAATTCAACAATTAAAAGGAATCTGATTATGGCTATTTTATTTCTCATTTTAGTGGTAATTGCAAGTGTAGCACTTGGCTTTATTGTATTGGTTCAAAATCCAAAAGGTGGCGGACTATCTGGCAACGTGGGTGGTTTAAGCAACCAATTCATGGGTGTAAAGCAAACAACAGATGTACTGGAAAAAGGTACTTGGTTATTTGCGGGCATCATTGCACTATTGGCACTGTTCTCAACTTTGTTCTTCAAAGGCATCTCCAACGGTGGCGTTGATACAAATAAAATCAAGGACATTCCTACCAATACTTCTACTCCGGCTAAAAAATAATTTTAGCTCATAAAATATACCGAAGCCTGTTTAGCAGCAATTGTTAAACAGGCTTTTTATGTTGCATAGATGGTTCATAGTAAATAGGTCATCGTTGATGGGGGCTATCAACTATGACCTATCAACTATCCACAGTCAATCGCCCACCATCTACAGTCTTTCCTCAAACTGCTTCCTATACTGCGTTGGCGTAAGCTGTTTTACATGCTTGAACTGCTTGCTGAAATGTGCCCAGCTATTGTAACCACTTTCGTAGCAAACTTCCATTACGGGCTTATTGGTATTGGTTAATAATTTACAGGCATGGCTGATACGCAATTCCTGCAAAAAATCGAAATAGGTTTTCTTGATGTTCTTTTTAAAAAAACGGCAAAACGTAGGGATGCTCATGGCCGCCACATCTGCTATCTGCTGCAGTGTAATAGGCTCCAGGTAATGGTTAAAGGAATAATCAATAATCTTTTCAATGGCCGGGTTTATATTGCTGTTGCTGGAGCTGAAGTTCTGCGTAAGGCTTGTATAGCTGGATGATGCAGCCATTTTTTGCAATGCCTGCAAAAGAAGAAATATCCGTTGATGGCCCTTGGACGGCTCCACTGCCGTAACAATTGATGCAACTTCCTTTTTCAGTTTCTTTTGCAACTGTATGCCATCGTTCTTCTTCAGGAACTGATGGATACTTTTCATTTCGGGCATCTGCAAAAACGTTTCCCCTAAAAAATCCTCTTTAAAATGTATAACGATGGCACTGCCAATCATTTTGGGCTGGTGCTTCCTGAACCAATGCGGCAGGTTGCCCGCCAAAAAATAAACATCACCTGCTTTGTACTCGCCCACATAATCGCCAATCATGGCCGTACCATGCCCCTGCGTAATCAATATCAGTTCGCACTCCTCATGCTTATGCCAGTTTGTTTCAAACCGGGGCGTTTTATAGATATTGCAGGCAAACGAATGTTGCTCCTCAAGATGTATCTTTTGTATCAGGGTTTTCATTGCCGTTAGCCAATAGCCGTTATATTATCAGTAATTGAAGATGAAAATAGAATTAATTGATAAGATAGCATATTTTATTTTGAACATAGCAGTTGCAGCATGATGGATAATATGGAACTTTTGACATAGGAAAGCGATTGTAAACTACAGATTTCAACTTGCTATATGCTACTGCTAGGAATTGATATTGGTACCTCATCCATCAAGATTGCCGTGGTGGATGCATACACACAGGCATGTATTGCCGCTGTGCAATACCCCGAAACGGAAACGCCCATTACATCGCTACAGCCTGGCTGGGCCGAACAGGACCCCGAAATGTGGTGGAACCATGTACAGTTGGCCATACTAAAAGCCAATGCCACACAGAAATACAACCCCGCAAATATTGCTGCCATTGGTATTGCCTACCAAATGCATGGGCTGGTTTGTGTGGATAAGGAACAAAGGGTATTGCGGGACAGCATCATCTGGTGCGATAGCCGTGCCGTAACCATTGGTAACAAAGCTTTTGAAGCCATTGGTCACGAAAAATGCCTGTCGCATTTATTGAACTCGCCCGGCAATTTTACTGCAAGCAAGCTGGCTTGGGTAAAGGAACACGAACCACATATTTATGAACAGATAGATAAAGTAATGCTGCCTGGCGATTATATAGCCATGAAGTTGACTGGGGCTGTTACCACATCTGCATCCGCACTTTCCGAAGGTGTGTTCTGGGATTTCAAGAACAACGGACTTTCCAAAGATGTGATGGACCATTTCGGTTTCCATACATCCATCATTCCTACTATTAAAAATGTATTCAGTGATCATGGTTTGTTAACCGAAGCCGTAGCAAAATACTTATCCTTACCGTTAAATATTCCCGTAACCTATAAAGCAGGCGACCAGCCCAACAATGCCTTATCATTAAACGTACTGCAACCTGGCGAAGTAGCAGCAACAGCAGGTACAAGTGGTGTTATATATGGTGTTGGCAATACATTAAGTTACGATAAGCAATCGAGGATAAATGGCTTTGCCCATGTAAACCATACTTCATCACAAATAAGGATCGGCACACTGCTCTGCATCAATGGCACTGGTATAGCCAACAGCTTCTCCAAAAAATTACTGGCGGCAGATAAAAGCTATCCGGTTGTTAATGAAGCTGCCAAGCAAGTGCCTATTGGCAGCGAAGGCCTGTGCGTACTGCCTTTTGGCAATGGGGCCGAAAGGATTTTCAACAACCGTACTGTTGGTGCACACTACAGCAATATAGATTTCAATACGCATACACAGGCCCATATTTTCAGGGCGGTACAGGAAGGCATTGCTTTTTCGTTCAGGTACGGGCTGGACATCATGAAAGAGAACGGCATCAACCCCACAGTGATACGTGCAGGCAAGGCCAACCTCTTTCTGAGTGATGTATTTGTAAATGCCTTTGTAAACGCAACCAACGTACCTGTTGAACTGCATGAAACAGATGGTGCCATTGGTGCCGCAAAAGGTGCAGGCATTGGTGCAGGTATTTTTGCATCCGAGAAAGAAGCGTTTCAGCACATGAAGCCATTAGACCTGATAGAACCTACGGTGCATGAGGCTTACGATGAAGTGTACAAAACTTGGAAGGATTTGTTATTGAAGTTTATTTGAAAAGAAAAGTTGGAGGTTTAAGTGTTTAAAGTTTTTAACGTGAAGGACGTCCATCCCCCGCTTGATCAACAAACGGGGTGGGTAAATACGCTACAATAAAAGCTGAATGCTGTACCGAACCATGATGGGTGCGACGCCAGTAAAGCCGAATAGCGATACAGCAGCTAACAACATATATACATAACATAAATTTTATACCATGAGTGTTTTATTAGGTGACAAGGAATTTTTTAAAGGTATTCCCCAGATAAAATTTGAAGGGGTGGAAAGTGACAACCCGCTGGCTTTCCGCTGGTACGATGCAGACCGTGTTGTGGCTGGCAAAACCATGCGTGAATGGTTCAGGTTTGCAGGTGCCTACTGGCATAGCTTCTGCGGTAGCGGTGCCGATCCCTTTGGTGAACCTACACATATCTTTCCCTGGAACGAGAAAGCTGATGCAGTGGAACGTGCCAAAGACAAAGCCGATGCAGCATTTGAGTTTTTGACCAAACTCAATTTGCCTTTCTATTGTTTTCATGATGTGGATGTGGTGGATTACGGCAACGACATCAACGAAAACGACAGGCGTTTGAAAACATTGACCGCTTACCTTAAAGAGAAACAGCAGGCAAGTGGTGTGCAACTGTTATGGGGCACGGCCAACCTGTTCAGCCACAAAAGATACATGAACGGTGCAAGCACCAACCCTGACTTTCATGTGCTGGCACATGGTGCTGCACAGGTAAAAGCAGCCATTGATGCAACGATTGATTTGGGTGGTGCAGGCTATGTGTTCTGGGGCGGACGTGAAGGTTACATGAGCCTGCTCAATACCAATATGAAACGTGAAAAAGAACACTTCGCAAAGTTCCTCCATGCATCTAGGGACTATGCAAGGGCCAATGGTTTCAAAGGCACTTTCTTTATAGAACCCAAACCATGCGAACCCAGCAAGCACCAATACGATTACGATGCAGAAACCGTTATCGGCTTTTTACGCCAGTACGATTTGCTCAATGATTTTAAGATAAATCTTGAAGTGAACCATGCAACACTTGCAGGCCATACCATGCAACACGAAATGCAGGTGGCAGCAGATGCCGGTATGCTGGGCAGCCTGGATGCCAACCGTGGCGACCAACAGAATGGCTGGGACACAGACCAGTTTCCCAACAACATCAATGAACTGGCCGAGTGTATGCTGGTATTCATTGAAGCCGGTGGACTGCAAGGCGGCGGTGTGAACTTCGATGCAAAGATCAGGCGTAACAGTACCGACCCTGCCGACCTGTTCTATGCACATATTGGCGGCATGGACACGTTTGCAAGGGCATTGGTGGTTGCAGACAACATACTGCAGAAATCCGATTATAAAAAGATACGTGCAGAGCGTTATGCAAGCTTCGACAATGACAAAGGGCAGGCCTTTGAACAAGGCAAGCTGGGCCTGGAAGAGCTAAGGGCCTTTGCCATAGAGCAAGGTGAGCCAGCTACTGTTAGCGGCAAACAAGAATATTTGGAAAATATCATCAACCGTTTTATTTAATGTTTATTATTGCTTATCCTAAACCTGTTATGCCTGGCCGCTAACCTGCCTTGTATAACAGGCTTGCGATGAGCAATGCTGAGCAATTTATAACCAACAACCTATCTGCCATTATGAACAGCTTAAACCCAAAGGATTATATTGTATTTATCCTTTACTTCATTGTGATTGTTTCTTACGGCCTCTACATCTACTACAGGAAAAAACAGGTAACCGCTTCCGCATCGCACGACTATTTTCTGGCGGAAGGCTCATTGACCTGGTGGGCAATCGGTGCCTCACTCATCGCTTCCAATATATCTGCCGAACAGTTTATCGGTATGAGTGGCGAAGGATTTTTTGTAGGTGTTGCTGTGGCAGCCTACGAATGGATTGCCGCAATTGCATTGATCATTATAGCGGTATGGTTCATTCCCATTTACCTCAAGAACAAGATCTATACGATGCCGCAGTTCCTCAAAGTGCGGTACAATGAATCGGTGGCACTCATTATGGCCGTGTTTTGGTTGTTCCTCTACATTTTCGTCAACTTTACTTCTATACTGTATCTGGGTGCAGTTGCCATCAATGGGTTATTGGGTGGCAACTACCTGCACGAAATCATGATTGTACTGATGCTGATGGCCCTGCTCATAACATTGGGCGGTATGAAGGTAATTGGCTACACCGATGTGATACAGGTGGCTGTGCTGATTATTGGCGGCCTTGCAACCATTTACATGGCATTGATTATTGTTGATGAAAGGGTAAACGGTGTACTCAACGGAAGTGCGGTTGCGGGTTTTAAAACATTGATGGGACAGGCACCGGAACACTTTCACATGATACTGCCCAAACCTGCATCAACGCCAACAGTCATCAACACACCAGAAAACCTGAGCGTGCAGAAATATGTAGTACTGCCAGGCATCGCCATGTATTTTGCAGGCCAATGGATCGTGAACCTTAACTACTGGGGATGCAACCAATACATTACGCAACGTGCATTGGGTGCTGACTTGCAGACTGCCAGGAAAGGGATCCTTTTTGCAGGCTTCCTGAAACTGTTGATGCCAATTATCGTAATGCTTCCCGGTATTGCCGCATTTGTTTTGTACAAACATGGTCAATTGCCCGGCTTCCAGGGTGGTAAAGACGGTGCCTATTCTGCCATACTTGGTTTTCTTCCTTCTGGGTTAAAAGGATTGGCCATTGCGGCTTTAACGGCTGCCATTGTTGCCTCGTTGGCTGGCAAGGCAAACAGTATCTCCACCATTTTTACATTGGATATTTACAAGAAGTACATCAACAAAGAAGCCGATGAAAAAAAGCTGGTTTGGACTGGACGGGCTACGGTAATCGTAGCAATGATTATTGCCATTGTATTTACTTGGAAAGACCTTTTGGGTATCGGTGGCGAAGGCGGATTTACCTTCATCCAAAAATATACGGGCTTTATCAGCCCCGGTGTGTTTGCCATGTTCATTCTGGGTTTCTTCTGGAAGCGTACAACGGGTTCAGCGGCACTGGTAGGAATGATTCTTGGCTTTTTACTTGCCATCTTCTTTAACAATTATGCCGTATCGATTTTTGGTAAGGAAACATGGTTATATACTGCGTACGAATACCAAAAAATGGAAGGTGGCGTAGTGAAAACCGTGATAGAGATTCCTTTCTTGATAAACATGGGCTGGTCCTTTTTCTTTACAGTATTAACAATGATAGGTATCAGCTTGGCTGGTCCGAAAGTGAATCCTAAAGCATTTGAAATAGATAGTAGCATGTTCAAGGTAAAACCTTCTATCATGGTATTGATCGTAATCACGCTAATACTGCTTTCCGCACTGTACATCAAGTTCTGGTAACAATACCATCATCATTATACATAAAAGCCCCGAAGCAAATGCTCTGGGGCTTTCTTTTAATGACCAATTGATACAACAATCCTATTACGATCAACGATTGTAGAAATAGTTATTGCAAATAACAGAAGGGCATATCCGAAAAGTTGATGCAATAAAAAATGCCTTGCTTATACAAGGCATTTTTTATGATAGTTGATTGTATTATGCTTTTGTTTCAAACAGGTTGTCAATAAACTGCTGGTTATACTGTTCAACCGGGTCGCCCGTAATATTGTGGTACACACTGCTTACAAATATGGTTTGTGCAGCACCTACAATGGTCTGTAATAACAATATACCCAATATGGCAACTGCTATACCTACAAACGGATGCACTGCTATTGCCAGTCCGTAACCTACAATGCCTACTGCCATAAAACCTATCAACTGTATCAATCCAAAGCTGAAACCAGCACCCAGACTCTCGCCCCATTTCTCTTTCATCAATTGGGATGATCTTTTAAAGGCATCAATGGGTCCCATATTTTCATAAGCTATTACAGGTACTACAAAAAATGTGGCCACACTCCATACCGCACCAACAAGTCCTGTTATAATCTTGCCCAACGTACCAACGTTCTCCTGTATAATCTTAAGTATGGTACCAACTGAAGCTGCAAGCACTGCCCAGGCAAATATGCTACCTATCTTGCTCATGCTAAAATTGATACCATCTCTAACAGTGGGTTTCTGGCCTTTAAAGTAAAGTGATGTGCAATGGATCAATGCCATATTGAAAAACACTACCACAAAATAATTGATGATATAGTACCCAAACAGTAACAGGTAACTGCCAATGGTGCTCGACGTGTCAATATTGTCCACATCCCAGCCCGACAGGCCCATAACTACCGTTACAAACGAAGCCATGATCAGTATAAGTGAAATGCCCGAAAGTATCGGGAAGATGATCAACTGGCGGTTTTCTTTCAATACGCTGAAACTGTTCATGGCTATTTTCCAGCCATTGGATAAACGTGTGATGAAGCCCATAGTAGTTTGGTTTAAGTGTTAAAAACTAAATGTACATTTTTTCAGCTTACAAAATAATGGGCAATGGGTGAGTGGCCCACATTTAAAGCAACGCTTCCTTTGTGTCTTTCCTGTGTTCGTGGTCAACCGCTGTATTTAATGCGTTTCACTTTAACCTTAACCACCCAAACCTTACCTTTGCCGCCATTTAGCACATAGGGTATCGTGTACAATGGTTACGCACAACCATGAGCCACACCCTATGACCCATCAACTATACCATGAAATACGAAAAAGAAATAAACCGCCGCAGGACTTTTGCCATCATTTCGCACCCCGATGCCGGTAAAACCACGTTGACAGAAAAGCTGTTGCTTTTTGGTGGTGCCATCCAAACGGCTGGAGCGGTAAAAAGCAACAAGATCAAGAAACACGCTACGAGCGATTTCATGGAAATTGAACGCCAGCGTGGAATTTCGGTGGCCACTTCGGTAATGACGTTTGAATATAACAATAACCTCATCAACCTGCTGGATACACCCGGGCACAAAGACTTTGCAGAAGATACCTATCGTACACTCACCGCTGTTGACAGCGTGATATTGGTAATTGACAGCGTAAATGGTGTGGAAGACCAGACCCGCCGCCTGGTAGAAGTATGCCGCATGCGTGATACGCCCATTATTGTTTTTGTAAACAAAATGGACCGTGACGGAAAGAACCGTTTTGACCTGATGGAAGAAGTGGAAAGCGAACTCAAACTGTCGCTGCACCCCATGACCTTTCCCATTAACAGTGGTAAGGAATTTAAAGGGGTATATAACCTGTTTGATAAAACGCTTTCGCTTTTTACCGCAAGTACCAAAGGCGATGATGAAGACACGATTGCAATTGATGACCTGAACGATAAGTTACTCGATGAAAAAGTAGGCGAACGCGATGCCAGTACCTTACGGGAAGATGTGGAACTGATTGATGGCGTATATGGTGCCTTAAATAATGCCGATTACCTGGCAGGCAAAATCTGTCCCGTATTTTTTGGCAGTGCCGTAAACAATTTTGGTGTAAAGGAAATGCTGGACACATTTATACAAGTGGCACCAAAACCTTTGTGCAGGCAAACCAGTGCAAGGGAAGTTTGCCCCGAAGAAGATAAATTCAGCGGTTTTGTTTTTAAGATACATGCCAACCTCGACCCCAAACATAGGGACCGTATTGCCTTTATGCGTGTATGCAGCGGCAGGTTTGAACGCAACAAATATTACCACCACGTACGTATGGACAAGGATGTGCGTTTCAGCAATCCCTATTCTTTTTTGGCAAGAAGCAAAGATGTGATTGAAGATGCTTACCCGGGCGATGTAATCGGTTTGTTCGATACGGGCAATTTTAAAATAGGCGATACATTGACCGAAGGAGAAGACTTTTTCTATACAGGCATCCCTACTTTTTCACCAGAGATATTCAAGGAACTGGTGAACAAAGACCCCATGAAAACAAAGCAGTTGGAAAAAGGCGTACAGCAGTTAACCGATGAAGGCGTGGCACAGTTGTTCACCCAATTTGGCGGCAACCGTAAAATTATCGGTTGCGTGGGCGACCTCCAGTTCGAAGTGATACAATACCGCTTGCTGCACGAATATGGTGCCGCTTGCGAGTTCCGCACACTGCCTTTCTATAAAGCCTGTTGGTTAACAAGTAAAGACGAAAAAAAGCTGGGCGAGTTCCTGCGTTTCAAGCAACAGAACAGCGGCGAAGACAAAGATGGCAACCCCATTTACTTGGCCCAGAGCGAATGGTTCCTCAATACCGAGATGAACAACAACCCCGATATAGAATTCCATTTTACCAACGAAGTGAACAAATAATACTTGAGCCAAACAGTTTACCATACCATCATTATCGGTGCAGGCCCTATAGGGCTTGCCTGTGGTTTGGAAGCTAAGGCCAAAGGGTTGGATTACCTGATCATAGAAAAAGGGAGCCTCGTAAATTCTTTGTACAACTACCCGGTAAACATGACCTTCTTTTCCACTTCCGAACGGTTGGAAATAGGGGCCATCCCATTTGTAAGCAACAATGCCAAGCCTACACGCAACGAGGCATTGGAATACTACAGAAGGGTAGCGGTTTCGGGTGCGTTGAACATACATTTGTTTGAAGAAGTGCTACAGGTAAATAAAGAAGGCGACCTGTTTGCAGTTATAAGTACCAAACAAAACTACCAGGCTCGCAACATAATTATAGCAACCGGTTTTTATGGCATACCTTATTTGTTGAATGTGCTGGGCGAGCATTTGCCCAAAGTAACGCACTATTACAAAGACCCGCATTTCTATGCCTTTCAAAAAGTACTGGTAGTAGGTGCCAACAACTCGGCTGTTGATGCGGCTCTGGAAACATGGCGTAAAGGTGCAGATGTAACGATGGTTGTGCGGGGTGAAACCATTGGCAGGCGGGTGAAATATTGGGTAAAACCCGATGTGGAAAACCGCATCAAAGAAGGTTCCATCAAAGCATACTTCAATTCAACCATTGTTGAAATAAAAGACAAGGAAGTAATGATACAGACACCCGATGGCGTAGTGAGTATTGCCAACGATTGGGTAATTGCAGCAACAGGCTACCAACCAGATCTTTCTTTTCTTCACAAAATCGGTATCCAACTATCTGCCGACGATATAAAGAAACCTGTTTATAATCCCGATACACACCAAACAAATATCTTGGGCATATACCTGGCCGGCGTTATCTGTGGCGGTATGGATACGCATAGCTTGTTTATTGAAAACTCAAGGGAACATGCTGTAAAAATTATTTCGGGTATCCTAAAAAGTAGTCACTTCTAATACTTCTCTCAAATAATAAACCCACGCAAGCGGTTTGTGCTTTGTTTTATTGTAATATTAAGTTTCAATATAATTTTTATGAAGCATCGCTTATTAAAAGTATTGTCACTAATTGTTTGCATGTTCCTTTTTGCCAATGCAAAATCTCAGTTCAAATTAACAGATGAAACAGTTGTAAAGGATTCTTCGGGAATGGTTTACCCACCAGTAGTTTGGAAAAAAATGATGCAGTCTGGCGAGTACATCCTTAAATCCAATAAAGCAGTTACCAACAGTAATGAAATGATATTGGTAAAGCTTACACAAGCCGAAATAGACAAACGTGCCGAACAATCACCCAAACCAAAAGAAAGCGAGGCCTTTACAACCGGCAAAACCATTGCATCGTTTAAAACACGGGACATAGACGGTAACAAGGTAAACCTGAAACAGCTAAACGCGAAAATAGTGGTACTTAATTTCTGGTTTGTTGCATGCATGCCATGCAGAATGGAAATGCCCGAACTGAATAAATTAGTAGAAGAGTATAAAAAAGACAGTGTTGTTTTTATAGCCATCTGTTTAGATCGGGAAGATGAAATAAAAGATCTGCTAAAGACCAATCCATTCAACTACCAAATAATTGATAATGCACGTTCAATTGCAACACAGTACGGAATTACGAGCTACCCAACCAATGTAATTCTTGACAAAGAAGGCAAAGTGCAATTCCATTCATCTGGTTACGGCAGGCCGGGTGCCATACGCTTTTGGATGAAAAAAACAATTGATGCCATTAAGGCTCAAACCGATACGGCCAATAATTAGCTGTTCAACAAATATGGCTTAATCCAAATGCTGCAAAGCAGCATAAAATCAGTAATCATCCGTTCAACCTGTGCCATCCGTGTGCCATAAAACATCATGGTCTTTTGCTCTCACCCATAATGTACATTTCAACCAATATTGGCAAATCCCCTTCTACAAAGCAGAAAAATCAGCAATCATCCATTCAACCCGTGCCATCCGTGTGCCATAAAACATCCTGGTCTTTTGCTCTCACCCATAATGTACATTTCAACCAATATTGGTAAATCCCCTTCTGCAAAGCAGAAAAATCAGCAATCATCCATTCAACCCGTACCATCCGTGTGCCATAAGAATAGTTTACAAATGCCTGAAATGCCAAGGTTTTCTCCTCTCGCTGCCATAACGTACATTTGCACTCTTTATGAAAGCAAAGACATTAAAGCAGGACAAAGTAAACATCATCACCCTCGGTTGCAGCAAGAACCTGGTAGACAGTGAAGTATTGAGCGGGCAGCTACAGGCCAACGATTTCAACGTGGTGCACGAGAACAAGAAACTCGACCACAATATCGTAGTGGTAAACACCTGCGGTTTCATAGACAAAGCCAAAGAAGAAAGCATCAACACCATTTTGGACCAACTTGAACTGAAACGCAGGGGCAGGCTCGATAAAGTATATGTTACCGGCTGTTTAAGTGAGCGTTACAGGAGCGACCTGGAAACGGAAATGCCCGAGGTGGATGCCTGGTTCGGCACACTGGAACTGCCTTTGATACTGAAACAATTCAACGCCGATTACAAAAGTGAACTGGTGGGCGAAAGGTTATTGAGCACGCCCAAGCATTATGCGTACATGAAAATAAGCGAGGGCTGCAACCGTACCTGTTCCTTCTGTGCCATCCCTTTAATGCGTGGCCAGCACGTAAGTAAACCAATTGAAGAACTGGTAAAAGAAGCAGAAGGCTTGGTACAGAAAGGGGTTAAGGAAGTGATGCTGATTGCCCAGGAACTGACCTATTACGGATTGGACATTTACAAGAAACGTGAACTGCCGAAATTGCTCGATGCATTAGCAGCAGTAAAAGGGCTTGAATGGATCCGTTTGCACTATGCCTATCCTTCAAAATTCCCGATGGAGATACTGGATGCCATGAACCGCCACGATAATATCTGCAAATACCTCGACATGCCCCTGCAACATGCGGCCAACAACATGCTCAAGGCCATGAAACGCAATATTACCCGCGAAGAAATGAGCGACCTGATACATGCCATCCGTGAAAAAGTACCTGGCATTTGCCTGCGTACCACATTGATCGCAGGCTTCCCCGGCGAAACCGAAGACGATGTGGAAGAACTGAAGGGCTTTTTACAGGAGCACCGTTTTGACCGTGTAGGTATCTTTAGTTACAGCCATGAAGAAAACACTTCCGCACACCAGTTGGTAGATGATATACCAGCAGAAGAAAAGGAACGACGTGCCCAAGAAATTATGGAAGTGCAGCAAGAAATAAGCCTTGAAAAGAACCAGGAAAAAGTGGGCAAGACCTTCAAGGTCATCATCGACAAAAAAGAAGCAGGCCGTTACCTGGGCCGTACCGAATTTGACAGTGTAGAAGTGGACAATGAAGTAATCATTCATTCAAAAAAGAAACTAACCATTGGCGATTTTGTGAACGTAAAAATTACCAAGGCATTCGATTACGATATAGAAGGCGAAGTGGTATAGGGGGTAAATTCCAAGAAAGAAATTCCAAATAACAAAATTCCAAGAGAGAAATCCCAAATTCCGTATTAATGGTAATCGGTGTGCTGCGTAGCAGCACAAATCAGTGAGCACCCGTTACACCCGTACCATCCGTGTGCAAAAACGCTATCATCAGTAATTCGTTGAAAGCATTTAGTTAAGTGTGGTACTTATTATTGTTATTTGTGTTCCCACCAACTGGCATCGTTCCCACAAAAATCGCTTTTCAAAACAACTCTCTTTTTTCCATATCAGCTTTAGCAAGTATTTTCGCATCCACAATTTAAAAAATCAAATTATCATGGCATACGATTTAGTTGTAATTGGAAGTGGCCCGGGTGGTTACCCTGCTGCAATCCGTGCTTCACAGTTGGGTTTTAAAGTAGCAATTGTTGAAAAGGAACTTTTGGGTGGCATCTGCCTTAACTGGGGCTGTATACCTACAAAGGCCTTGTTGAAAAGTGCCCAAGTAAATGAGTATTTGAAACACAGTGCAGACTATGGTATCAACTCCACTGGATCCGCAGATTTTGGTGCCGTTATCAGCCGTAGCCGTGGTGTAGCCGATAAAATGAGCAAAGGCGTAACCTTTTTGATGAAGAAGAACAAGATTGATGTGATCATGGGTTATGGTAAAGTAAAAGCCAAGGGACAAACTGAAGTAACTGCTGCCGATGGTAGCAAACAAATTATAGAAAGCAAATTCATTGTTATAGCAACAGGTGGCCGTAGCCGCGAATTGCCTAACCTTAAACAAGACGGGCAAAAAGTAATCGGTTACCGTGAAGCAATGTCGTTAAAAACACAACCTAAAAGCATCATCATTGTAGGTAGCGGTGCAATAGGTGTGGAGTTTGCCTATGTGTACAACAGCATGGGAACAAAAGTGACCATTGTTGAATTTTTGCCAAACATAGTTCCTGTTGAAGACATAGATATTTCTAAGGAACTGGAAAAGCAATACAAGAAACAAGGCATTGAAATAATGACCAACTCATCTGTTGAAAGCCTTGATACAACTGGTGTTGGTGTAAAAGCACTGGTGAAGAAACAAGACGGCACCACCGTTACTTTAGAAGCCGATATTGTACTGAGTGCAGTAGGTGTAGTGGCCAATATCGAAAACATTGGTCTGGAAGAAAACGGCATCAAAACAGAAAAAGGAAAGATCATTGTTGATAAATACCAGCAAACTTCTTTGCAGGGCGTATATGCTATCGGTGACTGTTCACCTGGTCAAGCTTTGGCACACGTAGCCAGCAAAGAAGGCATCAATGCTGCAGAGCATATGGCTTATATGGAAAAGAAACATCACCACTTGCCAGAAGCCATCGATTACAACAACGTTCCGGGTTGTACTTATTGTACACCTGAAATAAGCAGCGTTGGTTATACAGAGAAGGCAGCCAAAGAAGCTGGCTATGAAATCAAAGTGGGTAAGTTTCCATTCATTGCAAGTGGTAAAGCCGTTGCAGCCGGTGCCACAGAAGGTTTTGTAAAAGTGATCTTTGATGCAAAATATGGTGAGTTCCTAGGCTGCCACATGATCGGTAACAATGTAACCGACCTGATTGCTGAAGCTGTTGTGGCCCGTAAACTAGAAACCACGGCACACGAAATACTCAACGCCATCCATCCGCACCCAACCATGAGCGAAGGTTTGAAAGAAGCCGTTGCAGCAGCTTATGGCGAAGCAATCGATATTTAATTCCTATTTTTTGAGTGAATAAAAAGGAAAAGGATTATAAGGTAACTTGTAATCCTTTTTTAATGAAGCATACCAGAAACAACAGTATATGAAAACAAGTACGCTTGTAGCGGCAGCAATGCTTTTTGTAAATGCGTCTTTTGCCCAAACATCTTACACGGACTCAATCAAAGCCCATCAAAAAAAGTATGTGCAAGACCTGTACCCCATCATAAAAAGCGATACCGCATTCATACGCTTTTACCGCATACAGGAAACATACAGGGTAAAAGCAAAAGTGCAAATGCTGGCCAACCAGAAAACCTTTAAGATGGTTACCTCCTCGGGCATCAGCAAAGATGCGGAAAGGCTTGCCCTGGTTACGTTTACGCTAAACGGCAAACAACAAAAACTGTATGCTTACCAGTTGCTGTCGCTAAAGAACAATGCCCAAACGGCCAACCTGTTTTTTATTCCCTTTATAGACGCAACATCCAACAACGACAGCTATGCTGGCGGTCGTTACCTTGACTTTGAATTAAAGGATATTGTAAACAATGAACTGGTGATAGATTTCAATAAGGCGTACAATCCTTATTGTGCTTTTGCAAGCGGCTACAACTGTCCCATACCACCCAGGGAAAACACATTGACCGAAGAGATAAAAGCAGGTGAGCGTTACTGGAAAGAAAAATTTCACCACTAATAACAGCAACAACCCACAAATACAAACATCTTTTATTGCATGGTACAGTTTGGTGTTGACATTCTCATTAACCAGGACCCATCCTGGAAAAAGCAACCCATTGCGTTGGTTACCAACCATGCGGCCACCACCCATCAGCTACAGCCATCAAGACAGGTACTGTTGCAAAACGGTTTCAATATTGTAAAGCTGTTTTCCCCCGAACATGGGTTGGATGTAAAGGGTGTTGACGGTGCAACCATGAGCGATGGTTTCGATGAATTGACCAACCTGCCTATTACCAGTTTATACAACAACAAACTTGAACCATCGGCTGCAGATTTGGATGGTATAGACATTGTACTGTTTGATATTCCGGATGTGGGTTGCCGTTATTACACCTATTTATGGACGATGACGCATGTGTTGCAGGCATGTGCCAAACATGGCAAGCAGTTGATTGTGCTGGACAGGCCCAACCCCATATCGGGCATACTTTCACAGGCAGAAGGCCCCATGCTGGATGAAACCAACTGTGCTTCCTTTATTGGCAGGTGGAACATTCCATTAAGGCATAGCTGCACATTTTGCGAACTGGCTTTGTATTTTAACGAGGTAAAAAACATATATGCCAACGTGCAGGTAATTAAATGCAGCAATTGGGACAGGGAGTTTTTTCAACAGGATTGGGGAGTTGATTTTGTACCCACATCACCCGCCATCAACCATGCATCGGCGGCACTATTGTATCCCGGCCTCGGTTTGTTGGAAGCAACCAATATCAGCGAGGGTAGGGGAACAGACCTGTCCTTTCAAATTGCAGGTGCACCCTGGATGGATGGTAACCGTATTGCATCCACATTCAACCATTTTGCTTTGGGCAATGTGCAGCTAAGCCCTATCTGTTTTACACCAACGGACAGCAAATACAAAAACCAGCCATGCCATGGCGTACAATTGCAGGTAACACATCCACAAAGCTACCTGCCTGTATTTACGGGCCTGTTGCTCATTAAACTGATAAAAGACCTGTATCCGCAACAGTTTCAATGGAAGCCGTACCCCACCCAGGTAAACCCAACGGGCAATAACCACCTGGATAAACTATTGGGCATATACCATAGCGAAAAAATATTCGATTTGCCAATGCTACGCTTTCTGCAGCAACTGGAAACCCTTACCAATGCTACTAGCTGGCAGCAATCCATTGCCCAATTTCTATTGTATTAATAAGTACAGCCAATAAATTGGTCCGGTTTTCGTTTTAAAGCCAGTCGGCCCATCAACACAAAAAATAATAATGGGTTACCTTAACGATACCAAACACCAAAATATCCTTCTATGAAGCGTTCAATCTGCTTACTTGTATTGCTGGCCTGCATTGTGGCAAATATCCAGGCACAAAAAGGCACGGGTGTATTCATCTTGCAAAACAATGTAAACAGTTCGGGCCTGCGTGGCATGAGCATACCCAGTGACGATGTTATTTGGGCAAGCGGCAGCAATGGCACGGTTGTAAAGTCAACAGATGGGGGCAATAGCTGGCAATGGATGACGGTAAAAGGATACGAGAAAAACGATTTCAGGGATATTGAAGCATTTGACTCACTAACAGCAATTGTAATGTCTGTGGGTGATCCTGCCTACATACTAAAGACCAAAGACGGCGGCAAAACCTGGAAGGAAGTGTACACCAAAAGCCTGCCTGGCATGTTTCTGGATGCCATGGACTTCCGCAACGATAAAGAAGGTGTATGCATTGGCGATCCGATAGCTGTTGGTGCAAGTGGCCGTAAATTTTTCTTTATCATCAAAACAAAAGACGGCGGCGATACCTGGCAGGAAGAGCCTTTGTACAAAATGCCACCTGCAGCACAAAATGGCGAAGGTATTTTCTCTGCAAGCGGCACCAACATTGCCATGCTCAACAATCCTGATTATGATTATGCTTTTATATCGGGTGGCACGGTATCCAATTTTTACATGATAGGCCGCGAAGGCAAGCAAAACAAAGGCACACAGATACCCATTAACCAGGGTATCGAGAGTACGGGTGCGTTTTCTATGGCTACGGACGGCAACAAGAAATTCTATTGCATTGGTGGCGATTACAAGAACCCTGTTGTTGTGTACGATAATTTTTACTGGACAACAGACGAAGGCAAAAAATGGGCATCGCCAAGTAAGGCACCGCCATTTGGCTATAGGAGCTGCATACGCTTAATTGACAAGGACAAAATGGTGGCCTGTGGTATCAATGGCGTTGATATTTGCCGTGATGGGGGCAACAACTGGATCAGTGTAACCAAAGAAGGCTTCAATGTATGCATGGTATCGCCCAACAAGAAACTGGTTTTCCTGGCTGGTGAAAAAGGAAAAATTGGCAGGTTGCAATATTGATACCATTCTCCTGCATGTTGAAGAATATTAAATCCTGCTTTTGTGCAGGATTTTTTTATTTTCTCAACTATGCATTTAAACCTTTCCCAAAAGCTCCCGTCACAAGAGGCATAAAAACAATAGACATGAAAAAAATTGTATCCTTAATAATGGCAGGTTGCCTGGTAATGGTAGCGGCAACATCTCATGCACAAGCGGTTGATACTGCCAGGGCTGCTTCCAAAATGGAAAGGAGAAAAGCATTGAAAGATAAAATGGCCAATGCCACCCCCGAACAGAAAGAGAAGATGAAGGAAAAAAGGGCCGAGATGAAAGCCAAGTACGATGCTATGACTCCAGAACAAAAGGAGGCCATGAAAGAAAAGGCAAAAACAAAGAAAGCCGAAGCAAAAGCAAAATATGATGCCATGACACCAGAACAGCAACAGGCATTGAAAGAAAAAATGAAAGCCAGAAGGGAAGCCAAAAAAGCAACAACAACTACACCGGCCACACCGGCAAAGCCATAACCTATTTTTTTTGAACGCAGTTTTTATGCAGCAGGGTTAAATGGAGGGGGAATCTGTTTCAGGTTCCCCTTTTTTATTTCTTGAAAGCAAAATACACTGCACCCACAATAAACAGGAAGCTGATGATGTACTTTACATGAAAAGGCTCCTTTAGGTACAATACCGCAAAAACAGTAAATACCACCAGCGTAATGGCCTCCTGGATGATTTTTAGCTGAAAGCCATTGAATCCGTTTGTATAGCCACTCCTGTTGGCAGGCACCATCAGGCAATACTCAAAAAAAGCAATGCCCCAGCTAACCAGTATGGCCTTCCATAAAGGCACGCCTGTGTGTTTCAAATGCCCGTACCAGGCAACTGTCATAAATACATTGGAACAGATAAGCAGTGCTATTGTCTTCATCGTATATAGGTTCTTTTTGTAAAAGAAAGTATTAAGTGTTGTGCCATGCCATTGCCATTGCTGGCCTGGCCCTGCAAAAAAAGCAAACAAGTGCCTAAATTTACAGTAATTGCTAACCTGCAATGTGCAATACTTGACATTTTGCCATCTGAAAAAAAGCAGCACAAATATTGTTTATCACTAAACAAATTAAGGCAATGAAAAAGTTACAGGCAATTATAAAATTTTCGATGGACGATGATTTTATGCAATTGGTGCCACCACATAGAACATACATCAATTATTTAATCAACAAAGGTATCATAGACAGCTATGCCGTAAGCATGGAATCGCAAACCTGCTGGATAACCCTGAATGCAGCCTCAAAAACAGAGGCAGACAATTATTTGGCAAAGTCGCCCTTGTATAAATATTGGACCTATGAAATTGAAGAGCTATTTGTGTACGATAGCCAGCAATACAGGTTGCCTACGCTTCAATTGAATTAGTTGAAGTAGGATTGCAAGGCCTCATGTGTTTTTAATTCTTCCATCAATTCAACTACCAGTGGTTTGTGAATAAACTCAATCACAATATCGTACCGTTGGGCCTTGATGAAATCCTCTGGATTTATACTGGATGAAAGGATGGCAATTTGGGTGCCCGGCAAACGGTCACTATACTTCCTGATAAAATTCTCCAAGAATTCCCATCCATCCATTACAGGCATGTTCAAGTCAAGCAAAATCAGTTCTGGTGCGGCTTCCAGCGGTTCGCCTTTTTTCTTTCTTTCAAAGTAATTGGAAAAATAATCAATGGCTTCTTTACCGTTGGCAAAGCTGATGGTCTCTTTTGCAAAGCCTGTATTCTTAATAACTACTTCGCATATTTTAATGGTTACCTTATCGTCGTCTACAATGAATAACTTGTTAAGCATGTGCTAAATTAAATAATTCCCAACTAAAATTACTTCATGATAACTACTCATTTTTTGAATAATTATAAGGTAGGGCAGTCTGTTGAAACTGTACGATGGTTTCATGCCCAGCCTGCTTTGCCAAGGTTGGCTTTGCTAACTGGTTATAGAACGTAGTTATACGCACTTCAACTTTACTTCAAAATCTACATTTACTTTCGCAATGTATGAAAGTGCTGATTATAGAAGACAATGAAGAGCTTGCCGAAAGCGTACGCGAATTTCTTGTAAGGGAAGGCTATGTATGCGAAATTGCCTACACCTGCCAGCAGGCCGAGGAAAAGCTGTTCATGTTTCAGTACGATTGCATATTGTTGGACATTATGCTGCCTGATGGCAGCGGCCTGAAATTATTGAACCTCATTAAGGCAGAGCAACTGCAAAGCAATATACTCATCATATCGGCCAAAAATAGTTTGGATGATAAAGTGACCGGGCTGGAAGAAGGTGCAGATGACTATATAACAAAGCCCTTTCATTTACCCGAACTGCACGCACGTATAAGGGCCATATACCGACGTAAGAACCTGAACGGAAGCAATATTGTACAGTTCAACGAAATAAGCCTTGACACCAATACATTGGAAGCAAGAATCAATAACCTGTTGCTGGATATAACCCGTAAGGAGTTTGACCTGTTGCTGTATTTTGTTGTGAACAAGAACCGTGTATTGAGCCGCCAGTCAATAGCAGCACATCTTTGGGGCGATTATACCGACGACTTGGCTAACTTTGACTTTGTGTACCAGCATGTAAAGAACCTGCGTAAAAAAATTGCGGCGGCCAACGGTACGGATTATATCGCAACTGTTTATGGCATAGGGTATAAATTCAATGCAACGGCATCATGAAACTGATTAACAAGTTTACTTTATGGTATCTATGTATTGCCCTTACCTGCACGGTTGTTGGTACGGCCATTACGTATTACAGCATTAAGAGCAGGATTGACAATGCTGCGTTTGACCGTTTAAAAACCATCAACCAATTGGCAGCCGAAGAAATTAAGGCAGGCACATTGGGCGATTCCGTTGTACAGGGCCGTAAGGTGGAAGTGCATGAACTAAGCACAGCCTTGCCAACCAAGCCGTTTGATATTACGGAAGTGCCTTCGGTAAACCCCACGACAAACAAACCCGAATCCATTTTAACCATCCGTTCCTATTACGCCATTAATGGCAAAAATTACCGCATTACCTGTTATGGATATATAAGCAAGGCCGACCAGATACTGTCTGGCCTTGAAGTGTCTGTACTGTGGAAATGGGCACTGATTATTTTCCTGATTGCCATTTCTGCAAGGCTCGTGTCGCGACTGGTATTGTCGCCTTTTAACAAAACCGTCAAAGCTATCGAAAGCTTTAACCTCAAGAAAAAAGAAAGGCTGCAATTGCCTGTAACCAACACAAAAGAATTCATAGAACTGAACACTTTTGTAAAAGCCATGACCGACAAGGCAATTGATGATTACAACTCGTTGAAGGAGTTTACAGAGAATGCATCGCACGAACTACAGACACCCGTTGCAGTAATGCGTAACAAACTGGAACTGCTGGCCGAATCGGACCTTACCGATGAACAGGCAGTAATGATATCCGATATACAGAATTCACTGGATAAGCTGTCACGCATCAACAGCTCGTTGGTATTGCTTACCAGGTTAGAGAACCATGAATACGAAACCAAGGAGCCATTGCATTTTTGCAGGCTCATCAACAGTTCGTTGGCCACCTATAAGGAACTTATAGAGATGAAGTCGCTATCCCTGTCAAAAAATGTAGCAAAAAGTGTGTATGTACAGTTGCATCCCATGTTGGGCGACCTCTTGCTCAATAACCTCATCAGTAATGCCATACGTCACAACATACCCAATGGTACCATACAGGTACAGCTAACGCATACTTCGCTGATAATACAGAATAATGGAACGGAACCTTCGGTACCAACCGAAGAATTGTTTCAACGCTTTAAAAAAAGCGACCAATGCAGCAAATCCATAGGTATTGGTTTGGCCATTGTAAAACAGATTTGCGACATACACCATTTTGCCATACAATACAATTACGACAATGGTTTGCATATAATAGAGATACAGTTCAAATCTGTTGATGCCCCCACGCCGCCCATTGTTTTTGAAACCGTAGCAGAACAGGAACCAGCATTTATTGTTCAGCCTGTGTAATGGTTTATTGATTGTTACTGCTCTGCATCTTTCTTCATCTTTTCATCGTACTGTTTTTGCAGGCTGCTGATAGCATCATCAAAGCCTTGCTGGTCCACAAATGCGGCAGGGTTATAGGCACTCCCAGGCTGGTGCTTTTCGTGCAGGTCAAACTGGCCTGCGTGCGATGCCAGCCAGATGTTGAACCGGATTTTCTTCAGTGACTGCAACGTGTATGCATAATCGCTGGCAATGGTTGGGTAGGCCGTAACTGCAGTAAATGGCTTATCTGTAATAATAGAAGGCAGGTTGGCAATAAGTACCCTATAAGGTTTGTCCTTATCATTTACTGTAAACAGAAAGCTGCAGGAGCCTTTGGTATGGCCGGGGTGGTGCAGCATCACAATGTTCATGCCGCCCAGTGTAATGGTATCGCCATCCTTTAATAAACGGTCAGGTTGTACGGGTTTGAAACTAACGCCATACTTGCCCAGTTCATAATCCGATTGCCCGCCGCTTGCCAATACATCGGCTTCTTTTTCGTCCACCATCAATTTTGCATGGGTGGTTTCCTTAATGGAAGCCATGGCACCCATGTGGTCAAAATGTGCCTGCGTGGTAAGCAGTATCTTGGTATCTGCAAACTTGAATCCCAGGGCTTCTATGCTTTTTTTTATTTGTTGTACCGAAGAGGCAAGCCCGGTATTGATGAGTATGTTTCCCTTAGGCGTGGTTATTAAGTAACAGGCCAAATCGTAAGTGCCCACATAGTACAGGTTACCTGCAATACGGAATGGCGGATAAGGTTTTACCCAGTTGGAATCTGTTTTGGGTTCCTTTACTTCTTGTGCAGTTGCATGTATGGATGCGATGGATAGTATAGCGGCAACCGCTATCGTTTTGAATGAATGGATGGGCATTGGCAGCATATTGATGAATGATTGCCAAATATATTGGCTTGTTGGCTAAGGCAACCATCCATTAACAAATACTTCACGGCGGTAGGGTGACCGTTAACTGTATATGTCACACTCTGCCACACCTGTTTTGCGTTGCATTTGCAGGTCTATTCAAAAAACTGCTGGAAAGAAAAGTTAGGGTTGTGCATTTCTGTTTCATTGCTGCTCGATTCCAGTTGTGCTTTGTTTGCATACCGGAACATCTGTTGCTCATAATCGGCAATGGCGGCTTCCATGGTTACAAAGTTGCCATTGGTAAGGTTATCTGATAGGATGGCAGCATCCACCAATCCTATGTTCAGGCCCTGGCCAGCAAAGGGTGGCATTAAATGGGCTGCATCGCCTATAAGCGTGATGGGTAAAGGGCGATTGTTTTTCCAGGGTTTGTCCAAAGGGATTTTCCTGGTAGGCAGCCCCACAAAAAAAGAGGTGGCACGAAAGAGTTGCTGATAATAGGCATGCCATTCGGCAAACCTGTTGCAGAGGAATGCAACAATGCTGTCCTTATTCTGAAAGTTAAGGCCATTACCATTGGCCCATGCTGTAGGTTGCTTAAAGATAATGCCATAGGTTAATGCACCATTGTTGTAAGGGTTTGCAACCAGCAGGTTGCCCTTATGGGCAGTCATTAACCTGCTGCCGTTGCACAATTGATAAAATGCTGCACAGGTTATGGCTGGCTCGGGAACGTCGCCCTGTATAATGAATGTGCCGGTGTCTGTTACTTCGCTATCTGTAACATATTTTCTTGCGTTGCTCATACCGCCATTGGCCGCAATCACCATATCTGCCGTAGCATCGGGGCCGTTTTCAAAATGCAGCAACCATTGGTTGCCTTGTTGCTCAAGCCCGGTAAACTTACTGTCCCAAACAACAGAGCCGCTTGCTAAACTGTCAAGCAATAATGCCCTTAAATTGTTCCTGTTTATCTCGGGGTTATCGTGCCGGTTTTCCGGTGTGATTTTTTGGGTGGAAAGTATATTGCCCTGTTCATCGGTCATGATGATGCCCATAGGTATGGCTGCATCATAATATTGTTGCAGTAACCCAGCTTTTTGCAGTGCATCTTGTCCCGAACCTTTATGCAGGTCCAATGTGCCGCCCCAAATTCTTGTCTGTGCATCTTTGTCCCTTTCGTAAACGGTTACGGCCACGCCTTTTTGTTGTAGCAGTCTTGCCATGGTTAGGCCAACCGGACCACCGCCAATAATGGCTATTTGTTTGTTTTGTAATAACATGATTTTGCAAGTTTAATTGCACTGTAAAATTGTTGCTATTGCAAAAAATGGAATAGTAAAAATCAGCCGTTTTTTCTTGCAATGAATAGCACACGGATAGGCATGAATCATTAGTGATAGCTGCTACCATTCAAGGCCATGGTAATGCATGGATACGGATGCTTTGCGTGAGGGATTGAAGCGGTAGCCCGCAGCGAAAGGCTGAGGCACGAAGCCATTGAGCGAGGACTACAAGCGTAAAGCCCGGCCCAGCGGGACACGCCACATAGTGCTAGTTTGTCTTTGCTTCTTTTGCCCCATTAAAGAAATGGAGCATGCTTTGCAAGTTGTTAGCCGACTGCATAGTTGCCACCATATCCAATGCATCTGTTGTTGCAATAGCGGTACGGCTTAGCATGCCCTGTTCATAATTTGCAATGGCTGCTTCAACCGTATCATGACCTGCTATGCAAAGGGCTTCATACAGTTCCAATGCATCTAGCATGGCCTGGTTTACACCTTCACCAACTGGTGGGGTTGCATGTGCCGCATCGCCAATCATGGTTAGGTTGGGCAATGTTTGCCAGTATTGGTTTGCAGGAAAATAATATTGCGGTCTTACAACAAAATAGGATGCATTGCTTGCAAATATTTCGTGCCAGTCGTAGCTCCAGTCTGCAAAACGTTCTTTGAACCAAGCATGCACCTGTGCTTTATCGGCAAAGCTGCTGGCTGCTGTTTTTGCCCAGTCTTCGGTTTCACGGGTACTGGTGTAAAACGAAAGTGAGCCTTCGCCTTTTGCACTCAGGAAAACAGTTTTGCCGTTCCATAAAGCAAATACTTTTCCGCCATTGGTCAGTTGCCATAACTGCGGTGCATTGGTTGCTGCATTGTACACATTGCCTTCAACAATGGTAAAGCCAGAGTATACCCGTTGTATATCGGTAACGTATTTTCTTACTTGCGAGTTGGAGCCATCTGCCGCAATTACCAAATCGGCATAGGCCGTGGTGCCGTTTTCAAAAAAGAGGTTCCATCCATTGCCATTCTGTTGCAGCGAAGAAAATTTGGAACCCCAAACAATGGTATCATCATGCAATGATGCAATCAATAAATCACGCAATGGCCCCCGGTCAATTTCGGGTCTTGCATATTCACTGTCCAAGTCTTGCAAAGGCAATTCATCACGCTCGGTATAATGAATAGTGGCATTGTTGTCAACAATGGTCATCCTTTCCGCACCCGGTCGATAGCTTTGTTTAAATGCCTGCATTAGCCCGGCAATGTTTAATGCTTTCAGTCCCGATTCATAATGAAGGTCCAGTGTGGCACCTTGTTGGCGGCCAGATTTATTGTTGTCCCTTTCGTACACTTTTACACTAAGGCCTTTAACTTGAAGCAGCCTTGCCAATGTCAGTCCACCTGGGCCACCGCCAACAATGGCTATTTGTTTGTTTTGTAGTAACATGATTTTGCTTGTTTTAATACAATGCAAAATTGTTGATGGACCAAGAAATGGAATAGTAAAAATCAGCCGTTTTAGGAAGAAGCAGGGGATGCTTCTGAATTTACGAAGCAGCTTTATTTAAGCCACGAATGGCACTAATTGACACAAATAGTTTGTGCTCATTTGCGTTATTCGTGGCAAATGGATTTTAAGTGGGAAGCTTTTTAATGGCAAGGATATCTATGAATCGTTCATCCTTGTTCTTGCTCAGTTCCTTTGGCGTAACGCCTGCGTACTTCTTTATTTCTTTGATAAAATGGTTCTGGTCTGTAAAATTCTGTTCGGGAAAAAGCTTGCCTTCGCTGATATGTTTGAACGAAGCCCTGAACCGTAATATGTTGCAATAGGCCTTTAGTGAAATGCCAAACTGCTGGTTGAAGTAACGGTTTATTTGACGGCTGCTCCAGAATACTTTTTCCGAAAGTTCCTTTACTGTCATCGAGCCTTCAGATCCATAAATGAATTCAAACAACTGCTGCTTCCTGTTGTCGATATTTTCGGGTGAAATGCTTTTGATTTGTTGTGTTGCTTTGTGGCAAAAGCTTTCAATGTTGCTGGTGTCGCTTTCTTCAAACTGCCAGAAGTCATTGGAGAGTGGCTTGCCCTCATTCAGCACAGTTTTAATGGAGTCGCCTAACAGGTATTCCACGGCCAATAGTTTAAGCCCGATGGTACATATTTTCATTCCTTTTTCAATAACCACTTGTGATGATTCGGTATCAATGCCCCTTATAAACAATTCCCAACCTCTGTTACCTGTTTTCATCAGCGTCATATCAACCATGCCATTGGGCAATATGGTAGATGGTATGTCTTTGCCTGTATTGTTTTCCAGCATCCAAAAGCTATGCACAAAATGTGCAATGGATGGGTGGGGCAAAGCTGATGTGATGGAGAGTTCCATTTTTTATGTACTTGTATTGAGGTAAAAGTCAACACTCAAATGTACAGCTATCATTCGTGTTCATTTGTGCTATTCGTGGCAACAATATCCTCTCTTGCAAAGCAAGAAAAATCCGTGGTCATCCATCTAACCCGTGTTATCCATGTGCTCAAACCTTTGCTTCAAAATTACTTCAAAATGTTGTTTTCATTTTGCCTAACGAACATTCGAAACCCCATTTCATGATGTACAGCAAGCAGCTAACCTACCTGTTCCTCTTCCTGTTTTTATGGGCAACAGGTTACAGTCAAAAAATAATAACGCTAAAAGAGGCAGTTGAAACAGCGGTGAACAATTACCCGTCCATCAAGGCGAAATCCAATTATATCAATGCTTCCAAGGCAGCAGTAGAGCAGACGAAACGCGAAACATTGCCCAATTTCATCCTGTCCATACAACAGGATTACGGCACCGTAAACGGGCAGAACGGGGCATTGTATGGCCTGGGCGGTTATGGCGTAGCGTCTTCGGGTGCAGCGTTGCCATCACAAAACTGGAATGCAGGCTTTGGTGGCCTGTACCTCACCAATATAAACTGGGATTTCTTTGCGTTTGGCAGGGTGAAGGAAAGGGTAAAAGCAGCACAGTCATACATAGTAAGGGATGAGAACGATCAACAGCAGGAACTGTTCCAGCATCAAATAAAAGTAGCCGCGGCTTACCTTAATTTGTTGGCAGCACAACGCATAACACGCTCACAGCAATACAACCTGAACCGGGCCGATACCATTAAAAAAGTAGTGACCACCCGTGCAAAGAACGGGCTGATTGCAGGGGTTGATTCATCGCAGGCCAATGCAGAAGTATCCAATGCCAAGAGTGCGTTGATATTGGCCAAAGATGCAGAGCAGGAACGGGCTAATCAGTTGGCCTTACTAATGGGCATACCGCAACAGGATTTTATGTTGGACTCTTTGTTCGTCAATACCCTGCCTGCTGCGTTTGTGGATACGGTAACGGTAATGCACCCTTTGTTGCAATACTATAAAAGTAGGATTGATGTAAGCGAGCAACAATTGAAGTACATCAAGACATTAAAGTATCCAACCTTTTCTTTGTTTGGTGTTTTTCAAACAAGGGGGTCGGGCTTCTCTTCCAATTATACAGTTGACCAATCGGCCTATACACACGATTATATAGAAGGCATAAAACCTACACGCAGCAATTATTTATTGGGTGTGGGTGCCACATGGAACATTACTTCGTTAGCAAGGATCAAACAACAAGAGAAGGCTCAAAGCTTTGTATCTAAAGGCTTGCAAGAAGAATACAATACAATTAACCTGCAATTAAAAGCACAGCAATCATTGGCTGAAACAAAAATTGCCAATGCTATTGCCAATTACAACGAAGCACCTGTTCAAGTGAAATCTGCTTCGGATGCTTATTTGCAAAAATCAGTGCTTTATAAAAACGGACTAACCAATATCATAGATGTTACGCAGACATTGTATGCATTGAATAGGGCAGAAACCAATCGTGATATAGCATTCAGTAATGTTTGGCAATCACTGTTGTTGAAAGCTGCTTCAATGGGAGATTTTAACCTGTTTATCAGTCAGGTAAAATAAAAACAGTAAACGCTATGCTCAAGAATATAAGCACACGGATGGTACAGGTTGAACGGATGCTCACTGATTGGATTTTGCAAAGCAAAATTTGGATTATCCAGAATGGTGCTACTATGTAGAGCGGTTATCTGTGATTATCTGTTCAACCCGTTTTATCCGTGTGCCCCAAAAAACCTCAATAAATTCTTTACATGAACCTCATAAAACTCGCACTTCGAAAACCAATTTCCATACTTGTTCTGGTAGCAGGTCTGTTGTTCTTTGGTATCAGTTCCATCAGGGACATCAAGGTGGATATATTACCCAAGATGAACCTGCCTGTTATTTACATTGCACACCCTTTTGGTGGCTATACGCCCACACAAATGGAATCGTATTTTGGTAAGCAATACGTAAACATTCTATTGTTTGCAAATGGCATAAAAACTATTGAGACGAAGAATATACAGGGTCTGATGCTGATGAAACTCACTTACTACGAAGGTACCAACATGGCACAGGCCGCATCGGAATTGAGTGCTTTGTCAAACAGGGCACAGGCAATTTTTCCACCCGGTACGCAGCCGCCTTTTATCATCAGGTTCGATGCTTCTTCGTTGCCAGTTGGGCAATTGGTACTAAGCAGTGCAACACGTAGCAACAACGAACTGCAGGACCTTGCAAACGTATATGTGCGTGCATCGTTCACTTCCATACCCGGTTTGTTGGCACCACCGCCTTTTGGTGGAAACATACGTACGGTGGAAATCAATGTAAGTCCAGAAGCCTTGCGTAGCCATAACCTTACGCCCGACCAGATAGTGGAAGCCATACGCCTGAACAACCAAACTGCCCCATCGGGCAACGTGCGTATAGGCAACAAGCAATACATAACACCTACCAACAATACCATTAAACAGATAAAGGATTTTGAGAACATTCCCTTATTTAAAGGTGGCGTACAGAACCTGTATTTACGCGATGTGGCAACAGTTAAAGATGGTGCCGATGTAACCGCAGGCTATGCATTGATCAATGGTAAGCGTTCCGTATATGTAAGCATTGCAAAATCTGCCGATGCATCTACCTGGGAAGTGGTGAACAACTTAAAGGCCAACCTGCCTAAAATACAAAGCACATTGCCAGAAGATGTGAAACTGTCTTACGAATTTGACCAATCCGTTTACGTAATCAACGCAGTGGAAAGCCTGGTAAGCGAGGGTATTATCGGAGCATTACTTACGGGTCTTATGGTATTGCTGTTTCTTGGCGACAGGCGTGCAGCATTGATTGTAATATTGACCATTCCCATTTCCATCATCTCCGGTGTGCTGTTCCTGAAACTGTTTGGGCAAACCATCAATATCATGTCGTTAAGTGGACTAGCACTGGCAATAGGTATATTGGTAGATGAGAGTACCGTAACCATCGAAAATATCCACCAGCACTTTGATATGGGCAAACCCAAAGCCCTTGCCATATGGGATGCATGTAAAGAAATTGCCTTCCCGAAATTGCTGATATTGTTCTGCATACTTGCCGTATTTGCCCCCGCATTTACCATGGCGGGTATACCGGGTGCACTGTTCCTGCCGTTGGCTTTGGCCATTGGCTGCTCCATGGTCATCTCGTTTTTATTGTCGCAAACCTTTGTGCCTGTTATGGCCAACTGGTTAATGAAGACGCATACATCAAAGCATCATGACAAAGAAGCGGTTTTGCCAAACGATGCTGCGGCGTTTGAAGCATGTGGTCTTACAGCGGAATCGGAGAAAGACACATTTGACCAAAAGAAGATACTGGTAGAAAGGGAAGACTTTAACAACGATGGTAAAATCAGTGGTTTTGAAAAATTCCGTAACCGTTTCATGCGTTTTACCACACGCATGCTGCCTTTCAGGAAACCAATTGTAATTGTGTACCTCTTGCTTGTTTCTGGTGCAGCAGTTTTGTTGCTCAACAATATAGGCAGGGATGTATTGCCCAAAACAAATGCAAGCCAGTTTCAGCTTAGGTTGCGTGCACCCGAAGGCACCCGTATAGAACGTACCGAAGAAAAGGTATTGACTGTTTTGGATGAACTGAAAAAGATGGTGGGGCAGGAGCATATAGCCATTACATCGGTATATGTTGGGCAGCACCCCTCGTTGTTTTCCGTAAGCCCTATCTACCTGTTTATGGCCGGACCACATGAGGCTGTGTTTCAGGTGAGCCTGAAAGATTACTATGTAGACATGGATGCTTTTAAAGACAAGGTACGCAACCGTGTAAAGCAGGTGTTGCCTGATGTTAAGCTGTCGTTTGAACCCATTGAGTTAACGGATAAAGTATTGAGTCAAGGGTCGCCAACACCTATAGAAGTACGTATTGCGGGCAAGAACAAAAAGCTGAATGAAGAATATGCCAACAAGGTTGCAGAAAAATTGAAGGGACTAAACTATATGCGTGATGTGCAAGTTGCACAGTCATTAAAATACCCTGCCCTTAATATTGATATAGACCGTACAAAAGCTGCACAGTTGGGTGTGGACATGAACGATGTTTCACGCTCGCTGATTGCTGCAACGTCCTCTTCTCGCTATACCGAAAAGAATGTATGGCTGGATGAAAAGATCGGACTCTCCTACAATGTGCAGGTGCAAGTGCCCTTGAACGAAATGAACAGCAAGACAGAGATGGAAGAGATACCTATTTTACGCAATACTGCACGCCCTGTGTTGGGCGATGTAGCAACCATTACACCCGATACAACGTATGGCGAAAACGATAACCTCGGTGCCATGCCTTATGTATCTGTTACGGCAAACCTCAACAACAAAGATCTTGGCGATGCCTCAAAAGATGTAGAAAATGTAATAGCATCTTTAGGCAAACTGCCCCGTGGCTTGTTTGTGGAAAGGATCGGTTTAAGTAAGGTGTTGACCGAAACATTAAGCAGCTTACAGTCGGGTTTATTGGTGGCAATCGTGGTTATCTTTCTCATGCTCTCCGCTAACTTTCAATCATTCAAAGTGCCACTGGTTATATTAACAACAGTGCCAGCAGTTGTGTTGGGTTCGTTGGTGCTGCTTAGGCTAACAGGCTCTACATTAAACCTGCAATCCTATATGGGTATCATCATGTCTGTAGGTGTGTCCATTGCAAATGCCGTACTATTAATAACCAATGCAGAGCAGTTGCGTAAGCACAACGGCGATGCGTTAAAGTCGGCAAAAGAAGCAGCAGCACTGCGTTTGCGGCCTATTGTAATGACAAGCCTTGCCATGGTGGTAGGTATGCTGCCAATGGCCATTGGTCATGGCGAAGGTGGCGACCAGGTATCTCCACTAGGCCGTGCAGTGATTGGTGGGCTTGTCGCATCAACTTTTGCAGTGTTATTGATACTGCCATTGGTATTTGCTTGGGTGCAGGGCAAAACATCCACCGTGTCAGTATCACTCGATCCCGAAGACAAAGACAGCATACACTATATCCCTTCATTATACGATACAAAAAAATAAACTATGGTCAGCATATTTTTTAAACAGCAATACGCCAAGCATCATATCATGAACATCCTTACCTATAAGCCGCTGAACGCCCTAACCCCCTTGTTGTTTTTAGGGCTGGTATTGAGTAGTTGCCACTCCACACCAAAAGAAGAAGAAAAAACAAGTATTGAAAAAACTGTAGTGCCCACTTTTGTACTGCAAAAGGGCAAGCTCTCCTCAACACTGGATATGCCAGGCGAGTTGGTTGCCTTTCAGCAAGTGGACCTTTATGCCAAAGTAAACAGTTTTGTAAAAAAACTGAATGTAGATGTTGGCTCGGAAGTAAGTGCCGGTCAGCTATTGGCCATCATGGAAGCACCGGAAATCAATTCGCAACTGTCGGGTGCAGAATCAAGGCTGAAATCTTTGGAAGCAATATACATAGCCAGCAAAGCCAACTATAACCGTTTGTTGGAAACAAGTAAGACGCCTGGCACCATATCGCCCAACGACCTTGACCAGGCATTGGCAAAACAACAATCAGACAATGCACAATGGCAGGCCGCCAAAGCTGCATACCGGGAAATAACAGACAACCGGAACTACCTGGAAATACGGGCACCGTTCAATGGGGTAATCACTGCAAGAAATGTAAGTGCCGGTGCTTATGTGGGCCCATCGGGCAAAGGTTCTGAACTGCCTTTGTTTACCTTGCAGGAACAGAAGAAACTGCGTTTGGTAGTTGCCGTGCCCGAAGCATACACTGCTTACCTCAACGATAAGAACGAGATCAGTTTCTCCGTACGATCATTGCCTGGGCAAAAATTCACGGCCAAAGTGCAACGCCTGGCCGGTGCGTTGGACAACAAGCTGCGTTCGCAACGCATAGAAATGGATGTCATTAACAACAATAAAAAACTATTGCCCGGCATGGTAGCGGAAATCTCTATTCCATTGCCTGCAAAAGATAGTACTTTCATTGTTCCCGAAACTTCCATCATCAATTCTGCCGAAGGCCTGTTTGTGATTAAATCAAACAAGGGTAAAGCAGAATGGCTACCGATACAAAAGGGTAGGGCACAACAAGAAAAAGTAGAAGTGTTCGGCAACTTGATTACAGGCGATAGCATCGTTACAAAGGCTACAGAAGAAATAAGGAAAGGTTCGTCTATTAATTAAAAAATAATGGCACACGGATGAAAAGAATTGGACGGATAGTCACTGATTTATTTTGCTTCGCAAAATGTTAGATTATGCACATGTTATTGCCAAGCGATAACATAATCTGTGACTATCCGTTTAACCAGTATCATCCGTGTGCCACAAAAAGTAAAAAACAATTTTATGGAATACAGACAATTAGGGCAATCAGGATTAAGGGTTCCTGTATTGAGTTTCGGCACGGCCACATTTGGTGGTGGCAACGAATTCTTTAAAGCATGGGGCACAACGCAGGTTGATGAAGCAACGCAAATGGTTAACTTATGTTTAGATGCAGGCGTGAACCTGTTCGACACTGCCAATGTGTACTCAACAGGTTTGGCAGAAGAGATATTGGGCAAAGCATTATTCGGCTTGCGTGACAAAGTATTGGTGTCAACCAAAGCAACGTTCCGTATGGGCGATGATGTGAACGAATATGGCTCGTCACGTTTTCATTTAATTAAACAATGCGAGGCAAGTTTAAAACGTTTGCAGACCGACCATATTGATATTTACCACATGCATGGCTTTGATGCCAACACACCTATTGACGAAACCCTGAAAACATTGGAAACATTGGTACAAAGTGGTAAGGTAGGTTATATTGCCTGCTCCAATTTTTCTGGCTGGCATTTAATGAAATCATTGTCCATATCTGAAAGGTATGGTTGGAGCAAGTACATTGCACACCAGGCATACTACTCTTTATTGAACAGGGAATTTGAGTGGGAACTGATGCCATTGGGCATTGACCAAAATGTGGGTACCATTGTTTGGAGCCCATTGTCGGGCGGGCAGCTGTCGGGCAAAATAAGGAGGGGCAACCCATTGCCAGAAGGTTCACGTTTTGATCAATTGGGAAGCCATGGCCCCGCAAAGGACCCTGAATTTCTGTACGGCATTGTAGATGTGTTGGATCAGGTGGCAGAGGAAACTGGCAAGACTGTTGCACAGGTTTCATTGAACTGGTTGCTGCAAAGACCAACGGTAGACAATATCATTATTGGTGCAAGAAACGAGGCACAATTGAAACAGAACCTTGAAGCAGTTGGCTGGAACCTGACCATAGACCAAGTAAAAAGATTGGATGCTGCAAGCGATACAACACCCATCTACCCATATTGGCATCAACGCAACAATACCATATTCAACACAGCCCCCGATTTATATTAAACAGTCATGTTTAACAGCAAAGGCCCTTCAATACGATTCATCGCATTGAAGGGCCTTTGTATTGTATAAATAATTGCGTTGTGCATACAGTGAAGCTAGATGCTGGCCATGTTGTATGCAACAAAAAGCCCCACATTTCTGTGGGGCTTTTGTGGGAGTTGACGGGGTCGAACCGCCGACCCTCTGCTTGTAAGGCAGATGCTCTAAACCAACTGAGCTAAACTCCCTTCCTTGTTTGGGAGTGCAAAAATAGGTGTTGAATATTTCTGGCCAAAAAAAATCTTCAATTTCTTCAAATTTTTTTTCAGGGCTTTTTCCTTGCACTTTTCGGTAATAATGTAAAGCAACTATGAAATACATTTGCATAGATAAGTGAAGCATGAAAACAACGACTCAGATTTCGGAAAAAGACCTAACGGAAACAATCATCACCTCCATAGAGCCATACATGCTGGTTGTATGGAATGATGAGGTAAACACATTTGACTGGGTGATTGAAACTTTGGTAGAAGTTTGCCACCACACACAGGAGCAGGCCGAGCAATGTGCCATGCTGATACATTTCAAAGGCAAATACGCCGTAAAGAATGGCGACTACGATACCCTAAAAGTGTATTGCGATGCCATTACCGAAAGGGGGATCAATGCAACGGTTGAAGAAACAGTTGGCTAGCAAGTCTATACGGTCCAACTGGTTGACGCTGAACTTTCTATTGCTCACTTTCTACATGCACCAATGCCTTTAGCAGTTTTAGACAATAAGATATGGTTCCCCACGGTAGATGATGCATTGGCCGATGGCTTATTGGCCATGGGTGGCGATTTAAGTACCGAACGTTTACTGGCTGCTTACCGAAAAGGCATCTTTCCCTGGTTCGATGGCACTGTGCCTTTATGGTGGGCACCCAATCCACGCTTTATTATTTTCCCCGATGAATTGAAAGTGAGCAAGAGCATGAAAGTGCTGTTGCGGAAAAAACATTTTGTGTTTACCATCAATAAAGCATTTGCTGAAGTGATCCATCATTGCAAAGAAACTAAACGCGAAGGCCAGCAAGGCACCTGGATAACAGACGATGTGGAGCGTGCCTATATAGAATTACATAAGCTCGGTTATGCCCATAGTGCCGAAGCATGGTTTGAGGGTAAACTGGTTGGTGGCTTGTATGGCATCCGAATGGGCAAAGTGTTCTTTGGCGAAAGCATGTTCAGTCACCACAGCAATGCAAGCAAGTTTGCATTTATCCACTATGTGCAACAGCTGGTAAAGCAAGGTGTGCAGTTGATAGATTGCCAGGTGTATACCGAACACCTGGAAAGTCTCGGTGCAAAAATGATTATGCGGCAACAGTTCATGCAACTGCTACAGCACTTGTTATAGTTACTGGTAACGATACCATAAATAATTTGCTGCTTTATACAACAAAACCTTCTGCTGCTTCAGTAAAATAGCTTAATTTCAATGCCTCAAAAGGTTGCCTGCCTGCTGTAAATTTTATATATGACTAACACGAGTAACAGTGCATTGCAACAGTTCAAGAACCTGGTGGGCATCAAGTTCCAATTGTACAACAGTTTGTTCACCTCCCTTCCCTTTCACCGCATCGAAAAAACAGGCATACTGGCTTCCATGCTATTGGTCAACTGCGAAGAAGGTTACAAAAAAAATCAAAGCCCCGTTGAAATAATCGAAGAGTTTTTTGCCAAACAGGTAAGCTTTACCAAAGAAGAAGAAAAGATTGACCTGCTCTTCCGTTTTGTGCAATACATAGAAAGGCAAGTGGTGCTGTTTGATGCCTTGGAAGATGCATCCTTTAACCAGATACATGACCTTGGCGGAACAGGTACCCTAAAGCAACTGGCTTTGGAAGTACAGTCGCAAAACAAACAAGAAGAACTGAAAGAAAAGCTTAAGGACTTCACGATTCAGTTGGTACTAACCGCACACCCCACACAGTTCTACCCTGGTGCCGTGCTGGGCATCATACACGATATATCTTCTGCAGTTAACGCAAACAACGAGAACCAGATTTATACCTACCTGCAACAGTTGGGGCGTACACCTTTCTTTCAGCAGAAAAAACCCACACCTTACGATGAGGCCGTGAGTTTGATATGGTACCTCGAAAATATTTTCTATCCAGCCGCGGGCAGGATTGCCACTTTTTTCAAAAGCAATTTTAGCGACTTGTTGAACCCCAATAACCCCATTATTAAAATGGGTTTTTGGCCAGGTGGCGACAGGGATGGCAACCCGTTTGTAAATGCGGCAACCACACTGCAAGTGGCCAATGCATTACGTGGTTCCGCCATTAAATGCTATTACCTGGACATACGCAAATTGAAACGCAGGCTCACTTTTAAAGGTGTGGACGCTGCCTTGACACAATTGGAGAAAAAGCTATACGACCACTTGTTTGTTCCTGGCCACACCTGCGAACTCACCAAGGAAGAAATCATCAAGGCTTTGCAAAACATACGCTACCAATTGATATACGACCACAACGGGCTCTTTGTACAGCAAGTGGAAAGCCTCATCAACAAAGTGGAAGTATTCGGTCTGCATTTTGCCTCGCTGGATGTAAGGCAGGAAAGTACCATTCACGGTAAGACCCTCGATGCCATTGCAGCAGCAACAACCGGCCTCCTGCCCACTAACTATGCATCCCTTTCCAATAATGAAAAGATAGATCTACTGGTACAACAGCCAACAGCCATAGTGGATGTGCAAGTATTGCAGGATGATGTACAGAAAGATGTATTGCAGGCAATGACGGCCGTTAAGGACATTCAACGGTTGAATGGCGAAGCGGGCTGCAACCGCTACATCATTAGCCAATGCAACAGTGCCCTGAATGCCATGGAAGTGTTTGGCCTGTTTTTATTGAGTGGATGGAAAAAAGAAGAACTGTCGGTTGACATCATACCCCTGTTCGAAACAATTGACGATTTGCAGGAAGCTGCCGAAATAATGAAGCAGTTGTACGAAAACGAAACCTATAAAACCCATTTGCAACGCAGGGGCAACAAGCAAACCATCATGCTGGGCTTTAGTGATGGCACAAAAGATGGTGGCTACCTGATGGCCAACTGGAGCATATACAAAGCAAAAGAAGAACTCACCGCCATCTCCAAACAATATGAAGTAGATGTGGCGTTCTTTGATGGCAGGGGTGGCCCGCCGGCAAGGGGAGGAGGCAAGACACACAATTTCTATGCATCGCTCGGAAAGAATATTTCCAGTAAAGAGATACAGCTAACCGTGCAGGGGCAAACCGTAAGCTCCAATTTCGGCACCATCGATTCAGCCCAATACAATATTGAGCAATTGCTGCATGCAGGCATTTCCAACGATGTGATGAGTGGCAAAGTAACTGGCTTGACTGACGAACAGGAATCGCTCATACAGTCATTGGCAGAAGAGGGCCATAAAGCATATATTGCTTTAAAGGAGCATCCATATTTTACCGATTACCTGCTTCATGCCAGCCCTTTGCGTTTTTATGCCGAAACAAATATCGGCTCACGTCCGGCCAAACGTGGCAGCACCAATAAACTGGCGTTGAAAGACCTTCGTGCCATACCGTTTGTAGGGGCATGGAGCCAGTTGAAGCAGAATGTTACCGGGTATTACGGTGTGGGCATTGCCATGGAAAAAATTGCCAACCAGGGACAGTGGCAAGAGGTAAAGAAGCTGTACCAATCATCGCTGTTTTTCAAAACGTTGATTGATAATTGTGAAATGGCCATGAAGAAATGCTTTTTCCCGCTTACTTCTTTCCTTTCCAACCACCCAACTTATGGGGAGATTTGGACCATGATGTACGAGGAATACGAACGTACCAAACGCTATATAGCCCTGCTCACAGGCAGTAATGAACTGATGGCCAATTACCCAGTTGACCAGCTTTCCATCCAGATGCGGGAAAAGATCGTACTTCCGCTATTAACCATACAGCAATACGCCATTACCCGGGTAAGGGAACTGGAAGAGCAGCTTGTCAGCAACTCCCCCGTAAAGGCAGCTTACGAAAAATTGGTAATGCGTTGTTCTTTCGGAATTATTAACGCAGGGCGAAATTCAGCTTAAACAGTCAAAAAACTATGCAAACGATACCAGTAAAGGGTTTCGTTTGTTTATTATTACATATTATTAATAATAAAATTTAAATTATTTTTAAGTTTTGATTAAATTTTTGAATATTTTGTGTTGTAAAGTTCAAAATGTTAAATTTTTTAATTTAAAACTGCAACAATTATGAGTAAACCCACCTTTAAGAGCGTCGCTCCGTTTCTAATCTTGGCAGGAGTAGCCATTGCTGCTATTTTCATTAAGCCCGATGCCTCATTTGACCCTGCATCTGTTTTGGGTGCAGACGGCAAGTCGCCAAAATACGTGTACAATAGTGGCGACATTTCCTGGATGCTCGTATCGTGTGCATTTGTGTTTTTAATGACCCCCGCACTTGCCTTCTTCTACGGCGGTATGGTTGGCCGTAAAAACGTGCTCTCCACCATGATCAAGAGCACTGTTGCAGCAGGTATCATTTCTGTATTGTGGGTTGTGGTGCAGTTCAGCCTTTGCTTCGGCAAGTCCTTTCATGGCTTTATTGGCGACCCGAGAACTTTTCTGTTCTTTAAAGGTGTAATGAGTGGCGAACCTTGGAGCCTTGCCTCCACCATTCCCTTGCCACTATTTTCCTTCTTCCAATTAATGTTTGCCATCATTACCCCAGGGTTGGTGGTGGGTGCGGTAGCGGAGCGTATCCGTTTTACTGCTTATAGTCTGTTTATTGTACTGTTTGGTATATTGGTATATGCACCATTGGCCCACATGGCATGGCACCCAGAAGGTATCATGTTTAAATGGGGGGTATTGGACTTTGCAGGTGGTACCGTAGTGCATATTTCGGCCGGTATGGCTGCCCTTGCAGGTGCCATTGTGCTCAAGCCACGTAAATCAATCACTTCTGCAGGGCCTGCCAATATACCTTACGTACTAATCGGTACAGGTTTGCTTTGGTTCGGCTGGTTCGGTTTCAATGCAGGCAGTGCAGTAGGTGCAGGTTCATTGGGCGTGTACGCATTTGCCACTACCAATACCGCTGCTGCCGCTGCTGGTTTGGCCTGGATGTTCTTTGATGTGTTAAGGGGCAAAAAACCGTCTGTACTGGGCTTCTGTATCGGTGCAGTTGTGGGCTTGGTTGCCATTACACCTGCTGCAGGTTTTGTAGGTGTGCCTCAAGCAATATTTATTGGCTTTATTGCTGCTATCGTTTCAAACTTTGTGGCCGAGTTCCTGAAGCACAAAACAAAACTGGACGATCCCTTGGATGTTTTTGCATGCCATGGTTTAGGTGGTATCACAGGTATGTTACTTACAGGTGCTTTGGGCAGCAAAACCGTGAATGGTGCCGTATTGGATGGCCAGTTCCTCATTCAATTAAAAGGTATGGGATTGGCTGTTGTGTACAGCTTTGCTGTATCCTTCCTCATATTCAAATTCATCAACTTCATTGTTCCGTTAAGGGTTACAGAAGCCGAAGAGGCAGAAGGGCTGGATGCTTCGCAGCATGATGAAAACTATACACAGGGTACCTTGTTGGTACAAAGAGAAGGTGTATTGGTTGAAGAGCCTGTATTGTAACCGTATGGGTACCTGCTACCCCATATAATGCTGCATTAAACAGAAAAGGTATAGCCATAATGTAAAACCGGTTTCGCACACCGGTTAACGGCTACACCTTTTCATTCATAACAATAAAAACCATCACAATGTTAAAGAAAATTTTAGCAACACAAATTGCTTTGGCCTCTTTTGGCTATGATGCATCGGCACAGGATTCCACCAAAAAAATGGCACCGCTTGTTATTTCGGGCTCTGTGGATGCTTATTATCGTTACAGTTTCGAAGATTCAAAAGCTACCGACTTCAACAATAAGACAAGTTTTACAAAATCGCAAAATTCGTACGAATTGGGCATGGCTACCGTAAAGCTTGACCATACAGTAGGTAAGGTTAGTGCTACGGCCGATTTGGGTTTTGGCCGCCGTGCCGCCGAATTTTCGTACAACGACGGTGGTTCGCTGGCATCGGTAAAACAGTTGTATGTTAGCTATGCTGCATCCGATAAAGTGAAACTTACATTGGGTAAATGGGCCACGCATGTTGGCTACGAACTGGTAGATGCCATTGGCAACCGGAACTATAGCATGAGTTATATGTTCTCTTACGGACCGTTCTTTCATACGGGTTTAAAAGCCGATATTGGCCTGGGCGGAAAGTCTGCTTTTATGGTAGGTATCACCAACCCAACCGACCAGTCAACCACCACTTCATCCACCAAAATGGTGATTGCCCAGTTTAGTACAGGTACCAAAAATGATAAACTGAAAGCTTATTTGAATTACCAAGGTGGAAGTACACCCGATACCAAAGTGAACCAGTTTGACTTAGTTTTATTGGGGACTATCAGCCCCAAGTTCAGCATCAATTACGATGGTTCGTTGTACTCGGTTAAAAGTGCTGGAACTACCAATAGCTGGTTCGGTTCCGCTTTGTACTTTAACTACGACCCAACAGATAAGTTTGGTTTAACGGTACGCGGCGAATATTTCGATGACAAGAAAACCGTTGCCGGTATTGGCTCGGATGTATTGGCCTTTACCGTTTCTGGCAACATTAAACTCGGTCCGTTAACCGTTATTCCTGAGCTGCGTTTAGACAATGCTTCTAAGGTGGCCATCTTTGAAAAGAACAACGGCAACCCAACAAAAACTGCAGCAACTGCAATACTTGCAGCCGTATATAAGTTTTAAAGGTTAGTTTGTAATAAGTGAAAAAAAACTCCGCAATTAGCGGAGTTTTTTATTTAAGAGATAATATTTATATGGTAATAGAAATGATCTGTATAAAACATCAATCCTTTAAACCATTTCTTGCAACAGCGAAGCATCTTTTGTTTCCAATAAAGAATAGCCCATCAAAAATTCATCTACTTTTCTTGCACACTCACGGCCTTCGCTTATTGCCCACACAACCAATGATTGTCCACGCCGCATATCGCCAGCAGTAAATACTTTGCTGATATTGGTCTGGTAGTTTTTCTCTGTTGCCTTTACATTGCCACGTTCATCCAGTTCAACACTTAGCTGCTGTATCAGGCCTGTATGTTGCGGATGCACAAAGCCCATGGCAAGCAATGCAAGCTCACAGGCAATTTCCCTTTCGCTACCTACTACTTCAACAAAGTTTGCAGGCCGGCCATCTTCTGTAATCTTCCATTCAAGATCAACAATTTTCAATGCTTTCAAATTGCCGTTGCCATCACCTATAAATTCTTTGGTGGCAATGGCCCAATGCCTTGCTGCACCTTCTTCGTGCGATGTAGTGGTTTTTAAAATCATGGGGTAAGTAGGCCAGGGCATAAAAGGTGTTCTGGCAGATGCAGGCTTGGGCATCAGTTCAAATTGCGTAACACTTGCTGCACCATGACGGTTGGATGTACCTACGCAATCGCTACCTGTATCGCCGCCGCCAATCACTACTACATTTTTACCAGTGGCTTTCAAATCATGTACATAAATATTGCTTTCAATATTGGCATGTGCTAAAGCGTCACTATTGTCAATACGCTTGTTCTGCTGCTTTAAAAAATCCATCGCAAAATGAACGCCGTTCAGTTCCCTGCCCGGTATCGGCAGGTCCCTTGGTACGGTTGAGCCACCCGCCAATACAATGGCATTGAACTCACGCAGCAGATCGTTGATGCTGATGTTCACCCCCACATTGGCATGGCACCTGAACGTGATGCCTTCTTCTTCCATTACTTCGATCCTTCGCTGCACTACCCATTTCTCCAATTTAAAATCGGGTATGCCATAGCGTAGCAGGCCACCGGGCTTTTCGTCACGTTCAAAAACGGTCACTGCATGGCCTGCATAGTTCAGTTGTGCAGCAGCAGCCAGCCCCGCAGGGCCGCTACCCACAACCGCTACTTTTTTGCCCGTGCGTATATTGGGTTTGCGTGGTTGCACAAAGCCTTTGTTGAAGGCAATTTCTATGATGTGCTTTTCAATTTCTTCAATGGCAACTGCGGGCTGGTTAATGCCAAGCACGCATGCACTTTCGCAAGGTGCAGGGCAGATGCGTCCGGTAAATTCAGGGAAGTTATTGGTTGATGTCAATATATCGTATGCCTCTTTCCAATTGCCATCGTACACCGCATCGTTAAACTCGGGTATCACGTTGCCCAGTGGGCAACCGCTATGGCAAAAGGGAACACCGCAGTTCATGCAGCGTGCACTTTGCTGGTTCAGTTGCTCATCAGTATAAGGTTGCACAAATTCTTTATAGTCGTTCAAACGCTCTGCCACTGGGCGTTTGCTGGGTAGTTCCCTTGTAAATTCTATGAAACCTGTTGGCTTTCCCATATAAGGAAGTTTAAAGTTTAATTGGTTGAATGGTTGAATGTCCGCTTGTTGATTTGCTAGCTTTTATACTGTTGGACATTTGAATTTTTGAACTGGCCCAAAGCCTTCTTATAATCTTTCGGGAACACTTTGATGAAGTGCTGTAACTGGTTGTCAAAATCGTTGAGTACAAATTTTGCAACCGTACTGCCTGTCTGTTCCGCATGTTTGGTCAGCAGGTGTTGCAGTTCAAGAATGTCGTCTTCGCTCAATGGGTCAAGGTCCACCATTTCCATATTGCAGTTGCCGGCAAAGCTTTCCTTTACATCGTATATATAAGCAATACCGCCACTCATGCCTGCTGCAAAATTCCTTCCCGTGTTGCCCAGTATCACTACCTTACCACCGGTCATGTACTCGCAGCCATGATCGCCAACGCCTTCTACCACGGCACTTACACCGCTGTTGCGTACGGCAAAACGTTCGCCTGCCTTGCCACGTATAAATGCTTCGCCGCTTGTTGCTCCGTAAAAGGCAGTGTTGCCAATCAGTATGTTTTCTTCGGGTATAAATGTGCCTTTCTTATCGGGGTACACAATCAATCTTGCACCGCTTAATCCTTTACCAAAGTAATCATTGGCGTCGCCTTCCAACTCAAGTGTAATGCCTTTGTTGTTAAAGGCACCAAAGCTTTGACCAGCGGTACCTGTGAATTTGAAATGGATGGTATCGTCTGGTAAGCCCCTGCTGCGGTATATTTTGGTAAGCTCGTTCGATAGGATGGTACCAACCGTTCTGTCAATATTCCTGATGTTGAACGATGCGGTCACTTTCTCCTGATTGTCCAATGCAGGTTTTGCAGCAGCCAACAATTTCCAGTCCAACACATCGACCAAACCATGATCCTGTTCTTCTTGTTTGTACAGGCCAACATATTCCGATGCCGGTTCTTTGTACAGGATGGGGGATAGGTCGAGTTTTGCATATTTCCAATGCGTGATGTTTTCTTTTCTTTCCAGGCAATCCACCTGGCCAATCATTTCGTTCACGGTTTTAAAACCGAGCTCCGCCATTATTTCCCTTAACTCCTGTACCATAAACTTGAAGAAGTTTATTACATGCTCGGGATCGCCCGTAAAACGTTTTCTTAACTCAGGATCTTGCGTTGCAACACCAACAGGGCAGGTGTTCAAATGGCATTTACGCATCATGATGCAGCCTTCTACCACCAATGCAGCAGTGGCCACGCCCCATTCTTCGGCACCCAGCAATGCAGCAATGGCAATGTCGCGGCCCGTTTTCATCTGGCCATCGGCCTGTACGGTAACACGGCTACGCAGTTTGTTTTTTACCAATGTCTGGTGGGCTTCTGCAAGTCCCATTTCCCATGGTAGGCCTGTATGTTTAATGGAGCTGATAGGGCTTGCACCTGTACCGCCATCATGGCCTGCAATCAACACCACATCTGCTTTTGCTTTGGTAACGCCTGCAGCAATGGTGCCCACGCCAGCCTTACTTACTAGTTTCACATTTATTCTTGCTGCACGGTTGGCATTCTTTAAATCGGATATCAGTTGGGCCAAATCTTCAATACTATAAATATCATGGTGCGGTGGTGGCGATATCAGCCCAACGCCGGGTGTTGAGTGACGCACTTTACCAATCCACTCATCTACTTTGTGTCCGGGTAACTGTCCGCCTTCACCGGGTTTGGCACCCTGTGCCATTTTTATCTGCAGTTCATCTGCTTCCGTAAGGTATAAACTCGTTACACCAAAACGTGCAGAAGCAACCTGTTTAATGGCACTACGCATGCTGTCGCCATTTTGCAGTTTTTCGTAACGCAATTCATCTTCGCCACCTTCGCCGGTATTGCTTTTGCCACCCAGGCGGTTCATGGCAATGGCAAGCGTGCTATGGGCTTCATGCGATATGGAACCAAAGCTCATGGCACCTGTGGCAAAGCGTTTGTAGATGTTTTCTGCGGCTTCCACTTCATCAATACTGATAGAAGGACGGTTGCGTTTAAACTCGAACATGCTACGCAGCGTACACGCTTTTTCGCTTTGGTCGTTTACAAGTTTCGAATATTTTTTAAACGTTGCATAATCATTCATCTTGGTGGCATGTTGCAATAAGTGAATGGTTTGCGGATTGAACAAGTGGAACTCGCCTTTGCGTTTCCATTGGTACAATCCACCCACTTGCAAACGTTCTACTGGTATATCTTTTTTGCTGAAAGCAAAATGGTGTTTGGCCAATGCTTCTTTGGCAATTTCATCCAAGCCCATGCCTTCAATACGTGATGTGGCACCGGTAAAATATTTATCTACTACTTCTTTGTTCAGCCCAACTATTTCAAAAATCTGTGCACCTTGGTAAGACTGTAAAGTGGAGATACCCATTTTACTGAACACTTTCAACAGGCCATCGCATACCGCTTTTACATAATTTTTCTTTAACTGTTCCACATCAATATCTGTTTGCAGTTTGCCCGATATTTTCATGTCACGAATAGTAGATAACGCCAGGTATGGATTGATGGCAGTGGCACCAAAACCAATCAAACAGGCAAAGTGGTGCACTTCCCATACATCGCCAGCTTCTACAATAATACCCACTTGGCCACGGTAACCTTTTCTGATTAAGTGGTGGTGAACGGCAGACACAGCCAGCAATGTAGGTATGGGAGCGTGGTCGCTATCAATGGCACGGTCGGTTAATATCAATACTTCAAAACCATCTTCCACTGCATCGGTTGCATAACGGCACAAACGTTCAATGCCTTTTTGTAAAGAACCAGGTTTGCCATCGGCCCTAAAATAGGTCTGTAATGTTTTTGCCTGAAAGATGCCGGTATCAATGCTCCTGATCTTTTCCAGTTCATGGTTGTTGAGTACAGGATGTTTCAATGCCACACTATGGCAGGCCAATGCATCTTCAATCAGCAGGTTGCCATTGTTGCCCGCAAAGGTTGCAAGGCTCATTACCAGTTTCTCGCGTATCGGGTCAATGGGCGGGTTGGTTACCTGTGCAAACAATTGTTTAAAGTAGGCACTTAAATGTTGTGGCTGTTCGCTCAGTACAGCCAATGGCGTATCGGTACCCATAGAACCGATTGGTTCCTTTGCATCAATTGCCATGGATGATATAATGGTCTCCAAATCTTCAGTGGAGTAGCCAAATGCCTTTTGGTATTTGAACACCTGGTCGTGTTGCAAATGTGTAAACAGTACCCTTGGCTCTGGCAATTCTTCTAAGCGTATCTTGTATTTGTTCAGCCACTCGCCATAAGGTTTCTGCGAGCAGATGTTTTTCTTTACTTCTTCATCGCTAATGATCCTTCCCTGTTCCATATCCACCACAAACATCTTACCTGGTTGCAGCCTTCCTTTTTCAATTACAATGCTTTGGTCCACAGGCAATGCACCTGTTTCGCTGGCCATGATAACCCTGTCGTCGTTGGTAACACAGTAGCGTGAAGGACGTAGGCCATTCCTGTCCAGCGTGGCACCGATCATTTTACCATCGGTAAATGATATGGATGCGGGACCATCCCATGGTTCCTGGAATGCAGCATGGAATTCGTAGAAGGCTTTTTTAACAGGATCCATCGTTTCATCGCCATCCCATGCTTCGGGTATCAGCATCATCATTACATGGGGCAGGCTCCTGCCACATAGGGTAAGCAATTCAATCATATTGTCCAAGCAAGCAGAATCCGATTGGTTCTGCGTTACAATGGGCAACAGCATGTCCATTTCTTCTTTGGTAAAATATGGATTGGTAAAACCTTTTTCGCTTGTCTTGAGCCAGTTGAGGTTGCCTTGCAAAGTATTGATCTCACCATTGTGGGCAATGTACCTAAAGGGTTGTGCCAGTTTCCAGGAAGGGAAGGTGTTGGTGGCAAAACGGGAGTGTACCAAACCAAACGCACTTACCAAACGCTTGTTGCTCAGGTCGGGGAAATAGCTACGCACCTGGTGCGATGTGAGTTGCCCTTTGTACACAATTGTTTTATACGATAGCGATGCCACATAAAAACCGATGGCATCTTTTTTTACGGTGTTGTTGATGGTGTGGCTGGCATAGTTCTTTAAAATAAAGAGCTTGCGTTCAAATGCATCGGGCGATGAGATATGGTCGGGACAAACCACAAATACCTGTTCTATTTCGGGTTCAACGCTTAATGCAGTTGGGCCAATATCGGTGGTGTTTACGGGTACTTTCCGGTAAGCCAATATTTCCAGCCCCAGTTTCTCTGCACTGCGTGTAAAAATCTCCCTGCACTCTTCTTTCAGCCTGATGTCTTTGGGAAAGAACAGCATACCCACACCGTACTTGCCAAAAGGAGGCAGGTGCACACCCATTTTTACGCATTCGTCAAAGAAAAACTCATGGGGCGTTTGAATAAGTATACCGGCACCATCGCCCGTATTGTTTTCGCAGCCACAGGCACCGCGGTGCTCCATGTTTTCCAATACCGTTAATGCATCCGATATATGTTGATGGGATTTATTGCCTTTAATATTGGCAACGAAGCCGATGCCACAGGCATCATGCTCAAAAGACGAGTCGTAAAGACCACAATTTCCGGTTTGTTCACTCATGATGGTTAAAACAAAAGGGTTAAATAATTGTGGCAGGCAATGGCATGAAATTAGGCCAAAATGTTGAAAGGGGCCTATATTATTTTCAATAAATTAACGCAAACGTTTGTTAGTAAGCAAAAAACTGCAATGATTGTTAGATAAAATTAAACAATATTAAATGATGACTGTAAAGTAAGATGCAGGGAAAGATAGTGCAGGCTTGCTTCCTTTTTCAAAAATGCCGAATACCGTACTGCCCGTGCCACTCATGCTGGCGTATGCAGCACCTGCGGTATAAAGCTGTTGTTTGATGCTGTTAATTGCAGGGTACTGTTTGCTGACAGGCAGTTCAAAATCGTTGAGCAGTTCGTTTTTCCAGGTGCCGATTGGTTGCTGTATAATTTGCTGAATGGATTTTTGAGGTACGCAAGGTGCAATATTGGCAAAGGCCCAACCTGTATTTACATGTATGCCAGGGTTTACAATCACGAAAGTATAGGCAGATAAATCCAACTCAATATTGCTCATTACCTCGCCACGGGAAGTGGCAAAGCAGGGTTGATTGAGGATGAAAAACGGACAGTCGCTGCCCAATTGCAATGCATAGTGCATCAATTGCTGCTGCGATAAAACAAGTGCAAATTTTTCATTTAATAAACTTAATGCAAAAGCCCCATCGGCACTGCCGCCGCCCAGGCCCGCACCCATGGGAATGTTTTTGTGCAGGTGCATCTGTATGGAGGGGAGCGTAGGGAAATCCTGTTTCAATAAATGGTAAGCTTTAACGCAAAGGTTGTTGCTGGTATCGCCGTCGATGGTTAGGCCGGATGAGGTAAACGAGATGCTGTTGTTGACAGTTGACGGTTGACGGTTGACGGTTGGTTGTGGACTATCTACTGTCCACTGTCCACTATCTACTGTCATCTCCGCTCTGTCCACTGCCTGCTCCCTCACCACTTCCAACACATCTTTGATCATTAAGGGATAGAAAACTGTTTCGAGGTCATGAAAACCATCAGCCCTTTTGCGGAGAATGTTGAGGCCGAGGTTTATTTTACAGTTGGGAAAAACAATCATTAAATAAGATGCGGGTTTAGCAGCGGTTACTTCCGCTTATTGATTTCGTCCCTAATAGCAATGGCCCTTATATAGTCCTCATGCTCCAGTACATCATTCAGTAAGGTCTGCAGCTCTTCCAGGTTCAGCCCGCTCAGGTCGTCACGGTTACCATCGCCTGCTTTTTCCACACCTACTGCTTCGCCCACTTTCTTTTTGGCGGGGCCATCTTCCATTAATATGCCTGCACCTTCAATAATATGTTCGTAGGTATAAATGGGGCAGCCAAACCTTACGGCCAGTGCCAATGCATCGCTGGTGCGGCTGTCAATCTCTACAGTATCGCTATCGGTAAAACAAACCAGTTTAGAGTAAAAAATGCCTTCCTGCAAATCGCTGATCACTATTTCCTGCAGTTCCACATTAAAGGCATTCATAAAGTTCTTCATCAGGTCGTGCGTAAGGGGGCGGCTTGGTTGCATGTGCTCCAGGGCCACTGCAATGGCCTGGGCCTCGAACCCGCCAATAACAATGGGCAAACGGCGCAGGCCATTCACTTCGCCCAGCACCACTGCATAGGAATGTGTTTGTGTAATGCTGTGGCTAAGGGCAACTATTTCCAGTTCTATCTTCTTCATACTAACACGAAAATAAATGAAAATGCTTTAACTAAAGCACTGGTTTTTGGTTTGGCTAAATGGTTATTTCTTCTTTTTTACAGCTTCTTTTTTGCGGGTAAAGCTGTCGTCAAAAAAACACTTAATGTCCCTATGGTTGCCACAACTGCCCTGTTCCTTCACATCAACTTGGTTGCCATTAAACGTAAAGTCCACTACACAGGGGTCGCCATTGTCGCTATAGATGGCTTTGTTGGCGGTTTTCATTTGCAGTTCGCCTTTTAGTTCGCCAATACATGTGCCATTGTTCTTCTCAAAATGGATAAAGAAAAAATAAGTGTTGGCATTTTTGCCGTCGCGTATAGATATGAAGTTCTTATTGTCCTGTACATAATTGCCGCTGAACTTGTTTTTCCTAGGCAGGGTATCAATGGGGTTAATAATGGTATTGTTGCGTTTGGCGTCTTCGTTGGTTTCGTTCACCACCTGCATAAAGCCATTGCTGCCATTGTATGCCCAGCCGGTACGGGTGTACTGCAGTTGCTGTTTCTCGGTGTTCATCTTTTCTTTGGCAATGCCAAAAGTGGGTTCTTTGTTAATGGATACGGAATGTATATAGCCGTCTTTATTGCCATCGCTCAGCAGTTCCTTACTGGCCAGGAACCTGTTCTTCTTGTCCATTACAAACGTGGCCAAATGTGTTTTTTTGCCAAGTACAAAATTGGCCAATAAATAGGTTTCCTTTTGTTTCTCTATACGTCCCACGGGGTTAATGCGTACCTTTTTTTCCTTACCTGTAATGGTTTGCAGGGCACTGTCTGGTATAAACTGGCCCATTACCTGATAGCTGATCAGGGTACTGTCCGCCAGGTCGGTTATATTGGTATCTGCCCCAACATAAGGCAGGTCCATTACCGGAAAGGCAGCTACAAAATCGTTCACTTTTACGGGAGCATCGCCAGAGAGGTCGGCTTTTTTGGGCTTGCAGGCATAAAGGGATAGCACCATCAAAGCCAATAGGCAGTTACGCATACAGTTGTATTTTGAGGGGTAAAAATAGGGGATAATCGGCCTATTCGTTCTAGCACCCCAATTTAGGCAATGCACTTGTTTGAATGCTGAACCTTGTTGGCCTGGCTCTGCTGCTATGCTGCCATTGAAGAAAACTGTTTTTACCACGAAGCTTCAAAGTACATCAAGCCTGAAAAATTTAGCTTGCCTTTGGTACCCTTTCAGGCTTTGTAGTACAATTATCCCATTTGTATTTTTTGTAAAAAGAACATGAGGCAGGCAACTTGGCAAATGGTGCACTTAGGTAGTTCAACTTTAACCTATAAGGTCAATCAAAAGGAAATGGGAAAAATCTGTATAAATATTTTAGATTTGTCTAAAATTATTTTTTGTGGAAGCTAATTTTTCTGTTACGGAAGAAAACTATATCAAGGCCATTTACCATTTGCAAAAAGCCGATGGCAATGTGGGCACCAATGAAGTTGCTGCGGAACTGAATACCAAAGCTGCTTCGGTAACAGATATGTTGAAGAAACTGAAACAGAAAAAGGTACTGAATTACGAGAAGTATCATGGCTTTAGCCTGAGCAGCCAGGGCAGGAAGATAGCATTGGGCATTGTACGCAAGCATAGGCTATGGGAGTTTTTTCTGGTGGAGAAACTGCAGTTTGGTTGGGACGAAGTACATGCAATGGCTGAGGAACTGGAGCATGTATCGAGCAAGAAATTGATTGACAAGCTGGATGATTTTTTGGGTAACCCCAAGTTTGACCCCCATGGCGATCCCATACCCGATGTGAATGGCAAGATGGTGGCCCTGCCACAGGTAAACCTTACGGACTTGCCTGTGAACCAACAGGCCCAGGTATCTTCCGTTGGCATACAGTCCACCGCCCTGCTAGAGCTGCTGAAGCATAAACAGATTGCCATAGGCACCCAGTTGCAAGTGAAGAAGCAATTTGCCTTTGACCATTCCATTGAAATAAAGATAAAGGGCCATGCCGCTTTTATCATTAGCCAGCAACTGGCACAGGCACTGTTTGTACAAGTGATGGAATAACAGTAGCCGAGCTTTATAAAATATATAAACCAATTACAAACCATGCGTCAACATATTCCTATAGAAAACTCATTGGGCGATGTGCATGAAACCGTTGATACCACAAAGCCCCGTAAAGGCATTAAACGCTTGCTGGCCTATATAGGCCCGGCCTATTTGGTTAGTGTGGGCTATATGGACCCAGGCAACTGGGCTACGGACTTGCAGGGCGGTGCACAGTTTGGCTATCAGCTTATATGGGTATTGTTAATGAGCAACCTGATGGCTTTGTTACTACAGGGGCTATCGGCCAGGTTGGGTATTGTGCGCAGAAAGGACCTTGCACAGGCCAATAGGGAAACCTACCCGCCATTGGTTAATTTTTGCCTGTATATACTTGCGGAAATAGCCATTGCAGCATGCGACCTGGCAGAAGTGCTGGGCATGGCCTTGGGCATACATTTGTTGACGGGGCTGCCGTTGATATGGGGCGTGGCCATAACGGTGCTTGACACTTTTTTGCTGTTATGGCTGCAACGGTTTGGCATACGCAAGCTGGAGGCATTTATTATAGTGCTGGTATTGATTATAGGTGGCTCTTTTTTGATAGAGCTGTTTTTGGTGAAACCTGTAATGGGCCATGTGGTTAAGGGTTTTGTGCCGGGCAAGTTGAATAAGGAGGCATTGTATATAGCCGTAGGCATTATTGGTGCCACGGTTATGCCGCATAACCTGTACCTGCATAGTGCATTGGTGCAGACACGTAAGATAGGGGAGGACAAGGCCAGCATACGCAAGGCGATTAAGTACAATTTAATTGACAGTACCATTGCATTGAATGCCGCATTTTTTGTAAATGCGGGCATATTGGTATTGGCAGCATCGGCCTTTTTTACCACGGGCAATACCGGTGTGGCCAAGATTGAGGATGCACACCGTTTGTTGGCCCCCTTGCTGGGCACACAGGTGGCACCCATACTGTTTGCCGTGGCCCTGATTGCCGCCGGGCAAAGCAGTACCGTTACCGGTACACTGGCCGGGCAGATAGTGATGGAGGGCTACCTGAAGCTACGCATAAACCCCTTGCTGCGCCGGTTGATAACAAGGCTGCTGGCCATTGTACCTGCAGTATTGGTGATATGGGTGTATGGCGATGCCAAGGTAGATGCATTGCTGGTATTTAGCCAGGTGATATTGAGCATGCAACTGGGTTTTGCAGTGATACCGCTGATACATTTTGTAAGCGACAAGAAGGAGATGGGCGAGTTTGCCATAAAGCCGTTTACCAAAATAGCCGCTTGGCTGGTGGCCATTGTACTGGTTTTCCTGAATGTGAAAATGGTGGCAGAGCAAGTGATGGAAGTGTTTAAGGCAGATGGCATGATGGGCTGGAAGATTGCCATTGTTGTGTTTGCATTGTTTTTTATATGGCTGTTTTTGATGATGACTTTTTTGCCCATTGTACGCAGGCATATGCAAAAGGCATCCGTAAAAATACATGGCAATACAAAGCCATTGCTGAACCTTGCCGTGGCACCCGTGCATACCATTGCCTTGGCATTGGACTTTAGTGACCATGATGAACGGATTGTTGCCTATGCCTTATCGCAGGGAACAAAAAGCACCAAGTATGTGTTATTGCATGTGGTGGAGAGTGCCTCGGCAAAATACCTGGGCGAGCAGACCGATGACAACGAAACGAGGTTGGATAAGGAACGTTTGCAAAGCTATGCCCAGCAGTTGCAGGTGCTGGGCTACACTGCATCTGCAGCCATTGGCTACCGCAGCCGGGTAAAGGAAATTGTGCGTATGGTAAAAGAGGCTAATGCCGGTATGCTGGTAATGGGTGCACACCGCCATGCGGGGCTAAAGGATTACCTGTTTGGCGAAACCATAGAAGCCGTTAGGCATAGCCTGGATATACCTGTGTTGATTGTGAATGTGTAACCATTGTATGTTGTATATGCATGCATGGCTGGCAGTGCCTGTTATGCATGCAACGGGGTTCGGGTTGTTGCTTTTAGGGGCTTTTGCATGCTTGGCACGGCCATGGTGCAAACAGGGTTGCTGCCCATTAGTAACAAGTACCATTAGTTACCGCTTTAATAATTATATTGTATTTAATGTGTATTCTATTTTATTACTATACTAATAACCTATTGCCTGTTTAGCACCGGCCCATGGCCACAATGGCTACAGGCAGCCATGCCGCATCCATAAGGGGTGCTATACTGTTGCGGTTGGTGGTAATGTATTCCAGGGCCAGGGCCACAATGGCCATGGTGCCCTTTTCAAAACCCGTATGCAGCAGTAGTTGTGCCGGTGGCAAAAGGGCATTGGTATAGGCCATGCTGTGCTGCCCTACTGCTACCGTGCAGCCCGTGGCTGCCCTTGCATTAAAACTGCAGCCCACTGCTATTGCTTTTAATATGACCGTGCCGGTATGGGCAGGTGCATTTATCTGTTTGGCAGGGTTCATTGCAGGCAGGTTCATGGTTAGCTTACCATTTGGGTGGTTGCTTAAACCAATATTTACCAATAGGCAATCCCGCATGTCTACCAACTGGTTCACATTGCATACGCCGCTGGCATAGGGCGTTAAGGGCCAATCTAGTGCCTGGCTGTTGTGGTGGTACTGCTTCAGCATCCAGCCCCGTACATGGTTGTAGTTGCTGCGGTTGGGCTTATACAAAATATGCCCGGCCAAGGCCTGCAGCATCTGGCTGCCGTAGCGTGATATGGTGCCAAACCCCGTGTTGATGGCACTGGGCGGCTGTCTTTGTTTTGGACTTTTGGGTGCAGGCTTGCTGCGTACATAGGTAATACCGTTTACGGTATAAAAAACCAAGTTGCCAATTGCCCCGCTGAGTGCCCCATTGCTTATACGTGCCATATACTAACAATTAATGCGTTAATACAATGCGGTGCATAGTTGGGCCGTAAACATATAGTTAAAATTAAGCAACCATGGGGTGTGTTGGGTATGGGTTCGTATTAAAGTTATATTAAAAATGTATCAACACCCCAATAAGCCACATTGTTGTGGATTGATATGGTGTTGATGTGGGTTTGATGTGGTGTTGGTGGCTATTTGGGGTAGGCCCATGCAAGATACTGCTTGGGCTGTATTGCAGCTGTGGTGAGTGTTGCATGCTATTTTTTGAATTATGTTTTATTTAAATGTATTATGTCTTAACCTAGCAATAACAAAAAATATTTTTTGTTATGTGATGGCTGCCTATATATTTGCCTCTACAACACGGTACCCCCACTGCCGGCAGCTCAAACATCCAAAACCTGAACCCTTATGCGTGCAGCAGTGGCGGCGGCTTTTATGGCCATCCTTATATCCATCGTGGGCCATGGCCAAACGGCCGTAACGGGTAATGCATTGGAACTGCCAGCAAATACCGCATCCAAGTTCCTCGGTTCCATCACCAACAAATTCTCCAAGCTACAAAGCAATATCACCAAACAGACAGAGGGCTATCTTGACAGGCTTGAGAAGCAGGAAGCCAGACTCTGCAAAAAGCTCCAGAAAAAAGACAGCATTGCAGCCAGGAAACTCTTCCAGGACAATGCAAGGAAATACGCCGCCATGCGTGCCCGCCTGCATGCTGCAGACAGCACGGATATCAAACTGAAGGAATACCTGCCCCACTACGATACCCTAAAGACATCGCTTGCTTTCATGGACAAGGCAGCAGCAGGCAACCCCGAACTGCAACAGCAGCTAGGCAGGGCAAAAGGCCAGCTGCAACAGTTCGGCAACAAGATGCAGGTGGCCAATGAAATAAAGAAACAATTAAAAGAAAGGAAGCAACAACTTGCCGCACAGCTGCAGCAGTTCGGCATGGGCAAGGAACTGATGGCCATGAACAGGGAAGTGTACTACTATGGGCAGCAACTGAACGAGTACAAGGCCATGCTGAACGACCCCAAGAAGATAGAGCAGAAGGCCCTTGCCCTGTTGAAGGGCAGCAGCCTGTACCAGGGCTTCATGAAAAACAACAGCATGCTGGCACAACTATTTAAGTTACCCGATAACTACGGTACCCCCGAAAGCCTGGCCGGCCTGCAGACGGTGGCCGGTGTGCAGCAACTGCTCAATGGCCGTGCAGCCGCAGGCGGCCCCAATGCCGGCCAGGCCATGCAACAGGGCATGCAGCAGGCACAGTCCCAACTGAAATCATTAAAAGACAGGATCAACAAACTGGGCGGTGGCAGCAGCAATATGGACATGCCCAACTTCACCCCCAACAAACAGAAGACAAAGACCTTTTTGCAGCGGCTGGAATACGGCATGAACATCCAGACCCAGAAAGTGCACGGCATACTGCCCACCACCACCGACATCGCACTCACGGCAGGCTATAAACTCAACGACAAGAGCACCATCGGCATCGGAGCCAGCTACAAGCTGGGCTGGGGCACGGGCATACAGGACATACACCTTACCAGCCAGGGCATGGGCCTGAGGAGCTTTGTGGACGTGAAACTCAAAGGCAGCTTCTGGCTGAGCGGCGGCTACGAGATGAACTACCTGCAGGCCTTCACCAGCTACGAGCAACTGTACAACACACAGGCATGGCAACGCAGCGGGTTGGTGGGGCTGACGAAGAAGTACCGGATAGGGAAGAAGACGAACAATATACAGGTGCTGTGGGACTTCTTGAGCTACAGCCAGCAGCCACGTGCGGAGGCAATAAAATTTAGGATCGGTTATAAATTATAAATACAACAAATTAATATAACAGTTAATATAAATAGATGCAATGATGCGAGCAAGATTTTTGACCCTAACCTTTTTATTGGCATCCTGCTGTTTCAGGGTGCATGCACAGCCATCCAACGACATCACTTTAAGGCCCGTTGTGCCACCAAACCCTAATGCGGCTGCTTTGGGCAAGTATGGCGAGGTACCGGTATCCCTTTATACGGGTGTGCCCAATATATCGGTACCGATTTACGAAATCAGTACTGGCCGTATAAAAGTGCCCATTGCACTCAGCTACCATGCAGGTGGCATAAGGGTAGAGGAGTCCGCGTCCTGGGTAGGGCTGGGCTGGTCGCTACAGGCAGGTGGTGTTATTACCCGTACATTGAGGGGCAGGCCCGATGATGATAATGCAACCATACCAGGCGGCTATTTCAACTATTTTGATGAGATGACGGTAGCCAAGCTAATAGAGGGCCCTAATATGCCTGCATCGGTGGACTCCATGAAATGGTACAGCAACAGGCAATACCAGGCCACCGAACGGCTGGTTGATGCGGAACCCGACCTTTTTACCCTGAATGCCCCTGGCTTAAGCTGCAAATTTTACTATAACCAAGAAAGGAAAAAGTTCTTTACAGTGCCTGCTTCCAAAATTGACATCAGTTTTACAGGTGATGCGGTATCGGGCCTGGAATGGCAGGTGATTGACCAGAATGGGTTGATTTACCATTTCAGGTCAAGGGAAACCACGCATGTATCATGGGATTCGCGTATAGAGAGCGACTTGGCCACTTCTTGGTTCCTGAGTGTTATCGAGGATCCGCTAACAGGCCGCTCGGTTGCTTTTTCCTATACCGTACCAACATCTTCCAGCGAATACACCAATGGGGTAAGCGAGGTGAGCTACTTTCCCATGACAGCAGGAACGGCAACCCCTTCCACCTCACTGATTGCCCATTCGAGCATGATGAAGCAGTTGCGTTTGCAAAAAATTACGTTTAACGAGGGCGAAGTGGTTTTTACACCCCAGACCGGAATGCGGTTGGATATGTCCAACGATCAGGCACTGGGAGAAATTACCGTAAAGAACTATTTGGGCAATACCATTAAACGTTGCGAATTCAAGACCTCTTATTTTGACGGTGGTGCAGGTTATCTGCCACCCCAAAGCAATATTCCCGCACCTGCCTATTGCAGGTACCGGCTTAAGCTGGATGAGCTATGGTTTAACAATGCCGATGCAACCGATAAAAATGTATACAAGTTTGCCTACAATGAAACCATGGTAAACAGGGTATCGCTTGACCAGGACAGGTGGGGCTATTACAATGCGGCGGGCAACCAGCACCTGGTAGATGCATTTGATATACCCATTGGCAGCCAGGTGGTGCATTTGGCCGGTGGCGATAGGGAAGTAAACAGGTTCCGCAACCAAATAGGCATGCTGCAGCGTATTACCTACCCGACCGGTGGCTACAGCGATTTTGAATACGAAACCAATTGCTGGAGCAGTGCAGCTGCAACTGGTGGCAGCTACCAGTTAGTGGATGAAAGCTATTCCATACACCACCCCGACAATGTGGAAATGGTAGGCGGGCTGGCACATTCCTACACGGAGCAGGCATTTACCGTAAATGCTTCATCCAACTGTAGCAGCGACCCTTTAGCGGCACATTGCTGGGGGAAGGTGGACATAGACCCTGACCCGGACCCCAATTTCTGCCCTTCGCAAAACATGAATATCTCTTTCCGCGTACAGGGCACCGACCCAGGTAACCAGAACATCAGCTATGAACTTTCCGGACCCTCCTTTTCTTATTACCTGCCTGCGGGCAATTACAAACTGATACTGGACATTACGCATTGCTACGAAGGTTACATTAGCCTGGTAGGTGCGGTAATGCACCTGCACAACTGTACCTATGTGGTCAATTCTAGCCCGGTGGTAAACCATTATGTGGGTGGCTTGCGTATAAAGTCCATTGTATCCAACGACAACATTACTGGAGTTGCCACAAAGAAAACCTACGATTATTCCATAGGGGGGGATGGCTTGTTTTCAAGTGGCTCCGTACCCTCTGCAATGATCAACAACTATGAAATCACAAAGTATGACGGAGATTCTCCCTTAAACGGCCCCCCTATGATCAATAAATATTTCAAAAGACAGTCCTACTCCTGCATACCGCTGGCCACTACCAAGGGCAGCAATATTGGCTACAGCAAGGTAAGGGAAACCGAATGGGATGGCAACACGGCCAAGGGCTTTACCAATTACCAGTTTACCGACCCGCAACAGTATCCTGATATCAGCAACCCTAACAACCAGTTGCCTTTTAAGCCCATAACCAGCAGGGACTATATGCAGGGCGAAATACTGGGCAAGGAAGTATATGCCATAAAGAATGGTGCCCCTTATTTGTTGAAAAGGGTAGAAAACGAATACATCAATATCATGGATACAACACAGGCAACCAGCAGTTACGGTTTTACCGGGGCCATGATAGCAGGGTATCTCGGAGAGATATGGGAAGGCGTCCTTCCCTTTAACGGCAATGTGGATGACGGCATGCAACTGGGTATTTACAAAGAATTTATGGATATAGCACTGCTTTCAAAAACAACCGAAACCACTTTTGACAGTGAAGTGCCCACCAAATCCATTGCGGTTGTTACGGATTATAGCTATAGCCCCAAAAACCTGCAGCAGAACAAAACGGTAACTTATGTACAGAGTAGTGGTAGCGAAAAAAAGACCACCCAAATAAAATACCCATTGGACTATTTTGCTGCCGGATGGGGTACCGTGAATGCCACGATGGCCCCTTTAAGGGCCCTGGCAGGTGCCAACATCATTAACCAGCCTGTTGAAGTGAAAAGCTTTGTGGGTGGGAATATCTTTTCAACCGACAGGGTAACTGCTTCCAACTTTACTGCGTTCAATGGTACCAATCTATTGCCTAACACTGTGTACCGGTTGGAGGACCCCTATATAACGGCACCCGCTACTACCATTTCTGCAAACCAAAGCGGCAACCTGTACCTGAACCCCAGCATGAAGCCCGCATTGGAGATAATGACCTACGACCCAAATGGGAATATTCTTGACCAGAAACTGAGTGGCAATATAACCGAGACCTATTTGTGGGGCTATAGGAACAGCAGCCCCGTAGCAAAAATTGTTGGCAGCAGCTACAATGCACTGAACGAACTGGTGAACATGAGTGTGCTGAACAATGAACTGGGGCAGTACACGGAGCAACAGATAAGGGCCGAACTGGACCTACTGCGTACCAGGTTGCCCAATGCCATGGTAACCACTTATACTTATAAACCATTGGTAGGCATGACCACCATGACCGATGTGAACGGCAAAACGGTGTACTACGAGTACGACAGTTTTAACAGGCTGAAACTGATACGCGACAAGGATGGCAACATACTAAAGACATTTGATTACAAGTACCAGCAAAACCCTAACCAGTAAACCCTACCAATAATACATTTATGTTATTCAATAAAAAACAGATAGCAGCTTTTGCAGCGGTACTGGTTACTACAACTGCAAATGCCCAGATAATACCCGATGGTACAATGGTGCCGGCCACAGCCACACAAACCGTGAAGCCTGTGCCGGCTGCCTACAGCAATACCATTAAGCTGAATTTTGTACGTACCTGGGATGTGAAAGTGCCTTTTACCAATATAGGCGATGTAGTGTCGGGCTCGCGTAGCGTAAACGAAGTGCAGCAGGCCACCCAGTACCTGGACGGTTTGGGCAGGCCATTGCAGACGGTGACAAAACAGTCGAGCCCCTTGCAGAAAGACATGGTGAGTGCTGCCATATACGACGGGCTGGGCAGGGAGCAGTACAAGTACATGCCTTATGTGGCAGCCACGGATGATGGCAAGTTTCACCTGGACCCCTTTGCGGAGCAGGAAGCCTACCTGAAATCGGTGTACAACCCTACAAACGACCCCGATGGAGAAAAATTCTTTTATGGCAAAACGGTATTTGAAGAGTCGCCATTGAACCGCCCCCTGAAAAGCTTTGCGGCAGGCAATAGCTGGGCTGGCAGCGAGGGCAGCAGCAGCGAGCATGCGGTGAAGATGGAGTACGGGGTAAATGTGGCCAATGAAGTGATATTGTGGGAAAAGGATGCTGGCTGGCCCTTTTCGAACGGATATTATAGTGCGGGTTACCTGGCAAGGAATGTTTCCACGGATGAGCATGGCAAGCGGGTAGTGGAGTACAAGGATATAGAAGGACATGTGCTGCTGAAAAAAGTGGAGATTGTGACAGGAGCCAATATTGCATTGCATACGGACTGGTTGTGCACCTATTACCTCTACGACAATTTTGGGATGCTGCGTTATGTGCTGCCCCCGAAAGCTGTGGAGACCATTGTTGCCAATAGTATATGGGAACTATACGAAGGTGGCGACCCCGACCCGATTATTGAGGAACTATGTTTCCGTTATACCTATGATGCAAAGCACCGGATGGTAACGAAAAAAGTGCCTGGAGCAGGTTTGGTGTATATGGTATACGACAAAAGGGACAGGGTAGTGATGATGCAGGATGCCAAAATGCGTAGCAGCTACCAGTGGCTGTGTACGGACTATGACAATTTTAATAGGCCCATACGTACCTATTTTACGGAATCCGATGAGGATGGAAGCAAGCTACAGGGCTGGGTGGATGAGAACCATGGCGAATCATGGACCTCGGGCGAGGGCAGCCCCGACCTGCTTACCGAAACCTATTATGACGATTACAGTTGGGTAAGCGGCAGTGGCAGCGGGCTCAGTAGCAGCCTGCACACGGCTTTTACAGCCAGTGCCGACTATATTGGCGGCTTTGGTACCTACCCATTGTATGCAGAGCCCGTGCAGCAGAGCCTTGCAGTTAAAGGCATGGTTACGGGCAGCAAAACAAGGGTGCTAGGCACAACTACTTACTTATATACGGTGCAGTTGTACGACGATAAGGGCAGGGCCATACAGGTAACCAGCACCAATACCGGTGGCGGTAGGGAAATAGTGACTACCCAATACGATTTTGCAGGCAAGCCCTTGCGTACGCACCATTGGCACCAGCGTACCGCAGCTATTGACCCGATAAAGGTGCTGACAGTAATGGAGTACGACCATGCAGGCAGGGTGAATGCCATCTGGAAAAAAATAAACAGTGAAGAACCCAAAAAGGTTGCCGAAAACACGTACAACGAACTGGGGCAACTGGCAACAAAGAGGTTGGGAGGAAAGCCTGGAGATCCCGATACACCATTGGAAACATTGGATTACAGCTACAATATACGGGGCTGGCTTAACGGTATCAACAAAGCATATACGGAAGATACAATGAAAGGAAATACCGACCGCTGGTTCGGCATGGAACTGAAATATGATTATGGCTTTAGCCAGGGCCAGTACAATGGCAATATTGCGGGCAGCATCTGGAAGAGCCGCGGCAGCGACAAGCAACGTGCCTACGGTTTTAATTACGACAATGCCAACCGCCTGCTGCGTGGCGACTTTACGCAGAACGATGGCGGATGGAACCAAAGTGCGGGTATCAACTACAACATGCAGATGGGTGATGGGGTTACTGGTACAGATGCATACGATGCCAATGGCAATATACGGAGCATGCAACAATGGGGGCTGAAGCTTAACGGCTCTGGCCGTATAGATAAACTTATTTATACCTATACTGGCAACAAGTTACAGAATGTGGAAGACCTTGAAAACGACCCCAATACCAAACTGGGCGATTTCCGCAGCTCGGCTGCTTATATGTCAACACTGCCAGGAGGCAAAACGGCTACAACTGTGGACTATGGCTATGACGAAAACGGTAGCCTTACCTATGATAAGAACAAGGACATTAGCAGTATTACCTACAATCACCTGAACTTGCCGCAGGCAATAACGGTAACGGGCAAAGGCAGCATTAGTTATACCTACGATGCAACTGGCAACAAACTGAAAAAGGTGACGGTGGACAATACCGTGAGCCCGGCAAAAACCACCACAACCGATTACATGGCAGGGTTCGTGTACGAGAACAGTACACTGCAGTTCATGCCGCAGGAAGAGGGCAGGATACGGGAACTAAGGAATGTAAAGAATGAACTGACAGGTTATGCCTTTGACTATATGGTGAAGGACCACCTGGGCAACGTGCGTGCCCTGCTTACCGATGAGCAGAAAGCGGATACCTACCATGCGGGTTTTGAAGATGCAAATGCCAGTTTTGAAGGGCAGTTGTTCATGAACTATAACAATATTGTTGGTAAACTATCGTGCTTTACTGCAAGTGGCAGTGCAGAAAAGGTTCAGCTTGTAGGCTGTGCAAAAATGGACGGCGAGAAAAAGGACCCCTTTGTGAATGGTGTTGTAGGTGCAGGCAAAGTGCTAAAGGTAATGGCGGGTGACCATGTGGATGCACAGGTGTACGGTATGTTTAGCCCCAATGGCAATACTGCCGACCCCAATGAACTGGTGCCGATACAGGATGTGGTGCTTGCACTCTTTGGCCAGGGTGTGGCAGGCATGGGCGAACATAGTGGCTTTACAGCGGGCAACGCATCGCTGCTGTCCAGCGGTATCGGTGATTTCCTGGCACAGCAGGACAATTACGACGATGGCAAGGCCTACCTGAACTGGATATTGCTGGACGAGGAACAGTTCAAGTTGGTAAGCAGTGGCTCGGGCTTTGCTTCCCTTGCACTTACGCCAGCCGACCCCTTCGGTGCGGAGTCGGCAGGATGCGAAAGTACCAAACTATTGCAGGCCAATGAGGGTGACGGCATTGATATAAAACGGAACGGATACCTGTATATTTACCTGAGCAATACCAGTACAGACCATCCTGCCTATTTTGACCAGTTGCATATTGTGCATACAAGGGGTGCATTGCTGGAGGAGACGGCTTATTATCCGTTTGGGTTGACGATGGCGGGGATCAGTTCGAAAGCGGCAGGCAATGCACCTGTGAACAATTACAAGTATAATGGCATAGAACAGAATAATGACTTTAATCTGAATATGTATGATGCACACTTTAGGAACCTTGACCCACAAATAGGCAGGTTTTGGCAAATAGACCCAAAACTTGAAAGTACGGAAGCATGGAGCCCTTATGCAGCCATGCTAAATAATCCTATAAGATATTGCGACCCATTTGGAGATTCTACTATCTATTACTCTGCAGAAGGTGCCGAATTGTATAGGACAACTGATGCAAGCAAGAATGCTGTAACTGTAATTCCAAACGATAACTTGGGAGGGTTTAGTAGTATGAAAGCCACTTTAGAAGGATGGGGATTGAATATGAACGGAGCAATAGCGACATTTGTAATGAGGGCTTATGGGGAGAGCTATGATATTAAAGGCGTTTTTGATTTTGTTGATGAAAATGCAAAAAATATAAATACTAGAACAGATCTTTATCAGCCTATTGATGGAAAAGGCCCATTAATAAATGAGCAATCCGCAGCAGTTGAGAAAAAAGATGGTATATGGACCGTTAATCCTACTAAAACGGATAAGACTGCAGGGGATCCATTTATTGTAAATAAAATTGGGACCGGTGTTACTCTACATACACATGATAATGAAGGTAGAGATTTTCACAACTCATATAGAGGTGCAAATGGGCATGTTGAAAGTGGTAAAAAATCTGTTGGACAAGATGGGGATGTAACAAATTCATATGCAAAACCCGGAACTGGCATTTTTGAAATGGCAGCAGGAAAAAATGCCATATATTTCTTTAATAACTCTGGAGTAAAAATGGAAATTAGTAGGAATGCTTTCGCTCCAAAAAATTTTTTAAAAAAATAAGAAGATGAAAATTCTAATATTAGTATCGACAATTGTAGTATTTGCATGTAATCAACCTGCTACCAAAAAGAATGAACAAATTGAAAATGCAAAATGGCATTTTTATGCTAATGCTTGTTCATCGGAAGGCTATCTCCAAAACCAGGGACAAATAAACCCATTAGAATGCGAAATAAAATTAATGTCGATTATAAAGGTAAATAGCGATACAACTAAAGCTTATTTTAATCTTTATTATAAAGATACTATGAATGTTTGCGTTTTAAAACCAGGCGGATTGATCGGAATTGCAATACTTAAGAATAAGTTTTTTTTGCCAATATACCATACTGTTGTTTACGAGTCTTTTGGCAATGATAGTTTGACTCTTGCATATATGCATAAACAAGAGACATTATTACATAAAAAGATAAAAGAGAGCAAAGGAGTAGTTAGTGAGTGGTTGAGGCAAAGGACAAATGAGAGCCTTAATTAGAAAGCCTGATTTACTACTGATGATGAAACGATATTCAAAAACAGATGATAATGCTAACGGTACTGTTCCATTTCAAATAAAAGGACTAAAATTCAATCCTTTTATTTCTGCTAAATTATCCTAAACAAGATTGTCAGTTCATAATGTATTTATGAGTTGCTTATCAAACACACAAGGAGTGTATTAGGAGGCGGCTTACTATTCTTTCGGCTTGAAAATAGCAGTGGTAAGTGGCAAGGCGAAAGAGAATGGTGGTAATGATAATGTTAGTCCAAAAGGAGGTCATTCCATTATAGGTTTTATAAAATCTATTTCAACACTTTCAAAAGGGAATTTAGTAACTTATAATATTATGCGAAATGGAGGTGATATTCTTTGGAATATTCAGGATGGCAAACATACATTGCAGGATTATATTGCATCCCCCGCTAATACTTATACATTAATCCCAACATCGCCACCTCAGTCTATACCAAGTTATATTCATAAAAAATATCTCCAAAGGTTTGGAACCATAACTGCTAAACCAACATTAACCACTCAAGAATAGCTAATATGAAAAATATCACTATAATTTTTGCATTCTTTATGCTAATAAACGGATGTATGCAAAAGGAAAAAAAATGTGATCTTGGGCTTCAACAAAATACTTTCTATAAAGACAGCATTTTATTAAAGTTGCCATCTGAATGGAAAAAAATTGATACAACAATTTATCCTAATCCTGCAATCAAGTATTCGCGGATTATTTATTCCAATGACACTTCAAGTTCCTTTATGATTACTGTTAATGACTATGCTGTTTATAACAGATGGGAAAAAGATTTTGAGATAATGCGTAAGGAAATGCGAGGTAGGTTATATGAAACATCATTGATGAATGATAGCCTGATAAAGGAGGAGTTAAGGGAATTAAATGGCTACAAAATTAGCCTTACAAAAATTAGTTACTTTGATGGGAGGCATAATAAATACGCATGCAGCGGTAATATTTTTTATATAATCCCTGCTAAAAAATTTGTCCATATGCAAATGACTATTGCGGAATCCAATCAGCAAAAAGCAGATGAAAGGCTTGATTGTATTTTTAATTCTTTGCAAGTGAAATAGAGTATTGTCTCTAATTGCTTGAGTTGAAAAGGTGTAAATATGTTCTTCTTCTGCCCATGAAGGTAGTTAAGTCTGTCACAAGCGATGTAGTTAATGCGGCAAGATTATAAAGGTAATGTCAGGCGATCATGTGGATACCAGCGTGCGTGTACGGTATGTTCAGCATGAACGGGAACACATACAACCCCAGCAATTTGGACCCGATACATGATGTGCTGCTGGCACTCTTTGGGCAGGGGATTGTTGATACGGGTGCCGAACATGGCGGTTTCACCACAGGCAGTTCGTCGCTGTTGTCCAGCGGTATCACTGATTTCCTGGAACAGCAGGAAAACTACAAAGAAGGCAATGCCTACCTCAACTGGGTACCGCTGGACGAAGAGCAGTTCAAGCTGGTAAGCAGCGGGTCGGGTTTTGCCTCGCTTGCAGCGGCCCCAACATCTGGAGAATCGGAGGATTGCCGAAACACAGTACTGCTGCAGGCCAACAATGGTGACGGCATTGATATAAAACGGAACGGATACCTGTATATTTCCTGAGCAATACAAGTACAGACCATCCTGCCTATTTTGACCAGTTGCATATTGTGCATACAAGGGGTGCATTGCTGGAGGAGACGGCTTACTATCCGTTCGGGTTGACGATGGCGGGGATAAGTAGTAGGGCTGCAACGAATGCACCAGTCAATAAGTTCAAATATAATGGTAAGGAAGAGCAGAAAGGGGAGTTCAGTGATGGAAGTGGTTTGGAATGGACGGATTATGGTGCTAGGATGTATGATAACCAAATAGGAAGATTCTTTGTTCAGGACAGGCTTGCCGAAAGAGTATTCTCACAAACACCATACAATTACTGTTTAAATAATCCTGCTAACAATGTTGATGTCAATGGAGACTTTTCTATAAGCAATCACTATTATTATACAAATACAATGATGCAGCGTTTTGGATATAGTAATACTGTATCTGATTTAGTAGGACACTACGCTTCAACTTATGCTGACAATCCGCATGTTCTATCTAGTGCAACAAGGTCTGCCTTGCTATGGTCTCAGGGGCAACCTTATAGGGATGGGATTGATTATTCTGCCACAAATAATTCACAAGACACTAAATCTGTATTTTATAGCACATGGCACTCAATGAAAGCAGATGGAGAAAATGTAACCGATGCTTTTGCAAAGCACAGAGGCCAAGAAGCTGCATGGGATAAACTTTTTATAGCTGCAGAAGAAGTAAAAAAAGTGGGTGGAATTGACAAGCTTACAAAAAATTCTAAAGGAATACAAGCTTTAGGCCAAGGTTTGCATAGGTTACAGGATGCTGTAGCTCATGGCGGTGTAGATATGGAGCATCATAGCAAGACTGATGATACTTTTCCAAGTTCGGCGAAAGAAAGTGAAGTAGGTATGGCAACTAAAAGCGGTATTTTTGTAGTGGAAGCTGTAAGTGGTAATTATGAGCATCTAACCTCTAGCATGCAGGTTAGCTTTGATGGTATGTCCGCAGACCAATTCAAAAAAGCTATAAAAGCAATTGGCGATGGAATGAAGGCAAAAGGTATTGATAAAGTTGAATTAAAAAATATTCCTAGAACATGGTAAAACTAATTTTATACATATTCTCCTTTCTTATTGGAACTGTTCTATATTTATTTGCTTTAGGCGGGTCTCATGGAGTCCCTTTATTTAGGATGGATAACAAAGAAGATGTTATAATACTTTCCTTACTATGCGTTTTTTTTGGACTACCAATCTTTTTTATTATTCGAGATTTAATAAAATGGTTAAAGAAAAGAATGACTAATTAATTAAGGCGGCAAAATTATAAAAGTAATGTCAGGTGACCATGTGGATGCCAGCGCATATGGTTGGTATGTTTAGCCACAATGGCAATACTGTCGACCCGAATGATCTGGTACCAATAAAGGATGTGGTGCTTGCACTCTTTAGTCAGGGTGTGGCAGGCATGGGCGAACATAGTGGCTTTACAGCGGGATAACACATCACTACTGTCCAGTGGCATCAGTGATTTCCTGGCACAGCAGGACAATTACGACGATGGCAAGGCCTACCTGAACTGGATATTGCTGGATGAGGAACAGTTCAAGTTGGTAAGCAGTGGCTCGGGCTTTGCTTCCCTTGCACTTACGCCAGCCGACCCCTTCGGTGCGGAGTCGGCAGGATGTGAAAGTACCAAACTATTGCAGGCAAACGATGGTGATGGTATCGATATACCAAGAAATGGCTACCTTTATATCTATGTGAGCAATACGAGTACGGATTACCCTGCCTATTTTGACCAGTTGCATATAGTGCATACAAGGGGTGCATTGTTGGAGGAGACGCAGTATTATCCGTTCGGATTGACGATGAGTGGGATAAGTAGCAGGGCGGTGAGTAAAGCACCTGTGAACAATTACAAGTATAATGGCAAGGAGGAACAGAACAAGGAGTTCAGTGATGGTAGCGGATTGGAGTGGAATGATTTTGGAAGTCGTATGTATGACCTACAAATAGGACGTTGGCATACACTTGACGAATTTGCTGATAAATATTATTCATCTTCTCCCTATGCTTATGCTATTAATAACCCTGTCAATAGGGTTGAGGTTGACGGAAGATGGTCGGTAACTCACCACTACTACTTAACAAATTTTGCTCTTGCTGAATATGGAATAACTGGTAAACAGGCTGCATTGCTTTCACACTATGCATCTGTCTATTCAGACCACCCCAGTAAAACGGTCTTAAAATTAAATAATGCTGTACATGGGGCATAAACTACTCCAATGTCCTATTATTCATCAATTGATTATTCTGGAACTGCAAATTCACAAAATACAAGTTGGCAACCCGGTTCAAAAAGTTACAATTATAATACTTGGCACTCAATGCGGTCCCCTGAAGAAGCTGATGCATTTAATAAAGGACTTCCAGGAGGCATATCAAGTGAGGCTGCTATTCTGCGTGGTCAAGAATTTGGGTGGTCAAAGATTTTTTCTTCTGCTAAAAAAGGGAAGCTATCAGAACTGGCTATAAATTCTTCAGGCATTCAAGAATTCGGTCAAGGCATCCATGCTCTTCAAGATTCTTATGCCCATAAAGGAACAGATATGGACCATCACGATTCTCAAAATGATGTTTTTCCTAATTCGGCAGATTATCAAGGGGCATTAGAACTCACTAGGACAGCTATTAATGTTCACAGCTTAATATCAGGTGATTTTAAATCAGTTAAAAAAGAGAAAGATGGCTCGGTCCAGCTGAAAGATATCGGAGGAATGAACCAGCAGCAGGTAACTGAGCTATTTAATAAGATTAAAGATTTCTTAAAGCAAAAATAATAAGAAATGAAAAAAAATATCGTAAGCAAATTTCTAATGAACCTAAAAATATTTTTAGCTTTAATATTAGTACTTTTTATTATTGCTATTAGTATGGGTTTAGCTTCGCATGATGCAAATGTGAAAAAATTTACTTACATCTATGTTACTGTAGCTTTGGGTCACATGTTGTTAAATGCTTTTACAATACGTCGTGATAAAGAGTCATTGATTATATTGCTTTTATCTTCATTTGAAATTGTTATACTTTATGGAATTATTTTCATCTATTTCTTGGCACCTTGATAGTTAAGCCAGTATAGTGTCCGCTGCTACGAAGGAACATGATGAAAAGAGAGTAGAAAAAGAGGGGATTGAAGCGGGTAAGAGTGCGAAGGAAGAAATGATTAAAAAGGATAAGAAAAATAAGTAAAATGAAATATACAATTTTGGGTGTTTTATTTCTCTTTCTGAGCTACTGTGCAGTCTGTCAAAAAAAAATAAAGGCTCCATATAAATGCCCGTTTAAAAATGGAGTTGTTGAAGTTTACAATATTAACAGTGAGCATAAATATGTAGATCCTTCAGATGGGTTAACTTTTGTAAGTGTAAAGAAAAATGACTCGGTTTATGCTCTGATAGAAGGATCGATTATATCAATTAAAGAAATCGGAAATGGTGTTTTAAGTTATGTCCTTAGAGGAAATGGCTTTGTTATTGTATACTCTACATTGTCGCATAATAAACCCAAAGACCTTCTTTATAAAAGAATAAAAAAAGGAGATTTCCTTTTTATTGCTGGTAGCGACGATAAAAGCAATTCTGAGGTAGGGGTGATAATTTCGGATAATAATGGGATATTAAATTTAAAAGAGCATTATGAATTTCTAGGAATTAATCCGTCTATTAAGTAGGGTATTATCTTTTGAGAATATAAAAACAACTATTTCATTATTTGAAATGCATTTTTCTTGCATTGACATTGGGGGTTTTTAAGTATACAAGCGAACTACAATAAAGACAATACATCCCTCATTGAATACTACTGGGGAAGGAGCGTTTAAAATTGATAAGCAGTGGCTCGGGCTTTGCTTCCCTTGTACTTGCGCCAGCTGACCCTTACGGTTTAGAGTCCACAAGGTGTGAAAGTACCAAACTATTGCAGGCCAATGAGGGTGACGGCATTGATATAAAACGGAACGGGTACCTGTATATTTACCTGAGTAATACAAGTACAGACCATCCTGCCTATTTTGACCAGTTGCATATTGTGCACACAAGAGGTGCATTGTTGGAGGAGACGGCTTATTATCCGTTCGGGTTGACGATGGCGGGGATAAGTTCAAAGACGGCTATGGGTGCTCCTGTGAACAAGCTTAAATAGAACGGTAAGGAGGAGCGAATACATGAATTTATGATGGGGGGAACTTGGAAAGTTATGATTATGGTGTGAGGCATTATAACCAACAATGGTCACCCTTGGGATAAGCCCCTCACTTTAATAATCATCCAGGTTCAAAACAACATTATAAATAGAACAAATCGTAGATGTTGAAAAAGGTAATATATAGTGACTATATAAAAAAATATCCTAGTATTGGATTGCTGGATATAATGGGCAATGAAAAAACTTCTATTTTTTACTTAGACTATGATTATGCGGAAAATAAGTATAGTTTAATCCTGGATTTATTTATTGAGCAAATAAGTAATTATTTGATTGATTTGTATGGCGTGGTAAATATTTTTTTAGTATCAGACAGGAATTCTGATACACTAGTTAATAGAAAGAAAAAGACAGAATTAGAATTGAATAATGTTGTAATAAAAGAACATGTATATCCAATTGCAAATGCCGAAATTATAAAAATAGCTCTAGTTGAAGTATCAAAATCAAAAGATTTGATTTTGATACTAATGACATTGATAGAAAAGAGGACTCCATTTTTTATGATTAATATGATGGACTCAAGAAAGATAGATCCACAAATAATGGAAGATATCAATTTAATACAATGTGTCAGTGGCTCTATACCTTTTGTAAAGGATTTATCTACTTATTTAAACTATCTTATTAATCGTAATAAATTGATTGAAAATATATTTATATGCAACGGAGGGTTTGACTTTGGTCAATTGGCTTTTGCAACAATTCCCATAGGATAGGATGTTGAATTACTTTTGTTATGAAGTGTAAGTATTAATATAATGCTATGAAATACTTTGAAATATCATTATGCTCAGATTCAAAAATAACAGGGGTAAAGAATGCAGGGCAACAGGTTCAAATTAACGAAGATGGATTTAGTATAGAAAAGTTTAATAAAATAAAAAACTTTTTTATGAATCGATCCTATTGGGAAAAGGCAAATGTTGTTCCGGATTTTGAGGTAGTTATAGAAAGTGCGTCTATAGTGAATAAAGCAAAGCTTACAGATTTTATGCATTATTCGCATCATATGTTCGGTTGCCCATTTATGGTAAGTGAGAAGGTGGTCAATTTATTTAATGATTTTAATATATCCAATCACTATTATTATAATGTTTTTCTTAAAAAAAACGGGGATGACATAAATGGATATAAACTGATGCATATTATGCATTATGATGTAGAAGTAATTGATTTTAAGAATACACGCTTTATTGCCGAATTTGATAACCCAGAAAATGGCAGGTATTATACATTCGACTCTTTTGTGGATTATCAAAATTATGAAGGGGAGCATACTTTAAATATCAGTGAGATTTCTTTGAATAGTAATTTTAATGATACATTGGATTTGTTTGACTTGAGATTGGGCGTGGTATTTGTTTCTGAAAGACTAAAAAAAGCAATAGAAAATGAAGATTTATCAGGCGTGGTATTTTCAGATAAAATTAATGTCGTAATTGAATAAATAGAGACCTCACTTCGAGTATAGCGTAAGGGGCCTCAAAACAATATTTGGCCCAAAGGATAATATGGCGTATTGGCTTAACAATAGATCTAATTATACATGCTAAGCAATAAATTGCATAGTTGTAGAGTTTGTGGACTCTATATTAAAGATTTGCCTTGGGGAGATAATAATGATTCTCCCACTTATGAAATATGCCCTTGCTGTGGTGTAGAGTTTGGAAATGAAGATTGTACTTTAGAATCTATAAAAGAGTTTAGGCAGAATTGGATTGATACAGGTGCAATATGGTTTGCACCAGACGAAAAGCCTAAAAACTGGGATATGGAGGAACAGTTAAAAGAAATTCCTAACGGATTTAAATAACCATTTTACTGCTGACAAATAGTTATAGTTAGTAGGATATTTTTATTGCTTCTTAACCTTTAATAGTGTTGCTGTGCTCCTTTTTGCGACATTCGGAATATCCAATTCCAATCCCTGTTTTCCCCCGACCTTCGCATCAAGCAACCAACTTCAATGAACAACAAACAATATTTTGCCGTGGTGCTCATACTGGGCAGCATGACGGCATTGGCACCTTTTTCAATAGATATGTACCTACCCGGGTTTCCGGCAATTGCGGCAGACCTGCATACATCCGCAGCTAAAGTATCCTTATCCTTAACCGGATTTTTTATAGGCATATCGGCCGGGCAGTTACTGTACGGCCCATTGCTGGATAAATATGGCAGAAAGCCACCTTTGTTTTGCGGACTTGTTTTATATATACTGGCATCATTGGCCTGTGCCTTTTCGCACAGCATCGACAACCTGATTTTGTTGCGTTGCATACAGGCCATTGGAAGCTGTGCCGCAACGGTAACAGCAGTGGCCATGGTGCGTGACCTTTTTCCGCCGGAGCAGAATGCAAAAGTATTTTCGTTACTGATACTGGTACTCGGTGCATCGCCCATGATAGCACCCACGGTTGGCGGTTATATTACCACGGCTTTTGGCTGGCACTATGTATTCATCATATTGACCTGCATCGGTGCGGCTATATTGCTGGCCTGTATCTTATGGCTACCCGATGTGTACAAACCCAATAAATCGCTTTCGTTACAACCACCTGTAATTATCAGGAGCTTTTATGAAGTATTGGTAAACCCACAGTTTTACACCTATACATTAACCAGTGCCATTGCTTTTGCGGGACTGTTTGCCTATGTGTCGGGATCGCCATTGGTGTTCATGACCGTATTTGGCGTAAGCGGAAAAGTATATGGATGGATCTTTGCATTCCTGTCCATTGGTTTTGTAGGCAGCAGCCAATTGAACAACCTATTGATGAAAAGATGGAGCAGTAAGCAGATCGTAAACGTGATGGTGGTGTGCTATGCCGTCATAGGTACTGCATTTTTTATAGTTGCCGCATTGCACCTGTTGACATTGCCTTTAACCATTGTGTTCCTCTTTTTATCATTGGCCTGTATCGGTATCACCAATCCCAATGCATCATCGCTTTCGCTGGCACCGTTTACTGCCAATGCAGGTACCGCAGCATCTTTAATGGGTGCCATACAAATGGGGCTGGGTGCATTGGTATCTGCAGTAATCAGTATGTTTGATGTGCCTTCTGCAAGTCCTATGGCCGGGGCAATTGCAGGTGCCAGTATACTTTCATTACTTGCGTTGTGTATTGGCAAAAGGAATATTCCTATAACGGAACCAGTAGATGCCAAGTAATTGCTGCAAATAAAAACCATTGTCATGCTTACGGACGAAGCCATTATAACACATACCAAAAACTGGATCACTGATGTAGTGGTAGGTTGTAATTTTTGCCCCTTTGCCGCAAGGGAAGTAAAAAAACAGACCATCCGTTACGAAGTGGTACAACAGGCCAACACTAAAAACAGTTTGGAGGCACTGGTAGATGCTTTTCATGTGCTGGACAGTGACGATACTACCGAAACCATGTTTGTGATATTGGCTGATGGCTTCAACGATTTCAATAAATACCTAAACTTGGTGGAACTTGCAGAAACATTGCTGGAGAAAGAAGGTTACAAAGGGGTGTACCAGATAGCAGGTTTCCATCCGCAATACCTGTTTGCTGGCAGCCAACCAAACGATGCAGCCAACTATACCAACCGGTCGCCCTATGCCATGCTGCATTTGCTACGTGAAGCAAGCGTAAGCCGTGCCGTGGATGGCCACCCCGATATAGACAGCATACCGCAACGCAATATTGCTTATGCACAGGAAAAAGGAGTGGAGCAAATGAAAGCATTAAGGGATAACTGTATGAAAGAATAAGCAAATTGCTGTTACATATCTATGCGTTAGGTAGTATGTTTATAGGTAGGTAAACCCATCCTCTGCGAAGCAGAAAATCCTTACTTAACTATCTTGTAAATCCTTCCCATCCGCACAATCCGTGTGCTTGTATTCACCAGAAAATTATCAACACTAATGCCTACCTAACAGTTGTTAGCTTTCTTCCATTATATTTGCAACTTCAAATCATTATCATGGGCAATAAAACAGTTTATATAGTAAGTGCGGTACGTACACCAATGGGCAGTTTTGGTGGTGTACTGAAAGATCTATCGGCCACCCAACTGGGTGCTGTTGCCATAAAAGCAGCAGTGGAAAAAGCGGGCATACAGCCCGGTCAGGTTCAGGAAGTATTGATGGGCTGTGTGATACAGGCCAATTTGGGACAGGCCCCTGCACGCCAGGCATCCAAGTTTGCAGGCCTGCCGGATAATGTAATTGCCACTACTGTAAATAAGGTTTGTGCCAGCGGCATGAAAGCCATTGCACAAGGTGCACAAAGTATTCTATTGGGCGATGCCGATATAATTGTTGCTGGTGGTATGGAAAGCATGAGTAACGTGCCTTTCTATTCGCCCAACATGCGTTGGGGCAATAAATATGGCAACGTGAGTTTTATAGATGGACTGGCAAAAGATGGTTTGACCGATGTTTATTTTAATGGGGCCATGGGCAATTTTGCTGACAGCACTGCAAAGGAATGCAACATTAGCCGTGAGGAACAGGACGCTTTTGCGGTAGAAAGCTACAAACGTAGCCAGGCTGCATGGGGCGAGGGAAAGTTTGATGCGGAAGTGGTGCCGGTGGAAATTGTTACGAAAAAAGGCACCGTAACCATAACAAAAGACGAGGAACCTTTTAATGTAAAGTTTGACAAGATACCAGATTTAAAACCTGCTTTTAGTAAGGATGGAACTGTAACTGCTGCCAATGCAAGTAGCATGAACGATGGTGCTGCTGCAGTAGTATTGATGAGCAAGGAAAAAGCCGATGAACTGGGCATTCAGCCTTTGGCCATCATCAGGAGCTATGCCGATGCGGAACAGGCCCCCGAATGGTTCACTACCACACCAAGCCTGGCCGTGCCAAAAGCAGTGGCCAAAGCAGGCCTGCAAATGGGCGATGTACAGTTCTTTGAACTGAACGAGGCATTTAGTGTGGTGGGCATCTGCAACAGCGAAAAGATGAAACTGTACCCTAACCAGGTAAATGTAAATGGTGGTGCGGTTGCCTTGGGCCATCCATTGGGCTGTAGCGGTGCAAGGATCATTGTAACACTGATCAACGTATTGAAGCAGAACAATGCAAGCATTGGTGCCGCAGGTATCTGTAATGGTGGTGGTGGTGCAAGTGCAATGGTGATAGAACTGGCCAAATAAATTGTTGTTGGTTATTATAGTTGTTTTTTTGATAAATGGCTTCCCGCAAGGGAGGCCATTTTTAAATATCAGGGTTGGGCAAATTATTATACCCGCTTGTTTTAATTTTATGTCATGGATATACATATCAGGATGGCAACGATTGACGACGCCGAGTTACTTTCGGACCTTAGCAGGCGTAGTTTTTATGAGGCATTTCATGAACAGAATACCAAGGAAAACATGGCCGAGTTCCTTTCCATGAACTTTACCTTGGAAGGCACCATGGATGAATTGGAGAATGGCATGAACACATTTTTCCTGGCCTATTACAGGGGCGAAGCAAGTGGCTACATCAACCTGCGTGTGTGCGATAAATTGGACAAGCATCCTGAGGTGGACCCGATATTGCTATCGAGGATATATGTATTGGATAAATTCATTGGCAAAGGCGTTGGCAAGGCATTGATGCAGCAATGCATAAAAGTGGCCTGGGACAGGAACAAGGATGCTATCTGTTTGGGCGTATGGGAGCATAATCCCCGGGCCATCAACTTCTATACAAGTTGGGGTTTCGAAAAAATTGACGAAGAAGTATTCGTGCTGGGCAGCGATGTACAGACGGATTGGGTAATGCTGAAACGTTTATAAGCTTTGGTACTACAGATGCCAATGGCTTATCTCTTCAATAAAATTTTCTACAGCCCTGAAACTGCTAAGGAAATAGCAGGCCACAATAAGGAAACCCACACCGTAAATAGCCCCCCATATATGGGCAGAGTGGTTGATATTGTCACCACCTTTTTTATCGAGATATGCAGATATAAAAAGATAGATGGGTGCAAATATGAAACCCGGAATAATGGGTGGAATAATGAACATGCCAATCTTTAAAGTAGGGTGCAAGAAAATGCCTGCAAACACAACTGCCGAAACAGCACCCGATGCACCCAGGCTTCTGTAATTGCTATTGAACTTGTTTTTTGAATAGGTAGGCAATAGGCAAACAACCAAGGCACTTATATAAAGAACCAGGTAAATAAGCTTGCCCTTGCTTGCAAATACAGTAATAAAATCTTCTTCTACATACCTGCCAAACATGTACAATGAAATCATGTTGAACGCAAGGTGCGGAACATCAGCATGTATCAAACCACAAGTAACAAAACGGTACCATTGCTTTTGTTCGGTAACCGCAGGCGGATAAAAAATCAGGTCATCTTCGATTTTGCCGTTGGAAAAAGCAGTGAACGAAACCATACAGGTAATGGCAATGATAATAATGGTTATGGTTAGGGTCATGACGCCAATGGATTATAGGTGATGGTATTTCTCGTTGCGTAAAATGGTACAGGCCCGGTACACCTGTTCTGCCAAAATTAGCCTTACCAGCATATGTGGAAAAACAAGTTTGGATAAGCTTAACGTATAATTGGCTCGCTGCATTACTGCGTCGCTTACGCCAAACGCACCGCCAATTAAAAATACAATTTTCTTATGGCTTTCATTGGCCCGCTGTTGCAGCAACTGTGCCAGTTCTGGCGATGACAACTGCTTGCCACGTTCATCCAACAGTACCAGGTAATCGTCCTTGCCCAATTGCTGCAGCACTATTTCTGCTTCTGCTTTTTTCAGGTCCGCTTCGGATAGTACCGCTGCATTTTTGGGTGGTGCCATCACCAACCAGTCGGCCGTAAAATATTTATTGATGCGTTTGGTAAAATCTGCAATGCCATCTTTTACATAGGCTTCATGTGCTTTACCAATGCTCCATAGCTGTAGCTTCATTTGCTGAAAATAAGTATTGTAAAAACATTACACGCCAAACTGTTTCAAGTGATGGTCAAAATGTTTCCATTGGCTAAAGCCCCATTCATCCGCTGTCATTACACCAAACAAAGGGTGCCTTCTTCCTTCTGCTGCCGCAGTGCCATTGTTGATGAACAGGTGATAGCTTGCCAGCAGTTTCTGTTGCTCGGCCTCAAACTGCTTCTCCTCTTTCATGATAAAGGAAGGCCCAGTGGGCAAGCTATGTTTAAATGGTTTGTCGCTCAGTATGTTTTTCTTTATCCATGGGCCCATCAACCTGCCAATAAGGGTGGGCTTCTCCGTTCTTTCACCAGTGCCCAATGCCAGTACGGCCTGCACATGGGCCATCATTTGCGATACGCTCATCTTGCCCCACAGCCCTTTGGTATCCGGTGTAAGTTTGTTGATGCGTTGCAATGTCTCGTTTGCTGTTTGCGGTTCAAATAAAGAAGGCATAATCGTGTATTTAAGTAAATGTATTGATCATCGCATGGGCTAGTGGTCATAGCTAACCACCCTCGATATTTTCCACTGCCCGTCCTGCTTCTGCCAAATCATCAGGAACTTGAAATAGCCCACTTCCTCTTTGCCATTCTCCACATGCCTGAATTCATGCACGCCAATCTCAATGGCACCATAGTTTTTGATAGGATGCACTTCAAGGCTGCCCTTTACCAATTGTCTGGTCAGTTTGTACTCACGGTTGAAAGTATGCTCAAAATTCTCGAATACTTTTTTATAGGGTATCAACCCCTCATTATCCTGAAACCATTCAAGGTCATCGGTAAACAGTTGCCTGAACTTTGTAAAGTTCTGCGTGTTGAAGTAGCTGAACATGATGCTGTCCATCGTAGCTATTTCATTGTACAATGCCGTTGGTGTAGGGGCCACTTTTTTTTCCTGTGCAGCAACTGCAAAAGAAAAACCGGTAATGGCAATAAGTAGTAGGTATCTGATCAGTTTCATATATGCAGTGTATTTGATAGGTGATGTTGGTTTTACTTAATCCTTCCATAAAAAAGGGAACAATATTACTGCAAGTACAATAACCAGCAAGTCCAGACCAACCAATAGGCCCGCCATTTGCCACCAGCCCAACTGTACCACGGTTGCAAAGGCAGGTTTGGAAATCTTCATCAGCAACAACAGTTGCGGAATGATGATGGGAAAACCCATGATGGCCATCAAGGCAGCCTGTTGCTGTGCCTTGGCTGCAATGGCAGCCAAAAAAGTAAATACCAGGCTTATGCTAATGCCGCCCAAGCAAGTAATACCCACAAACAACAGGGCATTGGTTAATGGGTTATTCAGCAGTAACAGAAACAGTAATAAGCTTACAATGCTCATGGCCAGCATGAGCACTACATTGAACAATAATTTGCTGATGATGAAATCCCTTGCACCCGCAATGGAGTAGAAGTACAGCATACGGCCCCTGCTTTCGGCCAGGAAACTTTTGGCTACCGCATTTACACAGACAAACAACTGCACTACCCAAAACAGGCCATTCCATACCTGCTCTTCGGGCTGCCCCATGGATAGGTAAATAACAAAGATGGTGCTGGCCACATACAGCAGTATGCCATAAAAAGTATATTGCTGCCTTACTTCCAGCAACAGGTCTTTTTTTACAAGTGTCATGATATGCTGCAACGAGCGTTTGTACATATTGGGTGCAAAAATAAATATCGTAGCGGCATTTGGCTTATTTTTAATTTATTAAACCTGTCCATGCCTTCACCTTATACATTTGCTGCAGCAATACTGTTGCTGTTAGCCATACAGCCCTGTAACTCACAAACCATCAGCATCGATAAAACAGATACCCTATGCTATAGCAACAAGGCCCAATGGGATGGTAACATAGCATTGGGACTTGAGGTGGACAAGCAACAGGCAACCCTATTTGATGCCAGTAATTTTGTGGATGTTTCGTTACAGCAAAAACACGAGCTATACATCTTTTCTGCCAGTAACCGTTTTACCTACAATGGGCCGGAAGATGTGCTGAACACGGGCTATGTGCACTTGCGTTGGCGACATGGCTATAAAGAACAGTTGCACCCCGAAACCTATGTACAGTACCAATGGGACAATAAACGTGGCATTGTGCACCGCTTTGTTACGGGTGCCAACCTGCGGTACAATTTTTGGCACCATAAAATGTGGGAACTCACTTTTGCAAGTGGGCTGATGTATGAGAATGAGCGGTGGGACTATAGCGGTGTTGATACCAATAAGATACCATTGGTGCATCCCGATATACAGACCAATGTGTTAAAAAGCAATAACTACATTAAATGGGATGGAAGAATTTCATCGGCAAGCAATATTGCCATTGCACTGTTTTACCAGGCTAGCTTTAAGGATTTTTTTGAGCCAAGGGTAATGCTGAACGTGAACCTTGATGTAAACGTATCCAAACATTTTGCCGTAGGCTTTAGGTATGCCGGGCTTGATGATGTACAGCCCATTGTGCCCATTAGCCATTTTTATTATACACTGTCCAACAATATTATTTACAAGTTCTAGTCCTTTAAAAAATAGATACATTGCCTACCAACCATTCCCGTTTATACAGCCAGCCAATTATGCAAAGGATGCTGTTTGTTGTTATTGCTTGCTTATTTGCTTCGGGCTTGCTGGCACAGCAGCAGGATTCTGTCCACATTAAAAAGCAGCCGTTCCCGTTCAATATACTTACCAAGATACAGAATGGCAACCTGAAAGTGATTCCGATACCTGTGTTTACGCTGAGCCCCGAACGTGGTGCAAGCCTTGGGGTAATGCTGCATTATTTTTTCAAGACATCCACAACCGGGCAGGACAGTTCAACCAGGCTTTCCTCTGCATTCCTGAACCTGCAATACAGCACACGCAAACAGTTCGTATCCGAAATAGGGTACAGCATCTATACCAATGCAGAAAAATATTATGTACAGGGCAGTTTTGGCTATAAGGATTTTTACGAGCGTTATTGGACGTTAAGTGGCGATGTGAGCAATAAGGATTTTCTGGGTGTATCGTACCAGCAACTCTTCCTAAAGGGAAGGATATTGAAGAACCTGCACCAGCGGTTGTTTGTGGGTATTACCTACAACATCAATAATATTAACCACATTGAATTTGAAAACAAGGCAACACCACCTGTGCCAACCATAGCGGGCACGGATAAAAGTTTTGTGGTGGGTATGGGCCCTACAATAAGTATTGACAAAAGGGACAACCAGTTTAGTCCGCAACATGGCTGGTATGCCGAAGCATCCATACGCTTCTACGAAAAATGGATGGGCAGCAACTATACCTTTAACCAGGCCATGTTTGATGTAAGGAACTATATACCAACTGCCCGCAAAGGCATACTGGCACTGAATGCCGTGGCAACCATTACCGGCGGAACGGTACCTTTTTTGGAGAAACAGCGTTTGGGCAGTGACAAGATTATGCGGGGCTATTTTGCCGGCAGGTTTAGGGACAACCAGTTTGCTGCCGCACAAATGGAATACCGATACCCAGTAGGAAAGAGTTTTGTATTGGCTGCTTTTGTAAGTGCAGGACAAACCGCTGAAAGTCTTAGCCAGATGCAATGGCAATTGATGCAGAGCAGTGTTGGTGGCGGTTTGCGGTACCTGGTAAACAAAGGCAAAAAGCTGTACATACGTGCCGATGCAGGCTATACAAGGCTAAAAAATATAGGCTTCTATTTCAGTTTGGGCGATGCGTTTTAGAGGTTTTCAAATGTCTTCAAACACATAATGGGAACGATGCAAAAAAACATTTGCCAATACCCGAAGGTTTTTTACCGATATGGCATCTAACCTTGAAAACCACTTTATGAGAACAACCCATTTGAAGTTTGCAATGATGCTTGCCGCATTGTTTACCATTGCAGCTTGCAGCAAAAAAGATGATACAGCTACTACTACTACTACCAGCACTACCGCAACCATAACTGCATTGGCATGTGGCAGTGCATCTTTTTCATCATCGGCCACTATGAACAGTGCTTATATAGCTACGGCAACCATTGCTTACAGCGGTGGCAACGCAGTTGCTTATGCTGCAGGTACGGCCATCAGTTCCACTGGCGTTACCGGTTTAACGGCAACTTTACAGGCTGGTACTTTGCTAAGCGGTACGGGCAACCTCTCATACAGTGTACAAGGCACACCGACCACTTCGGGTACGGCATCTTTTGCCATTAGTTTTGGCGGACAGTCCTGCACCTTGGCACTTACCGTAAATGCCGCCGGTGGTGTAACATTGCCAAGCGTGTACAGCAAAATTTATGGTGCTACCAGCATTACTACTGATGGTACTTGGGTTACTATAAAATCCACTGGGCTGCCCGATCATAAGAGCGTGTATTACGCAACCACTAACCCTTTGTATGAAGCTTTTAGCGGCACTACTTATGGCGGCAATACATTCTCCAAAAATCCTAATAGCATTGCGGCACAAACTTATACTTTCAAGATACCGTTGAACCCAGTGGCAGCCAGCACACATGCTTCCACGCCATTGGGGCCAATGGGTGTATCGCTAAACGGTGTTCCGTTCTATAACCAATATGCCGGCCCCAGCCAACCACTTACAGGCGAGATTGTGAGCTTTGACCAAGGCTGGGCACACCCCGACCCAGGTTCGCATTACCATTATCATGTAGAACCCAAGTTCCTTACCGCAGCCAAAGGCAGCAATGCATTAATGGGTTTCTTGCTGGATGGCTTTCCTGTATACGGTCCAATTGAAAATGGTGCTACGGCAACTGGGCTGGATGCATACAACGGGCATACAGGTGTTACGGCTGATTATCCTGGCGGCATCTACCACTACCATATTACGGCAGCGGCACCCTATATTAACGGCAATGGCTTCTGGGGCACCCCTGGTACCGTTACGTATTAAAACATGACATGGCCCTATCAATTGCCCGGCATAGATGAATAAGATTGTACTATGAAAACAGCAACTGGTTTTTTCTCTTGTATGCTTTTGCTGGCTGTTGCATCTTGCAGCAACCGGCAAAAGCAAATGCCAGAAGTGAAGATTGCGAAAACGGTTCCGCCATACTACATCACTGCAACAGATAGCGGCTTTGCCAACCATAAGGATACCGTGTATTATAAGAATGCTTTTTTTACCGGGTTCCAATATGCGTTGTTCCCTACAGGCGATACGGAATATATAAAGTCCTATTTCAACGGGGTAGAAGAAGGTATTCAAAAAAAATGGTATATAAATGGGCAGCTGGCCGAACGACGTTTTTACATCAACGGCAAAAAAGAAGGCATTCAACAAGGCTGGTGGCAGGACGGGAAACAGAAATTTATTTTTGAAGCATCCAACGATATGTTTGTGGGCGAGGCAAGGGAGTGGAATGCGGCAGGCATGCTGTATCGCGATTTCCACTATGTGAACGGGCAGGAGGAGGGCAGTCAGAAAATGTGGTGGGACAATGGCTCCATACGTGCCAACTATGTTATACATAACGGTAAAAAATATGGCCTGCTTGGCCTTAAAATCTGCAGCAATCCTTATGATTCGGTTAGTAAAAAATAGTATCCTTATTGCAATGGTTGCCATGGTTGGCTGCAGGGGCAGGCATATGGAGCTTGGCTTGCCGTTTATCAACAAACCCGATTTTACACCTGAGTGGATTGATGCCAATACGGCCGCCTATAAAAACATCCATACCATTCCTGCATTTTCGTTTACCGACCAGAATGGGGAAACGGTTACCGAAGCTACCGTAGCAGGAAAGATATATGTGGCTGATTTTATATTTACCCGTTGTGGCAGTATATGCCCTAAGATGACCGATAATATGGGCATGATACAGGCCGCATTCAAGACCGATAAGGATGTGATGCTGCTTTCGCATTCCGTAACGCCCGATATGGACAGTGTGCCCGTACTAAAAAAATATGCTGCGGCCAAAGGTGTGATAGATGGCAAGTGGCATTTGCTTACAGGCAATAAGGACGAAATTTATACGCTTGCCAAGAAGCAATACTTTGCCGGTGATACGGTGGGTTATTACCAGACAGGCAATGAGTTTTTGCATACGGAAAATTTTATATTGGTAGATAGGCACCGCAGGATACGTGGTGTGTACAATGGCACATTGCTGGTTGAAATGGGCCGTTTGATTGAGGACATCAATATGCTGAAAAAAGAAGATGATTGAAACCTGCCCATGACTTCAATTGACAAAAAAGCTTTTATTTACAGCCTGAAAAAATAAAGCTAAACAATGAAGTATTGCCTGGCCTTGCTGTTTGTACTCTGTAGCTGTTCTATTGCGTATTCACAAAAAATTGCTATTATGGATAAGCAACTGCAAGAGCCGATTGTGATTGCAGACAGCCTTACGACGGAACAGCAACAGACCAATAACTATTTTGCAGTGGAAGTGGAATGTGTGGACACTTTTTATGCAGCATTGAAATATGTAAAGACATTTCTTGAAACCGGGCACGACACTACTGCAAGGGGATTGAAGTTTACCACCCTTTCCACCAATATCACCATTAATGGGGTACTGTTTTTTGCATTTGGCAAACGCTACAACATACTGGCAAAAACCAATATACAAGGTGTTGCCACTGCCATGCTGCTTTCGTCAAAAGACATACGTAACAGCCGGAATGCCCAAAAAGTGGAGAAGCTGATGAAGTATATGGAAGCTACCAGATGGTTATTGAAACCCACAGCCAATATACATCCCAGCTTTTATGTGGAAGTTGTGGACACACCTGTAAAAAAATAAGGGAACGGATATTAGTACCTTCTTCCGCCACCACCGCCCCGGTTATCCCTGTTGTTGTTGAAACGTGTATTGCCACCGCCAGCAGGAGGGTCGCCAGCTTCCTTAACGGAGATCTTCTTGCCAAACAGGCTCACGCCATCCAGCAACTGCATGGCTTCCTGTGCCTCGTTGGCATTTTTCATATCCACAAAACCAAAGCCCTTGCTTTTGCCAGTGGCCCTGTCTTTTATTACCTGAGCAAAATTCACCTCGCCGTATAACTCAAACATTTCCTTTAAATCAACATCATCCAAATCTCCAGAAATGCCACCTACAAAAATCTTCATAATTTCTATTTGAAACGAAATTACAAAGACAATGTGGTAATGCTTAATAAAATAATCCACTATTAATTTAAAATCATTTCGTGCAGAATTGCTTTGTTTTACCCTTATTTTTATGCCACTTACTAATCAACAATTTGCCCCGATTGTTGCGTAGCCTTTTTTTATTATTAAAACAACTTGGAAATGAGAAATCTATGCTGCTTTATGCTGCTTGTTTTGGGGTGCAATTTTGTGTATGCTCAGGAGCGGGTAATGACCGTGAATGTTAAAAACAGTAATACCAATAAGGCTGTTGCTGCTTATTCCATCAAATTTCAACATGGCACAGCTGCCAACAAGGTTTCGGTACATGAATCAAAAGATTATGGCAAACAGCAATTGTATGTATTGCCCGAAGACAGTTATACCATACAGGTACAGGCCGAAGGTTATAAACCCATGCAGGCAAGCCTTTTGATTGATGCTTCTGTAGGCACACTCAATTTTGAACTGGAACCCAATAAAGGCAATACGGAATTTGACAATGCCTATATAAAAGCCAAACATGCATCGGGCTATATTTTTTTAACGGGTTATATAACGGAAGAATATACGCATGTGCCACTTGCCAATGTGGACATCAGGACTTCCGATAATCAGGTATTGGCAACAACCAATGACAAAGGTTACTACGAATGCTCCTTACCATTGTCAAGCACAGAAGCAAGCATCGGTTTATACAAGCAAGGCTATTTGGCAACCACAAAAAAACTTACCAGGTTATGCGATGGCGATGACCAGATCAACAACTTTACGATTGCACGCAGTACACCGGTACCAACTGTTGAAGTAAGGTTAAACGGATTGGCAACAGTAAACGAAAACCTTAGAACCGAAACCACACAGGCCACCAATTGCCCATCAACCATAAAAGTTGGTACAACCTGCTCGGGTACCAGTTGCACGGGAGTTGATGTAGTATCAATGGAAACCTATACAAGACGTGTGCTGGTGTCTGAATGGCTAAGTTGCTGGGGCAACCCTGCAGGTGGCATGAACTCTCTGCAAGCAGGTGCGGTTGCGGTACGTAGTTACGGTATGTGGTACGTGTACCATCCCATTAATGCTACTTATGATATTTGCAGCACTACTTCCTGCCAAGTGTACAGTACTACCGAAACTACCAATGGTAACAATGCAACAGCCAATACAGCCAACTATATTTTGGAAACAGGTGGTGCAGTGGCAAGGGCAGAGTATGCAGCCGAGCAGAACAATAACCCGTCCTGCGGCAATGGGTTTACGGGCACGGGTGCCACAGCCTGGCCATGTGCAGCAGATGGTGTATGTACCGGGCAAACCTACAATGGGCACGGACGTGGCATGTGCCAAAACGGTTCTGCCCGTTGGGCTACAGGGCTTGCATTAACAAGTAGCACCTGTTCGTTTGGTGCATCCAATGGTTTTGGTGCACAGACATGGCAATGGATTATTGGGCATTACTATCCATCTTATACATTAACTACCTGTGTTACGGGTAGCACAACCTGTACCTCGGCATCGCCAACGCCGGTACCTACTTACGGTACCAGTGCATGTCCCGGCACAGCAGGTACATTAACGGGTACGGTACTTACATGGAATGCAGTAACAGGCGCCAATGGTTATACCATCAGCATCAGCAAATACCCGTATGGTTCAAGTAATTTGATAACGGGTTTTCCTTGCAGCAATTATCCCAACCAGGTTACGGCTGCAGGCTTGGAAGCCGGTATGCTGTACCGCTGGAACATGACTGCTACGGGCGATTGCAATATATCTATCTGCACCAGCAGTACCAGCAGCACCAACTACTTTCAGGTGCCGCCTGTTATTGCTGCCAATGTTGGTGGTTGCATGTCAACCAATGCAGTAACACCGGGTACAGGTGCAACTGTAACTTATAACTGGTACCAGGTAGGCAACAGCACACCTGTACAGTCTGGTAGCTCAACCATTTTTTCACCAACGGTTGCGGGCAGTTATTATATGACCATCCAGTATTCGGGCAGTGCCAATTGCTCGGGCACAGTGGCAACCAATGCCAGCAATACATTAACGGTTGCTTCTGTAAATGGAAGCACTTGCGTGTTGCCTGTGAACCTGCTTTACTTTAATGCCAATGCAAGTGGCAAAGATGTGTTGCTTGCATGGAAAGCAGGCCAGGAAATAAACATGAACGGTTATTCCATAGAACGCTCATTTGATGGGGCGAACTTCTCCGCATTCAGTACTGTAAAGGCTTTGAATGCAGCAGCTGCCACGTATAGTTATAGGGATACAAATATATTGGCCATTAACAGCAGTGCTGTTCTGTATTACAGGTTGAAACAGGTACAGAGCGATGGCAGCTATAAATATTCTGCAACCGTATCTGTAAAAAGAGGCAGTTCGGCAAACGTGATCGAACCTTTGCACAATGTGTTTACCAATCAATTGGAGATAGTGGCCAATCTGCAAAAAACAGAAAAAGTAAGCTTTAACTTATTTGATGCAACTGGTAGGTTATGCTATAAAAAAGAAATGCTGATAAACAATGGCAGCAGCAGTTTTATATTGAATGATATGGGCTACCTGAACAAAGGTTATTACCTGTTGCAGGTTTCCAGTGCAGGTGTGGCAAAGACGTTTAAGGTGTTGAGGAACTGATAGCTGGGATTATATAATAAATCATTGAACAGGCAGGGGCTTTCATTTGAAAGCCCCTGTTTATGTACGTTTATATCATTGATGAAAACCGTTTTCATCATAAGTTAAGAATGGCTTTTTTAGTTTCAAGAGGCTATCATTATTGAAGCCATCACAACCCCCAAACTCATTAAAGCAGTCTTTAGTATTTACTAATTTCAGTGTTGCATAGTCATAAAAATTTTGCCCAGAAAATTGGTCTACAATCGAGATTGCTTTTTTAGAATTTATTGTGTCTAAATAGAAATATAGATTTGGTTCTAATGAAATATAAGAAACTTTCATTTTTGCTTTAGTCTCGCTATTGGTAAGGGTAATTGTTTTATCGTTATCAAAGTCTTGAAAGCTGATTATATCATCATCAACTCTAAGTTTGATTGTTAAGATGTTGTCTATTGTATAACTACTATGTTTTACCCATAGTAATTCCCGTATTCCCTTATAGCATGGATAAATCAATATTAAAGCTATCAAGAATATTTTATTAGTCTTTTTATTCTTACCCAAAACATTTTCCATTTAATTCTCCATTCGTTATGTTCCCAATTAATATCAAATTTATCTTTTTTATTACCTAACCATGGCGGCATTGATATTTTGCAATGAAACATTGGTTGTTCATGCATTACCTGTTGCTTATAGCTGGGTTCAAGCGAAGACTTAGAATAATAGCGAATGTCTATTACAGTTAATTTTTTTTCAGCTCTATAAATGTAGAGATTGATATCAAAGAGATTTTCATAAAGATGCTGTAATGTCGGCATGAGCTCTTGAAGCGGTGCAGGAGTTTTCAGGTCGTTCTCTTTTTTCCTTAATTGCCTTTGTATATGAGACGACTTTTCGCTATTCTTTATCTCCGTTACAATGAACTTACAATTATCCGAAAACTTGTTCCACGTTAGACCTCTTGCTATATCAAGCAATTTAGGGACTGATTCTTCTATTTGTTTTTGGAGAATATGTAAAGTCATAACAATAGATGGGGACAGTAACAATAAAATCTATTTAATAAAAAAGCTGCTTTATTATAAAGCAGCTTTTTTATATTATTGAGTAAGATACTATTTCTCCGCAGTTAAACTAGCAACCAAATATTCCTGGTTCAACCTGGCAATATTGCTGATGGAAATTTCTTTAGGGCAGGTTGCTTCGCAGGCACCGGTATTGGTACATGATCCGAAACCTTCTTTGTCCATTTGTGCCACCATATTTATTACACGGCTATGGCGTTCGGGCTCGCCCTGTGGCAACAATGCCAAATGCGAAACCTTTGCAGAAAGGAACAGCATGGCACTACTGTTTTTACAAGCTGCCACACATGCACCGCAACCGATACACATAGCTGCTGCAAAACTTGCATCGGCTTTGTCTTTGTTGATGGGTAGGGCATTACCGTCAACTGCATTACCTGTGTTTACGGATATATAACCACCTGCTTGTATGATCCTATCAAAAGATGTCCTGTCAACTACCAGGTCCTTAATAACCGGGAAAGCGTTGGCACGCCAAGGTTCTACCACAATAGTATCGCCATCTTTAAAGGCACGCATGTGCAATTGGCAAGTGGTGTTTGCCTGCCATGGTCCGTGTGGCTTACCATTAATGTACATGGAACACATACCGCAGATACCTTCGCGGCAGTCGTGGTCGAATGCCACCGGTTCTTCGCCTTCATGTATCAACTGCTCATTCAATACGTCAAACATTTCAAGGAAACTCATTTCACTGGAAATGTTTTCTACCCTGTACATCTTGAATTCGCCTTTGGACTTTGTGTTCTTTTGTCTCCAGACTTTCAAGTTCAAATTCATATTGTAATGCTCCATATCAAAAAATTAGTCAAATTATTAAATGGGTTGCCCGGCTATTATTTGTAGTTACGTTGGCTAGGTTTGATCACTTCATATTTCAGGTCTTCCTTATGCAGGTTCCAGTTGCTTTCGCCAGCATATTCCCAAGCGGCAACATACATGTATTCGTCATCATGACGCAATGCTTCGCCTTCTTCTGTCTGGCTTTCTTCACGGAAGTGGCCACCGCAGCTTTCGTTCCTGTTCAAGGCATCTTTGCACATCAGTTCGCCCAACTCAATAAAGTCGGCCACACGTCCGGCCTTATCCAGCTCAGGATTGAATTCGCTGATATCGCCCGGTATCTTTACATCGCTCCAGAATTCTTTTTTCAGTGCCTGTATTTCACTAATGGCTTCAGTCAAACCTTGTGCGTTACGTGCCATGCCACATTTTTCCCACATGATCTTGCCCAAACGTTTATGGAAGCTTTCTACGCTTTGCGAACCTTTGATGTTCATCAAAGTACTTAACCTGTCGCTCACGCTTTTTTCAGCGGCAGCAAATGCTTCATGGTCTGTTGAGATAGGCTTGTTGTAAATTTCATCGGCCAAGTAGTTACCAATGGTATAAGGTATCACAAAGTAACCATCGGCTAAACCTTGCATCAAGGCACTTGCACCCAAACGGTTGGCACCGTGGTCGCTAAAGTTTGCTTCGCCCAATGAGTACAGGCCCTTAACGGTTGTTTGCAGTTCGTAGTCAACCCATAAACCGCCCATGGTATAGTGTACGGCAGGGTAGATACGCATCGGTAATTCATATGGGTTTTCGCCTGTTATCTTTTCATACATATCAAACAGGTTACCATATTTTTCTTTCACTACTTCTTTACCCAATGCAATAATTTCTTCTTTGGGTACATCGGTGCGGCCTTCTTTACTTACTTCAATTTTGCCGTAACGTTCTATAGCCGCAGCAAAATCCAAATAAACCGCTTGCTTAGAAGTACCAACGCCATAACCAGCATCGCATCTTTCTTTTGCAGCCCTGGAGGCCACGTCGCGGGGCACCAGGTTACCAAATGCTGGGTACCTTCTTTCCAGATAATAATCCCTTTCTTCTTCGGGTATATCGGTTGCCTTTCTTGGATCACCTGCTTTTTTGGGTACCCATATCCTTCCATCGTTACGTAATGATTCGGACATCAAAGTCAATTTACTTTGATGGTCGCCACTTACCGGGATACAGGTTGGGTGAATTTGTGTGTAGCAAGGGTTTGCAAATGCAGCCCCTTGTTTATGTGCTTTCCATGCTGCAGTAACATTGCTACCCATGGCGTTGGTTGAAAGATAGAACACGTTACCGTAACCACCGGTGCATAGCAATACGGCATGGCCAAAATGGCGTTCCAGTTTACCGCTTACAAGGTCCCTTGCAATAATGCCGGTTGTTTTTCCATCAACCTTTACCACTTCCAGCATTTCATGCCTAGAGTACATGGTTACATTGCCCAATGCAACCTGGCGTTCCAATGCCTGGTAGGCACCTATCAATAATTGCTGGCCAGTTTGCCCGGCAGCATAAAATGTACGTTGTACCTGTGTTCCTCCAAAGCTACGGTTGCTCAATAAGCCACCGTATTCCCTTGCAAACGGAACACCTTGGGCCACACATTGGTCAATAATATTGGCACTTACTTCGGCTAGGCGGTGCACATTGGCTTCCCTTGCACGGTAGTCGCCACCCTTAATGGTATCGTAAAATAAACGGAACACGGAGTCTCCATCGTTCTGGTAGTTTTTTGCAGCATTGATACCACCCTGTGCAGCAATACTGTGTGCACGGCGTGGACTATCCTGAAAGCAGAACGCTTTTACTTTGTAACCCATTTCGCCCAAAGATGCTGCTGCACTGGCACCAGCCAAACCTGTACCTACAATAATCACTTCTAACTTTCTTTTGTTGGCAGGGTTCACCAATTTGCAATGGCCTTTATAGTCTGTCCATTTATCATCCATTGGTCCCGAAGGAATTTTTGCATCTAGCATATCGAAGAAGTTTCAAGTTTATAAGAGAACTGGAACCGAGAAGAAGGAGCTTTTCAAGATTCAAGTTTAGAAGCCTGTTTTGTTTAAAGAACTGTTTAGCTAACCCAGCCGCAATAGAAGCTGATAGGCATCATGGCAAATGCCAACATGATAACGATTGAAAAAGTGTAACCGATGCCGCTTAGCATTGCATGGTACCTTTTATTGTGTACACCAATTGTTTTGAATGCACTTTGAAAACCGTGTGCCAAATGGTAACCTAGAGAGATGCAGCCCAATACATATACAATCACCACCCATAAATTGCTGAACACTTCTTTCATGGTGTCGAACAGATTGATTTCCTCGCCCAATAAGAAACCTTGGTGCGAACGGTTAGGGAACCAGAAATGGGATAAGTGGATGATCAGGAACAACAAAACAATTGTTCCCAATAAAGCCATACTGCGGCTGTACCATTTGCTACCAGCATTGCCGTAGCTAACCGCATAGCCAACACTTCTTGCTTTCCTGTTCTGGATGGTGAGCATGTAAGCCTGTACAATATGGAGAATGAAACCGGCAAACAGGCCGATTTCCAGTATTCTTGGTACAACATTGTTGCCCATAAAGTGGGCACCTTGGTTAAACATGACACCGCCATCCATAGCCCAAATGCAGGCATTCAACCCGGCATGAACAATTAAAAATAAAATCAAAAAGATACCGGTAAAGCTCATCACCAATTTCTTGCCTACCGAAGAAGTGAACATCTGTTTCCAAGTCATACAGCTAAAAGTTGTGGTTGAAAAAATTTCGTTGCAAAAGTATGACATTGCTAAATGCCAATTACCAATGCCGAAAAAATTTATCGGCATCGTTCTCACTGCATGACAACAATTGCAGTTGGTTGAAAGATTTTTATTGGGTAGTTTGATAAATAATCGGCATAACTACAATGGCATCTCATTACATTTGAAGCATGTTCAAATTGCTGAATATACTTTGGAACAGTTTCAAGATGGCCATGCAGGAACTGCGGGTGAATAAGCTGCGTACTTTTCTGTCGCTGTTTGGCATTACCATTGGCATCTTTTGCATCATTGGCGTATTGGCAACAGTGGACAGTCTTGAGCGGAAAGTGCAGGGCGACCTTGCAAAGCTTGGTTCTAACAGCATTTATATTGATAAGTGGGAATATGGCGGTGGCCCCGATAAGCCTTGGTGGAAATACATCAAACGTCCTTCGCCTAAGTATGAGGAGATGCAGTTCATAAAAGCCAAATCGTCGCTTACCTCTAATATTGCTTTTGTGGCAAAAACAAGTACAGGCACTGCATCCACACCAACAGCATCTTTGGCAGGTATTACTTTTATTGGTGCCTCGGAAGACTTTAGCAAGATACAGGCATTGGAAATAGGCGTGGGCAGGTATATTAATGATGCGGAGTTTTTTAGGGGAACACCAACCATTGTTATTGGGGATGAAGTGGCCAATCAGTTGTTTGGCGATGCCCAAAAAGCCGAAGGACAGGAGATAACATATAATGGCAAGCGGTTGATTATTGTGGGCATATTGAAAAAGCAGGGACAGTCATTTGCCAATGCATTTGATTTTGATAACTGCCTGCTTACTTCGTACAGGTATTTTGCTTCTATTTATAACCCGGATAATTCTAATCCCGTCATCATGGCACAGGGCAAGCCCGGTGTTGATACAAAAGACCTTCAGGATGAACTGAGAGGCGTGATGCGGCAGATAAGGAAGATCAGCCCAACAGGCGAAGAGGATTTCAGCTTGAATGACATCAGCATTTTTGCGGAGCAAACAAAGTCATTCTTTGGTTCCGTAACCATAGGTGGTTGGGCCATTGCCGGGCTTAGCCTGATTGTTGGTGCGTTTGGCGTTGCCAATATCATGTTTGTAACCGTACGTGAACGTACCAGCCAGATTGGTTTGAAGAAAGCCATTGGTGCAAAAAGCAGGACGATACTTACTGAGTTTTTATTGGAGAGTGCTTTTTTATGTATTGTAGGTGGCATTATTGGTTTGCTGCTTGTATGGCTGCTTACCAAGTTTTTAGGTACGGTACTTCCTTTTCCCATTTATATAGCTCCCAATATTATTATGCTGGCTATTGGCATTTGTGTGGCATTGGGCATCTTGTCGGGTATCATTCCTGCATCCATTGCAGCTAAGATGAACCCTGTGGTGGCTATTAGAACGAAGTAATAGTTACAGCTTGCTGGTTACTGATTGCCAATTAGTTTCTTTTACATTTGCACCAAAACCAGTAATAAGCAACTTGAAACCAGTAACCATTTTAGCTATTGAATCCTCCTGCGATGAAACATCAGCATCTGTTTGTGTTGATGGCAAGATACTTTCCAACTTTATAGCCAACCAAACCGTTCATGAAAAATATGGTGGGGTAGTGCCCGAACTGGCAAGCAGGGCACATATGCAGAACATTGTTCCGGTAGTGGATGCTGCATTGTCAACCGCAGGTTACAAGCTCACAGATATTGACGCCGTAGCCTTTACGCAGGCACCGGGTTTAATAGGCAGTTTGCTGGTGGGCAGCCAGTTTGCAAAAAGCTTATCGTTGGCTTTGGGCAAACCTTTAATTGCAGTGCACCACATGCAGGCACATGTATTGGCTAATTTGATAGATGAAAGTAACAGACCCGAATTTCCTTTTTTATGTTTGACTGTTAGTGGCGGGCATACACAGATTGTATTGGCCAACTCGCCATTGGATTTAAAAGTAATTGGTGAAACAATAGACGATGCTGCTGGTGAGGCTTTTGATAAAAGTGCAAAACTGTTGGGACTGCCTTATCCTGGTGGGCCATTGATAGATAAGTATGCCAAAGAAGGCGATCCTTTAAAATTCAAATTTGCTGAACCACAAATTGCCGATTTGGATTTCAGTTTCAGCGGATTGAAAACTTCGGTGCTTTATTTTTTACAGGCAGAGACAAAGAAAGATGAGCATTTTATTGCCAATAACCTGAATGACTTATGTGCTTCCATTCAGTACACCATTATCCATATTTTACTAAAAAAAGTGAATAAAGCTGTACAAAACACTGGTATTAAGCAAGTTTGTATTGCAGGTGGAGTAAGTGCCAATAGCGGCTTACGTAAATCCTTACAGGAAATGGGCAATAAAAAAGGCTGGAAAGTATATATACCCAAGTTTGAATATTGTACAGACAATGGTGCCATGATTGCAATTACCGCTTACCATAAGTACCTGCATCAACAATTCACATCCTTGGATATTAGCCCAAGTGCAAGGGCCGAGTGGTAGATTATTTAAATATGGCTTAAAAAACAATAAGTTATACTTGTATTGGATAATAAATTTACGTTGACCTGCGTTCTTATTACCTAGTATTTCCAAAAACAGGATAATTTCCTTATTTGGGAAAATGTATCTGTTGCACCTTAGAAAAATGCCAACCGTATCTAATCATTAACTATCCAATATATTGGATTTTAGTTAATTAGGCATTTTTAATTAGGTAAAAAAATTGAATGAACCAAGCATTAGTCACAGCAGTTGCAAGTATCGTCTTGCTAGTTAGTATTATAACAAAAGATAAGAATCCCAATTTTTCGGGCAGTAGGCAGGTAGCCGCATCCTCCACTAAAAAGAAAGCATCAACGTTAACACAGGCAAAGCCCCTAATTGAAGGAGGGGATAGGAAGCATATAGCCAAGATTGTGAGCCCTCAAGGCGATACCATTATTTATCGACCCTATTTTATCCCTAAAAAAATAGTGCACTAATTGTTATTGGGCCTTTTTCTCTTTAGCCTAATAGTGGCGTTTTGTTTAAGGTCGCTTGTTAGCAATATATCGTGCCTGGTACTACCATCGTAAATAATCAGCATGGCGGTGTTGGGCGGTACAAGACCTTCGTTTTCTGCAAACATGCTTAGCTCATTGTATTCCAGGCTGTCGCTTAAATGCAGTGTGGCCCTGATTGCCGTATAGTCCAGTTTGGACTTCGGTATAACTATGTGCTCGTTAAAGAATACGGTAACAGAATCGTAGTCAATGGCACCATTATCGTACAGCTCAATACGCAAATTGGGAGAGTTTACTTCAATTTCCCTTGTATAGTTTTTGGTTCTTGTATTGAACAGGGACAGTTTATCTTTTTCTTCCTGAGTTATCACCACTGGTGCCTGTTGTTTTACAATCGTGTCTTCCTGCTCAAAGTTTTGCTTGGTTCTTGCAAAGCCAAGTGTATCGGCAGATTTTTTCAGTTTAAAATTGATGTCGGGACAGGTGAACCTGAAATCTTTTGTACTGATGAACCAGCCTGTAAGTACAGACTCGGCTTTGGCTATCCTTAATATAAACTCGCCAGTCATGGGGCAATCCACACCTAAAGTAGTACTGGTAGCCTTATGATAAATAATGGTTGTTTGTTTAAGCAGCAGCTTTCTTGTGGCGGCATCGTAGCTGCCAGAAATTTTATTGGAAAAAAGGCTATCACGGAAATAGAAATTAAGTTCGCCTGTTACCAGTTTTCCTTTTTGGGTAAGTACCAGTTCCGATAAGTAGTTGTTATTGTTGTTGCCGGCACTGTTTACAATACCCACGCCATACCAGTGCCCATTAATCTCCTGTGCTTTGCAGACAAGCGAAGCACACAGTAATGCCATTATTAAAAAAGGTAACCGTTTTTTCATAGGCTTGCAAAATAGCCCAAGTGAATGCTTAATATTGGTTAAAGTTGCCCACAATTGCGGTTTTTTGGGGATTGCCTTGCAGCAGTTTACAGCCAGCACGTACGCATTGGATACAAAAACGGAAACGCCCCAAAGAATTGGGGCGTTTAATATTGATTTCAACAATCAATCTAAACTAAAAACTATACGCTATAGCTTATAAAAGCTTCTTGTTTTTACGCCGTAAACAGTATTTACCTTAAAGAAATAAGGACCGCTTAACAGGAACGAAGTAGGTATCACTGTTACGTTATTGCCTTGCAGCAGGTTCTTGGTAATGCTCCATTTTTTGGTACCATAAATATCATAGATGGCCAGCTCGGCCGTAACATTGCTATTTGCACTCCATACCACTGTTGTAAGCTGTGTGGTAACAGGGTTGGGATATAGAGACAAGATATTGATTGCACCTGGTGTGGCAGATGGAACAATGCTGTCTTGCAGTACCACAGGTTTGCAAACCTCGCTCTGGCAACCAGAAGCCGTTCTTATTTTCAGGCAAACTGTATAGATGCCCAGGTTATAATATTCGTGCGATGGGCTTGGATTGTTGCCCAACAAAGAAGTACCATCGCCAAAAGTCCATTTGCGTTCCACAATGCTGTCGCCCAATGGGGCCCAACTCATGGTACTATTGAATGATACTTTTTTGGGAGCAATACGTGTACTGGTAAATTGCGGTACACAGTTGCCATTTACGTTGGTAGCAGTTACTATGGCACAATAGGTTCTTTCGCAGCCCTTCACCGTTTTAATGGTCAGGCAAACATTGTATATACCGGCTTGTGCATATTGATGTTGCGGATCAATAATATTGCCTGTCAATATGCTGCTATCGCCAAAGGTCCACTTGCGGCTAATGATGGTATCGTTTAAACCAGCAACAGAAACATTGCTATTGAATTTTACCAAGGTAGAAGTAGGAACGTAGGTAAACGCCGCCACTGCAGTACACACAAACGGTGGTGGGGTAGGTGCTGCAACAACTACTGTTTTGCATAGTTCGCTAATACAGCCGCTTTGTGTTTTAACCCTTAGGCATACTGTATAGGTGCCTGCATTTGCATATAGATGTGTGGGATTCTGAACATTGCCGGTAAGGCTGTCACCATCGCCAAACCTCCATTTGCGTTCAACAACAGGATCGTTGCTAGGGTAGGCAGTATTGACACCTGCATAAAAACGGATGAGTTTGAAATTGGTCAACGAGTCGGGTGCAAACTGGAACTCGGCATTGCAAGAAGTTGGTGGCGTATTGGCAGTAATGGTAACTGCTTTTACAATACTGTCTGTGCAACCGGTAGTACTTATAATAAACAGGGCCACATTGTAAGTGCCGTTAACAGGGTACACATGCAATGGATTTTGTGTGGTGGCGGTGCCGCCATCGCCAAAGGACCAGTAGTAGTTGCTAATGGTACTGCTGGATGTGGAGGTACTTGTAAACTGTACCGCATTGCCCGTAATGCCAAAGGCGTAGTTGGCCAGGCAATTGCCTGCAGGCGGTGGTGTGCAGGTTAAAGGAAAATTGCTTTCAACTATTCCGTTTGGATTTACTTGATTGGTGAAGGTAATTACTGCTCCGTTACAACCTTCAGCACTTGTTTTTACAGTATTGATATTGTATGCATTGCAAGTAAGCGTGTCTGCGTACATACCTGCAGCATTGGTGTATCTGGTGTGCAATTGGTAGCAGGGGCCGCCAACGGTATCAGTAAAAATCTTTACGGCTTTATTGGCAACCGGAACGCCATTGTTGGTAACTATGCCATGCACATATACGGTGTTGGCAAATGAACTTGTACAGAAAGCGGCAAGAAATAGAAGGGTAAATATTTTTTTCATATCGGCCGTTTTTGGGTTGGTGAATGTAGACTAGATACGGTACCCAAAACGACTGCTGCTTTGCAACGATTATTTTTTTGCGGCTGCCTGTGCCTCCATCATCCGCATCTGTTTGGCATCCTGCAAAAAGTCGGAGGCAAAAATAAATCCGTTCAATAGCTCGTCCTTACTAAATATAATGTCCTCCTTGGTGCCTTCCCACTGTTTCTTCCCTTTGTGCAGGTACACAATATGGTCGCCAATTTCCATTACGCTGTTCATGTCGTGCGTTACCACAATAGTTGTCATGTTAAACTCAGTGGTAATTTCCTTAATCAATTTGTCTATCAATAAAGAGGTCTGTGGGTCAAGACCGCTATTGGGTTCGTCGCAAAAAAGGTATTTGGGGTTCAGTACAATGGCCCGGGCAATACCCACCCTTTTTTTCATGCCACCGCTTATTTCGGCCGGGTACTTATTGTTGGCATCTTTCAGGTTCACACGGTCCAGTACTTCATCGGCACGTTTCTTTTTGTCTGCCGCACTCATGCTGGTAAACATATCCAAGGGAAATAGGATGTTCTGTTCAACCGTCATACTGTCAAACAGGGCACTGCCCTGAAACAGCATACCAATCTGTTGCCTAAGGCTCTTGCGTTGCTCATTGTCTGCGTTCACAATACTTACGCCATCGTACAACACATCACCCGTATCGGGTTCAAACAGGTTCACCATTACTTTGGTCATAACACTTTTACCGCTACCACTTGCACCAATCACCAGGTTGCATTTGCCGGTTTCAATAGTGGCGGAAATATCGCTCAGTATGGTACGGTCGCCAAAAGACTTTGTTATGTTTCTTATTTCAATCATCGTATTGTTTTTTGTTACCGGCAACGGTGCATGCATCAACTTTACTGGCGTCGCACCCATCAGGGTTCTTGCCCTGCTTCAACAATTGTGCTGCGTTTGCAGCATTGCCTATACGGCGGCTTCTACCTGGTTTCTCAATAGGTCTTCAAAACTGTCTCTTTTCCTTATTAAATGGGGCTCCCCATCTTTTACCAATACCTCTGCTGGTTTGTACCTGCTGTTGAAGTTACTGCTCATTTCAAAACCATAGGCACCTGCATTGTGAAAAACCAGATAATCACCTTCGTGTACTTCGTTCAGTTTCCTGTCCCAGGCAAAAGTGTCTGTTTCGCAAATGTTTCCAACCACTGCATAGTTTTCTTCCGGGCCGGTAGGGTTGCTGATGTTTTTTATTTTATGGTATGAGTCATAGAACATGGGTCTTATCAAATGGTTGAAACCAGTATCCAGCCCAACAAAGGTTGCTGCAGTAGTTTCCTTAATTACGTTCACTTTTGATATAAAGTAACCCGATCCGCTTACCAGGTATTTGCCGGGCTCGAACCATATCTGCAAATGCTTGTCGTGCGGATGGTTGTCAAACGCTTCCTTTACTTTATCAGCCAATAACTGTATGTCGGTTTCGGAATCGCCATCTTTATAAGGCACTTTAAAGCCGCCACCCAAATCAATAAATTCAAGTTCCTTAAACAGGGGAATCAGGTCAAGCAGTACTTCAATGCCTTTTACAAACACAGCCACATCTTTTATCTCGCTACCAGTATGTATATGCAGGCCTTGTATAAAAATGTTGTGCCTGTTTACAAGGTCCACCACTTGGTCTATCTGCTCTACCGGAATGCCGAATTTGCTTTTGTCGTGGCCAGTGGAAATTTTCAGGTTGCCGCCAGCCAGTATATTGGGTCTTAAGCGTATGCCTACAGGGTAGGAGTGTCCGAATTTTTTACCGAACTTTTCCAGGTTGCTCAGGCTGTCTATGTTTATGTGCACGCCAAGGCTTTGTGCCTCCTCAATTTCATCAAAAGCAATACCGTTTGATGTGTACAGCACACGGCTTGCATCGAAGCCGGCATGCAATGCAAGTTTCACCTCGTTGATGCTGCTACAGTCAACATTGCTGCCAATGTTTTTCAAATGCTTTAGAATATTAATGTTGGTCAATGCCTTGGATGCATAAAAAAATACCACATCGCTTTTTGCAAAAGCAGCAGTCAGTTTGTTGTACTGCTGGGTGATTGTTTCTGCATGATACACATACAATGGGGTTCCATAGCTGTTGGCTATGTTGATTAGTTGTTCGTTGCTCAATTGCTGCATGTTGCGAAGATAAGGAGCAGCAAGAATTATAGATGGGATAAAACAAGGGCAACAAAAAACCGGTTACTTAAATATGGTAACCGGTTGCTGGGGTATATAAATATATTATTAACTATTATTCTTCCGTTTTGTCTGCTTCTTTTTCTGTACCATCTGCAGGTTCCGTTCCCTCAGTGGTGTTGCTGGCTTCGGCCTGTTGCCTGGCCAGTTCTGCTTCTGCTTCATCGGCCAGTCTTAATGCTTCCTGCTCTTCTGCTTCAGCTTCTGTATCCAATGTTACATCGCCATCATTCAAATCGGTTATGGCAATGTTTTCGGCGTCTTCCTGTATGGTTTCAGTTGTTACAATCTCCCCTTCGTGGCTTACAAAGTCTTCAGGATTTATAATGGTACCTTCTACAATCTGTTCGGCTAGCACCTCCCTGATTTTTGGTAGGTCGTCTGTGGAGTTGATACCAAAATAGTCCATGAATGTTTTGGAGGTGGCATAAATCAACGGTTGGCCAGGCATTTTTTCGTTACGGCCACTTATTACAATCAGTTCCTTCTCCAATAGTTTCTGTACGCTGTAATCACTGTTCACACCACGTATGCTTTCAATCTCGCCCTTGGTAATGGGCTGTTTGTAGGCAATAATGGCCAAGCTTTCCAATGCGGCAGAGGAGAGTCTTTTTAGGTACTTGTCGCCGTTTAACTGGGCCAATGTTTTATGGAAATCCTTTTTGGTAAGGAACTGCAGGCCACCGCCGCTTTCCTTCACTTCAAAAGGATAGAATTCGCTGTTGTATTTTTCTTTGATGCCTTCCACGCAGCTCTCCACCTGATCCAATGTAATGCGTTCTTCCAAAAAGCCAAAAGCGTTGTTGATCAACTCAACAATGTCCAATGCTGTCAGCGGTTTCTCGCTGGCAAAAATCAGCACTTCTATATGTGGTATAATGGAGGAAAGTTCCATAATGAGTTTAAAGTTTAATATTTAAAGTTCAAGGTTTATCTGCTATCTGCAACTTTAAACCTTAAGCCTTAAATTTTCTTAACCTTGAAGGGCAGCCGCACCGCTTACAATCTCAGTAAGTTCGGTAGTAATGGCAGCCTGTCTAGCACGGTTGTACGACAGTTTCAATGATTTCAGCAACTCATTGGCGTTTTCGCTTGCCTTGTCCATTGCTGTCATCCTTGCACCATGTTCGCTGGCGTTACCGTCCAACACCGCTTTGTACAATTGGGTGTTCAATATTTTGGGCATCAGTTCGGCAATCAATTGCTCCTTGTTCGGTTCAAAAATAAAGTCCGATTTTTTGGCACCTGCTTTTGCCACAATCTTTGGTATCGGTAAAAATTGTTCGGATACAAATGTCTGTGTGGCAGCGTTCCTGAACTGGCTATACACAATTTCAATGGCATCAAATTCATTGTTCTCAAAAGCTTTCATGGCAGCCTGTGCAGCAGCCTGAACGGTTTCGAATTTCAGGTTCAAATAAATATCCTTGTGGGTAGCATCGGTTTTGTAACCGGATTTTGTAAGCGATTCGTACCCTTTTTTGCCAATATTCCAAATGGTGATATTGCCTTTTGCAAATTGTGTATGGTATTTTGTTTTAATGGTTTCCTTGGCCAGTTTCACTACATTGGCATTGTATGCACCTGCCAAGCCCCTGTCGCTGGTAACCACAATCAACAGTACTTTTTCAACCGCCCTTTCCTCTGCCAATTTAAGTGTTGTTCCGCCCTCAATATTGCTTACAATATTGCTCAACATTTCCTGCAATTTCTGGGCATAAGGCCTCATTTGTATAATTGCATCCTGTGCACGGCGTAGTTTAGCTGCACTCACCATTTTCATGGCTTTTGTTATTTGTTGCGTGCTTTGTACACTCTTGATCCTGTTGCGGACTTCTTTTAATTGACCTGCCATAGTTTAAAGCTTTTAGCCAATGGGCTTTGCCATTCGCTTTTTTTCGTTTTACCTAATTGCCAATAGCTAGCCGCTACCAGCTTTTTAATTGGCTGCAAAAGTAACAGAAACAGGGTAAAAATCCATATAGGATTTTGAATGTGGGTAAACCCTGTTTAAAAAGCTGCAAATTGCTAAATTTGATTGCAATTGTTAATTCAACAAACTTGTTTTCCTGGGTTTGAGGGTATAACGCATGAAAATGCGGCCACCTTCTTTTGTACTTTCCTGCAAAGGGCTATCGCTGTAACTGGAAATGGAAATGTCCAGCGGACCATTTTTTAGCTGAACCAATTCTGTTGCATTAATGGTAACTTGGTTGTTTTGAACAGTGAAAACCCTGCTAATGTTGTCAGTTTTTGCTGCTGTATCGCTAATGGTTATATCTATTTTGCTACCGTTATCCAAGCCGTTAAAAACGAGTGTCAGGTCTTTTTTATGGATGCTGGAGGGAATGGGATTGGCCAAACTGAATGGCTTGAAAATGAAGTTTTCTTTAAGGGAACTATGGTTGATGTTCGTAAAACTCCAGGTATGCCTACCTGTAAAAGTGGCGAAAGACTTATTTGCTTGATAATATGCACCTAAAAATTTGCTGCTATCCACAGCAATGCTTTCACCATCCAACTCAATTTTGCTGGGTTTTGTCAATACAAGGGTAGTGCCTTTATTGCCACCAAAACGGAAAGTGGCATTGCAATGCACTGTTTCATCGCCTTCGTTATAGTTGACGTTATAGGTAATGTAGATGGTTTCGGGATTAACGTCTTTGCTGTTGGCTATTTCGCTGCTTTGGCAGGATATAAGCAAAACAGTGGCAATAATGGCGGTTAGGGTTGTTTTCTCCATACGTGTTTATACATCTTGTACAAGGTAAGTTAGTTAAGGTATTGATAAAGAAAATGCTATTGTTTTTCTGCAATTGTCGTCACCTCAAAACCTTTACATTTGCCTTCCTTCAAAAAAACTGTGCCATTTTGGCGAAAATGGATTTAGTGCAGGGTTTTTGAAATCGGGAATTGCTCAATGAATATTCTTCAGTTGATGGGTGCGACGCCACCGAAGCTACATAGTGCACAACTGCTGGATACATAAATAATAATATTATGTTGAAATTTTTAGGGAAACTGTTAGGAGGCAACAAGAGTGAAAAAGACGTAGCTCAGATAAGGCCCATTGTTGAAAAGATAAACCAGTTTTATCAGCAGTACCAAAACCTGACCAACGACGAACTGCGTAACAAGACACAGGAGTTCAAACAACGTATCAAACAGCACCTTCAGGAAATTGATGCCGAAATAGCTGCCAAACAGCAAGAGGCAGATGCATTGCCGGCAACCGAAATACATGTTAAGGACAATATCTATAAAGAAGTTGACAAACTTAAAAAAGACCGTGACAAAAAGATTGAAGAAGCTTTAACGGATGTGCATGCCGAAGCCTTTGCAGTAGTGAAGGAAACTGCACACCGCTTTAGCACCAATACTGAACTGGAAGTGAGTGCCACACAGTTGGATAGGGACTTAAGTGTACGTAAAGATTATATTACCATTAAAGGCGATAAGGCAATCTATAAAAACAGTTGGACTGCTGCTGGCGGACAGATTACCTGGAACATGGTGCATTACGATGTACAGTTAATTGGTGGTAGTGTTTTGCACGGTGGCAAGATTGCCGAAATGAGTACGGGTGAAGGTAAGACCCTTGTATCAACCTTGCCTGCCTACCTGAATGCATTGGCCGGAGAAGGCGTACATATTGTAACCGTGAATGATTATTTGGCAAGACGTGACGGTGAGTGGAACGGTACCCTGTTTGAATGGTTGGGCCTGACTGTGGATTGCATTGATAAACACGAACCCAATACCGCTGCCCGCCGCAATGCTTATTTGGCAGATATTACCTACGGTACCAATAACGAATTTGGGTTTGACTACCTGCGTGACAACATGGTGCATAGCCCCGAAGAAATGGTGCAACGCAAACACCATTTTGCCATGGTGGATGAGGTGGATAGCGTATTGATTGATGATGCAAGAACGCCATTGATTATATCGGGTCCTATTGGCCGTCAGGACAATATTGAGCAGTTCTTTGAACTGAAACCAAGAATTGAAAAACTGATAGAAGCACAGAAAAGGGCAACCAGCCAGTTTTTACTGGAAGCAAAAAAGAAAATTGCCGAAGGTAACGACGATCCCAAAGATGGTGGTTTGGCTTTGTTTAGGGCACACCGTGGCTTGCCAAAGAATACAGCATTGATCAAGTACCTGAGCGAACCCGGTATGCGTGTGAAACTACAGAAAGCAGAGAACCATTATCTGGCAGACCAGAGCCGTGAGATGCCGAAGGCCGATGAGGAACTGTATTTCTATATTGATGAAAAGAACAACTCCGTAGAGTTGACAGATAAGGGTATCCATTTAATTACCAAGGCAGGAGAGGACCCCAACTTCTTCATTATTCCAGACATTAGTGTGGAACTGGCAGAAATTGAAAATGATGCTGCGTTGGCTGCCGACCAGAAACTGCATAAGAAGGAACACATCATTAATGATTATTCCATTAAGGCAGACAGGATACATACCGTTCAACAATTGTTGAAATCGTACACATTGTTTGATAAGGATGTGGAATACGTGGTTATTGATGGACAGGTGAAAATTGTGGATGAGCAGACAGGCCGTATCATGGAAGGCCGCCGTTATAGCGATGGTCTGCACCAAGCCATCGAAGCAAAAGAAAACGTGAAGATTGAAGCAACCACGCAAACCTATGCTACCGTTACCTTGCAGAACTATTTCCGTATGTACCACAAGCTTTGTGGTATGACGGGTACTGCCGAAACGGAAGCGGCTGAGTTATGGGACATTTATAAATTGGATGTGGTTTCAATCCCGACCAATATACCTGCAATAAGAAAAGACGAACAGGACCTTGTATATAAAACCAAACGTGAAAAATTTGGTGCGGTAATAGAAGAAATTGCAAGACTGCGTGAAGCAGGAAGGCCTTGTCTGGTGGGTACAACATCGGTTGAAGTAAGTGAATTGCTGAGCAGGATGCTGCGTCAGAAACAGATACCCCATAATGTATTGAATGCAAAACAGCACGCCAAAGAAGCACAGATTGTTGCAGAAGCAGGTTTGGCAGGTGCCATAACCATTGCTACCAACATGGCCGGACGTGGTACGGATATTAAATTGGGACCAGGCGTTAAAGAAGCCGGGGGGCTTGCCATTATTGGTACTGAGCGTCATGAAAGCCGTCGTGTAGACAGGCAGTTGCGTGGACGTGCTGGCCGTCAGGGTGACCCGGGTTCTTCACAGTTTTTTGTTGCATTGGAAGATGACCTGATGCGTATGTTTGGTAGCGAACGTATTGCCAAGGTAATGGACTTTGCAGGCTACAAAGAAGGCGAAGTGATACAACATGGCATGATTACCAAAAGTATTGAACGTGCCCAGAAGAAAGTGGAAGAAAATAACTTCGGCATACGTAAACGCCTGTTGGAATATGACGATGTAATGAATAAGCAACGTACGGTAATCTATACCAAACGCCACCATGCCCTATTTGGCGAAAGGTTGGCACTGGATCTGGACAATGCCATGTACAGCGTTGCCGAAAGCTTGGTAAACTCTTTCAAAGAGCAGAATGATTATGAAGGCTTCCGCCTGGCGGTTATTGTGAATTTTGGTATCGACTCTTCCATAACAGCGGAACAGCTAGGTTCCAAATCTGAGCAGGCACTGAGCGATACATTGTACAATGAAGCAATGTCCAACTACCAACGCAGGAAAAACGAACTGTCCGAACAGGCATTGCCCGTATTTAAAAACATACGGACCCAACAGGGCGATCGTATTGAGAATGTAGTGGTGCCTTTTAGCGATGGTAAGAAAGGTATGCAGGTACTGGCCAATATGAACAAAACCCTGGAAACCGGCGGCACCGAATTGGTAAACGCTTTGGAACGCACGGTAACATTGGCATTGATTGATGATGCCTGGAAAGAACACCTGCGTGCAATGGACGATTTGAAGCAAAGCGTGCAGACAGCAACCTACGAACAGAAAGATCCATTGGTTATCTATAAAATGGAAGCATTTAACCTGTTCAGCAACATGAATGCAGAAGTGAACAAAAGTATTGTTGAGTTCCTATGCCATGCAAGCATTCCGCTGGAAGAGGGTGAACAGGTTAAAGAAGGTCATCAGGAAAAAACAGACCTGAGTAAAATGCGTGCCAATAAAGATGCGGTTGATGCAGCAGGGCAGGAGTATGGTGCAAACGAAAACGATTATTACGATCCAACCCCTGTAAAGCAGGAACCGATTACGGTTGGCCCTAAGATTGGCAGGAACGACCCATGCCCTTGCGGTAGCGGTAAAAAATACAAAGCCTGCCACGGAAGGGAATCCTAAAACAGAGTGAAGCTTATAACAATACAAAGCCAGTAATCATCATTACTGGCTTTTCTTTTGCATGCCTGCTACCGTTATACAATATAATAGAGGCCCATGCGTCATCTATGGAAAGCATATTGCTTAATGATCCCAAAAAACAGGTTGACAAGATGAACAAGGCATTCGGGAAAAACCCAACAGGAAGGCATCTCGCAAAAATGGAAGCATCGGCCAATTATAAAAATGGCTCGTTCAAAAACATACTCGAAACACCTATGATGACGGGTGATTCATCTATGTTAAAAGCATCGTGGAAATTTCTTAACAAGCCCAAGAATACGGCACCGCCCACAACACTTCCTTCTGTTAAAACAGATTTGAAGACCCTGCATTTTGATGAGCCAAGTATTGTTTGGTTTGGCCACTCATCGTACTTGATAAGCATCGATGGCAAACGTATATTGGTTGATCCTGTATTCAGTGGCGCTGCATCGCCTTTTTCTTTTGGTGCAAAAAGCTTTGATGGGGCCAATGTGTACGGTGTTGATGACATGCCCGATATTGACATACTTATTTTGACGCATGACCATTATGACCATCTCGATTATAAAACAGTTGTTGCGTTGAACCATAGAACAAAGCTTATCTGTACTTCATTGGGGGTTTCATCGCATTTGACCTATTGGGGAATCGATGAAAACAAGATCATCGAATTTGACTGGTGGAACGAACAGCAACTGCCCAACGGCATCAAACTTACGGCTGCACCGTCCAGGCATTTTTCGGGCAGGCTTTTTACCAGGGGTAAATCATTATGGTCCGCCTTTATACTGGAAGCGGCTGGCTACAGGATTTTTATTGGTGGCGATGGTGGTTATGATGAGGCAACATTCAAATCAATAGGGGAGCGGTTCGGTGGTTTTGATATTGCCATGTTGGAAGCTGGTCAGTACAACGAAGGCTGGGCCAATATACACATGATGCCGGAAGAAACCGTGCAGGCAGCCCTGCTGTTGCAAACAAAAGTATTGATGCCCGTGCACTGGGCAAAGTTTGCCCTAGCACTGCATCCCTGGAATGAGCCTGTGGAAAGGGTTTACAACAAGGCACAGCAATTGGGCCTGCAGGTAACAACACCAATGATTGGCGAGCCCGTAGTGTTGAACCGGTCTTATCCCAATAGTAAATGGTGGAATAAGGTATTATAGGTTGGTCTTTACAAATGCTTCGCAGTAATTTTTGATCAATTGGCGAACATGCCTGAACTGCTCTGCTATTTCTGCTGCTGTTCCCGTTGCTTTGGCCGGATCCGGGAAATTGTAATGGAATTTTTTAGCATTGGAAGGAAAGAAAGGGCAACGCTCTTTGGCATTGTCGCATACGGTAATCACAAAATCAAAACCGATATTCCTGTACTCATCCATGTTATTGGACGTATGTGTTGATATATCGATACCATCTTCCAGCATGGTTGCAATGGCCTTAGGGTTCACGCCATGTGTTTCTATACCGGCACTGTACACTTCGGCTTTATCTTTTGCAAAATGCCTTAAATAACCTTCTGCAATCTGGCTACGGCAACTGTTGCCCGTGCAAAGCACCAATATTTTCTTTGTCATAGTATTAAACGAGTAACCATATTAAATTGATGATGCAGAATTTGGCATCAAAGCCAAAAATGAGTTGCAGCACAATAATGGATGTTGTGATGATAATGGGTTTCTTGTATTTGATGAGTCTGTGTTTCATAATTAGCAGCATCCATTGTCTGGTGTGCCGCAGGCAGCAATGTTTTGTAATGCTGCTAATTGTACTTTTTGTTTTACGGGTGCAATACCACAGGCATCGGTAGCCAGGCAAGCTGTTTGTTTGGGTACCAGTTCAAAATCAGTTCCATTGAAATGCAAGGCATATTTGCCAATGGTGTCGCGTTGGTACTCCACTTCAATATCCCAATTGCCAATACCCAGTTTCTTTTCGGCAAGCGAAATGATGTTCAATAATTTCTGCGGTTCAAGCCTGTGATCAAAATCGTTTGCATGCCATAATTGAAAGCATACCGTTTTTTCCATGCGTTCCGTGCCACCGCAATCAACAAAATGTTTGGTAGCTGCCCCTACTTCGGTTATATGGAAGTGCTCGGCAACATAAGCACCATTGGGTAATTTGAAGTTTACAGACGTGACCGTGGCTAGCCCGTTCTTGAATTGTTCAAGTGTCATGTTATTTATTTTGATTGTCAACAACAATTGTTTTTTCGTTTTTCTAGCTTGGAAGTGATATTGCCAAAATAGGTTTGTAGTTTGGCCAGTACTTTTTCATCCAGGCAATAACAAATGGCATTGCCTTCTATAGTGCCTTTAATGATACCGGCAGTTTTCAATTCTTTCAAGTGCTGCGAAACTGTTGGCTGGGCAAGGGGCAATTCATTCACGATATCCCCACAAATACAAGTGTCAACTTTCAGCAGGTATTCCATGATTGCTATACGTGCAGGATGTGCCAATGCTTTTACCAAGCTGGCTATTTCGTTCTGCTTGTCGGTAAAATGTTCGGTCTTGCTTGCTCCCATATCATTATTTTAATATTGCAATATTACGATAAACAAATTTTCCCCTCCAAATTTTATAACGATTTTCTGCGAAAAAAAATCAAATGGCATGTATGGATCAAGGATCATAGTCAATATGTTTCTGTATAATCCGTAAAGCCTACATTTGCGGCTATTCCATATAAGTTCGTTTTATGAAATATTCTCAGTCTATTGGTATTGTTGCGGCACTGGCATTGATTGGCATCTGCTTTTTGCCATGGATATATGTGCCCTCATTGAACCTAACCTTAGATGGTCTGCATGGAAAAATAAACGACAACCTCACTTTTGGTAAGCAATGGAAGCCCCATACCTTATTCTGTGTAATCATGATTGCCTTTTTCCTGATACCGACCGTTTGGGCAAAAAGGACCAACCTGTTTATTGGGTTTGTCAACTTAGGCTGGGCCATCAAGAACCTGATTATCTTTTGCATGTGCAGACCGGAATGTCCCGAAGTAAAGCCTGCACTCTATATATTGGTGGCCCTGGCAGTCATACTTCAGCTATGTGCCTTTCTACCCAAGCTGCAGATGAAAGAAAATGCATCGTAAATATGCGTTGTGCTGCGTAATTCGTGAAACCGGGAAACCAGTTTTTCTACTTTATCTATCCATTGCCACAATAAAAAGACATAAGTAGCAGTTATTATAGGGTATAGTCCTTTAGCAAACCAATATTCTATGATATGAGAAAGTTTTACGCTTTCTTTACACTGCTACTCGTATGTGTAATACCCTTCTTGAAAACTAACGCACAGGTAAATTATCTTTTTACTGCATCACAATCAACATACACACCATTGGTAGCGGGAATAAACCCGCCACTGGACAATCCTACTCCAACAGGTTATTACGAAGACGATGAAGGCTTCGCAAATGCAGTACCACTGGGCTTTACATTCAATTTCAACAATACAAACTATACCGCTTTAAATATTAACGTAAATGGCTTCGTGACATTTGGCACCCCTTTTACAATGGATGTAAATGACCGTTACCATACCAATAACCTTACATCGGGCCCAAAGCAGGATGGCATAAGACCATTGATTGCCCCGTTGTGGGACGATTTGCGTTTACAGGACAATGCTTCGCTGAAATACGCAACACAGGGTACGGCACCTAACAGGGTATTTATTGTTGAATGGTCAAACGTATCATGGAACTATAACGCATTGGCTGCCGCCATTTCTTTTCAAATGAAACTGTACGAAAGTTCCAATGCAATTGAATTTGTTTACCAACCATTGTCGGGCAGTGCATCCAATGCAAGTGCATCAATTGGTATTGCCACTTGTTCACTTTGCACGGGCAGCTTTCTTTCTGTAGGTAGTATAGAAAATGCTACATCCGTAAGTGGCATAACAGAGTACGATGATATTAAAGTAAAGCCAACGGCTGGCACCACCTATCGTTTTGAGCCAGGTGTTTGCAGCATGCCAGTGGCCTTAAGTATGGACAAGTACAATACCCGTACCGCTACGTTTTCGTGGGGTGCGGCTTCTGCAAATATTGTGGGTTACGATTATGCAGTTACCAATTCGCCATTACAGCCATTGACTTATGCGTCAACTACCAATAACAATGTAACGGTTGCATCGTTGCAACCCGGCACGCAATATTATATGCACGTACGCTCGTCAAACCTGGTCAGCAAAAAAAGTGGTTGGGTTACCTATACGTTTAAAACGGCCTGCGAAACCACATTGCCCTATAAAGAAGGTTTTGAAAATGCAACAGCACCCAAAGTGCCAGGCTGTATTACTGTTGAAAACCCAACTGGTGGCAATAGCTGGCAAATTTCTAATATGTCTAATTTGCCGCCTTATAACAATGTAATCACTTTCAGCAACGACAATAACCACCAGGCCGATGGCTGGTTCGTATTGCCTGCCGCAAGATTGGTGGGTGGCAATAGCTACCGTATAAGGTTCAAGTACAAGGTAAGCGACAGTGCAGGCATCAACCAGAAAATGGAGATCAGGTTGGGTACGGAACTGAATTCAACTTTTGCGGGATGGAATACGGTGTACAAGAACACCAAGCTAAACGAAACAATCTTTAAAGATACTTCTGCTTTGTTTGCACCACAAGTGGATGGCATTTACTTTATTGCTTTCAGGTGCAACTCCGACAAGAACACAGCAACCTTGTTCATAGATGATATTGAAATGAGTGCCGTTATTCCATCGCCTGTCAAGATACTGTCTTTTAGTGGCAGCAGGTCAGATACCAAGAATGTACTTGTGTGGAAAACCTCTTCTGAAATAAACAACAAGGGCTTTGAATTGCAGAAGGGAGCAGACGGAATCAATTTCAGCACCGTTGCTTTCATCAATTCCAAAGGCATCAATGGCAACAGCACTGTTGCACTTGATTATACACAGGTAGATGAACAGCCATTTAAAGGCAATACTTATTACCGCCTGAGAATAGTGGATGCCAACAATAACGAGTTCTACTCGCAGCCCATTGTTATCAAAGCTACCATACCGTTAGAAGTGGAGTACAGCAAAGTATTTCCTAACCCGGTAAAAGATATTGTTACGGCGGTGGTGGCAGCACCCATAAACACAAGGGGCAACTTTGTAATTGCCGATATGTATGGAAAGGTTTTGGTAAACATGCCTGTGAGCGTGATAAAGGGAGACAATGTGTTTAAGGTAGATGTGAGCAGTTTACGCAATGGTGTATACATGAGCAAGCTGGTTTGCCTTACAGGCCAGCAAACAGAAGCCAGGACCTTTATCAAACAATAGCCTTTCGTTTTTATTAATATGCATTCTATCCTAAATTTTATGAAAAACATTTATCTAACAATCCTGCTGCTATGCCTGATAGCAGTAACTGGTAATGCCCAAATGCATTACTCCCTTACTGGTGGAACCAACACTTTTACACCTATATCCGGTACTGTTCCATTTTTGATGGCAGGTGGTTCCGGCTCGGACCCATTGGCGGATGAGGGCTACGTAAACAATATTCCCATTGGATTTTCCTTTAACTACAATGGTGCTGCTTCCTATACCGAAGTATCCATTTCAACCAATGGGTTCATCAGCTTTCAGGAACTGAGCGATTCTTATGTATTGAATAACCTTACCAGTGGTGCGGCGGGCGAAAGGCCCATTGTGGCTCCATTATGGGATGATATCAACCTGCAAAGCACGGCCAACTTAACCTACACAACAACGGGTTCTTCTCCTAACAGGGTCTTTACTGTTCAATGGTTAAATGCCAGGTGGGGCTTTGGTGCATCTGCTGCGGCCATGTCGTTTCAGGTAAAGCTATACGAAACATCCAACTGGATAGAATTCATATACAGGCAGGAGAGTGGCTCGGCCAATTCGCCATCGGCTTCCATTGGCCTGGCAGCAACCAGTACGGGCAGTTATAATTTCATTTCTTTAATGAATGTTGCAGCATCGCCTGCGGCAACCATGACATCCGAAGTAGCTACCCTTGCCAACAAACCGGCCAATAACCAATCATACCTCTTTAAGGCAGGTGTGTTACCGGTAAGTATTGCTTCGGTAAGCGTAAGCAAAAACAATAGCAACAATATCGTTAGCTGGCAAACAGCAAACGAAACAAACAATGCCGGCTTTGATGTGGAGCGTTCGGCAGATGGAAGGAATTTTAGCAGGATATTGTTTGTGGATACAAAAGCCACCAATGGCAACAGCAACGGCACGCTGAGCTATACGGCCAGTGATAGCAAGCCTTTGGACGGTACGAATTATTACCGCTTGAAGCAGGTGGATAAAAACGGAAGTATCAACTATTCATCCATCGTATCAATCAAGAACAGCAGTACAGATGCCTGGGGCAGTCTCTTGCTTTACCCCAACCCTGTAAAGGATAAACTGGTGGTTCAATTAAACAGCAAGCAAACCAATGGTGTAACGGTGGCCATATACAATGCAGTTGGCAACCGCGTTATGCTGAACAGTTATGCAGCAACCGCAGGTGCTACGCAAATAGGTGCAGATGTTAGCATGCTGCCCGCTGGTACCTATACCGTAAGGGTTACCAACAATAAAAATGACCAGCCATTAATTAAAACTTTTGTAAAGTAGTTTTCTATAAGTAGTATTGTTAGGCTAATGCCTATTACTATTTATGCAATCAAATAACAGCGGTTTCGGGTTTTGGATAAGGAGCAAATGGATACTACCTGTACTATTGGTGGTATGCATTCTGCTCCTTAAATTTTTTCCAACGGTTATAGAAAACTATTACAGTACTGGCCTGTATGTTTATATAGCAAGATTGCTGAGGCTTGTTACAGGATGGCTGCCCATAAGCATTGGCGATATTTTCTATGCTGCTATTGTGGTGAGGCTGTTGTGTTGGCTTGTTGGACTGGTTAAGACAGTGATACGCAAACAGGCTTCCTGGAAAAAGCTGGGCATTGAATGCCTGAATAGTATAAGGACTTTGCTATGGGTATATATATGGTTTGCACTTGCATGGGGGCTTAACTATAACAGGCTTGGCATATCCCATCAACTACAAATACAACCCACACAATATACAAAAGCAGAAGTGGAAAGCCTTGTTTGCGACCTGGTTGATAAAGTGAATGAAGCAAGAAGGGCAATTGGTACCGATACAGTACTGCAGCCATCTTCCATCAAACAAATCTATTCCGTTGCATACCAGGCATACGGTAACATTGCTAAAGAAAAACCTTTCCTCACCTATAAAAACCTGTCGGCCAAAAAAAGTATGTACAGTGGCATTAGCCACTACATGGGTTTTACGGGTTACTACAATCCTTTTTCTGGCGAGGCACAGGTGAGTACCGATTTGCCGAATATATTATTGCCATATATTGCCTGTCACGAAATGGCACACCAGCTTGGTTATGCCAGTGAGAGCGAAGCAAATTTTGTTGGCTACCTGGCATGTTCATCAGCAAATGACCAATACTTTACTTACTCGGTTTATCTGGACCTGTACAAGTATGCAGCAAGCGAACTGTTTTTAAAAGACTTCAGGTCGGTACATGGTTGGGAACTGGATAAACTGGTACGAAAGGACCTGCGTGATATAAGGTTGTTCTTCGCAAAAAAGAGCAACAATGTGTCGCCTGTGGTATCAAGTATGTACAACCAGTACCTAAAGGCCAACCAGCAGCAGAATGGTATTGATAGCTACAATGATGTGGTTGGCTTGTTAATTGCTTACAAAAAAAAATATGGCAAAATCTAATTTCATCAAACTGTTTGCTGCATTGTTTTTCACGGTAGGGTTGGGCAGTATTGGTGGCCTGTTTACGGCACCGGAAATAACCACCTGGTATGCGGGCTTAAACAAGCCTGCCTTCAACCCGCCCAACTATCTGTTTGCACCGGTGTGGACGACACTCTACATTTTAATGGGTATCAGTTTCTACTTGATATGGAAAAAACATCCGTCGCCTGTAAAGACGGCAGGCGTACTTTTTTTCTTGTTGCAATTTATATTGAACGTCTGCTGGAGCTTTATCTTCTTCAAACAGCACTTGGTAGGTTTTGCATTCATAGAGATGATGGTGATGTGGCTGTTCATCCTCTTTACCATCAACGAATTCAGAAAACTGAGCAAGCCTGCTGCATGGCTATTGGTGCCTTATATAGGCTGGGTAAGCTTTGCGGCCGTACTCAATTTCTTTATCTGGAAACTGAACTGATGCAACTTTAAAACTTGTTCTTCCACATCATGCTCTCCACGGGCTTATTGGGTTGTCCGCTATATTTTGCATTGCCCTTCTGGTTGTACCGTACTTCAATTTCGCCTTCCACCGGAAAATAGATCAATTGGCCAATGGGCATTCCTTTATAGATACGCACGGGTTGCTTAACGGAAATTTCCAATGTCCAGTTGCCACAAAAGCCAACATCGCCCTTGCCTGCGGTAGCGTGTATGTCAATGCCCAGGCGGCCTGTAGAGCTCTTGCCTTCCAAAAAAGGTACATGGGCATGTGTTTCGGTGTACTCTGCTGTTACGCCCAAATAAAATTCGTGTGGGTGCAATACATAGCCTTCGTCGGGTATCTCAAACAGTTCAATCCTGTTGTGCTTCTTTGCATCCAGTTCCGCATCCACATACTTTGCCAATGTACTGCCCAAATGCACATCGTAACTATTGCTGCCCAGGTCTTCACGGTTATAGGGCACAATCTTAATGGTACCCTTATCCATCTCTTCCAGAATTCTCTTGTCGGTTAAAATCATATCTTAAATTTTTTCGGTCAGCTATACAACTGTACTCGGCAGCATGGGCGTCGCACCCATCGGCATTATAACAATACCCGGCAAACCGCCTGCACGCCATGCAATTTCGTAGCAACGGTTTGCAATATAAATCGTAAATCTGCAATCTAAAATCTGCAAACGGTTTATGCCTTTGTTTTATCAACAAAATATCAACGCAACCACCAGACTTGCCATCTGGAAGATTGAGGAGACCGAGGATTTCTTTGCAGGTACTGTACCCTTGCAAAGGGAAATAACCCACCCACACAAACGGCTGCAACACTTGGCAGCACGTTATTTGCTGCGTTACCTGTTTCCGGGTTTCCCTTACGAGGACATATTGATTGCCAGTACAAGGAAACCTTTTCTAGCCAACGAGCAGTACCATTTTTCCATATCGCATTGCGGCGATTTTGCAGCAGCCATTGTAAGCAGCAGTAATAGGGTAGGCATAGACATTGAGATACCTACGGCCAAAGTGGTAAAGATTGCCAATAAATTTCTGCATGAACAGGAACAGATAGAATTTGGCGTTGGTAATTCGGATTCAACTGTGGGCCAGTTGACTGACCAACCAATTAACCAATTAACGCTTCTCTGGAGTGCCAAAGAAGCCATCTTTAAATGGTGGGGCAATGGCGAAGTTGATTTCAGCGAAATGATACGTCTGGAGAAATTTGACTTCAGCAATAAAGGACATTTCAATGCATGGTTCAAACAGACTGCTTTGCAGTTGCATTATGAAATGTTTGATAAGCTTTGCCTGGCCTGGGTTGCTACGCCACTAAAACAGGATCCGAACCATTGATGGGGTTTTGTTTCAATAATTCCTGTATTGCCGCAAACAGTTCGGGGTAACCGTTTTGCAGCTCAACAGGGCGTTCAAAAAACAGTTCCACACTTTCAGCCCAAAACTCTTGCAGGTTTTTAAAGGCATAGTCCGTAAACAATATGTGCTGCCTGTTTTTAAGTTCATACACTTCGCTGCCTTCTTCCATGATACCTTCAAAACATGCACAGAAATATTTTTCTTTAGAACCATTCATCACTACATGTTGGTAGTACAGTGCATGTGCCATCTCGTGCAGGCCAACATTTACGCCATCATTGGGTTCCATAACGCCTTTCAGAAACTGGTTCCAGGCAAATGTTATGGTATTGCCCTCTACATTGCCTGCCAGTACCCTAAAACTGTTTTCGGCAAAATATTCCTCGGGATGCACTTCTATATATTGGTAATGCGGAAGCAGGTAATCCCGCAGGCCAAAAGTTATCTGTATAGCGGCTGCACTTAATAGAACAGGCATTTCCTTAAAGCCTTCGTTGGCATATATCCTGAATACTTTTTGCTGCATGAATGCCTGTAACCTATTGATGAACCTTTGCTGTTGAAAAGGATGCAGCTTGTTATAGAAAGGATAGTATTTCTGCAAAATGGCCAACAAATCTTGCCTCGTTAATCCCAGGTTGTTGCCATGATAAACCAGGTAATCTTTATCTGCATGTTGAGGTACACTGTTATTGGTTGCGGTACCGGCATTGTTGCCTTGAACGTGTTCGCCCCGTTGCAGGCCAAGAAAGATACTACGGCACCACACAAACGCCAGTATCCCAAGCACCAGCAGCAGCGGCACAAATGAATCCGATCCTTTATGTTCTGTTGTATGCCGAGATGATTGTGTGATGACGGAAATCAAAGAGTCACGCAATTCCTGCGGAAGCGAATCGGGCAATGTGATACTGCCATTGTCAATGATATAGGTTGTATCGGGCATAGGGTGGGGAAGCTCAATCGGCTATCCGACTTTTTGTTTTGGGTACAAATGCAAGGCTCTTCCGCAGCATCTGTTTCAGTTGAAGTTTCACGATCTGCCCCATGGTAGTGGCTTTCAGGAAATGCGGCTGGTTGAAATGCTCGGCCAGTTCCTGCTTCAATTGGTTGATTTTTTCCGGCGTGGAAATGGCAGCATCAATCATGATGTCCAACAGTTCCTTTACCCTGTATTTGGCCGAGGACAGGCGAAAGGCCATCAAGGTCTTTTCTTCTGCCCGGTACTGGGCAATGGATTCATTGTCCAGGTGCCTGCTTACAATATCCACAAATGGCTTGTTCTCTTTAAAAAATTGTGGCAGGTACAGGTTCTTTCGTCCTTCGTATGACTGTTGGTCAAAGTCAATGGAGCGGAAGCGGTACTGGTAATTCAAAATGTCGGGCGTAATGTTGATGATGAAATTGTAGCTACGCATATCGCCCAGCAATTGCGTAAAGCAACGCTCGTTGAACTTTACAAACTCCTTTGCCAAACGTATCTGGTTGGTAACCGGGTTGTTCAGGTACTCCTTGATAAATACATCGCCGGGAATACCGGGTATATGCTCTTCTACCAAAGTGTTGTTGTTGGTAAAATAGGTAATGCGATTGGGCGACAGCAGATGCTCCAGCTCCAAGCCATACACACGGCTTGCATCGGCTTTCTTGATATAGTAATGGTCAATATTTGCATTGTATTTATTGATAATGCGTATGCGGAAGGGTTGGCTGTTGCCAAAAAAGCAGAAGTCTATGGAAGCTACATCCAAGTGGCTGGCATATTCAAAATCGCCTTTGGTTTTTAGTATGGCATAGGTCTTAACCAGGCTTTCCCTGAGGAACTCCCATTCACGCATGTCGTAGGATGTCCTTTCCCACGAAGTGTCTTTGCCAGCTTCGTCTTTAATGGCCACAGAGTAGGTAAAACGCAACAGGTCTTCGTAGGCAACGGGCAGGTTCACTTCACGGCCGTATTGCATTAGGTAATCACGCAACGTGGCATTTACCGGAAAAATGGGTTTCTTCCTGCTTGGCCTGTCTGCATGGTCCTGTTCCTGTTTTGTATCAATCATTTATACCAATTGAGTAATCATTAATAAAACCTATTCACGTTTTTGCCACCAATAACACCAATCGGCACCAATCATTAATCATTCGTGTTCATTTGTGCTATTCGTGGCAACTCTTTGTTTGGCAAAATTCAACCTGCGAAGTAGGGAATCCTTTTAAAATCCGTTCAGCCCGTATCATCCGTGTGCCAACAAATAAATATAAACCACAAAGCCACTAAGGTCACAAAGGGAAGGTAAATGCTTTACCTTTTCAACATACAATCTGCAAAGCAGGGAATCCTTTTTTCAAATCCGTTCAACCCGTATCATCCGTGTGCCAACAAATAAATATAAACCACAAAGCCACTAAGGTCACAAAGGGAAGGTAAATGCTTTACCTTTTCAACATACAATCTGCGAAGCAGGGAATCCTTTTTTCAAATCCGTTTAACCCGTATCATCCGTGTGCCAACAAATAAATATAAACCACAAAGCCACTAAGGTCACAAAGGGAAGGTAAATGCTTTACCTTTTCAACATACAATCTGCAAAGCAGGGAATCCTTTTTTCAAATCTGTTCAACCCGTATCATCCGTGTGCCAAAAATTATTCCAGCAACAAAGCATCTGTATCATCCAATAAATTCAGGTTCACTGCATCTGCACCAGCTATGCCTTCTACCGAGCCACGTATATGTGCTGCATTCAGCAATACTTTTTCCAGTTGCTTTTCCCTTGCCTTCCATAAACGCTCCATTGCATCACGTTCCTTTTGTATGGACAGTTTCATGCTCATGAAACCTTCGCGTATGGCTTTCCATTGTTCACCAAATTCATTGCCGGTTAGGTAGTCGTATAACATCACCATTTTGTCGCCTTTGTTTTCCTGGCTCTTTTTGGCATCTGCAATTTTCAGTAATCCATTACGCAGCAACAGCACCACACTTCTTACTTCTGTAAATGTGCATATGTACACGCCGTCTTTTTCGCCAAAGCGTTCCATTTCCTTCGGCAATGCTTGTGTTACAATCACCGCTATATCTGCACCAAGGTTACGCATATCCATTTTCAGTTTCTCTATCCAATCGTTGGTAAAGTCTTTGGTGCGTTTGCTTTCATAAATAATCTTGCCTGCTTCGTTGCCAAACTGGTTGCGTACGGTTTGTATGCAATCTGCACCACGCACACCTTTGCCCACTTCTTCAATATTGTCAAAAGGAAAAGTTGCTTTCAGCAATTCTTCCAACAGCAGTTCCTGTACTTCGCCTTGCATTTGCATGGAACCCTGTTCGGCCTTGCGTTTCATTTCGTCCACCAAACGTTTCTGGTCTTCAATCTGTTTTTCCAGTTCCTTGGTACGCAACTGGAATTCCTGTTCTTTTAAATTCAGTTTTTCGTTTTCTTCTTTTTGCAATTGCTCTTTCAGTTTGCCCCTTTCATCCATCAGCTTCCGTTGAAGCGATATTTCCATTTCTTCTTCCTTTATTTTCAGGGCCTGTTCCTTTTGTAAAAATTCCAGTTCCTTTTTGCGTGCTTCCTTTAGTTTCTCTTCTTTGTCTGCTTCGGATTCCTTTAAGATCTTTACCTGGTTCTCAAAGTCTGACGAAATGGACTTGCGTATGCTTTCTTCCAGTTGCTTGTTCTGTTTCTTCAGTTCTTCCTGCAACTTTTGTTGGTAGGCTTCTTCCTGTCGGGCTGCAAGTGTTTTCAGGTCTTCTTCTTTCTGTTTTATCTTTTCTTCTGCGTTCTTTTTATACTCTACCATTTGCTGGCGGAGTTCCTGTTTTTCCTTTTCAATTGCATCCTTTAATTCATCGTTCAATGCATCTTCCAAATGAAAATGGTGGTTGCAATTGGGACAGGTAACTTCTAAAGCCATTGTGTAAATTTTTTACAAAGTAAACCGTTGGCATCAATCTGCAAAATGATGTGGAGAACGGTTATACCATCCGTTTGGGTAATTGAAATATAGGGTAGGCGAGTATTTGTTATTAGCAGAATGCTGGTAATAATAACAAACAATATTGGCATATAAATAAAACAGTCCCGCCAAGTGAATGACAGGACTGTTTTGTACTTATTCCCAATTTCTTATAAATGTGCTTGAATCTTTTTGTCCAATACACTTTTTGGAACAGCACCAATTTGTTTATCTACAATCTGGCCACCTTTAATAAAAAGGATTGCAGGGATGGAAGTGATGCCATAGTTTACGCTCAGGTTAGGGTTATTGTCAACATTTACTTTGCCAACATTTACCTTGCCATCGTATTCCTTAGCCAATTCTTCTACAACGGGTCCAATTGCACGGCATGGTCCACACCATTCTGCCCAGAAATCTACCATGGTTAATTTGTCGCTATCCAATACAGTTGATTGAAAGTTTGCGTCTGTTAATTCTAGTGCCATAACTATTTTTTTAAATTGATTGGTTTTTGAAACTTGTTCAATAGTGGATGTCAAAAATAGACCCAAGTTTCGGTTTCTGCTGAATTGACTTTTCCACCGCTGTTATTAATGACGCAGGTGGCTTTAATAACTGACAACGGGGCAGAAATTTGTTGATCCGCATCAATCTATAGTTAGGACAACAGGTTTTGACGTGCCAGGAATTCCAGTTTCTTATTTACTTCCAACAATTTATCGGTCAGGGCCTTGTTCTCACGTCTCAGTTCGAACAGCTCGTATGCTTTGTGCACAAAATTCCTTACTTCGGCCTCTACCCAGGGTTTGGAAAGGTATTTGTACACCTGGCCCAGGTTAATGGCATCCACTACCGCTTTAACATCGGAATAGCCGGTAATGAGTATGCGTATCGTTTCGGGATAAATGGGGATAATTGACTCGAAAAATTCGATTCCGGTCATATTGGGCATCCGCTGGTCACTGATAATGATCTGGATTGCAGGGTTTTCATCCAGAATTTGCCTGGCCACTGCCGCATTTTCTGCAGTGTACACATTAAAGTCACGCCTAAAGGCTGCTTTGAACGAAATGATGTTATTTACCTCATCATCAACGTATAATACATTAATATTTTTCGGGTCCATAGGAATTGGTGCTACTGATTAATAAATTGAAACATAGAATTAGCAGTACTAGAACGCAAATTGTGTATAATAATTATGGGAAAGGAGATATAGTTTTGCATAATTGTACGTTATTATACTACGAAACAAGCAATTTTTACTAATGAATGACCAGACCTTGACGACGAATACTGATATCCGGATACGTGCATTTCGTGCTACTGACGATTTAGAAACCTGTCGGAAGTTTATTGATGGGCACAGAAAGGTCCTTTCCATTTATGGTATAGAAAACATTACTACAAATACGGATGACTGGATTTACATGCCCAATATTTTTGTGATTGTGGTAGAAACAATGGATGGTGAAAAGCTGTATGGTGGTGCAAGGGTACAGGTGGCAGATGGCATTCACCCATTGCCCATTGAAGATGCAACCGGCGAAATGGACCCTAGGATATATGATATTGTGGCACAACATGCACAGAACGGTACGGGCGAATTGAGCGGTTTGTGGAATTCAAAAGAAGTGGCCGGTTTGGGTATCGGTAGCCTGTTCCCATCGAGGGTGGCAGTAGTTATTGCCGAACAGATCGGGCTCAGCACCATGTTCTCCTTATGCTCCCCAACAACAGTTAGGTTCAATAAATGGATTGGCAGCAATATATTGACCACCGTTGGTAACGACGGTACTTTTTATTACCCCAAAATAGACCTGCTGGCCACTGCTGTTTTTTTGGAAGACGCCATTACGCTAAAAGACGCACATCCCAAGGAAAGGGAAAAAATGCTATACCTAAGAAACAACCTGCAATGCGTGATAAAAGAAAAATCGCCTTTTAAGAACATCGAGGTGAATGTGCACTACGATTTGTTGATTGCTTCTGCCAATAAAGAAGAATTCAAAATTAAACAACCTGCAAAAAAGGTTGCTCCATAGTACCATTATGAAGTTTTGTTTACGCCTGTTTTTTTTTGTACTGCTAGTAAGTAGCAATGCCCTGTTTGGCCAAGACACCATCTATATACAGAACAACGCATCTTTAATGATTGGCGACAAGGTAGGGGTGTATGTGGATAGTGCCAACCAGTTTGCAGGCGATATGCCGCCAGCAACAACCTACTTTAAAAAAACGGTAGCCAAAGTACCCAGCTTTCTGTTGCCCAACAACAATGTTTGGCTAAGGGTTGTGCTTAAGAACAGCTCCAAGAACAATAGTTTTTTTTTTAGTATCCAATACGCCAACATTCCTGAGGCAAAATTTTTTAAAAAAGACTCTGCCAATAACATTGTATTCCAAACAGTAAATGGCAATAATCTGCCGTACAAAGACCGTAAGGTAGACGATGCCAATTGTGTGTTCAAGATACGTCTGCTGCCAAACGAAACAGGCGAATATTATCTGCACATAAAAAGCGACAAACCGCTGCAGTTGCCCATGTTCCTCAAGTCTACCGACGAGTACCGCAAAAGCAGCGTGCAGGAAACATTGATTATTGGACTGTACGCAGGCATCATTATCGCCATCTTCTTTTACAACCTATTCCTGTTCTTTTCCACCAAGGATACCAGCTACCTGCTATACGTTATCTACCTATTCTGCCTGCTGTTTGCACAGCTTACCTATGCAGGTTGGATGTTCAAATTCCTATGGCCCAACTCACCGGGGATAAACCATTACATTGTACTGATAACATCGGCACTGCCCGGCATTACGGGGCTGGTGTTCTCCTTAAAATTCCTGCATGTAAAAAGCTATTCACGCATATTATGGGTAGCTTACTTAATAGCTACGGGGCTGTACACTTTTGTGTTTCTGTTTGGTGGCGTGCTGCCTTCATCAACCGGGTATGCCTTACTAAACTATAGTGGCATCTTTGGTGGGCTGTTGCTCATCGTGTCTTCTGCCTATATATCCTGGAAAGGTTACCGTCCGGCCTACTACTACTTTATTGCATGGTTCCTTTTTGCACTGGGCAGGCAGATACACTCCCTACGCAATTTAGATGTGGTACCCTACAATGCATTCACCAACTATATTCTATACATCGGGTCGGCACTGGAAGCCATACTGCTTTCGCTGGCGTTGGCAGACAGGATAAACCTGTTGCAAAGGGAAAAGGATTTTTCGCAGACCCAAATGCTGAAAGTGTCTGAAGAAAATTCCATGCTTATCAAAGAGCAGAATATTGTATTGGAAAACAATGTTGCGGAGCGTACCAAAGAATTGACTTCTGCCAACAACCAGTTGAGCCAGACGCTTACGGATCTGAAGGATACCCAGACCCAATTGGTAGAAGCCGAAAAAATGGCATCGCTTGGTCAATTGACAGCAGGTATTGCCCACGAGATAAATAACCCTATCAACTTTGTAAAGTCCAATATACAACCATTGCAGTTGGATATTAGGGACCTGATTGAAGTGATTGACGAATACGACAAACTGCACAAAGCCACCATTGAAAACGTACCGCAGCAACTGGCACAAATTGAAAGGCTGAAAAACCAGATTGATGTGGAGTACGTAAAAACCGAAATCGTTAGCCTGATGAAGGGTATTGAAGAAGGTGCGGAACGGACAGCAGAAATTGTAAGGGGGCTTAGGACTTTTAGCAGGCTGGACGAAAGCGAAATGAAAGTGGTAAATGTGCACGAGGGTATAGATTCTACCTTGGTTATTTTACGCAATACTTTTACGGACAATATCAGCATAGAGAAAGACTTTAAGGCAGATGGTGACATAGAATGCTTTCCCGGTAAGCTGAACCAGGTATTCATGAACGTTATTGGCAATGCGGTACAGGCCATAAAAGAAAAGCCCGTTCAATCAGACCAGGAAAAAATAACCATTGCCACAAGGGATGTGGGCGACAGTATTGAAATAAGCATCAGCGATACTGCAATGGGCATGAGTGAAGAAGTGAAGCACAAAATTTTTGAACCATTCTTTACCACCAAAGACGTGGGCGAAGGAACAGGTCTGGGCCTGTCCATCGTATTCAAGATCATACAGAAACACCATGGCAAAATCGATGTAGTTTCTTCACCAGGAAATGGTTCCACTTTTGTTATAACTTTATTTAGGAAACTACCAGATTCTGCCATTATTTAAAACCATACACGACCATGAACCCAACCAGCCTAAAACATAAGATACGTGTGTTGTATGTGGACGATGAGGTACATAACCTTGCTGCATTTAAGGCAGGGTTTAGAAGGGACTATGAAATTTTTACTGCCGTATCTGTTGCAGAAGGCATGAACATACTAACCGAACATGAAATACATGTAGTGATTGCCGACCAGAAAATGCCCAAAGCCACGGGTGTTGAATTCTTCAATATCATCCGCACATCGCACCCCGAGCCCGTACGTATCTTAATGACGGGTTATGCCGATGTGGACTCTGTAATAGATGCCATTAACAAAGGCGAAATATTCAGGTACATCAAAAAGCCGTGGGACGAGCTGCAGTTGAGAAGCTCCATACAGAACGCATACGAAGTATATGCTACCAGAAGGGAACTGAACAACAAGATAACCGAACTGCAAAAAACGAACGATGAACTGAACCGCTTTGTGTACAGTACATCGCACGACCTGCGTTCGCCGCTGGCAAGCATCATGGGTGTACTGAATCTGGCCAAGCTCGAACAATCGGTTGATGACCCCAACAATTACCTGGGCATGATTGAAACTTGTACCCAGAAAATGGACGTGTTCATACATAAGGTAATTGAGTACTACAAGAACATAAGGGTAGAAGATGTGAACGAATCCATCAACTTTAAAAAGTTGATAGACGATTGTATTGAACTGTGCAGGATGCAGAACCCCAGCATTATTTTCGATAGTATCATTAACCAGGAAGCAGATTTCATTGGCGATGAGTTCCGCCTGTCGGTTATACTCAACAACCTTATCTCCAACGCAGTCAAATACCAGAAACCCAACGAAGAGTTCCCTACTGTGAAGATACGTGTTACGGTAAGCAAGGATGAGGCAGTGATAGATATTGGCGATAACGGTGTTGGCATTATTAACGACCACTTGAACAATATATTCGATATGTTCTTCCGCAGCAACAACAATGTTACCGGCTTGGGCATTGGTCTGCATATAGTGAAAGAGGCCCTTACACGTATTGGCGGCAATATATCCGTAACATCCGAAAAGGGCAAGGGTACCAATTTTAAAATGACCATACCCAATAAAACAACGGGCTAAACTGTAATCAATACATGGGCAATACTGTTGCACATAAATTACGCATACGCATCAGGGCAATGCTGGTATTTTTTGCAGTATCGTTGGCATTAAGTGGCATTACTGCCTTCCCCGTTGAAACGGAACTGCATTGGCTATTGCAGCACAAAGGTTTGATACCCGATATGATGGAAGGCTTTTTTACCGATACCTATCAGGCCATATCAGTTACCAATAAAAACTATCCCACATTGGCTTACGGCTACGATTGGCTGGCATTTGCACATATCGTATTTGCCATGCTGTTCATTGGCCCCATCAAAAATCCCGTACAAAACATTTGGGTCATAGAGTGGGCCATGCTAGCTTGTATAGCCATTATACCCGTAGCCATGATAGCCGCACCCATACGTCAAGTGCCTTTTTACTGGCGTTTAATTGATTGCAGTTTTGGCGTTATCGGCATCATACCTTTATACATCTGTAGAAGATGGATCAAACAGCTTGCTGCTCAGTTTCCAGTTGCAAGTAACTAGTTATCAATAACAGGCAATCAGCAACCAATACCTAATAAACCAATTAACCAATCAACCAATAACCTATTAACTGGCAACCAGTAACCTGCAACCAAAAAACTTCCTATTCATAACATTGCCCCTGCTTATTATGGCTCCATTATATTATTTTCGCCTACATGAGCAAGCAAGAACTAACCAGTTACCCCAAAGAAAAAATAAACATCCTTTTCTTGGAAAACATCAGCGACAAAGCTGTTGAACAATTCAAACAGAACGGTTACACCAACGTACAAAAAATTGGCGGTGCATTAAGCGAAGCAGAACTGATGGCTGCCGTAAAAGATGTGCACCTGTTGGGCATACGCTCCAAAACACAGGTTACGGAAAAAGTGCTTTCGGCAGCAACCAAACTGCAGGCCATTGGCTGTTTCTGCATTGGTACCAACCAGGTAAACCTCAAAGCTGCCACCAAAAAAGGGGTAGCCGTATTTAATGCACCATACAGCAATACCCGTAGCGTGGCCGAGCTGGTAATTGGTGCATCGGTAATGTTGATACGCAGGATAGTAGATAAAAACAATGCAGCCCACCAAGGCATTTGGATGAAGGAAGCCAAAGGCAGTTTTGAACTGCGTGGCAAAACACTGGGGCTGATTGGCTACGGCAACATCGGCTCTCAAATAAGTGTGCTGGCCGAGGCATTGGGCATGAAAGTGATGTTTTACGATGTGGAAACCAAACTGCCCCTAGGCAATGCACACCCCTGCAAAAGCCTGAAGGAACTGGTAAGCAAGGCCGATATTGTTTCATTGCATGTGCCCGAAACACCGCAAACCAAAAATCTCATCAATAAAAGCAACCTGAAATTCTTTAAAAAGGGCAGCATATTGATCAACTATGCAAGGGGCGAAGTGGTTGATCTGGATGCACTGGCCAAATACCTGCAGGATGGGCATTTAAGCGGTGCCGCCATAGATGTGTACCCTTGGGAGCCGGAGAAGAATGGCGATACTTTTAAGACACCCTTACAGGGCTTAAGCAATGTGATACTTACCCCGCATATTGGTGGCAGTACCGAAGAGGCACAGCAAAACATTGGCGAAGATGTAAGCACCAAACTGTTCCAGTACCTGGAGCGTGGCATTACCAATGGCTCGCACAGCATACCCGCTATTGGACTGCCACCTATAGAAACCGCACACCGTATTTTGCATATACACAAAAACGTGCCTGGCGTATTGAGTGCCATTAACACCACGCTGGCCAAACATAAAATAAACATAGTAGGGCAGTACCTGAAAACGAATGATGAAATTGGTTATGCTGTATTGGATATTGACAAGAAGCTATCCAAACAGGCATTGGAATTGTTGAAAGAGGTAAAAGATACCATTAAAGTGCGTATGCTGTACTAATGGGCTTGATTATAACAAAATCCCTATAACCATTGTGGATTTTGGTTGGTATATGATTGTACCAGTTGCAAAACAAAAGAGTATAAACAGAAAGGCTGCATTTTTGCAGCCTTTTCCATTTGGTGGGGGCAGTTGGTGTAATTGATAGAAAGCAATAAAGTAGCCGATGTTCAAACCTATGCCTGGATTCTTTGCCCTGCAAGGGGATAAGTTCTGAATTGTTTGCGTATAAGTACCTAAATTTATCGGTATACGGCGGGCCGTTTTGATATATCTGCCGGCAACAAAAAATAGCAAGCTGCTAACCACTGTTGCCGGAGCATGGACCTAATTAAATAGTACAGAAAATGGTAATCAGTGATTTGGCTTTGGATGTGCATACGTTTAGTTTACTAAGCAAAGTGAACAAGCAAATACTTGACTGGAACTTGGAGCCACTTACAGGCAAGGGCCTTTATTCCAAACATCATAGCGTTGCTTACCTGGAAATAAAAATGTATGCCAGTAGGTTAGGTGCGTATCCTGATAAAAATATTGTTATTTGGGATATACCCGAGGACCAGATTATTGACGTGCACCCCCATTATAAAGCGGATATTGAAAGAAGCCTCACCTTTTTTCTACGGTACATTGCTGCATTACGGGGTGAGGTTATTAACCTCTCTTTCGAAATAAACGATGCTGGTTTTGATAAAACCTCCGCAAGGTTCAGTCCATTTGAAAAAGCAGCTATTTATGCCATCATTAATAGTTTCGATCCCAATGCCATGAGCTTTATGCCAAAAAGGATACAAACATTGAAAGCGAATGGCAAATAAAAAATAGGGTTGTTTTTTGTGATGTCTATATACGGTAGTCACCAAAACAGTGTAGCAATTTGCCCGGTACTTTGCTGCAATGTCACCAATAGATTGCTGCAATCTCAGTAACGCTTTGCTGCAAAGTGGGTAACAGGTTGCCGCAAACTATGTGTTGGTTTACTGCAATATTGCTTTTAGATTGGTTTATAAAAGCAAACAATTTATATAATAATTTGATAACCACCTAATTAATTAAAATATTGATTTTTGAAATCTCCAAATTGTACAGAAAACCGGTTGTTTTACCTTAGTTTGTCACCCATTTCTATACACTTAACCCTTATTAAACTCATTTCGGCAACTTTTACTGCTTAAATACATTTATTTTAAATAATAATGATAGTCAATTATATAGGCGATATTACTTAATGAAAATATTACAAATTAGCCAGTATTTTTCTCCCTCTGCTTTTAAATGCGGGAGTTTCATTGTCCCATTTGTCTTCAATAATCAGTTTCAATTCGGGCTTTATTTCGGGGTAGGTCTTGCAGAGGTTGTACAGGGTGGTTAGCGAAAAGGCTTTTATGGCAATAGGTGTGGCGGGGTTTTCAATAAAGTTGAAACAGGCATTCATTACCTCGCCATGAAATGCTTCGGGTATATCTATGGCTTCCAGCACCCGTACGGCGTTTCTTACTACGGCATTGTGTACACCAGGTTTGTTTAGTACGGCTACTAGGTCTTTTATATGCGGTACCATCATTTGGGACTTTTTGCGTGCTGCCCAGCTTACGCTCCAGGCCGCACGTTGGGCCAACCGGTACTCGTTGCTCATAAAGCAATGCATCAATTGCTTAAAGTTGCTTTTAGATGCACAGGCATAATCGGCAATTTTTAGGGCATGCTCTTTTGAGTGCTCCTTTAAAATCTCTTCTTCAATGTTCATGGCAGTTGGCAGGTGTTAAGGGTTCAGCAACTGTAGCATGGCTTTTATTTCTTCCACATCAACGGAAACGGTTTCCAGTAGTTCGTTCATGGTAGGTTGGGTTATGCCCATGGCAGATGCCAGCATTTTTCTGGCAGATGAATGCAGTTCGGTTGCACCGGTGTATGTAGCCAGGGCTTTTATATTGTTACTTCTTACGCCACTGCCGGGCATTACGATGATCCTGTCATCTGCCTGCTCAATCAATCGCTTTATCAAATCCTGTCCATCAACTGCATGGGGCTTTTGCCCGCTGGTCAATATGCGTTGGCAGCCACATTGCACAATATTTTCCAATGCCTGTAAGGGGTCTGCTGTTCTGTCAAATGCCCGGTGAAAGGTTACTTCCAGCGGATAGGCCAGTTGCACAAGTTTGGTTGTTCTTTCTGTGTCTACCGTGGCATCGGCATTCAACAAACCAATTACCACGCCTTCGTAACCCAATTGCTTGCATAACAACACGTCTTGCTGCATGGTTGCAAACTCGTCATCGCTGTACAAAAAATCGCCACCATGTGGCCTGATGATCGGAAAGACAGGGATGTCTATTTTTTGCCTGACAGTTTTTAGCGTTCCGTAGGATGGGGTAGTGCCGCCCTCATACGCATTTTCGCATAGCTCCAGCCTATTGGCCCCGGCACTGGCAGCAAGTAAGGCCGATTGTAGGTTGAACACCGCAATTTCTAATAGCATATATAGTAAGTATGGCTGGGTTTATAAAATATGCTTTCCATCAATCAAAAAGTTCTTATCGCCTGCATAACATACGGCGTAATTAAAGCCTTTCTGTATGCAGTAACCACCGTATTGCCCTTGCTTGTTGATGGCAATAAAACCTACCTGTATCTCTTTACTTTTTTCGATGCCTTTTATTTTAATGATGCGTTCCACGGCTGCCTTGCAGGCCTGTTCGGGTGTGTAGTTGTGCCGCATCAGTTCCACCACCAAATGGCTGCCGCAAATGCGTATCACATCTTCGCCCTGGCCGGTTGCGGTTGCGGCACCAATTTCATTGTCCACAAACAGTCCTGCCCCAATAATGGGCGAGTCGCCCACACGTCCACGCATTTTAAACCCCATGCCACTGGTGGTGCAACTGCCACTCAGGTTGCCGTTGGCATCCATTGCCACCATGCCAATGGTATCGTGGTTCCAGTTGCCATTGGGCAGTTTTGTAGGGGCACTGGGGCCATGGCCATTACTACTGTTCTCTATGTTTACTACAGGTTTGTATTCGCTTTTCTTTAGCCATTGGCGGTAGGCTTTTTCGGCATCGCTGCTCAGTTTCTGCTCTTCCAGTTTAAAGCCTTCGGCTATGGCAAACTGTTGGGCACCTGTACCTACCAGCATTACGTGGGGTGTTTTTTCCATTACCCTTCTTGCAACAGATATGGGGTGCTTTATCCTCTCCAAAAAAGCCACACTGCCACAGTTGCCCTGGTGGTCCATGATGCTTGCATCCAGTGTCACAAAGCCGTCCCTGTCGGGGTTGGCACCCAGGCCCACGCAGCAGCCCAGTTCGTCTTCGGTAACCATTACGCCTTTTTCTACCGCATCCAAAGCGGTACCGCCTGCACCCAGTACCTGCCATGCGGCTTTGTTGGCGTTGATGCCCGCATCCCAGGTTGAAATGACAATGGGCTTTACAACGGCTTTGTTGGCTGGTTTGAAGGCCGAAGCGGCCAGTGCCCCCAAACTTAGGGAGGAGCCGAGACGTAAGAAGTTTCTACGTTGCATAGGTTTGTTTGTTGCTGTGAATATAGTACACACGGGGAAATATTTGTAAGTGTGATTAAAGCTGCTGCTGCGGTTGTGCACATATTGTGGTGCTGGTTGAATAAAGCTTGGTATTGCCTGTTATATAAACCTGAATTTTGACTGCTGCGAATTTTAAATCGCTTAATTTATTGTAGCATTGTAGGGTATATGTAACCAGTTTTGGTAATGGCCATTAGCTTTGTAGATATGTTTAATAGAACCTTTGTTAGATATTGTGCAGTTTTTATTTCCACTTTCCTGGTTCTTTATTATGGTACCACGGCTTTTATTGGCATTACTGCCGAGGGCGGCAAGTATTACAATGCCTGGCTGGCCCATAACCTTAACTATGTGGCCTGGCTGCGTGGGGGCATTTTGTACGGGGCCTGTGGCATGATGCGGTTGTTGGGGTTTGATGCAAGTATTATTGGGCAGTTTTCCATACATATACAGCATTCGGCTACAGTGCAGATGGTGTATTCCTGTTTGGGGTATGGGGTAATCAGTTTTTGGCTGGCGTTTATTGTGGCCAATACTGCCAGCATTAAAACAAAGCTGGTTTGGGGGCTGTGCGGGCTGGCTGTTATTGTGTTTAGCAATATGCTTAGGGTTTGCATATTGCTGGTGGCCATCGATAAAAAATGGCCAACCTTTTTTGAGATTGACCATCATACATTTTATAATATATGCAGTTATATTATTGTAATTGCACTTATTTGGGCCTTTAACCGAAGGATAAACAAGCAGCAGTAGACAATATTATTTTAAACTGTACACTGTTTTTTGTTGGCTTTACGTGAAACAAGGTATCCATTAACCAAGCCTATTGCTAGCAGTATGGTAATGCCGCCATCAATTGGGGCATCTTGTGGGGGTGGGTCGGTATCGCCCGGGCCACCAGGACCAGACTGTACAGAGCTTCCTGGATCGATGCTGGCAGCCCCACCTGTAGGATTGGTTCCGCTGCTACCTATGCCACCATTGCTGGGTGTGCCACCCGGAGATGAAGGGTCGGGTAGGGTGTTGTTTAGTTGTGCGTTTGTTATACTTGGACTGGCAATCAATAAAAGCATTATCATAAATGCCAGACCAATAATTTTTTTTCCGATAGTCGTCATAGAGCGTAATCTTTAAGCGAATGTAATTTTCTGCTTGTCATTTTCATTTGGTTGATTGTTGTTACGTCAAGTCAACAATCAGGGGGCAAAAAACACATTTTTCTTGTAAAAGCAACCCAATTTCAAGATCCAATCACTTGCTCAGTTCAAAAAACCGAACAATTTTTCAAAAAAGGTTTTGGGTTTCTGCTGACCTTTCTGCTCTTGTTTAATGAACACTAATAAGTCTGCAACCTGTTTTACCGGTGTCCAGTCTTCCAAGCCTTCATACCATACTAGATCCGTTTCCTTAAACCCTTTTTGTTTGATTGTTTCCATGCTATATGGTCCATAAAGAAGTTTTTTTTTCTTTAACACATATATATTGTCCATGGGATGCTCTCAGTTGTTAGGGTTCAATCGTAAAACGTTGTACAACAATACAATGTTTTTTTTAATTTTTCGCTAGTTTTTGGCAAATATGTCCAAAAATGTTAGTATGTTAATAATTCCAGTGCTTTTTTTACGGCATCATCGTCCAAATTGGCAGCTTCGTAATATCCTTCCGTCCTAAACATCTGCCTGGCCATTAAAAACTGCAGTTTCTGTAATACTTCGGTTTTGTCCTTACCTGTAACCGAAGAAAGGTTGATACTGTCTTTTAATGCAAACTTTTCCAGCTGCTGCCATTCCTTTTCGGAAGGGGCAAAATGTTTTACCAGTTCCTGCGGTGTTTTGAATGCGTTTAGTGCTGTTTGGTTCTGCATATAATAATTGTACACAAAATTGTTGAGTGTGTATTTATAATATAGCTTGGAAATATCTTTCTGCATTTTTGCGGTATCTGCAGGAATGAAGTAGTCGGGCGTAATGCCGCCGCCGCCATATACTATATGCCCGGCAGGTGTTTTGAATGCGGGTCCAACGGGTTTGGCCGTATCGCCTTTTACCACTTCGCCATCGTGGTACCTCTCCATCAGTTCGTTCTGGTATTCTTTTTTTGTTTTGTTGGTATAGGGCTTTTGTATGTTCCTACCCAAAGGACTGTAGTACCTGGCAACGGTTAGCCTTACCGCACTGCCATCGCCTAGCTGAAACTGTTGCTGTACCAGCCCTTTGCCAAAAGTTCTGCGGCCAACAATTTGTGCACGGTCCCAATCCTGCAGGGCCCCGGTAAGTACTTCGCTGGCACTTGCACTTGTTTCATCAACCAGCACTACCAGCTTGCCTTTTTCAAACAGTCCGTCACGTTTGGTTTTGTATTCAAAACGTGGGCTCTTATCGCCCTGCGTATAAACAATCAGTTTGTCGCCATCCAGAAACTCATCGGCAATATTGGTTGCTTCCGTCATCAGTCCACCACCATTGCCACGTAAATCCAGTATCAGCTTCTGCATGCCTTGTTTCTGCAGTTTTTCCAGGTTCTGCATAAACTCCACATAGGTTTTTTCGCCAAATTTATTGATGCGTATAAAGCCGGTTTGCGGTGCAATAATGTAGGCCGCATCTATGGTGGAAACAGGTATGGTACCCCTTGTTATGGAAGCGGTCTTTATTTCCTTGCCCCTTACAAAAGTGATGTTTACCTTGGTATTGCCAGGGCCACGCAGGTATTTGCGTATAAGATCGGTTGTAAGGGTTTTACCGGTCACATTCACGGTATCATTCACTTTTATGAACTTGTCGCCAATCATTAAACCTGCTTTTTCCGAAGGGCCATCCTTTAAAACATTGGTCACATTTACGGTATCGTCAAATATTTGGAACTCCACGCCAATGCCTTGGAAGTTGCCCATCAGGTCCTCATTCACTTCCTTTAGGCTAGATGCTGGTATATAGGTCGAATGCGGGTCCAGGTGGGAGAGCAGTTCGTCTATCACTTCGCCGCTGATGCTATCGGTCTTTACAGGGTCAACATATCTTGTACGCACCAGATCCATCACTTCCTGAATGGAGTTTCTTGTATTGCTTTTTAAAAAACTACTGCCACCGGTTATTCCTTTAAGTTGATAGCCAACATACATTCCCAAAACCATGATTAACGAAAACAGTAAGGGTAACCAAACCTGTAATTTTTTACTTCCCATAAATAATTGCTTCTTTGTGCTCCATTTTAAAACACGAATATCAGTAAATTAGTTCAAGAGTTTGAAAGTTCAATTGTGCAATAGCATTAAAAACTTGCCTGATATACGCATAAACAGACCGTAAATATTTCAAAATATTCAATAATGACAAAGCTTATAGCCGATAGTGGTGCCACCAAGTGCGAGTGGTGCCTGCTTGCCAATGGAAAAAAGAAAACGATACTTACGCAAGGCATCAGCCCCTATTTCCTGAACAAGGAACAGATTGTTGAACTGTTGCAAAAAGAATTGCTGCCCAAGCTGAAAAACGCACCGGTGGTAGATGAGCTTTTTTATTATGGCACTGGTTTAAGCAATGCCAACAACGTGGCTATTATGAAGGCCGCATTAAAGCAGGTTTTCCCCAAAGCAAAGATTGAGGCCAATAACGATTTGCTTGCCGCTGCACGTAGCTTATGTGGCAAGGGCAAAGGTGTTGCATGTATATTGGGCACAGGTTCTAACTCCTGCTATTACGATGGTAAAAAGATTGCAAAGAACAGCCCGGGGCTTGGTTATGTTTTGGGCGATGAAGGCAGCGGAGCCTACCTGGGCAAAAAAGTGATCCAGTATTATTTGTACAAAACATTTGATGAGGAACTGAATGCCCGTTTTGAAAAGTTCTTTAACACCAATGCCATTGACATACTTGAAAACGTGTACAAAAAACCATTGGCCAACCGTTACCTGGCTTCGTTTGCCATTTTTTTGGCAGACAATAGGGGCCATTACATGATTGAAAATATTATTGAGGACGGACTGAATGATTTTTTCTTTAACCACCTGTATAAGTACCGTGAAAGCTGGACCATGCCTATTCATTTTATTGGCAGCATTGCCTATGGGTTTAGGGATGTTTTAAAGGAACTTTGCGACACTTATGAGCTTCAATTGGGTACCGTGATAAAAAAACCTATGCAAGGTTTGATAAATTATCATAAAGTAGCGTAGATTTACCCGAATAAATACGCATTAATTTGCGTTAATTTGCAGCTATGCCGAAATTCATAAAAGTCACAGAGCAAGCCTCGCCCTATCGTCACCTAGAACAAATGGGCATTGGCGAAATTCTTTTACATATTAACGACGAGGATAAAACAGTACCCCTGGCAGTTGAAAAAGCGGTACCGCAAATTGAAAAACTGGTAGCTGCCATAAGCGATAAAATGCTTGCCGGCGGAAGACTGTTTTACATTGGTGCGGGTACCAGCGGACGCCTGGGCATTTTGGATGCAAGCGAGTGCCCACCCACTTACGGCGTACCCTACGGCTTGGTAGTAGGTATTATTGCCGGTGGCAACAAAGCCATTACCGAAGCAGTGGAGTTTGCAGAAGACAGCAAGGAAGAAGGCTGGGCCGATTTGGTAAAACATGGCGTGAACGATAAAGATGTTGTAGTGGGGCTAGCAGCAAGCGGTACCACACCTTATGTTATTGGTGCATTGGAAGAATGTGCAAAACGTGGCATTACTACGGGCAGCATCTGCTGTAATCCGGGCTCCCCCGTTTCGGAAGTGGCCAACTTTCCGGTAGAGGTAGTGGTAGGCCCCGAGTTTGTTACAGGCAGCACAAGAATGAAAAGCGGCACCGCACAAAAACTGGTACTGAACATGGTAAGCACTACCGTTATGATACAGTTGGGAAGGGTAGAGGACAATAAGATGGTGAACATGCAGTTGAGCAATGAAAAACTGGTGGACCGTGGTGTTAAAATGATCATTGAAAAACTGTCGCTTTCCGACTACGAACAGGCCAAGGAACTTTTGCTGAAATACGGCAGCGTTAAAAAGGCAATCGAATCTGCCATACCTGTCTAAACGCTTTCAACAATATGGTTGTGCGTTACATGCTGGTAAAGGCTTTGGCAGGCCATGCCACAGCAACTTTAAATAATTACTATTTCATCAAATAATATTTCCATATTTAAAGTTTCTTCATAAATTGGGGTACTAAAACCATCTATTTATGAAGAAAGCAATTTTACCCTCTTTTCTTTTTTCCGCTTTACTATTCAATCAGGCTACAGCACAGACCAATAAGGCATTTGCCATTACCAGCGAAAGCAAGGGCTCTTATAACTGGACGGTTGTAAGGGAACTGGACCTGGCCACAGGCAATGTGATACGTACCCTGTTTAATCCCGCAGAAAACAAGACGGTTATTTACGAAGGTGTAAACGGTGCAAGGTTCGCAGTAAATGCAAACACGCCTTCGCCTACCTATTCGGGTGTTGCTGCCGCTGCTTATGATGGCAAGCACAACCGTTTGTACTTCTCTCAGATGTGGACGAATGAGCTAAGGTATTTTGACCTGAACAGCAACGAAACAAAAGTTGTGGTGAATACAGATGCAAATTATTCAACAGGTGCACGCAACGACGAAAGCAATGTGGTAACCAGGATGACTTTTGCATCGGATGGCAATGGCTATGCTTTAACCAACGATGGCAACCAGTTGATACGTTTTACCACTGGCGAAAAACCTGTGATAACCAACCTGGGCAATTTAATAGACAGCAAAAACAACAATGGTGTTAGTGTGCATGCACAATGCACCAGTTGGGGTGGCGATATGATTGCCGATGTATATGGCAACCTATACCTTGTTACCTACCGCAGCCATGTGTTTAAAATAAACATACAAACCAGGATTGCCGAACATATTGGCGTAATAAAGAACCTGCCTGCAACCTTTACCACCAATGGTGCCGCCGTTGATGGCAACGGCGACGTATTCATTAGCAGTGCAGTAAATGCCGAGAACTATTATAAAGTGAACCTTTCTACATTGGAAGCTACCGTAATAGACAAAAAAGACGGCGACATTTACAATGCATCCGATTTGGCCAACAGCAACCTGGCCTACCAGGCAGCAAAAGTGGCACCTGTTGCTGCTGCTGAAATTATTGGCAACAATGCCATTTCCATTTATCCCAATCCTGCCATCAATAAAACATTCAGCGTACAGTTCCAGAAAGTGCCTGCGGGTGCCTATACTGTGGAACTGACCGATGCAAATGGCAGAAAAGTAATCAGCAAGAACATAACAGTAGGTGGCTTGCAAAACGAAACCATGAGCCTGCCAAAAGGTACATCTGCTGGCTTGTACTTAATCAAAGTAAGCAACAGTGCAGGTAAAAGCATCTACAACGATAAAGTGGTTGTACAATAAATAATAGCCTGCTTAAACTGACAAAAGCCCTGTATCATTGCAGGGCTTTTTTGTTGCCGTTATAGCATGTATGCATATCCTATCAACAACTGTGCATGGCTTGCGAGTTATTGTGTTATGGCTACATAAAATTCATTATTTTCATTTTCTAAACTAACGATATGCGTATAGTTCCCTTTATAATCTCGGCAGTGGCCACGGCAGGCGTGGTGTTTGCGTTAAATGTACAGTTGCCTTCCGGTACAAGCAAGACGCCGAGGTTAGGCTACTTCTTATCACCACAGCATGGCTTCTGGCAAAATGCGGAGCCAACGGATATTTCTTATAACGACGACATCAAAATATCGGGTGTAAAAAAACAGGTGGACGTGTATTTTGACGAACGCCTGGTGCCACATATTTATGCAGAGAACAATGCCGATGCCTATTTTATACAGGGTTATATACACGCAAAGTTCCGCCTATGGCAAATGGAGTTCCAGACCTATGTGGCAGGCGGCAGGCTATGTGAGATTGTAGGGGAGGAACGGCTTGCAACCGACAAATACTTTAGGCGTTTGGGCATGGTATACGGGGCAGAAAACACGTTGAAGGAAATGGAAGCCAATCCGGAAACCAAAGAGGCATGCGATTCTTATACAGCAGGCATCAATGCCTATATAAAATCATTGAAGCCAAGCGAACTGCCATTTGAGTATAAACTGCTGGACTATAAACCCGAACCGTGGACCAATCTGAAAACAGCACTGTTTCTAAAGTTCATGAGTTGGGACCTCTCAGGCCATGGCGATGACCTGACCTATACCAATGCAAGAAATGCTTTTGGTTATGACGACTTCATGAAACTTTTTCCGAACGTACAGGACACATTGGACCCCATCATACCAAGGGGCACCACATTTGAAAAACCATCCATTGATGTAAAAGTGCCTGCGAATGTGGACAGTGCCTATTTCGGAAAAAAAGACATCATTACCAATACGCCACCCATTACCCCGCAAAAAGGGAATGGCAGCAACAACTGGGCAGTGGCAGGCAGCAAAACAAAAAGCGGTAGGCCAATACTTTGCAACGATCCGCATCTTGGTTTGAACCTGCCTTCATTGTGGTACGAAATGCAGATTACCACACCTGAGTATAGTAGTTACGGTGCCACATTCCCAGGCTCGCCTGCCATCATTATTGGCTTTAACGATAGCTGTGCCTGGGGCGTTACCAACTCTGGCCGTGACGTGAAGGACTATTATGAAATCAAATTCAAAGATGCCAGCATGCAGGAGTACTGGTTCAATGGTAGTTGGAAGCAGAGCACTTTCAGGAAAGAAATCATCAAGATAAAGGGCAAGCCCGACAATGAACAGAAAATGGCCATGACGGTGTTTGGTCCGGTGATGTATGATACCAGTTACAAATCAGATTCAAAAGATGGCAAATACTATGCGGTACGCTGGAAGGCACATGATGCCAGCAACGAACTGACCGCCTTCTATAAACTGAACAGGGCAAAGAATTACTTGGAATATGCAGAAGCCATTGCCAACTACCAATGCCCCGGCCAGAACTTTGTTTTTGCCAGCAAGAGTGGCGATATAGCCATAAGGCAGCAGGGCCTGTTTGTGGCCAAATGGAAACAGCAGGGCGATTTTGTAATGCCCGGCACAGATAGCAGCTACATGTGGCAAGGCTACATACCGGCTAGGGAAAACCCGCAAATGACCGATCCTGCAAGGGGCTTTGTAAGCAGTGCCAACCAGCAGGCGGTTGATGATACCTACCCGTACTATCTAGGCAGGGCCGGTAACTTTCCGCCATACAGGGGCTATATCATTAATAGGAAGTTGAATGCCATGAACAACATTACGCCAGAAGACATGCAACAGATGCAGACAGACAATTACAACGTGTTTGCAGAAATATGCCGTCCTGTATTGTTGAAGTACTTAGATGAGACCAAGCTGAATGCCGATGAGAAAAAATACCTGGATATATTCAAGTCATGGAACCTGAGAAACGATGTTGCGGAAAAAGCCCCTACCATATTCAAGGTTTTTTGGGACAGTGTGGAAGTGCAGACTTGGGGCGATGAATTTGCACAGATAAAAGTACCCGTGCCCTGGCCCGATGAAAGTGTGCTGATTGAAAGTTTCATGAAAGACAGTGCCTATAAGTTTGCAGATGATATACGCACACCCAACAAGGTAGAAACCATTGCTGATGTGGTGTTGGCTGCTTATCAAAAAGCAGTGAAACAGCTAATAAAAATTGAAAAAGACAATAAGCTGGAATGGGCCAAGTTTAAAGGCACCCATATCAACCATTTGTTGAAGTTGCCATCGTTAAGCCGCCTGAACCTGAACATTGGTGGCGGTGCACATATCATCAATGCCACAACAGAAGTGCATGGCCCTAGCTGGCGTATGATTGTACACCTAACGGATAATATAGAAGCTTACGGCGTTTATCCCGGCGGGCAGAATGGTAACCCTGGCAGTAAGTACTATGATACGTTTATTGATACTTGGGCTGCAGGCAGGTACTACACAATTGTATTTTTAAAGAAACACGATGCCAGGAAAGATGAAAGAATGAAATGGCATATTGCATTTGTTAACGCTTAATTCTACAAAATGGTCAAGTTTATTATTGCTATTATATTAACTGCTTTATTGAGTTTTGCCATCGGCATGTTCCAGTCATTGCCTTGGTGGCTATTTGTTTTCTGTGCATTGGTTGTTGCCATTGCCATTCCACAAAAGCCCTGGAAAGCTTTTCTGTCGGGCTTTATTGCACTGTTTTTATTATGGGCTGTAATGGCCTTTATGTTGGATAAAGCAAACGAGCACATACTCGCCAAAAAAGTGGCACAGATACTTCCTTTAGGCGGCTCCTATATTGCCTTGATATTGATTACGGGTTTGGTTGGCGGGCTGGTTGCCGGTCTTGCGGCTTTAACAGGCAGCTATGCAAGAAAGAAGTAATGCAATGCATGGTGCTTGGTGCGTTGCCCGCCTGTGCGGGCCGGGCTTTCCGCTACAAGTACATTTGCTGCAAGCAGCAAGCCGTGCTTTCCGCTTCAATCCCTAACGCCATCCTAATGATATGCTTAATTGATTTAGGATGCAATATTTTTCATCATCCAGATATCACAGCCTGTATGTCCTGAGTTGCCTAATGGTGCAGCTAAATATTCAAACCCGAATTTTTCATAAACGCTCACTGCTTTTTTCAGTTCGGGCATGGTTTCTAAATAGATACTTGTATAACCTAATGCAGTGGCGGCTTCTATGCATCGGTCAATCATCAACCTGCCTAAACCCTTGCCACGCACAGTATTGCTTAGGTACATCTTTACCAGTTCGCAAGTGCCCTCGGGTAAATTGTCGGTAGGGTATATGCCTGCACCGCCCACAACAGTATCATTGTGCAATGCAATAAAGTAGATGCTTCCTTTTACAGTAGAAAAGAGTTCATATAAATGGTCAGTACTATCGTCAAAATAAACAGTACCGGGTTTGTTTGCACCAAACTCTTCCAACGATTTTCGTATGATACCTGCAATGGCTTTATTGTCGCTTGGTTCAATCTGCCTGATTACAATCCCATCCATTAACCTTTCCTCAGCTTTTTATAGGCATTAATCAATCCGTTGGTTGAGGCATCATGCGATGTTACCGTGTCTTCATTCTCCAACTCGGGCAATACCTTACTGGCAAGCTGCTTGCCCAGTTCAACACCCCATTGGTCAAAACTGTAAATGTTCCAGATAACACCCTGCACAAAAATCTTATGTTCGTAAAAAGCAATCAGGCTGCCCAATGTATAAGGTGTAATCTTTTTTACAATGAACGAGTTGGTTGGCCTGTTGCCTTCGAATATTTTAAAAGGGAACAGTTTTTTGATTTCTTCTTCGCTTTTGCCTTCTTTGGCAAGCTCGGCCTTAACGGTAGCTTCTGTTTTGCCATTCATCAAGGCTTCTGTTTGTGCAAAGAAGTTGGACAGCAATTTCACATGATGGTCGCCAATGGGGTTATGGCTAATGGCCGGTGCAATAAAGTCGCACGGAATCAGCAATGTTCCCTGGTGTATCAATTGGTAAAATGCATGTTGACCGTTGGTGCCTGGCTCGCCCCAAATTACTGGGCCGGTAGCATAGTCAACCGTGTTGCCGTTCCTGTCCACGCTCTTGCCATTGCTTTCCATATTGCCCTGCTGAAAGTAGGCCGCAAAACGGTGCATGTATTGATCGTATGGCAATATAGCTTCGCTTTGTGCATTAAAGAAGTTGGTGTACCATGTACCCAGCAATGCCATCAGTACCGGAATGTTTTTGGAAAATTTTTCCTTCTTGAAATGTTCATCGGCAGCATAAGCACCCTTTAACAACTGTTCAAAATTGTCGTAACCAATGGTCAACGCAATGGATAGGCCAATGGCACTCCATAAGGAATAACGGCCACCAACCCAGTCCCAAAATTCAAACATATTGGCTTTGTCGATACCGAATTTGGTCACTTCCTTTTCGTTGGTACTTAGTGCCGCAAAATGTTTGGCTATATGTTGCTCGTCCACTGCCTTTTCCAGAAACCATGCACGTGCAGTAAGGGCATTGGTCATGGTTTCCTGCGTGGTAAAGGTTTTGGAAGCAATCAGGAACAGGGTTTCTTCGGGCTTTACTTTTTTTAGCGTTTCTGCTATATGTGTACCATCCACATTGCTTACAAAAAAAGTTTCGATGCCTTTTTTCCAATAAGGTTTCAGTGCTTCAGTAACCATTACAGGGCCAAGGTCGCTACCGCCAATGCCAATGTTCACAATGTATTTTATCTTTTTGCCCGTATAGCCTTTCCATTTGCCCGAATGTATCTCGGCACAAAAATCCTTCATGTGGTCCTGCACTTTTCTAACCAAGGGCATCACATCTTTTCCGTCAACCAATATTGGTGTGTCAGAAAAATTACGCAATGCCGTATGCAGTACGGAGCGTTGCTCGGTTTCATTTATTTTGATGCCGGCAAACATGGCATGTATGGCATCTTTTACATTGCAGTCATCTGCCAGTTGCAATAGCAGTTGCAATGTCTTGTCGTTGATGATATTTTTGGAATAGTCAAAAAGGATATCTTCAAATGCCAGTGAAAATTTGTTGAAGCGTTCCGCATCTGCCGCAAACATGTCCTTCATTTTCCTGCGGTTCATCTCATCTTCGTGGTGCTTTTTTAAAAGGAACCAGGCCTGCGTAGTTGTTGGATTAATCTTTGATAACATAGTGTATGGAATTCCTATTTTAAAATTCAAGGGCCTATAACCGGTTAATGGCATCAATGGTTTGCTGTACCATTTGTTGGGTAATGTCCAGGTGCAGCACCATCCTTACCATTGTGGGCGATATGGCAAACATAAGCATATTCTGCTCTTGTAGCTTATGAACAAATTCTGTTGCCGTTAAGCGGCCCTTCACTTCAAAAATTACGATATTGGTTTCTACGGGTAATATGGTTCCTACACAATCTTTCTGCTGCAGGGCTTCGGCCAATTGTTTGGCATGTTGATGGTCTGTTGCAAGGCGTTCAATATGGTTTTGCAATGCATAAGTGCCCGCTGCTGCCATGAAACCTGCTTGACGCATACCACCGCCAAATACCTTACGTAAACGTCTGGCTTTTTTAATGAAATCCTTTTTGCCCAGTAACACGCTTCCTACAGGTGTGCCCAGGCCTTTGCTTAAACAGATGGAAATACTCTCGAAGGCTTCGCCATATTGTTTGGGGGTTTCATTTTTTGCTACCAATGCATTGAAGAGCCTTGCACCATCCAAATGCAGTATCATGTTGTTTTCGCTGCATACTTTTTTAATCAGCAGTATCTCTTCAAAATTGTAGCAACTGCCACCGCCACGGTTACTGGTGTTTTCTAGGCTTACTAGGGTGGAAGGTGGTTTGTGTATATCATCGGGGTTTACCGATGCCTTTACCTGTTCGGCTGTTACCCTTCCATTGTCGCCCTGTATCAGGCGAACGGAGCAGCCACTGTTGAATGCGATGCCGCCACCTTCGTATTGGTATATATGGCTCATGGTATCGCAAATAACTTCATTTCCGGGCTGCGTATGGCATTTGATGGCAATCTGGTTGGTCATGGTGCCACTGGGACAAAACAGGCCGGCTTCCATACCAAACATATCGGCTGAGAGGCTTTCCAATTGGTTAATGCTCTCATCTTCGCCAAATACATCATCGCCAACTTTTGCATGCATCATAGCATCAAACATGGCAGGTGTGGGCTTGGTTACTGTGTCACTTCTAAAGTCAATCATGTTTCACTTGTTAAAGGATATTGTGCAATATTATTTCTGTATAAATGTAAGTGCATTTATGCCTATTGGCACCGTATAAAAGGATATTATTTGCAATAATGCCAGTATGGGTTATTAACGCTATGCATCCATATTCGTGAAGGGTTATGTAAAATACTGTGAGGCTCTATGTTTATATTGGGTGGCTGGATGAAGTAGGTTCTAAGCGTTGATACAACAATACAAGCATGCCATGTATGCAATAAAAAAGCCACTCCTAAAAGTGGCTTTACTATGCACAAATGTTGTGTTATTTGTTTTGAACCGAAGGGTAATGGTCAATGGTTTCAAACACATTCCTTGGGTCTTTTTTTAGTACCTGTATAAACTTCCTAAGTGAATCTGCATATTGTGTTTTCTCAAACAACCTGTCGTGAGAAAGTATCACAATCATATTTGCTTCGTTGGTACTGCCATCATCAAACTTCTGCCCAATGTTCCTGATCATTTCATCAACACTTTCCCTTGGTGCTTTCATCTTGGCTTGTTGGCCCCATTCAATATCCCAGCCAATTATTTTGTAACCGGTATTGTCCAGCCTTTTGATTAAAGGGTTGTCGGCTTTTTGTCCATGTATCTTTCCGTTGGAAGCCCAGGTATTGTTGCCTGGCAGGCGGATGATTTTCACGCCGATATTCAATTCCTTTTCATTACGCATGAAATCGTTGTAGGCACTGTCTGGTGTGTTATAGAACTTGCTGTACTTGTCGTTGAAACCATGAGAGTAGCTATGGTTGGCCAACAGTACTTCTGGGTAACCTGCACGTATGGAGTCGATCAGTCTTTTCTTGAAAGGCCCAACCTGATTGAAGCCTACTGCAAAAAAAGTTGCCTTTACGCCCTCTTGGTGAAACACGTTGCGGCAATTGGTAGTGCCCGGAGGCTGGGGAGAATCGTCCCAGGTTAAAAAGATATAGCGTTTGGAACTGTCGTATTTAATAGGCGTGCCTGGAACAGGCTTGGTTGCCACAATTTTAGAGGAGTCTACTGCCGGCTTTTCTGCTGCCGGTTTGTTTTTGCAGGCTGTTATGGAAGCAGTTGCCACCAAGCATACAGCCAGTGTTTTAAATGTATTCATGATTCTGTTTTGAGTGTAAATATAATCGGGTGCAACCTCGGTAAAATATTCAAGTTATTCTTTGGATGTTAATAAGTGTTTGTACTTTTTATTGGATACACTGCATGCTTTAACAACTTATTACAATTATATATGGCGTATGCAATTTGTATGGCCGTACATTTGCACCCCAATAAAAAACAACCCTTCTCGTTTCGGGATTCTTTGTTTACTAACTGCACTAACGTTACTACTTGCCATTCGGGGGAATTCGGGGGATCTATTCAAAAGACAAAACAGGAATACTATGAACAGTAATGTAATGCCATCTCGTATGCAGATGGGAACAGATGAATTGAACAATCTGGTTAAAGAAGTAAAGGAAACAGTAGCAACAGTTGCACACGTGAGTGAAGACAAAAAGCAGTTTACGGCGGTTGATATGTGGCAAATCAAAAAACAAATGAAAGCGTCTGCAAGGGTTTCCAGAAGGTGGAACCTGAACTAATATTTCTTCTTACATCCCGCTGGTTTGCAGCGGGATTTTTTTTGCCCAATTTAATGGCCTACATGGTTGGACATTGGCTAAAAAGATGATTTTTGTGCAACTTTAAATTAGTACTGCTTTGGCAAAACAAACATCCATCCATCCGTCTGCTGTTTCGGCTAAGGCCGAAAAGGAAACAATAAAGAAAAAAGGCAATGCAATAAAGGCAGAACCTGTTAAAAAGAAAGTTGCTTCCAAGAAAAAAACTACTGTGGTTAAGGATGGCCAAAAGCCTGCAGCTAATAAGAAAGCAGCAGCTACTACAACTAGTGAAACCGTTAGCAAGCAAAAACCTGTTGGTAATAAAACGAAAACAGTAAAGGTTACTTTCCAGTTAAGGTATCATACCGTGTTTGGCCAAAACCTTTTTGTTACGGGCAACCATGTTTTGCTGGGCAATAATGATATAGATGCAGCATTGCCCTTGCATTTCTTTAACGAAGATTATTGGTATGCAAATATTGAGTTGGATAAAACGGACGCAGTAATTGTGTACAACTATGTACTTAAAAATGCTGATGGATCGGTTGTGGTTGATTGGGGCACGGACAAAACATTGAATACCGCACACATTAAGCAGGAACTGTTACTGCTTGATTCATGGAACGACACCGGGTTCATAGAAAATACCTTTTATACCGAGCCTTTTAAAAATGTGCTGCTGCCCAGGGCCACTGCAACCAAGATGGGGAAGCAGGCAACAGGTACGCATACGTTTAAAGTAAAAGCCCCATTGTTGGGTAAAGATGAAACCCTTTGTGTATTGGGCAGTGCAGATATGTTGAAGAACTGGGCCGCTGAAGATCCAGTGCTTATGCAACGTGCAACAGGGGAGGACTGTTATACTGCACAGGTTGATCTTTCTAAAGAAGCATTTCCTATTGCTTATAAGTATGGAGTGTATAACAAGGCTACCCAAAACTTTAGCAGATATGAAGATGGCAATAACCGCACTTTATACGATACCGTCAACAGCCATAAACAAACCATTGTTAACGACGTGTTTGCAGCATTGCCCAACACAACCTGGAAAGGTGCCGGTGTGGCCATACCTGTATTTGGTTTAAGAAGCGGCAACAGTTTTGGTGTGGGGGAATTCAACGACCTGAAACTATTGGTTGACTGGTGCGTGTCTGTTGGATTGAAGCTAGTTCAGGTTCTGCCGATAAACGACACTACGGTTTCGCATACCAATGCCGATTCCTATCCCTATGCTGCCATTTCGGCTTTTGCGTTGCATCCTTTGTACCTGAACCTGGATGCATTTGTAACCGATAATAACAAAAAGCTACGCACCAAACTCAACAAGGAAAAAAACAAACTGAATGCTTTAGATAAATTGGATTATGCAGCAACCATGCAGGCAAAGCTTTATTTTATAAAGCAAGTGTATGCCATGCAGAAAGAAGCTGTTTTTGCCACAGATGGGTACAAGGATTTCTTTCAGCAAAACAGGCATTGGCTGGTACCTTATGCAGCTTTCTGTTATTTAAGGGACCAATACGGTACTGCTGACTTTACGCAATGGGCAGCTTACAACAAATATAATGAAGAAGCAGTGCTTACTTTGACCCATGAAACATCTGTTGCTTACGATTCAATTGAAATGAATTATTTTATACAGTACCATTTGCATGTACAGTTAAAAGAAGCAACAGCTTACGCACATGCAAAGGGCGTTATTGTAAAAGGCGATATTGCCATTGGCGTGAACCGTTGCAGTGCCGATACCTGGCAACAGCCAGACCTGTACAATATGGATTTTCAAGCAGGTGCACCGCCAGATGATTTTGCGATGAAAGGCCAGAACTGGGGCTTTCCTACCTACAATTGGCAGCAAATGAAACAGGACGGATTTGCCTGGTGGAAGCAGCGGCTGGAACAGATGCGTCTGTATTTTGATGCCTTCCGCATAGACCATATACTTGGTTTCTTCCGCATTTGGAGCATACCCATACATGCGGTGGAAGGTATAATGGGTTGCTTTGTTCCCGCCATTCCTGTACACCTGAATGAATTCCATAGAAAAGGGATATGGGTGGATTACCAGCGTTATACAAAACCATTTATTACCGATGCCGTTTTACAGGAACTGTTTGGAGAATACGCTGAAGAAGTAAAGAACAATTTTCTGGTTGCTGATGAACCGGGCAACTATAGCATCAAACAGGCTTTTGCCACACAACGTTTGATAGAAAAGCATTTTCAACAACTGGAAAATGCCGATGCACATAACAAGATGAAACAGGGACTGTATGACCTGATAAGTAATGTTATCCTGTTTGAAGTGGAAGGCTCGCAAGGGCAACAGTTCCATTTCCGTTTTGCAGTGGATGCCACGCTTTCGTTCAGGTATCTGGATGATGCCGTAAAACAACCATTGAAGGAGCTGTACAATGATTATTTCTTTGGCCGTCAGGACGGTTTTTGGATGAAGGAAGCCATGCAGAAACTACCTGCATTGAAACGTGTAACCAATATGCTGATATGTGGCGAGGACCTTGGTCTGGTGCCTGCCTGCGTACCAGAAGCGATGAAGCAATTGGGCCTGCTGAGCCTGGAGATACAACGTATGCCCAAAGATGCTGGCAGGCAATTCTTTCATCCCAACGACGCCCCTTATTTAAGTGTAGTTACGCCATCAACCCATGACATGAGTACCATACGTGGTTGGTGGACAGAAGACCATAACCTTACGCAACAATTCTACAACCAGCAATTGGGGCAATATGGGCTGGCCCCTGAAACCTGTGAAGCATGGATCAATAAAATGATTGTTGCACAGCACTTGTATTCGCCTGCCATGTGGAGCATTTTTCAGTTGCAGGATCTATTGGGTATGGATGGAGACATAAGAAGAAGCAACCCTGCCGATGAACGCATCAATGTGCCTGCAGACCCCAACAATTATTGGTGTTACAGGATGCACCTTTCGTTGGAAGACCTGCTAAAGGCCGATAGTTTGAACAAGGAACTTAAATTAATGGTTGAACAAAGCAACAGATAGCTGTACTGTTTATTCACTGTACAATACCTGTATGGTTTGCTTTGTTTGCTGTGTCAATATAATGTTCTTGCTGTTGGTCAGTTGCTCAAACAGTTCGGTGGTATAATGCCTTATGGTAAGCAATAACAGGTTCTTCTCAACCTGTACATCAAACACATTGGCTGCAGCTGCTGCAAGCTGTTCTATCTTGTCGCTTTTATCATCCAGGCAAAGCTGCACACTAATGGCACCTGTCTGTATCAGGTTCGGCCGCATCTTAAGCTGGGCAAATATTTCGTACAGTTGGGCCATTGGCTTTTCGCCCACAAAACTAAAATCCTGGCTATGCAAATGCACCAATGCCTGTTGCTGTTTTACTACAATAATAGGGGGCAGGTTCTTTACATGCTTTTTATGTATCACAGTACCGGGCAGGGCGGGGTCAAGAAAACACTTTACGTACAAAGGAATGCCCTTGTTCTGTAAAGGTTTTATTGTTTTGGGATGTATCACCTGTGCACCATAATAGGCCATTTCAATTACTTCATCAAAACTCAGTTCGCTTATCAGTTGTGCATCTGCAAACTCTTTAGGGTCGGCATTCATCACGCCTTCCACATCTTTCCAAATGGTCAGGCTTTCAGCGTTCAGCAAATTGGCAAAAATGGCTGCAGTATAGTCGCTGCCTTCCCTGCCCAATGTGGTACTTTCATTTTCATCGGTACAGCCCACAAAGCCCTGTGTTATATATATGGCCGATGGTTGTTCCGTAATCTTCCAACTGTCCACTACAAGTTTTGTCCGTTCCCAATCAATGTTGGCATCACGGAAATTATTGTCTGTTCTTATAATGTCCCTTACATCCTTCCACTCGTTTTCAATGCCGGCTTCGTTCAGGTAATGACTAATAATGCAGGTGCTCAACAGCTCGCCCACACAAACAATCTGGTCGTAATAATAATCGTAACTGCGTACAGGATTGTCGTGCAACAGCCATTCCACTTCGGTAAAAAAATCATTCAGTTGTGCAAGGCATTCATTGTAATGCGTAACCATCAGGTATTTGGCCTTGGTAAGGTGCTGTTGTTTGATTGCTTCAAACAGGTTCAGTGCATCGTCTTTTTTACCATCAAAAAAAGCTTCCGTTACTTTTTCCAATGCATTGGTGGTTTTGCCCATGGCCGAAATGATGATCATTAACTGCCCGCCCTCGTATTGCTTGATGATGGATGCGATGTTCTGAATCCTTTCTACTGTGTTTGCACTGGCCCCGCCGAATTTGAAAACCTTCATGGTACTTGCGAATATTTGGTCAATGCTGCAAAGTGAAAAGTAAATGTTGGTACTACAAAAAATGATTTTGTACAGTACCATAACCCGGCTTCAACAAGCCCAATATGGCAACAGTTCAAAACAGGGCCAGCCTATGCACTTCGTTAAAATAAACCTACAAAATTTATTCACCTGCACTTGTAACATTCCTGTACTTACATTCGTACCAACTACTGTATATGAGACAAACAATAACCATTCTAATCGGCTTTCTTATTTGTGGCAATATTGCTGCTGCAACTATTTCGGGAACAGTTACGGAAAAAAATGGCAAGCTATTGCCCTATGCTTCCATATTAATCAAAGGCACGGCACAGGGTACTACTGCCAATAGCAAAGGCTATTACAACCTGCAATTGCAAAAAGGCACTTATACCTTGGTTTGCCAGCATGTGGGACATAAATCAGTAGAGAAAAAGATTACCGTAACCCATGAAGACATGGTACTGAACTTTGAACTGGAAGAGCAGCAATACAATATTACAGACGTGGTGGTAAAGGCCGGTAGGGAAGACCCGGCTTATGAAATAATCAGGAAGGCCATCAAGAAAAGGCCGGATTATTTAAGAGAGATAAAAAAGTTTGAATGCGAAGTGTACATAAAAGGGCAGATGCAGTTAAGGAATTTTCCCAAAAAGTTCTTGGGCGAGAAAGTTGACTTTGAAGATGGGGATACCAGCAAACGCAAGATGATTTTCTTATCGGAATCCGTTGCCAAATATGCAGTGGAAGAACCCAACAACAAAAAAATAGAAGTGATATCCACCAAGGTTAGCGGCAATAGCGATGGCTTTGGTTTCGGTAGCCCGCAAATCATTTCGTTTTATGAAAACATTGTTACCATGGGCAGGAACCTGAACCCACGTGGCTTTGTTTCGCCCATTGCAAACAATGCACTCAATTTTTACAAATACAAATTTGAAGGCACTTTCTTTGACAATGGCAAAGAGATCAGCAGGATAAAAGTGATTCCCAAAAGAAAGTACGAGCCTTTGTTTACAGGTTACATCAACATTATAGAAAACGAATGGCGTATACATAGTGTGCAGTTGACCATTGTAAAGGAGCAGCAGATGCAGTTTCTGGATACCCTGAACATTGAGCAGTTGTATGTGCCTTTGAAAGATAAATGGGTCATCAAGCAACAGGTTATCTATCCCGCAGGCAAAATATTTGCTTTCGATTTTTTTGGAAGTTTTGTACAGGTGTACGACAAATTCAATATTGATCCCTCGTTTAAGAAAGGATTTTTCAATAGCACCATTCTTAAGTATAACGACAGCAGCAACAAAAAGACAATGGTCTATTGGGACAGTACACGCCCCATTCCTTTATTGGAAAATGAAGCAAAGGATTACAAAAAGAAGGACAGTTTGGAGCAGGCAAGAAAAGACCCCAGGTACCTGGACTCGTTGGATAGGATGCGAAACAAAGTGGGCATAGTGGGTTTGATACTCACGGGCAAAACATTCAGCAACCAGAAAAAGAAATCCAACTTTACAGTTGAGCCCCTGTTAAGCAACATCAATTACAATACGGTAGAAGGTATAGTGGCCAATGTGTCGCCTACCTATACCAAAAGTTATGGTGGTAGAAAGCTGTTGTACCTGAGTCCCAATGTACGTTACGGTTTCAGCAATCACCACTTTAATGCACACCTTACGGGCAGCTATAGTTTCGGGAAAAAATATGCCAATACCCTTTCTTTTTCAGGGGGCAAAAGGGTGTTCCAATTCAACAATGCACAACCTATTTCGCCAAGGGATAATACGTTGGCCACCCTGTTATACGTACGCAACTATATGAAAATATATGAAGCATGGTTCGGTAAAATTGGGTATGCGGCAGGTATTGGTGAGGGCATAACGCTGTTTGGCAATTTCCAGTTCCAGGACAGGATGCCATTGGACAATTTGACGGATATAGCCAAGTGGAGAAATGTGGAGAACAGGGACTTTACACCCAATTATCCAACCGAGTTGACGAATAGCAATTTTGTACGCCACCAGGCATCTATCTTAACCGTTGGTGCTTCATGGAGGCCAGGCTCTAAATATATAGAAATGCCCGACAGAAAAATTGGTATCGGTTCAAAATATCCCATTTTTACGGCATCTGTTACGCAAGGTATCAAAGGCTTTTTGGGCAGCGATGTGGATTATACAAAATGGGGCTTCTCCATTAGTGATAACTTGAACATGAAGCTGGGTGGACGTTTCAGCTACCGTGTAAACATTGGCGGCTTCCTGAACGACAAGCAGGTGGCCATACAGGATTACCAGCATTTTCAGGGCAACAGGATTGTGTTTGCCAGTGCCTACCTGAACAGCTTTCAATTGGCCCCTTATTACCAATACAGCACAACGGCTCCTTTTTATGCAACCGCACATGCAGAGTACCATTTGAATGGCTTGTTGACGAATAAGATTCCTTTATTGAAAAAATGGAACTGGTTCTTTGTAGTTGGTGGCAATGCCCTTTATATTGATAAGAACAACCATTATTACGAGGCAATGTTTTCAGTTGAGAACATCCTGAAAGTGATACGTGTTGATTTTGTACAGGGCTTTCAACCATCTGGCAACAGGACAAGCGGTGTAAGGCTTTCGTTGCCACTTGCCTTAAGCGGCGGTAGACTTGAGGATTAACGGTTCCAGTTCGGCAAGCTTGCAAAGAATATTGTAAATGGTCTGGTCTTTTACCCTTGCCGGTAAGTAACCATCGGCCAATTTATCTGTCCAGATGATATAGGTAAGATGCTTTAGGATCTTTGGTACCGTTGTATCTGCAAACAATGCCTTGCCCATTTTGTATTGGTTGGCTTCCAGGTGAATGCTCATATAATCGCTATCGGGAAGGTCGTAGGTACAGAAAGTATTGATGAAGGTATCCATGATATTGCTGTAGGTCACCTGTTCGTAGCTAACAGTAATATTCATTTCATTCAACCAGTGAAGGTTGCCACTGGCGAATTCATCTTTCAAGGCAATGATCTGATGGATGCCTTTTAGTTGGTTTTCGGTTAGTGCATCTTCCATAGTATGATTGTTTCTAATGCTAAAGTAGTTTAGCCGTTGCTACTATGTGTTACCGTTTGGCTAATTTAAAATCATTTTAATGTATTGCTTAAATAGGCATTAATTGTTAAGGCATTTTATAAGTTTTGTATTGTTTGTGGCCATTGCATATTTTTGCCGATGTAAATTTTGCCCGTCATGCAAACGGGTTCATTATTCATTGAAACATTGATACTGCGGCCGTTTGATGATGGCAGCAGGATGGATGTCGGAAATTTAAATACATGGCATTACTATACAACCGCGTCAGCAACGAAGAGCTGAAACAGCAACTGATGCAAGAAACCGAAGCCCGAACCACCATCAGCTTCTACAATTATTTCCCCGTTCAGAACCCGCAGGAATTCAGGGACCATTTGTACAAACACCTGAATGCATTGAAAGTATTTGGCAGGATCTATATTGCCAAGGAAGGCATCAATGCCCAGATAAGCGTACCCACGCATAACTATGAAAGCTTCAAGGCATTCTTGTATAGCAATGAGCATTTAAACGGCTTGCGTTTAAACATTGCTGTGGATGATGATGGCAAGAGCTTTTGGGTACTGAAGATCAAGATACGTGACAAAGTAGTTGCCGATGGTATTGACGACCCCTCGTTCAGCATGGAAAACAAGGGACAGTATGTAAATGCCCAGCAGATGAATGTATTGCTGCAGGATGAAAGTACCGTAGTGATTGACATGCGTAACCATTATGAATATGAGGTTGGCCATTTTGAAAAAGCCATTGAAATACCTTCTGATACTTTCCGTGAGCAATTGCCCATGGCGGCCGATATGATGAAGGGTAATGAAGATAAAAATATCATCATGTATTGCACGGGTGGCATACGCTGCGAAAAAGCAAGTGCCTATATGCTGCACAAGGGCTTCAAGAATGTTTTTCATTTGGAAGGCGGTATTATTAACTATGCCCAACAAATAAAACAGCAGGACCTACCCAGCAAGTTCATTGGCAAGAATTTCGTGTTCGACAATAGGCTGGGGGAGCGTATAACAGAAGATGTGATTGCCCAATGCCATCAATGCGGCAAGCCCAGCGATACACATGTGAACTGTAAAAATGATGGTTGCCATTTGCTGTTTATTCAATGCGAGGCCTGTGCTGCAGAGTATGAATCCTGTTGCAGTGTTGAGTGCAGGGATACCATTCATTTGCCAATTGAACGCCAGAAAGAAATACGTAAAGGCGTTGATAACGGCAATATGGTTTTCAATAAAAGTAAATCGAGATTAAGGCCTAGATTGGATGAAATGAATAAAGGAAACTGACTTTTCTCATGACTGTTTTTTCCTGGCCGTTAACACCGTATGTGTTTCGGTTACCGTGGCAGATCTTTCAAACTGCACTTTGAATACCTGTATGTGTTCAAAGCCATTGTTGGCGAGCAGGATTTGCAACCTGTTCAGGTTATAATAATGAAAGAATACCCTTTCGCCGGTGCTTGCTGTATGAAAGCAGGATTGTTCTGGTTCGCCTTCAACGAAACTGATGTAAATAAGGCCATCACTGTTCAATAAGCCAGATGCATCGGCAATGAATTTTTCACTATCGCTTTCAGACAGGTAAGGCAACGAAAAGCCGCAGATGATGCCATCGAATGTTGTAGTGAGCTCATGTATTTTCCGGCTGTCCATTACACTGCATGTTGCCGTAGGGTTATTCTTTTGGGCAAGTGCAATCATATTGGGTGCAATGTCAATTGCATGTATATTGAAATCGGGCCGCTTGGACAATAGGTATTTAGTGATGTTTCCTGGGCCGCAACCAACTTCTAATAGGTTTGCATGCGGTGTAGTAATGGAATCGCATATGAAATTGTAGGTTTCGTTGTACAAATCCATATGCATATACTTGTCCTGGTATATATCAGCAACTTTGTTCCAGGTGTCAAATGTTTCTTGATAGTTGTCCATTTGCCTTTCAGTGAAATAGGGTTGTTATAGCAATCAGTTTACTTCAATCTCATCAATAAATACCCAGGCCGGTTTGCCTGCACCTGCATTGCCTTCGGGGATTTTCTTTACGGCATCGATCCATATTTTAATGAACTGCGATTTTGTGTTTGGCGGAAACGTAAGCTGTATGGTGCTTTCATCAAGCCACTTGCCATCAAAGGTCTTTACGGTACGGTCGCTTTGCGGTTTGGAATCGGTCAGGAAAGTGGCAGATGCACTGATGCTTTCTGGCGGGTATATCCAACTTGCTTTCTGTTGCAGCACATGCACGTTCAGTGTTTTCACTTCCTGTTCCTTGCCAAGGTCTATCAATAGTTCCACTTCTTTGCCGCTCCAACCGCACCATTCGCTGGAGTTGATGCCCCTTTCGCTTTTTACACCATTAACCAAACTGAAGATGCCACCATTGCCAGGGTAACTTGCTGATGGTGGAATGTTGGCAGTAATTGTTTTGCCGGTTGCTTTGTTGAACGAGAATTTTTGTGTTAATGTATAAGCAATCTTGATCCTGTCTCCCGTTGCATTTGGTTGTATCAACTCAGTTTTATAGGTGCCGCTTTTTGTTATGGTAGTTGTTAATGAATCTTTACCCATACTGCTCGTTCCATCAAGCGTATAGAATTTTAGCCAGCTATTGGGCAACTTGCTTTTAAATGTAAGCAGCAAGCCTTCCTTGTTTGCTGTGGGTAAAATGGATGATTGTATTTCATAGTAAGCCCTACTATAATTGGCTTTCCACAGCTCATACCTTTTTATCTGAACGGGCAAACGCCTTTCAAAATCTTGCCAGTTGCGTTTGTCCTTGCCGCTCCACAATACTTCACTCAATGCACTCATGCGTGGAAAGATCATGTATTCTACCTTGCTTGGGTAGCCAACATATTCCGTCCATAAATTGGCCTGTGCACCCAGTATGTATGTTGCTTCAGAATCGTTCAGTTCTTTGGGTATGGGTTCGTAGCCATATACTTTTTCCAATGGCAAATAGCTGCCAATGGTTACGCTGTCTTCGTTTTTTGTCTGGCTATGGTCAAAATAGCACCAGCCGCCCGGTGTCATAACGGCCTGGTGTTTTTCTTTGGCTGCATGTACACCGCCTTTTTCGCCAGTCCAGCTCATTACCAGGGCATTGGGTGCAAGACCGCCTTCCAGTATCTCGTCCCAGCCAATAATTTTCCTGCCTTTGCTGTTTACGAATTTTTCCATGCGTTGTATAAAATAGCTCTGCAGTTCGTCTTCGTTTTTCAAACCTTTCTCACGCATCAGTTGTTGGCTTATGCTGTCTTTCTTCCACCATATCTTACTGCATTCGTCGCCACCAATATGTATCATCTGGCTTGGGAACAGTTCTATCACTTCGGTCAATACATCTTCCAGGAATTTGAACGTGGTTTCTGTAGGTGCAAACACATTGTTCTCTTTTCCGTTCAGTCCCCATGTCATGGCCACTTTGGATTTTATATCGGGTGTTGTGCCGAGTTCAGGATAAGCAGCCAGTGCCGCCATGCTGTGGCCGGGCATTTCAATTTCGGGCAACACGGTAATGTATCGGTCTGCTGCGTATCGCACAATCTCCTTTACCTGTTCCTGTGTGTAGTAGCCGCCATGACGTGTACTGTCGTTGCCCGTGCCGGGAAAGCGGCCAATAATAGTACCGTCACGCCATGCACCAATGGATGTGAGTTTGGGATATTTTTTTATTTCTATACGCCAGCCTTGGTCATCGGTCAGGTGCCAATGGAAGTAATTCATTTTATGCAATGCAATGTAGTCGATGTATTTTTTTACATAGCTTACGGGAAAGAAGTGGCGGCTCACATCCAGGTGCATACCACGATAGGCAAAGCGGGGCTGGTCTTCTACCTGCACACAAGGCACCAGCAATTTGGCAGTCTTTGGTTTTTCTACAGGCAGCAATTGTATCAGGGTCTGCATGCCGTAGAAAGTGCCTGCCCTGCTGTCGCCCTGTATGCTTATGTTTTTGGCAGATACACTAAGGGCATATCTTTCTTCATTGTCGGGTTTGCGTATAAAAGTGGGTGTGGTCAAGCTGATATAATTGGCAAGTGGTTGCTTGCTTACCGTTTTTAAGGCAATGCCATAAAACGTTTTTAAGTACGTGTTCAGGAAATCGGCAGTTGCCTGCTCGCCTTTGTTGGTAGCAACAATTACCGTTGATGCAGACAGGATGAAATTGCCTTTTTGCAGTTGTACACTGGCCGGTGCAGGAACAATATTGAGTTGTTGCGATTTTGATTGTAGGGCAATGATGGCAGCAATGGCAAGCAATAATCTTTTCATCTGTTGTTGTTTGAGATGGAAAGATAAAGAAGCTGCGGTTTTTTTTGTGTATTAAATGCGTTTTATTGCAATGTTTAAACTATACACGGTTAAAAAGGCCCAGCCTTATCCGATGGCTGATGGGTGCGACGCCGCATGAGCCGATTGGAGTACTAGTGCCTGTGAACAAATCATCTCCACTCGCCATACAGTACAAATGCACTCCAATAAAATGGATGGTTGAACTTTGGGTTCTGGCTAACGGCTGCCTGTGCAAAACGTAGTGCCTCAACTTTGGTCATGTGCTTATCGTTTATGTTTTTGTAGAATTCCTGTAGTAGCAGATTGGTTGTTTCGTCTGGTACTTTCCAAAGCGTTCCCAATACTGCATCAACCCTATTGGTAAGAAATGCGTTAGTAGGGGAGATGTACCAGCCTTTTATCTCTTCTTTAGTAACTGCAGTTTCACATGCAGATAACACAACCATTGAATTGGTTTGCTTTGTAAGTCCATTTATTTCTTTAATAGTAAGCCTGCCATCGTTGCCGCTACCGGGATCTGGTTGAAACAATAAATAGGAGTCTTCAAAATGTGTATAGTCAAGTACACCATGGGTTGCAAAATGCACGTAGTTATATTTTTGCAGGCTTTCTTTTGCTTTGTTTTCTGTAGCCTGCTCTTCTATATAAACAGTTGCTGTTGGTACAATCTTACCAATTTCTTTGGCTTCTTCCGTGGCCCCAGGCAAACTTTTATCAGGGTTGCCAAGTACGGCCAATGACGATTGCATGGGGCGGTTCTTGAATTTGTTTTTGAATACGCTTATTTTACTGGTATAGAAAATGGCATAATCTTCAACTAGGAAATGGAAGTCATTCTTTTCGTTATAATTACCCAGGCATTGAAATGGGATACTGCCTAATTTTCCGTTGGTGATGATGCACATGTTTTTCTTGTCTTTCAATTGGTCGGCAATTGGTGTAATTAACAGGTTGTACAAGTCTGATGCTTCGGTCTTGAAATCGCCCCGAACATCGTCTACTGGTTTTAATGTGCTTCTTAAGGTAACGGAACCGGTTCCCGTTACATTTTTTGGGTTACGCAACACACCTAAAAAATGAGCGGCTTGTTTGTTGATGTCTTGTTTTAATTCAATGGTTTTAATAGATGTTTCTTTATTGGTGACGGTGAAAATAAGCAGCTGTTTGTCGTTAACCACGTATAAAGCCACAATGGTACTGTCGGGTATTTCTTCAATATAGTTAAGGAACTCTTTGGGGTCTGTATTGGAAAAGTAGGCCTGCATATCGGGGTACTTTCTTTGCAGTTCTTCTATGAAATTGATATAATCGGTTTCCGTTATATTTTTTACCGTTTCCAATGATTCGATCAATCGCTGGCTTTGTTCCTTTTCGGGTTTTGCTTTTTCTTTTAGGATGGCCTGTTCTACGGCATTCTTTTTTTGTAACAATTCACCGCCTATTTTCAATGCATTGGCTTTATCCTTGTCGTTCGTAACAAGACCCGCTTTTTCCATCTGCTCTTTTACTGCTTGATTGTTGGCTTTGTCTGCATAATACAAAGCATCGTTTGGATTGGGGTTTTTTGTTTTTGCAATACTTGCCACCAATTTATTGTAGAGGTCAACCTTGCGGTCGTCGGCGTTGTATATCTTTTTGGCTTCTGCACCGCCAAACAGGTTTTGCGAACCGCTTTCCACTATCTGTACGGCCTGTTTAAAATAGGCGGTGGCACTATCAAACATGCTTTTGTTGTAAAGGCTCAAGCCATATTCATATAAAGCTACCCAGGTGTACTTGCTGTTATCGATTGTTTTGGTAAAGGTTACCGTTTTGCTGTAGTACTCCTGTGCTTTTGCGGGTTGGTTGACGACTGAATACAGTTTCCCCAAGTACATACCTGAGTTGATGTAGAGGTCCGTTTCATTGCTTTTTTGTGCCAATGCAAAACTTTCCAGCAAGTATTTTTCGCTGAGGTCGTATTTTTTTAAATCATAATACAATGTGCCAAGAAAGGAAGATGCAATGGTGAGCATCCTGCCGGCTTTTTTATCTGTTGCCATCTTGTAGCCATCAACCAGGTATTTTTCGGCCTTTGGGTATTCTTTTAGGTAGTAGTAGGTTTCACCGATATTGATGGGGGCAAGTATATGCGATTCGGTAACGGTCTTTATAGAAGACAATAATTTGTCTGCTTCTTCAAAATATTTCAATGCCAGTTTGTAATCTGTCTGGTAATACAATACCGCACCAATATTGGTTTTGCAGCCGCTTTGGCCCATCAGGTCTTTTTCGTTTTTGTAGATGCTGTCGGCCATGTTGTAGTATTTCACGGCATTGATATTGTCCGACTTTGCTTCGTACACCAACGCTTTGCTGAAATAGGCATCGGCTATCTGGTAGCTGTTGCTGAGGTCGTTGAAGATGGCATAGCTGCTGTCGGTAGCGGTTTCCGCTTTGCCCAATTCGCCCTGTATGATGTATAGGAAAACGAGTGCGTTGTAGCCGTAACCCACGTCTGACCTGTTGTTTACAGCATAACCTGCATCAATGGACTGCTGGTAATATTTCCTTGCTTCATAAAAATCGCCTTTAGCCTGTAAAGCGTTTCCAAACGCCCTGTACAATTGTGGCAGCTTTGATTTTTCGCCCAATGAATCGTATATGGCCATTGATTTTTTGAGATAGTAATTGGCTTTGTCGAACTCGAATTTGTTGGAGTTGGCCAACCCGAAAACATAATAGCATTGTGCTTCCTGGCTTTTGTTTTTTTGACCCAGTGCCACAGTTAGTGCCGTGGCAAAATATTTTTCGCCTTCATTGTAATCGTATGTTTTAAATGAAAGTGCACCTAGGTTGAGGCTTGCACTGTATTCGTTTGCTTTGTCGCCAATTTCCCTTGACAGTTTCAAACATTCCAAGCCGTATTTTTTGGCCGTGTCTGTATTGAAATAAAATGATGCATCTGCCAATTGGTAAAGGCTGTTGATGATGTAGGATTTGTTGCCGCCAATGAGGTTCAGCTTGTGCCATTTTAAATAGTAGTCAAACGCTTTTTGGTATTGCTTATCGTTGTAGTAAACATCGCCCACATCCGAAAGCAGGTCTTTCAGGCTGCTGCTGTCTTTTGCTAATGTGTAGTAATGCGTAGAGCTGTCATAGGCATTAAAGGCTTTTGTTTTTTCACCTGTTTTTTTAAAGAGGTCGCCCATTTGTTTGTAGGAGTAGCCAAGACCGGAAGCACTGCCCGTTTGCCTTCTGTATTCAATGGCCTGTTCGTGGGCCATAATGGCAGAATCGTATTTGCCCAGGTTCCAATAGGCCTGCCCAATATTTGATTGGGAGTAACCGGCATTGTCTAGGTTATTGAAATCGAGGTGTATTTTTTTTGCATCGGTATAGCTTGCGATGGCTTTTCTGTAAAGGCCCCGTTTAAAATCGATGCTGCCAATATTGTCCAATACATCGGCAATGTTTTTCCTGTCGTTCAGTTTGGTGTACAGTGCCAATTGTTCAGTATATATTTCAAAAGATTTCTGCAGCTCGCCTTGTTTTTTATACAACCTTGCAAGCCTTCCCTGTACACCCAGGGCCGATTGTAGGTAACTGTATGAACCCAGCGAGCGGTAATTGCTGATGGCATTGGTATAGCAGTCAACCGCTTTTTTCATTTCGCCTTTATTGGCAAGTATGATGCCTGTAAAATGGTAGTATTTTGCAAGGAACAATGTTTTTTGTGTAGGCTTTATTTTGGTAGCAGGGTCGTTGATGGCGGTAAGCATCTGCTCAAAAACACGTAGGGCATCTTCATTTCTGTCAATGGTGTTATAGGTTAGCCCTTTCTTTAAAAGTGTCTGTATCTTAAAGTAATCGTTGCCACAAATGGTAAAATATTTATAAGCGGTATCGCAGCTTTGCAGGCTTTTGTTGTATTCTTTCTTGTTGTCGTATACAGAAGCATAACAGTAGTGGTAGTAGCCGGTAAGGCAATTGTCTTGCAAATAGGGTAGCAGCGTTTTTGCAGCTTCAAACATTTGCAATGCTTCAGTTGTTTTGTTGTCGGATATTAAACTGTTGGCATCGCTTATCCAGTCTTCCACAAAGTTTTTTTCTTTTAACAAAGCAAGGTTCCTGGTTACAAATGCTTTTAACAGCGTGGGGCTGTTTTTATAGGCAACAACGCTGTCGTAGATTTCCCTTTTACTGTAAGGGGCCTTGTTCATTACCCATGTGGCAAATGTTTCGTTCAGTTTCCAGGTGTTGCCAATATATTTACCAGGGTAGTTGTTTACAAAATGCAGGAAGGTAAAGATATCCCTTGGTTTGCAGTATTGCATTACATCAAAAATGCTTCTGCCTGTATACCTGCCCTCCTTCATCGGCGTCCTCAGGTCATGGAAACTGGTATCATTTTTCAGGGCTTCATAGGTTTGTACCACATCATAGGCACCGGCTTGCATTAAACTGTCTTCCAGTTTTTTACTGTCTTTGTATATCAGGTCATCAAAATCGTATAAGGGTTCCCTGTTCAGGTTGTCGAACCTGATGTCTAGCAAAGCCAGTTCAAACAGTATACTTCTATAAGATAGTTTGGGAACGGAAATGTTCAGCTTTACATAGTCGCCCACACGGGTTTCATAATTCTTATTGGCAGCCGCCTGGTCTACGGGTCTTATGATTACCCAAGCGGTTGCATCGTCAACGCTGGTTACACTGGCAAAGCCAATCTCCAGGTCGCTTCTATCGTCGCCTATTTTGTACACGCCTTTTACCGGGCCGGTACTGCCTTTTGAGAGGCCTTGCTTTTTGCCGCCCACAATGGATGCCGCAATACTGTCTTTACCCATTTTTTTAATAGAGCTGATGCGGAAGAACATTTCCCTTGTTTCTGTTGCCGGCTGCTTTTTTTGGGCATGGGCAACAGTAAGGAGTAATGCGGCTATGCAGCAGGTAACAATTATTGAGCGGATGGCATTATACATAACATTACAATTTGGATGTAATATTAGAATGTTTGTTTGCCGGGTGCAATACCTGCTGTTGGGTAGATTCTACTTTACTACAGGCAACAGTATCTTGGAATCGTTGCAGTATATTTTAATGGTTGCTTTTTGAAAGTCCGCATCCTTGGCATGGTATATATCCATGAACTGTTGCGGGTTCCTGTCCACCAACGGAAACCAGCTACTCTGTACCTGCACCATGATGCGATGGCCTTTTTTAAAGGTATGTGCCACGTCGGGCAGGGTGTATTTTACCTGTGTGGGTTTGTTGGGCACAAAGGGCTCGGGTTTCTCGAAACTGTTGCGGAACTTGCCCCGCATGATCTCGCCACGTACCAGCATCTGGTAGCCGTTCATTAAGTAAGTATCTGTTTTGGAATAGGTGAAGTTGTCGGGAAAAACATCAATCAGCTTCACTACAAAATCGGCATCGGTGCCCGAGATGCTTACCATCAAATCTGCTACCAGCGGACCTGCCACAGTTACGTCTGCCGTAAGGGTATCGGTTTTAAAAACCAGTACATCCGGTCGGGTGCTGGCAAAGCGTTGGTCATCGGTCATGTATTCCCTTGTTCTGTTGTCATGTATACCATCCGTATAAGGAACAGGTTTTGCGGGGTCGCTCACATATTGCTCGAACCTGCTTAGTGGTGCAATCAATGGAACTGCCCTTGACAGGTAGCCGTTGGTTCTTAGTGCCCAGCCTTGTATTTCTACATTCTTTGGCGGCCATGTGTCCAGTTGGTGCCATTTGTTTTCGCCGGTAAAAAATATATTGGCTTTAGCAATATTATCTACATTGCCTTTGCCTTTTAGGTAGTAATTAAAAAAGGGCAGTTCCATATTCTGCTGGTACCATAAGGCTGTTTCGGTTTCAAAACGTACATTGCCCAGGTAGCTACCGTTGCCATAGCCACGGCCTGCCCATTGTCCATGAAACCAAGGGCCCATTACCAGCTTGTTGTTTGTTTTGGGGCTTTGCTTTTCAATGGCTTTGTAGGTATTCCATGCACCAAAGCAGTCTTCTGCATCAAACAGTCCGCCTACAACTAACATGGCAGGTTTTACATCCACACAACCAACCCTTGCGTTCCTTGCTTTCCACCAGGCATCAAGAGTGCCGTGGTTCATGAGGTCGTTCCAGAATTGGATGCTGTCGCCTGCAATTTTGGTAAGGTTTGTCAATGCACCGCTACGCAGGTAAAAATCGTATTTGTCGTTGGTAAAGGGTGTGTAGCCTTTTGCAGCCATTGTTGTTGGCTTGGGATGCGGTGCCCCAAAGCCCCAGCCTACATAAAATTCAAATGCGTCCATCTGCATGAATGCACCGTTGTGGTGAAAGTCATCGCCCATGAACCAATCGGTAACAGGGGCTTGCGGACTAACGGCTTTTAGTGCAGGGTGGTTGCTAAGTGCGGCCATGGTGGAGTAGAAGCCGGGGTAGGAAATGCCGAACACGCCTACATTGCCGTTGTTATTGCTTATGTTTTTGATCAGCCAGTCAATAGTGTCGTAAGTATCGCTTGCCTCGTCAATATCTGTGGGCGTTTTTTTGTTGCTGTTAAAAGGACGCACATCCACAAATTGGCCTTCGCTCATCCAGCGGCCACGTACATCTTGTAGCACGATGATGTAGCCTTCTTTGAAATATTCTTTTTGATAGCTATGCCATACCTCTGGAAACTTGTCCAGGCCATAAGGCTGGCAGGAGTAGGGGGTACGTTTTAACAAGAAGGGATGTTTTTCAGTTGTGCTTTTGGGCACATAAATGGCGGTGAAGAGTTTTACCCCGTCACGCATAGGTATGGCGACTTCCTGTTTGGTGTAGTTGCTTATAATCCATGCCGAATCGGCGTTGGTATTTTGTGCCGTAGTGATAAAGGGCAGTGCGAGTAACAGGAAAAACAGCTTTCTCATGTGTGTTGTTCAGTTTGGGAGCATTGAAAATAAAAAACATTCCGTTATGAATGGAATGTTTTATACGAATGAAGTTTGTTTCTTGAATTTAATAAGTGCATCATCTATAAGATGTGCTATTGTCAAGAAGTTGTTAGAGAGTTGTATGATTTTATCTTGAAAATTATCTTGGCCTGTTTTTACAGAACCCTGCATCAATGTAAGTGGCCCGAATTGTACACTTACATTTGGCCATGCAGTTTCAAAGGGTTTGAAACTGTTCCTGAATGTATCGGCAAATTTTCTACTTTCTATTGTATAGCCTTGTAGCTTACGCAGCTTCAATGCATGTATATTGTATAGTAATTGTTGCTGCTGTATTGCTCCATCGGTCACCCAAACAGAAAAGAAAATTCTTGACTCGGCAGTTAACGGGTCTTGCAATGTACTGGCCCAGCTTTTCTTGTACAGCTTCAAAAAAACTGCTTCCTGCTGGTAGATGCCGGTTGCTATATTGATCTGCTTTGCAGCAAAACGTTTTTCATCCAGCATTGCTGCGGCCTGTTTAAATTGCTTTACATAAAATGGTATATCCATATTGCAATGTTTAAAACATCCTATTCGTTTGGCCATTGTTGAATAATGATGCAAACATCTGATGCATCTTTCAACGCAAACTCTTTTGCTCCCCATGGTTTTAACGTAACCTGTTTTCCGTTGGGGTGCAGCAGTTGCGGGTGCATAGAACTTACTTTTGCATACACTTCTTCAATATTGTCTGTTTGCAGCCTAAGCTCCGGTCTGTCTTTTATAGCAAACTCTTCGCTTTGAATAATGAAGATGGCCAGGTTGTCCTTTGCTGCAACGCAACAGGGTTGTGCGGATTCGAGGTCATTGTAACCAATTGAAAATTCAAGGCATTCAACAAATAGTTCCAGCCCTACTTTGATATCCGTATAAAAAATATTGGGAACCAATTTTGTAAATTTCATCGTATCTATTTTAGTGTACTGTTTCGTATATGTTCAGCTTGTAGCAAAATAACGGCTGCTAGGCAAGACTATTTTGCTACAATATATGCAACTGTTCCGTACCAACCGTTGGGCAACAGTAGCAATGATGTATCTTTAAACGGTTGCAAAAATATTTCTTCCACAAATTATCAAGCTAACACCTGTTAGCCTATTTTTGCGGCACTAAAAAACATACCCATGCAGTTTCAATTAAGCGAAGAGCATATAATGATACAGAAAGCAGCCCGTGACTTTGCTGTGAATGAATGTTTACCCGGTGTTATTGACAGGGACGAACACCAGCGTTTTCCAAAGGAACAGATTTCGCAATTGGCCGACCTTGGTTTTATGGGCATGATGGTAAAACCTGAGTACGGCGGTAGCGGTATGGACACCGTCAGTTATGTATTGGCAATGGAAGAAATCAGCAAGATAGATGCAAGCGTTAGCGTGTGCATGAGCGTGAACAATAGCCTGGTTTGCTATGGCTTGCAGTCGTACGGATCGGAAGAACAAAAAGAAAAATACCTGACCCCCATTGCACAAGGCAAGAAAGATGGCGAACTGTACTTGGGTGCGTTTTTATTGAGCGAACCTGAAGCGGGTAGCGATGCAACCAGCCAGCAGACCAAAGCCGAAGACATGGGCGATTATTATTTGCTGAACGGTACCAAAAACTGGATTACCAATGGGTCTTCAGCATCTGTTTACCTAGTAATGGCACAGACCGATGTTAGTAAGGGCAGTAAGGGCATTAACTGTTTGATTGTTGAAAAACACTGGCCAGGTGTTACCGTTGCAGCCAAGGAAAACAAACTGGGCATACGTGGCAGCGATACACATACCATAATGTTCAACGATGTTAAAGTGCCCAAGCAAAACAGGATTGGTGCAGATGGTTTCGGTTTTACTTTTGCTATGAAGACTTTGGCTGGCGGCCGTATAGGCATTGCATCGCAGGCATTGGGTATTGCAAGTGGTGCGTATGAACTGGCACTGAAATATTCAAAAACAAGAAAGGCTTTTGGTAAGGAGATTTCGCAGCATCAAGCTATACAGTTTAAACTGGCCGATATGGCAACCAAGATTGAAGCCGCTCGTTTACTTTGCTTAAAAGCTGCCTGGGAAAAAGATAATGGACTTGACTATACTTTAAGTAGTAGCATGGCTAAAGTATTTGCCAGCGAAACTGCTATGTGGGTTACGGTTGAAGCAGTACAGATACATGGCGGTTATGGTTTTGTAAAAGAATACCATGTAGAGCGTTTGATGCGTGATGCCAAGATTACACAGATATATGAAGGTACCAGTGAAGTACAACGGATTGTAATTGGCAGAAGCATTTTGAAATAAGTAAACAAGCCAATCAGGCGATACAAGATTCAAGTTACAAAGGCCCCGGACTGTTTATTGGTTCGGGGTTTTGTTTTGTGTACCAGTACCTCGTGGTAAAAGTTTAAACACTGTATCAATCAAATTATTTTAAACGATTGGTAACTGCTGTTGAGATTAAAACCACCAACAAGGTGTTAAGCAAGATTGCAGTATTTTCACCCCAAATAACAGTACATCCATGAGCATTATACAACTGAACCAGCTTAAGAAACAATACAGTGGCAACTATGTTTTGAAGGGTATCGATTTGCAGTTTTCAGCAGGTGAAATCATTGGCTACATTGGGCCAAACGGTGCGGGCAAAAGCACTACCATTAAAATACTTACAGGCATCATTGGCGATTTTGAAGGCGAAGCAACCGTGCTTGGAATGGATGTACGCAAGAACCCATTGGAGATAAAACAACGTATTGGTTACATACCCGAACAGGCTGCTTTGTACGAAGTGCTTACGCCCAATGAATACCTGGATTTTGTAGGCAAACTGTACCAGTTGGATGAAGCCACCATCTATAAAAAAGGCATGGATTTATTAAGGCTTTTTGAACTGGCCGATAAGGCCGATATGCGTATGAACGGCTTCAGCAAAGGCATGAAGCAAAAAGTACTGCTGATTTCGGGCCTGATGCATAACCCGGAGATTATTTTTTTGGATGAACCCTTAAGCGGTCTCGATGCCAATGCCGTGATACTGGTAAAGGAAATACTTGCCCAGTTGAAACAGGCAGGCAAAACCATTTTTTATTCATCGCATATAATGGATGTGGTAGAGAAGATCAGCGACCGCATCGTGATCATCAACAAAGGCGAAGTAATTGCCGATGGCACTTTTGAATCGTTGAAATCCGAAGCACACAAGGGCTCGCTGGAAAACATCTTTACGGCCCTTACAGGCGATTCGGGCTATGAAAGCACTGCCCATGATTTTGTGGACATCCTAAAAAATTAACTGGATTGGCTATTGCCGTTTTGAATAAATACATGCTTGTATGGATAAATTATTATTGAAACTTGTTTACTTGTGCAGGAGGCTATTCACCAGTCAGGGTATAGATTTCAGCCGCATGATGACCATTGTGGAAACCAAGCTGACCATGGACAAACGCCGTGTGTACATGAACTGGAAGCAGAAACAGCAGCAAAAAGAAAATGCCAACCACTTAAACAGCATCTTGTTTTTTTATGCGTTGATGGGCATCTTTATTGGTGCGGTGCTTTTTGCCATACCCTCGCTTGTATTGGGCATGATACTGATACATAGTTATGTACTGTTCATGATGTCAATGACATTGATTACCGATTTTTCAACTGTATTGCTCGATACAACAGATAACCAGGTGATACTTCCCAAGCCGGTAAGCAGTAAAACGCTTTTCATGGCAAGGCTGGTGCATATACTGGTTTACCTGTTGCAGTTCACTATTGCTATTGCCATCTTTCCCATTGGACTGGCATTTTTTAAATACGGGGCCATTGCGGGGCTCGTAATGATTGTAACAACATTGCTTACCGTATTGCTGGCCGTGTTCCTTACTTATCTACTGTACCTGCTTATCATCCGGTTCAGCAGCGAAGAAAAAGTAAAGGACATTGTTACCTATTTCCAGATACTGATGACGGTGCTGTTCACGGTAGGTTTCCAGATACTTCCCCGAATGATCAACCTGAGTCAGCTCACACAGGCTTTTGAACTGCATTGGTACTCCTATTGCTTGCCACCTGTATGGATGGCATTGACCATAGAAGCTTTTCATAACCTGCAGTTCGATGCAATGCATCTGTCAATGATTGGCCTTGCATTGATTGTGCCCACGTTTACCTTTTGGGCAATGAACAAATACCTGGCACCATCATTTGCCAAAAAGCTGGCAGCCATGAATGCCGGCGATGGCATTAAACAAACAGTTGCGGTTGTTGTTGTGCAACAAAGAAAGAAACAGTTGTCACAAACACTGTCCAACATTGCCTGCACATCACTTATCGAAAAAAGTGCTTTTGAAGTTACCTGGAAAATGACGGGCAGGGATAAGAGCTTCAAGCTGCAGTTCTATCCCAGCTTGGCTTATATACCCGTGTTCATTTTTATTTTTGTGTTTAAAAGCGGAAAGGATATTGCTACCGTATGGCAATACCTGTCTACCACATCCAGCTATCTTTTCTTTTTTTATGTACCCATGTTAACGGTTAGCGGAAGCATCATGATTGTTGCATTCAACGAAAATTATTTGGCATCCTGGGTGTACCATAGCCTGCCTGTCTATAAGCCTGGCGAACTTGTTTCGGGCATGATGAAATCGTTGTTCGTAAAGTTTTTCATGCCGGTATTCCTATTGTTGTTTGGCGTTTGCTTATATGTATGGGGCACTGCTATTATAGACGATGCATTGTTTGCCTTGTTCAACAACCTGTTCTGCTTTTTGGTAGTGGCCAATTTGACCGAACATTATTTACCTTTTTCACGGCAGCCCAACACACAGCAACAAAGCGGTAAGTTTTTAAAAGCCATGCTTCAGTTAATAGCAATAGGTGTAACCATCGGCATCCATTTCTTATTGATCAAAACCAACTTGCCATGGTTGCTGTGGCTGTTGGCACCTGTAATGGCATTTGCCAGTTTATTGCTCATTAAAAGGCTGCAGAACCTGAAGTGGTACCAGATTGCCATATAAATTATGACCTTAACAGCAGTACATGATCGAACAGCATTGGTCCCGATAACTATCGGGACACCCATCGGCCAAAGAATATATCCTGGCTAGGCGAAACAGGCTTATTGTTTTTCAACAACCTACTTAAAACAGCATATTCAAATAAAACCATGAGCGTAAACACACAAGCCTACCAATCCATTATACAAGAGCTGCAACCCAAAGCAGTAACGCTTGTTGCAGTAAGCAAAATAAAACCAGCGGAAGACATACAGGCATTGTACAACCTTGGCCAGCGTGACTTTGGCGAGAACTATGTGCAGGAACTGGTAGATAAAGAAGCCAAGCTGCCCAAAGATATCCGTTGGCATTTTATTGGCCACTTGCAAAGCAACAAGGTAAAATACATTGCACCTTTTGTGCATTTGGTACATGGTGTTGATAGCTTTAATCTCCTAAAAGAAATCAATAAACAGGCCATCAAAAACAACCGCGTTATAGATTGTTTGTTGCAGGTACATATTGCAGAGGAAGAAACCAAATTCGGTTTTGATGAACAGGAACTGTTGCAGCTAAAAGGCATGGATGAACTGAACAACATCCGCATCGTTGGTTTGATGGGTATGGCTTCCTTTAGTGATGATGAACAGAAGGTGAGGAATGAGTTTAAGCAACTGAAAGCGATATTTGATAAATTCCAGGTTTTAAATTCCCAATTCCAAACGCTCTCCATGGGCATGAGTGGCGATTATAGAATGGCGATAGAAGAGGGTAGTACAATGGTTAGGATTGGGAGTTTGTTGTTTGGGGCAAGATTATAGGTATAACTGTTTTTTGTCACATTATTCTTGTGCCAACTGTTCAATATTGCTTACTTCTAAAATTTGTATAACCTTTCTGCATTGCTTGCCCAATCTGTTTAATGACGTTGTTCTTTAAGGCTTTTAACTGTTGTTTTTCTTGATGCCTTCTACAAAGTCGTCTTCGCTAAAATGTAACCTCAAGCCAGCAATTTTTCCATTGTCATCCCTTCTAAACCTTATATAAGTGTTACTGAACGACCAGGATTGAAACTCATCTTTAGAAGTCCAAACAAGCTCAACGGTAGGGTAAAATGAAAGTGTCATAAATAACTGTTGTTGTTTATGGGTTAACTTTAGGTCGAAGTTATTTACTTCAATTCCCATGGTTGTTTTCATAAACTTCTTCATATCAAAAGGTGCATTTTGTAAAATATAATTGCCCGTATATTCTTTAAGCACTTTTTCGGGCAAGCCATTTTTTTGAACTTCATCCAACACAAGGTTGAATTCCACTTGTTTTAAATTGTCCTTATCTACTAACGGTCTAATAAGAAGCTGCTGCTCTTCGTGTGTGAATATTTTCAAGATAGGGTCTTTCTTGTTTCTTTCTTCACCTTCAAAAAATAGTTGTGTGGTAAGTTCGTGATAATCCCTTCTGGAAACTTTGAAATGGATATGCCTTGTCCTTGCCCCATAAGGAGCGGGATAGATTGTTTTGAATGTATACTCTCCTTGTTCATTTGTAATTGCCTGTCCCCAACCTTGAAAGTTAGGGTCATCTTTGTATCCGCTTTTGTCATATTCGTGATGGTACTTGCCGTAATGGTTGGCCGACCATATTTCTACTACGGCAGCAGGTATCGGGTTGCAGTCTTTATCGGTTATCTTGCCAAATACCGTTATGATTTGTCCAATTGCAACGCCAGCATTTCCGTCAATCTGTGTAAGGTCAATATCATGGTCTGCTTGTTTTCTGTATTTCATTACGGCATAAGGACCGAGTTCCACAATAGGAATTGCTTTGCATTCATTGCTGTTGTTGCTTGTTGGCGGAATAGAAAAGCTGGAAGAAATGATACCTGTGCCAAGTGTTAAACTTAACTGGTTTAAAAACTTGCGTCTGTGTAGGTTTTTGTTGCTCATGCTATCCAGATTGTAGAAGGTTAATGGATACAACAAATTAATGAAAGTAAGCTACTTAAATGGTAGCATAAACAAATGCTTTTTTTGGTATTTTATTTAAATTGTGTATTCATGGAATAATAAGCAAGTATTGATTTGGAAGTTGCAATTATTATTTACAATACATTGTTTAAAGTTTGTAATCCCCATCAGGCTGGTGAAAAAGTGCAAATTAAGTTTCTTGGAACTACTGCTAAAAATCAATAAAACAGCAATTATTCAAATTCACTGATATCCATCTCCATAAAGTCTTCGCCTGAATAAATTAAGGGTAGCCCTTCTTTCTTCGCAGCTTTCAGGTTGGTTTCCGTTCCGCAGAAATACAAAACATCTTGCCCGAGTAGACGTGGGTTAACCATGAAAAATCGTTTATCACTACCCATTTTTTTGGGTATGGATTCCAGTAAATAACTAAAAGTATCCGGTAAAAAATCAGCGTGGGTATCTGCAACAATTTCAATTATTTGCTCATTGTTGTGTTTCACTGCTGCAACATACTGCTTGCCATCAGCGGAAATAGTTTCGGTGATTTGAAATTGTTCTTCTGGTAAAAGGTCTTTTAAAATTGTTGATAACACTTTTGTGAGGTCACCTTTAGAATAAATGCATTCGGTATCGAACCCGGTTTGTGTTAGATTGTATTTTGAAGCTAGACGTTTTGCTTTATCTGTCAATGATTCTTTAGCAGGTGCTGCCATACTGGTTTGTACTTTGGTTTGACAAGATAAAATTGTTGCTAACAATATGGGAAGATAAATACGCATCATAGCTTATCGAAAAATAACATAAAACAATTGCCCAGTTGCATTCAACCGCCCATGGGTGCGACGCAACTGCAGTACATGTATGCACTGCAGTTGGTAACACAAAAAAATTACTTCAAGGTCTCATCCAGCCAACTATAAAATTCCCTTTGCCAAACCAATGCATTCTGTGCACTTAACACCCAATGGTTTTCATCGGGCAGGTACAGGAACTTGCTTTTGATGCCTTTTAACTGTGCAGCCTGGAATGCACCCTGGCCTTGCTCAATAGGCACACGGTAATCTTTGCCACCTTGTATAATGAAGATGGGCGTGTTCCATTTATCTACCATGTTGCTGGGGCTTTGGCTGAAGGAACGTTGTGCCACGGCATTGTTCTTTTCCCAATAGGCGCCGCCTTTTTCCCAATTCTCAAAAAACATTTCGTCTGTTGTGCCATACATGCTCCTGAAATCGAACACACCATCGTGTGCAATGAATGTCTTGAAACGGCCTTCATGCAGACCTTCCAAGGCAAATACGGAGTAGCCGCCAAAGCTAGCACCTACGCAGCCCCTGCGGGTTTTGTCCACATAGCTTTCCTTACTTATAGCATCGATGGCACTGAGGTAATCTTTAATTACTTGCCCGCCCCAGTCCTTACTGATCTGTTCATTCCATTTGGTGCCAAAGCCGGGCATGCCACGGCGGCATGGTGCCACAACGATATAGCCTTGTGAAGCCATCAATTGAAAGTTCCAACGGAAGGAGTAGAACTGTGTAAGCGGCGATTGTGGCCCGCCCTGGCAATACAATAATGTTGGGTATTTTTTGGTGGCATCAAAGTTGGGTGGATATACCACCCATACCAGCATCTGTTTGCCATCGGTAGTGGTAACGAATTTCCTTTCGTTTTTGCATGCACCAAGATTGCTGTAAGCTGCATCGTTTACATGTGTGAGTTGTTGCATGTTACCATTGGCCACGTCAACGGAATAGAGTTCGGCAGCATGGTTGAAATCTGTTCTTGATACAATGAGTTTGTTGTTTGCTTCGCCAACAATGCCGGCCACATCAAAATCGCCTTTGGTAATTTGGGTAATGGTAGGTACCACCATGAGCATACCAATATTGTTTACTTTAAACAGTTGCAGTGTGCCGTTAATGGGTGCAGTAAAGTAGATATTCTTACCGTCCTCGCTCCAGGTAAAGCTTTCCACATGAATGTCATCACGTAAGCGGGTAAGGTTAACCACGGTTTTGTCGTTTACCATTACTACAATGTCCTGCTTGTCGGCTTCATAGCCATCGCGTTTCATTTGCAGCCAGGCCAGTTGACCTTGCTTGTTGAAGCGTGGACTGATGTCGTAGCCTTTGTTGCTTTCTGTAAGGTTACGCGTAGTGCCTTTTTCTACATCATATTCGTATAAATCGGTATTGGTGCTTACGGCATAAGCAGTACCGAAACTTTTTTTGGCAACGTACACCACATGCTTACCATCGGGGTTCCATACAAAATCTTCATCGCCACCAAAAGGTTTCTGTGGACAATCGTAAGGCTCGTTGGGCATAATGTCTTTGCCTTCGCCAGCTTTGCCGTTTGCATAAGGTGCAACAAACACATGGCCGAATTTGCCATCTTCCCAAGTGTCCCAGTGGCGGTAATTCAAAGAAATAAATACATAGGCATTGCTTTTCGGCAGGTCTTTATAAATATCGGATCCCTTTACATTTTTTACCTGCACTTCGTTGCTGCTGATAATGTATTTACCATCGGCAGATATTTTTTCGTTCTCCATCAAGCTATCGGCATTGCTTACTTCAATGGCATCGCCACCGCCAACAGGCATTTTATAACTCTTTCTTTTGCTCTTGTTCTCATCCATATTGGGTATGGCAACACTGTACAGCACAAACTGTTTGTCTTTGGTTAGGCCAAGGGCAGATACCCTTCCCAGTTGCCAAAGCTTCTCTGGCGTTAATTTATTTTGGGCATTGGTTGCCATGCATAGCATACCGGCACCAACAAGCAAGCATAATTTTTTCATCTGTATTGTTTTTGTAAGTTGAAAGTTTCAGGTCTAATTGTTCAAGGTTGTATTTAAACCAATTCAAAATTTTCTGTTTTGGGTAGCAGGTGCATCTTATCTGCAAACATAGGTGGTGGTATGGCCAGTTTGCGGATCTGTGTATCGATCCATGCACCGTCAATGGTTATAACGGCACTCAATGTATCGGTGTTTTTCCATACTTCATGTATCATCGTCCACCGGGCAGCATCTTTGGTACTCTTGGCCAGTTTCAGGAATACTTCAACGGTATCGCCAAACTGTATCTCCCTTTTAAATACGCATTCTTCCCTAAAGATGATGGGGCCAATATGGTGCTGTATCATCAGTTGCGGCGTAAGCCCGTTTTCGTTCAAAAAGCTGATACGTGTATAGGCACCCCAATCGTAATAAACACTGTGCCTTAAATGAAAGTTGGGATCAAGGTCGCTCCACCTGATCTCCACTTTTTTACTATAAACATCCATAGATTATTCTTTGCATGAAAGTACAGGTTTTGCTATTATGCAAGGCTAACATTTGGTAGTAAATGATTGCGTGTTCTTGCGGTTAAAATTCTTACTGAAAAAATATTCCAGCCATTACATTTGCAACTCAAATAAAAAATCAAATCATCAATCGGGCGGGGGGACAAATGAAACAAGCTACTTTCCAGGGTTTGGGTCTTTGTAAAATCCATGTGTCCTACAAACAAAACAGAAGACGCACATGAAAGTAATGAAATTCGGCGGCACCAGTGTTGGCAAGCCGGAACGTATGCAGCAGGTGGCACAATTGATTACAAGGGGCGATGAGCCAACCATTGTAGTGCTGAGTGCATTAAGCGGAACAACCAATGCATTGGTAGAGATCAGCAACTGTTTGTCGCAAGGCAATAGGGAAGCTGCCAAACAGAATATTGATAAGCTGGAGATCCAATACAAGAATTTTGTAATGGACCTGTTGAAGACAGAAGAATGCCAGGCAAAAGCCTATAAGATTGTTGAAGAACATTTCGATTTCCTGAACATCATATTAAAGATATCTTTTAGCGAGGCATTGAACAAAGATATATTGGCACAAGGCGAACTGTTGAGCACCAAATTGTTCTCCATCTATTTGGAAGAATCGGATGTTGACCATTTGCTGTTGCCTGCATTGGAGTTCATGACCATTGACAGTAACGAAGAACCACAGGTTGGCAGTATCAAGGTAAAACTTGGACAGCTATTGCAGCAACATGCCAATAAGAAGCTGTTTGTAACGCAAGGTTATATATGCCGCAATGCAAGGGGAGAAGTGGACAACCTGAAACGTGGCGGTAGCGATTACACTGCATCGTTGGTGGCTGCTGCCGTTAAGGCAAGTGTATGCGAAATATGGACGGATATTGACGGCATGCACAACAACGATCCTCGTGTGGTAAGCAAAACCGTTGCCATAGAACAGTTGAGCTTTGATGAAGCTGCAGAGCTTGCCTACTTTGGTGCCAAGATATTGCATCCCGCCTGTATATGGCCTGCACAGCATTACAATGTGCCGGTAAAGTTGTTGAACACCATGCAGCCCGATGCCAAAGGCACCACCATTGAACAGAATGCCAATAGCCGTGGCGTAAAAGCCGTTGCTGCCAAAGATGGCATCATTGCCATCAAGATCAAGAGCAGCCGCATGTTGCTGGCTTATGGCTTTCTGCGTAAGATATTTGAAGTGTTTGAGAAGTACAAGACTTCCATTGATATGATCACCACTTCTGAAGTGGCGGTAAGCGTAACCATTGACAGCGATACATTTTTAAAAGAAATAACAAAAGAGCTTGAACCGTTTGGTACGGTTGAGGTTGAAAAGGAGCATACCATTATTTCCATTGTTGGTAACGAGATTGCTTCAACAGATAATGTGTTGAAGAAGCTCTTTGATGCCATTAGTACAGTTCCTGTAACCATGGTAAGTTATGGAGGAAGCTCGCACAACATTTCGTTGCTGTTGCCTGCAACCTATAAAACGCAGACATTGCAATTGTTGAATGAAGGCCTGTTCGGGTTGAAATAATTGAATCGCACCGTTTTTATAAAAGCCATTCCGTTTAGCGGAGTGGCTTTTATGTTTATGTACTTAGCTGGAGATTAAAGATTGGACTTTCTCGGCGTCGCACCCATCAAGGTTCAGATCAAAGCTCAACTTTTATCGAAGCGTAAATGTCAGCCTGAGCTTGTCGAAGGCGATTGTATATAGAAGTGCTAACTTGGTTTCTACTCGATAGCTATCCGAACAACCTAACATCTCTGATACACTACCTTTTTTGAACTGCGGTTCCGTTTGCCATACTTCGAGAGGCTCAGTATGACATTGCTTTCCTGTACTTGAATAATCAAATGCATCTATTACTTCGCCCTGTAAAAACCTTTTCTCAAATTGGCGATAGACTGTTTGAATTCTTTGAGGTCTTCGTTCTGTTGCTGTATAAAACTGTTGTCATCCAGCTTGCCCATAACATGGTCCATTTCTTCGTTGGTGTCATACACCATTTTGCGGAACTCACTATTGTAATCTTTTGCACGGGCATCGTAAATGCCTTTTGTCATCCATTCCTTGGTGGCAATGGCTGCATTCAGCAAACGGTCAAATGTTGGCTTGTCCAGTTTCTTTATGGAAATATTTTCTATTTCTGCAAGGCTTGCCAATGCATGTTGCAGTTTCTGCAAGTCATATTTGGTGCCTTGTGTAGTATAGAAATGGTGTATGGCATACCATGATTTGATACTGCCTTTTTTGATCTTGTCTTTCAACCCTTCTACTTCTACTGCAGGCATCAATTGCCCACCGATATTCAACCATTCCGTCCTTGCGTTTTTGGAAGGCAGTGCAGCTACCAAAGCACTCAGGGTTTTGATATTGTTGGCTTTGATAAATTCCAACAATTCAATAACGCCATAGTAAACAATGAGGTCTTTGTAAAGCGTGTATGCCGTTGGAAGTTTGGCAAAAACCACTTTGCGTTTGGTGTTTTCAAACCCGTTGGCTGTTATTTCAATACCTTTCAAAGCATTGCCTTTATTGTTCAGCAGTTCTTTTCCTTTGGCAACATATGCTTCTTTGGTGAAGGTTGCAGTAGCATCTGTTTTTTGCAAATAGGCTTTACCCGTGCATTCTTCAAATATGGTAAGCGATGCAAAAATTTCATTGATGGTATCTGGGGCCAGGTAATTGTATTCAAGCTGCTGTATGCGTTCCACACGTTTGTCACGGTCAATGTATTTCCAACTGTTGCGTGCCAATGCATACATATTGTACATGAACCAATAGCCCGGCATTACGGTCAACTGGTCTTTGCTCACATCGTTGCTTACCAATGCAAACGGAATGGGTATGTTCAGTTCCGCAGGATAATCGCCTTTGGTTAAAATGGTAAAAGATGCAAACCTGCTGTTGTGTTTAAGGCTTACGCAGAGCCCCGGCCAAAAGCCACGCCCTGCAACTATCTCACCATCTGCACCACGTGAATTGTGGTTGCTGCCAATGGTGGCACCGGCTGCTATATTGCTTTGCCCCATTACCAATGCAGCACATAAAAAGGAGTTGTTGTGGTGCTGTTCATGTGCGGGAAAGATCAATGAATTCAGTACCTCGCAGCAGGATATGGTAGCATTGTTACCTAAATAAGAATTGATTAACCTTGCCCCGTACTTTAATTGCGAATGCGACGCCATAATAAAGCGTACGGCTTTTACGCCATAAAATATCCTGCAGCCATAACCAATAACACCGTTCACTATTTCGCAGCCTTCACCAATCTGGGTCTTGCCTTCTTCGCCGGAGTTGATGGTAAGGTTCTTTAATTTGTTGGCACCTTTTATATAGGCATCGCTGCCGATCCATACATCTTTTATGATGGCTGAATTTTTGATGACGGTACGGTCGCCAATCTTGCCGTAATAGCCACGGTCTTTATTGAAACGCAGTTCGGTAAACTGTTTAAATTTTTCCAGCAAGGCATCATCATCACGGTACTTGCTCCATAGGTAAGCATCGCCGGGTAACATGCCGTTAAAGGGCAATATCTTGCGGCCACCATTTTCGTTGCATACTTCCAGCCATATCCGGATGCTTTCGCTTTCTCCTTGTTTGATGATGCCGTTACCAAACTTTGCATGGTTGGTGGTGATCAGTTCATTTACATTGGTAATGATCACTTCGTTGCCCAATATATAATGTGACAAGTAATTTACATTGTCTATGCAGACATTGTCGCCAAAGTCGCAACTGATGATGGTGGAATTGTACAGACCCACAGGCACTTTCAGGTCGCTGAATGCAAGGCAGTAAGGTTCCAGTTTGCCAATGCGTACCAAGCCGTAAAACTTGCAGTTCTTAACTAGCTCTGGATTGAATGCATCGCTTACCAGTATCTTGTTCCAGTCATCGCTGGTATTGCGGTTGCGGACAAGTACCTCGATTTCGTAGGCAGACAGTTGCCGGTAACTGATACCGCTCCTGTTCTGCATGTTACGCAAATAATATTCGTCTTTGCCTTTGGGCATGTTCTCGGTGCTTACAAAGCCATAACCCAAAGAAGAAAGCGAGGTTTTGGTGATGATGTTTTGAGGCATTCGTATGTATAATGATTATGCTTTATTAATCGTGAATCGAGAATCGCTAGTCGTGAATCGTAAATCGCAAGATGGTGTAATAGTCTTCTCCGTTCTAGCGATTCACGATTTTACGATTCACGTTCCATTCTTATTCAACCGTTACGCTCTTGGCAAGGTTCTTTGGTTTATCTACATCAATGCCTTTTGCAATACCTACATAGTAACTCAATAACTGTAGGGGAATGGTGCTTAGCAATGGTGCAATCACTTCATCGGTATCGGGTACAAACATTACATCGTTGCTCATACCCGGTATCACTTCATCGCCTGCGGTTGCTACGGCAATTACCTTTCCTTTTCTTGCTTTAATTTCCTGTACGTTGCTTACAATTTTTTCGTAATAACTGTCTTTTGTTGCCACAAATACAACAGGCAGGTTTTCATCAACCAATGCAATAGGGCCGTGCTTCATTTCGGCAGCAGGGTAGCCTTCTGCATGTATATAACTGATCTCTTTCAGCTTCAATGCACCTTCCAATGCAACGGGGAAGTTGTAGCCACGCCCTAGGAACAGGAAGTCTTTGGCATCTTTGTATTTTTCGGCAATGGCTTTTATGTTGCTGGTGTCCTGCAATATCTCTTTTACTTTTTCTGGTACTGCATGCAGGTCACGCATCAATTGCAGGTAACGCTCTTCGTTGATGGTGCCTTTTGCATAAGCAATCTTTAAGGCCATCATACTCAACACAGCCAATTGGCCTGTGAATGCTTTGGTACTTGCTACACCTATTTCATGCCCCGCATGTGTATAGGCACCTGCATGGCTGATGCGTGCAATACTGCTGCCCACCACATTCACCACACCAAAAATAAATGCACCCTGTTCCTTTGCTTTTTCCAATGCCACCAATGTATCGGCCGTTTCGCCACTTTGCGAAATGGCAATAATTACATCGCCTTTGTTGATGATAGGGTTGCGGTAGCGGAACTCGCTGGCATATTCCACTTCAACGGGTATCCTGCAAAGTTCCTCAATCATGTATTCTGCAATCAGCCCCGCATGCCAACTGGTACCGCAGGCTACTATTACGATGCGTTGTGCATTTACCAACGACTCTAAGTTGTCATCCACACCACTCATGATGATCTGCCCCGTTTCAGGCAACAGCCTTCCGCGTAAACAATCATGAATGGTATCGGGTTGTTCGTGTATCTCTTTCAACATGAAATGTTCGTAACCGCCTTTTTCAATGGCAGCAAGTTCCATATCCAGCTTGGTAATAAAAGGTGTCTGCTTTTCATTGCCCAGGTTTTTCAGTATCAGTTCGTCTGGGCGTACAATGGCAATCTCGTAATCGTTCACATACACCACTTCTTTGGTGTATTCAATAATGGGACTGGCATCGCTTGCCAAAAAATGTTCGCCCTTGCCAATGCCAATTACCAATGGGCTTCCTTTTCTTGCAGCGTAAATAGTTTCGGGGTCATCCTGCTCAATCAATAAAATGCAGTAAGCACCTACAATACGTTTCAGTGCAATACGCAAAGCTTCTTCAAGCGTACAATTGTTGTTCTGCTTAATGTCTTCAATAAAGTTCAGCAGTACTTCGGTATCTGTATCGCTTTTAAACGTGTAGCCTTTTTTTAGCAAATCATTTTTAATGGGTACATAGTTTTCAATGATGCCGTTGTGCAGCATGGCCAGTTTGCCGCTGTTGGATAAATGGGGGTGTGCGTTCCTGTCGCTTGGCTCGCCATGTGTTGCCCAACGGGTATGGCCAATGCCGATATGCGAATGGAGATTTTTTCCTACCAATGTTTCTTCCAGTTCGGCCACTTTTCCTTTCTTTTTATAAACGTCCAGTTTGCCATTGTCCAATAAGGCCACACCGGTACTGTCGTAACCACGGTATTCCAATCTTTTCAAACCTTTCAGTACAATGGGGTAAGCTTCCCTGGGGCCTGTGTAACCAACTATTCCGCACATAGAATTATTAAATTAAATGATGAAGGTGCAATATTCAAATTTTTTGCTCAATTTGCTTGCTGCTTATTAACGATTTTAAGGAATATTAAAGTATATCGAAATGGCAGAAGAACGATTTGATTTTGAAAAGGATTTTGTTTTGGAAGATGATTGCGTTTTGTTGCGACCATTAGTGGTAGATGATTGCAAGTATCTGCTTGAATTTAGTTTGCATGAACCCGATACCTGGAAGTATGGTCTGGTATCTGCCGCAGGCGAAGAACAACTTAAAAGCTATATTGGGCAAGCGGTTGAGGGAAGAACAGCGAAGCATATGTACCCCTTTATTGTGTTTGATAAAATAACGCAGCAATACGCAGGTAGCACCAGGTTCTATGATATGAAGCTTAACTTCAAAACTTTACAACTGGGTTACACCTGGTATGGCGAAAGGTTCAGGGGAACTGGGTTGAACAGGCACTGCAAGTTTTTATTGCTGCAGTTTGCTTTTGAAACAATGGGTATGCTGCGTGTGGAGTTCAGGGCCGACAATACCAATGCAAGAAGTATAGCAGCCATGAAAAAAATCGGCTGCACGGTAGAAGGCGTGTTGCGGCAGGATGTACCCAAAGTTGGTGGTGGCAGAAGGGACAGTATCATATTGTCTATATTGAAAGAAGAATGGGATAGTGGTGTGAAAGAAAAATTGAAAGCAATGCTGTAGAAATTCCAGTTAGGAAATTCCAAATTCCGATACCAATAAACCAATAACTAATAACCAAATACCAATAAACCAAATCCCAAATACCAACACCATTAAACCTTAAACATCCAACCATTAATATTATACTTTATGAAACCTATAAACACGGCACTTTGTTCCTTTGGCATGTCGGGCAAACTGTTCCATGCACCTTTTATTGAACTGCATCAAGGCTTTAAATTGTGCGGGGCATGGGAGCGGAGCAAAAAGATCATACAGGGCTTTTATCCGGATGCGGTTTCGTACGATAGCTATGAAGCATTGCTTGCAAATGAAACCATTGACCTGGTGATTGTGAACACGCCCAATATTACCCATTACGATTATGCAAAGAAAGCATTGCTTGCCAATAAGCATGTGGTGCTGGAAAAACCTTTTACCGTAACGGTTGCAGAAGGGGAGGAACTGATTGCATTGGCGAAAGAAAGGAATTTGGTACTGTCTGCATACCAGAACCGCAGGTACGACAGCGATTACAGGACCGTGAAAAAAGTACTGGATGAAAAATTACTGGGCAATGTAGTGGAAGCAGAGATTCATTACGACCGTTTTACCGAAGCCTTGAGTTATAAGCTGCACAAAGAAGAACCTGTATTGGGCACTGGTATCGTATATGACTTAGGTGCACATTTAATTGACCAGGCCTTGCAACTGTTCGGTTTTCCCGATGCGGTTTTTGCCGATATAAAGATCATACGCCCCATCAGTAAAGTGGATGATTATTTTGAGATACTATTCTATTACCCGAATGTAAGGGTACGTTTAAAAAGCACGCTGCTGGCAAGAGAAGCATCAATCGGTTATATTATTCATGGTAGCAAGGGCACTTTTATTAAGCCAAAAACAAATGGGCAAGAAGTTGCCCTGCTTGCGGAGAGGAAGCCCGATGAAGCCAACTGGGGTGTGGAAGATACAATTGAATGGGGGCTGTTGCATACTGAAAAAGATGGTGTAGTGATCCGTGAAATCATCCCATCGCAACGTGGCCAGTACCTGGATTATTATGAAGGCATTTATCAAGCTATTGCACATAACCAACCCGTGCCTGTAACAGCCGAAGACGGGCTGGCAGTAATACGGATTATTGAAGCGGCGTATAGCAGCGGCAGAGAGAAGCGGGTGATTGATATAAGTTAATTATCAAGTAGTTGTACGGCTGGCAATGGATGGGCGATAAAATGTCTTTTTGGATGCACCTAGTTCCCGTTTTACCAATTATATTTATTTCTGTTTAATTGATAATTTGATAACAATGGGTCAGCATATTGTTGTTTGATTTATGGCATTTTTGCTGCCCACTGTTGAAAATGTAACCCCATTTCTGAATTTAATACATCCGTGTATGCGTATAGCTGCTACCCGTAACTTTTTGATGCGTAAGTTTTCATTTAAAAGTTTTTTGTTAGGACTGTTTCTGTTTTTGGGATTGGCAAAAGGATGGGGGCAGACAAACCTGTTTACAGAAACTTTTGGAACTACAAACGCTGTATTACCGACTGGATGGACTAGTTCAAATACTACTAATGGTTGGAATGGTAGCACAGCTTCTGCTTCTTCCACATATACAGGTGCTTCTGGTGGTGCTAATGCCTTATTTAATGGTACAGGAACAAACGGCACTACACATACACTTACTTATTCAAATAATTTATCCACTGTAGGTTACTCTTCAATAACAATTTTGTGGGGTGGTAGAGGGACTACTGCGTTTAATGGTACAATTGTATTTCAATGGAGTTCTGATGGCACTACTTGGAATAATGTTTCGTATACATATTCTGCAAACGGAAATGCTTGGGCATTGGTAAATAGTGGTACAAAAATAGCTTTACCTTCAGGTGCTAGCGGTCAATCAAATCTTAGATTAAGATGGTCATCAGCTGCAACCAATAATGGTAACTACAGGATTGATGATGTTACAGTCGAGGGCACATCATCTTCCACACCAACAAAACTTGCCATCACTTCCATCAGCCCCACTTCTCCAATAGCGGGCAGCACTTTCAGTGTTACTGTGCAGTCGCAAGATGGTACCAGCACAGCTTCCAATGTTGTTGCAACAACCGGATTTACTTTAAGCAATACAGGAGGTGGCTCCATTGGCGGTACTACAACAGGTTCCATTACCGCAGGCACCAACCAGGTAGTTGTGTCCGGTGTTACTTTATCTACTGATGGCACTGGTGTTACCCTTACGGCCACACGTACAAGTGGCGATGCTTTAACAGCAGGAACAAGCAGCTCATTTACCGTTTTAGCAAGCGTGCCTTCTGTAGCATCATCGGTAGTGGGCAGCAACAGGAATACAACCACAATGGATGTTGGCTGGACAAATGGTGGTGGCACAGGACGTATTGTTGTTGCAAGGCTGAATGCAACCACAGCAGTTGCCCCAACAGTGGGTACTACCTATACGCCTTCTGCCACAGGAAGCTTTACAGGTAGCACCACTACAGGTACAGGCAATATAGTAGTGTACAATGGTACGGGTTCAACTGTATCTATAACTAACCTTACTGCAGCTACTGCCTATGCTTTTGATGTATATGAATACAATGGTACAGGTTCCACAACAAATTATTCCGCAAAAGCATCATCGGCTTCTACTTCAACTTTGTCTATAGAGCCATCGGTACAAGCCAATTCCGTAACTTTTTCTTCATTATCCAGTAGTGGGTTTACCATTAATTTCAATGCGGGTACTGGCGGTTCGGGAAGGCTGGTTGTAGTAAGACAGGGTAGTGCGGTTGATTTTGTTCCGGTTGATGGAACCGCTTATACTGCCAATACCTTATTTACTTCGGGTACAGGTCTGGGGCCAAGTTCAGACAATAAAGTAGTGCTTGCAAGTAATGCAACAAGTGTGGGCGTTACTGGTTTAACAGCCAATACACTTTATTATGTGGCCGTATATGAATTTAACGGAAGTAGCACCACCATCAACTATTTAACAACAACACCTGCTACTGGTAACAAGCAAACACTGGCAACAAAGCCTACTGCCAATGCAGGTACGCCAACTTTTGCCAACACCACCACTTCTTCTTTTGATGTAAACTGGACGGCTGCAAGTCCTGCCCCGGATGGTTATATTGTCATAAGAAGATCGGGAGCAAACACGCCCGATAACCCAGTTGACGGAACAGGCTATATTGCCGGCGATGCCATCAACAGTAGTACGGTAGTATATGTTGGTAATAGTTTAACCGTAGCACAAAGTAGTCTCAGTGCAGGTACAGAATACCGTTACCGCGTATTCAGCTACAATGGCTCTGGTGCCGGTTCCAGTTACCTGTTAACAGGTGTAAGTAGCGGCATAAACTTCACGCTATCCTTGGAGCCATTGGCACATCCTGCAAGCTTTACAGCTACGGCTGCATCATCTACTTCCATCAATCTTGCATATAGTGCCGCAAATACAATTACAAACGCTTCGGGTTATTTGATATTACAGAAAATAGGCTCGGCACCAACAGGTACACCTACCGATGGGCAGTCTTATGCCAATGGGGCTACCATTGGTGATGGTACCGTTGCCGCAACAGAGACAAATGCAGCAGCCGTGTCCAGAGCCATATCTTCCCTGTCATCCGCCACTAATTATTATTATGCCATCATACCGTTTGGTTGGGATGGAACCAACAATGCAACCAAAAATTACTATACCGCACCCACTATACTTACTGCGAATGCCACTACTGTTTCCGCATCTTCCGATGTGGTTGCGGTTCCTGCCTCTTCACCGGCTTCTATTTCTTCTTTGATAAATGACCCTGCTCCGCTCACTTCCTCAACAGGTATACAGGTTTGGCAAATAACCATACAGGATGGAGGAGCAAGCTTAAATGACCTGGACCTGTTGCCTACCAAAGTATCAGGCATTACATTTACGGCTGCTGCCGGTAACGCCGTTACATGGAACACTGCTATTAAAACTGCTGCATTGTTTGATGGTTCAACCTTGGTTGCAACGGCAACAAGCATCACCGCATCATCCATCATTTTCTCTGGCCTTACTGTTTCTGTTGCAGACAATACCAGCAAAACGCTTTCGTTAAAAATATCCTTGAATGAAACACTTGGTACGGGCAATGATGATGGGGACGATTTCCAGTTTCAATTGTCCCAAGGCAATTTCACCACGGTAACAGATGGAACCAGTTCCGAAAAGAATAGCAGTTTCCCTGCTATTAGCACTGCTAATAATATTGAAAACGTTATTGCTGTTGTAGCAACAAAGCTTGCGTTTGTACAGCAGCCAAGTAGTACCACAATTGGGGTGGCAATAAGCCCATCTGTTACAATAAGCGGTGTGGATGTAAACGGCAACCTTGACCTTGACTTTGTAGCTTCGGTTGCATTGGCTGTTACTACAGGTTCGGCAACATACAGCGGTGCAACAAGCTCTGTAAATGCCGTTGCGGGTATTGCCACATTCAGCAACCTGGTTTTTGGTGCTGCTGCAACTGGAAATAAGTTGACAGCTTCTTCTACAGGTATTACTTCCAGCTTAGAGTCAAGTGCATTTGATGTGAACAGTAACCCAACAGTAGGCTTGCAAATCAGCGCCACCAATACAACTTATACAATTGACTTTGACAATACTTTAAGTGGCGTGAATAACGGTGCTTTTACCGGGGCCGGATTCAACCCTACAGCTTCTTTGGCAGCAGGGCAACTGAACTCTGATGCATGGGCAGTAACCGGTTGGAGCGATGGCGACCTGGCTTTTGGAGCTTCTAACACAACGGGTGATTATGCTCGTGGGGCAAGTGCAGGCGGTGTAACAACAGGCGGTACGTATGGGTTTGATGTGGACGTTACGGCAGGCGTTAACCGTGCACTTGGCTTTCAGCCAGGTGGTAACGACTGGGCACCGGGTACACTTACTTTAAGAATGCAAAATGCAACAGGTGCTCCCATTACTTCTTTGTCCATTGCATACAAAGTATATATCAATAACGACCAGGCAAGAAGCAACTCTTTCAATTTCTCTTATTCAACAAACAATAGCAGTTATACAACTGCCAATACAGATGCAGATATTGCTTCTATTGTTGCAGCAGATGCCTTGAGCTGGAAAATGTATTACAGGGTTATCAAGATAACTGGCTTAAATATACCGGCAACAGGCTACTATTATTTAAGATGGTCGGGTACGGATGTAAGCGGCACAGGTAGCCGTGATGAATTTGCCCTGGACGATATTGTGGTGATCGCAAACCCAACAAGTGCAATACCTTCATTTGCGGGAGATATACTTAATGCAGCAATTGCAGGTGATGCTGTTGCCAGTGGCAATGTTACTGGCCTTTCCAATTTAACGGTTGCATCCAACGGTTCTTTGGATGGGGCAGACAAAACATTTTCTTTTGCAGCTTCAAGCACGGCCAGCATAAAAGGTGTATTGAAAACAGCCAACCTCAACGGATTAACCGGAAGTACATCCACAACCATTGTTTCCACAAACTCACCTACTGTTACATTGGCATCGGGCTCTACTATTGAATACAATGCAAGTTCCGGCACACAAACAGTAACCAGTAGAAGTGATTACAGGAATTTGACCATATCCAATGCAGCCACTAAACCGTTAAGCGGAAATGCAACAATAAATGAAATACTCAACCTATCAACCGACCTGTCTATTGCAGGCAATACGCTTACACTGGCAGGCACAGTTACTGGCTCGGGTTCCTTAAAAGGTAGTGCTGCTTCCAATGTGTCCATTACAGGAACAAGTGCACTTGGTACATTGAAGTTCGATCAAACAACCGATGGCACCACGAACATCCTCAGCAACCTAACCATCAACAGAACAAGTAGCGGTAGCGTAACACTTGGCAATAAACTGGTATTGATAGATGTGCTTACACCAACAGCAGGCACATTGAACACGGGCGGCTTCCTGCATTTGAGAAGCACAGCCACCAATACGGCAAGGATTGCTCCTGGTGCATCTGGCGGTAACTATATCAGCGGCGATGTAACGGTGGAAAGGTACATCAGCTCCAGCAACAACAGGGCCTACAGGCTATTGGCACCAATGGTTACCACCAGCACCAGCATCAATGCCAACTGGCAGGAAGGTAAGGCAAACAGTGTGGTAAACACAAACCTGCCAAGTGATGCCGCAGGTTACGGTACACATATTACGGGATCGGGTGGCAGCAGCAACGGCTTTGACGCAACACAAACCAATCAAGGTTCTTTGTACACCTACACCTATAACCCCGATGCATGGACATTGATAACGAACACCAATGTAAATACTTTGAATGCAGGTACAGGTTACCTGTTGTTTGTAAGGGGCAACAGGGATGATATAGCCACCATCAATACAGCAAACGGCAGTAGCAATACCACATTAAGGGCAAAAGGTACATTGACCCTAGGGGACCAGACATTGAACAATTTATCAAGTGATGGTAATGTTACGCTCATTGCAAACCCTTTTGCATCGCCTATACGCTGGGATGCGTCAAGTGGTATGTACACGGGTAACAATGCCACGAATTTTGAGAACTATATTACTATATGGGACCCTAACATTGGTAGCCGTGGTGGTTTTGTTACTGTAAACACAAGCGGCACAACAGGCGGTGGTGCCACCAACTTAACAAGGGACATTCAAAGCGGGCAGGCATTTTTTATACAGGCAAAAGTTGGTATAATGTCGCCTTCGCTAAGCATAACAGAAAACAACAAAAGCACCACCAACAACCTGGACGTGTACAGGGCAGGCACACAGACCGAAACCTTAAAGGCATTGCTGTACTATACCGATAATACCGGAACCGTAAGAAGTGCAGACGGTGTGACATCTGTATTCAACAACGGTTTCTCTAACAGTATTGATGGGGAAGATGCACAGCAGATTGACAACTGGGATGAAGATGTGGCCATTACAAGGGACAATAAATTCCTGAGTATTGAAGCGAGGAAACTGGTAGATGCAGCAGACACGATACAGTTGGCCATTGCCCGTTTCAAGACACAGGCATACCAATGGAAACTGGTACCGGACAACTTTAATGCACCCGGGTTGACTGCATTCTTGAAGGATAATTTTGCTGGCATCAGTACACCTATCAGCTTAAGTGATACAACCGTAATCAATTTTACTGCTACGGCCGACCCGGCTTCTAAAGCAGCCAACAGGTTCAGCATTGTATTCAAACAAAGCTCCACACTTCCCGTAACCATCAGTAATATCAAGGCTTATGCAAAAAACAGTGGCGTGCAGGTAGAATGGCAAAGCAGCAACGAAATCAATATTGCCCGCTATGAAGTGGAAAAAAGCAGCGATGCGATTCATTTCACCAAGCTTGCTACACTGGTTGCAACGGGAGCAAACAACTATAACAGTTTTGATGCCATGCCTATAACCGGCAACAATTTTTACAGGATCAAAATAGTGGAAAGCACAGGCAACGCTTACTACTCGCCAATCGCAAAAGTAACCATTGGCAAAGCCGCTGGGCAATTGGTCATTTATCCTAACCCTATTGTGGGCAACCAGGTTGGCCTGCAGATAAATGAGTTGGCCAAAGGCAATTATCAAATAAGCATCACCAATGCCATTGGCCAAACGGTTTATACCCAAAACCTGCAACATGCTGGCGGGGCCCTTAACGAAAACCTCCTAATCAGCAAGCAACTGTTGAGTGCTGGCGTCTATCAAATAAAATTGGAAGGGGGCGAAAGCATACGGCTTATCCAGACATTCCTAAAACAATAGAAAATGTCAGTCAAATAGCCAACCAATATTTCCTTGAAAATACCGGCCTTATTAAGAAAAGAAGCAGGTATGCTTACAACCCACAATTTGTTTATGCAGAGTAACATAGTATCAATTATACAAAAAACACGTACCGCATTTCTGTATTGCTCGTTTTGTGTCGGGGCTTTTGTGTTGCGTGCAGGTGCTCAGTCATCAGGCAACACAAGCCCTATATGGGGCAACGTGAACAGTTCACAAAACATGATCAGCGAGCCCTTACACAATGACCCTACATGGGGTGTGCTGCCTTCGGACCAGATACTCAACAGCGATACTGCCAGGATGCGTTTGGCAAGGAACCTGCACAACCTGCAAAGAAGGCAACAGGCAAGGGATGCTTTGGGTAACCCCTTACGCACAGATGTGCAGGGCAATGTACTGTACGATGCATACGGTAACCCTTTGATAGATTCTTCAAGGATGAACCAATCATCTGCAACTTCCATCGATGACAATACCATTAACTCTGGCCCAGTTATACCGCCAGACGACCCCGTAGATATACCCATTGATGGTGGTGTAGGTATATTACTGATGATTGGTGTGGGTATTGGTTACAAAAACAGTCGCAAACGCAAAATCGCCACACTAACAGTGGTCTAATGGTCAAAATAAACCAGATAATATAATTGTACTAAAAAACAAAAGCCAATAATGCAATTACACATTATTGGCTTTTGTTTGCTCTTTGAAATTGCTCTGTTCTGCTATTTCTTTTTTGCACTGCTTTCCCTAACAAACAAATCGGTAGGTAGCACCCTTGTTTCAAAATCGGTAACGGCACGTTTGGCCTCAATCATTTTAATTAAAAGCTCTGCGGCCACACGTCCCATTTCAAATGCAGGTTGGCGTACAACAGACAACGAAGGGGAGAGGAGCTCCGTCAAATCAAGGTTACTGAAACCAACTACCGCAATCTCGTCCGGGATCTTTATTTTTTTGGCTTTGCAATAACGCATACAATTGGTGGTCAGTTTGTCGGCCGAAGCAAAAATGGCATCGGGCCGCTGTTTCATCTTCAGGAACTTATTCATGGCATCTTCCACCTCTTCGTAAATCATGCCGCCATGCATGCACTGCCTTACAAGGCTCTCATCATAGGCAATCTTATTGTCTTCCAGGGCTTTTTTGTAACCCGCCAAACGTTCCTTGGTAATGGACAGGTACTCGGAGTTTGACAAGTGCCCAATTTTTTTGTAACCATTCTTGATCAGATGCGTGGTTGCATCATAGGCACCTTTAAAATTGTCAACAATAACCTTATGGGTATCCATTTCCTCCACCACACGGTCAAAGCCAACAATGTGCATTCCCCTATTATGCAGGTCGGTTATATGCGAAAAATCCTTTGTCTCTGTCGAAACGGAAAGCAGGCAACCATCCACGCTTCGCGACGAAAGGAACTGTAGGCTCGATATTTCCTTCTCATAGCTTTCATGCGTCTGTGTAATGATTACATTATAGCCATTAACATGTGCCACCGACTCTATACCATTAATTGCCTGCGAGAAAAAGCTGTTGGCAATCTCGCTAACAACAATCCCAATGGACCGGCTACGCTTTTCCTTCAGGCTAAGGGCAATGGGGTTGGGGCGGTAATTGATTTCTTTGGCATATTCCAGCACCACTTTCTTGGTTTCGGGACTAATTTCATAGCTGTCCCGCAATGCACGGCTAACGGTAGATGTGGATAGGCCCAATGCTTTCGCAATATCCTTTATAGTAACAGCTTCAAATTTCATTCAGCAAGTTTTCTTTATAGCGAGTTTAACAATTACAGGTCGTTTAACGCTTGCAAGTTATGCATCATTTTTTGCCTTATTCTTTGGAACCTTAAAAATACATAAAATACCATCGTTATCGGAAACGTTTGCGTAAAAAAACAATTGCAATACCCGCAGCCTTAGCCAATTACTAAGTAGCATTGTTCATGCAATTGATAGGGTACATCAAATTCAAATTGCAAACAAATAATATATGAAACGATTTTGCCAACATGCAATCATAACTGTTTGCATTGCTAGTATATTTTCTATAGGTCTGGCAAATGCCCAGAAATTGCCGGGTGTAAAGCAGGCCAAATTTAAAAAAGACACTTTCAATATTGTTAGGTACGGTGCAGTTGCAGATGGTATCTCACTGAATACAGATGCTATCAACAAAGCAATCGATGCCTGCAACAAACAGGGTGGCGGTACCGTGCTGGTGCCCAATGGCCTCTGGATTACTGGGCCCGTTGTCATAAAAAGCAATGTGAACCTGCACTTGCAACAGAATGCAGTTTTGCAGTTTACCAGCGATTTTAACCAATACGCATTGATAGAGACAAACTGGGAAGGTTTGCCCGCTTACCGCAACCAATCGCCGGTATCTGCAACCAACGCCACCAATATTGGCATTACCGGCTCTGGTATCATTGATGGCAATGGCGATGCATGGCGTATGGTAAAAAAGGAAAAGCTTACCGAAAGCCAATGGAAAAACAAGATAGCCAGTGGCGGTATGCTGAGCGACGATAAGAAAACATGGTATCCTTCCGAGAAATCGATGAAGGGCAGCAAGACTAAGAACCCGGGTGTTATCGCCAACGGTATTTCAAAACAGGACGTGGAAACCTACAAGGATTTCCTTCGTCCCAACCTGGTGGTGCTTACCAACTGTAAAACCGTTTTGTTGGAAGGGGTAACTTTCCAGAACTCACCCGCCTGGAACCTGCATCCGTTGATGTGTGAAGACCTGACTGTAAGGAACGTTTACGCCAAAAACCCTTGGTATGCCCAGAATGGCGATGGCATAGACATAGAAAGCTGCAAGAATTTTGTAATTGAAAACAGCACTTTTGATGTGGGCGACGATGGCATCTGCATCAAAAGCGGCCGCGACGAGGAAGGCCGCAAACGTAATATGCCAACCGAAAATGGCATTATACGCAACTGCGTAGTGTACCATGCCCATGGTGGTTTTGTAATTGGTAGCGAAATGAGCGGCGGTGCAAAAAATATCTGGGTAAACGATTGCTCTTTTATCGGTACAGATATTGGCCTTCGTTTCAAGACTACAAGGGGCAGGGGCGGTATTGTTGAAAAGATTTACGTAAACAATATCAACATGAAAGATATTGTTGGCGAAGCCATACTATTTGATATGTATTACATGGCAAAAGACCCGGTGCCTTTGGCCGATGAAAAACGTGAGCCGCCGGTAGTGGAGTTCAAGAAGGTTGACGAAAGCACACCGCAGTTCAGGGACTTCTATGTAAAAAACGTAGTGTGCAACGGTGCAGAAAAGGCCATACTCATACGTGGCATTCCCGAAATGCACATTAAGAACATCAATTTAGAGAACATGGTATTGCAGGCCAATAAAGGCATCGATATACAGGAAGCCAGCGGCGTAAACATTACCAACGTTAACTTGATTACCAAACAAACAGACCCTGTTGCCTATATATTGAACAGTGATGGTATTGTACTGAACAAAATAAGGTACAACGATGCAGCAGAACTGTTGTTACAGGTACAGGGCGACAGGAGCGGCAGTATCAAACTATTGAACACAGATGCCACTAAAGCCAAAAAGAAACTCGATATCGGCTTCGGGGCAAAGGAAAACCTGGTAGAAATAAAGTAAATAATTACATCAACAGCGTAGGATAATACAGCAAAATGCGGTGCTTAATTCGCATATTGCTATAGGTTCTGAAAAATTAATGTATTTTTTGAGGAAAATGAACATGAAGAAAATAATAACGATATGTTGCTTGTTGCTGGTGGTGAAAGCTTATTCCCAGAACAGTTACAGTGAACGCATGGCCAAAACTGTAATGACCATCTGGAAAGACTCCGTCTTCTCTAAATGGAGCTACGATATGGGCGTGGTGTTAAAAGGCATGGAAGGCGTATGGTACAAAACGGCCGATGCCAAATACTACAACTACATACAGAAACAGATGGACTTCTATGTACAAGAGGATGGCACCATAAGAACCTACAAACCCGATGAATACAATATAGACCACATCAACAACGGCAAACTTTTATTGCTGCTGTACCGCATTACCGAAAAAGAAAAATACTGGAAAGCTGCTTCGCTTTTGCGTGAACAGTTAAGGCACCACCCACGTACGAACGAAGGTGGCTTCTGGCATAAAAAAGTGTACCCTTATCAAATGTGGCTGGATGGCCTGTACATGGGTGAACCTTTTTATGCAGAGTATGCCATGCTGGCCAATGAAGACACGGCTTTCAATGATGTTGCCAACCAGTTTATCTGGATGGAAAAACATGCAAGGGATGCCAAAACTGGTCTGCTCTACCACGGGTGGGACGAAAGCAAAGAACAGCAATGGGCCAACAAACAAACAGGCACATCACCACTTTTTTGGGCAAGGGCCATGGGCTGGTATGGTACTGCCTTGGTAGATGCATTGGAGTTCTTCCCCGAAAATCATCCCCAAAGAAAAGCACTCATAGATATATTGAACCGCTTGGTAAATGCCATAGAAAAAGTGCAGGACAAACAGACCGGCCTTTGGTACGATATACTGGCTTATGATGGTCCGGACAAACAAAAAAACTACTTCGAAGCATCAGCATCATCGCAATTTGTGTACACCATTGCCAAAGGCGTACGTAAGGGCTATTTGCCTGCATCCAAAATAGCCATCGCCCAAAAAGGCTACGATGGCATTACCAAAACATTCATCAAAGAAGAAAACGGCCAAACCAACCTGCATGGCACCGTTAAGGTAAGCGGCCTCGGCGGCAAGCCTTACCGTGATGGAAGTTTTCAATACTATATGAGCGAGCCTGTAATTGTAAACGATCCCAAAGGTGTGGGTGCATTCCTCATGGCAGCAAACGAAATGGAACTGTTACCGACACTTTCGGTTGCCAAAGGCAAAACCGTTCTGCTCGACAACTGGTTCAACGCCGAGAAAAAGAAAGACATCACCGGCAGGGAAAAATACTGGCACTACAAATGGGATGAAAAAAGCAATGGCGGTTTCTCTTTATTGGGCAATCTGTTCAATAGCTATGGTGCAGCCACCAAAACATTGAGTGCAGCACCAACGGCTGCCAACTTGAAAGGTGCAAACCTGTACATCATTGTTGATGCAGACAATATAACCGATAACCCCAAACCAAATTATGTAAAGCCAAACGATGTGGAAGCGGTGTACAACTGGGTAAAAGCAGGTGGTGTACTGGTACTGCTGCACAACGATAAGGGGAATGCAGAGTTTGAGCACTTCAATACATTGAGCGAAAAATTCGGTATCCATTTCAACGAAGACAGCCGCAACCATGTGGATGGCAAACAGTTTGAAATGGGTGCATTGACCGTTGCCGATGGCGATGCCATTTTTAAGACAGCAAGGAAACTGTACCTGAAAGAAATTTCCACCTTAAAACTAAGCGGTACCGCAAAAGCAGTGTACACAGATAAGGGCGACAATATTATGGCTGTTGCCAAAGTTGGCAAAGGAACCGTGTTTGCAGTTGGCGACCCCTGGTTGTACAACGAATATGTTGACGGAAGGAAACTGCCTTCCGATTTCGACAATTTCAAAGCGGCAAACGATTTGGTGAAATGGTGGCTGGCCCAGATCAAAAACTAAACTTATTCAACAGGTAAATGAAGAATAAAATAAATATAGGTAAATGCTTTTTGGCGATGCTTGTGCTGCATGCATCGGTACTGCATGCACAAGACATGGTAGCAGACAACATGCTCCTGTTTCAACGCAGCGAAGGCGGTTGGCCCAAGCATTACGAAGAAAGGGCCATCGACTACAAACGCATATACAACGAAGCTGAAAAAGCATCCATAAAAGACGAACACAACCGCAACGATGCCACGATAGACAACAAAGCAACCACCACCGAAATACGCTACCTGCTAAAAGCATACAAAAAAGAAAACAATCCCGCATATTTAAAGGCTGCTGAAAAAGGCATTAAATACCTGCTTGAAGCCCAATACAAAAATGGCGGCTGGCCACAGTTTTACCCCGACCTCAGTTCGTACAGGCACGAGATCACTTACAACGACGATGCCATGATCAATGCCATGAACGTACTGTACGACCTTACAAAAAAGACAGATGATTTTGATGTGGTCGATTCCACATTGATACCCAAAGCAAACAAAGCCATCCAAAGGGGCATTCAATGCATTTTGAAAACACAGATCAAAGTAAAGAAACAGTTAACCGCCTGGTGTGCCCAATACAACGAAAACACCTTGCAGCCCGCAATGGCCCGCAAATTTGAACTGGAATCCATCAGCGGTAGCGAAAGTGTGGGTATCGTACGCTTTTTGATGAAGGTAGAAAACCCTTCACCCGAAATAAAAAATGCCATCAACAGTGCAGTGCAATGGTTCGAAAAATCGAAGATCGTTGGCTACAAATTTGTGGACATACAGGACCCCACCCAACCAAAAGGAAGGGACAGGGTGCTGATTGCAGACTCCACCAGCGTTATCTGGGCAAGGTTTTACGACATTGATACCAATGAACCTTTCTTCTCTGGTAGGGACAGCATCAAACGTAAAAAAGTATCGGAAATTGAAAATGAAAGAAGAACGGGCTATGCATGGTACGGCACATGGCCAAAAGAATTGCTAGAGAAAGAATATCCCAAATGGTTAAAGAAGAATAGTTAACATATATGAACAAGGCTTTTCTGTTATATTGTTTTATAATTGCATCTGTTTCTTCGTTTGCCCAACAAAGAATTATTGTTGATGCAAATGGTGGCGGCAATTTTAAAACAATACAGGAAGCCATCAATAGCTTAACGGATAACGCAGATAAAACAAGAACAATTTTTGTTAAGAATGGTATCTATAACGAAAAGGTATTTATTGAAAAAAACAATATTGTTATAGAAGGCGAAAGCAAAGAAGCAACCGTGCTTACGCAGGCAATTGCAAGGGATATTTGGCGTTGCGGCAATGCAGACGATTGGGGCGTAGCAACATTGAACCTGAAAGGCAGCGACATCACGTTAAAGAACCTGACCATTACCAATAGTTACGGTTTCGACAACGACAAAGAAACAACGGTGCCTTGTAAAAGCGATACCGCAAAGGGGGAGAAGAAAGTGCGGAAAGATGGCCACCAAATGGCATTGCGTTCTTTTGGTACAACCAGGTTAAAAGTCATCAACTGCATACTCAAAGCTTTTGGCGGCGATACCGTGAGTCCCTGGAATGTAGAAGCAGGTATGTTCTATTTCAAGGACTGTGTAATGGAAGGCGGTGTGGATTTTTACTGCCCTCGTGGTTGGGCCTACGCAGAAAACTGCAAGTTTTATGCACATACCGGCCCCGCAAGTATCTGGCACGATGGCAGCAAATACGAAGATTCAAAAACGGTATTGAAAAACTGTTCTTTCGAAGGTTACGAAGGTTTCAAGCTGGGCCGCTACCACAGGGATGCACAGTTCTATTTGATCAATTGTTCATTCGCAAAAGAAATGGCCGATGCACCTATTTACCTTGTGGCAACAAGCAACACCATTCAATGGGGCGAAAGGATCTACTATTACAACTGTCACCGCAAAGGCGGCGACTACAAATGGTTCGGCAACAATTTGGATAAAGCAGCAGGCAAGCCTGATGCAGACAATATAAATGCAAACTGGGTATTTGGCAACAAATGGAACCCGTTAAAAGATTAAGGAGCAACAACAGATGATTTTGAACAAGCAAAGTATTGCAACCATTAAAGCAGAAGGACTGAGTGTACCTTTCGCCAACATTTTTGAGCTACCCGAAAAAGTGCTCCAGTTCGGTACAGGGGTCTTGTTACGTGGCCTGCCCGATTATTATATTGACAAAGCCAACAAACAAAATGTATTCAACGGTAGGGTGGTAGTGGTCAAATCAACCGGCAACGGTGGTGCCGATGAATTTTCGCAACAGGATGGCCTGTTCACGCACTGTATCAAAGGCGTGCAGAACAATGTATTGATAGAAGAAGACATCATCAACGCATCCATCAGCCGTGTGCTATCGGCCAAAACAGACTGGGCAGAAATACTCAAATGTGCTGCCAATCCAGAAATGAAACTCGTACTCTCCAACACAACCGAAGTAGGTATCGTGCTGGATGAAAACGATAAGATAACCAACACGCCACCTTCCTCTTTCCCCGGAAAATTATTGGCATTTTTACACGAGCGTTACACCATCTTCAACGGTAGTGCCGATGCAGGTATGGTCATTGTGCCTACGGAACTGATCATTGATAACGGTACCAAATTAAAGCTCATTATTCTGCAGTTGGCAAAACTCAACAACCTCGATGCAGCATTCATCAACTGGCTGGAAACCGCCAACGATTTCTGCAATTCTTTAGTAGATAGGATCGTGCCGGGCAAGCTCCCCGCAGACCAGCACGGGGCAACCGAAAACAGACTGGGCTATAAAGACGACCTCATGATCATGAGCGAGGTATACAGCTTATGGGCCATTGAAACATCCAGCGAAAAAAGCAAACAGGTACTGTCATTTGCACAGGTAGACAAAGGCATTGTTATAGCACCCAACATCAACAAGTTCCGCGAACTGAAACTGCGTCTGCTAAACGGTACGCATACCTTTACTTGCGGGCTTGCATTCCTGGCAGGTTTCGATACCGTTAAAGAAGCCATGGTTGACAAACCAACCAGCCTATACGTGCACGATTTAATGACACACGAAATTGCACCATGCATCGAAAACGTGGAGATATCAAGGCTCGAAGCATACGAATTTGCAAAAGGTGTAATAGACCGCTTCCGCAATCCCAACATCGACCACCGTTGGCTAAGCATTACCATGAACTATACCGGTAAAATGAAAATGCGTAACCAGCCATTGATTGTGGAGCATTACAAACGCAACGACGATGTGCCGCAATACATGGCAATCGGTTTTGCTGCCTATTTGTTGTTCATGAAAGTGGAGCAGGAAAAAGACGGTAGATACTATGGCAGCAGAAATGGTACTGAATACCATATTCAAGATGAGTATGCTGCATACTACCAGAACCTTTGGCAAACAGAAAAAGCCGTAGGTGTGGTAAACACGGCTTTAAGCAATACCGAATTATGGGGCACGGATCTAAGCAAACTGAACGGCTTTGCAGATGCAGTAACCAATTACCTGCTCGCATTCATGCAAGGTAAATTCACAGAAACCTTAACCGATCTGGAACAGAACAAAGAACAGGTGGGCACCTAGTGTGGCCACACGTATCAAGTATGGCTACACTTTTAAAGTGTGCCATACGTAAACAACAAACCAGTTAACGAATAAACTAGTAAACAGATTAACTAATTAACCAATAGAAAGTGGGCAATAAAGTTTTAAAAGTAAATCCCAAAGACAATGTGATCGTTGCATTGCAGGACCTTGCAAAAGGCGAAACTGTTGATTACAATGGCGAAACATTTGTGATGCAAGAAGACATTCCCGCAAAACACAAATTCTATGTGGCGGATATGAACACAGGCGAAGAAGTGATCATGTATGGCGTACTGGTGGGCAAAATTCAGCACCTTGTTTTAAAAGGCATGCGTATGAGTACAGACAACCTGAAACATGCAGCAGAACCTTATGAATTTCGTCCGTACCATTATGAATGGCATGCACCCGATACATCAAAATTTCAAGGTCGCACATTCAATGGTTACCACAGAAAAGATGGCAAAGTAGGCACGGCCAATTATTGGCTGTTTGTGCCAACGGTGTTCTGCGAGAACCGCAACCTCGATGTGATCCGCGAAGCCATGCACAACGAACTCGGCTATGCTGTAACAGACAAGTACAAAAGCTATACACATCAATTATTGGAAGCCTATAAAAAGAACGAGGATGTAAACAATCTCGATCTGTCACCATCAGCCAATATCGACAACAGCAACCGTCCGTTTAAAAATGTAGATGGCATCAAGTTCCTCAACCATCAAGGTGGTTGCGGTGGCATACGCCAGGATGCGGCGGTGTTGAGCAAGTTACTGGCTGCTTATGCAGACCATCCCAATGTTGCAGGTGTTACCGTATTAAGCCTTGGTTGCCAGAACCTGCAGACGCAGGATTTTTTGAACGACCTTAAGGAACGCAACCCCAACTTCGATAAACCATTGTACATTTTTGAACAGCAGCAATCGCAAAGCGAAGAATCATTGATTGCCGAAGCCATCAAAAAAACATTTATTGGTCTTGTTGAAATCAATAAAATGGAACGCTCACCTGCACCATTAAATAAACTGGTGCTTGGCGTAAAATGCGGTGGCAGCGATGGTTTCAGCGGTATATCTGCCAACCCTGCCGTTGGTTATACCAGCGATCTGTTGGTAGGGTTGGGTGGTACGGTTCTGTTGGCCGAGTTCCCGGAACTATGCGGTGCCGAACAGGACCTGATTGACAGGACAAAAGAAGAACCCAAAGCAAGAAAGTTCATGGGCTTAATGAAAGCCTACAGCGATTCAGCCGAAAGGGTCGGTTCCGGTTTCCACATGAACCCATCGCCAGGCAATATAAAAGACGGTTTGATAACCGATGCCATTAAAAGCAATGGTGCCGCAAAAAAAGGCGGTACATCGCCTGTTGAAGATGTGCTGGACTATACAGAGCCTGCAACAAAACCCGGTTTGAACCTCGTATGCACACCGGGCAATGATGTGGAAGCTACAACTGGTAAAGCTGCAAGCGGTGCCACATTGATATTGTTCACCACCGGTTTGGGCACACCAACAGGCAACCCTGTTTGTCCCGTAATCAAAGTATCCACCAACTCGTCTTTGACAAAAAGGATGGGCGATATTATTGACATCAACACCGGCGATGTAATTGATGGTATCAAAACCATTGAACAGATGGGCGAAGATATTTTGGAATACTGCATCAAAGCCGCAAGTGGCGAAGTGGTACCCAAAGCTGTGCTATTGAACCAAGATGATTTCATTCCATGGAAACGTGGGGTAAGTTTGTAATACGCAAGTCGGTAGCCTTTTTTCGCGGGTCTCAATCAACTTACGATTTACGACTACCGATGTACGATTTATTACTACTAAAGAAATAGAGCTAACAAAAAAGATAAAAACACTGTGCAATTTGAAATGGCTATTCAACATTCAGCTTGCACCATTCACGAATAAAAGTTGGTAACATGAAAAAGTTCCTTGACGAAAATTTTTTGCTAAACAATAAAACGGCAGAAAAATTATTTCATGAGTATGCGAAAGACATGCCCATAATAGATTATCACTGCCACTTGCCGCAACAGCAGATTGCAGATGACAAGATTTTTGAGAACCTTACACAGATTTGGTTGTATGGCGACCATTATAAATGGCGTGCCATGCGTACCAACGGCATCGATGAACGCTATTGTACAGGCGATGCAAGCGACTATGAAAAGTTTCAGCAATGGGCTGCAACGGTTCCGTATACATTGCGTAACCCGTTATATCATTGGACGCATTTGGAACTGCAGCGTTATTTTGATGTGCATGAGCTGCTGGATGCAAACTCTGCAAGAAGGATCTACGAAGAATGCAGTGCCAAGCTAAGAACAAGCGATTACAGTGTAAGGAACCTGCTGCGTAAAATGAACGTGGCTACTGTTTGCACAACAGACGACCCGATCGATAACCTGGAATACCATGCACAATTGCGTGATGAAGGTTTTGAAATTCCGATACTGCCTGCTTTCCGTCCGGATAAAGCAATGGATGTTGCCGATCCTGTCAAGTTCAACGAGTATTTGAAGAAGCTGGAAGCGGCAAGCAATATCAATATCTCTTCATTTGATGATTTCCTGTATGCCTTGCAGAACCGTCACGATTTCTTTGCATCTATGGGTTGCGGTGTAAGCGATCATGGCCTCGAAGAAATGTATGCCGAAGATTTTACAGGCACCGAAATTGAAACCATCTTCAACAAGATACATATTGGCAAACATTTAAGCGATACCGAGCAACGCCATTTTAAAAGTGCCATGCTTTTGCATTTTGCTGAATGGGATTGGGAAAAAGGCTGGGTGCAACAGTTTCACCTAGGTGCACTGCGTAACAACAATACAAGGATGCTTCGCACGTTGGGTCCCGATACCGGTTGGGATTCCATTGGCGATTTCTCCCAAGGCAAAGCATTGGCAAGTTTCCTCGGCAAACTGGATTCTGAAGATAAATTGGCAAAGACAATATTATACAACCTGAACCCCGCTGACAACGAATTGATGGCAACCATGATTGGCAACTTCAACGATGGAAGTGTGGCCGGTAAAGTGCAATGGGGTAGCGGTTGGTGGTTCCTCGATCAAAAAGACGGAATGGTAAAACAGATGAACGCCCTGAGCAATATGGGCCTGTTGAGCAAATTTGTAGGCATGCTTACAGATAGCCGTAGCTTTTTGTCGTTCCCCCGTCACGAATATTTTAGAAGATTGCTTTGCAACCTTTTTGGCGAGGAGATTGAAAGGGGCGAACTGCCAAACGATATTGTATGGGTAGGCAAGGTCATTAAGGACATCTGCTTCCACAATGCCCAGAACTATTTTGGCTGGCAACACGAAAACGTGAAAAAAGCCGTAGCAATACCTGCATAGGTTTATAGAATAGAAAAACAAAGGCTATCCACATTTGTGGATAGCCTTTGTTTTTGGCCAAAGCAGCGTATAATGTATTACCGTTGTTTTAAATATTGGAGCAAAAACCCTTATTTTGCAGTTATCTACTATCTTTACCAGAACTAATATGAATATGAAGCCTATTTTACGTTATTTCTTACTTACTCTTCTTCTCACTGGCTCCGTTGCAAGTTATGCACAAAGGGTTAGGGTTTCGGCAGCACTGGGTGGTAGTGCCTATTATGGCGACCTGGTGCAGGGTGCACCACTTGTAAAACAGGTTTCGCCTGCCTTTACTTTTGGTGGCAGCTATGATTTTACAGAGCAGTTGAGGGCCAGGTTCAACATTTCGATGTTGGGTATTAAAGGAGATGACAAAGACAATAAGGATATTATTTACAAGAACAGGAACCTGAACTTCAAAAGTTTTATATGGGAAGTAAGTGCAGCCGCTGAGTACGACTTTTTGAACAATACTTCCGAGTACGGCTGGACCCCATACATATTTGCTGGACCGGGTCTGTTCCATTTTAACCCAACAACAATTGACAAATTTGGCGAAAAAGTAAACCTGCATGATTATGGTACCGAAGGGCAAGGCTTAGCTGCTTATCCCGACAGGAAACCATATTCATTGACACAATTCAACATTGGTTTTGGTGGTGGTGTAAGGTTTGATCTTACAGAAGACCTATCCCTTGGTGGTGAAGTATTCATCAGGAAAACCTTTACGGATTATTTGGATGATGTAAGCGGAAGCTATGTTGAACCTACCGACTTCACCAACCCATACAGTGCACTGCTTTCATACAGGGGCGATGAGGTTGGAAAACCTTTTCCGGGTGTTTCCATGCCAAGAGGCAATCCTAAGAGCAAGGATATGTTCTACACATTCCAATTGAAACTTACATACAGGTTGGCCAATATATCTTGGGGTGGTGGCCTTGGTTTCTACGGCGGTGGCGGTGGCAGGCAGCGTGGTAGCATGAGAAACCCAGGAAGGGTTCTATAATAAAGAGAATGACACGCATGATATATATGAAAAAGCTTCTACAATTTGTAGAAGCTTTTTTATTCTTGCAAAAGATAAACCAGGTTTATTAGCTACATAATAATACTCACATAGTTACTATTTAATGAAACCCTTTGCAGGTAGAAATTTGCAACTAGGGCATTATTCCTGCTTTTTTAAAAAAGTATAAGGATCGAACTCAATAAAATCATTGGCCTTAATATCTACGCCAATTACTTTGTCCTGTTCAACTTTGAATTTTATAGGAAAAATGCCATACAGGATATTGTTGTACTGCAATAGCCATTCGTTGTTGTCCAAATAATCAACCGTGGCAGTAAGGTTATTGTGGCTTTTAAAGTTGATGAAGAGTTGTTTGTCGTCTTTTACACTTATCACAATTTTTCCATACAGCTCGTTCAGGTACTCGCCTTCATACTGCTTTAATGCCAATGGGGGGGTATTGTCTTTTACCCTTGCTTTTAAATCGGCAATTTTTTGTAGGCTCTCTTTTTCATTTTTTTGAAAGGCAGGCAATTGCTGCCAGCTTCTGTTTACATAATCCACGCCAAGGTAGGCATCCAAAATCTGGTAACGCAACAGTTCAAAAAAATTCTGGTTGTCGTTATTGGTCAATATGGCAATGCCCAAATTTTCTTCGGGCACAAAACATACATTGCTTACCATGCCACTGGCACCCCCGGTATGCCAATAAATTTGCCTGCCATTATAGTCTGCCACATTCAGTCCTAAACCATAGCCCCTGAAATGTGTAGGATAAATGGTCGATTTGCGGCTATTGGTCATAATGTTCACATCCCTTGTTTTTTGCAATACTTTCCAAGGCAATACCCTGCTACCATTATAGTTGCCGCTGTCTAGCTGCATGTACAACCAATGGCTTAAATCGTTTACATTGCTGATAATGCTTGCTGCGGGTGCCAGGTTATCCCAAGTATCATACGGCACTTCGTTTAACTTGCCCGTAAACGTGGTGGTATAAGGTTTGGCAACGTTCTGCATTTGGCCAATGCCTGCAGATAGTACATGGGTATTGACCATGCCCAAAGGCGTAACGATACTGTCGTACACATACACTTCCCAAGGCTTGCCGCTTACAATGGGTATAATTTGACCGGCTGTTAAATAGCAACTATTGCAGTAACCATAATCCTGTCTGAACCTGCCACTTGGTTTTAGGAAACGCATGCCAAACATGATTTCGCGGCGGCTGAAATTACCATCAAAGAAAGTGAAATCGCCCTGGAAGGTCTTGGTGCCAATACGATGGCTCAGCATGTCGCGTATGGTTACAAGGTTGGTTGTTGCTTCATCATACAGCTTATAGCCTTCAATGTACTTGGTTATCTTGTCATCAAGTGAAATAACCTTGTTATACTCCAACTGGGCCAATGCAGTGCCTGTAAAAAGTTTGGTATTGCTGGCAATCATAAACAGGGTCTGCTCATTTACGGGTTCGTTGCTTACAATATCCTTTACACCATAACCCTTCATTACAACGGGTTTGCCATCTTTTACAATTACAATGGCCAGCCCTGGTATCTGCCAGTCTTTAAGCCCTTGCTGAATATAGTTTTCCAGGCTGTCTTTAATAAACGATGGTTGGGCATTAGAGGTGAAGATGGGCAACGAAAAATATAGGATCAGTATTAGGCGTATCGTTCTTTTCATGAAGAAAATTTGAACGTGGAAATTACTCAGAAGCATTCACTTGCACAATTATTATATGAGTAGCGGTTGCCTGCAACCCATGCCCAGTACTGTTGAGCAGTTGAACGGCTGCGGGATAGCGTGGAAAGCCCTGAGGAACGAAGGCTTGCAACAATAGCCCGGACCGCTGCCGAATATTGATTTGCTGCCAACAGCCCCAATTTTTTATATTTGCAAACGGTTCAATTGTATTCGATTAACCGATATACTTTATTTACTTAAATCTATACCAATGCCTTCATTTGATATTGCCAGCAAAGTTGATTTGCAAACATTGGACAATGCCATTAATGTGGTTAAAAAAGAAATTACCAACCGTTTCGATTTCAAGGACAGCCATGTAGTGATTGAGCTGAACAAGAAAGACTATAAAGTGATGCTGGAAGCCGATAGCGACATGAAACTTGACCAGATAGTGGACGTGATCATCAGCCGTGGCGTAAAGCAGGGAATTGATGCCAATGCTTTTGATTTCAGCAAGGAATCGTACCCAAGCGGCAAGGTTGTTAAAAAGGAAGTATCCGTAAAAAACGGCCTGAAACAGGAGGATGCCAAGAAAATAGTAAAAGCCATCAAGGATAGCGGATTAAAGGTTCAGGCGGCAATTATGGACAATATCATTCGGGTAACGGGTAAAAAACTGGATGATTTACAGGATGTTATAGCTCTTTGTCGTAATAGCAATTTTGGTTTGCCTTTGCAATACGAGAACATGAAGTCTTAAATTCCAAATTAGTAAATTCCAAATTCCGTTAACCCATTGGAATTTGGAATTGTGTAATTGGAATTTTTCTTCTTTGGAATTTCTCCTTTTCCTTATCTTCGCCGCCCAAATTATTATATAATCGTCACGGCAAAATCCGTGCGGCCTTAAAACAAATCAAATGAAACAAGGTATCCATCCAGAAAGTTACAGGGTTGTTGTGTTTAAAGACATGACAAACGGTGACGCATTTTTAAGCAAGTCAACTGCTGCAACCAAAGAAACCATTCAGTGGGAAGACGGCAACGAGTATCCATTGGTGAAGTTGGATATTTCCAACACATCGCATCCTTTTTACACAGGTAAAAATATGATGGTGGATACTGCAGGACGTATCGACAAATTCAAAAAACGTTACGCCAAGAAAGCTTAATTCCGCTTCAACAAATTATAAATCCCGCTTCATGCATGAGGCGGGATTTTTTGTTGCATACAATATTATCTTTACCGATAAACAAGTAACAATGAAGTTGGACATATTGGCTTTTGGTGTGCACCCCGATGATGTGGAACTGGGCTGTGCAGGCACTTTGATAGCCGCCATAGCAGAAGGCAAGAAAGTAGGCGTGGTAGATTTGACGCAGGGTGAACTGGGAACAAGAGGCTCGGCAGAGATACGGTACGTAGAAGCCACCAATGCTGCCAAAGTAATGGGCGTACATGTAAGGGAGAACCTGAAAATGGCCGATGGCTTTTTTCAGAACGATGAACCGCATCAACGAAAAGTAATTGAAGCAATAAGGAAATATCAACCTGAAATTATACTGTGCAATGCACCAGAAGACCGCCACCCCGACCATGGGCGTAGTGCAAAGCTGGTAAGCGATGCCGCCTTTTTATCAGGCCTGCGAAAAATAACTACTTCTTATGATGGCAAAATGCAGGAAGCATGGCGACCTAAATATGTGTTTCATTATATACAGGACAGGTTTATACAGCCCTCTTTTGTAGTGGACATTTCTGACCATCAAGCAAAAAAAGAAGCAGCCATTTTATGTTATACCACACAGTTCAATAGTCCGGGTACCGATGAGCCACAGACCTATATCTCATCGCCACAATTCATGGAAACCGTAAAGGCAAGGGCAATGATGCTGGGCAAAAGGATTGGCGTGCAATATGCCGAAGGCTTCATTTCAGAAAAAGTACTGGGCGTAACAAGCCTGGATGCCTTTGTACAGAACGTTACTTAATAATAAAGCAAGAACCTTAACCAACCAACTACTTAAAACCATGCTTAAGCAAAAACATTTTTTATTGGCAATAGCTGCGGCAATTGTTATTTACAGTTGTGCCCCCAAGCCTTATGCAGACACAAATAAAGTGTATAAGACCCAGGCAAAAAGCTATGCCAGCAATTTAAAAGAGATACCAACTGTTGAAGGCAACGACTCCATTAAAATGCCCGATTATTTTGTGGGCACCACTAACTTCAGTATGCGTAAACCCAACTTTGTAATTATACACCATACGGCACAAAACACTTGCGACCAAACCCTGAAAACATTTACGCTTACCCGTACGCAAACCAGTGCACACTATGTTATTTGCAGGGATGGCGTTATACACCACATGCTAAACGATTACATGCGAGCACACCATGCTGGCCTAAGCAAATGGGGCAATGTAACTGATATGAACTCATGCTCCATTGGCATTGAACTGGACAATAACGGTTTTGAGTCTTTTAGCGACGCACAGATAAACAGTTTGATAAGCCTATTGGGCAAACTGAAAAAAGATTACAATGTACCTACGGCCAATTTTATTGGGCATGGTGATATTGCACCCACTAGGAAAAATGATCCTAGCATCCTATTTCCTTGGAAAAAGCTTGCTGACAAGGGTTTTGGTTTATGGTATGATGAAGTAAGGGATACCATTCCTGCAAACTTTAGTTACCTGCAAGCATTGCGGATTGTTGGTTACGATACAAGGGATACTACTGCTGCCATCCGTTCTTTTAAAAGGCATTTTATGCAGGACAGTACCAAGCGTATAAATGATGCTGACAAAAACGTATTGAATAACCTGATGAAGAAATATTGATATATGCACCACGTAACGCTCATTACCAACATACAGCTTTTAGTAAACACGCAGGACCCTAAAACAGCCTTGCGTGGTAGCCAACTAAAGCATCTGCCATGTATAGAGAATGCCTATTTGGTAATTGAAGATGGTATCATTGCTGGCTTTGGCAAGATGGACGAACTCATTCACCATGAACGTGCCATTAACGAAGTGCTGGACGCCGATGGCCTGACCATTATGCCTGCCTGGTGCGATAGTCATACGCACCTTGTTTTTGCGGCATCAAGAGAAAATGAATTTATTGACAAGATCAATGGATTGAGTTATGCCGAGATTGCTGCAAAAGGTGGTGGTATTTTGAATTCGGCACAAAGGATTGCTGCTGCAACAGAAGACGAATTGTTTGACAGTGCATGGAAGCGTTTAAATGAATTGATAGCACTGGGTACGGGTGCAATAGAAATAAAAAGCGGTTACGGTTTGTCTGTGGAAGGCGAACTGAAAATGCTGCGTGTAATAAAGCGTTTGAAAAAGGAATCGCCCATACCTGTGAAAGCAACTTTTTTGGGTGCACATACTTATCCTATTGCCTATAAAGAAAACCATCAGGGTTATATTGACAGTATCATTAACGAAATGCTGCCGGCTATTGCCAGGGAACAGTTGGCAGATTATATTGATGTGTTTTGCGAGGAAGGTTTCTTTTCGCCAGCAGAAACGGAAACCATTTGCAAGGCAGGTATGGCCATTGGACTGAAACCAAAGATACATGCCAACCAACTGAACCTTTCTGGCGGCACGCAGGTAGGGGTAAAGCTGGGAGCAGTTAGTGTGGACCATCTGGAAACAATGGATGATGCGGCCATTGATGCATTGGCTACATCCGATACAATAGGCACATTGTTGCCAACCGCTGCTTTCTTTTTGCGTATGCCTTTTCAGCCTGCCAGGAAACTGATGGATGCCAATTGTGCCATAGCACTGGCCAGTGACTACAATCCCGGTTCATCGCCCAGCGGCAATATGAACCTGGTTGTTTCCATGAGCTGCATACAAATGAAGATGCTGCCCGAAGAAGCCATTAATGCAGCAACCATTAACGGGGCCTTTGCCATGCAACTGAACAATGAAGTTGGCAGTATTGCTATTGGCAAAAAGGCAAACCTTGTTTTTATAAAACCCATACCATCACTAGCTTATATACCATATGCTTTTGGCAGCAACCTGATTGACCGTGTAATGATTAATGGAGAGTTCATTTAATCTCCCTTTTTGCTTATCTTACCAACATGGAAGGATTATCAACGGAACTCTTGCTTATTATTCTAAGCTCGGTAGTTATTCTGTCTTACTTGTTTTCAATTGTAAGCAAATACATACGTGTGCCATCTGTACTGCTGCTAATGGGTGCAGGCATGGTTACCAAATTATTGCTATCGCACTATCATATCGGCTTCTCCATACCAAAGAAACTGGTTGAAATGCTAGGCGTGATAGGGCTGGTGATGATTATACTGGAAGCAGGGCTTGACCTGAAAATAGGAAAGGACAAATTGAAGATCATACGCGATTCGTTCTTCTCTGCCTTTACCATTTTTATAGTTACAACTGTTGGTGTTACCACGGTGTTGTACCTGCTACTACACGAGCCTTTAAAGCAATGCATTGTGTATGCAATACCATTGTCCATTATCAGCAGTGCCATTGTCATTCCGAGTATCCATGCATTAAGCGATTCCAAAAAAGAGTTCCTGGTTTATGAAGCATCTTTTGCAGACATTATTGGCATCCTTTTTTTTAACCTTTTTACAGAAGGCGAAAGTGTTACTGCAGGTTCGGTGGGGCATTTCTTTTTCAATATTGCATTGTCCATTCCGTTGTCCATTATTTTGTCTGCCATCTTATTCCTGATATTGACCAAAAGCAAGATGGGCATTCGTTTCTTTTTGATTATTGCGTTGATTGTACTGCTCTATGCCGGCGGCAAATTGTTGCATTTGCCCTCTCTAATATTGGTACTGATGTTTGGTATGCTCATGAACAACTGGCACTTGGTACGTGCCCCAAAAATCAGGGCTTTCTTTTCTGACGATAAAGTGCATCAGGTAACGCACCTGCTGCATTCCATTACTGCCGAAACATCCTTTATCATCCGTACGTTCTTTTTTATACTTTTTGGCTATGCCATAGATATTAACCTGCTTGGCGATTCGCAGGTAATGCTTGTTGGAATATTGATTGTAACCGTACTGTTTGTGGTAAGATGGCTATACCTGCGTTTCTTTTTGCATACAAGAATCTATCCCGAAGTTTTTTTTATACCAAGAGGGCTTGTAACAGTATTGCTTTTTTACCGTATTCCTGATACCCTGAAGTTGAACAACTTTAATGAAGGCATTGTGTTCTTTGTGATCATAGCCACTGCATTGGTGATGATGACAGGCATGATCTTTTACAAAGACAAACCCGGTGACATCATCGAAGAGAACTAGTTATTTTTATAACAGCAATACTAAATATCCTGCAAGGTTGTTGACTATTGTTGCTACTTACTTCTTTGCAACACGCCACACTTTTTTGCCACTGTCATCTGCCACTAATAAAGAACCATCATTTGCAAAGGCAACGCCAACGGGCCTGCCATATACTGTACTGGTTGATATATTGGAGATGAAACCGGTAAGGAAATCCTGTACAGGCCCATCCGGATGACCGTTCTTGAAAGGAACAAAAGCCACTCTGTAACCTGTTAGCACGCTACGGTTCCATGACCCATGCTGCCCAATAAAAAGCCCACCGGCATAGGCTTTTGATAAATAATTTTTATCATTAAAAGCCAATCCTAAAGAAGCGGTATGCGAGCCAAGGGATATATCAGGTGTAATGCTACTATTTACTAGGTCCATTCTTTCGCCTTTCAGCCTTGGGTCGGGGTTCTTGCCAAAGTAAGCATAGGGCCATCCATAGAAACCGTTTTCCTTCACCCCAGTAGCAAAGTCGGGTACCAGTTCATCGCCCAATTCATCTCTTTCATTTACTGCTGTCCATAATGTATGCGTGCCTGGTGCCCAGCCCATGCCTACAGGGTTGCGTAAACCGCTGGCATATATTCTTTCGCCTGTACCGTCAGGATTTATTTCCAGTATGTTGGCCCTCCGTTTTTCATTCTCTATTCCGTGTTCTGCAACATTGCTTCCAGATCCAACGGATACATAGATCTTGGTGCCATCGCTATTGGCAATCAAATTCCTTGTCCAGTGATTATTGTAGCCACCTGCAGGCAGGTCAAGTATTTTTGTTCCCGTATCCTTAATTTCTGTTTGGCCTGTTGTATAAGGGTACACTTTAATGCCATCTGTATTGGCCACATAGAAGAGGTTGTTCAGTATCAACATGCCCAGCGGACGGTTCAGTCCTGTTAAGAAAACGGTTTTTGTCTCCGGTACGCCATCGCCATCTGCATCGCGTAACAATAATATGGTATTGCTGCTTTTCTTTAAGGGCTTCTTGTCGCTGGCAGTTTTGGTAAAACCATCGCTGATGGTATTGGCCATGGCCACAAAAACATCGCCGTTTGGTGCCACATATATCCAACGTGGGTTATCCAGGTTTTCTGCAAATGCGGTTACGGTAAAGCCCTCGGGGGCCACAGGTGTTTTGCCTTGTGGCCAACCAATTACTTTTGAATTGTTGCGTACCGATGGTGTAGCATAAGGAGCGGGCAGCTCAACAGGTTTAACAGCCTTGCTTTGCTTGGCTTGCTGGGTTTTGCAGTTGGTAAAATACATAGCTGCCAACATGGACAGGTAAATTGCTTTGTAACGCATATATGCCAATTTAAGTTGGGTAATGATTGGTTGCAAGTTGCAATGTACACCAAATAAGGTGCCGTAACTACCCGTGCAACAAAGGCTTAATGAATGCTGAAAGATGTACTGTTGCCGATGGGTGCGACGCCACTACAGTTGGTATATGTACCGTGGCCTGTAACAAAATGGCCTTCCTGTTTTTTATTAACGTACAAACAATATCTTAGCCATCTTAATACAATACCCATGCAGCAGTTAATAGAATGTGTTCCCAATTTTAGTGAAGGCAACGACTTGAATATCATTAAACAGATAACCAATGAAATTGAAGCAGTGGAAGGCGTGCGGTTATTGAATGTTGACCCAGGTAAGGCAACCAATAGAACCGTAGTGACTTTTGTGGGCGAACCATTGCCTGTTATAGAAGCTGCTTACCGTGCCATAAAAAAGGCGGGTGAATTGATTGATATGTCGAGGCACAAAGGCGAACATCCACGCATGGGTGCAACAGATGTATGCCCGTTGATTCCCATTGCCAATATAACAATGGAAGAAACTGCCAGCTATGCACAGCAATTGGCACAAAGGGTAGGGGAAGATTTGCAATTGCCCATTTATTTATACGAAGCCGCACAGCCCAATAAAGAACGCAGCAACCTTTCTGTAATACGTGCAGGTGAATACGAAGGCTTTTTTAAAAAGATAAAGGAGCCACAATGGAAGCCTGATTTTGGCCCTGCAGAATTTGATGCCAAACGTGGCGGTACTGTTATTGGTGCAAGGGCTTTTTTGGTGGCTTACAATGTAAACCTGAACACAACCTCAACACGCAGGGCCAATGCCATTGCATTTGATGTGCGTGAAGCCGGCAGGGTAAAACGGGAGAACGGGAAAGTGGTGAACGACGAAAATGGCAAGCCTGTTTCCATACCCGGCAGTTTGAAATGCGTAAAAGCCATAGGCTGGTTTATTGAAGAATATGGCATTGCACAGATATCCATTAACCTGACCAACTTAAATGTAACGCCTATACATATTGCATTTGATGAGGTTTGCAAAAAGGCGGATGCAAGGGGCATACGTGTTACGGGTAGTGAACTTGTTGGCCTTGTACCATTAAAAGCCATGCTGGATGCGGGCAAATATTTTTTGTTGAAGCAGCAACGCAGTATTGGTGTAAGTGAAAAGGAACTGATTAAGATAGCCGTGAAATCATTGGGGCTTGATGAGCTTACGCCTTTTAACCCCGAAGAGCGGATTATTGAATACATGCTGGCCAACAGTGCCGATAGCAAACTGGTAAGCATGACGCTGAGTGGCTTTGCCGATGAAACAGCCAGCGAAAGCCCGGCACCTGGTGGCGGCTCGATTGCTGCATATATAGGTAGCCTGGGTGCTGCATTGGCTACAATGGTGGCCAACCTCTCATCACACAAAAAAGGTTGGGACGAGCGTTGGCAGGAGTTCAGCACATGGGCAGAAAAAGGTGAGCAATACAAAAATGAATTGGTGAAACTGGTTGATGCAGATACAAGGGCCTTTAACCAGATCATGAACGCATTTGGCCTGCCCAAAACTACTGATGAAGAAAAAGGCATCCGTAAACGGGCCATACAGGACGCTACAAAATATGCCATCGACATTCCCTTTAAAGTTATGGAGGCAGCTTATGCAAGCATGGAAGTAATTAAGGCCATGGCCGAAATTGGTAACCCCAACTCCGTTTCGGATGCAGGCGTTGGGGCATTGTGTGCACGCAGTGCCGTTATGGGGGCATTCATGAATGTGCGTATCAATGCGAAAGATTATGACGATAAGCAATTTGTGCAAGCTATTGTTGCAAAAGGAAAGGAAATTGAAAACAATACAATTGCTCTAGAAGCAGAGATACTGAACCTTGTAAATAATAAGATTGGCCTGTAATAGCCAATCTTATTGTTTTTAGAGTGATGCGGTTAAAGTGTTTTTTTTTATTTTTCCCTGTCTTCCATTAAATCGCAAATATGCACATCCAAGGCACTGCATATTTTTCTGAGGGTCAATATAGTGGTATTTGTTTGACCAGATTCAATCCTGGACATGCTGGCTTTTTCAAAATCACACAACATAGCTAATTCGTTTTGCGAAATATTCTTGTCAGTCCTTAATTTTTTGATCCGGGCACCTATTTCCTGCAAAAATTGAGAATCATTCATCATATTAGTTAGGTTAGTGGGGGTTGGCTGCAAATGTCAATAAGTAAATTGAAACAAAGGTTGTCGTTTAGAACAATTAAAATAATAAAATAATAACGTCCATCAATAGTTGTTCCATGCTACATAACAAAGAAAAAAGCATTGCCATTACCCATTAAAATAAATGTTTAGCCAATCTATTGGGCATACCTGAAAGTTACAATAGTATGGCATGGCTACAGGCTGAAAAAGGAGGTTGGGTTTTATTGTTTTCCTGTCCACAATTTACCTTTGCCGCAATGGCAATTCCTGTTGTTCCGTAAGCAGCATTTACAAGTGGGAGTGAAGAATAGTTTGGTTAAAAGGTTGACTATTTTTTTGATCATGACCTTTGGTGTTTTCGGCTTTATAGTATGGTAAATGATTCTGCATGTCAGGCAACTGCTGCCTGTTCCTACTGCTATTCCATTATAGCAAAACACCTGTTTGTTGCGAAGAAGGGTTTAGAAAGTCTTATAAGCTTAAACAGTATTGTGTATAAATAATAAATTGATTATTGGATGAAGGGAAATAATTGAAGACCTTCATTATCATACTGAGCTTGGCGATCCCCATAACTATCGGGAATAATAAACGGAGTTATAGTCAATAAATGATTTCAACAAGGCTTTAACCTGACCTACTTTCTGTCATCCGATAGTCAGGAAAAATAAATTTTAAAATTGTATGAATTAATTCCATCTTACAGCAGATTGCAACAAACTTCAAAAAACGATTAGCCATGCACCATCTCAAAATCTATAATAAACAGGATGTACTGTCACTTACCAAAATCAGGCGTTTCGAAACCAAGCTTGGTGAAAGGATACATGTAATAAACGATGCCAAACAGTTGGAAGAATCAATTGCAAAAACCACAGCCAAATATGTTGTGGTGGGTGTGCCGGAAGATATTGGCGTAAAGGCAAACATGGGCATTGGTGGTGTTGACACTGCCTGGATACCCTTTCTGCAATCTTTCCTGAATATACAGAGCAACGACTTTATTGATGGTGGTGATATATTGCTGGTGGGGCATTTCGACTTTTCGGCCGAAACCAATTTGATTGAAGCAAATGCAAGTTCCTACGAAGAAAAAGTAGAAGCATACAGACATGTGGTAAATACCATAGACGACGAAGTGGAGCATCTGGTAAAACTGATTACCCAGAACCGTAAAATGCCCATTGTAATTGGAGGTGGTCACAACAATGCCTACCCATGCATTAAAGGTGCCGCAAAGGGATGGTACAAAGCCGGTGTAATTGATATAGCACAGATCAATGCCATAAACCTGGATGCACATGCCGACTATAGACCGTTGGAGGGCAGGCACAGTGGCAATGCTTTCCGTTATGCTGATGAAGATGGCTACCTGGAAAAATATTGCATTATAGGCCTGCACGAAAACTATATACAGCAGAATGTTTGGATGGATATTGTGAACAACCCTTTTATTGACTGTATTACTTATGAAGATATTTTTATTCATGAGAAAAGGAACTTCCTTCAATCGGTAGCATTGGCCACCACGTTTACGGAAGACAGTTTGGTGGGCATTGAACTGGACCTTGACTGCATTGAACATACGTTGAGCAGTGCCGCAACACCTGTTGGCATTACCACGCACCATGCAAGGCAATACATCCATTTTGCCACTGCAGACAGTAAACCGGCTTACCTGCACATTTGCGAAGGGGCCACCAAACTGAGCGATGGAAGGGAAGACATTTCAACAGGCAAACTGATGAGTTACCTGGTAAGTGATTTTATTAAAGCCATGGGTATTTGACAATACACCATAAAAAACATATATTTATACTGCGTTTACTTATTTCGATTGCTGCCATTTACCATTACCGAACCTAAAAACTAACCCAGATACCATGTATTGCAGGCTGGCAGCCATATTCATTCTTTGTTGCACTACTTGTGTACTGTTTGCACAGGACTTCATCGTTGACCTTTCCAAAAAGAACAAAAACGACTTTGCAAAATCTTTCGTCAAACTTATCAACGATGCACCCAACAGGTTCAAGGATGTAAAGGACAAGCCTTTCAAAGGAATGGATTCCGCCTATCCGGCATCAAAAGTGTTTACCTGTAAAATAAAGATACCAGGAGCCATTTCAGGTAAGCTGATATTGGACAGTCTCTCATTTGCCGAATACCATTTTGGCGACTTTGACAAGATAGAAGATGCCGAAGCCGCTTTTGTGAACCTGAGCAATACTATAGCCGAAGCCATGAACCGTAAAGTCATGTTCCGCAACAACGATACTGCCAGTAAACTGGGAATGGTAAGACAAACAAAGATTGCCTACACACAGCAAAGCGGCTTCTTTCACTACAATGTGTTTGTGCAGTTGTACAAAAAGAATATGGGCGATGGTTACCGCCTGTTGCTGAAAATTAATGGCGGTATGCCCAAGTACTATTACAAAGTAATGCGTACGGAGCCCATTAGCAGTTTCATGTTTGCCACTGCTTTAAAAGGGCAACTCAGCAGCTTTCAGAAAAGCAAGCCACAGGGTTGCTTGGGTGAGCTGCCACCTTTTGTATGTAGAGGTGCAAAGCAGGTGGGCGATACCACCGTGATTGTGTACTATAAGGCAGGTGTTGAAGATATACGCGATGGCAAAAAGGAATTTGAAGCAGCACTTACCAACTTGCGGGTAAGCCTTGGCGAAGAATATGTGTACTATTTATTGATGCCACACGATGACCGCATGCGTGAAGTGGCCTTCCTGAAAATTGATGATCTTGAAAAAAGGAGAAGCAAGACCATACACCTTACATTGATAGAACAGACAAAATCGGATTATATATTGGAACTCGGTTTTGCTTATTGAGCATCCCCACCAACAAATGCATGGATACTCTTTGCAGCTTTTGCAGATGCATTGCCTCCGGCCGACAGGATCTTTTTCAATTCGGCATAATCATGTTGCAACTGTGCTATACGGCTATTATTCGTTAATAGGTCAGTCAGTTCTGTTACTAGGTTTTTGGTTGTCAGGTCATGCTGAATCAGCTCCTTCACCACCAGCTTATCCATAATAAGGTTCACCAACGAAATGTATTTGATCTTTATCAACCGCTTGCCAATCTGGTAGCTGATGTTGCTGCTCTTGTAACATACTACTTCCGGCACGCCAAACAATGCGGTTTCCAAAGTGGCCGTTCCGCTTGTTACCAATGCGGCTTTGCTCTGCAGCAACAAATGATAGGTATCGTTTCTAACAGTCGATACATTGCTATATGCCGCAAGAAAAGGTTCATAAAAAATGTCTTCCTGTCCCGGTGCTTTTGCAACAATGAACTGATAGCCTGGAAACGATTTGGCAACCTCCAACATAATAGGAAGTTTCTTGCTTATTTCCTGTTTACGGCTGCCGGGCAATAAGGCAATGATCGGTTTAGGGTTCAATGCTTCCGGTTTAATGTTGTTTGAACCTTTAACTTTCAATTGTAAGCCTTCAACTTCTTCCACCAACGGGTGCCCAACATACTCCACATCCCAGTTCCATCTATTTTTATAATAATCCTTTTCAAAGGGCAGTATCACCAGCATCTTGTCTATGCACTGCTTCATCTTCTTTACGCGGTTCTCCTTCCATGCCCAAACCTGTGGCGATATATAATATACTACTTTAAAGCCTGCCTGCTTTGCCCACTCGGCTATGCGTAAATTAAAACCAGGGTAATCAATCAGCACCAATACATCGGGCTTAAATGCGGCAATGTCTTGCTTGCAAAAAGCAATGTTCTTAAAAATAGTAGGCAGGTTCTTTACCACTTCTGCAAAGCCCATAAAAGCAAGGTCACGGTAATGCTTTACCAGTCTGGCCCCCGCAGCCTGCATCAGGTCGCCGCCCCAGCAACGTATGTCTATGGCAGCATCCAGCTTATGCAGTTCCTTAATCAGGTTGCTGCCATGCAAATCGCCACTCGCTTCTCCGGCAATGATGTAGTATTTCATGTACCTAACCCCTAAGGGAAGTTGTTGAGGCTGCAAAATACGGCTTTGCTTTTTATTGACGAAGATGTTAAGATTGGGGTGTTTTTTGTTAATAACTAAAAAAATAGTTGTTTAACTAAAAATATAGTTTATATATTTGTTCAACTAAAAACTTAGTTGATATGTCTAAGCCTTTGACCAAAGCAGAAGAACAGGTAATGCAGGCCGTTTGGAAACTGGAGCATGCCTACCTGAAAGATATACTGGATGCCATGCCTGAACCCAAACCACATAGCAACACCATTGCCACCATTGTAAAAATTTTAATGGACAAAGGCTTTATCGGGCACGAAGTGCATGGGCGGGTACACTGCTACCATCCATTGGTAAGCAAAGAAGACTATTCCAACTCAAGCATCAAGAACCTGGTGGATGCATATTTTGAAGGCTCCTTTGCCGATGTGGTTTCTTTTATGGTAAAACAGAAAGACCTTAAGGTAAAGGACCTGGAACTTTTATTGCAACAAATCAAAAACAAAAAATAATCAGACCATGCTTACCATTGCTTATTACTTTCTGCAGGTAGTATTATGTAGCGGCATTATGATGGGCTATTATTGGTTGGTACTACGCAACAAACGCTTCCATCAGTACAACCGTTTTTATTTGTTGTTTGCAGCCATTGCCGCATGGCTTATTCCCATAATCAAGATCACTGTAAACAAGCCCGTTGCCGAACCGCAACCCATTGTTAAACTGGTAAACATTGTGGCCGACAACAATTCCGAAATGGAGAACCTGGTCGTGCAAAAAGGTTTTGCCATCAACTGGGATGCGGTAGTGGTTTCTTTGTACATCACGGTTTCGCTGCTGTTCCTTATTTCATTATTGGTTGCCCTGTTCCGCATCTATCAATTGCTTAAAAAGCATTCCTGTAAAAATGTGGATGATGTGTACCTGATACTTACCAATGCCAAGGGGACACCTTTTTCTTTTTTCAAGTACATTTTTTGGAACGATGCGGTTGACATGAACACGCATACGGGCAAACAGATGATGCAGCATGAACTGACACATGTAAGGGAGCATCACAGCATAGATAAAATGTTTGTACAGGTACTCATGATGTTTGGTTGGTTCAATCCTTTTTTCTGGTTGTTGAAAAAGGAACTGCACCTCATTCATGAATTCATAGCCGACAACAAAGCCATACAGGATGGCGATGCATCGGCCCTGGCCAACATGCTACTGGCAGCGGCATATCCACAACAGCAGTTTTTAGTGACCAACCCATTTTTCTTTTCACCAATTAAAAGAAGATTATTTATGCTTACAAACACAACAAACACAAAGAGCTCATATGTAAGAAGGGTAGTGGCCTTGCCATTACTATCCTTGGTGGTATTGCTATTTGCCTTCCGTAAGAAAGATGCGGTTAGGCACAACGCCCCGCTAAGCAGGGTATATACCGTAGTGATTGATGCAGGGCATGGCGGTGCCGATGCAGGTGCCGTAGCTGTTGATGGAAGCCATGAAAAAGACCTGGCCTTGTCGATGCTGAAAGCCATTAAAGAAAGCAACAAAAATGAAAATATCAGACTTGTATTTACCAGGGAAACAGATGTGTTTCAGACACCTAGTCAAAGGGCCAATTTCGTGAACGCCAGCAAGGCAGACCTGTTTGTGTCACTGCACATGAACTGGGCAGGAAATGGCATTGAGCAGGTGCAGGGTTTTGAAGTTGACATTCCCAAAAGCAATAACAAAAGGCTGAATGTTGAAGAAAGCAAACAATTTGCAGGTTCAATAGAAAGGGCCATGACAAAATCATTCAAGTCCAGGGGCATCCATGCAAAAGAACAAGGTATTTGGGTATTAAGTGCCACTAGTTGCCCTGCTGCCTTGATTGAATGTGGTTTTCTCAGCAATGAAAAAGACCTGTTGCTATTAAAGGATAAAGCAAAGCAAAAAGAAATGGCCGCATTGATACTGGAAGGCATAGAAAACTATCTGGTAACTGATGCTGTAAAGCCAAACGTTGTTGCTGAAAATATACAGGATAGCTTGTCAAAAGAAGCATTCGATCATTATGAAAAAGTGGCAAAAAGCTGTTTCAAAGGCAAAATAGGCAAGAATGGTAAGCCAACACAGTTTTTGGATATAGACAAAGTGCCCGTTGATGAACTCAACAATTTGTTCGATAGGATGAGCGATGCCCAAAAAGTAAGGGCTACCAAACTTTTAGGGCTGGTTCCAAGGATTGAGGCACCAACAAAAAAATCACCAACCCCAAGTGATTTGACAACTTGGCTGGATTCCAAAACCTATGGAGTATGGTTGGATGGCAAAAGAGTAAGTAACAGCAGCCTTACCAACTATACAGCCAATGACTTTGCCTTGTACGGAGTAAGCAAGCTTGCAAAAAATGCCGTTAATTATGGCAGTTATTACTACCAGGTAAGTTTATATACACATGCTTACTATAAAAGCCTTTACGAAAACAATCGGTATAAAAAGGCGACTGCAGGTGTTGAAGACAAACAATGATTGATAAGAAAACATCCATAAGCCATACCTGCCCTTGCAGGTTTCCTGAAACGATTTAATACAGTACAATTTTGACTATCAAGTATAGGTTGCTAATGCTATGCCTGGCATGCAGCTTCTGTAGCCTGCTGCAATCGCAGGTGAAATTTTCGGGAAGCGTGACAGACATCAACCATCGGCCACTTGCGTATGCATCTGTCATATTGATGCAGGGCAGTAATTATGTGTATGGTACTTCATCAGATGAAGCAGGCAGATTTTGGTTGGTATGCACTTTAAGGCAACATGAAAGGTATAGCATACACGTGTCATTGGTTGCCTACCAGCCTTTTGTAAAAAGTTTTGTTTATCCTGATACCGGCTTTCTTGTAACCATTATTTTACGTGAAGACAGCCTTGCTACCAACAATGTAACAGTTATGGCAAAGAAGCCATTGGTGACAAGAAAAGCAGACAGGTATATTGTAAACGTAGAAAACAGTTTTTTGGCAGATGGCAATTCTGGTTTGGAGGTATTGCAAAAGTCGCCAGGCATCTGGGTGGACAGTAAAGGCTCTATCCGTATAAAAGGTAACCAGCCTGTAACGGTAATGATTAATGATGTGGTGCAACGCATGGGCGAGGATGAACTGGCGGAATACCTGAAAACATTGAAGTCGGAAGATATCAGCAAGATAGAAGTGATACCCAACCCGCCAGCAGAATTTGAAGCTGCGGGTGCCGGTGGCATGATTCATATTGTGCTGAAAAAATGGAAACGGAACGGCATGGACGGTTCCATCAACGCACAATACAAACAGCAGGGCAGTAAACCCTACCAAACAATGGGGGCATCGCTGAATTATAAGAGCAGGCAACTTTACCTGTTTGGCAATGTTTCATTTGCCAAAGACATTAAGCCTTCATTTGCAACAACTGCCATTACCTATGCCGATAAAAGTTTTTATAGCAACCACACGGATAGGGTTGACAATGCCAGCAGGCAGCAGTACCGCATTGGCTTGGTGTATGACTTTGCAAAAAATCAATCCTTAAACATACAGTCAACGTTAAGCGGCAATGATATGGTACAGGCTTTTGTTACGGATGGTAATTTAACAACGGCCACACAATCCATTAGCAGTGTTGCTTATTCCGATAAGGACAGGCATGCGAGTGCAAGCAGCATCACATTGAACTATACATTGAAGTTGGACACTATAGGCAGTATGCTGAAACTGATTGCAGACTACTCAAATAACAGTAAAGACGAGACCAATTATTTTTCTGCCGTATATGTTGATCCTACGCAAAATTCACTGTATAGGAATATTGCACCGAATGGTACGGATGTATATACCGTTCAGGCAGACTATAATAAAACACTGCAACATAAAGCCGAGCTGAAAGCTGGTATCAAGTATGCATCCATTAAAAGAAGCAATACATTGTTGCGTGAAGACTATATCAGTAACAGTTGGGTGAAAGATGCTTCTAGCAACCAGTTTGTATATACGGAAAATCTCTTGATGTTGTATTCGTCAATCGAAAAGAACATCAACCACACCAATATCAAAATAGGCATAAGGGCGGAGCAGACCTATGCCGATGGTAATTCCATCAATACCGGCCAACAGTTCAACAGGGAATACTTTGGCCTGTTTCCCTCGCTGTTCATTACGCAGACATTGAATGAAGCCAAAGGCAATGCCTTGTATATAAGTTATGCAAGACGTTTGCAAAGGCCCACTTTGCTTCAACTGAACCCCAACCGCTGGCAGTTTGATAGCTATACATCGCAGGTAGGTAATCCTGCTTTGCTGCCACAATACTCGCACAACATTCAACTGGGGTATAATTTTTTGAACAAGTATGCCGTGGATATCTATTTTACAAGAACGGAGCATGTAATCGCATTGGTGGCCAACTCAACCAACAACAATATAGAATACCAGATGCAGAACTTTAATAGTAGTAACCAGTTTGGGATTAACATAGCTGCACCGTTTACGTTAACAAACTGGTGGACAAGTACCAATAACCTATCTTACTATAATCTTTCATATAACATTAATACCTACGCAGCCAACCAAACAACGTTTGATGCAAGGTCCATTAATACGATTGCTGTAAAAGGTATGATAGATGTTGACCTTATTGTGGGTTACCGATCGGCTTCTGTCACTTCCAATTATACCACACCAGGCATGTTGTATGTTGATCTGGGCCTCTCCAAAAAAATGTTCAACAACAAGGCAAGGTTGCGGTTGTATTGTACGGATATTTTCAATGGTATGTACGAAAAGGAAGTAACCGACAATAATGGTACTTATATTGACTTTTACCAGAAAAGGGCCACCCGTACCGCAAGCATTTCCTTTACTTATAATTTTAGTTCAGGTAAAAAGTTCAGTAATAAAAAGATCGAGCAAAACAGTTCCGAAGAAAAAAGCAGGATAGGCAATTAGTATTGGATGGACGGGTTTTCCATTTAGAAAGTATGTTGCCCGTATGGGCCAATACCCATTAAAGCATAAACCATGTTATACTTTAATTCGTATGTTGTGTAAAATTGTTTATGCCAACAGCTTATTCTTTTGTAACCCAATGGCAAATAAAAGCACCATTGCCAGCTGTGTGGAATGCTGTGTACCATTCTTTGGAATGGCCCAATTGGTGGAAGGGTGTTGTTGCCGTGCGGGAGCTTGAAAAAGGTGATGCACTTGGTATTGACAGTGTAAGGGCCTACACATGGAAAAGCATATTGCCTTATCAACTTACATTCAATATGCGGCTTACGGATTTAGAAACCCACAGGTACATGAAAGGAACTGCCTTTGGCGAACTGGAAGGGATGGGGGAGTGGTTCTTTGAAGAAAGGGATGGCATAACCTATATACGGTACAACTGGAATGTATATACCAATAAAGCATGGATGAACTACCTGTCTTTTCTACTGAAGCCTGCATTTACATTCAATCACAATATCGTGATGCGTTGGGGTGCAAAAGGGCTTGCTAAAAAACTGGATGCAGCATTGTTGAAGTACTGATTATTTATACTCGCCAAATACTTTTCTTAAACAGTCGCTCACCTCGCCAAGTGTGCAATAGTTTTCTACTGCTTCAATTACAAACGGCATTAAGTTGGCACCAGATTGGGCAGCAGTTGCAATGGCTTGCAGGCAAGAAGCCGCTTTGTTATTGTCCCTTTTATTTTTCAATGCAGTCAATTTGTCAATCTGCAACTGGCGGATGCTGTCATCAATTTTAAAACCGGGTATCGGTGTTTCCTTGTCAACTGTAAACTTGTTCACGCCAACAATAACCTTGCTGCCGTTTTCAATATTGCGTTGGTATTCGTAAGCACTGTTTGCAATTTCGTCCTGCATGAAACCAGCTTCAATGGCACTCACGCTTCCGCCCATCGCATCAATCTTATGCACCAAGTCCCATGCTTTCTGTTCCACTTCATTGGTAAGGTTCTCCACAAAATAGCTTCCGGCCAATGGGTCAACGGTATCAGCAATACCGCTTTCAAAAGCAACCACCTGCTGTGTACGTAAAGCAATACGTGCAGCTTCTTCGGTAGGCAGGCTCAGGGCCTCGTCGTAGCCATTGGTATGCAAGCTCTGTGTGCCGCCCAATGCGGCAGCCAATGTTTGAATGGTTACACGGCTGATATTGTTCAATGGCTGTTGTGCTGTTAATGTGGCTCCACCGGTTTGTGTATGGAAGCGAAGCATCATGGCTTTCTCATCTGTGGCTCCCAATTCCTTCATCATCTTTGCCCACATACGCCTTGCTGCCCTGAACTTGGCCACTTCTTCAAACAGGTTATTGTGTGCATTGAAGAAGAAGGAAAGCCTTTTGCCAAATACATTAATGTCAAGGCCTTTGGCCAGTGCAGCCTGTACATAGGCCTTTCCGTTACTAAGGGTAAAAGCAATTTCCTGTACGGCTGTGCTGCCCGCTTCGCGTATATGATAGCCGGATATGGATATGGTGTTCCACTTGGGCAGTTCTTTGCTGCACCATTCAAAAATATCTGTAATGATACGCATGGAAGGTTTGGGTGGATAGATATAAGTGCCCCTTGCTGCATATTCCTTTAGTATATCGTTCTGTATGGTGCCGGATATTTTCCTAAGGTCTGCTCCCTGCTTTTTAGCCAACGCAACGTACAATGCAAGCAGTACAAAACCCGTGGCATTAATGGTCATAGAGGTGGAAACATCTTCCAGTTTGATGCCGTCAAACAAACGCTCCATGTCTTCTATACTGTCTATGGCAACGCCCACTTTGCCTACTTCGCCTTCGGATAAATCGTGACTGCTATCGTAACCAATCTGCGTAGGCAGGTCAAATGCAACGCTCAGCCCCATTACGCCCTGGCTCAATAAATAGTGATAACGTTTATTGCTCTCTTCAGCAGTTGAAAAACCGGCATACTGACGCATGGTCCATAAACGGCCACGGTACATGTCGGGCTGCACGCCCCGTGTATAGGGAAATTCGCCAGGCAGTTCTTTGTTTTGCACTGTATAATCATCAGCAGTGTACAGTTGCTTTATTTCTATACCGCTATCCGTATATCTTTTGTTATCGTTCATGGCAATCGTTTTTTGCTTGGCAGATGGGGGATGGTTTATAGCAAATAGCACACCCTGCATTGCTATGACCTATTAACTATGAACCAATGTTTACATCAATTTCTTGGCTTCAAAACTCAGTACTTCGCTTACAACTTCGTGCAGGGTGCCTTTCCGGTCGTTCATTAAAAACTCCAGTAAAAATTTACAAAGGTCAAGCCCGGTAGCATCTGGCGGCAACACATTGGTTATTTGGTTTACCACCAATATATTTTGCTCCTTCAGGTTCTTCACGGCTGTCCATGCCTCGGCACTTACATAAATCTGCTGGGTAATATTGTAGTTGAACTCTTCTTTGATATTGCCTGTCAGCAGCAACTGCATTTCCCTTGCACTAATGCCCGGTGTGTTTGTCCTGCTGATTATATTGGGCAGTGCAATCCTGTCAACCAGTAATGTAAGCCTTTCATATGCTTGTAGCTTCAGCAGGTTTGCTTCCCTGCTTTCCTTTTGTTCTGTGGCTTTTGTTTTTTTCTGCATAAAAATAAGCCAGGCTGCAAAGCCGCAAACCACTACTGCTATCAAAAGCATCAACAGGAAATTATTGTCCATACCGTTTGTTTGTTTTGGCAAAAATAGCTGAAAGAGTCTCCCAAAAATGAGTGGGCATAAATGCCCTTTTAACAATGAATTTCCCATATCGTAACAGCCGCTGTTCGATAAAACAAAAGCAGGGCGTATTTTTGTGGCAGAAATAGCATATATGAGCACAGCAGTTATTACAAAATCGCCTGTATCGTTTACGGCAAATGCCATTGCAGAAATAGAAAGGCTGATGGGAGCGGATGGGTTTGACAAGGCACAGCATTTACGTGTTGGTGTAAAGGGGGGCGGCTGTAGCGGCCTTAGCTATGTTTTGGGTTTTGATGAGCAGTTGCCCGAAGATGAAGTGCATGATTTTGAAGGGCTGTCTTTTATCATGAACAAAAGCCACGGTCTTTACCTGTTTGGTATGGAAGTGGACTGGCAGGACGGCCTTAACAGCCGCGGTTTTACCTTTACCAACCCCAACGCAAGCAAAACCTGTGGTTGCGGCACTTCGTTTAGTATTTAATCTTTTTTGAAACATTGTAGAATCACTTCGTAAAAGCACTTTTTGTTCTTAGCGTTTATACGACCCTATAAGTCACTTCAGCCCCCGAATCGGACGTTTGGGGGCTTATTTTATGCATATAGTGCAAGTTTCCGGCTACTGGCATAATAAAAAGTTGCCGTTTGCAGTTATTACTGCTGCAAGGTTCTAATATCCAAATATCCAATATTCGTTAACCCGAATAATTCCAGATTCTATGATAACCATTAAGGCTTCATGGCTGAAGTTTGTTCAGCTTGTTATGGCCATAATCCTAACCTTTGGCACTGCAAATGCACAGTTGCATGCCAATTTTACTGCAACACCCGTTTCGGGATGCTCACCACTTATTGTAAGTTTTACCGATGCATCTACTGGCAATCCAACCGAATGGAAATGGGATTTGGGCAATGGCACACAGTCAGTATTGCAACACCCATCTGTTAGCTACGTTAGCTCAGGCACTTATGCCGTTAAACTGGTAATTAAAAATGCTACCAAGGCAGATTCTATTGTAAAGACCCAATTCATTACTGTGTACGATAACCCAGTAGTCAATTTCAACGTTACACCAACTTCGGGATGCTATCCCTTGCATGTGCAGTTTACGGATTTAAGCATTGCAGCAGGCGATGCCATTAACCAATGGCAATGGGATTTTGGAGATGGCCATGTATCTACGCAACAGGCTCCCAACTATACATACACCACACAGGGCATTTTTGATGTGGCCCTTAAAGTAACCAATGTGCATGGCTGTTTCAAGGTAATGACAAAGCCAGCCCTGGTAAATGTAAGTGGTGGTGTGCATGCGGATTTTTCCTATGTATCATCTGGCAATTGCCAACCGCCAACACCTGTTGCATTTACCAATACCTCAACAGGTACAGGGGCATTGACCTATCAATGGTTTTTTGGCGATGGTAGTACTTCGTCTGATGCAAACCCTACGCATAGCTATACCGATGCCGGTTCTTATACCATTAAGCTGGTAACCACCAATAGCAATGGCTGTACCGATACCATCATAAAATACAATGCCCTAAGCATCGGTAATGTAAAGGCAAACTTTGCAGCTGATGCAACAGGCTGTGCAGGTGCACCCATCACCATCAGCAACACTTCCACACCCGCAACTGCGGCAGCTTTGTGGAGCTTTAGCGATGGTACATCTTCAACAGATATCAACCCGGTTAAAACATTCAATACGGCAGGTACCTATCAAATAAAACTGGTCAACAATTTTGGGGCCTGTAAAGATTCGGTTACTAAATCCATAACAATATTGGCAAAGCTAGTTGTTGCATTTACTGCTACCAACAATATGGCCTGTGCTGTACCTGCAACGGTTCAGTTTACAAATACTACTATGGGTGGGGCGAATTATTTCTGGAATTTTGGTGATGGAAATACTTCAACCTTGCAAAGCCCCACCCATTTATTTAACCAGCTTGGAAACTATACGGTAAGCCTTGTAGTGACCAATGCCAATGGCTGTAAGGATTCCATTTCCAAAAAGGATTTTGTGCAGGCCAGTGCCCCGCACATCAATGAAATAACGGTAGCCGTTAAGGAAGGCTGTGTGCCGCTTTCAACAAGTTTTACTGCCGATATAACAAGCGTACAGAATATTGCCCATTACGAATGGGATTTTGGCGATGGTAACAACTCGTCACTTGCTGCACCGTCGCATGTATATACCAGTGAAGGAACTTTCACTGTAAAGCTCATCATTACCACAACAGGTGGCTGTACGGATACCTATACGTTGGTAAATGCCGTAAAAGTGGGGCATAAGCCACATGCTGCATTTTCCGCATCGCCTAAAGATGCATGTGCCTACAATGGTATTTCTTTTGCCGATGAAAGCACCAATGGACCTATTGACAGGTGGCTGTGGAATTTTGGCGACTATCAAACATCTACTGCCGAAGACCCGTTTCATAGATACCTAGACACTGGCTATTTCAGCATAAAATTAATTGTATGGAACAATGGTTGTTCCGATACATTATTGAAACCGAACTATGTGCACATCAATCCGCCGGTTGCAAAATTTGATATTGCATTGAGCGATTGTAGCAACAAGCTTACTGCTTCGTTTATTGACAAGTCAATTGGTGCCATAACCTACAACTGGGATTTTGGCGATGGCACTTTTAGTGGTGCAACCAACCCAACACATACTTATGCCACACCGGGGTTCTATACAGTGAATCTTACCGTAACCAATGGCTCCTGTTTTTATGTAAAGACCAAATCGCTTACAATTGATGACAGGAAGGGCAAGTTGAGTTTATCGTCTGTAGTTGCCTGCCGCAATGAAGCAGTAACTTTTAAAGTGGATAGCCTGGATTATAATGATGTTACCAAATACGAATGGAATATTGGTGTGGGCAACAACTTTATAACAACAGACCCTGTAATGGGCTGGAGGTACAACCAGGCGGGTACCTATCCCGTATCGGTAATGGTAACACGTGCCAATGGTTGTAAGGATACACTGTATGGCAATACTTATGTTACCATATATGGGGCCACTGCAAAATTTGCTGCACAGAATAATTATTACTGCTCCGGCACTTCGGTTAATTTTCTTGACTCATCTGTTACGGATGGTGTACATGCCATTAGCAATTACACATGGGATTATGGCGATGGCAACATTGTAAACTATACCAACGGGCCATTTACGCACCAATACAATACGGGTGGCAATATGATGGTAACCTTGAAAATTACCGATACGTATGGTTGCGTGGATAGCCTTGTAAAACAGAATGCCGTAACTGTATCAAAAAGCATTGCAGCTTTTGCTGAATCCGATACCACCATTTGCCCTGGCTCTGATGTTATTTTTACAAGTCAGTCCACCGGCAACAACCTGGCTTATCAATGGAGCTTTGGCGATGGCAGCCAGTCTGCAATTGCCAACCCCATACATGCTTATACCAACGAAGGCACTTATACCGTAAAGCTATTGGTAAACGACCCATTTGGTTGCAACGATTCTTTGGTTAAGGTAAACAGGATAAGGGTTTACAGACCAGTAGCTGCTTTTACTATGAGCGACTCAACAGCGGTATGCCCGCCATTGTTGGTTAACATGGCCAACAGTTCGACAAATGTGGCCAACCATTTATGGTCTTTTGGTGATGGCAGCAGTGCAAATTTCGAGTCGCCGTCGCACTTATATACATATCCCGGATTGTATATTGTAAAACTGGTGGTTACCAATCATGGTGGCTGTGCAGATTCTGCAACAAGAAAGGTTTCCATACTTGGCCCTACGGGTGTGTTCAGTTATAGTCCATTGGTTGGCTGTATCCCTTTACAGGTAAACTTCTCGTCTGTAACCCAAAATGCCGTAAAGCTTACATGGGATTACAACAATGGTGTAACTGAAGCAACAACGGGCAACAATGCATCTTTTGCTTACACAATAGCTGGTGATTATATACCTAAATTGATATTGGAAGATGCACAGGGATGCAGGGTACCCATTATTGGCAAGGATACCATTAGTGCCAAAAGCATTATTGCCAAAATAGGTGTTTCCAATGCAGTTGTATGCGACTCCGGCTACGTTAACTTTCAACATGCTTCCATAACAAATGATGTTGTTACAGGTTATGTATGGAAGTTTGGTGACGGAACTATATCCACACAACCGCAACCATCGCATGAATATACCAGCAACGGCTTTTACAATGTAAAGCTTGTTGTAAAAACACAGGCCGGTTGTAAGGACAGTGTTACCGTAAACCAGTTAATTAAAGTGGTAAGTACACCGCATGTAACCATAGTAGGAGACAATTCAATATGTAGGGGTGGCTCATTGCTCTTCTCCTCAACTGTCAATAACCCAGATACCTCTGCACTTACCTGGCATTGGAATTTTGGCAACGGCAATACATCAACCCTGCAAAACCCGCCTGTACAGGCATATACACAGGCTGGTGGTTTTAACCTGGTAAACATCATTACCAATAGCAGTGGTTGTGCCGATACTACAACCAAGCTCATTAGTGTGCACGATTTACCAGTAATAAATGCCGGTGTTGATACGACAATATGCAGAAACCAATCTTACACACTGCATGCAACAGGTGCCGTATCTTATACATGGGCCACACAAAGCACGCTAAGCTGTTTGAATTGTGCAAACCCAATTGCCAAACCACTAACAAGTGTCATGTACAGCGTTACAGGTACCAATGCCTTTAACTGTGTAGGCACCGATACGGTTTTTGTTCGGGTACAGCAACATTTGAAACTGGCTGTTAGTAAAGACGATACCTTATGCCTGGGTCAAAAAACAATTTTAAAAGCAAGTGGTACCGAAAAATACAACTGGTCGCCATCGCTATACATAGACAATGTGAATGCTGCACAGGTAAATGCCTATCCTGCAAAAGATACATTGATGGTGTACCGTGTACTTGGGTCAGATGAAAAAGGATGCTTTACGGATACGGCCTATGTAAAATTGAAGACCTACCCGATGCCTAAGTTCGAGATCAAGCAAGATGAAATAATACTGAATGCGGGCAGCAATTCAAAAATTGAGACCGCCAGCTCTGCCGATGTTTCGCAGTGGAAATGGTATCCTACAAAATGGCTGGATAACGGAACCATTGCCCACCCAACAGCGTTGGCCAAAGAATCGTTGACGTACACCTGCATTGCATCCAACGATGGTAAATGCGTTGCCAAAGACGAGGTAAAAATTACCGTACTCTGCAACAATGCCAATGTATTTGTACCCAATACTTTCTCGCCCAACAACGATGGGGCAAACGATATCTTCTATCCAAGGGGCAAAGGCGTATTCACCATAAAAAGTTTCAGAATATTTAACAGATGGGGTGAAGTGGTATTTGAAAGGGTTGGTTTCCAGGCAAATGATGCAACTGCAGGCTGGGACGGAAGCTTCAAAGGGGCAAAATTGCCATCGGATGTATATGTCTATTCCGTTGAGGTACAATGTGATAACAGTACGGTAATACCAATAAAGGGCAACGTGACCTTGCTTCGATAAATCTTTCTCCTATATTTGTTCGTAAATAAAATGTGACCAACTCTTAGCCTAGGCAACAGTTTGGTCACATTTTTCGTCTAAATAAAGTTGAAAATACAAGAAGAAAGAAAATCCTGCCAGCCTGTTTGAAAACGATATGTAAATGGTTGCTATTGATGTTTTGCTTAACAACATTGTTAGGTACCACATCCTATGGTCAATTAAAAGCCAACTTTTCTGCAGATAATCTAAGTGGCTGTAACCCGTTGATCGTGCATTTTCAGGACCTTTCCACAGGCGGTGCCACATCCTGGCAATGGGACCTTGGCAATGGTGCCACTTCTTTTCAGCCTTCGCCCACTACAACTTACCTTACACCTGGTTCCTACACCATCAAGCTCATTGTGCAAAATGCAAGTGGCGGTAAAGACTCACTGATTAAAACCAATTACATTGTTGTAAATGACGCACCCTCAGTGAATTTTGTTTCAGACAAAACATCTGGTTGTTATCCGCTTAATGTACAGTTCACAGATATCAGCATTGCCAACTCAGGTACAAATGTGGAATGGTTCTGGGACTTTGGCGATGGCAATACATCAACGTTACAAAACCCTGCACATACCTATTTAATCATGGGCAATTTTGGGGTTACCTTAAAAGTAAAGAACAGTACAGGCTGCACTAAAATATTGAACAAGCAGAATTTTGTCAATATCTCAGGCGGAACAAAATCAAGTTTTTCGGTAGGTGCAACAACGGGCTGCGGCGTGCCGGCAGTGGTGGGGTTTACCAATAGCTCTACTGGCACCGGAACTTTAAGCTACCAATGGTTTTTTGGCGATGGGGGTTCATCAACACAGGTTTCTCCCACGCATCCTTACACTGCTTCTGGCAATTATACAGTCACGTTAATTACAAGTAACAACCAGGGTTGTAGCGATACACTCATAAAAACAAATGCCATCAACATTGGTACGGTGGCTGCAGCATTTACAAGCACAGGAGTCTGTGCAGGGTCGCCGGTTGTTTTTTCCAATACATCCACACCTGCACCAACAAGCGTTACATGGTACTTTGATGACGGTACCACTTCCACACAACTTAGTCCTATAAAAGTATTTACGGCACCCAATACCTACAATGTAAAACTGGTTGCCGATTTTGGTTCTTGTAAGGATTCTGTTACGCATGTCATAACCATACAGCCCAAGCCTGTGGCGGCGTTTACGCAATCTGCAACGGGGGCATGCTCGCCACCTTTAAATGTGGTGTTTACCAATACATCGGTAGGGGGCAGTTCCTATCAATGGGCATTTGGCGATGGGGCAACATCGCCACAAACAAATCCGCCACATACATATCTGCAAAATGGTAGCTTCGATGTTACACTGGTTGCAACCAATGCATTGGGCTGTACCGATACACTTAAAAAAGCAGGGGCAGTAAAAATAAACCCACCAAACATTTTAAGCCTTACGGGTGGTGTGCCTTATAGCGGCTGTGCACCTTATGCAGCATCATTTGGGGCAACAATAGATACGCCCGAACCTATCAGTATTTTTGAATGGAATTTTGGCGATGGCACCCCTGTACAGAACGGTAGCAACCCACAACACACTTATGTAAACCCGGGTTCATACGGTATACAATTGATTGTTACCAGTATTGGTGGATGTAAGGACACATTCTTTATGCCCGATGCTGTAAAGCTAAGCGTAAAGCCACATGCCAATTTTTCGGCAACGCCCCTTAACGCTTGTGCACAGGACGTAATACATTTTACCGACCTCTCTACCGGAACGATAGATATCTGGAACTGGAGCTTTGGCGATGGTGGCCATTCAACTTCACAGAATCCGCAATACAATTATACCGATACGGGCTATTTCAATGTTATGCTGGTGGTGCAAAGCAGTTTCTGTAAGGATACCTTAAAGCTCAATAACTACATTTACATCAATCCGCCCATTGCCAAGTTCGACAAGATATTCAATTGCGATACGCCATTGCAACGCAGGTTCATAGACCAGTCAAAAGGTGCCGTAACCTACAACTGGGATTTTGGCGATGGTGGCCAGGACAATATACCCAACCCTGTGCATGTATATGCTGCCAGCGGCATCTACAAGGTAAAGCTCACTGTATCCAACGGTACCTGCACACACTCCACTACCGATACTTTACGCATCAACGATGGCAAACCGAATTTTACAGTTAATGGTAGCAGTTTCTGTAAATATGCCGATGTAATATTTACAGCAACCAATATTGATACGGCCCTCATTACCAATTATCAATGGTTTTATGGCGATGGGAGTTTCGAATCCATTACCCATAACCCTGTTGCAACACATAACTACACGCATTCCGGTACTGTAACCCCATCATTGGTAACAACGGATATACTGGGTTGCAAAGACTCTGCAAACATGCTATTGCCTGTTGTTATTTATGGGCCAACAGCCGGTTTCAGCAATACGCCCGCAGGTACCTGCATACATGGCACCATCTTTTTTACCGATACATCCGCTACAGATGGCATACACCCCATAACCCAATGGATATGGGATTATGACGACAGCTTTAAGGATACCTTGACAGCTTCTGGTAACTCGCAGCACCAGTTCAATGTTACGGGCAGTTTTGCCATCAAGTTGTTTGTGAAAGACAATTTTGGTTGTTATGATACGGTTGTGAAACCTGCCGCAATCCTTATTACAAAACCGGTTGCCAACTTCAACTCGCCTGATACCATTAAATGTGCCAACTCAAATGTGCTGTTCAACAATACATCGCAAGGCATTAACCTGACCTATAGCTGGGACTTTGGCGACCTTTCGGGTTCAACCAACCTTTCGCCCCAACATGCTTATGCAGATACCGGCAGGTATTCCATAAAGCTTGCCATAGCCGATCTGTTTGGCTGTACGGATACCATTTATAAACCACTTTACATTCACGTAGCCAATCCAAAAGCAACATTCAATTTTTTGCAGGGCGACAGTTTGGGGTTATGCTACCCCTTCTTGATAGAAGTGGCCAACCAGGCAGCCAATGCACAAAGTGTTAGCTGGAGCTTTGGCGATGGTGGAACCTCCAACCTGGATACACCGTCACATTTCTACAATTATGTGGGTACATATCCATTAACATTAAAAGCCTATGGTTTTGGCGGCTGCGTGGATTCTGCTACCACAAAAGTGGTGGTTCGTGGGCCTACTGGTTCGTTTAGCTACGCCCCGCTAAAATTCTGTGCCCCAGATACGGTACATTTTACGGCATTCACCAAAAACAATGCAACTTTTGTTTGGGACTTTAGCGATGGCAATATTGTAACCACGCCGGATTCATTGGTATCGCATGTGTTTCAGGCCCCTGGGCTTTTTAAACCCAAAATGATACTCATTGATGCCGCCGGTTGCCAGGTACTCATAACTGGTGCCGATACCATTAATGTGGCAGGGGTGGATACACATATACAATTGCCACAGGCACAGTTCTGCGATTCCGTGCACGTTAATTTTGTAGAAACAACAATTGCAACTAATGATGCCATAGCAGGTTATGTATGGAGTTTTGGGGATGGCACAACATCCACACAGCAGCACCCGCAACATTTTTATCCCGTGCCGGGCAACTATTCCGTTACGCTTACGGTAACTACCAGTTTGGGCTGTAAGGACCTTGATTCGTTGGTGGCACCGATTAAAATTGTACAGACCCCCATTATAAAAATCGACGGCGACTCCGTTGCCTGTGTAAGATCGATATTGCAATACAAAGGCACTGTGGTTAAAAGCGATACCAGTGCAATAACATGGAACTGGAACCTGAGCAATGGCAATACGTCAACCTTGCAAAACCCGCCACCACAATCTTACGCTACGGCAGGTACCTATCTTATTACGGCCATCTCGTCCAACGCAAGCGGTTGTGCCGATACGGTGAAAAAGAATATATTGATACACCCGCTACCCAATACCGACGCAGGACCTGATTCTGTTGTTTGCAAGGGACAGTCAATTGTATTGAAACCCACGGGTGCCGACAGTTATATCTGGAAAACGGATCCCACATTGAGCTGTACCAACTGCGGCAATACAACTGCTACGCCCGATAGCATTCAATGGTACAGAGTTACGGGCTACAACAGCTTTGGCTGTTTTTTGGCCGATTCGGTTTTGATAAACGTAATTGAACCATTCAAGATAAAAGTCTCGCCTACAGATACCCTATGTGTGGGTGAGAGTTCGCAACTGTTGGCAACAGGTGCTGGTGCTGATAATTTTGTCTGGAGCCCCACAACCGGTTTAAGCAATCCCAATATCAATAACCCTATTGCTACGCCAACAGTTACCACAACATACCAGGTAGTAGCTACAGACAAACGCAATTGCTTCAGCCAAGTGGGCAATGTGGTTATTAAAGTGTATCCCATACCACAATTCAATATCGTGGAAACGGTTATCAAGGCAAATGTTGGCAGTACGGTACCCATACTTACTACAAGCTCGCCAGATATTACTGCATGGAAATGGCTGCCGGAAAGGTTGCTCACCTGCATCAACTGTCCCATACCCAATGCCATTATCAAGGAAAATATCAAATACGTAGCCGAGGCATCCAATGAGGGCGGTTGCAAAACGAGGGATGAAGTGACCATAGAGACCCTATGCAGCAACACCAATATTTTCATTCCCAATACTTTTTCGCCCAATGGCGATGGGGTAAACGATGTATTTTACCCAAGGGGCAAGGGCCTTTTCAAAGTAAAAAGCCTGAGGATTTTTAACCGTTGGGGCGAGATTGTATTCAGTAGGGACAATTTTGCACCCAATGATGCTTCGCAAGGGTGGGATGGAAGCTACAAAGGCGTAAAATTGAGTGCCGATGTATATGTTTATACCATGGAAGTTCTTTGCGACAATAACCAGGTAATACCGTTAAAAGGCGATATCACCCTATTGAAATAAGATTTTACACGTTTGGTGCAATAAAAAATAAATGCCACAATAATGAAACCCGATCAGCGTTTATACCATATCCAATATCTCCCAAAATGAGAGTTCGTACCTATTTAACACTGGCACTGGCCGCTTTATGCATCGCCTTACAAAAGGCAGATGCACAGGATGTGCACTTTTCCCAATTCTTTGAAGCACCCTTACTCAGAAACCCTTCATTAACCGGGACTTTTCAAGGCGATTACCGTTTTCAGGGCGTTTATAGAAGCCAATGGGCATCTGTTTCCGTACCTTACCAAACAGGTTCTTTTGAATTTGACTTTAAAAAGCCAGTTGGTGGTGGTAATGATTTCATTTCCACGGGGTTACAAATTTTATACGATAAGGCTGGTTCTGCATCTTTAACCACCACCAATGTAATGCCCGCACTTACTTACCATAAATCCATAAGTGGCGACAAGAACAAATACATTGCGTTGGGCTTTATGGGAGGGCTGGTACAAAGAAGGTTCGACCGTAGCAAGATCACTACCAATAGCCATTTTGATGGAAACGGGTACAATCCGTCGTTAGCAGACGGTGAAACATTTACCAATTCAAACTATACCTATTTGGATGGAGGTGTCGGTATGACATTCAATTCGGGCATTGGCGAAAAAACGGAAGACAACTATTTTGTGGGTGTTGCCTATCACCATTTCAACAGGCCCAAAAATTCCTTTTACCAGACACCGGAAATAGAACTGCAACCCAAAGTTGTGGTATCAACCGGCGTTAAGTTTACCCTGAACGAAACATCTTATTTTACCATACAGGCCGATTATAGCAAACAGGGTACCTATTCCGAAATAATTGGTGGTGCTTTGTACTCGTACAAAATGGGCAGCGATATAGAGAACCCGGACTATACTTTGCATTTGGGCGGCTTCCTGAGGGCAAAAGATGCTTTTATACCCGTGGTTAAATTCGATTACCATCCTTTTTCCATAGCATTCAGTTACGATGCAAACGTATCGCAACTAAAAACTGCAAGCCAAGGTAGGGGTGGTATGGAACTGTCTATTTCCTATATCGGATTTTTCGATAGGGACAATAGCTCCAAATACATTCCGCTTTGTCCCCGCTTTTAATGGATAGATAGGCCTGGATCAGGCTTTCAGTTCATTTAAAGCTGCAATTGTTTTATTGTACACATCCTCATCATTCCATGCTTCTGGTACAAATTTTTTACCAATTACTTTCTCGTACAACTCAATATACCTGGTAGAAATCGTATCAACCCATTCGTCGCTCATGGCAGGTACGCTCTGTCCTTCCTTACCCATAAAATTGTTGGCAATTAACCATTCACGAACAAATTCCTTGCTCAGTTGTTGCTGCCGTTCGCCAGTTGACTGTCGCTCTTCAAACCCATCGGCATAGAAATACCGTGAAGAATCGGGCGTATGTATTTCATCCATCAAATAAATGGTATCGTCAATTTTACCAAACTCATATTTGGTATCAACCAATATCAATCCCTGCTTTGCCGCAATTGCCTTGCCCCTGGCAAATAGTTGCAATGCATATTGTTCCAATGCAGCCCACTCTTCGGCAGTTGCCAAGCCCTGGGTTATAATTTCTTCTTTGCTAATGTCTTCATCATGTCCTTCCGATGCTTTGGTGCTGGGCGTAATAATAGGGGTAGGGAAGTAGTCATTCTCTTTCAGGCCTTCGGGCATGGTAACACCACACAATGTTCTTGCACCGCTGGCGTATGTTCGCCATGCATGGCCCGTGAGGTTGCCCCTTACAACCATTTCAATTTTAAAAGGCGTGCATCTTTTGCCTACTGACACATTGGGTGCAGGCGATGCCAACAGCCAATTAGGGCATATATCTTTCGTTGCATCCAGCATGTAAGCAGCAATCTGGTTCAGCACTTGTCCTTTAAAGGGAATGGGGCGTGGCAGTATTACGTCAAATGCCGAGATCCTGTTACTGGCCACCATTACCAATAAATGGTTACCGATGGAATAGACGTCTCTGACCTTGCCACTATAAAAGCTGGTTTGTTGGGGAAATTGAAAAGTTGCCATGCCCAAAATTAAGCGGGCAAAATGTATTCAGTTGGTTATTGTATCTATCAGATTCAACAATTCTACTAACACCTTGGGGAAAATAAAAATTTTGAATAACAAACTAACAATCACTACTTTGCTATATAATTCATTAAAACTTGCCTTTATGAGAAAGCTAAAACCCTTTTTGCTGCTGTTTGCTTTGTCCTTCTTTGCTGCAGTAACATTTGCCCAACAAACTGTAACGGTGTCCGGTAATGTAAAAAACACCAAATCGCTCGAAACAGTATCTGCCGTTTCTGTAACAATCAAAGGAACATCTTACGGCACCTTTACAGATGATAAAGGCAACTTCAAAATCACTACTACACAGAAGCTGCCCTTTACACTGGTTTTTTCATCGGTAGGTTATGCAGATAAAGAAGTGTCTGTAACAACGAACAATCAAACTGTCAATGTCGACATCGAATCCAAATACACCATGGGAGACGAAGTGGTAGTTGCTGCTTCAAGGTCGGCAGAAAAAATAATCGAATCGCCCGTAACCATCGAAAGGATGGGGCTTGCTGCCATTAAGAATGCAGCTGCACCCAATTACTACGATGCGATTGCCAATTTTAAAGGTGTTGACCTTACTGCTTCCAGCATCAACTTCCGCACGGTTAGTACCCGTGGTTTTAACGGAAGCGGTAACCTACGTATGAACCAATTGGTGGATGGTATGGACAACCAGGCACCTGCACTGAACTTTGCAGTAGGTAGCATTATTGGTTTAACAGAGTTGGATGTAGACAATGTAGAACTTTTGCAAGGTGCTTCATCGGCCCTATATGGCTCTGGTGGCATGAACGGTACTTTGTTGATGAGCAGCAAAAGCCCTTTCAAATATCAAGGTTTAAGTTTCCAGATCAAACAAGGTGTTAACCATGTGGACGCTGCACAACGCAAGGCAGCTCCTTTTTACGACTGGAGCTTCCGTTGGGGCAAGAAACTGTCAGAGAAATTTGCCTTTAAATTGTCTGGTCAATTCACACAGGCACAAGACTGGCAGGCCAGCGACAAAACCAATCTTTCAAGGAACAATGTGTTCAGCAGCACAAAAGCTGGCGACAGGGTTTCTGATCCTAACTACGATGGTGTAAACGTTTATGGCGATGAAGTAAGTACAAGCATGCAATACATTGCCAGGTTGGCTGCATCGCAGATACCTGCTGCAAGCTTGCCAACTTTTGCTGCATTGGCTGCTTCTGTAACCAGCCAGGCCACATTTAATAATGCCATTACGGCTTTGGGTGGACCAACTTCTGCCGGTGGCCAATTGTTCCCATTCTATCTTGGCATCAGCAAAGGATATTTTGGTGGTACATCGGTTAGCCGTACCGGTTACGATGAAAAAGATCTGGCCAACTACAATGCCTACAACGTAAAATTATCCGGAGGTTTATACTACAAGATAAACAGCAATGTGGAAGCATCGCTGATGGGTTACTGGGGCATTGGGTCAACTACTTATACAGGTATTGACAGGTATAGCCTGAAGAATTTTAAAATGGGTCAATACAAAGCTGAGGTGAAAGCCAAGAACTGGTTCCTGAGGGCTTATACCACACAGGAAAACTCTGGCGATTCTTATGCCAATACCATTACTGCCGTACAAATGGACAGGATGTGGAAAGCGGATGGTACATGGTTTCAACAATACATAGGTACATTCTCTGCTGCCAAGGCGGCAGGTGCACCAGATGATGTGGCACATGCAACTGCAAGAACTGCTGCAGACCAAGGCAGGTACCTGCCTGGTTCAGGTGCTTTTAAACAGGCTTTCAATGCAGTTACCAATACAGCCATTACCAATAATGGTGGCCTGTTTGCCGATAAAAGTGCATTGTACCATTTTGAAGGTCAATATAACTTAACCGAAGCGGTGAAATTTGCCGAAGTGCTTATTGGCGGTAACTACAGGATATACCATTTGAATTCTGGTGGTACCATCTTTGCCGACAATACGCCAGCATTTGGTACAGGCAACGTTAACATTAAAGAATATGGTGGCTATGCACAGGTGGGCAAGAAATTCCTGAATGACATATTGAAATTGACAGCCACAGTTCGTTACGATAAAAACGAGAACTTCGATGGAAGGTTCACACCAAGGGTTACAGCTTCTGTAAAAGTTGCCAAAGACAACAACATCCGTGTGTCTTACCAAACAGCTTACCGTTTCCCTTCAACACAGGACCAATGGATTAACCTGAATAGCCCAAGTGCCACTTTAATTGGCGGCTTGCCAATATTCAATACCGTGTACAACTTTAGCGGCAACCCTGTTTACACTGCAGAAAGCATTGCAGCTTACAGGGCACAGTTTGCTGCCAATGGTACAGTTAACCCAACTTTGCTGGTAAAAGGTAGTTTCAACAGCATTAAACCAGAAAGCGTACAATCTTATGAAATTGGTTACAGGGGTGTAATTGCCAAAAAGCTCTTGATTGATGCTTACTACTACTACAGCTCTTACAAAGATTTCTTGGGTAAAGTGGCTGTAGGCCGTGGCAACAATGGTGCTGCAAACTTTGCAACTGATTTGTTGAGTTCACTTTCAACAACCAACTACTCTTTTGTGTACAATACTACCGACCCTGTAAAAGCTACAGGCTGGGGTATTAGTGCCGAATATCAATTGCCTATGAACTTTGTGTTTACAGGTAATGTATCTGGCGATAAACTGAGCGATGTTCAGGCTGGTGTGGTTACCTTCTTCAACACACCCAAAACACGTTACAATGTTGGTATAGGCAACACTGGTCTGTTTAAAACCAATTTAGGTTTCAACGCCATTTATAGGTGGCAGGACAAAGTGGATTGGGAAGGTACATTTGGCAGCGGCCAGATACCGTCTTACGGTACAGTTGATGCCCAGTTGAACTACCGTTTTGTTAAAGACAAAGCGATGATAAAATTGGGTGCTACCAACCTCTTCAACAAATACTACAGAAGTGCATTCGGTAACCCACAAGTGGGTGGCCTGTACTACGTAAGCTATGGCTTCAACCTGTAATAACTGAACTGAATGATATCAAAATCCCTTCCAATACGGAAGGGATTTTTGCTTGTAGTAAATGCAATATTCATGAATAATACAGGATACCAGCTACTTTTGCAATATGAAATACCAGATTGGAGACGATATTATTGTGCTGCACAGCAATGAAGAAGGCAAGGTAATTGATTTGATTAACGATAAAATGGTGATGATTGAGATACGCGGCGTAAAGTTTCCTGCGTATATGGACCAGATAGATTTCCCTTACTTCTACCGTTTCAGCAAAAAGAAGACAGAAGAGCAAAAAAAGCCCAAATTATTCATTGACGATATACCCAAAGAAAAACCCAAACCCAACCAGATAAAAGTTGCCGATGGTGTATGGCTTTCTTTGGTGCCAAAATTTGCATTGGACGACTTTAATGACGAAGTGGTGGAACTGCTGAAAATACACCTTGTAAACAAAACAAACCACTACTTCAACTTCAGCTACCATCAGCAATTCTTTGGCGAAGATGCTTTTGGGCTACAGGGCGAAATCATGGGCTTTCACGACTTTTACCTGCACGATATTTCCTTTGCCTCGGTAAACGACAGTCCTTCTTTCTATATAGACTTTTCGTTGGTCAATCCCGACAAAAAGAAAGCAGCCCATTTTGAAACTTCCTTGAAACTGAAACCCAAACAGGTGTTCCAGAAAATAGAGGCACTCAAAGAAAACAATGAACCCACACTTTCCTATAAACTGTTTGATGAATACCCAGACAAAGTAGAAGAGGAGAAGTTCGAGCTTTCGGGCCTGGCCGCTAAAGGCTTTAAAATATACGAAGCCAACAAGATACGCCAGAACCTGGAGCCTGCAAGAAGTGTTGTGGACCTGCATATAGAAAAGCTAAGCAACGAATGGGAGGGCTTGGGCAACTTTGAGATACTCTCCATTCAACTCAAGGAATTTGAAAAATGGTTCGATCTGGCCATTGCACACCGCCAGCCAAGCTTGATTGTAATTCATGGTGTAGGCACTGGTAAACTGAAGGACGAAATACACGACATACTGAAATCAAAAAAACAGGTCAAGTACTTTGTGAACCAATACGACCATCGCTTTGGCTACGGTGCCACCGAAATATTCTTTCAATACTAGAGGCCTTTGGTAATGGGTATAAATTGCTGCTACAATCATTCTTTGTATTTACAGCCCATTCCCTACATTTGCCACTCTAAATAAATTAATATGGCAACAACATCGGACATTAGTCGTGGTATGATCCTTAAACTAGACGGCAGCCTTTACACCGTAGTTGAGTTTGGTGAAAACAAAACTGCACGTGCGGCCGCAAAGGTTTGGGCTAAATTAAAGGGCGTAGACAACAAACGCAGTATCGAAAAAACCTGGAACAGTGGCGAAACGGTTTACCCCGTTCGTGTGGAAAAGAAAGCGTTTCAATTTTTATATAAAGACGAGAGCGGCTACAATTTGATGAACAACGAAACATTCGAACAGATTGTTTTGGGTGAGGAAATGATTGATGCCCCTCAGTTCTTAAAAGATGGCGGCGAAGTATTCGTATTCATCAATGCAGAAACCGAACAGCCAATTGGTGCCGAACTGCCCGAAAAAATCGTGGTATTAATTACTTATTGTGAGCCTGGTGTACGTGGCGATACAGCCACCCGTGCCACCAAACCTGCCACAATCGATACAGGGGCCACTGTAAACGTTCCGTTATTTGTAGAAGAAGGCGAAATGATACGCATCAACACAAAGAGCGGTGACTACGTAGAAAGAGTAAAAGAATAATTGATACTGTACACATCATTTAAAAGAGCTGCCAATGGCTGCTCTTTTTTGTTGATAAATGATCGTGAGATAAATAGTGTAAAAAGGGTGATTTTAGCTTTTTTTGCCTATTTTGCCCCACTTTCTAATAAAAACCTATTGTTTTTACCCAAAAACTTGCCTACTATGGACTTGAAACAAATTCATGAACTGATTAAGATTGTAAACAAAAGCAACATTGGAGAGATAAGCATTGAGGACAAGGATGGTAAAGTGACCATCAAGCAAAAAGAAGAACAAGTAGTAACTGTTGCGGCCCAGCCCCAAGTATATAACGTAGCACCACAGCAAGTAGCTGCTGCTCCTGCTCAGGCCACCGCTCCGGCTGCACCGGTAGCTGCTACAGCCGCACCTAAAGCCGATAACCTGATTACAATTAAAAGCCCGATGATCGGTACTTTCTACCGCAAATCCGGTCCGGACAAACCAGCGTTTGCAGAAATAGGAACGGAGGTTGAAGTTGGAACCGTGGTATGCATTATTGAAGCCATGAAGCTCTTTAATGAAATAGAAAGCGAAGTTTCTGGTAAAATCGTAAAAGTGCTGGTAGAAGATGCAAGCCCGGTAGAATACGACCAACCTTTGTTTCTTGTTGAACCCTAGCGTTGAATATGTGCTCATTTGCTGATATGATAATGTGCCAATTTTTGCAACCAAACAACTGTATATGCAAAAAGAGATGATCGACAGTAATCCAATCCTTAAACTTTCAATAGAGTTTTCATTATTGGTTGTTGATTATTGTGACAGGCTACAGGAATTGAAAAGGTTCACCATAAGTAACCAATTGCTTAGGTCTGGTACTTCAATAGGTGCAAATTGTTTTGAGGCACAGAATGCAGAAAGCAAAGCGGACTTCATTCATAAAATAAAAATCGCAGCCAAAGAAGCAGACGAAACACAATACTGGCTTATATTATGTGAGCGTTCTGTAAACAATCTTGACTGTGCCATACTTGCAGAAAAATTAACGGAGATTCAAAAAACACTGAACAAGATATTGGGCTCATCCAAAAGAAAAAGCCCGATCAGCTATTTGTTGAGTTTCTTTATTTTTTAACCGGCTATTGTGTTGAGGGTATTGGCTTATCAGCACATTGGCTAACTAGCTAATCAATTTATGTTTAAAAAGATATTAATTGCCAACCGTGGAGAAATTGCACTTCGTGTAATTAGGACCTGCCGCGAAATGGGCATTAAAACTGTTGCTGTTTATTCCACTGCCGATAAGGAAAGCCTGCATGTACGTTTTGCAGATGAAGCGGTTTGCATAGGCAAGCCTGCTGGTGCCGATAGTTACCTGAATATTCAACGTATCATGGCTGCTGCAGAAATTACCAATGCAGATGCGATTCATCCGGGTTACGGCTTTCTGGCAGAAAACTCCAAATTCTCCCAAATCTGTGCCGACCACGGTATCAAGTTCATTGGACCAACGCCGGAGATGATCAACAAAATGGGTGACAAAATCACTGCAAAGGATACCATGATCAAAGCTGGTGTACCCGTTGTGCCAGGCAGTGGCGGGTTGCTGGAAAGTGTGCAACAGGCAAAGGACCTTGCCAAAAATGTAGTGGGTTACCCTGTTATCCTAAAAGCAACAGCAGGTGGTGGCGGTAAAGGTATGCGTGTGGTTTGGAAAGAAGAAGACCTGGAAAAAGCATACGAAAACGCCAAGACAGAAGCTGCTGCATCGTTTAAGAACGACGGCATTTACATGGAAAAATTTGTGGAAGAACCACGCCACATTGAAATACAGGTTGCAGGCGACCAATATGGCAATGTTTGTCACATGAGCGAACGTGACTGCTCCATACAACGCCGCCACCAGAAGTTGGTAGAGGAGTCCCCTTCGCCATTCATGACACCGGAATTGCGTAAGGCAATGGGCGAGGCTGCCATTAAAGCTGCCAGTGCCATCAACTATGAAAGCGTTGGTACCATTGAGTTCCTGGTTGACAAGCACCGCAACTTCTACTTCATGGAAATGAATACCCGTATACAGGTGGAGCACTGTGTAACAGAAGAGGTAATCAATTTTGACTTAATTAAGGAGCAGATAAAAATTGCCATGGGCGAAAAAATCTCTGGTAAGAACTACGAGCCAACCATGCATGCCATCGAATGCCGTATCAACGCCGAAGACCCATACAACGACTTCCGTCCATCGCCAGGAAAGATAACCACCTTGCATACACCGGGTGGTCATGGCGTTCGGGTGGATAGCCATGTGTACACAGGTTATGTGATACCGCCTTATTACGACAGTATGATCGGAAAACTGATCACCATTGCACGTACCAGGGAAGAAGCGATTGACACCATGTACAGGGCCTTGAGCGAATACGTAATTGAAGGGGTAAAAACGACCATTCCTTTTCACCTGCAATTGATGCAGAACGAAGATTTCAGGAAAGGCAACTTCACGACCAAATTCTTGGAAACATTCACCATGAAATAGATAGCATAACTACTGAATGCCTTCCATAAAGAAATCCCGTTGAACAATATTCAACGGGATTTCTTTATGGTGTTGTTGCTACTTATTTCTTCGCTGCACAGATGCGGCACCTTGGTTCGTAAATGTCTTTTTCACCCACCAATACCTGGCCTTCCTGTGCCGTTTTACGGTACGATATATTGGCAATATTGCCGCACTGCACACAGATAGCATGAAGCTTGGTTATATAATCGGCCTTGGCCAACAGGTTGGGCATCTGTCCAAATGGCTTGCCCTGATAATCCATGTCAAGTCCTGCCACAATTACCCGCACGCCACGCATGGCAAGTGTTTCGCATACATTGGCAATCTCATCATCAAAAAACTGGGCCTCATCCACACCAACAACATCCACATCCTGTGCCAGCAACAATATCTCCTGCGAGTTGCTTAATGGTGTTGACTGTATGGCATTGGAATCGTGGCTCACCACTTTTGTTTCATCGTATCTTGTATCTATACCGGGTTTAAAAATCTCCACTTTTAAATTGGCTATTTTTACGCGTTTCAACCTGCGGATAAGTTCTTCTGTTTTTCCGCTAAACATACTGCCGCAAATAACTTCAATCCATCCCCTTCTTTCGCCACTGATATTGGGTTCTATAAACATTGATAAAAACTTGTGTTAGTTGGTAAAAGCTTATTAACTTTAGCTGCTGACTTTTTTTAACCCCCCAAATGTATTATATCCCATGGAAAGAGTGGGTACACTTATCAACAAATTGCAGGAACAATTTGAACAACAAGTAGATGCCAACAGCTTGCTAATGACTGCACAGATGCTGCTTGCCGAATTGCAGCAAAAACAGACAGCCAATGCAAACAGAAAAGTATCTGTTGTAATGCCATCATACATAATGGGGCAACAATCTTTGGTGCAACAAGATGCCCAGCCTACTATTGTTGAAACTGTAATTGTTGAAAAACAGGAAGAGCCAGTTGCTGTTATTGCCGAGCCCCAAGAGCCGCATTATACAGAACCATCCATACCAGAAACACCAAAGCAGGAACAACATACGGGTTGGTTATTCGATCCTGTAGTGGCAACCATTCCTACACTGGCCCATCAGGAAGTGAAAGAAGTGTACGAACTGAATACATCCATTACGGTGGAAGATGAACCCGAAAGCCACAACGATAAACTAAAAGAAGAAAAAATAGAAGTGGCAACCGTATTGCAAGGCACGCCTGTTAAGGACTTAAAGAAAGCAATCGGCATTAACGACCGCTATCTTTTTATCAACGAACTGTTCCGTGGCGATGAGAACATGTACGAGAGAAGCATCAAAACAATCAATGCATTCAATATCTATCCCGAAGCAGAATACTGGATACAGCGTGAAATGAAGACCAAGCTTGGTTGGGTTGATGATACGGAAGCTGTGAAGCTATTTGATCAATTGGTCAAAAGACGTTTCTCCTGAATATAACGGATGATGCTATCGGTAGCCCCCGACTTACTTTTTACATAACTGCCTGCATTCGCACACATGGCTTTATAAGTAGCTGTATCGTTTAACAACATATCCAGTTCCGCTTCCAGTTGCAATGCATTTTCTATGCTTATGGCCCCGTCTGCCTCTATCAGTTCTACAGCTTCTGCAAATTTTTCATACGCTGGTCCAAATACAACCGGTTTGCAATAAACGGCGGCTTCCAATACATTGTGCACGCCATCGTCGCCAAAAGCACCGCCTACATAACAAATGGTAGCATAATGGTAAAGCCTGCTCAGCATGCCGATATTGTCAATGATTAAAATATTCCAACCATGGTTGGCCATTGCTTCAGAGCGGTTGCCCAATGCATTCCACTCACTGAACAATACCGATTTTTTATATAGCGACAAACATTCCTTGATACGCTCACTTTCAATAACATGTGGTGCTATAATGAATTTTATTCCTGTATGCGTATTCGCATAATGATCCAGCTCTTCATCATCTTCTGTCCAGGTGCTGCCCGCAACAATTACCTTGCTATCGCCAATAAAATCCTCTATTGCCTGTATAGGTTTAAACTGCTCTGCAATTTCAATTACCCTGTCAAACCTTGTATCTCCACTAATCGACGCATTGCTATCAATACCAACACTTTTCAACAATTTCAAACAAGCCTCATTCTGCACGAACAAATGGGTAAAACACTGCAACATTGACCTATAAAAACCTCCATAGCTTTTAAAGAAAATCTGGTTGGGGCGAAAGATGCCCGATACCAGCAACAACGGAATATTTCTTTGTTTGGCCTCATTTAAATAATAGAACCAGAATTCATATTTTACAAACAACACCAACGATGGCTGCACAATATCAAAAAACTGCCTAGCATTTTTTGCAGAATCCATTGGCAAATAGAATATCCAATCGGCTGCTTCGTAATTTTTCCGCACTTCATATCCCGAAGGGGAGAAGAAGGTAAGCAGGAACCTGGCGTTGGGATACTGTTGTTTCAGCCCCTCCAACACGGGCCTTCCTTGTTCAAATTCGCCCAGCGACGAACAGTGCATCCAAACAACCTTAGCGGTATTGCCGGCAAAAGCGGCCTGCAATTGCGAAAAGATATTTTGCCTGCCTGCCAGCCATAGCTTGGCTTTCGCATTTCTGCCACTGATAAGCCAGGCCATTTTGGGATACAACCCGATAAATATATTGTACAGGAACTTCAAGAAGACAATAGTTTACAGCAAATAAACAGATTAAAAGCATTATAAATAACATAAAAGCAATAAGCTGGCCAAGCAGATATTTCAATCGTTTTTTGCAGTAGTTTTGCCCGCACTTAGAAAATGACTATGAAGCCTATTCAAATGGTAGATACTAAGACACAGTATCTCAAAATAAAAACAGAAGTTGATGCCGCAATACACGAAGTACTAGACAGTGCAGCGTACATCAACGGCAAGCCAGTACACGATTTTACGGCTGCCTTAAATGCCTACCACAAATCCGGTTACACAATACCCTGTGCCAACGGCACGGATGCCCTGCAGATTGCCATGATGGCTTTGGGGCTGCAACCCGGCGATGAAGTAATTACACCATCGTTTACATACATTGCCACAACAGAAGTGGTGGCTTTGCTGCGTTTGACACCCGTTTTTGTAGAGGTTGATCCAAAAACTTTCTGCATTAGCCCCGATGCGGTGCGTAAGGCCATTACACCCAAAACAAAAGCCATTGTGCCGGTGCACCTTTACGGGCACGCAGCACCCATGGAAGAGATCATGCAGATTGCAAAAGAGCATAACCTGTTTGTAATTGAAGACAATGCACAGGCTATTGGTTGCGACTATACTTTTAGCGATGGTACGGTAAAGAAAACCGGAACCATTGGGCATATAGGTTGCACTTCGTTTTACCCCAGTAAAAACTTAGGCGCCTATGGCGATGGTGGTGCAATTTTTACCAACGATGAGGCACTGGCCCATAAAATGAAAATGGTTGCCAATCATGGGCAGGAAAAAAGATACTACCACGACCTCGTAGGCTGCAACTCAAGATTGGATTCCATTCAGGCAGCGATACTGAATATCAAATTGAAAGAACTGGATAATTACATAACGGCAAGAAGGAATGCGGCTGCATTTTACAACAATGCCTTTGCCAACAATTCCAGGATAACAGTACCGTTTGTGGCCCCTTACAGCAACCACGTTTACCACCAATACACTTTGTTGTTGGATGGTGTGAGCCGTGACGGATTGAATGCCTACCTGGCCGAAAAGAAAATCCCTTCCATGATTTATTATCCAGTGCCAGGCCACAGACAAAAAGTATTTGCTGCTTTTGGTTTGGACAGTTACCATTTGGAAACAACCGACTGGTTAACCGAGCGTGTAATTTCTTTGCCTATGCACACTGAGCTGGATGAGGAACAACTGACATTGATTACGACCGAAACATTAAATTATATAAACAACAATTAACACATGAAAATTGCAGTAGTAGGTACTGGGTATGTAGGTTTGGTATCAGGAACCTGTTTTGCCGAAACAGGGAATACGGTTACCTGTATTGATATTGACAAAACAAAAGTTGATAAACTGTCCAATGGTGAGATAACCATCTATGAACCGGGGTTGGAAAAAATCTTCCTGCGTAACTTGAAAGAAGGACGCTTGAAATTCACGACCAGTCTTGCAGATGGCGTGAAAGATGCAGCCATTATTTTCCTGGCATTGCCCACGCCTCCGGGTGCAGACGGTAGTGCCGATTTGAAATATGTATTGGGCGTAGCAAAAGACCTTGGGAATATTCTGACCGACTATAAAGTTATTGTTGACAAAAGCACTGTACCTGTTGGTACTGCCGAAAAAGTACATGCTGCCATTGCCGCCAACTGCAAAGTGGAATTTGACGTGGTAAGCAATCCCGAATTCTTGCGTGAAGGTGTTGCGGTAGACGATTTCATGAAACCCGACAGGGTGGTTATCGGTACCTCTTCCGAACGTGCAAAGAAGCTGATGGGCGAACTGTATGCACCTTATGTACGTCAAGGAAACCCGGTAATATTCATGGATGAGAAAAGTGCGGAATTGACCAAATATGCAGCCAACTCTTTTCTTGCAACCAAGATATCTTTCATGAACGAGATAGCACAGCTTTGCGAAAAGCTGGGAGCCGATGTAGACATGGTTCGCCGTGGTATTGGTAGCGATGAAAGGATTGGCAAACGCTTCCTCTTCCCAGGCATTGGCTATGGTGGAAGCTGTTTCCCGAAAGATGTGCAGGCACTCATCATGTCATCTGAAGAAGTGAACTATAATTTCCAGATACTAAAAGCGGTTGAAGAAGTAAATGAAGCACAGAAACTTCACCTGATGCCCAAGATCAATGCATACTTCAACAACGATTTAAAAGGCAAGCATTTTGCTTTATGGGGCCTGGCCTTTAAACCCAATACGGATGATATACGTGAAGCACCGGCTTTATACCTGATAGATGCATTGACTGCTGCAGGTGCCACTGTTGCTGCATTTGACCCCGAAGGCATGACGAATGTAAAGAACCAGATTGGCGACAAGATTACTTATGCCGCAACGCAATATGATGCACTGGCAAATGCAGATGCCTTGATTATTGCAACAGAATGGAGCGAGTTCCGCACACCTGATTTTGATAGCATTACAGCATCGCTTAAGAACAAGGCCATTTTTGATGGGCGTAACCTATTTGAGGTAAAACAGATGCGTGAAGGGCTGGGCTTCCATTATGAAAGCGTGGGTAGGCCTTAAACAAGATCAGGAGGTTGCCCATACACATTCCAGTGCTCATGGGTGCGACGCCACGACAGTTGATTCATATTTTAAAGCTCGTTACAAAAAATATACAATGGCAAGAAAAAGGATTTTGATTACAGGTGCTGCGGGTTTTTTGGGCTCGCATTTGTGCGACCGTTTCATAAAGGAGGATTACCATGTTATTGCAATGGATAATTTAATAACGGGCGACCTGAGGAATATTGAGCATCTTTTTCCACTGGAGAATTTTGAATACTATCACCACGATGTAACCAAGTTCATCCATATTCCGGGCAAGCTGGATTATATATTGCATTTTGCATCGCCGGCCAGCCCGATTGACTATTTGAAAATTCCCATACAGACCTTGAAAGTAGGTGCACATGGCACACACAATTGTTTGGGGCTGGCAAAAGACAAAGGGGCCAGGATACTGGTGGCAAGCACCAGCGAAATCTATGGCGATCCATTGGTGCACCCACAAACAGAGGAATATTGGGGCAACGTGAACCCGATTGGCCCAAGGGGCGTGTACGATGAAGCAAAACGTTTTCAGGAAGCCATTACCATGGCGTATCATACTTTTCACAATGTTGAAACAAGGATCATACGGATTTTTAATACGTATGGCCCGCGTATGCGACTGAATGATGGACGTGCATTGCCTGCATTTATTGGACAGGCCTTGCGTGGTGAGGATTTAACGGTATTTGGCGATGGTAGCCAGACAAGGAGCTTCTGTTATGTTGCAGACCTGGTTGAAGGTATTTACCGCTTGTTGATGAGCGACTACACCATGCCTGTGAACATTGGCAACCCCAACGAGATTTCGTTGAAGGATTTTGCAGAGGAAGTGCTGAAGCTGACCGGTTCAACCGTGAAAATTGTGTACAAGCCATTGCCAACGGATGACCCCAAGCAAAGGAAGCCGGATATTACAAAGGCCAAAGAAATATTGGGCTGGCAACCAACCATTGACAGGGCAGAAGGTTTAAGGATTACTTACGATTATTTTAAATCATTGCCCAAGGAAGAACTGGTGAAACTTCCGAAAGAGTTTGAAAGCAGGAAATAAACAATAACAGGCCCCGAGTTTTTTGGGGCCTTGTTTTCTTTGAACCATCTAATCTTTAACATAAACAGTCATGCATAAAAAGAAAGTAATCGTAACAGGTGTAGGGGGGCAATTAGGTTGGTCAATCCAACAACTGAGCAGCCAATACCCGGCTTTCGATTTTTTGTTTGTTGATAAGGAAGAAATGGACCTGAGCAATCCTGCATCCGTAGCAGGTTTCATTCAGCAAAACATACCCGATTATTTTATACACTGTGCTGCCTATACGGCTGTTGACAAGGCCGAAACCGAAAGGGAAACAGCCTTGGCCATCAATGCAACATCGGTTGCCGAAATTGCCAGGCAATGTGCATTGGTAAATGCAAAGCTGGTTACCATTTCTACGGACTATGTATTTGATGGCAATGGTACCAGCCCTTATAAAGTGGATGAAACCATTAACCCTATTAACTATTATGGCTACACCAAATGGCTGGGAGAGAAGGCTGCATTGGAAAACAATGCCGATACGGTTATCATCAGGACATCGTGGGTGTACTGCCAGCATGGACACAATTTTGTAAAGACCATGCTGCGTTTGATGAATGAAAGAGAGGAGATAAAAGTAGTGGATGACCAGGTTGGCTGCCCTACCTATGCACCGGACCTGGCAAAAGCCATACTCACAATTCTGCATGAATCAGAAAAAGGCAACAGGCATACGGGTACTTACCATTTCAGCAATAGTGGCATTATATCCTGGTACGATTTTGCTGTGGCCATACGCGACCTTTCTGGCCTGTCCTGCAATGTGCTGCCCCTGCCTTCTTCCGCTTATCCAACGCCGGCAAAACGGCCTGCCTACTCGGTAATGGATACTAGTAAGATTGTGGATGATTACCACGTACAGCTCACTAACTGGAAAGAAAGCCTACAGGTTTGTTTAAAAGAATTGGCATCTTTATAGCATGAAGTCATGCTTATTGTTGTTGGTGGGTATAGCCGCCTTATGCAATGCCTTGTTTGCCCAGGCTGATTCTGTTATATCATTCAGTTTCAGGAATGATGTGACAGTTACCATAGACTATCCCTTGAATTTCTCTCACAAGAAAAACACGCAGTTGCTATTTTTTGCATTGCCCAATGGCAACACCACAGCACAAACAATGGGCAAAAAAATGCAGCAGGGCGATGACTGGCATTTTGATATACAACATATTGCTGCCCAAACAAAGTTTGTAAGGAACAAACTGCCCGATGAAAATATTGTTGTTGTTTACCTTGAAAATAAACTGAAGGCATGGCCTGCCTGGAAGCGTGGCCACGCCGATTATAAAGAACTCATCCCAAAACTGCTGGATACTGTTCCCAGAATCTTATCCCTAAAAAAATATTCCATCCATTTAAATAGCCATAGTGGTGGCGGCTCATTCATATTCGGGTACCTCGATGCAGTACGTGAAATACCCAATAATATACAACGCATCAGTTTTATTGATAGCGATTATGGGTACGATTCATCTTATGCAACAAAAATGCTCCGCTGGGTAAAGGCAAACCCAAAGCACCTGCTTACTGTGTTTGCTTACAACGATAGTATTGCCCTGTACAATGGAAAGCCCATTGTATCTGCCAAAGGTGGCACTTGGTACAGGAGCAAATTGATGATGAAAGATTTTGCCGTACAATTTGATATTGTTGTGCAGGACAGCGTACAGGTGTTTTCTGCTTTCCATAAACAGGTAAATGTGTTGTTGATTGACAACCCCGACCGAAAAATTTTACATACCCAACAAGTAGAACTGAATGGTTTTATCCATTCTGTATTGATTGGTACCAAAAAAGAAAGTGAAGGTTACCGTTATTTTGGGCAGAGAAGCTATGTGGATTATATCCAATAAAAAATGCCATAGTTTCATTGTTTGTATCAATGAAACTATGGCATGGGAAATTGTAGTAGTAAAGTGTAAGATGAATGCTTAATACACCATTATAATTTCACGAATTTTTGCATTATTTTTTCGTTACCCCATATTACAGAAACATAATATACACCTGCATTCAACTTGCTTGCATCTGCGGTAAATACCTGGCTGCCTTTTATGAGGTTGGTTGATGATTGCAATACCGTTCTGCCCGAAGCATCATGTACAACCACAGCAACTTTGTCGGCATTTTTCGAATTGATGTTCAATACCAGTTGATCCTTCACAGGATTTGGCTGAATAACAAATGCATTCACGTCGTTTTTCTTCAGGTTTACCGAAACAATATTGGAGTAGGTAAACCTGCCATCATTGTCCACTTGTTTCAGGCGGTAATAATTGGGGCCGTCCTGCGGTTGAAGGTCATTACTGGTATAATCATTACTTGTTGATGCTGTCCTGGCAATCACTGTATCCATAGCAAAGAAGGAAGCAGCATTGTATGATTTTTCTACAACGAACAGGTTGCTGTTTGTTTCATTGGCTGTCTTCCAACCAAGTTTTACTGTCTTGTTCGGCTGTAATGCTGCAGTAAATGATAGCAGTTTTAAAGGCACGGCACTGGCACCCGTAATACTTACATCGTCCACATAAAGATTGTTGCCATAGTTACTGGTGGCTTTAAACTGTACCTGTACGGTTTGGTTTTTATAGGCTGTTAGGTCAATGGTTATCGGGCTTGTTGTCCATTGTGCTGCAGTTGGTGTAAAAGCAGTTGATGCATAACCGCTTACAGTGGCAAGTGCTGGATCAGTCCTGCTCCACAGCGATGTCCACGAACTGCCGCAGTTAGTGGAAACCAATACTTCTAGTTTATCCTGTTTGGTGGCCGAATAGGCCCTATGTGCATATTGGAAGCTCAACGTGGCTGTTGTATAGGTTGGGCTGAAAGTGATGGGTGGTGTTGTAAGGGCCGAAATGGTTCCACTGGTATAATTGTAGAAATCCATTTTAATGGAAGCACTGCCCGTTTTGTATGCTGCTGTAGTCTTTGCCCAGTTACCCGTACCTGCCAATTGTTCAAGTGTCCAGGTAGTGGCCGGGAACGAACTTTCAAAGCCCTCTGTCACTGGTGCTGTACTGATAGCTATACTGATGTTTTGCGTAACGGTATTGTTGCCTACTACTAGGTCGGTACCGCCATTGGGTAGTGATAATGTGAATGTAAGTGTATTGTTGCCTGCAATAAGTGTTTGACTGGGAAAAGTAAGTACGCCAACCCTGTCTGTAACTAGGTTTACCGAAAATACTTGTGGTGTGGTAGATACACCATTTACCGTAACAACACCAGTAACATTGGTAAGTGTGCTGCTTCCATTGTTTTTGATCAATACTTTTGGTACAAATGAGCCAGGGCAGTTGGGTGTTGAATAATTTACAATGGAGCAGGTACTCTCGCTGAACTCGCTGCCACCCGGGCTTACCACTTCAACGGCCGCAACATCCAATGCTGGTACAGTGCTGGGTGGTGTGGCCCCATCGCTGGTGAGGTAGCCCGACCTGAAATTCTCCAGCACATATTCCATCCTGTTTACCTGTGCTTTGGTGAACATGGAGTAGCAGGCATCATTGGTATAATCCATGAAATTCTGGTACATTTTACCCGGAGGGTTGGGTACACCGCTAGAGCAGGAACTGGCAACTGCCCCTACTGGGCAGCCAGAGGTACTGGTAGACAGGCCAGGCGTATCGTCCGATGAAGCCAATAGCGACGAAGGCAGGGTTTGCGTAGTGGTAAGCTGCACAAAGTCGGCTCCGGCAGCACAGCCTTCAAATGTATGGTACAGCCCAAAATTATGGCCTACTTCATGCACTACTGTACGCCCCATATTAAAGCCAGTGCTTGAAAAACAGCCATTAGAAAACCCGAGTATATTGCAGCAGATGCCATCGATACCATTGGTACTGGAAGTGGTTTCGGTTGCATTGCCCTTGCCAATGGCAGGGGAAATGCCCAACAGGCTCTGCCCACTAGAATCGGCACCTACCCACATGTTATAATATTTGTTGATGTCCCAAGGGTCAAGTCCGCCATTGGATGCATGTTTTATTCTTTGGTAAGTGGTGCCATAAATACCAACGGTGCCAACCTTTCTTTCAATCCCGTTTGTCAGGTTACCGTTCGGGTCCCTTCTGGCACGTACAAACTGTATTTTAGAATGTCCCCTTACACTGTAAAAAGCGGTTGCATTGGTACTGTCGGAATTTAGGCCCGAATAATCCTTGTTCATCCTGTCCAATAAGTAATCCACCTGGTCTTCCGTTACCATATTGGGATTGGTGTACACCACATGCACCACAACAGGTATATACACAAACCCGGTTAGGGTAGATGTTCTTGCCGTAACACGGCTGCCATTGTCCACAAACATGGCCTCCGCATTCCTCCTTGCCATTTCAGCAGCAAACTCTGGATTGGCCTGTTTGGTTTTTTCAATGGCTTCCGTGGTGCCGCAACGCTTAAACTGGGTCCTGCTACCAGTAGCTGTTTGGGCAGATGCAATATGCGTAGCTGCCGTGCATAGCACGACTGCAAGACAGGGTAGGATGATCTTTTTCAAGCAAAAAGGTTTTGGTAATAAATATGGATTAAATGTAATCCATAAAAAAATCGAGGAATGAATGTACCACTTCCATTACTCTTTCACAAGTTTTTGTGTAATGCTTTCGTTACCAAAAAAGATGGTTACCTGATAATTGCCTGTTTTGAGGCTGCTGACATTTAAACTGGATGATTGGTTGCCTTTTACCAGATTGGTATAGGTTTCCGATACAATACGGCCCATGATGTCGCTTATGGTAACTTTTGCTTTCAGGGTAGCGGTTGAATTGATGTTCAGTGTTGCCACATTTTTTACCGGATTGGGGTACACATTGAACGCATTGGTTTCGCCTTTTTTCAGGTTCACCGAAACAATGTTGGAGTAGGTAAACCGGCCATCATTGTCTATTTGTTTTAAACGGTAATAGTTTACACCATCGTTCGGCTGAAGGTCATTGATTGAATAATCGTTTACGCCACCTATGTTTTTGGCATTCACAGAGTCCATGCTAAAGAATGCAATGCCATTGTACGATTTCTCAACTACAAACAGTTTGTTGTTTATTTCGTTGCTTGTTTTCCAGGAAAGGTGCACGGTCCTGTTGCTGTTCAGCGATGCGTTAAACGACAATAATGTAATGGGCACGGCCGCTGTTTTGGTGTACCATATAGGTGCGGTAATGGTCCTGTTACCTGCAATGGTAATGTCTGCATAATAATAGGCAGTAGCCGAATTGCTTAAAGAGAAATCCGTGTACGACAATGCATTGCCCGTGGCACTGGCTACCTGTGTAGCAGTTATGCCGCTGCCCGGTACGCCATACATCAGTTTAATGCTTGGCGTGGCGGCGGTATTGGTGGGGTCCACAGCATACACGCTTATGCCCGGTGCAGTGGTACCTGTAATGATGCTGCCCATTATCTGGTTGTTAATGGTAAAGTTCACACGGGTATCGCAATCTTCCGTTGCATAAAAATGCCTAGCCTTCATTGCATTCAGTAAATCTGTTTGCGTTAATGTTGGGGCTATTACTGCCAGCCTGTTATTGCTGGAACGGCCAAAATTGGTGTTGTGCGAATCATGGTCCATAGTAGGGCCTACATGGTAACCCTTTGCCAATAATTTGTTGTAGTAGCTTAAATAAGCCATTGCAGATGGTGGGTCATTATAAGTAGTGTTGGTAGAAAATGCAGGGCCACTGGCAACGGCTGTTCCCCTCAGGGCACTATCTACCACGGCACTGTAGGGTATGTTGGCTATATTGTTGTAATCGGTTGATGAAGGGTGTGCACAGGATGCAAAAGCCGTGCTTGGCCAGTTGTTGATGGTCCTGAACAGCCCGGTTGTGCCGGTTGTTTCAGGTGTGCCTATATAATCACTTTTGGCAACATATACATTGTAGTTGCCCGATTCCCATCCAATCAACTGATTGATGCCATATACCAATACGTGACCACCATTGCTGATAACGCCCCATTCCATGCCATACAGGGCAAGGAAGTTGCTGGTAGTGGCTGCCAACGACTGGTTGATACCCAACTGGTAACTGCTCAGGTGCATGCCGGCTTCTGAGTGGTTGTGTTCCGATATGCCCAAGAAGTCCATACACAAAGAATTCTTTGCATAATTGTAATCATCCAGTGGTGTCAAAGATGAATTGTCTGCATTGCCGTCCGAATAGTCGGAGTGTGCATGCAGGTTACCAAAATAATAATTGTACGGGGCAACGGTTGTAGTGGTGGCCGATGCTGTAAGTGGAGATGCTGTTAGGTACAACGGGCCGCCATTGCACACACTATTAAAGGCAAACACAAAATAATAGTATTGTGTGCTTGCGGTTAAATTATAGCTTACAAACGATGTTGCAGACGAGTTGCCAATTACGGTTCCGCCACCCAAGGTAGTACCTACTGCATAGGTGTTGCTATTTTGCGGCGTTGCCGATAAGGTGGAAGCGGTGCTTCTGATCACCAGATAATTGTCCACGTTGGTGGCTGGCGTAAAGCTTCCGTTAATGGTAGTATTGGCGGCAGAAAGGTTTAAACCTGTTGGCTGTGCGGTGGGTGCCACACAGAGTGCCAGGTTAGATGTGTTGGCATTGGCCGTTAATGGCGAAGTGGTATTATAAGTAGGCCCGTTGCTGCAGTTTTGCGAGTTAAGGGCATAGATAAAGAAATAATATTGTGTGCCGCTGCTAAGCCCCGTTGTGGAGAAAGTGGTGGCTGCAGACCTTGACACAACAGTGCCATTGCCTAAAAGGGTACCTGCATTGTAAACCGTTCCGTTGGTAATGCTTCCGGTAAAGCTGGCTGCAGTGGTACGTACAACCAGGTACTCATCTGTATTGGCCGATGCCGTAAAGCTGGCAGTAATGCTATTGGTATTGATGGTGGTAAACGTTAAAGCCGTTGGTTGTGCCGCAGGTACGGCACAGGGCAATGCCCCGGCCAATGTAGTGGCGTTGCCTGTTAAGGGGCCGGTTGTTAAATACAATGGGCCACCGGTACAGGTGTTGTTCATGGAAAAGATAAAGAAATAATATGTGGTTGAAAGGCTAAGCCCATTGGCCGTTATGCTGGTGCTGTTGTTTAATGATATAACGGTACCATCGCCTATATTATCGCCCAGTGAATAGTTCACACCATTCACGGGCTGGGAGGTAAGTGCATTGTTGGTGCTCATTACCACCAGGTAATTCTGTGGTGCAGGACTTGCGGCAGTAAACGAGAACTGTATGGAATTGTGTATCACGGTTCCCAAAGCAAAACCGGTTGGCTGTGCCGTAGGGGCAGTACAGGCATTGGTTGAGAGTGCGGTAACTTTTACATTGTCTAAACTAACCCTTGGCCTTGAACCGGATGACCCGCCCGAACCATTGTGGTAATAGAAACGCAAACGTGCTGTTGCCGAGTTGTTGAAGGAAGCAGGCAGGGCCACATTGGCAATGCTGCCCGACGTTGGGCTATTGTTGATAAAATTCAAAACCTGTGCAGCAACAATTTCCGTAAAGTTGGTACCGTCTGTAGAAGCATACACCCTTAAAGAACCTGCCCTGTTGCCCGTACTGTTATTGATGGATGCCCAATCGAAACTTAAAGTGCCTGCATTTACGCCCGTAAAGTTCAGGAAGAAATCCACGGCAACGGAAGTGGAGTTGTCTGTGGTTCCGGTAGAAAGCAGGGAAATATCGCCTGTTGACCTGTACAAGCCACTGCTATAAGTAGGCGGCGTGCCACCAGAAGGTGTCTGGAAAACATTGGACAAAGCTGTTATACGGGTAGCATTGGGTATGCTGGGCGTGCTGGTTACGGCATCAATGCCTTTCCAGGCCGCTGCACCTATGCCTGCGGTAAAAGTGCCGTTGGCCGGACTTGTAGCAAATACCCAGTTACTTACATCGCTAAAGGTTTCTGTGTAGCTGAACCCGCTTTGCGAAGACATTACAACGGGCGTTTGGCTGATGGCACCCAATGCAAGCAAACACATTGCGGGTACCATGAAAAGTACTTTTTTCATTGACTCGGAGTTATACGTGGCTGTAAATATCGGGAAAGAAAACGGGAGGGGAGTCTTAAATTAAAATGAAGAACCCCGCAATTACTTGCGGGGCTCTTTGTTGTTCCATAAGGATTCGAACCTTAACTAACTGAACCAAAATCAGTAGTGCTACCGTTACACCATGGAACAATCCTGTTTCCATTATTTCTAATGGGTGGCAAAAATAAAGGTGAGGGGGAAACCAGCCAAATTTTTTAATTATTAAAATAGTATTTCTGTAAAATTTTTTCAACTGGCCTGGTTGAGATGTTTTTTATTGATTATCAGCAGTAAGGAAAACACATGCTTTTGCTGCAAGCAACAGCGGTCAATCTTAAGTCATCTTTAAGTCGATATTACGGTTACGTTAAACCCATTGGGTTAAATTGCGTCTTGTGTTTTGCAAAAAGCTAACTACCCTTCCATGAAAAAGATATTTCTACCCTTGCTGCTATGTCTCGGTTCATTTTTTACATTCTCGCAGGATTTTTCCAATAAGGGAAAGGACTTCTGGTTAGGATATGGCTATCACGTAAATATGGGGGCAGGTGTGGCAACAAACCAACAGAACCTGCAAGACATGGTTCTCTATTTTACCTCAAACCAAAATGCACAGGTTACTGTTGAGATACCAGCGGTTGGTTATTTACATACTTATACTGTTTTGGCCAATCAGGTTACTATATCTGAACCTATGCCCAAATCTGGTTCACAGGATTGCAGGATAATAGATACTGGTTATTATAATAGAGGTATCCATGTTTATAGCGACAATCCCATTGTTGCCTATGCCCATATATACAATGCCAGTGTTTCGGGTGCCTCTTTACTTTTTCCAACAAATACACTAGGGCAACAATATTATGCAATCAGTTATACACAAGCGTCCAATGCAACTTTCGCAAACAACTTTTTTTTCGTAGTTGCTACCGAAGATAATACCACTGTTGAAATAACACCTTCTGCTGCCAATAAAAACGGCAAGGCTGTAGGGGTTCCATTTAATGTTACTTTGAACAAAGGACAGGTGTACAGTGTTTTTGGGACCACTTCGGGCAATACGGGTACAGATATGACTGGTTCCAAGATCAGGTCTGTAAACGTGGGGGCATCTGGTTGCAAAAGAATTGCTGTTTTTTCAGGCTCGGGTAAAATGAGTATTGGAGTTTCTCCGGCTGGTGGTAGCGGAACTCCTTCTGGAAGTGCAGATAACTTGTTTGCACAAAATTTTCCTTCCAACGCATGGGGAAAACGATACCTGACAAGTCCAACAGGAACGCAACCCAATAATTTTTATAGGGTATGCGTGTCGGATCCAACAACCGTGGTTAAACTGAATGGAGTTACCATTCCATCGTCTAGTTTAGTTAATGGATTTTATTATCAATTTAGAAATAGCAGTGCAAGTAGTACCACTAGTTCTGCTGCACCTAATTTAATTGAAGCAGATAAGCCAATACTCGTAGCACAGTATTGTACCTCTCAAGGGCAAGAATCCAATCCTGCTCCAACGGGTACTGGTGGTAATGGCATTGGAGGGGATCCAGAAATGATTTATTTAAGCCCCGTTGAACAAACTATAAATAACATTACGTTATATTCTGCCACCGCCAACCTCATTCTCCAAAGCTATATCAACGTTATTATTAAAAATGGTGGGATTGCTTCTTTTAAACTAGATGGCATATCAAAAGCTTCTAGTTTCCAGGTACACCCTCAAGATGCAAACTATTCATATGCAACATTTGCTGTTTCATCTGGTTCGCATTCTGTTTATTCCGATACAGGCTTCAATGCAATTGCTTATGGTTTTGGTAATGCCGAAAGCTATGGTTACAACGCTGGTACAAACGTTATAGACCAATACCAATACGTAACCCTGCAAAACCAATACGCTACCGTAAATTTTCCTGCCACCTGTAAGGGCACACCATTCAGGTTTTCCATTACATTGCCTTACCAGCCCACCAAACTGAAATGGGACTTTAACCAGAACCCAAACCTTACACCACATGACTCGGTGGTATTCTATCCGCCCACGGGTTCCAGTTTTGTGCCTTACGACAGCACATTTGTAAAAGACGGAAAGACCCTGTACGTATATAAAATTCAACAGAACTATACTTTTTCCGCTGCAGGTACCTATACCGTAAACGTAATTGCCAATAACCCCACAGCAGATGGTTGCAGCGGCGAGCAATTAATCAATTACGATGTAACGGTGTACGACCCGCCAAAGGCAGATTTCATCTACACACATACAGGTTGCGTAAGCGATTCCGTTCACTTCTTTGATGCAAGCAATGGTTTGGGCAGGCCCATGATCAAATGGCAATGGAGTTTTGGCGATAGCGGTATAGACAGTGTTAAGAACCCCGTTCATAAATACCTGAGTGCAGGCACGGGCACATACAATGTGCACCTTACTTCCTATACCGATATAGGGTGCATTGCCGATACCATAAAATCCATACCCATCAGTTCCGTACCCACGGTAAAATTCGGTGTCAGCGATACTACCTGTGTGGGTAAAACAATACAGCTTACCGACTCCTCCGCTATAGCGGTTGGTACCATTGTAAAATGGTATTGGGATTATGGCAATGGCATAAAAGATACCCTTACTACCAATGCACCAAGAACGGTAACCTATACTACGGCCGGCCCTTATACCATTACCCTTAAAGTGGAATCGAATACCGGCTGTACGGCCATCTATACAAAACCCATAACCGTGCATGTGAATGCCGTACCCGATTTTAGCCTGCCCATTGTGTGCCTGCCCATTGGTGCCGCACAATTCAACAACTTAACAACCATTAGCGATGGCACCATTGCCGGCGTTACTTATAAATGGGACTTTGGCGATGCAAGCCCTACCGTAACAACTGCAAGCCCTTTACACAACTATGCCTCTACCGGACCTTTTGCAGTAAAGCTTACCACTATATCGCAATACGGCTGTATTAAGGATACCACTAAAACACTGGCTACTGTTTACCCACAACCCAAGGCCAGCTTCACCGTATCTGCCGAAACATGTTTAAGGGACAGCACAACTTTTACCGACGCAAGCAATGCCAACGGCACAGGCAATACCATTACCAATTGGTACTGGAACAGGGATGTTACCGGTGGGGCCTTTTATAAAGACACGGCCCAGAACTTCAAATACCGTTATGGCTTGGCCCAAACCTACATCACTAAACTGTACGTTAAAACAGACAAAGGCTGCATCAGCGATACTGCTACCCAAACCACAATTGTAAACCCATTGCCAGTGGCTCCGTTTATCAATTCGGCACCACTTTGCGAAACAAGGGATGTGGTGTTTACATCGCAGGCAGTGGCCAATGCAGGCAACCTGGTGCGTTGGAACTGGAACATGGGCAATAGCGTAACGCACGACTTTGCAACAGGCACAGCTTTCAACGAGCAATATGCAACCGTTGGCAGCTATACCATTAAACACATGGTAGAAACCAACAAGGGTTGCAAAAGCGATACGGTTACCAAGACAATCTATATAAACCCACTGCCACAAGTGGGCTATATATTGCCCGAAGTATGCCTGGCCGATGCCGCAGCCGTGTTTACGGATACATCAAAAATTGCCGACCATTCAGAAAGCCAGTTTACGTATTTGTGGACTTTTAATGCAGGTACACCAGCCATTGTTCCCGGGCCCACACCTGCAACGGCTACCATCAAAAACGGTTCCACCAAATACAACAAGGCCGATAATTACAGTGTGTCGCTAAAAGTTACTTCCAAGGATGGCTGCATGTCGGAACTCATCAAAGCCTTTACGGTAAATGGTTCCATACCTGTTGCCGATTTCAACATCATCAACACCACAAGCCTATGCAGCAATTTGCCTGTACAGATACAGAACACATCCACCGTTGATTTCGGTTCCGTAACAAAAGTGGAAATTTATTGGGACTACCTGAACAACCCTACTGCAAAAGTGGTGGATGATAACCCCGTGCCCAACAAGATCTACACAAACACATACACCAACTTTCAGCAACCGGCAACCAAAACTTTTACCATACGTTTTGTTGCCTACTCAGGTGGCACCTGTGCCAATATAAAAACAAGAACGGTTACGGTTAATGCAAGCCCAAAAGTACAGTTCACGGCAATGCCCGGCATCTGCTTCGATGCCAATGCAAGGCAAATTACGCAAGCCACCGAAACGGGTGGGGTAGCGGGTGCAACGCCAGCATTTATGTACTATGGCACGGGTGTAAACAGTACCGGCCTGTTCAGTCCCGCAATAGCGGGGGTGGGTACATTCCCCATCAAATATGTGTACACATCCAACCAGGGCTGCCAGGACTCTGCCACACAAAACATCACTGTTTGGCCATCGCCTACGGCAAATTTTGGGTTCAGCTCGCCTGCCTGCGAAAAAAATGATATTACATTCAGCGATACCTCATTGGCCAATTTTGGTACGGTTGCTACCTGGCAATGGAGCTTTGGCGATGGTGGCACCTTGGTCAGGAACAATGCCAACCCATTCACCTACCAATATGCGGCAGCAAATGTCACTCCTTACAATGTAAGCCTCACTGTTATTACCAATAACGGATGCGTGAGCCCCGTAAAAACCAAATCCATTACGGTACACTACCTTCCGGTAGTTGCTTTTTCGCTGCCGGATATATGCCTGCCAGACGGAAGGGGACAGTTCAACGACCTGTCAACCATACCCGACGGTTCATCGGCCCTGTTTACTTACCGCTGGGATTTTGGCGATGGCAATGACCCCACACCATCCACGTTAAAAAATCCTACGCACCAATACACCGCACTGGCACCAACCAATGGCTATCAGGTAAAATTGAAAGTGACCAGCAAGGATGGCTGTATCGATTCGTTGACGCAGAAGTTTAATAAAGTGTACCCGCAACCTAAAGCCAACTTTAGCACAACACCGGCCAACGGGGAAGTATGTATTGGTGATACTTTGTTCTTTGCCGATTTGAGTAATGGAATAACTAGTGCAGTAACCAAATGGAACTGGGATTTTGGCGACAACACTACTACTACATTGCAGAATCCTTATAGAAAATATGCCGACTCGGGCAGCTTTGCCGTAAGCCTCTATATCTACAATGCACAAGGTTGCGTAAGCGATACCCTAAAGGATACGGTAATTGTGCACCCGTACCCCAAACTGGATGCAGGCCCCGACCTGTTTGTATTGGAAGGCGGTACCGTGCAAATAAAACCGGTGTACTATGCAACAAACCCACAGTTTTTATGGTCTCCCTCCACGTACCTGGACAATGATACTTTGGCCAACCCAAGCAGTACACCGCTTAAGGACATTACGTATTATGTGCAGCTAACGGGTATTGGCGGTTGTGTGGATACAGGCAGCGTGTTTATCAAGATACTTTTGAAGCCAGTGATACCCAATGCATTTTCGCCCAATGGCGATGGCATTAACGATACCTGGCATATTGAGTACCTGAACAGTTACCCCGGTGCCACGGTAGAGATATATGACCGGGGCGGCAAATTGATATTCAGATCGGTTAATTATACAAAGGACTGGGATGGCACTTACAACGGCAAGCCGCTACCCGTTGGCACTTATTATTATATCATCAACCCCAAAAACGGAAGGGCTATCATGTCCGGGAACGTTACCGTACTTAAATAGCCCGGATTGTACACATTAAAATTGATAAAATCACCGGAACATTGGCAATTTTATGAGAATGTTTCCTTTATTTTGAGCGTATGAAGATGAAGAAATTACTAACTGCTGCTTTGCTATTGGGGGGATTGACTGCTTCGGCCCAGCAACGTCCTTACTATACTCAATACATCATGAACAATTTTATAGTGAACCCTGCCATGGCGGGTATAGAAAACTATACGGATGTAAAGATAAGCCACCGTGCACAATGGGTTGGCTTGGATGGTGCCCCGGTAACAACCTATTTTACCATTCACGCCCCTTTAAAGAAAAGCAGTTACGATGTGGAAACCGCAACCTCTTTTCACCGCAGCGGCTTTAACCCGAGAGGGCAGGCCTACTGGCAAAACTATGAGGCACCGGAAAACCACGGCGGTATTGGCTTTACTGTGTTAAACGACCGTACAGGGCCTTTGAATAATTTTTCCGCAACAGGTACTTACGCTTACCACATGGGTATTGGCCCGCATACTGCCCTCAGTGCAGGTATCAGTGCAGGTATTACCAATTTGCGTTTGGATGCAAGTAAACTTCAATTCAATACCCCGGTTGACCCAGCAGTTGCCGGTAGCGGTTACCTGAACAATGTAAGGCCCGACATTAGTGCAGGGTTGTGGTTGTACGACAGGGACTTTTTTGCTGGCCTTGCCGTGCAGCAGATTGTACCGCAAAAAGTAGTGTACAATACCAATGGAGTTGGTTTGGAACAAGGCAAATTGGTGCCGCACATGTTCCTTAGCTTGGGCTACAGGATGTTCCTGAATGAAGACATCAGCTTCCTCCCTTCAACAACCATACGTTATATAAGCCCCTTACCAATGGGTTTTGATATCAATGCCAAAGTACAGTACCAGGACCTTGTTTGGGCCGGTGCATCGTACCGCTACCAGGATGGCTACGCTGCCATGGTAGGTGTAAATATTAGCAGCACGGTAAATGTTGGCTACTCTTATGATTTTACCACTTCCCGTTTAAACACCGTAAGTAAAGGTTCGCACGAAATTGTGATCGGTTTTCAACTGGGTAACAAATACGGCGACTGGTGTCCTAGGAATACTTATTAATTTCCTTGAAAATATTGCAAAAAAGCCCGAAGATTTTCTTCGGGCTTTTTTGTAGTGTTTACTTAATCCATTTTATCTGTGAAAAAGGCAGTGTGATTTTTATTTTATCGCAGTAGTAAAATCACAATCTTGTGATTAAAATATTGTGATTTTTTAAAAATCACGAGAAAAAAATCACAAAAAAATAAATGAAGAACATAACTAAAAGTTCAGTGAGTTTAAAGCCAGATGAGATGGAAAGTTGGTTTAGATGGCAGTATTTATTTGTCCAATGATTTCTGCGTCAAATACTGCATTAGTTCTGCTGCCTTTGTCAATGCAGGACCTGCCATTGAATCACCAAATAAGACGTCTATTGGTCCTTCTCCAAAATAGAACCCGTCTGAAACAAGAAAAGTAATCCTTGCATTTCCTTTTGTAGGATTTGGTAGTCTTGGTTTGCCCCAAACGCCAATTTGATTTACTATACTTTGGCTGTTTGCAAATAAGTCACTTTTAATTTTGTTTGCTGTTTCGTCATTGATAGTTTCCCAAACTAAAATTTTTCCCGTTTGGTTAATATAGCGTGCTGTTCCATTATTGAAAGATGCCAATACATCAAGCCCATTGTCTAATCCAATTTCCACAATTACCGCAAAAAGTTCTTTTTTATTTGGTTTATGCCCATTTGCAAGTTGTTTGTTGTATGCAAGTACTTTAATTCTTGGGTCGGAATTTTTGTCATCAACTATCTTTTGAAGATCTGATACAGAGCTTGTTTCAGAGAATAAAATATCAAATGGATATGTATAAGGCTGTTGTACTTTTCTCTTATATAAATTTAGGTCGTCGCAAAAAAGCAAATTATAAATAAAATTTGCCGAACTGTCTTTGTAAGGGTTTATCGAACTTGATTTCGTAGGTGTCTTTTTTAAAAAGCTAAATAGTCCCATAGAGGCAAATATTAAAACTATTAAGGTAAGCCGAGTGAATATTTTTCTTCGCGTTTTCATTTCCCCATTAATTTTTTTCTTTGATAATAAACTGTGTTTCCAGTAATTCATTGTAAAGTTTGGGGTGTCTAATAATTTACTTTTGAGTTTTTATGAAACAGGATTCATTCCCATTCCAAAAACATTTCATACACCTATCATTTTTAAATTGATGTGCACAATTATCGTAGCCATACAAGATATGCGTACAATTAGGACATAAGTTAGCCATTTGAGAAGTGTTCAGGTAATATTGGCTATCGCATTCATCACAAATACTAATATTTTTATTTGAAAGATTATTGTCCATTTTAGGTTTATTAAAAGAAATGCTTACCCCCAAATATATACGAAAGTTTCAATGGAACTATTGAGGATGAGCATCCTTGATTTTAATATTAGTGTGGCATAAAAAAATAAAGCCCTCAAAATCCGAGGGCTTTATAAAAACTATGCTTCATTCAAAAATGGATATTTATAATCCGTAGGTGGATTGAAGGTTTCCTTAATCGTTCTTGCACTCAGCCAACGGTACAGGTTCAAGGCACTGCCTGCTTTATCGTTGGTGCCACTGGCCCTGGCTCCGCCAAAAGGTTGCTGACCAACAACCGCACCAGTAGGTTTATCATTGATGTAAAAATTACCAGCGGCATTTCTTAATCTATTGGTAGCCAGTTCAACGGCATTCCTGTCCTGTGCTATGATAGAACCTGTCAATGCATAAGGCGATGTGCTGTCAACCAATGCCAACGTGTTTTCAAAATCATTGGCAGGGTACACATAAATGGTCAGTACCGGGCCAAAAATTTCCTCGCACATGGTAGTGTACTTAGGGTCGGTTGTTTCAATAACGGTTGGCTGTACAAAATAGCCATCCTTCTTGCTGCACGCACCGCCCACCAAAATGCTGGCCTGCTTGCTACGCTTCGCCTTGTCTATATACGATTTTATTTTGTCAAAGCTCTTCTCATCAATTACCGCATTAATAAAATTGGTAAAGTCCTCCGTGGTGCCCATCTTAAAACTGTTCACACCCGCAACCAGTTTCTTTTTTACCTGTGCCGCAATATTGCTGGGTATATACGCCCTTGATGCCGCACTGCATTTTTGCCCCTGAAATTCAAAAGCACCACGCAGCAGGGCAGTGGCCACCACATCCGCATCGGCTGTTTTATGTGCCAGTACAAAATCCTTACCGCCTGTTTCGCCCACAATTCTCGGGTAGGTCCTATACTTGCCCATGTTTTTACCAATGGTTTCCCACATATTGTTAAACACGCCTGTGCTTCCCGTAAAATGCACACCTGCAAAATCCTTATGGTTAAAACAGATATTGCCCAGGGTTGGGCCATCCACATAAATCAAATTAATTACACCATCTGGCAAACCTGCTTCTTTTAGTACACGCATAAACATCTGTGCAGAATAGATCTGCGTGTTGGCCGGTTTCCAAACCACCACATTGCCACACATGGCAGCACTGGTAGGCAGGTTGCCGCCAATGGCCGTAAAGTTGAACGGTGTAATGGCCAATACAAACCCCTCCAATGCACGCCACTCCAAACGGTTGTGCATGCCGGGTGATGAAATAGGCTGTTGCTTATAAATTTCACTTAAATAATGAACATTAAAACGTAAAAAGTCAATCAATTCGCAGGCACTGTCAATCTCCGCCTGATAAGCATTCTTGCTTTGACCAAGCATGGTGGTACCATTAATATAACTGCGGTACTTGGTAGCCAATAAATCGGCTGCTTTCAAAAATATGGCAGCACGGTTTTCCCAACTCATATTGCTCCAATTATCCTTGGCAGCAAGGGCAGCATCAATGGCCTGCTGCACATGCTTTGCATCGCCGGCATGAAAATAACCCAGTGTATGTTTTATTTCGTGTGGCGGGTGTATGGACAGTTTTTTATTGGTACGCACTTCTTTGCTGCCAATGTACATGGGTATATCGGCTTCGGTAGCCTTCAGTTCGGCTAATGTTTTTTTGAGGGCAGCTTTTTCTGCACTGTTGGGTGCATAGCTTAAAACAGGCTCATTAACAGGCAATGGATAAGAGAATGTTCCTAAACTCATATGGATGATTTTATTGAGGCTGCAAGTTACGGTTAAAGCTTGTAGGTTGAAATTTTTAAAGGATGCCGTTGCAATCATTTTAATGATTGCCTGATTCATCGTATCGAAACAAGATAGAGGCATGTTATCTAATCAGCTTCGACAAGCTCAGCTTGACAGCCTGTTTTTCAAGTTGAACCTTTACCAAAGTGCAGTTGGTAACAACAAATGTATATGTATCAATAGCTTCAACATTTCCTTCTCAAACCTTAGCACTTACACCAGTACTTACATAAAGCACATCAATCGGTTCGGTCATGCTTGTATGATTGAAAAAATTGCGAAGCATAATTTTTTCAAAAAAGCGATTGGCGTGCTGTTGCAAGTACGAAGCCATGCGGCTTGAGCCAAAGATTTTTGATAAATGATCTGGGCAACTCTTAAATGTGAGAAAAATACCCACTAAAAGCCCTTCTACATTATCTTTCCACCGTGAACTATTTGCAACTTTCATACTACGCAGCCGATTATGGACTCAGTGCCTACAAGCAGCTCCGTTTCATGAAATCCTTCCTCAAACCCATTGTAGATAGGCACTGTGCAGCACTCAACTATCCCTTATCCAAAAAGGAAAAAAAGAAAGTCGATTTCTATTACCCACTCTTCAACCATATCGTCAACTGCGAAAACTACCTGTGCATCAAAGGCCGCAGGCTTACCCTGCAGGAGTCGCAACGCCTTGCCATCATATCGGCCATGGCAACACTGTACGATGATTTGATTGATGAGGAAGACTGGGAAAAGGAACAGTATTTTCAGATACTGGACAGGACGTTGCCATTGGCACAGCAGACCCCCAAAGTGCAACTGATTTTTGCCCTGGACGATGAACTGCTGCATTACTGGAAACCTACACAGCAGTACAAAGATGCCCTGAAGCTTGCCATTGAATGGCAGGTTGTTTCTGCAAGGCAATTGCACCATGATATTTCGTTGCAGGAAATACTGCATATTTCAGAAGAAAAATGTGGCAACAGTTCCTTGCTATGGGCCAGCATCATGGACGAGGATTGGCAGCCGGAAGACAAACAGTTTATTTACCAGTCGGGCTTTGTGGGGCAAATTGTAAACGACCTGTTCGATGCATTCAAGGATAGGGAAGATGGCGTGTACACCATTGTACGCAAAGCAAGCTCCATTGCAACTGCAAAGGAAATTTTTATAAAGGAATGCAGCAGGCTTCACCAGAATGTGCTGGCTTGTAAGGTAGCTCCAAGCAAAAAAACAAGGACCATCAGACGCATGGCTTGCATACATGCATTTGCACTGGTGTCGCTGGAGCATCTGCAGCATACGGAAAATAAATATCCCAAGCCAATGGACTGGAGCAAACCACTGCGTAGCGAACTGGTAACCGACCTTGCCTTTTGGAGCAACAAGTTCAAGCTGTTGAAATATGCCTGCGAGTTGGCAGAGCTGAGATAAGTTTTTGTTTCTTACATTTAATGCATTATGGCAATTGTTCTGTTCGATAACCAGTACCGCAAAAAACTGTATCCACTTACACTTACCAAAGCGGTGGCTGATTTGCGTACCGGTATTGTAAAAGTGAAGGATTGGTGGCAGTTGAAAACGGGCCAACCTGTTTTTGTACATACCGAAAATTATTTGCAACCGCTGTACGGAAGCATACCCAATGGCGACCATACCTGGATTGATGCAAGCCTGCTTGCAGACGATGATTTATTTGACCGCATCTTTTCGTTGGGCAGCAACGAAGCATTGGCCGATGATGAAGGGCTGGTTGCAGGCAGGTTAAACATAGCCGCCAATGAGTTTGATGTGCATAGTTCGCTAAGCCTGTTTAAAAATATTGTAGCTGTACCATTTGTACAAAGACTGGAAAATCTGCAACAGATTTTTCTGGAAGCAGACCAGCGTATTCGTGAACATTTTGCATTGGTTACCAAAGGCAGAACAAGTGAACCTATTGCAGCCACCAACAGAACTATACAGCCCGAAAATATTTTTATTGAAGCCGGTGCAAGCGTGGAACACTGTATTTTAAATGCAGCTACGGGCCCCATTTATATTGGCAAAAATGCAGTGGTAATGGAAGGCAGCATGATACGTGGCCCATTTGCATTGGGCGACAATGCCGTGGTGAAAATGGGTGCAAAAATTTACGGGGCCACAAGCATTGGCAACAATTGTGTTGCAGGCGGCGAAATAAAGAACAGCATACTGATGGGCTTTAGCAACAAGGCACACGATGGCTACCTGGGCGACAGCGTAATAGGCGAGTGGTGCAATTTTGGTGCGGGCACCAGCAACAGCAATGTAAAGAATACGGGCGGCGAAGTGAAACTTTGGAGCCCCCATACCGAAAGCTACGAAGCAGTTGGTTTGAAGTGTGGTGTGGTAATGGGCGACTATTCGCGAACAGCCATCAACTCATCCATTAACACGGGTTCGGTAATAGGGGTTTGCTGCAATGTTTTTGGCGATGGGCTGTTGCCGAAACTGATACATGATTTTACTTGGGGAACCAAGAACCTGTCGAGATATGAATTTGAAAAGGCCTTGAAAGACATTGCCAATTGGAAAAAAATGAAAGGCCAGCTGCTGACCGATGAAGAAGCTGCGGTGTTAAAATATGTGTTTGAGCATGTGTAATGCCTGCTTGTTTACTGGTAGCACTAGGTCACAGGGCATACAGAAAGTACACAACATACTGTTCTTTGTGTTGTTGCAACTAAGGAATAGAATATGCTGTTGGGCAATATTTAATATTCATATCGTTTCTTTTAAACCGCTGTCGAGGTTATAAACCGTCGACAGGGTATCGTAGCGTTCTTTGTGTTGCTGTAACTAAGGAATAGAATACGCTGTTGGGCAATATTTAATATTCATATCGTTTCTTTTGAACCGCTGTCGAGGTTGTAAGCCGTCGACAGGGTATCGTAGCGTTCTTTGTGTTACTGTAACTAAGGGAATAGAATTATGCTGTTAGGCAATATTTAATATTCATATCGTTTCTTTTGAACCGCTGTCGAGGTTGTAAACCGTCGACAGGGTGGCGTTGGAACTTGGAATTTAAAACTTGGAATTTACTCTAAAGTTTACCCTATTTTTGTTGTACAATGCTGCCAGACTATCCCCATAAAATATTCAACGATAAACGCACCAATTATTCGTTGCTCATGGAATCTCTTGCCATGGACAGTACAGTTTAACTGACCCTGCACACCGTTATGAAACGGCTGCGTAAGGGATAGTAGCGGAAAGCCCGCAGCCACATAGTGGCGTGGACTTGAAGCGGATAGCCCGGCCCGCACAGGCGGGATACGTTATAATAAACATCAATCAAATTTTAGTTGTTTGAAAAGTAATGTTGGTAAACATTTGTTTCCATCAACTTTAAACATCCAACCTTCAACAGTAAACTTTTTACGATGGAAACTTTAACAACAGATAAAGCACAGCAAGCAATAGCAACAGATTTTTTGCCCTTGCAGGGAACGGATTATGTGGAGTTTTATGTGGGCAATGCAAAACAGGCTGCCCATTTTTACAAAACGGCTTTTGGCTTTCAGAGCCTTGCCTACGCCGGGCCGGAAACAGGTGTTAAAGACAGGGCCAGCTATGTGATACGCCAGAACAAATTGACGTTTGTACTGACCACACCATTGAGAGCAGGCAATGCCATTGCTGACCATATTTATAAACATGGCGATGGCGTTAAGGTATTGGCATTAAAAGTGGAAGATGCCACCAGTGCCTGGGAAGAGACTACCAAACGTGGTGGCAAAAGCTATATGGAGCCTACGCGTTTAACAGACGATGCAGGCGAAGTGGTGCTAAGCGGCATACATACTTATGGCGAAACCGTGCATCTGTTTGTGGAAAGGAAAAACTATACGGGCGTGTTTATGCCGGGCTTTGTAAAATGGGAGAGTGCGTACAACCCAACCAGTACGGGATTGGAGTATGTGGACCATTGCGTTGGCAATGTGGGTTGGAACCAGATGAACCCTTGGGTGAAATTTTATGAAGACGTGATGGGCTTTAGAAATATATTGAGTTTTGATGACAACGACATCTCTACCGAATACTCCGCCTTGATGAGCAAGGTAATGAGCAATGGCAACGGTTTCGTGAAGTTCCCCATTAACGAACCGGCAGAAGGAAAGAAAAAATCACAAGTGGAAGAGTACCTGGATTTTTACAATGGCGAAGGCGTGCAGCACGTGGCCATTGCAACAAAGAACATAATTGAAACGGTTACCGAACTACAGAACCGTGGCGTGGAATTTTTAAAAGTTCCGAACAGTTATTACGAAACGGTATTGGACAGGGTTGGCAAAATTGATGAAGACCTGGCACCTTTAAGCGAACTGGGCATATTGATAGACAAAGATGATGAAGGTTATTTGTTGCAGATTTTTTCGAAGCCATTGGAAGACAGACCCACTTTGTTTTTCGAAATCATTCAACGCAAAGGGGCCAAGAGTTTTGGTAAAGGCAACTTTAAGGCATTGTTTGAGGCATTGGAAAGGGAGCAGGATTTGAGGGGCAATCTTTAATTGGAATGTGTAAAATAGTTGATGGTTCGTGGCCAATAGTCATGAACCATTTTTTATGCGTTGGGGTTTATCAGGCTTAATACTTCCGAATCCAGGAACTGGTCTTTGAAACGATAGTTTTCTTTAAAGTAGGCTTCTTTTACAAAACCCTGTTTCAGCAACAGGTTGCGTGAAGCAGTATTTTCGGGATTGATATGTGCTTCCATGCTATGCAGCTGCATGTTGTTGAACCCGAAATGGATAACGGCTTGAATGGCTTCGTTGGTAATGCCCTGGCCCCAATAGGCGGGTTGCAACATGTAACCAATTTCTGCACGATGATGGTCAAGATCAATTTTATGATAACCAATGCTGCCAATAAATGTAGGGTTCGTTTTAAGTGATATGCCCCAGTTAATGGCGGTATTGTTTTCTATGCCCGCATCTATTTTATTGATGATTCCCTGTATCAGCTCAATAGTTTGCGGTTCTTCTTTATTCAGGTATTTCATGGCTTCGGCATCGTTCCGCAAGGAAAAATAATCAGCCAAATCGTGCATGGATATACGGCGGAGCAACAAGCGTTCCGTTTCAATAACGGGAAATGGGTTCAGGTTTAACTGTAGCATGGCAATGATTATCCCTTTAATTGAGCAACCAAGTCAATGTACTGCTGCATGGCATCTTCCTTGGTTGTGCCTTTTAATTTTGTCCATGCTTCCTGTTTGAATTTTGCAACAAAGTCAAAAGGGTTTGCCGGGGCACTGCCATCAGCATCGCCTTCTGTTGCCTGCTTGTATAAGGAATATAGTTTTAGCAAGGTTTCATTGTCGGGCTTTTCGCTCAAGGTTTTGCTATTGGCCACTGCTGCTACAAACTGTTCGTTAAGTTCCATACTATATTTGTTGTGTGTAAATAATGGGTTGGCAATCATGTTACGACATTTCCTGCAACAGTTTCTGCCCTTCTTCTTTTATAGCTTTGTCGTCAATGGTCCTAATGGGCAGCTTTACCAGCTTCTGTAACACTTCAATTGCTTTGGTAGGTTTATTGTCCTGCTTGTATGCTTTGGCAAGGTCCAGATAGTTTACCATAAAATATGGTTCCAGGCTCCTGCATTTTTCCATGTACAGGATGGCATTTTCTATAGTGCCTTGCGGCATGCCGCCGTAGAGTAATTTAATGGCAATTTTTTTTGCACCACCCAGGTTCAGCATTTCAATATTCCATTTGCCCAATGTATAGTTGGCCCTTGCATGGTTGGGGTTTATGCTCAAGGCCTTGTCTGCATAGGTCTTAATGTCCTTTACAAACTCCACCACTTTTTTGTTCTCTGTTTCCACTTCGGTCATTTTTCCACTGGCCACTGCCATTGCATAATTGGCATCTGCATCATTTGCATTGGCAGCTAAGGCCCTTTGTGCAAAAGCTAGGGCCGATTGGTAATGCAGTTGTTTGTCTTTCTTAATGGGTTGCCTGCCACCGATGCTGCAACTAAGTTCGGTTGATTTTACCAGTGCCTTTATATTGTTGGGTTCCAGCACCAGTATCTGTTTGTATTTTTCCAACGCTTCGGGCTCCTGCAGTTTTATTTCAAGATTGTCTGCTTCCTTAAATAGCACATTTACTTCTTGTGAAGAAGCGGTTAGCCATAAGCCATTAGCTATTAGCAAAGTGAACACTGCTTTTAAAATATGTTTCATTGTTGTGTTTTTATTGCTGAATTTTTTAAATTACTATCAACTATCAACTATCAACTATCAACTATCAACTATCAACTATCAACTATCAACTATCCTATCAACTATCAACTATCAGCTTCTCTTCATTTCAAAAGTTATACCAACGCTGCCTTCAAAATTAATGATTGGCGGGTAAAGTTTTTTGATGGAAAACGATACTTCTTCCGCATGATGGTACTGTTGCAGAATGGCTTCGCAAATTTCCTGTGCCAGTGTTTCCAATAAACCGGTTGGCTGTTGCATTCTTTGTTTAACGAACATGTACACGGATGCGTAATTGATGGTCTGCTCCAGCGAAACAATTTTTTCGGTAACAGGAAAATGCTTGATAGAAATATTCACTTCGAACTCGTTGCCCGAAACCTTTTCCTGTTCGTACAGTCCATGATATGCATGGAAGCGGAGATTGTGTAAATGAATTGTTAGCAAGGCCATACTAAAGGGCGTGAAAAACAAAAAGCGGGGAATGAATAATTAAATACCAATCGTTATTCATTCCCCGCTTTTCATTGTTAATTATTGGAAGCTGTGTAATGTTTGTGTGCCAAAAATCTTTCGGCATCCAATGCCGCCATGCAACCACTGCCTGCGGCAGTTACGGCCTGCCTATAAATTTTATCCTGTACATCGCCAGCTGCAAATACACCTTCCAAATTTGTTTTTGATGTTCCGGGAACAGTAGTGATATAGCCCGTTTCGTCCATATCTATAAAATCTTTGAAAATATCGCTATTGGGTTTATGGCCAATGGCAACAAAGAAGCCGCTTACCGGTACTTCTGTTTTTTCGCCAGTTTTTGTGTTATGGATACGTACACCTGTGGTTTTGTTTTCGCCCAATACTTCATCTGTTACACTGTCCCAATAGATCTTGATGTTGGGTGTATTCATAACCCTGTCCTGCATTATTTTACTTGCACGCATTTCATGTTTGCGAACAATCATGTGTACATTGGTGCAGAGTTTTGCCAGGTACAGTGCTTCTTCGGCAGCAGTATCGCCGGCACCTACAATGGCCACTTCTTTTCCTTTGAAGAAAAAGCCATCGCATACGGCACAGGCACTTACGCCAAAACCGTTCAGGCGTTGCTCGCTTTCCAGTCCCAGCCATTTGGCCGATGCACCGGTTGATATGATGACAGCATGTGCTTCGATCCAGTTTTCCTCATCAATCTGCACTTTGTATGGTTGCTGGCTAAAGTCAACTTTTGTTGCCAGCCCATAACGTATATCGGCACCCATGCGTACGGCCTGTTTTTCAAACTGTATCATCATTTCGGGGCCCTGTATGCCATCGGCATAGCCAGGATAGTTTTCAACTTCTGTTGTAATGGTCAATTGCCCGCCCGGCTGAATACCTTGGTACAGGACGGGTTTCATACCTGCACGTGCAGCGTAGATGGCTGCTGTGTAACCTGCAGGCCCGCTGCCTATAATTAACAATTCTACTTTTTCTGTTACTTCATTGCTCATAATCGATGCTTTCTTTAATGACGGCAAATGTATTGCAGCCTTACGGTTGTATCAGTTTGGTTTTTGCACAGGGAAGTTATATTTGGGGATAAGAACAAATATACTTTTGCTGAAACAAGGCCAATAGCTCTAAAACAAAAATCCCATCTTTTCAGATGGGATCTTAAAACAAAATCTATTAAAGTTATCCTAGATAAGCTTTCAATGCATTGCTGTAACGTGCTTTCTGTAAACGTTTAATCGCCCTTTCCTTGATCTGGCGGATACGTTCCTTGGTCAGATCGTATTTCATACCGATCTGCTCAATGGTGGTACCGTTTTCGCCATCCAGGCCAAAATAGGCATTCACGATTTCAGCTTCTCTCGGACTCAATGATTTCAATACACGGCGTATTTCTTCACGTAACGAATCCTTCATTACATCTTCGTCTGTATCGTCACTGCCTTCCAATAAATCGCCCATGGCCACATCTTCTGCCTCATGCACAGGTGCATCCAACGAAGTGTGTCTAGTGTTGCTCTGGAAAATGTTGTTGATTTCAGTTTCGCTCATTTCCAGAATTTCACTCAATTCCTCAGTGCTGGGTTCACGTTCATGTTCCTGCTCAAATGCCATGTAGGCTTTATTGGCCTTGTTGTAAGTACCAATCTTGTTTTGAGGCAAACGGACCAGACGTCCCTGCTCTGCCAACGCCTGTAAAATGGATTGGCGAATCCACCATACCGCGTAAGAAATAAATTTAAAACCCTTTGTTTCATCAAAGCGTTGAGCCGCCTTTATGAGGCCGAGATTTCCCTCGTTGATGAGATCGCTAAGTGAGAGCCCTTGGTGCTGGTACTGTTTTGCAACAGATACCACGAAGCGTAGGTTAGCTTGCACCAATTTGTCCAATGCCCTTTGATTACCCATTTTGATTTTCTGGGCCAGTGTGGTTTCCTCTTCGGGAGTGATCATGGAAATTTTGGAAATTTCCTGTAGATACTTTTCTACTGCCTGTGAATCTCTGTTGGTAATCTGGGTTGCAATTTTGAGCTGCCTCATAGTGTGTTGTTACTCCTTATTGTTTAACGTACGAATTATGACCATTAAAGTTCAGGCAACGTTGCAAATGCCTGCGTTAAAGTTTCCCACTTTGTGGATAAAGCGGTCGCAAATGTACGTTGCAAATACGGATTTTGCTAGTATTTACAAAACTTTATACCGATTTGGAGCAATATTGCTGCCGTTTTTAGCAGCTGCGGACAAGTAATTTACATAAATGGTATGCTTTGGTGGGCATGCAGTACATAAAGGGTGCAAACGGAATATGCACAATATTTTATTGTTTGACTGTTGCATCGATGCTTTTTACAGACATTTGCCCACATTTGTACAATATGAAGTTCCATTACGAATTTGACATAAAGCCATTGGCAAACCCTATTGGCCATCAGCACAAAACATTGCTGGTAGGTAGTTGTTTTACCGAAAATATTGGTGAGAAACTGCGTAAACATAAATTTCCGGTATTGGAAAATCCGAACGGTATTTTGTTTAACCCCGTAAGTGTAGCCGAAGCGGTGATTAATATGGTGGAGAACAAGCAGTACACGGTGGACGATCTGTTTAATTATAACGAAGCATGGCATAGCTGGCAGCACCATAGCAGGTTTTCGGGTTTAAGTGCAGAAGAGGCATTGCAAAAAATAAATGCTTCAACAATTGAAGCCCATGCTTTTATAAAGCAAGCTGATTATTTGCTGGTTACATTGGGCTCTGCATGGATTTATACTTTAACAGATAAAGCCATGAATGCAAAGGTGGGCACCGTAGCTGCCAATAATCACAAAGCACCGGCAGACTGGTTTGAACGGAGATTGATGGATGTAGGGCAGGTGGTAACTGTTTTGGGAACGATGCTGGACCGGTTGGGTGCATTGAACCCGAACATCAAAGTAATTTTTACCATAAGCCCGGTAAGGCATCTGCGTGAAGGCATAATTGATAACAATAGGAGCAAAGCGGTGTTGATTTCGGCAGTGCACCATTTGATGGAGCAGCTTGCAAAGTTGTACTATTTTCCTGCATACGAACTGGTGATTGACGATTTGCGTGATTACCGTTTTTATGCTGAGGACCTGGTGCATCCTAACTACCATGCTACACAATATGTTTGGGAAAAATTTGTACAGGCCTGCATGAACACAGAAACCAAGAACCTGATGGAGGAAATTGCAGGCATCAACCTGGCTTTTAACCACAAGGCTTTTAATCCAACTTCTGCACAGCACCAAAAATTCATGGCTGCTTACTTGGAGAAAACAAAGGCATTGCAGCAACAGTTTGCTTATATGGATTTTAATAAGGAACTGGAGTATTTTGGTAGCTAGCTTTAGCAATACAGGGCTTATTCATTTTTTATTTGAATTATTTTGTCAGTCCCGCCAATGTTGCCAATGTGCTTAGGCTGGGCAGCAAACAATAAGCGGTTCCCCTTGTGGTAAGGAATTCCGGTAAGGCATCAATTTTTATATTGGCTCCATCTATTGGTTTTGTGCCACCTTCAATAGGAATGGTAAAGCTTGTTACCGACCCTGGAAAATAGCTGGAGTTGGCAGCCTTCCTGTTTCCTAGCAAAGCATCTTGTGGTGGGTGCTTAACGCTGAAAATCGTTTTGTCGCTAAAATTGTTATTGTTCATCCAGCCATACAGTTTTTCGAACTGCCCAGCCAGGTCGCCACATAAGAAAATGCCGATTAAACCCCTGTCAACACCATCGTCAATAGTAGATGCGTTGGGCAATGCTGCACCATAAGGCATGCCCCTGCGTGCAATGCGTGGCACATATTTACCCTCTGAAGAACTTAATGTTTGGTCACGTGGATTGGCCACCCGGGTATGTGCCGAAAATGGGCAGCGTAAACTACTTGCCACATCATTGGCACTGCTTGCAGCACCTTGTTGTGACTGTGTGGCATAGCCAAAATCTTCGCTGGCACTTGTTGCAGGATCTGGTTTATCGGGGCTTAACATTAACGGTGAGCCGTTTCGCCAACGGCCACAAAGTTTTGCTGCAAACCATTCTTCTAACTGTGGTTGGGTAAGGTTTAGGTAAGCCAATGTAGAAGCTGCATTGGCAGCCTGCTGTTTTAAAAAACTATTGAATGCAGCAGCATTCTGGTATATGATCCTAAATGCATTGTAGCAACCATCTTTTGCAAATGTGCTGGCAGTTGTACCATCACCTGCAGGACCAGGTTGCGTAACGGCACCATCCGGATAGCCAATGACAAAATTATTGATGGTTTGTGGATCGGGTACGTTTGTGGGATTGGCAAGCGAAGGTTCTGAAATGCCATCTGTGTAGCCAAAATGTATTTTGTTGACATCGTTTTCTACAATGGACTGGTAAAGACGGCCTTTGTTGACTGTTGGTGCCAATGGAATAAGTTCTTGTAAACCATTTTTTGTTGCAGCAGTAAGAACAGTTGTTACCAATGCATCCAAATCTTTAGTGGTAAGTGCATATATATGAACCACACAATGCAGGTTAGTATTTACAGCATCGCCTTGCCCGTTCCACCATTTTTCGGGTGTGCTGGCCGGGTCGCAAACATCGGCAAGTGAAGACTGTGAGCCGCCCGAAGTAGGGCCTTGTTGAAAAGTAGCAGGAAAGTTTGCGAGGTCTTGTGGCCTTATAACAGTAGGATCTAATTGTGCAATGCCATTGAAAGTGAAACCTATGTTGAGCATGGATACAGGCTTGTTATTGCCCCAGTCTTTTGCCGATTGCACTTTGCTGTAAATAGCATTGAAGAAAGCTTTCTGCTTACTGATACTTGTAGGGAAACTGAACAGTAAGTGACAGGAGAAAGGATGCGTATAACCTCTTAATATAAGACCTTGAACATTGCTGCGGTCTGGTACATTGGAATTGACATTCATAAGTTTACTATTAGCATCGGCAAGCAATTGCCGATGCTTGTTTTAAGAACCGATTAGGATTGGTTGATGTGGCAGATTAACTGAGTATCTGCTTTACACTTAGTGGATACGCCTGATAAAAATTGGTCCATACACCATTTTTTGGAGCAGGGGTAAGGTTTACCGAATTGATGAAGTTCTCAAATGCGGTTTGTGTTGTAATAGGCGCTGCCGGCGGATTATAAGCAATGGAAGATATGGCTGCTATTGCCGCTTGAATGCCGCCACCTTTTTGCCAAAATGTATCAAGGTAAGGATTCATTGCAAGGTCAAAATCGGTCATTAATAGAATGGCTAAATAACCTTTTGCAGGTTTGCCTGGCGTAGTGGAGGGGTTGGGTACCAATGCCAGTGTTGCATAATGCACAATGCCCGTATCATCAAGACCAGCTTGCACGCCTTGTGTAAAATTTGCAACTGCTTTTTCGGCTAAGGTTTGCGATACTTTGTCTTGCTTGATCTGTACATACATTGTAAGTGGACTTGCCATGATTATTGTTTTATTATTGGCCTACTCTATAAAGGGCTTTTCGGCTTACGCCCATAATGCTATACTTAAGAGATGTTCAATCATCTTTAAGAATGGATAATTTGTATGGTATGTATTCCAAGCTTGTCAAAATATAATATTGACAAACAATCAGTAGATGCTATGGCAATTAATGGAGCAGTGTTTTTTAATGCAGTTGGTTATTGTAAAACTGTTATTTCATTAAAGGGTTTACTTCTTATTTGCTGAAGTCAAATGTAGCAGGCGTTATTTACCGCAGCAATGCTATATATACTGAATTTATTAAGTAGTAGCACCTTTTTTTGTACGTATTCTTACTTGACAACTACAAGCCTGGTAATAGACATTTCAATGATTTTTTTGTTTCACTAACGCTTGTTTGCATTTTGAATGCTGCATTTTATTATGATTGTCAACAGGCGTGCAGCTAATATACATGCTACACTTACTGATAGCCCTAGGCAGTTGCCTGCATAAAAATTCACCATTCACTTAAACATTCGTTTATTTGCGGCTGATGGCAGAAAAAATTCATTATACAGATTGCCCCGCCTGCAAAAGCAACACAATCAAGCAGGTATTTACGGCAAAAGATTATACCGTAAGCCATGAAGTGTTTGCGGTGTGGGAATGTAACAACTGTACGCTGCGTTTTACGCAGGATGTGCCAGATGCGGCAGCAATTGCACCTTACTACCAGTCATCCGCTTATGTATCGCATTCGGATACAACAGAAGGCTTGATTAATAGGCTATACCATTTTGTTAGGGGCATTACGCTAAAGTCCAAACGCAATTTAATCAAACAGGATACGGAATTGGCCAAAGGCAGCCTGTTGGATATTGGTGCCGGTACCGGTGCCTTTTCGCATACCATGCAGCAGGCAGGTTGGCAGGTTACAGGGCTTGAACCGGATGCGGCTGCAAGAAAAATCGCCTCGGATAAGTACGGTTTGCAGTTGCAACTGCCACAACAGCTATACAGTTTGCCCACAGATGCGTTTGATGCCATTACCATGTGGCATGTATTGGAGCATGTGCATGACCTGCATGCCTACCTGCAAAAATTCCATACTGTATTAAGGCCCAATGGCAGGTTGTTTATTGCCGTGCCTAATTATACCAGCCATGATGCCCAAGTATATAAGGAACATTGGGCTGCTTATGATGTGCCCCGCCATCTGTACCATTTTTCGCCGCAGAGCATGCAGTTGCTGGCAGCAGCCAATGGCTTTACAGTAAAGGCTTTTAAGCCCATGTGGTTTGACAGTTTTTATGTAAGTATGCTTAGCGAGCAATACAAAAAAGGCAAAGACAATTTGCTGATGGCTTATTGGAACGGCTGTATCTCTAATCTTAAAACAATGTTTAATGTAAAGAAATGCAGCTCGGTTATTTATGTGTTAAGCAAAAAATAGCGGCATTCATTTTAGGTATTTTCCTCTGCTACATTCACGCCAACCCTTAATGCCTTCAGTCCCGAAATGCCTTGCAGTTCTTCCAGTTCCAGGTATTCCAGGTCGTTCAGCAATAGCTTCTGCTCCTGCAGGTAGTTGATGTATGCTACATATTCTTCTGCATCTTTTTTATGGAAGTACACCATGGCAATTTTGCCTACCTGTGTAAGCCTTTCGTTGGTGTTTTTTATATGCACTTTGTCTATACGCTTCTTTACCATTTGGTAACGGATATTGTATGCACCTTCCACATCAAATCTTTTTTCATCGTTCCTGAACGAGATGTCTATGGGCTCGCCATTGATGAAAATAAGCTGTGTGGTCTGCAACTGTTTGGGCATTTGCGGCAGCAGGGCATTGGTAAGCTTGTAGATAGCTGCCATGGATGTCAACTGGTTCAGGCGAAGGTTCTTTAGGTACACGAGGTCAAATGTCTTGTTGGGCATGATGGACTGGCCTATGTATATATCATACTCCACACCATCGGTCCTGAATTTTTCGAAATAGCATGGATACGACTGTTGGAAGTCGTCTTTCATGAGTTCCAAGTAGTGGTTGATGGCTTTGTTGATCATCTGCATGGATGTTTCCAAGTTCCTGCGGTTCTCATGTGCAAGTCCTTTTTCCTGGTCTAGCGTTACAAAGTATGCATCTATAATGTCTGCAACATCGTTGTTGGTTTCTTTAAAGTGCCGCAAAAAGGGTATGATGTCACGTTCTATAAAGTCGTTTATTTTATAGGCATCACTGGAAACAAAATGTTCATCCAATTTCAACAATGTCTTGTTGCACTTAAAAATCATTTCATGAATGAGGGCAAGTGGTTGCCGCTGGTTCAAAGTCTCCAGTGTGGTAACAATAAGGCTTAACTGGAAACGCAGGTCTTCGCAAAGGGCAATATTCCTTTCAACAGACGAATTGCGTATGTCTATTGAACCATATAGCGGGTACACATTTTTGAAGGAGATGGTTTCCATTTCCGCATCTCTTTTGCCAATGAACTTCGCCTGCATGTACCGCCATGCTGCTTCGTTGAATTTCCATTGTACCGAAGGTTGCAATGCCGTGAATTTTTCATTGATGGTTGCCGCAATCTTGGTATTGAAATCTTCAATGGATGTCTTCATCAAACGGGCAAGATGGGGTAAGGCTATATCCAGTTTGGACAATACCTTATCGGTCAACAGTCCTTTTTCTTTTGTATATATTTCCAGCGAACCCGTTAGTTCGTTGTTATAAAAAAGCGGCAGTACGGCAAAGGATGCATTGCCTGATTTTTTCAGGATGGCGGTAAAGGCACTGCTTGCCGTGGTGGCTTCTATGTCCTCAAAAAAAAGTGGGCGTGGCTTTTGAATAAAGCTTTCTATGATGGATAGGAAAGTGGCTTTGTCAATAAGGCCGTTCCTTCCATAGTTCAGTATAAGGCTGTTTGACAGTTCGCCAAACTCCAGCAAAGGTTCGCTGTTAAGCCTGATGAAAGGCACGAAACCAAAATTGATGGCTGTGCTGCCCAACAATGTCTTTAAGGATTGCATGGCTTCGCCGATACAGGTTTCTTTTGGTTTTGTACTGCTGTTGATGATGATGTTTTTGATATTGCCCACCACTTTTTCCGCCGTTACATCGTGTATGCGGCAAACAGTGAAACCGGTAAACGTAAATGATTGTAAGGGCAGTATCTCTTTTAGGTATTCAACCAGTGAGCCGTCGTAGGAATGGCTTTCAATGGTGCCGAAATCCAGTTTGGGCAAGGGATTGCTGTTGCGTACCTCTATAAAGCTGGTGTCCACTTCTGCTTTGTAATATTGCAGCAGGCCGGTGTCTTTTCTGGTAAACGAAAGCACCATTTCCTGTTTCAACAATGTGGTATATCCATAAAACCTTTCGAGTATAACGGAGTAGATGAATGAAAGGTGCCTGGTTTCATTCTTGTCGGTATGGTTGGTAATCACATCGCTATAGTCGCGGGAAATCTTGTTTGCCACCAGGTCGTACAAGGTGTCCGTGCCATAAAATACATCTGCAGTACCGGGCATTCCGAGTCCCCATAAAATTTCTTCGTCCTCTGTCTTTATACCTGTTATTACGGCGTATATTATTTCGAGCAGCTCGCTGTACTTGCCTACCTGTTCAATATTTATTGGTTCGGCCAGTTCGGGATGTTCCTCAATTTTTTTGATAAGCAAATTGTACAGGTGTGCCTTGAGCGTTTTTTCGGATGCAATTTTCTTTTGCAGGAAATTGTACAAGGGCCTGAACGAAAGTTGCGATATGGGAAAGTTGGACGATTGTATATGTTCCTTTGTCTTTTGTAAAATCTGTTTCATCTGTTCACTTTTTCTGTTGTCTACTATTTGTTTTAACACTTAAAACCTAAAACCCAGTGTAAGGTATGGGTACCAGCCTTCGCTTGAATTGGCGGCTATTAATTGCACCACTGCAATCTGTGCCGGTGCAAAATATATTCCACCGCCGGCGCCGGTATGCCATGTATTGCTGTTGTATCCTGCAGCCCAAACCTTACCCACATCAAACAATCCAACCACGCCAAGCTGCCCAGGCAGTATGTAGCTACCTATATTGGCCAGTTTAATGCGTAGCTCGGTGTTGTTGTATAACATGCTTTTCCCTGCAAAACGGTATTGCTTGTAACCAAGCAGGTTTTCGTGCCCGCCAAGAAACATGGATTGATAGAATGTTGTTTGGCCAATGCCGATGCCGCCACCAATCCTGTTTGCAAAAACAATGGAGGACTGTTTGTCTAGGCTTTTGTAAATGGCTAGTTCGGGTACAATCTGTATAAACGATTTTGAATATTGGTTGAGCCCGGTATAGCCCGAAATTTTCAGGTTGATGTAACCACCTTCTGTTGGTAATAGTTTGTTGTTACGGTCGTCTTTAATAAAGTTCAACACAAGACCTGCAAATGTTTTGTCTTTGGCCAAAGTGCTGCTGTCGTAGGTATGCAGCAGCGATGTATTGTTGATGAATTTATTGGTGTTATCTTCTGCATCAAAACGGTAGTATTGAAATGATGGGCCAATGGATACGCTGATTGTTTTGTTACTACGCCAACGTAGTGCTGGGTCAATCTGGTACAATGCAAACCTTGCACGGTAGTATCTATTGTAATCGCCTGTTTTGTTGAATGGCGTATTGTTGCCCAGCCCAAAAAAGTTTTGGGTATTGTCTGGTGCAAGTGCCTTTGCATCTATGGTTGCGTCTGCCTTTCCAATGGATTTAAGCCATTCGCTATGGAACTTGAAGTTGAACGCCTCGCTGGAGAAGGAATGCTTGAACGAGAACTGTTGCACACTGCTGTAAGGGGATTTGCGGAAACCCTGGTTAACGAATTTTATACCAAGCCCCAGCATGATGCCATCATCAATATTGTAGCCCACAGCAATAGAGGGAATGATTTTGTTATAGGGGTTGGTAGGTATGTAGGCAGTATTGGCATTGTCGTCCGATAAGTGTTTGTTCAGTTTGGAAAGGTTGCCTGCAAACAAAGCTTTATGTTCCCTGTCGTATAGTTCTATCTCTTTGGAAGATGCAATTACATTGTAGGCCTTATCGCCTTTGCCGCCAATGATCCTTAGCTTGATGGTGGAGTGGTTGTTGATGGCAATACTGTCATCGCCATTGGAAATGTATAGACGTATTTCTTTGGTTACGATTGGGTAGAAGACCCTGTTGAACAGTTCGTCTTTTATCTTGCCATCCTTGTTTATTTTTTTGATGGTTACCTGCAGGCCATTGTTGGGTGCATCGTTGATGGTTACCAGTTCGTTTTTGTCCGATGTCTGTATGTCCACTACCTTGTTCAGGAAGTAATAATATTTTTCCATTGCAGCGGGCAGGTTGTTCCTGCGTTTCTTTAGCTGTTGCAATAATTTAGCGTAGCCTATTTTAATGGATGTTTCGGGCAATTGCTGCAATGCTTTTTCCAGAACGGAATCTGTCATGGCCGCAACAAACTCGTTGGTTGTTCTCATCCATTCTTCATAACTGAACTGGTTCAGGAAATTTTTGTTCAAGGTATTGCTTTCGGTAAAAAAGGCATTTACCTGTTTGATCTTTCCATCAAAGTCATGCAGAAAGGGGGCTATCCAGGGTCTTGATGCGGTTGTGGGTATAATGCCATCATCCACATGAAAAACTTGGTCCCTGTCGCGTGGCACTGCTTTGTATTTTTTGTCCTTACCATCTTTCTCGGCAATCCAACGCCATTGGTCTTCATGCCTGTCCCAGTCGCCAATAAACAGGTCCAATAATCTTGCACGTAAAAAAAGACTGCTGTCGAAACTGTTGTCATTGTCCCGTTTCAGTTCCTTGAACATCTTTAATGAATTGTCCGATTTGCCGGCAGGTTCCCTTTCTTCCAGCAAGCAAACCGTGTTCATAAAGTCTTTGTTGTAAATGCCCAATGCTTCGTCGGGTATCACAAAACCGATCATGGGGTTGGCATGTGGCACCCTTGCTGCATTTGCCAGTACAGGCACAACGAGGGCGGAGTAGGGGTGTTGTGCACTGGTAGCATCTATGAGTATGTTTTTGGCCACCGTTTCCCTTAATTGCTCTGGCAACAATATCTCTGCATTTTTGTTTACGGTTCGTAACACCCATTCCTTGCCGTTCCTGTCTTTTAGCCTTAAGGATTTTGATTGGTGGCCACCGCCACGTTGTATGGGTACAAGGCCACCTTTTATGGTGGAAATCCGGATAATAGGCAGGTTGGTCTTGGCAGACCATTCCTTTCTGTAATTCTCGCCAAACAATAAGCGGTGTATGCCACTTACGTTATCAAAGTTTGCATTGGCCTGTATGGCTATACTGTCTTTGTACACAATGCTACAGGCAAACGAAGAGTCTTCCATAGCTTTTACACTGGTATAGGGTTGCGTGTAGGTAAAGGCAATGGTTGGCGTACTGTCTTTAAACGTGTAGTAGGTAAACCGCATATTGTTGTTGGCCAAAAGGTCGGCCGTAACAAAGCCGGGGGCAGTTTCTGCAAACAGTGCATGTTTGCCTTTTTTCACAAATGCTTCTTTGGCTCCTGCACCGCTTACAACTTGTACCTGTTTGTCTTTAATGAACTGTAGGCCATGTTCGTGCCCAGCCACATGAACCAGGTTGGGAAAGCCTTCAAATGCCCCGTCTATCTGTTTGATCATCTCTTTGTATAAAGGATGGGCGGCATCTTCGGGGTTTACGAATGTGCTTCTTAGCAATGGATAGAGCGAACCGATAATGGGCATGGGTATGTACAGGTTCCTGTTTGCGGCCGTAAGCGGAAAGAGATGGTCCTTTAACGAATAGTAGCCGCCATGGTGCCCATAGCTTTGAAAGGGGTGGTGCGATGCCAGCAGTATTACTTTGTACCTGTTTTTGTACACCAGCTCCTGTATTTTTTCGGCAATATCTTTTTTTGTGTTGCAGCTGCAGTCTGCATCCGGGTTGTTTTTGTTGTGTGTGAAAAGCCACCATTCGCTATCGAAAGCAATAATGACAAGGCTATCGGAAAGGTTTATTTCCACTGGGTCGGGACAGCCATTGGCAGGAACCATTTTCAGTAATGAATCTTTTTGCTCTTCCAAGTAAGCCCATTGCCTTTTTATTTTTGCAAGGCCTTGTGGGCCCATCCTGTCCCAATCGTGGTTGCCGGGAATAAAGTAAACGGGTGCACCATTGGCACGCATGGGTTTGTATTGGCTTTGCAGTATCTGTTTGGTTCTTTCTTCTTCCTTGCTGCCAGGCAGGCCCATGCCTGTTGGGTAGATATTGTCGCCCAGGTATAGGACCGTTGTCCTGCCTTTGATGATCTGCATGGATGCATTGGGTATTACTGCTTGCTGGCCTTTGTCTATTTCGCCTGCATCGCCAATAAATATCACACGGTAACGAATGGAGTCCTGTGCGTTTGCAGCAAGCAACAACAAAAGAGATACTATACAACCAATTATCTTTTTCATGCTGTGCGGTTATTGCTTTTTGTAAACGAATTTTAAAATATTGCCGCTGCCTGTATTGCCACCTTCGTTTGATATGTAGAGGTTGTGCTCGTTGTCAAACGCAATGCCTTCGGGCTGATTGAATACCGATGGGTCGAGTGCATACACGTCCTTCACCTTCCACGCACTATCCGTTACTACCAGCATCTTGTTTACCGATGATAGGATGAACCATTCGTTACCTAGACTGCTTTTGGCCAATGCCGACGGGTGGAAATTGATCTTGCTTTGTTGGGTAATGGTTTCAATGACCCTTACATCAATGGAAAAGCCACCATTGCTTACCAGTTGATTGTTGGCCGTGAGGTTAAAGCTGTAGCCGCTTACCTGTTTGCTGGTCTTGTCCTCACCACAATGCTTGCATAATACATAAACAGTTTTGGTAGCTTCGTCTGCAAACATGCCTTCGTATTCGCCATCGGGCAACAGTCCTTTAAGCTCCAGTACATTGTCTGTTTTTCCTGCTATGCTTTCGTCTAAAGGAAAAGTGTACAGTACGCCATCGCTTCTAAGCATGATAACTGTACCGTTGCAGATGGCAATATCTTCATAGTCGCCTTTCTTGCCAAATTTTACGGCATCAATCTGTTGGTCGCCCAGTTTAAAATAAAAAAGCCTGCCTTCTTCGTCCTGCTCGGCATACACTGTATCGCTGTTGCCTTTGTTGAAGGCAATACCCGATATTTCGTGCAGCACATTGGGCATAATGTATTTTTCTGGTTTGGTCAACTCGTAGCCTGCGGGACTTTTGTATGCAGGCTTTTGGGCACATGCAAACAGGCTGCTTGCCAAAAGAAGGAAGAAGATATGGGTTAGCCGGTTATTGGGCATTGTTATAATAGGTGTTGCATTCATGGTGTTGACAGTAACTCATAAATATTTTTTTGCGACTGGACTTCTTCGCCAACTGGCACTATGGGTATATTGTTGATATTGCTATCCAATTGCACCGCACTTATATTATCGTTTAGCTGTAGCTGAATGATATGCCGGATTTCATGCTTCAGGGCTTCGTCATGAATGGGGAAGCAGACTTCTATGCGGCGGTAGATGTTCCTGTTCATCCAGTCTGACGAACCAAGGTATATTTTATTGTATCCCTTGTTGTGAAAAATGAAAACCCTGCCATGCTCCAGGTACCTGTCCACAATTCTTTTGATGTTGATATTGGTACTTTGCCCGGCCTCATTGGGCACCAGGCAGCAGATGCTCCTAACAATCAAATTGATGTTGACCCCTGCATTGGAGGCTTCGTATAGTTTGCTGATGAGCTTTTTTTCTTCGAGGTTGTTGAGTTTGATGGTAATGCTGGCTTCGAGGCCATTTTTTGCATTGTTTATTTCTTCATCAATCAATTGCAGGAATGTTTCCTGTAGATTGAACTGTGCAACCAATAGCTCCTGGAATGGTATTTCATCGGGCTGTTTGGGCTTTCTTCTTTTGGTAAGAAAAATAAACAGCAATTCCAGTTCCCGCAGCATGGCGTGGTTGGCTGTAAGCAATATATGGTCTGTGTAAAACCTGGCTGTGCTTTCGTTAAGGTTGCCTGTTGCAAAAAGGCCATAGTACACCGATCGGTTGTGTTGCTTTTTCTTTACCAATGCAACTTTTGCATGCACTTTTAGGGCAGGTATGCTGTAGATAATTTTAATGCCTGCCTCTTTCATTCGTTTGGACCACTTAAGGTTATTGGCCTCATCAAACCTTGCTTTTAGTTCTATAAACACAGTCACTTTTTTGCCGTTCTTTGATGCACTGATTAATGCACTGGCAATTTTTGAATCCTGTGCAATACGGTACATGGTCAGGTATATTTCTTCTACATGGGCATCAATGGCAGCTTCATTAAAAAAACGCAGCACGGTATCGTAGCTTTGGTAAGGCGGGTGCAGCAATATGTCTTTATTGGCAATATCGTTCAGTAAGCTATTGCCAATGGCTTTTTTTGCAGGCACCCATTTTGAATAGGATAGGCTAGTTGCCTTTACCGGAAACGAGGACAGGTCTTTCAGGTTATGGTACATGCCACCTGCCACTACAGAAGCCCTCTGTAAATTGAAATGGCCAATGAGCTGTTGCAGCAGGTGTGCGGGCATATCAGGCTGATACAAAAAGCGAGTAGCAAAGCCGAGGTCACGTTTGGCAATCTGGTGTTCTATCTTCTCTGCTATGTCGCCTTCAAATTCGTCCTGCAGATCCAATTCGGCATCCCTTGTTGTTTTAAAATTATAGGAGCCCTTAATGACCGTACCGGGAAAAATATGCTGCAGGTTTTCTTTGATGATGTCATCAATAAAGACCACATACTGCGTATTGTTGATGGTAGTGCTGTAAAACCTGGCAAGGCTGTCGGACGGGATGTTTACAATTACAGTTTCTTCTCCTGCATCTGGCTGCTCAAGTACCACTGCTTTGTATAGCTTGTTGTTGCCTGGAAAAAAACCTGCTTCTTGGTTTGCTATATATACGGGCTGTATAAATGCAAGCACCTGCGTAAGAAAGTATTCTTCGGCAACTGACCCGATACTTTCCGGGATGGGTTTGTTGTACACAAAATATATATTGTTACTGGCCAGTTCATCAATGATTTCTCCAAACAGTATCTTGCCAAACAGTTGAAGTTGCCCATCTATTTTGGTAACAGCCTGTTGCAACAGGGAGGCTGTCTTTTCTTTGCTGCCAAAAGATTGAATGTTTTGAAGGGCCATTAAAGCTGGTATGCGTACACGGTAAAACTCATCGAGATTGGATGAGTAAATAGAAAGGAAGTTGATCCTTTCCAGTAAGGGAACGCTGGCTTTTCCGGCTTCCAGCAAAACCCTTTCGTTAAAGGAGAGCCAGCTTAGGTCCCTATCGTAAAATGAAAAATCTTTCATGCTTCATTATTTGCCCGAGTATAAAGCCGAGGTAATTGAAAATGCCAGTACCGCTGCAATTAGTCCAAACATAAAAACGTTGTACGCCAACCTGAGCAAACGGTATTTTCTGCCAAGCACTACGCCTTGCGAATACACGTCTTTTATCAATGTGCTGTAGAGAAAGTCCTTGCTGTTCATTACCTGTTGCATGCCTGCCGCATATTCATCCAGGTTCATCTTATAGAAGTTGCCAAAGAACAGGAGGTTCACTTTTTTATTGTTTACGTCTTCTTCCGAAAACCTGCCACTTGGTATGGATGGCCTTGTTGCAAGAATGGCAATTACAATGGTAACAAGGCTTACGCCCAATAAAAGAAAAGTGGGGTAGATGAGGAACTGTGTCTGCTCCAGCTTGCGTAGCACCAAACTGATGATGGCAGAAAGTATGATGGAGTTTACAGTAATCAGGATATGTGCTTTGTTGTCTGCCATATCGCTTAGCCTTTGGTTATTGCCGGATGTGATCCTGAACATAGTTTCAATGCCTCGTTCGGGCCGTGAGTCCTTATCCTTTTTGGGTTTCTCTGGCTGTGCGGTAGCAACGGTATTGTTGGGCTCGTTCATCGCAATCACTTTTACCGAATTGGTGGCTGCTTCTTTTTGTTCTGCATCCTTCTTTAATAGCTTCTGTAGGTTCTCTTGCTTTTTGTCGTTTAGCAATACACGGCAATAATCGGTAAAGTAATGGTGCTCATTCATCAGTTTGATGGAACCCTTACGCCAGTCGGCCTTGCTTATTTCTTTGTTATGCGAAAGTTCAAATTCTTTACGCATCAGTTTGCTGCGTTCCGCAAATTCATCGGTACCAAAATGGAAGAGGTCGGCATCGCAAACAATCTGTTGCAGCAGGTTATTGGGGCTTTGTGGCAATTTGGTAGCCAGTATGCATTGCTGTATGGCAGTAATGGTATCGGTTGTAATATCAAGAGTGGTCAAAAAGTCCGCTGCAATTTCGGCCCCTTTTGCTTCGTGTACCAACGGTGCATACAGGTAGCCAATGTCGTGAAACCAGGCTGCCGTTTGCACTATAAAAAAATCGGCATCATTCAATTGGTAGTGGTTGGCAATTTCCACAGCGGCATCCACCACATGCTGGGTATGCACCATGTTATGGTAAACAAGATTGGGATTACTGTGGGTGTGGTATAAAGATTCAACGTGTTGCTGGACCTTTTGAACTGCTTCATCGTAGTTTGTTGGCGACATAGATAATCAGCTTAGTTATAATGCGGTGTCTTGAATGGGCTTCCCTAAAATATAGATGTGAAGTTAGTTGCTTTTGGGTTAAAGGGGCTGGCTGCAATAGTCGACATGGGGAAATATTTCCCCGCACTTATAAAAATAGTTTTGTAGGTTCCGTTTGAAAAAATGTGGTATGGTTTTCACACTATTGTGGTAACATGAAAAAATGGATAAAAAGGCTAGCATATTTACTGGGTGGATTAGTGCTGTTGCTGGTGCTTTTTATTTTGATACTTCAAACAACCTGGGCTAAGAACCTGCTTAGGAACAAACTGCAGGACTATATTTCGAATAAGACAAAAACCGAATTCGTTATTGGCTCCATTGATTACAGCTTACCCAAATGGGTGGAGCTGAACGGTGTATTCATGCGTGACTTGTCGAAAGACACATTGCTGTATGGCAAACAGATCAAGGTAGATATTGCGATGCTTAAACTGATCAGCGGTAAGTATGAAGTGAACCGCATTGTGTTTGATGATGTGTACATTAACCTGACCAAAAAGGAACAGGATAGTGTGTTCAATTACCAGTTCATTGCCGATGCGTTTAAAAGCAAGTCAACCGATGCAAAGGAGAAAGACAGCAGTTCTTCTTTGAACCTTTCCATAAGAGATATAGAATTGAAACATACCCGTTTCAATAAGCTGGATTATAACGGGGGCTCGTTGATGCGGTTGGCAGCAGGTGAGTTCCGTTTAAAAGTGGACAGCCTTGACCTGAACAAAATGCATTTTGACATCAACAGGTTGTATGCAGACAGCATCAGCTTTAGTATGCAACTATTGAAAGAGCAACCAGTTGAAACAACTCAACAGCCAACTGTATTGGCATTGCCCATTATAAAAGCAGACAGTTTAATTATTAAGAACTCATCAATTCTTTTTGAAAACAAGCCCGATCAGTTATACACTAATAACCATATTGGTTTGATGCAGGCTTCCAGACTCAACAATACCAAGAACGCCAATACATTCAATGGCAAATCTTTTGTATTGGCACAGTCCGATATAGAATTCAGGCATGCAACAAAAGAGCAGGCTGTTACGGTAAAACATGATACGCTTACTGCAACGGTTGCAAAAGGCAGCAGCCTGAATTTCATTATGGATGACATCAGCCTATTGCATAACAATATTGTGTACAACAACACGGCCAAGCTCGAAAAGAAAACGGGGCTTGACTATTTTCACCTAGGTATCAAAGACCTGAACCTTGTGGCCAAAGCAACAAAATTTGTGGATGGCAATATCCAGTCAAACATTGAACGTTTTTCTTTTAAAGACAAAAGCGGCTTCAGTTTGGATAGTATGAGCGGCGAAGTACGTGTGGATACCAATTTTATTTCCATTCAGAACTTTGTGTTGAGAACGCCCAACTCCACCATTAATGCAAGTGTAGCTGTGTATCCCGCTTCATTTACAACACCACTGAAAGGCGAAGGCAAACTGCCGGATAATGATATAACACTTACCAAAACGGTTATCGGCAAAAAAGACCTGGAGCTGTTATCGGAAGGCTTGACGGAAAAATACAAACAGCAATTGGATGAACTGGGTAACCTTGTTGTGGATGCACATATAAAAGGCAATGCAGAAAAACTGAACATTCAGCAATTGGTGGTAAATGCCACAAGGCCCAATACATTGAACATACAAATGTCTGGCGTGGTAGAAAATGCAACCGATGCAAAGAACATCCGATACAATACCAATATCAGAAATTTGTCTGTATCGCAAAAGATATTGTCGCCTTTTATCAATAAGCAGCAACAGAAAATAAGCCTGCCACCCATCATTAATGTAAATGGCACATTGGTAGGCGATATGAACAATGTAACGGCAAACCTTACCACTAACTCTGCCTATGGCTTTGCAGCCATAAAAGCCAAGATTAACCAGTTTGCCAAGCCTGAAAACATGGTGTACGATATTGCTGTGAATGCAAAGGACCTTGAAACAGGCAGGTGGATAGGGCAGGACTCTGTATTGGGTAAGTTGAATGGCAGCATTGCGGTAAAAGGCAATGGTGGCTTTGATGTAAAGAACAACAACATGAAAGTGCTGGCCGCAATAAAGTCTTTCAGGTTCAGGCAAAACATCATTGACAACATCAACCTCAATACAACACTCAATAAAGGGTTGATCAATGGTACAGGATCCATACAGGATGAACTGATCGGCATCAGCTTTAATGGCAAGGCCAATATACATAACGAATACCCAACGGTAGATGCACAGATCAATGTTGCCAATGCCGACCTGCTGGCTTTGGGTTTTGCAAAAGACACGCTGAACATTATGGCGGCAACCAATATCGAAATTGACAATGCCACGCCAAAGAACCTGCATGCTTCCATAAGGATTGACAGTGCCATCATCAAAAAAGACCAACAGAAGATAACGATAGATAGTGCAACTGTATTGGCATTTGTGCGTAACGATTCAACCATCATACAAGTGGTATCGCCTTTTGCAGATGCCGATGTAAAGAGTACCGTTTATTATAATGATATACCCGTACTGTTGCAACAAGTGATGGACCAGTTCATGCCATCAACCACTGCATCCAATAAAGAAACAAAAAACAAGACAGCTCCTGCAGGAACCATACAGGCAAATGTTGTAATTAAACCAAACGATACCTATGCCGCTTTTGTAAAGAACATGGCTTTCGATGAAGCCATAAATATACATGCCAACATTACCAATACAAACCAGGACAGTTCGGTAACCGTTAAAATGGATGTGCCTGGCTTGCAGGTAAATACATTGCATGTAGGTAAAATGCAGGCAAATGTATTGGGCAAAGGCGATTCGTTGAATGTGAACATAGGCATTGATACCGTAAAGGCCGGTAGCATTTTGTTGTACGATGCAGCCATAAAAGGCGGCTTCTCCAAAAACAACATCACTGCTGCCATTGCCACAAAAGACGAAAACAAGAAAGACCAGTTCAAATTATCGGTTGCCGCTAAACCAAACAATGAGGAAGGCTATGATGTATCACTTGGCAAGGACCTGATGCTGAACCGCAAGAACTGGTCGGTAAACGAACAGAATGTGATCCGCACTTCCAACGAAGGCTTCAATATCCAGAACTTCGATATAAGCAGTGGTACACAGAAAATAGCACTGCACAACGAAACCGCATCGGCTGTATCGCCCATTATCATTGATATAGACAACTTCAAATTGAGCAGCATCACATCTGCATTCAACAAAGATTCTTTACAGGTGGAAGGCACATTGAATGCAGACATCAAAGTGAGCGATTTAAAAAATGCCATACCCACTATGGACGGTACGGTAAAGTTGGACAGCATCCTTTATCAAAACATGTATGTAGGCAATCTGGACCTGAAGGCACAAAGTGCCAACAACAATGTAACCGTAAGCGGTAAGATATCGGGCAATGGCAACAATGTGGACATAAGCGGTAACTACAATGCTGATAACATGAATGTGAAGGTTGATATGCAGCCCATTGCATTGGCAAGCATACAGCCCTTTACGCAAGGCAACCTGGCACGCAGCAGTGGTACGGTTTCCGGACCCATCAATATAACAGGCACGCCAAGTGACCTGCGATGGAATGGCGAACTTACGTTCAATAATGTACAGACCACTGCCGCACATTATGGCACCCTTCTGAAAATAGACAAACAAAGTATTGGCTTTATTTACCCGAACATAGAATTGAACGAGTTTACCATTACAGACAGTACCAATAATAAACTGGCAATAAATGGCTCATTGGTACTGGACAAGCAAAAAGGTTTTGTGAGCGACCTTTCAATTATAGCAGATGGCTTTCATGCAATGAACAATACGGCGGCCGATAACAGCATGCTATACGGCAATGCCATTGTTGATATTGATGCAACTGTAAAAGGGCCCGTAACCGCACCCGAAATTGGTGGAAACGCAACAGTTAAGAATGGCACGCAAATAACTTTTGTACGCCAGGACATACCGCCATCTGCAAAAGACAGGGAAGGGGTGATAGAATTCATAGACATGGATTCCGTAACCAACCTGCTTACGCAAAGGACCTATCAGGAGATAATTGCCTTGCAGAAAAAAGAAGAGGCAGGCGGCTCGTTGGTGTACAATGTAAACCTTGAGGTGGAACCCGAAGCCAAATTCAATGTAGTGATAGACCCCATTACAAGGGACGAACTGGAAGTGCAGGGACAGGCACAGATAAATGCCGGTGTAAACCCCAATGGCTCACTGGCCTTGGCAGGAACGTATAATTTGAAAAAGGGCAGTTACCAACTCAACTACCAATTCATAAAACGGAAATTTATCCTGTTGGATGGTAGTACCATCACATTAAGTGGCGACCCTAAAAATGCCTATGCAGATATTACAGCGGCTTATGAAATCAGCACATCGGCTTACGATTTGGTAGGCAGCGAAATAAGCAATACTTCCTCGGCAGACAATGCCATCTACAAAAGGAAAGTACCTTTTCAGGTACTGCTTAAAATTAAGGGTGAAGTAATGAAACCAGAACTGGGTTTTGATATTGTTATAAAAGACAAGGCCGAAGGTGTAAGCTATGAAATGGCCAATACCATTGACAATAAGTTACAGCAGCTACGCAACGACCCATCTGCCATGAACAAACAGGTTTTTGCCCTACTGGTGCTTAACAGGTTTATTGGCGAGCAGAGCCGCGACTTCTTTGCAGGCAATGGCAACAATAGCAGCAGCATTATTGCCAACGAAAGCGTAAGCAGTTTCTTGAACGGTGCCATCAACCAGATTGCGGCCGATTTGGTAAAGGGTATTGATATTGACATTAACCTGAAAAATGTGGACGATGACCCCAATGCACAAAGAACCGATCTGAGCGTGGCATTAAGCAAAAGCTTCCTGAACGACCGGTTAAATGTAAGCGTAGGCAAAAGCTTTACCGTAGAAGGCAACGACCCCAGTGCCAGCAGTAGGAACAGTTCCAATAACAACGTGCAGTTTATACCCGATGTGAACACAACCTACAAGCTCTCCAAAGATGGCAAGTACATGCTAAGGGCATACCGCCGCAACCAATACGAGGCCTTGCTGGATGGTTACTTTATAGAAACAGGCATTGCCTTTTCTTTTACCATTGATTATGACAAACTAAGTGAGCTTACCAAAAAGAAAAAGAACTGATGGCATATAGGCGATATATTTTTATTGGGTTGATGAGTATGCTCTTCATCACATCGTGCAGCATAAAGAACAAGCTGCCCAAAGGCACTTACCTGTACAATGGTGCCAAGGTAAAAGTAGAGAAGACGCCCGACAATAAAAGCAAGGAAAAACCCATACGCAAATCGTTGGAAAAAATAGCATCGCCCAAAAAGAACAAAATGATTTTTGGGTATGCCTACAAGGTGGCTATCTGGTATGCCGTAGGCGAGCCCAAAAAACAGAAAGGGTTCAGGTACTGGTTACGCAACCGCCTGGGCGAGGCCCCGGTACTAAGCCCTACCGTTAACCTCGAAGCTAACACGGCCAATATGCAGGCAAGCCTCGAAAACATTGGCTTTTTTAAATCATCCGTCGGTAGCTCAAAAAAAATAAAGGGGTATAAAATGACGGCATTGTACACGGCAAAAGTGCCGAGGCCATACAATGTGGATTCCATTAAATGGGTACTGGACTCGTCCGAATTAAGCACCGCCATTTTAAAAATAAAAAACAAGAATGCCTTTGTAAAAACGGCCCAACAGTTCGATATTGAAAACATCAAGGCCGAACGCAACCGAGTAGATATTGCACTGAAAAGAAGGGGCTATTACTACTTCAGTCCCGATTATATCAAAAGCTATGTAGATACCACTGTTGGCAAGCATCAACTAAACATATTCTACACCATCAAAAAAGATATACCGCTCAATGCAAGGTTCCCGCAAACCATCAATTCCATTACGCTGTTTCCCAACTATACATTAATCAACCCGCCACCGGATACTTCCAAACATGGGCTTGCCATATACGATAGCATTTATATACGAGATACCATCAACAACTTTACACCAAAGGCATTGGTACGCCCATTAACCTACCGTCCCGGCTCTTTGTACAATCTCAACAAACACAACCAGACCCTCAACCGTTACATCAACATGGGCGTATTCAAGTTTGTAAAAAGCAGGTACCAGCCATCATCCGATTCGGTTGAGCCACGCAGTATGGATGTATATTATTACCTGACGCCTGTAAAAAAGAAAACGGTAAGTGCCGAAGTGGGAACCTTTACCAAATCAAACTCCTTCACGGGTGCACAGGTAAACCTGAACTGGAAAAACAGGAACTTGTGGAAAGGGGCCGAACTCCTTAACATCAAGACCTATGGAGCTTTTGAGGTTTCCAGCAACGACAGTTTAAATGTAAACAACAACTGGCGTGTAGGTGCCGAAGTGTCCCTGTCCATACCACGTTTCATAACACCGTTCAAAATCAGGGAAAGCAGTTATTTTCCGCCCTTCACCAAGTTCACAGTGGGTTATGAATGGCTAAGGAGGCAGTTGCTCTATACCAAAAACTTTTTCCGTGTCCAGTACGATCTCAACTGGAAAGAAGGCACCAACAAAGAACATACGCTATCGCCCATTAGCATCACCTACAACAACGCAACAGCTTTTTCCGATGAATACCTCAAACAGGTAAACCAGTTTCCCGTTCTGCAATATGCCAACAGGCCCGAAATAATTGTAGGCTCATTTTACAATTTCACATTCAACAGCCGCAACCCCAAGGCCAAGAATATTTTTTACCTCAATGCCAATGTTGATGTGGCGGGCAACCTCATGGGGCTCATCAATAAACCCGATACAGCCTTCAGCAAAAAGCTCATCGGTGCCTACTTTGCACAATATGGCAAAATAGATATGGACTTTCGCTATACCCGCAAACTGGCCACCAATACATACCTGGCCAACAGGATAAACATAGGTGCAGGCATACCGTATGGCAACTCTGCCTACCTGCCTTTCTCCCGTCAGTTCATCATTGGTGGCAGCAATGGTTTGCGTGGCTTTCAGCCAAGGCAGTTGGGGCCGGGCCGTGTGGTTACTACAGCCGAGCAGCAAGTGGCCTATCCACAAATTGGTGGCGACTATAAGTTGGAAATGCAGTCAGAACTCCGTTTTCCCATCATCAGTAAATTACGTGGGGCATTGTTTGTGGATGCAGGCAATATCTGGACAAGGAACAGCCTGCTGTATGGCGATGATGGCAAGCTGACAGCCAAGTTCCTGAACGATCTTGCGGTTGACGGTGGCTTTGGTTTGCGTCTGGATATTAGCATACTCATCATCCGGTTGGACCTTGGAATACCATTACGCAAACCCTGGTTGCCTAGGGGCAGCGAATGGGTTATCAAAGACATAGATTTTGGTAGTTCCACTTGGCGTAGCAATAACCTGATATTCAATATCGGTATCGGTTATCCTTTTTAAATTGTGTATGTTACCGGCAGTTGCACATTGTTCAACTACAGTGGCGTCGCACCCATCAGCAATATAACAGGACCGTACACTTTGGGCGTAGAGTTTATGCCAATAAAAAACCGCTTCAAAAATTTGAAGCGGTTTTACTAGTATAAAGCAAGTACTTACTTGGTTTCATTAATTTCAACACTAAGGTTCACACCTTGGTACTGGCTATATTTTGCAGTGGTTTCTTTAGGTTGTTCAATACCGTTTACAAACAGTTTGCCTTCCTTCCACTCAATATTGGTCTTACCTGGTTTTATCAGGCCATCGGCTTCAAGGGCCTTAATAAAGTCATCCGGATTTTGCCTGGCAGTTGTAACCACTTCGCCTTTTACGGCAGAGCTGTCATTGGTGGTAACAATCACTTTCCTATCAACAATACTGCTATGTGGTACGGCAGCTTTTACATCGCTTGTATGGTGCAATTGTGCCAATGTTGGGGCAATTACCAACGATACAATGCTCATCAGTTTAATCAATATATTCATGGATGGGCCAGACGTATCTTTAAATGGATCACCTACCGTATCACCCGTTACAGATGCTTTGTGCGGGTCAGATTTTTTGTAGAACATCTCGCCATTTATCTCTACACCTTTCTCAAAAGATTTCTTGGCATTGTCCCATGCACCACCGGCATTGTTCTGGAACATACCCATCAATACACCGCTAACGGTTGCACCCGCCAAAAAGCCACCCAAGGCTTCTGGTCCAAATACAAACCCGATAACAATAGGGGAGAGTATGGCAATGGCACCTGGCAACATCATCTTCTTAATGGAAGCTTCTGTAGAAATGGCCACACATTTATCGTATTCCGGTTTGCCTGTACCTTCCATGATACCAGGAATGGTACGGAACTGACGGCGTACTTCTTCCACCATGGCCATGGCTGCCTGGCCTACCGCACGTATACATAATGAGGAGAAAATAAAAGGTATCATTCCGCCTACAAACAAACAAGCCAACACATCAGCTTTGTAAATATCAATTCCTTTAATGCCAGCAACACCAACAAAGGCAGCAAACAAAGCCAATGCAGTCAAAGCTGCAGAAGCAATGGCAAAACCTTTACCGCTTGCTGCTGTTGTGTTGCCTACTGCATCCAATACATCTGTTCTTTCGCGTACTTCTTTTGGCAGTTCGCACATTTCGGCAATACCGCCTGCATTGTCAGCAATAGGTCCAAATGCATCAATAGCCAATTGCATGGCAGTTGTGGCCATCATGCCGGCAGCTGCAATAGCAACACCGTATAAACCTGCACAAGCGTAAGAGCCATAGATACCGGCAGATAAAACCAGTATTGGCAACAAGGTACTTTCCATACCAACAGCCAAACCACCAATAACGTTGGTAGCGTGCCCGGTGGCACTTTGGCGTATGATGCTTAATACAGGGCGTTTGCCCATTGCTGTATAGTATTCGGTAATGATGCTCATAAGAACGCCCACGCCCAAGCCAACGGCAATTGCACCCAGCACACCGTTACGGGTAAAATCAAAACCACGTAGGGTCATATGTTCTGGCAATACAAAAAACACCAGTGCCGCACAGGCAATACCGGTTAGTATCATAGAGCCCCAGTTGCCCATATTCAGGGCATTCTGTACGGCTGCTGTGCTGATACCAGCCTTGTCGCTGATGCGTACAAAAAAGGTTCCTACTATTGAAAGTAAAATGCCCACACCTGCAATTAGCATTGGTAATAAAATAGGGGATAGTCCACCGAATTTATCACCTGTGGCAATTGTTTCTTGGCCCAATACCATGGTAGCCAATACGGTTGCTACATAAGAGCCAAACAGGTCGGCGCCCATACCAGCCACATCGCCTACGTTGTCGCCAACGTTATCTGCAATGGTAGCCGGGTTACGAGGATCGTCCTCAGGTATGCCTGCTTCTACTTTACCAACCAGGTCGGCACCCACGTCGGCAGCTTTGGTATAGATACCACCACCCACACGAGCAAATAACGCAATGCTCTCAGCACCCAGGCTAAAGCCTGTCAGTACTTCAATGGTACGCAACATACCTTCGGCATCGTTCCCGGGAGCAAAGAAATGCCTAAGCACAATGAACAGTGCCCCCAATCCCAATACGGCCAGGCCAGATACACCCAGACCCATAACGGCACCACCTGTAAAAGATACATTCAATGCTTTTGATAAGCTGGTTTTGGCAGCTTCGGCTGTACGCACGTTTGCTTTGGTGGCAGCAATCATACCTATATAACCTGCTGTGGCACTACTAACAGCACCTAGCACAAATGCAATGGCAATGCTCCAATGCGAGTGTGCGTTGCTTTGCGACATGAAGCCTAACAATAAGGCCACTATCACTACGAAATAGCCCAGTATTTTCCACTCGGATTTCAGGAAGGCCATGGCACCTTCGGCTATATAGGTGCTTATCTCTTTCATGCGGTCGTTACCAGCATTCTGTTTGGCAACCCACTTAAATTTAATTAACGTGTAAAGAAGGCCAATAATGCCCATTGCCGGAACGGCATAAAACAACATCTTAGTCATAAGCAAGTGATATACTTTATTTTGAAAATGTGGGCAAAAATAGGGGTTAATGGCTAATAATGAATACGGTGGGCTGTTTTGTGGAAACTTAGGTATATACTGAATATATAGTGGCTGCGTGTAGGACAGGGGCTTTTCGAATGTGTTTTGATTAATGTATGTAGTTTAAAGCTAATTAGAGATAATTTGACGAGCCGTTTACAGACAAAGTTTTTAAAATCCATTGAGCAAGGCCCGTTTTTGTGGCAAATTGCTGTTGTTTGCTGTTTTTGAAAAAAAATTAAAAAAAGTCTCTTTAATATTTTTTTAAGATTTAATTTTTTTTTAAGTTTGTCTTGTAGACAATCCTAAACCCCAATCTGTACCATGTTTAAACCCGTTGCTACATTATCTAACCTGCTGTACGAAAGCAACCATTTAACTGTTGCTTCCGAAATAAAAAATATTGTTGTGGTTTTTGACGGCAATCATTCAAATGCTGATTGTTGCGACATTATTCACAAATACAAGAATGAGGAAGATAAATGGGCTTTTAAATGGATAAAGAAGAACAATGATACGAGGCAGGAGTTTGTAAGTGGGTTTGATTATGACGATATTATTTCTATCAAGAATAATAGGTTGGTTTTTATAAAAAATGGCGAAACCGGATTCTGGTATTTTAATTCAAGAACCGAGTTTACTTATCCATAAAGATTGTTTTTAGGGTGATTTTTTAAAAGCGAAGGGTTAAAGGGATGCATCTGCATCCCTTTATTATTTTGTGTGAAGAGACTATCCAAGAATTTTTGATACAAGATCCGAGTGCAGGGATATTTTCATGAAGGCCGTTAGCCCCAACACGATGCCCAATAAGCTTACACCGCAGGAAAAATAGAGTAGCCATTTTTTTTGCGTTAGCGATGTAATGCCAAACATGGCAATTGAAATGGTAAGCAATGCCTCTGTCATGTCGAACTGGTCATCAAAAACATTGATGTCTTCATATTCTTTTTGAAAGCCTTCGGCCTGTGCCTTTATTTCCTGCTTTTCTTTTTCGTAACGGGTTATCTGTTCCTCATATTTTTTGATGATGTCATTGTTGGCGGGGTTGTTCTGTACCCTTAACAGTTCAAGTGCATTTTCTGTAATGGACTGCTTGGTACTTTTTGCCTGGAAGTAAGACCATGCATCAATGGAATGTGCCTGTGCCTGCGACATTGCCTGCACAATATTGCCATCCTTTACATTGCACAATGCCATAAAAGTGGCCGTAATGGCCACAAAGAGTGCTACTTTGGAATTGATCTTGCTTTGCCCTGCATGTTCAATGGGCTCTTGAATGGTTTCGGAAATATCTGTCATACAATGGTTGTTTAAAGTGTGTCAATGCTTCGTTTGCTGTTTCTGGATAACAAGAGGGTTAGCAGCAGCGGCAATGTCTCGTAGTAGGGTATACGCATCACTAAATGGTCAACAATCAGGAACAGTATAAATACAAGTGCCAGCCATTTGTCGAACTTTTTGGTAAAGAAGCCAACAATGAACGACAGTTCAAACAAGGTTGCCGTGAGGTATAAACCATAGCTTAACAAAGGGTGGCCAATAAGGTAAGCAATGGTTTTTGCATACCAGTGCTGGGGGGTAAAGGCAAGTATTTCCCTGTGCTGAAACAGCAATATATTGCTCATTTGTTGCGAATAGAAAATACCGCCCTGTACAAATTTCCAGATACCGGCACTTGCAAAGAAGAAGAGGAAGAAGTATCGCAAGCCATCGAGCAACAAGGCAAATGTTTTGATGTTTTTAGGTATGAAAACAATGGGAAACAATAGCCATGCAATATGTGCTTCTATTGATGTTGTAGGAAACAGTACATAGCATTGTATATAGACCCAGTTAATGCACAGCAGCACAAATGCCGCCCATTTTGTAAAGGCATGTCTTTTTTTATATACTGTGTAAAAAAGTAAGGGGGCTGTGTAGAATAACACATCAAACAGTATGCAGCCTGCAGGGTTGTTCAATAGCCATTTGTGGATGCCCGGAAGCATTACGAACCATGAAAAAATATCTTCCCTTGTATAAAAAAAGAATGGTTGCATCTGGTAAAGGAACATGCTATTGAACCACTTGTACACCATCAATACATAGAAGATGATGCAGAAACCTGTTATAATAACTGAGCGATATCTTTCCTTTACATCCATCAATTAAAAAGCGGTTGTTTTTGTATGAACTGTAATTGCTTGTTCACAGCCAGGTAGCTAGCATAGTAAACATCCAGCGATTGAACATTGCTGCCAGTGATATGGGTTACATATTTTTTGTACCAAGCCATAAATGCTACCGGGTTTGACTGTGTGGTAAAGTTGTAGGGGTTGGTATGTATATGTACTTTGTTCAGCAGCCGCTCAATATCGTTGCCGTAAAAATTATTGTTATGGCATTCTATGATTGCATATTCATATAAAGGCAGGGTTAGTTTGTCCCAGTCCTGAGCAGAGAATTGAAAGGGTTGCAATGTCTTCCCGTTTACGGTTATTTCATACATGTAGATGGTGTCGCTTAATACTGCTTTTGCAGAGTACATGCCATAATGGTAAAAGGGCGAGAATACCACACCACGTTTGTAATTGATAAACAGTTGCCCCATAGCAAATAATACTACAAATAAGAACCAGCCTTTATGCCTGCGGTATAATTGTTTAAGGAACAATAGTTGACTTGTTTGGTGCTAAAGGTAAATACAAAAAATAAAGGCACACAACGCATTTGTCATGTGCCTTTATGATTTATTGCATGTATTGTTTACAAATAGCTCAGGTTTGTTTTTGGTGTCAATGCCAACAGGGTTTCATACATCAGTTTTATGGTGCTTTCAATGTCGTCTTTATGCAGCATTTCTACCGTAGTATGCATATAACGCAACGGTATGGAAATAAGTACGGATGGGCAACCATCATTTGCATAAGCAAAGCTGTCGGTATCCGTGCCCGTGCTGCGGCTTACGGTACGCATCTGTAAAGGGATGTTTTTCTTTTCTGCCACTTCTTCCACAAATTTCAATAGCTTGTTGTGCACCGCAGGGCCATAAGCTGGAGACGGGCCTTTGCCGCAGGCCACATCGCCTTCCACAATTTTATTGATCATGGGTGTTTGTGTATCATGTGTCACATCAGTTATAATGGCCACATTGGGTTTTATCCTGCGGGCAATCATTTCTGCACCACGTAAACCAATTTCTTCCTGCACGGCGTTTACTACATACAGGCCAAAAGGTAGTTTCTTGTTGTTTTCTTTCAATAGCCTGGCAACTTCCGCAATCATGAAACCGCCAATACGGTTATCCATGGCACGGCCAATATAATAGCCATTGGCCAGCTCATCAAACCCGTCCTGATAGGTAACAACTGCACCAATATGTATGCCCAGTGCCTCTACTTCTTTTTTGTTTCTTGCACCGCAATCCAGAAAAAGGTTCTCCACTTTGGGCTGCTGTTCCTTTTCGCCGCCACCTAAGCGGGTATGTATGGCAGGCCATCCAAATACAGCTTTTACCGGCCCTTTTTTACCATGTATGAAAACACGTTGGGATGGTGCAATCTGATGGTCCACACCGCCATTCCTTTTTAAATAAATCAGCCCTTCTGCATTAATGTAATTTACGAACCAGCTTATTTCATCGGCATGTGCTTCTATCACTACTTTAAAGCTGTCGTTAGGGTTTATTACGCCAACGGCCGTTCCATAAGGATCCGTAAAAGTGCTATCCACATAGGGCTTCAGATAATCCAGCCACAATTTTTGCCCACTACTTTCAAAGCCAACAGGCGATGCGTTGTTTAGGTACGACTTTAAAAACTGGAACGATTTCTCGGTAACAACTGTTTTTTCTTTAGCTTTTACTTTCTTTTCTTTAGCCATGATGTGTTTATTTTAATAGCATTACGCCTGCTATGCCACAGATTGCCTTTACAATCATCAGCCCATCAATAACAGACAGGTAGTAGATAATGCTTCTTTGTTTTTTTAATGAGTATGCAGAAATGAGCAATAGTAAGTAAGGTATGGAGTTGATGATGATACGTGAAACCGGAAAGTGGTGCTTGATGGTGAACATATAAAATGCAAACAGTCCCACCAATACCAATGGAATAATGATAAAGCGTATGGTGTTCTGGATGCCGAACTGTACTGCAAAGGTTTTCAGTCCCTGTTCCTTGTCTTCTTTGTAATCCTTTAAATCGAACATGATGCATAGCGTGGAAATGAACATCATGTTCTTTAGCCATAGCCAGCCCGAAGGAAAGGAGAATACTTCGGCATGGCTGCCCACCTGTATCTGATAAAAAATAATGGGATAAACGGATACAAAGCCGCTCCATACAAACCCGATAATAAACGGTTTCAACCAACCGATACGCCTCAGCTTCTTGATATTGGGAAAAGGCAGTATGTTGAATGTATAAGTAAGTGCAATAAGGGGAAAAACCAATATCAATCCATACTTAGGCCCGTTTAATGTCTTGAATGAATCGAAGTATTTACCAACGAAAAAAAGTATGTCGGCTATCAGGAATAAGAGAATGATGTTCTGTGTCTTCTTTAGTACAGACAGTTTTATTTTGTACCATACCACACGGTCGTTCAGGTTCTCCACCGGTACGCCATTCACATACAGGAAAGTATAGTAATAAACGGTGCCAAAAAATATCAGGGTGTAAAAGTGCAACCCATTCAGCCGCAATCCATGCTGTACGGTTGTTTCAATACAAAGCGAAACGGCACATATACCGGCAAACAGATTGCCATAAAAAAAAATATCCGTTAGTTTTTTAAGAATGGACTGCCGCATTTACTCAGTTTCTAAGCACAATGATAGTGGATGAATAAGCTGTGTCGCTTACATTTTTTGCCTTGTCTTTTACAATGAATTTTAAAAGCAATGTATCGGGCTGTTTTTGTGGAGGCGTCGTGCCCGGAATGTTTGGCGGGTTCAGGGCAGATACAAGATGGTTGTTGTAGTTTAACGACATATTGATTTCGCCAGTGGTGTTCTTGTCGTAATCGGGTATCAGGAATTTCAGTGTGTCACGAACCGTTTGCACTACCTGTTTGTTGAGCCTTACTTTATAGATATAGATGCTGTCAAGGTCACCTTCTTTGTCACCAAAAGTAAGCCTGGCATCCAATGAGCCATTTATGGGAACAACATCCGGACTTGTTGACTTTAACGTTAACGAAGGCCTTGTATTAACGCTATCTTTGTTGCATGAAAAAAATAACAAGGATAGTATGGTGATGGTGGCAAATGTTTTTTTCATATTATATCTTAATCGGTACAAATCTAATGGTTAATCATTGAATAATAATGGCGGTCATGGACTCTCAATCAGTTTTATCAATATTCGATACCAAGGCATCTTCTTTTCTTGAAACAGCAAACAAAGTATTCAGTTTTCAAGTTACCAATAATCCGGTTTACAAACAATGGTGCGGGTTGTTAAATATGCAAACGGCCCCAATTGTTTCGTTGCAACAAGTGCCATACCTGCCTGTTTCTTTTTTCAAGACCCATAAAGTAGCCACTACGTTGTTTGAACCGGAATATGTTTTTGAAAGCAGCGGTACCACGCAAACGGTCAATAGCAAACACCTGGTAAAGGATATTTCGCTGTACCGGAAAAGTTTCATGCAGGCGTTTGACCTGTTTTATGGAAACATAAGTGACTGGTGCATTATTGGCCTGTTGCCAGCGTACCTGGAAAGAAAGGGATCTTCTTTGGTAATGATGGTGGACGAGATGATTCGGCAGAGCGGACATTCACAAAGCGGTTTCTATTTGTACGAACATGAAAAGCTTGCCGCAACATTGCAGCAACTGGAAGTCGCAGGGCAGCAAACATTATTGATAGGGGTAACTTTTGCCTTGCTTGACTTTGCCGAGAACCACCCCATGCCTTTAAACCATACCATTATTATGGAAACCGGTGGTATGAAAGGCAAAAGAAAGGAGCAGACAAGGAATGAAGTGCATGATATGTTAAAGAAAAGTTTTGGCCTACAGGCAATTCATAGTGAATATGGCATGACGGAACTTTTGTCCCAGGCCTATTCAAAAGGCAATGGCAGGTTTGTTTGCCCGCCCTGGATGAAGGTATTGGTAAGGGATGAGGAAGACCCTTTGCAGGTTAAGGAAACCGGACGTGGTGTATTGAATGTGATTGACCTGGCAAATGTATTTAGCTGTTCCTTTTTGGCATTGGAAGATGTGGGGACTGTGTATGAAGACGGGAGCTTTGAAGTGCACGGCCGTTTGGACCATTCAGACATACGGGGCTGTAGCTTATTGGTGTTATGATGCATGGCATTAAAAGAAATAAAAATGGCTTCCTGCAAGGAAGCCATTCTCTTTTTATATACGTAGTTCACTAACTTTTTCTTTTGATGCTGCAGCCTACGGAACGGCTTTCTTTAACGCTCACCGTTTTGCCCGCCGTGTTTTCAGTAATGGCATCTTTCAGGAACTCTTTTTTTACATTGCCTGCATCGGCTGGGTTGTCGTCAATGGCACCTTTGTAAACAAGTTTGCCACTTGCATCCAACAGAAAAACTTCAGGTGTGCGGGTTGCCCCATAAGCATCGGCCAGTTGGGCATTTTCATCAACGGTATAATAATATTTGTAGCCCTGCTTTTCTGCATATTCCTGCATGGCTTTGTAGGAGTCGGCATCTTCCCTTTGTGCAGCATTGGAGTTGATGATGATGACACCTGTCTTGTTTTTTAATGCAAAGTCGGCAATGGCTTTTGTTCTTTGCTGGTTCTTGATTACGTAAGGACAGGTGTTGCAACTGAACATGATGAGCACGCCATTCTGGTTCATGGCATCTTTAATGGAAACTTCCTTGCCAGAAACATCTTTCATTTTTACCTCCGTTGATGGGGCTGCACTGCCAACCGGAATTGACTGGATGTTCTGTGCAATGGATCTTACGGCCATTAGGGCCATCACGGAAAGGAATATCAATTTTTTCATGTGTTTATTTTTAGATGCTGAAATTACTGATTGATGCCAAGCCGCCCAAACCGTTTATGTTATTGTTTTGTCTTCCTGCTGCTTGGCTTCCAAGTACATGATACTTACATTTAGCTCAAACCCAATCAACAGGATAAGCGAATTGAGAAAAATAAGCAACATCATAATCAATACTGTACCAATGGAACCATACACCTTATTGTAGCTGCTGAAATTGTTCACCCAATAAGAAAACAGTATGGTGGTAATCAATATCAATATTGTTGCCAAAACGGAACCGGGCGAAAATAGGGTCCACCTTTTTTTTACTGATGGGGCAAATTTGTATATAAAGGCGATACCGTAAAAGATAAAGGCCACAATAATGAACCATCGTACACCATCCCACCAGGGTAGTTTGGCCCTTCTTTTCATGTGGAAGAGGCCTTTTAATATAATGGCCAACTGTTCTTGCCCAACCAGTACCAATAATGAGCCAAGCATCAGCAGCAATAGAATGGCGGTGAGCTTGATGGCCCGCCAACGTTTGTGCAAAAAGTATTTCTTCTTTTCTGATATGGACTTGTCAAAAGTGCGGATAATGCCAATCATGGCGTTGGATGCATAAAACATCAACAACAAGAAACCGAATGAAAAAACACCCACATGCTTTTTAAGCAAGTCGTTTAACAAGCCTTCAATAAATTTATACGTGGTGGAGTTGGGCGTAAGGTCCTTGAACAGGTGCAGTATCTGTTTCTTTATGTTGATTGCATCGGGAAAATAGGGTACAATGGAAAAAAGGAACAGCAAGGCTGCGGGCATTGCCACAACAAGGTTGTAGGATATGCCTGCGGCACGTTCGTTAAGTCCTACCTTTTTCAGTTGCTTGAAAAGTACAATGGACACATCATATAACGAAAACCCCCTGAACCCAGGTGGCACAACGGTCCTGCTTTTTTTTACCAGAAAAGCAACAGGCGGCAGCTTATATATGTATCGTTCAAATTTTGTCACTACTCTGCTGCTTTGTCTTCTGCATTTTGTTTTTTGCGGGCCATGTATTCATCCAACGCCTTTTGGTATTCTTTGGCATATTTATCATGCTCGGCATAAGTGCTGCTAAAATGATGGAAGCCGCTCATATCGGCCTTGGCCACAAAGAAAAGATAATCTGTTTTAGGGGCATTCAGTACAATGTCAATACATTTTGGGTTGGGCGTACAAATGGGACCCGGTGGCAGGCCTTTGTTTCTATACGTATTATAAGGAGAGGGGTTAAATAGGTATTTTTCATAAATCCGGGTAAGGCTAAAATCCTTCATGGCGTATTTAATGGTAGGGCAAGCTTGCAAGGCCATGTTTTTGTTGATGCGGTTAATGTACACGCTTGCAATTTTGGCACGGTCACCATCATCATTGGTTTCTTCTTCCACAATAGAAGCCAATATGTACACCTGCGTAGGAGAGAAGCCAATGTCGGCTGCCTTCTGTTTGCGGTTGTTCTTGTTCCAAAAACTGTTGCTGGCATCGGTCAGTTTCTGAAATATCTTTTGTAACGGCGTGCTCCAATAAAAGGTATAGGTATCTGGAATGATGGCAGTGAAAACAGTGCTCGTATCCACATTGAAAGCCTTGAGCGAATCATTAGAATTCAAGAAATTCATGACACTGATAGAATCCGGTGCAAAATTCCTGCTTACCAGCCTGGCAAAATCTTCTTTGATGCGTAGCTTGTTGATGACCAGTTTCATTTGTGCCTGTTGTCCGTTTTTCAGCATTCTTGCAATGCTCAATAAGCTTTCCCCGTGTTTCACTTCGTATTTGCCGGGTTTGATTTTGCCCCACACACCCATACCCGATGCTAAGGCAGAAAATGCTGCCCCACGTTTAATGATATACTTTCTCTCCAGCATTTCAGTAACGGCAATCTTGTCGGTTTTTCCTTCTTCTATTACAAAATATTTGCTTTTTTCCGAAAATGCAGTGCCACTGGCCATTACAAGCCAGCAGGCAATGGCTGCACCAAGTAGCAGGAAGAGGAACAGGTATGCGAATATTTTTTTCATCCGGTTAAATTATAGGTTAATGGGCCAGGTGTTTTTAAATTCTTTCAAAAATAAAGAAGCTGGGTTTTAAACCGGATTATTTGTGGATTTTGTTATTACAGGTGAGGTATTATTTGCTAGGTATTGCCGCGATTTTAGGGATGGATGGCCACTTTGTTAAATAAAAAGTCAATCCTGCAATCCGTATGTTATAATCTACTAAATTTGTAGGGTAATATTGTAAACAACAAAAACCGATCATCATGTCATTAAGATTAGGCGATGAGGCCCCAAATTTTACGGCCCAGACAACACAGGGCGAAATCAATTTTCATGAATGGCTTGGCAATAGCTGGGGCGTTCTTTTTTCACATCCTGCGGACTATACGCCTGTCTGTACAACGGAGTTGGGTGCTACTTCGAAATTGCAGCAAGAGTTTGAAGCACGTAATGTAAAAGTCATTGCCGTGAGCGTGGATCCATTGGATAGCCATCATGGCTGGATCAATGACATTAATGAAACGCAGAATACCCATGTTAATTTTCCCATCATTGCCGACCCGAACAGGGAAGTGGCTACTTTATACGATATGATTCATCCGAATGCAAGCGAGAAATTTACCGTGCGTTCGCTATTCATTATCGGGCCAGACAAAAAAATAAAACTGACCATTACTTACCCGGCATCTACCGGAAGGAACTTTGTGGAAATACTGCGTGTAATTGATTCGTTGCAGTTAACGGCAAACTACAGTGTTGCCACACCTGCCAACTGGAAGCATGGCGAAGATGTGATCATTGTTCCTGCTGTGAAAAATGAGGACATCCCCGCTAAGTTCCCCAAAGGGCATACAGAAATAAAACCTTATTTAAGGGTTACACCACAGCCCAATTTATAAGCATGAACGCATAAAAAAATCCCGAACACTATAAGGTTCGGGATTTTTTTTATGCGTTGTTAACGTATATTATTTGGTAGTTGAAACCGCAGCTTGTTTATGCAATGCTGCAGTCCATTCCTGGCTGATGGCACTTTTCTCAATCTTGATATAGCTGCCCGGGTTCACTTCTAGTTGCAATGTGTTATCGTCGTTTACTTTGTTGATGGTGCCATGTATACCGGCAATGGTCACAATCTTTTCACCTTTTTGTAAATTTTCGAGGAACTTCTTTTGCTCTTTAGCTTTTTTAGCTTGTGGGCGTATCATGAATAACCAGAATACCAATATGATACCACCTAGCATGATTAATTGAAAGCTTCCGGCACCCTGTTGTGATCCTGCTGTTGGAGGTGCCATTAATAAGAAATTGAATTGCTGCATCATTGTTGTTTTTAGATGTTAAAATTAGTTTGTTTTTACAGGCTCGGGCTGCTTTTCGTCTGATTTTACAGTACCGGTAAATGAAAGCCTGTGGTCGGTTGCGTTGCGTGTATTGCTTGTAACGTTAATGTATTTGTGCACTTCGCCATGTTGTCCTTCGCTGTTGAATATGCCCGTAACCCAGCCTTCCTTGCCCGGGGCAACGGGTTCCTTGGTATAATCCGATGTTGTACAGCCGCAACCAGGGTGAACATCTGTAAGGAACAATGGTTTGTTGCCAATATTCTTGAAAATGAATTTCACTTCTACCTTTTGCCCTGCATTCACGGTACCAAAATTGGCTACGCTGTCTATCCATTGGATTTCGGTAAAGTTAGCAGTATCATTTGCCGCTTTTACATTGGCAGCCAAATCGGGTTGGTTTTTGCTTTTTTTGTTGCCGCAAGACATAGCTGCCACGGCAAGTGCGATGATGAATAACTGTTTCATTGTTTGCAAATTTATCGGTATAATTATTTTCTGCCCTTATTTCTGAAATCGACCTTGTTGATTTTGCCAGCAGCTGTCTGCTCCTTATGTATATTGTCCAGGATGCCGTTTACAAACTGGCCGCTTTGTGGTGTGCTGTAGTCCTTTGCAAGGTCTATGTATTCATTAATGGTTACTTTGGTTGGTATCGTTTCAAAATACAATAGCTCGCAAACGCCCAATTGCATAATGATCATGTCCAGCACTGCAATACGTTCCGCATCCCAGTTGTTCAGTTTGGGCTTGATCAGGTCCAATACAAATTCCTTCTTTTCTATGAAAGTAGTGAGCAGCGATTTGGCAAATATCCATTTTTCGTTGGATACCATTTGCTGCACGTTCAATGTAGGCTTGTGCAAAAAGTTGTTGATGAGCTGCTGTATCATTTCGCCATCATCATCCCAGTTGTTGAATAGCTCTTCTATATGTGCTCCAAAATCTTCATTGGGCAACAATAGGCTGTTGAAGATAAACTCGAGTAGTGCTACTTCTTTCTGTTTGTCCCTGCCCAATTGGTTGATGTAGGTTTTGTACTCGTCTGTTTCAAGCAATAGCTGGTAAAACTTCCTTACCAGTTCGCCATCCATTCTTGCCAGGGTCTTATCTGCTTCAATGGCTTTTTGGAAGCTGGTATTTTCCAGTATCTGCCAAAGCAATTCATTACCCGCCATTTTGATATTCACATTCAGGTCATCGGCCGAAGGCAAATGCTTGGAAGCTTTTTTACGGGCATCTGTTTCTGCGTAACGGGCCACTTCTGTTATAAAGGCCAAGAGGTAAGTAAATAGCTCCCTTGTTTTATCCAACTGTTTCTGTAATTCGTGAACGGGGTCCTTGAAAAGCGGTTGTTGTTCACCTGCACTATCCATCATGTACAACAGCTGCATTACCTTAACCCTGATATTTCTTCTGCTAATCATCCGTAAAAGAACTTTGTTTTAGGGCTGCGAAGATAGGTTTTCAGGGCAAATAAAATAAACAAAGCTGAAAGGCTTGCTGTTATTGAGTTATACATGAGCCTATTATGTAAGGTTATGTTGTTTGGGCTATTTAGGGACACGGATGAAAGGGGCAGACGGATTAGACACTGATTTTTCTGCTCCGCAGAATTGATTGATTAGAACAGATTAAGCGTATGCTTTGCAGAATAATTGAAAGGCACGTTTACAAATATGCCTGCTTTGCCAACCCTTGTGGTGCCGCTTACATTTATCAGTACCTCTTTATTGAACAATACGGTAAACAGGTTCTTGAAAACGCCTTTCATGTCCACTTCCATTTTTGAAGGTAATGTAAACTCTGCCCTGCGGTCAATATGCATCAATGTATCCAGTTTGTATTTGCCCAAAAAATTATTATCGATATACACATCGCAATCTACCTTGCGTAAATCCACACCGAACCCGTTGGGGTTGTAGTACACCAGGTCCATGCTTAACTGTGTTTTGTCGAAACCGATGTTTTCTATTTTTACATTCCGCACATCCCTGTAATCGAAGCCCTGTGGCTTTTTGCAGGAGGAGAGGGTGATGAAGAACAGTATTGTTAAAAAGCCAGTTGTTTTTAAACGAAAAGATATATTCATTTTGATAAGCTTTTAGCTATAAGCCATTAGCCTTTAGCAGTTAGCGAAGAAGAAAATGAAGTAAGCATTTTTTCTTCTTCGCTAAGCATTACTAAAGTTTCCATTATTTTTTCTTGATTGCCATAATTCAATTGTTGGGCATCAGTAACTGTGTTTCCATCTCAAAGCACGAACCCAAAGATATTTTAATAAACCTGTTGTAATCCTTGTCGCCCGTTCTGCTGTTTCCTTCTGCAATATTGGAAGGAATGGGAATACCCGCCCTTGTAACCTGATTTGCCAATGCAAACCTTTCTTCCTTAGGAAAAGTCTCCACAATCTTAAAACCACTAATTGCAATATCAAACCCTTTCTGCCAAATTTTTAATTTTCGCATAAAAATGAAAATTTGGTATGGGTAATCAGCCCAAAAGCTATCAGCCAACAGCTTTATCCTCCCTGTCCTTCAATTCCTTGATCTTATCCAATGCCCCGGCCACCACGTCGCACATAATGGTGTACAGTGCACCTGGTTTATAGTTATTGTAAATATGTTCCAGTGCCAGATTTTCGTTGGCAATAACTGTTTGAGGTATGTTGGGGTTAACGGAGTTGATACCTTCTTGCAGCAGGCCAATTATTTCATCTGCCGTTCTGCCTCGCAGGTTCTTGTCGCAGCGTATGATGATCTCGTCAAAATATTTGGCAGATATTTCTCCAAGCTCACGAATGTCTTCATCACGCCTGTCGCCTGTGCCGCTGATCACGCCAACTTTATAATTGTAATCGAGTTTGCTTACAAAGTCACAAAGCAATCTTAAGCCATGCGGGTTATGTGCAAAGTCTGCCAGAAAAGTAAAGTGTTTGAACTGGAAGAAATTCAACCTTCCGGGAGTGGTATTACTGCCCGCAACAAAAGTGAGCAAACCTGTCCTGATATCTTCGATCGTTATGCTTTTGAACAGGTAAGAAGCCATTACACTGGGCAATGTATTGGCAATATTGTGCATGGCCTTGCCTTCAAAAGTTAAGGGTATGTCTTTTACATTGGCTACGCGTATCTTCCATGTGCCTTTGAGTATGCTTACAAAACCGTTCTCATAAACAGTGGCCAGTCCGCCAGCCTTGCAATGGGCCTGTATCCGTGGGTTGTTTTCGTCCATACTGAACAAGGCAATATTGCATTTCAACCCATCTTTCATTTTATATACCAAATCATCATCGGCATTCAATACGGCATAGCCATGCGGGAAAACAGTTTCCGGCACCACCGCTTTTACGGCAGCCATCTGTTCCAATGTATTGATGCCGCCAAGCCCCATATGGTCGCTGGCAACATTGGTTACAATGGCAACATCGCAGTGCTGGAATGCAAGACCATTTTTCAATATACCGCCCCTTGCACATTCCAATACAGCAAAATCAACTGTTGGGTCTTTCAGTACAAATTGTGATGACACGGGGCCTGTACAGTCGCCTTTCATCAACAATTGATTTTGTATATATACGCCATCACTTGTTGTATAGCCTACTTTCTTGCCTGCCGTTTTGCAGATATGTGATGTTAAACGTGTAGTGGTTGTTTTACCGTTGGTGCCTGTAATGGCAATAATGGGTATGCGGCCATTGCTTCTGTCGGGGAACAACATATCAATTACCGGTTCTGCAACGTTGCGTGGCAAGCCCACAGCGGGTTCTATATGCATGCGGAAACCCGGTGCAGCATTTACTTCCAGTATGGCACCGCCATTTTCGCTTACGGGTGTACGCAGGTCCTTGGCCATAATGTCTATGCCGCAAATGTCCAGCCCAATGATCTTTGCAATACGCTCACACATTACCACGTTTGCGGGATGCACTTCATCCGTTACATCTTCGCTGGTGCCACCGGTTGATAGGTTGGCCGTTGTTTTCAATAATACCAATTCTCCTTTTGGCGGAACGGTTTCCAAGGTATAGCCAATTTCATCCAGCATTTTCATGGTGCTGCCATCAACAGTGATCTGTGTCAGCACTTTTTCATGTCCGTAGCCACGGCGAGGGTCCTTGTTGGTTTCGTCTATTAAATATTGAATTGTATTTACGCCATCGCCTGTAACAGCAGCGGGTGTTCGCAAGGCTGCACAGATGAACTTATAGTTGATGACCAGTATCCTGAAATCGAAGCCGGTAATGAACCTTTCCACTATTACGCTACGGCCGTAACGTTGGGCCGATTCCAATGCTGTAACCGCCTGCTCCCATGTGGTGATGTTCGTAGTGTTGCCTTTGCCATGGTTGCCATCAATAGGTTTTATCACCAATGGATAACCATATTTTTCAACTGCATCTTTTAAGCCTGCTTCGCTTCTAATAACCGTACCGCTTGGCACGGGTATCTCTGCGGCTTCTAGCAGGTCTTTTGTTTCTTCTTTATCACAGGCAATGTCTACCGCAATATTACCGGTAGTGCTGGCAATGGTTGCCCTGATCCTTTTTTGGTGCACACCATAACCCAGTTGCACAAGGCTGTGTTTGTTGAGGCGTATAAAAGGTATGCCACGTTTTGCCGCTTCATCTACAATGCAGCCAGTACTTGGCCCAAGTCTTGTGTCTTCCCTTATTTCACGTAGTTGTTGAATGTCTTCTGTCAAATCATACGCTACATCATCAACCAGGCTTTGTGCAATGCGTACCGCAGCTTTGGCGGCGTAAACGCCTGCATCTTCTTCCACGTAACTCAATACCACAAAGTATTTGCCTTCTTCGCCGGTGCCACGGGTACGGCCAAAACCGGTATCCATGCCTGCCAGTGTCTGTATCTCCAATGCAATGTGTTCAATTACATGGCCCATCCAAGTACCTTCCTTCACACGCATGAAAAATCCACCACGTACCGATTCGCTGCAACGGTGTTCTATCATGGTTGGGAACATGGCTTCCAGTCTTTCCAGAAAGCCATCTATGGTATTGGTAGGTCTCTGTTCCAGTTCTTCCAGGTCCAGTTTCATCTGGATCAGTTTATTTCGGCGTACGCTCCAGTAATTCGGTCCTCTTAATACTTTGATTTCTTCAATTCTCATACAGTGATTTTTGCAGTTTAGTTTTTGGGTACTTGGCTGGTAAACAGGTCCAAGCTCCCGTTGCGTCGCACCCATGTACAGCATATCATTGCCAAACGTTGGTGCAACCATTTTAGCTTAGGTTTGGAAGATAGGAAAAAATGGATTTGCAAGAAAAATAAAAGTTTTGCTTGCAAATCTTTTTAAATAATAGGTTGTGATTTTTTACTTAGTACTTTTAAACATATAAAACTGCTGCACATGAGAAGAAAAAACGATCACGCGTTTTTGCCTGCACGCTATGCTATGCTGCAAAGGCAGGTTCTTTTGTTGTTGTGTATTTGCTTTATCTGTTGCAAGGCTTTTGCACAAACAGGGGAGCGGTCCGTATCCATAAAAAACAATTCCACCAGAAAGGGACAGGTTGGCAATACGTATGCAATTATTATTGGGGTTAACCATTACGATAATATTGATAGTTTGCGGTTTGCAAGAAATGATGCGGAAGCATTTTATAAACTGCTTGTGTCGCCCGTATTTAAAGTGCCCAAGGATAATGTTTTTCTTTTTTTGGACCAAGCTGCAACACGGTCCAGTATATTGTCTGCCTTCTATGCCTTGCTAAAAAAGGTAAGCCCTAACGATCAACTGATTTTTTATTTTGCAGGTCATGGCGATGTCGAGTCTACCATACTGCAGGACAATTCGTTGCTGCTTTTGCCAAAAACACCTAAGGACAATTACCTGGTGGATGGTGATTATATTGAAATGGACATGCTGAATAAATTACTGGAGAATTTACGTGGCCAAAAAAAGGTCAGTTCTTTTTTGATTTGCGATGCCTGCCATAGCGGTAAGTTGATTGGGGGCGTTAGCGGACAAAATGCAACAGCAACCAGTTTTAAAGAGAACCTGAAAAGCGACGTGAAGATATTGTCGTGCCAGCCCAACGAGTTATCTGAAGAAAGCACACAGTGGGGAAATGGAAGAGGCGTGTTTTCGTATTATTTGGAACTGGCCCTTAAAGGGATTGCCGATGACGGGGATGGTGTTGTTACATTGGAAGAAATAGAAGCTTTTATAAAGAAGGAAGTGTCTGGTTCCACACTCAGGAAACAGCATCCTTATGTTTTTGGCAGCCCTGTTACGGAGGTTTGTGCCATAGACAAAAGCATTATGGAAGAAGCCAGAAAATGTTATGCCAACAAAAGCCTTTCAACAGATACTTATGCAAGTGTTAAGGGCAGGGGAGTGGGCAACAGCGATATTTATTACAATAGGATAGATGCTTTGTTTGCACGCCCGATGCCGATAGATATACTTGTGGATAGTGCAGACCATTTGGCAACTGAATTTATGGGTAACGCAAGTGCAAAAAAAAGCTTTCCATACCTTGAACAGAAGCTTTACGATTGCTTGATCAACCAGTTCAACAAATGGACGGAGGATATATATGAAGGCAAAAAGGATATAATGACCCTGCCTTATTTTAAGGAGTATGTAAGGGGCATACAAAAGGCAAGGAGCATTATACAGAACCCTTTTTTGTTGGATGATGTTTTTGCACGTTACAGTTTTTGTGAGGCCCAGTTGAATTTAAGTGCAAGGTCGCCTAGGCAAACGCTATTGGCTAGTTATGATTCTTTGCGTAAAGCACAGGCCCTGATGCCAGCAGCTGCCTTTTTGTATAAACAAAAAGCAGAAGTACTTTTTGCTTTGGGCAGAAATGCAGAGTCGCTTGCACAGTTGGATACCTTGATACGTTTATTGCCCAATTACCACAGGGCGTTTAACCTGGCAGGTCTTATAAGTTACCGGATGAAAAATTATGAGCAATCGCTGAAGTATTTTGCAACGGCAACAAAAATGAAACCGGATTTTTATGATGCTTATTATAATATGGGAGTAGTGCTAAAAGAGATGAACCGCGGTGCAGAAGCAAATTTCTATTTCCAGAAAGCCCTGAATAAAAAGCAGGATACGGAAAAGGCAGAATATTGATGGTTTACTTGGCAATAATTTTTATTTCCACCCTTCTGTTCATGGCTTTTTCCTGATCGTCCCTTTCCTGCGTCAAAGGAAACTTGTGGCCCAAGCCTTTATAGCTCATGCGGCTTTCGTCAATACCATTCCTTAACAGGTAAAGAAAAACAACTTTGGCCCTCTGTACAGACAAGTCATTGGTGCCCAAATCCATATCGGTAGCATCATCCGCAAAATCGGTACAGCAGATATGCCCTTGAATTTCTATGACTAAACCAGGGATGCTTTGCATGGTATTTAAAAGCTCTGCCAATGTTTCGTAGGACTGGGTGAGCAGTACATGCCTGCCGCCCATAAAATGTATGTTCTGCAATGTAATTTTATCGCCAACTTTTGTTGTGGTATCTTTTATTTTATCAAGTAACGTGTTTTTCTTTTTTGCACCTGTGTCTGCTGTATCTTTTTTTGTTTTGTTGCTTTTTATAATCACGGTTTCTTCCACAATCTTTGCGTTGTATTCAATCTGTATCAAAACACGCCTGTTTTCCTGTCTTGACGTTTCGTCCATTTTATCGGTAACCAGTTCCGATTTCCCTTTGCCTTCCACCACAGTGATGATATTGGCAGGAATGCCTTTGCTGACCAGATAGCTTTTTGTTTCGTTTGCCCGTTTAATGGATAGTTGCCTGTTATAGGCATCGCTTCCTATTTGGTCGCAATGGCCAAAAATCTTTATGTTGGTCAGGGTTATGGAACTGTCTTCCGGCAGCACATCGTTTAACTGCAATTTGGTTTCGGCCGTTAATGTATATGCGTTGAACTTGAAGTACACTTTTAATGAAGTGGTATCACCGGCAGCACAACGGTTAACAGCAACCGTACATAAGAGAATGGCAAAAAAGGTTTTAAGCATGGCTGTATTTGTACGTAAAGATGAAGAAATAAGCGGATGGCATAATTGTAGGGCCTATTTTTTTATGCGGCTTTTACACAATTGTGGAATTTTAATAGTTGTGCACTGGCACTATCAACTACTATATTTGTTTAAAGCATAACATTAGCATGGGTATCCCTAAAGGAAAATTAATAGCAATTGGCGGTGCGGAAGACAAAGGCACTGATTTGGAAAAAGGCGAATTCGTTAGAAACAACCTCAATTTTTTTGCATTGGGCATCCTTCGCCGCATTGTGGAAGAAACAGGTGGCAAGGAAAAAAGAATAGAAGTAATTACTACCGCTTCTATGATACCATACGAAGTGGGCGAGGGCTATATGGATGCATTCGGAAAGATAGGCTGCATCAATATAGGCGTGCTGCACATCCGCAACCGCGAAGATGCCATGCGTGAGGATTATATCGACCGCATCAAGGCCTGCGATGCCGTAATGTTTAGCGGCGGCAACCAGTTACGCCTGTCTTCAACCTTTGGAGGCACGCAGTTTCTACAGACCATCAAGCAGCGTTACCATAACGAGGATGGCTTTGTAATTGCAGGTACCAGTGCCGGTGCCATGGCCATGAGCAATACCATGATTTATGAAGGCAATGCTACCAAAGCCCATTTAAAAGGGGAGGTGAAGATTACTACTGGGCTTGCCTTTATGGACAATGTAATTTTTGACAGTCATTTTGAAAAACGTGGCCGCTTTGGAAGGCTGGCACAGGCTGTGGCCAGTAATCCTAGCTGCATTGGCATTGGCTTGGGAGAAGATACTGGCATGTTGATTACTGGCGGTAACAAGATGCAGGCCATTGGTAGCGGACTTGTTATTATTATTGACGGACATGAAATAAGGCATAGCAATATTGCAGATATACCAGAAGGCAACCCGATAAGCGTAGAGAATTTGAAAGTGCATTTTTGCGAAAAGGGCAATGGCTACTTGGTAGAGGAACGGAAGTTTTTGGTAGAAGCCGAAGATGGGGCCCTGATAGCCAAACAGGTTCACGTTGAGTAAGTGCAGTAATCAGTTGTCTGCATCAATGGGTTTTGTTTCTTTTACAATCTCCCTTATATAACTGTCCAGTTCGGCGGTGGAAATCTTTAGGTGCTCCAATAGCTTTTGGTCTTCTTGCTGCAGTTGGTTGCGGTCAAACAGCGGAATAAGTCCTAGTATATTGGCCACGGGTTTGCGTATCTGATGCGACTGTATCCAGGCAATCTTTTTAAGTTGTTTGTTCTGTTGCCTGATGGCGGATTCTATTTCCTTTCTTTTGGTAATGTCTGTAATGTTCATCGAAACTGCTTCAATAATACCATCATCATCCATAACAGGTTGCAACTCAATAAAAAGCCAAATCAATTTTTTGTCAATCGTGCTTTTGAACAAACGGAAATTTTCGATGAACTGTATTTTTTTCCCCTTGGCTGCAATATCAAACGAAATGGCAAAGCCGTCTTGGGCCACATCGCTTACATGATTGAATATATCATCGCCTATCACCAGGAACTGTTCGCCCGAAATATCCACCATAAATGCAGTTGCCGCCCTGTTAAAGGCAACCACTCTTTTGTCCAGTCCAATCAACACATTAATGTCGCCACTGCTATTAAAGATGGCTTTTAGCTTTTTATTGCTTTCCTTCAGGTCGTTTGTCTTTTGTTCAATCAGTCCACGCAGTTTTATACCGTATTGCAGCTCAGTTGCCGATTTTAAAGAGTTTGCGTAAAAAATGGCCGCTGTTGCAAAGGGTAGTGCATCAATAAAATAGTGGAAAGGATACAGTGTGTGTAACAGAAGCCAGTTGTGAACACTAAAAACCATATGGTGTGCCTGTAAGCTGTACGAGTAAGCCACAATTGTGCAACTGGTGCCAATAGCAGCCCCCATCAATAGACCCAATATGGTGTTTTTGAGTACGTTCATATATTACGCATAAAGGTAAAACGTACAGTTGGGTAATTTGGTATCCTATAAAGACAAAATCCCACATAAGTGGGACTGTGTTTTGGTGTGGGTGGAGATTAGCGGGGTCGAACCGCTGACCTTTTGCATGCCATGCAAACGCTCTACCAACTGAGCTAAACCCCCAAGGAGTTGCAAATGTATAAGGTTGCAGCTATTGAAGCAAAAAGTTTTTTATGTAGGCCAATCATTCTTTAATTTGTTGTGCAAACAGAACTTATGGGCATATTTAAACAAATGGCAGAGTACCTGTACCTGAGGAAACGGGACCCGAACGAGCAGCGTACCAAATACCAGAAGTACATGCATGGCATGAACCGTATTTCGTTACTGGTATTTATTGCAGCATTGCTGTTTATGCTAATAAAGCTGGTTATACTGCCAATGGTTAAAAAGTAGCCCTGCCTTAACCGATCTGCCCTTCCAACTCCATGATTTTCTCAAACATTTGCTCGTACTGCTTGTCGGCTTCGGCCTTTTGTTGCTGCACGGTTTTGTAGGCAGCTTCCAGTTGGGCAAACTTGGTATGGTCGGTATAGTTTTCTGGCTTTGCCAAATCGGCTTCTATCTGTTCCTTTTTTGTGTTGATCACCGAAATGTCATCTTCCAGCTTGCTGAACTTTTTCTGCAACTGCTTCAGCTCATTTTTCAACGTGGTAATGGCATGGTTGCTTTGCTGTTGCTGATTGGGTTTTGTTTCTGCTTTCTTTTCGGCAACAGGTGCTTTGGCCGTTTTTGTTTCTTCTTTGGCATTCGCCAGTTTCTGTTTTGCCATCCGCTCGTTCCAATCAATCCACTCCTGGTAAGTGCCTTTAAATTCCTTTATCTGGTGGTCAACAATTTCCCAGATCTTATTGGCTGTTTTGGATATGAAATAACGGTCGTGGCTTACCAGTATCAAACTGCCTTCGTATTTGTTCAATGAATCGGCCAGCAGTTCAACGCTATGCATATCCAAGTGGTTGGTAGGCTCATCCAGCATCAGGAAGTTGGATTTACTCACAATTACCTTTGCCAATGCAACCCTTGCCTTTTCGCCACCACTCAATACTTTTATTTTTTTATCGGCATCTTCTCCACTAAACAGAAAGCAACCTAAAAGGCTTCTCAATTCAAGTTCGTTTTTCTTGCTGCCGCATTCCATCATTTCTTCCAATATGGTGTTGTTCAGGTTCAATGCTTCCAACTGGTGCTGGGCATAAAAGCTTTCTTCCACATTGTGGCCCCATTCCCTTACGCCCTCGTATGTTTCCGCACCGGCAATGATGCGTAACAGGGTAGATTTTCCTTTACCGTTGGCACCGATCAATGCAATCTTATCGCCACGGTCTATTTCAGCCATGCCATCTGTTACAATTTCTATATCGCCAAATTTTTTGGTAACGCCTTTTAATGAACTGATCACTTTGCCCGGCTGCTTATCTACCTGGAAATTGATTTTAATGTTCGGTCTTTCCAACGTTACGCTTTCAATACGTTCAATCTTATCTAAGCGTTTTACAATGCTCTGTGCGGCGGCAGCCTTACTGGCCTTTGCTTTAAAGCGTTCCACAAAACGTTCCTGCTGGCGTATATAATCCTGCTGATTTTCGTAAGCCTTCTGCTGCATGTCTATGCGTATGGCCTTTTCCGTTTCATAATATTCGTAATCGCCGCTATAGATATGCAATTGCTGTTGATACACTTCCACGATCTTGTTCACCATCCGGTTCAGGAAAAATTTATCGTGGCTCACAATCACCACGCTACCTTGATAGTGCAACAGATATTTTTCTAACCACTCAATACTAGGTAAATCCAAGTGGTTCGTAGGTTCATCCAGCAACAGTACATCGGGCTGCTGCAATATCATTTTTGCCAGCAACACACGCATCCTCCAGCCACCGCTGAATTCTTTGTAAGGCCTGTGCAAATGCTCATTCTCAAAACCCAACCCTTGCAATACTTCTTCTGTTCTATGGTGTATGGTATAACCACCGGCAACATCCAGGTCGTGCAGTTTTTCGCTGTACAGAATAAGCAGGGCTTCATCTTCGGTGTTCTCTTCCAGCTTTTTGCCCAGTTCCTCAATTTCCTTTTCCAGTTCCTTCACTTTTTCAAAAGCACCCATGGCCACTTCCAAAATGGATTCGTTCGTGTCAAAACTCAACAGGTCCTGATGCAGGTAGCCAATAGAGGTATCACGTCCTTTTTCTACTGTTCCTTTAGAGGGTGTGTATTGCCCAACCAGTACTTTTAAAAGAGTGGATTTTCCTGTTCCGTTATAACCAATCAGCCCCACGCGGTCGCCGGGATGTATATGCCAGGTGGCATCTTCCACAATAACCCTTGCACCAAATTCAAACGTTACGTTCTGTAAACCTATTAACATTGTATTTATTTAAAGGCAGCAAAGGTAATGGCAGGCAGATGAAAAATTGCTTTACATTTGTTGCCATTAAAATTGAAAGACAGAAGCATGAAAAAATATTTTATCTACGCCGCCGTTGTTGCACTGGCAGCCTGCGGTAGCAAAGACAATAAGCCTAAAGTGGAAGACATACCCGCCGCACCTTTGGCCAATAGCAAAAATTCGGAAACATTCAACAAGGCTTTTACTGCGTTGATGGATGACTATTACCATTTGAAGGACAATTTCATTACAGAAAAGGATTCCATTATTAATTTCTATGCCCAAAAGATTGTAAAGGATGCAGATGCCTTGCCTTTGGCCGAACTGAAAGGCGATGCTACCATTAATGACCTTGCAAAATCTTTGGTAACAAGTATAAAAGGTGAAGTGGAAGGTTTGAGGGGAGAGAAGGATATAAAAGGTAAAAGGAAATCTTTCAACATGCTTACCAGCCAAGTGTACGATTTAGTGAGGACCGTGAAATATGACAGAGAAATTGTGTACCACCAGCATTGCCCCATGGCATTTACCGAGGGTGACGAAAACGGTTACTGGTTAAGCCGCAGTGCCGATGTAAAGAACCCGTACCTGCCCAAAACCATGCTTACCTGTGGTGATGTTGCCGATTCGTTGAACTACACCAAATAATAATAAAACTGAAAAATTGAAACCTCTTTGCCAAAAAGCAAGGAGGTTTTTGTTTTGGTGAGAATGCTAATTCAATCTGCATCCATCCCTTCTGCGAAGCAGAAAATCAGTATACAAATCCGTTCAACCTATTTTATCCGTGTTCCATTTTTTCCGCATTTGTACTGCCAATTGCGGCTTGCCATCAAATAACTAATGCCATTTCGTTAATCAAACCCATCCAAATGATGGCAAATCTGACAATTTTGCATTTCGTAAACGGTGGCATAATGGTTGAATAAGGGCTTTGAACTTAATAAATTAGAAATCATGGGAAAAATAATTGGTATTGACTTAGGAACCACCAACAGTTGCGTTTCTGTTATGGAAGGTAACGAACCAGTGGTGATTGCCAACGAAGAAGGAAGGCGTACAACCCCTTCTGTTGTTGGTTTTTTAAAGAATGGCGAACGTAAAGTGGGCGATCCTGCTAAACGCCAGGCCATCACTAACCCGCAAAACACCATCAGCTCTGTTAAGCGTTTTATGGGTAGAAAATTTGATGAAGTAACGGAGGAAATCAGCCACTGGAGCTATAAAATAGCAAAAGGTGACAATAATACCGTTCGTGTTGACATAGATGGCAGGTTGTACACGCCACAAGAAATATCTGCAATGATTTTGCAGAAAATGAAGAAAACAGCCGAAGACTATTTGGGTACAGAAGTAACTGATGCGGTAATTACCGTGCCTGCCTACTTTAACGATGCACAACGCCAGGCTACAAAAGAAGCCGGCGAAATTGCTGGTTTGAATGTAAAACGTATTGTAAACGAACCTACCGCTGCAGCGTTGGCGTATGGTTTGGACAAAAAAGGGCAGGACCAGAAAATTGCTGTGTTTGACCTTGGTGGTGGTACGTTCGATATTTCCATTCTTGACCTGGGCGATGGCGTTTTTGAAGTGAAAAGCACCAACGGTGATACACACTTGGGTGGTGATGACTTTGATAAAGTGATCATGGACTGGTTGGCTGATGAATTCAAAAGCCAGGAAGCGATTGACCTGCGTAAAGACCCAATGGCTTTGCAACGTTTAAAAGAAGCTGCTGAAAAAGCAAAGGTTGAACTGAGCTCCAGCACAGAAACAGAAATTAACTTACCATACATTACGGCTGTTGATGGCGTGCCTAAACACTTGGTGGTAAAATTGAGCCGAGCAAAATTTGAGCAATTGAGCGACAAATTATTTGAACGTTGCCTGAAACCTTGCGAAGCTGCATTGAAAGATGCTGGCTATAGCACTTCACAAATTGATGAAGTGATATTGGTGGGTGGTTCTTCACGTATTCCTAAAGTACAGGAAATAGTAGAAAAATTCTTTGGCAAAAAACCGAACAAAGGTGTAAACCCCGATGAGGTAGTTGCAATCGGTGCAGCTATACAAGGCGGTGTATTGACCGGCGAAGTAAAAGATGTATTGCTGTTGGATGTTACCCCACTTGGTTTGGGTATCGAAACAATGGGCGGCATCATGACCACCATGATTACCAGCAACACCACCATACCTACCAAGAAAACAGAAGTGTACTCAACTGCCAGCGACAACCAACCTGGCGTACAGATACATGTATTGCAGGGCGAAAGGCCAATGGCCAACCAAAACAAAAGCCTTGGTATATTTAACCTGGATGGCATACCGCCAGCACCACGTGGCGTACCGCAAATTGAAGTAACGTTTGACATTGATGCAAACGGTATGATACATGTAAGTGCAAAAGACAAAGGCACTGGCAAGGAACAAAAAATTCGTATTGAAGCAGGTAGCGGCTTAAGCAAGGAAGAAGTGGAAAAAATGAAAGCCGAAGCCAAGGCACACGAAGCAGAAGACAAAGCTGCTCGTGAAAAAGTAGAAAAAATAAACCAGGCCGATAGCTTGATTTTCCAAACGGAAAAACAATTGAAAGAGTTTGGCGACAAGATACCTGCCGATAAAAAAGCACCTATTGAAGCCGCTTTGGAAAAATTGAAAGAAGCACACAAAAGCCAAGATGGTGCAGCTATTGATACGGCCCTTGCAGAAATGAATACTGCTTGGACTGCAGCCAGCGAAGAAATTTACAAAGCACAGGCGGAAGGCGGTGCACAACCACAAGGTGAAGCCCAACCAGATGCTGGCCAACAGCAAGGCGGCGGTGGCAACGACCATGTTGAGGATGCACAGTTTGAAGAAGTGAAGTAAAAGCACTAGTTGGTCATTGGAGTTGGATAATAAAGCAGTTCTTTTTAATAGCAATATTGATTTTTCATTTTGTAGAAATAAATAAAGGTTTTGAAGAAAGAAGATTAGAGTTAAAGAGTTTAAATAAAAAGGAGGTGATTATGAAAAGTGAAAAAAATAAAACCGATTCATTACACCCAACTCCAAAAAGGCATTAATATATGGCCCTCACATTTATGTGAGGGCCTTTTTATTGAAATAAAAGTAGAAAGAATGCTTAAAAATCCATTTGATGTTCTTACTGAAATTGGTAAAAAGAAAGTTGAGTCTGACGGTAAAAGAAATGAATTTATTCATGCTCAATCAGATAGTCTTGTTACATGGCTTGTCGGATTTGCTTTTACAGCGTTGTGCTTTATTTCAGTAAATATTGGCACTATTAAAACGAATATTAAAGGTGCAGCAAAACCAATAATTATTAGTTTGTTTCTTACAATTATTGTTGGACTGATATTTAGATATGTTTCTTATTTGATAACGCTTTTTAACAAGGATCTGGAAGATAATTATCTCGCAGGAGTGTATGGTGATTGGGAGATGATGCCTATTGAGCCAGATGAAGAAGTTGAATCTGCTGATTATGATCTTATAACCAAAAAATTAAAAGAAGATTTCGGCGAAGAAATATCCTTTCCACGAGAACTAAATAATGATGAGAAAGAAACTAAATTGCCCAAATTGATTGAACATTATAAGGCTTTGTGTGCTTATTCAAAAAAGCAGTATGATGTAGGAATCAATCACCTATCTGAAATTTATGAAACTGCTTATAAAATTAAAAAACAAAAAACGATCAATCAGTTTAAAAAAATCGACAATGTCAAGATTGGATATTCAATGGTAAGATGGGTTATATTCAGAAGCTGTCTTTATCTATTGTGTATCCTTTCGTTTATTATTGCGATTAGTATATCTGTTGTATTACTATTGTCTTACTTATAGATGATTCAGTTTTATACTCGCAATTATTATCTATTTTCACCAACATCGAATTATTTAATTTTATTTCTTCTCCAACATCTTTTCCAACAAAGCAACTTTTTCCCTTTCCGTTTGCAATAAACGTTCGTAGAGTTTTTGTTTTCTTCTAAAGTTTCCAACCATTTTTCCAATGGGTTGATATTAAATGTGCCGCTGCTGTTAATGAATGCAGCTTCATTGAAGGTGTTCGATATAATATTTACTGCTTGCTCCTCATCAAAATTTTCAATAGCTTCTACAGGCACTTTCAATACCTGTGCTATTTCTTGTAGCAAATTATGGTCTACTGTTTCTTTTGCTTCCAGCAACGAAATTCTCTTCTGGTTCCAATCATCGCCAAGCTCCAAAGCCAGGGCTTCTTGCTTAATGCCAAACATTTCACGAAAACGTTTTACGTTTCTACCTTGATGTATTGTTTTCTCCGTCATAGAAATGGAACACGGATGGCACAGATTGAACAGATGCCCACGGTTTTTTCTGCTACGTTACACATGGATTGATTTTGTTTTTCTTTCTTTCTTTCTTTCTTTCTGCGGAAGCAGAACATATCCTTTTAATCCATCCAACCCATGTCATCCGTGTTCTACATCCATTGTTTTTAACCGCCACCCAATATATTGTAGCTATGCAAATTTTTGTAGCAAAATTTTTTGTGCAAAATATTTTGCTACAGAAAAAATTGCACAAACCTTGTAGCAAAGTGGTGTAAAATTATTTTTTCGCTACAAATTTCCTTAACCGGCAAAACGCAATAAAAAAGCCCTGCTATGGGTATAAAGCAGTTTTTTGAAATTTTATCATCTTTTAAGTAAACTCGGAATAATTATAGCATTCATAAAACAAATACATTTAGGTATGCCTGCTGTTATTAAAAACCGGTTTATTAAAAATATACTCCTTCCTGCTTTAACAACTGCAATAGCTGTGCTGTTGTTCGTAATTGTTTATCAGTACCTGCCCAATGCCAATTGGCCTTACAGTATAGATAAATTGTTGGTACTGGCTTTTATTCTGGTTGCACTGTTTTTATTGGTAAGGCTTTTTTGGCCTGTACTTATTATAAGTATGGTATGTATTGCGGCGTGGTTTGGCAATAGCTGGTACAACAGCAATTATACAATGGACAGTTTTTATAAAGATGGGCAATATGTGTTCAACGATTTAAGGGGTGTGCAGCAAAACAAAAATTTTGTGTACACAGGTTATGGTTCTTTGTACAACGATAAGGCAATACTTGCTGCCATAGATTACCGCAACCCTATTGTACGCGACTTTGCAGTAAATGCCTGCAACACTTATTTTGAGAAGGAGCAGCAACAGGCCCGTACCGATGAAACCCGTTTGCTGATACAGGCTTTTGCAGTATTTAAAAAAGTAAACAACAAATGGAATTATGTAAGTGACCCTGCAGGTGAAGAATATTTTGCCAAAGCCAGCGAAAGCACTTCTTTACTTGCAGGCGACTGCGATGATTATTCTATTTTAATGGCCGGTGCCATAAAGGCCATTGGCGGTAAAGTGCGGTTGCTTTGTGTAAAGGGCCATATCTATCCTGAAATGTATATTGGTACAGCAAAAGACCTGAATGCTGTTGCAGCTTTGATACAGAAAAAATTATTTGTATTTGAAAGCAATGGTAAGAAACTGAATTACCATACGGATGATAAAGGAAATATATGGTTGAACCTTGATTATACAACCTTGTATCCTGGTGGTGGTTTTATGGATAACACGGTGCGTGAATTCATTTATCCTTAAAAATTATATGCTGTTATATAAATGTATGTACAAAAAAATAGCTCCCTTTACAGGAGCTATTTTTGATATGCTTTATAAATGTATTAATTTTTTGTCTTTGCTTTCTTCTTTTGGTTGCCATCAATAATGGCACCTACACCTGCACCTGCACCGGCACCAAGCAAACCACCAACAATGGCACCTTCACCTTTTTTGCCGTCAACCATGGCACCTGTAATGGCTCCCGCACCGGCACCAATCACTGCACCTTTAAGTGTACTGTTCCAACCTTTTTTGGTGGTTGTGGTAGTAGTAGTTGTTGTACCGCTGTTACCGTTTCCGGATGAATGTACAATTGTTACACGTTTTGTTTCGGCTACCGCATTCATAGAATCGATGGTCCTTTTTTTAACGTCTTCAACTTTTGCTATCGAATCTACAGTCATCTGTTTTGCTTGTAGTATTTCTGCTTCTCGCTTTGCTTTGTTGTTACAGGCCGCAATGGCAATGGTTGCAAAGCAAATGGTTACTATCTTTTTCATAAACTATAATTTGTTTTACTATTTGACAAAATGATGCCAAAGATGTTTTGTGTACTGTTTTTAAAGAATGCGATAGACAATATGAGGAATGCTGTGCAATTAATTCCACAGTCAAGAAGTTTGTTGCTAACCGTATAATACAGGCTTGCTGTCTATTTTATTGAAGCAGCTACATTTCTTTTTTTATATTACGCAAAAATTACAATGCATGTTTAGCAGTCATAAAAAAAAGGCCATTACTGTTACAGTACTTACAGGTTTTGTTGCCGTAACCATACTGGCATTTGTGCAGCCGCAACCCAAAGTGTTGAAGAACATCAAAGCCTTTCCGGCAAATGTTACGTTTAAGGAAGTGGATGAAGCCATGGACCAGTTCAAAGAAGATCTGGGCGTGAAGTGTGTGTACTGCCATGCACCATCTAAAGAAAACAACCGCAAGCTGGATATGGCAAGCGATGCCAACCCCAAAAAAGAAATCACCCGCCAAATGATGCGTATGACAGATGAGATGAACAAAAAATACATCTCAACCCTGCCACATGCCGATACTGCAAAAATTCAATTGGTAACTTGCAATACCTGCCACCGTGGTTCGGCAAAACCTGTGTTTAAAGAAGTTAAATAACAGGTAAGGGGAGCAAGGCAGGTTACTTGTTGTGCTGCTCTTCGTTCAATTTCTTTTCTTCCAATTTAGCTTCCATGCCTTCTTTTTTAATATCTGTTCTCAACAAAGCAAACAGGCTCATGTACACATTGGCAATCCATACCAGCGAAAAGCCGGCAATTAAATAACCCCTCCAATCGGCAAACAGTAATGTATAGTGCGTTATACATAGCATTGCCAATGTTATGTAATGGCTAAAGCAATACTCGCAGGTAAAAAGGTAAAAGAATTTGCGTTGAAGGAAACGTTTGCACGTTTTGGATTTGTTGATGCAGTACTCCCTCGGCTCACGGAAAACTTCTTCATGCGTTACCGTCCATGCAATACAGGCAATGGGTATGGCCAATACAAAAAGATAGGTTAACTGCAATTGAATGGGCATAACGGTTTTACAAACGTTTTTGCAAATTGCTTACCAATAATTATTGGGTGGAAAAACAAAACGGAGTGCAGAAAATAATTCCCACAAAAAAAAGACGTGCCCATATAGGGAACACGTCTTTAGTTTTCTGGGGTTCAATATTTTTTAGTCAACCAGAACCGCCTGTTGCATATTCATATTGTCAGCGGTTGCAATTACCAATGTATAGATGCCTTTTGTTACAGATGATGGCAACTGAATGGTTTGTGTTTGGTTGCCACCGGTATAGCTTATTGTTTTTGCCAATAACTGCTGACCCAAACTGTTGTACAGTTTCAACTCAACATTTCCTTTTGCAAGGTTCGATAGCTGAAGGTTCAACTGGTTGCCTTTAACAGGGTTGGGGTATACGGCAATTGAAGCTTTGTCGTTTTTCAGTTTCACTTGTACAATGCTGCTGTAATCAAAGCTGCCGTTTTTGTCAACCGCTTTAATGCGGTAATAGTTCGTGTTCAATGGGCTGTTGTCGGTTAACGAATAAGCGGAACTGTTGGCGGCGTTTAGTTTGCCTATTTCGCTAAATGAAATGCCATTGCCCGACCTTTCAACAACATAATTGCTGGTATTGGTTTCAGTGGCAACTTTCCAATCTACTTTTATTTTGCCTTGTTGCTCGCTTGCAGCAATGCTGGTAAATTTAACAGGAAGGTTCAGTGCCAGCTTACCTACGCCAAAACCACCAAATACGTTAAAGCTATTGGTTGCGTTATTGGTGGCATTGTTTCCGCTACCGCCTACCGTGCCCCATGCGGTTGTGTACCCTGCAATACCAATTGTATTGCCAAATGCGGCAAATGCACTGCCTTCCAGGCTTGCAGGCCAGTTAAGGTTAATGGTGCAGTTGTCTGTATTGGTAGATGTTCTGTTGATTGTCCAAACAGCATTTACCACCATTGCTTTTTGTGCGGCAGTAAATGCGGTACCGGCAGGTGTTGCATCGGCAGTTATGCCTTCAAACACGTTCACGGCAAAAGCATCGCTGGTGGTTGGGGTTAATGTTACGGGCATGTAATTGGTTGCGCTGCCTATAGGCAATAGGGTAGCAGCCGTGATGTTTGTAAATGCCAACATTCCTTTGTCGCCGGTGCCGGTATTCACCAAAGTGGCAATATAGTTCGTGTTGCTGAAAGAGCCGGCCAAGCTGCCCCCGTTAATGATTACGGAATCAATTGGCCTGATGCTTAGTTTGGCATTGGTTAAGGTTAATATGCCTGCTACTTTAACCGCTGTATTTGTTGTGGCATTTGCATTAATGGTAACGTTACCTGCCGATGCGGCACTTGTGGCCCCTGAAGAGATGCCTATTGGCGAAGCCGTACTGGCATTGATAATAAAATTTGTACCCGCCCTGTACGACTTGTTTCCAATTACGGTTACACTGCCCAAAGTGCTGTCAAAGCCATTGGCATTGCTGGTTGCAAGCGTAGCGGCATTGCTGCTAAAAGTAAGCGTTGTACCGGTGCTTGTTGCAGTAGCTGGCTGAGAAAGGGTAATTTGCCCACCCGAAGATGAATAAGATGCAATGTTTGTACCTGCAGGTATGCCGGCACCTGAAATGGAAAGCCCCTGAAGCCCGCTTAAGGCCAATCCGGTTGCAACAGAAACCAGGAACGAACCACTGGTTAAACCCGCACCTGCTTGTGTGGCACCGGTAGATGGTACCATGTTTACCCTTGATGTAAATGTACCTGTACCCAGAATTTTATTGCTGTTGAAATTGATATAGCCATAAATATTTGTTGCAGTTGCCACATTGATATCCATATTCAAGGTAACGTTTGAATTGTCTGCCACTATAAAATTGGAAACAGCAATGCTTCCGCTGCCTGTTATTGATTGGGGACCGTTTCCAGACATTACCAATATGGTGGTACCCGGCGATACGGTACCGTTAATGGTGCCATTTACAACCAGGTTGCCCAGCACAGGTATCTGTGAACTTGTAGAGGAACCCACCACCCAGCTACAGCCGGCATCTATGGTCAGGTTATCTATTTTGTTTAAAGCCGCTGCATCACTTGTTAGTGTGGCATTGTTCTGTAAAAACACATTGCCAAAAGTTTTTGCGTTGGTATAGGAACCGGTAGTCATTGTGTTCCTTACATAGTAATTGCTGTTTTGTTTAAAGTCTACAATGGTACTGGTTGAGTTGCTTCCAAATGGGCTGTAGATACTGTTGTTGATAAGGCTTGAGCCTGTTTGGAAAACAATGGCATAGTTCAGTGAATTGCTGGCAGCGGGTGTGCCGCTTGCTACGGTACCAAATGGGTAACCCAATGTATTGTCGTACTCAAACGAAGAGCCCGCCGTAAACACAACCGCACCAACGGTTCTTGCGGTTAAGCGGTTGCTTGAAGGTGTGGCAGCACCTTGCACAAATTTCAGCTTGCCTGCAATAGTGGCTGTTGAGGTAGGCAGGTCTATATAAATGGCACCTGTAGATGAGCCTACTGTTGTAAGCAGCAGCGATGAAGTTGCATCTATTATCAAACCATCTTGCCCAACCGTGTTATTGGCAATGGTTAATGTGCCGTTTGTTGCTGTCCTGTCAAAAATTACATTTGCATTATTTATAATTTTTAACTGTGCCGTAGTGGCTGCGTTAACGTTAATAGTTGCAATGCTATTGGGTGCGGTAGGCGTGGCACCGCCAAAGTTGCTGCCATCCACAACTAAGATATCCGTTGCCGCAATGGTGCTTCTCGAAGTACCTGAACCGTTTTGTTGCGTGTTCCAGTTTGCCGCAACCGACATGTTTCCTTCTGTTGTACCCGCTACCCAATAATAGGTTGTTTGGGCAAATCCAACGCCCACAATAAAAATGGACAATAGTGTAGAAATTACTTTTTTCATACAGCAAATTTTTGTTTACAATAAATTAAATAAAAATTATACCTGTTATAGGTACATATACAGGAGGGAAGCAAGCATGATGAGAAAACGAAAATAGAAAAAAGTTTTTTGCTTTCAATTTTATTTTCGGTGAAGAAAATATTTTTTCCTGTTTATAAGTTAGCCAATACATTTGCACTGCTTACACTATGTACCGGTTCCTGGTACCAATTTCATTTATCTAAAACTTTTTTAATGACAGCAATTCATTCGTTGCCTGTATTGCATGCAGTGCACCCTACACAGTACCCAACATTTACGACGCAACAGTTGCGGGAGTTTTTTCTTTTATCTGATTTGAAAAACACAGACAAACTGAACCTTACCTATACACATTACGATAGGCTGATTGCAGGTACCGTTATACCAGTAAACACAACAGTAAGCCTACCAACCTATGACAATTTGAAAAGCAGTTTCTTTTTGGAACGTAGGGAGCTTGGCGTGATCAATGTTGGCGGCAAAGGCACCGTAACAGTTGATGGAACAGCTTATTCACTGGAGAAGCTGGACTGCGTTTATGCGGGTATGGGTACAAAAGAAGTAAGCTTTGCAAGTGATGACACAGCCAACCCCGCCGTGTTTTATCTACTGTCATCAACAGCACATGCAACACATCCAACAAAGTTGATGAAAGGCAACGAAGCATCGCCTGTATCATTGGGTTCAAGTGCCACATCCAACGAAAGGACCATTTACAAATACATACACTTAGAAGGTATACAAAGTTGTCAATTGGTAATGGGACTTACGGTATTGCAACCCGGCAGTGTATGGAACAGTGTGCCGCCACATGTGCACGATAGGAGATGTGAAATATATTTCTACTTCGACCTGGCAGAGGACCAACGTATCATGCATTTCATGGGCGAACCGCAACAAACAAAAAACATTGTAATGGCCAACCACGAAGCGGTTGCATCGCCATCATGGAGCATACATGCAGGTTGCGGTACCGCCAGCTATAGCTTTATATGGGGCATGGCGGGTGAAAACAAAAACTATGCCGATGTTGACCCTGTAAGCGTTGCCTCCTTATTATAAACTGTTATGAAAAAGTACCTGCTAACGATTGCTTTTTTTGCCTGCTGTTACTTATCATTTGCACAGACTGTAAATGTTGCCACTTCAACACAGTTACAGAGTGCATTGAATGCAGCTGTGGCAGGGCAAACCATTGTTATGGCAGATGGTGTGTACGATTTGCCCAGCGGGTTGTTTACGCCACCCATTGGTGTTAACGGAACAGCATCTGCCCCCATAACATTGCAGGGCAGCCGTAATGCAGTGCTTACAACAGGTACGTATATCACGGGTTACGGCTTCCAGTTTAAGGGAAACAAGTATTGGGTATTGAAAGGCTTTACCACCCGCAACTGTAAGAACGGCATCATGGTGGATAGTTCGCAGTACATAACCATTGATAGTGTGCAGTCTGTCTACACCGGCCAGGCAGGCATCAACCTGCGGCGTTATTCAAGCTACTGCACCGTTAAAAACTGTTATATAGATTCTTCGGGCATGCTGGATGCAGCCTATGGCGAAGGCATCTATATAGGCTCGGCCTATGAGAACTGGTGCACCAACACCTACTGCAATGTAGATACCTGCAACTACAACAAAATACTCAGCAACCGTTTCGGCAATTATGTGCGTGCCGAAAATGTAGACATCAAAGAAGGAACAAAATACGGGTTGGTACGTGGCAACATCTTCAACGGTACGGGGCTTGCCAATGTAAATGGCGGCGATAGCTGGATAGATGTGAAAGGCAACTACTATACCATTGAGCTGAACACTGGTACCAACTCGTACCTTGACGGTTTCCAGACGCATATACAACAGCCTGGTTGGGGCAACTACAATACCTTTAATCAAAACACATTAAATGTAAATGCCAGCGGTTACGGCATACGGGTGGCCACATCCAACAGCAATGGCACGGCGTTGAACAATGTTGTATGCAACAGCAACACCGTAAGTGGTGCTGCGTTGGGGCTGGCCAATATTGCTACACAAACATGCAGTGCCGTACTGGCCAGCGAACTGCTGAACTGGAACGTACTGCAACAGAACGGCCAGCTTGTTTTTTCATGGAGGATAACAGATGTAAGCCAATTGAAAAATTTCATCATTGAACATTCTGCTGATGGCAACAATTTTTCAACACGCTCTGTTGTGGATGTTGCGGGTTTGAGTTATGCCGTCAATCTGCAATCGGCCAGTAAATATTTCAGGTTACTGCTCAATAAAAAAGATGGCGGTAAAACCTATTCGACCATTATCCATATCAATACAATTAACGCCAATAATCACCAAGTATTCAAAGCGAACAATGCGTTGGTGGTAGTTTCTTCAAGCCCTGCAACTATCAGGCTCATCAATCTTCAAGGGCAGTTGCTCTTTACTGCCAATGCCAATGCTGGTGCCAGCTATTTCTATCCCAAGCTTACTACAAAAGGCATGTATGTGGTAGAGATCAACAATGCAGCATCTGCAGAAAAATTCCATCAGAAAATATTCTGGTAACAAGCCATTGATTGCTTGTGGTTGTTCCATTCACCGATTGGGGGAAAAATATTTTCCAAAAAAACTTGGTTGATTGGAAAAATGCTCTAATATTGGCAAACCAATTATTGGTAAACCAAAAATTGGTACACCAAAATACGATTGCAATGGAACAGCATAACATTATTGAAACCATTACTGCCATTAAGGTTGACAATCCTGTTGACAAGATCATCCGACAATTAAAGCAATTGATTTCCTCTGGCCAATTAAAACCCGGCGACCGTTTGCCAGCCGAAAGGATATTGGCAGAAAGGCTGGGCGTGGGGCGTGGCTACGTAAGGGAAGCAATCATGAAGCTGGAATTTTTCGGCTTGCTGAAAACCTCTCCGCAAAGCGGCACTTATGTAGCCGGTTTAAGTATCAAAATATTGGACAGTTTATTAAGCGATGTCATCAACCTGAACAAAGAAGATTTTGGGGCCCTAATTGAGGCAAGGTATTACATGGAGTTGAACGCCGTGAAACTTGCTGCCCAAAGAAGGACCGATGCGGACATTGCAGAGCTTGAAACCGCTTTGCATGACCATGAGAAAAAAGCATCACAAGGCCTGGATGCATTTGAAGAAGACATGGTATTCCATTTAAAAATTGCTGCTGCCACCAAGAACCAGGTAATAGAAAGCATGATGCTGATTGTGGTGCCCGACTTAATAAGAACCATTGTGGAAAACAAGGTGTGCGGTTCCGATAGGAGCGAAAGGGCCATTGCCGAACATAAAAACATTCTCGATGCTATTGTTTTGGGCGATGCTGCCGCTGCCGAAGCTGCCATGCACTTGCACTTGGATGAGATCATGAATGTGAGCCGTGGAATGAAAATAGAACTATAACTCTTTGTATAACGATTGCTAATCAACAACAACTGCCATTATGAAAAAAATAGTGTACGCACTACTGCTTTTTTGCACTTTCTGTACATCTAAACTATTAGCCCAGGCCGATAAGATTACGGTAAAAGGAGTAGTACTGTCTCAGGAAACCAACTTGCCACTGCCTGGTGCAAGCATTATTATTAAAGGTGCCACCAAGGGTATCAGCACAGATTCATTGGGTGCCTTTTCCGTAAAGATCGACAGGAACTCTGCTATACTGGTAAGCTATATAGGTTACGAAAACCAGGAGTTTACCTTCTCCAAATCGCAAACGGTGGTTGTGCAGTTAAAGTCAACTGCTGCTGCGGCCGATGAAGTAATTGTGATTGGCTACGGTACACAAAAAAAATCGCACTTAACCGGGGCAATAGCCAAATACAAGAACGACAAGATGGACGAGACATCTGTACCAAGGCTTGACCAGGCCCTGCAGGGAAGGATAGCAGGCGTGCAGGTTCAGAATATCAACCCCGAAGCTGGTAGCGATCCTAAAATTACCATACGTGGTACCACTTCATTGAATGCAGGTACCAATCCTTTGGTTGTTGTTGACGGGCAGCCAATACCTGATGGTCTTGCGTTTGTGAACATGGCCGATGTTGAATCGGTGGAAGTACTGAAAGATGCAGCTTCTGCCGCCATCTACGGAAGCCGTGGCTCTGCAGGTGTTATCATGATCACCACCAAAAGTGGCAAGGCAGACAAACCAAAATTCTCCTTCAAATATTCATTGGGCGTAAAGAATCCATATAAGCTGTACGATGTAATGACCGTAAGCGAATACACTAAAATGCTGTTTGATGAAGCTGCATTGAGGTATGCCGATTCGGCTGCTTACACCGTAGGCTACACTACAGCACAACGTACTTCGTTCAGCACTACCAAAGGCAACTTGATCACGACTGCAGAACGTGCTGCTTATGTCATCGAAAATACATTGACTGGTTCAACCGATTGGCAACGTGAAGCCTTGAGAACAGGTGTAAACAAGAACATACAATTAAGTGCTTCGGGTGGCAGCAAGACCTTGAAATATTTTATATCGGGCGGCTACCAAAGGGATGAAGGCATGATGGACCATAGCAATTATGAAAAATACAACATGCGAACCAAACTGGATGCACAGTTGAGCAAAAGGGTTAAACTATCCATTAACCTAAACCCATCTTATACAAAAAGGGAAAGGCCATCTGTGAACTTTACAGATTTCTACCGATTCCTCTCTTACCTGCCTGTTTACCACAACGATGTTACAGCAGCATTTGTAGCACCGGCGTGGCCTAATGTTAAGGCTGGAGATTTTGCACAGGCAAGGCATTTCAATGGCAGGGTATATTCAGGTTTAATGCCCGATGGCAGCAACTGGGTAAATACCGTAGCCCAAGATCCTTTTGCAACGGCTAACAATACGCCTAAATCCATTATGGAAACAAGGACCATCAATGCCAACGAATACCGTATGCAAGCTTCTGCAGACCTTACAATAAATATTTTGCCAGGTCTTGATTTTAAAACACAAGGAAGTGGATACATTAACTATGCAACCTCGCTTGATTTTGCTAAAAGGAACTCTAGCCAAGATGGGGTAGTGGCACAAGGTGTTTATGTAAACAGGACTAGCATTAACCTGTATTCAGAAAACACGTTTATCTACAACAAAAAAATAAAGCAACATAACATTAGTGCAGTAGTAGGTTTCACTGCAGAAAAGAATTCATTCAAAGATGAAAAAGCTACTGGGCAAGATTACCCCAACGATAACATTACTTCGTTAAACACAGCATTGATTGTAAACAAAGACAGCAGCTATAATAAAATTTTCAGGGAAGGTCTATTGTCTTACTTGGGCCGTGTAAACTACAGCTTTGCAAATAAATATTTGCTTTCTGCAAGTTTAAGATACGATGGTAGTTCAAAATTTGCTACAGGTAATAAATGGGGTTACTTCCCTGCGGTATCTGGTGGCTGGGTAGTTACTGAAGAAAAATTCTTGAACAATAAAGTTAGTTGGTTAAACAGGTTGAAGTTAAGGGCAAGTTATGGTCTTACAGGTAACAACCGTATTGCAGACTATGGCTTTGTTGATCTATTATATTCTGGTAACTATTCTTTTGGGCCAGGAACAGGAACTGCTTCTTCAGGTCAGGTGTCTTCATCAACAATATTGGCAAATCCTAATATTACTTGGGAAAGGACAAGACAAGCAAATTTTGGTTTGGATCTATCTGTACTTAAAAACAGGATTACACTTTCTCTTGATGTGTACCGTTCCAAAACAGAATCATTATTGTTGCAACAGTCTGCTATGGCATTTACAGGTGCACAATTCTATAACAACAATAATGGTAGCTTCAAGAACAAGGGTATAGAAATAGAATTGAACACAATAAATATTGATAAGAGAAATTTCAAATGGTCAACATCTGTTAATTTCTCTAGAAACAAAAACGAAGTAATTGAATTAGGTAAAGAAGCCTTCTTATTAAACCAAGGTGAGCGTACAGAATTATACCTTAACCAAGCAGGCTTTCCTTTAATACAATATTTCGGTTTCAAAACAGATGGTGTATGGTTGTCACAGGCTGATATAGATGCGGCCAAAGCAAAAGGCCTTACCAGCCCACTAAGCAATGTATTTGTTCCTGGTGGTTTAAAACTGGTAGATGTGGATGGCAACAACATTATAGACAACAACGATAGAACAGTGATCGGTAACCCTTACCCGGACTTTACTTGGGGCCTTACCAACAACATCACGTACAAGAATTGGGATTTGAGCTTTACTTTCCAAGGTGTGCAAGGTGGTTCATTGATCAATGGCGACGTGAACTACAACGAAAGCAAACGTTACAACAGGCAATACAATGCCAACCGTTGGATAAGCCCCAACAACCCTGGCGATGGCAAAACGCCTTACTCAACCGTCGGCTTCAACTGGATGCTTACAGATTACAGTGTGGAAGATGCGTCTTACTATGCATTGCGTGAAGTATTGCTGGGCTACAAACTGCCTACATCATGGGCCAAATCAATTGGTTTAAGCTCATTGCGTTTATACACTTCTGCACAAAACCTGTTCTTCCATTTTCCTAAAGGTTACAGAGGGTTGAACCCAGAAGTAAGAACCAATTCTGCTGCTTATGCTTCACCATTAATAGATGGTTACCAACGTGGGGGTTTTCCAACAGCAAGATCATTCCTGTTCGGTATCGACATCAATTTTTAATGATTGAAAAAAACACAACGAAAGTTAACGTTAAAAAAAAGCCACATGAAATCTCTTAAATATATAGCACTTGCTTCAATCATTATATTGTCAAGTTGCCAAAAAACAATAGACTTATTACCGGAATCAAATTCCAATACGGGTGACTCCTATAACAACTACGACCAGATATCGGTAGCCTTAACTGGTTGCTATAATGGCATGCAGAAAACATTGACGGATGAATGGACATTGACTGAGTTGAGATCAGACAATTCAATCATGGGTGTTCCAGGAAGTACTGCATCAACCAATAGAGACTTGAGCGACTTGGATATGTTTATGCCCAGTACATCGCATCAAGGAAACTACAATTACTGGTCAACAGTATATGCCAACATACACAACGTAAACTTGGTATTAAATGCACTACAAGTAAACTATTCAGAAAGTACAGGTACCCTTACTTATGATAATTTAAGCATACCGGTAACGGATGCACAAAGAAAATCATTGGCTGCCGAAGCACTATTTATTAGGGCATATCACTACTTTAATTTGGTACGCTTATATGGTGGTGTGTTCTTGATACATGAGCCGGTTACAGCAGAAGATGCAAAAGCCATTAACCGTTCTTCAGTAGCTGATATATATAAACTGATTGAAGCCGATCTTAAAGATGCAGTTGCTTATGGCAATACTACCAAATTTGCTTCTATTTCAGCAAACCTTGGCAGGGCCAATACTTGGTGTGCAAAAGCTTTGCTTGGAAAGGTTTACCTTACAGAGAACAAAAAGACAGAAGCGATTACGCAATTGCAAGATGTAATTACAAATAGTGGTTATGGTTTGCAAAATGCCTACGCCAATATTTTCTCCATAGCTAATGAAATGAACGGCGACATATTGTTTGCTATACGTTTCAAAGCTGGTGGTCTTGGTCTTGGATCTCCATTCCCTAATCTTTTTGCACCGTTAAGCAGCGGTTCCAATGTGGTAAATGGCGATGGTAAAGGATTGAATTACCCTTCTACAGATATCAATAATGCATATGCCGCAGCCGATACAAGGAAGGCAGCAAATATTGGTGTATATGGAGCAGGAACTGCAGCAAAGCTATACCCTAAGAAACATATTTCGGTTGTTGCCATAGCCAATGATGCAGAGAATGACTGGGTCGTATTAAGGTACGCCGATGTATTGCTGATGCTTGCAGAAGCCCAAGGAAATACACCATCAAGTTTGGGGTTGATCAACCAAACAAGAACAAGGAACGGTTTAACTGCCATTCTTGCAACAGCAGTTACCACTACTGCCCAGTTTGAAGATTCATTGCAAAGGGAACGCCGCTATGAATTTGCATTCGAAAACCAGCGCTGGTTCGATCTGGTAAGGTACAATACCACCATGACCACCATCAATGCGGTTCAGGTAATCAAAGACCATTTTGCAAAAGAGTACGCAACACAGTATGGACAGTACCCTGCACCAAGGCTTTCGTTGCTTGATTTGCAGAACCAAGTCACTATACAAAAATTACTGTTGCCCATTCCGCAAAGGGAAATCGACAACAACACCCGGATAACGATACCGCAGAACCCGGGCTATTAAACAAACAGCAAACAAACCATATTTTATAAACTCTGTACATAGGTAAGCAAGCATGATAAAGGTTGTATTAAAAAGATCAGTGTTGTTATTCATTCTGGTTATGTCTATAACTGAAGCAATGGCAACACTGGTTTACAACCAAGCCGACTTGGTTGCCGCTATTAAGAATGCCAAACCTGGCGATACCATTACAATGGCCAAAGGCGAATGGAAAAACCTTTCGCTTGTTTTTGAAGCCAATGGCACCAAAGAAAAGCCCATTGTCATCAATGCCGAAGAAGCAGGCAAAACAAAACTTATTGGTAGTTCATCCATAAAATTTGCAGGCAGTTATTTAGTGATTGAAGGCTTGTATCTTACAGATGGCTATGCAGAAAATGCAGCCATCGAGTTCCGTAAAAACGACAAGATACTGGCCAACAACTGCCGCCTTACCAACTGTGCCATCGACAACTACAGCAAACCCGAAAGGTTCGAAAACAACGATAGCTGGATCATACTCTGGGGCCGTAACAACCGCATAGACCACTGTACCATTGGCGATAAACTGAACGGCGGCACTACCTTGATCGTGAACCTCAACGATGAAAGAAGCCAGCAGAATTTCCACTCCATAGACAGTAACCATTTCTACAAACATTCACCTTTAGGCAGCAACGGTGGCGAAACCATACGGGTAGGTGTATCGAGGTACTCGCTAACCGCATCCAACACCATCATAGCCCACAACTATTTTGAACAATGCAGCGGCGAAGTGGAAATCATTTCGGTAAAAAGCTGTTACAACAAAGTAACAGACAATACTTTTTTTGAATGCGAAGGCGGGCTTGTATTAAGGCATGGCAACCATAATCTCGTCGAAGGCAATCTGTTCATCGGCAACAACAAACCGCATACAGGTGGCATCAGGGTCATCAACCCATTCCAAACAGTAACCAACAACCTATTGCTCAATTGTGCAGGTACACGCTTCCGTTCTGCACTCGGTGTGTTGAATGGTGTTCCCAACTCGCAGCTAAACCGTTACTACCAAGTAACCGATTCAAAGATCGACCATAACAGTTTCATCAACTGCCCCAATATTGTGTTTGGTGCGGGTAAAGACAATGAACGCACAGCTGCACCCAAGAACGTTTTGTTCGAAAACAACTTTGTTGCTTCAAAACAAAGGCAACTGTACGAAGACCTCAACAATGATGGTGGTGTTATCTACAAAGCAAACACAACAAACAATCCCGCTGCCATAGCAAAAGGTTTCACCGTAACCAAAACAAAAACGGTGCAATGGCATGGTTTAAGTTTTGAAACGCCCATTGCAAATACCACTGGTGCAGATCTGGATAAAGTGGCATTTACAGAAAAAGGAAAAACAGGTGCACACTGGTACAGGCCCGTTGAAAAAAATGCAGTGCAAGGCAAACAGATCGAAGTAAGTGCAGCACAGGCAAAACAGCTACCATCCATTATAGCAAAAGCAGGTATCAATGATATGATTGTATTGGTTGATGGCGGCCGCTACGAAGTGGATGCCACCATCAACATCAACAAACCGCTTAGCATTATTGCCAAAACAAAAACCGAACTGGTGAATGTGGGTGAGAAAAGTTTGTCAACCTTCATCTCCATAGAAAACGGAGGAAGCCTCTACATCAAAGGCATTGCATTCAACAGTGCCTACCAGAGTTTTGGCGATGCACAAAGTGCCATTGCCACTTCCAAAAAATCCATGATACAGCACTATACTTTAAAAGTGGTTGATTGCGAATTTTACAGTTTCAACGAAAGCAACTATGCATGCTTCAGGGCCAACAAAAACACGTTTGCCGATAGCGTAGTGTTTGAAAACTGCCTGTTCCGCAACATGAGCGGTGCAGCCATTGACCTCTCCAGCGAACGGGATGATAAAGGCATGTACAATGCAGAAAAAGTGATTGTACGCAACACCGTATTCACCAACATGCTTGCAGGTGCCATCAACGTGTACCGTGGTGGCAACGACGAAAGTACCACCGGCCCTTTTGTAACCATTGACCATTGCGTGTTCAACGATATCGATAACCGTGAGCAAGGCTGTGTAATAAAACTGTTGGGCGTGCAATATGCAAGAGTCATCAACTCCATCTTCAACAACAGTGGGCAGGGTGGAAGAACGGTCTGGTTCGAGGAACTTAGTTGGGACGATGTGAAAGTTGACCACTGCGATTTCTACAATGCAGGCCGTGTACAGACTTTTCACGGCAAACTATTTGGTAAGAACAATTACAAGATAAACCCCGCTTTCGCAAACGAAAAGGCATTCAACTTTTCAATCCCTAAAACTTCCATGCTCATTGGCAAAGCTGCCGATGGTGGCAACATTGGTATTAAATAATTATTGAAATAAACATTGCATGCCTTGATTGGTCAAAGGCAACTAGAAAACACACAACATGAAAAAAGTATTTCCCATCATACTCATCATCTGCACTGCCACTGCATTTGGGCAAACGCATCCATCTATCATGCTCACCAAAAAAAATGTGGATGCGGTACGTGCGGGAATTACAAAATACCCCTTGCTCAAATCTTCTTTCAACGAAGTAAAGGCCGATGCCGACAAAGCAATAGCAACACCTATTAATGTGCCCACACCTGCAGATGGTGGCGGTGGCATTACACACGAGCAACACAAAAACAATTACAAAGCAGTAACGGCCTGCGGCATTGCCTACCAGTTAACCAAAGACGAACGCTATGCCAAGTATGTAAAAGACATGCTGTTTGAATATGCCAAAAAATACAACACTTGGGGCAGGCATCCCAAACGCAAGCAGCAACCGGGTGGCAAGATCTTTTGGCAAAATCTCAACGACGATGTTTGGCTGGTGTACATGATACAGGGCTACGATTGTGTGTACGACTACATTGCACCAAAAGACAGGCAATACCTTACAGACAGTTTATGGACAAGCGTTGTAAACGAACAGTCTGTTGTGAACACCAAAATATTCAACCTCATACACAACCATGCCACTTGGAGCACAGCAGGTGTAGGTATGGCTGGTTATATATGTGGCAAGAAAGAATGGGTTGACATTGCTTTGCGTGGAAGTAAGAAAGATGGCAAGTCGGGTTTTCTGAAACAGATAGATGATCTGTTTTCCCCTGATGGTTACTATGAAGAAGGGCCATACTATTTGCGTTATGCCATTCAGCCCTTTATCATTTTTGCAAGGGCCATACAACAATACCAACCAGAGTTGAAGATCTATGAATACAGGAACGGCCTGTTAAAGAAAGCCGTGCAGTGCGACCTTCAATGCACCTACACCAACAAAGTATTCTTTCCGATAAACGATGCGTTGAAAGACAAGACCTACGAAACAGAAGAACTGGTATACGCAGTGGATATTGCTTATGGCGATATTGAACCAGCAGATAACCTGTTAGATATTGCCCAGCAACAGAAACGGGTAATAGTAAGCGATGCAGGATTGAAAGTGGCCAAAGCCATTGCCGAAGGCAAAACAAAACCATTTGTGTACAAACCACAATTCATTACAGATGGTGCTGATGGCAAAAGCGGTGGCGTTGGTATTCTAAGATCTGGCAGCAACCAAGACCAGACCTGTGTTGTAATGAAAGCAGGTACACAAGGCATGGGCCACGGGCACTTTGACAGGTTGAACATATTGTTCTTCGACAACAACGTAGAAGTATTGAGCGACTACGGAGCCGTACGCTTTTTAAATGTGGAAACAAAAACCGGTGGAGGCTATACCAAAGAAAACGATACATGGGGCAAGGCAACCATTGCACACAATACATTGGTGGCAGACAAAACATCGCACTATAACGAAGATTGGGAAGCAGGTGAAAAATCATCACCATCACTCGTGTACTTTGATGCCAACAAAAACTACCAGGTAGTATCTGCCGAAGAAAACAAAGCATACAGCGATGTGAAAATGTTGCGTACGGCTATACTGTTTAAACCAGAAGGAGCGGAGAGCCCATTGTTATTGGATGTGTTCAAAGTAAGAAGTGCAACACAGCATCAATACGACCTGCCGTTCTGGTACCAGGGGCATTTAACCAACATCAACTTCAAATACAACAGCAACAAAACACAGTTGAATACATTGGGCACCAAAGATGGTTACCAGCATATCTGGTTAAATGCACAAGGCAAAGTAGGTGCAGCAAACGGAGCCATTACTTTTCTCAACAACCGTAAATTCTACACCACAACATTCTTAGCTGATACCGCTACCAATGTTGAGTTTGTTACATTGGGTGCCAACGATCCCGAGTTCAATTTAAGGAGCGAGAAAGCCTACATCATCACACAGCCAAAAGCCGCTAACCACACATTTGTAAACATTACGGAGCCGCACGGCAAAAACAATCCCATTGCAGAGTTCACGGTTGGCTTTATGCCGGTAACAAAAAACATCAAGCTGATAAGTGATGACGACAACGGTACAACTTTCTCATTCGAATACAACAAGAAAACATACACGGTTCAATTGCAATACAACAACAAGCAACAATTTATAACTATAAAATAAGTAAAGATGATCCACAGTCCCGCGTTCCAGTTTGATAGTGAAATACCTTGGCAAGACCTTGGTAACGGTGTACAAAGACAGATGTTTGGTTACGACGAAAAAGTAATGTTGGTTAAAGTAAAGTTTGAGGCAGGTGCCATCGGCACATTGCATGAACACCACCACAGCCAGGTTACCTATGTGGAAGATGGTGTGTTCGATATGACCATTGGCGATGAAGTGAAACGTATAAAAAAAGGCGATGGCTATTATGTACTGCCACATGTGGTACATGGTGTTACCTGTGTTGAGCCAGGTATGCTCATAGATGTATTTACGCCAATGCGTGAAGATTTTTTACCCCAGACCCCCAAAGAGGCGTAACAAATCTGGTCCACTCTAACAGGGTGGGCCATTCTTGTGGTTGCTCTATAGATGGGCAACACAGCTTCACGTTATTTCAATTGCGGTAACCTAAATGTAAAAATGATGAAAAGGATTTTTGTTGGTATACTGATGCTTGTTGCCTTCCACGTATCTGCACAGGAAGATACTACCATAAAAAAAGTAGTGTACCCTGCTGGCTACGAAGCACAGATAGATGTAGTGTACAATAAAGGAAAAGACTGGCAGGTAAAACACGATATCTACTTTAACCCAAAAGCTGCAAAACCCACACCCGTTGTGTTCAACATACATGGCGGCGGATGGAACCACGGTACCAAAGAAAGCCAGACAGGTTTCAACAGTTTCTTTAAAATAGGTTTTGCTGTGGTGAACATCGAATACAGGATGTACCCACAGGCAAATGCACCTGCCGCCATTGAAGATGTAAGGGCATCTATATTATATACTGTTCAGCATGCAAAGGAACTGAACATTGATCCCAACAAGATCGTGGTGATGGGCGGAAGTGCAGGCGGCCACTTGGCTTTGCTTGCCGGATTGTTACAAAGCGACAACAAATTTGATGGCGATTACAAAAATGTAAAAGGCTATACCATTGCTGCTATTATTGACAAATATGGCCCTGCCGATTTAAGTGCGGCCAATTTTTCCAAATACAAATCATTGGTAAACTGGTTGGGCAAAGAAGCAGACAATACTAAGTTCAGGGAACTGCTCTCACCTATATTTTATGTAAAGAAAACAAGTCCACCCGTGTTTATTGTACATGGTGATGCAGACCCGATCGTGCCTTACCAGCAATCAGTTGACCTGAAAAAGAAGCTGGACGAAGCAGGTGTAAAGAACGAATTTGTTACAGAGCCTGGTGGCGGTCATGGCAAGTTTACCAAAGAGCAAAGCTCCGAGCTCAGCAAGTCCATCATTGCATTTTTAAAAGCATTAAACATACCCAACTAAAATGGCTTCTTTAAAAAAAAGTATTGCTTTAGTGATTACCGTACTGTTCCTGCAACAATATAGTTATGGCCAGTTGCCCCAACTGTACCTGGTAAATGCCAATAAAGCCGCTGCTGCAAAACGCAATGCCAATACAGACGATATAAAACAGTTGACCAAACTGGCCGATAAACTGGTGGACAAAAAATACGGCTCTGTTATGGACAAAAAGTTTGTACCGCCTTGCGGCAACATGCACGAATACATGAGCATGGCCAGGTACTACTGGCCCGACCCCAGCAAACCCGATGGCAAGCCCTACATAAAAAAAGATGGGCAAAAGAACCCTGCAAACGATCTGGTAAGCGATGACAAAAATTTTGACGACCTCGTAGATGCCGTGCACAACTTATCATGGGCCTACTATTTTACCGATCAGGAAAAGTATGCAGCAAAAGCAACGCAACTGATACGCTTCTGGTTTCTGGACACAGCCACACGTATGTTGCCCAACCTGAACCATGCCCAGATAAGAACAGGCATCGATACAGGCGTAAGTACCGGCATCATTGATACACATAACCTGCCGCAAGTAGTGGATGCTGTGGGTTTGCTGCGTTTGTCAAAATCATGGAAGCCAACCGATGAAAGCGGCACCATGCAATGGTTTAAAGCATACTTAAACTGGTTGCTTACCAGCAACAACGGTAAAAAAGAAGCAGAGGCAAAAAACAACCATGGTACTTTTTACGATATGCAGATCGTGACCATTGCTTCCTTCTGCGGCGAAAAAGCTGTTGCTGACAAGATATTGAAACATGATTTTGAAAGGCTGGCTTGGCAGATAGAACCCGATGGCAAGCAGCCATTAGAGCTGGAACGTACCGCTGCATTGGGTTACTCAACTTTTAACCTGCATGCATGGACAATGCTGGCCAACGCTGCCGAAACAAAAGGCGTGGACCTTTGGCATTACCAAACCGCAGATGGCAGAAGCATCAGAAAAGCGATTGACTATTTGATGCCTTTTGTGGTGGATGACAAGCAATGGGAATACCAGCAAATAACCCCTTACAAAAAACAGGACTACTATGTACTGTTACTGGCTGCTGCAGAAAAATTCAAAGACGGTTCCTACAGCAAACAAGCAGACAAGATAAAGGACTCCAATAAAAATGTTATAGTAAAACTTCTTGCACAATAAACAATGGCCAACAGACCCAACAATATAAGTATTATATGCATGATGATTGCCTTGCAACTGTTGGTGCAGTTTGCCCATGCAACCAATTATACGGTCAGTACCAAAACAGACCTCGTAAACAAAATGACGGCTGCCATGCCCAGCGATACCATAACGGTTGCCAACGGCACCTATAATTTTGACCTCGTAGGTTTTGTGAATACCAATGGCTCTGCATCGCTTGCTCCAATTGTATTAAGGGCTCAAACACCAGGCGGTGTCATTTTTAACGGCACCACAAAATTTGCTTTCCAGATCACCAATATGGTGTTTACCGGCTTTGTGTTCAAGAACGGCAATGCAGGTGCAAGCTCTGTTTTAAAAGTAGGTAAGGGCTCCACATTGCCTTCCTATTATTGCCGCATCACCAATAATGTGTTCGACAACTACAACTCCGATACCGCACTGCTGCAAAAGAATGCATGGGTGGAACTGGATGGCGACCACCACCGTGTGGACCACAATACCTTTATCAATAAAAGCAATGGAACAGCTACCATTATTGTGATCTATACACCGGTGACCTATCCTGCAAAAGCGGTATCTACTTACAACCGTATCGATTCAAATTATTTCAAGGGACGTTCCTACATGGGTGCCAACGAAGGCGAGACCATACGTGTGGGCGATGCTGCCAGTGCAAGAACAGATGGCTATAATATTGTTGAATACAACTTGGTGGAAGATGTAACCACATCTGGCGAGCTAGAGATATTCAGCAACAAATCGCACAGGAACACATACCGCTACAATACCATCCGCAACAGCAATGGTGGTATCTGCCTGCGTTTCGGAAGGTACTGCAATGTGTACGGCAATTTTATTTTGAACGACAATCCTGCACGCCAGGCTGCCGGCATACGCATCATCGATAAAGGGCATAAAGTATTCAACAACTATATCGAAGGCGTAAACGGTGCATCCTTAAGCTCTGATCAAAAACGTGCATCCCTCTGCATCTACAACGGAAACTACTCCGATTCAACATTGGGCTCCGGTGAATATTTTGCTGCCGATAGTTGCACAGTTGCTTTCAATACCATTGTGAATGCAGTGGATGGTGCAGGCATTGCACTCGGCTGTGTACATGGTGGCACCATCCAGCCAAAAGGTATAACGCTGGCCAACAATTTGGTTAAGATGAGTTCGGGCAATGCAGCTTACATGAATGCGGCAAATACCTTGCTTACACAATCATCCGAAGGCAATATATACGATGCAGCAAGTTTGGGCATCACAAGCACCGGTTGGCAAAACAATACACTGGGTTTTGGTGCAAGAACAAACGGCATTCTCGTTGCCCCTTCACTGGTTCAGGATGCAGCCATCAATACCGCTAACTATGTTTCATTGCTAAGTGCAGCAGACGGGCAGGGACAAACAAGAAGTTCCATTTACGATGTTGGTTTTGATGAACTGAACGCAACAGGTTCCGTTATCATAAAACCGCTATCGCCAAATGAAGTGGGTGCGTTGTATTACTTATCAGTATTGCCTGTGCGTCTATTGGACTTTACTGTTAAGAAAAACAACAACGGCGTACTGTTAAGCTGGAATGTTGCCGAAGAAATCAACATGAAGCAATACGAACTTGAACAAAGCACCAACGGCAGCAGCTTCTCAACTATTGCTACTGTTACAGCTAAAGCATTGGCCAATGCTGCTTACAGCTATCAATACAATGCAGTGCTGCAAACCAACAATTACTATCGCATCAAAATGGTGAATGCAGACGGTTCCTATCAATATTCACCCATACGTTCCATCGCTTCAAAAGAAGATTTGTCTATTAAATTATATCCTAACCCTGTACAAAACTTTATAACGGTTGAATTGAGTGGAGCAGCAAATCCTCAAAACGAAATCGTTCTGATGAATGCAATAGGCATGGAAGTGAAAAGGATGAAGCAGACTTCTATCACCATGAATATTGATGTAAAAAATTTAGTGGCAGGCTCATATTACTTGCAGCTTATACAAAATAAACAGGTCGTTTCAAATCACCCTTTCATCATTGCTAGATAAGTGAGTAGCCGTTATTTATATCACCCATACTTGTTTCATAGAATTTTTTTTTCTGTGTTGATTGTCCTATGTGCCATGAAATCACAAGCAACCAACTACACTGTTTCGGATAAGGCCACTTTGCAGACCCGCATGAACGCTGCACTCCCTGGCGATACCGTTACCGTAACCAACGGCAGCTACAACTGGGGACAGATCAACTTCACCAACAACAATGGCACGGCCACTTCCGCATGGATCGTATTGATGGCACAAACCTTTAACGGCGTGCAGTTTACGGGCAGTACCTATATACAGTTTGCAGGCAAACGTATTTTAATTACAGGGTTCAAGTTTATAAATGGTAATACAGGTGCAACAGATGTGATCCAGTTCAGGAACGCATCATCTGTGGCTGCCACTTACTGCCGTTTAAGCAATATCACCATAGACAGTTACAATAGCGATTCCACGGGTTCCGTTGCAGGCACCAGTCCCGACATTGACAACAAATGGGTTTCATTATACGGCACCAACAATAGGGTAGACCATTGCACATTCATCAACAAAGCCAATGCAGGTGCAACTGTGGTGGTGTGGTACGACAACAATACCTATCCGCAAAAATCAACCACCACACTGCATACCATAGATTCCAACTACTTCAAAGGGCGTGGCTATCAAGGTGCCAACGGCGGCGAATCCATACGTGTGGGTACCAGCACCACATCAAGATCAAACGGCTACAACACCATTGCATACAACCTGTTTGAAGGCTGCACGCAGGTAGAGCCGGAGATCGTTTCCAACAAATCCAATTTCAATACCTACAAATACAACACATTCAAAAACTGTTTCGGCGGCATGACCATGCGGCATGGCAGGTACTGCAGTATTTATGGCAACTTTTTTATTGTTGATGATGCTACTGCCACCAAATCGTATGGCGTACGCTTGATTGATAAAGGGCATAAAGTATTCAACAATTATTTTGAAGGCCTGCTGGGCAACAAGAACAGCCTTACAGCATTGCGTTGCCCCATCATTATGTACAATGGCCTTTCAGCCACTACCGATACAACAGATGCCAGCAAAGCATCGGGCTATTTTCCGGCAGACAGTTCCATGATCGCTTTCAACACCATCGTCAATTGTAGTGGCGGTGCAGGTATCGTGTTGGGTTTTACAGATGGTGGCAGCAACACTTTTCAACCATTGGGTATTACCATCGCAAACAATATTGTTAGGATGACTACAGGCCAGGCTGCGTATAACAATCCATCCAATACTTTGCTTACTTATACTGCGGAAGGCAATGTGTACAATGCACCCAATGGTGTTGGTCTAACATCATCAACGGGCTTCACAAATACAACATTAAGTTTTGGAGCAAGAACAAATGGTATATTAACGCCTCCATCTTTGGTGCAGGATGCAGCAACCAATACAGCTAACTACACAAGTTTATTAAATGGTTTGGATGTGCAAGCACAAACAAGATCGGCCATATACGATATTGGTTGCGATGAAATAAATGGCACTGGTTCTGTACTCGCTTATCCGTTAGATTCGAACTTGGTTGGTGCAGGTAAGCCGCAACTGGTAATGCCTGTTCAACTAATCAGCTTCAAAGCATTGCTGGTTAACAAGTCTGTTCAATTAAAGTGGCAGGCTGCAAACGAAATAAACTTTAAACAATACGATGTGGAAACCGGTACCGATGGCATACATTTCTCACTGCTTTCATCGGTTGCCGCAAATGCCTCAACGTATAGCTACCAACACAATGCACCCAAAGAAGGCTACAACTACTACCGTTTAAAAATGGTCGACAAAGACGGCAGCTTCAGCTATTCGCCCATACGTACAGTTAACATAGGTAAAGGCATTACGGTAAATATATACCCTAACCCCGCAACACATGATGTTACAGTTGACCTGAATGGTACACTGCAGCCTCAAACACAAATTATACTGTTGGATGCAAGCGGCAAGCAAGTTAAAAAACTGGCTGCTATAAGCAATACAGTCAATATCAATATAGAAAGATTAGCAAAAGGTATGTATCAGTTACAGGTAGTGCAGCAAAGCAAAACAATGCTCAGCTACCCATTAATGATTGTACAATAAAACAAGTGTATGAAAGTAAAAGGAATGCGTTGGTGGGTACTTGGTCTGGTGGTGCTGATAACCATTATCAACTACCTGGATAGGGGTACATTGAACTATATGTGGGTAGCCAATACAAAAGTTAAATACGAATTGCTTAAAGGCGAACAGGCTGTCAATGCATCAACCAACTATGCTGTATACAACATAAACGATAGCACCTATACATTGCACAACAAAGACAATACTACTAAAACTGTTGATGCAAAAACGGTAACGGTATTAAGCGATAACCATATACAATACATCAAAAAAGGTGGTATAGCATATGAACTGGGACTTGTTAACTTAAACGATCCGCAAAGCGTAATTGACGATACACTGAAAAAACTCTATTCCTACATCTACATGTTTTTTATGGTGGCTTATGGCATCAGCCAATTGGTATCGGGTAAAGTGTACGACAAAATAGGTACACGAAAAGGCTTCGTCATGTCTGCATTAATTTGGGGCACGGCCGATATGCTCACTTCATTGGCCAAAGGTGTTGCCTCATTGAGCATGTTCCGTGTGTTGCTCGGTTTGGGCGAAGCAGGCCCATGGCCAGGTACCGTTAAATCAAATGCCGAATGGTTCCCCGTAAAGGAACGTGCATTGGCACAGGGCCTCTTTGGTGCAGGCGGTTCCATCGGCAATATTTTTGCCCCCATCATCATCTCCATGCTCTTCATCGAATTTGGTTGGCAGAAAACATTTATCATCATCGGTTCATTGGGCATACTTTGGATCATACCCTGGTTGGTCATCAACAAAAAAACACCAAAGGACCATCCCTGGGTTACCGATGAAGAAAGGGAATACATCTTATCTGGTCAGCCCGAAAGCAAGAACACAAACGACAAAGCAAAAACATGGGGCGAGCTGCTCACCGATAAAAAAAGCTACGCCGTCATCTTCGGCCGTTTCTTTCTCGATCCCATCTGGTGGATGTTTGTGGCATGGTTGCCTATATACCTCAGCAACAAATTCAAACTGGATATAAAGCAAGTGGCATTCTCTGCATGGGTGCCCTATGTAGGTGCGGCCATCGGTGCCATTGTTGGTGGCTGGTTCTCCGGCTATTTGATACGCAAAGGCAAAACCATTCAAACGGCAAGACGCACAGCCATCATACTGGGTGCATGCATCACATTGCCCGCAATGATTGCGGCTGCATATGCAGACACAGCAACCGTTGCAGTGCTCATCATGACTTTTGTGCTTGGCGGTTTCCAGTTTGCCATTGTCAATATACAGACATTGCCCAGTGATTTCCACTCCGGCAAAACCGTTGGTTCACTCGCAGGCATTGGTGGTGCCGCTGCCGTATTGGGTACCATCATCACCATGTTCCTTGTGCCGTATATCACAGCAGGCAACAACTGGACACCCTTCTTTGTAATGGGTGCACTGCTGGTACCGCTATCCATTGCAAGCGTATTCATCTTCTCATCAAAAACAGCAAACAAATAAAACAATCATTCTAAAAAATAAGCATTATGAAATTTAAAGGCAAAGTAGCCATCGTTACAGGTGGAGCAAGGGACATCGGAAGGGCAGTATCGGTAAAGCTCGCAAGCGAAGGGGCAAAAGTGGTAGTCAATTATTTGGGCAATTCCGAACAGGCAGATGAAACATTGGCACTCATCAAATCCGCCGGCGGCGAAGCCATAGCAGTAAAAGCAGATGTCACCAAATCGGCCGAAGTGGCAAATCTGGTTGCCGAAACACAAAAAGCTTTTGGCAACGATATACATATACTGGTAAACGTTGCAGGTGGTTTGGTAGCAAGGAAACTGCTGGCCGATATGGACGAAGACTTCTGGGATTTTGTAATGAACGTAAATGCAAAGTCTGTGTTCCTTACAGCAAAACATGCATCGCCATTCATGCCTGCTGGCAGTGCCATTGTAAACTTCTCTTCACAGGCAGGGCGTGATGGTGGCGGCTTTGGTGCAAGTGCATACGCTACCGGTAAAGGTGCCGTTGCAACCTTTACAAGGGCCATGGCAAAAGAACTTGGGCCCAAAGGCATCCGTGTAAACGCTGTTGACCCCGGTATGATCGCAACCACTTTTCACGACACCTTTACCAAACCCGAAGTCCGTACTGCCGTTGCCAATGGTACGCCGTTACGGAGGGAAGGTAAGGCCAGCGAAGTAGCTGATCTCGTTGCATACCTCGCAAGCGATGAAAGCAGCTTCCTCACAGGTACCAATATCGACATCAATGGCGGAACTTGGTTCTCATAAGCTGTATAGGATAAATGCTATGTCACCAGCAGCGGCACATCAATCAACTGCAGTGGCGTCGCACCCATCAGCAAAATAGCAACGCCCAACTTTTATTGAAGCGAATGAGATAGTAACACAAAGAACACAACATCGTGTTCTTTGTGTGTACTTAATGTCCTTTGTGTTACTTAAACAACAGCAATGAAAAAGATCATCTTCTTACTATCTATAAGCATTGCAAGTATTGCCAATGCTGCAGACCACTTAGTAACATCTACAGAAGAAGCAAACACCTTGCTCAACAAAGCAAGCGAAGGCGATAAAATAATTTTGAAAGATGGCGTGTACAAAAACGCAGCAATAAAATTCACCAACAACAATATTGCTTTTGTTGCAGAGCATGCAGGCAAAGTCTTCTTCGAGGAAAATTCCACACTCAACTTCTCCGGCAACAACATTACTATTGATGGCTTTGTATGGCAAAACGGTGGCCGCGGTTTAGATACCAAACAGGTAATACAGTTCAGGGTAAAAGATGGCAGCAATGCCACCCACAGCATCGTTAAAAACTGCGTTATCAACGATTACAACAATGCAGACAAGACTGTTGTAAACACTTGGGTTGGTTTATATGGTCAATACAATACGGTAACCAATTGCCTCTTCAAAAGCAAAGACAACCGTGGGCCAACACTGGTTGTTTGGCTCGACAATAATGTAACCGCACACCACACCATTAGTTACAATTATTTTTTAATAAGAAAAAATGGTCCCGATGCAGACAATGGCCTTGAAAGCATTCGTATCGGCGATAGCAAAACATCTTTTACCAATGCACATTGCGTGGTGGCCTTCAACCGCTTTGAAGAATGCGATGGCGAAATAGAGATCATCTCCAACAAATCCTGCCACAACACTTACCTCCACAATACTTTTGTAAACAGCGATGGCGGCCTCACGTTACGTCATGGTAACTATGCCTTATGCGACGGCAACTTCTTTGATGGTGGCGATAAAAGGTTATCCTACGGCATCCGCATCATCGGCGAAGGCCATGTTGCCATCAACAATTATTTTTACCACCTCAACGGTGCACCCAACCAAACTTTCAGGGCACCGCTTACTATTGTAAACGGGTTGGTAAACACACCACTCAATGGTTATTTTCAGGTAAAGACGGCAACCGTTACAGACAACATATTTGTAAACTGTGCAACGCCCAACATCCGCATGGGTGCATTCTCCAAACGCGATGGCATGACCGTGGCACCCGATACCGTTACAATAAAAAACAACCTGTTTTTTGATGATGCAGGCAACAGCGGCGATGTGTACGAATCGCTTACCAATGCACAGCATCTCTTTATGCAAGACAATACCATACTGGCTGCACGTATAAAAACAAATACCAAAGGCATTGAGCAGTTAGCTTACAAAGGTGCCAAACGTAATGGCTTCGGCTGGATCAAAGACGGCAAAGGCAATACCGTTGCTTCTGTTGAAACAAGGGCCGTACTGTCTGCCAACAGTAACGTTGGGGCCGATTGGGTAGAACCTTCCATTGCCGATGAAGTAAAGAAAAGCAAGTACAGCATCCTATCACCAAAACAAGTTGGACCTATTTGGATGCGATAATATATACAACTTTTTGTAAACAATTATTCGTGTCAATTAGTGCCATTCGTGGCAAGTACTAAAAGTAAAACTAGACTTTGCCCTATAAATAAGATTAGCCATGAAATACATTTTATCTTTTCTGTTTTTTGTGTGCATGCTTTCAGCAAAAGCAAATGTGAAACTGCCTTCACTGGTAAGCAGCAACATGGTGCTGCAACGCAATACATCGGTAAGCTTATGGGGTTGGTGCAGCAAGAACGAAAAAATAACCATCAGCTTCATGGGTAAGCAATACAAGGCAACCGTAAAAGACACGGCCTGGCAATTGATGCTGCCAGCAATGAAAGAAGGCGGCCCTTACAAAATGGTTATTAAGGGCAACAATGAAATTGTGCTGAATGACATAATGATTGGCGATGTATGGCTATGTAGCGGCCAGAGCAATATGGGCTTTTTAATGATGAATACCAGCAACGCCAAGGACGAATTGCCTAAAGCTGATTATAAAAACATCCGCCTCTTCACCGTAAAAAAAGACTACAGCAATAAGCCATTGCAGGAGCCTGTGGACGTAATTAAATGGGAAGCCTGCACACCGGCATCCATCCCCAAATTTTCGGCCGTTGCATACTTCTTTGGCAGGAAACTGCATGAAGACTTAAAAGTACCCATTGGTTTGATATGGAGTGCTTACGGTGGTACTACCATCGAAAGCTGGATCAGCAAGGAAGGCCTCGCAGGCGAAGTGACTTTTGGCGAAAAAGCGGCCACTATTGAACAGTTTGACCTAAAGGAAGAAGAAAGGAAAAGCAACGAAAGGTTCGATGCATGGATAAGGAACATCAATAAACTGGATGCAGGCTACGACAATGCCAACTATACCTGGGCAAAAGAATACCATGCAACATGGGCCAACGCAACAATGCCCGCAAGCTGGGAAAACACACCTGCATTAAAAAACAAGGATGGTGTTATCTGGTTTCAAAAAGAAATACAGTTGACTGCTGCCGATATTGCAAACGATGCAAAGCTATCATTGGGTGCGGTTGCAGATGAGGATTTTACTTTCATCAATGGAAGCCAGGTGGGGCATAGGTTTGATGAACGTACCAGGAAGCGTGAATACACCATTGCAAAAAACGTTTTAAAAGAAGGCAATAATTATATAACGGTCCGCATAACCAATTACCGGGACGATGGCGGTTTCATGGGCAAGGCCAATGAACTGTATCTGCAGACTGCTTCCAATAAAATATCACTTGCAGGTGAATGGAAATATAAGATTGGATTGGATACCATTGTGCCTACAGGCCTAGCAAGGCAAATAAACACGCGTCAGGTACCTTGTATTTTATACAATGCCATGATTGCACCGCTGATGCCCTTTACTGTAAAAGGGGTGTTATGGTATCAGGGCGAAAGCAATGCCCCACGTGGCTTTCAGTACAGGGAGCTTTTCGCAAGGATGATAAAGGATTGGCGTAAAAAATCGGGCAACGACAAACTGCCATTTGTATATGCCCAGCTTCCCAATTACAAAAAAACACTTACCAACCCTGCTGATGCCGAATGGGCCGAAACCCGTGAATCGCAAACGGAAGTATTAAAACTGCCTTACACATCAATGGCCTGCACCATCGAACAGGGCGAAGCATTGGACATACATCCCAAATACAAAAATGAAGTAGGCAAACGTTTGGCACTGCAAGCCGAATATCATGTGTACGGCATGAAAGACATTGTTCCCTCTGGTCCCGTGTACAAGGGCATGAAAATAGCCGGCAACAAAATACTGCTTGAGTTTGATATAACTGGCGAGGGCCTTAAAACCAAAGACGCGGCAAAAATGGTAAAGGGCTTTGCCATAGCAGCCGATGACAGGAAATTTGTTTGGGCCAATGCAGAAATAATCGACAGTAAAACGATTGCCGTTTCTGCAGATGCCATCAAGCAACCGGTTGCCGTGCGGTATGCCTGGGCCGACAACCCCGGCGAACTGAACCTTATAAACAATACGGGCATGCCTGCATACCCTTTCCGCACAGATAAATGGAAAGGCAAAACCGATGACGTGAAGATATTAGACTACAGCAAAGGGGCTGTACAGTAACTACACCAATTGATTATTGATACATTCATTGCTATAGTAAAGAGTTGAAAAAAGGCAATATGTTGGCGTAGCAGCATAAAATCAATGACCATCCGTTTAACCCGTGTTATCTGTGTGCCAATAAAAATTAGCAAAGTCACGGCCTTATCCAAATAGCACCTGAATTATACATTATAAAAGCAAAGGTTTCCAATAAGGAAGCCTTTGCTTTTTATAGTTGTTTGATTTTCTCTACATTTGACATTTACAAAATATTATTATGGTTGCTACAAATACCTCATTTGCCATTCCGGATTTTACTTTATCGCCCCGCATAGACCAGGTTGGCGTTGAAGAAAAAGCCAAGCGTTTTACCGCCAGAAGCATAAAGGCGGAAACAAAAGTAAACGGCTTGAAACTTACCTTGAACATGATAGACCTTACTACTTTAGAAGGTAAGGATTCCGATGGCAAGGTAAAACAGCTCTGCTACAAAGCCCAGCACCTGCATGATCAATACCCCGGTTTGCCAACTGTGGCTGCAGTTTGCGTGTATCCATCCATGGTGGGTATTGCCAAAAAGTCCCTGGGCAATTCTGGTGTTAAAGTGGCTTCGGTTTCTACTGCATTCCCTAGTGGTCAAGCCCCACGTGACGTGAAAATCCGTGACACAAAATTTGCCGTTAGTGAAGGTGCCGATGAAATTGACATGGTAATAAGCCGTGGCAAGTTTCTGGAAGGTGATTACAACTTTGTATTTGACGAAATAGCTGCCATAAAGGAAGCCTGTGGCACCGCAAGATTGAAAGTGATACTGGAAACAGGCGAACTGGTTACTTATGACAAAGTAAGACGTGCAAGCGATATTGCCATGTATGCCGGGGCTGATTTCATCAAGACTTCCACAGGCAAGATTTCACCTGCCGCTACCATGCCCGTTACATTGGTAATGCTCGAAGCCATACGTGACTTCTATTACAAAACCGGAAAGAAGATTGCGATGAAGCCTGCGGGTGGCATCAGCAAATCCAAGCTGGCATTGCATTACCTAGTAATGTTGCAAGAAACATTGGGAACGGAATGGATGAACAATGAATGGTTCCGTTTTGGAGCCAGCAGCCTGGCCAATGATGTGTTGATGCAATTGGAGAAAGAAAGGACAGGTGTGTATCAAAGTGCAAATTATTTTTCGATAGATTAAAATGTTTCAGGTTTTAAGTCTGAAAGTATAAAGTTGTTAGCCTAGTATTTATTATTCAATTGAAATGCTATGGCAACAATTAAGTCATTTGAAGAAATAATAAGTTGGCAAAAAGCCAGGGAAGTTTGTAAAGCGATGGGCAGGTTAATTGACGATAAGAGATTCAAGAATAATTACAGGTTAATAGATCAGATTGAAGGTTCATCTGGTTCAATGATGGATAATATAGCGGAAGGGTTTGAACGGGGAACAAAAGGTGAGTTCATACAATTTTTGGGATATGCAAAAGGGTCGTGTGGCGAATTGCGTTCCCAATTAATCAGGGCATTTGACAGGAATTATATCAATCAAAATGAATTTCAAAATATAAAGCAAGAATTGTTGAACATAAGTGGCTTATTGCAGAATATGATAGGCTATTTACAAAAATCGAATATTGCAGGTACAAGGAAGAAAGTATAGATAAAGAGCTTTATACTTTCAGACTTAAAACTTTAAACTTTTATGGCAAAAGCAAAAAACAATACATTAAAACTAAAGTTCGATACCACTTATGCACCTGCACCAGAAAGTAAGGCAAGTGCAAAGATTGATGCAAAGTATGAACTGTTTGTGAATGGCAAATTTGAAAAGCCATTGAGCAAAAAATATTTTGATACCATCAATCCTGCTACAGAAGAGAAACTGAGCGAAGTGGCCGATGCAAATGTGGCCGATGTGGACAAGGCTGTCAAGGCAGCACGTACGGCCTACGACAAGACATGGAGCAAGATACCTGCAAAGGAGCGTGCAAAATACATTTACCGCATAGCTAGAATGATTCAGGAACGTGCAAGGGAGTTTGCCGTTATAGAAACCTTGGATGGCGGTAAACCCATTCGTGAAAGCCGTGATGTGGACATCCCATTGGTTGCAAACCATTTCTTTTACTATGCGGGCTGGGCCGATAAATTGTCCTACGCCTATCCCAATAAAAAAATTGAGCCATTGGGTGTTGCCGGGCAGATTATCCCTTGGAACTTCCCATTGTTGATGGCTGCGTGGAAGATAGCACCTGCTTTGGCAACAGGCAATACCGTTGTGCTGAAACCTGCAGAAACCACGTCGCTAACAGCTTTGAAGCTGGCTGAAATCATTCAGGAAAGCGATTTGCCACCAGGGGTGGTAAATATTATTACTGGTGCAGGTGCTACCGGGGCTGCAATTGTTAACCACCCAGACATCAACAAAGTAGCATTTACTGGTTCAACAGATGTAGGCAAGATCATTCAGCGTGCAGTTGCTGGAACCAACAAAAAAGTGACACTGGAATTGGGCGGCAAAGCGGCCAACATCATTTTTGACGATGCACCTTTGGACCAGGCAGTTGAAGGTATCATCAATGGCATCTTCTTCAATCAAGGGCATGTATGCTGTGCAGGTTCCCGTTTGTTTGTACAGGAATCCGTATATGACAGTGTACTGCGTAAATTGAAAGACAGGTTAGAAACGTTAATTGTTGGCGACCCGATGGACAAGAATACAGACATTGGTGCCATCAACTCGAAAGAGCAGTTGGGCAACATCAATAAATACTTGAAAATAGGTGAGAAAGAAGGTTTGGAGATGTACCAAAGTTCATGCGAGCTTCCCAAAAAAGGCTTCTTCATGCGTCCGACCTTGTTTACCAATGTTGCACAAAGCAGCCGCTTGGCCCAGGAAGAAATTTTTGGTCCTGTACTTACCATTCAGACTTTCCGTACCGATGATGAAGTGATAGAGAAAGCCAACAACACACCATTTGGTCTAAGTGCTGGCGTATGGACAGACAAAGGCTCCAAGATCTTTAACCTTACTACCAAATTGCGTGCAGGTGTTATTTGGGCAAATACCTATAATAAATTTGACCCTACCTCTCCATTTGGCGGCTACAAAGAAAGTGGCTATGGTAGGGAAGGCGGTTTACATGGTTTGGGTGCATATTTGAAATAGTTTCTTACAACAATAGGCATCGCAACCTTGCTTGTTATCATTACGTAATGCACTGATGGATTGGATATATTATTCGGCTTTTAATCAAAATATTTTTAGCTGAAACGCTTGTAAATAAAGGGGTGTATCGATAAAGTAGGTGGTCGCATTTTGCGACCACCTACTTCGAAATCAAAAAACTAATTGTTCTTTTATACTATTGAGACCGACCTAAAAGCACCAACTGCAACACATCTTTTTTAACAGAGGTGGTCGCATTTTGCGACCACCTCCAAATAGCAAAATATGGCTAGAAAAAGTACAAAAGTTGGCTTGACGGACGAATCGGTAATGACCAGGATATTGCTCGTTCGTAAGCAAAAGGTAATGGTTGATAAAGACTTGGCCGAATTGTATGGTGTTACCACCAAAAGGCTGAATGAACAGGTAAGAAGAAACATCAAGAAATTCCCAAAGGATTTCATGTTTCAATTAACCGTAAAAGAGAAGGACAAGGTGGTCGCAAAATGCGACCACCTGCAAAGTTTAAAGTTTTCAAAAACCTTGCCCCTTGTGTTTACGGAACATGGAGCGGTTATGCTGGCAAGTGTACTAAATAGCGACAGGGCAATAGAAGTGAATATTCAGATTGTGCGGATATTTACCAGGATGAAAGAGATGCTGCTCACGCATAAGGACATTTTATTAAAGCTTGAGCAGGTTGAAAATAAAATGAACAAACATGATGATGATATAGCATTGATATTTCAATACTTAAAAAAATTACTTACCGAACCTGAACCCCAGCCAAGAACAAAGATTGTTGGTTTCAGGCGTAAAAGCGAGACAGAATAAAACTTAATTTATCTTATGGCAACAAAGACAATAGCTAAAAAAGCAACAGCAGCATTCAGTAGCAATGGCCACGCAGGTACTATTGCTGCCAAACGGGTAGAAGTGCTGAAAACCTACAAGATATATATCGGCGGCCAGTTTCCAAGAACCGAAAGCGGCAGGTACTATGTTGCCAAAAACAGGGCAGGTGCACCTTTGGCAAATGCCTGCCTCAGCAGTAGGAAGGATTTCCGGGAAGCAGTAGTGGCAGCCCGCGGTGCATTTGGTGGCTGGAGTGCCAAAGCTGCGTTCAACCGGGGCCAGATACTGTACCGCATTGCAGAAATGCTGGAAGGAAGGAAGGCCCAATTTGTTGATGAATTGATCAAGCAGGACTCAACTCCGGCACAGGCCGAAGCTGAAGTGAATCTTTCTATTGACAGGTTGATTTATTATGCAGGCTGGTGCGATAAGTTCCAGCAATTGTTTGGTAGCGTCAATCCCGTTGCATCGTCGCATTTCAATTTCTCGGTACCCGAGCCAACAGGCGTTGTTGCAGCGATTGCACCGCAACAAACTTCCTTGTTGGGGCTTGTTTCTGTTATTGCACCGGTAATAGCTGGTGGCAACAGCATTATTGTATTGGCGTCGGAAACAAAACCTTTGTGCTCTGTAACATTTGCAGAAGTAATCAATTCGTCTGATGTGCCCGGAGGTGTGGTGAATATCCTGACAGGAAAACCTTCGGAACTGATTAAATACTTTGCAGACCATATGGACGTGAATGCAACCATTTATTGTGGTGACGATGTTGCGTCGCAAAAGCTCGTTCAGGAAAAAGCAGCATTGAATGTAAAACGGGTGCTTTTTTACAACAACATTGACTGGAACAGCAGTGATGCAGAAACGCCTTACTTTATTTTAGATACGCAGGAAATTAAAACCACTTGGCACCCAATTGAAAATATTGGCGGTGCAAAAGCGGGCTATTAAAACGGGTTACATATTAAACAGGATTGAATGAAGCAGTTGTTATTTATAGGAATGGCTATGGTGTTTTCCTGCACAGCAAATGCGGGTAATGACGATACGATTGTTGTAAGGAAAGACGCAAGACTGGATGTGCTTACTGCAAAGCAGATAGCTATCAACAAACGTACTTCTATGCTAACCAGTACCGGGCAGTACAAAGGCTACAGGATACAGGTGGTAAGCACAACCAACAGGGAACAGGCATTTAAAGTGAAATCCGATTTGCTTGCCCGCTATCCAGCTGAAAAAAGTTATGTACTGTTCCAATCACCCTATTTTAAAGTACGTATTGGCAACTTCCTGAAAAGAGAAGATGCAGACAAGTTCAGGAAGCCTATGGCCAAGCTGTACCCCGAAGGTGTTTTTTTGGTGGAAGATGCAATTGAATACACGCCTCCGCCAGAAGACGACACGATAATGCCTTAAACAACCACCAAATCTTACAAACAAAAGGTTCTGCCAATGCTGCAAAGCTAAACATGGCAGAACCTTGTTATTTTTGCCAGAAGCTGTTCATTAATACAAGTATATGCTGCAACAAAAAATAAAAGCTTTAGCCAAAAAATATTCCGATGAGTTTATTGCTGTACGCCATCACCTGCATGCCTATCCAGAGTTGAGCTATAAAGAATTTGAAACATCAAAATTTATTCAGGCCAAACTGGCCGGGTTAGGTATTGCGTACGAAACAAAAGCCACTACCGGTATTGTTGCACTGATTGAAGGGAAAAATCCTTCAACAAGAATCATTGCATTGCGTGGCGACATGGACGCTTTGCCTATACAAGAGGAAAATGAAGTGGCTTACAGATCCGTGAACAATGGTGTGATGCATGCCTGCGGGCATGATGTACATACCACCTGCCTATTGGGGGCAGCCAAGATATTGAATGAAACAAAAGCCGAATGGGAAGGAACGGTGAAACTCATTTTCCAGTTAGGTGAAGAAAAAAATCCTGGCGGTGCAAGTTTAATGATCAATGAAGGGGTATTGGAAAACCCAAGGCCACAGGGCATCCTAGCCTTGCATGTGCATCCCGGTTTGGACTTTGGCAAGCTCAGTTTCAGGAAAGGAAGGGTAATGGCAAGTGCCGATGAAATCTATATCACCATTAAAAGCAAAGGTGGCCATGCTGCGGCACCACACCTTACTGCCGATACAATATTGATTGCATCGCAATTGATTGTTTCACTGCAACAGATTGTTGCAAGGAACAACAACCCAACCTCGCCTTCCGTGCTTTCTATCTGCTCTTTTCAGGGGGGGCATACAACCAATGTTATTCCCAACGAAGTAAAATTAATGGGCACTTTTAGGGCAATGGATGAAACCTGGCGTTACAGGGCACATGAGCTGATTAAGAAACAGGCAATCGGTCTGGTGGAAAGCATGGGTGCCGAAATTGATTTACTGATTGATGTTGGTTACCCAACGGTTGACAATGACGAAAAGCTGACTACCGAAGCCTGGTCCCTTGCAGAAAGCTATATGGGTAAGGAAAATGTATTGGAAACAGAACTACGCATGGGTGCGGAAGATTTTGGTTTTTATACACAACAGGTACCCGGTTGTTTTTTTAGGCTTGGCGTTCGCAATGAAGAAAAAGGGATTGTCCATAACGTACACACACCAAAATTCAATATAGATGAACGTGCCATTGAAACAGGCATGGGCATAATGGCCTGGTTGGGGGCAAGCGTCAACAGCTAAACTGCTTTCAAAAGCAGGTTTCTAAACAATTGTTAATCCTTGTGCAGAGTGGCCCGATTTCCTGCAATTAAATCCACACCATAAACGTTCATCCAGTAGAACAATTATTTTCGGCAAATGAAAAAATCAGTTTCCTTCATCGTTTCTATTTTATTGGTTGCTACCATTTCTGCACAACCTACTTTATTGGAATCACAACGTGGCAATAGCCGTGTGGTAAACGCCATCAAGACAAAAGAAGATACGTTAAAGAAACAGTTTATCCAAGCTGGTCTGCAATGGCCACCACAGCAACTGTATGTAAGGAGCTTTAAGTACGACAGTCAATTGGAAGTGTGGGTACGTAATGATAGCAAGTCGGCTTTCAAATTATTCAAGACATACAAGGTTTGTGCATTAAGCGGCAGTCTTGGCCCCAAGCGGATGGAAGGAGACTATCAGGTGCCAGAAGGTTTCTACTATATTAATGTATTCAACCCACGCAGCACATACCACATGAGTCTTGGCATCAATTACCCCAATGCTTCTGATGCCATGTTAAGCGATTCGGCACAGCCAGGCAACGACATCTACATTCATGGAAGCTGTATTACGGTTGGCTGCATACCCATTATGGATAGCCAGATAGAAGAAGTGTACCTGATGGCATCTTATGCCAAAAATAGCGGTGAGGATTTTATACCCGTACATATTTTCCCTATTCGTTACAACAACCCTAAAAGTGCGGAGCAGCTTAGGAAAATAACCAAGGACGATAAAGACTACCTAAGCTTTTCAGAAAATATCAAATCTGTTTATGATTATTTTGAGCAGTACAAAAGGCTACCGATTATTTCGGTGAACAGTAAAGGCGAGTATGTACTTCTTTAATGGATCCTGTCGCCCCTTACTTCCATTTCCTGTATAATGGTTGCTTCGTATTCAAGCCATTCTGTCCAGCGTTTCCTTACTTTACCTTTGTCAATATAGGTTTCTGCAAGCTCTATAAACAACGTATAATGCCCTGCTTCACTTTCCATGAACCTGCGATAAAAGTTACGCATATATTCATCTTTCAGCCCCTCACTCAATCTTTTAAACCGTTCGCAGCTACGGGCTTCAATCAAAGCCATGCACAGCATCTGGTCCAAGAAACGGTCATCTATATGCCCGCCTTTCTTTTGGAACTCCAATAACCTGTTTACATATTCATCCTTACGTTGCCTGCCAAGTTTCAGGTTACGTTTTTTCAGTTCGTTCAGCACCAGCCTAAAATGTCCCCATTCTTCCGTAACAATGGGTGCCAGTTCAGCCACCACTTTTTCTTTCTCGGAATACCGTTGAATATAGGATATGCAAGTGGTGGCTGCTTTCTGTTCGCAATAGGCATGGTCTGTTAAAATGGCTTCTATGCTGATGCTGGCCAGGTCAACCCAACGCGGGTCTGTTGGCAACTGCAGCCCCAAAATATTTTTAGTGTCCTGAGATAATTCCATGATAAAATGCTTGCGTATAATGTTACAAAGATGTAACAAGAAAGTTTAGTTTTGAAATTATGTACAACGATGATTTTTTGGACAGGAAGTTGAATGAGCGGAAGGCCGTAAATGCTTTCCGTATATTGAAATTGACATCGGGCAAAACCGATTTCTGCTCCAATGATTATTTGGGTATTGCCACAAACAATTTGCTGAAAGTTGATGAGGGCCTATTCAATAATGGTTCAACCGGTTCACGTTTGCTGGCCGGCAATTATGCGTTGGTAGAAGAGGCAGAAAAGTATATAGCCCATTTTCATAAAAGTGAAACAGCATTGATTTTCAATTCCGGTTACGATGCCAATGTAGGTTTGCTATCAAGTATATTACAAAGGGGCGATACGGTTATTTACGACTATCTTTCCCATGCTTCCATACGTGATGGCATACGCTTATCGTTGGCCCAATCTTTTTCTTTTGCTCATAATGATATGGGCGACCTGGAGCGGAAACTGCAACATGCTACGGGCAATATTTTCATTGTCACCGAATCTGTTTTCAGTATGGATGGCGATACCTGCCCGTTGGAAACTCTACTTGAGCTTTGTGAAAAATACAAGGCCCATTTAATTATTGATGAGGCCCATGCCACTGGTGTTATTGGAGAGAAAGGGGAGGGGCTTGTTCAACACTTACAACTACCGCACAAAGTGTTTGCAAGGGTGCATACATTTGGCAAAGCCTGTGGTTGCCACGGTGCTGTTGTTCTGGGCTCGAATAAATTGAGGGATTACCTGGTCAATTTTGCAAGAAGCTTTATTTACTCTACCTCTTTGCCGCCACATGCTGTTGCAATCATCAAGGAAAGTTATTCGCTGTTTCCGGCCATGATGCAGGAAAGGCAATTGTTGCAAGGCCTCATCCAGCAATTCCAATCGGCACAATTAAAGTTCGAGAAAATAGTGTCTCATACACCTATACAGGCAGTGATTGTTCCGGGCAATGATGAAGCAAAAAACATTGCCCAAAGACTGCAGGAAAACAATATCGACGTCCGGGCAATACTTTATCCAACGGTGCCCAAAGGAAAGGAACGGTTACGTATCGTACTGCATTCCTTCAATACAAAAGAAGAGCTAGCTACGTTGATTGGCTTATTGCAATAATGTTGTACTATACCAACCCGTTGGCGGAATTAATTCAAAAATAAAAAAAAAGGGAACCTAGCAGTTCCCTTTTTTTACTATGATTCTGATAAAGTAAGAACCTATTGCGATAAGCCCTGTAATCACAAACGTGCTTCTAACAATCATGTCCTTTTCAAAGTAATCAAGTTCATCATTGGAATATCTTAATATCAATCTGATACCCATAAAAATACCCAATAACAATAAAGTCGATCCAAAAAACAGGAATGCTGTGTTGGCTGCTGTCCCATATTGAACATGCGTCCCTTTTTTCTTACTCGTCAGCGTAAGTATCAGGCCAAAAACTGGCGATGCTGCAAGGCATAAAAACAATGACCATCCAGAACCAATGTTCCTTTTGCTTCCAAGCGTTTCTGAAATAACAAAAGAAAGGATTACACAAACAACGAACTGAACCATGACTAACTAGTATTGGCCCTGTCCCGTCAGGCTTTTAAAGAATAAAAAGCGTGGGACAACTAGCCAACAGGGAGGGAGCAACTGGCGAAGTGCTTGTACCCAATGACTAATGCCCACGCCATAAGCATGAGAACAATTAGTCTTATCTTGGGTACAAGTTGTAAACTCGCCAGTTTTCCCTCGCCGAAATAAGCTAAACGCTTTCGTAATATTTTCACTGTAAATATAGAGATTATCCCAAAGCGTACTTGACCTGACCTACAGGTTTGTGATGAATGAATTTATTGAGATACTGGAGCAACGTCATGCCACTTACCTTTGCATGTATTCGTGTACGGTAGCCCCTGTAAGACTTCGCGTAGTTCCGCTGTATCATGAACTGGTCGCACAGCTGCGAGAACACCGTTTCGATACGCCGGCGTATCACTTTGTAAAGGCCATTGATTTTCTTTCTTTCCTTTTGGTTGTTACGGTACGGTACCTCTACATGGATATTCTTTTTCTCCTTCAATTCACTGTGTACCAGCTTGTTCACATAGCCCCTGTCGCCTGTTATTATACAGTCCCTCAAATGCTCTGCAGCTTCTTTCAAATAATGCCCATCATGGGCAGAAGCCTTTGTAATCTCCATTGATTCCACAACACCCTTGCTTGAACATATGCAATGAAGTTTGTAACCATAGTACCATCTGTTCTGCGAGGCACAGTAACCCCTGTTTGGTGAAGACCATTCATTTTCCTTGCCTATCCTGTTACGGTTTTCCCTAGACGATTTGCATATTTCCAATGGCATGGAATCAACAATAAAAACTTCTGCTATTGAGTTGAGTTTGTAAGCAATTTTCTTACGTATAGCTTCCTGCCAAGGGAACAGTGATTTTCGTCTGTCGTTGTACTGCCTGCGGCTTATCATGTTAGGGAAATCCTGTTTGTAATCAGCTGCTATTTTATGGAACAGGTACAGTTCGCTATCTATGCCAAGGCACTCTGCTGTAAGGCTAAGCGTAATGACTTCTATATCCGTGAATCTTGGTTTCGGCCCTGGTCTTTTCAGGTTGCCACCGACAGGAAGTTCCTGTCCTAAAGTTTCCTTTAGGACATGCATAATCTTCATGAAGCTGGTCTTTATACAGTGCACCAAACATAGACGGAATCCTTTGTGGGCAAGGCTTTCCGTTCATTGTTTCCTATAACCACTCCACACGACCCTAATTGACTATAGTAAAGCAATTTTAGAAAAAATCAATACTTTTAATCCCATGTTAGTAAGGTTAAAGCAAATACGTAAGGAGGTTGAAGTTCTTTGGCACAAAACCAAATCTGATCAAGCGTATAGTAATGCAAGAAGTATTGCGACGGAACTCATTATTATAGCTCCGGACGAAGAATGCAAAAAGAATTTTGACAAGGACAGGCGTATACTTAATAAGTATACCTACAAAGGAAGTGATAGTTTTAAAGCTGATGTGATAGCTGAATTCAGAGCAGAAATCATTTATGATCTTGACGCTTTAATCGGGAAAATTGAGAGAGGCCCCAATCCTCCCATTCAATAAAAGAAACCTCAATTGTTCCTCAGATTCGCAACGGTACCTGTTTGCTACCATTATATCACTGACTCTTTCTTGTTTATCTATAGCTTCTAAAGTGAATATATCCTCACTGACACAAATATCTGCAATAAATCCATTGGTAAGGATTGTTCGGAAATGTGTTGTGTGATCGGATCTATCATGAAACACAAAACCATATTCAGAAACAATCTGTGCTATACGTTCAATTGCAAGAGGCATGTTTAACCCGTCAGCAGAGGTTTTTTAATTCCGCCAACGGGTACTATACCAATTATTCGTTCGTGTTGAACACTACATCCCCGTCGTCCAACAGTTCCCTTTCTATTTCTTCCATCTGCACAATATCCCATGCCTCGCTTTCGGTTGGTGTCACATTTAACAATTCCAACAGCTCCAGTTTTTCCAGCGCTTCTTCTACCGCAGGTTTTATTTCGCAAATCACAAAACTGGCATTTGCGTCATAGAATTTTTGCTGCAGCTTGGCAATCAGTTCGGCAGCACCATCCTCTATATCGCTTACTGGCTGCAGGTTCAGTATCACATTCTTGGTTTCCTTCATTAAGATACCGTCACATATTCCGTCAAGCTCCGCAGCCATATTGACATAAATTTTGGGCTCAACTGGAGTTATCGTCGTAAATTTTTCTTTGGTATCAACTTTGATTTGCATAGCTTGTAATTTCATTAACACACTGTGCATAAGTGCACTGTAATGTTGGTCAAAAATATTCGTTATTATTGTATAAATCCTACCAAATCATGGATAATAATTTTTCAGCTCAAGTAAAAGAGATCATTTCTTTCAGCAGGGAAGAGGCTTTACGTTTAGGCAATGACTTTATCGGTACGGAGCATTTGTTACTTGGTTTGATACGTGACGGCGAGAATATTGCCATTAAGGTATTGAAACAGTTGAATGTTGATTTGTATGAACTCCGTAAAGAAGTGGAGCTTGCCATAAAAGACAAAACAGGTAAAAATATAGCAAACATCAACAGCCTTCCTTTAACCAAACAGGCCGAAAAGGTAATACGTGTTACCGTTCTGGAAGCAAAGGCATTAAAGAGCCCATTGGTTGAAACGGAACACCTGCTGTTAAGCATTTTAAAGAACAAGGAAAATATTGCGACACAGATATTGAACCAGTTTGATATCGATTACGACGTGTTTCGCAATGAGTTGGGCGTAGTAAGCACCAACAACCCGAAAAGCGAGTTTCAGGACAGCGACGATGAGGACTTTGATGATGAAAAGCGTGGTGGGGGCTTCTCCCAGCAACGTGGTGCAGCACAAGGCAAGCAGGGGGCAGGAACCAAGAGTAAGACGCCTGTATTGGACAATTTTGGAAGGGACATTACCAAAATGGCAGAAGCAGGTACGCTTGACCCCATTGTAGGCCGTGAAGCAGAAATAGAAAGGGTTTCGCAGATACTTTCCAGAAGGAAGAAGAACAACCCGATTCTGATTGGTGAACCCGGTGTTGGTAAAACGGCTATTGTAGAAGGTTTGGCCTTACGCATCGTACAAAGAAAAGTGAGCCGTGTACTCTTCGATAAAAGGGTCATCTCCCTTGACCTGGCAGCATTGGTTGCCGGCACAAAATACCGCGGGCAGTTTGAGGAAAGGATGAAAGCCATCATGAACGAACTGGAGAAAAACCGTGATGTGATACTGTTCATAGATGAGATACATACCATTGTTGGTGCAGGCGGTGCCAGTGGCTCGCTGGATGCCTCCAATATATTCAAACCGGCCTTGGCAAGGGGCGAACTGCAATGCATTGGTGCCAGCACATTGGATGAATACAGGATGCATATTGAAAAAGACGGTGCATTGGACCGCCGCTTTCAGAAAGTGCTGATAGAGCCACCAAGTGTTGATGAGACCATCCAGATATTGAATAACATTAAAAACAAATACGAAGACTACCATAGCGTATCTTACGATGACCAAGCTATTGAGGCATGTGTGAAACTGAGCGACCGCTATATGACCGACCGTTTATTGCCCGATAAAGCAATTGATGTATTGGATGAAGTTGGTGCAAGGGTGCATTTAAAAAACATCAATGTACCTGAAGAAATTGTTGAGCTGGAAAAACAGATTGAAGAAATAAAGAACGAGAAAAACAAGGTTGTAAAAAGCCAGCGTTTTGAAGAAGCCGCTTCTTTGCGTGACAAAGAAAAACGTTTGGGTGAGGAATTGGAGAAAGCCAAAGGCAGTTGGGAAGAAGAAAGCAAAAACAAACGCTACCCGATTAACGAAGAGCATATTGCAGAAGTGATCAGCATGATGACCGGCATACCTGTGAAACGTATGGTTCAAGCCGAAACTGACAAGCTACGCAAAATGAGCGAGGACATGAAGGGTATGGTGATTGGGCAGGACGAAGCGATTTCTAAAGTGGTGAAAGCCATTCAGCGTAACCGTGTTGGTTTGAAGGACCCCAAGAAACCCATTGGTACATTTATTTTCCTTGGTCCTACAGGTGTTGGTAAAACAGAGTTGGCGAGGAGCCTTGCCAAACAGATGTTTGACAGTGAAGATGCATTGATACGCATTGACATGAGTGAGTACATGGAGAAATTTACCGTGAGCCGTTTGATTGGTGCCCCTCCAGGTTATGTGGGTTATGAAGAAGGTGGTCAATTGACAGAGAAAGTACGCCGCAAACCTTACAGTGTAATCTTGTTGGACGAAATTGAAAAGGCCCATCCAGATATCTATAATATTTTATTGCAGGTGTTGGATGATGGTATCTTGACAGATGGTGCCGGACGCAAAATAAATTTCAAGAACACATTGATCATTATGACGTCCAATATTGGTGTACGCCAATTGAAAGAGTTTGGTGACGGTGTTGGTTTTGCAACGGCTTCACGCATACAGAACCAGGAAGAGAACAGCAAAGCCGTAATTGAAAAAGCTTTGAAACGTACCTTCTCGCCAGAGTTCCTGAACAGGATTGATGATGTGGTTATTTTCAATTCATTGTCAAAAGAAAATATCTTCAACATCATTGACATCTTGATGAAGGGCGTAATGAAACGTCTGACAGCATTGGGCTTTGCCTTGGAACTGTCACCAGATGCAAAGGATTTTATAGCAGATAAAGGATACGATGTACAGTTTGGTGCAAGACCCCTGCACAGGGCAATACAGAAATACCTGGAAGATCCTTTAGCTGAAGAGATCCTGAATATGAACGTGAAGGATGGTGATATACTGGTTGCCGAACTGGATAAAGAAAATGGGAAACTGAAATTCGAATTCAAGAGAAAAGAAGAAGCAACAAGTGCCGAAGCATAAGTAAAATAGATAGTAATACAAATAAAGAATCCTGCCATTTCAGCAGGATTTTTTATTTGCAAAAGCTCTCAAGTTCTACCCATACTGTTCTACCAGTTCCAATTTATTGATCCGCATGATGATGGCACCTTTTGTTCTCCCGAAATGCGTGGCCATATCGCTTAGGCTGTTACCTTTTTTGTACATGGCAGTAAGTGCTGCATCCAGCTCTTTTGTCCATGCTTTATGGGCTGCTGTATGTGTTTCTTTTATTGAAGTGGCTGCTTTTTCATTGCTGTTCTCTTTGTTGTGTTTCTTTAAAGGCAGTATGATTTTTTTATGCGGTGTCCTTATCTGTTTCTTATCGTTATCGGGTATTTCCTTTTCAATGTGAATTTGTAAGGATGGCGGAAAATCAACAGGCATCAATGTTTCGGGAATATGGATATTGGTTTTTGCCCTCGTTACCGCAACATACAATAAATTGATTTCTTCGTTCAGTTTTGGCTTGCCTGTTTCTTCGGATTTGCCTTCTGCCAGTATTTTTTCCAGTTTCTTTTCGGTAATAAAATCATTTACTAAATGTACTTCATCGTATTCCATGCCCTTGCATCGATGAACAGTAGAGAAGATATAAGATGCTTTTTCCTTTTCGTCGTTGGCAACGTGTTTGTCTTTGATGGATTGTATGATGCTGGGAATTTCATTGCCATATTCCTTTACAATTTCAACCATCATTGCAAGCTGAACATCTTCTGTTTTCTCTATATAATCTTCCAGTTCCTGTATGTCCTTCATCACTTTTATCAGGTTGTCTTTTACAAGATGATGCTTGCCATTGTACAGGTTCAATACATCGTACAGTGATGTGCCTTCATCGGCATAGGTATAGGAACTGATATTACCTTCAAAATAAATAGCAGACAGTTGTTTGCGTTCGGTTACATATTCAATCGCTTTTAACAACAGTCCTAGATTGGTTCTCCCTATAACAGCTTTTGTCTTGTGTGCATTGCTGGTTCCCTTGCCAGTGATGCCGATAGGTTTGTAATCGCCTAATTGTTCCTTTAACCGCAGCAACCGTATGGCCAGGTTTGCAATGGACTGACTGAACCGGAAGCTGGTTGAGAGGTGGAATGTTTTGAAATTGGCCTGTTCCAGTGAATTCACGGCAAACCGCCAACCATAAATCTGTTGATGCGTATCGCCAACAATTACTTTGGTTGCTGGTTGTTTCAAAAAAATATCCAGCATCGCAGGCGATGCATCTTGCCCTTCATCAAATAAGATATAATCGTAACCTAATTGTGGGTTGGACAACTGGAATTTTTTGAGATAGAAATCATGTGTAATTTCTATGGTTCCTTTATTCATTTTATCCAACAACAAACGTGTTTGCTGTTGCAGGTAAGGGTAGAAGGATTGTACAAATGCTTTGGCTTTTGTATCTGCAACAATGTCCAGGTAATTCAGTTGATCTACCCTTGTTTTATTGCTGTTGCAGAAATAGGCAATAAATTTATTGATATGGTTTGCCACCACATAGGCTGCATGTTTATCACCGGCAACTTCCAGGTTCAGTATGTCTACAATTTCACTGGTCTTATAGTCCTGAGACCTTACTTTATAACCATGGGCAAAAACAACATGCTTGTAGGCAAGTGAATGTGCAGTTTCAATTTTTACATTGCTCAATCCCTTATCGGCAAATTTCTTGCTTGCTTCCAGCCTTACGGATTTATTGAAGGCAAGGTATAGGATCCTTGCAGTTGATGGCCTTGCTCTTGCGTATTCAATGATTGTTGTTGTTTTACCCGAACCCGCAACCGCATTGATCTTTATATTGCCAGTGGAATTGATGATGGCAATTTGTTCTTCGGTTAAATGCATAATTGTGAAAAATAGAAATTTCGTTGATGAAATCTTGGAAATTTGTTTAGCAATGATATTAGCAACTACTCGCTTCTCTATTAGGAAACTTACACTTAAATTATGCTAGTTAATTAGCATTTAATATTGAATAAAGCAGTAATAATTATTAATACAGATTCAATAAGAAACAGCCATAAATACTTTTTTAATACACTTTGAAGTATATAATCAACTAAAAATCCTAATAAAATTACAGGGATTAAAAAGATATGTAGATAGCCATAATGTTCACCTGCCAAAGATTGGGGAAATGCAAAAAAGACAATCTCAAGTCCGGTTAAAAGAGCACATAAAATGTTTAAAGGAGTTGTTTTGTATTTCATTCAATTAAATGTATGAATTCATTGAACTGTATATTTCCTAAAACAATTTCATTCCAAAATGCCCAATAGTTGTAAATATGGCACAACGTGCCAATACCCCAACACAGCACCACATAGCCAATTTATGCATAGGTACATTGAAGCCTACACCAACTGCAATGCTTACAGGTGCACCTACTGTAAATGTGCCAACGAGGCCAAGACCAACAATGCCATATTTTTCCCAGAGCTTATGTGCAAGATTGGGTTTCTTTTCTTTGATTTCCTTTTTAGGCTTCCTGTATCTTGAAATGAATTGCTCAATTTTTTCACCTAAAAAAGCCGCAACAAAAACACCCGCAATACCACCAACAAGACTTGCTGCAAAAATGGTCCAAGGGCTTAACCCAAAAGCAAAGCCTGCAGGTATGGCTGCATATATTTCAAAAGTTGCCAAACCGGCAACGGTGAGTATCTTATAAATCATACAGGTATTTATTGGCAATAGTAAACTTAATTTGACAAAAAAATCCCGCTACTTTAAATCGTAACGGGACTTCTTTTATGTAGGGCTTTTAGGTTATAAAGAATTAACCTGCTACTTGTTTTCTGATAATGTTCAATGCGGCACCAGCCTTAAACCATTCAATTTGTTGCTGGTTGTAAGTATGGTTTGCCTGTATCACATCTGTACCGCCATCGGAATGATGGAATACCAACGCCAAAGGCTTGCCAGGTGTGAATTCTGTTAGTCCCAATACATCAATGGTATCGTCTTCCTGGATTTTGTCGTAGTCTTCCTTGTTGGCAAAAGTCAGGGCAAGCATGCCTTGTTTTTTCAGGTTGGTTTCGTGTATACGTGCAAATGATTTTGTCAATACCACACGCACACCCAAGAAGCGTGGTTCCATGGCAGCATGTTCACGTGAAGAACCTTCTCCGTAGTTTTCGTCGCCCACTACAATCGTTCCAATGCCATTGGCTTTGTAATCACGTTGTGTTGCAGGTACAGGAGCATATTCGCCAGTCAACTGGTTCTTGATATTGTCTGTTTTTTCATTGAAGAAGTTAACTGCACCAATCAACATATTGTTGCTGATATTGTCCAGATGTCCACGGAATTTCAACCAAGGGCCCGCCATTGAAATATGGTCGGTTGTACATTTTCCTTTAGCCTTGATCAATAGTTTCAAACCTTTCAGGTCAGTGCCTTCCCAAGGTGCAAATGGTGCAAGTAACTGTAAACGTTTGCTTGCAGGGTCCACGATTACATTCACGCTACTGCCATCTGCAGCAGGGGCCTGGTAGCCTGCATCTTCAACTGCAAAACCTTGTGGAGGCAATTCCTGGCCAGTTGGCTCGTCCAGTTTTACTTGTTCACCTTTATCGTTAGTCAAGGTATCTGTAAGTGGATTGAAGTTCAGGTCACCGGCAATGGCCAATGCAGTTACCAGTTCAGGCGAGCCAACAAAAGCAAATGTGTTGGGGTTGCCATCGGCACGTTTGGCAAAGTTCCTGTTGAAGCTGTGCACAATGGTGTTCTTTTCCTTCTTTTCTGCACCAACCCTGTCCCACATACCAATACAAGGCCCGCAGGCATTGGCAAAAACAGTGGCACCAATCTTATCAAACACATCCAGGAAACCGTCACGTTCAATGGTGTAGCGAACCTGTTCGGAACCCGGTGTTATGGTGTATTCGGATTTCAGTTTCAGGCCTTTGCTGCTTACCTGTTTTGCCAAAGAAACAGCACGGCTAATGTCTTCGTAAGAGCTATTGGTACAGCTTCCTATTAAACCCACTTCAATTTTTGTAGGCCATCCATTGGCTGCAGCCACTTCTTTCATTTTTGAAATAGGGGTAGCCAGATCGGGTGTAAATGGACCGTTCAGATGCGGCTCCAATTCACTCAGGTTAATTTCAATTACTTCGTCGTAGTATTTTTCTGGAGAAGCCAATACTTCTGCATCTGCATTCAGGTGCTCTTTGATTGCATCTGCCGCTGCGGCAACATCGGCACGGCCAGTAGAGGAGAGGTAGCGGCTCATGCTTTCGTCATAACCAAAGGTTGAGGTAGTTGCACCAATTTCTGCACCCATGTTACAGATGGTTCCTTTACCTGTACAGCTCATGGCTGTTGCACCTTCGCCAAAATATTCAACAATGGCACCGGTACCGCCTTTAACGGTCAATATACCGGCTACTTTTAAGATAACGTCTTTGGGGGCTGTCCAGCCACTTAGTTTACCAGTCAGTTTCACACCAATCAGTTTAGGCCATTTCAGTTCCCATGCAAGACCTGCCATCACATCGCAGGCATCTGCACCACCCACACCAATGGCAATCATTCCCAAACCACCAGCGTTTACAGTATGGCTATCCGTACCAATCATCATACCGCCAGGAAAAGCATAGTTTTCCAACACTACCTGGTGAATGATACCTGCACCGGGTTTCCAGAAACCGATACCGTATTTGTTTGAAACGGAGGCCAGAAAATCATATACTTCCTTGCTTTCTGCATTGGCAACACGCAAGTCCTGTTTTGCCTCCACTTTTGCAGTAATCAAATGGTCGCAATGCACGGTAGAAGGAACCGCCACTTTGGGACGGCCAGCCTGCATGAACTGCAGTAGTGCCATCTGGGCAGTTGCATCCTGCATGGCCACACGGTCCGGTGCAAAGTCCACATAGCTTTTGCCACGTTCAAAGTTTTCCAGTTTCATATCGCTGTGCAAATGCGAAAACAAAATTTTCTCACTCAAAGTCAAAGGCCTACCCAGTGCTTTCCTTGCTGCTTCTACTTTTGCAGGCATCTCGGCATAAACCTTCTTAATCATTTCAATGTCAAAAGCCATACTGTTATACGATTTAAGATTTAGGAATTACGTTATATCATTTTTGTAACCAGTAACAGTTTTTCAATCATCGTTCTCGGTGTTTGGACCCTTCCATAGAAGAATAAAACGGGGCAATGTGACAAACTCTTTGTACCTTTTATAACTGGTTGCTGCGAATTTACATAAAAAGAAAAGTTTGATAAAATGTGTTTTGCATTTTTATTAAATTGATTTCACTAAATTGCAAATAAGTAACCCCCTTTACTTGTAAAAATTACTACTATGCACAAATTACGACAGTTTGTAGAGTTACATGCTTTTGGGGTATGTTCTGCCATTGGCGAAAAGCTAGGCATTGCCACGTCACGCATCAGGATGTGGTTCATCTATGTCTCATTTTTAACTATGGGCTCACCCGTAGTGGTTTACATGATTCTCGCTTTTTGGCTGAACATGAAAAAATATATGTATAGTGCCCGGCGTAACCCATTGCGGTATTTATAAAAGATATGCTTGCAGAATTTCAGGAATCCCTTTTGCGAATCAAATCCTTATCCCTTGCTTAAAATAGAATACGATCACACCAATTATGAAGACATGTTGAAGCATACTGCCAAGTGCTTCAATAGTAAAGTAAAAGACGGCTATATGTACCTGCCCCCGGAATACGGAGAAGGCTACATGCGTTTGATACTACTACCCAATGGCTTACAGGCCATTATTGCCGATTATACGTTGCACAAAGATGTGCTGATGCAACGGAAAAAAGTTACGTCAGACTATTTCACGCTACGCTTTGATGAGGCCTTTACACCCACCGATACAACGGAAACAGTTACCAAAAAAGAAATAAAAGATGTGCAGGGCGGAGGTACCAAGAGTGCCGTGTTTTTAATGAGCACACGTTTCGACTGGCTGTTCCTGACCACGAAAGGAACAAAGGTGCGGGGCATTAACCTCATTTTTAGCAGGGAATGGATGGAAACCTTTTTGGGTGTTGAAAAAGTGGGCGGCCTTATAAAGAAATACCTGAGTCTTAAAATGAGTGCGTTTAATTATGAGCCACTTGATACCGAATACAAAAGATTGATGGGTGAGGTAATCAATACCACAACGGACCAGGTTTTTGAAACCTTGGTGATACAGAACCGCATCATGCTATTGCTGGAGCGTTTTTTTACGAGGATCTATAAAAAAATGAGCAATTCCAATTTCGATGTCAAGATTTCCAACGATGACCTGGAAAGGTTGATGATTGTGGAAGCGGAACTGGTAAAGGATTTTTCGCAGCCACCTCCCGGCATACCCAAACTGGCCCGGATGGCTGCCATGAGCCCCTCCAAGATAAAAACGGTTTTCAGGGAAATATATGGACTGCCTATTTACCAGTATTACCAAAAGCACCGCATGAACAAGGCAAAAGCCATGCTGCTGTCGCAGAAATACAATGTAAAGGAAGTGGGCATGGAAGTGGGTTACAGCAACCTCAGCAATTTTGCCAAGGCATTCAAAAAATCTTTCGACCAATTGCCCAGTGCCATACTTAGCAACAAATAATTGCGTTATAGAAGGGTGAAGCGGACCTGAAATCCACCGTTTCAACTTCTAAACCAATATCCCGTGATCGAACTACAATTTGATGGCCATAACTATGTTGCCATACTTCAGCAACAGGCCGAAAGACTGAACCTTTCTGCAAAAAACAATGTATTCACAGTTCCCGAAACATATGGTTCGGGTTGGGTTTGGGCCGAAAATTTAGGGTCGGGCATATCTGTTATTGCTTCCGATACCAGGCTGGCGAAAGATATTACCCTGAGCAGGCCAGCAATGGATGAACAGTATTTTGCCCTGCAGTTTACTGAAATCCATACAGAAAAACAGAGCGTACTTCCCTTAAAAATTGACCGTGATGGAAAACAGGTGATCATGTTGCAATCCTATGTCATTCTTTCGCACACACTTGTACCTACTACTTATGTGGTGCCTGCAGGTGTGCAGGTAAAGAACCTGAAGTTTTTGTTTAACAGGCCTCAACTTGCTTCGTTAATTGGCGAAGCCGCTGCGGATAAATTGATTGCCCAATGTTTTGCTCCGACCCTGGTAAAAGAGACTCCGGAAATTATTGATGTAGAATACAGGGGCATATTGGATGAACTGATGGAGCAAAATATAAAACAGCCCTTACGCATCAATTATATTCAAAATAGGGTATTGTTATTATTGGAAAAATTTATTGAAAAGCAATTGGTTAAAAAGGATACTGTTGTATTAAAAGCAAAATTGGGCGATAGTGAAGTAGAGCGATTGATGAAGGCAGAATCGCTTTTGGTAAAGGATTACTCGTCTGCACCACCAACCATTACCAAGCTTTCCAAGATATGTGCAATGAGTGCAACAAAACTTAAAAACGATTTCAAGTCATTGTACGGCGTGCCCATTTATGAGTACTATCAAAAAAACAGGCTGGCCAAGGCCAAGGCTGTTTTGCTGGAAGGCAATTATAATATCAAGGAAGTAGGCATGATGGTTGGCTACAGCAACCTCAGCCATTTTGCGGCAGCATTTAAAAAGGAATTTGGAGTTTTGCCAAGTGCCCTGCTTGCAAAAGATACATTGATGTATGCGATGTAAAAAATGCACCCGTTAGATACGCCCCCTAAAATTCAGGATTCACACCTGTATAATTATGGGGTGTTATTGCTTTCAGTTCCTTTTTAATAACAGCACTTACTTTTAATGAAGCGATGAATTGGTGTATGGCAGCTTTGTCAATCTTATCTTTCCCTCTTGTCAGGTCTTTTAACGCCTCATAAGGATTGGGATAGTTTTCCCTACGTAAAATCGTCTGTATTGCTTCTGCAACAACGGCCCAGTTGTTGTCCAGGTCTTCTTTCAGTTTGGCTTCATTCAATACCAGTTTCCCCAGGCCTTTTTCCAATGACTTCAATGCAATTAATGTGTGGCCAATAGGCACACCAATATTTCTTAAAACGGTACTGTCTGTTAGGTCACGCTGCAACCTGCTTAAAGGCAGTTTTGCCGAAAGGTGCTCCAGCAAAGCATTGGCAATGCCCAAGTTGCCTTCTGCATTTTCAAAATCAATCGGGTTTACTTTATGTGGCATGGCACTTGAACCAACTTCGCCCTTCTTGGTTTTCTGTTTAAAATAGTCCATGCTTATGTAAGTCCATATATCCCTGCACAGGTCAACCAAAATATTGTTGATGCGTTTAATGGCATCAAAATGAGCGGCCAGGTTATCGTAATGCTCAATCTGCGTGGTAAACTGCATACGTTGTAACCCCAATACATTTTCCACGAAATCGTTGCCCAATGCAACCCAGTCCTTTTTAGGAAATGCAATGGCATGTGCGTTGAAATTGCCAGTGGCCCCACCAAATTTTGCAGCATAGGGTATGTAGCTAAAAAGCTCCACCTGGCTGTTCAGTCGCTCCACATATACCATAATTTCCTTGCCCAGGCGTGTGGGGCTTGCGGGTTGCCCATGTGTACGTGCAAGCATGGGTACTTTTTTCCATTGAATGGCAAGCTCTGCCAGGCTTGCTTGCGTGTTGATGATACCAGGCAGTAGTTCGTGCTCCATGGTATGCTTCCAGCTTAATGGGATAGCGGTATTGTTGATGTCTTGCGAAGTGAGGCCAAAATGTATCCACTCCTTCAACTCGCTGATGCCCGCTTTTTCCAATTGTTCCTTTAAAAAATATTCAACCGCCTTTACATCGTGGTTGGTTACGGATTCTATCTGTTTTATCTGCTGTGCATCCGACAGGCCAAAGTTTTCGATGACACTCCTTAAGCTTTGCCTTGCCTTTGCAGGCAGTTTAAAGAACTTCTTGTCGGCCAGAAAAAAGAAATACTCAATCTCTACAATTACGCGGTACTTTATGAGGGCGTATTCTGAAAAGTATTCATCAAGGTGGGCTACTTGTTTTCTGTAACGGCCATCAATAGGGGAGATGGCAGTAAGGTTGCTGAGTTCCATTAAGGAGGTTTGTTGGTTAAATGTTTATTCGTTAACTGGAAGAAGATTGTTGCAACGGCACGCTTGTTTATGGATTAAACAGACGCTTTGATAAAAGCCCGGCCCTAAACTGGACATTGATGGGTGTGCCGATAACTACCGGCACCAGTAAAGCCTGATATATATTCAAAAGCCGACTAACAAAAAACTTCTTTTCTTTGCGGCAAATTTAATTGAATTGGAGAAGATTAAGGTAGGAGCAGTAAGTTATTTAAACACAAAACCTTTGCTGTATGGTGTAAAACGCAGCGGGTTGATGGAGCGGATTGAATTGATAGAAGATTACCCGAGCCGTATTGCAGCCATGTTGCTGAACAATGAAATTGATGTGGGACTTGTGCCCGTTGCCATTATACCCAAATTGCGGGAAGCACATATTGTTACGGATTACTGTATTGGTGCCACGGGCGAAGTGGCCAGCGTATGCCTGTTTAGCGAAGTGGAGATTGACAAAGTGGAAAGGGTTTTATTGGATTACCAGAGCCGCACTTCTGTGAACCTATGTAAGGTTTTACTGAAACATTACTGGAAAAAGGAGGTGGAACTGGTAGATGCATCCACTGATTTCCGGTCGCAGATAAAAGGCACCACTGCTGGTGTAGTGATTGGTGACAGGGCTTTTGAGCAACGGAAAACCTCTCCTTATATTTATGATCTGGCAACTGCCTGGCAGCATTTTACCCAACTGCCTTTTGTATTTGCGGCATGGGTGGCCAATAAGGAACTGCCCGAAGATTTTATTGATGGGTTCAACATGGCCAATGGCTATGGCATGAAGCATATAGATGAAATTGTTGCAGAAAACCCTTACGGACTGTATGATTTGAAGAAATACTATACAGAGAATATCAGCTATGTACTGACAGATGAGAAAAGAAAAGGTCTGCAGACATTCCTGGAATATTTAAAATAGCTGCTGAATAACTCAAGCTTTTTGTGGTGAGAAAAAACCTTCTATTACCCACCACCTGAATTTTACCAGCATCACCATTTTGGATGGTTTGCCCTGAAACAGGTAAAGCATGCCATAGGCCATGGCATAGCCCAGTTTGGCTACATATTCAAGAAATTTTAGCGACAGCTTTAATAAGGAACCTTTGTTCATGATGCGTTCGCTGCCGCCAATACCCATGCTGTGGCGTCTTACATATTGCTTGTCAAACTTATTGCCTTCCACATGGTGATAAACAACCACATCGGGCAGGTAGAACACTTGTTCGTTGGCTTTGATAAGTTTCAGGTACATGGCTTTTTCCTCGCCAGCCATCAGGCTTTTACCGCTGCGGCCCAAACTGCCATCAAAATAACCATATTTTTCAAAAGCGGTTTTCCTGAAATGCATGTTAGCACCCGAAGGGTAGCGTACACCCTGCATCCTGAATATTTTTGGGCCCTGGTCATAATTGCCGATCAGCCCCCAGAAATACTTGCCAAACCAATCGGCCACCGGCACCAGGAACTTGGGCACAATGCGGCCACCGCTTGACATGGCCTGTGGGGTTGCATCATAAAAAGCCACAATCCGTTTGAGCCAGTTTTCATCTGCCAGGCAGTCATCATCTATATAGGCAATAACCTGCCCCTGGGCTTCTGTTGCACAACGGGTACGGGTAAAACCAACACCCTGTTGGGTTTCCAGCACATAACGGCAATTAAGCTGGGGATAAAGCGAACCGATTCTTTTACACAGCTCGGCTGTATTGTCGGTGCTGTTGTTGTCAACAATCACTACTTCAAATTCGTTGAACGGGAAATCAAGCTTGGCAATACTTGCAATACAAAGCTCCAGCAGCTTGGCACGGTTAAATGTGCAAATGGCAACAGTAGCTTTATAATGGGTGTGCATTTTCGGATATATTTATGATGGGCAATAACCTGGTTATGTTACTTTCGGTTCTATTTCAGCAAATGCATTTGTATAAAAAGTGCTTACTGAAATGGTGTCGGACAAATATAGCAATAGGAGACACGTAGTTGCCAATTCCGGTTAAATTTATGCAAGCAGAGATACAACAAGACATAGCAAATTTTTATGGTTGGGATGCAATGTCCATTGAACCGATAGCCACGGGCCTTATAAACCATACATGGAAAGTGAGTACAGGCAACAAGGCCTACATTGTTCAACAAATAAACAACCATGTTTTTAGGCAACCAGAATACATTGATGCCAACCTGCAAAAAATAAACCGCTACTTGAAGCAACATGCACCGGGCTATTTGTTTACTGCACCACTAACAGGTGTGGATGGCCACAGCCTGTATAATATAGGCAACGATTTTTACCGTGCGTTTGATTATATACCTGCCACACATACCCTGAATGTTGTGCACACACCCGAACAGGCTTTTGAAGCAGCCAACCAGTTTGGCCAGTTTACCGCAGTGTTAAGCGGTTTTGATACCAGACAGCTGCACCCCACAATTCCCGATTTTCATAACCTGGTTGTCCGTTATCAACAGTTTCAGGAAGCATTGAAGCATGCCGATGCACAGCGTAGGGCCAAATGCATGGCAGAGATTAAGGAAATTCAGAACGAAGTGAACACTGTTAAGCATTATGGGCAATTGGTGCAGTTGCAACAACTGAAAACCAGGGTAACGCATCACGATACAAAAATCAGCAATGTGCTTTTTAATAAGCAGGAAAAAGCCATTTGCGTAATTGATCTGGATACCGTGATGCCCGGTTATTTTTTAAGTGATGTGGGCGATATGATACGTGCCTACACTTGCCCAGTTAGCGAAGATGAGAAAGACCCCAATAAGATACAGGTACGCAAAGAATTTTTACAGGCCATTAAAGAAGGCTATTTCAATTGCATGAAAGACGAGCTTACCAATATTGAAAAAACACAGTTCTATTTTGCTGGCGAAGCCATGATATATATGCAGGCATTGCGTTTTATGACCGATTACCTAATGAACAACCGATATTACAAAGCCAGCTATGAATCGCACAATCTGGTACGTACCAGGAACCAGTTGCGTTTGCTGCGTGAATTCCGCCAGACTATTGCATCGTAAAAAAGCATGTATTGAAATTGCCAGCATTGCTTGCCAAAAAATGTAGAAAGCTTACTGCATATTGTGCTTTCAAGCAAGCTATTTCCTAGTGATTAGTCCATATAAACCTATGGCAGCAAGTTTGTAGTAGCAATTGCAAAATTCCCTTACCCGAAATAAATTTTCTAAAACTTTCAATAATTTCTGAAAATTAAATTTATCTTTGTCACACAAAAAGCAAGAACCATGAAAATCGTAATTATAGGTGGTGGTTTTGCCGGGCTAAAGCTGGCAAGGATGCTGAACAATAAAGCAGGGTTTGAAGTGACCCTGATTGACAGGAACAATTATCACCAGTTTCAACCATTGTTTTACCAGGTGGCCACGGCGGGGCTGGATGCAAGCAATATCTCTTTTCCGTTACGCAAGATTTTTCAGAAAAGCAGGAATGTACGGGTAAGGCTGGCCGAGGTAAAGGAAATTATTGCAGCGGAAAATAAGATCGTAACAGATATTGGCGAGTTTGGCTACGACCATTTGGTACTAGCCACGGGTGCCGACACCAATTTTTTTGGAAACCAACGTTTACAGGCAAATGCCTTTCCTATGAAGAGTACAGTAGAGGCATTGCAGCTACGGCATAGGCTATTGCAGAATTTTGAAGATGCCCTGATGGCAACAGATAATAACGACCTGCAACAAAAACTGAGCGTGGTAGTGGTGGGTGGCGGACCAACAGGCGTTGAGGTAAGCGGGGCTGTGGCCGAAATGAAAAAATATGTATTGCCCAAGGATTACCCGGAACTTGACTTTAATGCCATGAAGATTTACCTACTGGAAGGATCGCACAAAACATTGGGTACCATGAGCGAGAAGAGCAGCAAGGAATCGAGGGGCTATTTGGAGAAGCTGGGTGTGGAAGTATTTACCGATACCGTTGTAGAAGCCTATGATGGCGAAACAGTTTCATTAAAGAATGGTACTACCATAAAAGCAAATACAGTTATTTGGGCAGCAGGAATTAAAGGCAATGTTCCCACAGGAATTGATGGGGGTTTGATTGCAAGGGGCAACAGGATAAAAGTAGACAGGGTAAGCAGGATGGAAGGCATATCCAATATATATGCCTTGGGTGATGTGGCTTATATGGAAACACCCAGGTACCCCAACAGCCATCCGCAAGTGGCCAATGTGGCCATTAACCAGGCAAAGAACCTGGGCTTGAATTTTATACGGATGCTGAACGGCAACTCGCATAACCTGTTGGAGTTTGAATACGATGACAAGGGCAGTATGGCAACGGTTGGAAGGAACCTTGCCGTAGTTGACATGCCTAAACCCAAACTGCATTTCAAAGGCTTGCTGGCTTGGTTAATTTGGATGGGGCTGCACCTGTTTTTGCTGGTGGGTGTAAAGAACCGGGTGCAGGTTTTTATCAACTGGATATACAATTATTTTACGCATGACCAAAACCTGCGTCTGATTTTTAAAGGCCTGTTCACGCCAAGAAAAAACAATGCTTAAACGGAGTAAGGTATTTACTCTTCCAGCTTCTGGTCCTTGTTTTTATCGTTAAAGATTGCACCTAATTGTCTTGATAGATATACTGCACGGTTGTACCGGTTACCAATTGCAATAATGGTGGCTGTATCATTGATCAACCTTGTAAATACGGTATTGTTGCCATGCCACCAACCATTGTGGTACACAATTTTTTCATTGTTGTCTATAAAAAGACGCCAGCCCAAACCATAGTTGTGAAAGGATTTTTTTTCGTTGCTATAGGGTGTGAATGCCTTTTGTAGCGTTGGCTTGCTTACAAAAGCTCCGCTATACATGGCTTTGTCCCAAAGCAGCATGTCTCTTGGGGTGCTGTACACATTCTTGTCACCATAAATACAGTCTATACTTTCCAGTTTGCAGACGGTGTTGCTGCTGAGGCACGACGGTACATAGTTGGCCGTATCTTTTATGCTGAACACAAAACTGTTGTTCATGCCCAGCGGCAAAAACAAACTATCCTTCAGGTATTGCGGAAAAGACTGTTTGGTAACCTTCTCCACAATTAAGGCAAGTAGGGCATAATTGGTATTGCAGTAGTGAAAACGTGTATTGGGCAATGCTTCCAAAGCAGGCTGCTTGGTTATCATGAATTGGAGCATGTCGTTGTTGGTGGCTTTTATGTTCTTGTTCCATGCAGTATCCATAAAATACACATAGTTGGGCAGGCCGCTACGGTGGGTAAGCAGTTGCTGGATGGTAATCTGGTGATAAGGGAACTGCGGAAAGTATTGTTGCAGGCTATCGTCCAATGCGAGCTTGTTCTGTTCCATTAGCCTAAGTACGGCCATGCCCGTAAATGTTTTGGAAATGGATGCCAAATGAAAGGCAGTAGTTGGGGTAATGGTATCTTTTGTGGCAAAGTTGGTATAGCCTTCATAGGCTTCAAAAACAATTTCCCCATTTTTTGCAACGAGAATACTGCCATTGAAGCGGTTACGTTTTAGTACCCGGTCATAAAATTCCTGTGCCTTTGCTGTGTATGCCTGTTTTTCCTGTGTCGATAAAGTGCGGTAGGTAAAGTCGCCTTTTAAAAGCGTGACACTATTGGGTTTGGGCGTTTTTTGCTTGCATCCAAAAAGGGATATAAAAGAAACAACAATCAGCCAGTACTTCATTAAAAGGGGCAGTTTAAAATTGAAAGCGGCAAATATAATACTGTAACCTAAACTTAACTAGCAGTGCATACAGTTACTTGTATAGAAAAGGATACAAGAGAACCTAAGGTTGTATTACATTGAACAATACAATAGCTTATTATGTATAAGCTATAATATCCATTGCTGTAACCTATTTAAGTTTATACATATCTTGGTAGGTAATGTATTGATCCCGTGCAATGGCATAAATGGGCCTGTCATTGTCATCCTTAATAATGCCTTTGCTTTGGTCGCCTGCTAAAGGAAAATGGATAATATATGTCCTGCCATCGCGTAGTTTGATTCCATAGGTCCTAACTGAGTTCTCAATTGACACTGAATTTTGTGTGTATTCAAAATTCTTTTTGGTTCCTGTGCTGTCTTTTGTTGAAAAGCTTTTGGCATCAAACAGTATCTCGAGTCTTTCGCCATTTAGGTCGGTTGCTTTCCATAGTCCCCGGTATGTATCGGAACCGCTGCAACCACAAAAAGCCGTAACAATCAGTATTACAAAGAAGACCCTTATTTTTTTCATTGTTGTTTTTTATTGAAGTGATGTTTCAAATATAGCATTGTAGCAGAAACAACCTACTGGAGTTTTTGTTTGCGAGGTATATTTTATGTAACGGGTTGCGTGAGGGATAGGAGCGGATGCCCCGGAGCCAATGAATTGGCGAGGAGCAGTAGCGTATAGCCCGGCCCGCACAGGCGGGACACGCATCAGTAATAAAATATGCAAGCAGAGTGGTTCGCCTTTTTTAAAATGAGCCAACCTGCTTGCATTCATTAAGTTCTATCAAGCAGGCCTACTGTTACTTCCACATCGGGATTGTCAATAAGAAAATCGGCCATTTCTTCGTTCATCATGAACCCTTTTTCGGTATTTAAAGTAACTTTTAAATTTTGGGTGGGCTCCATTACATTGAAACGCAGGGCTGCATTGCCCGGGTTGTTCCTGACGTTTTTTTCAAAAAAGGAAACAAACTCGCCTGATAAAGAAGCCACATGCATGTTGATATTGATATCTTTTGTCAATGCCTGTTTGGCTGTTTCTAAAAGGTTGATGCTGGATATTTTGAATTCGTACCTGTCTGGCTCGCCTTCCTTTTTCCAGCCCTGTTTGAAGAAGCCGTTGATAAGCAGGTTCTTGCCTTTGTGCAGGTAATTGGTAAACTTGATGTAGTCATCGCCAAACATGGCCAGTTCGGTTTTGCCTGTATAGTCCTCAATGGCAAGGATTCCGAAGTTGCGTCCTGTTCTGGTTACTCTATGCTGGGCATCCACAACAAGGCCAGCAATACGTAGGTTCTTGCCCACATTGGCTTGTGAGAGGGTACTACTTTCTTTTATTTCATTGAAATCGGCCAAGGTCATGATGCCATAATGTTTCAGTTCAAACCTGAAATGGTCCAACGGGTGGCCACTCAGGAACATGCCCGTAACATCTTTTTCGTGTTCCAGTTTTTCAGTTAAGGTCCAGGGCTCACTGGGCGGTATCTTGGGAATGGGAATTTCCATGGCATCGCTCAAGGCTCCAAACAAAGTGTTGCTGCTGCCTGCCACGGAGCTCTTGGTTTGGGCATAGCCAATGATTTTTTCAAGACCGGTTACCCTGTCGCCTTCTGCAATATTGAAATATTGTGCCCTGTGGAATTGTGGGAAGCAGTCAAAAGCCCCACCATACACTAGGCATTCCAACGATTTTTTATTGGTGGCTTTTTGGTTGATACGTGTGATGAAATCGAACACATCTTTGTATTCGCCATGTGCATCCCTTTCTTCAATAATGTTTTCAATGGCATTTTCACCCACACCTTTCAGGCCGCCCATACCAAAACGTATTTCTTTCTTTTTGTTGGGGGAGAAGCCTTTGATGCTTTCATTGATATCGGGACCAAGCACTTTTATACCCATGCGTTTGCATTCTTCCATGAAGAAGGTGATTTTTTCTATGCTGCCTGCATGGTTGAGTACGGCACTCATGTATTCGCTGGGGTAATGTGCTTTTAAGTAAGCTGTTTGGTAAGCCACAAAAGCGTAACAGGTGGAGTGCGATTTGTTGAAAGCGTATTGGGCAAAGGCTTCCCAGTCGGTCCACACTTTTTCCAGCTTGTCTGCCGGGTGGCCTTTGGCAACCGCACCATCAATGAATTTGGTCTTCATTTTGTCCAGTACGGCTTTTTGTTTTTTACCCATGGCTTTACGCAATACGTCTGCATCGCCTTTGGTAAAGCCACCCAGACTCTGGCTTAGTAGCATTACCTGTTCCTGATACACGGTGATACCATAGGTTTCAGCCAGGTATTCTTCCATTTCAGGAATGTCGTACACAATTTCTTCACGGCCATGTTTACGTGCAATGAAGTTGGGTATGTATGCAATGGGACCGGGACGGTACAAGGCATTCATGGCAATCAGGTCGGCAAACTGGTCGGGTTTCAGTTCACGTAAATATTTTTGCATGCCCACACTTTCAAACTGGAACGTACCATTTGTTTCGCCCCGTTGGTATAATTGATAAGTGAGTTCATCATCCAATGGCAACAGGTCCAAATCTATTTCCTTGCCATAGTTCTGCTTAATAAGTTCCAATGCGGTTTTTTGTATGGACAAGGTCTTTAACCCCAAGAAGTCCATTTTGATAACACCTGCTTCTTCAATAGTGCTTCCTTCAATTTGTGTAACCCATAGGTTGGAGTCCTTTGAAGTGGATACCGGCAACAGGTCTGTCAAGTCTGTTGGGGCAATGATGATGCCCGCAGCATGCAGGCCCGTATTTCGTACACTGCCTTCCAAACGTTCTGCTTCGTGCAATACTTTGTAACGTAGGTCTTCGGGATTGCCATGGTATATCTCACGCAGGCGTTTGGCATTGTCTATATCTTCTGGTGCATAGCCTTTTTCTTCAAGACTTTTTTCGCCTTCTTTTATAGTGAGCGGGGCATGAAGTATCTTGCCTAGTTCGGTTCCGGGCTTGTCGGAAACCATTTTGGCCAAGGCATTGCTTTCGGGCAGGGGCAGGTCCATTACACGGGCCACGTCCTTGATGCTGCTCTTTGCAGCCATGGTACCAAAGGTCACAATCTGTGCTACCTGTGCCTTGCCGTATTTGTCCACCACATAATCAATTACACGCTGCCTGCCTTCATCGTCAAAGTCCGTATCAATATCGGGCATGCTTTTCCGGTCCGGGTTCAGGAACCTTTCAAAAAGCAGGTTGTATTTAATGGGGTCAATATTGGTGATGCCGATACAGTAAGCCACTACGGAGCCTGCAGCCGAGCCACGGCCCGGGCCAATGAATACGCCCATATCCCGACCGGCCCTGATAAAGTCACTCACAATTAAGAAGTAACCTGCAAAGCCCATGGTCTTGATGGTGAACAGTTCAAAGTCTATACGTTCCTGCGTACTGCTTTCAATTTCGCCATAACGTTTCTTGGCCCCTTCGTATGTTAAGTGTTTCAGGTATTCCCATTGGTTGTTCACGTTTGGCTTGATGATGTCCTTGCCAATCACTTCGTCGCTTACGTGAATTTGAAATTCTTGCGGAATGGGGAAATTGGGCAGCAGGATGTCTTTCTTCAGGTTCAGTACTTCTACCTTGTCTACAATGGCGTTGGTGTTGTCGATACTTTCAGGAATGTCGTGAAAGAGGTCTTTCATTTCCTGCGTGGTCTTGAAGTAGAACTGGTCGTTGGGAAATTTGAAACGTTTGTTCTTTACCTGTGCATCATCATTCACAATATCGTCAAAGCCGGGCGTTGCCTGCTTTTCGCCGGTGTTCACACAAAGTAAAATGTCGTGGGCATTGTAGTCGTCCCTGTCGGTATAATGGCTGTCATTGGTAGCAATTACAGGCACGTTGTGCTTCTTTGAAAATTTCATGAGCACTTCATTGATCTTTATCTGCTCATGTATATTGTGCCTTTGTATTTCTATGTAATAGTCTTCGCCAAACAGGTCGAGCCACCATTTGAATTCCTTTTCGGCTTCCTCTTCACTTTCATGCAGAATGGCCTGTGGTACATAAGCACCAATACAACAAGTGGTAGCAATCAAACCTTCGTGGTATTGCAGTATCAGTTCCTTGTCAATACGGGGGTACTTGCTGTACATGCCTTCTATATAACCTAACGAAGTAAGCTTTACTAAGTTCTGGTAGCCTGTTGCATTTTTGGCCAGCAGCACCTGGTGATAGCGGTTGTCTTTTTCGCCTTTGGTAAAAGTTTTTGCATGACGGTCCTTTACCACATAGAACTCGCAGCCCACCACAGGTTTTACAATGGGTTCATGTATTTCTTTGCCATTGGCATCGGTACCTACAACCTTTGTTTTTTTCCATGCATGTGCCACAAACTCGAAAGCCCCAAACATATTGCCGTGATCGGTAATGGCCAGGGCAGGCATATTGTCACGCATGGCTTTCTGGTACAGGCTGTCTATAGGGGCGGCACCATCCAGTAAGGAGTATTGCGTGTGTACGTGGAGATGAGAGAATGGTGTCATTATAATTGATTCGTTTATTCGTTAATTGGTTTATTGGTTGTCTCAACGGATGACAAAGGGCGGCTAATTCACTTTTTTAACTAAACAAAATGACCAATCTTTTTCGTCATAGACATGTAAAGAAAACTGCTTTAAAACGATGCTGAGTGGTTCAATGATTTCCTTCTCATCACCAACAATGCCTATTAATTGAATGGCATTTTCTTGTTCATTATGTAAATCCTCTATTTTACTTATTGACAAGACAAAATCATTTCCTTTATTTTCAATATCAAAAAAATAGGCTACTGGTTCCAACCACCAAGTTATTCGTGTGCTTTGGTTGTTTTGCAATGTGGTAATTGCATTATAAAGTTCTTCGATTGGGTTATTCAAAGCGTCTGAAGCATCGAACTCCAAACGGAAATTTTTATAATGAAAATCTACTGGTAGCCAGCCATTTTTAGGTATTCCAAATGCTATCGAAATTTTGTTATTCATTTAGCTGCCGACTATTTATTTTCTTAAAACTGAACACTTTTAAATTACCACCTACATAGTTGCAGACCCAGGCTTCCAGTTTGTCTTCATCTTCATGTATATCTACGCCAACCGGTTTGCCTTTGCATTCCAATGAGTAGAGCTTTGTAAAGCTGTTGCTGTTTATTTTAAAAACATCTATCATATTGCCGCTGTAGCAGGTTACGAACAGGAACTTGTGGTTCTTGCTCAACACAATGGTTCTTGGCTGTGCATTGGTTGCGGCGGTGAACAATGTCTTTCCGGTTGCGGCATCAATACAGCCAATTTGTCCGATGCTGTTGTAGCTCACAAACAGGTGCCCACTTGTGTCCATTACAATATGTCTCGGCGTTGAAGCCACTTCAATATTCTTTTCAATTGTCCAGGTACTGTTGTCTACCACAGCAATTGTTTTGCCGCCCATAATGGCTATATACGATTTGTTGGTCTTGTCGTCCACCACGATGCCTCTAGGTATAGCCGTAACAGGAATGGTTGCTGTTACCTTACCGTAAGGGCTCAATGTATCGTTCAACTCAAGTACGCTTACATTGTTGCTATGCCAGTTGCTTACCAGCAAATATTTATTGTCACCTGTTTTGGCAATTACTTTTGGTGTCTTGCCTGTTTTGATCAGGGGCACATACACGGAATCTTTTGTATGCTGTTTGGGGTCAATCAGGTACAGTTTCTTCGTTGTTGCATTTGCCTGTTGCCCATTGCCAACTGAATCCAATCGTATGGGTACAATGCCACCTGCATTGTGCAGGCTTACCCATAAAATTCCGTCGTTGTGGCTAAAACATGCTTCAACCGGTTTTTCTTCAAAAGAAGGTATGGCAGCATGTGTCACATAGTCCCAGCCAAACCCTTTTGTTGCCTTGAACTTAAATTCCCTCAGGATTTTCCGGGTCGCTTCGTCAAACTCGTACACGCTCATGCCTTCCAGGTTCATGGCATATAGCCTGGTACCTGCGGCATTGAACAGTACCGATTTTGTACCGGCAGCGGATGTTAGGTTTTCTGTCTTTTCAAAAACCAGCTTGGTATAGGTTTGGGGCAGTACCGTATCTGTTGCGGCCTGTTTTGCCTGTTGGTTTGCATCCGTAAAATAGCAGCCACTTACTGCAAATGTTGCGGGTAATATGCAGATGCCAGTAAACAGTTTCCTTACACTCATGTTTTATGCAGCATCCGGGGATGAAGCGGGGTCAAATATCGCTATAGATTGATGCTACGTGAAATTACAGTTTTCCACAGTAATTTATAAACTGAAGAGAATGTTAAAAAGTTTTACAGATTGCTTGCTTCTTGGGTATTGAAAGTTTAATTTGCATCTACCACACATGAAAATAAACATTTTAACCACCGGACTGGCGGCACTTGTGTTCATGACAAGCTGCAAATCGTTGAAAACGCTTTCTTCGAAAGACACTTCATCTACCGCCCAGAAACAGAATACGGTAAGGCCCGACAGGCGTGATGTGGCTTTTATAGACAATATAGAAGTTACACCCGGCAATGTGGTTACTTCTAAGCATACCACCATCAATACACGTACAAAGAAAAACACTAGCAATACCAGTACAACTGCGAGTACCAAAAAACAGGGGGAGAATAGGCCAGAGCCAAACCCGAACCTGTCTAAAGCTGATATTGAAAAAGCGGATTACTTGCAACTGAAATATGCGGTGAAGCTGGATGCCACGGTGGAAAAACTGACCAATATTTCGTTACTGGAACTGATTGACCATTGGTGGGGTACCCGTTACAGCCTGGGCGGTACTACCGAAAGTGGTATTGATTGCTCTGCATTTACGCAGGTGCTGATGCGGGAACTGTACAATATTGCCTTGTTGCGTACGGCACATGAGCAGTATGCAAGTACGGAGCATATTAAAGTTGATGACCTGGAAGAAGGTGACCTGGTTTTTTTTGGGCATGGCGGTAAAAAATCGAGCATCAGCCATGTAGGTTTCTATATACTGAACAATAAGTTTGTACACGCATCTACCAGTAATGGCGTAATGATTAGCGATTTGAACGACAGTTATTGGAAACAGCGGTTTAAAGGTGCGGGCAGGGTAAAGAAAGCCACGACCATTACCGACTAATCTCTATGCCAACCAACATTCATAAGTAGTTAATTGCCTTCAGTCTTTTTTACTTTTATATAATACAGTTTATCCAGGTTTTCCGGAAGCACAAATGCCTGCTCTTCTTTTTTGATTTCAACCGTTTGCCATTGTTCTGTTGGCAATAGTTTAAATTGTTGTTGGTTGTTGTTGAATACCAATGGAAGGTTGAATCCCTTTACACAATCCGTATAACGATAGCTCAGTTTGTTGCCCGCTTCATTAAAATAATATTCCAAGGTAGGCACCTGTGTGGTTCGCAGGTATTGGTCGAATACTTTTTGAAAGTTGAAACCCGATTGCTTGTTGATGTAATCTTCTATTTGTTTGGTGCCAACAGTTTGGTGATAGAAAGTCCTGTTCAGCCCACGCAATATTACCCTGAATTTCTTGTCGTCGTTTATTGCATGGCGAATGCTGTGTATCATGTTGCTGCCCTTGTCATATTCATCACCGCTGCCTTCCCTGTTCACACCATAAGGCCCAATAATGGGTATATCGTTCTGTATATTTTTACGTTGCCCGTAATTGTATTCGTTGCCGGCCTGTTTGCCATAATAATATTCAGTAAACAGGGTTTCGCTATAGGTGGTAAAGGCTTCATGCACCCACATGTCTGCAATGTCATTGGTGGTAATATTGTTGCCAAACCATTCGTGCCCGCTTTCGTGCACAATAATAAAATCCCATTTAAGCCCCCAGCCGGTCTTGCCGCTCCTGTCCACACCCAGGTAACCATTCTTATACTGATTGCCGTAAGCCACGGCACTTTGGTGTTCCATTCCCAAATGCGGTGCATCAACCAGTTTGTAACTGTCTTCATAAAAAGGGTAGGGTCCAAACCAGTATTCCATGCTACGCAGCATGGGTTTTACTTGTTTGAACTGTTCCTTTGCTTTGTCAAGATTATAATCAAGCACCCAATAGCTCAGGTCCAGCTTGCCCTTTTCGCCCATCAAGGTATCGGTAAAGTTTACATATTTACCAATGTAGGGAATAATGTTGTAGTTGTTGATGGGGTTCTTCACCTGCCATGTATAGGAGCGTAACTGTGAACCGGGAATTTGGGAATTGGCTGTTAACCTGCCATTGCCAACGGCTACCAAAGTATCCGGAACAATTACTGTCAACGATGCACCATTGTCTGGCTCATCGCCCTGGTAATCCTTGCAAGGGTACCAGGCACTTGCACCAAGACCTTGTACAGCAACGCTCATCCATGGATTTCCGTTTTTGTCTTTCTTCCATATCCAGCCACCATCCCAGGGTGCTTTTTTTGCTTCGATGGGTTTGCCATGATAATATATTTTAAGCTGTTGTTGCTTCTCCGTCCAACCCTTGCCGCCTTCCACTTTATCAATGTACTGCTTAGGCTCAATCGCTTGCAACGTGCAATACCAAACGTTTGCCCCCGCTTTGGTGAACTGCACTTGTTCGTCATTAAAGTAGGCTGAATCAATCATTAAGGGAGATTGCAGGTCAAGCTGAAGCAACCTATTGCCATTTACCTTGGTACTGAAACCGATTACTGTCTTACCTTTTATCTCTTTCTTTTCATAATCCGGTTGTACGGTTATATCGTACCGCAACACGTTCCACCAGTTCCTGTTACCGTTATTGGTACCACGTAAAGTATCTTCATGGGTCAGTTTGTCCTTTGTGTCCAATAGCTGTGCATCTGCATAATTGAACAAGCCAATGAAACAGAAAAATGCAGATAGCATTACCGTACGCCGATGGGTGCGACGCCAGTAAAGCCCAATAGTGTTACTGCCGTCTGTTACATAATTATTTTTTGTATTGTTTTTGAAACTGCCCGGCAAACAGGGGCAGCATAAATTATTTCCGTTCATGTTTTAAAAGTAAGATATTCGGGGTGATGAACAACACAGTCCATAACCAACGGTCAATCGTCTATAATGAATGGTCAGTAGTCCGCAGTCAACGGTTATTCTTATTGAAACCTTTAATGATGATTTGTTGCCTGTCTGCTTTGCTTTCCTGCAAAACAAAAACGGCATCCAACAAAAAAGTGTTTACCTATAACGAAAGCACCGGTATTGCCACGCTCGACCCTGCTTTTGCCAAGAACCAGAGCATTATGTGGGCCGTGCATCAACTGTACAATACTTTGGTTGAAGTGGATACGGGCCTGAACATTGTGCCCAGCATTGCCAAGAACTGGGACATTAGCAGCGACCGCCTTACCTATACCTTCCATTTACGGAGCAATGTATTTTTTCATGACAACGAAGCCTTTGCCAATGGCAAGGGCAGGGCCATGAATGCAGCCGATGTGGCCTATAGTTTTGGCCGTATCATTGACAAGCAAACAGCCAGCAGCGGTGCATGGATATTCAATAACCGTGTTGATACCGTGCAACCTTTTGTGGCATTGGACGATTCCACTTTCCAGGTAAAGTTGTTACGGCCATTCCATCCCATCTTAGGCATTTTGTCTACACAGTATTGCAGCATCGTACCCAAAGAAGTAGTTGAAAAATATGGCAAGGATTTTCGCCGACATCCCTGTGGTACGGGGCCTTTCCAATTTTTTATGTGGGAAGAAGGGCAGGACCTGATACTGCATAAAAACGAACGTTACTGGGAGAAGGATCCCTCTGGCAAAACCTTGCCTTACCTAGATGCAGTAAAGGTTACTTTCTTTGATAACAAGGCTACTGAATTCCTACAGTTCAGGCAAAGGGGGCTGAGTTTTGTGAATGATATTGACCCCAGTTTCAAAGACGAAATATTGACCAAGAAAGGCGAGCTGCGGAACGAGTGGAAAGACAAGATCATACTGAATAAACATGCGTACCTGAATACAGAGTACCTGGGCATTTTGGTGGATGAAGCAAATCCGCTGGTAAAAAATTCGCCTACAAGAATAAAGGCCATAAGACAGGCAATCAACTATGCCATTAACAGGAAGCAATTGATGATGTATATGCGTAACTCCATTGGTATTGCTGCGGAGAGTGGCTTTGTGCCTGGTGGGTTGCCCAGCAAGAATGTGGAGATGGTAAAAGGTTATGATTATGACCCCAACAAAAGTCGTGAGCTGTTGAAGCAAGCAGGCCTGGGTGATGGAAAGGACCTGCCTACCATTAAATTATTGACCATTGCCATTTATGCAGACATAGGCAGCTTTATTGCCAAACAGTGCGAGGAGGTAGGCATTAAGGTACAGGTAGAAGTGGTGCAGAAAAGTTTGTTACTGGAGCAGACCGCAAAATCGACCGCATTGTTTTTTAGGGCAAGCTGGATTGCAGACTATCCGGATGCCGAGAACTACCTGGCCGTTTTTTATAGCAAGAACCCTGCACCGCCCAACTACACCAGGTACAAAAACCTGGCATTTGATGCCCTGTATGAAAAGGCCCTCCTGGAAACCAATGACAGCCTGCGTTACAGCCTATACAGGCAAATGGACCAAATGATTATTGACGATGCACCGATTGTGCCTATTTGGTACGATATGGCCATACACCTGGTAAACAAAAATGTGCATGGCATGAATGCCAATGCCCTGAATTTATTGGAACTCCGCAACGTACAAGTTGATTAGGTACATGCAATCGGTAACTTACACAAAACAACCATTCATACAACAAGCTTCCGTTAATACAACTTTGTTTGTACATTCCTTTCTCAAAAAAGAATTTTATGAACAACAAACTGCTTGCTGCGTTTACATTTACAGCTATGATGGCATGTAACAACAAAACAGAAATGGCACACGAGCCCTACAAATGGCCTACTGTGGCTGCACCTGTTGCAGAAACAAAAGCTCATTGGCGTACCATTCATGGTGATAGCGTATTGGATAACTATTATTGGATGTACGACTATTTTGGCAAGGGGCCAGACAGCACGAAAGTGGTGGATTACCTGAAAGCCGAGAACAGTTATTTGGATACCATGATGGGTGGCACGAAAAAAATGCAGGCCGATCTCTTCACCGAAATGAAAGCAAGGATTAAAGAGAAAGATGAAAGTGTGCCAGCACTTAAAAATGGTTACTATTATTATACCCGTACTGAAGACGGCAAACAGTATTATAAATTTTGCAGGAAAAAAGCGGCCCTTGACCCCAAGCAATCAACAACAGTTATTGCCGAAGAAGTACTGTTGGATATTGATAAAATGGCCGAAGGCAAAGCCTATTTTGCAGCTACTGGTTTCGCCATTAGCGAAGACAATAAGCTGCTTGCTTATGGCGTAGACGATGTGTCACGCCGCCAATACACCATTTACGTAAAGAACCTTGAAACAGGCGAAACCTATAAAGATGCCATTAAAAACACGGAAGGTGAAGCTGTTTGGGCAAATGACAACAAGACCCTGTTCTATACTTCCAAAAATCCGGTAACACTTCTATCGGAAAAAATACAACGGCATGAATTAGGTACAGATGCTTCAAAAGATGTGGTGGTATATGAAGAAAAAGACAAAAGCAATTATATAGGTGTTGATAAAAGCAAAAACAGCCAATATATTTTCATTTACTCACAAGCAACCATGAGCAGCGAGATAAGAATGATTGATGCTGCCAAACCAAACGATGCATTCAAAGTGTTTGCACCACGTATGAAAGATGTGCTGTACAGTATGGCAGTACTCTCCGATAAATTCCTCATCCGTACCAATAAAGACGATGCAAAGAATTTTAAAATAATGGAATGTCCATTGGATAAAACCGATGCTGCCAATTGGAAAGACTTTATTCCGCACCGCAACGATGTATTGGTGCAGGGTGTGGAAGAGTTTAAAGATTTTATAGTAATCAACGAACGCAAAGACGGATTGGTGAAAATGCGTATCAGGAACCTGAAAGACAATAGCGAACATTATATAGACTTTGGCGAATCTGCCTATGCTGCCAACTTCGGTGCCAATCCCGAATACAATAGCAATACGTTACGTTATGGCTATACATCACTGGTTACACCTTCTTCGGTATATGACTACAACATGTTGACCAAAGAAAAGAAACTCATGAAACAACAAGAAGTAGTTGGCGGTTATGACCCGAAGGATTACGTGACAGAAAGGTTGACCGTAACTGCAAGGGATGGAGCAAAAGTACCCGTTTCATTGGTGTACAAAAAAGGCTTCGAAAAAAATGGCAATGCCCCATTGCTATTGTATGCCTACGGCAGCTACGGGTCCAGCATGGATGCAAGCTTTAACAGCAGCCGCTTAAGCTTACTTAACCGTGGCTTTGTGTATGCCATTGCCCATATACGTGGTGGGCAGGAGCTTGGCCGTAGCTGGTATGAAGATGGCAAGATGATGAAAAAGAAAAACACATTTACCGACTTTATAGACTGTGGGGAGTTTTTGGTAAAAGAAAAATATACCAGTAAAGCACATCTGTATGCACAGGGTGGCAGTGCCGGTGGACTATTGATGGGAGCAGTAACCAATATGGCACCGGAACTATGGCATGGCGTTATAGCACAGGTGCCGTTTGTTGATGTGGTAAACACCATGCTGGATGAAAGCATACCCCTTACTACCAACGAGTTTGACGAATGGGGCAATCCAAAAAACAAAGATGCCTACACGTACATGAAAAGTTATTCTCCCTATGAAAATGTAGAGAAGAAGAACTATCCAAATATACTGGTAACAACAGGCCTGCACGATAGCCAGGTACAGTATTTTGAACCGGCTAAATGGGTAGCCAAACTACGTGCCATGAAAACGGACAAGAACATCATTCTACTTCATACCAATATGGAGTTTGGACATGGCGGTGCAAGTGGCAGGTTCGATTACCTAAAAGATGTTGCACTGAATTACGCATTCCTGTTTGCATTGGAAGGCATCTCTAAGTAATATTTATAAGTAATAAGTTATTAGTAAGTGCCTGTTGTACAACAGGCACTTTTTATTAGGGAACCAACAACGTACATAACCCAACTTTACTGGCGTCGCACCCATCAACGTTTGGATTAAAGCCAAGCAGCTTGAGCAAAGGCTTTTAAGTTGTTTCAACTTTCATTACACAAAATCACTTTAATTCGCATCGTCAAATCATTCAATGCCCAACACATTCTTCCAATTCAAACAGTTCACTATCCATCAAGAACATTGTGCCATGAAGGTTACAACAGATGCCTGTCTTTTTGGGGCCTGGGCTGCAAGTAAAATAGGTAATAGTCTAAGAGGGGATAAGATACTGGACATTGGCACAGGTACCGGCCTGCTTTCATTAATGATGGCGCAGGCAAATACCCATGCAATCATTGATGCAGTTGAAATAGATGAAGCAGCCGCAGCACAGGCAACGGAAAATTTTCAAGCATCAGCTTTTAAGGAAAGATTACAGTTGCATACAACTGCCATTCAACAATTCAGACCTATCCATAAATTTGATTTCATTGTAACCAACCCGCCATTTTTTGATAACGAATTAAAAAGCCTTAACGATAAAAGGAACCTTGCACTGCATAGTGCATCTTTAAGTTTAGGGGAATTGTTAGCGGCCATACAAACAAATATTGCAGCAAATGGAAGGTTTGCAATACTATTGCCATATCACCGCACTGCTTATTTTGTTCAATTGGCAAAAGACTTTCACCTACAAGAAAATGTATCTGTAAAACAGACAGAAAAGCATCAGCCATTCAGAAGCATGTTGCTGTTTTCAACAAAGCCAGGCATATTAAGGGAAAGCGAATTAATCATCAAGCAAAACAACCAATACAGCACTGAATTTGTATCATTGTTAAAGCATTATTACCTGCATCTTTAATTGAATCAATTACTCGCTGGCGTAGTCACTCAGGTATTTGTACTGTTCCGTTAGCTTGCCTTCTTTTACCATGGTTGCACGGTCTATGATTTCGCCACTGCCTTTAAACAGGTCCTCCAATACATGCTTTATCAATTGCTCACCAAAATAAGAGGAAGCATCCCTGGGCAACTCGTTGGGCAAATTGCCAACGGCCATTATATCGATACTGTCATGTAGGTAAGGGGCGGTTTTTTCAAACGTTTTTTTATCAACACCATACACGGGGTCCTCAATGGTCTGGTCGCCCAGGTTAATGGGTATCGAGCCATGCTCATCATCGGTAATGTCTGCAATCGTCTGTATGGTAAAGCTTTCATCAATATCGCCCTGCTCAAACAAACGTGGTATGGCTTTATCCCAATAAATACCATTCATCAATATATCCGTGCTATGGGTATAGGGCAAAAAGCGGGTCCGGTATTCATCTGCATGGTCATGAAAATGGCTGCGTTTATATGTCTTGTTCTCTTTGTGCGTATATAGGTCATGCCCTTTCAGTTGCACATAAACAGGGTAGGAGAATTTGCGTTCCAGGTATTCATCAGGCTCCACTTCTGTAATGCCCATCAGGTTCATGATCTCAACAACACCATGTGCCACACGTCCGCTACCTGTAACGGCAATCTTTATATTGGGCAGTTTCAAACCAAAATAATGGTGTATCAACGAGCGGTAATCCTTGCTCTCGGCCACCCTTGGCAAGGTGTACAAACCGGTGCGGTTGCCATACGCCATAATGCCATTGTGTGCACCTACCACACCCGCAAAAAAGCCAAACCCAATGATACGCTGCCCATCCTCATGTTCCAGGCATTCATAATCAATCAGGGTAATGCCTTTCTTTAAAATGGCTTTCAACAGTTTCTGGTTATGTTCCTGTTTTTTCTTGGTATGCGAAAAGAAAAGATAGGTCTTGTTTGCTATCAGCATGTCCACGGGCACTTCTTTGATACCAAACAGGATATCGCAATGGCTCAGGTCCTCTGTAACAGTAATGCCTGCAAACCTGTACTCATCATCTGTAAAACATCTGCTAGGGCAGCCTTGCACATATATTTTCAATCCTTCTACGCGGTGCTGTAAAAATTTGCATTGTGCCGGGGTCAGGGCCACACGGTTATCGGCAGGTATTTTTCCTTCTCTAATAAGTCCTATTGCAAGCATTGATGTATTTTTGAGGAACGCAAGATAAGCAAGAATGGCAAGCGTTGATGGTAAAATGGACAGTTGCCGGATTGTTTTAATCTAAAAAATTCCTGCAACAGAAGATGAACTATTTTGAACTGTACAACCTGCCTATAAACTTGCATCTGGATGCCGCAGCAATCAAGAAAACATTCTATGAGCTTAGCCGCAAATACCATCCGGATTTCTATACTACTGCAACGGAAAATGAACAGGCCGAAGTGCTGGAAAAATCGTCAGCCGTAAACAAGGCCTTTAAAATATTTTCCGATGCAGAGGCAACCATACAGTATGTACTGCAACTAAAAGGACTGTTGGAAGAAGAAGAGAAGTATCAGTTGCCCAACGCATTCCTAATGGAAATGCTGGAGCTGAACGAAGCAGCAATGGATGCAGAAATGGAAGGCGATACAATAAAATTGCAGCAACTGCAAGCTGCTATCCATGAACTGTCAACTACAATATATGAACCTGTTAAGCAAATTGTGGAGCATTATCAAGAAGGTATTACTACCCAAGAAGAGCTGTTGCAAGTAAAAGAATATTACTTCAAAAAAAAATACCTGAATAGAATTTTGGCTAGTTCAAACTGATGCCATTATATTTGCAACCCAATCCAAAAGTAGAGGCCCATGTGGCGGAATTGGTAGACGCAGCAGACTCAAAATCTGCCGTTCGCAAGGGCGTGAAGGTTCGATTCCTTTCGTGGGCACTCAAGCACTGGTTAACAGTGCTTTTTTATTTAAGCTGCAAGTATTGCAGGCTGCCCAGGTGGCGAAATTGGTAGACGCACCATCTTCAGGTGGTGGCGCCGCGAGGTGTGCTGGTTCGAATCCAGTCCTGGGCACGTTTAAAGTGTGAAAAGGTTATAAATCCAACGATTTATAACCTTTTTTGTTTCTGTCATTTTTCGGTCTTGACCGTTATCGGAAAATCTTTTCAAGGCAGTTCCTGCAACAGTTTTGCAGTAATAATTGCAGTCATTGTATGACTGAGATGCAGCCGCCATCTGGTGCTCGCGGAATGTATGGAAAAAAATATCTGGCCGCATTCATCCAGTTCTTACCTGTTCATGCCAGCCTCAAACAAATAGCAAAAAACAGTAGTGCGAAATGGCAGGAAACGCCTGCCATGGTAAATAGATTGACATTTTATTGCATCTGTCTTTTCCTAAAATAGCTTTACAGCAATCCAATCAGGATGACTGTAAAGAAAAAACAAAACCCCAGCCCGCTTAATCGGGTGCCATGGAAACGACGTAGTAAACGGGAAATGGAACTTGTAGTCGGAGAGATTCGCTCTGGATCGATATCTATTTGGGCAGCGTGTAAAAAACATGGCCTCAACCGGAACACTTTAAAACTTTGGATGACTCGTTTAAGTGTCGGAAGTTTGACAGACAAAACGCACACCGTATTGCATTGTAATTAGATCCTATGAAAAGGAAGAACCGTTTCTATTTTGTCTTTATCATAATTGCAGCCATACAGACCCATTGCGTCCCACCATTCATTGTTACCGTATTTTTTTGAATAGAACCTGATGAAGTATTTTGTGGCTGCACCCGAAATGGCCTTTCTTTCCAGCACATTTCCTTTTAAGGTAAATGCACCTTCGCCTTTGAATTGCTTTTTCTTGATCAGGTCATTGTAATAGTCGTAACCCACCGTATAGGAGGACTGCGTTAGCACATAATATTTCCCCTCGGCAGTGTAACTGGTAGCAGTGCTTAAGCTATTGCCATATAATCCGCTGTTTGAAGCCCATGTACCTGTCAGCTGTTTTTTATAATCCACATTCCTTTCGGCAATACCGTTTATTTTTAAATTGAACAAGAGAAAGTTTAAGGCCATATCTGATTCGCTGCCCAGTATCTTATCGGCTGAATTAATAACCGCTACGTTTGTTCCTGTCTGTATAAGCAGTACGGTGCCTTTTATGACATCACTTCCATTTTTGGTAATGCTATTGCTTAACATGTAATAGGGCAGGCCCTGGCAGGTAACTCCTTTTTCATGGTCACCCTTTTCAAATAAAAGGGTGTTGGGGCTGTTGAAGAGGTTCCAGCCATCAAAAACCTCAAAGAAAATATGTTCCATGTCCTTTTCCAAACTGCCCGATGATTTTATCATACCCATAAACTCAATGATCCTTTTTCCAGTAGTTGTATTTTTTTCCACCGTCAAACTATTTCCTCCCGCATTTAAACTCCATGTGGGCGGAACAGTAATGGAATAGATATTTTTATTTCCTGGACCGGACACAGCGTTTGTTGACGGAGCCGGGTTCGTATTGTTGTTTTGTGCGGTTGCCGTTTCGTTCAGGTCCAGGCTTTTTATAAGATCCAATATCTGGTTTTGATATTTATCGGTATTGGTCATGATGACCACATTGGCCATTTTGCCCTTTCCTGTAGCGGTTATCAGCGTTACCCATCCTTTATTGGAACCATCGTTATAGATGGCTTGTCCTGAAACAATGTTCCATCCCTTTTCAACAGCAGGTTCTTGCATGGTCGGTTCTCCAGAAACAGGTACGGTGCTTTTCACCAATTTTTCCCAACTGTTGTTGAAGTTTTCATTTGCCGCCGCCGTGGTTGCAGCCGAACCCAGAATAATTGCGGTTGCATAGTTCCCTTTGCCATCTTTCCTGGCAGACAGTTGTATGCCTTGTGGCATTTCCGTTTTGTCCCAGCCTTTGGGTATGGTATAGTTCAATACATCAAAAACCTGCTTTTGGGCCAAAGCGGATGCAACAAGGACAATACTGATCGCAAAGGGAATGATCTTTTTCATATACAGAATTTATGTGGTAAAAGTAGGTGGCTGCAATGGCAACGGTAATCAGTAAAAAAGATGATTTTTGGGAAATGGGTACAAAAGAAAAGGCACGAAGTTTTATGATATGAAAACTTCATGCCTTTATGGCAAATCAATTATTGCTGTCTGGCCTTAAAATCGTTTTACAGCCGTTCCCGTGTAAACTGACCCACATTTTTGCTGGTATAAAATTGCATATCATATTCCTTTCTTTTTTCTGGGTTGCTGTATAGTATTATCTATCAAATTCCTATAAATGGACATCATTCCCGTTTCGGGCAAACCGATTTGGTTTTATTGATGCCCAAATAAGCGGGTTTACATTTTAAGGCCCTGATACACCGTTACTTTATGCGGTATCCCTGATTCCCTTTGACTTATATGAGAAACCACCATTTTGCTGATATACTGCATTCATATAGGCAACCCACGGCCCGCCTCTTGCACTTTGCTAATCGGGCACCTGCATCTTACCTTGTAAAGAACCTTGTCAGAACAGTTTTGCTTTTACTGACTATCCTTGGAGGTACAAGTCCTGCTGCCTTTGCACAGGGTTTATGTACCAATACAGCAATAACGCCTGTGTTCAAAGAGGATTTTGGTTCGTTGCCTGTTGTGCTCAATAATGGTTTTGAAACAACCGGGACACCCGCTGCCGATTGGGCAATCCTAAGTCAATCAAACGGTGCCATTACAAGGCAAAATGTAACGGCCCGGGCAGGTGCGTGGGCCATACAGGCCACCAACAATACCAATTCTGGCAATACGCTTGCAAGTCTGCAGTTAGGCTCTTCGTCTTTTGCTGTTACACCTGGCATTACTTACCAGGTTACCTATTGGATAAGGGCAACCATTAACAGTAGCACTTTTCAATTTCTGGTAGATACCAATGGTGTCAGCACAACCCCTTTTAGGGCCATTCCACATACGATTGCCACTAGGAATACCTGGATACAGGTCAGTGATACCTTTACCATACCGGCTACTGTAACTACTGCATCCCTTGTTTTTAATTTAGGTGGCACCAATGCTTCCAATCCACTTACTTTTTACCTTGATGATATAAACTTCAACTCGTCTACGGTTCCGGCAGGATTTAACACCAGTTATTTCTACAAGCCCTATACCATGCAACAGGATGGGGGGTATATGGTAACGCCCCGTGTCCTGAATGCCAGTTGGGCTTTTACTATCCCTACAGGCGGCGCACCTATTACTTGGGCAACAGGAGGGGACCATACCACAGGCAATAATGGTGCAGGCAACCTATTGTTGGTAAATGCAGGGCTTGTGGATTCCGTGTTCTTTACAAAAACTGTGGCTGGATTATGCCCCGGTTCAATATTCAATTTTTCTGCATGGCTGGCAAATGTGCAGCCCAATAATGCACCTTCCGGAACTGCCTATATTTTCCCTAGGGTTACCTTCAAAATATTTGACACCAATGGATGGGACCCTGTTACAAGAACGGGATCACTTTTGGCATCCTACACAACAGGCAATGTACCTGCCCCCCCTAGCGGAGGCAATTATGCATGGCAACAATATGGTTTCCAATTTGCACTGCCCATCGGTACTACCTCATTGGTACTGCAAATGGTGGATTGGAACACCAAGAATCAACCGTCATCTTCCCATCTTCCAAGTGGCTGCTCATACCCTGCAAATCCTAGCTGCGGTTTTTGGGGCGACGATATTGCGGTGGATGATATTGTATTTACAGCCTGTGCCCCAACTGTTACGGCAAGTGTCAATGCAGGCACAGGGGCATGTGTGGGCATGTCGGATACCATTGCTGCCGTACTGGTGAACAGCCCTTATACCAATCCTGCATTCCAATGGCAGAAAAGCAGTGATGGGGGCACCACATGGGTAAATGTTGGCAGCCCATCCACTACTCCCAATCTGGTATTTACCAAGGTTTCCATAACAGATGCAGGTCTCTACCGGGTTATTGTGGGCCCTGATGCAGCAAGCCTCAGCAGTCTTACCTGTACTTCCATTTCCAACTCGGTCAACTATATCGTCAATACATTGCCCACTGTTACTGCCCATGCCAACACGCCCATTTGTTACGATACGGAACTGATATTGGGAACCGTGGTAACAGGTGGCACGCCTGCTTATAGTTACCATTGGTACGGCCCCAATAACTTTACTTCCACCAGACCCGATACCATAAAATACCATACTGTTTATTCGGACAGTGGCTATTATTCCGTGATATTGATAGACAGCAGGGGCTGCAGGGATACTGCAAGGGTGCATGTGGATATAGTACCTGTTCCCGTATTGACCACAATCAATAATTCAGATACCATCTGTACCAATACGGCAGCAAGTATTGCCTTGGGAAGTTCCATGACAGGCAGCCATTTTTCATGGCAGTCAACTGTAGTTTCCGGAACCGTTTCGGGCAATACCAGCCAGACCACTACTTCATCGGTCAACCAATCCATTACCGATGTGCTGGTCAACAATACCAATACCCCAGGTGTGGTACGTTATATTATAACTGCCATCAGCGATTCGGGCTGCGTAAGTAAGGCCGATACGCAGTATGTGGTTGTTCATCCCAAAGTTTCCATTGCTGTTGCAGGCAACGACCAGATGCTCTGCAATGCAATAGTTACGGCACTTGCAGCAAATACGCCCAGTAGCGGCACGGGAACATGGTACCAGATTGGATTACCCACAGCAATCCTTACCAATCCCAACAATGCAAATACCACCGTTACAGGATTGACGGGCAATAACAATGATTATTATTTTGTATGGAAGATCAGTGATGCAGCCAATGCCTGCCCGTCCTCGGCAGATACGGTGGTTGTCAGGAACAGGCCCGCCACCACCATTGCCCATGCAGGGAACGATACCACTATTTGCTATTACAATTCATCTTCCATTAAGCTGAATGCAAATATTGACACAGCCAGGCATTTTGAAACCGGTACATGGACATTGCTTTCTCAACCAACAGGTGGCAATGCTTCCTTTGGTGACATCCATTCCCCTTCATCAACGTTTACTTATAACCACTATGGCACTTACCAGCTTGTGTGGACCATTACAAATGATAACTGCCCTGCCACCACGGATACGGTTTCCATTAACCTGTTCGATTTGCCTGCCCCCAATTTCACTACCAACAATCAACAATGCCTGATGGGCAACAGTTTTGCTTTCAGCAATTCATCTACCGTAGCCAATGGGAACATCTCATCGTACAATTGGAGTTTTGGTGATGGACAAACGTCCATTGCACAGCATCCTTCACATAGCTATGCAGCAGCAGGTAGCTACCAGGTAACATTGTTGGCCACAACCAACAACGGCTGTAAAAACAGTACCACCAAAACCATAACCATAGCACCCGAACCTGTAGCGGCTTTCACCATTAACAATGTTGCACAATGCTTGGGTGGCAACAGTTTCAGTTTCACCAGCACATCCGCTGTAAGCAGTGGAAGCATTGCCGGCTATTCCTGGACATTTGGCGATGGTGGCAGTGCCTCTGCACAGGATCCTGTACATGCTTATGCCTCATCGGGAACTTATCAGGTAAAATTGGTGGTAACAACCGATAATGGCTGCAAGGACAGCACCACACAAACAGTAACAGTGGACCCTAAGCCTGTGGCAGGCTTCGCTACCAATAGCAACCCGCAATGCCTAAGCAGCAACAATTTCAGTTTTACCAATACATCCACTGTAAGCAGTGGAAGCATTACTGGTTACTCCTGGACTTTTGGTGATGGTGGTAGTTCCTCTGCACAGGCCCCTGCACATATTTATGCGTTATCGGGCACTTACCAAGTGAAGCTAGTGGTTACAACCAACAATGGCTGCAAGGACAGTACCACTCAAACATTGACCGTCTATCCCCAGCCAATAAACGTAAACTATACCATCAACACAGGCAACCAGTGTTTAAGCAATAACAGTTTTGGGTTCACTACCAATGCCTCTGTAGGCAGCGGTACCGTCAATTACACATGGAACTTTGGTGATGGGCAAACCTCAACCCAACAGTACCCAACACATAGCTACGCCTCAGCGGGCATCTATGTGGTTAAGCTTATCGTAACCACCAACAATGGCTGTATTGACAGCAGCATGCAAACGGTCACTGTTTTTCCGAAGCCCATTGCCAGCTATACAGTAAACACCATCCATCAATGTTTCGGCAGCAACATTTTTGTATTTACCAATACATCCACCGTAAGCAGTGGGGCTATTGTGCAGTACAATTGGGACTTTGGCAATGGTGCAACATCTTCCCAACAGGCCCCAACATACAGTTATTCCATACCAGGCACTTACCAGGTAAAACTGGTGGTTACAACCAACAATGGATGCAAGGACAGTACCACGCAGTACATAACAGTAAGCCCGCAACCCGAAGGCGTGAACTTCAGCATCAACAGCAGTTCGCAATGCTTTAGTGGCAATAGCTTCTCGTTCAATGCCGCAGCCACAGTAAACAGTGGCAACATAACAGCCTATAACTGGTATTTTGGTGATGGCACCGTAGCTACTGGTCCTACTGCCACGCATAACTATACTGCAGCCGGCACCTATCAGGTGAAACTGGTTGTAACTACGGATCAGGGCTGCAAGGACAGCATTACACGGAACGTAACAGGTTTCCCGCAGCCCGTTCCGGGATTCACCATCAACACCAACCCGCAATGTTTGCGTAATAACAGTGTTGCCTTTACCAGTACATCTACTGTAAGCACGGGAACCATCACAGCCTACAACTGGAACTTTGGTGATGGGCAAACCTCGACCCAACAGTCCCCCACACATGCTTACACGGTTTCGGGCAACTATCAGGTAAAACTGGTCGTTACAACAGACAATGGCTGCAAGGACAGCACAATGCACAACATAACAGTGTATCCACAACCTGCAAATGTGGACATTGTTATGAATGCAGGCAACCAATGCCTTAGCAACAATAGCTTCGCTTTTAACACCAATGCAACCGTCAGCTCGGGAAGCATTGCTTATACCTGGAATTTTGGCGATGGCACAGCTTCTAACCTTCAAAACCCAACACATAATTATGCAGCAGCAGGAACCTATCCTGTTACATTGATGGTAGCAACCAATAATGGCTGTATAGACAGCACAGTCAATAACGTAACCGTGTACCCGCAGCCAACAGGCGTGGCTTTTACCATCAACGCAACATCGCCATGCGTAAATGGGAACAGCTTTGCCTTTAATACCAATGCCACTGTGGCCACAGGAACAGTAACCTATAACTGGGATTTTGGTGACGGGCAAACATCCACTTTACAGAACCCGGCACATACCTATGCAGTGGACGGCACATACAATATTAAACTGGTGGTAACAACCAGTAACGGCTGCAAGGACAGCATCATTCAAAACGTTACGCTCCATGCCCAGCCAACAGGTGTGGACTTTAGCGTTAATGCCAATGCACAGTGCCTAAGCAGCAACAGTTTTGCATTTACTACCAACGCCACTGTAAGTACCGGCAGCATTACCTACCATTGGGATTTTGGCGATGGTCAAACATCCACTTTGCAAAACCCGACAAATACCTATGCCACTACAGGTACCTATACTGTGAAACTGGTAATAGCCACCGATTATGGCTGCAACGACACTGCAACACATAACATAACAGTGTATCCCCAACCGGTTGCAGGGTTTACCAGTAACAACAGCCAGCAATGCCTGGGCAACAACAATTTCAGTTTTACCAACACATCCACCGTAAGCAGTGGAACCATTGTGCAGTACAATTGGAACTTTGGCGATGGGGGAACTTCCACAGCACAGAACCCGGCACATGCTTATGTTGCAGCAGGCACGTACATAATTAAGCTGGTGGTGACAACCAATCAGGGCTGCAAAGACAGCATTACACAAAACGTGACAGTTTTTCAGCAACCAACCGCCATGGCTTTTACGGTAAATGCCGGAAGCCAGTGTTTAAATGGGAACAGTTTTGTGTTCAATACCAATGCAACTGTTGGTTCAGGAACAGTTGCCTATTCCTGGAGCTTTGGCGACGGCCAGACTTCCACCTTGCAGAACCCAAGCCACAGTTATGTTTCAGCAGGGACCTATCCTGTTAAGTTGATTGTTACAACGGACAATGGCTGCAAGGATAGCCTAACCAAAAACATAACCGTATATGCCCAGCCATTGGGCGTGGATTTCGCATTCAACTCAGGTACACAATGTTTAAGCAGTAATGTTTTTTTATTTACCACCAATGCAAGCATAAGCACTGGCAGCATTGGCTACAACTGGGATTTTGGTGACGGTCAGACTTCCACCTTACAGAACCCAAGCCATAGCTACCTTTCAGCGGGAACCTATCCTGTTAAGTTGATCATTACCACCAACAATGGTTGCAAGGACAGCATTGTAAAGGATGCAACCGTATATGCCCAGCCAACAAACGTAACTTATATTACCAATACTGCTAACCAATGCCTGAACGGCAACAGTTATACATTTAATGCCAATGCCATTGTGGCCACAGGTACCTTAAGTTATAGTTGGGACTTTGGTGATGGGGGAACAGCCGCTGTACAGAACCCAACACATACTTTTACTGCTGCGGGAACATATCTTATAAAGCTGGTGGTTACAACAAACAATGGTTGCAGCGACAGTGCAGCACAAACCATAACAGTCCATCCGCAGCCAACGGCAGGCTTCGTTACCAACAATAACGCACAATGCTTCAACAGCAACAGTTTTTCCTTCACCAATACCTCCACCATAAGTAGTGGAAGCATTGCTTACAACTGGAGTTTTGGCGATGGGGGAAATTCCACTGCACAAAACCCCGTACATGCCTATACAGCAGTAGGTACCTACCAGGTAAAATTGATTGTCACCTCCAATAATGGCTGCAAGGACAGCAGTACACAAACAATAACGGTATACCCACAGCCAACGGGCGTCAGCTACACGGTTAATGCAGGCAACCAATGCCTGAACAGCAACAGTTTTGTGTTCACTAGCAATGCCGCTGTGGCAGCAGGAATATTAACCTATAGCTGGAACTTTGGTGATGGTGGCACTTCTGCTTTGCAGGATCCGTCACATAGCTATACGGCAGCAGGCACTTATCAGGTAAAATTGATTGTAACCACCAGCAATGGCTGTAAGGACAGTACCACTCAAACCGTTACAGTGTACTCGCAGCCAACAGGGGTGAGCTATACTGTTAATGCAGGCAACCAATGCCTGAAGGGAAACAGTTTTGGGTTCACGACCAACGCCGGTGTTGGTGGGGGAACGGTAACCTATAATTGGAATTTCGGTGACGGAGGAACTTCCGCTTTACAGAATCCATTGCATAGTTATGCAACGGAGGGCACCTACCAGGTAAAATTGATTGTAACCACCAACAATGGCTGCAAGGATAGTTCAATACAAACGGTAACTGCTTACCCCCAACCTGTGGCAGGCTTCTCTACCAATAACAATCCACAATGTGCAAGCAACAACAATTTTGCGTTCACCAACACATCAACCGTAAGCAGCGGAACAATGACCTATTCATGGAGCTTTGGTGACGGGCAAACATCCACTGCAAAAGATCCTGCACATAGTTATACGGCAGCAGGTGCCTACCAGGTAAAGCTGGTGGTGACTTCCAACAACGGTTGCAAGGACAGTGCAACGCAAACCATAACAGTATATCCGCAACCAACAGGCGTTAACTATAGTGTCAATATAGCCAATCAATGCTTGAGCAGCAACAACTTTGTATTTACCACCAGTGCCGCTGTGGCCATGGGGACAATAATGTATAGTTGGGACTTTGGTGATGGCCAGACTTCCTATTTACAGAACCCGACACATAGCTATGCTTCCTCAGGCACCTACCAGGTAAAATTGATTGTAACCACCAACTATGGCTGCAAGGACAGTGCAACACAAACCATAACGGTATATCCACAACCAACAGGTGTCAGCTATACGGTTAACATGGCCAACCAGTGCCTCATTGCAAACAGTTTTGCTTTCAGCACCAACGCCGCTGTGGCCACAGGAACGGTAGGTTATAGTTGGAACTTTGGTGATGGTGGGACTTCCACAGCACAGAACCCGGCACATTCCTATGCAGCAGCAGGCATCTACCAGGTAAGGCTGGTGGTTACAACAGCCAATGGCTGCAAGGACAGTGCAACGCAGCCGGCAATGGTCTATCCACAGCCAGTGGCAGGGTTCAGCATCAATAACAATGCACAATGTTTAAGCAGCAACAATTTTTCCTTTACCAACACATCGGGTGTAAGCAGCGGGAACCTGGGCTATAGCTGGAACTTTGGTGATGGGGGAACTTCCACGGCACAGGACCCGATACATCCCTATGCAGCAGCCGGTGCCTACCAGATAAAATTGATCGCAACATCGAATAACGGCTGCAAGGACAGTATCACACAAACAATAACGGTATATCCCAAACCAACAGGTGTGGCTTTCTCCATCAATACAGGTAACCAATGCTTCAGTGGAAACAGTTTTGCTTTCAGTACCAATGCCACTGTGGCCACAGGAACAATAACCTATAACTGGAGCTTTGGTGACGGTGGCACATCTGCCGCACAGAATCCAACATACAATTATGCCTCACCAGGCAGCTACCAGGTAAAATTGGTTGTAGCTACCAACAATGGCTGTAAGGACAGTTCGATACGGACAGTAACGGTATATCCCGGACCAATTGCAGCGTTCTCCATCAACAGCAATGCACAATGTTTAAGCAGTAATAATTTCTCCTTCACCAACGCATCAAGCGTAAACGGCGGGAGCCTAAGCTATAACTGGACCTTTGGTGATGGCGGAACTTCCATTGCACAAAGCCCTGCACATAGCTATGCAGCAGCAGGCATTTATCAGGTAAAATTGATCGTCACCTCCAATAATGGGTGCAAAGACAGTAGCATACAAACCATAACAGTGCATCCCCAAGCGGATGTGGACCTTACTGTGGATGCAGGCAACCAATGCCTCAATGGAAACAGTTTTGCTTTCAGTACCAATGCTACAGTAGCGTCAGGAACAATAACCTATAACTGGAACTTTGGTGACGGGCAGGCTTCCACCGTACAGAACCCAAGCCACAGTTATGTTTCAGAAGGGGCATACCAGGTAATGCTGGTAGTTGCAACCAATAATGGCTGCAAGGACAGCACCATACAAACAGTTACTGTCTATCCCCAACCAGAAGCAGGGTTCACTGTCAGTAACAATGCACAATGCCTGGGCAGCAATGAATTCTCCTTTACCAACACATCAAGTGTAAACAACGGAAGCATTACTTATAGTTGGGACTTTGGTGATGGACAGGTTTCCACTGCACAGGATATAACACATAGCTATACAGCAGCAGGCATTTATCAGGTAAAATTGATTGTAACATCGAACAATGGCTGTAAGGACAGTTCAATACAAACAGTAACGGTGTACCCGCAACCAACAGGTGTGCCTTTTATTGTGAATACAGGCAACCAATGCCTCAATGGGAACAGTTTTGCTTTCAGTACCAATGCTGCAGTAGCATCAGGAACAATAACCTATAACTGGGATTTTGGTGATGGGCAAATTTCCGCTGCACAGAACCCTATACATAGTTATGCTTTGGCAGCAACCTATCAGGTAAAGCTGGTTGTAACCACCAGCAATGGTTGCATGGACAGTTCGGTACAAACAGTAACGGTCTATCCAAAACCAATTGCAGGGTTCGCCATCAGTAACAATGCACAATGCCTTAGCCGCAATAATTTTTCCTTCACCAATACTTCAAGTATAAGCAACGGGAACATTACGTATAGCTGGGACTTTGGCGATGGGGGAACTTCCACTGCACAGGATATAACACATAGCTATGCAGTAGCAGGCATTTACCAGGTAAAATTGATTGCAATATCGAACAATGGCTGCAAGGACAGTTCAATACAAACAGTAACGGTGTACCCGCAACCAACAGGTGTGCCTTTTACTGTGAATGCAGGTAGCCAGTGCTTCAGTGGAAACAGTTTTGCTTTCGGCACCAATGCCACTGTTGGTTCAGGAACAATAATCTACAATTGGACCTTTGGTGATGGGGCAATTTCCACTGTACAGGGGCCAACACATCACTATGCTTCAGTGGGTACCTACCAGGTGAAATTGATTGTAACCACCAACATGGGATGTATTGACAGCACAGCACAAACGGTAACTGTCTATCCTCAGCCTGTGGCAGCATTCACTACAAACAGCAGCACGCAATGCCTGAGCAATAACAGCTTCAGTTTTATCAATACATCCACTGTAAGCAGTGGAAACATTGTTGCCTACAACTGGAGTTTTGGCGATGGGGGAACTTCCACGGCACAGGATCCAACACATCATTATGCCTCAGCAGGTACCTACCAGGTAAAATTGATTGTGGCCACTAACAACGGTTGCAGTGATAGCACCACACAAACCATAACCGTATATCCGTTGCCAACAAGTGTAAGCTATACCATTCATGCAGGCAGTCAATGTTTACATGACAATAGTTTTGCATTTGTAAGCAATGCTTCTGTAGCTAATGGAACAATAACTTACGCCTGGAACTTTGGCGATGTGGGCACTTCTTCTGTACAGGACCCGATACATAGTTATGCTTTGGCAGGAACCTATCAGGTAAAGTTGACCGTAACCACCAACAATGGCTGCATGGACAGTTCGGTACAAACAGTAATGGTCTATCCAGAACCAATTGCAGGGTTCGCTATCAGCAGCAATGCACAATGCCTGGGCAATAACAGCTTCGGCTTCACCAATACATCAACCATAAGCAGTGGAAGCATTATTGCCTACAGTTGGGACTTTGGGGATGGGGGAACTTCCACAGCACAGGATCCGACACATAACTATACCTCGGCAGGTACCTACCAGGTAAAATTGATCGTAAGTACCAACAATGGCTGCAGGGACAGTAGCATACAAACAGTTACTGTATATCCACAGCCTACAGGCGTGGCCTTCACTATGAATGCAGGCAGCCAATGCCTTAGCAGCAACAGTTTTGTTTTCAGTACCAATGCAACTGTTGGTTCAGGCAACATTAATTACCATTGGGATTTTGGCGATGGGCAAACTTCGGCAGTGAAGGACCCCACACACACGTTTGCTGCTGCAGGTACTTACATTGTAAAATTGTCACTCATTACTGATCATGGATGCAATGACAGTGCTGCACATAGTGTAACCGTTTACCCGCAACCAGTTGCAGGGTTTACCGTCAATAACAGCCAGCAATGCCTAAGCAACAATGGCTTTACGTTTACCGCCACATCTACAGTAAGTACAGGCAGCATTACCTATCATTGGGATTTTGGCGATGGGCAGACTTCCGCTGCACAGGACCCTGCACATAGTTATACAGCATCAGGAACCTACCAGGTAAAGCTGGTTGTAACCTCAAACAATGGTTGCAGGGACAGTATCATACAACCAGTAACGGTTAACCCCCAACCAGTAGCTGTGGCTTTTACTGTAAATGCTGGCAACCAGTGTTTACATGGCAACAGTTTCGTCTTCAGTACCAATGCAAGCGTATCAGGTGGAACGGTCGCTTATAGCTGGAACTTTGGCGATGGGGGAATTGCTACTGTTCAAAACCCTACACATACTTATGCAGCAGCAGGGACATATCCTGTTAAGCTGATGATTACAACGTACAATGGTTGCGTGGACAGCATTACAAGCCCTGTTACTGTCAATCCCGAAGCCATTGCTGAAATAACCTATAGCAACCAACAAGGCTGTGCCCCATATACAATTTTGCCATCAAGCATACAGTCCATTGACCATCCAGCAGCAAACATTTCCTACGAATGGTATGTAAATGGGGTACTGGTGGGTACAGGCACAACGTTCCCAGGTTATACCATTGTAAATGATGGCGATACCGCAACCATCACATTGAAAGCCATCAGCAGGTTTGGCTGTTTCAATGATACTGCCAATGTCAAGTTCTGGACAGTCGCCAAGCCGCATCCAGTATTTGCATTGTCCGATACGGTTGGCTGTGGCCCTTTATCCATCAATATTTCAAATACAACCCCTTCTATTGGCAACTTCCAATATGCATGGAATTTTGGGCAGGGGCAAACATCAACCAATGCACAACCAGGTACCGTTACTTTCCCTTCAAATACGAACCATACAGATACAACCTATACCATTACGCTCACAGCCAGTTCTGTATGCGATGCCATATCCATTACAAAGGATATATTGGTAAGGACAAAACCCAAAACCGATTTCATGGCCAGTAACCTTACTGGCTGCTCCCCAATTACTGTAACATTTACCAATACTTCTGCTGGAAGCAATATCCAGTCTTTCACTTGGTTGTTTGGTGATGGCACTACTGTAACAACAATGGCCACAACAGTTTCGCATAGCTATACTGTTACAACTAATACCACCTTCAATGTGCAGTTGATTGCAACAAACAGCTGTGGCAGTGATACAGCTACTGTTCCAATTTCCATCAAGCCAAACCCCATCAACATCAATATACAGGTACAGAATAACCAGGCTTCCGGTTGTGCCCCCCTTACCGTCAACCTCAGCAATGCTTCTTCCGGTGCCACTTCTTATCATTGGGATTTTGGTGATGGCAATATCTTGACCACAACTGCCAATGGTACAGTAACACATACTTACAATACGGTTGGGAACTATACAGTAACGGTTGCCGCAACAGATGGTTGTGGCTTTGACACCATAAGGATACCTGTGTATGCATTGCCATTGCCTAACATCAGCTTTACGGCTTCCACGGCCCCTGTTTGTATAGGCGACCCGGTATTGCTCAATAACCTTTCAGAAACCGGCCTGATTTACAATTGGGATTTTGGGGATGGTTATAATTCAACTTTGTACAGCCCAGTACACGCTTATACCGCAGCTGGTACATATACTATCACACTCACGGTTACCAGGCCTGCAGTAGCTGGCAATGGCTGTACAGTTACATTAACAAAACAAGTAGTTATCGTAAGCCAACTGCATGGTGCTTTCACACTGAGCGACACAGTGGGTAAATGCCTTCCATTCGCTGTTTCCTTTACCAATCAAAGCCTGCCATCTGCACAAACCACCTGGGATTTTGGCGATGGCACTACAGGTACAGGAAACAATACCAGCCATACCTATACACAGAATGGCAACTATGTGGCGAGCATGGTATCCATAAGCCCTGGTGGCTGTACGTATGTTGCTTCAAGGAACATCAGTGTAACGGCACCTGTCGGAAACTTTACCTTCCCCACAGGTTATCAATGTGCCAATACCCTTCTTCAGTTCCAGTCGCAGGCACAATATGTTACGGGCTATATTTGGGACTTTGGTGACGGTACTGTTCTCAACACTTCCAATGCACCGGTATCGCATTCCTATGCAACGCCTGGCATTTACCATCCAACACTCACAATAAAAAACAATGATGGCTGCAATGTGTTGGTTCCTGTTACGGATTCCATCAAGATAGATAAAGTAGTTGCCGCATTTACTGCACAGCCCTTGCAAACCTGTTTGGGAACATCTACCAATTTCACCAATAACTCCACAGCTTACTTTGGCATGCAGCAGTGGCAATGGGATTTTGGCGATGGGGGGACTTCATCCAACCAGCACCCAAGCCATCCCTATTCGGCAACAGGAACATACCCTGTCCAATTAATCACTACAGGTGTATCTGGTTGCAGGGATACTTCAATGCAATCGCTGAACGTACAGGTATATCAGGTACCTGTTGCAAGTATCAATAGCAACAATGATGCTTGTATCAATAGCAGCATTACATTTAATGCCACCATTACTGGCAACGACCCAATCGCCAGTTACAGTTGGACCCTAAGCAATGGAGCTACTTCCACATCTTCAAGTGCTTCCACAACCTTTACCCAGGCCGGGGTGTCAACAGCAACAGTCATTGTAAAAACAATTTATGGCTGCAGCGCTACTGCCACGAAAACAGTCAACATTAGGCCATTGCCAAATGTAAGTGCCGGCACTGATGGAATGGTTTGCGCAGGAAACAGTAAGCAATTAAATGCAACAGGAGCAGACACCTATCAATGGGTAGCATCCCCGGGCCTTAGCTGCACCAATTGCCCCAATCCCGTTGCCACGCCTGCTGCTGATACTTATTATACCGTTGTTGGAACCTCTTCTTATGGTTGTGTGGCCAATGGTTCCGTATACCTAAGAGTTGTAGCCCCTTTTGTTTTGACCGCCAACAATGCAGTGATGTGCAGGGGCGATAAAGTTAACCTGTTTGCATCTGGAGCTGCCACTTATCAATGGTCGCCGTCCAATACATTAAGTGCTGCAAATATTGCCAACCCAATTGCCACACCGGCTGGTACCACAACTTATACCGTAACCGGAAAGGATGCTTATGGCTGCTTCACGCGTACTGCCAATGTAACAGTTACTGTGAATCCATTGTCTACCTTGTATATCGGAAAGGATACAGTAACAACGAATGAATCTTCCTACCAGTTTGTTACAACTGTAGGTATTAGCCCTGCCGTAACATGGAACTGGACACCCGCTACCGCCCTTAGCTGTACCAATTGCCCTAACCCTTTTATTGCTACAGTTGGCAAAGATGTTTCTTACATAGCTACCATCACAAATCAATGGGGTTGCAGGACAAGTGACACGTTACGCATTATGGCGTTTTGTCCAGATGCAAAGCTTTTCATCCCTAATATACTTACGCCAGATGGCGATGGCTATAATGATAGGATGATTGTTAAGGCACAGGGTATCAAGAAAGTTACTTCTGTTAAGGTATTCAATCGTTGGGGCGAACTGGTGTTTGTAAGGAATGATTTCGTACCCAATGACAAAACATATGGTTGGGACGGAACCTACAAGGGCAAGCTGGTGGACCCAGATGTGTTCGTGTACGTTTGTGAAGTGATTTGTGAAAATAACAGGACTGCATTTTTCAAAGGGAACATTACAGTAATCAGATAGCACTATGAAATATATCTCTACTTTTTTGATTTGTTTCTGCAGCCAGTATTTATTGGCCCAGGACTATACGTTCTCGCAATTTTACGAACAGCCCGTACTTCGCAACCCTGCGTTGGCAGGCATCTTCAAAGGGGATATAAGAGTAAGTGCCATCTACAGGAACCAATGGGCTTCGGTTACGGTACCTTATAAAACATCGGCCTTAAGCCTGGAGTATAAAACTCCCATATCCAATCAGAACGATTTCCTTACCATTGGCTTTCAGGGCATATTGGATGCTGCTGGCGACCTGAATCTAAAACGGACAGAGGTTTTGCCTTTCCTCAATTTCCACAAATCATTGAATGGTGACAAGGATGAGTATCTATCCCTTGCTGTAATGGGCGGGTATATCAGTAGCCAGTTTGACCCTTCCAAAATAAGGGGCGAAGAGCAGTACATTAACGGGGTGTACAATCCCAACAATCCTGTTATACAAAAGTTCGACAGGGTTGGTTACAATTATTGGGACCTGTCTACCGGTATTTCATACAGTAACTCATTTGGCAACGAGTCTAGGTATTATGTTGGTGCCGCCATGTTTCATGTAAATAAGCAAACAAAAAGTTTTTTCAATAAATCCAATTTTGATTATTTCAAAAGTAAACTGGTACTGAATGCCGGGGTTACGGCTAACCTCACAGATTACACCAGGGTAACCGGTTTTATAGATTACTATATACAAGGGCAGTATAGGCAGTTGTTCCTAGGGGGATTGTACCACTATGACGTTGATGACTATGAGGATTCAGAAAAGTGTTCATTGGGTCTTGGACTATTCTATCGGGTAAACGATGCAATAGTCCCTGTTGTAAAACTTGATTACAAACAGCTCACATTGGGTATTAGTTATGATGTGAATATTTCGGCACTCAAGTCTGCCTCCATGTATAGGGGCGGACTGGAACTTACCATGAACTATAAAACATATTTCCACATACCCAATAGTACACTTGACAAAATGCGTTGTGTAAGGTTCTGACAGAAAAGAAAAAAGAGTGATCCACTTCTCAATAAAGGAAGGGGTATATTAGGGCTCCATCTTCCTGTTGTACTTTCGATGCAACCTTAGCAGCTTCAGTTTGATGCTGTCATAGCATAGCCCCATCACTAATAATGTGGCAGGTATATACAATGCATGTATGCCCATATAGGTATAGGATATGCCCCCAGCCAGGCCACCCATAAAGAAATAGGCAATGATCCGCAGGCGGAGCTTGATGGTGGCAAACAGCTTGTTCCGCTGTTCTTCCCCTTTGTAAAAAAATAATTGCGACAGTTCTATGCCGAGGTCGGTGAACAGGCCCGTCAGATGGGTTGTCCTGACCATGGCACTGGAAATCCTTGTCACCAGGGAATTCTGGAGCCCCATGGCAAAGAGCAGGCTGCACGCAATCAGGTTGGCATGCCCTGCCACCCATATTCTTTGTGTACAGGCAACCGACAATAGGATAACGGTTTCCAGCATAACGGGAATGACATACATCCATTGTTCCCCCTTTCTTGCAATAGCCTCTACCAGCATACTCGAAATATAGGAGCCCAGGAAGAAGAAGAGGATGTAGGCAAAAAAGACAAGGCTTCCGATAAGGTTCAGTTTAAAGACCTCGTCCACAAAGAAGGCAAAATGGCCTGTTACATTTGTTGTAAGCCGTTGCACGGACAGGAACCCCGCCACATTCACTGTTCCTGCTACAAAGGAGAGGAGCGAGGCAATTTTCTTGTTGTGGTTCAAGGTCCTTGCCTTGCCGTGATGCCGGAACATGTATTACTGGTTGTTATGCTTTTTTTACGAACTCAGATTTGAGTGCCATTGCACCGAAGCCATCAATCTTGCAGTCGATGTTATGGTCGCTGTCAACAAGACGGATATTCCGCACCTTGGTACCCGCCTTGATACTTTGGGAGGAGCCTTTTACTGGGAGGTTCTTGATGGTTACAACCGTGTCCCCATCCTGCAGGATGTTCCCGTTACAGTCCTTTACAATCAATGCCTGTTCGGAGTTACTGGCTTCTGAAGGGTCCCATTCAAAGCCACATTCAGGGCAGGCGAGCAGGTTGCCCATTTCATAGGTATAAATGCATTTGCAAGCAGGGCAGGGGGGAAGTTCTTTCATTCTCTTACTGTTTTTGCCGCAAAGGTAAAAACAATATGCGGCAATTTATTGGAGAAGGATATGTTGCCCTGTCTTTGTTGCATCAAGGTTTGCTCTATGCATCCCGAATAGCTGCTTGCGGTCCTGGTTATTTACTTTTCCCGAAATCTCCGCTACCAGGGAATCCGTCCCGATTTTTGTATATGAAATGATCTGCGGAAAATCATGTTGGGGATTTTCAAAAACCAATTGGGTTTCTGTGATACTGGTCGCAGCAAAACGGACAGGCAAACCGCCATTTTGATTTTTTACTGTTGGGATATAGAACACCCCGTCCTGCTCCTGTACCAACCGTATATTCTCAAAAACGGTCGTGTCCTTTTCTTTTACAGTGTAGCTTTTTCCCGAGAGCTCGTCGGTCTTTGTTTGCACCCATGTTTCATAAATAGTGCCTCTCTTTGTTTTGTTTTCCCAGGTCCCGATAAGCCATCCGGCTTTTTTGATGTCGTCTGCCCGCTTCTTTGTCCATGAACTCAGCATGATCAGGACAGTAACAGTAATGCAGATTTTTATTTGTGTTTTCATATCTTTTAGTTGATTGAATGAACCGCCATTTTGTTTCCTTCTGTATCAATGAACATCCCGAAATATCCCATTTCAGGGCCTATCTGTGTCTTGGGTACAATTACTTTACCATTGCTGTTGGCTACTTTGTCCAGCACGGGTTGAAGGTCGTTCCCGCCGTTCAGGTAAGCGGTCACCCCATCTGCTGAAGGCTTGTACCCTTTGCCCTGCACGATTGCTCCGGATACATTTGTGCCATCTGTTGGAAAGAAGCCCATTTTTGTCCCGAACATTTCGGCTTCCTTGATCTCTAGGTCAAGAATGGTTTTGTAGAATGTAATAGCCCTGCCGAGATCCGTTGCAGGTATCTCGAACCAATTGATCAGATGTTTCATATTCAAACCTTTTTAAGTTAGACCACAAAATTGCACCCTGTCCGGAATGTAAAATTGTAAGAATGCGACAGGCTATTTTTTATTTGCTTTTCTGGAAATAAGGACAATGAATAAAGTAATTCCTGCTCCGGATAATATCCGGCATGTCATGATATTAAAATTGGTTGTCGCAAAAATTACTGATGAGGGTGCTGCAGAACTGTAGGGGATGCGGCATTACTTGTCTGCTCCGTAAAAAAGTGAGGACATTTTTAGTTTGTTTCCGTAAAACTCTTTGGGCGTATAACCGGTCAGCTCCTTGAAATCTTTGATGAAGTGTGCCTGATCATAATATTCGCCTTCATAGGCCAATGCGGTAAGGCTCGTAAACTTTTTAGTTAGCAGCATCTGCAGTGTTGCCTGCAGCCGGATGGTTTTGGAGAGCTGTTTTGGGCTTAAACCGATAATTGCAGAAAATCGCCGTTCCAATTGCCTGCGGTGGATATTGGTCTGCTTGGAAAGATCGATAATGGATAGCTGGCCCTTCGCATTCAAAATGGTATCCACAGTTGATTTTACGATACGGTCTATGGCTTCATTATTGGATAACAGGCCCAACAGGAATGTCTCGATCAATTGTATCCTTTCTGAAGAAGTGCCGGCACCTAAAATCTTTTGTTCGATTTCGCATCCATCCTTTTCAAACAGTCTTTCCAGCGGGATGGCTGTATTTTCCATCTCCTTGATAGGTATGTTCGCAAAAGGCATGAACCCTCCTGGATGGAAACGGACAGAAAAGATCCCTGTTTCTCCAGTAGGCTCTATTTTGAGCGGCTGTGTCAATTGACCGATCACAAAAGACTTTGGCTGTATGATGCTGTCACCATTTAAGAGGTATTGTTTATAAAGGTCGCCATAGTGAAAGATCATTTCCATGCAGCCATCAGGGACGATTGTTTGCTTTTCGGCCTGTTCTTCTTTCGGGCTCTCCAAAGTCCAGTAACACCTGACAATTGCCGCCAGTTGCTCGTTGGGTTCAAATGTCTGATAGTTCATTGAAGTTGTGTTTTGCTGCTTGTCTTTATATTGATCTTGCGAATGGTTACTCCAGTCTTTTTAAACGGAAAAGCAACTGTTGTATGGCCTCTTGGGCATCATCAATAATGGATTGCGAAAAGGATTCTGGGAAAAGTTTCTTCCTTTTCGATTCCACGCTTTTGTAAAAGCCCTCGATATGCTTTATTTTATCTTTTGGTTTTGCTGTTTCGGGTACAACAATATCCAATGTCCCATCCAAAGCAAAGGTTGTTTCTGTAAGACGGTCCGTAATGTCAACAAGCGAATCGATTGCCTGGTCCAGTGAGATATGTGCTTCATAGCTGCCCTTACCTGTAATGGACCAGTGGATGAGCTTTAGGGAAATACGGAAAGAGATCATTTCACCAATAAATGCTGCTACATCCTTTTTGTTTGGTTTGCTGTTAGCCATAGCTTATTTTTTAAGTGATTGAAATGCTTTTTATGTACAAGATATAAAATATTTTCTTCGATAACAGACATGCAAGCAGGTATTGACCGTCCTTTCAATATTGCATACAATCATGCACAGGCTACCTATTTTGAAACCAGCGGTCAAATTCAATAGCAATGGTGTCTTACCCGTTTTACTTCAATATGTATATCGATATATTTCTTTGTTGTACTGTGTGCATTGTTTCAGACGCATACTTGTCGTTTTGATATATAGCGACATTGGTAACTACAATTAAAATTTTCATTATCATCGGTAAAGATTGCTGTAATGCTTGAATTACTGTAATAGAGATTGGGTGAGTAAGACTCAAAACCAATGTCCACTTTCTTTTTATTGAGTGTCTTAAACCAACTTGGGTCAATGTTCGGATATTCGGAAGCAATAACCCAAAGTGGTGTGTTTGAACGATAACGGTCATACAAACCACCTTTACGAATCGGAACGCTGTACCCTGCAATATCAATGGTCGTTTCTTCCATAGTTTGTGCCTGTGTGCTTAGAACAAAAACCATTGTAAGTAGCATTAAAAATAATTTTCTCATGCATTTCCATTTTGCTCATTCATTATTTGTGTAATGCCTTCACGATACGTTGTAACCTTAAATCCGGGAAATCGTTTTTTGAATTTATCAGAAATAAAAAGGTTGTCATACTTGTAGCGTGGCAGAAGTTCTTGCAATTCTTTCACTTGTTTATTGAACAAACTGCCCAATTCGAAAAGCCACATTTTTATGACAGAGTATTTGAACTCTTTTTGATAAATTTTTGAAGCAAGACTTATCAGTTCTTTGTAGGTAAACCTGTTGTCGTCGCAAGGCAAGTGCCACGTTTGATTATATGCATTTGGTGTATTCCCGATTAACGCCATTGCACGGCTTGCGTCTGGTGTCCAAATAAGTGTTCGCAATGTATCATCTTTCAAAGGCACTTTTAGTTTTTTGCTTTGTTTGATGTTCTCAAAAATCAAAGTGTTTGTAATGCTTTGCGTTTTGCCTGTACCATAAAATTCAGGTGCTCTGCAAATAACGGCTTCTATGGTTTTGTTGTTTATTTCGTTTAATAGCATTGTCGCCATTTTTGCCCTAACGGTTGATTTTTGTCCAACGGGAACAAACGGGCTTTCTTCTATTTGCGGTTCGTTGGTTTTTGCATACATATAAGTATTGTCAAAAAACACCAACTTGGTTTTATGTTGTTTACAGGCTTCAATTACATTCTTCATCATAATGGGAAATTGTTCTTCCCACACTTGAGCATTCATTGGTAAACCTACGGTCAGGTAAGCAATTTCGCTACCTGCTATTGCTTTATCCGTTGCATGTGCATCCAAAAGATTTGCGGGGAACAGTTGGTCTGTGTCGTTTGTTTTTTTAGGGTTTCTGCTTACTAGCCGAATATCCGTTGTATAATTCCTGTGCAATTCTTTTGCTAATTCTTCGGCTATTTGTCCGTTTGCTCCAAGTATGGTTTGCATATTTGCAGTTCTCTTTTACAAATGCAAAGGACGGACAATTTGCAGGGCCAAACAATGAACCCAGGTTAACAAATTCGTTTGCGGATCCTGCTCAACGCTTGCGGTGTAATTCCAATATACGAAGCGATGTATTTCAATGGTATTTGCTGTATAAGTTTTGGTTGTTCGCTGAACAGGTTTAAGTAACGCTGTTCCGCTGTGAGATTTAGAAGTGCAAGTTCCCGTTTCTGTTTTTTCAAAAACAATTCTTCACTTGCTTGCCTGCCGATTATGTTGCCAATTTCTGTTTCTTTATATATAATTTGCAGGTCGCTGTATGTAAGCCGCCAAAGTGTAGTGTCTGTCAAGGTTTCTATATTGTAAGTTGAAGGCGTTTGCGTTAAAAACGAATCGTAAGCACTTAAAAAGCCATTGTCAAAAACGATATTAAAAGTCAGGTCTTTTTCTTGCTTTGGAATGTAAAATCGGGCAACTCCGCTTTCAATAAAAGAAAGACAATTCTCTGTCTGTCCCGCTTTAGTAAGTATGTGCTTTTTAGAAAATTCCTGTCTGGCAAGTTTCGGCAAAATGATTTCCCAATCCCTTTCGCTTGGAATATGTCCTGCCAATCGGGAACTGTCCTGTAAGTATGCTTTTATTTGTTCCATTTATCATTTTCTCTTAGCACAAGGCCGGGCTAAAATTGTGCACAACTCTCAAATATACGAATGTAGCTTCCTTTTATTTCGCCAGTGCATTAACAATACCACCTATACGCATATTGTTCGGAGCAGAAGGGCAATGCCATAGGCTGAGCTGTTTCCGATGGTATTTCACAGACCTTTCCAACAACAGATTGTTTCATAAAATGCATGTACTTCCCTTGATAACGAATGACGGGAGTTAAAAACGAAAAAAAAATTGTGCAACCAGATGGTTTCTTATATATTTGCAACCAGATGGTTTCATAACTAAAGCCAACATTTATGAAAAAAAAGATCCTGTTTGTATTATGCGTATTGGTTGGGCTCGTCTTCATCAATGCCGGCCTTGATAAATACCTTCATTACATGCCGTTGCCTAAAGACATGCCTGAAAAAATGGTAAAGACCGGTATGGCCTTCATGGAAATCGGCTGGTTGATGCCTTTGGTAGGTGCGGCTGAAATTATCGGCGGCATACTGCTGATCCTTCCGAGGACAAGGGCCCTTGGTGTCGTTGTGCTGGTGCCTGTATTAACGGGCATCCTATTGGCAACTATCAGTATGTCTCCTTCTGGCTTGCCGATTGTACTGGTGCTGATTGCGGTTATTGGATGGGTTGTTTGGGAAAACAGGGCAAAGTACCTTCCCTTGATAAGCAAATGATTTTCTGGAAATAGAAATGGATCTTATGGAAACACGAAGGGATATTTTTCAGGCAATAGCCGATCCGACACGCCGGGCAATCATTGCCCTGATCGCATTGCAGGCAATGACACCGAATGCCCTTGCCGAGCATTTTGACACATCGAGACAGGCAATTTCAAAACACCTCCGGGTCCTGACAGAGTGTGAACTGGTAACACAGAAACAGGAGGGCCGTGAAATACATTACCTGCTTGAGGTTGACAAAATGAAAGAAATAGATAAATGGCTTGAACAGTTCAGGCAGGTTTGGGAAAGCCGCTTCAAACAGCTCGATCAACTTATATCAAACATTAAAAACAAAAACCAATGACACACAATCTGCAATTCGACTTTATCGCCGATAAGGAAAGGAATACGCTTACGATCAGGCGTGAATTCGCCGGCGAAAGGCAAATAGTATGGGATTGCTATACCAAGAGCGAACTGCTTGACCAATGGTTTGCTCCAGCACCACTGACCACAAAAACGAAGTCAATGGACTTCCGTGAAGGCGGCCACTGGCACTACGCGATGGTAGATCCAAACGGCACCGAGTATTGGGGCTACACCGAATATGTAAAAATCAGCCCGATTGATTTTTATACCGCACTGGATGCTTTCAGCAATGCGGAAGGTGAAATAAATGCCGGCCTGCCCCGTGCAACCTGGGTAGTGACTTTTACCGACAAAGGCGGAAATGCCCTGGTGGAATCCATCGTAACCTACAAATCCCTCTCCGATCTTGAAAAGGTCGTACAGATGGGCATGGAACAGGGCATGATTGCAACACTGAAAAAACTCGATGACTTATTGACAAAACTAAAAAAGGAAAAATAATGAACAACAAAATCACAATTAATGCAACAGTAAAAGGTGATGTCCAAAAAGTATGGGATTATTACACGCAACCGGCACACATTACAAACTGGAATTTTGCCGATCCCTCATGGCATTGCCCTTCTGCTTCAAACGATATGCGTATAGGTGGTAAGTATATCGCACGCATGGAAGCAAGAGATGGCAGTTTCGGTTTTGACCTGGAAGCAACTTACGATGCGGTGAAAGACGGGGAGGGCTTCACCTACACCATGCCGAACGGAAGACAGGTCGATACCTCCTTCAAGAAAGAAGGCGGCCAGACAAATGTTACGATAGTATTTGATCCTGAAGACGAAAATCCTTTGGATATGCAAAAGGCGGGCTGGCAGGCAATACTTGACAATTTCAAGCAGTACACGGAAGCAAATTAGGTACGGGTAAATTACAGTAGGCTTTCCTGTTAAGCAGGAGCAATGCGGTTCTTTTAGCTCAAGCATTCCGAAAGGCCTTTTTAACAATGGCCTAATTGGAACTTCTTGTAGCCCTAAATGGACAAACGCCACATGAGACAGGATGGTTTTGTAGATTTAAGGACAACCCGAAAGCATGTCTACCAATACAGAAAATCATGTTGCGTACCTGGCAGTATTGGCAGCACTCGTAACACTAATTGCGATTGCTGCAATAAAGTTCATAGAAACCAGGATAAAGGATGATTGAGCCATGCTGCAGCTAGGCCGCCATAAATTGTGAAACCTCCAGCCAGCAATTTCGACAGGGCCTCCCATACCTCGATTTGGAAGTCAGTGCCTTTCAGGTGGAGTTTTATTTCATGCAGCCTGCTCAAGTCCTAGGTAAATACGGACAGGGAAATGCAGGAAAAGTTCAATGTCAATACTGTTTGCAGGTACTTGACACTAAAAGATGCATTGCTTTTTTTCAACCGGCTTCCCAATCTTGAACACCGCAAGTTTCTGTTCAAATTTCAGTTTGACTTGTTACCCGTAAAGATTAAGCCTTATACTACATGCTACCAATACTTATTTTTAAAGCATGAATCGGATTCTGTCCTACATGTTTTTCTTATTGCTTTTTGATGCAGTTACGCTTGCTGCACAAAATCCTTTGTTATTCAAAAAAATGGAAGGGCTTAATAGCAATATGGTTTACTGTGTTATGCAGGACAGCAAGGGATATATATGGATAGGTACAGAAGCAGGTGCTGCCAGGTGCGATGGTTACACATTCACCCATTACACGATTGATGAAGGGCTTACAGACAATGATGTTTTCCAGATAAAGGAAGACAGCAAGGGTAGGCTCTGGTTCCTCACCAATAATGGCAAACCCTGCATATACGACCAAGGCAGAATATTGAATGCTGCCAATACTAGTTGGCTGCAACAGGTGCAGCCACAGAAACTGGCCATCCATTTTTTGCAGGACAAAACGGGCAGTATATGGTTCACTACCCTGGATACTGCCTATCATTTTATCAATGATGCCGTACAGGAAAAACTGGTATTACCTAAATCCCTTTCGGGCAATGCCAATATACTGGGGCTTCAATTGCTGAACAATGATATATTATTGGTACATAACTATGGTGTTTACAATACTGCTACCAAAGCGAACCATTTTTTTGACAGTTCAAAGCATATATCGAACCTGCACACCAGGTTGTTGTTAAACGAAAAGGAAGTATTCTATTTTGTAAAAAACAAGCTGCATGTTTTTTCGTTGGCCGATAATAGCACACAAACAATTGCTACCATACCACCAACACAGGCTTTTGTCGTTTTTATGAAGACCAGCCACCCCGACACTGTTCTGGTAAGCACCACCTACAATGTATTTAAACTCAACTTAAGAACCAGACAATTTATACAGGCTCCGTTTAAAGGAATGGAATTGATAACCGGTATCCTTAACGACAAAGAAGGCAATACATGGGTATCGTCATTAACGCAAGGGCTGTTCCTGCAAAAAAAGAGAATCCCATCGGCAACTATAAAAATTGGCGTGCATGGATTGCCCGAAAGCATTCAAAGTACAGCTATCAATAAAATAGGCTCCAGTATCTTCATTGGCTTTAACGACGGCCATTATATTTCCTTCACTGGTAAGGATACAATGCATGAACAGTTCAATGCAAAGTTCCTCCGCAACAAAGTATTGCAGTTTTACAAAGGCCCCCGCAATATGTGTTTTGTTATGGGCAATGGCGTGCTGCTTAAATCCGGGCATGCAAATGCCGAGCTCTACTACAATATCAAACATGTACAAGCATACAAAGAATGGTTGTACATGGCCACATCAACAGGGCTGTACAAACTGCCCACCGCCTCATTAACTGTACCAAAGGTAACTACGCTCAAAGATGTACCGGTTCATATAACCACACAGCGTACCAGCGAATTGTTGGTCATTTCGGCAGACAGCATCTTAACCGGGGGCATACTTGGCCTGCAATTATTGGTCAAGGAAAAAACGGTTGCACCTTTGCCATGGAAGGGCAACATTACACAAGGCTATACTTCCAAGATGGTCAATATGGGCAATAACCAAATTGCCATTGCAACATACAATATGGGGCTTGGTATTATTGATCACGATACTATCTATACTATCAACAAGTCAAATGGGCTGCTAAGCAATACCTGCAACAGCATATCCGTTGCAAGCGATAATTCCATTTGGGTAGCCACTGCAAAAGGTATCAACAAAATATCCTATCAAATAAAGAGCAACAGGAGCATCAATTACACGATTGAAGATTACAGCAACCGCATTCTTTTGCCAACTGCGGCAGCCAATGATGTACTGCAAACAAACGATACCTTATATATAGCAACAGACGAAGGGGCTTTTTACCACTTGCTTTCTAAAGATGCCAGTATAAAAGAAATGCCTGCGATATATATAGAATCGGTTCAGGTAAACGATAGCATCTACAGTTTCCAATCTTCCTATCAACTTGCCCACCATCAGAATAAGATACGCATCAACTTCATCGGGCTATCCTTTCAGTCTGAAGGTAAAATAAGGTACCGTTATAAATTGGAGCCTATTGATACTGGCTGGCAACAAACAGAAAACACTTTTGTGGAATACCCATTCCTCGCCGCTGGAAAAAAATATACGTTCATTGTAACTGCAGCATTGCCCAATGGAAACTGGAACCCGGTATCTGCAATTGTCCAGATAAATATTCCGTTGCCTTTTTGGAAAACGGGTTGGTTTATAGTAACCACCATCGCAATACTGTTGCTCATTTTCCTTCTAATAGCAAAATCAATTATAAGGAATATCAAACGTAAACATGCCCTGCAACAAAAACAGTTGACTTACGAAAAGCAGCTGTTGCAACTGGAACAGCAGGCCCTCTCGCTGCAAATGAACCCACATTTTATTTTCAATGCCATGAATGCCATCAAGGGTTTTTATGCAGCGGCCAATAAGCAGGCAGCCAATGAATATATTGACAAGTTTGCCAGTTTAATGAGGATGATGCTGGAAAAGAATGCACAGCCAACCATTGCATTGCAGGATGAAATAGCCATGCTGACATCGTACCTGGAACTGGCAACAATTAGACAGGAAAAAAAGTTTGTATTTGATATATCAGTAGCCAATGGCATCAACACACTACAGTTACACATACCAGCCATGCTAGTGCAACCATTTGTAGAAAACGCAGTGCAGCATGGTATTGCTCCTTTGGCAAGTGGTGGCAAAATAAAAATCGCTTTTTCCCTACAAGTCGATATGCTAATATGCACTGTAGAAGACAACGGCATTGGCCGCAAACAGTCCGCACAGATTCACAAATACGCGTTGCACCAATCAAGAGGCATCACCATTACCGAGCAAAGGCTGCTATTGCTATCGCCCAAAAGCAAACTGTTGATAAACGATATTATGAATGAAGTTGGCCAGGCAGCAGGAACAAAAGTTACCTTGCAGTTACCTTTGCTATTTAAAGGAACCAATACATGACACGTTGCATAATTATTGATGATGAGCCACAATCAAGAATGGCATTGAAAGATGCCCTGCAGGAAAATGTGGCAACCATAAAAATCATTGCAGAAGCAAATAGTGTTGCATCTGCTGTGGAAGCAATGGACAATTTTCAGCCAGACCTGGTTTTTCTCGATATCCAATTGGGCGATGGTAGCGGCTTTGACGTACTTGAAAAAGCAGCATGGAAAAATAGCAAAGTTATTTTTGTAACTGCCTATAATCAATATGCCATACAGGCTTTTAGGGTAAATGCAATGGACTATTTATTGAAGCCCATCAATAACCATCAATTGGCAGAAGCCGTTGCAAAGATGGGTTCTTTTGATGCCAACAAGCAGTTTGCACAATTACAGAAATTGGTGCAACAGTTAAGCAGCAATGATAAGATGATAGGCTTCTCTACATCAGAAGGATACAGCCTACATTATGTAGACGACATTGTCCGTTGCGAAAGCGACAATAACTACTGCAACATTTTTTTTATTAACCAGGAACGGTTATTGATTGCCAAAACCTTGAAAGACTTAGAAGCACAATTTTCCGGCTATAATTTTCAGCGTGTACACCATTCCCACCTGATAAACATGCAACACGTAAAAAAATACCTGAATAAAGATGGGGGCGTAATTGTAATGAGAGATGGAACTATCGTTCCCATCTCTCATCGGAAAAAAGCATCAATCCTAACTGCGTTCCAGAATTATATTTAATTACGCTCAACAGACATATACACTTACTCATTAAATACCAGCACTTACCAAAGTGGGTAAGTGGTTATAAAAACTGGTAAAGAAATTTGGGTACTACAATAAATGTACTCAAATGAACAGTTTTACCAGATCCCTTAGTGGTATAATTATAGGTTGCCTGTTTGGCTTTTTTTCAGATGCCCAAACCACACTTTCTGCTGGCGATATTGCTTTTACAGGTTATAATTCTGACAATACGGCCCCGGCACTGGATACTTTTAGTTTTATGATCACACGAAGTGGGGGAATTTCCAACGGTACCATTATTTCCTTCACCGATAATGGATGGCTTTCTGCAACAAGTGCCCTTGCAACAAATGAAGGCGTGATTACATGGACCTGTTCCGGAGCTTTGGCTCAGGGCACTCAGGTAAAAATTGGAGGCCTCTCAGCTTTAATTGATGGTGTTGCCAATGGTTCTGTTGCGAATACTTCAAACGCAAGTGCCGGGCTTTCACTGGCAACTACTGGCGACCAAGTGCTTGCCTTTCAAGGTGCTTCTACATCCCCAACATTTATTGCTGGTATCCACATGAATGTTTGTACCGTGGCCGGTGATGGTGCTGATTCGGATGCCAATAATTGGGACGGCTCGCTGGTTAGTACCAATAGAAGTGCGAAACCGCCTGGGCTAACAACTGGCACAACAGCCATTTGGTTTACGACAGAAGTAGACAATGCCAGATACAACTGTACCAGTAATACAGGTGCAACCTTAGCCCTTGCTACGACTATTAATACTCCATCCAATTGGTCTACCGATGATATTAATCCTTTTGCATTGCCACCTACGTGTACACCAACCAGCACCACCTGGAATGGCAGTACCTGGAACAATGGTACGCCTTCAAGCAGCCAGGACGCTGTGATAGCCAGCAATACGGCCCCGCCAGGCTTTACCTGTAAGTCGCTCACCATCAACAGTGGCTATGCATTGGGCACAACGGGCATTACCGTTACGGTAAATGGCAATATCACCAATAATGGTAATGGCATTGCCGGAACGGGCACAATGGTCATTGCAGCAGCAAGCACGCTTTCGGGCAATGCCCTGGCCTTTGGCGGTACACTTAATCTTTTAGCAGGCACGTTTATAACCAGTGGCCTGCTTTCCATTGCACCCGGTGGTGCAATAACCGGCACCTATGCCAACCTGAGTGGCAATGTAACCCTGCAACAGGACATGATCGGGCAGCGGGGTTGGCGTATATTCTCCAACCCGTTCACCACGGCACAGGCCATATCCACCCTTGCTTCAAGCAATAATATTTCTATAACCACAACGGTACAGGCAAGCGGGCTTACCGATGCAAGAACCTTTAGCAACAGCACCAATGCATGGAGCAATGTAACGGGCAGTACACTGGCCGCTAACACGGCTTACGCACTATTCATACGTGGGTTGGCAAGCGAGGTTACGGGCAGCAACTATACAGGTGGCCCCACTGCATTTACCTATAAGGCTACGGGTACATTAAATGGCAATACCGTAAGCATTGCACCTACCAACACAGCCAACTTTATATTGGTGGGCAATCCCTATGCGGCACCTGTAAAAACAAGTGCACTCACCAATGGCACCGCTGTTTCCTATTATGTGTACACCATTGCCCAGGGTGGCACACAGTCCCTGCAAAGGACAAAGGCCGGAAACTGGTCTGCCGTGCTTTCTTCGGCTACAACTACTACCATTCCAGTAATGGGTGCAATAGCATACAAGCCAAGCAGCACAACCCCTTATAACATCACCGCATCAACAGACCTCAACACCACAGGTACCTTGCAAACAGGTCTCTTTCGTACACAGGAAACCATTTCCCATCTTGAATTACAGGTTGGGCAGGATGGAATGCTGCTGGACAAATTCTTTGTCAGGATGGACAACAATGCCACAAAGAATGGCAACGACCGGAACGACCTGGAGAAGTTCTGGAACGACAATGTGAATCTGTACAGCAAGACGGCGGACAATAGATACCTGGGCATTGATGCAAGACAACAACTGGACAGTATTAACCTTGGCTTCAGTGCACTTACGGGAGACTATGTGTTTAAGGTTGGCAACAATAGCTTGCCTGCAAACTATAATGGCTACCTAAAGGACAATTTCCTGCATACAAGAACGGAGCTGAAGGAGGGCACTGCTTACCCTTTCTCTGTAACACAGGATGCAGAGAGTAGGGGTGAGGAGAGGTTCGTTCTGGAATTCACTAAGGCCTTACCAATTACGGCCATGCAGGCTTTTGATGTGAAAGTGCTGGGCAATATGGGCAGCAATACCATCAGGCTGGATATAGCTGGCAGCAGCGAACCTGTTACTGTTACCGTTAGCGACTTGTTAGGTCGAAAACTGGCAACCGCCAGCAACCTTTCCAATGGCACAGTCAGTATACAAGTGGGCAATGTTGGCATGGGCATGTACATTATACAGGCCAGCAATGGAAAGGAATCGCTTAGTAAAAAAATTATCAAGTTTTAGTATAACCAAACACTGATACATGAAAAAGATACGCTACCATATTTTGAAAAACCATAAAATTATTGCCTGTTGCCTGCTGTTGCTGGCCGTGGCCACTATTGCCCATGCCCAACCACCCAGTATTGGTGGCGATGTGGATGAAGTGCCTGTAGATGGTGGCCTTAGCCTGCTGGTTGCGGCAGGTCTGGGGTATGGAATAAAAAGAATGAGGGGCAATAGCACTGGATCAAAGCAACGATAAATTATTAGTGAACATTAAGCCAGACACGACTCAAGCCAAATCAGCATTTGTCTGCCATTTTTTATTCTATGTATTACAAATAAAGTATAACCAACAATGTTGTAAAAGAAATTACGATCCACAACAACAATCCCTGCAACATGGGCTTGAAGCCAACCGAAGCCAATGCTTTTCTGGATAATCCGCAGCCGATTAAAAACAAGGTAAGTGTCAATCCCGACTTGGAAACCTGCAGGATATAGCTACTGAATTTTTGTGCAAATGGCATATAGGTATTTACAATGATTGCCACAACAAACAACCCAATGAAATAAGGTATCTTGATTTTTTTGTCTTTCGATTTGAAAGCAAGACTGCTCAGGAAAGCAATTGGAATGATCCACAATGCCCTTGTCAATTTTATAGTTGTCGCAATCTGTAAGGCATCATTTCCGTATTTGCTTGCCGCACCAACAACGGAACTTGTATCATGAATGGCGATGGCACACCATAACCCGAAATGGGATTGTGATAAATGCAATTGAGCACCAATAAAAGGGAATACGAAAAGTGCAATGGAATTGAGTATAAAGATCGTTCCCAATGCAACGCTCACTTCTTTTTCATCGGCTTTGATAACAGGAGAGATGGCAGCAATAGCACTACCGCCACAAATGGCAGTTCCTGCAGAAATCAGGAAGGAAGTCTTCTTTTCTACCTTCAACAATTTACCGCTAAAATATCCCAATACCAATGTGCTGAAAATAGAAACAATCGTGAAGAGGATGCCTTCCTTCCCTGCCTTTAATGCCGTATTTACGTTCATTCCGAAACCAAGCCCAACCACAGAAACCTGCAACAGCAAATGCGTGGCCTTGTGATTGAGGTGCAGGTATGGATGCCCTACAAATTGTGCTATTGCTATTCCGAGAAGCAATGCAATTGGTGGCGATATATAAGGCGATAGGCACAATAACAGTACCAGTAAGAATATGCTTTTCCTGCTTGCAATGCTTAAGTTCAAAAAGTTTTCCCTGCCATGGTCAAGGGATGTGTTGCGTTCCATTTCATTGATATTTTTCAATGCAAAAGTGAAAAATCTAGCAAAGGTGGGGAAATGACATTTGGCTATGCGTTATAACTTAAAGTTATTGCCCGACATGAATTTCAGGAACAGCTCTTTTAAATGATGCGTATCGCCTTGCTGTGTGATGAAATAAAAATACCGTTCCACTTGTAAACCTTTGATATCAATAATTTTCATTTCATTGCCTTTTAATTCTTTGTAAATGGAATGAATGGACAGGAATGCAAAAGCATCTGAATGGAGCAGGTAAGACTTCATGCTTTCACTACTTTCTAAAACCATTTCAATTGACAGTTGTGAAAATTTCACATTCACTTTTTTTAAGGCAGCAATCATTACTTCTAATGAACCAGAACCTTGTTCCCGTACAATCAAGGGAAGCTTGTGTAGATCATTCAACGTAACGACTGCCTTTTTTAGCGACTTGTTTGCATTGCTGGTGCAAAGCACGATCTCGTCTTTAATAAAGGGCGTATATTTTATATGTTGCCGTTTGGATTGTCCTTCCACAATACCAAAATCAATTTTGTTTTCAGTCAATAGATGCTCAATATGTTCTGTGTTCCCATCTGTAAGTTCAATATGGATGTCAGGGAATTTCTGTTTGAACAAAGCAAGGTATGGTGGCAGCACATATTGTGCAACAGTGGTACTTGCACCCAATTTCAGCTTACCTTTTACATTTTCATTCAATGCCGCCAGGTCAAATTCAATATCCCTATAAATATTGAACAGTTTTTCGGTATGGGCCAATAGCGTAAAGCCAGCAGCCGTTAACTTTATTTTTGTGCCATTACGTTCAAACAACTTGCACCGATAGAATGTTTCTATTTCGTGAATGTGCTTCGTTACGGCAGGTTGCGTAATAAACAGCTCTTCGGCGGCCCTGGTAAAATTCAGCCGTTTTGCAACCGTATGGAATACTTTTAATCTGAAATCAAACATCTGTCAAATATAACGATCGGCTTGGTCATAGGAATTACAAGTAACAAATGAGGCTTTATGCAGATTGGGTACAGCTACAAAAACGTACAATATATTTGCAGTGATTCTTGTTTAATAGATACTTGCCATTCACGAATGGCTTCCTACAGAAACAGCATTTTGCAGCCATACCCAATACCTTTGTACACATGGGCAATATGAAAAAAAGAGAAGTGCCTTTTGAACGCGTACTGTTTTTCAGCGATGCCATTGTTGCCATTGCCATTACCCTGTTGGCCCTCGACCTCAAATTGCAGGTACCGGATGGCCGCCACATCCGTTTCCCTGATCTCTGGCTGCCCTGGAAAAATTACCTCGCCTTTTTTCTTTCCTTCATCAATATTGCCAGTTTCTGGCGAACGCATCACCAGATGTACACCTACATCCATAAGATGAACGAACGCACCATGGGCTACAACATCTGTTGGTTGTTCTTTATCGTTACACTGCCTTTTTCCACCAACGTACTCAGTACCCATTTTGGCGACGCACCTGCCGTGTTCCTGTACAGCATCAACATACTCGCACTCTCCATTTTCCAGAACTCCATCTGGGACAGTGCAGACACCAAACACGATTTCATAGATACCGAAAAAGTAACCATGCAGGAACGGGAACGTTTCCGCCTCATGTTCAACCTGGACATGATCAATGGGCTGTTATGCATTGCCCTATGTTTCTTCTTGCCCAAGCTTGCTTTCTTCCTGCTATTCTTTAAAGTGCCGATGCTATTTCTTGCCACCATTTATATTGCCAGACAAAGGCACAGGAATGTAAAGAAAGAAAGGAACGGAACCAATAAGTAACCCCTTCATTAAACAGTCATCATCAGGCTATTTCAGGTACGCCTGCATTGGGTAATAAAAAGCAAGATTGTACATCTGAATAGCATATTGTTACAAACAGGTTTGCAACGGAAAGTTCTATGTTTGGCAGTGCTAAACCATAGTTCAAGTTAAACCCAAACAGGATGGATCTTCAGCTAAACAACAAAGTAATCATCGTAACGGGCGGTGCCAAAGGCATTGGCGAAGGTATATGCCATGTGCTTGCGGCCGAAGGGGCCATTGTGGCCGTTGTGGGTAGAAAAGATGCAGACAATACACTGGTGGTGGATGCCATACAGGCAAAGGGCGGCAAGGCTATTTCCGTTGTTGCAGAACTGTCCAACCCGCAAGACTGCCAAAAAGCAATTGCTATTGTTATTGAAAAATACAACCGTATAGATGGCTTGATAAACAATGCCGGCATTAATGATGGTGTGGGGCTGCAAAGCGGCAACTATGAACAATTCATGAAAAGCCTGCACAGAAACCTGGTACATTATTACCTCATGGCACACCATGCTTTGCCAGCGTTGATAAAGAGCAAAGGAGCTATTGTAAACATTACATCCAAAACTGCAGAAACTGGCCAAGGCAACACATCGGCCTATGCCGCAGCCAACGGTGGCCGTAATGCACTCACCAGGGAGTGGGCCGTAGAACTATTGAAGTATGGCATCCGTGTAAATGCAGTAGTTGTGGCCGAATGCTATACGCCTGCTTACGAAACCTGGATCAAGACATTAAGCAACCCTAAAGAAAAGCTACAGGAAATAACATCGAAAATTCCGCTGGAAAATAGGATGACCACTGCTGAGGAAATTGCCAACACGGTTGCATTCCTCATCAGCAGCAAATCATCGCACACCACAGGGCAAATGATACATGTGGATGGCGGCTATGTGCACCTGGACAGGGCTTTGGCCAATGCATAGATTTTGATGTAACCGGCAACCGTACATGCATCAACTGCAGTGGCGTCGCACCCATCAGCCATTCAGCAAAACCCGGCAATTACAAAACAGCAACAATGAAAGCATTAATCTGTACAACACCGCACCAATTTGACTATGCAACGATAGAAGCCCCAGAGCCAGCTATTGGCGAAACCTTATTAAATATTGAAAGGGTTGGTATTTGCGGCACCGACCTTCATGCATACGAAGGCACACAGCCTTTCTTCAACTATCCAAGAATACTGGGTCACGAACTTGCCGCAACCATTGTGGCCACAGATGCCCAAGGCTTCAACAATGGCGAAGCGGTCACGTTTATTCCCTACTTCAATTGCGGCACCTGCATTGCATGCCGTATGGGCAAGCCCAACTGCTGTGCAAACATCAAGGTATGCGGTGTGCATATAGACGGCGGCATGCGGCAATACCTAACGGTTCCATCATACAGTCTGGTACACGGCGAAGGGCTCAGCTTCGATGAACTGGCCCTGGTTGAACCGCTGGCCATTGGTGCACACGGTGTGCGTAGGGCAGGGGTAGGGCCTGGTGAATATGTATTGGTAGTAGGTGCAGGCCCCATTGGCCTGGGCACGATGGAGTTTGCCAGGATAGCCGGAGGCAAGGTAATTGCAATGGACATTAACGATACCCGTTTACAGTTCTGTAAAGAAAAGCTACAGGTAACGGATACCGTGAACCCGGCAACAGAAAATGCCTTGCAAAAACTGGAACAGATAACCAACGGCAATATGCCAACTGTGGTAATTGATGCAACCGGAAGCCTGAAAGCCATCAACAACGCTTTCCAGTTTTTGGGACATGGTGGACGGTATGTGCTGGTAGGGCTACAGAAAGGGGATATCACTTTCAACCATCCCGAATTCCACAAGCGTGAAAGCACATTGATGAGCAGTCGCAATGCCACCAGGCAAGACTTTGAACATGTAATTGCTTCCATGAAAAAAGGACTGGTAAATCCAACAACCTACATTACACACAGGGTGCAATTCAATGAAGTGAAAGACAATTTTGAAAGCTGGTTAAACCCTGCAACAGGTGTTATAAAAGCAATCGTGGAAATATGATGATATCACTTTTTTGATGGAACATTTTATTATGTGCAACCAGTTGGCACAATAAAACAGGACTGGCTGGTTCAAAACATATTTATTTGTGCAACTAAATACGATTGCATGCTTAAACTACACAACAAGATTGCTATTGTAACAGGTGCAGGTAGCGGTATAGGAAAGGCAGTGGCCCTGCTGTTTGCCCAACAGGGAGCAAAAGTTTTTGTGGCCGACCTGAATCCCGAAAATGCCGATGCAACCACCAATGAAATCATTACCAGCGGTGGCACTGCAGAAAGCAGGGTACTGGATGTAGCCAACCAACAGGCAGTAACTGACACCTTCAATGCCATTGGCCCAATAGATATACTGGTAACCTGTGCAGGCATTAGCCATATTGGCAATGCAGCAAATACCACCGAAGCCGATTTTGATAAAGTGTACAACGTAAATGTAAAAGGCACTTACAACTGCCTGCACGTTGCTGTGCCCATCATGAAGAAAAATGGTGGCGGTTCCATCGTAAACATCAGCTCCATTGCAGCCAAAGTAGGGCTGGCCGACAGGTTTGCCTATAGCATGAGCAAAGGTGCGGTATATGCCATGACGTTGAGTGTTGCCAAAGATTATGTGAATGACCATATTCGTTGCAACTGCGTATCGCCTGCAAGAGTACATACACCGTTTGTGGATGGGTTCCTTGCAAAGAACTATCCAGGTAAGGAACAGGAAATGTTTGAGAAACTATCCAAAACACAACCCATTGGAAGGATGGGTCAGCCTGTTGAAATTGCCGGGCTGATACTGTATCTGTGCAGCGATGAAGCCAGCTTTTTAACCGGAAGCGATTATGCAATTGATGGCGGCTTCGTTACACTGAACAGTTAATAAATAGGCTCTTTGCAAAGCTGCATCACATTGTGCTGTACATGGGTGCGACGCCGAGAAAGCCCATTGAAAATATATAGCTGGTAACATAAATCCATAAAACAAAAAGAGGTTCCCATATAAGGGATAAAAGCTTATGAAACTGATACGCTTTGGAGAAGCAGGAAAAGAAAAACCCGGTGTGCATATAGATGGTGTGAACTACGATGTAAGCGGTTTTATAAAAGATTATGATGAAGCATTTTTTGGCAACGGTGGCATACCGCATCTGGCCTGGATGCTACAGCAGCACAAGACCATGCTGCCTAAAGTGCCCGACAATACAAGGATCGGCAGCCCGGTGGCACGCCCATCAAAAATTGTATGCATAGGGTTGAATTATGCAAAACATGCCAAAGAAACCAATGCACCCATTCCTAAAGAACCCATCCTGTTTTTCAAGTCAACCACATCAATGGTTGGTCCATACGATAATATCATTATACCAAAGAACTCCGTAAAGACCGATTGGGAAGTGGAACTGGCTTTTGTGATAGGCAAAAAAGCAAGCTATGTAGAAGAGCATGAAGCAATGGACCATATTGCCGGGTATGCCCTGCACAACGATGTCAGTGAACGTGAATTTCAATTGGAACGTGGCGGTACATGGGACAAAGGCAAGGGTTGCGACAGCTTTGCACCCATTGGTCCCTGGCTGGTAACCAAAGATGAAATTGCCGATCCACACAACCTGCGTTTATGGCTAAAAGTAAACGGCAGGATGATGCAGGACGGAAATACAGACGATTTGATATTTAATTTGCCATTCCTTGTTTCTTATATCAGCCAGTTTATGACCTTGCTGCCAGGTGATATCATCTCTACAGGAACCCCTGCCGGCGTGGGTTTGGGCTTTACACCCAACATCTTTTTAAAAGAAGGCGATGTGGTTGAGCTGGGCATTGATGGTTTGGGAACAAGCACGCAAACCTGCATTGCTTACACAAAGTAATGCAGCATGATGCAAAACAATAAACAGCAGCAACATTGAACGTAGCACTTTTTATACCTTGTTATATTGATCAGTTCTATCCACAAGTAGCCATAGCCACACTGCAGCTACTGGAAAAATTTGGATGCAAAGTAAGCTACCCGTTAAAGCAAACCTGTTGCGGGCAGCCAATGGCAAACAGTGGCTTTGAACACCTGTCAACAGCCTGCAACGAACTGTTTGTAGAAAATTTTTCGGGCTATGATTACATTGTTTCCCCATCGGGAAGCTGTACGTTGCATATAAAGGAACACCTACACACTGCAAGACATACCCAAGCCGAAGAACAGATACGTACACAGGTGTACGAGTTGACAGAGTTTTTAGTAGATGTATTGAAAGTGCAAACGTTACAGGCAAAATTTCCTTATAAAGTTGGGATGCACCAAAGCTGCCATGGGCAGCGTGGACTGCATTTGAGCCAGATGACGGAACTGAATGCTGCACCCTTTTCAAAGCCTGGCAGTTTGCTGAACATGGTAGAAGGACTGGAACTGGTAACCCTTGACAGACCTGATGAATGTTGCGGCTTTGGCGGAACCTTTTGTGTTACCGAAGAAGCAGTAAGTGCAAAGATGGGCAAGGATAGGGTAGCGGACCATGTGACACATAAAGCCGATTATATTACAGCAGCAGACATGAGTTGCCTGATGCATTTGGAAGGCATCTTGAAACGGCAGAAAAGTGCCACCAAGATTATTCATATAGCCGAAATTTTAAATGCAGGATAAATGAGCCACACCAAGAATACGATTGCCCATGCCGATGCTGCTGCTGTTTTCAACAAAGACGAAGCAAGGGTAAACTGGCACGACAAAACATTGTGGTTCATCCGTGAAAAACGCGATAAGATCAGCCACTCCATTGATGAATGGGAACAGCTAAGGGAATATGCCTCACAAATAAAGAACAACGTACTCTCCAATTTAAGTGAATACCTTCAACAGTTTGAAGCCAATGCAATAACAAACGGCATTACCGTACACTGGGCTGCAGATGCTGCGGAACACAATGCAATTGTGCACCGCATATTAAAGCAGCACAACATTGACAGGATGGTGAAAAGCAAGAGCATGCTTACAGAAGAATGCGGCCTGAACGAATACCTGGAAGCCAGTGGCATTGAAGTGATTGATACCGATTTGGGCGAACGCATTGTACAGTTGGCAGCCGAGCCACCAAGCCATATTGTGCTGCCTTGCATACATAAAAAGAAAGAGGAAATAGGCGAACTGTTTCATGAACACCTGGGTACGGAAAAAGGTGCAAGCGACCCCGAATACCTTACGGCTGCTGCAAGACAGCATTTGCGTGAAACTTTCTTGACCAGGCGGGCAGCTCTTACAGGCGTTAACTTTGCCGTGGCCGAAACAGGCGAGTTTGTTGTTTGTACCAACGAAGGCAATGCCGATATGGGTGCCCATTTGGCCGATGTACATATTGCCTGTATGGGCATTGAAAAAATAATTCCGCAACAGCAACATCTAAGCGTATTTCTGAGGCTATTGGCAAGAAGTGCCACCGGCCAGCCCATTACCACCTATTCCAGCCACTTTAAAAAACCGCAGCCACAACAACAGATGCATATTGTTTTGGTAGACAATGGAAGAAGCATACACCTAGGCAAGGAAGATTTCAGGAATGCACTGAAATGCATACGCTGCGGTGCCTGCATGAATACCTGCCCCGTTTACAGGCGAAGCGGCGGACACAGCTACCACAATGCAGTTGCTGGCCCCATAGGTTCCATACTTACACCCAATATGGACATGAAGAAGAATGCCGACCTTCCGTTTGCATCAACACTGTGTGGCAGTTGTACGAATGTTTGTCCTGTAAAAATTGATATACACGACCAGTTGTATAAATGGCGGCAGGTAATTGTACAAGAAGGCTATGCCCCAACTGCAAAAAAGGCAAGTATGAATGTGATGGGCTGGGTACTATCCTCCCCTAAAATTTATGACATGGCGGGCAAGGCTGCAAGATGGACCTTACGCAACACGCCATTTGTTGTGAACAATAAACTGAACCCCTGGTTCAAGGAAAGGGAAATGCCAGCAGCACCCAAACAGTCATTTAAGGAATGGTATAAAACGAACAGGAAGATACATGAGTAGCAGGGACAAAATATTGCAACAGGTAAAACAGCACCAGCCATCTACTAGGGCCTTGCCCAAAGTGGAGATTGCAGTTGAAGACAAGGATTGGCTTGCCGACTTTAAGGCAAGATTGGAAACATTGCATGTAGCCGTTTTTGAAGTAAGCGACAACAATAGCATCGGAACTATCATCCAAAACAATAGCAAGGCAACAGACAGAATTGTAACGACCATGGCATCATTAAAGGATTATGCTGTACATATCGATAGGGTAGAAGAAGATGCCCACCAATTGGAAAATGTGGAATTGGCCATTATTCCTGCACATTTTGGTGTGGCTGAAAATGGGGCAGTATGGGTTACGGATGCATTGATAAAATACCGGGTGCTGCCCTTTATTGCACAGCAGTTGGCTGTAGTAATAAGCAAACGTAATATTCTTGCAAACATGCACCAGGCTTACAGCAGGATAACCAATACCAATTATGAATTTGCTGTGTTTATTGCCGGCCCATCCAAAACGGCCGATATTGAACAGAGCCTTGTGCTGGGTGCACATGGCCCCAAAAGTATGATGGTGTTTATTACGGATTAGGTTTGCTGGCCTTTTCTATTTTGATGTTCTCACGTATCACATCCCAATACTCCTTACCATAAGGCACTAATATTTCGGCTCCGGCGGGGATATCTTTTTTGGCAACGATGAAAACCTGTAAGCCATCCTCTTCATAGATGCTGTTATTGGTAACGCCAACATTCTTGCTTAGTCCCTTGGCATCATTTGCATAACGGGCAAGTGCCTTCAAATCGTTCAGGCCATCAATTACATGATTGGCCTTTAGATAATACACATAACCATTAAAGCTGTCGCCTTTCAATACTTCTTTCCAGGTAGTGATGCGGCCTTTGTATTCAATAATACGGGTACCTTTTGGAATAAATACTTTGGTGAACAGCCCCTTACCGGCGTTGGGTATGGTAGAGCGTTTAACGATTAGCTGCTTGTCTGATAATGCCATGCTGCGAATGTAAAGGCTTATGCCATACGATATACAGTTGGCAGCATAATTCTTACCGTTTTGTATGCTGGCAACAAAGCAATACAGATTCTTAACCATTAAATAATCATGCAAAGCTTGTTACTATTGGTTTTGTATTGTATAATATCAGGTAGCGATAAGGCCCTATAAGCGAAGCAAAACTGGATGGTCATTTGGTGAAGCAAGCAATAAGCAGTCTGAAAAGAAGCGATTCAATTGGGCAATGTCATACAATGTCATAGTGCATTTGTCCAACAAAATGGCAATGATTCCAGATTGAAACCCTATTGTGGTTTTGATGTCATCCTGAACCGTTGAAGGCATTTTAAATTGGGGATTTTATCGGTTTCGGCAGGCTCAACCTGACATACTAATTCAAACCGGGTTGCCACCCGCTAAATAATAATTTGTTTATCTCCATGTAAGTTTACTATTTTTATCCCATCATCGCTTGCTTCCTCTGTGGGTACAACCGTGCCCGAATTTTTAATCATTTAAAAATCTTGCCACTATGAGGAAGCGTTTACTCTTGCTATTTTTATGTGCAGCTACTGCATCAACAACTATCTTTTCACAAACAACTTATCAATGGACAGGTGCTGTAAGCACAGCTTGGAACGTTGCTGGAAACTGGAGTAGTTCGCCAGGAAACAATCCTAGAACTGTACCTGCTGCAAACGACATACTTGTGTTTGACAATGTTACAGTGTCACTAACAGCAATACCTTATGAAACCATTGGGCAACTGGTGTTGCAGAACAATGCAATTGTTACAGTTGCAGGTTCTACAAGTACAGGCAATGCACCCGATGGAGGTACAAGCCTTACAAGGGCACTTACGACTATCACAGGAACAGGTACGCATTTTGACACCTATTTTCAAGTGGGGGATTTTGTTTATACAAACACCACCAACATTTCGCAGATTACGGCAATTGGTAGTGCTACCAGTATGACTACTGCCGAATCTGGTACCATTGGTTCAAGCACAAGCTATAAACGTCCCGCACACTTACACATAGCAGGTAACCCTGGTTTATCGGTTTCGGCCAACAGTTCCTTTACATTGGCATCAACAACGCCTTTTGTGGTTTCTTTAAATACTGGTGCAAAAGGTACAGTAGCTGGCTCCATTGTTTTGTCAACACTTGCCCAAAGGTTAATCGTAACAGATGGCGGCAATGCCCTTACATTTCAAAATGGCAGTAGTTTCAGTGTTTCTGGTACGCATTCGGGCAACCCATTTGGTTTAGTACCCGCATCAACCAATGATAATATCCTATTTCAAACAGGTTCAAGCTATACACATGCAAGTAGTGCAAGTACACCACCATTTGGTCCGGGCCAAAGTGCGGCAGCCATACCTGCAACAATTGTGAATTTTACAAAAGGTAGTACGGTTACATTCAATGCTGCTTTCACAACTTCCAGTGTCAACAATTTCTTCAATAGCCGTGTTTATCCCAATGTTATAATAGGCAATAGCACTTCTATAACGGTAGATGGGGCATTTTACGGCATAGATACACTTACTATACAAAGTGGATCAACCTTTTTGCTACCTACAAATGGCACTTACCCTGTTATGGGCAATGTTGTAAACAATGGTACACTTGGATTAACCGGAACACCCACTACCAGCAATTTATTATTGGTGGGTACATCGCCCCAAACAGTTGATGGAACTGGTACATTTAATACTTTGGGCTCATTTATAGTAGGGGCACTTTCCAATGTCACCATCAATAAATCACTTTCAATAACGGGTACTGGTACTTCATCAATTATAGGTCAATTAAATATCGGTACAAATGTTATATCTGGTACAGGCCCTTTTCAATTACGCGGTGCCGTGGCTCCAAGTTATACAGCAAACACAACCACGGGTAGTTATATGATAAGCAATGTTTCCAATTTTTCAAATATATCGGCAGGTACGGTGGTTACGGGCCCAGGTATACAGGCCAACACAATTATAATAGCAACCAATAGTAGTGCATTTACTTACACTATTTCTAAACCAGCAACTGCTACAGCAACTGGCGTTGCACTGACTTCGGCAGGTTACCTTGCTACTTTTGTTACATCCAACACCAGTGGTATTGATGGAAATATTACAACAAGCGGAGCCAAAACATTTGGCTCGGGAACCAATTATATATTCAATGCAGCAACTACAACACCTTTTGCAGCAACAGGTTCTTCTATAACGGCTACCAATGTTACCATCAATGCAAATGTTACATTAAATAAAGTGCTTACTGTTACAGGTGCATTAACGGTTACAGGTAGTACTTTAAGTACTGGTGCAAATTTGATTTTGGCAAGTAATAGCAACGGTACTGCCCGTATTGCAAATTCTACTGGTTCCATTACAGGTAATGTTACCGTGCAACGTTACATACCTGCAGGTAAAAGGGGTTTCAGGTTCCTGTCGCCTGGCGTAACCACCAGCAACTCTATCAAAGCAAATTGGCAGGAGGGGGCCACAAGTTCAACAGCAGACCCCAACCCACTGTATGGTACACATATAACAGGCAGTACGGTAGACCAGACAAACGGGTTTGATGGCACCTTAACAGGCAACCCTTCATTGTTCCAGTTCAACAATGCCACACAATTGTGGAACACAGGCATAGCCAATACCGACGCCACCAATTTACTGCTAGGCAATGCTTACCGTGTATTGATAAGGGGCAACCGCTCATTCGATTTAACAACCACATCCACAACCAATACCGCCACTACATTAAGGGCTACGGGCACAGTGCTTACGGGAACGGTAACAATGAACAGCAGTGGCATTGGAGCCACCGCAGGCATGCCTTTATTGGCTGCCAATGCAGATGGGTATAGCCTGGTTGGTAACCCTTATGTATCACCAATTAGCTGGGCTGCTATAAATGGTGCCTCAACAGATATTACTGGCTATTATTATATATGGGACCCGACATTGGCAACTAGGGGTGCATACGTTTCCTGTTTTACGGACGGTACCAAGAACGATCCATCGTCTGGCGTTACAATAGACATACAGCCAGGGCAGGCTGTTTTCGTAAAAAACAAATCCACCATAACAACAGGCAGTTCGTTGGTGTTTCAGGAAGGCTATAAAACGGCAGCCAATACAACTGTTTTCAGGACACAGGAAGCAGATAGGACCAAGCTTACCGTACAGTTGTTCCTTTCGGCAAACCTTGCCAGTAATAATGCCCAGGATGCTGTAACGGCTGTTTTTGGTAATAGCTACAACAATGCCGTTGACGACAACGATGCAGGCAAAATGCTGAACCTTGATGAGAATATGGCCATACAAAAGGGAAGTGGCCTGATGAGTATTGAGCAAAGGAACTTGCCTGCCAATGCAGATACCATGCAGTTAAAAATATGGCAAATGACGCAGAACAGTTACACATTAAGGGTTAGCGGAAATAACTTCAATGCGAATACCACAGCATTTGTAAAAGACGGTTTCCTGAATACTGAAACACCGCTGAACCTGAATGGTGTTACAGACGTCAATTTCATGATTACTGCAGACCCGGCAAGCAGTGCAGACAATCGTTTTTCGATCCTGTTCAGGTCAACGGGAGCTTTGCCCGTGAGTATTGCCAGTATAAAAGCCTACCAAAAAAATGCGGGCATACAGGTGGACTGGAGTGTGGCCAATGAAATAAATATTGATAGCTACGAAGTGGAAAAATCTGTAAGCGGTACTTCATTTGCCAAAACTGGCAGCTTAAAAGCTACTGGAAACAGTTCTTATAACTGGTTGGATGCCAACCCGAACACAGGCAATAATTTTTACCGCATCAAAAGCGTCAGCAAAAATGGAACTGTACAATACAGCCAAGTGGTGAACGTAAAAATTGGCAATGGCAAGAACAGTTTCAGCATTATTGCAAACCCGATAATTGGCAGCACAATTTTATTGCAACTGGAAAATGTGGACAAAGGGAATTATGCTGTAAAACTGTTTAACGAGGCTGGCCAGTTGGTCAATACATCGGCTATCAACCATCCAGGCGGTTCTTCTACAGAAAGCATCCGTATAAATAATATGGCTAAGGGAATTTACCAGCTTGCTATCAATGGTTCAGATGGCTTTGTTGTAACCAAGACCGTAATCATCCAGTAATTATAAGAAACCTCTAAAATAAATAATATGAAACTCAAAATATCGACCATACAAATGCTGATACTGGTCATCTGTTTTTTATTGCCATGCCTGTTACATGCCCAACCAGGCTTTGGCGATGATACCGATGATGTGCCAATTGATGGCGGCCTGTCCTTACTGGTAGCTGCCGGAGTTGGTTATGGTGCTAAAAAAATCCGTGAGAAACGTAAAAAATAGAATAAGCTATATAATAAAAGAGCCACTGATAATTTCAGTGGCTTTTTTATTAAGCTTTACATACGGTTGTTTGATTGAATGAAAGAATCCGGGTTTACTGTGCGGTGTTGGTAGGGGTAGGGGCGGGATTGGGTACCCAGCTTCTTTGTTTTGAATACTTTCATCTTTAACTTGCCAACCGGTGAGCCACATCAATTGATCGTTACTTGTTTTAAAATGTGTATATAAATTTTAATGGAAAATCTCCAAAAATTTGTCATCTCCTTAATATACGGCAGTCTGACCCTTCTATCTTTTATTGTATTGATTAACCCGATAAACGTAAATAAAAAGGCGAATATCTTTTTTGGTATGTTTCTCTTCTTTTGGTCAGGTTACTGGTTATCCAATGTATTGGCAATATGTCAAGTGCCGGTCAACGAATCATTCGCTATCACCGTAAACTGTTTGTTGATATTTACGCCTGGTTAAACCTGCCTGATTTAAATCCATATTTCAAATCATTGAAAGGAAAATTTGGGTTTCTGCAGATCGCCAAATTTTTAATGCTTACAAAGGTCCGCCCAAGCCGCAAACTGGTAGGCGTTTTATTTGGCATAATTCCCGAATTTCAAAACCAGGGCATAGATGCTTTTATGGCTGTAAATGTTTTGGAAGCCATTAATAATGGAACGAAATACAACGATATTGAATTGCAGTGGATTGGCGATTTTAATCCTAAAATGATTAACATAGCCCATAATATGGGATGTGTGCGTACCCGTCGGCTTGCAACGTATAGATATCTGTTTGACAATAATCAATCATTCTATAAACACCCGAAACTGGCTTAGCTATTAAGGTAATTGATTGATAATCATAAAATTGCAGTTTCAACTACCCTATAATTAATATTATGTTAAGTAATGAATTATTGAAATCATTTCATTCGTTACACCAAAACGATTCTTACTCCTGCTGTGATAAAACAATAAAAGATCCCTTTAAAGCTTCGCTGGCTTCATAGAGATTTTTAATCCAATTATCACCTTCCTTTGAATAATAGGTAGAAAAATTGTCGACACGTTCCTGCAGGCTGTTATTGGGGAACAACGACTGCTTTAATGTATGTACTTGTCTGGATTGCTCATCGAATTTTCTTTTTTCGGCACGCAGGAGTTTTTTCTCAAGCCCTTCTATCCTTTTCAGGGCTTTCACTTGTAAAGCTTCTGTATGCTCCACCAGGCTTGTATCAACTGCTTGGGCAAGCTGTTTTAACTTGTTATAAAATATTGCAAGTTCTTCTTTCTCGGGTTTTAATAAAAGTTGATTGGTAGAGTGCTCTTTAACAAGGTCATTGATGAGGTCCAATTCTTGTTTAAAAATATCAGTAATACTTAAATTTAATTTGTCAATCAATTGCTTATACTTACTATCTATAAGTAAAAAAGAGTTCCGTAACAGTAACATTGGGTAAGGCACATTAGCAGTTTCAAACACTTTTTTAAGTTCCAACCAATAAGCAAGCTCTCCTCCTCCGCCAATAAATGCAATATTGGGCAAAACCGTTTCCTGGAATACGCCCCTAAGAATTACATTGGCACTGAAACGTTCGGGAAACTGCCTTAATTCTGCTAATATTTCTTCTTGTGTCCATTCAATATTTAAATCTACAATAACATAATTAACTCCTTTAATTTCAATACGTTCTCGTTTATTATCAATTAAATAAAATAGATTTAATTCTCTTCCACCAGCCTGAACTTTATAATGTTGTCCAAGTTCATTAATTGTCTGTTTTACAGCTTTATACGAAAACTGATTACTGATTTCCTGTTCAATAATGGACTCAAAACTTCTTTTTAAGGCCGCATTATCCGGAATGAGCACTAATAACCCCAATTCTCCAAATAAGCTATTCACCAGTTCCAATGTAGCCTGTTGAATGGTCTTACCTAGTGCATAGCATCTTTTAAATAAATCAGTAAGTTGTACACCATATTGATTTACATTTATTTGCCCACCAATATTTTCTATTAAACTTACTAAATTTTTATCAACCACCATCCTTCCCACTGCTCCGGTTTGGGCAGTTTGCCAAACAAGTTTCTCCCCATTTAAATTGATAAAACCCAGCTCGTCCAAATCTGCATCTTCGCTGCCCATATAATATACCGGCACAAAATTGTATTGCGGTAACTGCTTCCTTAACTCATCTGCCAGTTTTATGGCATGTACAATCTTGTAGATAAAATATAGCGGGCCTGTAAAAATATTGGGCTGGTGTGCGGTTGTTATGGTAAATGTATCATTACTTAAAAGGGAAGCCAGGCTGGCCTGTTGTTTTTCGGATAAGGGTAGCCCTTCATATTGCTTTTGTAGTTCGGTTACCAATAGCTCACGGTTAGTTGCAAAATTCTTTCTTGCTTCAATGGCAGCTTTAATACCATCCATAGAAACCGGGTGTTTGTAAAAAGGTTTTAGCTGCTCCTGTCCTTCCAAATAATCAATCACAATTTTAGAAAAAAATCCGGTCTGCTGGTAAGGTATATGGCTACAAGTAATTTCCATGTTGTATTTAAAATACGAAATAAGCGGATTTTAGTGAATAGCAAAAACCATTGGTACATGATATGGCGGATACTCCGTAAATCGAAATAGTGAAATTGAAAACCATCATGCCAACCAATCTATATAACCCATTCCCGGTGTGCAAGGACTTCGCTTCTATAAAAGCCGAATGACATACTTTGGCACATGGGTGCGACGCCTATACAGCTCACTTGCATCCTGCTGTTGGTGCAACAATTTTTTTGTCCTATTTCAGAAACTATCAATTGTTAGCATCTTCAAAAACCTACATTTGCAGAAATAAATTTTTGCAATGGACATCAAGAACAATATACTGGAAACAATAGGCAATACCCCTTTGATCAGGCTGAACAAAATAACCAAGGATTTTCCCTGCACCGTTCTTGCAAAAGTGGACTATTTTAACCCGGGCAACTCCATCAAGGACCGTATGGCACTAAAGATGGTTGAAGTGGCCGAAGCTGAAGGCAAACTGAAACCCGGCGGAACAATCATAGAAGGAACCAGTGGCAACACCGGGATGGGACTTGCATTGGCGGCCTGTGTAAAAGGCTATAAATGTATTTTTGTTACCACCGATAAACAGAGCAAGGAGAAAGCGGATATTCTAAAAGCCGTTGGTGCAGATGTGATTGTTTGTCCGACCAACGTATTGCCTGAAGACCCTAAAAGCTATTACAGTGTTGCTAAGCGTTTGGGTAAGGAGATACCGAACTCCATGTACATGAACCAGTACGATAACCTGGCCAATCGCCAGGCACATTATGAAAGTACCGGACCTGAAATTTGGGAGCAGACGGATGGTAAAATAACGCACCTGGTTTGTACGGCAGGTACGGGCGGCACCATTACGGGAACGGCGATGTACCTGAAAGAAAAAAATCCGAACATTAAAATCTGGGCCATTGATGTGTATGGCTCTTTGCTTACCAAGTATTACAATACAGGCGAGATTGACATGAACGAAGTGCACCCTTATATAAGTGAAGGCTTTGGTGAGGATTTTGTGCCCGAGAACTACGACATGAGCGTTATTGATGCATTTGAACAGGTTACGGATAAGGATGGTGCAATTATGGCCCGCCGCATTGCAAAGGAAGAAGGCCTGTTTTGTGGTTACAGTGCAGGTTCTTGTGTGCAAGGTTTGATGCAGTTGAAAAATACTTTGAAAAAAGATGACTTGGTAGTGTGCATCTTTCATGACCATGGCAGCCGCTATGTTGGCAAGATATACAATGACCAATGGATGATGGAACGTGGCTTTTTGGATGTAAAGACCTTTAAGGATATTGTTAGCGGACGTGCAGGCAAGAAGCTGATTACTGTAGAACCAACCACCACTGTTGCTGATGCTGTGGAACTGATGAAGAAATACGATATTGAACAGATACCCGTGGTAAAGGATAACGAAATGGTAGGCTCCTTAAGTGAGAGCGGTCTGTTCCAGAAAATATTCAGTAATCCCGAGATCAAGAACGAAACGGTGGCAAGTGTGATTGAGCATGCTTTTCCGATTGTGGAATTTTCTACTTCTGTCGAAAATTTAGGAACACTTATTTCCAAAGAAAATGGTGCCGTACTGGCCAAAGACGATAAAGGCGACTACCATATTGTAACAAAGTATGATGTGATACAGAGTTTAGCGAAATAATGAATGGACTGAATGGATAACAATGCAATTAAACATACAGAGGTTGTCGCAAATCGTCAACCTCTCTTTTGTCCTGCTTTTAACAAGCTGATTGATTTACCTACTCAACCACAAAAAATCGTTTCACTTGTCCCCTCCCAAACAGAATTACTGTTTGATCTTGGATTGGATGATAGAGTAATTGGCATCACTAAATTCTGCATCCATCCAAACGAATGGTTCAGGAGCAAGACCAGGATTGGCGGTACAAAGGATGTGGACATTGAAAAAATCAAATCACTGAACCCCGATTTGATCATTGCCAACAAAGAAGAAAATATAAAACAGCAAATTGAAGCATTGGAACTTATTGCTCCGGTTTGGTTAACTGATGTGAATACTTTGGATGATGCCTTACAAATGATTGAAGATATTGGGCAGTTAACAGGAACGACTAATCAGTCGCAATTGATCTGCGATAAAATAAAAGCAGGGTTCAATAACCTTAAACACGAAACCTCAAACCTTCAACCCAATACTGCCTGTTACCTCATTTGGCAAAATCCCTACATGACAACCGGTTGCGATACATTCATCAACAGTATGCTGCAACAAGCTGGTTTCCAAAATATTTTTGCAGACAAAGAACGTTACCCCGAAACCAGTATCGATGAAATAAAAGCCCGCCAGCCACAGTTCATCTTTTTATCATCTGAGCCCTACCCTTTTAAACAAAAGCATTTGGATGAAATACAGGCACAGGTTCCACAAGCCAAGGTTTTATTGGTTGATGGTGAAATGTTCAGTTGGTACGGAAGCAGGCTGATAGCGTCACCAAAATATTTTCAAAAACTAATGGCCGTTTGTATGCATAAAATTTGACATCAACACGTATATTGCCATCCCAAATTAATTGCAACTAAATTACCAAACACATCATTAAAACGATTCCACATGAAGAAGTATAAACCGGGAGTAGTATTTGGCGAAGAATTAAAGGCATTGTACCAGGATGCCAAAGACAACCAGTTTGCATTGCCTGCTGTTAATACCATTGGTAGCAACACCATCAACGCAACCTTGGAAACCGCAGCAAAAGTAAACTCACCTGTTATTATACAATTCTCCAATGGTGGTGCACAGTTCATTGCCGGCAAGGGAATGCCAAACGACAATTTACAAGGCAATATACTGGGTGGTATTTCTGGTGCACTGCACATTCACAACGTGGCAAAAGCATACGGGGTACCTGTGGTATTACATACGGACCACGCAGCAAAAAAATGGCTGCCTTGGGTTAGTGGACTGATTGATGCCGGCGAACAATATTTTAAGGAAAAAGGCCAGCCCCTATTCAGTTCGCACATGCTGGATTTGTCCGAAGAACCAATTGAAGAAAACATACACACTTCCGTTGAATTCTATAAACGCATGCAGCCACTGGGCATGGGTATAGAAATTGAACTGGGTGTTACCGGTGGTGAGGAAGACGGTGTGGACAACAGCGATGTGGAAAACGAGAAACTCTACACACAGCCTGCAGATGTGGCCTACTCTTACAAAGAACTTAAAAAAATAGGTGATCTATTTACTATTGCTGCTGCTTTTGGCAATGTGCATGGTGTGTACAAACCGGGCAATGTTGAGTTAAGACCAGAAATTTTGAACAATAGCCAGATCTTCCTTGAAAAGGAATTAGGATTGGCACCAGGTTCCAAACCTGTGTATTTTGTTTTTCACGGCGGTAGCGGTTCGCCACAGCACCAGATACGTGAAGCAATCGGCTATGGTGCAATAAAAATGAACATAGATACCGATTTGCAATGGGCTTTCTGGGAAGGGATACTGGACAATTACAAAAAGAACGAAGGCTATTTACAGGGCCAGTTGGGCAATCCTGAAGGTGCCGATAAGCCAAACAAGAAACATTACGACCCACGTGTATGGTTACGTAAAGGCGAAGAAAACTTCATTAAACGCCTTGAAGTGGCCTTCGAAGACTTGAACTGTGTCAACCGTAATGCATAAAATATTGATAGCCAATATAAATATTACCCTGTATTCTACAATATGGGGTAATTTTTTTATTGGTACAATGGTTGGATATCTTGCTGGGAAACCCGGCTTTTTCCACAGCAAGATGCCTAAAATAATTTTGCCTTAACTTGCCCACCCCAATTGAAAGTATAGTCATGAAAAAAACGAATGAAGAAGCTATTGATATAGAAACAAGTTTGTCTGGCGAAGAAGCTGTGATACCCACTGCAGGTGGAGAGATAAAACCCAAATGGTTCCAGCGCCGCCGCAAAGGCATCACCACACAGACATCAGACAAAAAGGAAACCCCGGAAGGCCTGTGGAACAAATGCCCACAATGCAATTTTATACAAACCACATCGGAGCTTGAAGAGAACAAGTATGTATGCCCAAAATGCAACTACCACCACCGTATTGGCAGCGATGAATATTTTGAATACATTTTTGACGAAGGCAGCTACTCCTTCTTGTTCGATAATATTGTGAGCAAGGATTTCTTAGGATTTACCGATTTGAAACCTTACCAGAAACGTTTGGATGAAATACATGCAAAAACCGATTTAAAGGACAGCATGCGTGTGGCTGTAGGTAAAGTGCATGGCGAAGGGCTGGTAATTGCTTGTATGGATTTTGAATTTATTGGTGGTAGCCTGGGCAGTGTGATGGGCGAAAAATTCAGCCGTGCAGTTACCTATTGTATAGAGCATAAACTCCCCTACCTGGTTATCAGCAAAAGTGGGGGTGCAAGAATGATGGAGAGTGCCTTTAGTTTATTGCAATTGGCAAAAACAAGTGGCAAGCTATCGCAACTGAGTGATGCAAAACTGCCTTATATATCGTTATTGACCGATCCTACTTTTGGTGGTATATCTGCCAGTTTTGGTATGCTGGGTGATTTGAATATTGCAGAACCCGGTGCATTGATTGGTTTTGCTGGTCCACGTGTAATTAAAGAGACCATTAAAAAAGACCTCCCTGAAGGTTTCCAACGAAGCGAGTTTTTGCTGGAACATGGCTTCCTCGATTTTATAGTGGACAGGAAGCAGTTGAAAGATAAATTGGCACAGGTGATTAAGCTGTTTAGGAATTAAAAAACTAAATGTAAAATGCCAGCATCTAACCAATAGCTGGCACTTTTTGTATTATGGCAAAAGAAATGAACAATAGGCAGGCTTATTACAACTACTTTATAGAAGATAAGTATGTTGCAGGCATTGCCTTGTTGGGTACCGAAGTAAAAAGTATTCGTGATGGCAAAGTAAGCTTCAACGATGCATTCTGCATGTTCGAGAATAAAGAGTTATGGGTGCGTGGCCTGTACATTGCCGAATACTCGCATGGCACCAGCAATAACCATATTGCAGTGCATGACCGCAAACTTTTACTGAACAGAAGGGAACTGAACAAACTGAGCAACAAACTAAAGGACAAAGGCCTTACCATTGTGCCCCTAAAGGTTTTCCTGAACGAAAAGAATTACGTGAAAGTTGAAATTGGTTTGGCCAAGGGTAAGAAGAATTACGACAAAAGGGAAACCATTAAGCAACGTGATACCAGCAGGGAAATAAAGAATTACAAACCATAACTGCCACTGGTTTTGTGGCAAGTACTTAGACCACTATATAATACAAAGACGGTTGGTGAATGGAGCATGACGATGGGCATTCCATTGCTGATGGGTGCGACGCCCATGCAGCCCAACCTTATTCTATAGCCGGTTACAAAACAAACAAATGACTGAACAACAATCCAACGCATTACATATTTATACAGATGGTGCAAGCAGGGGCAACCCCGGCCCGGGCGGCTATGGCGTATTGCTGATGTGGGGCGACAAGCGAAAGGAAATTTCTGCCGGCTACCGCTTAACCACCAACAACAGGATGGAATTGATGGCAGTAATCGTGGCACTGCAGACGCTTATCAAAAAAAACATTCCGCTTACCATTTTTACCGACAGTAAATATGTTGTGGACAGCGTGGAAAAAAAATGGCTGGATGGCTGGGTACGCAATGATTTTAAAGGTGGCAAAAAGAACAAAGACCTATGGCTGCAGTACTATAAACTGTCAAAGGATTTTAAAGTAAAATTCCAATGGGTTAAAGGACATGCCAATAACCCTTTCAATAACCGTTGCGATGAACTGGCCACTACTGCTGCCGATAACAAAAGCAATCTGTTGGTTGATTATGCCTACGAGAACGAGGTGGATATTGCCAAATAAAACAACCCATTAATATATGCCTGCAGATAATATTCTATGTAGCTGGAGTGGTGGCAAAGACAGTTGCTTTGCACTGATGCAGGCCATTAAACAAGGCTATGCCCCCCAAGTACTACTGAATGTATTGAATGAGGAAGGCAAGATTTCACGCAGCCATGGCATACCGCAACAAATATTGGAAAAGCAGGCACAGTATGCAGGGCTGCCTATCTATTTAATCAGCAGTAGCTGGAATGACTACGAAAAAAACTTCATTGCTGCATTGGGTAAACTGAAGGAACAATATGCATTGAGCCACGCCGTTTTTGGCGACATAGACTTGCAATCGCATCGTGACTGGGAAGAGAAAGTATGCTCAACAGTTGGCTTGCAGGCCGTGCTTCCCTTATGGCAACAGGACCGTAAGGACTTGGTAACCCAAATGCTGAATGATGGGATAGAAACCATGATTGTTAGCTGCAACGAAACCATGGGGCAATCTTTCTTGGGGAAAGTGCTCTCCCCTACTGTTATACATGAACTGGAAAATCTGAACGTTGATGTATGTGGCGAAAATGGCGAATTCCATACATTGGTATTGAATGCCCCTATTTTTAAGCAAAGGCTTGATGTAACTGTACAGGGCAAGGTAAAGCATGGGCAGTATTGGTTTACCGAGCTGGTATAGATGATAATTTTTTATCTGATTAACACAACCGTACCTTTTCTATATACATCACCACATGCTGTTTTCGCTTTTATTTGATATATGTACGTTCCCGAATCCTGTGTTTGCCCATTCAGTTTACCATCCCAACAATCGTTAGGGTTTTTGGTGTGGAAAATGACTTGCCCCCAACGTGAATAAACTGCAAAATCCAATTGGGTAACTGCACCCCAATATTTCAGTCCAAAACAATCATTTTTTCCGTCACCATTGGGTGTAAATGCAGAAGGTATCTGGTACTGGCTTATGCCCGTAGTAAAATCAACATTCACCTTAACTGAATCGTAACCTGTACATCCTTTACTGTCAGTAATTTTTACATAATAGGTAGTGGTTTGCAAAGGCGTAACAACAGGATTGGCTGAGCCAAGATCTGTTATTCCAGGTACTGCAGTCCATTCATATTTTGCTCCGCCCGTTGCATGCAAGGTTGCTTGCCCGTGTGAACAATCAATATCATTTGTTTTTGCAACAAAGGTTGCCAATGAATTATTTAGGCTGATAAGCGAAGACAACGTATCTGTTATTTTACAGGATACGCTGGTAATACCCACTTTGTATAAAGTTGTTACAGATGGATAAACTTTTGTTGTACCTGCATTGGGAGCAGACATATTAAGAGGTGGCACCCATCCATATGTATCACCACCAGATGCGGTGAGCAAAATGGAATCTCCTTTACAAATAGCAGCTACTGCGGGCTGTAAACCAAATACAGGTTTAGGGTTCACTGTAACCAATATTGAATCCATTGCTGTACAGGTATTAGCTCCCGTAACCGTAACAAAATATTTTGTGGTATTGCCCGGGGTGGCAGTGGGTGTAGGGCTTGATGGGTTACTTAAATTATTTATAGGCAACCAGGAATAACTGGTGCCTCCCGAAGCCAATAAATTGGCAGTACCTGTTCTGCAAATAGTAGTATCGATACTTTTTACAATATTGGGCAATGGGAGTATGCCGAGGTTAATGGTATCTTTTGCAGAACAAACGCCATTAACCGCTGTAACAATATATTGCGTTGATATACCAGGTGTAGCAATAGGATTAGGTATTGAAGCATTTGATAACCCAGTTGCCGGAGACCATGTTATGGTGTTTGCATTACTGCTATTTGTTGTTAATGTTATAGGAGTTTTATTACAAACACTTGTATCCAGCCTTGTATGAACCGTAGGTTTTGTGAATACAGTAACCAATACGGAATCTTTTGACGAACACCCATTTGCACCATCTGCCGTAACAATATAATTTGTAGTTGTAATTGGGTTAGCCAAGGGGTTATAAACAGAAGCATTGCTTAAACCTGTAACTGGCACCCAGGTGTAAGTAAGAATATTACTGGCCAATGCTGAGATCTGTACAGTACTGTCCTTGCAGATATTTGCGTCTGCACTTTTTATAATTAGAGGTTTGGGTTTTATGGTAAGCAGCATTGATGCTGTATCGTTACAACCTACTGAATTGGTTGCAGTAAAAAGATACCTTGTTGTGGCAGTGGGCGTGGCAACAGGATTGGCATTGGATGCATCGGACAAACCGTTTGCAGGCAACCAATTAAAAATGGATGCCCCAATATTGTTTGTTGTTAACGTAACCGGGCTACCATTACATACCGAAGTATCTTGTCGAACAGATACTGACGGCCTATTCCTGACCATCACTTTAACAGAATCTGTATTGGTACATCCATTTGTTCCGGTAACCAATACGATATAGTTGGTTGTTGCCGCAGGTGAAGCTGTTGGGTTATCAATAGCAGCATTGCTTAAACCTGTAAGCGGAGTCCAACTATAAGATAAAGCATTGGGTGCTGTAGCGGATAACTGTAGAATACTGTCCTTACAAATATTGGCGTCACCGCTTTTGGTAATAACGGGTTTAGGCTTTATAGTAACTGTAACAGTATTGGTGCCATTGCACCCAGTTATATCATAACCGGAAACAGTATAAGTTGTGGTGATACTGGGTGATGCTTTAGGATTTGCAATAGTAGGATCTGACAATCCAGTTGCAGGCGTCCACGAAAAATAAGTAGCCCCGGAAGCATTCAATTGTGATGAGTCTGATTGGCAAATACCGTTAGCAAGTGCACTACTTGTAATAATCGGTTTTGGCGTAACAGTCACCTTTATTGAATCCTGTTTCATAATTACTGGGCTAAAAGATATATCATCCAAAGCAAAATCATTGCCGCTAAAATCCGAGTTCATATTTACTATAGAAATGACAGCACTGGTATTGTTGCCAGAATTCCATTGGGCATAAAATTGATCCCATATGCAAAAAGAATTATTGGCTTGAAAAATATTTCCAATTCTAATTCCATTGATTGAAAATTGTAATAATGCTGGATTTACGGTTGTAATTGTTTCTACCCAACTTGAAAACGCATAATTAGTATTAGGTGTTACAGTAATTGTTTGTGACCATACTGGAACATTTGTTTGTTCTGCCCCATTTACTAATAACATATTTCCATTTCCAGATGTGTGGTCAGTACATGGTGGCATAGTGGGATGCCATGGATAAGGGCTTGTGCCAACATAATAAACACCTGCAGGGAGACCTGATGTTGAATAAGTATAACTTGAGACAAACCCGGTGTTACCCGCAGAAAAATCTCCATTTACAATAAGGTTATTGCCCAAAGTTTGTGATGTAAAATAATAAGTGGTGGTGGCAGTTGGTGTTATGGTTGGTGTTGCCGAATTTGGATTAGAAATACCAGTAACAGGCGACCAGCAATGATTGAGCCCAGTATCAGAAATATTTAAGGAAACACTATTGCCGATGCATATAGAAAGATCGTTTGTTGCTATTAAGTTGTCATCTTGCAAAAGTTCAATAGAAATATTTTTTGTTATGCTATCTGTGCATCCATTACTTGCTTGAACTTTCAGTTTTACAGTATACGTTCCATAATTAGCATAAGTTACAATAGGATTTGAGGATATAGTATTGGTTGTACCGTTACCAAAATCCCAGGAATAATTTGCTGCATTAGACACACTGAAATACTGAATATTTTTTGGGTTACAGCTATTTCGTGAATAGGTAAAATCAGCTTTTGAGCCAGCACCTAAAGCATTTACACGTATGGTATCTTTTGCAGAGCAACCATTGGCACTAGTCAAAGTAACAATATAATCAGTCGTAATTGTAGGTGATGCTTTTGGGTTACTTATTAGTGGGTTGCTTAAACCAGCAGTTGGTGCCCAACTAAAACTTCCAGTTCCTGTGGCATTTAAGAAAGCAGAATCATTTCCACAAATGGATACATCTGCTCCTGCATATACAGATGGTGCAGGCTTCGATGTTATCACCACTGAATCCCTAACAGAACACCCACCAGTTGTTGTTGATTCAACCCAGTATGTTCCGGATGTTTTTGCTTTGATGGAACTGGTTGTGGCACCTGTGTTCCATATATAGGTAGCATTGCTGAAATTTGAATTGAGTGTTACACTGTCTCCTGCACAAATAGAAATATTTTGCGTTGCCGAATGCACTGGAGCAGGTAACACAACAATCGGTTTACAAAAACTGCTTTCTGTTTCCATGCCTTCATCTACAGAAAGCTTTATTGTATATGTGCCAGGTGTAGGATAAGTAATTGTTGGTGGGTTAACTAAAGTGGAGCTTGCTGGCGTTGGTATATTGCAGCCCGCAAATTTTAGCCGCCCAAACGAATTGTTCGCATTCACCCAAAAGCTATAGATATCCGGCCCATCCCTAAAAATCCGAGAAAACGAAAGAGGGTTACTGAAACCACCTGGATCACCCAAAGAAGCTGCTAACGGTGTGGATGTTAAGGTAGGGAAATTTAACCTGACCAAGGAATTGGTAGAAGCATTTAAAAGGAAGCCGGTTATTTTATTACAGTCCTTAAAAATATGCAGGTCACGAGGGCCATTCAATATACCACCCATATTGCCAAGGTTCACTCCTGTTGGTGTGTTTAAAGGAGAACTACCAAAGTCGAGCCTTGTTAAGGTACTGTTGCCTAGGTTGCAAACAAATATGCAATAGTTGTTGCCATCTTTTATTGGGAACAGTCCGGTAGGTATATTGGCCGCTCCAATATTTCCCAGATTAGTGGCAGTAACAGATGAAAAATTGGTGCCAAAGCTCAGCCTTGTAAGCATACTGCTCCATGCATTGGTAACAATCCCATACCAGTTACTCCCCCATTGAAAAACATGTAGCCCTGTTGGATAATCCATTCCACCGATGCCAATCCAACTATTTAACGTAGGCGATGGATTGGTAAGCGTTACTCCAAAATCGAATACCAATACCCTAGACTGTACAGATATATTCATATCGCCACCTACCATTATTAAATACCATCTTCCGTTGGTATTCACCAACTGTAACCCTTGCATGCTTCTGGGAAAGTTGCCACCAAAATTGCCTAAGTTAACAGCTGTGGGTGTGTTCAATAAGCTATTGCCATAATCAAGCCTGATCAAACCGGGTGTTGTTCCATTATTGGTAATAAAGCCATAATAATTGCCATTATAGAGTGCATAGTCTATTGCAGCAGGGATATCCAGCATGCTACCTAAGTTGCCAAATGATGTTGCAGCGGGCGAAACAGTTGAAAGGTCCGATGCACAAAATGACCAATATTGTGTAGTTGTTCCGGAAGAAGTATTGACGATAGTTACAGGCTTGTTTACACAAATTGTATCAGGCGAAGTGAAGCTGGCCTGTACCACGCTTGTACAGTTGGTTATCATTGCAGTTATGCCAGTTGGATAGTTTACTGCTGCACATCTTTCGGAGCCCCTTACCGATACCAGCGTATAAGTGGTGGTTACGGTAGGGTTAGGTGACAAATTGAAAGCTACCCCACTTTGTACATTGGCTTGTGTATAGGTTGTGGTACCATCTGAATACTGTATGGTAAACGGGCCTGTACCGGTTGTTGCTGTATAGGTCAATTGTCCCTGGCTTCCCCCGCAAATGGCCCCACCTGTTAATGTACCAGTTGGCAAACCATTGTCGGGCCATGTGTAACTTGCAAAGAAAATATCGCCTCCCCCATTGGTTGAAAGATTGTTTGTTAAGGTTGGCGATGGATTGAAATCGGTATTTGTAGAAGACAAAAGCCCTGTTATAAAAAGGTTCCCGCTGTTATCAGAATCTATTTTATATCCGTCATCATTGCCACTGCCACCCACTGCAAAAGAGCAGATATAGTTTCCGCTCAGGTCAAATTTTGTCAAATAGAAATCGTTGGCACCGTTACTTGTCAGGTTGTCAACACCGGTTGGGCTAAAATTAATGGTATTCTGAAAACTTCCTGTTATGTAGATAGCGTTATTAACATAGGTAAGGCTCCACGAAATATCATTTCCTGTACCGCCATATTTCTTTGCCCATTGAAACTGTCCATTGTTATTGTACTTGGCTAAAAAAACATCGTAGCCACTGCTACTCAAATATGCGGTGCCAGTAGGTGATGGATCAAAATCTATATTGGTGCCATTGAAATCGCCTACTACATATACATTACCTGCAGGATCTATTTCAACATCCCTTCCAACATCCGAGTTGGGCCCTCCTATTGAGAAGGCCCATTGATATTCGCCATTGGTATTGTACTTGGAAACAAAGATTTCAAAATTACCGTTCGAACTCAAAGCATTTGTTACTGTTGGCGATGGATTGAAATCAATATTTGTTCCTGAAAAATAACCTGTACTGTACACATTTCCTGCTGCATCCACCTTTATACCAAATGGTGAATTATTGCTATTGCCCAGTCCATAATTGAAAGCCCATTGATATTGCCCACTTGCATTGTACTTTGCCAGGTAAGCGGTACCGTTTGCACCATCTAATATTTTAGTAGAAGTGGGTGACGGATCGAAATCGGCTGTGCTTGCAAAATAGCCTCCTGCATATACATTCCCGGCTGCATCATTTGCAATAGTGATACCTGCATCCCCTATCTGCGTCCCCCCAATATTAAATGCCCAGAGATATTGGCCTGAACTGGAATATTTGGCAATGAAAACATCGCCGCCATAACCAGGGTCACTACCATTGTCGCCATTACTTGTCAGTAATGCAGTTCCGGGGCCGGGATCAAAATCAATATTGTTACCCCTAAAAAAACCGGTTACAATTACATTCCCCGTTGCATCTACAGTAACCGCCTGTGCCACATCGATACCGGTGCCGCCAATTTTAAATGCCCATACAAATGTTCCGGTAATAGTATATTTTGCAACAAATGCATCTTTACTTCCACTACTTGTCAAATTGGTAACGGCTGTAGGCGATGGATCAAAATCTATATTGGTGCCCTGAAAACTGCCCACTATATAAACAAAACCGTTATTGTCTGTATAGATACTGTTACCCTGGTCATCACCAGTGCCACCAATGTTTTTGGCCCATTGATAGGTTTGTGCATGCAGGAAAGTACAAATGAAAACAAAAAGGATTAATGCAGTTAGCTTAGGGTACAGTTTCATTTAACTATTAGAAGTTATATGATCAAAACTAAGTATCCTGTAACAACTTTCAAAATAGCATAATATTAATATTTGTTCTATACAAAAAAACAAATGCTGCATTCAAGTTGTATGTTTCGAGAAACCCATATCGGGCTGGTAGCAATTCATCATTGCCTTTAAAAACTATTTTGCCTTACTGATTGCCCAATTAACTATTTCCCTATCTTCCACCTTCGTTTCAACCAAAACGCTTGCACATGAATATTAAATTCCGTTTGACAATTCTGAGTTTCCTGCAGTTTTTTGTATGGGGTGCCTGGCTGATTTCCATTGGTGGGTACTTGGGTGGGGTATTGCATTTTAAAGGTTCCGAAATTGGTGGTGTGTTTTCAACCTTGGGCATTGCTTCATTGATAAGCCCTGCCATCATGGGCATTATTGCCGATAGGTGGATCAATGCCGAAAAGGTTTTAGGGGCTTGCCATCTTATAGGTGCTGCCTTACTTATTGCAGCATCCAAAGTAACAGATCCAGGTACCTTTTATTGGATCATGCTTTTCAATTCGCTGTTTTATATGCCAACAATTGCTTTAGCCAATACTGTTTCCTATAATGTGCTAACCCAAAAAGGCTTCGATGTCGTAAAAGTGTTCCCCCCTATCCGTTCATGGGGAACGGTTGGCTTCATATTGGCCATGTGGATTGTAGATCTTACAGGTTGGAAAGCAAATAATATGCAACTTATTTTTAGTGCCGCTTCTGCTATTTGCTTAGGTCTCTATTCTTTTAGCATGCCTGCCTGCCCACCAAGTAAGGCAATCAAATCCAATTCATTTTTATCTTCCGTTGGCCTGGATGCCATTGTACTGTTTAAACAGAAAAAAATGGCCATTTTTTTTGTATTTGCCATGTTATTAGGTGCTGCACTCCAAATTACAAATGCATTTGGAGGCTCGTTTCTTGGAAGCTTTAAATCAACCTACCCGGATTCATTTGTAGTAAAACATGAAATCCTCACACTGTCCATATCCCAGATATCAGAAACCCTTTTCATATTGGCAATTCCATTTTTCCTAAAAAAATTCGGTATCAAGCAGGTAATGCTGATGAGCATTTTTGCGTGGGTATTGCGGTTCGGGCTTTTTGGGATCGGAAATCCCGGTTCAGGCTTGCCCTTTTTACTGCTTTCGATGATTGTTTATGGCATGGCCTTCGATTTTTTCAATATTTCGGGCTCATTGTTCGTAGAAAATGAGGCACCAAAAAATTTTAGGGGAAGTGCCCAAGGGCTCTTCATGTTCATGACCAATGGACTTGGGGCTTTTATTGGCGGAAAAGGAAGCGGTTGGATAGTTGATTATTATACCAAAACCAATGAAACCACCAAAGAAATCATTTCGCGGGATTGGCAAAGTATCTGGTTTGTTTTTGCTGCCTACGCACTCGTTCTAGGCATCGTTTTTCCGCTGATATTTAAATACAAGCATAACCGGGATACGCAAGTAACAGTTACGCATTAATACCCCAAACCCTTGCTACCATTATCTTACAAGGGAAAAAGTATATACAAGGGCATTTGAACGAAAAAAAATGGCTTGACCACTTTTTTAAGAATATACAGGCATGTGGAAAAAACTTTTCACTGCTGCCCGATAAAATATTTCGTGAATAAAAAAATAACTTACTTTTATGCCCAATGTTAAATTATTGTTTAATCAAAATTCTACTGCTTTGAAAAAATTTACACTCCTCTTTCTTACCGTTTTGCTATTTGGTAAAATATCAAGTTTTGCCCAAACGGAAGGAGCAAAACAGCAAAAGCCATTGGTACGCTGCGGTACAATGGAAGCAATTGAAAAGCGTTTTCAGGCCGACCCAGCTTTTAAGGCTGAGTATGAGAAGAAAATGAAAGATGCGGAAACTGCTGCGAGGAATTCAACTCCCAGCACAACTGCAAGAACCAGCACATTGCCTCCAATAGTTACCATACCTGTTGTGGTACACGTGGTACTTCCCAATCCCAACATCATCACGGAAGAAGCAATCGATTATTTCTTAAGTAGGTTAAATTTGGATTATTCAGGTTTAAACCCCGATAGTACCAATGCCGGTACAGCCTTTATGAGTTTAAGAGGTCACTCTGTAATCCGTTTTACAAGGGCCAGAAGGGACCCAAGTGGCAACCTTACCAGTGGTGTTGAAAGAAGGGTTGGTAATGTAGGGATTACTGGTAACACTTATCAGCCAATTAAACATGCTGCCCAAGGCGGTTTGGACCCTTGGGATGTTACACAATATTATAACGTATTCGTAGGTATAGACGGTAGCGGTCAAGGCCTTTTAGGTATTGCACCAGGTATCGGAGTTGGTGGTCAAACAGAAACCACAACAAGCACTACAGGTATCGATGGTGTTTGTATCAACTATATAGGTTTCTCCAATGGTTGTTTCTCTGATCCTGCTTACAACTTGGCAAGGACAGTAGTACATGAAATTGGTCACAACTTCGGTTTGTTCCATACGTTTTCTGGTTGTGCAGTTGGTGCAGACTTTGCCCAGCTAACACCTACTGGTCAAACTTTACCAACAAACTTATTGGCTGCTGCAGATGACACTCCAGGATTGGCTACTGCTACAACCAACTGCCCTACTGGTACTGTAGCTTCTGGCTGTGCAGGTGCAACAAACCCTCCGGGCAAAATGTATCAGGACTATATGGACTATACTGCTGATGCATGTTACTCCATGTTTACCAAAGGACAGGTTGCAAGGATGGAATATGTATTGGAAAACTTCAGGTCTGGTTATTTGACCACTCAGGGAGCGATTCCTCCTCCAAGTGCGCCAGCCCTTGATATCACACCTGACTTTGTAGTAAGCCCAGGTGGTAGTGAATTCAACAATACTACTTGTACTATCAATAGCTACGCTATTCCAAAATGTGCAGGTCCATTTGTACCAAAAGTTTCTGTAACCAACAGGGGTTCATCTACCATTACATCTGTAACTGCTGTTGTAACAGTAAATGGTGTTCCATCTGCACCAGTAACAGTTACTGGTCTTACCCTTTTAACTGGTAGAAGCACTACTGTTACTTTCCCATCACAAAACCTGGTTACAGGTGCCAATACTATCAAGTTCACTACTTCTGCACCTAATGGCGGTACAGACCAAGTTACTTCAAACGATAATTTAACAACAACAATTACTGTTGCATCTCCATCTACTATACCATTAACAGAAAACTTCACTGGTACAACTTTCCCGCCAGCTAACTTTTCTATTAACAACCCAGATGGCGCCCTTACATGGGTAAGGAGTGCACAAGGAAATGGTAACGCAGGTTCTGCATTTATCAACAACTACAACTATGCTGTTGCCAAACAAAACGATGATTTAGTAACAGTACCGTTAACAGTTGGTACAGGCAATACTACTATCAGCTTCGATTTGGCTGCTAAAGTATATCCTGCAACTGCTAACTACGATACTTTGAGCGTATTGATTTCTAAAGACTGCGGTGCTACTTTCACTACAGTTTATAAGAAATACGGTCCTACTGGTACCAATGCATTAGGTACTGGTACTACACCAACTTCTACTGCAAACTACACCACACCAGCTGCTGCTGACTGGCGTAAAGAAACCATTATCTTGACCAATGCCCAAACTGGTACTGGCCCAATACTGGTTATATTCAGGAATACTTGTAACTACGGTAACAACATCTTCCTTGACAATATCAACATTGTACCTACTGTACCTAGAGATATGAAAGTTGCCAGCATTGTGGCCCCGGCTGTAGGTCCATTGTGTTCTGGTACCATCACACCAAGTATTACCGTACAGAATGGTGGTACAGAAACCATAACAAGCTATACTGTTGGTTATAAAATTGATGGTGTTGTTGTTGGTACTCCGGTAACCATCAATACTGCTATTGCTCCAAATGCAACAGCTTCTTACACATTCCCATCAACAACTGTAGCAGCAGGTACACATACACTGGCAGCTTATACTGCTTCACCAGTTTCTGCTTCAGGTACAGGCGACCAATTGACTTTCAATGATACATTGAGCAGGACATTTACTGTCGCAAACTTGGTTCCATTGCCTTACTCTCAAGGTTTTGAAGATGCTTGGACAGGTACCCCAGCTGCACCTGCAGGTTGGCAGAATGTAAGCACCAATGGTATGGTTACATGGGCTAGAACAACACCTGGTCATAACAGTAAATATTCTGCATTCTTCGACAACTACGACTTTGATGTAACAAATGCATTGGATTTATTGATATTGCCTTATTTCAACAACAGCAATGCCGTTGCTCCAGATTCAATCATCTTCAGCTTCGATGTTGCCCACAAAAACTATACTGGTGCAAATGATAGGTTAAGGGTGTTGGCTTCTACAAACTGTGCAAGCACATTCACTTCTATCTACAGCAAAGCAGGTGCAACATTGGCAACAGCTGGTGCATCTACTTCGGCTTACACTACACCAATTGCTTCTGATTGGAGGAATGAAAGGATTGCTCTTGCAGCACCGTACATTACTTCAAGCAGCTTAGTATTTGAATTCGAAAACAGGAATGCTTATGGTAACAATATCTTTATTGACAATGTAAACATCAAAGCATTGTACAGCAGGGATATTGAACTGACCAGCATCATTTCTCCAGACGGCGTAATCTGTAGCAATTTGTTTGCTCCTGTTGTTAGGGTTAAAAATAACGGACGCTATACAATTACTGGCTTTACAGTTACCTACCTGTTCGATAATGGTACACCGGTTACAACAACATTCACTGGCCTGAACCTGTTAAGGGACAGCTCTATGACTGTTACTTTAACTGGTAACACAGGTGCTTTGACAAACACACAACATATATTCACAGCATACACTTCTGCCCTGGTAACTACCAATGGTTCTGGCGATGTGTTCAATGCTAACGATACATTGAGAAAAGTAATTGCTTACACTGGTACAGTTGCTGCCCCACTTGTTGAAACATTTGAAGGTGCTACATTCCCTCCACTTGGTTGGGGCGTTAGGAACCCGGATGCTTCTTTAACCTGGAGCAAAGCAACAGTTGGTAGAAACAGCAATGGATCTGCTTTCGTAAACAACTTCAACTATTCGACTGCTAGTTCAAGTGTTGATGAACTGTACACACCAGTAGTTACTTACCCTGCAACAGGATCGGATTCCTTGTTCCTTAAATTCGATGTGGCAGCAAGTACATACAGCTATCCTGGTTCTACTGCTGTTCCTTTAGATACATTGGAAGTATTGATTACCAAAGATTGCGGTAAAACATTTACTTCTATCTATAAGAAATGGGGTGATCAATTACAGACATTAGGCGATCCAAATGCTCCTAACACAGGAGAGTTTATCCCAACCGCTGGTTTGTGGAGAACAGATTCAGTGAACCTTACATCATGGTTATCTAACGGTCCGCTACAATTTGTATTCAGGAATACGTCAAACTTTGAAAACAACATTTATGTAGACAATGTAAATGTTACTACCAAAACTTTGGCTGCAACACTGAAAGCAAACGGATACATGATTACACCAAACCCAACAAGGGATGTGTTCTATGTACAACACGCAGTTCCTCCTACAACATTAAAAGGAATAGGTGTTTACAACTCACTTGGTCAAAGGTTGACTTATACAAGCTACAACGGCAATGCAGATTCTTACATGGCATTTAACATTGCACGTTTCCCAGCAGGTATCTACACCATCAAGTTGGAATACACCAACAAAACAATTTCTTCAAGAATCGTTAAGCTCTAACTATAGAGATGACCAATAAAAAAGCCCCCGCAATTTGCGGGGGCTTTTTTATATATCTATTCTACATTATTCATTTGCAGATATTGTATTTTTGAATAACCCGTCACCAGCTTTTATAATAATCACTGAATTATTTTTTCAATGAGATCCTTTTTGTTACTACTGTTTTTAGGTATCACTTGTTCCGCTTTGGGGCAATTTACCAAATCAGTATCCCTAAAAGGGCAACGGCCACTTATCGATTTAACCAAAGTGCCCGATACTGCATTTGAAAAAGGAAGCATATCCGTAAAGTTCAAGCAGGCATACAAGGCAATTATCAATAGAAGAAAATTCACCAAACAGTATGGAGTGCTGTATGTTGGTATAAGCAAGGTGGACGCACTGAATAAAAGGTTCAATGTATCGGAAGCCCAAGCCCTTTTTCAGTTAACAGGTAGTGATGCAAAGAACAACCTGCACGACCAATGGGGCCTTAACCAATGGTTCAATTTTAAACTGCCTGCCAATGCAAACATTAAAGCCGTTTTAGCTGCCTACCAACAAACCGGCATTTTTGAAACAGTGGAACCACTGTATAAAGTAGCTACTACAGGAGCCTACAATGTTCAGTCATTTACCCCAAACGACCCTACATTCATAGAACAGTGGAACCTAAAAAACACAGGTCAATTGGGTGGCACTATTGGCAAAGATCTCAATGCAAGCAATGCGTGGGATATTGAAAAAGGCAAGCCACAGGTAATTGTTGCCATGATTGACAGGGGCATACAATACAATCATCCCGACCTTGCACAAAATATGTGGAGTGGTATAGGATACAACTTTGTAACAAACTCACCCACTATTATACCCGAAGACCATGCCACCTGCACCGCAGGTATTGTGGGGGCCGTAAGCAACAATGGTATTGGCATAAGTGGAATAGCGGGTGGCGATGGCACTGCTACTAGCGGCATACGTTTAATGAGCTGCCAAATATTTTCAGGCAGCAACAACAATGGCAATATTGGCGATGCATTGATTTGGGCAGCGGACCATGGAGCCTGTATCGCATCAAACAGCTGGGTATTTACAAACCCAGGTGTTTACAGGGTTTCGGTACTGGATGCGATTGATTATTTCTGTGCCAACGGCGGTGGCAACGTATTGCAAGGTGGATTGGTTATTTGTGCCGCTGGCAACAATGGCGAGGAGCGGCTCTCCTATCCCGGCTGTTATGAAAAGGTAATTGGTGTTGCTGCAACCAACAACAAAGACATCCGCTCCCCTTTTTCCAATTATGGCGACTGGGTTGATATTGCTGCACCTGCAGGCGATGGCGTTGGCGATGCGTCCGACATTCCCACTACTACCACAACCGGTTATGGTTACTTCAGCGGTACATCTGCAAGTAGTCCACATGTAACGGGTGTGGCCGCACTTGTTGCATCCAAACTTTCCGGAAAAGCTTCTGCCAGCGATGTACGCAACATACTTCTGTCCACCACCGATGATATCTACCCGGTAAACCCCAACTATATCAACAAACTGGGAACGGGGCGGGTCAATGCTTTTAAGGCCCTGCAAAAGGCACAGGCATTTATAGCAGCATATACCATTAACCCAGTTACCAATTTTTCGGGCACTGTCGATTGTAGTAACATGCAACTGAATTGGGCAAAAAACAGCAACAACCATGATGTAGTGATTGCCTACGACCCTACCGCCAATATCGGCATCCCTGTCAACGGTACCACCTATACCATTGGCAGCACGGTACCTGGCGGTGGAACTGTTATTTACAAAGGCAGCAATACAACATTAAACTATATAGTACCCAATAACAACATTTTCCAATACTTTAAAATATGGAGTGTTGATGCGGCCAACCAGTATTCGTTTGGCAGGCAATTGAATCTGGCCACTGGTCCTGTTTATCCCATTACCGATAATACTGCTTACATAGAAGGCATTGAATCGCCCAGCTTTCCAACGCAGTCCTTACGTGTATCCAACCCCGACAACAATATTACATGGTCAAGACTCACCGAAGCAAAACATGGAGGCTCCATTGCAGCTTTCATGAACAACTTTGACTACACCAATATTCATGAAACAGATATACTCTACTTACCGTTATTGAAAATTACCAATGCCGATTCAGTAAGACTTTCTTTTTGGAGAGCCTATAAAGCTGCGGCAACTGCCGATAGTTTAGCAGTGATTGTTTCTACGGACTGCGGCAAAACCTTTCGTACAATATGGCAAAAAGGCGGTGCTGATCTGGCAACTGTAACCGGCAATCAAAGCACGGCCTATGTTGCAACAGATTTTGACTGGAAAAAAGAAACCATTGCCTTTGCTGTTGCCCCAACAACAGACAAGGTACAAGTTGGTTTCAAAGCAATCAATGGGCATGGACAGAACCTGTACCTGGATGATATTGCAGTAAACACCAAAACCCTTCCCGAAAAACTGAAACAGCAAAACGTGTTGATGACGCCCAATCCCTTCAACCAACAATTTGTCATTCAGCATTACCTGCCTCCTACTAGCCTAAGAGCAATAAGCGTTTACAATATGCTTGGTCAAAGAGTGGTATATCAGGCCTACAATGGCAATGCAGATTCCTATACCATTATTGACATGGCCAAGCTGGCCAATGGTTTATACGAAGTAAGATTGGACTACGCAAACAGTTCCCTTACGCAGAAAATGGTAAAACAGTCACCGCAATAACCTGCTTTCGATTTACAAAACAAACCATCCCATATTGCTTTGGAAGGAAACTGGTATGTAACTTTGCGGGATTAAATTTTGTGAGATGATAACAGCAGGTGTACAAGGAATCATTGCAGAAGTTGCAGACCAGGAACTACAAACAATTGCCCATAAAATATTGAACCTTGAAAGGATTTCCTTTGAAGATGGCGTGACACTTTTTGAGAAAGGCTCTCTGCCCTATCTTGGTGCCCTTGCCAATTATGTGCGTGAAAGGAAACATGGTAACAAGACTTTCTTCAACCGCAACTTTCATATTGAACCAACCAATGTATGTGTGTTCAGTTGCAAGTTCTGCTCCTATTCAAGGCTATATGCCCAACGTGACGAAGGATGGGAACTAAGCATAGAGCAGATGCTGCATATTGTAAAAAAATACGACGGCATACCAGTAACAGAAGTGCATATTGTGGGTGGCGTTCACCCTAAAATGAACCTGCAATTCTTTATCGACCTGATGCAGGCCATCAAGGCTCACCGCCCCGATTTGCATGTAAAAGGCTTTACCCCGGTTGAGTTGGACTATATGTTCAGAAAGGCCAAGGTAACTGTGGAAGAAGGCATGAAACTATTGCACGATGCAGGCCTGCAATCATTGCCAGGCGGTGGTGCCGAAATATTCCATCCGGAAATCCGTACACAGATCTGCGAAGACAAAGTAGATGCCAATGGGTGGTTGCACATACATAAAGCCGCACATGATTTGGGCATGCACAGCAATGCAACCATGTTGTATGGACATATTGAGCAATACTGGCACCGCATTGACCACATGGAAAGATTAAGGCAATTGCAAGACGAAACAAAAGGCTTCAATACATTCATTCCTTTAAAGTTCAGGAACAAGGATAATGACATGAGCAATATTCCTGAATCGTCCATCATTGAGGATATGAAAATGTATGCAGTGGCAAGGTTATACATGGACAACTTTCCGCATATAAAAGCTTATTGGCCCATGCTTGGTAGGCAGAATGCCCAGCTTACCCTGAGCTTTGGTGTAAATGATATTGATGGTACCATTGACGACAGCACAAAAATTTATGCAATGGCTGGTAGTGAGGAACAGATACCAACCATGACCACCGCCCAACTGGTAACACTGATTAAGCAAGCCAAAAGACAGCCTGTTGAAAGGGATACATTGTACAATGAAATAAGGGACTATTCTGAAATGGACCTAAAGGAGATTGAAGTAAATCCTTTATTGAATTAAGCCACTTAGACAATCTTACTGTTGAACAAATTGAATCCTTAACACATGCGTTGTTGAGGATTTTATTTTGTATCGATCGTCGATACGCAGGCCAATAACCCAGACGATTTTTTTGTCATGCTCTATGACCCATACATTTTCTTTCTCGGTCCTGGAAAGTTTCTGGTCAATAAAGAACTTACTGAGTTTCTTTTTCTTGGGCATTCCTAACGGATAAAAATAATCACCCGTTTTATACTTACGCAACAGTAAGGGATATGCAATGTCAGCAGCATCCAGTGCAGCAATGGTATGGGTGTCCGTTAGCTTAAATTTACCAATTGGTTCCTGTTCAAAAGTCAATACCCCTTTTTCAAATGCTACCTTCTTGTCATCCTGCTCAATGATGATAGTTGTTGATGCTTCATTTTGCAGAACGGCAATAATCAGCCATTTGCGGTTCAAGATAATCCGGTGTGTTGCAGACTGTACATAACTCCCATTGTCTGCATCCAGCAACTTCACAATTTCATTTACTTGGTTGGCAGTAAAGCCAAAGTCCTTGATGATTTCCCAAAGAATGGTGTGCAAGGGTTTGCTCTGTTTTAATTTTAAAACCGGAATATGCACTTCCTTGCCTTTGTATTCCAACAATTTTTTCTTGTGCAATTCTATTGCTTGCTGATAAAGCATTTCGGCTTCACCCATCCTTTCAATATTGTGCAGCAGGTTATCTTCCACGGTAGGAAAAACATGCTTCATTAACGGCACAACCTGGTGCCTTATATAATTGCGGGAATATTTATCGGAAGCATTCGATGAATCCTCCACCCAACTTAAATTATTGGCTGTTGCATAGTCAACAATTGCTTCCCTGCCTGCAAATAACAAAGGACGTATCAACGGGCCTTGTTTAGGTAATATGCCATGTAACCCACTGATGCCGGTACCCCTGAAAAAATTGAACAACAAGGTTTCTATATTGTCATTGGCATGGTGTGCAGTAAGTATATAACGGTTTACGGTTGACGGTTGATGGGTCAATACATTGAACCAATCATACCGCAGTTTCCTGGCTGCTTCCTGAATGGACATTTTATTGTCTGCGGCAAACGTTGCTGTGGCAAATTCAGTTACCAGTACTTCTTTGCCATACCTGTTGCCTAACTCTTTTACAAATGCCGCATCACGTTCACTCTCTGCATCGCGTAGCTTAAAGTTGCAGTGTACAATGGTATAATCAAAACCAGCTTTTGAAACCAGGTCAACCAGCACAACGCTATCAATACCACCACTTACAGCCAATAATAAATGACAGTTGCCAGTGGATAGGTGTTGAAATTGTTGCTTCCAGTTAAATGCAAATTGTTGCGGTAAATTCATGAGGCCGTAAAGATAAATGCTGCGACAATAATTGTACGCTATTACTTACCAGCCCATCCTTTCCCTTAAAGCAGTAATATGTTTTACATGATGCCTGCAATGCCAGGCATACATACCCAGTAAATGCCAAACTGTTTGCTGCACATCCTGTTCGGGCCGGTACACCGTGCGTTGCCATTGCTCATCTGTAAGGTCTTTAATGGCCATGAACCAGCGTTGGTGCAAAGCATGCAACAAAGTAATGGAAACGTTGATAGGCAAGCTTTCCACATCGGGCAGCAAGGCCCATTGCTTTTCTTCGTAGGTTTTTATAGGTGGGTTCTCTTCTGTAATGGCCAGTTTAAAACGTATGTAAGCATTGATATGGCTGTCTGCAACATGATGCACCAACTGCTTCACCGTCCAGCCGCCCTCCCGGTAAGGTGTTTCCAATTGGTAAGCATCCAATTGACTAACGGCATGCTCTATATCCTGTGGCAGTAACTGTATGTCCAGCAACCATTTTTCTTTTTGCTGTTGGCTAAAGGGCTGTGGCTCGTACTTGCCAATAGGGTATCTGGGATCGTTGTCCATATAGCTGTTTGAAAAGGTAAAGCAATTATTCTTCCCGGATGGAGTGCCCGGTTAAATGTATAAACACATCTTCCAAATTGGCCTTCTTTACTTCTTTGGGTCTTTCAAAACCAGTGGCCACCAAGTCATCTATCAATTTATCTGGCGAGGCAATTGCAATGATCTTGCCGCTGTCTATAATGGCAACCCTATCGCACAGCACTTCGGCTTCATCCATGTAGTGGGTGGTAATAATAACGGTGGTACCTTCCTTGCGTATGGCCAGTACAAGTTCCCACAAATTCCTTCTTGCCTGTGGGTCAAGGCCAGTTGTGGGCTCATCCAGGAATATGATTTTGGGCTTGTTGATCAATGTGGTGGCAATGGAAAAGCGTTGCTTCTGTCCGCCACTCAGCTCCTTGAACTTTGCCTTGGCCTTGTCACGCAGGTTCACTTTGTCCAACAAAGCCATCGGGTCAACCTCTTCATTGTACAAACCAGAAAACAGGTTGATGAGTTCCACCAGGTTCAAACCGGGATAATAGCCACTGGCTTGCAACTGTACACCAATAATCTTTTTTATTTCATTGGGCTCCTTATCAAGGTCCAATCCATCAACCAATACGGTACCACTGGTTTTGCTACGCAAGGTCTCAATAATTTCCAGTGTGGTGGATTTGCCGGCACCATTGGGGCCAAGCAAACCAAATATCTCACCTTCTATCACATCAAAACCAATGCCTTTAACAGCTTCGAAATCCCCGTAGCTTTTGTGCAGGTTCTTTACCTGTATAATTGTGTTGGCCATCATCATTCAATTATGAATTTACTCTTGCTTTCAAGGTTCACCCTTTTGTCAAATACAAAATTATAATAGCCGGCCGTACCTTTACTGCCTTTTATTTTTACTGTGCTGCGGCCGTATTCCAAACCTTTTTCATCAAACACTTTTACAGCAATGTTCTGGTCAATATCCTTGTCAAAAATCAGGTAGGCAACCAATATATTGTCTGTTGCTGCGGTATCCGATGCAAAATCTATCTTGCCATTTTGCAATCCTTTCCTTTTCAGGTCCTCGCTTAAAACCACTTCGCATTGCATGGCCTGCCGGGCTCCTTCGCTTACGCTATTTACGAGTTCGCTGCCAGCCTTGCCAACGGTTTCGCCTGTTTTGGTAATGGCATCTTTGGCACTGTTCTTAACCCTGTTACAAGCTGTAAGTGCTGCAAACAATACAATACATACCAATAGCTTTTTCATATACACATTTATTTGGTTAACGGAATGGCAATGCCCACAGTTGGTTGCTGTGGTACATAGGCATTGTGCTGGTAACCCATTTTTTGATCATAATACATAGATGCCAGTAACAGGTTCTTTTGTGCCTGCATATTCAAATAGCCACCGGTACCGTTCAGTGCAACGCTTGCACCAAGCAGCCACCAGTTTATCCGGCCCTGGTTGGTGGAAATGAAGATATTGGCAATGGGCAAGGCAAAGCCGCCAACAAAAGTGAGTATGTCGGCAGATGTCTTGTTGCTCTTGTACTTCATGAAAAATATATCCAGTTTCAAATCGTGCAGTTCGTTAAACAGGTAGCCCAGCTTCTTCTTGCCAACGTATAAATGCCCATTGTACACCAGCCCTGGTTTTGATAGCGGTGGAATGAACGATAGCCCCTTGGGGCTATAATAAAACAACTGTTCCTTTATTTTATCCTGTGCCTGCATCTTTAACGAGCAGGCCATCACCAATACAATAACAATTAAGGTTTGTTTCATTTAGAACTTAAGGTCGTATTTGATTAAAGAATAGTTGCGTATAAAACAGTACGCCCTTATTGTCGCGGTAAACACCCACACCTGTAACATTGAAAAGGCCCTCCATGTTTTTCCTGTGCCCGGGACTGTTTATCCAGCCTTTCACAATATCTGCCACGCTTATATTGCCATAGGCCACGTTTTCCGCACCACCGCCAATACCTGGCAATGCCTTTCGTATACGGCTATAACGTGCATCAAAGCCGCCATGCCCAAAAGCCACTTTCTTTCTGCCCATGTTCTCGCTGTGCTTTTCCGCCTCTACAGTTATTTCGTCTGCCACTTTCAAAGGTTTAAGGCCCTTGCTTTGCCTGTACTCATTTACCAAACGCACCACTTCTTTTTCAATCCTGCGTACACTCCTGCTATCGTCCACTATTGCCGGTGCAGTAGTTTTAGAGCTGCTGGAGCAGTTGCATAGGCACAGGCTGGCACTGGCTGCAACAACAATGGCTTTTGTCCATTTCATAGGTCATGTTTTATGGCAAAGAGCCAACAATCGTACCATTCATTATTGAACAAGATAGGTATCCAGTTCGTCCATCATATTCTTGCTGCCAACAAAGAAAGGGGTACGCTGATGCAGTTCCGTAGGCTTAATGTCCATGATACGCCTGGTGCCATCCGTGGCCCTTCCACCGGCAATCTCCACAATAAAGGCAAAGGGGTTGCACTCGTATAACAGACGCAGCTTGCCTTTTGGCTTGTCAATAGTTCCGGGGTAAGTAAATATGCCGCCCTTTATCAGGTTGCGGTGCACATCGGCTACCATGCTTCCTATATAACGTTGGGTGTATGGCCCCCCGTTCGATTTGTCTTTTTTCTGGCAGGCAGTAATGTATTCTTTCACACCTTTTTCATATTGAAAAAAGTTGCCGTGGTTCACGGAATATATCTTGCCATCGGGCGGGCATTTAATGTCGGGGTGGCTCAGGCTAAACTCACCAATTGCCTGGTCAAGCGTAAAACCGTTTACACCTCTCCTGGTAGCATACACAAACATGGTACTGCTGCCATAAATTACATAACCCGCTGCTACTTGTCTGTTACCAGGTTGCAAGAAGTCTTCCTTGGTACATGGTTTACCCAGTTCGCTCACCCTTTTGTAGATGCAGAAAATGGTACCAATGGAAATGTTCACGTCAATATTACCGCTACCGTCCAAGGGGTCAAACATGCAGATGTATTTGCTGTTGTTGCTCACCTCGTCGTTAAACACTACAATGTCATCAAGTTCCTCGCTGGCAATACCTGCACAGCTAATGCCATGTTTCAGTACGCCCACAAATTGGTTGTTGGCATAAATGTCCAATTTCTTCACTTCCTCGCCCTGCACATTGGTGGTACCGTAATCGCCCAATATGTCTACCAGTCCGGCTTTGTTCACTTCCACATTCACACGTTTGGCAGCAAGGCCAATATCACGCAACAAAGAGCTCAGTTCGCCGGTGGCAGCAGGAAAACCACGCATCTGTTGGATGGTAAATTCATCCAGCGTCAAAATATTTCTGTTAATAAGCATAGCAGTTTCTCGTTTGTGGTAAAGATAAAGCGGGGCTGTTAATTGAAACGTATTTTTTATGTATTTGGCTGCGTACACGGTTGGGCTGCATAGGCGTCGCACCCATCAACTGTGGAATATGGCCGCACTAATATCAGAACTGATTTTATTTTCATCTCACTGCATTTTCAACCTGATCATTCATACATATCATTCTTCACCTTAGTTTATTGGGCAAGTTTTATTGTATAATTTAGCAGCATGATCAAGGTAGGCATAACAGGTGGCATCGGTTCGGGCAAAAGTACCGTGGCCAATATTTTCAAGGTATTGGGCATACCTGTATTTGATGCAGACAGTGAGGCCAAGAAAGTTATGGAAGAAGATGCGGATTTAAAGTTGGCACTGCAAAAAGAATTTGGACAAGAAGTGTACACAGATGGCAAGCTGAACAGGAAGTACCTATCGGATATTGTGTTCCGCGACAAGCACCGCCTGGATGTATTGAATGCAATCGTGCATCCCGCTGCCATTGCAAGGGGCATCGCCTGGACGGCCCAACAACAATCGCCCTATACCATTAAGGAAGCAGCATTGATGTTTGAAGCGGGTTCGGCTTTTAACCTTGATTATTTAATAGGCGTTTACACACCACAGGCAATACGCATTCAGCGTGTTATGCAGCGTGACCATGTGGGTAGGCAGGATGTACTGAACCGTATGAGCAAGCAGATTGATGAGCACCTGAAAATGAAGCTTTGCGATTTTGTAATTGTAAATGATGAGCAGCAATTGGTAGTGCCGCAAGTACTGGCATTCCACGAAAAATTTATTGAACTGGCCAAACATACCTAACATGATTGCAACAACACCTGCCCCACCTTATTATGCTGTTATATTCACATCGTTGCGGACAGATATTGACGATGGCTATGCTGCCATGGCCGAACAGATGATGGAACTTGCTGCCAGCCAACCTGGTTATTTGGGTGTAGAAAGTGCAAGGCAGCAATTGGGCATTACTGTTTCGTATTGGCAAACAGTAGATGACATTAAGAACTGGAAACAGGTTTCGGAACATTTGCTTGCCCAAAAGCTGGGCAGGGAAAAATGGTATGCTTCGTATAAAACAAGGATATGTCTTGTTGAAAGGGATTATGCTTTTTAGCGATATTTTTTGAGGATCTGTTACTTAACAGGAATTACTTCACCATAAAATGAAATGGCCTGCCGGGTATTGCTTATTACCTGCACTGTGCTGTAACCGTTTTTTGAAATGCTGATGGTTAGCTCCCGTATATCTTCTGCATCTTTGGGTTTAATGGAAACCGTCCAGCCACCTTTTTTGCCTGCCACAACTGTATAGTCAAATTTTACCGAAGTGAACTTGATGCCGCCATCATCGCCTGGCATGGGTGCCGTGTACACACGTCCAAAATATGGCAGGAAGCTGATGACAGAATCTTTTACCACTTTTATATTGTATTCGGAAGTAAGCTGTCTTGTGCCACCACCTGCAGGCGAAGCAGACTGTGCATTGAAAATATACCGTTGTTGCTGTATGGCCGTGGCCAATTGCTGTTGTGCATTATCCTTTTTGTTGTCCTGTGCATGTAATACACAAACCAGTACTGCCATAAGCATTATGGCCAAAGCTATCTTTTTCATGATACCTGTTTTAAAATGTTAACACAATGAAAGTGCCATGCAGCAACAGATGCCAAACTTTAACGAATTGCACAATGGCTGGCTGTTATTGTCCTATTTTTTTCATACGGGAAAACGGATAGCCGTTACAGCCCTTTTTGGGATTGAGCCTGTCAGCCGGAGTGGCAAATATTGCGACAGAATCAGTGAATGCATCGTACACGGTTAGGCAAAAGCCCCATCTATAGGGTTCCATGTTTTTAAAGTCCATGTAATCTATCCTGGTGTACAGGCCCTTGTCCGATTTGTTGGCAGTATCGTTCCTGGCAATGATATACTGCTGTTGTGCGTTCCATTCAATAATATGGTACCGTATATTGGGCAGCTGTATCCACAAACTATCGGTAATGGTGTATTGAATGCCATAATCATCCATAAAACTGCCAAACAGATATTGTGGTATGGTATCTTGTATTGCTTGCCTTTTATTGGCCATGGCTTTATTGCCATCCATTGCATAGGTGCAAATCATTATGCCAAGTGCCATTATGGTTATTGCCTGTTTCATATAGCCAGTTGTTGCTGTGCACGCCATTCGTCTTCTAGTATGGCCATTTCAATATTGCTCCAATAAACACCATTCTGCAATAATATATGCCTGTGTATGCCTTCAATTTTTAAACCTGCTTTTTCGTAGCAGGCAGTGGCGGCTTTGTTGGTATCATACACACCCAGACTTATGCGATGCAGTTTCAGTTGTTCGAAGCCAATTTCCAACACGGCTTTCACCATATCGCTGCATATACCCTTGCCCCTTGCGGCCGCATCTACATATACCCTGCTTATCCTTGCACTTTTATTGGTGGTACTTATGCTGCCCAGCGAAATATGCCCCACTACATTCCCCGCTTCGTCAATGGCTTTATAAATAAATGCTTCGGAACTGGCCATATCGTTTGTGTCACTCAGGTACCAGCTCAGGCTTTCTTCTGTTAACGGAAAGGAAAACATCCTGCCGCTCCAATTAAGCAATAGCTCTTCGGTGTTTATCCATTGCATCAATTGCTTGAAATCCGTTTCTTCAAAATAGGCTAACTTAATCATGCAGCTTGCTGTACTGGGTTTAAATAGAATACATTTCCTACTATTTATTACAGGGCAGGCAATATACGAATGCCTTATAACAAATAGGGTTATGCTGTATTAAATAACCAATAAAGAAAGCCATTGCTTGAATGAAAAGGGATCCATATTTTAAGTTTTGTTGCCACAAAGGCACGAAGGATACTAAGTAAAGGCTTTGCCTTTGTTATGCTAACTATAAGTGTACCATCTATTTTTCAGTATGCCTGATCACTTACCTTATATTGGTTGGATGCATAGCAGTATGTAACCGTTATGCCTATAAACAACACTGTTCCGCATGGTGTTTGCGGAACAGTGCATCAGAATGTATAGGCCATTATTTGGTTGCTGGCGGAGGTGGTGGTGGCATCATCTTCATCATGTCACGCGGGTCCATATAACTCCAGTGCTCAACGGCTTTTCCATCTTTCCATTTGGTTACATCAATGCTGGTCATGTCTATATTTGTGCCTACTGGCATGCCTGCGTCGGCCGATGTGCAGGTGCCTGTCATCCTTACCCTTTCAAAAACAATATCGCCATCCACTGCGGTTGACAGTCTTTCCATCTTTAGGTTCTTGAATTGGTTGTGCATACTGCCCAGCATTTTCTTGATGCCTTCGAGGCCTACCAGGTCCTGCGGCCCGCCGGCACCATGGTCTACGGCATCTTTGGCAATAAAGCTGTCCAGCTTACTTACATCGCCCGTTTCAATGGCTTTGTATATTTCGCCATTGGCAGCTTTGTATTTTTGGGCATTTGCATCTTGGGCTGCAGGTGCATGGTTCATTTCTTTGCAGCCATAGCAAAGACAAACTGTTGCTGTTACTACAGCAAAAAGCATTTTTTTCATATTTGTTGTTTTGGTTGGTTAAAGCAATCCCCTATGGAATGGCTCTTAAAGCTATCCTTTCTTTTTTACAAACTGAAATGTTTGGCCTTAATTTTCGGTTATAAGAACCAGATGGGTGCTGTTATGGATAGGTAAACCGTATCGCCCGGAGTCAAATGGGGCATATCCAGTTTTACGGTAAAGGTTTGATGCTGTACCGATACATCTGCCGTGTAGTAACTGCCCCAGAAAACAATTTTTGTAACAGTGCCCTGTACCGAGTTGCCGGTTGGCTGTTGGGTGAGGATAAACTGTTCGGGTCTTACCATGGCCTGTTTACCATTTACGGCAACCGGGCTAAAGCTGGTAAAACGGGTAAAGTCTATTAGATTGTAATTGCCCAAAAGACCTGCACAGTATTCGTTTACAGGTTTCCTGTACACCTCTTCGGCAGTACCGGTTTGTATAATGGCACCATCTTTCATTACCATAATGGTATCGGCCCAGGAAAGAATGTCCAACGCATCGTGCGATACCATGATGCAGGTAATATTGAGTTGCGTGCCTATATCGTGAATGACCGATTTGATGATGCTTTTGTGTACCATGTCCAAGTTGGAGAAAGGTTCATCCAGCAATAATAGTTTGGGCGATGTGGAGAGCAGCCTTGCTAGTGCAATACGTTGCTTTTCGCCACCTGACAGCTCAGAGGTCCGGCGTTTCAGTAAATGCTGTACACGGCAAACAGTGTATATGTTTTGTGCATCTTCGTCAGGAAGTTTGTTGGCCATTTCCAGTATTTCGTGTACCCAGTAGTTGTTGAAGAGTTCAAAATGCTGGCTTAAATAGGCGATGCCTTTGTGACCGGGAATAAGTTGTTCTAAGGGTCCGATCACCCTTTTGTCTTCAAAAAAAATGGAACCTGCTGTTGGTTGGATGTGGCCGGCAATCATCTTTAGCAATGTTGTTTTGCCAGAACCTGTTGAGCCCGCAATGGCTATTTTTTGCAAAGGCTGTTGCTGAAAGCTGATATCGTTTACGGTGAGGTTTTCTTTTTCCGTTCTACTTAAATGCTGTACTGATAAAAATGCCATGCCCGAAAATAGCGGTTTGAAAGTATATAGCAATTAATCGGCACGGATGGATACAGGATTGGCAGCGGGGTAGTATTGGGATTTGACGTCTGTTCTTTATATGGCTATACCAATTGTTTTTCCAGTACCATAAATTCAAGTTGTTGCAAGTGCCTGCCTGTTAAACCATCTTCCTCAAAGGGTTTGCGTTTGCCGGTATCTATATAGCCAAAACGTTGGTACCAGTCAATCAGTTCCGTCCTGACAGATATAACGGTCATGTAAATGCTGTTGCAATGCACCTGCTGGGCATATTCCTCTGCGGCCTGCAACAGTTTTTTACCAATGCCACCGCCTTGTGCCTGTGGCGATACACTGAACATACCGAGGTAGAGTTTTTTATCGTGTTGCTGCAGGTTCACACAACCTATTATTTCCTGCTGTTCGTTGGTATATTTCAGCATCACGCTTCCGAGCTGCTGCATGGCCTGTAGTACATGATGTTCATCGGTACGGGTATCGCCTGCTATCAGGTGGGCTTCTGTTGTCCAGCCCTGTTTGGATGCTTCTCCCCTATAGGCATTGTTGAGCAGGTCTTTTAGGGCAAGCGTATCTGCAACAGTGGCTACTTCTATATATGCATTGGTAAAACGTATCATGGAAAAATCATTCAATTGGGTTGCTAAGATATGCATATACCAGCCGACAAAACATCGGTTGGTTGCCATAGGCATATCATTGTGTCATTGTTTGTGCAAAAGGTTTTTTAGCAAACTTACCGTTGCTTCTGTAAGCGAACCGTTTTCCTTTATTGTAACCTCGCCTTTTTGCAGCAGGCTGTACAATTTGTTTACCTCTACATCTTGCAGTAAGAGTTCTTTTTCCAGTACGGCTACCAGTTTTGCGGTTGCTGCATCAAGTTTTCCGGAACCGTCCACTGTAAATCTATTGTTGACTTTGAGCACTTCTATACACAAGGCTTTTTGCCAAAAGGATTGCTGGTTGATCTTTTGTCCATAAGTTTTAAAAATGGTGCGTGCTACCAGGTCATCATTATCTGAAGGGCTTTCAGCCAGCATCACCGATTGTTGAATGGTGTTGATGGTTACGCTCTTGATATCGGCTCGTTGGGGATTCAATACAACCTCTACCCTTGCAAAGGTTGCAGCGTATCGTCCAACAGCATATATTTTCAAAACAGGCTGCGCCCCTTTCAAGGCTTCTTCCATTGTAATGGTAACCTTTTTGCCATCGGCACCTGTCACATCAATACCTGCCTGTTCACCCGGTATCACGGTATTGTATTGCGTGTAATAACGGGGCTTTTTCCTAAAATAGTCTATGCAAAACGACCTGAGTTGTATGGTCTTTGTTTTGGTTACCGTAAGCGGTGCAGTTGTTGGCAGAATGGCCAGCCGTTGAACCTGTGCATACAGGGTTATATGCAATAGCAGGCAAACTGTAATACAATACTTTTTCATTAGGGTGGGTTGATCGTTAAGAAATCAGGGCAATGGCATTGAGCCCCAAAAATTACAAAATGCTGTGCATAGTACGCGAATAAAATTGTTTGCACAACCGTAGTTATACGTAAACTGTGGGTTACATACAAGATTTTATTGCATACGTGGCCTTTGTTAAAACAACAGCTAAGAAAAAACGAAGTATATGGCACCATTAAAAGAAGCCACATAAAACCAAACCACTCCATATAGAGTGGTTTGGTTCTTGTATTATTCCAACTTGCTCAATTGCATGGCAGTAATCAAGTGATGTATTTTTAGCGGCTCTCTTTGAAGTGGAATTTTATCTTTCTTGAACATATTTATAATCGGCGTCAATAAATCCATTCCACCTTCCGGATAGAAATATTTATCAAAATCAAATTTACATATGTCCACATTAAATTTCAATGCAAAATCATTTATAAAATCAATTGCATCATCTCCTGTAATACCTAAGTCATATTCTATAGAGCTGTTTTCTGATAAGTTCTGGCAATCGATCCAATCGTTATCCTTCATAAACAATTTCAATTTTTCAAGATTGTTTGTCATTTGCATTTGCGAATTTACACATACAATGGAATATTATAATGTGAAAACATGAATCTGCGTACCTCGTTGAAAGAATTTTATTATTCAGTAAAACACAAAGCCCTTCATAGGCTTTTGCTACTATAGGATTTATTTTAGCAAAGATCGTAGTTGCAAACTACGGTCAGCATTCGAGATAGATTATTTTTAGCAACACTAAGGGTAGTAGGGGCTTTTATTACTTTACTTTCTATTGTATCATTAGAGGATAAATTACATAAATAATAACAACGATTAGAACAATTATTGCTAACACACTCCAGTCTAAAGCTATTTGCTTCTTGTATATCAGATAATTTATCCCTATCTGTATTAAGGCTGTGAATGAGTAAAGTATTAATAGCTGCTTGTTATATGTGCTCTTTGAGCCATAGCCCATTCCAAAAGCAACTAATGTTGCCACTATAATTAATCCGATAAATAAACCAATATTTATCAAGCCTATTTTTAAAATTAATTTTGTCATTTTACAAATGTTACTTTTACACCATATTTATTTTTCATTGTATTGATAAAGTCATCTATCAATTTGTTATTGTTACCCCCACTTCCTCGCCATGCTTCCAAAAAGGCGGTAATGTCACTTACAAATGAACTTGTACTATGCTGTGCTATAACAGGAAACCATCCTGCTTTTTCCCTACCTGCAAAAAAGCCGTCTTTTCCGTCACTACCGATAACCACTCTTTCGCTCCCTCGATTTTGGCCTTTGGTATAAGGATTCACATCATATTCCCGATAATTGATTTGATTCCCTGCTGCATCCTTTGACGACTGTGAACTAAAAAAGCCACCCGTTTGGATGGTTTCCTTGTTAATTAGCAACTTTAAAAGTTAACATGAACTCTTATAGACTAGTGACTGCAAGCCCGTTTTAAATATTTCAATTGGTCTTCATAACTAATATCCTTCTCACTATTATTCATTTTAAAATCCAGTCTAAAATATTCATCTGTACTAGTTTTTTTTGTAAATCCTAGTAACTGACCTCTTGATATTTTATCACCTACATTAACAATAATTTTCTGAAAATTACTATACGAGATATATTTTTTCCCACTCCGAATAACTATAAAATTTTCTTTTTGATAAACTGTAACAACTTTGCCTCCCTTAAAAGCAAAAACGCTACTATCTTTTGAAAAGATAGGAAGATAAGTAATTGGATCTTGATAACTAGTGGGTTTCTCATGTTTTAATATATAGACGTATCCCTCTTTCACTGGATATTTACAAATGAGAATGCTATCAGTATTTTGAGAAAGCACTTTAAAAGTGCTATTTAAAGTCAACACTAAAAATATGGGCACCAATATGTTTTTAGGATTTTTTCTTTTCATTTTTTTTCTTTTTTTGATCGTTTTTCTTTTTTTCTTCATCTCGAGCTTTGTCTTCTACATTCAAAGCTGTTTTTTCATGTTTACGTTCTTTATAATCTTTCTCTTTTGCACCTTTTTTTTGCTGGTCTATGTACTTTCCATCCTTACCTTTCTTTTTGTCATAAAAATCAGCGTAATCTTGAAATACGTGAGTACCCTCGTGACTTCCAGTCAATCCCCAAGCTATATCCAATGCTTCTTCATACGTTACACCAAAAACACCAGCATACATTCTTGCTTGTTGATCCAATGCTTCTTCATGCAATACAATAACAGTACTATTCCACTCACTACTTTTTTTATATTCACCTGTTGAAGGGTCAAAAATCCAACTATCCTCAAAATTTTCCTTTTCATTTTGACTCCTTTTTATATAGTCAGTTGCAGTCATCGTTTCTCCCCCATTAAGGGAAGACATTTTTTTCCCAATATTATCATAATGCGTAGCGAGAGTTATCGTAATTAAGGTACTAGATTTTTCCATTTGATTCCAAATTTTAGCACCTGTTTCAGTTCTCATCATGGTAGCTTTCAACTTTATGGTTTCTGGGTCATTTGGGTTGGCAATTTCATTTCCATCAAGGTCTATATACTTTATAGGATTGTTAGCACAATAATTATAGATGGATAACATCATGTATTTTTCTGCAAGTGGGTCTATCACCCACCATCTTCCCAGTTGGGAATCTTGAAACCTTGTACCATAATCATATAACTCCAACCCACTTCCATCGGAAAACTCTTCAGACTGTAATTCTTTACCGTTGTATTTCTTCTTGTTGTCCATACCGCCTACCGCCTTACTACTTATCCCCGCCATTGTCAACCCGAACGGATAGTAAGCCGTTTCCTCCAGCAAAGCCCCCCGTGTATGTTCTATCCGCAGCTCGTCAAAATACACCGGATGGTCCGTACTGGTATTGCTCACATATACATAAAGATAGCCATTCCTTTTGATGTCTATACCATCCCCATCGTTGGCCTGCAACAGCACCGTACTGTTGCATTCGCTGCCTTCCAATTTCTTGGGGTCGGTCATCTGTGCAAAGCCAGAACCGCTGCTCACTAATTTGAACTGCTCCTCGTCCAACAGTATCCAGTTCAGGTAGGCCGAACTGCCCACATAGTTGTCCTGCGTGCTTAGGAAGTCGGCTATGCCGCCAGACAGCAGGCTGCTGCTGCCCGTGGTGAAGCCGCCATGCTCCGCACCCGAATGCACGATGCCACTGCTGAATATTTGTTGCATCAGGTCCTCAATCGGTACCTGCGTTGTCGGGTTAACGGTATTGGCATTCTTGCTGAACATCCCCTTCACCATTGCATCCACATGGTCGCCCGCCATTACTTTTATTACTTTTCCAGCACCCACCACCCAGTTCTCCGCTTTCTCATCACCCTTGGCACAGCCCACTACCTGCACCATTTGGCTTTCGCTGCTAAAGCATTCTGGCCGCTCCACTATATTGGTATAGTTCAGGAAAAGAGGGTCTTCATTGGATTGGTCAGCAGTTTCGAAACCCGCAAGGTAGATGTCTTTTTTCTGCTCGTCGGTCAGCAGGGCACGCACATTGCCCAAATGATCTTTTACCATATAGTCAAAGGCATAACCGGTTAAGGTACCTGTACCGTCTTTCAATTCCCGTATCCTGCCCTCTTCCTGTGGCATGAACTGTAACACCGTGTTCTCGTATACAAAGCCAGCCATATAGTCGGTAGTAGTGGTTTTTGTGGGGCTTGTAGTATTGTCAACCGTCACCTTTTTCAGCTTGTTACCTGCGGCATCATAAGTATAAGTTATACTGCCCTTGCCCGTTACCGTAATGGTCTGTGGCAGGCTCAGGTGATTGTAGGCAATGCTGCTAATGTCCTTATTCTTGTCGTAAGCCAGGTTGCCATTGGCATCGTAACTATAGTCGGTTGCAGTGGTTGTCTTGGTACCGCCCAATGTGGACATGTATGCCGATGAACTGCGGAAATCGCCCAGCTTGGTATTGGGATCGTTCACTGCATCTACCACATTCTTTAATTTATTGCTATTGGCATTGTAGGTATAGGCCAGATCATCCAACTGTGCAGATGCAGTAAGCTTCAATCCCCATTGTTGCATGCTCCGTATATTGCCATTGGCATCGTATGCATCTGTACCAGTAACCCCATCACCCATCTGCATGTTGTAGTTGATACCCGCACTTTGGTTCCATCCGCCATCGTTCTGCGTAAAGTCGCCACGCAGCAGGCGGTTGGCATTGTCGTAATTAAAACCGTAGGCACGCTGCTTGTCGCTGCCGCGGCTCTTCCAGATGCTGCCTGCAATATTGCCGTTGTACTGGCCTTGGCTAAAGCCATAATCGTATTTCAGTTCCATGCCGAACCAGCGTGTGGTATTGCCCTCGCTGGCATCATCGGTATAATCCTTGTTGATGCCATTCAGCCAGCCACGTATATTGTAGGTATAGTCCAGTATTTCCAGGGGTATCCCGGGATCAGCCGGTTTGTTGCCCAGTTTTTTTGTTGCCAGTTGTCCCAGTTCGTTGTATGTGTTTTCGGCTATTGTCCTGAAACCATCGCTGTTCACATTCTTTTCCACTTTCAGTACTCTGCCGGCATGGTCATAGCCTGTCTTGGTTACAAGCACCTGGCCCAAAGCAAGGTTGGTATGGTAATGGTGCTGCACCAGCACTTTGCCTGCAAAATCGTATTGGCTGGTGGCAATATCGAAGCCGCCACTTATATTGGTATTGGTTACCTGCACGGGGCGGCCCTTGTCATCATAAATGGAAATATTGTACAGGTAGGTGCCCGTACTACCCAGTACCTTTGTTTTGCCGCCGCTCACCATGCCTTTCACGGCAAGGCTCTGCTGCACTGGCTGTGCGTACAGCGGGTAGGTATCAAAACTGGTAATATAGTCGCTACTTGTTGTAAAGGCCGTATTGAGTGCACCGTTGATGCCCGTTACGCCGCCACCTACCCAGGCATAGTTATCGTAATAGGTTTCGGTAAGCAGTTCGTTAGTATACACTGTAAACATGACAGAAGACGGGTATTCAGAAACATTTAGTGCATCCCCTTCATGCACGCTTCTAACATCGTCGTCGGTAAACAGATAAGTTCGTATAGGCCTGTTCAGTTCGTCATATTGGGTCACCAGCCACTGGTCGGTGTTCCGTAAATTCTGGTCCTGTGCCATTACCAGCCTGTCTCGGATGTCATATACCATATCAACCTTATTTGCTCCCGGCACTTTCTTTTCTATCATCCTCCCCTTCCCATCATACGCATACCAAAAACAGAGTTCGTCCCTCATGGTGGTGGTCAGCACCCAGCCATTGGCAATGGCGGCTTCTGTGGCTTTGGGCGGCACCACAAAACGCAACAGGCCAAAATCGTCATATACATAGTACGTGCATAGCCAGCCATCCTGCCCGTCTATATCCACCGCATCGGCCACCTGCAACTTTTTAAGCACCACCTGCCCCTGCTTGTCCTTGTATTCCACCATTTTCTTACCATGCTCGTCACCTGTTACTGTTCTATACAGCTGCCCTGCTTCATACCAGCCCGTTGTGGCGGCCGTAGCACCAATGGTTGGGGTTATGTGCCATAACCGCACTTCATTGGCCACATTTATCTGGTAACCCATGTTGGTGGCATGTTCGTTACCCGAGGATGCACCCTCGCTGCCCGCCCAGCTGTTGCCCGGTGTAAAGCTCTTCAATGGCCGGTTCAGGGGCGATGCCTCGAATGTAGTTTTGCCATAGAAGAATTTTTCGCCATTGGCATCATTGGTAGGGTTGTATACCGATTTCAGGAAAGTCTCCTGCTCTGTAAAGGGGTCCAGGTGCAGGCTGCCATTGGTAGTTGTACCGGTATAGGGCAGGTAATGGTACTGTTCCCTGCCAAAGGCATCGTACACCACGGGGCTCACCATATCCTTACCCAGTGGGCTGGTCTGTTTGGTCACCGTTTGCAATGGCCTGCCCAGCCCGTCCAGGTACTGGGTGGCTTGCTGCACTTCCGCCACCGTGCGGCTGCCCGAAGTAACGTCCGACTCTACTGTGTAGGGCCTGTTGGGTGTCCAGGTACGTACATAGTTCACTTTTATGCTACCGCCATAGGCGGCCGGTTTTGTTTGCACCGTTTGGGTAGCCGTGGCAGGCACTGTTGCACCGTTGGGTATTGTTTGCCCGTTTACCATATTGCCCACCAACAGGGTCTTTGGATTACCTGGTTGGTAATACTGATTTGCTGCTGGAAAAAAGCGTGGTGAATAAAATCGTGGATATTCAAAAGCTCGGAACTGAAGATAAAGCACATGTGTTTGCTATGCTGGATGCTTTCCTGCAATCCCAAAAAGCTAAAAAGGTTTTCGCTTCATAAATAAAATAAGCTGGCACTGCCGGGCTTTTGCATTTTAATAGATTCCCTTAATTACAAGTCGTATAAGGGTTACTACACTGTTCTTCGGGAGGCAGCCACCCAAAAATAATTTTCTTGTTTACTGTAACTGCAACTTTAAGCCAGCCGTCATGGCAATTCAAAACTTCCAATTCTTTTGATATATAGTCAATTGATACTCCTGCTGACTTTTTGCTATAGGATTTATAAAGAATCATTTTTTTATTGTACGCCTTAGAAAAAACAGAAAGCTTCGTCTTTTTACTAATCCACCCTTTAGTATTCTTCCCTGCTATCGCATAAGATGCCTCAACATAATACATACTGTCATTGCTGTTATAAATAGTGAATAACAAATAATCCTCTTCGCTAAAATTATGACCCATTTGTTTTATTACTCTCTGCTTAGTAGCGGTACTATAAAGTGTAATCTTATTCTTGTAATCCATTGATAAGAAAACCCCACAATTATTGCCAGCATCATTTTTAAATGACAATAGCATAAACGTATTTATAATCGCTACGAAAAATATAGTACCTGACTTCATTGTTAATCCTTTTTCTGAAAACTTTGTAACTGTATCCCCATGAAGGGGTTTCCAAAGTAAGCTGTTCTTGTGACCTGAATTTTAAAGTCTTTCACCCCATCCATTTTTTCATTAAACGCTTTCCAATCTGCAGGAGCTATTAACAAACAACCTACACTAATGCCGCTTTTGCCATCATTTATAGTACCGGCATAACCATTACTATTCGAACTATGTATAAAAATCCCATCCTTATATCCTTCTCCATTTGCATCTATTTGATTAGGGGCATTAGGATTTATTTTCCCATCCATCATTCTAACCTGACCTCTTTCTTCAACAGCCCAGTGAGACTTTAATGAACCGCTCTTACCTGTAGCATCATAATTACCATTATATAGACCTTCGTCAATCGCTCCAAACTTTTGAGGGTCAGAACCCATTGTATAGCCTGTATATGTACTAACATCATCAGCTCCCTCTGAACCGTATACTGTAACCGTTGCAGTAACGGCACCTTCTCCATCAATATAACCTTCCTTACCATCTTTCGTACCTAATTTCTCAGCTCTTGAACCTTTAAACTCAACGACTGTTTTACCTAAATATGTCTCGCCCGTTTTTGTTGTAGCCTGTGATGTTGCATTCTCATCCCAATATATTCCTCCGTCCTTATTCTTTACCCAATCAGTAGGTGCCATCCCATCGGGGTCTATAAAACGTAAAGGATTATTAAATGCAAAATTGTAAGGTGAAAAACGCCGCATCTGGTCGCTGGCGGCATCAACAACATGCCATCTTCCTATCTGTGCATCATACATCCTCGCCCCATAGTCCAGCCATTCCAGCCCGCTGCCATCACTAAATTCCTTGTTCTGTAATTCCTTTCCGTTGTATTGATAGCGATTGAGTAATGAACCGGCTGCTTTACTACAAATAGATTCCATTCGCATGCCAAACGGGTAGTACTGCGTCTCCTCCACCAATGGCCCCCTTGTATGCTCGATATGCAACTGGTCAAAGTACACAGGATGGTCCGTACTGGTATTGCTTACATAGATGTAAAGATAGCCATTCCTTGGTATATCGATACCATCTCCGTCATTGGCCTGCAACAGGTTCGTCCCATTGCATTCTTCGCCTTCCGATTCCTTCAGGTCCCTCATCTGTGCAAAGCCAGAACCCTCACTTACCAGCTTGAACTGCTCGTCATCCAGCAGCACCCAGCTAAGGTAAGCACTGCCGCGGAAATAGTTGTCCTGCTGACCCAAGAAATCGGCAATGCCCCCTAGCAGCAGGCTACTGCTGCCAGTTGTGAAGCCGCCATGTTCCCCGACGGCATTAACGATACCGCTGCTGAACATTGCCTGCATCAGGTCCTCAATGGGTGTCTGGGTGGTAGGCTCCACAGTGTTGGCATGCCTGCTGAACATACCCTTAACGCTGGCCTCCACATGGTCGCCGGCCATCACTTTCAGCACCTTGCCCGCACCAACCACCCAGTTCTCTGCACTTTCGTCACCTTTGGCACAGCCTACCACCTGTACCTTGTCGCTCACCGTGTCAAAGCATTCAGGCTTCGCAACAATATTGGTATAGTTCAGGAAGAGCTGCCCTTCAAAAGCCTGGTTGGCTGTTTCGAAACCGGCTTCATACACATCTTTCTTCTGCTCATCTGTCAGCATCGTACGCACATTACCCAGGTGGTCCTTGATGAAGTAGTCATAGTAGGCCGTGTCGCTGCCCTGGCTATTCATGCGTAGCCTGCCTTCTTCCGTGCCTATGAACTGCAGGGTATCGTTCTGGTAAACGGCCACGCCAAGGTAGGTTGTGGTGGTGGTCTTCACCGTACTGCCCGTACTGTCCACCGTCTGCTTCTGTAGCTTGTTGCCGATTGCATCATAGGTGTACAGCACTTTGCCCTTGCCCAGCACATCCACTTCCTGCGGTAGGTTCAGGTGGTTGTACACGATGCTGCTGATGTTTTTGTTGCGGTCAAGTATCAGGTTGCCGTTATCATCATAATCGTAATCGTCTGTACCTGTATTGGTGCCGTCCTTGAAATCCCCCAATTTATTGTCGGTCGTTATACCATCTGTCACCCTTGCCAGCCTGTTGCTGCTCGGCTGGTAGGCATAGGTCAGACTATCAATGGTCGTACTGTTCGTCAGCTTCAGGCCACGCTGCCACATCTTCAGTATGTTGCCGTTGGCATCATAGGCCGTGGTGGCATTGCTACCGTCCCCCATCTTCATGCTATAATCCACACCCGCACTCGTATTCCAGGTGCTGCTGGCCTTCTGTGTAAAGTCGCCTTTCAGTAGGCGGTTGGCGGCATCGTAAGCAAAGCCATAGGCACGCTGGTCGTCATGCCCCTTGGCCCTCCAGCGGGTACCGGCTATGTTGCCGTTAAGCTGTGCCGTGCTGAACCCATAGTCATAGGCCAGTTCCATGCCGAACCAGTTCTCCGCACCGTTCTCGCCCCTTGCATAGTCCTTGTTGATGCCACGCAGCCAGCCACGGATATTGTAGGTGTACCGCAACGAGTCCACAACATCCGTTGTATAGCTGTTGCTGCCAGCATTCCGTTTCCGTCCCAGTTTCTTCAATTTCAACTGCCCAAGTTCGTCATAGCTGCTTTCGGAGAGGACAACCTCTGGGCTACCGTTGACTTTCTTGCTTGTCTTCACGGCCCTGCCCATGTCATCATAATCTGTTTTGGTAAGCACCCTGTAACGTTGGGCATTGGTACCACCCTTTGCCTGGCAGGCCAGTGTGCGTAACAGTTTACCATCAAAACTGTACTGCATGGTTACTGTGTCCTTGCCGCCACTAAAGTTGGTACTGTGGGACTGTACAGACCTACCTCTGTCATCATAAAAATTTGTAGCGTATAGGTAGTCGCTAGTACCCAACACCCTTGTTTTGGTACCCGTTGCCATACCCTTTGTATCACTAGCTGCAATGGTCTGCGGGTAGGGCCAAGTGCTGTTGCTGGGTGTGTAGAAATAACTGGTATTGCTGGCATAGGTACCGATGAAGCTGCTGCTGAGCCCGCTGCCACTGCCGCTTACCCAACTATAGTCGTCGTAATAGGTTTCGGTTAGGAGGTCCATGTACTGGAACTCACCGGGATCGGGATAACCAGTACTGCCATTATCAATTGCGAATTGGATCAATTGATTAATTGAATAGGCATTGCCATCGTTCCATATCGATGTCTGGGTAGGGCGATTAAGTTCGTCATACTTGATTGCCAGCCATATGTATTGTGAATAATTGTATGGGTAGAAATTGCGTATCCCTTCATCCTGCTTGAGCACCAGCCTGTCCATCGCATCGTAGACCATGAATTCAGCCCCTGCTCCAGGTACTTTCTTGTAGACCATCCTCCCCCTTGCATCGTAATCATATTGGAAACAGAGCCCATAATGTATGTCAGTATTGATACTCCATAGGCCGCCGCCCTGTATGGCTTCCACGGCTTTGGGCGGAATAACATAACGCAAGAGCCCAAGATCATCGTACACGTAGTAGGTGCATAGCCAACCTGTATGGTGTGCGGAAGGGCTTGCTGCCAACTGCACTTTTTTCAATACGGTATGCCCATCCAGGTCCTTGTATTCCACTACTTGTTTGCCATGTTCATCGGTCGTGGTGTTTTTATACAACTTCCCTGCTGCATAGCTGGCACTGGTGGTGGGTATGGCACCGATACCCATATCCCATATCCGCACACTGTCTGCAGCAGTATTGATACCGTAAGCCATAGTAGTACCCACATTGCTGCCCGCCCAACTGTTGCCGGGTGCATAGTTCGTAAGTGGGCGGTTGAGTGGAGATGGTTCAAACCCTGTCTTTCCATAATACACTTGCTCCCCAACAAGACCGGGGTTATAGCTGGTGTTGCCCAGAAAAGATGCCTGCTCGTTAAAGGGGTTACGCCTGAAAGTGCCATTGCCTGTATTGCTGTCCACCGCTACATAGGGCAGGTACTTGAAGGTTTCCCTACCGAACTCGTCATACACATTCATGCCCACCATATCCTTACCCGATGGACTGGCCTTTTTGGTCACTGTTTGCAGGGGCCTGCCCAATCCATCGAAGTACTGGGTGGACTGTTTCACTTCCTGCACCGTGCGGCTGCCAGAAGTGACATCCGATTCCACAGTGTATGGTCTCGATGCCGTCCATGTACGTATGAAGTTCACCGTGGCATTACTGCTGTATGCAGTAGGCACAGGGTTGATGCCTGAGCCAATGGTTGCCGGTGCAGTTGCGGTATTGGGTACCACTTGTGCCATGGCCTTGCCATAGGCCAACAGGGCAACTAGGTATATAATTGTCTTTTTCATTGCTGCTGTTTTTAAGGGTTACTGGTTCTGTGCCTGTGCATACTTGTAATCGAATGTCTTGAGTATGTTGTTGTCCTTGTCGCGTATGAGTTTCAGCCTGCCAAACCCGTCGTATTCGTAATAGGTGGTCCTGCCGTTGGCATCCGTTTCACTTGTAGTGCCCAGCAGCGGCTTTGCAGTCATGGTGATTACCTGTACCGTAGATGTGGAGCTGTAGCCCTGCCTTATCTCGTCCAGCTTGGCACGCAGCGTGGTTTCGTTGGTTACCAGTTGCAGGTTGGCATAGGTAATGGTACTCAGTTTGGACAGTGCGTCGCTATAGCTTGCACCTATAATTTTTGCTACCGGTACCGTGCCTTTATAGCCCCATACAATGGCCACCCGTATGCCGTCCCTGCCCAGGAACTCGGCCACATTACCGTAACCGTCGTAAGCGGTTATCTCTCCTGTTGTTTCATCTATATCCGTTTTTACCGTGCTGGCATCAAAAGTGCCGTGCACGGTGGCATCGCTACTGCTACGTTGATAGAAATAGCGTGGCCGTGCAAAGCTGCCGTACACGTCATAGTCTGCCCCTTCGCCCTGTATCTCGTTGTCAACAGTTGGGCTGGTACGCCATTGCGTGGTACGTGATGCCACCGGTACATTCCTCACTTTATTGGTGAGCAGTTGGGTGAGTGCGGTATTGCTGTACTCCGTTGGATAACGGTAAGTTTTAGTGGTACTCAGTCCCTTGCTGTTGGGCCCTGTTGTAGCCGTGTACATATAGCCATCATAATTATAGGCATAGCTTGCATTGTTTACAATGGAATCCGTTCCGCTGTACTCTGCTATGCGTTGGGATGCAAGGAACGACCTGCCGCTATAGGGATAAAATGCATGTGCCACAAAACGTTGGGCGGCCAAGGCACTTACCCCAATGTTGGCATCGCCACAGTTCTCGGACCGTATGCAGGCGATGCGGATGGAACGGTTCTTTTCGTTATAGGAACTGTCCAATACATCCAGGTAGGTTGAATGGGTACGCTTTTTAAGCGTGCCTGTAGAATCATATATGGTTTCTTCCCATTTATGACCGGTTTTCCAGTCTATAGCTTGGGTGGTTGAATAAGGGAATATTTCGTTGTAGTTCTTGATGACCGATCCGCTGAACCTTTCCACTATCTTACCCAGCGTTGCACCTGTGGCTACATCTACTTTAGCTGTGGATACTTTTGTGTAACCGGCATTGGACCCGAATGAATAGCCCAGTGTTTGCGTGGAACTGCTGGTCCTCGTCTTGTACTCTGCATGGCCCCAGAAACTGGGCAATACAGCACCGCCAAACTCATCAAAGCCGCATTGTGTTGAGCCGCAGCAACTCCATTGGCCAATGGCCCTAGTATTGTAACTATAATTAGGTATCAGTGGTATTATACCGGACACATAACCGGAATCGTCACGGTAATCGTATTGCGTACGGATGGTTTTGTTGGTTATGGGGTCATAGTAGTTGACAGCCTCGGCCCTTAAGCCACCCACTAGGTTATTCGTATTGGTAATGTAATACTTGGCGTTGGTACCCATTTGAAAAAACACGCTGTCGTAGCAGGAGCCACCAGGTGAAGAATAATGGTAATAGTAGCGGTAGCTTTTATTGAGGGGCAAACTGAAATATACCCTCAAAGAAGCTTCACCGGAGTCGAGGCCACTGAACATGCAGGATTTGGTAATGGTATTGTCTGTGCTTTTTACGTAAAAGATAATATTGAAAGAAGAGCTTACCGCATCTGCAAGGCAGGCAAGTGGCCCATCGGGCGATGGCGGTACATAAGTGCTGCCATCGCTGTTGGTCCTTTTATAGGTAATGTAAAAGATAACCGTTGTGTCCGTCCGTTCGGGCATGTTGATATCCTGTGGAACGGCATAGTCATTAACAGATACTGCACTTTTGAAATACCTTGTATTGGAATTGTGGTAAATCGTGTCTTTGATACTGTTTGTCTTGAACTCGAAGCTGGTGTTGCCACCTGTTGGCATACTGATCTTTTTCAGTACACTAGCCCTTGCGTACAGTGCATGCGGCGTCCTGTCGGCCCCAGCAGTAAATATGTTCATTACAGTCGCTACAGGCCCTGGGGCTGCCTGTATGCCTTCAGAACCCACTGTTTCAGGAGCTGCAGGAAACACTTCGGGTATCAATGTGGTGGAAGAACGATCCGGCCCGCAATAATAACCCCAATAGTCTATTGCCCTACAGTTACGGGCCGGCAATATGGTATCGTTGTAGGTAAAGGCATACATCAAGAGGCTGTCGCCGCCTGTCCATGCAGTCAACTGGTGTATGCTATCCAACCGCAGCCTGGTAAAGAAATGGTCCTCAACAGCTGTGTACGACATGGGGGCATCCGAGAACTGATTGGCTGCGTAGGCTGCAAGGGAATTGGGTGGTGTGGACAGATGCGAGTCAAAATATCCATATTTGAAGCGGTATTTCTTCGAGGCACCTGTTATGTCCGTTATCTCGATCCGTGTAAGTGCACTGTCGCCATCCACATCCGTACGTTCTTTGTCATAGTAAAAATCGACAAAACTACTGTCCGGAAGCATGATTTTTCGGATAGTGTAGGAACTGATATTGCTGCATGTGCTGGAAAAACTGTGGCTACTGATCTTCTGGTCGGTAGGCAGGCCTTCTCTATGCCATACAGCTGGGTCATCGTTGTCGTGATAGGTCTGCGACTCGTTCCATCCACTGATGTATTTGATGGTGTTGGGGCCATATACGTAACGTATGGTATCGTTCGAGTTCAGGTCAACCGCCTGCGATACGTAGAATGCGGTATGGGTGTATTGCTCCGAAAATGAAGGTACGGACAGGGTCACATCCTTGGTACTGTATTCCATTGAGGTGGACATGGTATTCATCCTGCTCGACTCCTTGTAGTCAAACAGGTACTTGATCCCGTTGTCTCCCTGTATGGTAAAATAATCGATCTCCTTAAGGCTGTATGGACCGGACACATTGTAGTGCACGGCTATTTCAAGGGGGTTGACATCTATCTTGTTCACGTTGCCATCTTTATCCAATACAAATTTGCCAGAGAAGCCTTCTATATTGTAAAAGAAAAGGTCCTGCTCGGTGTCCCAGCCACCGGAATATAGCCCATTCAGCACATCATCGCTCCCGGAAGGATTGTTGAACCAGGCAATGATATTGCTGCGTGCCGTATCGCTGGTGGTGTATTCCACTGTATAGGTAGGGTCGGGCAGGTAATAGCCGCCATTGTTGCGGTAGGTATTGAAATCCGCAATGGCAGGCTTGTTGATGTAGCCAAACGGGGCATCATCGGCAATGCCACGCACACTCCTGGTAATTACGCCACCTGCATTCAGTGCCCAGCCCGTACCGGTGTTGGATGCCACATCCTCTACCTTGATGCCACCTGCATGGTAGCTAAGCCCCACGTTGATGGATGCATTGCCCCGCTTGCTCTTCCACTGGTAAATGGGCACGGAAATATTGGGTATGCCCGTGTGCGTGTTCACGGGTATCTCTGCATACTTGGCCAATGCAGCCGCATTGGGCGAGGGTGCAAACACATTTGTCTGGTTCTTGAAATTGTTCAGCTCCGGATTACTTTGTGCCCAACCCATGTAGCCTGTAACCATCAGGCTTGCTGCCAATAACACCTTTTTTATCATAACCTGTATTTATTATAATTTATAACCGATCCTGAACTTGATCGCCTCCCCTCTCGGCTGCTGGCTGTAGCTCAGGAAATCCCACAGCACCTGTATATTGTTCGTCTTCTTCCCTATCCGGTACTTCTTCGTCAGCCCTATCAACCCGCTGCGTTGCCAGGCCTGTATATTGTACAGCTGCTCGTAGCTGCTGAAGGCCTGCAGGTAGTTCATCTCGTAGCCGCCGCTCAGCCAGAAGCTGCCTTTGAGTTTCACGTCCAAAAAGCTCCTCAGCCCCATGCCCTGGCTCGTCAGGTGTATGTCCTGTATGCCCGTGCCCCAGCCCAGTTTGTAGCTGGCACCGATGCCGATGGTGCTCTTGTCGTTGAGTTTATAGCCTGCCGTGAGTGCGATGTCGGTGGTGGTGGGCAGTATGCCGTGCACTTTCTGGGTCTGGATGTTCATGCCGTATTCCAGCCGCTGCAGGAAGGTCTTGGTCTTCTGTTTGTTGGGGGTGAAACTGGGCATGTCCATATTGCTGCTGCCACCGCCCAATTTGTTTATTTTGTCCTTTAACGATTTCAGTTGGGACTGTGCCTGCTGCATGCCCTGTTGCATGGCCTGGCCGGCATTGGGGCCGCCAGCGGCTGCACGGCCGTTGAGCAGCTGCTGTACGCCGGCAACTGTCTGCAGGCCGGCCAGGCTCTCGGGTGTGCCGTAGTTGTCGGGCAGCTTGAAGAGCTGTGCCAGCATGCTGTTGTTTTTCATGAAGCCCTGGTACAGGCTGCTGCCCTTCAACAGGGCAAGGGCCTTCTGCTCTATCTTCTTGGGGTCGTTCAGCATGGCTTTGTATTCGTTCAGTTGCTGTCCGTAATAGTACACTTCCCTGTTCATGGCCATCAGTTCCTTGCCCATGCCGAACTGCTGCAGTTGTGCGGCAAGTTGTTGCTTTCTTTCCTTGAGTTGCTTCTTGATCTCGTTGGCCACCTGCATCTTGTTGCCGAACTGCTGCAGTTGGCCCTTGGCCCTGCCGAGCTGCTGTTGCAGTTCGGGGTTGCTTGCTGCTGCCTTGTCCATGAAAGCAAGCGATGTCTTCAGTGTGTCGTAGTGGGGCAGGTATTCCTTCAGTTTGATATCCGTACTGTCTGCCGCATGCAGGCGGGCACGCATGGCGGCATATTTCCTTGCATTGTCCTGGAAGAGTTTCCTGGCTGCAATGCTGTCCTTTTTCTGGAGCTTTTTGCAGAGTTTGGCTTCCTGCTTTTCGAGCCTGTCAAGATAGCCTTCTGTCTGTTTGGTGATATTGCTTTGTAGCTTGGAGAATTTGTTGGTGATGGACCCGAGGAATTTGGATGCGGTATTTGCTGGCAGTTCCAATGCATTACCTGTTACGGCCGTTTGGCCATGGCCCACGATGGATACAAGGATGGCCATGAAGGCCGCCGCCACTGCTGCACGCATAAGGGTTCAGGTTTTTGGATGTTTGAATAGGCGGCAGTGGGGGTACCGTGTTGTGAGAATAAATATATGAAGAATTATTACATACCAAAAAATATTTTTTGAAATTGACGTTGTGTGGCCAATAGATGGTGAAATTGATTTTGCAGTGCATCTTTATCCAAACCCAACAATAGTTTATATAAGCCCACTATAACATAGTTGAACTGGCAACCAATCAAAACAGGTTGCTACTTTTTGGTACTATAACTCGTAGTTGTTTTTTGGTGCAACTGGTTAATTGGGTAATGGCATCGCAATAGTAATAAGACTTACCCGGGGGCAAGGTTTCATAAGGTACGGGGTAATTACATCAAGCAATCAATGCAGTATTCATGTACTTATATTGTCTGTTAAATTAAAAATCCGATATCCTTTTAGCAGGCCTGTTGCTTAAGGTACAAACAATCAATCCCCAGCTTCCTGGCTCTTTTTCAATGCATTTGCAGCAACGGCAATACTTAATTCGTACAGTATGCACAAGGGGGTAAATACAATCATCTGGCTCATCCAATCCGGGCTTGGGGTTATAACAGCGGCTACTATCAATAGTACTACAATGGCATATTTCCTGATCTTTCGCAAGTAAGTGGGGTTAATCAGTCCTATCCTGGTAAGTACATAGGCCAGTACAGGCAGCTCAAATGCAAGGCCACAGCCCAACATGATATTGGAGAGGTTATCCAAGTAATCGGTCAGTGTTGGCCTTGTTACCAATATGCCTTTAATACCTAACTGAAAGCCGCTGAGGAAATTGAAGGTAAACGGGGCCAATAGCAAATAGCCAAAAGCCGCACCCGTTAAGAAGAAGAAAGACACCCACCCTATTACATTTTTAGTGCCCTTTAATTCCTTTTCTTTTAAAGCAGGTTTCACAAACCGCCAGAACTCCCAAAAGATATAAGGAAAAGCAATCATGAAACCGCCTATGAACGACATACTGATGGTACTCATGAACTGCCCACCAAAAGTGGTGCTTTGCATGTCCACTTTTACCGGTGGCATGCACAAGGCATTGCCCATATGTGCCCAATGGCCAAAGCGGCACATGGCAGTATAGGTAATAAAATCTGCATGGATGGGGCCCGTAATGATATGGTCAAAAACCCAATCCCTGTATATAAAAATGAGGATGCCCATTAGAACAATAGCAAGCAGACTGCGAACGATATGGCCACGCAGGGCTTCCAGATGGTCAATAACATTCATTTGCCTTGATTGCATGCGTTTATTGAATTGTATGGATAATGACATAGACAGAAGAAGTTATAGTAATTGGGGTAGTATATTGATTGAACTGTTGCCTACTTACAACAGGCAGGCAATAGCATTGCAAGCATGGCTAAACGCTTGCATTATAACAGCGGCCTGCAATATTGCAGGCCGTTGCATATGTTAAATAACTGGCTTTGCGTTTTCTGTTTCTTTTTCATTGATGCCTTTTTCAAGTTCGCTACGTACATTGTCTTTTGCATCTTTAAATTCCCTTACGCCCTTTCCAAGCCCACGCATAAACTCGGGTATCTTTTTTCCACCAAATAAAACAAGAACCGCTAGGATTATTAAAATCCACTCTGTACCGCCTGGCATACTCATACAATAAAAATTTAATTGTTCATTTATTTTGTTATTAATTATCCGTTATCCAAATGAAAACAGGGTATAGAACCCAATGGCAAGCCAACCCCTGTGGAGCAATATCCCTACAGCCATTGCTTCCGTTTGCTTCTACAGGTTATGGCCTAACCATTCCGTTACCAAAACAGGTTACTTTCAACCGTTACACAAAAAACGGTGTCACAATGGTTGTTACATCTGTTGCCGATAGCGGCTCGTCAAAAGCTTCGGTGGCAGCATTGGCACTAATGGCCAGGCCATTGATGTTTGTAATGGTAATACCTGCCTGAGATACATTGTCTTCTCCATTGTAGCTGGCCTGTACTGCTGTACCAATACCACCTGTATCCTTACCTGTTATCCAAGGCTTGGTAGTGGTAGCCCCCCTTGCAAAACGCATCTGCCGTATATGCGATGCGTGGCGTGCCTCAACGCTATGTATGTTTAATGCTGCAGTCAATACAGTACGGTTGCTTTTTACATTACCTGCCTGCCCCTTGTATGCACGCACACCGGTATCTTCAAAAGTTTGTGCAATGGCCAAGTATGTATCATAACTGGTATTCCATGTAGGAAAAGCCCCGTGGGCAGTATAATCAAAGTTTGCTGCTGTTAGCGTAATGGGTGTTCCGCCCAATTGGGTAATCACTGTCCGCAAAAAATTCACGTGGGCACTTTCATGGTCGCGTATGGTTGTTAAAGCACCGGTACCAGCTGTGGTGCCCTGTGCCATTAAAGCCGCATTGGCTACACCCTGTTGATAAAAGTTATACTCCAGGTATTCCAGTTTCAATGCAAAGTTCAATACGCCTATAATGTCTGCCGTGGTTTGCCCGTATGCTTTTTTAAAGATGCTGCCCAAGGCAAATGGCAATGCCCCCATGGCAATCTTTTTGCCATAGTCGCCAAAATTTTTGAATACGTCCCTTCTTTCGCTGGTGCGGTCATAAATTTCTGGGTCTATCTTTTCAATGTCTGTAATGATATTTTGAAGATTCATAATAATAAATTGAAATGGTTAATTAAGATAGGTGGTTTATATCAACTAGCTTGGCAAATGGCTTGCATCTATTTTGGTATTGATGTAAGCACCTGCAATAGCCAAAACCTGTGCTGGTGTTCTTGCAGTATCCAGTCCGCTTGAATCGATTACGGTACTGTCTGCAAAACTGCCATTGCTCAACAGGTCGCGTATATATGCAGCATGCCTTGCTTCTACCGAAACAATCTTACCAGCAAGTGACAGGTAATTCACATCCGAGATCAATTGCCCGGCACCATTGTAGGCAGATACACCCAAGTCTTCAAAAGCCTTTGCAGTACCCAGTACACTTGCCCTGCTTGTAAAATCGATAGCCGTAAAATTCACGTCAAGTCCAATGATGGCACTGCTGCCCAATGCATTCTTAAAAAACTCGCGGTGGGCAATTTCGTGGTCGCGTATATCCGCCAGCAGGCCCGACTCTGCACTGGTCATGCCAGTATAAGGCGATGCCATTACTTTGGTATAAAAGGCCGCCTCCAATTGCTCCAGTGCATAGGCATAGTTCAGTATACCAATATCACCGCTTCCCAAATCAACCCCATTACTGGTTGAATCTGAAGAAGTTTTTTTACAGGCATTCAATACAAATGCCGATGCCATTGACAGTGATCCTGCTTTAATGAGAAAATTTCTTCGTGAGTTTGATGGAGCCGTTGCTGCTACTTCAAACCCGTTGTTGATTGGTTTTGATTTTGTTTGCATAACCTGTTTTTTGTTAGTGAATAATGATGCTTTTGCGAACTGGCAATACATTGCCTGTACACACAACACCTGTTGGATGAACATTTTTATAAAGTCTATAAAGGCTGGAGTTTTTTAGCTGGTTCGAATCAGTAGCCGGACATTTCAGATGGGAACATTAGCAGTTACGCAATACCGATACCAATGGTTTTAGATTTTATCATTTATTTAAAAGAATAAATGATTGCTTCGGGTTTTCTTCGCCCTTTGTTCGGTACCGCTTCGGCATTTACCGAAGCGGTACCGAAGGAAACCCGAACAAAGGGCGAAGAAAACCATCTATTTGGGGTTGCTGCCAAAGCAAGGGCCATTATATACAGGTGTGCGTACAAACAGGTGGTTTTATTGAGCACAAAGGCACCAAGCATACCAAATTGCTTAAACCGGGTTTTATTCTTTGTGCCCTTTGTGCTTTTGTGGTAAAACCATACCCCAAGTTGAAACTATTGATAAAAACCATTGCCGGCCAAGACCCTTTATGCCTACAACTGCCCTTTGCTATATAGTGGAATAACTGGGGGAAATGCCACTACCTTTTTCTATATTTAGTCCCTAAAAAATACCAGATGACACAGCTATCCCGCATTTCAATAATGGCCTTGCTTGCTGCATCGTTGGCTTTTCGCAATGACGATGACAAACACAGGAGCATAAGGCACGACGCACCATCGGATAACCCATTCAGCAATGCAAGCCCCCTGCCCTACCATGTACCTGATTTTCGTAAAATACGGAACGAGGATTATAGGCCTGCCTTGGAAATGGGCATTAAGCAGCAACTGATGGAAATTGCGGCCATAGCCAATAGCAGTGCTGCCCCTACTTTTATCAATACAGTGGTGGCCATGGAAAAAACCGGCCAGTTATTGACACGTGTAAATACCGTTTTTACATTGATTACGGGTGCCAATACCAACCCCGAGTTGCAACAGGTGCAGGAAGAGTTTGCCCCGAAGCTGGCAGCGTTGAAAGACGGTATTTACCTGAACACCAAATTATTTAAACGCTTTGAAGCCATTTACAACAATAGGCTGCAATTGCAATTGGACAAGGAGTCGAAACGTTTGGTTGAATACTGGTACGAGCAGTTTATATTGGCAGGTGCCAAACTATCGGATGCGGACAAGACCATGATGAAAAAATACAATGCGGAGGAAGCAACATTGACCGCAAAATTCACCAACCAGTTATTGGCTGCTGCCAAAGCTGGCGGCCTGGTAGTAAGCAATGTGGATGAACTGAAGGGGCTTTCGCAAGCGGACCTGGACAATTATGCACAAAATGCAAAAGACAATCATTTGCAGGGTAAATGGTTGCTGCCTTTGAAGAATACCACGCAGCAGCCAGCATTGCAATCGTTGGAAGTACGTGCCACGAGGCAGCAGTTGTTTGAAGCATCGTGGACAAGGGCCGAAAAAGCAGACTCTAATGATACCCGTAGCGTTATACTGCGTATTGCCCATATACGTGCACAAAAGGCCAAGCTGATGGGCTTTGCCAATTATGCTGCATGGAAACTGAAAGACCAAATGGCACAGTCGCCCGAAGCAGTGGATAAGTTCTTTGCACAATTGGTGCCTGCCGTTACGGCAAAGGCCAAGGCGGAGGCGGCGGATATACAACAGGTAGTGAATGAACAGAAAGCCGGTTTTACAGCGGCAGCCTGGGACTGGGACTATTATGCGGAGCAGGTTAGGAAGGCGAAGTACAATTTGGACGACAATGAAATAAGCCCCTATTTTGAACTGAACAAGACATTGGAGAATGGGGTGTTTTATGCTGCCAACCAGTTGTATGGCCTAACTTTTAAGGAGCGTAAGGACATACCCGTGTACCAGGAGGATGTGCGGGTATTTGAAGTGTATGATAAGAATGACAAGCCTTTTGCATTGTTTTATTGCGATTATTTTAAACGCGATAACAAATCGGGCGGGGCCTGGATGGATAACCTGATTGGTCAATCTACTTTATTGGGAACACAGCCCGTTATTTACAATGTGTGCAATTTTGCGAAACCTGCGCCGGGTGCTGCTGCCCTGATTAATTTTGATGATGTGACCACGATGTTCCATGAATTTGGACATGCATTGCATGGCCTGTTTGCGAGCCAGAAATACCCATCGCTTTCGGGTACCAATGTTGCCCGGGACTATGTTGAGTTTCCCTCGCAGTTTAACGAGCATTGGGCCCTTGATCCCAAAGTGCTGAAGAATTATGCCGTGCATTACCAGACACAGGAGCCGATACCACAGCAATTGGTGGACAAGATAAAAAAAGCAGGCTCTTTCAATAAGGGTTATGCATTAACAGAAGCCATTGCTGCCGCTTCGCTGGATATGCAGTGGCATAAAATGGCGGCAACAGACGTGGTAAAGGATGTGGACGCATTTGAAAAAAATGCATTGCATATTACGGGACTGGATCTGGCACAAGTGCCACCACGCTACCGCTCTTCTTACTTTTTGCATATATGGGGCAATGGTTATGCAGCAGGTTACTATGCATATCAATGGACAAAAATGCTGGAGGAAGATGCCTATTCGTGGTTCAAGGAAAATGGTGGCCTAACCAGGGCCAATGGGCAACGCTTTCGCGACATGATACTATCCAAGGGCAATACGGAGGATTACAATACCATGTTTAAAAACTTCCGTGGACATGCCCCTAGCATAAAGGCCATGCAGGTGGAACTGGACCTGCCGGCTAAGTAAGGCATCAACTAAGTAATACAGTTTGCATGGTAGGCAAACATGAACAAGTAGCCACGAATTGCACCGATACACACAATAGGATTTGCTTTGTGTTTATCATTGTTTTTCGTGGCTACAATATTTTTATGGCATAACCGTCAGTACAGAATATTATCCGGCTGTGTACTATAGCCGAATGTTAAAGCATCAATTAGTATTGAGCATGCCACCATTGCCCCAAAAAATAATCTCGAGAAAAGAAGAAATTACCCAGCAGTTCCTGCAACTGGTAGATGCACATTTTGATGATGTGCTGCATAAACGTGTGGACGATATGTACCATACCAAAGATTTTGCGGCACAATTGTTTATACACCCTGTTCATTTAAGCAATACCATAAAACTCACCACGGGCAAATCGCCCTGCGACCTTATGGAAGAACGCATGATGCGGGAAGCAGAAAAGATGCTAACGGAAACGGATATGCAGGTAAAAGAAATTGGCTACCTGTTTACGTATGATGACCCCACCAATTTTACCAAGTTCTTTAAAAGCATGCGGGGCATTACACCGCTGCAGTACCGCAAAAAGCACCAAGCAGGCAACCTGTGTTAAAATACTGTAAAGTGCACCATTTTTAGTGCATGGTCCAATCTAGTTTTGTACCGTAAAAGCAAATAAACATTATTAAAAAAACACAACATGACAGCAACAAAAATAGCCCTGGTTACAGGCGGTAGCCGTGGGCTGGGCAAGAACATGGCTTTGGCCCTGGCCCAAAAAGGCCTGGATGTTATCATTACCTACAATAGCAAACAGGAAGAAGCCTTGGCGGTGGTAACCGAGATACAGCAATTGGGACAAAAAGCAGCAGCATTGCAATTGAACGTTGCAGCGGCAAAAAGCTTCGATGCTTTTTTTACATTGGTAAAAGATGCTTTGAAAGAAACATTTGCAGCGGATCAATTCGATTTTTTGGTAAACAATGCAGGCGTTGGCCTGCATGCACCTTTTGCTGAAACAACGGAAGAGCAGTTTGACAATTTGGTGGACATCCATTTTAAAGGAGTTTTCTTTCTTTCGCAAAAAGCATTGCCTCTATTGGCCGATGGTGGTGGCATCGTGAACATATCCAGCGGGTTGGCACGTTTCTCTTTTCCTGGGGCTGCTGCCTATGCTGCCATGAAGGGTGCCGTAGAAACATTGGGCAGGTACCAGGCAAAAGAACTGGGTGCAAGGGGCATAAGGGTAAATACGGTTGCACCGGGTGCCATTGAAACAGATTTTAATGGAGGTGCCGTGCGTGACAACCAGGCCCTGAATGCACAGATAGCTTCGATAACTGCATTGGGGCGTGTGGGGCTGCCAGATGATATTGGCAGCGTGGTAGCTTTTTTATGTACCGATGATGCCAAGTGGGTAAATGGCCAACGCATTGAAGTGTCGGGCGGCATGATGTTATAGTACCCTATTCAATTAAGCAGGTTGATCATTAACAAAGCAGCACGTATAAACGGTGCTGCTTTGTTGTTTATAGTATCAACAGGTACATAATACATGCAGTTGGGAAAAAAAATCCTCATGTATAACCATTTTAACAGGTATCTAGGCAATAAAAGCAAGTATTTGGGTAACGGCATGGCTTTTGGAAAATGGTAAACAAACAAACTAGTTTTTATGAAACGATTAATGATTGGTGCAATAGCCTTGTTTGCTACATTTCAATTGGCTGCACAAAAGACGAACGATGAGATCAACAAGAAAAATTCATGGTTAAAAGCAGGACTTTCGGCAGGCGTGCCTGTAGGTGACCTATCCAACTATTCATCATTTGCGGCCGGACTGGAATTAAGCGGCCAATGGATGGCAACCAAGAATTGGGGCCTGGGTATAGCTTCGGGATATACCAACTATTTTGCTAAAAATGGCGGTAAAGATTTTGGTACAATACCCGTTGGTTTACTGGTACGTTATTATCCCGAATCAAAAGGCTTTTTTGCGGGTACCGATCTTGGCTATTCGTTTTTGACCAATGTTAGCGGACAAACAGGAGGCTTTTATGTTAAGCCGCAACTAGGCTATCATAATTATAACTGGAATTTCTATGGCTTTTATAACCAGGTGTTCCTTAAATCGCCATCTTCGGATGTACAGAATGTTGGTATAGCAGCTACTTATAATATCCGGTTTTAATTAATAGCTTTTACACTTCCATTATCCTATTACAAGCGTAGTTATTGGCTACGCTTTTTTGTTGATGCAAGGCTGTACCATATTGCATTTGTTGACGCGTGAATGAAGAAAAGCAGGAAATGCCTGTTTGCGGTGATGTATCTCCTGATTCTGGATATAGCGGATTGCTTTATCTACATGGCTCTTGTAATAAGCGAATGGCCCATACCCTTCCTGCCAGGCAAATGTTGACAAACAATACTGGTTATGTTTGATCCATTTGCTGCTCTCGGTTTTACGGTTTTGGATCAAAGATGCAATGAACTGTGCTGGATGCATGCCAATGAGTACATGGATATGGTAGGGCATGCTATTTATCTGCAGCATTTTGTGACCATTGGCCTGCACAATACCCGTTATATATTTATGCAGTTGTGCATTCCATATTTTTTAAATCAAAGCTGCACGGTATTTTACGGCAAATACAAATTGAATATGGATTTGTGTGTAGGCGTTTGCCATATATCATAAAATAATTATAAATATACGAATCCGGATGCAACAGAACAAATCGCATTATTATTAATCACAAAGCGTTCCTATGGAACGCTTTGTGCACAAATGCCAAGTGATTGTACAAGTATATTTGTTAGTTGATGGGTGCTACGCCATGGAAGGCCAGGTATGCCATGCAGTTGGTTAAATACTATTGCAACCTGTCCACCAAGCTCAACCCATTCTTCCTTAATGTATCCAATGCTGCATCGTAACCTGCATCGGCATGGCGTATAACACCCATACCGGGATCGTTACGCAATACCCTTGCAAGCCTTGCTGCTGCTGCATCGGTACCATCGGCTACGATTACCATGCCTGCATGTATGCTGTAGCCCATGCCCACGCCGCCGCCATGGTGCAGGCTTACCCAGCTAGCACCACCTGCAGTGTTGATGAGTGCATTGAGTATGGGCCAGTCGGCCACGGCATCGCTACCGTCTTTCATGGCTTCGGTTTCGCGGTTGGGGCTTGCTACGCTGCCGGTATCCAGGTGGTCGCGGCCAATAACAATGGGTGCTTTTACCCTACCCTCTTTTACCAGTTGGTTGAATGCCAACCCGGCTTTTTCCCTTTCGCCTTGGCCCAACCAGCAAATGCGTGCAGGCAGTCCCTGAAAGGCAATCCTTTCTTTGGCCATTTTCATCCAGCGAATCATGCCCTTGTTTTCAGGAAAGAGGTTCATGATCACTTCATCGGTCACAGCAATATCATTGGGGTCGCCACTTAGTGCTGCCCAGCGGAACGGCCCTTTGCCTTCGCAGAAAAGCGGACGTATATAAGCCGGTACAAAACCGGGGAAGTCGAATGCATTTTTGAGCCCATGCTCCTGTGCCCTAGCACGCAGGTTATTGCCATAGTCGAAAGTAATGGCCCCGCGTTGCTGCAGCTCCAACATCAGTTGCACATGCAGCTTCATGCTGTCGTAAGCCAATGCGATATAGGCTTCGGGATCCTTTTCACGCAGGGCGTTTGCAGCCTGGTTGTTGAGGGTATGGGGCACATAGCCCACAAGTGGGTCGTGTGCAGATGTCTGGTCGGTCAATACATCAACGGTTATTTCCCTTTCAATCAGGCGTTGCAGCAACTGTATGGCATTGCACAGCACGCCGATGCTTTTGGCAATGCCCTGCTTTTTATAGTTGATTGCCTGGTCTATAGCGGCATCAATATCGGTAAACTTTTCGTCCAGGTACTTTGTTTCCAGGCGTTTGTCTATACGCCATTCCTCTACCTCGGCACAAAGGGCAACACCATCGCACATGGTAATGGATAAAGGCTGTGCACCACCCATGCCACCCAAACCTGCGGTAACGGAAAGGGTGCCTTTTAATGTGCCGCCAAAATGCTTGTCGGCCACGGCTGCAAATGTTTCGTAAGTGCCCTGTACAATACCTTGGCTGCCAATGTATATCCAACTCCCTGCTGTCATTTGTCCATACATCATCAGGCCTTTTTGTTCCAGTTCGGTAAAATGTTCCCATGTGGCCCATTTGGGAACCAGTTGCGAATTGCTGAGCAGTACACGTGGGGCATTTTCATGTGTCTGCAATATGCCTACGGGTTTGCCGCTTTGTATCAATAAGGTTTCATTGTTGTTCAGGTCCTTTAATGCCTTAATGATAAGGTCCAGTGCCTCGAAATTGCGGGCGGCTTTGCCCCTGCCGCCATATACGATCAAATCGTCGGGACGTTCGGCCACTTCGGGATCAAGGTTGTTGAGCAGCATACGCAGGGCTGCTTCCTGTACCCAGCCTTTACAGTTTAATTGGTTGCCGGTTGGGGTCTTGTATTTTTCTACGTTGTAACGTTGGTAGTTTGTACTCATGGTGCAGGCAATTTGTGTTGTTGCAAAGAAAGTGAAAAGGCAGGTACAAAATTTTGCGTTGATACAATTGTTGGGAGATTGTAGATTGTAGCATTTGATAATTTAATTGCCTTACAGCTTATACGTAACCCTTAGATCAAAGAAGTCGGCATTGTCGCTATTGGCTTTAAGGTTTGCACCCAATGTATAATGGCGGTTGAGTTGGTAACCGATACCCCAACGCGTGTAGAAATTGGGCAGGAAGTATATTTTGTTGTACACATTGTAACCTATTTGCTGACTAAAATTGACTTTGCCCAACAGGAACACATGCCCTGCCTGTACACCTACTACTAGTTTGGAACTGATGGGCTGCAGTGTTTTATCTACATTAAAATCGTCGTAATATATTTCGGTACCCGCAGTTATGGCATGGGTGTATCCGATCTGTTGGCTTACCTGGGCAGTTGTGCCTATAATACAATTGCGTTGTGCTGCATATTTGGTATAATAACCTTGGCGTGGTACGGCAAATATCCCCAGTTCAATCATTGGTTTTTGATGTGTTGGCTTATTGCCCTGCATTGCTTTGTGCCTGGGCAAATAACTGTTGCCCGGGTAGTAGTTGAAGCTTACTGCACCTGTAAACCAGTTGAGCCCCTTATTGGGCTGCATTAAATTTCCGTTGGAAATATGGTGCAGGCTACCCGTTAAAGCCAAAGCCGCATGTTTTGAAACAATATATTGTATGCCGCAGCCTATATGCAAATAAGGATTGATATGCAGGCTGTAATTATTGTTGGTTGGATTTTTTACCGCATCGTTAGGGTTACTCAAATAATCTATGCCAATAGAAGCCCTGATTAAGAATTGCAGGTGGTTGCTGATGCTGTATTGGGGTTCAATAAACCTTGATGCAATCATACCATAACCAAGAATAGGGTTATTGAAATTTACATAGGCCAGTGCCCAGCCACTTTTTACATAGGCACCTGCTTGGCTGAAATGGTTGGGTGCGGTTTGCTGTTTGGCAAATTCCATTTCCACACCGTAAGGCTTGGCACCTTTTATATTGCGTACGGCATTGGTGTGGGCATATACCTTGCCTGACAATGCTTTGAATGCAAATACATTTTGTACCGAATCGTTTTGCGGGAAGGCTGTACCGTAAACAATACATAAACCTATAACCAACCAATACCTCATATATTTATTTGATACAAAGAAGTACGAGGCTTAAACGGTACAGGTTTGCCTAATTGGATTTAAAAGAGAAATTGCGTTGCGATACATAGCTGAACACGATCACAAATACAGATGTGCATATTTTGGCAACCGTGGGATTGAACTGTACAATCTCCACAAAAAATTTGAGGAAGAAGTAGTTGATGCAGATGGAACCGAATACCACCACTGCATAGCGGAATAACTGTACCCGCTTGGGCAGGTTGGATTCCTGGAACACTACGTATCTGCTTAAATAAAAGCCTATGGGAAAGGAGATCCAGATGGCAAACAGGTAGTCGGCAGCAATATGGGGTTCCAATGCAAAATTGGCAATATGCACCACTTGCTCCTTAAAAATATAGGTGTAGCCAATGGAGTAGAGCACAATACCCAACACGGTATTAAAGCCGCCGCAGGCAGCGTAGCGAAAGGTCTGCAAAGGCATCACCATCTTAAAAAGGGGATAAAATGCATCCACCACTTTTAATATCAATGCCCTTATTGTATTGTGTGCACGCCTCATAGTAAAGGCGGCGAAGATAGGGAATGATACAAAAATTAAAATCCATTAAAATTTGCGGCAAGGGTATTAAGAAGCTATAAATGCTGTTGTTCAGATACTATTAATCAATATCTTGCATCAAGTGAATTAACCGTACCCCGTAAAAATGCTGCCAAAAATCTTTAAGTCCCTATCCATTGTTTTACTGGTTGCCTGTGCAACCACTGCTTTCTGCCAACAGCATGGTGCAGATAAAGTGCAAGGCAAAATTGCCAATGAGTTTACGCTTGAGCAACTGTCGCAGGTAAGCGTGTATTGGCAAAAAGCCGGTTGGGGTGTTTTGAGCGACAGCTTGGGTTATTTTAAATTGAAGAAGAGCAATATACCTTCGGATACCCTGATCTTTAAATACGTTGGCTATACAGATGTGTTGAAGCCAGTGGGCTTTTTTAAAGACACTGTTGCATATTCCATTTTTATGCAGGTAACCATGGCCAAAGATGTGGTGGTGAAATCCAAATTCTCTAAGGGCCTGCGTTGGTGGAAGAGCATTGTACAGCACAAGAAAGAAAACGATGCCTATCGCTTTAACAGTTACAACTATGAGTTTTACAGCAAAATGGAAGTGGACATCAGCAATGTGAATAAGGAAAAGCTGCAACAAAAGAAACTATTGAAACCGTTTGCATTTGTATTGGACAATACCGATACCGTTTCTGAAGCAAAACCGTTTTTGCCTGTATTCATTACTGAAACCCTGTCGGATTATTATTTTAGCAAGCAGCCGCATAAAGTACGTGAAGAGATAAAAGCGGTGCAGACACAGGGCATCAAAAACGAAAGCGTATTGCAGCTTGCAGGCGGTATTAACCAGAAGATTGATATTTACAGCGACTACGTAACCATTTTTGGTAAGGAATTCATCAGCCCGTTGAGCAGCAATGGCGATAAGCATTATTATTATAAAGGCACGGATACCATTATCATTAATGGCGAACGCTATTTTCACCTTGCATTCACGCCTTTAAGGGAAGGCAGCAACCTGTTCTCCGGCGATTGCTGGGTGCATCAGAATACCTGGGCCATACAAAAAATAAACCTCAACATCTCCCCTACTGCCAATATCAATTTTGTGAACAGGTTGAGCATTGTACAGGAATTTAAACAGGCCGGTAAGGGGCAATGGATGTTTGCGAAAGACAAATACATTGTGGAGATAGCCCCTTTACAGAAAGACAAGCTTTCTTTCATTTGCCGCAAAACCTGCCTGTACAATAAAGTAGAAGTAAACAACCCGGCTACGGTAACACAGCTTGCCAAGAACAAGAAGCCTGAAGAAGTAATTGTGAACGAAGATGCCACCACCGTTGCGGCAGAGCAGTGGCAAACCTTACGGCCCGAGCCTTTGGCGGTAAATGAGCAGAAGGTGTACAAAATGATTGATACCATCAGGAGCCTTCCGGCATTTAAGAAATACAGCGATGCACTCACTTTTATATTTGATGGCCATAAGAAATACGGCATGATAGAGATTGGTCCGTGGTTTAAATGGTTTAGCCGTAACCAGCTTGAAACAACAAGGCTCAGGTTCGATCTGGGAACAACGGAGAAGTTCAGCAAGAACCTGCGTTTGCATGGTTACCTGGCATACGGTTTCTCTGATGCAAGATTTAAAGGCAAGTTTGACATTACCTATAAAACGCCATTTATAAAGGGGGTAAAATTGGCCGCTTCTTATGTGGATGACCTGGACAATGGCCGTACCAGGACGGGTGACGAAGATGCTTCAACAGACAATATGTTCAGCCAGTTGATACGCCGCTCTTATATCAAGCAAAAGTTTATCGGCATCAAGGAATACAAGTTTGCTGTAACAAAAGAATGGCAGAACAATATTTCTGCACAGGTAACATTGTTACGTTCCGATTATGAAACCTATAATCCATTACCTGCCAGAAGGTTCTTTTCTACCAGGTTCGATGATAAGCTCATCAACAGCGAAGTGGGTTTAAAGATCCGTTTTGCACCGGGCGAGAAAAAGATCGTTACGCACCGCAGGGAAAGAAGCCTGAAAAACAACAAGCCTGTTTTTGAATTGAAATTTGCTTCGGGCCTTCCCGGAACATTGGATGGTGAGTACAAGTACCAGAAAGCAGGTTTCAGTGTGTCGCAACAGTTCAGGCTGCCGGGCTTCGGTTCTGTAAGCTATACAGGTTATGCGGGTAAAATATGGGGAGACAACCTGCCTTTTACTATTTTGGAATTGCATCCCGGTAACGAGATCTATTACTACAACAAGCAATCGTTCAACTTAATGAACCGCTTTGAGTATGTAAGTGATAAGTATGCTGGTTTTACGGTAGAACATAATTTTGAAAAGAAGCTGTTGAACCTGATACCGTTTATGCGTAAAACAAAAATGCGTCAGTTCTGGAACATCAAAACCGTGTGGGGCGATCTGTCAACCGAGAACAGGAGGTTCAATCGGTTGGAACTGGGCGATTACAGGATGAAATCATTAAAAGACAATGCCTATACCGAAGTAGGTACGGGCTTTGACAATATCTTTAAATTCTTTAGGATTGACTTGGTATGGCGTTTTACACCACCAACCACACCACAACCCGCCAACGTAATACAGAATACCACTTTACATGACTTTGGCGTGTTTGGCAGCTTTAAAGTACAGTTTTAGCAACCGCTATACAGGCTTTTCGTTTTCGGCAAAGCCCCATTCGTTCAACAAGGTATCCAGCCTTGCTGGCGGCATGGAAGGGCTATCATAATGCCCTGCTGCCTTCTTTTGCCTACAGGCTTCGTAAATGCTTACTGCACAGGCCACAGAAATATTCAGGCTTTGAATGATGCCCATTTGCGGTATAATGAAATTGCCATCGGCCAGGGCCCTTGCTTCATCCGTTACGCCTGCATGCTCATTACCAAAAACAAGTGCGGTGCTTTTGGTAAAATCAATGTCGTATAAACCCACCGCATCCGATGATAGATGCGTGGTAAGTATGGTGGAATAATTTTTCCGCAATGCAGCAAAACATTCCTCCGTGTTTTCAAACTGGTGCAGCGTAAGCCATTTGGAGGCACTGCTGCTGCTTTTGGCTCCGAATTTTTCGTGACGTGAAATCTTGGTATTCAAAATATACATATCCTGTATGCCCACTGCATCGCAGGTACGCATTACGGCGGATATATTATGCGGGTCGTGCACATTTTCCATTACAACGGTCAGGTTGTTCTGGCGTTTGTACAGTACTTCTAAAAGCTTGTGTTGTCTTTCGGGTGTCATATATACAATAAAATGGCAAAGTTGGTATTAAGTGGGTCAATAAACAAGCAGGTGTATTAATGCTTACGGCCACTGTGGTTGCGGTTGTGGAAGCCTCGGTTGGGCCTGCGTTTGCCGCCACCGCCACTGCCTGTCCTAACCCTTGGCTGGTATGCGGGCATTTCGCCAAATTCCTGTGGCAGGGCAGCTTTATCTACCTGCTTGCCCAGTAGCCCTTCAATGGCTGCAAATTTGTTCTGCTCTTTTTCGCCAATCAATGTAAGTGCCATGCCATCTGCTTCGGCACGGGCGGTACGGCCAATACGGTGCACATAATCCTCACCATCGTTGGGCACATCGTAATTGATAACAAGGTCTATCGTGTCAATATCAATGCCCCTGCTCAAGATATCCGTGGCCACCAAAACAGGAATGCGTTGGCTTCCAAAACCCAGCAGCATATTTTCCCGCTCCTGCTGTTCAAGGTCGCTATGAATTTCGCCCACCACAAATTTTGCACGGTGCAGTTCGCGGGCAAGCTGCTTTACACTTTGTTTGCGGCTACAAAAAATAAGTGCACTTTTAAAAGGGATGGTTTGCAGTAAATGCTTTACCACCAATAGTTTCTGTTGCTCGTACACCACATAGGCACGTTGCACGATCTTTTCTGCGGGTTTTGAAATGGCAATGTATATTTCTTCGGGCTGGTGCAGGATGCGTTGTGCCAAGCGTTTAATTTTTTCGGGCATGGTTGCCGAAAACAATAGTGTTTGCCTTTTTTGTGGCAGTTGGTTGATGATAAGGTTTATATCGTCCTGAAAGCCCATGTCCAACATACGGTCTGCTTCATCCAGCACCAGGAACTGCAGGCCTTTGAATGACACATAGTTCATGTTGATGTGTGCAATCATACGGCCGGGCGTGCATACAATAATATCGGCCCCCATCTGCAGTGCCTTTTTCTCGGCAACGAAATTCTGTCCGTCGTTTCCGCCATAAATAGCAATGGAACTGATATCGGTAAAATAAGACAGTCCTTCCAAGTGCTGGCCAATCTGTATGGCCAGTTCCCTTGTAGGCACTACGATCAAGGCACTTACCTGCCCATCGTGTTTATGTGTAATTAAACGGTTCATGATGGGCAGCAGGAATGCCGCCGTTTTTCCGGTACCCGTCTGTGCCGACGCAATAATGTCTTTGCCCGCCATGATATGCGGTATCACCTGCTCCTGTACTGGTGTGGCGGTTTCGTAGCCGGAAGCCTCAATCCCTTCTAATAGTGTTGGATGGAAATTAAAATCTGTAAAACGCAAAATAGAAATGTTAGTGTTTGAGCAGCAAAAATGCTGTTTGTAAAAAAAATAATGCGGCTAAAGATAGCTGAATTTTAAGTTGCCACACCAAGCACAAACATGAAAAAGCCCCCAATACTGGAGGCTTTTTACGGCAAGGGTACAAATTCAAGGTGTTTAGGGGGTTATTTTTTAAAAGCTGGGATCGTTTTCAAGGGTATAAGCAGGGCTTATAATATTTTCTGGATCCATTTTTTTAACTGATGGGTTTTGGTAACAATTTCCAGTGCCATCCAATAGCATTGACCGATGAAATCGTTTCGTTGCTGTAACTGTGCTACCAGTAAACGGGCTTGTGAACGCTTTGTCATATTGCTTTGATTTAATGATACAAAAGAAAACAACTATGCCCTTATTGGACATAGTACAAGTTCTGAAAATAAAGTAGTGGTAATAAAACGGATTGTAGTGGAAACTGTTACAGTTTTTGCCGCTTATATAAAGGAGCCTGCTTTACAATCATGTAAATGACACTGCTTAGCAATGCAGCAAAAAAGCACCATACGGAAATGAGCCATGCCTTATAGCATATAGCGGTTACCGCAATGGAAACAATTAACACCATGGCAAACCAGCGGAGTTTTTTGTAACTGGCAATAAAACAAGGAACAATGGTGGTTAGTGCGTAAACAATTTCGCTTAAGTATATAAAGACTTTGGGAAAGCCAATTATATATTCGATATGGTTGCCCGTAACCCTTGCCAGCACGCCGTATTGGGCAATAAAGTACACTTCGAATAGCGATAACAGTAAACCCAAACCAAAAATAACAAACAAGATGTTTTTCTTTTTGTCTTGCTGCTCAAACAGCAGCACTGCAAAAGCAACCCAAATGGGCCAAAGTATATGGGAGAAAAATATAAACAAATGGGTGGCAATGTTCTGCCATGCAGCGTATTGAGCATGTGTTAGCGATAGCCACACAAAACCTTCAGCAATTTGCTGTATCCCAAAAAATAAAGGTATTGCAGCAAATGCCAGTTGTTGGGGCTGCCTGCTTTTTTGTATGGTTGCAATACCTATTACAGTAAGTATGGCCCCTGCCCCAAAACTTGCTTGCGCCGAAAAACACATGCCTGTTATAATTTAAAAAAGTGAAACTGCAATGAAGATAGCCATTAACCATACATTTTATTGATTACCGGTGCCTTTAAATACCAGCACTGTGGTTGCAACAGCCTGTTGTTGCTGTTGAATGGTGATATCTTCCTGATGTACACACCAGGCGAGCAACTTTTCAATAAATGGTTTTGCCATGATGCGTTGTGGCGTAGCAAGAATAACCGTTGTATTTTTTGCAAGAAAAGATTGCACCACATGCAATAATGTGTCAAAAGCAGTGGGTTCGTAATTGATGTCGCTCAATAGCAAAACATCTGTTGCAATATCATGTGGCAAATGGTTCCAGTCTATTAAACTGCTTTGCACATTGGTAAGCCGGTTGTGTATAATGGACTGTTGCATTAGGGCAACAGCTTCCGGCACATAATCGCTGCACACAACCTCGCTGGCATATTGGGCAGCCACCAAAGAAGGCAGTGCCAACCCTGCTGCCAATTCAAGTACTTTCTTGTTGTATATATATGCTGTATTATTTGCCAGGAAACCTGCCAGTGCATGTGATGCTGCCCATAGTTGCGACCAATAAGGGGCTGTTAGTGATGGGTTATTTTTTAACTGCTGCCGGTAGCTGTTCTGTATATGTGCTGCATCGGGCACAAACAGTTCAATTGTATCGTTGCCGAATTGAAACTTTTGTAGCTGAAGTGCAGATGTCATGTGTGTAAGGGCTATTGATATTGAAAGGTACAGGTAAAACTTAGTGCCAAAGGTCAGCTCCTATAGCCATACATCCGCTCTACATCCTTTACAATCTTTTCCATATCCATGTCCTTACCATTGGCATCGTAATTCTGTTTCAGGTTGCTGCCAAACAATATGGCAATGGTTTGATAGAATGCGGCAGTAAAGGAGCCTTTGTATTCATCAATTATTTCGTAGCAGTTGTTGCCTGTTTGGCGGTAGATGAGTTTCATCAATACCTTGCCCTGATAAACGGAAAGATTGGTGAGCTTATCGGAAAATTCTTTTTTCAGGTCCTTCTCCCGTGAGCGGATGATGCGTTTACGTTCCCTTTTGTCTGTAACGCCCACCAACTTTGCATTGATCTCGTTCATTACACGGCTGGCCGCTACCGCATAAGGATAGGTAACATATACTGCATTGCGTAGCCTTGTCCAATCTGCCCAATAGTTCTTCCACTGCTTGGTCATTCTTGCATTTACTTCCACGCCCGGCAAATAGCTCATGGGTATGGTATCGCCCTGCGGGGTAATATAGGCATACACTTTAACGGTATCGTAAGGGCCACGTTGTGCATGTGTTTTTATTGTGCCTAGCATGCACAACATCACAATAATAAGGGAAGGGAAAATATGTTTACGGGAATGCTTCATGCTTTACAATGCAGACACAATTTACAGCATTAATGCTGCCGATAAGCAAAAAGTAACCCTTTAACAAACGTTAAATGGCAGACTTCGATTTTTGCTTCAAACGCTGCACAATGCTCATGGCACAACCAATGACCATTACCACTACACCTAGCCAAAGGAATTTGATGAGGGGAAATTCAAGCACTTTTAAGGTAAGCAGGGTTGCCATGGATTTGTTTTCCTTTACACCAATTTCAAGCTTGCCTGTTTCTTTGTCCAGCACTTTGTTAAATGCCAATACCAGGCTCTGGGCCACAACCGTATCGGTAACTATGCGTTTGCTGGAACTGTCTTTTAAAATAATGCCTGGCGATGCTTTGTACAGGCTGCCTTCTTTTGAAGTAACCGTAATATCCAGGAACACCCCTGTTTCGCCTGCACCCAGTTTTGCTTTCTGCTCTTCGGGGTTTACCAATACCTTGTTCAGCACCATAAAACCGTTGCTGTAAAAAACAGTATCACCAATCTTTATGGTTCCGTTCTTGAACGAGCTGGTATCTTTCTTGTCATCTTCCTTAAACGAGGTAATGTACACAAAGATATCCTTGGCCATAAAATGCTTTGCATCCGGATTGGCCGCAAAGCCTTCATTGCCTTTATTGTTCTTGATTACATCGGGATATACTTTAAAGCCTTCACCGCCATCTTTTGGCTGAAAGTCTATTTCAAAATAACGTTTACGGTCACGCTGGTTAACGGTATCTTTTACATAGGTTACCATGTAATTGCCCATATCCGTCTTGATGCCTTTAAACAAAGTCGTATTCTCTGCCGGGTCTTCTTGTTTTGTTTTTTCAAGGGTGGTAATACCTGTCCTGTTCCAACTCAAGATGCTCTTCTTGCCGCTCGAAACCAGTATGCCCAGCAGTATCATTCCAAAACCAATATGTGCAACACTTGGTCCTGCTGCTTTTATCTTGCCCTTTAACCCCAGCCATATATAGCCTGCATTGGCCACAATGGCGTATATGGCCGCAAATATGGCCAGGTGTATGGCAACCAAAAAGCCAGGGCCTTTTTTATTGTAGCTGATACCTCCAAAGAATATCACCAGTATCGTAATGACCAGTGTAATCAATGTAGGCACCAAAATCTTTTTCCTGATAAAGGCCTTGGGTGTGTCCTTATATTTAAAGTATTGCGTAATGGCCGTTAACACACCCAGTATAATAGCCACAAAAACCTGTATCTGGTTGTGCGTAAACTCTGCATCTTCTGGCTGGGCAAACGCATTCTTGAAAATCTTTTGCAAGAAGCTTACATGGTGCACAATCTTATTGAATACCGGCAATGATGTGATGCAGGTAATAACAATGGCAGACAGGAAAATTACCAGCGAACCGATAAACATCCAGAACTCCCTGCTATAGGTATTCTCTTCCTTAACAATGCTTGGAATGGATTTGTACCTTTTAATGAACAGGTACATGGCTGGCAAAAAGAATACACCAATAAATGCAAGCAACTGAAAGTTCATGCCCAGGTCGGTAAAAGCATGTACGGACGTATCGCCCAACACCCCGCTTCTTGTAAGGAAAGTGGAATACAGGATCAGCGTAAAGCTGATGATGAAAAAGAAATAGGTGCTTCTTAATGAGTAGCCGCTGCTTTTGTAGATTAGTGCCGTATGCAAACCCGCAACCATGGTAAGCCATGGCACCAGCGATGCATTCTCCACAGGGTCCCATGCCCAGTAGCCACCAAAGCTTAAACTTTCGTAGGCCCACATGGCACCCATCATAATGCCCGTACCCAATATGGCAACGGAGAAAACGCTCCAGGGTATGGCAACTTTTACCCAGTCATGGTTTTTGTTAACCAGCCCTGCATAGGCAAATGCAAATGGTACAATGGTAGATGCGAAACCAAGAAACAGTACCGGTGGGTGTATCACCATCCAATAGTTCTGTAACAGGGTATTCAATCCATTGCCATCCTTTACCAGACTCAAATAATCCGGGCGTGAAAAAATAGGTGCATTCAATTCGTTCCGCAATAACGCAAAAGGATTACTGCCCAGTTTATGTCCGAAGAAATACATACCAATAATCATGGTAGAAAGACAGAACTGTGCAAAGCTTACCACCGTCATGGTGCCCGCTTCCCATTGCTTGGCTTTTTTAATCAGTACCCAGCCTATTACACAATGCCAAAAGCTCCATAGCATAAAGCTACCCTCCTGCCCTTCCCAGAAACAGCTTAACAGGTATTCAAACTGCAGGCTTTTATCACTATGCTTCCAAGCGTATTCGTATTCGAATAAATGATGGGAAATAATGTAGAACAGTACAATAAATATGCTGAGTACAGAAACGGTTTCCAGTAAAAAAGAAAACCTTGCTATCCGTATCCAGCTCTGCTTCTCGTCCAACGCTGCTGTCTTGTTTGCCTTTATATAGGCAATCATGGCAACCAGTGACGACACTAAGGAAAGTACTAAAAAGAAATGGCCCAATTGACCCGGTAGCAGATGTTCACCTTTGTATTCCATTGGATTGATTCAAAGCAGTTACCACATTGAGCTTGCCGAAATGCAGTAGAAATGATTGCAGCCCTCTTGCATGCTCAGGCTGGTTGTCTAGTTGGTGGAAGCTGTCTCTAACTTTTTGGATGCAGCATCTTTATCGTCTTTGTATTTGCTGGGGCATTTAACCAGTATGCCATCTTTCTTCTTTATTTCAAACACACCGTTTTCCATTTTCCCTTTCAATACAATGCGTTCGCTTTTTTCCATGTCGTACGGCTTTTCATAATAGTAAGCCACTTTCATGCGTTCGCCCAAGGTATCGGTTGCTTCAAAAGTTAAATAGTTGGGGTTCTTAATGGCATCGTAATTCAAGGTTGCCTTATCAAGCTTTGCAATAACCATTACCGTCTTTCCTTTCTTCTCCTTGGCCGATGCGATGGTTTCGTAGGTAGTAATATCGCCCATATAAATAAGCAGGCTTGCAATGGCACCTGCAATCAATACCAGCATTACAACATGTAGCTTCTTCATCCTGTAAAATTTTCGTTTTGCAAAAGTAACTGTAAAACAAATAAGCCGCAGATGTTTATATGAATGGAGTGGTAATCAAAAAGGCTTATATCAACCTTTTAACAGTAGATAACCTTTCAACAAAGCAATCATGGAAAGTGCCATAAAAAAAGAAAGGTTATCATTTCTGATAACCTTGTGATCCCGCTGGGACTCGGACCCAGGGCCCATACATTAAAAGTGTATTGCTCTACCAACTGAGCTACGGAATCATCCTTTTCCTTCTTCAAAACAGATGGTCTGTTTTGTTTTGGGAGTGCAAAAATAAGGGTACGTTTTTTTTCACCAAATTTTTTTTATAATTTTTTATGATGGTTGCTAACATGTTTATTAACATTCCTGATTGCATACACTTATTTTTGTGCCATAAACAATCAATATGTCTGTCTTCACAAATAAAGTAGTCGTTATTACGGGTGGTTCGGAAGGTATCGGTAAAGCATTGGTACAACAGTTTTTGCAGTTGGGCGCCAAAGTGGCCACATGCGGCAGGAACTATGACAAGCTTTACCAATTGCAATCCACATCGCCCAACAAACCTTTAATGATACATACGGCAGATGTAAGCAAGGAGCAGGACTGCAAAAATTTCATTGATGCCGTTGTACATAATTTCGGCACCATCGACATACTCATTAACAATGCCGGTATATCTATGCGTGCATTGCTGGAGGAAGTGGAACTGGAAGCCATTAAAAAAGTAATGGATATCAACTTTTGGGGTACCGTGTTCTGTACAAAGTTTGCCCTGCCCTACATTACTACCAATAAAGGAACCATTGTTGGTGTTTCATCCATTGCCGGCTTTAGGGGCCTACCGGGGCGTAGCGGCTACTCCGCATCAAAGTTTGCAGTGAACGGTTTCCTTGAAGCGGTACGTACAGAACTGCTGGATAGCGGCACCAATGTAATGTGGGTTTGCCCTGGCTTCACGGCATCCAACATACGCAAAGCAGCATTGAACAAATTTGGTAAGGAGCAGGGCGAAACATCTATGAACGAAGGCCAAATGATGAGTGCCGAAGAATGTGCCACGCATATCATCCATTCAATTGAAAAAAGGAAACGTACACTGGTACTTACATTTACAGGCAAACGTACCGTGTTCATGACCAGGCTATTCCCAAGCCTGGCAGATAAATTAACCAGGAAATTTTTCTATAAAAACGGGCAGTTGGTAAAATAACAAATACATTCATTATTCGTTCATCAAAACATGCCTTTACTAACGCTTACTACAGATATTGGCCAGCAAGACTATTTGGTTGGTGCCATTAAAGGGCAATTTGTTTCAACCAACCAATCGTTGAACATTATTGATATAACGCATTACCTGCCACAGGAAAATTTTCCGCATGCAGCCTATATATGTGGCAATGCCTTCAAGCATTTTCCCAAAGGCACTTTCCATATTGTGCTGCTCAATGTTTTCGAAACAAAAGATGGGCATTTTATATTGGCCGAACATGAAGGGCAATACATTATTTGTCCCGACAATGGCATACTTACGATGATTGCAGGCCGCATACCCCAAAAACTGGTAACCATACCTGTATTAAATGCGGTGACTCTTTTAGAGACCACCCAAATAGTTGCCGATGCCGTAAATGCCATTGTAAACGGAAAAGGCATTGATGAAATTGGCACCAACGCATTTAACATTGTAGAGAAAATAATGTTGAAACCAATGATTGGCAACGATTGGATAGAGGGGCAGATACTGTTTGTGGACAATTTTGAGAACGTGGTCATCAATATTACCAAGGCCGAGTTTGAACAGGAACGCAAGGGCCGAAATTTTAAGATCATTTTCAAACGCAACGAAACAATCGACCGTATCAGCAATAACTATGCATCGGTAAACGAAGGCGAGAACCTCGCCCACTTCAACTCTGCCGGCTACCTCGAGCTTGCCATGAACAAAGGCAATATGGCCGGGCTGTTCGGTTTAAAAAGCTTCAACGAAAAAATGTACCAGCAAGGTGCCACCGTACAGCACAACTGGTTTTACCAAACCATACGGGTTTTTTTCGAATAACTTCATATGAGTTTTACTATATTGCTAACAACGATTTTATGAAATACTTCCTAGCAATAGTGATATTTTGTATTGCCTGCAATTCAAATAAAAATTCTACATCAAATCCATTTAACTCAAAAGACACAAGTATTGATTTAAAAGGTGTTTTAGGACAAATTAAATTATCTGTACCAAATCGGTACGATACATTTTTTACTTGGACACAAGAATCGGATTGTTCGCATTGTGGTACAGAAAGATATAGATTCCAGTCTAAAAAAACACCCATTTTCATGGAAACAGGTTGGTACTGGCATGACAGAAAGGATTCTGTAGACCAGTTAACGATTATTCATTCTCAATTTATCGTTATAAGAGATTCTGTGAGCAAAGAGTATATAAAGATGCAGCACAACTTGGCTTTACAAGAGTTAAAAACATATCCAAGAATGCATAATTCTACATTACAAACTGATACAATTCAATATATGAACGGACGATATTTTTCAATCATAGCCTCAGAGAAAATTGATTCAGTTAGCAAATTGTATTCAAAAATTTTGTGGGCAACTACTTTCGTAAAAAACAATAAAATAGAATTCAAATTCGAATTGATTACAGATAAAAACGATCAAAGCACAACTAATTTTATTGCAGAATCAAAATATCTTTTAAGCAGGATTCTATAAATTTCTTATTCCATTATCTTTAAAGCGTTCACCACATTTATCTAAAAAATATGCATCGGTTGCTACGGGTTATTTATAGTGTATACGCTTTGATACTCTTTATTGTCATCATGCTTATTGCCTTGCCGTTTGTATTGATAGCATCTGCATTTGGCATTAAAGGCGGCAACTTCATCTACAGCATCTGCAAAGTATGGGCACGTACCTGGTACGCACTGGTGGGCATACAGCACCAGGATATTTTTGAGTCACCGCACGACACCAGCAAGCAATATATTTTTGTGGCCAACCATATTTCCTACATGGACATCCCCCCTATTGTATGCACGGCACGCCAACCCATACGTGTGCTGGGCAAATACGAAATGGTTAAGATACCTGTATTTGGCTGGATATACCGTGCAGCCGTAATTCTTGTTGACAGAAGGGATGCCGAACGCCGTGCAAAAAGTGTACGTGCATTAAAAGCAGCCATCAAGCAGGGCATTTCTATTTTTATTTTTCCTGAAGGCACATTCAACGAAACAGGTAAACCATTGAAAGAATTTTTTGATGGGGCTTTCCGCATTGCCATTGAAACGCAAACACCTATTAAGCCTTTGCTATTTGTTGATACGATAAAACGTTTGCACTACAAAGGTTTGCTTGAACTGACACCCGGAAAGAACCGCGTGGTGTACCTAGAAGAAATAAAAGTAGATGGGCTGACCATGAAAGACATGCCGATGCTGAAACAGCAAGTATATGAGGTAATGGAAGAAGGGTTGAGAAGATACAATACGCCCCTATCCCCTAAAGGGGGATGATCATAGCGGAGTTTATTGCCACTGATAGAACTGTTATGCCGTTCCCGCTACATCGCACCAAACACCAGTACTTGCATAAGGTACATCAGCCGCTTCGGTTGAATCGAAGATTCAATTGAAAAAAGTGGAGTGCTGTTGCAAGTACGAAGCCATGCGGCTTGAGCCTACGTTATCTTCTGGTTTAACAATTTCCCTTTCCCCATTATCTTCGTCTACACTTTGTCAACTACAAAAAAAAATACCGAACAACTCTTCTCTTCCGTCAATGATGGGGCATGTTATGCCGAAATCATCATTCCTTTGGCATTGCCAACAATCTACACATGGGCCATACCGCCACACCTGCAACAGGCAGCCAAGCCCGGCATACGGGTAGAGGTACAGCTACGCAACAAAAAATATGCAGGCATCATCAAAAATATATTTACCGAAAAGCCGCCTGCATTCCAACCAAAAGAAATCATCAATGTGCTGGACGATGAGCCATTGGTGTACACTACGCAGCTACAGCTATGGCAATGGATAGCCAACTACTATATGTGCAGCGAAGGCGAAGTAATGCAGGCCGCCATTCCATCCAATTTAAAGCTCAGCAGCGAAAGCATACTGATATGGAACGAGGAAACGGATTTTGATTTGAACGATGGCAGCATGTTCAGCGATGAAGAGTTTCTGGTGGCACAGGCACTGGAAGTAAAAAAGGAACTGCGTTTAAGCGAAGTGCAGCAACTGCTGGATGCCAACCATGTATACCCCATCATTAAAAAACTGATTGAAAAAAAAGTATGCTATGTATGGGAAGAACTGAAAGACAAATACAAGGTAAAAACAGAAACCTATATAACACTTAACCCTGTATACCACAACGAAGACAAACTGGCCGACCTGCTCAACAACTGGAGCAAAGCACCCAAACAGATGGAACTACTGCTCTCCTACCTGCACCTGATAAAAACAGAAGGCGAAGTAACGCAACCAAGCCTGCTAAAAAAATCGAATGCAACGGCAGCACAATTAAAAGGCCTGATTGAAAAAAATATACTCGTTGCAGAAAAACGTGCCACCGACAGGATCAAAGCCCTACCCAAAGACCTGGTAATAGATTTCACGTTATCACCTGCACAGCAAACGGCATTAAACGCAATAGAAAAAAATTTCCTCGATAAAAATGTGTGCCTATTGCATGGTGTTACATCAAGTGGAAAGACACAGGTATATATTTCTTTGATTGAACAATACATTAAACAGGGCAAGCAGGTACTGTACATGCTGCCCGAAATTGCATTGACGGCACAAGTGATACGCCGCCTGCAGAAACATTTTGGTGGACATATTGCCATTTATCATTCCAAGTTCAACCCCAACGAACGGGTAGAGATATGGAACAAAATAAAAAGCGGCGAAACCAAAGCCGTGGTAGGTGCCAGAAGCTCCCTCTTCCTTCCTTTTAAAGACCTGGGGCTGATCATAGCCGATGAGGAACACGATGCCAGCTACAAACAACAGGAACCTGCACCACGCTACCATGCCCGTGATGCTGCCGTGTACTACGCATCGCTGTTCAACGCAAAAGTGCTGCTCGGCAGTGCCACACCCAGTATAGAAAGTTATTACAACGCTGTACAAAGCAAGTACGGACTGGTAGAACTGAACGAACGCTATGGCGATGTGGCCATGCCACAGATAGAACTGGTTGACCTGAAAAAAATTGCCACCAAAAGCAAAGAAAAAATTGCTTTGACGCCTCAACTCATTACGGCCATTGAAACATCGTTGGCAGAAAAAAAACAGGTGATACTTTTTCAGAATAGGCGTGGCTACAGTCCGTACATGATCTGCCATACCTGTGGCTGGATACCGCAATGCAACCATTGCGATGTAACGCTTACCTACCACAAAGCAAAAAACAAACTCAGTTGCCATTACTGCGGCACCACCTACCCCGTTATCAATACCTGTGCAGCCTGTGGCAGCCACAACTTTATACAGAAGAATTTCGGTACCGAAAAAATTGAGGAACTTTTAACCGAACAGTTTGCCGATGCCAAAATTGCCCGCATGGATTACGATACCGTAAAAGGCAAGCACGACCACGACACGCTCATTAAACTGTTTGAACAGCAACGCATAGATATTTTAGTGGGTACACAAATGGTGGTAAAGGGTTTGGACTTTGAACATGTGAACCTTGTTGGTATTATAGATGCCGATGGTATTTTAAACTTTACCGACTTTAGGGTTAACGAACGTGCCTTTCAGTTGATGGAGCAGGTAAGCGGCCGTGCTGGCCGCAAGCATGGCAATGGCAAAGTGCTGATACAGGTAAGCAACACCCACCACCCCGTACTGAATTTTGTGCAACTGCACGATTATAAAAAACTTTTTGCCTACGAACTGGAAAGCCGCAAGGCATACAACTACCCGCCTTTTTACCGACTCATAACACTTACCTTTAAGCACAAGGAAAAACATATAGCCGAAGAAGCGGCCAACATAATGATGCAGGGCCTAAAAACAAATTTTGCCCCCTACCTAAACGGCCCCGCCCAACCCATTGTAGACAGGATACGCAACCAGTACCTATGGGAAATATTGATTAAGCTACCCAAAGATGCCCACCTCATTAACCAATGCAAAAGGGAAATACAACAGCAAACGGTGATTATACAAACGAATAGGCTGTATAGAGGGGTGACGGTGTTGGCAGATGTGGATCCTACATGACTTAATTAATATCAGGCATAGGCTTAGTTTCAAACAAATTAGATAGTTTCTCAATATTTAATTGAGAAAATTCGCTAATTTTTATTTTAGGATTACTTTTATCGTTGTGTTTAATTTCATTGATACATACTTTCTGTTCACTACTTATTTCTACTATTTTTAAAGTGCCAGCAAGGTCATCAGTAATTTCTTTTGCTTCACAAAAAGCAACTACTTGTTTAAATAAGTTAAGAGCTTTACTATATTCATTTTGCATAACAGATATAATTGCCAAATTATATTTAATTAGTGCAACTACCGATAGATCATTATTTTCAACATCGAAAATAGAATTTTTTCTGTTAGCTTCATTTAGAAAATCAAGAGCTTTATCCAATTCATTTCTTTCAATAAAAACATACGCTGAATTATTTAAATACCTAAGACTTAGATCATGCCCCTCATTAAAGAGTTTATAAAAAAAGTTAGCAATTTCATATGATGAATCAACATTCGACTCTTTAATATACAATCTAACTAAATCAGCCATTTTATCCTCTAGAATAATGCCTATTTTTCTAGTATCTCCACTCTCTATAATTAAAGATTGCAAAGCTGACAAATCTGGCTGAGGCAACTTATCTATAATTATTTCTATTTCATAATTGTGAGAATCATTATTATAACTTTTGATTGTATCTTTTATTTTTTTTACAGTTGATGGAGATTCTCTATATGAAATTATTTTATTCTTGTCGTTATAATTATATATATTCCAAGATCGAGATTTACCATTTTTGAGATTTTTAAATTCGATATACAATATTTCCTTATCTCTTGAATTTTCAATTTTTTTAAAGGCTTTAAAAATAACCAATACAGTTTCATAAGTTTCTTCGCTTATTTCATATGTGCGATTATTTACTTTTTTAATAACATCTAACAATCTAAAAATATCATTTTCCATTGTAGGACTATGCTCTATTAGAGCTGTATTGCCTATTTCTGTTACAAGAACATCATTAATATATCCCATAAACCTTCTTGATGGGTATTCAAATCTAAATTGATAAATTCCATCAGAACTAATTTGGAGCCATTGCTTTATAGTATCGGATTTTAAATCGAATGCATAGTAGTTTTGATCTAAAAATTCTTTTGTCGAATTACTTGGACTAAACCCTACAATATTTGTTTGTTTATCTTCAGAGATAACATTTATAATTTTATGAGTAATCAACTGTTTACAAAAATCTTCAAACTGCTTTTCACTTAAAAAATTATCATCTGACAATTTAAATTTAGCAAATAAGTAAACCTGTCTAAATGTATGTAATTCTGAAGCAAAAATTTCAGATAACCATTTTACATATTTACGTTGCAGATGTTCAATAAATTGTAATTGAGCCATATCAAGCTCCCCACTGTCTTCTAATATTCTTTTGACATCCATTTGGGCAGGCTTGTCGAATTTCATTAGTTTAACCTCACCAGACATACACCTTTCAAACATTTTAGAAGCTATAGTATTTATCCATGCTGGCTTGCCGGAAGTGAGTTGAAATATCTGCCGACATGCCAATTTAAATCTATAAAAAAGAGTTTCTTCTATTTCTTTTTCCGTCCAATTTACAGAAGTAAGAGATTTTTTAAAATAGTCGCCAACAGATTCTACATCATTGAAATAATTAAGACTAATAATTTCAAAGTCCCTATAAGAACCTCCAAAAACAGATTCCCATTGCGATGTCTTATAACTCGAATCACCCGCAAATACAAATCCTGTTGCTAATTCTGCACTTTGCAAAACAAATCTCAATTGTTCGATAATTTCTTTACTTGAATAAATATGTTGCACTTCATCTACAAGAAATAGAATTTTAGTGTGTTCGTTATATTTCGTTCCATCCGAATCACATATTTCTTTTCGCATTAACTTTAAATCTTCAATAAACAAATGAAATTCAAAATTTGAATTTCTATTATTTAGAAAATTTCTTCTTAAAATAGGCGTGTGAAAAACCCAATTAGCTTGGTCTTCGATACCATTTGAGTTTAGAATTTTTTGAATCATTAAATCGATTGCCCCGTTCTTTCCACTAAAAAGGCCTAGAGAAAACAATTTATTTATAGCTTGACTAAAAAAATGCCAGAAAAAATCACAAGAGTTCACAGAGTTTAATTCTGTTAAATCAATTCGAACAGGAATTAAGTTATTGATTTCACATTCCGATTCCGTTAAATTCAGAATACTTGTCTTGCCTACCCCTCTTTCACCAGTTATTAAGATACTTTTTATTCGACTCTTACTTTTCGCAGAATTTCTTAATACGAAACGTATTCTGCGAAATTCATCTGTTCTGCCAGCTAATTGTCTGTAATCTGTCAATGCAGTCCTGTCAAATGGATTGACTTCAAATTTCTCGTCCATTAATGTTTTTCTTTAGGTTAGCCAATAAATCAAAATTATCCTTTTTCCATCTCTGCAATTTCAATAAGCCTCCAGGCTCAGCTCTATATTTTTTATATATTATTAATTGATTTTTAAAATCTGCAATCAATAGACTTAAGTCATTAAAAACAGTACTTATCCAAAAGGATTCTGCCATCTCATTCACAAGTGCTTCAATTGCATTGATTTCAATAAAGTCTAACATCGATAAACATTCAGAAATATTATCAATGCTATTATCCAAAGAATTAAATAATTCATTTATTGATTTTTCATAAGATTGGGATTTGTATATCTCATTAAAATTGGGAATAGAAATAGCTATTTGTTCAAAAGAACTTTTTATTATGATATAGTCTTGATCTGAAATAAATCTTGAATGGGCTATATCATTTCTTAGAGGGTTCAATAAAATTAAATTGTTAACTAAAACATTTCGACTCGTTTCTGTAATCTCTACTTGAATTAATTGAGAAACAGAAGTTTTATTAATCAAGCTTATTAAATCAGACCAAGTAAGGTAATAAAAGGGATGAATCAAGTTACCTCCCTTATAAATACTATTTTGATTTTTAAGTTCTTTATATACTTTAGAATAATAGATGTCCTCAATATTTGGAGGAGTATAATTACAACTGGAATCATATATTCTTTTTCCAATGTCTTTAATAGAATCCATTTGAACTGCCCCTAAGAAAACCTTAGTCCATTCTCTAACACCTTGTTTTTTTATTAACTTAATCAGAAACTCCCTTACCCCTATTTCTATTTTTGCAAATAAAATATAAGCTTTAGAGTTTAATTCATACGTCATACTCCAAACTTAATATTAAAAATTGATGTTGAAAGAAATACTAGACTAATATTTAATAAAGATTAAGTCTTATAAGAAGTAGTTTAAAATAAAAAAATTACACTTCCAATTAGAAGGATAAAAAAACCTCACAAATTGCAAGGGTTTATTTATTATTAATGGTTACCATTACTTGTTATCCAACATCTTTTCCAATAATGTTACCTTCTCCCTTTCTGTTTGCAACAACCTTTCGTACAGTTTTTTGTCACACAAAATATTGTCACAACTTTGTGACAGAAAAATATGTGACAAAAAATTTTGTCACAACAAAAACTGTCACAGGTTTTGTGCAATTAAATAGTTCACCAAAAATTTGTTACAATGGGTACCACACAACAATTAAGGGAAGCATTGGGCTTCTCGCAGCAACAGATGGCCAGTTACTTATGCGTTACAAGGGCACAGGTGGCCATGGCCGAAGCGGACCAACGCAATTTGCCCAGTCAGGCCATACTGCGTTGGGGGTTGCTGGAGCAGTCGCTACAAAACGATAAACTTCTGGCACCATTTGCAAAAGCAATAGCAGCTACAGAAAAACGTGTGCAGAAAAACAAGAAGCTGTTACAGAAAAAATTACAGAACTGCAAATGGCAGTTACAAAAACTGCAATACCAACTTACCGATATGCAGCAGCGGTACCGGCAATGCCAAAACGCATTTCATGCCGTTGCTTTTTTAAGAAGCAAGCCAAAGCATGTTGTATTGGCCGAACTGGATGTTTTGGCGTTGAACCTGCTGGAACAGCAAACATTTATGCGTTTGGACAAGTGCGATGTGGATGCCCAGGAAACATTGACGCTTCGTATTAAACTGCTGCAAGTAGAAGTAGAAGAACTGGAAAAATTATTGGCTGTTTAAAATAAAGCCACAACATTGCAGACCATTTATTGACACATTAACGCTAAATACAAACCCTAATGATAAAGGCTTACACATTTACAAAGACCGGGCAGGAATGGTACATGGACCTGCCGGAGTTTATTGCACAAGGCGGAAGCAAGGCCGAACTCCAGATGGTAGAAGGTGCCGACAAAATGTTGGACATGATGGCCGGCAATGAAAATTCAGTTACCCTATGTATAGCAAAAGAAAAATTTGAAGGGGCCGATACACTTGATCTAATAGAAATGTGCGACCGTTTAATTGGTGGGGCAATCTACCTGTTGAAGGAATTTGAAGGAAAACAAGTAAACCAGCGTATGTGGTTGTGTAGGGTTACCGAATTTGTGTTTGGCAATATGCCACAGCAGATCTTTTTGAAAAAAACAAATGCTTCATAAAGGATAACTTTTAACATAGGTGCATTGTATGTGACAAGCAAAGAGGTCAGCCAATGCCAACCTCTTTTAAAAATATTTACCAATCACACAATCCTTTACGCATCCAGCATGGCTTGCATATCCAGCTTTTTCATTTTCATCACTACCTGCATCACACGGCCTGCCCTTTCAGGGTCGCTCATCAGTTGGCCAATAACAGCGGGCACAATTTGCCAGCTTACGCCAAACTTGTCCTTTAGCCAGCCGCACATACTTTCTTCGCCACCATCGGCAATCAGTTTGTTCCAGTAATTGTCAATCTCTTCCTGTGTGCTGCATTCAACGGTAATGGATACACCTTCGTCAAAGGCAAACTTATGATCGCCCAGCCCGTCCATGGCCGAAAAGGTTTCGCCATTCAATGTAAAGTGCCCGAATTTCAGGTTGCCCGCAGGCTGCGGCTCGCCATCTTTATATAGCTCTAAGTGATGCACCTGCGAGTTGGGGAATATGGAAGCATAATGCTCAATGGCCTGCTTGGCCTTGCCATATTGTTGGCCCACAAACAAAAAGCTGGTATTTATTTTTTGTCCGTGTGGCGGCAATGGCCCTACCATCAATTGCCAGGTCATGCCAAACTTGTCGGTTACCCATGCATATTTTTCCGCCCAGGGATAGGTATCCAAAGCCATCATGGCCATACCACCATCCATCAGTTTGCCATACAGGTTTTCTATTTCATCGTTCATGGCACAGGTAACAAATAACGAAATGGAAGGGTTTTTCTTAAAAACGGGGCCACCGTTCAATCCCATTATTTTTTTGCCTTCAATCTCAAAATGTACCACCATGGGTGTATCTATGATAATGGAGGCATTGCCAAAAATGGAGCAGTAAAAATCTGCAGCAGCCTTGGCTTCTCCATCAAACCACAGGCAGGGATAAATCTGGTTATTCATGTTGCTGTTTTTTGGTTGTTATACACAAATGTACTTACATACACTGGGGCAAACACTGTGCAATAGCGTCAATTAACGGTAGGTATTGCGACAGTTCTGCCCGCCACAAAATATCAGTTTGCCTTTACCAGTTTGCTACCGTTCCATATATAAGCTGTGGAAAGGTTCTTTTCGTACTTAACATTGGTACTGTACCAGCTTGCCACATGCTGGTTCTCATCAAACAGTATTTCGCCTGCTTCTTCGCGTTTAATCACTTGGTCCTTCTTCCCTTCCATATCGGCCGGGTACACCAAATAGGCACGGTCAAAAAATCCGCCATCCGCCATGTCTGTCAGGCGTTCCACCAGGCTCAGCTTATTGTTGGCCCAAAAGAATACGATGCTGCCCGCATCTTCCCCGCAGGACTCTGCAAAACCGTCCACCTGCAATATGTCGTCCACACTGCTTAGTCCCTTGTTAGAAATATTGGTGCAGGTATGTCTTTTTAAATAGCCTTTGAAGCCCTGAAAGGAAAGGCGTTGCAGTTCCTTACCCAACTGCTGCACCCTTATCTGGTACACAGAGTTACCGTTCTCTATTTTTTCCATGCCAAAATGGAATACGATATCAGGGTTCTTGTTGCTTCTAAAAGATGCAAGGGCAATTTTGCCACCCCATACATAACCGGTTTCCTTTTCGTTAATGGCTACCAGGTACCAGGGCATTAATATATTGTTGATGCGTGAAGCAGTTTTGCTTTTGTTCAATATGGTAAGCCTTGTACCAATGGGCAGTTTGGCCACCAATGCACTTTCGGTGCTAGGTTCCTTGCGTATGTTTACACTGTCGGCCAATAGGTACACCACCTGCTTTTTTTCAAACAGTACCAATGTATCTTCTGTTTGCTGCGATGCTGCTGAAAGAGCCACACATAAGCATACCATTAAACTAAACAACCTGTTGCACATATTTTATTTTTTAAGGCAGCTAAATATAGCAACAAACTATACACATACAATGGCAACCAGTGCAAGTGGGCTGGTTATGGAAACTATTACGGTTGCTTATACTACATGCAGCCACCCACAAAAAGAGGGTGCAACTACACACCCTCCTTTTTTACGAAACAACCAGCTAACTGGCACTTGCATATTTTTTTTCGGCTTCGGCTATTTTGCCGCTTGCTGCTTCAATCAGGTGCAGTATTCTTTCCCTTACATCTTCTTTAAGGCCATCCACTTCGGTTTCAAAAATCTGTTTCAGTTCGCCTAGGTCGCTCATGCCCTTGCCCCTTAGTTTGTTGAACTTCTTGGTAAGGTCATCTGCTTTGTCAGAAATTTTTTTACGGGTTTCCTTTCCTGATGCTGGTGCGGTTAATATACCTACCAATACGCCTGTGGCTATACAGGATAAGCCTGTAACAATTAGTGCTTTTGTTGACATTGTACATTATTTTAAGAGTGAATATTGCAGGTTATTGTTCAAGAAACCTGCCATAGTTGCCACCAACCAAGCAACCATGTTTTATGGCAATAAGTGGGGAGAATGCTCAACAATAAGTAAAGGATGGTCTACAAAAAAAAGCTGTTAATACAATTGCTTGCTAAGTGCCAAAACAGCTTAGCAACATTTGCATAACAATACAATAACAATAGTGGCAACTGTGCATGCAATAATCAACATACGTAATAATGAGCGTGCAATAAACAGGTCCCTTTCTTCTTCGTTATAATACATAATGTACAGTAGTTTTTGGGCTGGCAGGGCTGCCGCCGGTTGCTACTATACAATACACGCAAACGGGCATACACCCTTAGTTGGCATGTGCTGTTTTAATTTCTAGGAAGCGTATAATAGAAACCCACCGATACACCCACCCATGTTTTGATATTGCTTGCAGTTGTACCGCTATAACTGTTGCTGATGAAGTAAGGAGGTTTTAACAGGTATATTTCCTTATCATGGTTTTGGCTAATGGGAGGCAGCGTGCCCACTGCCCTTTGGTTGCCGTTTGAGTAGTACCTGCTTTGCAATAGATTGAACAAAAGCCCCGCCTTGAACACTAAGTGGGTTTTCATTTTACGGCACCACTCTATGCCTGCATTGTACAGTTGGCCTTTAATGGTAATGGGTATGGCTGTGGAGAAACTGTCAACCAGGTAATCCTTCTGCAAGAAGCATACACTAGCTTTTACCTGCCATTGTGTGGTTTCTTTATGGATGATAACGGAGCCAAGCCCCAGCCTTGGGCCGCTTACATCAAAATTGGTGGCAAAGGAAAACAGTGCATGAATGGGGCGTATGCCAACTTCAATCCCGGCATTTGCATACAGCACTTCGGTAGAGAAAATACCTGTTTGAAAATGGAACAGCCCATTGTTTGGCTCGGGAGCAGCAGGTGGCTGTGGTTTTGCTTTGATGCGGGTGTTGACCGTATCCTGCATAATGGGTGTTATTGTTTGTACCGATCCTGTTGCTGTTGATGGCAGCGATGCCAATGCAACAGCAAGGTTTTGTACAGTAACTGTATTGCTGTTATCGTTTGGCCTAACCAGCGTGTCATCAACTGGTTTTTCCCTGGCAACGACGGGTGTTGGCTGAACTGTTTCTTTTGCTGTAGCAGGTTGCGGTTGTACCGTTCGTTTTATAAGTGCAGTTCTTGTAGCAGTTTTTGTTTGTGGCATCGCTTTTACTGCAACAGGTATTTTGGCCGGCCTTGGTTTGGGCGGGTTGTCCTGAAAAATATAATACTGCTTGTACTGAAAAAAATACAGCCCCGTAGTGTTATGTATATGTTGCAGCAAATGGTTGATGCTGTAGCTGGCCTGCGGAAAGAAAATAATTTTGCTGCCACTTATTTTAACCGAGTTGAAAGAGAACCGCACACCTGTTTTTGCATGTACCAGGCTGGTTACGGAATCGAGCGACAGGCTGCCTTTAATGGCAAGCTGTACGGTACTTAGTGTATGGGTTTGGGCCTGTGGCCTGGTAGTGCATAAAAAAATGGCCATACCAATAACATAGATCCTAATAGCAGCCTTGGCCAGTAATATTGATTGCTTTGCCCTGCGAAATAAATTCATAATCGAAATGTAAAGTGGCAGACATGATGTCCATAATATATTCAATGCTCTTATTGTCGAACTGCGTGGTTATCCTACAGTCTGCAACTACCGGTGCCTTAATGTTAATGGCCAAATTGTATGCTTTTGCCAAATAAGCCACTGCTTCTTTTAGTGGTGTGTTATTAAAATAAAAAACCTTGGTGGCATAACTAAACCTGTTTATGTTGGCAGCCTGCTTATTGCCAAATGCATGCTGCTTGTTACTGTACTCAACTGCTTCGTCTTTTTGCAATTGTATGGTATGCGTGCCATCGGTTACCGTAAGCGTACCTTCAGCAGCCATTGCTTCTACCCTATCGCTCACGGTATCTTTAGTTACATAAAAACTGCTGCCCATGCCTGGTACCAGTTTTACTGTACCTGCCATAACGCTAAGCCCGTTTTCTTTGCTGCTGGTATTATTGAAAAAAGCCCCGCCGCCATCCACATCAACCATCAGTTGCCCGTTAGGTGCAGTTAATGGGTAATGCACACTGCTATAAGTATCCAACACTGCTGTAAAATAGTTGGCAACCGTATCTTTCACTAGGTTGCCTGCCGATTGTTTGGCAACGGTTGCCGCTTTGCCCTTTTTCGCCGACGGCCAGTATATAAATACCAGTACAGCCAATAATGCTGCCCCTGTACTGATTAAAAGCATTTTTTTGATGGCAACTGCCTTGCCTAAACCCGGCGGTGTATGCATGGTATGCATCAGCCTGTTCCATTCATCCTTTACCACGGGTTGCTGGTAAGGTTTGTCTGCCAGTTGCCAAAGCCGCCACAATTGATCGAAAGTTGCTTGGTTGCTGCTGGATGATGCCCTCCATGCATCTACCATGTCTGCTTCTTCGGGGCTTGCTTCGCCCCGAAAATAGCTGTGTAATATAGACTGAACAGGCACCATACTATAATTGGTTATAATAATTGATAAAGCTTAACAGCAAAAGATGGATAAAGGAGGCAAGCTCCCTACGCAATATCTTCAACGCCTTGCCCATATGGGCTTCCACCGTTTTAATGGAGATGCCCAGTTCTTCGGCAATGGCCTTGTACGGCTTCTCTTCTTCCCTGCTTTTAAGGAACACCTGTTTGCATTGAAGCGGCAACTGCTCTATGGTAGCCAGCACCTGTTGCTGCAGGGCTTTTGCTTCCGCAATAAAATCGGGGTTGGTAACAGGCATACGGTCTTCGGGTGGCAGCATTTCGGTAGGCCTGCCCCGCAGTTTTGTATTGATGCAATAATTGTGTACCGACCTGTACAGGTAAGATTTAAAAGCACCCTGCTGTTGTACGGTTTCCCTTTTTGCCCAAACATTGGCAAATACATGCTGCACGGCATCTTTGGCAGCTTCATTGTCTTTTAGCATGGTATAGGCATAACGATGCAGCCCTTCGTAATAAGTATAAAAGGCTTTCTCAAAAAAATCCGTATCCGTATTTTTTGCTGCTGTTGCTTGCAAACGCTTATTGTTTAGCTGTTCTATTTCCTTTGCTGTTAGTAATACACCAAATGGCTGGGCTACCCTTACTTGCATGGCCAATTATTTTTAAAGAGGTGAAATGGATGGCAGTTGCTGCCTAATGGCAATTGGATAAACATATTTCATGCACAGTGCGATTGCACCATCGGTGCAAGCAATTATCATGGCAATTACCTAGCTTAGTACCCAAATAAAAACAGCTTCATGAGATACCTGCTACCCGCTTTATTGTTTGTTGCGGCAACTGCTGCGGCACAGAACACACCAGCATCGTTAGATACCAAAGTGGCCGATGTGAAACAAAAAGTAATTGCATGGCGTAGGGACTTTCATGAGCACCCCGAGCTGAGCAACCGTGAATTCAATACCGCCAAAAAAGTGGCAGAGCATTTACAGGCCCTAGGCATTGAAGTAAGGACAGGCGTGGCAAAAACAGGCGTGGTGGGCATTTTGAAAGGAGGCAAACCCGGACCCGTTGTTGCCCTGCGGGCCGACATGGATGCACTGCCTGTAATTGAAAGGAACAACCTGCCTTTCAAATCGACCGTAACAGCAGATTACAATGGACAGAAAGTAGGTGTGATGCATGCTTGCGGTCACGATAGCCATACCGCCATGCTAATGGGTGCGGCAGAAGTGCTGAGCAAGTTAAAGGCCGATATACCCGGCACGGTGGTATTCCTTTTTCAGCCAAGCGAAGAAGGTGCCCCCGAAGGTGAGGAAGGCGGTGCAAACCTGATGGTAAAAGAAGGTGCATTGGATAACCCCAAGGTAGAAGTGGCTTTTGGTATGCATATAGAAAGCAATATACCCGCAGGCGACATACAATATAAAAGCGGGGCATTTATGGCAAGTGCCGATTTGTTTAAAATAAAAGTGCATGGTAAGTCGAGCCACGGCAGCCAGCCCTGGTTGGGCGTTGACCCCATTTATGTTTCGTCGCAAATCATCAATGCATTGCAAGGCATTGTTAGCCGCGAAAGCGACTTGACGCAGGCACCTGTTGTAATTACTGTTGGGGCCATACATAGCGGCGTTCGTTTCAACATCATTCCCGAAGAGGCAGAAATGCTGGGCACCATACGCAATCTGGACAAAGACATACGCAATAAAGTATTGGCAGAAGTAAAGAATGTTGCCACCAGCATTGCAGCCACGTACCATGCCACGGCAGATATTAGCATAGAAAACAAAACATTGGTTACCTATAATACACCCGAGTTGGTAAAGCAAATGGTACCTTCTTTAGAGAAAGCCGCAGGTACTGCCCATGTGCGTGAAATGAATTGGGTAACAGGTGCTGAAGATTTTTCTTTCTTTGGTGAAAAAGTACCCAGCTTCTTTTTCTATTTTGGCGGCATGCCCATTGGCAATGATCCCAAGAACGCACCGCCGCACCATACACCCGATTTTTTTATAGACGATAGCAAACTGGATGTAGGTGTAAAAACATTTTGCCAATTGGTTTTTGATTATGCCAAAACAAAAACCGTTACCAAATAATCAACCGGCAGTAGGTATGTTTTCAAAATCGCTTTGCCCCTGCCCCATGGCTGCCCGTTTCATTCTGGTGGCCACATCATGGCCCAGGTAGCGGTCAATCAGTTTTTCGGCCCCATAAATTACAGGCGTTAAAACAATGGCCATGGTAAACTTGTAGGTATAGTTTACCATGCATATAGCCAGTACTTTTTGCCAGCTCCAGTTGTTGCCAATTTTAAATGCAATAAAGAGTACAACAAAACTGTCAACCAGTTGCGACACCAAGGTAGAGCCCGTAGCCCTTAGCCACATTTTCTTAGGGCCTGTTTTTCTTTTTATCCAATGAAAAACGGTTACGTCTATAATCTGGCTCACCAAAAAAGCGGCAATGCTACCAACAATTATCCACATGCCCTGTCCAAAAATGCCCGAGAAAGCCGATTGCATATTGGGTATGCCTTGGTCTGTTTTTGAAGCCACCCACCAGCCTGGCGGCGTGGTTTCCATTGCCAGGTAAAACATCAGGAAGGCGTAGGTAATTAATGATACGGCCGTCCACGAAATCCTTTTTACGGCTTTGGGGCCATAGTACTCATTCACAATATCTGTCATAATAAACTCCAATGGCCATAACAGCACGCCGCAGGTCAACGAAAATGAAAGGCCACTTTCGCCCAATAGGGTAAAGTTGAAAGGCTTGAAGCCAAAAGTACTTTCCAGCGAAAATATCTTGCCGCCAATACACTCTGCTATCAAGGCATTGGCCACAAAAAAGGCACTCATGCCCAGGAACAGTTTGGTGGGCCTGCTTTTAAGTATATCTGTTATCATAACTGAAAAATGGAAATATTGAGCAATTGAAAAATGAGGAACAACAGGTTAACGATGGCAAGATACATGGGTATGCCTTTCTTTTTTAGGGCCACACTGCTTATCCATGCAATATTCACGAAAAAGTTGAGGAAGATGGCAACAATTCCAAGCACCGCAATGGTACCTTCCACATACCTTGGCACACCACTTAACTTGATATACCTGGCACCAACCGTAACCAGGTAGCACAGGTTGCATATCAGTGCCACCCTACTTATGAACAAAAGCCCACGCATACATTTATTTTAATGTGGAAAATAGCATTAATTTGCCAACCGCATAAAAAAGATATAATGAAGAACATAAACTGGAAAAAAATTCTGCCCCATGTTATTGCCGTTGCTGTTTTTTTAATAGTGGCGTTGATTTATTGCAAGCCTGCACTGGAAGGCAAGGTGTTGCAACAGCATGATGTTACGCAATGGAAAGGGATGGCACAAAACTCTTTTGCTTACAAAGCAGAGCATGGTCATTTTCCTTTATGGACCAATGGCATGTTTAGTGGGATGCCGGCCTATCAAATTGCGTTGGAAGAGCAGAACCCGGTTTCTATTGGTGTGATAGGCGATGTTCTAAGCTTAAAACTTCCAAAGCCAATAAATTTCTTTTTTCTAGCTTGTATCTGTTTCTACTTTCTAAGCCAGGTTTTAAGAATCAATCCTTATATAGGCATCATTAGTGCATTGGCATACGCATATGCTACTTACAATCCAATTATTATAGCTGCTGGTCACGATACAAAAATGCGGGCCCTTGCGTACCTGCCCGCTTTTATTGGTGCTATCATGCTTGTTTACCATAAGAAATATATATACGGGGCAGCACTCACTGCCTTATTTACCGCATTGCTTATTAGTGCAAACCATTTACAGATTACTTATTACGCATGCATTATTGCAGTTGTAATGAGTATTTCGTATGGCATTAGCTGGATAAAACAAAAAGACTTTAAGCACCTTCTTTCTGCCACAAGCATTACCATAGTTGCTGCATTGATTGGAATTTTAGTGAACGCAGTTACGTTATTTACAACTGCCGAGTATGCAAAAAAATCCATACGTGGAGGAAGTGTTTTAGCAGATGGAAAAGGCAATGCTACCGCAACAGGCTTAACAACTGAGTATGCACTGAGCTACAGTATATTTAAGACAGAACCATTGGTAATGATGTTTCCCCGGATTTATGGCGGCAGTAGCAATAACATGGAAGTTGCAGAGGACAAGTCAAAAGCCGTAGAAGCTTTACAGGAGATGCCTCAGGGGCTGGGACAGCAACTACAGCAATACATGCAGTTTTATTGGGGTGGAATTGATGGTGTAGGCACATCTGGGCCACCCTATGCTGGCGCCATCGTTTGCTTTTTGGCATTGATTGGCTTTGTAATTGTTGACAAAAAATATAAATGGTGGATACTTGCCACTTGCATATTGACGCTGATGATGAGTTGGGGCAAATATTTTGAAGGGTTCAATTTGGCACTTTTAAAGTACCTGCCGATGTACAATAAATTTAGGGCACCAAGTATGATATTGGTAGTACCTACTTTTCTGCTTTGTTTAATGGCAGCACTTTCATTGGAAAAAATTATTGCTTCGGATAATAAGGAAGCATTGTGGAAACAATATAAAAAAGGGCTTCTAATTGTAGCAAGTGTATTTGTAGTGACGCTTGTACTATATGCCAGTTCAGATTTTTCAGGCGACACTGATAAGGCATTGGTTAAGCAAGTGAGCTCAATTGCTGATGCACAACAACAGGCAACCATCAGCCAATCTGTAAAAGCTTTTGTAAACGGGCTGAGAGCAGACAGGAAGAGCCTATTTATGAATGAAATTTTCAGGACATTTATTTTTTGTGGACTTATCGGGTTATTGGTGGCTTTATTCATCAAAAGAAAATTAAATGCTACCATATTATTGGCTACCGTTGGTGTAGCTGCCATGATAGACATTTTTGGTATAGACACAAAGTACCTGAAAAGTGAAAACTACCAGGAAGAGGCAGAAAATGAAAGCTATTTTACACAGTCAGCAGCCGACAAACAAATTTTAAAGGACACAGGTTATTATAGGGTATTTGATTTAAGACAAGGTGTTTCGAGTGCATTCAATGCAGGTGCATTGAACTCCTATTATCACAAATCAATTGGTGGCTACCATCCTGCAAAGCTCAGCATTTATCAAGACCTTATTGAAAAGCAGTTGTACAATTTCCCTAATTGTATGCCTGTAATAAATATGCTGAATACAAAATATCTGTTATTGCCTGGCGACCAGACAAGGCCAGCATCTGTTCAACAAAACCCTGATGCACTGGGAGCTTGCTGGTTTGTTAAAGCAGTAAGGTTTGAAAAGAGCCCAGCGGATGTCATGAATGCACTGACTAATTTTAATCCCAAAGACACTGCTATTGTAAATGAAGCTGACAGACAGAAAATTGTTATAGGCAATGGTGTAGATTCCATGGCCACCATTAAGCTTATCAAGAATGACAATGATGTGGTGGAATATCAATCATCAAGCAGCAACAATCAGTTTGCTGTATTCAGCGAAGTTTTTTATGATGCGGGATGGACTGCAAAAATTGATGGCAAAGAAGCCCCTATTGTTGCTACCAACTATGTACTAAGAGGGCTATCCGTTCCTGCAGGAAAGCATGCCATCGTTTTTGAATTCAAACCAGCTTCATTTTACAATAATAATAAGCTAGCTATTATGGCTTCTGCTATTATATGGTTATTATTGATTGCTTCTTTGGTTTGGTTGATTAAAAAGAAAAGTATAACAGCTATTTAGAAAAGCTTTGATAGTCAGACTGGGCATTGGTATCCATTTCTATATTTGAAAAATACGCTTAGATCATTGTTATGGGCACCTTACGAAAGCAGACATTCATTTCAAGTGTATTGGTTTATATTGGTTTTTTCATTGGGTTGATCAATACTTATTTCTACGTACGCAATGGCTCTTTTACACAGGAGCAATTTGGGCTTACTAAAATATTTCTTGATTTTGGCCAGAATATTTATGCGTTTGCAAGTCTTGGGGTAATTCCGATTATTTATAAGTTCTACCCTTATTACAAGGATAACCTTGAAGAAAAAAAAATAGACCTGATAAGCTGGGCAATGTTTACATCATTGATCGGGTTTGTTCTTGTAATGATTGCAGGCATTTACCTGAAGCCGTTCATCGTAAAGAATTATGTAAATACTTCCAGCCTTATTGTCGATTACTATTATTGGATATTCCCTTTTGCATTGGGCCTGTTGTGCTTTTCCATTTTGGAAAGTCTTTGCTGGGCCACCCAGAAAACAGTGATATCCAATTTTCTGCGGGAAACATTGCTGCGTTTAATTACAAGCGTCTTTATCCTCTTGTTTTATTTCAAAGTAATTGCATTTAACCAGTTCATCTATTTGTTCTCCAGTTTATACTTTATCATCTTTATTGTGCTATGTATTTACATGATAAGAATTGGGAAATTGCATTTGACTTTTAAGATAAGTAGGGTAACCAAAAAATTCTATAAAAAAATCCTTTCCATGCAGTTACTAATTTATAGTGGCACATGGATTATTTCGTTAGCAGGAACAATAGACAGTATAGTAATAGCCAGCTTTACACAACTTGGACTTGCTTCCGTAGGTATTTTTACGCTTGCACAATATATATCCAATTTAATACAGGTTCCACAAAGAAGCATACAACCAATATCTGCCGGGCTTTTATCCAGGGCCTGGAAGGATAAGAACATGAAAGAAATTGAGCGGATATATTCTAGATCTTCTATTAACCTGTTATTGATGTCTATGTTTGTTTTTGGAAATATTTGGTTGAATATTGAACATGGTTTAGATATATTGAACATTCAAGCAAATTACAAAGCGGGTATCAGCACATTATTGGTTCTTGCCTTTGCAAGGATAATAGATGCAGGTACGGGAATAAATAATCTTGTAATAGGAACATCAGTCTTTTGGCGTTTCGATTTTTTGTGTGGCATACTGTTACTGGCTTTGCGGCTACCCCTCACCTATTTCCTGGTTAAGCACATGGGAATACTGGGGTCAGCTTTTGCGGACCTTTCTTCCATTGTTGTTTACAATTTGGTTCGGTTTGAGTTTTTGAGAAGAAAGTTTGGAATGCAGCCCTTTACCCTAAAAACATTGTACAGTATTATTTTAACGGCTACAGTTTTTACAACTTGCTATGCATTATTGAATGGCATACCAGGTTGGTTAGGCATGATTGTAAGAGGGGTTGTGTTTTCAGGATTGATGATTGGCGGTATTTTCCTGTTTGACCTTACACCGGATGCCAAACAGCTATGGAATAAATGGAGAAATAAGTAGCACTCAAAACATTTTATAAAAATGCGGCTTGTTAGCAATTATGGTAGGTGCCAAAAACCACACTTTGGTCACGTTTCTCAATAACCCCATTGCCTTGGAGAAATCCTTAAAAGGGTTTTGAAGCCTCAATAAGTTATCGATAAAACTAGCAACAAAAAAAACAGGTATGGCAAATGTATAATTCAGCAACTGGAATAAAAACCAGCCAATGCCAAACTGCTTCCTTATTCTAACATGATTGCTAACAATTAACTGCAAGCCTTTTTTATCAAATAAGCCTTCGTACGTTTTATCTGCTGCATCGGTTACTTCATTAATGGTTTGCCCGCCAATATGGGTCATGGCTATATCCCCAAAAATGCAAAGCTTTCCATGTTTCATCAACCTGCTGCACCATTCCACCTCTTCCGCATATAAAAAAAAGTCCTCATCCAACAAGCCTGCTTTCTCAATGGCTGTTTTTCTGGTCATTAAAAAAGCACCGCTTATCCAATCAACTTCCTCAATAGCAGAAGCTTGTTCCACATTTGTTTTTTTTACTTTAAAAGCAAATGCAACTGTTCTTAAAAGCTTTCCCCAATAAGGCAATGGCAGTAAATGATTAAGCCCGCCTTTCATAAAAAAATTACCCGATATCTGTGGTTTCCCATTAGGATAGTATAACTGAACGCCGCAGGCAATGTAATTAGTTGACAGGAATTTATTGAAGCAGGCTTTAATGCAATCATTAATAACAAGTGTATCGGGGTTCAATAATAAAACGGCATCCCCTTTACTTTGTTCAATTCCATAATTGTTGGCCCTTGCGAAACCCGCATTATAATTCATCGGTAGCCATCTTATAAAAGGGAACCTGCTGGTTATATCATATTCACTATTATCGTTAGAAGCATTGTCCACAACAATCCATTCAAACTCGTTGATCGATTTGTATTGTATTGCACTGTTAATGCAATCAATGATTTGTTCCGATGATTTATAGTTTACAATTATGATAGAAAGCAACACGGTCAGATGGTTTTATTTTTGTTTTTAAGAAATGAAAACGCCATCATTAGTTTTGACAAAGCACCTATTTTCAATACAGATTGCGGAACAGTAGCCAAATCTTTTACCATTGCTGTAATTACTGCTGGCCATTCTTCTTGGCCATAGACCCTTAATTGTTCAGTGTTTTTTATTTCCAAGTTTCTAAGCAGACGCCACCAGGCATCGTACACCCAAATATTTTGTAAAGGTGCAACGCCATATTTCTGCAACAAAAGCCATCCTTCCGGTAATTCCACTTCTGGTTTATATAAACAGCTTTGCGTTACCTGAGAATCACTGATGCCCACATTTATTAAAGTTTGCTGTATATAGCTAAATGCTTTTTCCTTTTGCAAAACACGGATATAAAATTCCAGGTCCACACGCCACTTCAATCGCTCGTCATATTTTTCAACAAAGCTTCTATGTATCATGGTTACACTCGGCGGTCCAATAATGTTATGTGCAAGCAATAGCATTGGTTGCTGTACAATCTTGTTACCTGATCGGATGTTCGTTGTTACACTTTCTACCTTGTTGCTACTTTCGAAAACATTGTTATAAGCTGAAAAAATAAACTTGGCTCCTTCTTCTATCTTATTGGCAAACTCCTGTAAACTATTGGGCGAAGAGAACCAATCATCGTCATGCATCAATTTTATCCAATCGCCAGATGCTTTTGAAATTGCAAAGTTCCAGTTGGCAGGAGTACCCAAAGCTGGGATATTCCTAAAGTATTGAATAGGGAATTGATCCGTGAACTGCTTCAGAAGGTTTTCTACTGAATTGTCCGTACTGTCATCGGCTACAATCACCTCAAAATTCGTGAATGTCTGCGATGCAATACTGGTCAGCAACCTTTCCAAGTAGTTTACACGCATATATGCAGGAATACAAATTGAGATTTTATAGTTGCCCATTAAAGCTGACTTTTAATATAATTCTTTTCTTCTAACTATTTCCATAACAAGAAAGGGTACATGCTATACCTTTTTGCAAACAATTATATTATTCAAATACAGTTCATCTCCTTTCGGAAATATTTTCCCTAAACCAATAGCTACCACGTTTAAAAAAGAACATGTTATCCATTGAAAGGCAGAACCAAGCAATGGGATTTTCTTAAGGTGCGGCGTAATGTGAAACTGAATATATATGGATAGTAACTGAAAAATAACCTCTATACTATTGCCCAATTTTTCATACGCCAACACTTCAAAGCCATTTTTTTCCATCATGTGTTTAAGAGCAAAGGAGGAATAGCGTGCATAATCATTCGGTGCCTCATGTTCGCAGATGGCAAAGGGGCATGTTACCAAAATAGGTGCACCCGGTTTAAGCACCCGGTAGATTTCGGGCAGCATTTCCGGTAAATTAAATACGTGCTCAAAAACCTCACTGCTAAATGCAGAATCAAAGTAATTGTCTGCTGCAGGTATATGCTTGCCATCATAAAAAATATCGATCTGCTCGTTCTGGTGCGAATGTCCAGGGTTTTCAAAGTCAAGCCCTACATAATTGGTTACATTGAATAAGGATTTATATGGTTTTGATCCGCATCCAAAATCCAGCATGGTGCCGGTAAGATGATGACTGTACTTACGAATACCGGTCAGTAATCTTTTCCTTACAAAATATGCTGGGTAACTAAGTTTAGGGTTGAAGTCTTCGGAAATAGTTGAACTCATGAGTCTTGATTAATTTATTTTGCCCATCTTATTTCTTTTGAAGTCAGAATAAGCTTGAAAAATATATTTTACTGTTTGCCATCTTTTGTTGCCGTATAGCAGATTGTTTTTTAATCTGTTCACGATTCCTTTTCTTCTTAGGGTATCGTCTTGATTGAACAGGCCCCTATAAAGCTTATCTACATACAGATAGTTTCTCACCATATAATAAACCCGCAGTGGCGAATGCAGTGTGCGTGGCGTTAGTTGTAAAGATTTAAGGGAACGGAAATAACTAACCTTTCCCAGTTGATGGTCAAGCAAGAGTTGGGTAAATTTCACGATCCGCAAACCCATTTTCTTTGCCCTATAACAATATTCAAGATCCACTTCATCAATAAACAATGCTTCGTCAAATTCACCGACCTGTTTGAATAACGCAAGGTTAAGTATGCTGCCCGAAGTAATGAGGTAATTCATTTCCTTGAAATTACAACTATCACCTGTTGTTTTAAGCTTACTGTCATACTCTATCCCAAACATGGCTACCTGTGTTGCGTTTTCAAAATCAGTAAGGCAGCTTTTATAGCTGGTAAATAGCCCTTCTTTAAAACAGCTATCCTGATCCATGGTAAGCAACCATTCATAACCATCTGCAATGGCTGCACGGGCCGCTTGGTTAAGCCGTTTGGCAATCCCATCATTATTGCCATCGTGCATTAATGTTATATGCTTATTAATTGAACAGAATTGTTTTACGGCCTCACTTACAACAGCAGAATTATCGCATATATATAAATGTCCAATGTGCGGGTAATAAGAAGAAATATTAGCAATTACGTCTTCCTCGGGATTGAATAAAATAACTGTTGCTGCAATTTTCATATTGAAGTGCTTGGGACTTTTATTTTCTGCAGAACATGGTAATTAAAGTCATCCCATTGTAGTGTTCGCGAATTCGCCGCAAAATATAAAAAACTGCTTGCTTCAACAAAATTCAATCTCTTATCAAAACCCTTTGAAACACCTGTTTTGGTTATTAGAACTGACCATGTTTAATAATATGAGGTTTCATGTATTATAACAAAGCATCCAGCATAAGATGTTTGCATTAGATTTTTTTCATAATAAACAGAGCTTAATACCACAATACAATTCCGCTCCTATCTTTGTCTTACTAACAACTGTAAGCAACGAATATGGAAAAGAACAGCAACGCAGATTGGATGAAGCTGAAACTGGATGAAGCAAAGCAGCACTTTGCCAAAATAGAACTGGGCGGTGGCCAAAAATCCATCAACAAACAGCACGAAAAAAATAAGCTTACTCCAAGGGAAAGGATACAATACCTAATTGATGCCAACTCCGTATTCACAGAAATAGGCTCCTTTGCAGGGTTCGAGATGTACGAATCGGAGGGCGGCTGCCCCGCAGGTGGTACCGTTGCCGGTATTGGTTATGTAAGCGGCCGGCAATGTGTAATTGTGGCCAACGACCAGACGGTTAAGGCAGGTGCATGGTTTCCCATAACAGGCAAGAAGAATTTGAGGATGCAGGAAATTGCCATGGAAAACAGGCTGCCCATTATTTACCTGGTGGATAGTGCAGGTGTGTACCTGCCTATGCAGGACGAGATATTCCCCGACAAGGAACATTTTGGCAGGATATTCAGAAACAATGCAAAAATGAGTGCATTGGGCATAACACAGATTGCAGCCGTAATGGGTGCCTGCGTTGCAGGCGGGGCCTACCTGCCCATAATGAGCGACGAAACATTGATGGTCAAAGACAACGGCTCCATTTTTTTGGCGGGCAGTTACCTTGTTAAAGCTGCCATTGGCGAAGACATAGACAACGAAACACTGGGTGGTGCAGTTACACATACCGAAATAAGCGGTATTGCAGATTATAAATTTGATACCGAGCAGGAATGCCTGGACCAGGTAAAAAAAATAATGGATAAACTTGGCCAGCCAACAGTAGCGGGCTTTAGTAGAGTTACTTCCGAACTGCCAGCGAAAGATCCTAACGGTATTTACGGTGTAATGAGCGAAGGCAATACAAAGCCTTATGATATAAGGGACATTATTGAATGCATAGTGGATGGGTCGGTACTGGATGAATTTAAAAAAGACTACGGCAAGACTATTGTATGCGGCTATGCCAGGATAGATGGATGGGCCGTGGGCATTGTGGCCAACCAACGCCTGATTACCAAGAACAAAAAAGGCGAAATGCAGATGGGTGGAGTAATCTACAACGACAGTGCAGACAAAGCCGCAAGGTTTATCATGAACTGCAACCAAAAGAAAATACCACTGGTTTTTCTGCAAGACGTAACAGGCTTTATGGTAGGTAGCCGTAGCGAACACAGCGGTATAATAAAAGATGGGGCAAAACTGGTAAATGCAGTAGCCAATTCAGTGGTGCCTAAAATTACCATTATTGTGGGCAATAGCTACGGGGCAGGCAACTATGCCATGTGCGGCAAGGCCTACGACCCACGTTTTATTTATGCATGGCCATCGGCCAAAATTGCGGTAATGGGTGGCGAACAGGCCGCCAAGACCATGTTGCAGATACAGGTAGCCACCATGAAAGCCAAAGGCAAAGAAGTTACCGCAGCAGAAGAAAAGCAGCTTTTGGATGATTTGAAGGACCGTTACAATAAACAGACCACCGCCTATTATGCGGCCGCCCGTTTATGGGTTGACGAAATCATTGACCCCATCCATACAAGACAGGTCATTTCCGAAGGCATCAAAGCAGCAAATCACAATGCAGAGGTTGTCCACTTTAATACCGGTGTTTTTCAGGTGTAAACAAAAAAATAATACACTGTATTAACATTTTTTTTTGATTACACAAAAATCACTATTTTCACCTCGCTTTTGAACCTATAAATCATTAGACTAACTCGAAAAAATTAGTATGAGAAAAAGTTTACTACCCAAAGCGTTGTTATGGACATGTTTAACGGCGTTTGTATTTACATCTTGTGTCAACGATGACTATTTGGTAGCGGCAAAACCTACACCAGACCAATCCTTTACAGAAGAATTCGATACAGTATCAGCAGCTTACAACCGTGGTTGGAAAACAAAAAATACAAGCGACCCTACACTTTCATTGCTGTGGCAGCAAGGTGGCGATGTTGCTGTTCCATTTTTCCCAGCTTATTCTTCTAACACTTCCAATGTTGGCTTTATCGGGTGCTCTGCATTTGTGACACCAATCACAACAATCGGCAGTTTGAGCAACTGGCTCTTCTCTCCTGTTTTGACCATGCAGAATGGCGACACCATCAGTTTCTATACACGTGCACAATTATATGACGATGGTCTGGTAACCACAGGAACCGCTTCTGGCGTAATGACTGATTATGGCAACAGGTTACAGCTAAGGTTAAACAGCAACAACGAAGGAACTGAAGTTGGTGTAGGTGCAGAGTTTGGCGATTTCACTACCGCTTTATTGGACATTAACCCTAATTACGTTGTTTTCGATAACACTGCTCCCGATCCAATGGCCTACCCCTCTAGCTGGACACGTTTCCAAGCCATTGTATATGGCTTAAAGAAACCAACTTCTGGCAGGTTTGCATTCCACTACCTGATAGAAGACGGAACCAATAACGGTAGCGGTGTAGGTATAGACCTTGTATCCTACAAAAGTGTAAAGAAGTAAATATTAGTTGCTCACCACAATATTCAAAATCATGAAAATAAATAAACTTACGACCTATACCTGTTCACTGATTACCATGCTTTCTGTTGCAATTGTTGCTTGTAAAAAAGATGCGGCCCCTTACGAGCGTGTTATTGCACCGCCTGTATTCCCGGTAGTGGCAGATCCTAGCTTTACAGAAGAATTTGACAATGTAGGTGACCTTACCACAAAAGGTTGGGTATTTAAAAACAACAGTTTTCCCATTGGCGGCTCCGGTTGGAGACAAGGCAGGTACGAAAGTGCAAGCGTGGTGCAATACAAATTTTTGGCACCCGTTGCCTTTATCGGTTTCCCTGCATATTCGGCATCTTCAACGCCTAACGATTTTGTTAGTTGCGATGCATCTTGCTCAAGCGATGCAGCTACTGGTACATCCGACATCAGCACTTGGCTGATTTCACCAAAGATTTCAACCATCAAAAATGGCGATACCATTAGCTTTTATACCCGTGCGGTGTACGATGCAAACTACCCAGTTTACCTAACTGACCGTATGCAGGTACGTGCCAACTTCTCTGGTGATGGTTCAGCCAATGTTGGTTCTTCTCCTACATCTGTAGGCAGTTTTACCACTACCTTGCTTGACATCAACTCTGCCTATGCCAACAACGATCCGAGTGGCTACCCAGAAGACTGGACAAAATTCACCATTATTGTTTCTGGCATTAGCGGTACAGGTTCTGTAAGCAACGCACGTTTTGCTTTCCGTTACCTTGCCAGCGATGCAGGTATCTTTGGTGGCCTTGCAGGTACCAACTATCCTTCAGTTGTTGGTGTTGACTTGTTGAAATTTTCTACCAAGAAGTAATCCACTTTATACCAATATTTCAAAGGTTGTCGATTAACTTCGGCAACCTTTTTTATTAAAACAACTATTTACCACACCATGCGTAGATTACCGTTTGCAGCCATTATTTTCATTGTGCTTTGTGCCGCATGCAATTCAGCCAATAACGATAAGAATACCCTTCCATTAACCAAAGAAGACAGTTTAAAACTCAATATCCAAACTTTAAAAGACTCTTGTAAAGAAGGCGATTTATTGGTAAGGCTTAGTGACGAGCTCATTAGCGAAAGGATCAGGTACCTGAACGAGAAGGATTTTTCATTTTCGCATGCTGGTGTTATTGTAATGCACAACAACCAAAAAATGGTGTGCAATATAAATCCTGATTTTGCAGGTGCGGATACCATCAGGTTCGAACCGATAGATTCGTTCATCAACCCAAAAAAGAATATTGTTTGCGGGCTTTACCGGTACAATTTACCCCCTGTTGAAATAGATGCTTTTGTAGGGGAACTGAACAGGTTCCACAAGATTGGGACAAGGTTTGACAACCTGTATGACCTTGCAACAGACAGTACCATGTATTGTACAGAGATGATTTATAAGGCCCTTAAAAAATCGGCTGGGGATAATATAAACATAAAGACAAGCCTTGTACCACAAAAAGCCATACAGATGGTTGCTATTTTCTTTAAAGGAAAGATACCCAAGGAAGAAGTGGCCAAAAGGCCGATTATAAGTTTGGATAATCTTTACCTGAACCCGATATGCAGGGAAGTGATGCGGTTTAAACTGAAAATCTTTCCTGGCGAATAACTTGCTAAACGCACTTATATGAATTTACCCATCTATACAGTTGATGCCTTTACCAATAAAATTTTTGGTGGCAACCCGGCTGCTGTTTGCCCATTGGATGCCTGGTTAAGTACAGCAACCATGCAGCAGTTGGCAGCAGAGAACAACCTGTCTGAAACTGCATTTTTTGTGCAGGAGAACGACGGCTTTCATATACGCTGGTTCACCCCTGAATTTGAAATTGATTTATGTGGCCACGCTACCTTGGCAAGTGCCTATATTATTTTCAACGAGCTGGACTACGGCAAGGATAGCATTAGGTTCACCTGCCAAAGCGGAGAACTGGTTGTTACAAAGCGTGGCGATAAAATTGAACTGGATTTTCCATCGCGTATGCCGCAGGCGGTTGAACCACCAGAAATACTGCTGAAAGGTTTAAGTATTGCACCGGAGCTTGTTTTAAAAAGCCGTGATTATTTTGTGGTATTTGAAAATGAGGAAGCAATAAGGAACCTGAAAGTTGATATGAACTACCTGAACCAGTTGGATGTGGTTGGCATTATTGCAACAGCGGCAGGCAATGAGGTGGACTTTGTTTCGAGGTTCTTTGTACCCAATTCTGTTATTGGTGAGGACCCAGTAACAGGCTCGGCACATTGTTCGTTGATACCTTATTGGAGCAAGCAACTGAACAAGAAAGCACTTGTTGCACAGCAACTATCCAAACGTGTTGGGCATTTGTGGTGCGAGGATAAAGGCGAAAGGGTTACCATGGCAGGCAATGCCGTACTGTATATGAAAGGTGAATATTATTTGCCCTAGCATTTTAGTACTACGTATTACGCTTTGAAAAAGGCACGGACCTGTTACGAACCTTGATGGGTGCGACGCCGCAAAACGGCCAGCCATGCATTAAAGCTGATACCATGAAGTAGTTGCTCAATATTCTAATCCAGGTACTTTTTCTTCTTTTCCGGTTTATGTTCCAGTTGCTCCAGTAACGCTTCCGCCGTTGGATTTTTGGTTACAGAAACCGCCACTTGAAACAGGCCCACGAGTAAGATGGCGGATACCAATATTTCGCCCCAGGTAACCCAGTACCCCCACCAACTATACACTGCAGCCCTTTCGGGGTGCGATGGATTATAAATAATTTCTACCCTTTTGCCTTCGGGCAGGCTGCGTAAAACATAGCGTGCATCTATGCTATAGGTTGTTTTGCCAACCTGGTAAACCGCTTTGGGAACCGGCTTTTGCGAAGCACTGTCCTGCAACCAGTGTATAGTTGAAGGCATGGTTTCGCTATCAAAGAAGTCAGGCTCTCGTGAATAGAGAATGTATAAGCAAAAGCAGACAATATAGAGTATGAAAACAGATTTGTACATGGGCTGCTAAAATAACGGAAATTAAGTACTGCCCCGGTTTCAATTGTTGGCCAGGTTGGCCTTAGCAACTGGATCACAATAGTTTGTATGTTGATTCTTTAGTTGTTAGCAACACTTAGCCTAGCAACATTTTTTTTGTTGCTAGGCTAAGTGTTGCTAGAACCAATAAAAAAAGGATTGAAGCAGGTGCCCCAATCCTTTTTTGTTGCTTACTAACCCATTATCTAATTCAAACTCCTGAAATCCACAGGTACCAATTTGCTTACGCCGGGCTCCTGCATGGTTACACCATAAATAACATCCACCGCACTCATGGTTTGTTTGTTGTGCGTTACAATGATGAACTGAGAGTTATCGCTAAACTGTTTGATCATGTTGGTGAACTTGCCCACGTTGGCATCATCCAAAGGTGCATCTACCTCATCCAATATACAGAATGGTGCAGGTTTGATTAAGTAGATGGAGAACAGCAAAGCAGTTGCTGTCAATGTCTTTTCTCCCCCACTTAACTGGGTGATGGATGATGGGCGTTTGCCCTTGGGTTTTGCAATGATGTCGATACCCGTTTCGGCAAGGTTTTCAGGGTTTACCAAAACCATGTCGGCTGTATCTTCTTCGGTAAACAATGCCTTGAACACACGCTGGAAATTTTCACGCACTTTATTGAAAGTTTCCAGGAACTGTTGGTTGGCTGTTGCTTCCACTTCTTGTATAGTTTGCAGCAAGCTGTCTTTGGCATCCACCAGGTCGTTCTTCTGTTCGAGAATGAACTCGTAACGTTTCTTCATTTCGGTATAGGCTTCAATGGCTGTAGGGTTCACCTCGCCAATGTTTTCCAAACGCTTACGCATCCTGTCGCTAGTGGCCTGTAATTCTTCCAACGAAGTATCGGTTGTTCTTGCCTGGTCAAGTATCTCGTCCAGCTCAATTTTGAATTCCACGTTCAAACGCTCTTTCATGCCCGAAAGGTTCAGCTTCAAATCATTCAGCTTGTCCTTTATTTCGCTCAGCAAATGCTCAACCATTTCCTTGCTCTTCGTTTTCATACGCAGGGCACTTTCCTTTTCCTGCAGGGCATTGCGAAGATTGTAGTAAGCCTGGTCGGCCTCGTTCAGTTTCTTTTCTTCTTCTTCCTTTTTACGCATCAGTTCCAGCAATAGTTCCTCGCTGCCAACCAATGCTTCCTGGCTTTCCACAATGTTCACAGAAGCTTCCGATAGCTGTGCAGAGTTGGTCTGTATCTGTTGGTGCAAGTCATTCAACTGGTTTTCCTTAAATACCAGTTCCTGTTTTACAGAAGTGATCTTGCTTTGTTGTTTTGTCAACTGCAGGTTGTATTCATTGAACTGGTAAGAAGCCCCATTGTAGTCCTGCTCGGCAATCTGGTAATCCTGCTCCACCATTTTCATTTCTTCGCTGGTCTGCTGCAGGCGTTCGTTCAGTTCAATAAACGATTCCCTTGTTTCTGCAATGCCATCCTGCTCATCCTGCAACCTGGCTTCAATATCTTCCAGACGTTGCTGTGCATTTTGCTGTGCAGCCTGCAGGTTTTCCATTTTGTTTTTTGCGGCAAAGACCTGGTTGGTCAGTTGGTTTATTTCGTTCTCCGTTTGCTTGATGGCATTTTCTTTCAATTGCTCGTTAAAACCGATCACACGGTTATGTCTTAACTGTATCTCGGACTTAAGGGAGTTCACCACCGCTTCCTGCAAAATAATTTCATCGTGCAGTTTCTCCAGGTTCTTGGCACGGCCAATTTTCTTTCCTTCAAACAGGCCCACACTGCCACCGGTTAGCGTGTATTTACCCTTTACATATTTACCTGTTTTTTCCAGCACAATGGCACCGTTGCTATTGTTGATGGCTTCATCATTTTCTGCAATAAACACATTGGCCAAAAGATGTTCTGCCAATTTTTGATATTGCTCATCCACTTCTATTACATCCAGTGCCTTAATGGTATGTGCGGGTTGGTGATAGTTATTGCTGGAGTCAGCTACTTTGTCCATCAGGAAAAAGTTGGCCTTGCCCTTTTTGTTGTCATCCAGTAAATGAACGGCCTGCAAACCTTCGGTAAGGTTGTTTACCACATAATAGTTCAGGTAAGGTTCCAGTACGTTTTCAACAGCAGCACGGTATTCTTCTTTTACATATACAATATCCGACAGTAAAGGTGCGGCATGGTTCCATTGCTCGTTTTTATGCAGGAACTTCACACTTTCCGGATAGCCTTCCATCGAGTCTATCAGGCTCTTCAGCAAGGCATATTCATTGCGTTTGCTGTCCAATGCCCTGTTCTCATCGGCCAGTTCGTTCCTCAGGTTTTCCAGCTCGCCCTGTGTCTCAAAAATCTGCTCTTTTGTTTTTTCATGTTGCTCCTGCAATTGCTGCAGGTCTATACGTTTGCTTTCCAGCGATTCTTCTTTTTCTTTCAGTTCCGCTTCCAGTTGCTGCAATTGCAATTGACGGCCCTGTTTTTCGTCTGTCAACTGCGTTGATGCCCGTTGCAGGTTCTGGATGGATGTATCGGCAACGGCTACTTTCTTCTCTGCATCAAACTGGTTACGCTGAATTTGCTGGTATTGCCCACGTAAGCCATCAACAGCACTACGTTTATCGTCATACAGCCTTCTCTTTGTTTCCACATCCAGCTTTGCCGCTTCTACTTTGTCGTTCAGTTCGGCCAGTTTGCTTTCTTCTTCACCTACCTGCAATTGGGTAAACTCGATGCTGTCGCCAATGGTTTTTAACTGGCCTTCTGCTTTCTCCAAAAACTCCTTTAGGTTGGTTTCTTTTTCTTTTAGGTAATGCAGCTTTTGTGTGGCAAGGTTTTTCTCATTCTCTTTTGTACGCAGGTTCTGTTGCAGGTCGTTAAACTCGTGTTGCATACTTTGCAAGGCACGTTCCTTTTCTATGAACCCCACTTTCTCCTGTTCAATGGCAGCTTCTTCTGTTCCTATCTCTGCTTCTAACTGCACACGTTTATTGGTTTCCAGTTCCTGTTGTTCGTTCAGGTCTTTATACGTGAGGTTAAAACCTTCCAGCGAGGCTTTTGCCAGCTCTACGGCAATTTCTTTATAGTCTTTCTTTATCTCGTAATACTTCTCTGCTTTTTTTGCCTGGTTCTCCAGGGTCTTTAACTGGTTGTTTATTTCAAACAACAAGTCCTCAATACGGGCAAGGTCCTGCTCGGTTGCTTCCAGCTTGTTCTTGGCCTCTTTTTTACGGGTCTTGTAAATGGTAATACCGGCAGCCTGCTCCAACATACGGCGGCGGCTGTTTTCTTTGTCCTTGATAATGTCATCCACCATCCCCAATTCAATAATGGCATAGCTATCGGTACTTACACCGGTATCCAGAAAAAGGTTGTGTATGTCTTTCATCCTGCATTGCACATCGTTCAAACGGTATTCGCTTTCGCCATTCTTATAGAAACGGCGGGTAACGGTCACGGTACTGAATTCTGTTGGCAACAGGTTCTTGGTATTCTCAAAAGTCAGGCTCACTTCGGCAAGTCCACTTGCACTTCGGGTTTTTGATCCGTTGAAAACAAGGGCATCCAGGTTTTCGCTACGCAGTGAAGAAATTTTCTGCTCACCTATCACCCAGCGGATACTGTCTATAATATTACTTTTGCCACAGCCATTGGGGCCAATAATGCCGGTAATGCCTTCATCGAAACTGATGACGGTTTTATCAGCAAAACTTTTGAACCCTTTGATTTCTAATGATTTTAAACGCATGTTCCTAACCCATTTTAGTACCTGCGAACATAGTTGTTTTGGGGGGTTAATTAAAACACTAACAGGCTACTGTGAATAAGAAGTGGGCAATTTTTGGGACGGGCCAAAGTATGTGGATTAAGCAGTGGAGGCGTCGCACCCATCAACGATAAAACAACACCCAACTAGCCTGTTTTCATGGACTGTTTCTGAATAATTTTAGTAACAATTTAGTTAATGGAATTTAAAAATTATTATACAATACTTCATGTAAATCATTCATCATCAATTGATGTTATCAAAAAATCGTTTAGAAAACTGGCCTTGCAATACCATCCTGATACAGCAACAGGCACCAGTGCAGACAGCCGTCAGTTCAAATTGATCAAGGAGGCCTACGATGTTTTGTCCAACCCAGAAAAAAGAAAGCAGTACGATACTACGTTTTGGTTTATTCACAAAAAGCAAGAGATATTAACAATTGAGGACGTTTTGGCTGCATCTGAAAAAATAAAGCAGTTTGCCAGCCAAAGCAATCCATTGCACCTGAATTATGATTTACTGAATTTGAAACTAAATGAAATATTATGTGAGTTCAATATCAATATATTACATACTTGTAGTAATGATAAAATAAAGCAATCATTGCTAAGCAATTTAATCACAGCAGCTAGTTATCTTAACCATAAGTTACTATTGTCTTTTTCAAAAAAGTTAAGGCCTTTACTGGAAGGAATCCCTCTTCTTCAAAAAATGCTGCAAGAAGTCTTGATCAAAAAGCGGAAACAGGAGTTTTGGCACAGGTATAAGATTGCTTTTGTAATAGCTGTTGCAGTTGCAGCCTGCCTGTTTATAGCATTGTCCGGCAAACTGTAAAGTATATACATAAAAATTCCCCTTATGGAAATAAGGGGAATACGTTTTAGTGAAATCCATTCAATCAAAAACCAAAAAAATCTTATGAAGCGGCAGCATTGAAGTTGCCTTGCAATATGTTACGCAAAATTGCTTTTGCCCTTGAAAACTGTGATTTGCTGGTGCTTTCGCTGATGCCCAATTTATCAGCAATTTCTTTGTGCGAGTAGCCATCAACTGCATACATGCTAAAAACAGCTTTGTACCCTTCACTAAGGTTGGCGGTTGTTTTCAACAGGTCCTTTTCAAAAAGCCTGTCCAGGGCATTGCTTTGTGTATCAGCAACAGAGCTTTCCATGCTTTCTGTTATATCAACACTGTTCAGTTTGTTTTTGCGGATATGCTCAATAGCGGTGTTCACAAAGATCCTTCTCACCCATCCATCAAATGAACCTTCGCCACGAAAACGGTGCAGGTTATTGAAGAGTTTAACAAATGCATCCTGTAATATGTCTTCTGCATCCATTTGGTTTTTGGCATAACGCAGACAGATGGCAAACATTTTTGCAGAATAATAATCGTATAGACTTTTTTGGCTTTTCCTGTCGCCAGAAATACAGCTCTGTATGGTAAGTTCTTGTTGGGTAAAGTTGTGTGACATCAGTGCGTTGGTTGTTATAGTTAGCGGATGTAAACCACAACAATGCCAAAACAGTAATTAACTGATAATCAATATACTTTAATTGAAAAAATAGACGAATAAGTCCGCTGATTAGAAACAGATTCCCAAGATGGGAAAATTGTTTATTACTTAGTTCAGCGACGGGGTTATCCCCAACCCATACGGTTGGTGCAACGTTATTACAGACGGTTCAATTTGCAGTCCGGTTGCAAGGTCATTTGTTAAAAGCAATGGACCATCCATATCTACAATATCCAACTGCGGTAAAAAGTTGGCTATAGCGGCGGAACCGATGCTGCTTTCGTTCATGCAGCCCATCATTACTTGCATGTTTAGTTGCCTTGCCTGCTTAATCATACGCAAAGCAGGTGTTATGCCGCTGCATTTCGTCAGCTTTATATTGATGCCATGAAAATGGTGGTGGCATTTTTCAACATCTTGTTCAAAAACAGAGCTTTCGTCGGCAAATAATGGCAACGGCGATTTCTCGAACAGTATTTTCATGCCATCCCAATTATCCTTTGCCAAGGGCTGCTCAATCATTTGCACACCTAATTCCTTCAGCAGTGGAATTTTATGGAGGGCCTCTTCCACTGTCCAACCGGCATTGGCATCAATGCGTAAAGCGGCATCTGTATGTTTTCTAAGTGCTGTTACAATTTCAATGTCTTCATGGGTGCCCAGTTTTATTTTATAAATGGGCCAGGGTTTGGCCTTCATCTTTTCAACCATCTTATCAATGGTATCAATACCAATGGTGTAATCCGTTGATGGCAGATTTTGCCATTGCGTGTTCCATATTTGGTACAATGGGGCTTTTTTCATTTTGCCATACAGGTCCCAACCGGCCATATCCAAGGCACATACCAAAAAAGGGTTATTGGGCAGTAAATGATGCAGGTAATGCCAATACCGTTCGGGATCGGTAAAGGCAAATTTTTCTATGAGTGTCTTATGCTTTTCAATATCCGCAATCATTTCGTCAACGGTAATATTGTAATAGGCAATTGCGGGTGCTTCGCCAACACCAAACCAGTTGCCCATTTCGAGCACTACCACCAATGTTGGTTGGTGTGTCTTTGTCCTTCCACCAGAAATGGAAAAGGGGTATTGAAATGGAAGCTCGTATTTAAAGTAATGTAGTTTCATGATGAGGATTAATGTCGGTAAAAACAAAGCCCCGCACTAAGTGCAGGGCTTTACGATATATATTTTTATTAGGCCAATGTAAGACGTGCCTTTGTTTTTACAATGTAGTTGTATGCTCCAAGAATCAACGGCAGAAACACAATGGTTGCTACCAATGCCCTTGCATAAAAAGGCAATGCTGCTACATAGCAAGCCATTAGGCCTTTGGCATCATAGCTGTATAATGTGTGCGAGCTGAAGTACCAAACGCTTAGGTTGGATAACAGGAAAAACAGGGTTGGTGCAATAATGGAACCTGCGAAAATGCTGCCCACTTTCTTGCCTTGTAAAGCCCAGCCAATTAAAGTGGTCAACAAAATCAAGGCATAGTTGATGTATTGGTACTTATAGAAGCCAGCAAATGCAAACAGGCCTGCTTTGTATAACACCTGTATGATGAGATCGCTTACAACAAGTGCCAGTAAAGGCAACAGGAAAGAGGCTTCCTTATCTTTTACAATCATTCCCGAAAACAGTGCAATGGCAATTATTGGCGAAAAACCACTTAAAGACAGGTTGGGTGCACAGATAATTTTGGTAATGGTTGCTACGGCAATCAGGAATATGGTAAAGATAATGTTACGGCTGTTCAGTTTCATCATATTGTATTTGTGCAAAAATAGGTTGAAAAGGCATTGGAGCAAATAAGGATTTTTAGGAAGCCTTATTGGCATCAAGGCACAAAGGCCTTGAATAAAGTAGTTTTACCAGAAGCCGTAAAAGCATAGTCACATCCATTGGTCAGTGCAAAGGCTTCACCCCTTTTAAATACACGATGTTCCTCACCTTTTATAATAACGGCCCCTTCGGTAACCAGTACAATTTCCAACGAGAGTGATACCGAACTGTACAACTGTCCTTCCTTTAATGTTATTTGGGCAATACCAAAATCGGGAACAGGACAATTGAATATTTTCTCGTTGCCACTGCCTTCCCCTTTCAGGATGTTTGGTTTCACTGCTTCAAATAAGGTATGCTTCAGTAATTCGGGCACGTCAATATGTTTTGGGGTAAGTCCGCCACGCAGCACATTGTCGCTATTGGCCATCAGCTCCACGTTCTGTCCTTCCAAGTAAGCATGTGGCACGCCAGCATCCTGAAATATAGCTTCACCGGGTTGCAACTGTACAATATTGAAAAAGTAGATGGAAAAAATGCCACGATCAATATTCTTTAAACTGTCATTGCCTTCGTACAGTTTTGCAACCCACCATCCTGGTTGGCTTTTCTTAAGCTCGCCATCACGTTTCCTTCTTATTTCCCTTTTTACAATGGGCTCCAAAAAGAAATCAACTTCCGCCTGGTCCATTTCCATCAGGTATTGGTACAACCCTTTATAACCTTCTGTCTTGAACAAGGCTATGAGTTTGTTGAACTCCTGTACGTCCTGCAAGATTTTTTCTATGGCTTCTTTCGACTGGAAGCCGTGCAATAAATAGAATTCGCTCAAGGCAACCATTATTTCGGGCTTATAGTTCCTGTCTTTGTAATTCCTATTGCTGGCATTAATGGCAATACCGGCAGCTTCTTCTGCATCAAAGCCTTTTGCCGCTTCCGCCTTGGTTGGGTGTACCTGTATACTGAGCATTTCATGCACATCCAACACTTTGAACAGGTAAGGCAATCCATGAAATTGGCTATGCACTTTGTTGCCCAATACCTGCTCGGGATCCTGCTGTATCAATTGTTCCAGGGAAATGGTTTCCGTTCCGTCCACCAGTTCTGCCGAAGCAGATGGATGTGCCCCCATCCAGTACTCTGCATAAGGCTTGTGCTCGTTATTGCTAATATGCAGCAAGGAAGGAATAAATTCAAAACCGCCCCACGCATAGTGCTGCACTTTACCTCTCAGTTTTAGAATTTTGTTTGTATAATCCATTATCTTTTATCTTAAATTGTACCTGTTACAAATTAAGCACATAAAGCTTATATATGCACGATTGGAACAAAATTACCGGAAACAAGGGTGAAGAAATTGCAACAAGCTGGCTACAGCAAAAAGGCTACACAGTTATAGAGCGTAACTGGCGGCATAGGCATTGGGAGGTGGACATTATTGCGAGCAAAGACCGGAAACTGCATTTTGTGGAGGTAAAAACAAGAAGCAACCATCGCTTTGGCAAGCCCGAAGAAAGTATTGGACGTGATAAAATGACTGCCCTTAAAAATGCAGCGGAAGAATACCTGTACCGCCATGAAGAATGGAAATACATTCAGTTTGATGTATTGGCCATAATACTGCAGGGTACAGATGCCATGGAAGTTTTATTGATTGAAGACGTATATTTTTAACTACTTTATTTGCGGTTCCTGCTTAAAAATTTCTTCCATCAGCTTAAAAAGCTCGGGATGCTTCTGTTGGAACAAATCGGGTCTTTCAAAAAAGTATTCTGATGCTACCGCAAAAAATTCTGCTTCATTGGTAGTACCATAAGGATTGATGTCTGATTTGTTTTTCTTTATTTCCTGTATGCTTTCATGCATCAGTTTAAGCCAGGGCACAATTTCTTTTTTGTCCAACAAATTTTCGGGTACGCCATCAACAGCTCCATCCGATTTATCGAGCAGGTGCACAAATTCATGAATGGCAGTATTGTTTTTATCAGTCTTATTTAGATAGCCCTGCTCCAATGAATGCTTGGAAAGCAGCATGATATTGTTCATTGTTCCGCTACCAACCATACCCAATGTGTTACGCCCCTCTCCTGTTGTTCTGAAACCCTCTGCTTCAAAAGCATCTTCATAAATCAGTACATCTTTCAGGTTATAATATTTCCAGTCCTTAAAGCCAAAAATGGGGATGATGGCACTTGCTGCAACCAACAACCTGTCCGTATCGCTTATTTCGGTCTTAACGCCGTGGATGCGTACATAAGAGAGAAAATCCTTTACGCGTTCTTCAAACAATATTTTATTTTCATTGCTCAATGCCCGGTAATAGCCTACGTAGGTTTGCAGCGTTTGCCTGAAATTGTCGGGCACCGGGGTGTTTACTGTGGCTGTTTCTTTTTTGCTGAACAGGAACCATGCCAGTAGGGCAACACAGACAATGAAAATAACCAGTGCTTGCATAATTTCAGTTTTGAAAAACAATAAAAGTAACCAAAACATGCACGCTTTTATACAACCGCTTGAAAAGATATTCAAACAACATGCAAATAGCGAAAGGGCTGCATGGAGCAAGGCTTACATGCTGAACCAGTTTGAGTTTTACGGGTTGGTAACCATTGACCGGCGGAAGCTGGCAAAGGAATACATGAAGCAGGCACCCACACCCAGCTTGAAGCAACTGGAGCAGATTGTACGGCAGTGCTGGAGCCTGCCACAACGGGAGTGGCATTATTTTGCAGTTGAGTTGTTGGCCTTTCATAAAAAACTGTGGCAACCATCCATTATTGAATTAATGGAGTATTGCATGGTGCACAATAGCTGGTGGGACAGTGTTGACCATATTGCGAGCGAGTGCCTGACCCATTATTTCAAGACATTTCCCGAAAAAATCATACCCGTTACCAGTAGCTGGAACAATAGCAAGAACATTTGGCTGCAACGCAGCAGCATCATGTTTCAGAAAGCATTTAAAAAAGATACGGATACCGCATTGCTATCAACATACATCCTGCATTGCAAAGACTCGCCTGACTTTTTTATACGTAAAGCCATTGGCTGGGCCTTGCGGGAATACAGTAAAACCAATGCTGCGTGGGTCAAGAAATTTGTGCAGCAAAACAAACTGCACCCGTTGAGTGCAAGGGAAGCATTGAAAAGAATTGAAAAGGGTTGATTCGTTAATTGATTGATTGGTGAACAGGGCGAAGTTTTATAGTGTAGGTATAAAACAAAACCCCGAAAGTCAATAGCTAACGGGGTTTTACTGGTATACTTAAATTTCTTGAACCTTGTTTCTTGTATTTTAAACCTTACATTTTCTTTGCATCCTCTAGGAATTTGGCCAGGCCGATATCCGTTAACGGATGTTTCAACAGACCAAGAATGGAATCCAACGGACAGGTGCAAACATCGGCACCTGCTTCAGCACAGGCAATAATATGATTTGCATTGCGGATGGAAGCTGCCAAAATTTCTGACTTGAAACCCTGTACCTGATAAATGGTTGCAATCTGTTCAATCAACTGAACACCGTCCCAACCACTGTCATCTATACGGCCAATAAATGGAGAGATGTAAGTGGCACCTGCTTTTGCAGCCAATATGGCTTGGCCTGCACTGAATATCAACGTACAGTTTGTTTTGATGCCGTTATCGGTAAACCATTTAATGGCTTTGATACCATCTTTAATCATTGGCACTTTTACCACGATATTGGGGTGTATGGCTGCCAATTTCTTTCCTTCTTCAATAATGCCTTCATACGTTACGCCCAATACTTCGGCACTGATATCGCCATCAACCAGTTCGCAAATTGTTTTGTAATGGTTGTTGATTGCTTCTTCGCCTTTAATGCCTTCTTTGGCCATTAACGATGGGTTTGTTGTAACGCCATCTAAGATACCCAAATCGTTTGCTTCTTTAATTTGAGCAAGATTGGCTGTGTCGATAAAAAATTTCATTGGAAAAGTTTAATGAAGTGATGAATAAAGTGTACCGTCATTTGAACCTGTAGCAACCGGACTGCCTTCTGGAATCCTGATCGGGACAGGCTGACAGCAATATTAATACAAAATGCAACAATTGAAACTCAGATACAGATTTCCAGTTGTTGCATTTCAAATGTTTTAAAAATCGGCAGGCTACTCACATCGCACCGCTCAACCGCCTATCCTTGCTGTATTCCTACCCTGGGGAGGTTCAGCAGGAGCTGGCCGTATAAGACCTGCCGGGTGCAAATGTAAGGGTTGATTGTAAAATAGAAAAATGGTTTTTTGAGAAGATGAAAAGTATCATTCCTAGTCCTGATAGTTTTGGAAACTAACTGCTCCAACCATCTTGATTTGAACAAGATTCGATACTATGAACTGAATAGCGTTCAAATTCTTCTCCAAATTTTTCTTCAAATAAGCCATATGCAGAAAAACCAAAAATTTCCGCTTCCAAATCCATTGTTGCTTTTGAAGGATCCTTGTCAACCATGTTATAATAATCCTTACCCATTGCCATAATAAAGCATCTTGCATAAAGAAATCCATCATCTGATCCATCAGTATATTCCTGTATTTTTTCCCTGTCAATATGATATAATCTTTCTTCTAAAATATGAATGAATGCAGTAAAATCTTCTTTGTCCAATTTAAGAAGCCGTGCACTGTAATTTGCTAAAATTTCATCTTCTAATTCCACACTTAATTCACTCAATACCTCGCCATCATTTGTTTGAAGGGCTTTACTTCTTAAGCTATTCAAATGTGATGAGTCCTTCCAAGACAATTCAATAATTTCCCAAAAAATTTCTTCGTTCATATCTTTTTAATTAAATGAATTATGAATATAGTGAATAGAGGCTGCCTCTTAAAAAACATCCTTATCAATTCATCCTACCCGAATTTTCATCAACCTGCTTATTCTTGAAACTGGGGTTTTTAATTTTTCCGAATGAATACTTGATGGCCAATGAAACGCTACTGGTATCGTAATAAACACCGTTGGCTTTTACATCATTTATAGTGAACGCTTCTTTGTACGACAATGAATTGAAGATATTGTTGAAGCTAAAAGTGCAGTTTATTTTATCATAGAATTTCTTGCTGATACTTGTATCCACTGCAAATTGACCATTCCTTTCAAAAGCACCTTCGCTCCTTTTTGTCAAGCCCCACGCAGTTATGGCAAATATTAAATTCTTGGACAGGTTGAACTGGTTAAAGGAGTATGCATACAGGTAAGGCGTGGCATTCTGTTCCTCGGCAAATGGGTCTTGCACCTTGCTTATTCCACCGGTTATGGTATTGTTGGAAACCCATAACTTATATTTTACCGGAAAGGAAATATTTACATCTACGCCCGATTCCGATTGATAGTTTTTATCGACCCTTGTCAGTAATACAGCAGATGGGTTGTAATTGAAATTGGCATACACCGGATTGTTGCGTTTGTAATAGGTTACACGCAACGATTTTTCTTTGTGTTGAAGCGTAGCGGAAATTTCATTGTTGATAGAAGGTACGATATGCGTGTTATTGCTCCATTCAAAATAAGGGTTGATATAAGTTGTCACTTCAGTAATGCTGGAGAAATTGGGCCGTTCAATTGTTTTTGCATAGTTGAGGTTAAGCGTAAGCAAGCTATCAATAGGAATATCGATATTTATTTTGGGAAAGAACTGTGTATTGTTGCTGTTAACTAACAAGGAAACACTATCCTTGAATTTCCCTTTAACATCAGTGGTTTCAAGCCTAATACCTACAGCGTAGTCAACTTTTTTGATGCTGCCAGACAACTGTGTGTAAGCTGCATAATCTTTTTCATTGTATTGATAGTTTGAATGGGTACTGCTTACGGGGTTATATTTTTCAATATCCGCCAAAGAAGTAGATGTTGGTGCTGAAAAGTTGACACCGGTTTCCAGTTTCATCTTGTTCTTGAACGTTTTTTCAACATCTGCCCTAGCCGTAAAGACACCCACTTTGTTTTTTTGGTTACGCTCTTGCGAAAGGTTGAACTGCGTATTGTTGTGGTTGTCGAAAATATTGCTTTGCACTGTTTGGTCAAGTGTTGAATATTGGGCACCCACAAATAACTGGGCTTCCAATTTTTTAAAGTTGCGGTTATAGTTCAGGTTGGTGGTTGTAAACAGCCTATTCCCTTTATTGAAACTGTTGGTTAGTACATGGTCATCAACACTATTGTTTTTTAAAACCGAATTTGTATTGATGGGAAATGTTTCTGTTTGCGACCGTATAGTTGTGTTGATGGAAATGTTGTTATCATCATCCATTTGGTAATAGGCCCCGGTACCAACAATGAATTGAGGCCTGGTGGTTACTGCCGTTACATCGTAGCCCGATTGCACATTTTGGCTATTGATGCGGAAATCATACGCATTGCCTTCCCAGTTCTTGATTTGGTTGTATTGCAAATTGGTTTTCACTTCCAGTTTCTTTTTTTTCATGTTCACATCAACAGCTACACGGTTGGTCAAGTATTTTCTTACCGAAGCCGTTTCCGACAAATCAACTTTCAACCCTTCCCGTTTATTGGCCTTGCGTGTAATCAATATTACCGCCCTGCCTGCAGCTTCATATTTTGCAGATGGGTTGTTGATGATTTCAATTGTCTTGATGTCGTTTACGGACAAGGCATTCAAATCGGCAATGGAAACACGTTGGTTTTCTATATAAATCAATGGCTCTCCTTTGCCGATAATGCTTACGGATTCACCAGTTGGGGATACCTGTATGGCAGGCAGCTTCGACAGCAATTCAACCGGGTTGGGGATAGATGCAAAAGGTGAATTTTCAATACTCACTTTTGTATTGCCATGGGTGTTGGTAAATGTTTTTCTGGACGATTTTACGCTAACTTCTTTTAGTGTGGCAGTAGCCGCATTCAAAGGAATAACCAAGTTCTTATCTTCTGAAAGAACAAGGGGCTCTATTCTTTCTTCAAACCCCAAGCAGGAAATTCTTAACAAGTAACTGCCTTTTTGTACAGCATCGAATACAAAGCCATCTGCTTTTACAGGAGCATATTTTATAAGGGACGAGTCTTTTGTTGACAGCAGAAAAGCATCGCCAAAATTGACCGGCTGCTTGTTTGTGTCAACTATTTTTCCAGAAAGGACAACTGTTTGCCCTAATGCTACAGACGAAACAAAAAGGAGCAGCAGGAGCATATTTTTTTTCATGCAGTTATTTTAGATGTGTACTTCAGGATGAAATATTTTCTTATACCAAACACTGATACGCGAATATCTGCTTCAGCTTCCTATAACTGCTAAGTTACTTGTTAAAATTTTACAATTTCTTATGCTTCCATCGTCCGGATTTCATGTACCAGAAAGAAGGCACAAACAACGAAAGCCAATACAGCCACTCACTTGCCCAGCCATAAATAATCGGCAGTTTCAATTGCTCCAATACAATATATACATAAGTGCAGTACAACAAAATGGCCACCATTTCCGAAAGCAGGCTTATTTTGGTGTTGCCCGAACCAGTCAATGCATTCAACCACACAACCGCAATGGACATAAGCAGTAATGCTGTTGAAACAACACGCAACACAGGCATAGCGGCCTGTATAAATTCTTCGCCCTGCCCATACACCGAAAGGAACAGGTGCGGAAACACATTCAGCAACACGCACACCAATGCAGCAAAACCAAAATTTATTTTAATGATCTTATAAATAAGTTCTATCACCCTATGTTGCAATCCCTGCCCTATTATATTGCTCACCATGGCATTGGTTGTTGATGCAAAGGCCCAGGTAAAGCAGCCAAACACACCAAATATGTTACGCATGGCGTTGGATACGGCAAGGTCAAGTGTACCGTGATGCTCAATCAGCACATAAAAAAACTCCCATGCCGTAATGCTCAATACAAACTGCCCAATCAATGGCAGCGACTGTACCAATATCAGTTTGGTATTGGCAGCATCATAGCCCCAATGCTTAAACAGGCCAAACTGTTTGCTGATGCCTTTTTTGCGTATCACCACAAAAATCACCAACAGACCAATGGCCTCCGAAACAACCGATGCATAAGCGGCACCATTAAAGCCCAGGGCCGGAAAACCCAGCCTACCAAAAATCAGCGTATAATCAAAAAACACATTGCACGCCGCTTCAGTGGCTGTACCAATAATTAGGTACTTGCTCTGGTTGGTACCCACCAATAATGCGTTACGCATCTGGTACAGGAAAAGGAAGGGCAAGCCAAAAATACGGACATGCAAAAAGTCCACCGCCATCTGCACGTTGCGTTCATCATGCAGGCTCCATTTCAAAATAGCAGGTGCCACAAACCAGGTTACCAATATGCCTGCCAACGCCATTGCCAACGCAATACGCACACCCTGCGAGAACAGCTTGCCAATTTCATCAACCCGGTTCTCTCCGGCACGGCGTGCTATCAGCGATTGCAACCCATTGTTCAATCCATTGCCAATCACGGCAAAAATCAAATAATAAACACCTGTAATACCTGCAACTGCAAGGGCCTGCCTGCTAAAATGCCCCAGAAAAATATTATTGGTCACAAAATTCAGTTGCGGCACCAGTATGGAAGCAGCAATGGGTATGGAAATTTTGAGGATTGCCTTATTGGATATTCCTACCTGTAAATTCAGTTTTGCTGCATCGTTAGACATAAGGATGCAAAACTAAGGGTTACAAACTGCAAGGGATATTTCTGGCAGGCAAACGCATGTAAACTTTTTGTAAGCATTCTTCAATTCTTCAAATATTCGCACCTTACACCAGTACTTGCATAAGGCACATTTTTCGGTTTGGTTCCGATTTATCTGAATTGAAAAAATCGCAAAGCGATATTTTTTCAAAGAAGCGAAAAGAGTGCTGTTGCAAGTACGAAGCCATGCGGCTTGAGCCTAAATGCTTTTAGCTTAATGATTTTGCCAAACTTTATTGTCTTTTCATGTAGAGCATTACATAGCTTTCGCCCAATGCTTCGCTACACAACGATATTTTTTCTATCATTGCAAAGCAATCCAGCTATTCATGATACAAAAAACGATCGGTATTTATAATGATACGCCCTCATATTCCCCATTCAATGAGGACACATTGATTATTGAGATAAGCAATGAGCACATTGCCTGTTTGGTAAAGAACGAAAAAAGCAATACCGTAAGTGCATTCGAATTTTTCAAGGTAGATAACTCGGAGAATGACTGGGACGAGATACTGTACGAGCTAAGGATCAACTCGGGCCTGCTTGACAAAAGCTATGATGCCACCAAGATATACTACAATGTGGAAGAAGCCACATTGATACCATCCTACAAGTTCACCGCAACCAATGCTGAACTTTTCCTGAACCTGATACATGGCGAACGCCCAAAAACCACGCTGCAGCACGATGAAGTAAAGAACAATCCTGAAATCATCAATGCTTACCGCATAGAGAATGCCTTGTTCGAAACCATCAGCAAGAATTTCCTCAACGTCAAATCGTACCATATATACAGCAGCCTGCTCAACAACCTGTTTGCTGAAACAGCCACAAGCAAAGCCCCGCTTATAAAAGTGCAGTTTTACAACAAGAAATTTATTGTAACCGTAACCAGGAATGGCAAGCTAGAAGTAGTGCAACGCTTCAACTATAAAGAACCCGAAGATGTACTATATATTCTATTGAACATACAGAACCAGTTTGAACTGCAACATGCCCGCCTGCAGTTATCTGGCTTTATAGACCTACAGTCTGCAGCCTACCAATACCTGCAACAGAACTTTACAGACATTTACCTGGACCAAGTAGCAGTTGACGAGAACATCAACGAAAAAATAAACAGCTACCCATTACATTATTTTGCACCTTTTTTCAATTTAGAGGCATGAGAATCATATCGGGAAAATTCGGCAGCCGAAGGATAAACCCGCCGGCCAATATGCCACATACCAGGCCCACTACGGATATTGCCAAAAGCGGCCTTTTCAATATTCTACAGAACAGGATCTCTTTTGACGGCATCACCACATTGGACCTCTTTGGTGGCACGGGCAGCATCAGCTACGAACTGGCATCACGTGGGGCCGCCGATTTGACTATTGTGGAAATGGACAATACCATGCACGGCTTCATTAAAAAAAATGTGGACATGCTGGGCATTGAAAACTGCAAAGTGCTAAAGATGGAAGTGTTCAACTTCCTAAAAACATGCAGCGGCAGTTACGATTTCATTTTTGCGGGGCCACCCTATGCACTGGGCACTATTGACGAGCTACCCAAAATAATTGTACAGAAAAAATTGATTGCACCCAACGGCCTGTTTGTACTGGAACATACCCCACGCAACAACTACGAAAAGTTTGAAGGCTTCAGTTTTGTACGCAACTACGGCACCACACTGTTCAGCTTTTTTGTTTGCAATTGATGAAACACAGTTGCCCCAATAATTACAACCATGAACCATCAATCATCTCCCATTTTCATTACGGGCATTGGTACCGGTGTTGGTAAAACCTTGGTAGCCGCAATTGTTACTGAAGCTTTGCAGGCCGATTACTGGAAACCTGTACAGGCTGGCTTTGACGATGGAACAGATGCATTACATGTGGCCTCCATTTTAAGTAACGAACAAACAATTATCCATCCCGAAGTTTACAAACTTAAGCTTGCTGCATCGCCCCATATTGCCGCAAAGCAGGAAGGCATTACCATTAACCTCAACCATATTATTGACCAACACCCTATTTCAAACAGTCCACTTATTATAGAAGGTGCAGGTGGCATGTTGGTTCCCTTAAACGACACCCAGTTTGTTGCCGATTTAATCAAGCAGCTCAATGCAAGGATCATACTGGTAAGCAGGAACTACCTGGGCAGCATCAACCACTCTTTGCTAACAGCAGCCTTGTGCAAACAGTTCAGGCTCGATGTGGTTGGCTGGATATTCAACGACCAGTACCTGGACTATGAAGACGAAATCGTACAATGGACAGGCTACCCTAAAATAGCCTCCATCCCTTTTACAGAAAATATCAACAAAGCTTTCGTGCAGGAACAAGCTAACCGTATCCGGCTATCTTTGCAGCAACTAATATGACAAAAAAGGAACTCAGGACCATCTATAAAGAAAAGCGGATAGCCCTTTCTTCAAAAGACAAATTGAAGCTGGATGACTTAATGCTGTTGCAGTTGCAGCAACTGTATTTTGATGAAGACGTAACCACCCTGCTCACCTACTGGCCAATGGCCAACATGAACGAGCCAAATACCCAACTCTTCACATCGTACCTACGCCACACCATTCCCGGTTTAAGGATTGCATACCCAGTTGCCGATTTTGCAACAAACACCATGCAGGCCATGCTGATACATGAAGACACGGTTTATACGACAGGCCAATATGGCATAACGCAACCAAAAGAAGGCATCTTGCTGCCAGCCGATGAAATTGACCTCGTATTCGTACCCCTGCTCATCTGCGACAAGCAAGGCTACAGGGTTGGCTATGGTAAAGGCTTCTACGACAAATACCTGGCACAATGCAGGCAAGACATTATTTCCATTGGCTACAATTATTTTGCACCGGTTGATAAAATTGAAGATGCCAACGAATTTGATGTACCTTTAAACTATTGTATTACGCCCGATAACATTTATGAACTTTAATACCATCTTCCTTAAATCATTCCGTGTATTGCTGCTGCCCTTTGCTGTTATATACGGTTTTGTTATCATCATCAGGAACTGGTTATACGACAAGCAGTACCTTAAAAGTGCCACTTTCAATTTCCCGTTAATCTGTGTTGGCAATATTGCCGTAGGCGGTACGGGCAAATCGCCCATGGTAGAATACCTTGTACACATATTGAAGCCCCACTTCAACATTGGCACATTAAGCCGTGGCTACAAAAGGAAAACAAAAGGCTACTCTTTGGCAAACGCCAATACAACTGCCTTGGAAATTGGCGACGAACCCATGCAGTTCCATATCAAATTTCCCGATGTGGCCGTGGCTGTTGGCGAAGAAAGGATCGTGGCCATTCCGCAAATGCTGCACGACCGTCCCGACCTCCAGGCCATCATTCTCGACGATGCCTTCCAGCACCGCATCGTAAAAGCAGGTTTCAACATTGTGCTAACCGAATACAGTAACCTGTACACCCACGATTTCTTTTTGCCTACCGGCGATTTAAGGGACGAATGGAAATCGGCCAGGCGGGCCGATGTAATCATTGTTACCAAATGCCCCAGGAACCTGACCCAGGAAAAAAAATACAAAGCCATGCGTAGCCTGCACCCACTGCCTACGCAAAAAATATTCTTCACTACCATAGAATACGGTACGCCCTACCATATATCCAATCCGCAAGACGAATGGATACTTACACCCAACGACGAAGTGCTACTGGTTTGCGGCATCGCCAACCCAAAACCCCTAAAAGAATACCTGGTGGAACACGCACATACCTACTACCAAAAGGATTATGGCGACCACCATATTTTTTCCATAGACGACCTTAATGAAATAAAGGAACGTTTTGCATCCATACATGCAAAACAAAAAATAATCATCACAACAGAAAAAGATGCGGTAAGGCTAACAAAGTTTACCGACGAACTGGCAACACTGCCACTATATGTGCTACCCATAAAACACGCCTTCCTGTTTGACGAAGGTGAACAGTTCAACGCACTTGTCATATCCTACATACGCAACTTTTCGCAAAACACAACAAACACATGAGCAAAAGCAGAGGCAGAAAAACAACAAAGCATACACATAAAGCAGCAATAACGCAAGGCCTCGTAAAAGGTATGCTGGAAGTAACACGCAGCGGTATAGGTTATGTAGTAGTGGCAGATGGCAGCGGCGATGTGCTGGTACGTTCACACGACTTTGGCAATGCACTGCACGGCGACACCGTACGTGTAAAAGTGGTAAAGGAAAACCTGAACACCGGCAAAAAAGAAGGCAAGATTACCGAAGTGGTAAGCCGCAAGCAAACAGAATTCCTAGGCCATATACAGATAGCCAACAACGTGGCATTCTTTATTCCCGCAACTGACAGGGAGATGCCCGACATCTTTATTCCATTGGACAAACTGAACGGAGCCAAGAACAAGGACCGTGTAATTGTGAAAATGGTGCAATGGGAAAAAAGCAACCGCAAGCCTGTAGGCGAAGTAATGAACATCATGAAACCCGAAGACGAAAACGATGCAGCCATGAAAGGCCTTTTGGCCGAAGCAGGCTTTGGCCTTTCGTTTCCTGATGAAGTGATGGAAGAAGCATTGCGTTTATCCGACAGGATCAGTGCAGATGAAATTGCAAAACGAAGGGACTGCCGCGACATACTAACCTTTACCATTGACCCGATTGATGCAAAAGATTTTGATGATGCACTCTCCATCAAAAAAATAAACGACGACCTTTATGAAATAGGTGTACATATTGCCGATGTAAGCCATTTTGTTACACCCGACAGCAAGCTGGATGAAGAGGCATACAAACGTGCCACATCTGTGTATCTACCAGACAGGGTAAACCCCATGCTGCCCGAAAAAATTTCCAACGAACTCTGTTCGCTTCGCCCACATGAAGACAAATGTACCTTCTCTGCTATCTTTCAAATAAGCACCAAAGGGGCTGTAAAAGATTTTTGGTTGGGCAAAACAGTGATACACTCCGATCACCGCTTTGCCTATGAAGACGTGCAGCAGATTATTGAAACCAAAGAAGGTAAATACCTTGAAGAGATACTGCTGCTAAACAGTCTTGCGGAAATACTACGCAAGAAACGTTTTGACAAAGGGGCCATTAACTTCTCCTCGCAGGAAGTGCGTTTTAAACTGGACGAGAAAGGGGCACCTATCGGCATCATGGTAAAAGAAAGCAAAGAAGCCAACAAGCTTATTGAAGAGTTTATGCTATTGGCCAACAGGACCGTTGCTGAAACCATTTTCAAAACAAAAGTCGATGGCAAGGAAATACCTTTTCCTTACCGTGTGCACGACCAGCCCGATGAAGAAAAATTGCAGCCTTTTATCGAGTTCGCAAAAAAATACGGGCACAAGTTCGATACATCTTCTCCCAAGAAAATAGCGGAAAGCTTCAACCAATTATTGACGGATGCCAACGGAAAGCCCGAACAGCAAGTGCTGGAACAATTGGGCATACGTACCATGGCCAAGGCTGTTTATACTACAAAGGATATTGGCCACTATGGTCTCGCATTCGAACACTACTGCCACTTCACCTCGCCCATACGCCGCTACCCCGATGTACTGGTACACCGGGTACTGCAAAGCGTGCTGCAAAACAAAGTGATACTGGACAAGAAGATGGAAGAAAAATGCAAGCACTGCAGCGAACGGGAACGTGCCGCCATGGAATGCGAACGTGCAGGCAATAAGTACAAACAAGTAGAGTTCCTGAAAGGCCACCTGGGCGAAATATTCGAAGCAGTCATCAGTGGCGTATCCACCTTCGGCTTCTGGGCCGAGACCATTGAACATAAATGCGAAGGGCTGGTAAGCATTGCAAGCCTTAGCGATTTCGATGATTTCCGCCACATTGAAAGCGACTACAGCCTTGTAGGCAGACGCAGCGGACGCATGTTCAGGATCGGTGACAAAGTAAAAATAAAAGTAGTGGCGGCCAACCTCGACAAACGCCAGCTGGACTTTGAATGGGTACTCACCGGCGGCACATCAAGCACCGCCAAAACATTGGACAAGCCCAAAAAAGCAAAGAAGAAAAAATAACAGAAACTTCATATAGACACTACCGCATGTGATGCAGCCATACCCGGTTTGCATCACATGCCTGTAACCGAATAGCCACATGCCTTTCAGGGATGGCTATAACCTGCATGCAGTTATGGGCACATGAATAAAATGCAATTGTACCCACCCAACACATAAAAAAAATTTACCACAATATCGGGAAGTGCTATATTCGGCTGACCAAAACCCGTTACGCCCATTTAGCAACCTTATAGGCATACGGCCAAACCCAACTAACTGAAAATTGTATGATGAAGACCCTAATCACATCCCTATCCCTGTTTTGCTGTACACTGATCTATTCCCAAAAAAGCACTTACCAAAAAGCATGGGAAGCCCTGGACAATAACAAGCGGGACGAAGCCGCAACATTGCTGTCGCAAATAGACAATACGGACAAAGACTTTGCCGATGCATACATCACTTCCGTGTACCTAAAAACCTACAACGGCAAAAACGAAAAGATCAACGATTTCGGCGACCGTTTCTACAGCAAAACCGCCAATCCTTATCCCTACCTATATGCCCTCTGGTTCAATGATGCAACCATTGGTTCCTATGGCAAAAAGAAATACGAACACCAGATAAGCCTGCTGGACAAGGTATTGGCAGATGGCAAAGCCCCAGGCACCCTAACTGCAGCGGCCCATTACCAAAAAGGCTTTCACTATGTTTACTCCAATGCATTCGATAAGGCCGCCAAGGAATACGTAAAAATAGGAAGCCTTAAAAGCTGGCAGTTTGTAGGCCCCTTCGAAAACCTTTCAGAGAGTGGCTTCTACAAAAACTATGGTCCGCTGGAGCATCCCGAACCAACCGCAACATTCAAATCAAGCAACAATGCAGATATTGCCTGGTTTACACCTGCATCGGAAATAGCAGACGGATGGATACCCGTATCCTATCAGTTCAACAAAAGGACCGCAGTAGTATATGCCCAAAATTTCATTGATGTGCCAGACGACCGTGAAGTGTTTTTCAATGTTGGCGTAAGCGGCTCCATTAAAGTATGGGTAAACGACGAGCTCATCATGGCCGAATCAAAAGAAAGGGTAACCGAACTGGATGCCTACACCGCTAAATGCAAACTGCACAAAGGCACCAACCGCATATTGGTACAGCTTGGCTACACAGATGCCACCTACCCCAACTTTACCATCAGGCTCACCAACGAGGCAATGGCACCTTATACGGATATTGCTACCGGTTCTGCCCAATACAATACTTACAGCAAAGCACATAACAATACCAAAGCAGCTTTGCTGCCCCATTTTGCCGAATACTATTTTGAACAGAAAGTAAAAGAGCAGCCCGACAACCTGGTAAACTACCTCTTACTGATTGATGTTTACCTACGCCACAAAAAACTGCTCGAAGCCAGGAACATTGTGGATGCAGCATTAAAGAAATCACCTTCCAACTCATTGGTACGGATGAAAATTGTGGAGATACTGTTAAAGGAAGACAATCGTACTGCCCTGCTGGAAGAAGTAGAAAAAATAAAGGCCAACGACCCAGAAAGCCTGCTGGCCATGGACATACACATGAAGGAACTGCTGAACAACGAAAAGTACGAAGACCTTGCCGTAGAGCTTGAAAAACGCAGCAGGATACATGGCGAAGACGAAACAGTGGCCGCATACAAAATAAGCATACTGGCACACGAAAAGAAATACGACGAACTGATAAAAGAAGCAGAAAGATTATACAAAAGCTTTCCGGACAACCCCAAGCTGGTAGACATGATGTATGCCATTAAGAAAGAAGTGTACAAAGACAAGAAAGCTGCCATGAAGATATATGAGAGCTTCATGAAAGACAACTACAACTACGACACCTATATAACATACGCCAACCTGCTCATCGAATCCGGCGAATCGAAAAAAGGGCTTGAAATAAAGCAGACCCTGCTCAAGAATTTCCCCTACGACCCCAATGGCTATTACAACATGTGCGACTATTACTTTCAAAGCAAGGAATACGACAAAGCAGAAGACTACCTGCAAAAATCCATTGCACTGGCACCATACAACGAAACCCTATGGGAAAAGATGGGCGATATAAAAAGTGAGAAAAAGAATACCCCAACTGCCATTACCGCCTACGAAAAATCGCTCAGCTACGACCCCAACCAATACGACGTCATCAATAAAATAAGAAGGCTCAATGGCAAATCGGAACTATATAAACTGCTGCCAGAAGCCGATGTAACCAAGCTGATAAAAGAAGATAAAATAGAAGATGCCAAAAGCACCGACAATGGCTACTATTTCATCCTCGACCAAAATGATGCAATCTTTTATCCAGGTGGAGCCACTGAAGAATACCTGACATTGGTAGTAAGGATTACCAACCAGAAAGGTGTGGATAGGTACAAAGAATCAAGTATCAGCTACAGCAGTGGTCAGTCGCTACTCATTGAAAAATCGGAAGTGCTTAAAAAAGGCATCACCAAAATTGAAGGGGAACGCAATGGCAACAGGATCGTGTTCACCAACCTCGAAGTAGGCGATGTGCTTGTTTTCCGCTACCGTCTACGCAATTATGTGTACGGCCGTTTCGGAAAGGAATTCTGGGACAAGTTCTACTTTGGCTCCCATATATATGCCGCAAATGTGCAATACAACCTGCTGGTACCGTCAACGCAAAAAATAAACTACCTCGTAAACAATTCAACGCTACAGCCAACCATCAGCGATATCGAAAACTTTAAACAATACAGTTGGTCAATGAACAAACAGGATGTGCAGAAAGACGAGCCGTTGATGCCCCTACTGGTAGATGTGAGCCCGATACTGCACATTACCACGCTCAACGGCTGGCAAGACATTGCAAACTGGTACAGCGACATCACCAACAACAAATCGGAAGAAGACTTCGAGATAAACGATCTATACAACAAGCTCTTCCCTACTGCCGCCTCCAAAACAGCCAAAGAATTTGAACGGGCAAAAACCATTTATCAATACATAGAAGAAAACATACAATACAGTTCCGTTTCTTTTAGGCAAAGTGCCTTTACGCCACAAAGGCCATCAAAAACATTGATTACAAGACTTGGCGACTGTAAGGACCTGTCCAGTCTTTTTGTAACGCTCTGCAAATTGGCTAACATAAAAGCCAATCTCGTACTGGTAGATACCCGCGATAACGGGCAGAAAGACCTGATACTGCCATCAACAGAATTCAACCATTGTATTGCCAAAGCGATGCTGGACGGCAAGGAATACTATATAGAACTAACAGACAACTACTTACCATTTGCAAGTCTTCCCAACAACCTCAACGGAGCCATTATACTGGAGATTCCTGTAAAGGGCACACTTGAAAAAGCAGACATACAATTCCTGACAACACTTAACAGGACAAAAGATATTTCAAGAAAGACAATCACTATCAAGCCAATCAACAACGACTTGGAGATTACCGTAAAAGCAACAAAATACGGCCATCTGTCTTCCAGCGTCAGGAACCAGTTTGCAAATCTCGACACAGAAAAACAGATGAAGGAAATGGAGCAATCCATAGCAGGACATTACAAAAACAATGTAAAGCTGAATACACTTTCATTCACCAATCTCGACAAACTCTACGATTCGGTGAGTTATAACTACACATATAAAGTAAAGGATGAGGTTTCCGAAATCGGTTCCTTGAATACATTCAGGATCACTTATCCCGACATAGTGGCTTCCCTGGAAAACTTCTCTGCCGAAACAAGGAAATACCCCATCAGCTACTGGTCATACGAAGATGCAGATGCTTACGAAACCACGATCAACATTTCAGCACCTGCGGGCAAGAAATTTGTGGAGCTTCCTAAAAATGAGGCGTTGGTAAACGGTAATTTAAAGTTCAGCCTGCAATACACGCTCAATGCAACACAGGACAAACTCACCATTGTACGGAGCTTCTATAGCGACAGGAAGAACATTCAGCCACAAGACTATGCGGCTTTCAAAAGTTTCTTTGAAAAAATAGTAAAGGCCGAACAGAAATTCATCGCATACAAATAAGCAATACTTAGATACTGGCACCATGAAATTCAGGGCAACGTTTTGCGATCCGTTACAACCGGATATAATAGAACTTGGGTATATGGCTCAAGACAGTATCGTTGAGCATTTTGAAAAAATGGATTGGGATGGCTATTTGCAAAAGATGGAAAATGCAAAGGAAGAAGAGATCCATTATTCGCCTTCGCTCGAAATTGAAAACATAGAAAACAGGACCGGGCTTGCCATCTCCGCAGTTGGCAAGCCCGGCAACTATGAATTTTACATCTTTTATAAACGGCCCAAAAAAGTAAAGCTATTCTTTGGGCTCATGGAAAGGCTAAACGAAAACTACTTGACCGATAGTAAAGGCCAGACAAAAAACGACGTAATGGATTGCCTGAAAGCATTGCTAAGAAACGACACCGAATATTTAGCAAAGAAGATTGGGCAATGAGCCGTCTTGTTACCATTTTCGTTTCAACACCACGCCACAAAAATGACTCGAGCAAGCACACTACCATTTTTTGGAAAACCACAAAAAGCTCATTGATGTATGCTACGAAGTAGGTTTAGAAAACCAAACTGTTTCTCCAATGCATTCAAGAAATAGTTTGGTTTTGCCCCCACCCAATTACAGTCAAGCAAACAACCCATACATAACACAGAGCAACCCCACTCCTCTTACAAAAAATCACCAGGCTTTTCTTAAAAAGCAGAAGTACGCAACTGCAATCCCGCATCTAGTTACTTGCCCTATTCCATCCTTTTTGTTATAATTTTTGTTGTGACAAAAACTGTCGCAAACACCTGCCTATTATTTCACGGAAAAAATAATTCCAAAAAATATTTTGCGAAACCAAATGGTTGCGTATATATTTGCAACTGAACGGTTGCACAAAATGACAAACAATGAGAAGAGATGTATTTCAAGCGATAGCCGACCCAACAAGAAGGGAAATCATAAACCTGGTTGCCAAACAATCACTTACGCCCAATGGTGTTGCAGACAGTTTTAACGTAAGCCGCCAGGCAATATCGAAGCATATAAGGATACTTACCGAATGCGGGCTCATTACTATAACCCAGCAAGGTAGGGAACGCTACTGCTATATACAGGCCGCTAAGCTGGACGAGGTTTCGGACTGGCTGACCGGTTTCAGAAAAATATGGGACAACCGTTTCGATAAACTAGACAACCTATTAACGAAAATGCAATCAAAAAACAAGACAAAATGAGTAAAAACAAAACTACCATCATTGCCGACAAAGGCAAACAGGAGCTCTTCATCATCCGTGAATTTGAGGCACCCAGGGAACTTGTGTTCAAGGCATTCAACGATCCGGAACTATTGGTACAATGGTTGGGGCCATGTGATATGACCATGGAAATTGAAAAACTTGACAATAGGTCTGGCGGCTCATACCGCTTCCTACATTGCGACACAAAAGGCAACAAATATGCATTCAATGGAGCCATTCACGAAGTGACTGCACCGGAAAGGGTTATACGAACATTCGAGTTTGAAGGGTTGCCAGAAAGGGGCCATGTATCATTGGAGATAGCATTGTTTGAAGCATTGGAAAACAACAGGACAAAAGTCACTGTACAATCCATATTCAAATCTGTTGAAGACCGCGATGGCATGGTCATGTCGGGCATGGAACATGGCGTAGTAGACTCCCACAACAGCTTAGACGCATTATTGGCTAAAGGAATTATATAAACAACAAATAGTATCCATCACTAAAACATACAATCATGGCAAAACAATTTTGGCTGAACTTACCAGTAAAAGACATCACAAAATCAAAAGCATTCTTTAGCAAACTTGGGTTTCAATTCAACGAACAGCAAGGCGGTGGCCCCAACTCGGCCTGTCTGTTGCTGGGCGAGAAAAATGTAGTGTGCATGTTGTTTGAAGAACCTATGTTTAAAGGCTTTACCAACAATGAAATTACCAACACTCAACAGTCAACCGAAGTGCTGCTTTCCATTGATGCACAAAGCAAGGAAGAAGTGGATGAAATGGCCCAGAAAGCAGTGGCAGCAGGCGGTACCAGCAATCACAAACCCACTACAATGAATGGCTTTATGTATGGTTGCGTTTTTGCCGATCTTGATGGTCACCGTTGGAATGTGCTTTATATGGACATGAGCAAGATGTAAACAACAACCAGTTATACGATGCAAACAATACATCTGGCACAAGACATTAGGGTACTGTACATTACGGCCAGCAGCTTTCCCGATGGAATAATGGATGCACTGCAACAGGTGCATTCATTGGTTCCGTTTGGAACGGGACGAAAATATTTTGGTATATCCAGACCAGAAAACAACGGGGCAATTGTGTACAGGGCCGCAGTAGAAGAGCAATACGAAGGCGAAGCCGAAAAGCTGCATTGCAATGCATTGATACTGCCCAAAGGCAATTATGTTGGTATTACAATTCATAACTACATGCAAAATATTGGCAGCATTGCCAGCACGTTTCAGCAATTGCTGCAACAGCCCAACCTTGATCCCAATGGCTACTGTATTGAATGGTACCTGAACAACAAAGATGTGCAATGCATGGTCAGGCTAAAAGATGATTAACTAATAGCCTTTCAAGTCAAGGTCACCTGTTTCTACAACCGCTACTTTCTTGCCCATCTTTTTTTCAATAACAGAAAAATGGTGCTGTTCTTCTTCGGCAACGAGAGAGAAGGCAGAGCCAGCATTGCTTGCACGGCCTGTTCTGCCAATACGGTGTATATAATCCTTTGGCGAACGTGGCAGTTCATAGTTGATCACATAAGGCAGGAACTGTATGTCAATACCACGTGATGCAAGATCCGTTGCCACCAACACATTCAGCTTGCCCGATTTAAAATTGGCCAATGCATCTGTTCTGGCTCCTTGGCTTTTTTTGCTGTGCATAGCGGCAGCAGCAATACCATGTTTCTTCAGCTTCTCCACCACCCCATCTGCCCGGTGAATGGACGAAGTAAATACCAGTACCTGTTGTATATTGTTTTCTTTGATCAGGTAACGCAGCAATGGCCCCTTCCTGTCTTCGGTAACATGGTAACAGGTCTGGGTTATTAAATCAAGGTTCTGTTGCTCTTCTTCAACCTTGATCTTTACAGGGTCGTGCAACAGCATTTCTGTGATGGTATTTATTTCTTTGCCTAGTGTAGCAGAAAACAACAGGTTCTGTCTTTTTTCAGGAAGCAGTTTAAACACGTTGGCCATTTCGGCTTTAAAGCCCATGTTCAGCATTTTATCGGCTTCATCCAGCACCAGTATATCAATTTGTGCAAGGCTCATGGCATTGGCATCTACCAGGTCCAGTAAACGCCCCGGTGTAGCCACCAGTATTTCCACACCTTGCAGGTTCATCATTTGGGTGTTGATGGATACGCCACCAAATACAGCCATCGTTTTTACCTGCCTTGGTACTGCTTGGGCAAATAGTTTAAACACATCACCTACCTGCACGGCAAGTTCCCTTGTGGGTACAAGTACCAATGCTTTGATCACCCTGTTTGGTGCCAATGGTTTGCGTTGAAACTGCTGCAGTATAGGCAATACAAAACTGGCGGTTTTACCAGAACCTGTTTGTGCAATGCCCAATACGTCTTTGCCTTTCAATATGGCAGGTATGGCCTGCTGCTGAATGGGATAAGCTTCTGTGTAACCCTGTTCTGCCAATGCTTTTATTAAAGTAGCCGTTAAACCCAGTGCTGAAAATGACATAATGAAAAGTTGTGGATGTTTACAAACATAAAGGTTATATAAGATTATGGGGTTGTTTTCATTATTAATAGTGTGATTACCCCAACTATTGGTTGTATAAAAGCAGTAGCTGTAAACTTAGTGCCTTTGTGTTTGGGTCGTAAAAACTTTCGCTTAGTATTTAGATCATTGATCGCTAAGAGCTATAAGAGAAAAAGGATACCTCACCCTATTACTCTTTTACTCTTACGCTCCTAGCCTTTTTTTGCAATAAGAGCCAGAAGAGAAAAAGAGGCAACCCTTTTCTTTTTCTCCTTTACTCTTTACCCTCTTAGCCAAAGTTTTTTGCGTATTATTTTACCCAATTGCTCCCTTTCAAATAGCATTTATACTGCAATTTCCTCATGGCATAATACTTGGCTTATGGCTTATATCACTAAAACCATTGTTATGTTATACATCAAAACATTAAGCAACAATGCAAAAGCAACCATAGCTGCATGTATGGTGCTACTGTTTATCGTAAGTTGCAAGAACCCATCTGACAAAACAGAATCCACACCGCCATCAGTAACAACAGATACCTCTTCAACATCAGCCAATAACAGCAATGTAGCCACGCCACCTGTTGCCGATACCAATAAAGCGGTAACAACAGACAATACCAAAGTGGCAATGGGTAAACCTAACCCTGCCAAAAAAGGCGGTAAAGGCAGAACAACCATTGTTTTCAACAACAACACAGCATCTTCCGGTAAAATGGAAATGGACAAAGAAGGTGTTTACAACAGGGCCGATGTAATGCCTTCCTTCCCCGGTGGCGAAAAAGCATTGGTAAAATTTATGGAAGACAATATACAATACCCACAAGAAGCCATTGACGAAGGTGTGGAAGGACAGATACAGTTACAGTTTGCTGTTGATGAAACCGGCAAAGTATATTCCCCCACATTGGTATCAGATAAAATTGGTTACGGATTAGAAGATGAAGCCATGCGTGTAGTAAAGAAAATGCCTAAATGGAACCCAGGCAACATTAAAGGTAAAAATGTAAAAACACGTTTTACCTTGCCTGTAAGTTTTGTAATAAATAATTAAAGATTCTCTGGGTTTTAAATTTTGAAAGTACAGTCTACAATAAGGGCTGTACTTTTTTTATGCAATGCCTTCCAGGCTGCTGCCCTTTGCAAATAAGCGATCGATCTTTTTTTCAACGGTAGCATCTTTTTCAACCGGCGGTGCATGGTGCGGTTTTATTCTTGCATCAATGATCAACGGTCCATTGCAACCCCAATGCTTGTGTTCCGTAAAACTGTCAATACCGTATATATCATGGCTTGGGTTGCAACGGGTATAGGTAACCCATAAATAATTGTTCAAATTGGCTGAAACAAAACTGGCATCATCGCAAACAACAATCATCGTAACGCCACTATCCATCAACGACTGCTGACCATTGAACATTGAACATTGAGCATTCAGCATTTCCATTTCTTGCTTAGCTGCATCATACGTAGTAAATGCCTTAGCTTGCAAAGCAACAACGCCGGGCATTGCTAAGCTTGCATTTTCAAAGCCTTGCAATTCTTTTAATGCCTGCGGCACTTCCCTGCATAATCCACGCTTCTTATCACCATAAGCAGCAAACACCACTTTGCTTCCACTGTTTAAACCTGTGCCACTATAATCCAATGTATCAATGGTGGTATTGGTGTAAAAATGGATGTCACGTTTCCAATCAATCCGCTCCAGCAAATATTCAAAATACTGCTGCACATTGTGTGTGGTCAATTGGTTGCTATCATCAGCCGTAATAAATAAAAACTTTGCAAGGCTCAGTTGGCCTGTACCCAAAACATGGTTGGCAATGGTCAATATTTCAGCAGGTTGCTTTGTTGGTGTATAAGGCGTGTAACGTTCGCTGCCAATAGCCAGCAATAAAGGGTGCACACCTGCAGCATCCACCGCATGCACTTCTTTCAGCCCGGGTATTTCCTGCGGTATGGCATCGCCCGTCATTTCATGTATCAGGTTGCCAAAGCTGGTATCTTCTTGCGGTGGCCTGCCCACAACGGTAAAGGGCCATATCGCATTTTTCTTTGCATATATCTTATGCACTTTCATCAACGGAAAATCATGACGCATAGAATAGTAACCCAAGTGATCGCCAAAAGGTCCTTCGGGTTTGTTGGCGTTCGGGTACACTTCGCCCGTAATTACAAAATCGGCATCGGTACTTATGGCAAAACCATCTTCATAAGTGTACCTGAACCTTCGTCCGCCCAACACACCGGCAAAAGTCATTTCACTGATGCCTTCGGGCAAAGGCATTACGGCAGCCAATGTATGGCTGGGCGGTCCGCCTACAAAGCAGCTTATTTTTAAAGGCTGTCCTTTTTTATTGGCTTTGGTCTGGTGCACACCAATACCACGATGCAACTGGTAATGCAAGCCAATTTCCTTGTTCAGTTCATAATCGTTACCCGTTAACTGTATGCGGTACATACCCAGGTTGGCTTTCATGATGCCAGGAGCATCCACATCTTCTGTATACACTTGCGGCAGGGTTACAAATGCACCGCCATCCATGGGCCAGTGGTGTATCAATGGCAGGTCGCTCACCTGCACCTGTTGGTACAGTACAGGTTTGCTCAATGGGTTCTTTAAAGGCAATGCTTTCATGGCAGCCAGGCCGGTAGCAAAATTGTCAACCGGGTGCTTGATGGCCTGTAGCGGATCGCTCTTTAACCGTATCAGTTGCTGCACCTGGTTAAAGGTTTTGCGGAAAATGAAACGGCTCCGCTCCACCGTACCAAAAATATTCGATGCTGCACGGAACCTGCTGCCCTTCACGTTTTCAAACAGCAATGCCGGCCCGCCAGCTTCATGCACACGTAAATGGATGGCCGCCATTTCCAGGTATGGGTCAACTTCTTCTTTTACACGAACCAAATGCCCATGCTTTTCCAGATCCACTAAACATACTTCCAGCGACTTGTACTGCATACCTTTTAAACAATTGTTGTATTGAAAACTTGCCACGAAGTTAACCAGCCTGTGCTTAGTATTGTTATTATTGTGGCTGGATATTGATGCTGCTAGGTTGTACCGATAGCTATCGGCATTGTCCAAACAGAATTTAGATAAGGATTAGCTACAGTATCTTATCGAATGAATTTGTAATAACGTGATTGAAAAAAATACATTTTCTTTATGGCAGATACTACAGCCCCAAATCGACCATATATAAATCTGTAGCATAAAATAGCAATAGATACGTCAGTTCATTATGATACAGATACTTAAAACCAGATCAACAACCATGCTTAGACAAGTAATTTTCTTAATCGCATTGATATATTGTCCAACAGTATTTGCTCAAACAAATCAACCTAATTCAAAAACGGATACTACAAAAACAGTAGCTCCGTTCAAGCAAAAGGACACAACATATTGGATTGACAATTTTAGACAGTTTAGGGATGCCCTGTATAAAAGCGACAAGACAAAAGCAAAAGAATTCATCAACTTTCCATTCAATAATGAAGGAAACGAGATCTGGTATCTAGCATATTCAAATGATGAAAAAGCAACCGATCAATTAACTGAAAAAGTAAACCCATTCACTGAAAGGGATTTCGATAAATACTTTACCAAAATCTTCCCAAAACAACTAGTGAGCTGCCTTTTGAAAATCAAGACAGATGACTTATATAAAAAAGGCAAAAGCGAAAGTCCCGAAATTAAAGACAGCCTTACCACGTATAAACTTTATGTAACTTTTGATAACACAAGCAAAATAGTTGAGCTAAACCTTGCTACAAGAACCCCTTATAAAACATCTGATACAACGTACGAAACAGGCGAATCAAATTTTATCTATCGGTTCCAGGTTGCCAAGAATGGACATATTAAATTGAAAAAGGTGCTTATTGCAGGATAATAAGTAAAAACTTTTCAAACAAGATTGGCACATAAAGCAAAATATTCTTCATTTACGTATTTAACTAAAATTTTCTGCAACAGATTATTCCCACTTGTTTTTCCGGCACCAATCTGTGCCACCTTTCTCTGTAACAGTTTTTTTTGTCACAAACATTTCTGTCACAAGAAATCAAAAAGAAAATTTTACTAGCCATCAACACTTTACACAAAACTTTCAGAAAAATTTGCGTAGCTAAATAGCTACACATAAATTTGTAGTCAAATAACTACACAATGAATTTAAGAAGGGATGTATTCCAGGCCATTGCCGACCCTACCCGCAGGGCCATATTGTTACTGGTGGCTTCACAATCCATGACCGCAGGTGCAATAGCTGCCAACTTTGATACAGCAAGACCTACCGTTTCCAAACACTTGCAAATATTGACCGAATGTGAATTGTTGGAACAAGAGCAGAACGGCAGGGAAATTTCCTATCACATCAACGCAAAAAAAATGAAAGACATAGCCGATTTTATTGAACCCTTCCGCCAAATGTGGGACGATCGCTTCAACAAACTGGAAGCCGCCATGAAAAACTATAAACAAAAAAAATAATTTACCGTGGAACTGAAAACAAAAATACATGCCGAAGATGGCCAGCAGGGTTTAACCATTACAAGGGAATTTGATCTGCCCTTGGAACTATTGTTTAAAGCATACGTAGAGCCTGAAATTGTAGAACAATGGATGGGCACCAAAGTGCTGAAACTGGAAAACAAAAAACATGGCAGCTATCAATTTGAAACAAGCGATGCCAAAGGCAATGTGGTGTTTAAAGCCAATGGCACCATACATGCGTTTGTACCCGACCAGAAAATTGTACGCACGTTTGAAATGGAAAATTCCCCTTTTGATGTGCAGTTAGAGTTCCTGCAATTTGAAGCCGTGAACAGCAGTACCAGCAAGCTGACCATGCATGTAATATATAAATCTGCCGCATTAAGGGATGCGATGCTGAAGTTGCCTTTTGCACAAGGCATCAACATGGCACATAACCGTTTGCAGGATGCTGTAAGCAAATTAAAATAACCAACTATGCAAAAGAGAAACACCATCATTTATTGGGCTGCAACTGCTTTACTATGTATTGGCATGCTGGGCAGCGGTATTGCACAGCTATTGCATACAACAGCAATGGTTGACCTAGTTGTTCCACTAGGTTACCCACCATACATCTTGTATATTATTGGCACATGGAAAATATTGGGCGTGATAGCAATATTGGCACCCGACTTTAAACTATTGAAAGAATGGGCCTATGCCGGTTTCTTTTTCCTGATGACGGGTGCACTTGCCTCGCATTTGGCGAGTGGAGATTATGCAGCAAAAGCCATTGCAGGGCCTGTTATGCAAACTGTTTTTATTATTTTGTCTTGGCATTTTAGACCAGCCAACAGAAAGATAAACAGGGTATACCAATAAACAATTTATTTACCACAAAGACACGAAGGGCACCAAGTGTGCAAGCCTCAATTTTTCTTTGTGTACTTTGTGCCTTAGTGGTAAAAGAAAAAAGTTACAGTCAATCAATAAACACATGATGAACCCAAAAGTTGATTTCTATTTTACCAAAGCCACCAATTGGCAAGCGGAAATAAACGAACTGCGAAACATTGTGCTGGATTGCCATTTGGCCGAAGAGCTTAAATGGGGAAGCCCTTGCTATATGTTTGGCAAAAGCAATATTGTGTTGATACATGTGTTTAAGGAATACTGTGCATTGTTGTTTTTTAAAGGTGCATTGTTAAAAGACCCCAAAGGCATTTTGATACAGCAAACAGAAAATGTGCAGGCAGCAAGGCAGGTACGCTTTACCAACCTACAACAAATAAAGAAACTGTCTGCAACATTAAAGACCTACATTTTTGAAGCAGTAAAAGTTGAGGAAGCAGGCTTGAAAGTGCCATTGAAAAAAGCTACCGAATATGCCATACCCGAAGAATTTAAAACCAAACTGGACAAGCAACCCAAATTGAAGAAAGCCTTTTACGCATTAACACCCGGCAGGCAAAGAGGCTACCTGTTACATTTTTCACAGGCCAAACAAGCTGCAACAAGGGAAAGCAGGATTGAAAAATGCATACCGAGTATTCTTGATGGAAAAGGATTAAATGATTAACTCATTTAATAGAAAATTAAAAAAAGATAATGAATTTAAGAGATGTTATTCTAACCAGTGCTACAATAAATGCGGACTTAGTTTTATATGCAAAACGAGTAGATGGAAAATTATTGCCCTCTTCCGAAGCTATTCTATTAGAGCTAACAGAGGAAGAACTAGATATGAAAACAAATGAAATTGCAAACAAAAAGTGCCCTGGCTTTAGCTACTGCATGGAAATGTTTTTACTACAAGAAATAACTCAAGGCTTAGATATACTTAAAGAAAAGACAGATATAGATAAAAAGATTGATCGAGTGATTTATTATATTGAGTACGATGCTTAAATAAGTTTCATATCAACTTTACAAAAATTAAGTATCAGCAACATGAAAAACAATAAAAAAACATTGCCCTCACAACAACAGGTTTCATTACTAAACATACTGCAAAAACGTTTTGAACAAAACAGCAACCGTCATAAAAATATTGAGTGGGCTGTTGTACAAGCTAGGCTGGAAGCAAGTGCTGAAAAGTTATGGTCACTCAATGAAATGGAAGCAACAGGTGGCGAACCGGATGTGGTTGGTTACGATAAACAAACGGATGAATACCTGTTTATGGACTGCTGTGCGGAAAGCCCCAAAGAACGTAGGAGCATTTGTTATGACCATGCTGCATTGGAAGCCAGAAAGGAACACAAGCCCGCCAACAGTGCCGTGCAAATGGCTACCGATATGGGCATTGAACTTTTGACCGAAGCCCAATACAGAGAACTACAACAGCTTGGAAAATTTGATATCAAAACATCAAGCTGGGTGGCAACACCTGCACCGATCAGGAAATTGGGCGGTGCCATTTTTTGTGACCGCCGTTACGATGCCGTTTTCACTTACCATAATGGTGCAGAGTCGTACTATGCAGCAAGGGGCTTTCGTGGTTTGTTAAGGGTATGACTTTACAATAAAATATATTTGCTGCATGCATATAGGTACAGGCATATTATTGATTAGCCAGCCTTTGTTGGAAGATGAAAACTTTGAGCAGTCGGTTATTTTTGTAACGGAATACAACGATCATGGAGCCATAGGTTTTGTAATCAACCAACCATTTGCCCGCCCATTGAATGCCTTGGTTGAATTTAAAGATGCACTACCCTTTCCTTTATACGATGGTGGCCCTGTTGAACAAGAGCATCTGTTTTTTATACACCGCCGCCCCGATCTGATCACAGGCGGAACCTTAGCGTTTGACAATATCTATGTGGGTGGAAATTTTAAACAAGCCGTACAGCACATCAACCAGAAGAATTTATTGACCAACGATATCAAAATATTTGTTGGTTATTGTGGTTGGGATGCAGGGCAACTGGAAGCGGAAATAGCAGAAGGAAGCTGGTTGGTGGTTGATGCCAATCATACAACCATTTTCTCTACCGATACCAACCTACTTTGGAAGCAGTTGCATGAAGCCAACAGCTAACGGCATCCTACAACTGAACTAGCCACTACAACCCGCCAATATATTTTGTACATACTTATAAGCATTATGTTTTTGTTAACGTAAGGTAATGCACCTGTCTACGTTATTAGTGTATGGATATGTATTGCAGCCGATGGGTGCGACGCCCATGAAGATGATACATGCAATGCAGCCGGTAACATAGCCATAGAACATGAAACGTTAATGGCTATGGCTGATAAAACCAAAGCGGCAAACATTCGTACATTCATTTATAAATTAGTAGTATGCACAAGTTTTTGTTCAGCAGTTTAATGGTAATGACGGCACTTGCATCCTGTGCCGGAAAACAAAACAACACGAATATGATGAACGACACACAAACAACAGACAGGACAATGAAGACAGATACGGCCGATTTTGGTGAAGGCTGTTTCTGGTGCACGGAAGCATTTTTTCAACGGCTGGAAGGCGTTATTTCAGTAAAGAGCGGTTATGGCGGCGGACATGTGGAGAACCCAACCTATGAACAGGTTTGCGACAAAACCACGGGGCATGCTGAAATGGCGAGGATCATATACGACCCTAGTAAAATAACCTACGATGAACTTTTAGAAGTGTTCTGGAAAACGCATGACCCTACCACATTGAACCAGCAAGGGGCAGACAAAGGCCCGCAATACCGTAGCGTAATTTTTTACCACAATGCCGAACAGAAAGAAAAGGCAGAAAAATATAAAGCCGAGCTGGATAAAAGCGGTGCATGGCCCAACCCTATTGTTACAGCGATTGAACCATTCAAGAATTTTTACCCGGCAGAAAATTACCATGACGATTACTATAACCAAAATCAGAACCAGGGTTATTGCAGGTATGTGATACAGCCCAAACTGGAAAAGTTTGAAAAGGTTTTCAAGAACAAACTAAAGAAACATTAATTATATCGCTTGGTTTTAGGTTTGAGATGGATGAGCATGTTTAGGGACAAGTGCCCTGTAACATGGATAAACAAAGCCGTACATTGTTTGATGTACGGCTTGTTTTTTATAGCTACTGCATTTGTTGCTTGGCTAGCTGCAATGGCATTACAGGATCTTTATTTCGGTACGCCTGTTTTTTTGTTTGCCTTCTTCAGTTGCATTGTCGGCCACAGGAACGGTTGCCCCATAACCTTTGGCAGTAAGCCTTGCAGCGGCAATGCCTTTTTTAACCAGGTAATTCTTTACTGCTTCGGCCCTTTGTTGGGAGAGCTTTAGATTATCTGCCTCTTTGCCCACATTATCGGTATGGCCCGCAATTTCTATTTTGTCATCTTCTTTGTATTTCAGGTAATCTGCCAGGTCCTGCAGTTCCTTGTTCGATTCGGGGCGAAGTGTGGCTTTGCCAACATCGAAGTACACATGGTTCAAGGTAAAATTCATTGGGGCTTCATACTGTATGTTTACCACAAATGGATCGGTATAGTATTGACCGGCTTCCAACGCAGCTATCTTCAGTTCGCCATATTTGCTGGTATCGGTCAATGATTTGATGGTTACGATATATTCGTCACCTACTGGCAATGCCAACGACAGTTTGCCTTGTGCATTGGTCCTTCCAAAAAAATCCCTGTTTTTCTTTTTTGCATGAAACAGTACCTGCTCTGCCTTGCGGGGCTTGTCTTTAAAGTCTGTAACGTTTACTTGTACGGTTGCTGTTTTTACAGAATCGGTTGCTGCTGATTTTTTTGTTTGTGCCTGTACTGCAAAACTTGTAACGAGCAGCAATACAAGCGGCAGTTTGTTGAAGGTTGGTTGCATGGTTTAAAACTAAACAACGCCTTGCAAAAAATGCGTTAAAGATTAAAGTATATTTGACGCTTAATATTTGCATTATGAAAAAAATATTGGCCCCTGTTTTTGTAGTTGCATTAGCAGCCTGCGGTACACAACAAAAAACACCTGCAACGCCACAGCCACCTGCAACCAGCAATATGATTGCTGATGGCAAACTGTTTACTTCGTTCTTTCAGCAAAGGGCGGCAGAATACAAGGCCCTTTGTTTTCAATCGTACAATATTGCTACACTAAGGCTTGATCAATCTTTGCAAACAAGCACGGCAAAGCCAAGGGCAGTAGTAACCGATATAGATGAAACCTTACTGGACAACAGTGCTTACGCTGTGCATCAAGGCCTGCAAGGCAAGGATTATGATATAGCTACCTGGATGCAATGGACGGCACTTGGCCAGGCCGATACATTGGCTGGTGCATTGACCTTTTTTAAATATGCAGCGGGCAATAATGTGGAAGTGTTTTACATAACCAACCGTGAAGAAAAGGAAAGACAAGGCACGCTGAACAACTTGAAAAAATATGGTTTTCCCTATGCAGATGAGCAACATTTGATAACAAAGCAAACCACAAGCAGTAAAGAAGCCAGAAGGCAGAATGTGGCTGCAACGCATGAGATTGTATTGCTGCTGGGCGACAACCTTGCAGACTTCAGTATGCTGTTTGACAAAAAAACAGAGCAGGAACGTTTGCAGAATGTGCAGCAAAATGCTGCTGCTTTTGGCAAGAAATTTATTGTATTGCCCAATGCCAATTATGGCGATTGGGAAAGTGCATTGTACCAATACAATTACAAGTTGACAGCAACACAAAAGGATTCGGTAATTAAGAGCGTGTTGAAGAGTTATTGATTATAGTAACACGAAGGACAGGAAGCAAGCACAAAGGACACTACGAATAGCTTGGTGTTCTTTGTGTAAAACTTAGTGGGCTTGGTGTTGCATCTACGCTTCGATAAAAGCTCCGTCTTATTCAATCGCACATGGGTGCGACGCCACTATAGTCCAGGCATATTCTGCTGCTGGTTACATAAAAATCACCAACCCATAAATACCATTCCTGCCCCACAAATGAATAGGGTCAGGCCTCCTAAGGCATGCATGTATTTTTCCAACTTATCGGTTTTTACAAATGCTAGTCCGTAATAACCCAGCACCACCATTGCAACCATGGTGAGTAAAGTAAAGAATGTGTACACCACAATCAGTACCAGCATGCCATGCCAAGAGTGCTGTGCGGCGGGGAAATAAAGCAATGGGATCATGGGTTCGCAAGGACCGAGTAGGAAAATGATGAACATGACCCAGGGCGTTACTTTATGTCTTTCCGTTGGTTGAACAGCTTGCCCGTGTTTGTGTTCATATACATACATGCTGCCATCTTCGTAGGTATCGAAATGTTTGTGCGGTTTGTTTCTGTATGCACGGAACAGCCCCCAGATGCCGTACACTAAACCGAACAGGAGCATGACCCAACCTGCTATACCGCCACGGATGTTTTCCATCCAGGAAACTTTGGAGAGGCTCCAACCAATGGCTGCACCGCCAAGCCCTAACAGTACGGAACTCCATACATGCCCGCAACCACAGATGATGGTCCATGATAAGGTTTTTGCAAAGCTCCAACCCCTTGCTTTGGATATGGCAATAAAAGGGATATAATGATCGGGCCCTGTTACGGTATGCAAACAGGCGATGGTAATTGCTGCGGTAACCAGTATTTGTAACTCATGCTGCATCTGTAACAAGTTTTACCGGTTGTACCATTGCGGCAATATGCTTCAGGCAATTGAAAAGTTGCTCTGCCTTGTAACCCAATATTCTTATAATAACTGCATGGGTTTGTGTGGTGGAGATACCGAAATCCATCCCGGTTTGTTGCTGCAGATAGTGATGTATTGTATCAGCAAATTCAGTAACAGCAAGGGTTTCATCCATCACAATCAAACTTGCCTGATGTGTAAATCCTGCCAGTTGCCCCATGGTATTTGGGTTTACCAATAAGGGTTGCATCAAGAGGTTTTCTTTGATGATAAGTTTATGCTGCAGGTATATTTCTGTTATGTTGTGGTATTTGGAAAACTCGAATACCTCGCCATTGAGTTTTCTGCCACAGGTTAATATCTCGCCCCAAATAAGTTTACAGTTGTTGCTTAGATAAATTTTATTCCTTGTTGTGAAAATGGAATTTTCATGTGGCACAGCGGGATGCGGTATATAGGTAAACGAAGCACCTTCTTGCATATATACTTCCATGGATTGCGTTGCACCTGTAACCATGTTGAACAGACGCTGGTAGGACTGTGTGTACAATTGCAAAGAACCGTTTTCTGCTACTTCAATTTTCAGCTCGTATTGGTCTTCATCCAAAATACCCGGCGAAGCACTCATCAACATTAAGTGCAAACCACTGCCCTGCTTGTTCTTTGTTATGTTCATCACTTTAAATGGTGGCGAAAAATAACAGTTGCCCAGTTGCGTGGTGCCATTACTACAGGTTGTTTGTATGTGCAGGTTTGCTTTCAAATATTACTGATACAGTTTAGTACTTAATACTCATTGCTCGTTACTAGTTACTGGTTACTAGTTGCCCGTAGCTACCTACTCAACTCAGGTTCTTCTACATCTTCTAGCAAAGCATATTTTTTGATCCAGCCAATTACATTGTCCAGTCCCTGCAGGCTCATTAAATTGGTGAATACAAATGGGCTGCCGTTACGCATTTTTCTTGCATCACGGTCCATTACATTCAAATCTGCATGTACATAAGGGGCCAGGTCAATTTTATTGATGACCAATAGATCGCTGCGGGTAATACCCGGACCGCCTTTGCGTGGTATCTTATCGCCTTCGGCAACATCAATTACAAAAATGGTTACATCGGCCAGGTCGGGACTAAAAGTTGCGGAAAGGTTATCGCCACCGCTTTCAATGAAGATGATTTGAATATCTGCAAAACGTTCTGCCATCTCTTCTACCGCTTCGAGGTTCATGCTGGCATCTTCACGGATAGCAGTATGCGGACAGCCGCCTGTTTCAACACCAATGATCCTTTCTTTAGGCAGCAGGCTGTTTTGCGTTAAAAACTCCGCATCTTCTTTGGTATAGATGTCGTTGGTTATTACACCGATGCTGTACTCCGTTGCCAGCTTACGGCTGAGCCTTTCTATCAAAGCCGTTTTGCCTGAACCAACGGGGCCGGCAATACCAATTTTTATATAGTTTCTTTCCATAGTTTTTTTTGTTTGCCACCAAGAACACGAATTGACACGAATGAAAACAATCAACTCATATACAACCTGGAATACAGCCTTTCGTGCTGCATACTTTTTATATCGAAACCTGTACAGCATAAACCAATCAGGTCTTCATCGGGCTGCATGGTTTGCTGTACCAGTGCATCAATCAATGCATGTATGGAAAACAGTATCTCCTGCCCGCTTTGCTGGCTTAAAGGAACCAGTTTTACGGCATTGGTCACAAAACCAACAGCGGCGTTGTAATAAAATCCATTTAATGCATCCTGTTTGGAAATGTGTAACGCATGTGCATACAAAGCAAATGCAATACAGTAATGACCTATGGCATGCTGTTGTTTGATTGCATCTGCATAGCTACTTAGCAACCCGTTACTACAGATTGGCTGAAATATTTTCATTAAACGCAAACCCAGTTTATTGCTTGCCTGCCGCATTTCTTTTGCAAGCTTTACGGCAGAGCACTCACCATCCAGTAACAATATTTTTTGCAGGTCATTTTTAGCTGCTGCATCATAAGCCAGTGCAACAAGGGCGGCATCGGTGTACCTGATATTCTGCGACAGCATCTGCACTACAAATTCGTTTGCACTTACCTTGTCTTTTACCAGGCCCTGTTGCACATAGGTTTCCAGACCTGCCGAATGGGAGAAGCCGCCAATAGGCAATGTAGTGTCTGTTAGGTGCAGCAAATTGAGCAGGGCATTATTCATTGGATGTAGTAAGCTTCATGATTTTAGAGAATAGGGTTTCGCTATTGCTGTCATGTGGTGCAACCGTTGTTTTTAAAGGCTGCAACAGTTTACGTTGCTCTTGTTTTACAATGTATCCCTGAGCTGTAAACAATTTGTACAAAGGCATTTCAAAAGGCACCAGTAGTTCATCGTTCTCAAAAAACAAAGGCAGATGCTTGTTGCCAATTTCATAGCATACACTTGCCATTTGAAACATGTTTTGGGGGGCAATCACCAAACAGTTGCAGGGCAGTATTTCAACAGCGATAATGGTATGCCCATCTTCAAACAACACATCGCCCTGCGTTAAAGAAGGGTTGTCGTTTAAAAATTTCAAGGCTATTTCTTTGCCTGACCGTGTACGTTTCCGTTGAATGCGTTTGTTGGCTTCAAACCAATGCAATGCAAGCCAGTCAATGGTTTTAGGATTGACGGGAGTATTGTTTATGTTACCTTTTTTTTCCTGAATAAGCATAGTAGTCATTAAAACAAAAAATACCGTTGTGCCAAAGGCAATGTTTGCATGGGTTCGCAGGTAAGGTGCACACCATCTACTTTTACTTCATAGTTTTCGGCGTTCACCTCTATATGCGGTGTGGCATTGTTGTGCACCATATCTTTTTTGCCAATGTCCCTGCAGTTGCTTACTGGCAAAACCATTTTCTGTAACCCATAGCCTTGTACAATATTTTTTTCCAATGATAGTTTTGAAACAAATGTTGCACAGGTACCGAATAGGGCCTTGCCACTTGCACCAAACATGTGGCGGTACATAACAGGTTGCGGTGTTGGTATGGAAGCATTGGGGTCGCCCATTTTGGAAGCCACAATCATTCCACCTTTAATAACCATTTCGGGTTTTGCACCAAACATGGCGGGTTTCCATAAAACAATATCGGCAAGCTTGCCAGTTTCAATAGAGCCTACATATTGACTGATGCCATGCGATATGGCCGGGTTGATGGTATATTTTGCAACATACCGCTTAACACGGAAGTTGTCGTTGCCACTGCCTTCATCTTCTGCAAGGCTGCCACGCTGCACTTTCATCTTATGGGCAGTTTGCCATGTTCTTGTTATTACTTCTGCCACACGGCCCATGGCCTGGCTATCGCTGCTCATCATGCTAATGATGCCCATATCGTGCAGTATATCTTCTGCGGCAATGGTTTCGGGGCGTATACGGCTGTCGGCAAAAGAAACATCTTCGGCTACCGATGGACTTAAATGATGGCAAACCATCAGCATGTCCAAATGTTCATCAATGGTATTAACGGTATAGGGTCTTGTAGGGTTGGTAGATGATGGCAGTATATTGGGGTACATGGCAATCTTGATAATATCAGGTGCGTGTCCGCCACCTGCCCCTTCGGTATGAAAGGTGTGTATGACACGCCCATTGATGGCGGCAACGGTATCTTCCAGAAAACCTGCTTCGTTTAATGTATCGGTATGTATCGCTATTTGAATATCGAGCTTATCAGCTACTTTTAAAGAAGCGTCAATCGTTGCCGGGGTGCTGCCCCAGTCTTCATGTATCTTCAAACCCAATGCACCTGCTGCTATCTGTTCTTCCAACGGTTCTATAGTGGCACAATTGCCTTTGCCCATAAAACCGAGGTTCATGGGATAGGCATCTGCAGCTTGCAACATTTTCTGTATGTTCCATGCACCGGGCGTAACGGTTGTGGCAGATGTGCCATCGGCAGGGCCAGTGCCACCACCCAACATGGTGGTGATACCGCTGAACAATGCATGGTCTATTTGTTGCGGGCAAATAAAATGTATATGTGTATCTATACCACCAGCCGTTGCTATCAGCCCTGCACCACCATGCACTTCGGTACTTGCACCAATAACCATATTGGGGGTAATGCCATCCATGGTATCGGGGTTGCCGGCTTTGCCGATGCCTACAATTTTGCCGTCTTTGATGCCGATGTCTGCTTTTACAATGCCCCAATGGTCAATGATCATGACGCCCGTGATTACAAAATCCAGCACGCCATCCTTACGCAAAGCCGTTGCTGATTGTGCCATTCCATCACGGATGGTTTTGCCGCCGCCAAACTTTGCTTCATCGCCATAAACAGTATGGTCTTTTTCTATTTCAATCAAGAGTTCGGTATCGCCTAGACGTACCTTGTCGCCTGTTGTTGGGCCGTACATGCTGGCATAGCTGGCCCTTTGCATACTTGCACTCATGGCTTGGTGTTTTTGAAGTTGTTTAAGTTGGCTTTTGCTAAAGTTGCTGACCTGTCTTGTTCAGATTGCACGCTGCCATTTACCAGGTTGTTGAAACCTGTTATTATTTTATGTCCGCCAAACTCAACGAGTTGCACATCCAGTTCCTCGCCGGGCTCGAACCTTACGGCAGTACCTGCGGGAATATTGAGCCGCATGCCGATTGCTTTTTCCCGATCGAAACGCAATTGTTTGTTCACTTCAAAAAAGTGGAAATGCGAACCGATCTGCACCGGACGGTCGCCTGTATTTACAACGGTAAGGGTAACGGTTTTTCTGCCTGCGTTTATGGTAATATCGCCTGATGCAAGTATATATTCGCCTGGTATCATTGATTATTGTTTTGGTTGATTATTGAGCATTGAACATTTGTAATAATCCCACACTCCATTTGCAATGTTTATCGGATGGGGTCATGCACGGTTACCAGTTTTGTACCATCAGGAAAAGTGCCTTCTACCTGTATATCGTGTATCATTTCTGCCACGCCTTCCATTACATCCTGTTTGGTAAGTATGGTTGCTCCGTACTGCATGAGTTGGGCAACGGTTTGCCCGTCGCGTATGGCTTCCTGCAGGCGTGCACTGATGAGGGCAATGGCTTCAGGGTAATTGAGTTTCAATCCCCTTGCCTTACGTTTTTCGGCCAGTTCCCCTGCCAGGAACAACAATAGTTTTTCGGTCTCTCTTGGTGAAAGGTGCATAGTTGTACAATAAAATTTTGGCAGGCAAGTAACCGAAAGGAATTAGAAGCAGTTAAGATAAGTACAGTTGCATTAAGAATGAAAAAAATTATCTGCCTTTAATAAACCAGGGTGCAATTATGTGGTTAGGGTGACTGCATGATGCAGGGATTTATTCTATTGACGAAAAGCTGCGGGATAGAGCGTAAAGCCCTGAGGCACGAAGGCTTGCAGCGATAGCCCGGACTGTGGCTGGGCATTGTATTGCAGTGGATAGCCATAAAAAATGCTGCCCATATTATTGGGCAGCATTGCTACTTATTGTTAGTAAAATTGTTTAAGGTTTTGCAACCACACGGTAAGTAATATTGTTGTCGGCAATTTGTTCTTGGTAGTACACATCATCTACCACATAGTATTTCTGGTTGCCGAGCACCACTGTTTTGCAATTGTCTGGCAGGTCGGTAACAACATCGCCCACATTGGCAGTTGCAGTATCTTCCTGCAGGTTTACTGGGTCCGTGTTAAGTACACCATTCTTACCCACTACAGTGTACCATGTTTCGGCACCTCTTAAAGTAGCCATGTAGTAAGTACCGTTCAGTTCAAAATAGTTTTGACCGTTGATGACTACCTGTTTTGTACCAGTAGGCAGTTCAGGAAGTATGGAACCCATAGGGGCATCTACCACTTCGTAGTAGGTACCATAATTTCTATAGTAAGTACCACCATAGTAATAGTAAGGATCTGGACCGATATAGTACCTTCTGTAGCCGTAAGGCAAAGCAAAGATCCTGATACCGATTGGAGGCAACACTATCTGGAAATAACTGTCGTATGGCCTGTAAAAGAAACCTCCGCTATAATAGTAGTTGATGCCATGATAAGGCGTACTGAACCTTGGACCATAAAAAGTAGTGTAACGTTGACCCACGTAACTGTAAGGCCTACGGTAGTCGGGACGGTTGTAAACGTACCTATTGTTGTTGTACACAATCCTGTTGTTATTGAAATTTCTTTGTGTAGGGCTATTTCTTATAAAGCCCGGGTCGTGCCTTTGTTGTGGGGCATTGTTGTGCATTGCAACCGGTGGCCTGTTGGACTGTGGTTGACGTACAGGCTGGTTTACCCTAGGTGCAGGTGCTGTCCTGACTTCCCTTTGAGGAGCAGTATGGGGAGCCCTGTCTATGCTGGGTCTTGCACCGCCGTTATCACGCCCACCCCTGTTATTGTTATTACCACCATGTCCTTCCCGTTGTGCATTGGCAGAAACGGAAAAAAGTAAGATTGCTGCGATTGGTATTGAGAGTATCTTTTTCATATCGTGAACTTTTGGGTTCGCTAATTATATAGTAAATATGATACCACAATTTGGAACAATTGCGATTAATCGGCGACTTTAACATTTTTAACTGCGAAGCTATTGCTTGTGTGGCCAGTAATCGTATGGCAGCATGGTGGCAATTTTCTCGCTCCATGACCAGTAACCACTGTTTAACAGGTCCAGCGGTTCGTAATAGAAACCGTTGCTGATAAGCTGTATGGGCATTTTATTGATGAGCACCAATAGGGATACAGGATTCATGGGATCCCTGCTTTGCATGGTTTGCTGCAGGTATTCCACCGGCTCTTTTGTTTTTGTATAAGTAATGCGGAGGTAATCGGTAAAATCGCAGCCAGCAGTTACAGAATCCACCTGATAGGCAATGCTGTCGCCCGTGAGCAGAGTTGGATACACTGTTTCTTTGACATCTTTTTGCCGCATTACCGTTTCGTAGTAAGCAATGGAATCTTTGTTGCCGGATATATTGCCCCAACCTATTGTTATATTCTTATCACCCAGCACCCTGTTGCCAGCAAACTGTTTTGCATACAGGGCCTTTACCCGTTGTTTTTCCAGATTGGTGTCCCTGACCAGTTTCCTGACTTCAAAACCCTGTTCGGCCAGTTTGTTTCTGTATAGGGAACGCATAAAGTGCAGTTGGGAGCCATAGTAGACTTCCTGCCGTTTTTTGGCCCAGCGTTTTTGGCGTGCCTCCCGTTTGGTTTCCATTTCTTCAAACAAGGGGTAGCCTTGGTACGTGAGTATCTGTGTGGTAAAATCGTATTGAAACAGTTCCAGTTGGTAGTGCAGTTTGTAACCGAGTGCTTTGTTTTCAATTTCCAAAGTCTCGTCTCCAAAGGCTTTTAGTATCCGTTGTTTTTTGTAGTTCCTGAATTGGATGGCTTGTGGATTTACAATCTTACAATCTTCTGCGTAGGGGGAAGTGCCAATGAACCTGTCCAGGAAAAATTTGCCCCATTGCTCCCACCCTTCTTTTACATAGCCGCCAACCACCACTTCTTTTAGCTCTGCAGCTTTGGGCTTTAGTTCAATGACAATGGATGTGGCTATTTTTTCGGCCTGTATGTTCTGTACCTGTGTTTCGTAGCTTATACAGGAAACGACCATGTCGTACCTGCCGTTGGGAATATTGTCCAATACAAATTCACCTGCCTCGTTGGTAACAGTGCCTTTGGATGTATTGCTGAAGAAAACGCTTGCAGATGCGATGGGCCTTTTTGTATCGGCCATGATTACTTTGCCTGTTATCCTGTTTTGTGCATTTGCCCAGAACAGGATAGACAGCATGAAACAGGTGAGTAGGCATTTTATCATATTGCTGGTATAATCAATGCCACGAAAATAACCGAACGAAGGTTAATGTAGGTTAATGAAAATACCTGCCTCTTGCATGGGGGTTAAAAACCCGTCCTATTGTTACGGGAATTGACAGTGGTTATACCAACCAGTTCATCGTGCCGGCCACTTAAAGAGCGGAAGTAGATATAAATGGTGTATTCGTTTTCTGTTTCCCAATAATTACCGTCTGTTTGCGAGGCATCGGCCTTTGCATTTTTGCCTTTGAAATCTTTGGTCAAGTAGGTATAACTATAGTAGCCCTGTTTCAGGAACAATGTTTTTTCGTACACGCCTCTCTCGGCATTGTATTGCATTTTGGCACTGTCGCCAAGCTGGTTATTGGTCAGCTCGCCAGATAGGAAAACATCTTTATCAGGATAGGGCTGGTTGCCATCGGGCACAAATGTAAAATGCACATTGGCATAGTCGCCCTGCAGCCAGGGGCTAATGGATTCCGTTACACTTTCTTCGTACCATCCATTGTAATCCTTGTAGTAAATGTACCGCAACGGTATGCGTACAGGGTCTGGTTTCAGGTACACTTCATTGGGGTTCGCAGCCTTGTTTATACGGTCTACCCGTTCGCTTGCAAAACGGAAACTACGCAGGTCTGCCCAGCGGTATTCCTTACCAGCGGGAAACAGGCAATCCTGTTCGCCATTGTATTCGTATAGGCTGCCGCGTATAAATGCAGGCACTATGTCTTTAACAATATTGTCCCAACGGTGGTTTTGCTGCACCACTACTTTTACCTGCTGTTGCGGATTTATTGGGTTAAGCAGCTTGGCATCAACCGTAAACTGTAAACGCTGGTGCGTACGGTAAAGGCTGTTATCAAACGGCTGCAATATCTGGGCAGCAATGCTGGCCTTACTGTCTACCACAAAAAAGCGTTTGGTAAAAGCAAGCTGGTTCTGGTCGCCGTTTAAGAACACTTTCAATAAATAGTTACCACTTTTGCTGGGCACGCAACCTTTATCTGGTAATAGTGCCTGATAGTGTATATAGTTGGTCAATGCAAGCGACGATGAGCGGTATTGGCTCAAACGGTTTTGCGTAAAACCTCTTATATAGTCAAAAGGGCTAAGGCCTGCATCCGTCCAGTCTGCATTGCATAACTGAAAGGTATAAGAGTAATTTTTCACGTAGCCATCCAGGTCATCAAAATGCAGTTCCATTAAATCGGATGAATTCAGGTTCAGTATCGGTTCGCTTTGCTGATTGTTCTGCGAAAACAGCTTGATGCTTTTGATGTTCATGAAAACGGCATCGGGCTTCACGTCCTGTGCATTTGTCAATAAGCTACCAGCCATAAAAAGGCATAGAAAAAAATACTTCATGAATAGGTAATTGATTTTTTAAACGTACAACTTTCTTTAGAGAAACGGTTTAATTGTTTGTGTGACCAATATAGATTGAACTGCTGCCAAGGTTAAAACCGTTGGCAGGGTCTAAACTTTTTAAACAATTGGGCATTTAAACTTCTGTTCCTGTAGTTTTGAAGCAGACTAAAATCATGCCATTGAATTTTTCGTTGTTCATAGGAAAACGCATTGCCTTTAACCGGCAAAAATCCTTTTCAAGGTTCATCATACGTTTATCCGTTGCCGCAACGGCCGTAAGCGTTATGGCCATGATCATTACATTGGCATTCGTGAACGGCTTCCAGAAAACGGTTTCAGAAAAAGTATTCAGCTTTTGGGGGCATATAAGGGTGCAGCATTACGAGGCCAACAAGTCGCTGGTATCGGAAGAAACACCCATTGAGCCCAACGATACTGTGTACAATCTGCTTAAAAACAATCCCGCCGTGGCACAGGTTCAAACCTTTGCCACCAAGAGTGCGGTGCTTGAAAAGCAAAAGGAAATTGAAGGCATTTTGCTAAAGGGCATTGACGCAGCGTATGACAGCAGCCAATTGAAAAAATTCATCACGCAAGGCAGGTGGCTGCATTTTTCGGACAGCCTGTACAGTCGTGAAATCATTGTATCCGCCCCCATTGCTACCGAACTCAACATTCAATTGAACGATACCATCAATGTGCATTTTATTTCGCCTGTTGAAGGCACGGCCGTGCACCGCCCCGTAAAAGTGGTAGGCATTTACAAAACAGGTATTGAAGAGTATGACAAATTATTTGCCATTGGCGACATCCGTTTACTAAGAAGGCTAAGCGAGTGGAACGGGAATGAAATTGGCGGTTATGAAGTGTTTTTGAAAGACTACCATTTAATGGATACCGTGAACAAGCAGTTGGACCTGCCCGTTGCTTGGGCCAGCAAAACCATCAAGCAGGTATATCCCAATATATTCGATTGGCTGAACATACAGGACGTGAACCGCAACGTGGTGTTTATTGTAATGGCCATTGTGGCAATCATTAACCTGATAACCTGCCTGCTTATACTGGTGCTGGAACGCACAAGAATGGTGGGTATATTAAAAGCCATTGGTGCCAGCAACAACAGCATACAGCAAATATTCCTGTACCATGCCAGCATGATTACATTGGCCGGTGTGGTTATTGGCCTGGTGGGCGGTGTGGGCCTATGCCTGTTGCAGCAATACATAGGCTTTATCAGGCTAGACGAAACCACCTACTATGTAAGCACCGCACCCATCCATATTATCTGGTGGCAGGTTGCATTGGTTTGTGTAAGCACTGCCATTGTTTGTTTTGTATGCTTAATTATACCAACCCTATTGGTAAGGAACATCAAGCCAGTAAAAGCAATACAGTTCAGGTAACGGGCAGCAAGACAATACCTGGCTTTACTGGCGTCGCACCCATCAGGGTTCGGTACAAAACCCGGCTTTACCCAAAGCTGTTTTATACAAAATGCGATAGCACAATACCCGTGGCCACGGCTGCATTCAAGCTTTCTGCACCACCAATACGTGGAATGGTGATGGGGTGCTGTATATAAGATATGATGTCCTCCCTAATACCCCTGCCCTCATTGCCAATAATCAACAGGCCCTCCTTCGGTTTGTCAATGGTATAAATGCTTTTGCCTTGCAACAAAGTGCCGTAAACGGGCAGGTTCTTATTGGCATCCAACAACACCTTTACATCGCCATACCAAACATTTACACGTATAAAGCTGCCCATGGTACTTTGAACCACTTTGGGGTTATACAGTTCGGCCGTATCTGCACTGCAAATAATTTCCCTAATGCCAAACCAATCAGCAATACGTATAATGGTTCCTAAGTTACCGGGGTCCTGTATGCCATCCAGCACCAGGCCAAGCCTTCCTTTCAGTTCAGGCTCCGTAGCCGCTTTTGCCTGTACCAATGCAAGCACTTGGTTGGGCGTCTGCAAACTGCTTATCCTTTCCAGTTCGGCAGTGCCAATTTCTGTTGTATCTATTGATTGTAAAGGGTTAGCAGCCAGCCATTCCTTTACTGCAAACAGTTTGCGAATGGTATAGTTGCTATGCAACAGTTCCTCCACAATCTTTGGGCCTTCGGCAATAAACAAACCATCTTGCTGCCTTTGTTTTTTGTGGCATAAAGATTGAATATATTTGACCTCATTCTTACTTATCATCATTTATGTTTTTAACCTGTGCAACCCGTTTATTCAACAGAATTGTTTGGGCAAGTTGCGTTGCTTTTATATGCTTTTCCTGTACGGTGGTTAGAAATTACCAACCCAAGAAACCATTTGTTTTTGATAACCGCATTATACTGAGCGGCAAGGTATCGAAAGATGAGAAAAAACGGTTAACCGAAGAGCTTTATAATTATTGGGACGACAGCCTGAAAGTAAAAAAGGTACAGACTTTTGGGGTTAAGTACACCATCCGGAAACCACCCCTGTTCGATAGCATCAATGTTGCTCGCAGCATCAAGTTCATGAATGCCTACCTTAACTCGCAGGGGTATTATTATGCCAACATCAAAGATTCATCGCCCGTAAAAATAGATACCGTTAAGGATCAGTACCGCACAACGGTTATCATGAAAATCGAGTTGGGCAAAAACATTACCATCGATTCTGTTAGCTATACTTTAAAAGACACCATACACAATACCTTCAAGGATTCGGCCTTGCAAAATTTGGCCATTCAGAATTTCAGTAACACTTTACTCATTAAGGGTAAGCCTTATACAAAGCAGGTCATATCCGACGAGTTGGACAGGTTTGTTGGCATACTCAGGCAGAATGGTTATTACAAATTTTCGAGGGAGCATATCTATGCATTGGTTGATACATCGAATGCCCAGTTATTGAAACTTACATTGGACCCTATAGAGCAGGCAAAGCTGATTGCTGAAGCAGACCGGCAACGCAGGGAGAACCCCACATGGGATATTGACATACGGCAGAAAGACACTGATGACTCCACAAGGTTGAACCGTTTTTATATTGGTAAAGTGTATTACTATCCCGAAACAAAATTTACCGAACTGCCAGATACTTTGATTACACAGCAATGGGCCAGACAAACGCCCAACAAAAAAGGCGATTTAATTATACGCGACCATATTGGCAAGTTTAAGCTAAGGCCTTTGCGTGAGCATACCTATTTGCGGCAGGATTCTTTATACAACGAAGAGAACTATATAAAAAGCATCAATACCCTATCGCAGATACCTGCGTGGAAACAGGTTGATGCACGTATTGTACAAAGAACGGATGATACATTGGACCTTCACTTTTTTTTGGAGCCGGCCATTAAACAGAGCATTACCTATAACCTGGAAACAAGCCGGAACAGCAACGACTTTTCATCGGGCAATTTATTGGGACTTGCATTAAGTGCAACCTATGTAAACCGCAATCTCTGGAGACAGGCCATTCAATCCAATACCAGTTTGCGTGCCGGTGTGGAGCTGAACTTCGATACATTGTCCACTTCAAAAAACCTGATACAGACTTTCCAAATAGGACTAAGCCACTCCTACAGTTTCCCAAGGCTGATGTTCCCGTTTAAAAGCATGAACCAATGGTTCAGGAAGGTAGAAGGAAAGCGGACATTGGTTGCTGCAGGTGCTTCCTACACGGAACGGTTGAACACATATAGGCTCCGCCAGCTTACCGTGAATTACAGTTGGGAGTGGCAAAAGAAAAACAACATTTTTTCATGGAAGCCGCTGAATCTGGAGTTCTATAAGATTGACACTTTGCCTTTGCTGGATACCATTTTTAAACAGAATCCTTTTCTCAGGAATTCATTCAATACAGGCAACGTGGTGGGTGCCAGCTTTTATTGGACCAAAAATTTCACGCAAAGAAATAACCGCAACAAAAGCCATTTCATACGGTTGGGAGTTGATGAATCGGGCCTTTTCCTAGGGATATTGCCCACAGACATTATTAAGCGTTGGCAGGGCAATATTTATGAATACGTAAAACTTGAAGCCGACTATCGCTTTACTTACAAGCTGCCCAAAAGTGAAATTGGTTACCGTTTTTACAGTGGCATAGGCATACCATTGGGCGGGCAGTCATTACCCTTCTTTAAACAGTTTTCGGCAGGCGGACCAAACAGTATGCGTGCATGGGGCTTACGCCAGTTGGGTCTGGGTTCATCTGTTGCCAGCGATACCATTGCAGCCAATAGCTTTCGCGACAGGTTTGGCGACCTGCAACTGGAAACGAACATCGAGTACCGCTTCACATTGTTCAATATTAACGGTTTTAAAATTGGCAGTGCCCTGTATGCAGATATTGGCAATGTATGGAACGTGAAGAAAGATGCAACCAACCCGGGTGCAGAGTTTTCGTTGAACCATTTTGGAAGGGACATTGCCATAGGTGTTGGTACCGGGCTCCGCTTTGATTTCAATTATTTTTTGATACGTGTTGACTTTGCCTATAAAGTAAAAGACCCGGGCCGTGCCACCAATGGCGGCTGGATGAGTATTAAAGATTTTCAATGGAAGGAGAACCGTACCAATGCTTCGCAAACAGAAGTACGCAACTATGCATTCCAGTTGGGTATTGGCCTGCCGTTCTAATCATAAAGTTTAAAATATACAAAGGCCGGCTATGTTACCATAGCCGGCCTTTTTTATTCAAACACTTGTATTGTTAATCCAGTTTCAACACAGCCAGAAATGCTTCTTGTGGCACTTCCACGTTACCTATCTGCTTCATACGTTTCTTACCTTCTTTCTGCTTCTCCAACAATTTGCGTTTACGGCTGATATCGCCACCGTAACATTTTGCGGTAACATCTTTACGCATGGCCGAAATGTTTTCACGGGCAATAACCTTGGCCCCAATAGCGGCCTGTATGGCAATCTGGAACTGTTGCTTGTTTAAAAGTTCTTTCAGCTTCTCGCAAAGCTTACGTCCAAAATCCTGTGCACGGCTACGGTGTATCAATGCACTCAATGCATCCACCTTGTCGCCGTTCAGCAAAATATCCATCTTCACAATATCGGCTTCGCGGTAACCAATAGGTGAGTAATCGAATGAGGCATAGCCACGTGTCTGGCTTTTCAGTTTATCGTAAAAGTCAAATACAATTTCGGTTAGCGGCATTTCAAATACAAGCTCAACCCTTGTTGGTGTAAGGTAAGTCTGGTTCAGCAAAATGCCACGCTTACCCAAACACAGGGTCATGATGTTGCCAATATAGTCAGGTGATGAAATGATCTGTGCACGTATATAAGGTTCCTCTACCCTGTCCAGCTTTGTTGGCTCGGGCATTTCCGAAGGGTTGTTTACAGCAATCTTATCGCCCTTAGAAGTATAGGCAAAGAAGCCCACGTTGGGTACGGTAGTAATAACGGTCTGGTTAAACTCCCTTTCCAGTCGCTCCTGTATAATTTCCATGTGCAACAGGCCAAGGAAACCGCAACGGAAACCAAAGCCCAGTGCCTGCGATGTCTCCAGTTCAAATGTCAGCGAAGCATCGTTCAACTGTAGTTTTTCCATACAGTCACGCAGTTCTTCAAATGCATCTGTCTCCACAGGGAAGATACCAGCAAATACCATTGGCTTCACTTCCTCAAAACCATTGATCATTTCACCGGGGTTGCTGGCCAATGTAATGGTATCGCCCACTTTTACTTCTTTAGCATTCTTGATGCCTGTAATGATATAGCCCACGTCACCTGCCTTTACTTCGTTCTTAGGCGTCATGTTCAGTTTCAACACGCCTACCTCATCTGCATTGTAATCCTGCCCTGTTGATATGAATTTAATTTTATCGTTTTTCTTTAAAACTCCATTCATTATTCTATAATACACAATAATGCCCCTGAAGCTGTTGAACACACAGTCAAAAATCAGTGCCTGCAATGGTGCCTCGTATTCGCCTTTTGGTGCAGGTATCCTTTCAATAATGGCTGCCAGTATTTCTTCTATACCGATACCGCTTTTGCCACTGGCCAATAATATGTCTTCTACCTTACAGCCAATCAGGTCTATGATCTGGTCCTGCACTTCGGGAATCATGGCACCGTCCATATCAATCTTGTTGATGACGGGTATTATTTCCAAATTGTTATCAATTGCCAGGTAAAGGTTGCTGATGGTTTGTGCCTGTATGCCCTGGCTTGCATCCACCAGCAATAGGGCACCTTCGCAGGCCGCCAGTGCACGGCTCACTTCGTAGCTGAAATCCACGTGCCCCGGTGTATCAATCAGGTTCAGTATGTATTCCTCACCCTTATACTTATAATTCACTTGAATTGCGTGGCTCTTGATGGTAATTCCCTTTTCACGTTCCAGGTCCATGTCATCCAGTACCTGGTTCATCATGTCGCGTTCGCCAATTGTTTTGGTATGCTCCAATAATCTGTCGGCCAATGTACTTTTTCCGTGATCGATATGTGCAATAATGCAAAAATTTCTGATATTCTTCATAACTGCGGCAAAGATAGCATTCGGATGAAAAATATTCGTTTATATTTGTTACCTACCTCCAGTGCCTAATTAATTAAAAAACAACTAACCACTAGTGAAAAAAACTGCAGATGGACTTAATAGTTGAACTTTTTAGGAAGGGACTGCCATTTTTATTAATGAGCATTGGGGTTGCGGTTATGCTAAAAGCTTACTTGATTGCGAAAATCAAAAGGTTTGATTTGGCAGAGATTTTTTTCAGCTTCTTCCGCCTGTACAATATCGATGAACGGAGTATGAGCAGCAACCGCAAACGTATCCGTTTCATGCGTCTCAACAACCTCATTAATTATTACGTATATGGCATACTAGGTATTACGGCCCTTGTATATCTTGTTACCAAGAATGTTTAACCAGGCATATTGCGTTGGTATATTTCCACAAACTGTTTCCCTATTACTTCGGCACTGTATTGATGTATGGCAGCATGGGCAATTTGCTGTTGCTGGTATTGCCCGTAACGGTGCATTAAAACATGCATGGCTTCTGCAAGGGCACCAACATTTTCCGATGGTACCGTAATGCCATTGCTTTCGTTGATGGCTTCTGCCACCCCACCAACATTGGATGCCACAACGGGCAGGCCGCAACAAAATGCTTCCACAACCACGCAGGGAAAGTTTTCGTGTTTGCTGAACAATACAAAAGCATTGGCCTGTTGCATCTGCATGGCAACATCGTTGTGTGCTATTTCTCCAATAAAGGAAATATGCCCTTCAAGCCCCTTTCCTTTTACGAACAGAACGTGCTCTTGCACGAATGGACCGGCAATCACCAATTGGCAATTGGCCTGCCTCTGCTTTACCAACACTTCAAATGCCTCTATAATGCCTTCGATATTTTTTTGGCTGTTCAACGCCGAAACATGCAGCCACCTAAATTTTTCATGGGGTGCTGTCTGTTTGTAAAAAAACACGTTCTTATCAGCAAGGTTGTGTACCGTATCCACTTTGCGTAACGAAAACAATTGCTGTATGGCAGTGCCCAATGTAGCGGAAACATTGGTTACACAGGCCGCCTGTTGAAATACCTTTCTGGTATTGTACCTAAAAAAGAAGCTGCGTTTATAAAACGAATCGGGTGCCGCTTTTTCGTAATGCGATGCCTGTTCGGAAACGATATAAGGAATGCCCCATTTTTTTTTAAGTTGCAATGCTACCATACCGGCCTTCATGGGCACATGTACATGTATCAGGTGTGGCTTGCCATGCTTGGAGATATATGCCCGCAATATGTTTAGGTAAAACTTTTTATAGTATAGGTTGTACCTTATTTTATCAATGGCAGCCAAGCCGGTTTTTTTGAATGAGAAACTGTAGATCAGTTCACGCAGGTTGCCGTTCACGGTTTCCGTAACAGTATCTTCCAATGGTTTGTCCTTTCCTGTCTGCAATACATGTATCACGTCTATGGGCATCCATGCAGCAACAGCTTTTGCATGCCGCTGAATGAAATCGCCATTTACCGGTTCATATATATTGGGGTACCAACTCGCCAGCCACAGTACTTTCATGATTCCATATTTTTATTGAGCAGCATATTTTTTACCCAGTACCAATCATCTTTCTTAAAGCTGAACATTTCTTTCCAAGTAAGTTTATAGTCATTCAAAAAATGGGTCAACGCATACAGCAGGTTTGCAAGATAACCCACTGCACTTACAATGGCAGCTGCATAGATACCGAATCGGGGAATAAAGAGCACATCACCAACAACCACAATTGCCAGTGCAAGCACGGCTCCTTCCACATTGATACGTACCCTGCCTTTTCCTGAAAAATAAGCCGATAACAATACCAGTACCGCAATACCGAAAATACCTGGCAGCAGGAACAGCAAAGGAATGGTTACATTGTTGAACGTGGGACCGAAAACAAAAGGGAACAACCAGTTGCCCATGAATGCCACCAGCACAATTACCAACATGAATACCATGATAAAAATGCGGAACAGCACAATGATGGATTTATTGACATTGGCACGCATGGCCCCGCTTGCCGTTTGTGGAAAGATGGCACTGGCCATGATTTGTGGAATGACCAGCAACAATTGCCCCAACTTGGATGCCTGTATATAATTGCCCAAATCTTCGGCACTGCAGCTTGCGGTATTGTAACGCACAAACCAATAATCAACCCGGTACACAAAAAAGAAAACCAGGTTGCCCGCCAATGCCACCAACGAATACCTGAACAGTTTCCTCAGCTCGCCCATATTGGGCAATGCAATGGCCGAAAAACTTTTGTATTGCATCATGAACACAGCACCCAGCAACAGGCCCTGCAATAGAAAGGAAGCAAAATATATATTCTTTACAGCCGTTGAAGATGCTCCCCTATGCTTGCCTGCAACAATCACCAATACCAATAAAAAATTCAGCAGCCCCATGATGATATTGGGCAGGGCAAAATTCCTGTGTGCATAAAACAGCACGGTAAAAAAATTGGTGAACAGTATGCCACAGATATAGGTTACTGCATATAGCTGATAGGCCTTCCACTCATGGGCTGGTATTTTTTTAATGGAACCAAAATATAGCGGTATCACCAATGTTACCACCAAGCCAATAACAAAAGTCCATAGAAACGAGAACCAGGCCAGCCTGTTATGGCCAATGCCGTTGCTGGCTGCATAATAGGTGTAGCCGCTATCCATGCTTAAACTGGCTACCAGCAAAATCAGCGAAAAGAAATTGGTAAGATAATATACCCAACCGCTGCCATCTGCATGCAGGTAGCGGCTCAGCACAACGTTCACCAATAGCAAGGTAATGAAGTAAAAGCCTCTCCATATCAAACTTTGTTGCAGCAATTTTTCAAACGTCATTACAGGCTTATTGATGGCGGCTAAAATACGATAGTTTAATTAGTGTATTTTTGAAAAAATCAATCCACCCTTCATGGCCCGTTTAAAGCACTTTAACAGGAAAGCAAAAGCCGAAACAGAAACAGGGCTTGGCACCAACAGCAACCTCATTGGTGGACGTTTCTTTAATAAGGATGGCTCGCCCAATATGGAAGTAAAGGGCATGAGATTTTTTGCCCGACTGAACCTTTACCATGCATTGCTTTCTACCAAGCAGTGGAAATTCCTTACTACCATCATCGTATTTTTCTTAACGGTCAATTTGCTGTTTGCCTGTGTGTACCTGATTATTGGCATGGAGCATTTAGGTGGCATGGTGGCCGGCAGCAATGGCGAAAAGTTTGGCGAGGCTTTCTTCTTTTCTGCACAGACTTTTACCACCGTTGGCTATGGGCGGATAAACCCCATTGGCTTTTGGGCAAGCTTCACCGCATCGTTGGAAGCATTGATAGGGTTGATGAGCTTTGCCCTTGTTACAGGCTTATTGTATGGGCGTTTTGCAAGACCAAAATCATACATACAATATAGCAAGAATGCCCTGATGGTACCTTTTAAAGACGGTGTGGCTTTGATGTACAGGATGGTGCCCTATACCAAGAACTATTTGATGAATGTGGAAGTAAAAATGACTTTGGCCATGCGTATACTGGAAGACGGACACATGAAAAACCGCTTTTTCAATATGCCATTGGAACTGTCCAAAGCCACCACTATGTCAGCCAACTGGACATTGGTGCATGCCATTAACGAAGACAGTCCGCTATACCAATTATCAAAGGAAGACATTTTCAATGCCCATGCAGAGATATTGATTTTTGTGGAAGGTTTTGATGAAAGCTTTTCCAGCACAGTCATTTCACGCAATTCATATACTTACGAGGAAATTGTTTTTGGGGCAAGATTCCTACCCATGTACAATGCCAGTGAAGACAATACAAAAACAGTATTGCACTTAGATAAACTGGATGCATACGAACCAGCAGTATTGCCCATAACATTCTAACGCAAGTCGGCTAATTCAATCGCTTGGCCAACTCATCATCAATTTTCTTGAACAGGTGATAGGGCTTGTACACACGCCAGTCATCCAACTGCATCAGCTCAATATAATAGTTCAGTTTCTTCTTTTTAAAATCGTACTGGGTGGCTTCGGGCATGTTCAATGCAACAATCCATCCATCTTTATCGCTTACTTCCTCGTACCATTCTTCATAATAATCCTTATCGCCACTATGAAAGTTCAGTACATTTTCTGCAATCAATATAAACTTGCTTATTTTCTGCTCCTGTAGCTTGTCTATCACTTCACGTTTCAGTTCCATGATGTCATTCTCAATGGCATCGTTCCACTCTCCTATCAATTCTATAATGGCAAAATTCAATTCATAATCCACATAAATAATTTTCAGGTACAGGGTCCTACTGCCAAAATCATCCCACTGTGGGTGTATATAATAGTTGTACACGGTTTGGCTAAACTCAAACTCACTATACTCCCTTCCATAAAAAGGGTTCAGTTTATCTTCCTCGCCAATGTATATGTGACGCCAATTATAATAAGGTTCTATCGTGTGCATATACAGGCAAAGTTGCAGCAATAAAATATATCCATTTCTATAAGCTATATAAATTTTATGGTGCTACCGTTAAACCAATCCCAAAACCGCAACAAGTTTTTTTGTTTTCAAAGTTTCCTTGTTTCTTTACAACTGTTCCCACTTCAACCGGCTTCAACTTCAACCACTTCATGTTAAAAGCAATACTATGCAGCAAAGCGTATCCATGCTTTCTCAAAGGGAAAGTTATGCAGTAACAAAGTGGACAAAATTTTTATGGTGGCTCTCCACGGCCGAAAAAGAACTGTTGATTGATTGTGTTGTGGACCGCAGCCGCTACGCCATTATTGGCATGAGTGTATTGGGCACATGGCTATTTGCAACACTTGCTTGGGTGTATTTTTTCAGTACAGTCGTCACCAATATTATTGCAGCAATTGCTTTGGGCATTTTTATGGGCTGCATCATTTTAAGTATCGACAGGGCCCTGATTAAAGGCATCAACAAACGCAACCGCAATAAATTGCTACCCCTATTTTTCCGTGGCCTATTAGCTATTACAGTCGGCACTTTTATGGCACAACCAGCATTGCTATACCTCTTCAATAAAGAGATACAGGTACAAGTTTCGCTGGACAATGAGCAGAAGAAGAAAGACAAGAACCTGAAACAGGATGCCGTGTTCTTCAATGCAAAAAATGAATTGCTCAGCCAGAAATCGGCCCTGCAAAAGCAATTAAATGAGCGTTACCAAGAAGTGGCTACAGCACGCCAGAATTTCATAGCCGAAACCGATGGAACCGGTGGCAGCAAAAAAATCGGGCTTGAATCCATTGCCAAGGCAAAGAAGAACGAATATGAAAAACTGGATGCCAATTACCAAGCACTGTCAGCACAGATACAGCCGCAAATAAAATCGGTTGACAGTTCATTGGCCCTTATTGAAGCAGCCTACAAAAAAGAGCAGCTGGCGTTTGAAGCATTGCTGAACGATGGCTTCCTTACACGTATTGAAGCCTTGAATAACCTCGTTAAAACCAATGATGCATTACAGTTCCGTTACTGGCTATTGGTAATAATCCTGGTGCTGATTGAACTGATGCCCGTTATTGCCAAGACCATTTTGCCATCGGGTACCTATGATGAAAAAGTGCATCAATTGGAAGCAATGGAAAAAGAAATAACAGGCGACAATATAGAGAAACAGAAAAAGCTGAAACAGCAATACAACCAATTGGCATTTGAAGAAGACGCCGTATTGATACAGGCTTTTTTCAACGAAGCAAAACAGGCACGCCTCAACAAAATGCAGGAAAGCATGGCAACATGGCAATCATCGCCCGGCAAAAGTTTCGACCATACCTGGCAAAACATAAAAGATGAAATGCTTACCAGACAGGAAAATTAAATACGCCTTAAATCCTTTTGCACCTTCATTGAATATTTACGCTTTTCAACAATCGTTGAAAAGTAGTTAACGCCATTTTCAGTGCAAAATTGCTATGTTTGTTATGCTATGAACTGGAACGACCGTAAAATTAAAATCGCCGTGCTGGACCTGTATGAAGGCCATGTTAACCAAGGCATGCGTTGCATACGTGAAATTGTGAATACCTGGGGCGAACAGAACGAATTCGACATTACCTACACAGAATTTGATGTAAGGCAGAAACTGGAAGTGCCCGACACTTCCTACGATATCTATATTTCCAGTGGCGGCCCTGGCTCGCCTATAGACACTGTTGATACCGAATGGGAAAAAAAATATTTCGGCTGGTTGAAGCAGGTAGAAAAATGGAACAACAACCTGGCCAACGAACCCAAACATGTATTCTTTATCTGCCATAGCTTTCAACTGGTATGCAGGCACTATGGTATTGGCAATGTATGCAAAAGAAAGTCCACTTCATTTGGTGTTTTCCCCATCCATAAATTAAGCGATGGCAATGACGAAGTGATATTCGATGGCCTGCGTGACCCGTTCTATGCAGTGGACAGCAGGGATTACCAGGTAATAGAACCCAACCATAACCGCCTTAGGGAAATGGGTGCAAAAATATTGGCCATTGAAAAGAACCGCAGCCATGTGCCTTACGAAAGGGCCATTATGGCCGTACGCTTCAACGAATATTTTATCGGTACCCAATTCCATCCCGAAGCAGATGCAACGGGTATGAGCATGTACCTGCAAAGGGAAGACAAAAAGGCAACCGTAATTGAGAACCACGGCGAGGAAAAATGGAAAAGCATGATTGAACAATTGGGCGACCCCGAAAAGATACGCTGGACCTATTCACATATACTTCCCAACTTTTTGAATCAGGCAGTAGGCGAATTTGTGATGTAATAAATTAATGAAACGATTTATGAAAATCCCTACTGAATATGGTGGGGATTTTTTATTTTCAGCACCTAATAAAAACAGAACGCATGGTTCCTTCAATACGCAAAGCATTCAACGAAAAATTCACTGTAGAGCAATATGATCGTTTTTTGACCAACCTTAATTCCAAGCATCCGGGTGCACTGGAGTTCAGGGTGGCAGAAACACCTGTTTTTGTTGACAAGGCTTTTACAGAAAAGATATTGAGTGCCTGTGAGAGCATTGTGGACGTGATTACAGGCTACAATTTCAAAACCCTTACCTCACATGCAATACCTGCCAACGTAAGGGTACCCAACGAAAACGAGCATACCCATTTCATTGCTTTTGATTTTGGCATCTGCGAAAACGAGAACGGCGAGCTTGAACCGCAACTAATAGAGATGCAGGGCTTCCCTACCCTGTTTGCGTACGAAGTATATGTAGACAAGGTTACTAGGAAATATTTTGATATACCCGGCAATTACTCCGCTTACCTCGGCGGTTTTGACGAAGCATCGTATATACAGTTGCTGAAAGACATCTTACTGGGCAGCCACCAACCAGAGCAAGTGGTGCTGTTGGAAATATTGCCGCATCAACAAAAAACAAGGATCGATTTTTACTGCACAACAGACTATACAGGCATACCAGTTGTTTGCCTTACAGAGCTGATACAGGAAGGCAAGAAACTGTTCTATGAAAAAGACGGGAAAAAGATTGAAATAAAAAGGATCTACAACCGCATCATATTCGACGACCTTCAACAGCAAAGCCCGGAAATACAGGAAAAAGGAAAGTTATTGTTAGAGGAACTGGATGTTGAGTGGGTGCCTCACCCTAACTGGTTCTACCGCATCAGCAAATACACATTGCCATTCATCAACCATCCCTATGTGCCCAAAACAAGGTTCCTGAATGAGATAGAGGAACTGCCTACAGACCTGGAAAACTATGTATTGAAACCATTGTTCTCTTTTGCTGGTCAAGGCGTGGTAATTGATGTGACCCTTTCCGATATTGAAAAAGTGGAAGACCAGGAAAATTGGATATTGCAACGCAAGGTAAAATATTCCGATGTGATCGTAACGCCCGACACACCCGCAAAAGCAGAGATACGTATTTTCTATTTCTGGAAAGATGGTGAAACAAGACCGGTACCCACCAATAACCTGGCACGTTTAAGCAAGGGCAAAATGATTGGCGTGCGTTACAATAAAGACAAGGAATGGGTTGGTGGAAGTTTAGCGTATTTTGAACAACAGACACCCTTATAAAAAGTAACACATGCTGCTGAATTATTTTTCTAACTGGGTAATGAGCATGGTTGCTACAAGTTTAAAATCGGTATTCGGTACACCAACGCAATAGATTGCTACTCATTTAGCAATACCTGAATTTCTGTTTGTAGAATCGGAAGGTGTTTAATAACAATGCCCCAGACTATATCATCAGAAACAGTGTCATAACCATGTATGATCCTATTTCTTGTGTCAACAATTTTTCTTGAATTTGAGATTACAATTGTTTCGTCGTGTTTCAAAATTCGACTTAAGGCTTCGCCAATTATTTCGATATTTCTTTCAACCGCTCGTTTTGTTCTTAAGTCATTTTGATATTTTATGAATTCTTTTGGAGTGTCATAAAAGAAGCTATCAATTTCTACAATAGCATTCAAAATATCATAAAGCCACGTTTTAATATCATTGTCCATACACAAGTTGTCTTTGCTGATTAACAGACTGCCTGAAATATGGATTTTTTATCGCTTTTTCTTCCAATAGATCAACAGGTCGCTTGAACATATCCTGCAATGAAAATTTGAAGTCGAAGTAGTTATCTGCATAATCTTCTACGGCTATGTTTGAGAAGTCCACAATCAAGTCTATATCACTTTCTTTATTGAAACCTTCTGTCAATACGGAACCAAAGGCATACAAACGCTTAACGTTGTGTGTTTCACAAAGCCTGTAAATATCTTTAGTATATGCTTCTAGTATATTCATTGTTATAAGGTGTCAATCAAATTTACAGAAATTTCACTAAATGGCATTTGTCGGTACTGTATCAGCCTGAATTACAGATTGTGAGCCTGAGTTAAAACTAATGAAATATGAAATCAAGCCTGCAACGAAGCACTATACCAAAAAGAGAAATGCTTTATCATACGTGAAGCATTTCTCTTTTTACAAATGTTTTATTTTTTCGACAATACCCGTAGTAGAAAAGCCTTGCACAATATTGTTGATGACAACACGGCCACCATTGGCAATTACTTCCTTGGCTCCTACAATCTGTTCAATGGTATAGTCGCCGCCCTTTACCAAAACATCGGGCATCAATGCGGTTATCAGTTCAAATGGCGTGTCTTCTTCAAATACAATAACGGCATCGGTTATAGCAAGGCTTGCCAATAGCAATGCACGGCTATGTTCGTTATTGATGGGACGTTCGGGACCTTTTAATCGTTTGGTGCTGGCATCACTGTTCACGCCAACAATCAGATAGTCCGCTTCTGCCGCTGCGGCAGAAAGAGAGGCAATATGCCCTTCGTGCAGTATATCGAAACAGCCATTGGTAAAAGACAGTTTTTTGCCATTTACCTTCCAACCAGCTATTTGCTGCTGCAGGTGCTGCAACGTGAATATTTTTTTATGGATTGCCTGAACCTGTTTCATATATACGATTGTGTTTTGTACTAAAAAATGTTGGACATTGTACCAAATGCTGATGGGTGCGACGCCGAGAACGATGGGCCATGCAAAAGTGCCGGTTACAAAATTGAACTTTTTATTTTCTTTTTGTTATACCAGGGCAACAGTATAAAACAAACAAAACCTACCACCAGTATAATGATGAATTGGGCAAACCATTGCAATGTGCCATTGGCGTAACCAATTGGGTTGGGTATGCTGTTCTGTTGAAGCTCCAGCGTCTTGGCAAGTAAATAGGCATAGGCACCAATGCCACCGGGCGTTGCAATCATGCCAATGCTTGCAAATGCAAGACAGCTTATTGCTTCCTTGATGCCCAGCCCAGCTGTGCCCGATGTGGCATAGAACCCGATCCACGTGCCAACAAGGTATAGGCACCAAATAGCAATAGTATAAAAAGCAAACAGCCCTTTTTGCTTTAGCCTGCTTGCCGTACTTAAGCCTTCCCACACGCCCAACAGTATATTCTTACCCTTATGCAGGAACTTTTGGAAGCGGCGGGTAACCAGCAACCATATAAACAATACAACAGCTATTACTGCAAGCACAATCAATACAATTTTCTTTATTGGGCTGGCAGCTTCCTGCGGATTGCCCGACATGAACTCTTTCAAGTGATGATAGCTGGCTACCACTACATCGAACTGGAAGATGAGTGCCAGCAAAAACACAATGCCCAAGCTCAACACATCAAAAGCCCTTTCGGCAACAATGGTACCCACAATCTTTTCGGCTGGTATCTTTTCGTATTTAGCCAGTAAAGTGCATTTAAGCACTTCACCCAAGCGTGGCACAGCAAGGTTGGCCATGTAACCAATCATTACCGCAAAAAAAGTATTGGGTAAAGATGGGGCATAACCCATGGGTTGCATAAGTATACGCCAACGCAACGAACGCAACAGATGGCTAAGCGACAGTATGGCAAAGACCGGAACAATCAGCCAGTAATTGGCATTGGCCAATGCGTTTTTAAATTCGGTCCGCTCCTTTTCGTTGGCCATTATTTTGTGCAGGCTAAGCCATACCAAAAAAATGCCAATGCCCAAAAAGAACATGTACTTAACTATGTTGCCAAGGCTTTTTTTCATGCAGGAAAAATTCAGCGGCAATTTAAGAAAGAAAAAATGTAAAAGCCAGTATGCTTTTACAGGTTGACCAATGTTAGCGATTGTTTTACATGGCCCACTTACTGCGGCAGCCTGTTAAGCCCATCGGGAAATATTACCCAGGGCTTGAATGTTTTGGCTGCATCAAAATCGAGCAGGGCGTATGATATAATAATGACCACATCGCCAACGGCAGCCTTGCGTGCGGCAGGCCCGTTCAGGCAAATAACGCCGCTGCCACGTTGCCCTTTAATAATATAGGTTTCAAGCCTTTCGCCATTGTTCACATTTACCACCTGCACTTTTTCGTTTTCAATAACATTGGCCGCATCCATCAGGTCCTCGTCAATGGTTATGCTACCTACATAGTTAAGATTGGCTTCTGTAATGGTGGCCCTATGTATCTTGGATTTCAATACCTGTATCTGCATATTATAATGTCTGTTTAGTTCAATAGCATATTGTCAATCAACCGCACGCCATTTAAGAAGGCTGCCGTTAATACCACCAACTGCTCTTTACCGTCCCAATTGGTTACGGGCTGCAAAGTAGCCGCATTGCCAATAGCTACATAATCAATTTTTTCAAAACCTGCTTCCAGTATCTTTTTTTGGGCCAGTTGCAGCAGTGGTAATAACGCCCCTTGCTGTATATGCTGTTTAATAAAACAATGTGCTTCATAAATAGCTGTTGCCTTCTGTTTGTCGCCCTCGCTTAAACGCATGTTGCGGCTGCTCATGGCCAGCCCCGATGCTTCACGCAATGTGGGGCCAATGGTCAGTACTGCAGGACTGCCAATTAGTTCAATCAGTTTTTTCAGCACCATGCATTGCTGGTAATCCTTTTGGCCAAGGTAGAAATGGGTTGGCTGCACAATATCCAACAGGCGGTGCACCACCTGACACACGCCCTGAAAATGGCCGGGCCGGTGGCTCCCTTCCAGCAAAGTTTCCAGATAACCTAAATCATAATGCAGACTGGGAGCCGTACCATTGGGGTACATTTCCTGTACCGTTGGCAAAAAGAGTACATGACAACCTGCCCGTTCCAGCAGCAGTATGTCCTGCTCGATGGTTACGGGGTATTTCTCAAAATCCTTGGGGTCGTTAAACTGCGTAGGGTTCACAAAAATGCTGCAAACAGTAAGTGTATCAGCCTGTTTGCTCAACCCAATCAATGACAAATGCCCCTGGTGCAATGCCCCCATAGTAGGCACAAAGCCAATGGAAACCTTGGGTTGGCCAGCAGGAAAAAGTACGGAATGAAGACTGTCAATTGTTTTACAAATAATCATTTAAGAATGGGTTAAAACACGATGATTTGGCAGAACGTTGCTTTTCGAGCTATTTTAGTTACCTTCGCCGCCTGATAAAATGACCCTTAATTCAGCTTAACTGATGTCAAAGAAAAGAATTTTATTCATAGCCACTGAAATGTCTCCTTATTTAGAGTTGACAGAGTTTGCGGAAATTGTAAATAAACTGGCTATTAAGAGTAACGATAGCGGGATGGAAGTAAGGTGTATTATGCCACGTTTTGGTGTAATCAACGAACGCCGTCACCGTTTGCATGAAGTAGTAAGGTTAAGCGGTATCAACGTTAGTGTTGATAACGACGACTATCCATTACAGATAAAAGTGGCTTCTTTACCCAATGCACGTTTGCAGATCTATTTTTTGGAGAACGAGGACTTTTTTAAACGGAAGTTCATTTTTCACGACGAAGAAGAGAAATGGTTTGATGACAACGGTTTAAGGACCATCTTCTTTGCAAAGGGTGCCCTGGAAACAGTGAAGAAATTTGGCTGGCCTCCAGACATCATCCATTGCAGCGGCTGGATGAGCGGCCTTGTTCCTGCATTCATCAAAACTGCCTATAAACGCGAACCTGTATTTGCACACAGCAAAATTGTTTTCACCATTGGTCAAAACACGTTTAAGGAAAAGTTGGGACCTGATTTTTTAAAGCAGGCATTGATCAATAACAACATCACACCAAAAGACCTGGAAGTGTTTAAAGAGGCAAACAACACTGCCCTTTTCAGGGGCGGGGCCACGTATGCGGATGCAATTTCTTTTGGTGCAGAAAAGCCCGAAAAGAAACTGGTAGAGGAGTTTTCGAAAGTAAGGGGCAAAAAAGTGGTTCCTTTTAAAGGTTGGGATACTGATTTAACAGAGTATTTAGAACTGTACCAAGACCTGGCCAGCAAGTAATTGACACCGATCCTTATTTAATCTATTTGCTTTTTTTCGTGAAAGAAGACCTGCTACTTTGTCTTTAGGTGTATTATTATACCTCATACCACCTGTTTAATGGCAGCATCAAAAAATGAGGTCAACTTACGATTAAAGGTTAATTATTTCAAACGCTGGTAAATAATACTTGCTTGCCCTATATTTGCACACATTAAATTCAAAAAAATAATACATGCCTTATTTATTTACTTCTGAAAGTGTTTCCGAGGGACATCCAGACAAAGTAGCCGATCAGATTTCTGATGCTTTGATTGATAACTTTTTGGCGTTTGACGCACAAAGTAAAGTTGCCTGCGAAACACTTGTAACCACAGGACAAGTTGTTCTTGCTGGTGAGGTTAAGTCTAAAGCTTATTTAGATGTTCAAGAAATTGCACGTGGCGTAATCCGCAAGATCGGATATACCAAAAGCGAGTACATGTTCGAAGCGAACTCTTGCGGTATCCTGTCTGCAATACACGAACAATCTGCCGACATCAATCAAGGTGTTGACAGGAAGAAAAAAGAAGAACAAGGTGCTGGCGACCAGGGTATGATGTTTGGTTATGCAAGTAACGAAACAGAAGACTATATGCCTTTGGCCTTGGATCTTGCCCATAAAATCTTAATTGAGTTGGCTGCATTAAGAAGGGAAAACAAAGCCATCAAATATCTTCGTCCTGATGCCAAGAGCCAGGTTACATTGGAGTATGATGACAACAATGTCCCTGTAAGGATCGATGCGATTGTTGTATCCACTCAACACGACGATTTTGATACCGAAGCAAAGATGTTGGCCAAAATCAACAAAGACATCGTTGAAATTTTGATCCCACGTGTAAAAGCCAAGTATAAAAAATATGCAAAGCTTTTCAACAACAATATCAAGTATCACATCAACCCAACAGGCAAGTTCGTAATTGGTGGCCCACATGGTGATACAGGCTTGACTGGCCGTAAAATTATCGTAGATACTTACGGTGGTAAAGGTGCACACGGTGGTGGTGCATTCAGCGGTAAAGATCCTAGTAAAGTTGACCGTTCTGCTGCCTACGCTACACGTCATATAGCCAAGAACCTTGTTGCAGCAGGTGTTGCAGACGAAGTACTGGTTCAGGTATCTTATGCCATTGGTGTTGCACAGCCAACTTCCATCAACGTGAATACTTATGGTACTGCCAAAGTAGATTTAACCGATGGCCAGATAGGCAAGATCATTGAAAGCGTGTTCGACATGAGGCCTTACTTTATTGAACAACGTTTGAAATTACGTACACCGATGTACAGCGAAACTGCTGCTTACGGACACATGGGCCGCAAGAATGAAGTAGTTGAAAAAACATTCAAATCTCCAGATGGCAAAGTGAAAAAAGTAAAGGTAGAATTGTTTACCTGGGAGAAATTGGACTATGTAACTAAAGTTAAAAAAGCTTTTGGTTTAAAGTAATTTTTAATTAAAACTGACCATAAAAACCTCTGCACATAGCAGGGGTTTTTTGTTTCTTTGCACAATGAATAAAAAGATTGTTATAGCTGCAATTGCAACTGTTGTAATGTTTTTTGTGATGCGATGGCAGGGTACGGATCTACAATCGGAACAGACACCTTTAGGAATTGTAAGTTTTGAGTTGGCCAATAATTTTGAAACAGCCAAACACATGATGGATACTGTTGGCATAAAGCCCATGCAGTTCAATACAGGGCTCGATTTTGTTTTTATCATCGCTTATACTTCATTCTTCCTGTTATGCTGCAAGGCCTTAATGAACAACTACCGATCCTCTGGCCTAAAAACAATCGGCCTCATATTTCTGGAACTGAGCGTACTGGTGGGCGTATTGGACCTAGTAGAAAACATTGCCATGCTTATTACGCTTGGCGGTTATGGCAGCAACCTTTCCGTAACCATTAGCCACTGGGCTGCCATCACCAAATTTTCACTGGCAGCATTTGTAGCGGTTTATATTACCATAGCATCCATACTCATGTATTTTATCTCAAAGAAAAAAGCATAATGTACAACTCTAAAAAAAATATCATTGCAGGAAGGAACCCCGTTATAGAAGCATTGAAAAGCGGGCAGACGGTTGACAAGATACTGCTTTCAAAAAATGCAAGTGGCGATGCAATTGGCGAGATAAGGAAGCTGGCACAGGAAAAAAATATTCCCATACAATACGTTCCTATAGAAAAAATAAACGCACTCACCAATATACAGCACCAAGGTGTATTGGCTTTTAAGGGTTCTGTGCTTTATCAGGACCTGCAACAGGTAATTGATTGGGTAAACGAACAGGGTATTGTACCATTGTTCCTTTTATTAGACGGTGTAACGGACATCCGCAATATTGGTGCAATTGCCAGAACGGCACTATGCTGTGGCGTACAGGCAATCATCATTCCCGATAAAGGCGTTGGTGCATTGAATGAAGATGCAGTAAAAACAAGTGCCGGTGCCTTGGAACAGATCAATATATGCAGGGTAAACAGTTTGATGAAAGCTGTTGATGAACTTCACTTAAACGGCATTAAAGTGTTTGCCAGCGAAATGACGGCCACTACAAAACTGTTTGATGTAGAAATGAAAGAACCCTGTGCCATTGTAATGGGTGGCGAAGAAAAAGGCGTGTTTCCCGCATTGATGAAAATATGCGACGGCAGCTTCAAGATACCCATGACAGGCAATTTTGAAAGCCTCAATGTTTCTGTTGCAGCCGGAATGATACTGTACGAAGCCATGAAACAAAGAATCAGTTAATTGGTTAATTAGTTGCTATATGCTGTACGGTCCATCATTTACAAGAGTATTTAAAACGAGCGGGCTTTTATAATATAATGCTGTTTAAGATAGATAAAGTTTATACGCGTTTATATGGAACATACAATCCCACCAATTAACCAATTAACCAACAACCCAATTAAACTAGTTGAATGTCCCCGCGATGCCATGCAAGGCTGGAAGCATTTCATTAAAACGGAAGACAAGATACGCTACATAAATGCCCTGTTGAAAGTAGGTTTTGATACCATCGATTTTGGCAGCTTCGTATCGCCCAAAGCCATCCCGCAAATGGCCGATACTGCCGAAGTACTAAAAGGCTTACAGCTAACGGCTAACAGCTCAAAGCTCCTAGCAATAGTGGCCAATACAAGGGGTGCAGCAGAAGCTGTGGTACACGATGAAATCACTTACCTGGGTTTTCCCTTCTCCATCTCTCCTTCCTTTCAGCAACGCAACACCAATAGTACGCCACAGGAAAGCCTGATACGCGTGGAGGAAATACAGGAACTATGCATCAAGAACAACAAGCAATTGGTTGTGTATTTAAGCATGGGTTTTGGCAACCCCTATGGTGATGCATACAGCGATGCCATCCTTTTGCAATGGGCAGATGAAATGGTAAAACGCAACATCAACATCCTTTCACTGGCCGATACTGTTGGCGTGGCTACACCACAGCAAATAAGTTTTGCCCTAAACACCTTGATACCCAAATACGCCAACACTACCATTGGCGTGCACCTACACTCTGCCCCAAACAATTTCGAGGAAAAGCTGAAAGCCGCTGTTAATGCGGGCTGCAGCCGTTTTGACGGGGCACTGAAAGGTATTGGCGGCTGCCCCATGGCACAAGACGACCTAGTAGGTAACATGAATACGGAGCTAATGATCGATTACCTCGAAAGCAGTCAATTGTTGCAGTCACTCAATAAAACTGCTTTGTTAGAAAGTCTACAAATTGCTACCGAGCTGTTTGTATAAACAGGCCACTATCTGCTACTGCCACCCATACAAAATACATTGTAGCATTACTGCTTAAAAGTTAGATTTACTATCTGTACTAACTTTTGCCCATGCCACAACAAAACAAACCAGCAACAACAGCCATACTACAGGCAGGCTTTTTGGCCGGCAGTCTGGATATAGCCACTGCCCTGCTACAGTTCTATTTCACAACAGGTAAAAGCCCTTTAAAAGTGCTGAACTTTATTGCAAGCGGCCTGCTGGGCAAAGATGCCCTGGCAAAAGGTGCATTTGCAAATGAATGGTGGTTGCCTGTACTGGGCCTGTTGCTGCACTTTATGATTGCGTTTATTTTTACCTTACTGTTCTTTGGGCTATACCCCAAAATAAAAGGCCTGGCATGCTACCCAATCATTACAGGGCTTATATATGGTATAATCGTTTGGCTGGTAATGAACCTGCTTGTCGTTCCGTTAAGCAATGCACCCAAATTCCCCTTCAATGCATGGAAAGCAACACAGGGCTTGCTTATCCTGATGCTAATGGTTGGGCTACCCATATCATTCATAATAAGCAGCTATTACAAAAGAAAAAGCAGGAGAGGTATCAAACCTAAGGAATACCACAGGGCAGGCCTTCGGCATTAAACACATTCTTACAAATAAAAAAGCCCGGCAAAATGCCAGGCTTCTTCTATTAAGAATATTCTATTACCATTTGTCCACTTCTTCAGTAGAAAGGTTCGATTCACTTGTTTCAGCAGCAGCCTGTGCTACAGGAACAGGGGCAGCAGTTGCTTCAACAGCTTCTTCTTTCACTTTAGGTTCAGCTACGGCAGCAGTTGCTTCTTCTGCGTTGGCAACATAGGCACCTTCGCCATCCTCATTGTACTCGTGGTTAAACGCATCAAAGTCAAAATCAGGCATCAGGTCTGTCTTCACATAATCAATTGCCTCGCCTAATGCTTTTATAAATTTATTGAAATCTTCTTTGTACAGAAAAATCTTGTGCCTATCATAGCCATTATCGTCAAAACGTTTGCGGCTTTCCGTGATTGTTAAATAAAAATCGCTGCCACGGGTTTCCCTTACATCAAAAAAGTAGGTTCTTCTCTTGCCTGCCCTAATGCGTTTGCTGTAAACGCTCTCCATTTTTTTGTCGTTGTTTTCGTAAGCCACTTGCTGAATAAGTTTTGGTTTTAAAGTGTAGCAAATATAGCATTGTTATTGAATTACCAAAATTTTGCAAAGAATGTTTTGCAAGGGCTTTTTTATATTGCCAACAGCGGTATTTCAATTGAACTTTACTGGCGTCGCACCTTTCAGCGTTCGGGTACAACACCAAGGCTTTTACCAAAGCGTAGTTATACGTAAAATATTGGGGCCATCTACGGCCATGCAAACAGTTCCCATGGCTATGTAGCCATCCTGCAAATACAAATTAAACGGCCATGCCTGTTTCATCGGCTTCAGACAATTGCAGGCTATACAGTTCGGCATAATAACCGTTCTTATCCATCAGTTCCTCATGTGTGCCTGCTTCTGCAATCCTGCCATCTTCCAGCACCACAATCTTGTCAAACCTGAACGAAGAGAATATCCTATGCGTAATAATGATAGCTGTTTTATCATGTAAAAAACGGTACAGGTTGTTCACGATCTCATTTTCCGTCTTGGCATCCACTGCACTTAGGCAATCATCAAACACTACAATTTCCGGGTTCTTGATCAATGCACGGGCTATGGATATACGTTGCTTCTGTCCACCACTCAAAGTCACTCCACGTTCACCAATCATGGTTTCGTACTGTTTCTCAAAACCAAGTATCTCGTTATGCACACTTGCAAATTTTGCGGCCTGCTCAATGGTTTCCATGGCTGCTTTTTCTTTCAGTCCAAAGCTGATGTTGTTGGCCACACTATCGCTGAACAAAAAAACATCTTGCGGCACATAGCTTACCTGCTCACGCAACTGCTGTAGCGAGTAGGCAGTCAATGGATGTTTGCCTATCAGTACCTTGCCTGCTGTCGGGTTATAGAACTTCAACAGCAATTGTGCTATAGTGCTTTTGCCGCTGCCAGTTTTGCCAAGCAAGAGTACTTTTTCTCCTTGCTTTACGGTAAGGTTAAAATCTTTCAATGCAGTGATGCCCGTGTGCGGATAAGTAAAAGTGATGCTGTCAAAAACAATATCGCCATGCACCTGCACGCCTGCTACTGCTGCATCGTCATTTACTGTTGGTTCGGTCTGCAGAAATTCGTTCAAACGCTTCTGCGATGCAGCTGCACGCTGTATCATACTGGCCGTCCATCCAATGGCACTAACAGGAAAAGTCAACAGGTTCACATAAATCACAAACTCGGTAATGGTTCCGGCAGTAACACCTGTATTGGCATTGTTCAATACATAGGTACAACCAACGGCAATCGTAATCAATGTGCTTAACCCAATCAGCAAAGCCATGGAAGGAAAGTAAATGGCTTCTACTTTGGCAAGGCCCACTGCATTCTTTTTATAGTCTTCGCTGTTCTTATTAAAGAAGCCCAACATGGCTTTTTCCTGTACAAAAGATTTTATGACACGTATGCCGGAGTAGGATTCCTGTGCCGTTGTGGTAAGGTCCGACAATAATGCCTGTATCTTTTCACTTTTCTTATTGATAACCGTGTTCACAAAATAAATGGTAATGGCCAGTATGGGCAATGGGGCAAGCACGTACAGGGTAAGCTGCCAGTTTTCCCTGAACATAAAGAACAGGCTAAAGCCAATAGTTGCTGCAAGGTTAAACAGGTACATGATTGCTGGCCCCGTGTACATCCTTACACGGCTCACATCTTCCGAAATGCGGTTCATTAAATCGCCCGTGCTATGCGTCTTATAAAAATTGGTATCCAGTTTCAGGTAATGCTGAAAGATCTCGTTCTTTTGCCCATACTCAATATGTCGGCTCATTACAATGATGGTTTGCCGCATCAAAAACATAAAGAAGCCACCCAGCAATGCAAGCACCAACAAAGTAATGGCACAAATAATCACCACTTTCCCAAAGCTGGCATCGCCCCCTTCAATATTGTCCAATGCATCCACAAACATCTTCACCAGAAAATCGTAATGCACTTCTCTTTTCACGCCTTCGGACGAGTGGTTGCTCTTGCTAATAACATGCTGTACCTTATCTACCACGTAACCCGAAACCTGTGGGCTAAGGATGCGGAAATAGTTGGATAGCACAATAAACAAGATGCCTAAAAGAAACAGTTTCCTGTACTTGTAAAAATATTTATTGAGCGATGAAAGGTGCTTCAAACTTGAATAATTTGCCGCAAAGTTAGTTGAAGGAAGATTATTTTTTGGCAGATAAAGTTCATTACTATTATTTTGCACCCGGAGAGATGGCAGAGTGGTCGATTGCGGCAGTCTTGAAAACTGTTGACTGTTACAGGTCCGGGGGTTCGAATCCCTCTCTCTCCGCCAAAACCCTCGCAAACAATAGGTTTGCGAGGGTTTTTCTTTTGAGGAATACGAGTTTATCCTACTTAGTTTTCTGTTGGTGGCGTGTAGTTGAAGTTGTCTGCATCTTTTGCTTTGGCAACTTTCAGTTTGCCAAACCTATAAGAAAAGGTAATGCCCAAAGAACGGTACGGCACATCACGGTAAATATTCGAAACAAAATCCTGCGTTAACTGCTGGCTTTTTTGATGGATGTATCGATTGAAGGGGTTCACTGCAATAAAGCCAATGCTGGCCTTATTGTTATTGAACTGTTTGCGTATGGCCAATGTATAGGCATACACATCTGCCTGCCTGCCCTGCCAACGCATACCCATATTATAATTGCCAAACACTTCCACGGCAAGGCTCCTGGAAAATTGATAAGTGGTATTGAGGTTTAATCTATACCCAAAAGCATTGGTAATGGCTGGCACTGCATTATCATTTCTAAGATGGCGATTGAATAATTGGAAGTTGGGGCGTAGCGTTATTTTTTTGCCGATGGGCAATGAACCGGAAATATTTACGCCTGCCCTTACTTCTGCACTGATAGTGGCCCTGGTGGTTAGCGTAACATCATTGTAAGTGGAGTCCCCAATTTTATAGGTTGCATAATACGTACTGTATGGTTTTATATCGGGACTGTTGCGTTGATAATAAGCAATGATGTTGATATTGGCTCCCGATTCAAAAGCCTGATTGTAACCCAATTCAACTTTGTTGCCAATTTCAGGTTGTAAGTTCGGGTTGCCTGTGGTTATATTATGTGGGTCGGCAAGGTTCATAAAGGGATTGAGGTCACGGAAGTCCGGACGTTCTATCCTGTAAGAGTAAGCCAGTTTTATACTTTGTTTGTTGGAAAAACTATGGGCAATAATCAATGATGGAGCAAGGTTTGCATAGTTGGGTATGGATACATTGTGTGCATTGGAATAATCGGCCTTACTAATGGTGTATTCATAACGTGCACCCGCTTTCACATCCAGGAAACCGAACAATGGAAAATTGGCTGAAACATAACCAGCATATACTGTTCTTTTGTATGTGGATGCATAGGACTGTGCATTGTCTTTTGCAAAACTTCCTGTAGCTGCATCCAGGGTAAACACATCTGCATTGCTGATGATGGATTGCAAAGTTGCCCTTAAGCCTGTTTCAAGTTCCACTTCTTTACTCATGGGTTGCCTGTAATTCAATTCAATATTTACTTCGTTTTCCTTGCCGGGGTTTAAACTGTTGGAGCCAGCAAAAGCAGCCGTGCCACCTGTGTAGTATTGCAACTGGTTGTACGAAGTAGTATTTTTTCCAAAGCTGCCATTATAGGCTATTTCAAGTTCGCTGCCTTTTTGCCGAAGCTTTTTTGTATAGGATACTGCATTTTCAAAATCCGTAACACTAAGTGTGCTATTGGCATTTCTATTGGAAACAATATTGGAAATTTCATTGCCCGTTGTACCATAGGTAATATCGTGTTGGTCCGTCAAACCATGACTGTTGTTACCAAAATGGTCAAAGCCAAAAGAAGCCGTTATGGTTTCTGTTTTTGACAGCGACCAGTCCATACTCATGCCCGCTTTGTAACCATTGCGGTTCACATCGCTTACACTTTCCTGCAGCAATCGTTTCGTGTTGGTTGATACCAGCCTATCCAAACCATTGGGCGTGGTGGAAGTAAGTTGTGCATTGCCGCTGAAATAGGCATTCAACCCAATATTGCCATGCTTGTAACTGGTGTTCAAACTGGCATTCTCCAGCCTTGTTCCCATAGCTACATTTACATTGCCATTAAAGCCTTCTATCTTGCTTTTTTTGAGTATGATATTGATGATGCCGCCCGTACCCGATGCTTCATATTTTGCAGAAGGGCTGGTAATGACTTCAATACTTTGTATCTGGCTGTTGGGTATGGATTGCAATGCGTCAGCAACACTGTTACCAAAGATGGTGGATGGCTTGCCGTCAATCAGGAACTTTACACTTGGGTTGCCCAGCAGTTCTACATTGCCATCAACATCAACGGTTACCCCAGGAATCTTTTTCAAAGCATCTGTTGCCACACCACCTTGCGATGTAATGTCTTTATCCAGGTTATATACCATCTTGTCAAGCTTATAGTCAATTGCCTGCCGCTTGCCAGTAACTGTAACGTTGGTAAGGTCTGTGCTTTTCTTTACCAACAAAATATCGTCCAGCACAATATCACCGGTCACTGCTACCTTTTTGCTAAAGTCTGCATAGCCTATAAACTGCAGGGTTATTGTATAGCTACCTTTCTGCACTTTCAGTATAGTGAAGCTGCCCTTTTTATCAGTAATGCTTCCGTTCACTACTTTGTTGCTGTCTTCCTTTATTAAGGAAACAGTGGCATATTCAACTGGCAATCTGGTTATGGCATCCACCACTTTTCCAGTAATCTTCATATAACCAGTAGCGGTTGCTTTTTGTTGTGCCAATACGGTTACGTAAGAGGTTAGTAACAATGTAACAAATACAATAAATTTCATGTAAGGTGTTTCTTAATATAATCAGGTTGCAAGAAAACCTGTAGTTAGATAAAGTGTTTTGGCCAAGCATTCGCCATGTTAACGGGCAACTGCTTTTTGTACAAGCATGTTGCCATTTACGTAAAGTGCAACTATATACGAAGCCATGCCTTGTGCTATATTGCCCAAAGCAATATCCTGTGAGCCGTTTACAACATCTACCTTACGCTGGGCAACCAGCCTTCCCTGCATGTCATATAACACAACCGTACCCATAGTAGTTGCCGTAGCATGTACCCTTATCATTAACTGACCAGGCTGCGAAGGCAGCAAGGTTAATGTGTTGCCACTTGACGGATTTCCATTTACCATAACTGTTTTTGAATAAGTGATACCTGACCTGTCACCACCCGAAACAGCTACACGGTAATAGTTGGGCCCATCATACAGTTCATGGTCGGTAAAAGAAAAATGGCTGGTCGTTGGGTTATTGCTTTGCACCTGATAGATTTCTTTGAACTGCACACCATCCTTCGATTTCTGCAAGGAAAATGTTTCTGGCAAACTGTTCAACTGCACAGCATTCCATTGAATGTTGATACTGTTATTGCTACCTTTTGCAGCATATAGGTCAAGTTGGTCAAGTGCCAATGCAACAGTACTTGTAGTCAGCCATATCGTGGCATTCATCAATAATCGTTGATGGTTGCCCGATGCATCCAATGTATAGCCATTATACAGGTTATCGTTAGGGTCGCCCGTACCGTCATCGCAAGGCGAGCTGTCACCAATGGCCACCACTTTACCGTTGCCATAACGGGCATAGGCACACATAACGCCAGTATTGCCAAAGGATGAACCCGTTTTATACACCACTCCCCTAACGCTACTATTAATAGATGGTGACAATGTGATGGAAGTGCCATTGCTCCATTTTACTGACGTTACATTACCCATAGGCCCATGCAGCAACGAATCGGTAGGTAGCACAGGAATATTGGTAGATGTTTCTGAAAAATTGGCAAGATCAAAAGTGAAACCAAAAGGGTTCACTATGATACCATTGTTATTGATAAGGTCGTTCCATATTTCGGGGGAATCATGTCCATCATTGTTCCTGTCAGAGACAGTATGGTCAGAAACCATGAACAGACCGCCACCATTTTGTACAAAATGCAGGATGGCCGTTTTTTCCGATGCCGTGAAAAGGATGTTCGGTTCACAAACAATAAACACTTTGTAATTGGACAGGTCCTGTGCATTCGATACATCGCCATAAGTGATCCTGCCATTATAAGGCAGGGTTTCCACTATATAAGACCGCTTAACGCAATCAATACCCCAGTTCGACAATGCCCCTGTCCAATAGGTTTCCGGTGTTGATGCCGTGATGCCCGATTGTGCAGGCGTTGGCACTTGTTGCGGGTTTGATTCGTTGCCACCATTCAGTACGGCAGGCCCGGTACCAAAACCCAGGTTAAACTGGTCCGCATCAATTACCCAATCGGCACTGCCAGCCGTTTCGGCCTTGGTTGCATCAAAAAGTATCTTTACCGTTTGGGCATTGCCACCCAATGAAAACAGGATACCAATTGCCACTAAAAGACCAACCCGTTTTTGCCATGTTTCAATCTTCATAAACACAGTTTGAAATGTTTCGGGCCACAAATAGCAACAAGATTCTGGAGCAATACTGAAGAAACAAAAAGCTATAAACAAAGAAAGCTGCCATTACATGGCAGCTTTCTACAAATACCGGGATACCTATTCAATGATTAACTTAAAAACTTCCCCTTGCTTCTTTACCCCGCTTACCGTTACTATATAAAGCCCTGCTTGCCTGCCACCCATATTCAATGCTTTTATATGATAGCCAGCTTGCAGTTTGCTACTTTGACTAAGCACTGTTTTTCCTGCAGCATTTACCACAGCAATCGTAACATTGTCGGCCTCCGCCAGGTAAAAACCTATATTGGTCAAACCATTGGATGGATTCGGATAGACGCCTGTTTTTTCTTTTGTTGCAGCAATAGGCAATAGCAATGGTGCCGCTTTTGCCACATTGCAATCGCCAGCAACAGGACTGTTACCGGTAATTTCTATCCAGTCAATATCTGCTGTTGCATTGGATGTAACCGATTCCAAACGGATGATGTTGCCACCACTTACCAAACTAACCGTTGCAGTAGAGGTAGCAAACGTTGTACTGCTGCTTGTTTTGGCAAATGGCTGTGCACTGTTTATAGTAACACCGTTTACCAGCAGCTTCATTGTGTAGGTATTGCTGCTACTGCTGTTTACGTACCGCCAGGTTAATGTGTACGAACCCCCAGCAGGCGTGTTTACTTTCCAGTTGACACCTTTGGCTGTTGAGTTGGTTAGGTTAACAACCTTACCATTGTTTGCACCGCTGTTGCTGCTGATACTGCCTTCATAACTGCAAAAGCCTGTAGAGGCTGTAGCATCATCTTCTATACGTATCGTTGAGCTTCCACCACTCACTGCCTGAAAGTTGGCAACGGCAGCTTTATTGGCACTCATGGTTACCGTAGTGCTGGTTGATGTACCAGAAGCATCACCGCTCCAACCCGTAAAACTGTAACCTGCATTGGCAGTTGCTGTAATTGTAGCAGTTGCCCCCGAACTGTAAGAACCCGCACCGGTTACCGTACCACCAGCCGCAGGCGAAGCCGTTACAGAAAGTGTATAGGTTGTGGTTGTTGCAGTAAAATTGGCCGTAACAGATTGGTTGGCATTCATGGTAATGGAAACAGGATTGGTTGTACCCGATGCGGCACCGCTCCAACCTGTAAAAGTGTAACCCGTTGCAGCCGTTGCCGTAACCGTTGCTGTGGAACCTGCGGCATAAGAGCCTGCACCGGTTACTGTGCCTCCGGCTGCCGGCGATGCCGTTGTAGTTAATGTATAGTTGGCAGTGCCGCTACAAGTGGGGCTTGAAAGCGTGGCACCTGCACCGGTCATTACCTGGCTCTTTACATTGGCCGCCGGTGTTACCGTAAGCGTATAAGGCGGCGTAAAGGCTGTGCCGCTGCCGGCAGTAGTGCCAGTAGTGCCCACAAATGAATTGTTGATTGAACTAACAGCAGTAAAATCATTGTCAAAAAGATCAATCGGGTTGTTGACGTTTTCAAAATAATTGCTTTCAACACGTAGGTCGGCCTCAAAGCCTGCACGTACGCAATGGTTATTGCCCGAGCAACTGAAATAATTGTTTACAATATGCACTTTACCAAACCTTACCCTGGGCATACGCTCCTTGCAACCCTGTGCCCACCAACAGTTCTGCATAGTAATACGCAGCTTGCCCCTATCGCCTGTGGCTCCGTCGCTGGAGCCAAAAAGATTGGAGAACCGATGGTCATTTGCACCGCCTGACCCACCGGAAATGGGTGGCTTTAGATAAATGAACCTGCACCAGGTAATGGATATATAATCTGCCAGGTTCTTCACGTCCAGATTACCATCAACACCATCCTGGAAATCGCAATGGTCAACCCAAACATTTGTACAGTTGTCAATCGTCATGTTATCGTTGCCATCTGTATCATAGGCACCAGGCCCTTCAAATGTAATGTTCCTGAAAAGGATATTGCTGCATCGCTTAACGTATAGTATGCCTGAGCCAGCGGCCGTGAGGTCAGTTGATACCAGCTTTGAGCCTGGTAGGCCATAAATGGTCTTACCTGTCTGGTCCTGAAAATTGATGCGTCCAGCGGCCGGGAAAGTGATGGTTCCCGAAATGTGCACGACCTTTACCGTTGTTGATGTAACGGCATTTTTAAAATCGGTGTAATTGCTTACAACGGTAGGCGTGGCCGAGCCGCCACCGGTTACGCCCCCATTTTGACTGGCCCATCCTACCAATGTACAGTTTTGTGAAAATGCCGTAAAGCAAAAGCCCAGCATCATACAAATAGCAAACAATCGCTGTTGTGTCTGTTTCATTTTTTTTATTTTAGGTTAGACAATACAATACCGGATGGCAACCAGTGAATGCCATTATTGTCTTGACAGGGACAGACTTGAATGAATGCTGGAAAATGATTGCAACGCAACTACAGAAGAATAAGTGGATAGCAGCAGTTATTGGTTCATAAGCAGGATGCAAACAATCGTTGTAACAAGATAGAAAGCGGCCTCACATTGTGCAAGGCAATGCATTCATTTTTTACTGCAATCGTTACCGACATCGTTTGCATAACGTAAAAAAACAATATTGGTCAGTAATTTTACCAGAAGCATGCAGCGGTTCCATAACTGATGCATAGCAGGCAGGGCATACTGTCTGTAAAAAAGCATAAATCAATTATTACCTAACTTCGCAGCAACGTTGTAACAACATGAGAGTTAAACCATCTGACCCAATCCTTTCCTGCCTTACCTGTGCAAAAGGTTCGCACTCTATTTTCTCTTTGCTCGACAATGAGCAACTGGAAGAACTCAACATCCACAAGTCCTGCACGACCTTTAAAAAAGGCCAATTGATTTTTGCCGAAAACGCTTTGCCGTTGGGCCTTTTCTGCATCAACAATGGCAAAATAAAACTGTCTACCGCTGGACCAGATGGCAAGGAGCAGATATTGCGATTGGTAAAAGGTGGCGACATTCTCGGGTACCGTTCCCTACTTGCAAACGACCGCTACCATTGCAATGCAGTGGCCTTGGAAGATTCTTCTGTTTGCGTTATAGACAAGTCTTTTTTCATGAGCCTTGCCATGTCTAACCAGACGCTTTGTCTGGCGCTATTCAAAAAGATAAGCGACGACCTGAAAACGGCTGAGGAGCATATTGTATCCCTTTCGCAAAAAAATGTGCGGGAACGTGTAGCCGAAGCCCTGCTTTTTTTAAAGGCAACCTATGGCTTTGAGGCAGATGGACAGACCATTAATGTGCAATTGAGCCGTGAAGAGCTTGCAGACCTTGTGGGCACATCCACCGAAAGCACCATCCGTTTGCTATCGGAATTCAATACCAGCAAACTGATTGAACTGGCTGGCAAGAAAATAAAAATCACCCACCTGGAAAAACTTACCAAAACAGCCAACCTACTGTATTGAGAAACATGATAAAAATCATGTTCCGGTACTGGATACATCATAGATATAGATGCATTATGTAGTCAGATTTGCATTAAAATACTCTGACTATGTGTGCACACTCATCTTCTGCCAATGAAGTTGTTGAAAAAATTGCCAGGCAACTATACCCGTTTATTGCCAAAAAATTTGTTGAACTGCGTGAGTACAACAAAGCCCATAACCCATGCAGCAATGCAGCCCTGCTGTACGAAATTGTGCAGGGCCTGAAACATGAGTTTGAATCGCTGAGCAATTATGAAACAAAACTTGTTTTTCCCGCAGTGCAGGCCGTTTTCGATACCAAGGACAATCCCGACTTCAACCCCACTGTAAATATTGATGAACTGCAACAACTCACGCAAAAAAAGGAAACCCTGATTAGGGAGTTTGTAGAAGACTTGCAGCTTGAAGCCGAAATGCTGAGCCTGAAAAAAGGACATCCCATCTATTCCATTATCCAGGTATTCACAGAATCGTTTGTAGCTGAAAAAGCCCAATGGAACAGGATGCTGTTGTCATGGAACAAAGGCTGTGCCTGCTTTGCAAAAGCAAACAATGCCACAGCAAAGGGCAACCAGTTAAGCAATTCAACCCGTTTGCATGGTACAAGATAAAATAGTTGCAGCCACCCATTGCTACCATTGTGGCGATGAATGCCCTAGTAAAAAAATTACATTGGGTCAAAAGACATTTTGTTGCGAAGGCTGTAAAATGGTGTTTGAGATATTGAATGCAAACCAGCTATGCGATTATTACAACCTAAACGCAAACCCGGGGATAGCCCAGAAGATACAGGTGCGTGCCGATAAGTTTTCTTTTCTGGATGAGGATGCCATTGTACAGAAGCTTATCCACTTTACCGATGGGCAACAAACCCATATTACGTTGTACCTGCCGCAGATGCATTGCAGCAGTTGCCTTTGGCTATTGGAAAATATACACCGCATAAACCAAGGCATCAACAGTTGCAGGGTGAACTTTTTAAAGAAAGAAGCTTTTGTTGTTTTCAACAATAACAAGACCACTGCAAGAAAAGTAGTTGAAACATTTACGAGCATTGGCTATGAGCCACATATTAGTTTGCATAGCCTGGATGCTACCGATAACAGGCAATACAACAAAAGGCAATTGTACAAAATTGGCATTGCAGGCTTCTGCTTTGCCAATATCATGATGATGAGCCTGCCTGAATATTTTGCTACCGGGCATTTGTTTGACAAAAATGCGGAAAGCATTTTCAGGTATGTGGGCTTGATACTATCCTTACCAGTGCTATTGTATTGTGCGGCAGATTTTTTTGTTGTGGCCTATCAGGGTTTAAAGAAAAAATACCTGAATATAGACCTGCCCATTGCCATAGCCATTGCCATTACTTTTTGCAGGAGCCTTTATGAGATACTCATTAACCATGGCAGCGGCTATCTGGACAGTATGAGTGGCATTGTTTTCTTTATGCTGCTTGGCCGTTTGGTTCAACAACGTACATATAGGTCCATTTCGTTTGACAGGGATTTCACATCCTTCTTCCCGATTGCTGTGAATGTAAAAAGGAATGGCAAGTTTGCTCCCTTGCCTATTAACGAACTAAAAAAAGATGACATCATCCAGGTGTACGACCATGAAATTGTACCTGCCGACTGCATCCTTTCAAAAGGCAAAGCTTCTATTGACTATAGTTTCGTAAGTGGCGAAAGCCTGCCTGTGGCAAAAGAAGTGGGCGAAATTATTTATGCCGGTGGCAAACAGTTGGGAGAAAAACTGGAATTGATAATCGTAAAGGAAGTGGCACAAAGCTACCTGACCAGCTTATGGAACAAAGATGTTTTTAAGGCAAAGAAAAACAGCCGCCCATTGATTGACACAATAAGCAAATACTTTACACTGGTATTGCTGCTATTGAGTTTTGCAGCAGCAGCCTATTGGTATATGCAGCAACAGCCCAAGCTCATGTGGAATGCATTGACAACAGTGCTGATTGTTGCCTGCCCTTGTGCCCTATTGCTTTCGGCCACATTTACCAATGGCAATATGGTAAGGGTACTTACACGTAACAAGTTCTATATACGCCATCCGGATGTGATAGAAGACCTTGCCAAAGTGAACCATATTATATTTGACAAAACAGGCACACTTACCCAAAATAAAAAAGTACAGGTACAATACATAGGCAATGTTTTATCCGCCGCAAACGAAAGGGCCATTGCAGCATTGCTTGCCCAGTCCAATCATCCATTAAGCATTGCGGTTGCCAGTTATTTTTCCATAGGCGAAACAGCAACTGTGCAACATTATAAAACACATACCGGCAAAGGCATTGAGGGCTGGGTAAACGAGCAGCACATACAATTGGGTTCTGCTGCATTTGTTCAGTTGAATGATGATGCAGTCCAGGATGGCTCTGCATTGTTTGTAAAGATTGATGGCAAAAACATTGGCAGGTTTTCTATTGCAAATGCTTACCGTTCCGGGTTCAGGGAGCTTTTGCTATCGCTCAAAAAAAGGTTTGCCATTTCGGTGATCAGTGGCGACAACAATACCGAACTGAAAAACCTGGAACAGTTGCTTGGCAGCGAAACGGAACTATTGTTCAACCAGCAACCAGAAGACAAACTGACCTACATTAAGCACCTGCAAACAACAAAGCATGCCAATACATTAATGATTGGCGACGGGCTGAATGATGCGGCAGCATTGAAACAGAGCAATGTGGGCATTGCCATTACGGAAAGCCGTAACGGTTTTACCCCCGCATCTGACTGCATATTGGATGCTGCCGAATTTTCGAAGCTGCACCGGTTTATACAATTTGCCCAAAGCAGCAAACTCATTATCCTAAGCAGTTTCATACTGTCCATTTTGTACAATATAGTGGGCTTGTACTTTGCACTGCAAGGGACACTGTCCCCTTTAATTGCCGCCATACTGATGCCCATTAGCTCTGTGAGCATCATTCTGATTACATACGGTTTAAGTGGGCTGCTTGCAAACAAGTACAGGTTATAACCTTACAACCATTACTGAACAACATGCTGGCTGCAACGGACACTACGGTAAAAGTCTGGCTATGTACTATGGCTGATGGGTGCGACGCCACCGCAGCAGCTACCTGTACCATTGCCTGTAAACAAAGCCTACTGTAGCTAAACATGATATTAATCATGTTTGCCCATGATGCATAACATAGTATAAAAATGATGCTTGATGCAGCTTTGCATCATACAATCAACACATGGCAATTTTCATTTTGATAGCACTGATTAGCCTGCTGATAGCAAGCGGTTTCTTGATTGCTTTTTTGTGGTGCGTAAAAGATGGTCAGTATGAAGACGACTATTCGCCACCCAACAGGATACTGTTTGACAACGACTCCCTTAAAAACTAACCAATCACACAATTATTATGGAATTACAGAAGTTTACGTACGACAACAGGATGCCCAGGAATTTTGCCATTGCCACCGTTGTTTGGGGTGCAGTAGGTATGCTGGTGGGCGTTATTGCCGCATTTCAACTGGCATTTCCTGCTTTGAACTTTGGGCTGTCTTTTACTACATTCGGCAGGGTACGGCCCCTGCACACCAATGCAGTCATTTTTGCATTTGTGGGCAACGGCATCTTTACTGCCGTGTACTATTCGTTGCCACGTTTGCTGAAAACGCCCATGTGGAGCAACCGGCTTAGCAAGATACATTTTTGGGGATGGCAACTGATTATTGTTGCAGCCGCCATAACCCTATTGATGGGCTATACTTCAGGCAAGGAATATGCCGAACTGGAATGGCCCATTGATATTGCCATTACACTTATTTGGGTGGTGTTCGGCATCAATATGTTCGGAACAATTTTAACCCGTAGGGAAAGGCACCTGTATGTGGCAATATGGTTCTTTATTGGTTCATGGGTTACTGTTGCGTTGCTGCATATTGTCAATTCTTTTGAATATCCGGTAAGCCTTTTTAAAAGCTACTCGTGGTATGCAGGTGTGCAGGATGCCTTGGTGCAATGGTGGTACGGGCACAATGCTGTTGCATTTTTTCTTACCACACCTTACCTGGGCCTTATGTATTACTTTTTACCCAAGGCTGCGGAAAGACCCATATACTCTTACCGTTTAAGCATCGTGCATTTCTGGAGCCTGATATTCCTGTATATATGGGCCGGGCCGCACCATTTGCTATATACGGCATTGCCAGGTTGGGCACAGTCGTTGGGCACCGCATTTTCCATCATGCTATTGCTGCCAAGTTGGGGCGGTATGATTAATGGTTTGTTTACCCTGCGTGGTGCATGGGACAAGGTTCGTGAGAACCCCGTACTTAAATTTTTTGTAGTGGCCGTTACCTGTTATGGCATGGCCACATTTGAAGGGCCCATGCTTTCGTTGAAGAACGTAAATGCCATTTCGCACTATAGCGATTGGACCATTGCACACGTGCATGTGGGTGCATTGGGCTGGAACGGCTTCCTGACTTTTGGCATGCTGTATTGGCTGGTGCCCAAACTCTTCAATACCAAACTGTACTCAACAAAACTGGCAGCCAAACATTTCTGGATTGGCACATTGGGCATCATACTGTATGCCATACCCATGTATTGGGCTGCTTTCCGCTCCTATTTCATGATGAAAGCATTTACACCTTCGGGCCAATTGCAATACCAGTTTATAGATGTGGTGCAAACCGTTGTGCCCTTTTATATACTGCGTGCAATAGGCGGCACTATTTATTTGACAGGTGTTTTTGTAATGGTGTACAATCTTGTAAAAACAGCCAAGCAAGGCAGCTTTGTTGCCTTTGAACATGCAGAAGCCCCGGCTTTGGAAAAACAATACAAGGCACCCAGCGGCTCATTTTGGCATGCAGTTATTGAACGCAAACCCATTATGCTTTTGACCCTTAGCCTAATTGTGGTAGCCATTGGTGGCATGGTTGAAATGATACCTACTTTTCTTGTAAAGTCCAACGTGCCCAGCATTGCAAGCGCGAAACCCTATACACCATTGGAATTGCAAGGACGTGACATTTATATACGTGAGGGTTGTTACAATTGCCATTCGCAAATGATACGCCCGTTCAGGTATGAAGTGGCACGCTATGGCGAATACTCAAAAGCCGGAGAGTTTGTGTACGACCATCCTTTTCAGTGGGGCAGCAAGAGAACGGGTCCTGACCTGGCACGTGAAGGTGGCAAGTACCCAGACAGTTGGCATTTTAACCACATGCTGGAACCCGTATCCATGTCGCCCGGATCCATCATGCCCAATTACCCATGGCTGTATGACAATAAACTTGACGTGGGCAGCACCAACTCAAAAATACATGCCATGCGAAAAATGGGTGTGCCCTACCCCGATGGCTATGAAAGCATTGCCAATACTGAACTATTGGCACAGGCCAATGCCATTGCAGACAATTTAAAGAAGGATAAGATTGATGTAAAAAGCGACAAGGAAATCATTGCATTGATTGCCTACCTGCAACGTTTGGGCAAGGACATAAAAACCGATACAACCAATTACACAAAATAACCCATCATGAAATTTTCACATTACCTGGAAAAAATAACTGGCGTGGGCACATACCCGATGATTTCGCTACTGCTGTTTGTAGCATTCTTTACCGCTGTAACCATTGTTGTTTTTAAGACGAGCAAGGAAACCATTACCCATGCAGAGAACCTGCCTTTAGAAAACTAAATACAAAAGAACATGCAACCAATAAAAAAAATTGCTGCAACTATTATACTGTCATGCACTGCTTTTTTGACACAGGCACAAGACACCAGCAAGCCATCGCCGGCCCACAGTGTGCTTGATGCAGATACCATGCTGGTAGTTTGTATTGGCCTATTGGCCATTGTAATCATATCGCTGGCAAACACATTACTGTTTACCATGAAATACTACAAATCAAAAAAGCAGCAACCATTAAACAATAACCTAAAAGCAATGATGCTGGTAGCCTGCATATTGGTGGGCTTTTCTGCAATGGCCGAAACACCCAATCTTGTAAGCAATACCGTTGTTAACGAAACAGGCACCAGTGCATTCAGGATGATATTGTACATTATTGTTGGCTTGGAAATGATTGTCATTTTCCTGTTCACAAGGCTTATCAAATTTTTTATGCGTGGCGAATATGCACACGAAGCAGTGCCTGCAAGAAAGCCACTCATCCATATCGACTACAAAAAAATATGGTCAAAACTCAACAGATTCAAACCACTTGAGGAAGAAGCCAGTATTGATACAGGCCATAGCTACGATGGCATTCACGAACTGAACAATGTAACGCCGCCCTGGTTTAAAGTGGCTTTTATACTCTCCATCTTTTTTGCGTTCGGGTATATGTACCGCTACCAGATAGCCAAAACAGGCCCATCGCAGGAGGAAGAATACAAGACAGAAATGGCAGAGGCACAGGTGCAACATGAAGCCTACCTGAAATCGCAAAAAAGCAATGTGGATGAGAATACGGTAGTAATGCTGGATGCTGCCGGTATTGCTGCAGGTGCCGAACTGTTCAAATCGAACTGCATTGCATGCCACGGCAATAAAGGCCAGGGCGGCGTTGGTCCCAACCTTACCGATGAGTATTGGCTGCACAACGGGGGCATCAAGGATGTTTTCAAGAGCATCAAATATGGCTGGAAGGAAAAAGGCATGCAGGCTTGGCAAAGCAATTTTTCGCCAGAGGAAATTGCACAGTTGGCCAGTTTCGTAAAATCATTAAAGGGAAGCAAACCGGTTGGTGCAAAAGACCCGCAAGGCGAGCTGTATGTTGAAACAAAAGATTCAGCAGCAGCCAAAACACCTGTTGACAGTGCCAGCAAGAAATAATAAGTTGAATGAACGAGATACATGATACCGTAACATTTAGGGACAGGGCCAGCAATGTAAATGCGAAAGGCAAACGCAAATGGGTATATGCTGCCAAACCCAAGGGCAGGTTTTACCGATACCGCAGCTATGTTTCCTTTTTGTACCTGGCCATCTTCTTTGCATTGCCCTTTATTCAATACAAAGGCATGCCTTTCTTCATGCTCAACTTTCCCGAAGGCAAGTTCATTGTATTTGGCAATATTTTCTGGCCACAGGACTTTTTCATTTTTGCCGTGGCAATGATTACGTTTATTGTTTTTGTGGCTTTGTTTACCGTGATATATGGCCGGTTGTTTTGCGGATGGGTATGCCCGCAGACCATTTTCATGGAGATGGTTTTCAGGAAAATAGAATGGTGGATTGAAGGCTCACATACCAAGCAACAGAAAAACAGCCAGCACAGGTACAGCAGCCAGCAGCTTATCCGTAAAACCATAAAACATGCAATTTTCCTGTTGTTGTCTTTTTTGATTGCCAATATATTTTTGGCTTATATAGTTGGGCTTAAAGGTTTGCTGAAAATTGTGCACGAACCTATTGATGAGCACATGATATTGTTTACCGGCCTGGTATTTTTCACCTTACTGTTCTATACGGTATATGCTTTTGTTAGGGATATTGTTTGCACTACTGTTTGCCCATACGGAAGGCTGCAAAGCGTTTTGTTTGACAAGGACACCATGCAGATTTCTTACGATTACAGACGTGGTGAACAAAGGGGCAAACTAGTAAAAAACACGGAACGTACCATTGGTGACTGTATCGATTGCAGGAAATGTGTACAGGTTTGTCCCACAGGAATAGATATACGCGATGGCATACAGATAGAATGCATTGGCTGTACGGCCTGTATTGATGCATGCAACGATGTGATGGCCAAAATAAACCTGCCCAAGGGGCTTATACGCTATGCATCGGAAAATGAAATTGCAAAAGGCAACAGGTTCCACTTCAACAACCGGATGAAAGCCTATACCATATTACTGACCATACTATTGCTATTTACAGCAACATTAGTGGTTACCAGAAAAAGCATAGACACACATATTACAAGGGTTTCAGGACAATTGTACCAAGAGGTTGGCAAGGACACATTGGGCAACCTGTTCAATGCAAAAGTGCTGAATAAATCCAATGAAGCATTCCAGGTAGAAATGCGGCTTGAGCATATGGATGGTCAAATAGTGATGGTAAACAGCAGCGAAACCTATATGAAAAAAGAAGCGGTAAACGAGCTTACGTTCTTTATCCGCATCAACCGCAAACAGATACATCAACGCAGCACACCCATACAAGTGGGTATTTATAAAAATGGCGAAAGGATACAAACTGTTACAAGTGTGTTTCTCGGGCCTTTCATCTAAAACCTGTAACCATGAATTGGGGAAACAAGATACTTATCGGCTTCTCAACATTTGTTCTTGCAATTGTTGCCATGGTGTATATAGCCATGAAGCAGAATAACGAAATGATTGATGACAATTATTATGAAAATGAGTTAAAGTATCAGGATAAGATTGATGCTTCCAAAAACCTTTCGAAGCTGGCTGAAAAAATTTCCATTAAGGACAGTGGCAATTTTTTACAGCTACATTTTCCGTTATTGTCTGTAAATAACAATCCTGTTGGCACTATAGAATGCATCCGTTCTTCGGACCAGAAAAAGGATGTAAAAATGCAATTGCATACGGATAAAGAAGGTGCACAGCTATTGCCTAAGTCGCTATTTATGCAAGGCATGTATCAATTAAGAGTTAGTTGGAGCAATAGTGGTACCAGCTATTTCCATCAACAGGCATTAAATATTCGCCCATAACATGCTCCAGGTAATGGCCATAGGATTAAGTATCGGCTTCCTCAGCAGCTTTCACTGCGTAGGTATGTGCGGACCTATTGCATTGTCTTTGCCAATTTTACATGAAACCCAAAGCAGGCGGCTGTTATTGATTGCACTTTACAATATAGGCAGGGCCTGCACGTATGCTTTACTCGGCGGCCTGTTTGGCTATATTGGCAACCAATTTTTCCTGGTTGGCTACCAGCAAGTATTTTCCATTATTATGGGTGCATGCATCTTGCTGGTGCTTATTGGCGGCAGGTTCCTGAACCTTGAACATATTTTCTTCAGCAAGCTGCACCAAAAAGTAAAAGGGCAATTGTCCAAATATCTATATAGCGAAAAGAAGCCGCAGCATTTTCTTTTAATCGGTATGGTGAATGGGTTGTTGCCTTGCGGACTGGTGTACCTAGCAACTGCTTCTGCCGCAGCAACGGGTAACATGCTTAATGGTGCTGCACTTATGTTTGCATTTGGCATGGGCACATTCCCACTCATGTTCTCTATCATGGTATTGGGCAGGGGCATCAGTTTTAATGCAAGGCGGCAAATGAAAAAACTGCTTCCGTTTTTTGTTGCCCTAACGGCCTGCATGCTGATACTGCGTGGCATGAACCTGGGCATACCATTTGTAAGCCCTGCCTTTGAGCACTATGAAAAAAAAGAAGCCCTCAGTTGCCATTAATGGCAGCATGAATCATTGAATATATTTTCCAATTATTCCGTCATGGAAAAGGGATAGGCATCTTTGCCCGTACCCCTTTGCTTATTGGGTTTGGATGACATGATAAAATTAAGCTCAGCACCTTTCTGCAATTCGCTATGGCTGATCCAGTTTTTGTTGTAGGCTTTACCATTCCAGTTAATGGCTTGTATATAATAATTGTCTGCACTGTTGGCAGGTGCATTCAATACAATCGATTTGCCATTTTCCAGTTGCACTGTAAGCTTTTTAAATAAAGGCGTGCCCAGCACATATTGATCGGTAGCAGGACATACCGGATAAAAGCCCATTGCAGCAAACACATACCAGGCACTTGTTTGGCCGTTGTCTTCATCGCCACAATACCCATCCGGCACGGCTTTGTATAATTTATTCATGGCGGTCCTTATCCAATATTGCGACTTCCAGGGCTGGCCCGCATAATTGTACAGGTACAGCATGTGCTGTATCGGCTGGTTGCCATGTGCATATTGCCCCATGTTCATTATCTGCATTTCCCTTATTTCATGTATCACGCCGTTGTAATAACTCTCGTCAAATACGGGCGGCATCACAAAAATGGAGTCCAGCATTTTTACAAACTGTTCATTGCCACCCATCAATTGTTTCAATCCCTCTATATCATGAAACACGCTCCAGCTATAGTGCCAGCTATTGCCTTCTGTAAATGCATCGCCCCATTTAAAGGGATTGAATGGCGACTGGAAACTGCCATCCCTATTCCTTCCCCTCATTAGCTTGGAAGCGGTATCGAACAAGTTGCGATAGTACTGGCTACGTTTTGTATAAAGATCTATTTCTTCTTTTGGTTTGTGCAGTGCCTTTGCTATTTGTGCTATACAATAATCATCGTAGGCATACTCCAACGTTCTTGCAGCATTCTCATTTATTTTTACATCATAAGGTACATAACCCAGTTCGTTGTAAAAAGTCACGCCCTTTCTGCCGGTACCTGATGGGCCTTCGTTATTTGCACCATGTTTCATTGCCTCATATAATGTATCGATGCTGTAACCCCGCAGTCCTTTTATATATGCATCCGCAACAATGGAAGCAGAGTTGTTGCCAATCATTACGTTCCTATAACCGGGACTGCTCCATTCAGGCAGCCACCCACCTTCTGTATAATCGTTGATGAGCCCTTGTTGCATCTCTTTGTTGATGGAGGGATACACCAGGTTCAGGAAAGGGTACAATGCCCGGAACGTGTCCCAGAAACCGGTACCACCAAACAGGTAGCCAGGCATTACTTTGCCGTTGTATGGGCTATAATGCACTGTCTGGTTATGGGCATCCACTTCATATTGTTTTTGCGGAAACTGTACCATACGGTATAGGCATGAATAAAAAGTACTGATCTGTTGGGGCGTGCCGCCTTCTACTTTCAACCTGCCCAGTTGCCTGTTCCAGGCAGCCTTGGTATTTTGTTTGATTGCATCAAAACCTTGTTTGCCTATTTCCCTTTGCAGGGAAATTTCTGCCTGTTCAAAACTGATAAAGGATGATGCAACACGCACCTGTAACTGCTCTCCCCTTCTTGTACGGAAACCAACAATGGCACCCGCATGGTCTGCTGTAAGTTCCAATGAATCGTTTACTGCAACCGTGTTCCGCCAGGTTTGTGCAGTAGTGAATGGTTTATCGAAATATATGACGAAATAATTCCTGAACCCTGCCGTTACCCCGCCACTGTTGCGTGTTGTATAACCAATTACTTTTTGCTGTTGGGGAATGATCTTTATGTACGAACCTTTGTCAAAAGCATCTATCACCATAAACGAGCTATCGCTTTTAGGGAATGTGAAACGGAACATGGCAGCCCTTTCCGTTGGTGTCAGTTCTGTTGTCACATCTGCATCGGCCAGGTAAACACTGTAGTAATAAGGTGTAGCTATTTCTGTTTTATGCGAAAACCAACTGGCCCTTTTGTCTTCCGTGAATTTGGATGAGCCTGTAACAGGCATGATGCTGAACTGCCCGTAATCATTCATCCATGGGCTTGGTTGGTGCGTTTGTTTAAAGCCCTTTATTTTATCGGCCGTGTACGTGTACTGCCAGCCATCGCCCATCTTACCTGTTTGTGGCGTCCAATAATGCATGCCCCAGGGCATACCGATTGACGGATAGGTATTGCCATTGGATAGAGAAGGCTTACTGTCTGTACCCATTAATGTATTTACATAATCAACTGGCGAAAATTGGTTTTGTGCATGTGCCATGCCTACAAAACCGATGCATACCGTAATGACCAAAGCAATGCGATTGTATTTTTTCATATAGCTATCTGTATGTTGTTTGTTCTATTTTTCTACTCGATGCTTACCTGTTGCTCCTTCACATTCCATCCGTACACCTGAATCCTTTTTTTGATACTATTATATTTCGCTGGGTATTCCACTTCAACCGATTTGCTTTCGCCGGGCAGTATGCTGATGTAATTATCCGAATAAAAAGTGGGCAGTATCCTTTCTCCATTGCTTGTGTTGATGAGTGCAATACGGTTGAAAAAAGCTACCGGGTTGTTTTTACCATTGGTCAACACCACATTTATTTTGCCTGTTGCTTTTTCCTGTGCTTTCAATTGCAGGCTTATATCCTTCATTTGTTGCAAGGCTGTATAGGTGCCATCCGTTCCCGGTAACCAGTTCAGGTTTTCGCTTACCAGCGACCTGTCTTGTCTTAACAACCGTAGCGAAACAAAGACGCCATTGGTCTTATTCAAGGAAGCAAGAAAATGATTGATTGGAAAAAATTTCTTGCTGGTAGTAGGTCCTATTTCGCACCATAGCAATGTATATAAACTGTCTTTGCCCGAGAGCACATCGTACACTTTTACTTCTATCATCAAATTGCGTTCGGTAACAAACCCGTTGTTTACAATTGTAACCATGCTGTCTACCGGGTTCATCATAATATGCAATGGCTCGCATGCCTTGCGTAAGCCGTACAGGCAGGCATTTACGTCCAGGTAATAATCATACATCTGCCCACGCAAAGCCGTCCAGGGGTTTTGTGTCTTCCATATAATGGAGCCCGTGTACCATTGCCACATGTGCGATGAAAAGCCTTCCATCAGGTTCCTGTACTGGTTGTAGTTTACCAATTGGGCTTTCATGGCAAAGTCTTTTATATCTTTTGGTTTGCCATAAGCATCTATATGTTTATCGTAAGGCGTGTATTTATGGTATTCCCATACGGAGTCGGCCTGCCCTGTAACCTGCGGTGGCAACAGGTTTTGTGCAGGAATGAATCTCTGCAGCGATGCATAGTCACCAACGCCAACCGAGCCAATCTCGGAGTTGTATGGAAATGTCCTGTCACGCCAAAAGGTCTTTGTGTCCTGTATGGTATAAGGCCCATCCCCACCGCCGCCAAGGGTATTGTGCGACATACTATCGCTGTTTGAAAAATCGAAGAAATACCTAGTGCCATCCAGCTTTGGCAATATGGAATCCCGCAATGGCAAAAGGATATCATCGGGTGGCGTAATCTCGTTGCCACCGCACCAGAATGCAAGGGATGGATGGTTACGTATCAGTTTAATCTGGTCTATGGCTGTTGCCAATGCCAGTTGGTGATTGTCGGGGTATTGCCTTCTTGTCCACTGGTCATCTTTCTTCATCGGGTCCAGCCAGCGGCCATTGCAGTCGCCACTGAAACCAAAGTCCTGAAAAACGAGCAAGCCGTACTTGTCGCATGCTGCATAAAATTCCGGGCGTTCAATAATTGCACCGCCCCATATCCGTATCAGGTTCAGGTTCATGTCGCGATGCAACCTTATTTCGGCGTCATAACGTTCATCGCTGAAACGTAGCATGGCATCGGATATGATCCAGTTGCCACCTTTTATGAATAGCTTCTGGCCGTTTATGGATGCCTGCATGCTACCGGTATGTTCGTTCCAGGAATTATCAATCTGCCTTACACCGAAACTGCATTTTTCTTCATCCAGTATGCTTTTGCCATCCTGTACAAATTGCAAGGTAATATTGTATAAGTATTGTTGCCCGTAACCATTGGGCCACCAGAGCTTTGGATTGTTTAAACTGAAATCGGGCAATTGGATTTCTGTAGTAGCATTGGGTGCAAGCATTACTTCTTTACGGATGACATCATTTCCTAAATTGTATTGTAGTGAACCTTTTATGGCTTGTGCGGTTGGATTGTTTATTTCGGTACTTACCCGTATTACGGCTGATGCCTGTACTGTATCATGCGGATAACGCTTTCCAGGAACCAGTGTAACAATGTGCGGGTTCAGCAACTGAACAAGTCTTGTTTTTTTGATGGTCACCTTATCCCATATACCCGTGTTGCGGTCGCGTATGGGTTGTATCCAGTCCCAGCCAGCAGTGTACTGTGTGGTAAGGTTACGGGCTATGGTGCCGTCGCCGCCCTGACCACCATTGGGGTTGCCAGTAAAATCGGGTGGGTACACAATAATGGCCAGCCTGTTGTTTCCATTGCCCGACAAGAAAGGGGTAATATTGTATTGCTTGCGTATAAGCATCCCTTCTTCCGTAGCTGCATTTATTTTTTTACCGTTCAGGAACACATTGCATTTGTAATTCACGCCCCTTAACTGCAGCCATACCTGTTCGTTAGCATTTGCTGTTTCGGTAAAGTCTTTTACAAACCAGTACGTGTACAATGCATTCCCGGCAAAATAGATATCCTTTATCTGGTTGTTGTTCATGCCGTAAAACGGATCGGGCACTTTCTTGTTGTTGAGCAAAGTGGTGAGCACCGTTCCAGGAACCGTTGCAGGCAACCAATTTGAAGTGTTGTACCTGGTGGTGGATATTGTATAACCATCTTCCTGTACGTCTTTTACATTTATGCAGTGCCAACCTTTGTTGAGTTCGTACCGTTGCTGTGCAGGTGTGTACAAACCCATGACCAAACCCAGTAAGAGTAAAAAAAGTTTCATACGATGTTATTGCAGTAAGGTATTGCCTATAAAGGTTTCCAGCCGTTGAAAATATTGTGAAGCGTGTATTGCCTCGCTTCTTCATCTGTAAGCCGGTGGCTCCATGCAACACGTTTGCCTGTTGCTGCGCCTTCGCCAATATTATTGTATTCGGCATAATAGGCTGTTGCTTCGTTTTCTGTTTTGCCCCAGTTATGCCATCCTTCCGGTCTGATGTGTTTACCAAGTTCACAGTTCATGAAAACAACTTTGGCATAGGCACGCCAAGGCCTTCCGAGATATTCCTGTTTGCATTCATTGTTTGCAGTTAACGTACAATGCATGAATACATAGCCATATTGCTGATGTTGTGTTGTGGATGCCGCAGTTATGTAAGAGTTTGTAAGACTATTAATGGTACATTTTTCAAAAACAGCTGTTGCGTTGCCAAAAATAAAATCGGTTGTGCCTTCAATAAAGCAGTTGAAGTAGTATTGCCTGCTACTATCGTTTGCAGTGAGCAGTGTATCTTGATTGCCCAACAGGTTACAGTTGCTTATTACGAACCTGTCGCCATCAACATGCAATGCAACTGCCTGCCCCACTCGGCCTGCCGCATTTTTAATGGTCAGGTTTTCTATATGGATATCGTTGCCATGCACATACATGGTATATGAATTAAAAGTGGTCATCTTCTTTTTGTTGTGTATGGTGTCTGCATCCATGAACTTACCTGAGTAGTCTTCGTAAGTGATGATGGTTGCATCCCTGCTTTCGCCAATAAACGAAACATTGGTTACCCATGCAGGCACCACTATTTTTTCGTGGTAAGTACCATTTTTAATATGCACTGTTATGTGTTCGGGCGAGTAGGCCCTTATGGCATCTATGGCCGCCTGTATGGTGGTATAGTTGCCGCTGCCATCCTGTGCAACGGTTATCTGTTGCGGGTACACGATGCTTGTTTGTGCTTTTGCAATAAGTGCGTAGCAGCAGAAAGAGAAAACAAGAAGGTATTTTTTTATTTGCATCATTGTTTGTTGTTGCTATGATTGGTTTATTGTAATGGCTCTACTCTTACCCAGTCAAAATCGGCAAAGCCGGAATCGTTTATCTGTGCAGTGCGTGTGCAGAAGATGCCAAACTTTGCCCCTATCCATCTACCAGGCTCGGCAGTGAAAACATCACCGGCATCTGTAAAATCCGTACCGTTAAAACTGTAACTGAAACTGCATTTGGCACCCATTGCAACCTTGACCCTAAGATATACAGTTGCATTGGTTGCTTTGGTTATTAGGGTTTCGGTTTCAGGCCTACCTTTGTCTGCATCTTTACACACAGTGTACACTAAGTAGATGCCATCTTTTTTGCTCTTCAGTGCAATGTTTGCGTAGCTTAATCCCATAATGGTCAAACCCGTTTTTTCATTTTCCAGTTTTGTATTGGGTGTAAAAGTGAGTTTGGTGGTTGCCATGAATTCATCGGCAGTAAATTTTTGCAGCAGTACATTGGGGGCCATCCATAAATTGGCAACACTGTCAATTCTATCGGAGAAGAGTCTTAAACTTCCTTTGGATGGGTTCATGAATGCCCATGTTGCTTTGGGGTTTGCCATCCATTGCCATTGCAGGCCAAGTGTGTTGCTGTTGAATTCGTCCGTTTCGGTAGGGGTTTCAATAGGGTATGTTTTGCCTACATTGGGTTTGCGGTAAACGGTAACAGGCTGGCCTTTCCCATCGCCATCTTTGTCTACACCAATTACCGGCCAATCGTTCGCCCATTTCATGGGGTTCAGGTGTACCACCCGTCCATAAGCTTCTTTGTCCTGAAAATGCAAGAACCAGTCCTCGCCTGTTTGCGTGTTTACCCATGCACCTTGATGCGGTCCATTTATGGAGGAAGTGCCCTGGTCCATCACTACTTTGCGTTCGTAAGGGCCATAGATATTTTTTGAACGCAGTACCAGTTGCCAACCTGTTGACACGCCACCTGCAGGTGCAAAAATGTAGTACCAGCCATTGCGTTTGTAGAACTTTGGCCCTTCTATGGTTGGGTCTGTTTCATGGCCATCGTACACGAGCTTGCCTGCATCCATCACTTTTCTGCCGTCTTCGTTCAACTGCTTTACAACAATGATGGATTTGATGCCTGCACGGCTTCCGGCATAGGCATGTACAAGATATGCTTTGCCATCTTCATCCCACAACGGGCAGGGATCAATCAAGCCCTTGCCTGCTTCTACCAATATTGGTTCGCTCCATGGGCCAGCGGCATTTTTTGCTTTGACGAGGTAGATGCCAAAATCGGGATCGGGATAGTAAATATAGAATTCACCTTTATGGAAGCGGATGGATGGGGCCCATACCCCATTGCCATGTTGCGTTTTGGAAAAATGTTCAAAGGGCGGTTGCCGCTTTAACGCATGGGTCAGTATGGTCCAGTTGACCAGGTCTTTGGAGTGCAGTATGGGCAGGCCGGGTATATCTTCAAACGATGAGGACACCAAATAGAAATCGTTGCCAACCCTTATGGCATCGGGGTCCGAATAATCGGCGTTGAGTATGGGATTCTTGTAAGTGCCGTTGCCATTATCGGCCACCCATACTTTTGAAATATCTTTTTTTTGTGCAATCGCTGTATTGAACAAAAGGGAAACCGGGAACATGATTGAGAGGAAACGAACGGCTTTATGCATCTCGATATTTTATTCCTTCAAAATTATCGGAATACTGTCCTTATTCATACTATTTCTATTAAAAAGACAGGAAGCAAAGTGGGCAGTCATTTTTGTTGTTGCATGTTCACCAATCAGCTAAATATTAACTGATGCGATTCCGTTACCTATAAAACACCATAAGGCCCTTGCTAAGGGCCTTATGGTTTAGTGAGATCCGGTTTAATTCTTTAACGAAGCCATGTCGATAACAAAACGGTATTTCACATCGCTTTTCAGCATCCTTTCATAAGCCGCATTAATATCCTGCATGTTGATGATTTCAATGTCGGAAACAATATTGTTCTTTCCGCAAAAATCAAGCAGTTCCTGTGTTTCAGCAATACCGCCAATTACGGAGCCTGCTACGGATTTCCTTCCCAAGATCATCGGTACACTATTCAATACCGGCTCTAAGCCACCTAAATAGCCAACCAGTACCAATGTGCCACTTATGTTTAAAGTTGCCACGTAGGGGTTCACATCATGTACATAAGGAACAGTGTCAATTATCAAGTCAAATTTTCCGTGTACCGCTTTCATTTGGTCTGCATCGGTAGAAATAACCACTTCATCGGCACCCAGTTCCTTTGCGTCCTGTGTCTTTTCTGGTGTCCTTGAGAACAGGGTAACAGATGCCCCCAGCCCTTTTGCAAGTTTAATGGCCATATGTCCCAAACCACCCAAGCCAACTACAGCAACTTTGCTGCCTTCTTTCACATTCCAGTGCCTTAATGGCGACCATGTGGTAATACCTGCACAAAGCAAGGGTGCCACTGCAGCAACATCCAAGTTTTCGGGCACACGTAAAACAAATTCCTGGCGTACCACTACTTTCTCTGAATAGCCACCAAACGTATGGCCACCCAAATGCTTGTCTTTACCATTGTATGTTCCGGTAAAGCCATTCAGGCAATACTGCTCCAAGTCTTGTTTGCAACTATTGCAGGTTTGGCAGGAATCTACCAGGCAGCCCACACCAACCAGATCGCCCACCTTGAATTTTGTTACGTCGCTACCAACATTGGTAACCCTGCCTACAATTTCGTGGCCCGGAACTGCGGGGTAAATAGTTCCGCCCCAATCGTTGCGTGCCGTGTGGAGGTCCGAATGGCAAACACCGCAGTACAGGATGTCTATTTCCACATCATTCGGGGTTACGTTCCTACGCTCAATATTCAGCTGTTGCAAGTCTGCATCTTTTGCTTCGGCACCAAAGGCCTTTACGTTCATTGTGTTCATGTTCTATTTTTTAAATTGATTATTTACAGCAGTGCCATACATTAACAATGCATACCACTCAATGTTCACGAATAACTGGTACAAGAAAGGTATTCTGCTATTATTAAATAGTGAACATTTACCTCTCCATTACCTGCCTACCAATTTCAGCAAGTGTTCGGGATAGCGGCTGCCATGCACTTCTATCTGCGATGTGGCTTGTGCTATCTCCTGTAAATCGTTTGCAGTAAGCTGTATATTGGCTGCACCCATGTTTTCTTGTAGGCGATGCTGTTTTGTGGTACCGGGTATCGGAACAATCCAGGGTTTCTGTGCCAGCAACCAGGCCAGTGCTATCTGTGCCGGCGTTGCACTCCTGTCCCATGCAATGGTTATCAATAAATCAACCAGGGCCTGGTTTGCCTTGCGGGCTTCTGGCGTAAAACGGGGCACCACATTACGGAAGTCGCTGCTATCAAAAACCGTGTCGCCATCTATCTTGCCAGTAAGGAAACCCTTACCCAGCGGACTAAACGGAACAAAGCCAATGCCCAGTTCTTCGAGCGTTGGAATGATTTCTTTTTCCGGCTCACGCCACCAAAGCGAGTATTCGCTTTGCAGGGCAGCTACCGGTTGCACGGCATGTGCCTTACGGACAGTTTGTGCACCCGCTTCGGACAACCCGAAATGTTTTACTTTACCTTCCTGAATAAGGTCTTTTACCGTGCCTGCAACATCTTCAATAGGTATGTTCGGGTCCACACGATGTTGATAGAACAGGTCTATCACATCTGTCTTCAACCGTTTTAATGAGGCTTCTGCCACTGCACGTATATGTTTTGGGTGGCTATCCAATTCCTGCCATCTACCACTGCCATCGGCATTGGCCTTAAAGCCAAACTTAGTGGCAATCACCACTTCGTTGCGTACAGGTGCCAATGCTTCGCCCACTAATTCCTCATTTATAAAAGGTCCGTACACTTCGGCGGTATCAAAAAAATTGACCCCATTTTCCACAGCCAAACGTATCAGGGAAACCATTTCATTTTTATCGGCTGCAGGCCCATAGCCAAAACTCATGCCCATACAGCCAAGCCCTAGGGCCGAAACCTCCAGGCCACTATTTCCAAGTTTTCTTTTTTGCATGTCCATAGCCAAGATTTTGTTTTGTTAAAAGGCAAAATTAAATTGGTTATCTACCACAGCATAACGAAAAAGAAACAATAGTTTACGAAAATCAAACATTTCTGAATTGCAAGGGACTTAGTTCTGTTTGCTTTTTAAAAAAATTACTGAAATGCGTAACCTCGTTATAACCTAAGGCATAGGCAATTTCAGAAACCGTCCATGCAGTTTGTTTGAGCAGGGTTTTTGCTTCCTGCAAAATACGTTCGGCAATAATTTGCGTAGTGGTTTTATGGGTGGCTTCTTTAACGGCACGGTTTAAATGGTTTACATGCACGTTCAATCTTTTGGCATAATCAGAAGCAGAGCGAAGCGATAATGTCTGCTGTGTGTCATCAATAGGAAATTGCCGCTCCAATAGTTCCAGGAACAGTGCCGAAATGCGTTGTGCGGCGTTGAGCGGATGCCTCGTTAGGCTATCGGATGGTTGCATTTTCAGGGCAAAATGCACCAGCTCGTAAACAATCGTCCTAAGCACATCATATTTGTGTACATAATCCGAGTTGATCTCTTCAAACATGCGTTCAAAGGCCTTTTCCACTTGGGGCAGTTGTGCATTTGCCAGCTCAAAAACATGGTTACCTTCTGGTTGAAAAAGCGAGTATTGGATAAGGTTGCCATACTGGTGAAAAAATGCCTGGTCGAAAATACAGAAATAGCCATGGTGTATGCTATCAGTATGTTCCCAGCAGTACGGTATCTGTGGATTGGAAAATACCAATGCCTGTTTTTTTAAATGGATGGTCTTGTCTGCATACTCAATGTTGCTCTCTCCTACCAGTAAGGTTATTTTGAAATAGTCCCGTTTTTTATAAGGTACGGGTTTGCCACTGTTGCCCTTGAAAGGTTCCAGTTTAAATACATTGAAATGTCCCATTCCATTACGCAGGTTGTCCGGCATGAAGTCGTACTTCCTTTCATAAAACCCTTGCAGTGTTTCTGTTTTGCCCATTCTGCAAACTTACGAATTTCAAACAGCATAATTTTAGCTCTAAGGCATTTATCTTTAAGGTTACTTATTTTATTGCTTATGATAGATCATTTTCCTTTTTACCTAAGCCTTGTTGTAGTTATTGTGCTGCTTATTATGCTGGCCAATAAAATAAAAGTGGCTTACCCTATATTATTGGTAGTGGCAGGCCTCATTATTGGCTTCATTCCGGGCATACCTGCCATACATATAGACCCCGAACTCATTTTCATCATCTTCCTGCCGCCGTTGCTGTATGAAGCTGCATGGGTCATTTCGTGGAAGGAGCTATGGCGTTGGCGGCGTATTATTGGCAGCTTTGCTTTTGTAGTGGTATTCCTTACGGCCATGTCTGTAGCGTTTGTAGCCAACCATTTTGTGCCGGGTTTTTCATTGGCACTTGGCTTTTTGTTGGGTGGCATTGTATCGCCACCCGATGCCGTAAGTGCAGGAGCCATACTGCAGTTTGTAAAAGTGCCCAAACGCATGTCTTCCATACTGGAAGGGGAAAGCCTGCTGAACGATGCATCTTCATTGATCATTTTCCGTTTTGCCATGATAGCAGTTGCCACGGGACAATTCATCTGGTATAAAGCAGCCTTGAGTTTTGGATGGATGCTGATTGGCGGCATCGCTATTGGCTTACTTGTTGGGTGGATTTTCATGAAGGCCCACAAGCACCTGCCTACAGATGCAAACATTGATATTGTACTGTCGATAGTGGCACCATACATCATGTATATCACTGCAGAAGAAGTTCATGCTTCCGGTGTTTTGGCGGTGGTAAGTGGCGGGTTGTTGCTATCTGCTAAAAGGCATCTTTTTCTCAGCAGCACATCCAGACTGCGTGGTGTGAATGTTTGGGCAAGTCTTTGCTTTGTATTGAATGGGCTGGTGTTTTTGTTGATTGGGCTTGCCCTGCCCGAAATTGTGGCGGGGCTTGAAGGCGTGAGCATGTCATCGGCTATTGGTTATGGTGTATTGATTACAATGGTATTAATTGTAGGTAGGATATTGTCGGCCTACGGAGCCGTGGTTGTTACATTGATTGCAAAATATTTCATCACCGTTGCAGATGACCGTAACCCCGGTTATAAAGTACCATTTGTATTGGGCTGGACAGGAATGCGTGGCGTAGTTTCGTTGGCAGCGGCTTTGTCCATACCAGTACAACTTAGCGATGGTTCGCCATTTCCGCAACGCAACCTGATACTGTTTATCACATTCATTGTAATACTGCTAACATTGTTGATACAAGGGCTGACATTGCCCTACCTGATCAGGAAAGTAGGGCTACCCGATTTTGGTGACGGCCCATCCGAAGAGGAGACAGAAAATATGATCAGGAAACAATTGGCAGCACATGCCTTGCAATATGTAAAGAACAACTACAACAAAGAGTTGGAAACACATATAGTACTGCAACAGATGGCTCGTAAATGGGAAGACAGCCACCTGCTACTTGATGACACACTGATGATAGAGGAGCTAAAGAAAGTGTATGTGGACATCCTGAACCAGCAAAGAAAATGGTTAATGAACAAGAACAAAGAAGAGCAGACTTTAAACGAAGAAATCATACGCAAACATTTGTTACGCCTTGATTTGGAAGAGGAGAAACTTTTGTTTGTATAAACCAAACCACAATGGCATTGTACTTGTACACGTACACACGTAAAGCAAAACAATCTGCATAAATTACTGTACCAACTACACACGCCCAGTAAATGTTCAATAAAAAAAATAGGTATCCAGGCTATACAAGCAATAACAACATACAATTGCTACGCAGCGGCAAGCCTTATTTTGATACATTGCTGCACATCATTCAAACTGCCAGGTATTCCATCCATTTACAGGTATATATTTTCACTGATGACGATACTGGCAAAACCGTGGCCCAGGCATTAATGGATGCAGCCAAACGTGGAGTGGCCGTGTATTTTATGCCGGATGGTTATGCTTCGCAGGACCTTTCCAATAAGTTCATCCAAACATTGACAGATGCTGGCGTGCACTTCCGTTTTTTTGAACCGCTGTTGAAAAGCGAGCATTTTTATTTTGGCAGAAGGATGCACCATAAAGTAACTGTTGTGGATGGCTTCTACAGCTTGGTGGCGGGCATCAACATTGGCAACCGCTACAACGATATGCCCAACCAGCCCGCGTGGATGGATTGGGGCCTATATGCAGAAGGTGAAGTGTCATTACAATTGTACAAAACCTGTTTGCAGCTATGGAGCAAGGCCAACCAATTGGTTAAAAAACCAATGCATGAAATAGTCACCAAAAGTTTTAACGATACCTGCCAGGTAAGGGTAAGGCGTAACGATTGGGTAAAACGTTACAACCAGATATCCAGAAGCTATATTGATATGATACGTACGGCATCTTCGCATGTAACCATCATGTCAAGCTATTTTATCCCTGGTTGGTTCATACGGCAGCGGCTGGCCAAAGCAGCCAAGCGGGGCGTACAAATAAAACTGATCTTAACGGGTATATCGGATGTTAAAATTGCCAAGTCCGCCGAATGCTATATCTACCGCTGGTTCCATAAAAACAATATCGAGATATACGAATACAATGCAGGCGTATTACACAGCAAGCTTGCCACGCAGGATGGCAGGTTTGTTACCATTGGCTCCTACAACGTAAACAACATCAGTGCCTATGCAAGTGTGGAACTGAACCTGGATATTGCCGACACGGCTTTTGCCAAAGCAACGGAAAAACAGTTGGACACCATCATCAAAAACGATTGCATACAGATAACACCCGAAGTGTACAACAAGCGTTACGGTTTCATTAAAAGATCGTTGCAATACCTCTCCTATCTTACGGTACGTGTGCTCATCAATATCTCCACCTTTTATTTCAAGCAGGGCTAATCGGCATTGCCCATCATACGCCGCCACAAGGAGCCAATGGTATGGCTGTTCCAGTTTTTGAAACGTCCACGTTGTATGATCAGGTCATTGCCTTTTATATCGTTCACATAATAATAAAAAGCAAAGCGTGCAGTGCTGTCGCTCCAACCGGTTACCTGTCCAAAACGCAGGTCGTTAAACACAAGCGTATCATGCAATAGTTCCGCTGTGTAGTAGCCTTGCGAAAAAAGCAATAACTTCTTGATGTCGTCACGCTGCTTTACATCTTGCAGCAATGCATCGTTCTTGTAACGGTAATAGAAAGCGGTTTGTTTGCCCCTATCAAAAACAGAACGGTAACCCACATAATAACCGCTATCGTTTTCCAATACGGTATACCACAATAGGTTGTTGAATGGTGTGGGCGATGTAAAGTGCCTACTATAGATCAACTGATCCTTGGCGGCATCTTTTTCAATGGCCGATTCAATGATGGTCTTGTTAACAATGCCCAACACGAAATACATACTGCACCATATAATGGACACAATGGCCCACATGGTACGCTTGGCATGCGTCCTATTAATGATCAGCATGACCGCCACAATACCCGGAACGATTGAAAAGAAAGGATCTGCAACAAACAAGGTATTGTACGAAAAACGCTGATGGTTGAAAGGTTCCAGCAAACCGGTGCCGTATGCATTGGCTGTATCCAGCAGCAGATGCACCAGCACTTCTGTTGCAAAAAAAGCAATCCATATTTTATGGGCAACATCATGTGGCCGCCGCCACTTATCCGCCATCCAAGCCAACAACGGCACTACCAGCACCGCAAAAAAAAGTGAATGCGTTAAACCACGGTGTGCCAATAAATTGTCTGCAGGGCCCAAAAAGAACGATGCAACAAAATCAATATCGGGCACGCTTTGGGCAAGTGCACCTAAGAACAAAGCCCGCTTACCTATCTTTTTTCCAACAAATAGTTCGCCTATGCAGGCACCGAGAACAACATGCGTAATGGTATCCATATCTAAATAGAACAATAAAAAATTAAGCCATATTGTACAATAGCGTACATACGTCTTTCAGTAACAAATAAAAAAATTGTGGGGAGTTTTTTCTACGCAATACCATATGGCAATAATCAACTGTTTAGCAAAAGCCCGCAAATATTCAACCCTGTTTCATCATTGCCAAAGGCATGATATTGGTTTACAATACACCGTCACCCTGCTAACAAAAAAATTAAGATTCAGCAAAAGACGTTTTACAATGAAATTATTTAAAAGAAAGGCAGTTTCCAAAGATATATTCTCCGATGTGTTGCCACAGGCATTTGCATCCCTTAAAAAAAATATCATCAATCCCATATTTGGCAGTAACCTGGTAGATAAATATAAAGATGAAAAGCCTCCTTTCCGCTCCGACTTGTTTACACTGGAACAGATAGAACTCTATGCACAGAAACTGGCCAAGAGCCATGTACTGATTGAAGGCAAACCTTCGGAACATTTACTGGAACGCCTTGCCGAAAACGAAACCATTTTACTGGAAGTGCACCAGTTGCTTACCGAAACCATTAAACAGAACAACCGCATTGTACCCGCAGGCGAATGGCTGCTGGACAATTTTTATTTGATAGAGGAACAGGTGTACACTGCTAAAAAGCATTTACCTAAAGGTTATAGCAAGGGGTTACCGCAACTGGCAAAAGGTGTATCGGAAGGGTTGCCCAGGGTATATGATATTGCCATCGAAATTTTATCGCACACCGATGGAAGGATCGATTTAAAAACATTGAATGCCTTTATCAGTGCCTACCAGAAAGTAACCACATTAAGGCTGGGCGAGCTTTGGGCAATACCTATTATGCTGCGTTTGGCCTTGCTGGAAAACTTGCGTAGGCTGTCCACACAAATTGCCATCAACATACTCAACAAGAACCTGGCAGACAAATGGGCCGATGACATGACGGAAACCGCAGAGAAGGATCCCAAGAACCTGGTTGTAGTGATTGCAGACATGGTACGATCCGACCCGCCAATGGACAGTTCGTTTGTGGCCGAACTAACAAGGAAGCTGCAAGGCAAAGGCCCTTCATTGGCTTTGCCATTAAGTTGGGTTGAACAGAACCTTTCTGAAAACGGTTTAACAAGCACCGAACTGGTACAGTTGGAAAACCAGAAACAGGCGGCAGACCAGGTATCCATCAGCAACAGCATTGTAAGCCTTCGTTTTTTGAACACCACCAACTGGCGTGAGTTTGTGGAAGAAGAAAGCGTTGTGGAGAACATTTTAAAAACAGACCCTGCAGGCGTGTACCATTTAATGGATTTTTTTACAAGGGACACTTACCGCCATGCAGTTGAAAAGATTGCCAAACACAGTCACTTATCAGAGCAGGATGTTGCAAAGCTTGTGGTGAAATCTGCCGAAAGAAAAGCAGAAGAACCCGATGCCCGCTACAAGCATGTAGGCTATTATTTGATTGACAAAGGCCTGGCCGATACCGAAAAAACAACCCGCATCAAACTGCCCTTTACAGATAGGCTAAGAAAAGTAGTTGCCCAAACACCGCTGTTCTTTTACCTCGGTGGCATTGGCGTTGTTACCCTGCTGCTTACCTGGTGGCTCGTAAGCAAAGCATATACAGATGGCCTGCATGGCTGGCAGATATTTGTATTGGCATTTACCTGTATTGTTGCGTTAAGCCAATTGGCACATACGGTTATTAACTGGTTGGCCACACAGTTGTCGCACCCATCGCTGTTACCAAGACTTGATTTTTCAAAAGGTATACAAGAAGACATACATGCATTGGTAGCAGTACCAACCATGCTTACCAGCATGAATGACACAGACACATTGACGGAGGACCTTGAAGTGCGTTACCTTGCCAACAGGGACAGGAACCTGCACTTTGCCCTGCTTACCGATTTTAAAGATGCCGCAACAGAAACCTTACCCGAAGACGATCTGTTAATTGAAACATTGAGCAACAAGATCATCGCACTCAATAAAAAATATGGAAGCGATAACTATGATAACTTCTTTTTGTTTCACCGTCCACGTAAATGGAACGAACAGGAAAAAAAGTGGATGGGTTACGAACGCAAGCGTGGCAAGCTTTCCAATTTAAATATGCTGTTACGGGGCAATGGCAGGGAAAACTTTTCTGTAGTAATTGGCAACGAAGATGCCTTCGCCAAAATAAAATACGTCATTACGTTAGATACCGACACCAAACTACCAAGGGATGCAGCATGGAAAATGGTAGGCACCCTTGCACACCCGTTGAACCATGCATTGTATTCGGAAACAAAACAGCGTGTAACAGAAGGCTATACCATTTTGCAGCCAAGGGTCTCCAATAGCTTGCCCGATGCAAAAAGTTCCATCTATGCCAAGATACATGGCAACGAACCTGGTACCGACCCCTATACAAGGGCCATATCGGATGTGTACCAGGACCTGTTTAACGAAGGCTCTTTTATTGGAAAAGGCATTTACGATATTGATGCATTTGAACATGCGTTGAACGGAAGGTTTCCCGACAACAGGATATTGAGCCACGATCTGGTAGAAGGCTGTTACTCCCGTTCGGGCCTCATCAGCGATGTGCAGCTATACGAAGAATACCCATCGCATTACAATGTGGATGTGAAACGCAGGCACAGGTGGATACGTGGCGACTGGCAGATTGCACGTTGGCTTTTTCCGCATGTACCCGCACCGGAAAAACAATTCAAACGCAACCCATTATCGGCTTTGTCACGCTGGAAGATATTCGACAATCTTCGCAGAAGCTTGGTACCAATGGCTTTTATAGCATTGCTGTTATACGGATGGTTTACTGCTTCGGGCTGGTTCTGGACAGCATCCGTTATCGGCATATTTACCATACCCACCATTATCAATTTTATATGGGAGCTATTCCGCCGGCCCAAAGATGTGATCATGTACCAGCATTTCATCTACACGGTAAGGACCGCCGGTGAAAGCCTGTTGCAACGTTTACTCGACTTTGCTTTTTTGCCTTATGAAGCATACGTTAATACAGATGCCATTCTTAAAACAGGATGGCGAATGTTTGTTTCCAAAAAGAAACTGCTTGAATGGAACCCATCAACCGCCACTATCAATACCATTCCTAAAAACCTGTTTACCACATATACCAGTATGTGGATCGCTCCGGTATTTGCAGTGGGCATGCTGTTCTATTTAATGAACTATTCTTCATTGGCACTTATTATAGAATTGCCCATTCTGATACTGTGGATGCTGTCGCCTGCATTTGCATGGCTGGTAAGCCTTACAGAAAAAACAGGCAAGGTTTCCCTATCGTTCGAACAGACTGTTTTCCTAAAAAAACTATCCCGGAAAATATGGGCATTCTTCGAAACATTTGTTACCGAAACCGATAACTGGTTACCGCCAGACAATTACCAGGAACATCCCACACCACGCATCGCACACCGTACATCGCCCACCAATATTGGGCTTTCATTATTGTCCAATTTAACAGCATACGACTTTAGCTATATCTCGTTAGGCAAGCTGGTTGAGCGTACCACGCATACATTGAACACCATTCAATCGCTGGAAAAATACCGGGGCCATCTATACAACTGGTACGATACCGTTTCATTAGTACCATTAAACCCACGCTATGTTTCAACGGTTGACAGCGGCAATTTCATTGGTCACCTCATTACCTTGAGACAGGGCCTGTTAAGCCTGCCACAACAAAAAATATTTTCACCCAAAGTATTCGATGGATTAATGGATACGGTGCATGTGCTGCAAGAGAAAAAAGAAACGGCCACTTTGTTTGAACCTTTCAAAAAAGAGCTCGAAGGCATCAGGGCATCCTACCCCGAAACATTGGCCGATGCAAAAGGCTGTATGCTGATACTGGAAGATGAATATGCACGTATCATCTCCACCTACAAGTTCGAAGAGCAATCAGTAGATGAATCTTTACTATGGGTAGAGCTGTTGGGCAAACAGTTGAAAGATATCCATAACGACTTAAATACACTGGCACCATGGGTTTCGCTGCAATCGCCCTCTCAGAAATTTGAACAGGTTACATCTTTGGTTTCAACCATCCCAACATTATCGGAACTGTCCAAAATACAATCAGAGATACTGCCGCACATAAAAGCCAATTATTTGCCCAACAACACACACGAAGAGAACCAATGGCTGGATGCTTTTGTAAATGCAGTGGTAGATGCAGGCAAAAGGGCAAAGGAAAGGATACAGACCATTGAAACCCTTACAGCAAAATGTATGGAGTATGCTACGGTTGATTACGATTTCCTATACGACCCCAAACAGAACCTCTTTTCCATTGGGTACAATGCAGAGGAGCACCGCAAAGACAACAGCTATTACGACCTGCTTGCATCAGAAGCAAGGCTGGGCATCTTTGTATCCATTGCACAGGGAAAGATACCGCAGGAAAGCTGGTTTGCACTGGGCAGGCAATTAACCAGTTTAGGTACCACACCGGTACTCATTTCATGGAGTGCATCCATGTTCGAATACCTGATGCCTATGTTGGTAATGCCTTCTTACGATAATACATTGCTTAACCAAACGCATGTAGCCATTGTACAGAAGCAGATCGATTATGGCAAAAAAAGAAATGTGCCCTGGGGCATTTCAGAATCGGGCTACAACCTGGTTGATACCGATATGAACTACCAGTACAAAGCTTTTGGTGTGCCCGGTCTTGGCCTGAAACGTGGGCTGGCAGAGGATCTCGTGATCTCCCCCTACTCTACCATCATGGCATTGATGGTGATGCCACATGAAGCCTACAACAATTTACAGACCTTATCCAGCGAAGGTTTCGAAAGCGATTATGGTTACTACGAAGCGGTTGACTATACCACGTCGAGATTGCCCAGAGGGCAGGAAAATGTCATCATCCGTTCCTTTATGGCACACCACCAAGGCATGGGCTTCCTGTCACTATCTTATTTACTGCTCGATCAGCCCATGCAGAAAAGGTTCGAGGCAGATGTGCAGATGCAGTCAACCTTATTGCTGTTGCAGGAACGCATACCAAGGGTATCCACCTTCTACTCACCGGGCGTGCATGTATCCGATACCAATGTAAAGGCAGAAGCACCGGAAACATCCATGCGTGTCATTACCACACCGCATACACCTGTACCCGAAATACAGTTGCTATCCAATGGCAGGTACAATGTAATGGTCACCAATGCCGGCGGCGGTTACAGCCGTTGGAAAGACATTGCTTTAACCAGGTGGCGTGAAGATACCACCTGCGACAACTGGGGTACGTTCTGCTACATACGCGACCTCGAAAACAATGCAGCATTCTCCACTTCCTATCAACCTTTGATGCAGGAAGGCGACAACTATGAAGCTGTGTTCTCACAAGGCCGTGCAGAGTTCAGGCGAAAGGACCATCAGTTGGAAACACATACAGAGATCGTGGTTTCGCCCGAAGACGATGTTGAGTTGAGGCGTGTGCATATTACCAACCGCTCACGCAAAAAAAGGGTACTTGAAATAACCAGTTATGCCGAAGTGGTACTCAGCAACCAGAATGCCGATATAGCACATACCGCATTCAACAACCTGTTTGTACAAACGGAGATTGTAGAGCCACGCAATGCCATCATCTGTACCAGAAGGCCACGCAGCGAAGGCGAACAGCCACCAACCATGTTCCACTTAATGAAAGTGCACCATGCAAAAAACAAACAGGCTTCCTACGAAACCAATAGGGCAAAATTTATTGGCAGGGGCAACAATGTGCACAGCCCCAACGCCATTAAACAAGCAGAAAAATTATCCAACTCACAAGGCTCTGTACTCGATCCCATCATCAGCATACAATACAGGATTGAGTTGGACCCGCAACAGACCACCGTGGTTGATATGGTAATTGGTATAGCCGATACCAAAGATGCCACCAATGTATTGGTTGAAAAATACCAGGACAAATTCATGGCCGACCGTGCCTTTGAACTGTCATGGACACATAGCCAGGTTGTATTAAGGCAGATCAATGCAGGCGAATCCGATGCACAGTTATATGGACGTATTGCCAGCTCTGTGATCTATACCAACCCGCAGTTACGTGCCGATGCAGGCATCATCATTCAAAACCATCGCGGGCAATCAGGCTTATGGAGCTATTCCATATCTGGCGACCTGCCCATTGTATTGGTACAGATTGAAAGCCTTGACAACATTGAACTGGTGAAACAATTGATACAGGCACATGCCTACTGGCGTTTAAAAGGCTTGATGGTAGACCTGGTAATATGGAACGAAGACCACGGCAACTACAGGCAAACATTGCAGAACCAGATACTCGGTTTCATTTCGCCAACCATTAGCATGGATATGAAGGAACAGCCAGGTGGCGTTTTCATCCGTTCTGCCGACCAGATATCAAATGAAGACAGGATACTTTTTCAAACAGTTGCCAAGCTTATCATCTCAGATAAGTACGGCACATTGGAAGAACAGTTGAACAGGCGTACAAAAGTAAAAACAACCATCCCTTACTTCACGCCAACAAAATTCCATACATCTGTCAGCACTGCTGTTGAGATGCCCGGCAACCTGCAGTTCTTTAACGGTATTGGTGGGTTCGACAAAAACGGCAAGGAATACGCAATGGTCATCAAGCCATCGCAAACAACACCTGCACCATGGAGCAATGTATTGGCCAATGCCAACTTTGGTTGCATCGTTTCAGAAAGCGGCCAATCATACACATGGATAGACAACGCACATGAATTTAGGTTAACGCCCTGGAACAACGATCCTGTAAGCGACCTTGCCGGCGAAACATTTTATATAAGGGATGAGGAAAGCGGCAAGTTCTGGTCGCCCACACCATTACAGGCAATGGGTACAACGCCTTACATAACACGACATAGTTTTGGCTACAGCAGTTTCGAACACAGCGAAGACGGCATACATACAGAGATGACCATGTTTGTGGACCTCGACGATCCCATCAAATTCATTTCCCTAAAATTCACCAACAAATCCGGCAGGCAAAGGAACTTCTCCATAACGGGTTATGTGGAATGGGTACTGGGCGAAATAAGGGCAAAGAACCAGATGCACACGGTAACGGAAACAGACATGGCACTAAGTTCCATCTTTGCACGCAACTCCTATAATGCAGAGCTTGAGAACCGCACGGCTTTTTTTGAAGTAGATGCCACTGTAACCAGCTTTACTGCAGACAGGACAGAGTTTATAGGCCGCAACGGATCCTTACGTGACCCCGAAGCAATGAACAAAGCAAAACTGTCTGGCAGGTACGGTGCGGCATTGGACCCATGTGCCGCCCTGCAAATTATTTTTGATATTGAAGAAGGGGAAGAATATGAAATCATTTTCAAATTAGGTGCGGGTAGAGACAAACAGCACGCCATTGAACTGATCAAGCAATTCAAAAGCAGCGAAACCGTACACAATGCGTTAGAAAAAGTAAAAGCCTATTGGGAAAACACCTTGAATATTGTACAGATAGAAACACCCGATGCGGCACTCAACATACTCACCAATGGCTGGTTAAATTACCAGGCTTTGGCTTGCAGGGTCTGGGGGCGAAGCGGCTTCTACCAATCTGGTGGTGCATTCGGTTTCAGGGACCAGTTACAGGATGTATTGTCTCTCATGCACAACAAACCCGAAATAGCCAGGCAACAGATTTTATTAAATGCATCACGCCAGTTTAAAGAAGGCGATGCACAGCACTGGTGGCACCCACCCATTGGCAGAGGTGTACGTACCACCTGCTCCGATGACTATTTATGGCTGCCTTTTGTAACGGCAAGATATGTGCACCATACAGGCGACACCGCAATATTGGACGAGAACATTTCCTTCCTGGAAGGCAGGCTACTGAATGTGGGCGAAGAATCGTCATACGACCTTCCATTAAAATCGGCACAGTCTGCAAGCCTTTACCAGCACTGCATCAAAGCCATTGAAAACGGTCTGGACTTTGGTGAACACGGGTTGCCATTGATGGGTTCAGGCGACTGGAACGATGGCATGGACAAAGTAGGCGAACATGGCAAAGGCGAAAGCGTTTGGCTGGCATTTTTCCTATACGATACATTGATGCGTTTTAGCGAAGTGGCAGCAGAAAAGAAAGACGAAGCCTTCCTCAACAAGTGCCTGGATGAAGCAAAGAAACTGCAGGGCAATATTGAACAATCTGCCTGGGATGGCAGTTGGTACAGGCGTGCGTATTTCGACGATGGCACACCTTTGGGCTCATCCACCAACGATGAATGCAAAATTGATTCCATTGCACAAAGCTGGAGCGTGCTATCCAAAGCGGGCAACAAAGAACGTTCGTTAATGGCAATGGAATCGGCTGCACAGAACCTTATCAGGAAAGAACAGGGCTTTATACAACTGTTCGACCCACCATTCGATAAATCCATTTTAAACCCGGGTTACATAAAGGGCTATGTACCCGGTGTGCGTGAAAATGGTGGGCAGTACACACATGCGGCCATCTGGCTCATCATGGGCTTTGCTTCCTTGAAAGACAAAAAAAGGACAAGCGAACTATTAAAGATGGTAAACCCCATTAACCGTGCAGTGGATGCCTATGCAGTGAGTGTGTACAAAGTGGAACCTTATGTAATGGCTGCCGATGTATATGCAGAGCCGTCCAATCTTGGCCGTGGCGGCTGGACCTGGTACACGGGTTCTGCAGGCTGGATGTACCAACTGATTGTTGAACTGGTACTGGGCATCAACCGCAAGGGCGATGAACTGCACTTCAACCCATGCATACCCGAAGACTGGGCATCATTTAAAATACAATACACTTACCGTAGCTCGGTGTACAACATCACCATCAAACAAAGCAAAGATGCAGACGGGGCCATTACGATTAACATGGACGGCATGGAACAGGAAGAGCCTTTTATCAAGTTGCAAGACAACAATACCACACATGAAGTACAGGCCATATTGCATATAAAACAACTGGCCGAAATGAACGTATAAACATTATGATTAATTGCTATTAAGATGTAGATTTTATTCCCCGAATGCAACGCATTTTTGATAAAATCTACATCTTTAACGCATACACCATTTTAGGAACAGTTTTTTCATAGTGTTTAATATGAAAGAAACAGTTACCCTAAAGTTTAAAAGATTGTTTGAAGACATTGGCGACCAGGCCCTGTTCGCAGCTTCCTTCTTTCGCAACATTTTCAGGAGCGGTTTTGAATGGAACGAACTGGTACGTCAATGTTACCTCATCGGTCTAAAGTCACTGAACATTGTACTCATAACAGGCTTTGTATTGGGCTTTGTACTTACACTTCAATCGCAACCTACATTAAAACAGTTTGGTGCCGAAAACTATGTACCCAACATGGTATCCATTTCTGTTATCAGGGAAATTGGCCCCGTTATTATTTCATTGATCTGTGCAGGTAAGATAGCATCGGGCATTGGTGCCGAGCTTGGCAGCATGAAGGTTACCGAGCAGATTGCAGCAATGGATGTATCGGGTGCAAACCCTATACAGTACTTGGTGGTTACAAGAATTATTGCCTGCACGTTTATGGTTCCGCTACTGGTGCTTTTTGCAGATGCCATTGCCTTCTTTGGCGGTTACATAGGCACCAATATTTCTGGCAACATGAGTGGCAAGCTCTATTTTACAAAATCCTTCTCCTCCCTCATCTTCTCCGATTTTTTCCCGGCACTGGTCAAAACATTCCTCTTTGGTTTCACCATAGGTTTCATAGGGTGCTATAAAGGCTTCAATGCCAACAAAGGCACCGAAAGTGTTGGCATTGCTGCCAACTCAGCAGTAGTGATTGCATCTGTATGGATCATCGTAATAGATGCATTGGCCGTACAATTAACCAGCATATTTGTTTACAATCAATAGCAATGGAAAAAGTAATAGAGATATCGAACCTCCGGAAATCCTTCAACGACAAAGAAGTGCTGAAAGGCGTGGAACTTACAGTAAACAAAGGCGAAAACGTGGTGGTGCTTGGCAAAAGCGGGCAAGGCAAAAGCGTAACCATACAATGCATTGTGGGTATGATACAGCCCGATGAAGGAAGCATAAAAGTATTGGGCCAGGAAATAGGCCAGCTTAACGAGCAACAGTTAAAAGACGTGCGTGTAAAAATCGGTTTCCTTTTTCAGCACGCTGCATTGTACGATTCGATGACCGTAAGGGAAAACCTTTCTTTCCCCTTAAGACGCGTACTGAAAATAACGGACGATGCAGAAATAGAGCAACGCTCCATGGAAGCCCTGGAAGCTGTTGGGCTTGCCGATGCCATCGATAAAATGCCTTCTGATTTATCGGGTGGGCAAAGAAAAAGAATGGGCCTTGCAAGGACGCTGATTGTGAAACCCGAAATCATTTTGTATGATGAACCAACTACAGGTTTGGATACCATCACCTCCAAAGAAATAAGCCATCTTATTTTGGATATACGTGAAAAATACAAAGCATCATCCATCATCATTACACACGACATGAGCTGTGCAAGGATAACGGCAGACAGGATCGTAATCATGAACGACGGCAAGTATATAGCAGAAGGAACCTATACCGAACTGGAAAACTCCAAAGACGAATTTATCAACTCATTTTTTAAACTCTGATAACATGCAAAACAACACAGCACAAAAAATAAAAACGGGAATATTTGTTATGGCGGGCCTCGCCATTTTGTTACTCATCATCATCTTTATCGGCAACCAGAAAAACCTGTTCCGCAGTACCATGAGGCTGCATGTGAATTATAGAACAGTGGCGGGTTTGCAGGAAGGCAGCTTTGTACGTTTTGCTGGCATCAACGTGGGCACTGTTGAGTTGATAGACATTAAGAACGATACAACAGTAAGGGTGGATATTTCCGTTCAGGAAAAGATAAGGCCATTTATAAAAGTGGGCAGTAAGGCAAGTATTGGCAACGATGGTTTAATGGGCGACAAGCTGATACAGATTGTTCCGGGCAACGATTCAAGCCAGCAGGTAATTGCAGAGAATGGCGAACTGGTTGCAGTGAACCCTTTCGATATGGACAAGATCATGTCAAAGGTTGAAAAGGTGGGCAATATCATCAGTAATATAGATACGTTGTCTGGCAATCTGGCCGCCATTTTCGGAAAGGTAAACAATGGCCAAGGTACATTGGGCAAGCTCATCAACAACGAAAAGATTGCAGACGACCTGCAGGAAACGGTTGCATCGGCAAAGAAGACCGTTAAAACGGCCAACAAAGCAGCAGAGGGCCTGAACGAAAACATGGAAGCCGCCAAACACAATTTTCTCTTGAAAGGCTACTTTAAAAAGAAAGAGAAGAAACGTATTGCCGACTCTACTGCCAAAGCAAAGGCATTGCAAAAAGAGCAGGCCAACCCAAAGAATTGATCATCATTAAACATCAAATCTATGGCAACGCAGAAAAAAGCAGCAGCTAAAAAATCGGGTACCACAAAAAAGGCCGCAGAGCCAACAACAAAAAATAAAATGCCCGCCAAAACAGTGAAAGAGCCTGTAAGGAAGATACCTTCTTCTGCTATGGGCTAACAATAAACAGGTAAGATCGGAAGCAGCATCGCTTCCGATCTTTATCATTAAGACATACTTAAAACAATGCTATGCCAAAAAAGAAACCAGCACCCGAAAAGAAAGGATTCAAAAAAGCATTTGATAAATTCTCTACCAATGTCACCAAAGCAACGGGTAGCCCTACTGCATTTTTGATAGCGGTGATCATTGTGTTGGTATGGGGCATTACCGGCCCTGTGTTTCATTATTCCGATACCTGGCAATTGGTAATCAATACAGGAACCACCATTGTAACTTTTTTGATGGTGTTTTTGATACAGCAATCGCAGAACAAAGACACCGTTGCCCTGCAGTTGAAGTTGAATGAGCTGATTGCCTGCAACGAAAAAGCTAGCAACAGGCTGATAGATATTGAAGACCTGACGGATGAAGAATTGCAGGTACTCAAGAAATTCTACATAGAACTGTCGGAGCTTGCCGAAAAGGAAAGCAACCTGCATACCTCCCACTCTATTGACGAGGCCAAAGACAACAACGAAAGGAAAAAATTTGCTAAGCCTGTTCCAAAGAAATAGTGTTGCTGCTGCCATATTTCAGTACACGCATCAATACCTGTTCCTCTACTGTAAGCCCTGCAACGTTATCATCCATTTCAATATGGTTCAGTTGTTTAATATAATGTTGCAACTTGTCCTGCTCATACATTTCAATGATACCGGGATGTACATAATACTTTTTGCAAACGGTACGTGTATTGCCCAACCGGGTGCTTACTTCATCCAATGCCTTCAAAATATTTTTCTTCTTGTCACTTTCATTGATGGCATCTTCCATGGCACTAAAGGAATGCAGTATGTTTAAGGAACCAGCCCATGTCCTGAAATCCTTTGCGGTAAAGGCACCACCGGTAGCTTCTTTAATATAATTGTTGACCATACTGCTATCAATGCTTTTATGTTGCCCATCCGTATCGTAATACTGAAACAGTTCCCTGCCAGGAATATCCCTGCAATCCTTCACGGCTTTTGCCAGTTTGCGGTTCTTCAATGTAATATTGTGGTTGATGCTTTTCTTGCCTTTAAAAGAAAACTTCAAGGTATCGCCTTTAATGTCCACATGCTTATCTTTTAAAGTGGTCAACCCATAAGAGCCATTCATCTTTTCATAGCTTTCATTACCTATGCGTATATAGGTACGTTCCATTAAGCTGATCACGGTTGCAATCACTTTTGTTTCATTCAGCAAGGGTTGCGACATATCTTTTTCCAGCCTTAAACGCAGTGTTGGCAAAGCTTTACCAAACTCCAGCATATTATGGAATTTGGTTTCGTTACGCAAGTAGTTCCATAATGCATGGTAACGGTATTGCTTACGCATGCGTGCATCATAGCCTGTTGCCTGCAGGTGCCCATTTTCCAGGTTGCATATCCATACTTTTTCCCAAGCGGGTGGTATGGCCAGTTTGGAGATGCGTTCAATCACTGCCTTATCCTTCACAACCGCATTGTTGAACATATACGAAAAGCCATTGCCTTTTCTGATGCGGTGTATGCCATTGGCACTGTCATTTATATATACAAGGTTCACTGCACCAGCAGTAAGTTCCGGGTGGTGATGGATCTTTACAAAATCCTTATGCGGTATTTTTTTGAGAGGTTTCATTACCTATTGAATTTAAATATGGCTGCATGTTTGTTTTTCTTTCCTGTTATCATGTCTTTAATCATTTCCCCTGCAATTGCACTAAAAGTGATACCGTTACCACCAAAGCCCAAAGCATAGTAGATGTCGGGCTGGCCTGCATGTTCACCTATATAAGGCAAGCCATCTTTGGTACCGGCAAACGTGCCCGCCCAACTGAAATCTGTTTTGAAATCCATTGCGGGATACAGAGCAGCAAACGATCTTTCCAACGTCGCCACTTTCTTTTTCAATTGTTGGTCACGTTCTGTTGCATTGGTATAAGGCACATCTTTGCCGCCTATCAAAATACGGTTATCGTTGGTGGTACGCATATACAGGTACGGGTTTGCCGTTTCCCATATAAGCGAATTTTTATGCCAGAAATCCCGTTGCTCAAACGGTTCGCTTACGATGGCATAAGTTGCATGCAGCACTTCCACTTTCTCCGGTAAATATTGCTGAGATTCATACCCACATGCAATGACCACTTTCCTGCAACGGATTGAAAATCCATTTTCATCTGTTAAATCAAAACCTAATTTTGAATGTTGAATGTGTTTGACAGCCGTTTTATCAAACACTTTTGTACCATAATGTTTCATGCAATACTGCAGTACACTATGGGTTAGTTTATATGCATCCACCTCGGCCCCGGCATCAGACAATATTGCTGCTGGCTTTGTAAAACCAAATTTCTTGCTAACCTGTTCATCACTTAGCCAATGCACTGGAAAGCCATGTTTCCTCCGGTATTCAAATTCTTCATGCAGTTTGGGAACATGTTTGTTAAATGATGCATATTGCATGCTGGGTTTGTTGCGGAAGCTGCAATCCTGTTCAACGATGGAGCAGATATTCCCAATAGAATCAATAGCTTCAAGGCAAAGCCGATAGCTGTTCAACGCATTTGCTTCACCTACTTTTTGTACAAGGTCAACCAAGGGCACATCTATTTCATATTGCAGCAAAGCCGTGCTTGCAGCGGTGCTTCCTGTACCTACATGGCGTTTATCAACAACAATAACTTTGAAGCCCGCTCTGGCCAAGTGCCATGCAGTCAATGCACCAGATATGCCCGAACCAATGATGGCGATATCGCATTTCTCCTGTTGCTTTAATGAAGGGTAACTATGAACGATGCCATTCTTGAGCAGCCAGTACGGACAGTGTGAACGTAAATCCATGAATCGTAATTAAAGTAAATGGTTGGTATAGTTGCACCAATTCAAAACGAGTACCAAACTCCACAGAATAACCCTGTTTTGCTCTGGCATATTTTTTTCAACTATTTTTTCAAACCAGCAACCATGCAAACCGATAAACATCTACAATTCATCAAAAACAGGATCCTCGATTCTGGCCAAGCTGTTATGTACCGTTATATTGACGAGACCCATAAACAAGCCATTGGCATCAAAAAAAACCTGGTGATGGACGATGCAGGGCAACTGTATTTTCCGTTAACCGAAAAGTTTGAACAGAAATACAGTGACGATATTTTTCCGGTAGAGCTTTTCTTTTATAAAAAAGGAAATGCATTTTATGTAACAGCAAAAGGTATTGCGACAAAATCGAACAAAGAGTTACATGAATACGGCAATGGCTATGTACCTGACGCAAACATGGTGCGTGTGCAGATGGATGAAATAGAATACAGCGAATTGCCTGCCTTGACACACGATTCACTTTGGGTAAAGTGCATGAAATTTATTGGGAACCTAAATGCAGCATTTTGATATAACTATACATTTTTAGTCCATTCTTTCCATTACCAGCAGCGTACGGTCCGCAGCAAAAGCCACTTAACTAGTTAAGTGGCTTTTTTGTAAAACGGCACCCAAACCCTTGCTTATGCAGTTACCGCAAGAAAATCTTGGTATGAATTGGGTTGTAAAATGTTTTACCTTATGTTTGCACCCCAAATAAAGGGTCCTGTGGCCGAGTGGCTAGGCAGAGCTCTGCAAAAGCTTCCACAGCGGTTCGAATCCGCTCGGGACCTCTCACTAAGGATTACATCTCGTGTAATCCTTATTTTTTTACCCATACATTGCTTATTTTCACGCCTTAAAATTGCCTATATGAACAGAATTGCAGAATCAGAACTTATCATCAATAGCCGTGGTGCTATTTACCATGTTGACCTACGTCCGGAAGAACTGGCAGATACCGTTATTACCGTTGGCGACCCCGACCGTGTGGCCGTAGTAAGTAAATATTTCGATAAGATTGAAGTAAAACGACAGCACCGCGAATTTATATCACATACAGGCTATGTGGGCAATAAAAGGATCACCGTTATCTCAACAGGTATCGGCCCGGACAATATTGATATTGTAGTAAACGAACTGGATGCCCTGAAGAACATAGATTTTGAAACCAGGACCATCAAGCCCGAACTTACACCATTAACCATTATACGTTTGGGTACATCGGGATCCTTACAGGCCGATATTCCTGTTGATAGCCTAGTGGCTGGTACGCATGGTTTGGGTCTGGATAACCTGCTGAATTTTTATCGACTGGACAACAACAATGAAGAGGAACAATTGCTGCAACAGTTCATGTCGCACACGCAATTAAGCGGAAAGATACAGCCGTACATTGCAAGTTGCGGGGCATCTGTCATCAAACATTTTGTGGATGGTTTCCATCATGGCATTACAGTTACCTGCCCGGGCTTTTATGGTCCGCAGGGACGTATACTGCGTTTGCCTATTTCCAATCCGTCACTGGTAGACAATTTGACCAGTTTCAGTTTTGGTAACCACCGCATCAGCAATTTTGAAATGGAAACAAGTGCCATTTATGGTTTGGGCAAATTGTTGGGTCACCATTGTTTAAGTGTAAATGTAATTGTGGCCAACCGTGTAAGAAAGGAATTCAGTAAAGACGGGGCGGCGGCTGTTGAAGGTTTGATTAAAAACTGTTTGGGCATTATTGAGAAGATATAGGGAACAAGCGGCGTGAATCGTGAATGGTGAATCGCTAGTGGGCCTACTATTATTTGCAGACACACTAAACTTTTGAAGTATGCTTAAGCTGTCGCACAAACAATTGGATGTTTATAAAATTGCTAAGAAGCTGGTGGAAGAAGTGTACAAGCAAACTGCAAACTTTCCTGTTGAAGAGCGGTACAACCTTACTTCACAATTGAGGCGGGCAGCTATTTCTGTTTGCAGCAATATTGCCGAAGGTTGTGCAAGAAAATCAAAAGCCGAGAAAAACAGGTTCTTCGAAATATCGAGAAGTTCATTGGTTGAAGTTGACACACAAATAGAAATATCCTTGGTGCTTCGGTACCTGCAATTGGCCCGAATTAAAGAACTAGAAAATTATTTGGAACGCACATTCATGATGCTCAGCAAAATGATTGACAAGAACGTTCCTTAACTTGCGGATCACGACTTGCGATTCACGTTTTACCAATCATTCAATTATATAATGCAGCTAATTAAATTTTCCAAATACCAAGGCACTGGCAACGATTTTGTGATCATTGACAACAGAAGCAACAACATTGAACTAACCACCGAACAGGTCAATGAACTCTGCGACAGGAGGTTTGGCATCGGTGCCGATGGACTGATGCTGTTGCAATCTGCCGCAGGCTACGATTTTGAAATGAAATACTACAATGCCGATGGCCGCGAAGGAACCATGTGTGGCAATGGTGGCAGGTGTTTGGTAAAGTTTGCACACGACTGTGGCATACTTAAATCCAAATACAATTTTATTGCCATTGATGGTGCACATGAAGCAGAATTTGGTGACCGTAACTGGGTACATTTAAAAATGAAAGATGTAAACGGCGTGGATTCAAGGTCGGGCAATTTTGTGCTCGATACAGGCTCGCCACATTATATCGATACCGTTGACGACATCATGAGTATTGATGTGGTGAAGGAAGGTAAAGAGATACGCTACAGCAAGGAGTTCAAAGAAAAAGGCATCAATGTAAATTTTGTGCAGCAGATAGATGATGATACCATCATGGTACGCACCTACGAACGTGGCGTGGAAGATGAGACCTATAGCTGCGGCACGGGCGTTACGGCAAGTGCACTCGTGTTTGCCCATAACGACAAAGGCTTCAACCGTATTGAGGTAAAAACAAAAGGCGGCTTCCTGGCGGTTGAATTCAATAAAGTTGATGAGGAAACATTTACCAATATCTGGCTATGCGGCCCTGCAACATTTGTGTTTAAAGGCGAGGTGGAATTTAATTGATAATTGATAACGGCAACTCAAATTCAATATTGATTATTATTTCATGCTGCTGCTATTTCTGTAACATACACAACCTTTATTTTCGTGCTGGTAACGGCTCTATTCATCACCCATTATTTTCAGTACCATTCCCATGATCCAGTACTTCCAGAACATCAATCAGCAAACGGTAGAAGTAGACAAACCCGGTGTAAATACCTGGGTAAACCTTGTGCCGCCTTTTAGGGAAGAAGAGTTTGTAGAATTGAGCGAAAACCTGGATATACCTATTGAGTTCCTGCGTGACTCGCTGGACATAGACGAACGCCCACGTTACGAAGTGGAAGACAATGTAAAATTCATTGTACTCAAAACCCCAACAGAAAACAATTCCTTTAACGACAGCGATGCTTTTTACATCACCATCCCCATCTGCATCATTTTAACGCATAACCAGATCATTACCGTTAATTCGTTCGATAACGGTGCCATCAAAAAGTTCCTGAGCACCTTCCAGAAACGCCATCCCGAAAAACGCAACATGATGGTGCTGAAGATTTTTGAAAAAATTGTGCAGGACTTCCTCGACTACCTAAAACAGATCAACCACCGCCGCAACCAATACGAATCGAGCCTGTACGAAAGCAACAGCAACGAAGACTTGTTGAATTTAATGCGTATACAAAAAAGCCTTGTGTATTTCATGACCGCTTTGCGTAGCAACGAACTGTTGATGCTGAAACTGGAACGCACCAATTTCCTCAGCCTTACCGATGATGAAAGGGAATTTCTGAACGACCTGATTGTAGATACCAGCCAGGCGGTTGAAATGGCCAACATCTACACCAATATACTCACCAGTACATTGGATGCCTTTGCCAGCGTTATCAGCAATAACCTCAACAACGTCATGAAGCGGTTAACTTCCATCACCATCATACTTTCGCTGCCTGCATTGGTGGCCAGCGTGTATGGCATGAACGTGGAGATACCTTATATGCATTCGCCACATGCATTTTATATTCCCATCATTCTATCATTGATCGTTTCGGTGATTATTAGCTGGTACTTCATGAAAAAGAAATGGTTCTAAAAATTTTGGTAACCAACTGCTGATCATCATTCAACATTTACGGCGTCGCACCCATCAACGCCTGTAACAATGCCCCACAATTAACTTCCATAGCAATGCCCAGTTTCAATGTACGTGTTTACGGAATTTTAATAGACAGTAACAAACGTGTACTGGTTAGCGATGAGTTTATACGTGGCAATTACTTCACCAAATTTCCCGGCGGCGGGCTTGAGTTTGGCGAAGGCACCAAGGACTGTTTAAAAAGGGAATTCAAAGAAGAAACCAATCTTGATGTGGAGATTGGTGAGCATATCTACACAACCGATTTTTTCCAGATTTCAGCCTTCAATAACAAAGACCAGATCATTTGCATCTACTATTTTGTTCACGCCCAAGAGCCCATACAACTGCAAACCCAAACAACAGCATTCAATTTTGAACCGCACCAGATTGCCGATCCGCAAGGCCAAAGCGAAGTATTCCGCTGGGTCAACTGGAGCGACCTCAACGAAAATTCCGTGCATCTACCCATCGATAAAATCGCCGTAAGGCAATTGAAAGAGCGTTTTAGCAAATAGCCTATAAAAACAAATGCTCCATATTCAATCCATGAAAATTGAATATGGAGCATTGAATATTTGCTTTTAAAATTACTATCCTAATATTTCGTGTCCCATTTTATCACGCTTGGTAGCCAGGTATTTTTCGTTATGCGGGTTAGCTGCCACTTCAATAGGCACAATTTCTACCACTTCCAAGCCATAGCCCTTTAAAGCAGCACGCTTGCGGGGGTTATTGCTCATCAGTTTCAATTGTGTCACGTTCAAATGGCGAAGTATCTGTGCACCAACGCCATAATCCCTTTCATCCATGCCAAAACCCAAATGCAGGTTGGCTTCTACGGTATCCATTCCTTCTTCCTGCAGTTTGTATGCTTTCAATTTGTTCATCAGGCCAATACCCCTGCCCTCTTGGTTCATGTAAACGATAAGCCCTTTGCCTTCTTTTTCAACCATTTGCATGGCTTTGGCCAATTGCTCGCCACAGTCGCACCTAAAGCTTCCCAAAATATCGCCCGTAAAGCAACTGCTATGTACCCTTGTCAGCACGGGTTCGTCTTTTTGCCAGGTTCCCTTCATCAATGCCAAATGCTCGGCACCGCTAATTTTTTCCTTAAAAGCAGCCAGTACAAAGTGACCATATTTAGTAGGCATGTCCACACGTACCACTTCTTCAATCAAGCTGTCCTGCTGTAGCCTATATTCTATCAGGTCCTTTATCGAAACAATTTTCAGGTTGAATTTCTTAGCTATTTCTATCAGTTGCGGTAACCTGGCCATTGTGCCGTCTTCATTCATTACTTCCACCAAAGCACCGGCAGGCTCCAAACCGGCCAGTCTTGATAGATCAACCGCAGCTTCCGTATGGCCTGTCCTTCTTAATACTCCCCCATTTTTGGCCTTTAAGGGAAAGATATGTCCCGGCCTGCCCAATTCGGCAGGTTTGGTATTGGGATTGATCAGGGCCTCAATAGTTTTTGCCCTATCCTGTGCCGAAATGCCAGTAGTGGTATCTTCCCTTACCAAATCAACCGAAACCGTAAAGGCTGTTTCGTGCAAAGAGGTATTGGATTGTACCATTGGCTGTAAATCAAGCTCTTCGCATCTTTTTTCGGTCAATGCCACGCAAATAAGTCCACGGCCTTCCCTGGCCATAAAGTTTACGGCTTCGGGTGTGGCAAAGTTTGCTGCTATAATAAAGTCGCCTTCGTTTTCACGGTCTTCATCATCCACCACAATAACCATTTTTCCCTGCCTTATCTCCTCAATTGCTGCTGTAATCGTATCTAACATATATGATATTGAACCGCAAATGTACAATTGATGCTTATAAGTATGTTTATCCCCAATCCGTATTTCCTTTGTTCGTAACTCATTGCAGCTAAAAACACTTGCAAGTTGTCAAAGCATTGTTAGGGCATTCCTTATAATTTGTTAATATTATATTGACAATGTAAAGGGATAAATCATTTTCTTTGCACTTGAAAAATTAACATTATGCTTAGTAAAAGAATTTTACAATTAGCCGTGCTGCTATTCATGTTGCCGATGGCAATGTTTGCACAGGTTACTACCAGTACCATTACGGGTACGGTGGCTTCCAAAGGACAGAAATTAGAAGGGGCTTCAATTAAAGTGACACACTTACCATCAGGTACCCTGTACTCAACTGTAAGTAAAAAAGGAGGTACTTTCAACCTTCCTGGTTTACGTGCAGGTGGCCCGTACAAAGTAACAGTGGAATATGTAGGTTTTAAGACCTATGTAGTGGAAGGCTTTTCAATTCCTTTGGGTGAAACCTACGACATTGTTGCCGACTTAAGTAGCACATCTGGCGAATTGGTGGGTGTAACAGTAAGCGGTACCAAGCGTAAATCGGCATTGGACAAAACTGGTGCAAGTACCAACATTAGCTTGGCACAAATGCAAACCTTGCCAACTATCAGCAGAAGCATTACCGATTTCACCCGTTTAACCCCACAAGCAAGCGGAACAAGCTTTGCCGGTAGGGATGCCAGGATGAACAACGTAACTGTGGATGGTGCCAACCTGAACAACAACTTCGGTTTGAGCACTGATTTGCTTCCAGGTGGCGGTAACCCGATTTCTTTGGATGCGTTTCAGGAAATTTCAGTGAATGTTTCTCCATACGATGTAAAACAATCCGGTTTTACTGGTGCTGCTATCAATGCAATCACCAAAAGCGGTACCAACACTTTTCACGGTAGCGTTTATGGCGTTTATCGCGACCAAAGCTATAACGGTTTGAATGTAGCAGGTACCAAATTATCAGATCCTCCCGCTGCCAGCACAAAAATCTATGGTGCAACCATCGGTGGACCAATCATCAAGAACAAATTGTTTTTCTTTGTAACTGCCGAAAGCGAAAAATCAAGCTCTCCAGGTATCACCTATTCACCAAAAGGTGGTTCTGGTAACGGTACCACATCCAACGTTCCAGTTGACTCGTTGGCAAAACTTTCGAACTACCTGGTTAGCAAATACGGTTTCAACCCAGGTAAATACGACAACTTTGATGCATTGCAAAGCAAGAACTATAAAGTATTGGCCAAATTGGACTGGAACATCAGCTCTAGCCATAAACTTACTTTAAAGTTCAACGACTTCAGGAACACTGGTCAGTCTATCATCAGCCCAAGTGGTGGTATCAATGGTGCTAGCAGCCAATCAAGCATCATTTCTTATACATCATCCCGTTTTGGTGTAAACACATTTGGTTTCCAGAACATCAACTACAATATTATTGATAAAGTAAGGTCTGGTTCATTGGAACTGAACAGCAACTTCCATGGCAAGTTTGCAAACCAGTTTATTGCAACTATTACCAAGATCAGTTCAATCAAAGACCACGATGGTGCCGTTTTTCCTTTCGTAGACATTATGGGTCTTACTGCGGGTAGCAAAAACAACTACATGAGCTTTGGTAACGAACCATTTAACGGTAACAACAACCAAGTTATCAATGACGTGTACAACGTTACTGACAACTTTACCTATTTTGCAGGTAAACATACATTGACTGCTGGTCTTACTTATGAGTACCAAAAAGTGGGTAACATGTTTATGGCTGGTTCTCAAGGTTACTATGTATTTGGTTCTTTGGATGATTTTATCAACAACAGGGCCCCTAAATTATTCTCTCAAACTTATTCTTTGATTCCTGGCCAGGACGCTGTGTTTTCAGCTAACATGAAAATTGGTCAACTGGGTGTATATCTTCAGGACGAAGTGAACGTTAACCCTCGTTTCAAATTGACTTATGGCTTAAGGGTTGACCGTCCTTCTTACCCAGAACAACCATTGGAAAACCCAGCAATTACTGCGTTGAACCTTTTGGATAAGAATGGCAACACTACACACTACTCAACTGGTATGTTCCCTAAAGCCACATGGTACTTCTCTCCAAGGGCTTCATTCCGTTGGGATGTGAATGGCGACAAGAGCCAAATCATACGTGGTGGTACAGGTCTGTTTACAGGACGTATTCCTTTTGTGTACCTGACAAACGTTCCTTCAAACAGTGGTATGTACCAATACGGATCTTTGATCACTGCAACTTCGGATTTGTCTAATTTCTTGTTCAACCCAGATCCACATGCATACAATCCTTTCTACAACAGCACTTTGAACCCTGCCCAGTTTCCAAAAACTGCAGGAAGTGTAGCTTCAAGCACATTTGCTGTTACCGATCCAAACTTCAAGTTCCCACAAGTTTGGCGTACAAACATTGCTGTTGACCAACAGTTAGGTAAAGGATGGTCCTACACATTGGAAGCATTGATTACAAAAGACATCAATGATCCAGTAATGCGTAATGCAAACCAAAAAGCACCAGATGCAACTGTAACAATTGCCCCAGGTGATATTCGTGGCTACTACAGCAACACTACTACTGCCAGAAGGGTAAATACAGCAATTACCAATGCTACAGTATTGGAAAATACAAATAAAGGTGGCTCTATAGCTTTAACAGCACAGGTTTCAAAAAGCATGTCTAAAGGCTTCTACGGTTCATTGGCCTATACTTATACTTATGCTGCTGATGTTACTGCAAACCCAGGTAGCCAAGCATCATCTGTTTGGAGCGGTAACGCAACTGCCAAAACACAGAACGACCAACAATTGAACAACTCATTATTTGCAATGCCACACAGGGTAGTTGCTACCCTTTCTTACAGGGTTGAGTATATCAAACACTTGGCATCTACCTTTACCTTCTTCTATGAAGGAGCTGCACAAGGTAGGTACACATACATCTACAATGGCGACATCAACAACGATGGTAACACTGCGGATTTGATGTACATTCCTAAAAACACCAGCGAAATGAACTTTGTAGCATTACCTGCAAGTGGTACAACCCCTGCATTCAGTGCTGCTGACCAAGCTGCTGCTTTTGAGAAATTTATTCAGCAAGATCCTTACCTGAGCAAACACAGGGGCAAAATTGCCGAAAGGAACAGTGCTTTATATCCTTTCTACCACAGGCTTGACTTTAACTTCCAACAAGATTTGTTTACCAATGTTGGCAAACAAAGGAATACTTTACAGTTTAACCTAAGCGTAGTAAACTTCCTTAACCTGATCAACCACGATTGGGGTATCAAGAAGTCTTACGTAGTAAACAACCCATTGAAACTGGTTGCTGTTACAGGTGGTGTACCTACTTATCAATTGGCTACTTACACTCCACAAGGAGCTACTGTAAGCCAGTTGGTTGACAGGACATTTGTAAACGTAAACTCTACTTCAACAACTTGGGGTTTACAAATGGGCTTGAAATATATCTTCTAGTAGATAGAACTATATAACCTTATAAAAGCCCCCGATAATATCGGGGGCTTTTATTTTTCACCAAATACAAGGCAACAAAAAAGCCGCTATTGTTAGCGGCTTTTTATACTTTATATACTATCTACATAATACTTCATAACTACTTGCCTCTACCCCATCCCCATTTCAAAAAATCAGGAAATGCCTTGGCCCAGGTAGGTACATCGTGGGTACCATCTTCCAATAACACATAGCGTATATGTTCATCGGTAAAACCTTTTGCCTTTAGCTCCACAATCAGGTCCAATGCATCATCTATGCTGTCAATAATGCCATTGTTGTTACGGTCTGCTTTTTCATCCAATGCACCGCATTGAATAAAGAATTTCAGCCAGGGGTAAAGAACGCCTTTACGTATCTGCAAATGCATCAACCGGTCCGTTTCGTCATCATAACCATCATCATAGCCTTTTCTCCTCCACCAAAGGCTGCCGCTGAATACGCCAATCTTTGTGAACTCACTTGCATGGTTCCAGGCAATATCCAATGCACTTAAAGCACCTAACGAAAAGCCCGCAAACGATTTTTCCTTAAACGAAGGTGTATTGTATTGTTTGCGTATAAAGGGCAACAGTTCATCAAAAAGGAACTTGTTGTACAGGCCTGCTTTATTGCCAAAGCCTTTGTAGTCGGCACTATAGGCCGTACCGTATTCACGCTTCCTGTCTGGCCCACAATGAATGCCTATACAAATCAATGGCTCAATTTCATTGTTGCTGTACAGTTCATCCAATATCTCGTCAAAAGGCATCTTGGGTAGGTCCTGCCCATCGTTAATCAGCAATAGGCTCAGTTGCTCTGTAGGGTTCAGCTTATGTGCAGGCAGGTAAATATCTACCTGTACATCTCTTTCAAGGTACTGCGAATAAAGGGTATTCTGTTCAACAATAACAGTTGATACGGGGACTGATTTTTCTGCCGGCATATCTCTCAAAAATAAGGCAAAGCATCAAAAGAATTAATGAAGATTTCACGCCGAAAAAAAATAATGACATTCAAATAAGTTTCTCTATATTGAATAGCGATTATGTATGAACCATACAACCGCATCAATTGGCCAATCAAAGAAATTATATTGCTACAATTTAAACCAAAACAAAACTACCGTTATGAAAAAAATTGGTATCCTACACGGAAAAGAAAGAAGCTTTCCTGAAGCATTTGTTGAACGCGTGAACAGCAAAAACATACCGGGAATTGTTGCCGAATCTGTACGGATTGATAAAGTGATGCAGGGCGAGCCAACCGAATATGCCGTGATCATTGACCGCATCAGTCAAGACGTTCCATTTTATAGGGCCTATTTAAAAAATGCTGCATTATGTGGCACGGCAGTAATCAATAACCCGTTTTGGTGGAGTGCAGATGAAAAATTCTTCAACAACTGTTTGGCTACAAAGATTGATGTACCTGTTCCCAAAACGGTGATATTGCCTTCCAGGGATTTGCCAGATGATACTTCTGACGAATCGTTCAGCAACCTTGCCTATCCATTGGACTGGGAAGGCATTTTTAACTACACCGGTTTTCCGGCATACATGAAACCGTTTGCTGGCGGTGGCTGGAAGAATGTGTACAAACTGGAAAGCATTGAGGACTTTTTTGAGAAACATGCAGAAACCAAGCAACTGGTGATGCTGTTGCAGGAAGAAATTATTTTTGAGGAATACTACCGCTGCTATTGCATAGGTGGCAAACATGTACGCATTATGCCTTACGAGCCCCGTAACCCGCACCATTTGCGTTATGTGGCAGACTTTACGCCTACGCCCGAAAAGCTAAAGGAAATGGAAGATATCGTGTTGCGTATAAACAGTTACCTGGGTTATGATTTCAATACGGTGGAACTGGCCCTACGCGATGGCGTGCCTTATGCCATTGATTTTTGCAACCCTGCACCAGATGCAGACAAAGCCAGCGTGGGCGAAGAAAATTTTGCATGGGTAGTGGAAACCGCTGCCAATTTTGCCATTGAAAAAGCCAAGAGTTTTGAATTGGGCAAAGACAACTTAACCTGGGGCGAGTACATAAAAAGAAGCAGTGCAAAAACCAAACTGTACAAATAATAAATAAGCTACAGCACAGCCGATAATACCGTTGGCTGTGCTGTAGCTTATATACTGACAGCAGGCACAATTCTTCACTCCACTTATCTGTTGCATAAACTTTACTCCGTAGCAAACCCTCTTATATTTTCAGTAGGGCACTGTGTTGAATGCCCTACCAGAAACCGAACCTTATAAACCAACCGCATGGCAAACCTTAACTACCGTCATTTTACACTTGGTGTAGAAGAAGAATACATGGTGATGGACCCACAAACCCGTGAGTTGAAAAGCCACGAACAGAAGATTGTTCACGAAGGGCATAAACTGATTAAGGACAAAGTAAAGGCAGAGATGCACCAGGCTGTTGTTGAAGTGGGTACCGACATTTGTGCCGATGTGGATGAGGCCTTTAAGGACGTGGCCACATTACGTGGTACCATTTCGCAAATAGCTGGCGACCTTGGCCTTTGGGTTGGTGCAAGTGGCACGCACCCTTTTAGCCATTGGGAAAGCCAATTGATTACCGACCATGTACGTTACAGCCAAATTGTAAACGAGCTACAGGAAGCTGCCAGAAGCAATTTAATTTTTGGGCTGCATGTGCATGTGGGCATGGAGAACAATGACATGGCCATGCATATAGCCAATAGTGCAAGGTATTTTTTGCCGCATGTGTATGCATTAAGTACCAACTCCCCTTTTTGGGAAGGAAGGAAAACAGGTTATAAATCTTTCCGTACAAAAGTGTTCGACAAGTTTCCACGCACAGGCATACCCGATTTTTTTGAAAGCTATGAAGCGTATGAGCGTTATGTGAACATACTCATTAAAACAAACTGTATTGACAATGCCAAGAAGATATGGTGGGACCTACGTGTGCACCCATTCTTCAATACGGTTGAGTTCCGTATATGCGATGTACCCATGACCGTTAATGAAACCATTGCCATTGCTGCACTCTTCCAGGCAATATGTGCCAAGCTATATAAGCTACGCCACCAGAACCTGAACTTTATTATGTACCAGCGTGCATTGATTACGGAGAACAAATGGCGTGCAGGCCGTTATGGCATTGACGGCAGCCTGATAGACTTTGGTAAAGAAGCGGAAGTAAATACCCGTTTATTGATCTATGAACTGCTGGATTTTGTGGATGATGTGGTAGATGAACTGGGCAGCCGTCACATGATTAACCATATTACCAAAATGATGGAAAATGGTACGGGAGCAGACAGGCAACTGGCTGTATATGAAAAAACAAATAACCTGGTAAGCGTGGCCGATTATATACACGACCAGTTTCTGGTTGTATAAAAACGTACCGATTAGCAGGAAATTAATGCAATATTTTCTTTGTTATTGTATTCATATACCAACAATAAAAAAGCCCTTTTATAAAGGGCTTTTTTATTTGCTATGTATGTAAGAAGCTTATTTCTTAACGTCTGTGTTTGAACTACCCAATGCCCTTCCTTTTGCAAAGTCAACCAATATAGGTGCCGCTACAAATATAGAAGAGTAAGTACCAGTGATAACACCAATCAACATGGCAAAAGAGAAACCTCTTGTTGATTCGCCACCAAAAATGAACAGTATCAAAATGGTGAGGAACACAGTCAATGAAGTCATGATGGTACGGCTCAACGTTTGGTTAATGGCCGTATTGATCACCTGCTCCTTAGGCATGGTTGGGTACAGTTTGGTATCTTCACGAATACGGTCATACACAATTACCGTATCGTTCATGGAGAAACCAATAACTGTTAATATGGCCGCAATAAAATGCTGGTCTATTTCCAACGGGAACGGTACTACTTTCTTCAGGAAAGAGAATACAGCCAAGGTTACCAAAACGTCGTGCAACAATGCCACAATGGTACCTAATGCAAACCTCCAGTCACGGAAACGGATGAAGATATAGAAACAGATAATCAAGATGGCAATAACACCAGCCTTAATGGCACCAGCCTTAAGTTCCTCAGAAATGGTTGGTAAAACCGTTTGCGAGCTTTGTTTGTATTTGCTGTCAAACTCTGCATAAGTAATACCTTGAGGCAGGTGGTTCTTTAAGCCTTCAAACAGTTTCTGCTCTACTGCAGAATCCACTTTGTTACCGGTTTCATGTATCTTATAAGAAGTGGTAATATCCAATTGGTTGGCCGTACCCACAGTTTTCAGTATCGGGGTCTCGCCGTCAAATACTTTCTTCAGGTCATCGGTCAATACTTCTTGTTGTACAGGCTTGTCAAATTTAACGGTGTAGCTACGTCCACCCGCAAACTCAACACCTTCGTCAAAGCCATGGAACAAGGCACCCACACCCAGTATCAATACCACTATAGATATGCCATAAGCAACCTTCCTGTATTCGATGAATTTGAAAGATGCATGTTTGAATATCTTACGAGATAGGCCAGTGAAATATTCAAAATGCCTTCCTTTTTTACTTGCATAAATATCGGTAATCAACCTGGAGATAAGGATACCGCAGAACAGGCTCAATGCAATACCCAACATTTGTGTGGTTGCAAAGCCCAGAACCGGACCAAGACCGAATATGAAAAGGATGGCAGCCGTAAGGAACGATGTAACGTGGGCATCCAATACAGGGGCCAATGAACGTTTGTAACCATCGTTTACCGCAGAAGCATAGCCCTTGCCTTTGTTCAGCTCTTCTTTGATACGCTCAAAAATAATTACGTTGGTATCCACTGCCATACCAATGGTCAATACCAAACCTGCAATACCTGCAGAAGTAAGTGTAAAGCCCAATGCAGCCAATACACCTACAGTGAAAAGAATGTTCAGCACCAATGCAATATTGGCAACCCAACCTGCTGTATTGTAGTACAGCAACATCAGGGCAAATATTACCAGGAACGATACAAGGAATGAAAGTGAACCACCTTTAATGGCAGCAGCACCCAAAGTAGGTCCTACTACTTGCTCCTGTACAATCTTTGCAGGTGCAGGCAATTTACCTGTCTGCAATATTTCGGAAAGATCCTGTGCTTCTTTAATGGTATAGCTTCCGGAAATTTGTGAGCTACCCGTTGTGATTGGCTCATTAACATTTGGAGCAGAGTACACAAAGTTGTCCAATACAACCGCAATTGGCCTATCCACATTCTTTGTTGTTAAATCGCCCCAAAGTTTTGTACCTTCTTTATCCATGTTCATACGGATAACCACCTTGCTGCCTTCATAGTCTTGTCTTGCATCGGCTACGTGTTCGCCTTCCAGTTTGGCCTGGCCGTTATCCAATGTTTTGATGGCATACAGGTTCAACTTTGTGTTGGAAGTTTTTCCTTGGCCTTCTTCTGCCTTGCCGTACATGAAAACCAAAGTTGATGGGAACTTGCTTTTTACAATATCCATTGCCAGGTATTTGTTCAGCAAGCCAGTATCTTTTGTTTGTATGTATGCCAAAGCACCAGGATATATTTCTTTGTTGCCTTCCCTGCGTCCTTGGTGAGACTGGTCTATTGTAAAGAACTTGGTAATCGGGTTGGCATTGTTCTTTGTTTTAACAGTATCGGTTTTGGAATCTGTCTTGGTTTCAAGATCAGATATCTTGTGCGTTTTTGTTGTGTCAATATTCCCTGTTGATGCCACAGCAGCAGTATCCACTTTTTTAGTGGTATCGCTGGCTTTTACACCGTTCAGGTAATCCTGCAGGGCCTTGTCTGCACCTTCTATACCTGCCCTAAGTTCCGGACTGTCGGCAGTGTACACTTCAAAAAATTGCAGGTTGGCAGTTGACTGCAAATATTTACGAACCCTTTCCGGATCGTTCACACCTGCCAGTTCAATGGTGATAATACCTTTTGCTGGATTCTTGTTGATGTTTGGAGAAGACACACCAAACTTATCGATCCTTGTACGCAATATGCGGTAAGTGTTTTCAAAAGCAACATCAGACTGTTCCCTTAGATAAGAAAGTACTTTATCGTCGCTATCATCAAACTTGATCTTTGTATTGCTTCTTACTGAGAAGAATGGTGCAAGCTTGCCAGATGGGTTCAGCTTCTTGTATTCTTCAGAAAACAGCGTAACCAAGTCGTTACCGCTATTGGCTTTACGTTTTACTGCTTCTTCCAATGCTTTGTTGAAAGCAGGGTCCTTTGTATAGTTGGCCAATGACTTGATCAAACCATCCAGACCAACTTCCATGGTAACGCTCATACCGCCTTGCAAATCCAAGCCCAGCATCAATTCTTTGTCTTTTGCACTTTGGTAAGAGGTCAATCCAAAAGGTCCAATTTTTGAATCCTTTGTACTGTCCAACAAACGTTGCAAACGTTGCTTTTTGAGTTCCTTGAAATCTTCTGATTTCTCATCGGTTGCAGGGTAATTCTTTTTCACCCAGGCATCTGCTTTGGATGACATTTCATTTTCATGGCTGTGTACAAACCATGTGAATGATAATTGATACAGACAAATTAAGATTAAAGCAATCGCAAAAAATCTAACTAAACCTTTCAGTTGCATAGCAGTAACTATTTACTATTTTTTAAGAGTGGGCAAAGATAGGGGGAATGATAATGCCAAAATCAGGAAAAAAACAGGCCGGAAATGAAGATTTCCGGCTGTTGTGCATAAGCTATTAGGTTGGCTATTGAACATCTACGAGTGTTACCTCGAAATATAAAGGTGAATTGGCTGCAATTGGCCCTTTGCCATTGCACCCGTAAGCCAGGGCTGAAGGGATGACCATTTTGATGGTGCCGCCTTTTTTTATCAGGGGTATGCCTATCTGCCAGCCTTCAATCAGTTCGTTGAGTGGCCACCCCACGCTGGCTGGGGTGCTTTGTGAGTCGAAAATGGATCCATCCATCCTTTTACCTGTGTATGTAATGAATATTCTAGAGGTTAATGTTGGCACGGTACCGGTTCCTGGATTTACTACCTGGTACAGTATGCCCGAACTGTGTTCTGTATAAGTAATACCGTTGCTGGCACAAAAAGCAATCATCGCCGGTTTTTCTACTGAGGGGTCCTGCGGTGTACAGCCGGTATTGCTTTTTACACATGCACCCCATAGCAACATGATTCCAAAGCAGAAAAGGGCTACATTTTTTTTCATCCTGAAAAGATAAATTTATGTTTATTGACTGATTTATAGGGATTATTGCTGCATGGCACCTGCATCTTTTTGCTGCTTTTTCTTTTTTGCCAACAATTCTAGGTACTGCTGCTCCCGCATGTCCCACTGGTGGTTCCTGTACAGATAAGCCATAAATACGGCTATGGCAATAACAACAAAAGTAATAATAAGCGGACTTAGCCTTGTATTGGCAACCATGTTTGCCCTTTCGTACCAGCCAGACAGTACCAGGAAAATGGTTGCTGCCCCTATGGTAAGACCAATGGATAAACCTGCAACAAACTGCTTTACATTTTTTTTCTGCTTCTCCCTATTGGCGGCCCAGTAAGCAATATAGGCTTCTTCTTTTTCGCTAAGCATGGTGCAAATGTAAAATGATCGCATGCATAAATGCTTGGCATATATAACATGTTACAAAAAAATTTTCATTGGTTGTTAAAGCAGGCTATTTTCGCCTCCATTGAAACCTTTGTAAAACCATCTTTTTAAATTAAACAGAATGCAACTGCTTAAAAAATACGGTATAATCATTTTCTGGTTTATACTTGCTGCCGATTGTTTCTTGTTGTACCAGGAGCAGCATGAGTACCATGGTTATTTAAAAGCTGCCCTGATGCCTGTTCTGATTTTTTATGTATTCCTAAACGCAAGAAAGAACCATTACCTCACATCCAAATCGCTGGTGTTTAGTGCCATGCTTTTTTCGTGGATTGGCGACCTGCTTCTAATCAATAACAGCAATACGTTTTTTTTATGGGGCATGATTGCTTTTTTAATTGCCCATATTTTTTATATCATCTTTTTTAGGAGACTACAGCCTTTAAACCCATTAAAGGCCACAGAAGCTACCATTGCTACTGTGGTATTGATTGCCATTTATTATCAATTGTTCAAATTTCTTAAACCCGAATTGGCAGAAGCACCCAGCTTAAGGGTGCCTATATATATATATGCCGTTGTTATTGGCATTATGGCGGTTATGGCCACCAACGTTTTCAGCAACAAGTCAAGAAGGTCTTTGTCCATCAATTTCTTTATTCCCGGTGTTGCCTTATTTATCTTTTCTGATATTGTTCTGGTACTGCATAAGTTCAAGTACACCGATACCGGTTTCTTGGAAGTGGTCATCATGGTAAGCTATGGCTATGCCCAATGCCTGCTTGCACAGGGTTTTACCAAATACCTGAAAGGTTAAACATATTTCAGTTTATTACTACAATAAAATTGGCCCTGGTAGAAACCGGGGCCTTTTCCTATATAATGCACATGAGAAAAAAACGAATTACTATCGGATGAAGGAAAATATGTCAGGTTGAGCCTGTCGAAATCATTACTTGACTATACGTTCATCATACTTCGAAAAGCTCAGCATGACAATGAAGACCTCCCATTACTTTCCTTCATCTGATACTTAAAAAAACTATTGTTGCTGGCTGCCCCCTACCCTGTTCTGTTCATCCTGTGAGGCATTGCTTCTTTTGCGTTGCTGCTGTTGCAATGTTTTGCCAAACCTGTAGGTGAAAGAAACAATGAAGCGGCGGTTATCCCACTTGGACTGTATATTGGTTACAAACTGGTCCATTGTGGTGCTGCCTTTGAATTTCATTAGCCAAAACGGATCGCGGATATTGAGCCGTATAGAACCTTTCTGCTTTAACACCTGTTTGCCGCCACCCAATGAAAACATGCCTTGTGGCTGTGCCAATATTACGCTGCTTACCAAATTCCTGCTATTGTAAAATGCACTCAACTCACCCGTCCAGCCCTTGCCAAAATTGAACTGGTTGCTCAGGTTCACGGTAAATGCCGTAATGTCCAGGTTTATTTTTTCGGACCCAATAAAACCGTCGTAATTGTTGTTGTACAAGTTGAAGAAAATATTGGTGCCCCACCATTTGTACAGTTGCTTGTTGTAATTGATGGCCAGGCCAATATTCCTTCGTGAAGCAATATTGTCTTTGGTTTGGGAAGTGATGTAATTGTCGCCATCCTTACGCGTTTCCAATATATCGTTAATAATGTCTGTGGTGTTGGTATAATTTGCCGATACATTCAACTGGCCTTTGTAATTATAGCTCAGTTCTATATTGTGGCTAAACTGCGGCTGCAGGTAAGGGTTGCCTTCACGGTAAGTGTACCTGTCAAGCAGGTACTGAAAAGGGTTCAGGTCCTGGTAGCCCGGGCGTTCAATCCTTCTGCCATAGCTTAGGCCAAGCGTATTGTCGTCGTTAAGCTTGTAAGAAAAATATGCCGTAGGAAACACTTGTGTATAGTTTCTGTTGAAGGAGCTGTTCTTGACCACCTGGTTGCCTTTTGCAATGGTCTGCTCTGCACGCAGGCCCAACTGTATGCCCAGTTTCTGTACCTGTTTGCTGAAATTGACATAGGCTGCATTGATGTTTTCCTTGTACAGAAAATGGTTGCTTCTTGTGGTGTCGTTCACCCATTTTGCCTGTGTATCATCATACCGGGTGTACTGTGCATCGTTGTCGGTTTGTACATAGCTCAATTTCAAACCTGCTTCTATCTTGGCATCATTGGCCAATGGGTGCGTGTAATCGGTTTTAAAACTATATATGTCAATATTGGCCGGCAGGTAGCCCTTCAATAAATAAGGTGTTTCTGCAAGCGTGTTGTTTGCATTGTATAAATAGTTGTCGGAATACTGGTGCCCCTTTGTGCGGTACAGTACATAATCCGCATCGGCCGTTATCTCTTTTCCTTTACCATCAAGCACCTGCCTGAAGTTGATGTTGAAGCCCACATTTGTCCACGGGTCTTTTGTTTGCGACAGCGATTGGTTGTATTGCGTAAACTGGTGCAGGCTGTCGTAAATATTGTTGATACCTGTTGAAGTGAACTGCCTATCGTCAACAGAGCCGGTAATGGCCGCACCCAAAGTGGTGTTTTTGGTTGCATAAAAATCGGCCCCCAGTTTAAAGCTATGCGGGTAGCCTTTGAACTTGCCATAGGTGGATTGGTCGAAGTACCTGTTGGAAGGTGTTTGGGCATTGGCCCTGAAATCCCTCAGTATATGTATATCGTTAAAGCCTACCCAGTTTGAGTAACCATAGTTGCCAAAAATATTCAATTTGTTTTTACGCCAGTTGAAGGTAAGGTTATTGGTATTTTTAAAATAGTTGGCAAAGATGGCACTGCTGCTGAGCGTGCCATTGAAACCATTTGCCTTGCTCTTTTTTGTCTTGATGTTGATGATGCCCGAATTGCCGGATGCATCGTATTTGGCCGAGGGCTGTGTCATGATCTCCACCTGGTCCAACTGGTTTGCAGGCATGTTTCTTAAATAGTTTGCAAGGTCTTTGCCACTTAGGTACGAGGGTTTGCCATCAATCAGGATGATAACGCCCTGCTTTCCTTTAACGCTTACGTTGTCGTCGTTGTCGATGGTTACGCCGGGCGATTTTTCCAGTATCTCCAAAGCAGATAGGCCGGTACTTGTTGTGGATGCTTCCACATTTACCACCATCTTGTCTATCTTGTTTTCTATAAAAGGCTTCTTGGCAACAACGGTAACATCGCCCAGGTTTTTGGATGCGGTTATGAGGGTAATAGGTTGGATCTTAAAAACGGGACTGCTTGCATTTACTTCGATTGTTTGGGAGAAATAGTTGTTGAACCCCACTGCTGCAATGGCTACTAAGTATCTGCCTTCTGTTACTTTATCAAATTCAAATTCGCCCTGTTTATTGGTGATGGCAGTTTTGGCAACCAGTGAGTCTTTGGCTTGTAGCAGCGAAACTGTAACTGCTTCCAAACCCTTGCCATCACTGGATTGTATGGTTCCGGTTACTGTTCCTATCTTGTTTTGGGCAAAGGTTGCCGTAGCACACATGATGGCTATGATACAGGCTATAAGCTGTTTTGCGAGTTTTGGTTTCATATATGTTGCGTTGCTGATTATGCCCTAAAAATGGCATGGGCTTTTAAAACGGAATTGTGAAATTTGGATAAGCGGAAACAATCCATGTTTGAAGGAAACAATAAAACCCCGCTGTTGGATGAGCGGAGTTTTACCGTTATGAAAGTCATAGACTGCTGTATGGCATTACCTGTGCTTGTATAAAAGTTGGGCATTGCAATCAGTTGTTGATGGGTGCGACGCCACAATAGTTGATGCCCATTGTATGGCTGGTTATATACAAATAATACTTAATTAATTACCGCCACCATTCACACGGCTTTGCTCATCGGCCGCACCACCCCTTTTGCGTTGCTGTGCAGGCTTGCCCTTACCGAAGCGGTAGGAGAAGCCAATGTTTACAACCCTGCTGTCGCGAGTTTGGTGCAATGTCAAATCAATGTTCTGGTACCTGGAGTAACCGTTGAATGCCTGTATGTTGAACATATCCCTTAAGTTTAGCTTTATGGTTCCTTTATTTTTCAACACCTGTTTGGTAATTGCAATATTTACAACACCCATTGGTTTTTGCACCAGTACACCAGCTATTGTTTTGGTCATGTAATTACCGCTCAGTTCGCCGCCCCAACCCTTGTTGAAACTGAACTGGTTGCTGATGTTTGCAGTAAGTGCCGTACCGTTTACATCTAAATAGCCCCCATTAACAATGCCAGTGTATTTGTTGTTGAAGACATTGGTGTAGATGTTTGCCTTCCACCATTTGGCAATAGGCACCATGGCACTAATAGATAAACCAATGTTTTGCTGTTTGGCAATATTGTCTTTGCGTATGAATGTAGTATTGGTACTATCTACTTGATCCATTACCATTTGTATAATGTTCTTGGTATTGCTGTAGTTTAATGTGGTGGTAAGAAAGCCACCAAATGTATGTGCCAGCTCTATGTTGTGGCTAAACTGCGGGCTTAAGTATGGGTTGCCTACTTCGTAAGTGTATTTGTCCAGGAAGTGGTAAAAAGGGTTCAGGCTTTCGTAATCGGGCCTGTCAATCCTTCTGCCATAACTCAACGCAAACTGGTTTTTATCATTCAATTTATAACCTATATATACAGTAGGAAAAAGTTGTGTGTAATCCCTTTTAAACTTTTCGCCTGTTGTTAATTGATTGCCTTTGGATATCGTGTTCTCTAAACGTAAACCTGTTTGTACGCTCCAATGCTTATCCAATTCTTTATTATAGTTTACATAGGCCGCATTGATGTTTTCGTTGTATTTAAAATGGTTGCTCCTGCCTGCATCGGTTACCCAACCTGTTCCGTTCCAGTTATCGTACAAAGCATTGTTATCGGTTTCCACATAACTGCTTTTAATGCCTGCGTCAATTCTTGAAGTCTTGTTTAATGGATGTGTATAATCCACCTTAATACTGTAAATGTTCAGGTCTGCTGGTAAGTAACCTTGCATTTTTTCATCGGGTGCTTTCTTGTTGCCTGCGGCATCAAAGAAATAGTTGTTCATGCTTTGCCTGTTGCCCGAATTGTAATGCAGGTAATCCGCATCGGCTGTAATTTCTGTACCTACTGTATCAAGCAATTGACGAAAGTTGAGGTTGACGCCTGTGTTGCCATTCTTTTGTATCATTTGATTGTCGGCTATGTTCCTGGTAGTAAGCAGGCCGTTTGCATCTTTAATCAGGGTAAGGTTATTGGTAAACTCGTTGCCATTACTGTTGTAACCGTTTACTACGATGCCGAAAGTTGTTTTCTTACTTAGGAAATAGTCCATGCCCGCTTTGTACGAGTAGCTGTTATACGATCTTTTATTGACGGCATACTGTTCAAAAACAGATAACAGGGCGTTGGTGTTTATATCCCTGAAATTCCTCGTGATGTCGATGTTCTGGAAACGCTCGTTGTAATTGTAGCCTCCATTGGCAAAAAAGTTGAACTTGCCATTACGGTAGTTGAGGTTGATGCTGCTATTTGTTTTGGGATATACACCCTGCCCGTAATTGGTGCTTGCACTGCCGTTAAAACCTACGGTTTTGTTCTTTTTTGTCTTGATGTTGATGATGCCCGAATTGCCGCTGGCATCATATTTTGCAGGCGGGTTGGTCATTATTTCTAACTGATCCAAGTTGCCGCCCGGCATGTTCCGGAGCATGTTTGCAAGGTCCTGGCCAGACAGGTAAGTAGGCCTGCCATCAATCAATACCAGCACACCCTGTTTGCCTTTGAGGCTGATATTGCCGTCTTTGTCCACTACAACACCCGGGGCTTTTTCCAGTACTTCCAGCACGGTAAGGCCAGCAGTTGTGGGCAAGGCATCCACATTCACCACGGTCTTGTCCAGTTTCTGTTCAATAAAGCTCTTTTTGCTGGTAACGGTCACATTTCCCAATTCTTTATTGGCCACTTTAAGGGATATGGCGGGCAGGCTGAGTGCATTTTTTGTAGTGGTCAGTTCAAAAAAATCGCCCCAATATTTGGCATGGCCAATGCCTTCCACCAGCAATAGGTATTTGCCATTGGCCAGAGCTGTTATTTCGAACCTGCCACTTTTATCGGTTATGACCATTTTTACCTGGGCAGAGTCCCTGGCCCTTAGCAGGCTGACATTTGCAGCTTCAACTGGTTTTTGTGAACTGGTAACCAGACCGTTCACTTTTCCAGAATTTGTTGTTTGTGCATTGGTTATCAATGATAATGCGGTTAATCCCAAGGCAGTGAGGATGCTTGCAATTTTTTTCATGTCAATATAGTTTAGTATTGTTTAGTTCTTGTTTTTAAATATTACAATACAAAACTAGCTACTATATAATGCATAGTACATTATTTAATCATGAACGGCAAAATAATAGGTATGAATGGAAACTGGTCGACCGCATTATTCAGTTTTGATTTTTAGCTTTGGCAGATGGTAAAAAAATTACTCAAAGAGCCGCTATTGCATTTTTTGTTGATTGGCATTGCATTGTTTGCGATCAATTATTCCATACATCCGTCAATAGCAAAGGAGCAAGCAGCAGAAGAGGTAGTGGTAGATTCGGCTATAGTTGAAAAAATAAAGCTGCAATACAAACAGTTTACGGGCATGGATGCCACGCAGGCCGAAGTGGATTCGTTTATCAATAACTACATCAACGAGGAAATACAATACCGTGAGGCATTGAAAGCTGGTCTTGACAAAACTGATGAAACCCGCACATTGCTCATCAGGCAAATGAATACAGCATCCAAAGAAATGATGGCTGTTGCCGAGCCCACCACACAGCAACTGGAATCTTTTTATGCAAATAATCCAACGCTGTTCAGTTACCTGGATTCCAACAATGTCCCATACCCACCCAACTTTAAAGATGTTGTACCCATTGTAAGGCAAAAATTTATTGATGCGGAAAAAGAAAGGCAACTAAAGCAAAAGCAACGGGCTTTACAGGCACAATACAGGATCATCAACAAATACAGGCATCCATGAAGGCAGCAAAAAGTGTATGGCTTGCCGTAACGATACTGTTGGCAAACCTTGTTCATGCACATGATATCAAGACAGCCTACCTGTGCTTAACAGAAACAGCAAACGGCACAACAAGCATTGTATGGAAACACCCTGCACAGGCACCTGCTTTGCATATAACAGCAGGCTGGTTTAACCATGCCGCATCCAAAAAATTTACAGAAGGCCTGTTTGAGGTGGAAACATGGGATTTAAAGGAACCACATGCAGCTTTGAATGGCCAAACAATTACCGTTGATGGTTTTGGCAGCAATGAAATGAACATTTTTGTGACTATTGTTTTTACCGATGGCAGCAGCATTACACAATTGCTTACTTCTGGTAACGCTTCTTTATCCATTCAACAAAAGAACCAGGGCAATATACCTGTAAAGCAGTACCTGCAACTTGGTGTGGAGCATATATGGACAGGCATTGACCATTTGTTATTTGTGTTTGGACTTTTGTTATTGGTAAAAGGCAGACGCAGGCTTTTTGTAACCATTACTGCATTTACACTTGCACATAGCATTACGCTGGCTTTGGCCACACTGAATATGGTGCACGTACCACCCGCACCAGTGGAAGCAATGATTGCGTTGAGCATTATGTTATTGGCTGTGGAATTGATAAGGCATTATCAGGGCATAGACAGGCTCACCTATCATTACCCATGGATTGTGGCATTTGTGTTTGGGCTACTGCATGGCTTTGGCTTTGCCGGGGCACTGGCCGAAGTGGGCCTGCCACAGCAAAGCATACCAATGGCATTGGTGCTTTTTAATGTTGGTGTGGAAGTGGGCCAGGTATTTTTTGTGGCAGCCATATTATTGTTAGGCTGGCTTTTACAAAAACAGTTGAAACAGCTACCCAAATGGGTACAACAAATACCGCCTTATATTATTGGTTCGCTGGCAGCTTTCTGGTTTATTGAAAGGGTAATTGCCATATTCTAATTGCCAACAGCAATAGTGATTGCAGTGTTAGTCAACTGCAACGGTATCTTCTTTTTTACCGAACCATTTTTTGGACTGCGTAAACAGAACAATACCTGCAATAATCAATAAAAACGAAATGATTTCGGCTTGTGTAATTTTCATTCCGGCAATATTGTAAGTGGCGTTTACCCTTATTTTCTCAATCAAGAAACGTTCGGCCCCGTTAAAAATCAGGTACAGTCCTGCCATTTGCCCGGGCACTTTCAGTTTGCCACGCAGGCTCCATAAAACAAAGAACAGTATAAGGCAGGCTACAATTTCATAAAACGGTGTCGGAAAAACAGGTATCGGCAGGTAATTGCAATGCGTGCCCTGGCAGCCTGCAAGCCGCACCCCATCTTCTACCACATTGTGTGGGTAGCTATAGGCAAACAGCCAGTTGGGCAAACCCAGAAAGCTGCTTACTGAATGGTGCTGCAAATTTTCGATGGCACCAAACTTACTTGTATAATAAGCAGTATTATTTTGCACAGCAGTTAAAAACTGCTCTTGTGTAGCGGCAATGCTATGGCCATTTGCATCGGTTACAAATGCACTGTTCACAATGCCCCAGTCACCATCGCCAGCAACCTGGCAGCCTATCCTTCCCAATGCATAGGCAATCATCATTACGGGCCCCATGGTATCGGCCAGGTGTATAATGGGAATCTTGTGTTTTCTTGCATAATAAATAATTGCGAGTGTTGCAACTATCAGCCCGCCATAAAATGTAAGCCCGCTAAATATCAGGGAGCTTGCATCCTGCTTGCCTTCCCTTACGGCCCTAATGGACTGCATGAAACTGCCTGGGGCCTCCAGTATATCAAACAGCTTTGCACCTGCAAAGCCAAACACGGCTGCATATACCACTATATCGCCTACCCTGTCGTGCGGCCAGATGTGTATTTTTCGCTGCTCGGGTTTTGGAAGTTTCTGCTTGTTTTTTTCTTGCCACTTAAGCCATGCAAAAAAGCCGCCCAATAATATACCGATGAGCCAATTGCCCCTGCCCGAAAAAATGTATTGCTGCGGGTCATCAAATGCATCGGGCAGCAAAAAGCCACCAATGATTTTAAAGCCCATTAAAAAACCCAGTAGAAAATTGATGAGCAGCTCTGAAATGGTGGCAGGCTGGCCAACGGTTATTATCTGCTCGGTATAGGTGAATAGCCCTTGCTTCTGCTTTCTCCGCAACTCAACTGTCAATACCCATGCAGAAGCAATAAATGCCAATGCCACAAAAAAGCCGAATGAGTTGATGAGTTTCAAGCCTGGTAGCTCAATACCAAAAAGGTCTTTAAAGAAGTAGTATAAATTGGGATACATATATTTTATGTTACAGGTTGCAATGTTAGTTAGAAATGGGCAAATTATAGGGCGGACAGTTCAATGCGTATTGTAAAACAAATTGGCATATAGCAGGAATATTTTTTGAATTGATTTTTTGCACACGGATGATATGGGTTGGACAGATGACCACAGATTTTTTTCTGCTTCACAGAAAAGTTGAATATGTCTTGGATCTTCCACCTGCACCAAACAGGATAATCTTTGCGTATCAATTTATAAACTGAGTATCGGAAGCAGTAAATAATTCCAATCATCAATAACCTGTAAATCCATCCAATCCTTATCATCCGTGTGCCATTGCAATGAATCTTTTACCTGCGAAGCAGGATAATCCCAAGTGTATCCAATTTTAAAAATTGGGCATTGAAAGCAGCAAATAATTCCAATCATCAATAACCTATAAATCCATCCAATCCATATTATCCGTGTGCTATTAAAAATTCCAATATTCGAATGCTACACCCGATTGAAGCGGATACCACGCTGAGGCCTTGTGTGCAAAGGCTTGTGGCGTAGTAGCAGCGAAAAGCGGGACTGTTGCCTATTTAAGAAACCGTTATTTGTTGTGCAAAAAAAAATCCTACCGAAGAATCGGTAGGATTGATACTTAATAATCCATCATAACAAAAAACTAGTTGCAATATTTATCAAACTCGCTTATTAAATGCTGGGCAATAACCTGTGCAGGCCTGCCTTCTATTTGGTGACGCTCTACCATGCTTACCAATTGGCCATCTTTAAACAGGGCAATGGCCGGTGAAGACGGCGGGTAAGGCAATAGATGCTCACGTACTTTGTTTACCGCTTCCACATCAAAACCTGCAAAACTGGTAGCCAGGTTATCCGGTTTTTTGGTGGCGTTATGAACTGCCATCAAAACACCCGGGCGGCAGGTACCTGCTGCACAACCGCAAACAGAGTTTACCACTACCAATGTTGTTCCTTGTTTCTTTAAAGTGCTGTCCACCTCTTCTGCAGTTACCATTTCATCAAAACCACTTTCGGTCAGCTCTGCCTTCATGGGCAAAACTATTTCTGCTGGATACATATATTGCTATTTGAATTTTATTAAAACACAAAAATAAGAGCAAAATCTGAACGACAAATCAACTAAAAGCAGACAAGGTGACTTTTTTCGGCTATCGAAAATGACATTTTGTCCGCAGAATTTACTCGCAAGTGGAAATAATGACTCAAAAAATGTGGTGGTACACCATTTGAAAAACACTTGCCAAACAAACAAATTTCAAAAAACTAAAAAAATAACAGTTATGACACTCGTAAAACAAAATCCTAGGACAAGCAACATTTTGGACGATTTCTTTTTTGGTTTCCCAACTTCTTGGGGCAGGGATGCACAGAACAACAGTTTTGGCACGCCTCCAGTAAACATTCACGAAACAACAGATGGCTACCACGTTGAATTAAGTGCACCTGGCCGTAACAAAGAAGGTTTTAAAGTAAATGTGGACAACGGTTTACTGACTATCAGTTTTGAAAAACAGGAACAAGCAGAGAACAAGGATTTTAAAACAATACGCCGCGAGTTTAACAGTAAAAGCTTTAAACGCAGCTTTTCTTTAGACGACAAGGTAAATGCCGATGCCATTCAGGCCAAATACGAAAATGGCGTGCTGCAAGTGTACATTCCTAAAAAGGAAGAAGTAAAAGTTGCAGCTAAAGAAATTGCAATATTATAATTGAATTGGTGCTGTAAGTACATTCTGCAGCACTATAAGAATTTTTCATAAGCAGTTGGTTTTGGTTAACGCCCCTTGTTTTTACTCGGGGCTTTTTTATTGCTGCTGTAATAATTGTTACTTTACAACTACTTACCTTTTAAAGCATTGAGCATGAAAAAATGGTTGGCATTATTTATTTCGGGCATGGCGGTACTGGCGGCTCCGGCACAGAAACCAAAGGAGAAAACCCTGCTCTGGAAGATTTCGGGCAAGGACATACAGGCCCCCTCTTACCTGTACGGCACTTTCCACATGCTTTGCCCCGATGACTTTGCAATGCCCGATACCGTACAAAAAGCATTTCACAGTACCAAACAGCTTTACTTGGAAATTGACCTGGACGACCCGGGCATGATGGCCAAGATGATGAAAGGCATACTGATGAAGAACGGGCATACCTTAAAAGAATACCTAACGGACAAGGAATACGACTCCTGCTCAAAAGTGTTCAAGGCACAAACTGGATTGTCGCTAAGCATGTTTGTAAGCTACAAGCCTTTTATGGTCAGCTCGCTGCTCTACCCATCCATGCTGGGCTGCCAGCCAATTGCTTTTGAAAAGGAGTTTGAGAAATTGGCCAAGCAAGATTCAATGCAAATTAAAGGGCTTGAAACAATTGAGGATCAGATGAATGTATTTGACACTATTCCTTACAAAGAACAGGCAAAAGCCTTGGTGAAAAGCCTGTACGAAATTGATAAAAGCAAAAAGCAGCTTTCGGAAATGGTGGCCCTGTACAAAACCAAGAATGTGGCTGCCCTGCACGATGATGTTTCTGGCGATACCGATTTAGGCAGTTATGAAAAGGTATTATTGGACAAAAGAAACCAGAACTGGATACCCGTAATAGGCCAGGCAATAGCAGAAAAACCTACTTTTATTGCCGTAGGTGCAGGCCATTTAGGCGGCAAAAAAGGCGTGATAAGCCTGCTGAGAAAACAAGGCTACACAGTTACCGCAGTTATGTACTAATATTTTTTAGTAAATTAACTAACTATAAAATATTGATTTCCATTATAAATGGATAAGGAAAAAGAATTTATACAACTCTTAAACAAGCACCAGAACATCATACATAAGGTATGCTCTATTTACATGGATACCCCTGTAGATAAGGAAGACCTTTTTCAGGAAGTAACCTTACAGGCCTGGAAAGCCTACCCCAGCTTCAGGGGCGATGCCAAATTTTCTACCTGGCTTTACCGTGTAGCCTTAAACACTGCCATTGCTTTTTTCAGGAAAGAGAAAAAGCAAGTAGCCACTTTTAATACGGAGATTTTTCCTGAAGCAACAGAATACCACAACCCGATTGAAGAACAGGTTAAAGCCATGTATAAAGCAATTGGGGATTTAAGTAAAATTGATAAAGCATTGGTTATGCTTTATTTAGAGGATTATAATTATAATTTAATTGGCGAAATGCTCGGCATTTCGCCCAATAATGTAGCCGTAAAATTGAACAGGATCAAAGTGAAATTGAAGGAACAGACCCAAAAACATTATCAGTTGTCCTAAATAATAATACCCATGGAACTAGACGAACTGAAAGTACAATTACGCCAAAAGCTGGACGAGGCACCCATTTCAAAATCTGAGCTGGACATTAGTGCCATGCTTAAAAAGAACGCAGGCTCGGTAGTGCACAAACTCAAGAGAAGTTTATGGATAGAGATTATCTTTTGCATATTTTGTACCCTGGCGTTTTGCTATGTCGGCATTTTCAGCAGCCATTGGAGTTTTCAGGTTTACTTCTCTACATTCAGCATTGTTTGCCTGGTCTTTTTAATCGTGCTGTTTTACCTTATGACCAAGATAAACCGGTTGGGCAGTTCCACATTACCCATTAAAAACAACCTGCAACTCATCCACTCCATCATCAAAGAATACACAAAAAGGAACTTCCAGTTCACCATGGGGCTGATACCCATATGCATGATATTCTCACTTTGGCTGGGCTATAAAGACTCTTCAAGCAAGGTACATTTTTCAGACAGCATCCTTTCGCAACATCTAAAATCACCTACACAGATCTATATTTTCCTTACAGTCTATATCCTGTCGCTTACCATTGGGGCCTACTACCTTACCAAATACTATTTAAGGAAGCTGTATGGCAACTATTTAATAAAACTACAAGGATTTATTAATGAATTAGATGAAGAAAAATAGCTGACAATCAACAACTATCAAACCAATTCTAGCACCGTAATTTCTGGTAATATACCTACTCTACCCGGGTAGCCAATAAAACCAAAACCACGGTTGATGTACAGTTTCTGCTTACCATCCTCATACAAACCGGCCCACTGCCTATACATCCACTGCACCGGGCTCCATTTAAAATAAGGGTTCTCAATGCCAAACTGCATACCATGCGTATGCCCTGCAAGCATCAGGTCAATATCCTTATACATCGTTTTCACCTGTGCATCCCAATGGCTCGGGTCATGGCTCATCAATATCTTAAAAGGATACTGCTCCGCCCCAGGGTATGCCTGTTCCATTTTGCCATACTTCGCAAAATTGCCCTTGGCCCCCCAGTTCTCAATACCCAGCAAAGCAATGGATTCATTGTTTCTTGTCAGGGCCACATGCTCATTCATCAGCAAACGCCAGCCCAGTTTTGCATGTACCTGCTTCAGCCGCTCAATATTTTCTGCCTGCAATGGCGTAAAAATCCTTTTTCCTGCAAGCCGTTCCTTTTCAATATGGGCCTCATCCCTATCTGGCCAAGCCACATAATCCCCATAATCGTGGTTACCCAAAGTGCTATACACCCCCATGGGTGCCTCCAGCCTATTAAACACATCCATATAATCCGTCATTTCCTCATGCCGGTCATTCACCAGGTCGCCTGTAAACAGTATCAGGTCTGCCTGCTGCTTCAAAATCAGGTCCACCCCCCTATTCACCGCCTCCTTATCCTGAAAGCTGCCACTATGTATATCGCTTATATGCACAATCCGCAACCCCTTAAATGCCGCAGGTAAATTGCCAAAAGCCAGTTTCACCTTCTTCACCTGGTAATTGTACTTATTGCTAAAGCCATACAGCAACGTACCAAACACTGTAGCCCCAGCTCCTAACCCCAACCAGCTCAAAAACACCGAACGGCTGATACCCGCACCCGCACCGTCAGCCACGCCACTGCCTTTTACTCCCATACCCAGTTTTGCAACCAGCCAAGTAATCACCCGCCTGATATCATCCACCAAAAAGAACGCAACCCCAATCAATTTGGCAATAAACAGCCCCAACATAATGGCAAAAACATAATTGCGGAAAAAGCGGTTGGTCTGCAGCGACTGTATATAAGGCAACGAAACCAATGTTATAACCGTAGCCGCAGCCACAATCCAATATATACCATGCACAATCAACCTCGTTTTCTCCGATGTGTGCTGCGTTACCGTTTTCAATGCCTGAAAAACATACAGGTCAAGCAATACCATTATTGCCGCTACTACCCACCAAGTGCCAGAATTTCTCATACTAATTTTTAAAAGTTATTGTAGTTTGACGGGCGAAGATGCTTTTTATTGTACAGTCATGCACAATCTATTACGCCATAAAACAGGCACTTGTCCAAAATGTTGAAAACTTACCGCACTTTAATACGGCTTATGGATAAGATTGTTTCCGAAGATTCTATTGAAAATGTATTTTTGGCGGCATTCAACAATTCTATATGAAATTCACTTACTACGGGCAATCATGTTTCTTAATTGAAGTAAACGGAAAGAAACTCCTGTTTGACCCATTCATAACCGGAAACCCTTTGGCAACGGATATTGTGGCCGATGAAATTGAGGCAGACTACATATTTGTATCGCACGGTCATGGCGACCACGTGGCAGACCTGGTAAGCATTGCCAAAAGAACAAAGGCACAATGCATTGCTGCCGCAGAAGTAGCAGGCTGGTTACAGAAACAGGGCGTTGAAAATGTACTGGGCATGAACCATGGCGGTTATATAAACCTTGACTTTGGAAAGTTCCGTGGTGTAAGTGCCATCCATTCATCAACCATGCCCGATGGGGCAAGCGGTGGCAACCCAATGGGTTTTGTGTTCAGCACCAGCGAGGGTGATTTTTATTTTGCTGGCGATACGGCACTAACCATGGACATGCAACTGATACCCCTATGGGCAAAATTGCAATTTGCTATTTTACCTATTGGCGGGCACTACACCATGGATGTTGCCGATGCCATACATGCAAGCAATTTCATACAATGCAATACCATAATAGGTGTGCACTACGATACTTTTGGCTATATAAAAATTGACAGCGAAAAAGCCAAAGCAGATTTTGAGGCAGCAGGCAAAACATTGCTACTGCCCGGCATTGGCCAAACAATAGATGTGTAATACGGAACAGTATATAAAAGTTGGTTACTAAAACATATAAAACTAAATGGCAAGAATAATTGGTGTAGCAAATCAGAAAGGTGGTGTAGGCAAAACCACAACAGCTATTAACTTGGCTGCAAGCCTTGCGGTACTGGAATACAGGACCTTGCTGGTGGATGCGGACCCGCAGGCAAACAGCACTACAGGTGTGGGTTTCGATTTGCACAATGTTACCAACAGTTTATACGACTGCATGGTAAACGAAACAAAGGCAGTGGATGTAATACTCAAAAGCGAAGTGCCCAACCTGGATGTAATACCCTCGCATATTGACCTGGTAGGTGCAGAAATAGAAATGATCAACTACCCCAACCGGGAGAATGTAATGAAGGCCCTACTGGACGATGTAAGGGACAGGTACGATTTTATTGTAATTGACTGTTCGCCATCATTGGGATTGATAACCGTAAACTCACTGGTTGCTGCGGACAGTGTTATTGTACCCGTGCAATGCGAATTCTTTGCACTGGAAGGTTTAGGCAAATTATTGAACACCATCAAGATTGTACAGAACAGACTGAACCCTGAATTGCAGATTGAAGGCATTTTGATGACCATGTACGATGGCCGCCTACGTTTATGCAACCAGGTGGTAAGCGAAGTAAGGAGACATTTTGACGAAATGGTTTTCAGCACCATCATACACCGCAATACAAGGTTAAGCGAAGCCCCAAGTGTGGGCAAGCCCGTTATTTTATACGATGCAGAAAGCAAGGGGGCAGTAAACTACCTGAACCTTGCCAAGGAAATTCTGCAGAACAATGAAATGACCAAAATGAGCAACGAGGAAAGGATTATTGAATAAGTTTAAAGTAACAGGTTTAAGGTTTAAAGTAAAACCTCACCTGTTGGGTAAAACCTTAAACTTTAAACACCAAACTTTGAACTGAATGACTACCCCAAAATCAAATAAAGACGCCATAGGCAAAGGCTTACGCAGCCTGTTGAGCAATATAGACCAGGACCTTAAAACCACTACCGGGTCATTAAAAACCAATGTGGTTGAACAGGCCACTACAACTACAAGGCTTCCACTGGCCGATATACAGGTAAACCCCAAACAGCCGAGAAGGGATTTTGATGAAACTGCTTTAAGCGAACTGGCAGCATCCATCAAGTTGCACGACATCATCCAACCATTGACTGTTACCAAACTGGCCAACGGCAAATACCAACTGATTGCAGGCGAACGCCGCTTCCGGGCATCAAAGATTGCCGGGTTAAAAGATGTACCAGTATATATACGCCAGGCAAACGACAAGGAACTATTGGAACTTGCCCTGTTAGAAAACCTGCAGCGTGAAAACCTGAATGCCATTGAAATTGGTCTCAGCTACAAACGCATGATGGAAGAACTGGACTATACGCAGGAACAGGTTGCAGAACGCATGGGCAAGGAAAGAAGCACCGTAACCAACTATATACGCCTGCTCAAGCTTCCGCCCGATATTCAACTGGCGGTACGCAGCGGCAACCTGAGCATGGGCCATGCAAGGGCATTGGTGAATATAGATACGGTAGACAAACAGTTATATGTGTACAGCGAAATAAAAAACAAGGAACTGAGCGTAAAGCAAACAGAAGAACTGGTTCGCAAACTGTACAAAGGTGGCGGTAGCGATGCTGTTAAATCTTCTGCAAAAACCGACCTGCCACCTGCTTATAAAAAGATAGAGGATAATTTAGCATCCCACTTCAGTACCAAAGTAAAATTGGTACACAGCAACAAAGGCTATGGTAGCATAACGCTGGAATACTATTCTTTGCAAGAGCTAAACAAGATACTCGACCAAATGAATGTTGTGGTAAGTTAACTATTACATGAAGCTATACCGTACGATTATATTACTGCTGCTCCTCTGCTACTGCCATGCTGTACAAGCCCGGGCAGTAACTGTACCAATCACTAAGCCTACTGCAGATACGACCCCGCAACAGCAAACAAAAAAAGACAGCAGCATTGCCCCGAAGAAAAAGCACGACCCTAAAATTGCCACCAGACGTTCATTGATATTTCCTGGTCTGGGCCAGATATACAATAGGGAATATTGGAAACTGCCCATTGTGTACGGTGCACTATCCATACCTACGGTAGCTTTTATTTACAACAATACCTGGTACCAACGAACAAAAAAGGCTTATATACTAAAATTCAGGGCAGAACAAACTGGTGCTACAGCTGCAGATACTGCAAACCTTGCTAATATAGACCCTAGGCTAAAAAATCTAAGCAGTGGTTCATTGCAAGGTTACCGCAACGAGTTCCGCAGGGATAGGGACTATTCCGTGCTATGGTTCCTGATTGTATGGGGATTGAACGTTGCCGATGCAACCGTATTTGCACACCTGAAAGAGTTTGATGTAAGCGACAACCTCACCATGCAGGTAAAACCAACCATCAACCCACTTACTAAAAGCAATGGTGTGGGCATCGTATTCAATCTAAAACAGCCTTCGCATAAACTGATTAATGTTAAGTAACACAACTATCAGTAACATTACTTTTCTATCACTTTTGTTTTGTCCTGCTCCACCAGCGAATCATGGTTCTGCACCTCTATATGCTGCACAAATACCGCATACTGGTTAGGGTAAATCTGCCTGCCCGTGTACTGTGCATACACTTTGGTAAAACAGGCCCCAAAATACAGTATCATGGCCGAGTAATACACCCAAAGCAAAATGATCACAACAGAGCCCGCCGTACCATAAGTGCCGCCCGGGTTGCTCTTGCCCAGGTAAAAGCCTATGGCAAACTTGCCCAGCATAAACAGTATGGCCGTAGCAAATGCCCCCGCACGCACATCACGCCATTGTATTTTTGCATCGGGCAGCAACTTGAATATAACGCCAAACAAAAAAGAGATAACCACCAGGGTAAGCAACAGGTTAATCACATAAGCAATTACAACCGACCCCTCCGGCAACACCGTTAACAAACGCTGCATCAATATATCCAACGCAGCACTCATAATCAACGACACCAGTAATATAAAACCCAGCCCCAATACCATCGACAGGCTCAATACCCTGTTCAGCAAAAACTTCAGCCAGCCCTTTCTCGGCTTCGCCTTCAACTGCCAAATGGTATTGATGGAACTCTGTATTTCCGTAAACACACCCGTTGCCGAAAACACCAACGCCACCGCACTAACCACCGATGCAAATACCGTACGATGGCTGGCTGCCGCATTCCGGATAATTTCCTGTATCTGGTGGGCCGCATCCGCACCAACAAAACCCTGTATCTCCCCAAACAGCTTCCCCTCAATGGCCTGCCTGCCATAAAAAACATCGCACACCGTAATCACGATCAATAAAATGGGAGCCAGCGAAAAAAAAGTATAATAGGCCAATGCAGCACTCATACTGGGCACGCTGCTGGCACTGAAATAGCTAAAAGTCTGCTTGGTTATTTTCCACCAGTTTACAATATGCTTCATCATGTCATAAAGTTATAGGTCTGGCTTTACAAAAAGCCTACCACAACAATCTAATCATACCAGCCACCCATTTTCAGTTTGTGATAATTTGTGTTGTGAAAAAAAATTTTTTCACAACACAAATTATCACAACAGGCTCACGCACCACAGGCCATTCAATTGTCCAATAGGGGTTGAAGCCCTTTCCATCAATCACTATTTTGTCTGTTGCCTATTGGCATATCTACCTATCTAAAAACACTAATATGAGAAAACACCACGCCTTACCGGCCATCCTATGCTTTGTTATGCTTGCTTCTTCCTGTAAAAAACAAATGGACGAACCTGTACAGTCACCCGCCTACACCATGAACAACGGTATGAAGCTGCCACTGTCCACCACCACCCTTACCGAAGATTTTGAAGCAGGCACCAAAAGTTCTTACGCCGCAGCCAATGCAACACTTGCTTCCGGCTCCTGGTATTTTGACGATGCATTGATTGGCTCCCTGGCCAACGACCGTAAAAACGGCACCAAGAGCACCCGCATACAAAACACGGGCAGCATATCCATGAACTTCAATGTAGGCGGTGCCGCCACCATCAGCATCAAACATGCAGTGTATGGTACAGATGGCAACAGCACATGGCAATTGCAGATATCAACAGACAGTAGTACCTATACGGCAATTGGCGATGTGATCACCTCCTCCTCCACTACCCTGCAAACCGTAAGCTATACGCTGAAAACAGCAGCCGATGTGCGTTTCAAGATCAAGAAGCTAAGTGGTGGCAGCAACCGCATCAATATTGACGATGTAACCATTACCCCATTTGACGAAGGCACCGATAACGACAACCTGTTACTGGGCAACCCTACCAATGCCCTGCATGTGGTAGACAGTACCACCAATTATTTTATGGACAAAACCTACTATGCCATGTCGTACCACAGGGACCATGCAACACCCAACTGGGTAAGTTGGCATGTGTACACAGGCGACCTAGATACAACCGACCGGACCAACACATTCAGACAGGATTCATCCTTACCAACAGGTTGGTACAGGGCGGGCAGCACCAGCTACGAAGGCAGTGGTTTTGACCGTGGACATAACTGCCCCAGTGCCGACAGAACGCTTACCTACACCGCCAACTCCTCCACATTCCTCATGAGCAATATGATACCACAGGCACCCTACCTGAACCAGCAAACATGGGGCAATATGGAAGACTATATACGTGCACAGGTAAACACAGGTAAGGAAGCCTATATCATCATGGGCTCCTACGGCTCTGGCGGTACGGGCAATAACGGCTATGCCACTACCATTAAAAGCGGCAAGATTGCGGTACCGGCACAGGTGTACAAAGTGGTGATACTGTTGGCCAACGGCAACCACGACCTTTCACGCATCGACACCGCCACCAGGATCATTGCGGTAGATGCCCCCAACAACATCAGCGTAAGCAGCAACTGGAAAACCTACCGCACCAGCGTAAACGCCATTGAAGCAAATGTTGGGTACGATTTAATGAAGAATGTATCGGTACTGATTAAGGATTATTTGAAGGCGAAGGTGGATTATCAATAAGATTTCTGTTGGGAATAGAACAACAACAAAAGCTGCATTGCACAATGCAGCTTTTGTTGTTCAATCGACATACTCTTTCATACATACCCCAACAAACATTCATCATACAATAAAAAATCCAACCCAACAACCCCACCCACAACTGCCAACAGTATTCCCCATTCGTGCTTTATCCGTGCCCATTCGTGGCAACCTGCAACCACCCAGTTTTTCCGGTTTGTGATAATTGCTGTTGTGATAAAAAAAATTATCACAACAGCAATTATCACACTTTAGTAATAGCCACTACTTTGGCAAAAACCATTTTTTCCCAAAAAGCGTCAACAGCCATTTTTGTGTAAAGCCCGCAACGAACCAATTATTTACCGCTCATATACCGCCAACAAATAACTTTACCACCTAAACGCATACAACAGTAAACATGAAAATTGCATTGATCGGTTACGGCAAAATGGGACAGGCTATAGAAGAAATTGCCGTAGCAAAAGGCCACGAAATAGTATTGAAAATATCCATTGACAATACAGCAGATTTTACAACAGAAGCTGTGCAACAAGCAGATGTGGCCATAGAGTTCACCTCGCCGCACAGTGCTTTTGAAAACGTACAGAAATGCCTTGAAGCTGGTGTACCCGTTATTTGCGGCTCCACGGGCTGGTTGGATAAATGGGACGAAATCAAATCCATCTGCCAACAACAAAACGGCACATTGCTCTATGCCAGCAATTTCAGCATTGGCGTAAACCTTTTTTTTGAACTGAACACCTACCTGGCCAAACTGATGGCCAACCACCCCGAATACGATGTACTGTTGGAAGAGATACACCATACCCAAAAAAGGGATGCACCCAGCGGCACGGCCATAACCCTTGCCGAGCAGGTACTGCATCATATTGCTTCCAAAAAACAATGGGTAAACGAACCTGCAACCAACAAAGAACAGCTAAGCATTGTATCTGAAAGGATAGACCCCGCACCCGGCACCCATAAAATAAAATACACATCACCCATTGACGATATCGAAATCATACACACCGCCCACAACCGCAAAGGCTTTGCAGGCGGTGCAGTATTGGCAGCCGAGTTTATAATAGGTAAAAAAGGTATATTTACCATGAAAGAAGTACTGAACCTTGCATAAACTTCGTGCATGAAACAAATAGCCCTGTCAATTGTTGCCCTACTATTGTTCTGTGCCACCCAGGCACAAAAAAACAGACGCATTATTGACAGCCTCGAAAAACTGGTGCTGGTACAAAAAGACTCTGCCCTGGCCAACACCTACAATGAGCTTACCTGGCAGTACAGAACCGTAAACAGGGACAAGGCAATGGAATACGGCAACAAAGCCATTGAACTGGCCACCAAAATAAAATACCCCAAAAGCATTGCACAGGCCTACAACGATATGGGTATTATTTACATGGACAAGCAGGACTATGCAAGGGCATTGGCATCGTACGACAAATCGTTAGAGATACGCCAGAAACTGAAGGACCAGAATGGCATGGCAGCCGTGTACCTGAAAAAAGGCATCATTTACCAGAAATCCAGCAAATACGAAAAGTCATTAGAAAATGCACTAAAGGCACTGGAAATATACGATGCCATCAACAACGATTACGGCAAGGCCGCAGCTTTGAACAACGCAGGCCTGGCCAACCAGAACATTGGCAACCTGGACAAGGCAATGGACTACTTTAAAAAATCAATTGCCATAAAGGAAAGGATCAAAGACAGGTCGGGCCTGGCAGGCACTTACCTCGGTATCGGCAATATCTACTTCTTCAACAACAACTACACCGATTCCAAAACCTATTTTGACAAGTCAGAAGAAATTGCTGCAAAAATTGGCGATGTGGAAACCCTGAGTGTAGTGTACCATAACCTGGCCGCATGGAACGAAAAAGCCGGTACTACCAAAGAGGGCATTGAATATATTGAAGCCGCTTTGGACCTTCGCAAAAAAGCAGGTGACATAAAAGGGCAGGTAAGCTCCTTAAACGTTTGGGGCGGTCTGTTGACCAAAGAAAAAAAATACAAAGAAGCCGAAGACAAACTGCAGCAGGGTTTGATACTGGCCGATACCCTTGCAAGCTGCCTGCAGGAAAAAGGCCGCATTTACCGCAGCCTGCAGAATCTGTACGAAGCCATGGGCGATTTTAAGAAAGCCGGCGAAGCATCGCGTATGGTAGTGGTGTTTACCGATAGTGTGCATACCGATGAACTCACCAAAAAGTTCACCGAAATAGAAACCAAGTACCAAACGCTGGAAAAAGAAAAACTGATACAGCAGCAGCAATCGCAACTTACCAAAAAGCTGTACGAACTATCGCAACGCGATTTGTTGCTATCGCAGAACCAACTGGTACTTGCCAGCAATGAGCTGGAAATAAAGAAGCAGAACGAAAAGATACTGGAGCAACGCCTAGACTCCACACAAAAAGAAGAAAACATTCAAAGCCTGTACAAACAGGGACGTATCAAGGAACTGGAACTGAATAACCAGAAACTACTGGTAAATAAAAAGAACATTACTATTACGGTTATCAGCATTGTAACCCTAATGTTGCTGTTGCTGGGCATATCCGTTTACAGGCGTTACAAACTGAAAAAAGAAAAGCAGTTACAGGAAACCATCTTTAAGCAACAGGAGCTTGCCACCAAAGCCATACTGGAAGCCGAGGAAAACGAACGCAAGCGTATTGCTGGCGATTTGCATGATGGCATCGGGCAACTGATGAGTGCAGCCAAAATGAATTTGAGTGCCATAGAAAACGAGATACCTTTTGCCAATACCGACCAGCGGAAAGTGTACGAAAAGGCACAGAACCTGGTTGATGAAAGCTGTAAGGAAGTACGTGCCGTAAGCCATAACATGATGCCCAATGCCTTATTGAAATCAGGCCTGGCAAGTGCGGTACGCGAGTTCCTGAACCAGATTGACAGTAAGGTCATTAAAATAGACCTATATACCGAGGGCCTCAATGAACGTATTGATGCCAATGTGGAAACCGTACTGTACCGTGTGATACAGGAATCGGTAAACAATGTAATTAAACATGCCGGTGCCAACCACCTGGATATATCGTTGATAAAAGATGCAGACGGTATTGCCGCCACGATAGAAGACAACGGCAAGGGCTTTGACACATTGGACAAAAACAAATTTGAAGGCATCGGCTTAAAAAATATCCAGACCCGTGTGGAATACTTGAAAGGCAGTGTTGAATGGAACTCTTCGCTGGGCAAAGGCACTTTGGTGGCCATACATGTGCCCCTTATGTAAAAAAAACGTATTTTACGCCGGCAAGCACTAGCCCTTAGTATGAAATCTAAAAAGATCAGAGTAGCCATAGTAGACGACCATCAGATTGTAATTGATGGCATCACTTCGCTGTTAGATGGACATAACGACATCAGCATTGAAGCCACGCATACTTCGGCCGCCGATATGCTGCATACTTTAGCGGGTACCGACATTGATATACTGCTTACAGACATCATGATGCCCGGCATGAACGGACAGGAACTTGCCAAAGAAGTAAAAAAGAAATTCCCGCAAATAAAGATACTGGCATTGAGCATGAGCGGCCAGGGGCAAACGGTAAACGAAATGATCAACGATGCCGATATTGCCGGTTATGTACTCAAAAATATTGGCAAGCAGGAACTGACACATGCCATTGAAAAAATTGCCAACGGTGGCATTTACTTTAGCGAAGAAGTGCTGAAGGAACTGGAACACTTTAGCCACATGCGTAAGGAAAACGACGATGCCAACCTTACCACAAGGGAAATAGAAATCATTAAACTGATAGAAAAGGAATACTCCAACAAAGACATCGCTTCAACGCTTTTCATTAGCGAACGCACGGTGGAAACGCACCGCAAGAACATCTTCCGCAAATCAAAAACCAATAGCGTTATCGGTTTGATCAAATATGCCTACGAGCATAGACTCATTTAACAGCAAGCCCTCTGTAGCCCAATGCCAGTCGAAGTGTAAATAAGGTTCATGCCTTACAGCATCGTTTAAATCTTTATTGCAAATCCTGCCTTGATATGAAAGGCTCCTGCAAAACTGCTACCGTTGGTAGATGGCATGTTGAACCCGCCATAATTGGCAACCAGTTCAAAGCTTAACAGTTTTATACCTGCACCACCTTCTACTACAAATTTGGAAGTAGTGCCATCAATACCTTTGTTCTTCAACGTTACGCTACCAGCATTTGCGTTCAGGAAAAGTCCGGCTACCAGGTACCTTCTCAACCCCAGTTTAAAAGCAGTGGCACCTAAATTGGGCACACTATTTTCGCCCTGATAAGAGGTATAACTACCAATGGCACTGATAATGGTTTTGCCAAAACCGATACCGGCTTCCACATCGCCACCATAACCATATTTGTACGTGTTCTTAAAATCTGTTGAAGTAGGTGTCGAGTATATGGCATGTGCTGCAATCAATACTTTGGGCAATTGGGCATTGGCCCTACCACATATACATATAGCTACAACAGCAGCTAAAAGGGTGCTTTTCATTTCAATAGGTTTTAATGAAGGTATAACATTACTGCATCAAACATTATACCTGCACAAAGGTATTTTACATAAAAAATTATTTTGTAACCTTGCAGTATGCTTTCAAAGAAAACGCAATACGCATTTAAAGCACTTATATACCTTGCCCAAAAAAAAGCGGAAGGCCCTGTTTTGATTTCCGAAATTTCGAAAAAGAAAAAAATACCTTTAAAGTTCCTGGAGAACATTTTGTTGGAACTGAAAAAAGGCGGCCTGCTGGACAGTAAGAAAGGAAAGGGCGGCGGCTATTTTTTTGCAGTGGACCCCGACAAGATAAAACTGGCTGCCATTATGCGTATGATTGACGGCCCCATAGCATTGCTGCCCTGTGTAAGCCTCAACTTTTACGAACGCTGCAAGAACTGCGATGAAAAGAACTGTGGCTTAAGCAGCGTAATGATAGAAGTAAGGGATGTATCTTTAAAGATACTAGAAAAGAAAACCATTGCAGATATTGCCAATCTATAACCTATACTATTTACGCTTCGCTTAACACCAAAAAACATTGCATGAAAAAATTACTTGTATTGCTTGCCCTTGCCCCTTGTATGGCAAAGGCACAGTTATTAATCGGTGGTAAAAACATCATCAAGGCCAACCTCAGTTCCTTGGCCCTTAACAACTACCATATCACATACGAAAGGGCCATACTAAGGAATCTTTCTGTTTCGCTCTCGTACCGTACCATGCCATCCACAAAGGTTCCGCTAAACAGTTATGTAGAAAAGTACCTGGACAATCCCAATGTACAAGTAGGTAATTTCATGATGAGCGGACACGCCATAACCCCCGAAGTACGCCTATACCTAGGTACAGGCAGGCTAAAAGGTTTTTATGTGGCAGGCTATTACAGGGCATCCAGCTTCGACCTCTCCGTACCTGTAAATTACCAAACCACTTTTGGTGCCACACCAATCAACAAAAGCACCGTGGTTAGCGGTACCATTAAAGGCAGTGGCGGCGGCCTAATGATTGGCATACAGAAAAACATTGCCAAAATATTGGTACTCGATTTCTGGATTATTGGTGGCCACTATGGAAGCAGTACTGGCAACCTCAGTGCTACCATTACCGAATCGTACCCAGGCAGTCTTTCAACCGAACAGGATGCAGCCATTAACGAACTCAGGAAAACTGAAACAAAACCTTTTGAGTTCACGTACTCAAAAACAACCAATACACCGCCAACATCTGGTACCATCAACGCACAGTCCACTGGCCCCTGGGCTGGTCTGCGTGGTGCGGGCATCTGTTTGGGCATCAGGTTTTAAACAATATTCCATCCAATAAAAAAACTCCATCTACAATGGAGTTTTTTTATGCAGTAATATATGGGCCATGCACCGTTAATGCTGCTCCAATTCCAGCTTAAGGTTTTCCAGCATGTCCACCGTCATTTTATCCAGGTCAAACTCTGGTTTCCAACCCCAGTCCTTTGCAGCATAACTATCATCGATGCTCTGTGGCCAGCTATTGGCAATGGCCTGACGGTAATCGGGTTTGTAATCAATCGTAAAATCGGGTACCTGTTGCTGTATGGATGCAGCAATTTCCTTTGGCGAAAAACTCATGCCCGCAACGTTATATGAAGTACGGATAGATATTTTTTCTGCCGGTGCCTCCATCAGTTCCAATGTTGCACGTATGGCATCGGGCATGTACATCATGGGCAGGTAAGTATCCTCACTCAAAAAGCTCGTGTACTTTTTTTCTTCAAGGGCTTCGTGGTAAATCTCCACCGCATAATCTGTTGTGCCGCCACCGGGTGCAGATTTGTAACTGATCAATCCAGGGTAACGCAGGCTCCTTACATCCACACCATAACGCTGGTGGTAATAGTTGCACCAGAACTCGCCAGCATATTTGCTGATGCCGTATACCGTTATCGGTTCTATCACCGTCAACTGCGGGCAGTTCTGTTTAGGGCTTGTTGGTCCAAATACCGCTATGCTGCTTGGCCAATAAACCTTGGTCAGTTTTTCTTCCCTTGCTATGTCAAGCACATTCAACAGGCCCTGCATATTCAAATGCCACGCAAGGTTTGGGTTCTTCTCCCCTGTTGCACTCAATATGGCTGCCAGTAAATAAATCTGTGTTATGTTCTGCCTTATTACCTGCACATGCAGCATTTCCTTATTCATTACATCCAGGCTCACATAAGGCCCGGTACCTTCCAGCAAAGGGTTCTGTTCACGTAAGTCACTCGCTACCACATTTGCATTGCCATACATTTTACGCAATGCCAATGTAAGCTCCACGCCTATCTGTCCTGATGCACCAATTACTAAAATTTTTTCTTTTGCCATGAGAGTGTTTTTTTGAAGCCAGCTAAAATACAAATATCAGCATTATTGGTCCCGATAATTTAGTTGGGGGATGGCATCCCACGTCATCATCACCATAAAAAAATTGCCTGTACATTCGCAGCATATCTATTCAATTCATTCATCATGATACCATCTTATCTATCCGGTTTATTCAAAGAGCAATCATACAACCCCGATAACTTTTTCCTGATTGCCGGTCCCTGTATTGTAGAAAGCGAAGAGCTGGTAATGGAAGTAGCCGACAAAGTGTACAGCATTTGCAAACGCCTGGAAATACCTTATGTATTCAAAGCAAGCTATAGAAAAGCAAACCGTACAAGCGGCACATCGTTTACAGGCTTGGGCGATGGTATTGGTTTGGATTTAATTAAAAAAGTAGGCACTACTTTCAACCTGCCCACGACATCCGATGTACATGCACACGATGAATGTGCTGTAGCAGCTGAATACATTGACATTCTACAGATACCAGCATTCCTGTGCAGGCAAACAGACTTACTGGTTGCCGCTGCCGAAACCAATAAAATTGTGAACGTAAAGAAAGGTCAGTTCCTGAGCGGCCCCTCCATGAAGTTTGCAGTAGATAAGATAAACAAAGCAGGCAACAACAAAGTAATGCTTACCGAACGTGGCACCACTTTCGGTTACCAGGACCTTGTGGTGGACTACCGCAATATTACCTGGATGAAAGAAATTGGAACACCTGTTATAATGGACTGCACGCATAGCCTGCAGCAACCCAACCAAACAAGCGGGGTTACAGGCGGCAATCCGCAACTGATTGAAACCATTGCAAAAGCTGCCATTGCAACGGGGGCAGATGGCCTGTTTATTGAAACACACCCCAACCCTGCCGTTGCAAAAAGCGACGGGGCCAATATGCTTAAACTAGATTTGCTGGAAGATTTATTAGAAAAACTGGTAAGGCTTAGGAAAGCCGTTGTTTAAAAAATAAACCCCTGCTGGCAGCAAGGGTTTTTCATAAGTTAACAACGGCACTTGCGGTTGTTGATTAGCAACACAAATATGCTTATCTAATGTTGCAACATCAACCTAAATAGAACATCTTTCTAACCCCAATCGGACATTTATTTAATTGATATAACGTTTATTAGGTCTGTGTCACCTTTTTCAGCCAGCCTTTTACCGTACAATCTATTGCACTACACGTATTGATTGGATGTTTATATTTGGCTATGAGAGCTACCATCACCTGCTTGCTTGCAGCACTAATTGTATTGAACCTGGACGCACAAAAAAAGATACCTGTTTTTTCCAAGGCACCCAATGATGCTTTTTTGGACAGCTTGCTAAAGTCCAACGCCCAGCTAAAACCATTGTTACAAAGAAGCGACCTGAACATACAGGTTATATATACCAAGATAGACAGGGACGAAAACAACCAACCATTTTTTACGGACTATAGCTATCAGCTCAATAACAAAAATTACTTCTACCCCGCCAGCACCGTAAAAATGCCCATTGCTTTTTTGGCACTGGAAAAGTTGAACGAACTGAAAAAAACAGGCGTTGACAAATACACGGCCATGCTTACTGACAGCAGCTACCCCAGGCAGGATATTGTGTACACGCAGCCTACTGCACAAAACAGTGTGCCCACCATTGCACATTATATCAAACAGATTTTTTTGGTAAGCGACAACGATGCCTTTAACCGCCTGTACGAATTTCTTGGTCAGGAATACATTCAGAAGCAACTAAAAAAGAAGGGCTATACAGATGCCATTATCAGGCACCGCTTGCAAGTACCCTTAACCATAGAGCAGAACAAGGCAACCAATGCCATATCTTTTTATGATACGGCAGGCAATATGCTCTATGCACAGGAAGCCCAATACAGTCATGCAAAATACCCTGTATTGGATGTGCAGTTAGGCAAAGGCTACTATCAAGGCAACCAGCTAATCAACGGGCCATTCAATTTTTCTTTAAAGAACAGGGTGTACCTGCAAGACCAACACAATATTTTACGCAGCGTACTGTTCCCGGAATCATACCCCGCAAAAAAACAGTTCAACCTTACCAAAGAAGATTATGATTTTGTGCTGCATTGGATGAGTGCCTACCCGAAAGAAAGCACTTACCCTTATTATGACAGTACCAATTATTGGGATGCCTATTGCAAATTCATATTGCATGGATCAGAAAAAAAGGAACTGCCCAATTATATACGCATATTCAACAAGCCCGGCGATGCCTATGGTTTCTTAACCGATATTGCTTACGTAGTTGACTTTAAGAACAAGGTAGAGTTCATGTTAAGTGCAACGATTAGCTGCAACACCGATGGCATTTTTAATGACGACAAATACGACTATGAAACAATCGGCTTTCCTTTCATGAAAAACATCGGGAGCACTATTTATAAATATGAATTGCAACGGCAACGGACATATAAGCCTGATTTAACAAAATTCAACATCAATTATCAACAACAATAACCCATACTATACGTTCTTTGTACAGTAATTAAAGCAACATGAAGAAGCAATTATTGATAGCACTTGCGGCTGCGGCACCATTACTGTTTACGGCCTGTGTAAAGGAAACCAAAACAGGACCACAGGCACAGGTAAAATTCATTAATGGCTCCATCAACAATACTGCAACCGATATAACTTTTGATGGTGTGCTATTGATCAGTAATGTTTCGTTTCCCGATGCAAGCAACTACTCCTTTGTAAACACAGGCACGCCTGTTGCAAAAATACAGCCCACAACGGGCACGGCAGTATATGCATCAGCCAATGTATCCCTTCAGGAAAATGTCAACTACACCATTGTTGCTACAGACTCTGTTTCAAAAATGAAAGCATCCATTGTAACAGACGATTTATCGGCCCCTGCAACTGGCAAGGCCAAAATCCGTTTCTTTCACCTCATAGGCAATGCCAATACAATTAGTGTTGATACCAGTATAACAACTGCAGGAACAACATTGTTTGGTGGGCGAACTTTTAACGATCAGGCCACCAACAGCGGTGCAGGTACCTTTATAACGGTAAATGCCGCCACCTACAAATTTGCCGCAAAAGATGTAAGCACCAGTACTGCAGTGCCTTTGTTCAACCAGATGATAACATTGGCCGATGGAAAGATCTATACCATCATTGCCAAAGGTGCCATTGGAGGCACAACAACAGCAGGCACGCCAGGCTTTGTGGTGCTTGCACACAACTAACATCTTTCAAACAAATTATACAGCCTCCGCCATTAAAGCGGAGGTTTTTTATTTCAACACTTATCTTTACGTTCCTTATTAAGCAACCGATCAAAAAAAATTAAAAATGCAACTATCTTCTCTCCTTCAACGGTTCAGTGAGCCAGAAACGTTGAAAATGGCAAAGCTTGGCCGCGAACTGCGGGCCAAAGGAATTGATGTTATTGACCTGAGTTTGGGCGAGCCCGACTTTGACACACCGCAACATATTAAGGATGCGGCCATTAAAGCCATTAACGATAACTGGAGCCACTACACACCTGTTGCGGGTTTCCTGGATTTGCGAGAAGCTGTTTGCACAAAATTGAAACGCGACAATAACCTTGACTATAAACCGGAAAACATCATTACTTCCACCGGTGCCAAACAGAGCCTGGCCAATGTTATACTTGCCTTGGCAGAAGAGGGTGATGAAGTGATCATACCTACGCCTTATTGGGTTACCTATTCGGAATTGGTAAAAATTGCAAGGGCCAAAGTGGTTGAAATCAGGACAACGGTTGAGAATGGCTACAAAGCAACACCAGCAGAACTGGAAGCTGCCATTACACCCAACACCAAAGTGTTCATGTTCTCCTCGCCTTGCAACCCAAGTGGTGCAGTGTACAGCAAAGCAGAATTAGAAGGTTTGGCAGAAGTGTTCAGAAAGCATCCGCAGGTTACGATATTGGCCGATGAAATTTATGAATACATCAACTTTGTAGGCAAGCACGAAAGCATTGCACAGTTTGATGACCTAAAAGAAAGGGTTGTTATTGTAAACGGTTTAAGTAAAGGCTTTGCAATGACGGGCTGGCGTTTAGGTTATATAGCTGCCAATGTGGAAATAGCAAAAGCCTGTGAAAAATTGCAGGGACAGTTTACAAGTGCCACCTGCTCCATTACACAGAAGGCAGCAGTAGCGGCCTTGACAGGCGACCTGAGACCTTCGCAGGAAATGACAGAAGAGTTTACCAGACGCCGAACAAAAACATTGGAATTGGTAGAAGCTATACCCGGGTTTAAATGCTTTGCACCCGAAGGGGCATTCTATGTGTTTCCGGATGTTAGCCATTACTATGGCAAAAGCGATGGCGAAAACACCATCAGCAATGCTGCAGATTTGAGCATGTACTTGTTGAACACTGCACACGTTTCGTCTGTAATGGGCGATGCCTTTGGCGAGCCCAATTGCGTACGTTTTTCTTTTGCCAACAGCATGCCCAATATTGAAAAAGCATGGGCAAGGATAAAAGATGCATTGGCAAAGTTGAAATAGATTTTCCTACAGATAGTTTTGATTGATACAAAAATCCCCTTACCGAATCGGTAAGGGGATTTTTTATGGCACCACCTATTTATCTACTAATGCAACAAAACAAAGAACCCGTTCCATGTATCTGGAACGGGTTCTTTTATCTTATCATCAGGAACTATATCGTCTATAGTCCCTCGTCTACGGTCTGTATTAATAACCACCCATACCGCCCATATCAGGGGCACCATGGCTATGAGCTGCTTCTTCTTTAGGTTTGTCAGCAATTACGCATTCTGTTGTCAACAACATACCTGCAATAGAAGCTGCATTTTCCAAAGCTACACGGCTTACTTTAGTTGGGTCGATAACACCAGCTTTGAAAAGGTTTTCATAATTTTCTGTCCTTGCGTTGAAACCAAAGTCGCCTTTGCCATCTTTAATTTTTTGAACAACGATAGAACCATCGATTCCAGCGTTTTCAGTCAATGTGCGGATCGGGGCTTCCAATGCACGGCGAACGATTTGAACACCAGTTTGCTCATCGGCAATCTGTCCTTTTACTTTAGCTTCTAAAGATTCGATAGCACGGATGTATGCAACACCACCACCAGGTACAATGCCTTCTTCAACAGCGGCACGGGTAGCGTGTAAAGCATCATCAACACGGTCTTTCTTTTCTTTCATTTCAACTTCAGTAGCAGCACCTACATACAATACTGCAACACCGCCAGCCAACTTGGCCAAACGCTCTTGTAGTTTTTCTTTATCGTAGTCGCTGGTTGTGTTCTCAACCTGTGCTTTGATTTGGCTAACACGAGCTTGGATGTCTTTCTTGGCACCTTTACCACCAACGATGGTTGTGTTGTCTTTGTCTATTGTTACAGAAGCAGCCTGCCCCAAATAAGTCAAGTCAGCATTCTCCAATTTGTAACCTTGTTCTTCGCTAACAACAGTACCGGCAGTTAAGATGGCAATGTCTGTCAACATTTCTTTTCTCCTGTCGCCAAAGCCTGGGGCTTTAACAGCAGCAACCTTAATGGTACCACGCAGTTTGTTTACTACCAATGTTGCCAATGCTTCACCTTCCAGGTCTTCAGCAATAATCAACAATGGACGGCCACTTTGTGCAACTTTTTCCAAAATGTGCAAGATATCTTTCATTGCAGATATCTTCTTATCGTAGATCAAGATGTATGGGTTCTGCAATTCGGTCTGCATTTTTTCGCTGTTGGTTACAAAGTATGGCGACACATAACCACGGTCAAACTGCATACCTTCAACTATATCAACAGTTGTATCTGTACCTTTTGCTTCTTCAACAGTAATAACACCTTCTTTACCCACTTTAGCAAAAGCCTCGGCAATCAATTTACCAATAGTCTCATCGTTGTTGGCAGAGATAGTGGCAACTTGTTGAATTTTCTTGCTGTCGTTACCAACAGTTTGGGATTGACCACGTAGGTTTTCAACTACTAAAGCAACCGCTTTGTCAATACCACGTTTCAAATCCATTGGATTTGCACCAGCAGCAACCATTTTCAAACCTTCAGCAATAATTGCTTGAGCCAAAACAGTTGCAGTGGTAGTACCATCACCTGCAATATCAGCAGTTTTAGAAGCTACTTCTTTAACCATTTGGGCACCCATGTTTTCAATGGGGTCTTCCAATTCAATTTCCTTAGCAACGGTAACACCGTCTTTGGTTACGGCAGGTGCACCAAATTTTTTCTCGATAACCACATTGCGGCCTTTAGGTCCAAGGGTTACCTTAACAGCGTTGGCCAAAGTGTCAACGCCTTTTTTCATTTTATTTCTTGCTTCGATGTCGAAGAATATTTGCTTAGCCATATCTTTTAATTTGCTGATGTGCCAATTAGCCAATGTGCCAATTCAACACTTTTGTTTAAATAATAATTAGTTATTGCGGAAGTGATTAGCATATTAGCACATTGGCTAATTAGCTAGTCGGTTCTAAACGATTGCCAAAATATCGCTCTCTCTCATAATCAAAAGGTCTTGACCTTCGATGGTGATTTCTGTACCTGCATATTTACCATACAAAACAGTGTCGCCAGTTTTCACAGTTACCGGTTCGTCTTTTTTACCCGGACCAGCAGCAACCACTACACCACGCTGTGGTTTTTCTTTGGCAGTATCAGGGATGATAATGCCGCCAGCAGTTTTTTCTTCGGCAGCTGCGGGTTTTACAATTACCCTGTCGTGAAGTGGAGTAACGCCAACACTCGCTTTTTTAGTAGCCATACGTATTTGATTTTTGTTTTTGTTTAATAATTCAATGAATATGCCCCTGCCTGTCAATTACTTTGCCATGAGGGCTGTTCAAGCCAAAATTTCAGTAACCTAACAAGGTTCGCCACCCATCTTGATGAAATGGTGGCGAAGTTGGGGAATTTTACTGAAAAACAGGTGTCAAACTTTCATAGGCTCCCATATCCCAAAAACAAAAAACCTGTTACATTTTCAGTAACAGGTTGCGGTTTCAAGGGCAGGGCATCAATGCATGAGTACGAGCTTTTCGGCTCCCCATTCATTTTCGGCAGTGATATACCTGATAATATAGGTACCGGATGGATAGGCCCCAATGTCCAGTTTCCAACTGGTCTGTTTGTCGGTGGCTGCCACACGCATCAATATTTTACCTGTAAAATCGGCCACAAAAACCTCTTTCAATTCCTTGCTGCTTTTAATATGCACCGCACCATGCGTAGGGTTGGGCGATACCTGCACCTTTAATACATTGCGAGGCATTCTTGTTATCGGTACAGTTTGTTTCTGTTCATTGGTACAGTCATCCACATACAGCATCTGCTGAATTAAACGGGGCAGCAAATTGTTCAACAGCTCCACATTAAACACATCGGTTGTTGGTTTTACATGACTGCCCCCTACCCCGCTATGGTCTGTCAAAAAAACATAGGTACCGTTGGTGGCCAATGCAATGCTACGCATCATGAACTCCGTGCTTTTATCCGCACCACTACAAACAACCGGCACAATCCTGATGCCTCTTGCCGATGCCTGTTGAATAAGGTACAGCATTTCTGTTTTTACTTCATTATGTGGCGGTGCATCCAACACCAGGAAAATTATTTTGGCCCTTGCATCCTCATGCCAGTGCAGGCTATCTATGGCGGTATGCAAGGCACTGTGTACTGCTTCGGGAAAGTCGCCACCACCACCAGCACTTTGCAGCTTTATAAAGTTCAGCACTTTTAATAGGTCGCTATTAAAATCAACATGCTTGGTAATGTACTGGTCGCCTGCATCCCTGTAAAAAACAGCAGCAGCATGTACATCAAGATTGGTATAGCTGCTAAAAGTCTTGTTCAGTACATCTTCCAGCTCCACTTTCAAATATTCAATTTCATCGCCCATGCTGCCTGTAGCATCTACCACAAAAGCAATATCAACAGCCTTGCTTGCATTGCAGGGTGCATCCAGTGTCATTTTATTGATGCCATTTTCAAAGACAGTAGGCTCCGTAATGCTTTCGGCATCTTTGCAGTACAACATGAAACTGCTTTCTGTTTTTACTGGCTGGTTCAAACCTGCCCATAATTCAGCCTTACCGGTATTGTCTGTTACTGCCCGCCAAACCGTATCATGGGTGTTGCGGTCAATTAAATAAACCTGCATGCCCGTAACGGCCTTGTTATTATGGTTCTGTAACTGTACGCAGTAACGTTGTTTGGGGTACAGGTTCCAATAATTGGCGTGGGTCTTAAAATCGGTTTCGGTAAAGTCTTCCCACATTTTCCATTTGGCAAAATCATTGATCTCGCCTGCGGTAAGTAGTTTGGTGGCATAGGCCTTTCCGTCCTTATCCGTTGCAACGGAATCAGTAAACAACATTTTCTTGCCTAGGTAAGTATCCGTATTTAAAGTGGCCGCTTTACGATAAGTACTACCTGCCCCCCTAACTTTAACGGCAGCGGGCCTTGCAGCTTCATCCACCGAAAGCCCAGCTACCTTACCTTCCAAAGCAACATCTGCATAAGTGGAAGTGCTTACAAACCCATCCTCCAGTGGCCTGGCTACACTGCCAGTAACACTTTTTCTTTTCTTTGTGGCATAGCCTGTTACAACCACTTCTGCCATTTCCTGCCTGGCGGCCAACAGCACTATCTCAAAATTCGGGTCGCTCACTGTTTTCTGGGTAACTACCACTTTATAGGGTTCATATCCCAGTGCAGAAAAAATCAATGTATCGGGAAGTTTAGTGGCCATTATTTTAAAACTGCCATCGGCATTGGTTACAACCCTGTTTGCCTTGTTCAGGAAGTTTACGGTTACATGCGCTGCCGCCATCCCTGTTTCGTTGAGTACCTTGCCTTGTATTTGCTGGGCCGATGAAGTAATGGCCATGCAAAATGCCACTAGCATTGCAAAAGCAGTAGTAGTTCGTTTCATGAGTTGAGTTTTGTACCAGATGGGGCAACGGAAACTTTTACATAAAAACAGTTAAAATATTTTTTTGGCATTACTTTACGGCTTTCTATATTAAAATTTGTAGGAGAATACACATACATGATACAGAGAACTACACTTGCCTTATTTGCTTTTTTATTGACAGCGACTGTTTCCAATGCCCAACAGGATGTACCGAATGGCTGGCATTTGATGAACCCGGCCAAAGATTCGTTTTACGGTATAGACCTGGCTCGTGCCTATAAATTCCTGAAGGATAAAAACAAAAAGCCTACTCCCATTATTGTTGCGGTGCTTGACTCTGGCGTTGATACTGCCCATGAGGACCTGAAAGGCATACTGTGGCATAACCCAAAAGAAATTCCGGGCAACGGCATTGATGATGATGGCAACGGTTATGTGGACGATGTATATGGCTGGAATTTCTTGGGCGGCAAAGATGGACAGAACCTAAAAAATGCAGGGGCCGAAAAAGCCAGGGTCTACCACAAGTATAAGGACAAATACCTTAACAAGACCGTGGACACATTGCAGATGACCGAAGATGAAAAGTACACATATAAAATGTGGCAACGCAGTGCCGCAGAAATAACCGTTAGTGCCGAAGACCAGATGAACCTGATGTACCTTGAAATTGCGGCCAAAGGCATCAAGAGCAATGACAAGATAATACGCAAGGAAATGGGCAAGGAAGAGTACACCATTGATGAACTGGAAAAATTCATTCCACAAACGGATGCAGGCCGGAAAGCAAAACTGGCCTACTTGAATGCAATGAAAATATTTACTGTTGAATCGGACATGAAGAACACTGCGTTTATTGCTGAGTTGGACAGTTATATTGATGGCCGTAAAGAAGCCATTGCTGCAAAGGACAATGCTCCGCACAATTACCGTACGGATATTATAAAAGATGATTACAGCAACATACATGACAAATTTTATGGCAATGGGGATGTAATGGGTGCAGGCCCCATGCATGGCACGCATGTAAGCGGCATTATTGGTGCACAAAGAAACAATGGCATTGGTATGGATGGCGTTGCAGACAATGTAAGAATAATGACAGTACGTGTGGTACCCGATGGCGATGAGTATGACAAGGATATTGCCCTGGGTATTTTTTATGCAGTGGACAATGGTGCCAAAGTAATTAATATGAGTTTTGGCAAAGCCTATTCGCCCGAAAAGAAGTGGGTGGACAGTGCCATTAGGTATGCAGCTGCTAAGGATGTATTGATTATACATGCAGCAGGCAATGAATCGGCAGATGTTGATGTAAAAGAAAATTTTCCAAGTGCCTATTATTTAAAGGACAATAAAAAAGCAGAGAATTTCATCACTGTTGGTGCAAGCAGCGACCCCAAAATTTCCGGTTCGTTGGCTGCATCATTCAGCAATTATGGCAAGCAGAATGTTGATGTGTTTGCACCGGGCGTAAAAATCTACTCCACTGTTCCTGGTGGTAACCAATATGCCAACCTGCAGGGCACCAGTATGGCAGCACCTGTAGTTACAGGGCTTGCAGCAATGCTGCGTTCCTATTACCCAAACCTTTCTGCCGTGCAGATTAAACAGGCTATTGAAAAATCGGAGTACGCACCAGAAGGAAGCGTTGCTGTATTGAAACCAAGCAAAGACAATTCAAAAGAAATAGTGAGCATGAAGGACCTTGAAAAAAATGCCGGTATTGTGAATGCTTATGGTGCGGTTGAATTGGCAGACAAAATGAAGCCAGCCGTAACCGCTACCCCCAAACCCTTGGTGAAGGAGAAAAAAGATGCCTTGCCAAAATCCACTTTCAAACCTTTAAACACGAAGCAATAATGGCAAGACCACAAGCAGGTGATTATGGCGTTTTTTACAAAACCTATATTGATAAAATAAACGGCAACCATGTTAAAGATGCCATTGCCAACCATTCCGCAGCCATCACTGATTTTGTGCATGCATTGCCAGCAGACAAAGCCGATTACAAGTATGCTCCTGAGAAGTGGACGGTGAAGGATGTATTGCAGCACATAATTGATGCCGAGAGGATTTTTGTGTATAGGGCATTGACCTTTGCCAGAAAAGACAGGACACCCTTGCCAGGTTTTGAGGAAAATGAATATGCCGCCAATACCGATACCTCTATACGTACCTTGCAAAGCCTGAAAGATGAATTGATTGCACTGAGAAAATCAACGGATATCTTTTTGGAATCGTTAACTGAAGAGCAATTGCACGAAACCGGCATGGCCAATAATCATTCCATAACAGTGAACGCACTTGCCTTTATCATATTCGGGCATATACTGCACCACCAACAAGTACTCACAGAAAGATACCTGTAGATTATTGCATGGTTAATGCCCCTCTATTAATCTGGCAATACCAAATGCAGCACCTGCAGCAGCGGCGCCAATCAAAACCACTTTCAACCCGCCAGTTAAAGGATTAACGCCCGTCATTTTACTTTTGAAATAGCCAAATACAAACAGGCATAGCAAAGTGATAACAGCAGAAATTTCCAGCCCCTTTAATGCGGTATCAACAAAGAAATATGGTGTCAGGGGAATAAGGCCACCAACGATATAACTCATCCCGATATTAAAAGCACTTTTCTTTGCACGGTCAGGGTCGGGTTTCTCCAATCCCAGTTCATGCTTCATCATAAAATCAACCCAACGTTTATCGTCTTTGATAATCTCCTGTGTGGCTTCTTCGGCAATATGCCTACTTAGCCCCCAAGCAAGAAACACCTTGCGTACTTCTTCAATTTCTATCTCCCTTTTATGCTGTACTTCCCAATATTCTTTTTTCAGTTCGCTGTTGTAATGGTCTTGGTCTGTTTTGCCGGCAAGATAGCCGCCCAGCCCCATTGCGATGGAGCCCGCAGCAATTTCGGCAATGCCTGCAATCCATACCAGGCTTACGTTTCCCTGAACAGCACCGCTTATGCCCGCTGCCAATGCAAAGGGCACCGTTAGCCCATCGCTCATACCAATAACAATGTCTTTTAACAAGTCGGAGCTTTCCAAATGCTCTTCGTGATGATGCAAGTGGGTGTGTTGCATATAGCTAGGTTGGCAGGGTTGTAAATAGTTTAAAATTATTTCTTTAATAAAAACAATCCCACCTTTCGGCGGAATTATTTTTTATTGCAATACCTGTAATGACCGGTTGATAATTTCCACACATTCCAACACTTGTTCCCTATTAATGATCAATGGCGGGGCAAAGCGTATCTTATCTCCATGCGTAGGTTTGGCCAACAATCCATTTTCTTTCAGGGCCAAACATAAATCCCATGAAGCATCTTTATTGTCATGCTTTATTACAATTGCATTCAGCAGGCCCTTGCCACGTATGGTGGTAATAAAGGGCGATTTCAGTTTTGCCAGTTCGTCCCTTAGCAACATACCCATGGCATCTGCATTTGCGGCCATGCCTTCATCTTTTAGCACCTGTAACGATGCCATGGCCACTGCACAGGCCAAAGGGTTACCACCGTAAGTGCTGCCATGCTCGCCGGGTTTTATGTTCATCATGATTGCATCATCGCAAAGCACGGCACTAACAGGCATTGTACCACCGCTTAATGCCTTGCCAAGAATCAAAATGTCGGGGCGTACCTGGTCATGGTCACATGCCAGCATCTTACCGGTACGGCATAAGCCTGTCTGTATCTCATCGGCAATAAACAGTACATTGTATTCGGTACATAGTTCCCTTACGGCTTTTAAATAACCATCATCGGGAATAACAACACCTGCTTCGCCCTGTATGGGTTCTACCATAAAAGCTGCTACGTTTTTATCTTGAAAGGCTTTTTCCAATGCGGCAATATCGTTGTAAGGCACCAGCCCAAAGCCAGGCATATATGGGCCAAAACCTTTGTAGCTGCTGGGGTCGGTTGATGATGAAATGGCAGCCAATGTCCTACCCCAGAAATTGCCTTCGGCAAAAATTATTCTGGCCTTGTTTTCTTCTATCCCTTTTTTGTCGTAGGCCCAACGTCTTGCCAACTTGATGGCTGTTTCGCCACCTTCAACGCCCGTGTTCATGGGCAGTACTTTATCATAACCAAAATATGCAGTTATGAATTTGGAATACTCGCCCAATAGGTTGCTGTGAAATGCCCTTGAAGTAAGTGTAAGTTTTGTTGCCTGTTCAATTAATGCATGAATGATTTTGGGATGGCAATGCCCTTGGTTAACGGCTGAGTAGCCGCTTAAAAAATCGTAGTAACGTGTGCCTTCCACATCGTATAAAAAAACCCCTTCCCCTTTTTCCAGCACAACAGGAATTGGATGGTAGTTGTGTGCACCGAATTGCTCTTCTAATTGCAAATAATAAGCAGAACGCCCATGTATGTCTTGCGTAAACATATTGAATTGATTTAACGGAATAGATGATAAACTGAAGATAAATGTTGAATGAAGCCACCAATGGCTATACGTGCAGGTTACAGGGAGTGATGGTCCAGAAAGTCTAAATTCTGTTTGAGGAATTCCATTTCAGTTTCTTAATATGCCGCAATATAAAAAGAAATGGTTGAGCATGGTCAATAAAAATTGCCAGACCCAAGGTTGATGGTAATAAAAAAGCAGCTATGTGAATTGTAGCTGCTTTTTTAATCAATTAAATAATGGCTTATTTGAAAGTTCCATGCAAACCATCGTACAGTTTATATTTTGTATCGTAAGCATCGTAGGCTTTGGGGTCCTTGCTTTTGATTTTTTCTTTCTTGTATGCAAAGATATTTGCCAGGAAGTCCACAGCCCTGTTAAGACAGTCTTTGGTTATACGATCCCTGGGTTGCACATCTTTTAAAGCTATATAGCTTTTTTCCAGCCATTCAATTGAAATATCACCAGCATCCCACATTTGTTTGTCTATTTCAATATTTGCTTTTTTAATGGCATCTACCTGTTCTTTTGCCTTGGCATCGGCAGCGGCTTTTTTCTTGGGGTCTTTCTCTACTGTTTTGTTGGTATTTATTTCTTGTAGCTGCCTGATATTGCCCCTGTACCTGTCGTCGTACAGACCATATTCATTGTAGTAGATAACACCGGCATTAAATGCAGCAATACCCAATGTATTGTCTTTTTTGTAGGCTTTCATAAAAGCCTCTGCAGCTTTCTTTTGGTAGAATGCCTGCTTGGTACTGTCCAGCGAAGATTTCTCATCCCTTATATCCGTAAACATTTGCCCAAACAATAAATACTTTCTTGCTGTTAAGGCTCCCGCCGCATCTTCCTTGTCGTACAGTGCAACTTTTTCTGCCAGCGTGTATGCTTTGTTCAAGAAATCAACTTCATAATCTTCCCATGCACCTGCAGGATATACTTCTTTGGCAAGGGCAAGGTATTTATTAAAATTGGTTGCGTCTTTTGTGTTTGCATAATGCACTAATATGTAGCTGTATAGGTCTTTGTAGTCTTCGCCACCAACTTTAAGGTCGGCAAGTTTGCGGTAGTATTTTACTGCTTCTTCTTCTTTTTTGGCGTTCTGTGCTGCATAACCGGCATATACCACCGTAAGCGTATCAATCTTGGCACCATTTTGTTTCAAGTCGTGCTTTGCAATGATTTCGCCCATATATGCTGCTGTGCTGAAATAGGCAAAAGAAGAATCCCATTGCTTTGTTTCAAAGTATTTGCGACCGTTGTTGAAACCTGTCAGGTAAATCAGGTTCAATGGTCTCCAGTTTACGGTTGCGTCCGACATGGATTTGAAAGAAGGTTCCATGCTTTCGTATTTCTTGAAAGCTTCCAAAGCAATGGCACCAGAGCCGGGGTATTTACTGTTCAAAGCCGAATCGTAACTAAACTCGGCGTAGATACGTGTTTGCCATAACCAGCCTTCGGGTTTTGCCTGGGCTTTGGGGTCAAGCATGATCTTGTCAATTTCTGTTTTTGCTTTTTCCAATTGCTTCGGGTAATACAAAAGCAAACTAACAAATTGCTTGTCTTGTGCATTAGATACATTAAAGGCACTTACAAGCAACGCAAGCATGAATAGTCTCTTCATAAAGTTTGTTTTATTGATTAATTTTCTGTTGGTTCAGCTGTATCGTTTGTTCCGGTTGTTTCTTCGTTTGTTGATGGAGGCTGCTCTGTTCCGTCTGCTGCCCCATCGCTTGCTGCATCTTCTGCAACTGCATTTTCATCGGTTACGGTTTCTTCTTCCTGTTCTTCAATTTTGGAAATGGCCGCAATGGCATCTTCACTGTCCAAACGTATCAATGTAACGCCTTGTGTTGCCCTTCCAGCAGTTTTGATTGAAGCAATGGATGTACGCAATGTGATACCGGATTGACAGGTGATGATCAGGTCTTCCTTCTCGCTTACATCGAGTATGCCTACCAGCTTTCCTGTTTTTTCCGTAACGTTAATGGTCTTAACGCCCTTGCCACCACGGTTGGTAATGCGGTACACGTCTTCTCCATCCTCGTCAACCAGCGGTGTCCTTTTGCCAAAGCCTTTTTCACTAACCACAAGTACGGTCTTGGATTTGTCGTTCCTGCTTATGCATATCATGCCTACCACTTCGTCTGTCTCATCGTCCACTTCAATGCCTGTAACACCAATTGCACCACGGCCTGTGGAGCGTACCTTTTCTTCCGGGAAACGAATGGCACGGCCACTCTTTACAGCCAGCATGATTTCACTGTTGCCATCGGTCATCTTGGCTTCCAACAGTTCATCACCTTCCACAATGGTAATGGCATTGATGCCATTTGCCCTTGGGCGTGAAAAATCTTCCAAGTCCGTTTTCTTGATGATGCCTTTCTTGGTACAAAGCACAATATAACGACCTTCTAATGTATCTTTTTTGTCAAGATCCTTTGCATCTATAATGGCCCTTACCTTATCATCTGGCGGTATCTGTATCAGGTTCTGTATGGCCCTGCCCTTGCCTTGTTTTTCGCCTTCGGGAATCTCGTACACTTTTAACCAGTAGCACCTTCCTTTTTCGGTAAAAAACAACATGGTATCGTGTGTAGATGCAACAAACAGGTGTTCTACATAATCCTCTTCGCGGGTTTTGCTGCCCACTGCCCCACGACCGCCCCTTTTTTGCTGGCGGTAGTCCGATGCTGTGGTACGTTTGATATAACCAAGATGCGAAATGGTAATAACCACATCTTCTTCTTTGATAAAATCAAGCATGTTTACTTCATCTGCCAAAAACTGTATCTCGCTTTTTCTTTCGTCACCGAATTTGGTCTTTACTTCCAGCAGTTCTGTTTTGATGAGTTCGTAACGGAGCAGTTCGCTACCCAATAATTCTTTCAGGTATTTGATGGTTTTCATCAACTCGTTAAACTCGTCAATGATCTTGTCACGCTCCATTCCGGTTAAACGTTGCAAACGCAATTCAAGAATAGCTTTTGCCTGCAGTTCGGAAAGACCCTGTTCTTGCTGGTACAGTTCTTCTGTAACATCAGCAAAAATATGTTGGCTCAGGTACCAGTTCTCTTCCTTGCTTTTTGCAATCAGGGACACTTTGGCTTCATCGGGTGTACGGCTTGCACGTATCAATGCAATCACTTCATCCAAATGGTCCAATGCCTTTAAATACCCTTCCAGTATATGGGCTTTTTCTTCTGCCTTTCTTAGTTCAAATTTGGCACGGCGTATCACCACATCCATCCTGAAATCAATGAACTCAACAATCAGGTCTTTGAGGTTCATTATTTTGGGACGGCCTTTGCTTAATGCAACATTGTTTATACCAAAGCTTGTTTGCAGTTCGGTAAACTTGAACAGTTGGTTGATGATTACATTGGCTACACCATCGCGTTTCAAATCAAGTACAATACGTGTTCCTTCACGTTTATTGCTTTCATTGTTTACGTGTGCAACGCCTTCAATGGTTTTGTCATTTACCAGTTGACCGATCTTATCGGTCAGCATATCCCTGTTTACCTGGTAAGGCACTTCTGTAATGACGATCTGCTCCCTGCCGCTGGCTTTTGTATCCACATGGCATTTGCCACGTACTACTACCCTGCCACGGCCAGTAAGCAAACCTTGCTTTACCCCTTCCATTCCAAATATCACCCCACCTGTAGGGAAGTCGGGGGCTTTTACATATTGCAGCAGATCCTCAACAGGTATCTCTTTGTTGTCAATGTATGCTATACATCCATCAATCACTTCGCCCAGGTTATGGGGCATCATATTGGTGGCCATGCCCACAGCAATACCAGTGCTTCCATTTACGAGTAACTGCGGTATACGTGTTGGCAAAACAGTAGGCTCTTCCAAACTGTCGTCAAAGTTCAACTGGAAATCGACCGTTTCTTTTTCAATGTCTTCAAGCATGGCTTCGGCCAGCTTTTCCAAACGTGCTTCTGTGTAACGCATGGCCGCTGCATCGTCGCCATCCTGGTTACCAAAGTTACCCTGGCCATCTATCAATGTGTAACGCATGCTCCATTCCTGGGCCATACGTACCATGGCAGAGTAAACGGATGAGTCGCCATGCGGGTGATACTTACCCAGTACCTCACCCACCACACGGGCCGATTTTTTGTGGGGCTTGTTGTGGTACATACCTAGTTCGTTCATCGCAAAAAGGATGCGGCGGTGAACGGGTTTAAAGCCATCCCTCGCATCTGGCAGGGCCCGCCCAACAATTACGCTCATGGAGTAATCGATATAGGCGGTCTTCATTTGCTCCTCAATATTTACCTGTATGATCCTGTCGTTGTCGGATGTCTGTTCCGGTAAACCTGTTTCGTTATTTTCCATTAGTTGTACAAACTGATTTTCGCTTATTTGACTGATAAAATTTTCAGGATGGCGAAGATAGTTTTTACAGGTTGAAAAACCTTAGAAATGGCATGGTTATTCAGGTGTTTTATCCACAGGCAAACAGGGCTTTTGGGGACAACAAACCTCAATAAAATTGGGCATTCTGCTGCTATTGAACCAATAAGTGACTCAGGCCATAAAACCAGTGTTTAAGCATGGCATTTTTATACAAACATTCCCTTCTTTTTTGGATAGTTGCAAACGGAGTATGGGGAGTATTTATATTTACGGGATGAAACATATTCTTCTTTTTGGTGCAGGCAAATCGGCCACGGTTTTAATAGATTACTTAAAGACAGTTGCAGCCACGCATGAGTGGCATGTTGTGGTTGCAGACAGCAACCTGCAGGCTGTTGAGAACAAGGTTGGCAAGAGTGATTGGGTTACGGCAGTGCAGGCAGATATTACCAATGAAGCCGAACGGAAAAAACTTGTACAGGATGCAAGGGTTGTTATTTCGATGATGCCGCCACATTTGCATTACCTGATTGCATTGGATTGCATTGCATTTGAAAAACACTTGCTGACAGCTTCTTATGTTGATGAAAAAATAAAACAGTTATCGCAGGAAATAGCAGACAAGCAATTGCTCTTTTTATGCGAAATGGGGCTTGACCCAGGCATTGACCACATGAGTGCCATGCAACTGATACATGCCATACAAGCGGCAAATGGAACCGTTATTTCTTTTAAATCGCATTGCGGCGGGTTGGTTGCACCAGAAAGTGATGATAACCCTTGGCATTACAAGATTAGCTGGAACCCAAGAAACATTGTGTTGGCAGGCAAGGCTGGGGCAACTTATAAGGTAAACAATGAAGTAGTAAACACACAGTATGGGCATTTATTTGATGCCAACAATACTGTGTCGGTTTATGGGGATGGCACTTATGCCTATTACCCCAATAGGGATTCGTTGAGCTATGTACCATTGTATGCATTGGAAACGGCTGCAACATTTGTACGCACTACGTTAAGGCATCCTGAATTCTGTTTGGGATGGAAGCATATAGTGGATTTGCAGCTGACCGATGAAACCGTTTTTTATGAAACAGACGGGCTTTGTGTAAGTGATTTTTTTAAGCTGCATTTTGAGCGGTTCAATTTGAACACGGCATTTGATAAGCTGGTGACTGGAGATGGCATACTATTGAACCAATTTACATTCTTAGGTGTTTTTGATGATGCTACCTTAATTGATAAGGGCTTGCAAAGTGCTGCCGATGTGTTGCAGTTTATTCTTGAAAGAAAACTTGTTTTACAACAGGAGGACAAGGATTTGATTGTGATGCTTCATGAATTGGAATACATGATTGCCGATAAGAAACACAGCATTGCAAGCTCGCTTGTAGTGAAAGGTGAAGACAGTTTAAGAACAGCCATGGCCAAAACCGTTGGCCTGCCATTGGGCATTGCTGCAAAGCTTATTTTGGAAGGAAAGCTTACCATTACCGGTTTGCATATACCCATTGTTGAAGCCATTTACAAGCCCGTATTGAAGGAACTTGAAGAACATGGCATACAGTTTAAGGAAACGGTTGTTGCGTAAATTAGCTGGACTTAATAGCAAACGGAAATGTATCCCCCTTCTGGGAGGGGCAAACGGGCATTTCACTTTACAAACGATGATGAAGCCGTGGGTTTTTACGCTTCGGTAAAGCATGGCTTTGTACCAACCGTTGATGGGTGTCCCGATAGCTATCGGGACCAAGAACGTTTAAGTATGTATTACCACTGGCAAATAAATATTATTACTATACCATTTGCAGCACAGGATACTGGCCCATCAATACATTCTGCACATCGGCAGGTTGCAGGTAAAACCAGTTCTGCAATACGGATGTGTACACCGAGCGGAAGTCGTGCTGCATGGGCACATTGTCATTTACCGTAGCAATAGCAGGTATGGTTGGGTTGTTGCCAACGATGCCACCTTTTACATTGTGTCCAAAGTAGAACAGTGGTGCCGCCACACCATGATCGGTACCACCGCTTGCATTGCTTTTTATCCTTCTGCCAAATTCGGAAAAGGTCATGCCCATTACCCTATCGGCTACATTCAGGTATTTGATATCGTCCATAAATGCATTGATACCTTCGGACACTTTTTGCCAAAGCTTTGCATGGTTGCCTGTTGTGCGGTCTGCATCTTCCACCTGTTTGGCATGTGTGTCAAAGCTGCCAATATTTACCATGTACACTTTTGTACGAAGGCCTCCGGCAATTAGCCTTGCAACAATCTTTAATTGATCCGCCAGGCTGTTTTTTCCCTGTGCAGGGTATTTATCGCTTTGTTTGGTAACCTTTAAAGCTGCTTGTTTGATAACGCTTGCATATTGGTCGGTTTTTATGCCCACTTCTTCAATATAATCCAATTGCTCGCCCCAACGTGTGGGGCTGTCCACATTTACCTTTCCTTCAATCAGGTTGTAAAAGCTGTTGGGGTTGCTGATGGCAAGACCCATTGTAAATGCCGGCCCCTGGAAGGTGGTGGACACAACCGAGCCCACCTGTATGGCCAAAGGATCGGGCATTGATTTGTTGGGATAGTTGTTGGGAAATTCGGGGTACAGGTTGTTGAGATACCTGCCTGCCCAGCCCGTGCTTACAATTTTGTCGCTGTCGCTCGATGTCATCCATATATCTGTTGCACGGAAATGCGAGAAGTTGGGTTTGGGGTAACTGACACCCTGTACAATTCCTAATTTACCATCGTTGAAAAGTGCCTGCATTTCTTTTAGTGCAGGATGCAAGGCCGTGCCATCGAACCCATTCAGGCGAAGCACTTTGTCTTCAGGCAAGGCAATATTGGGCCTAGCTGCTGTGTAGGTGCTGTATTGATCAAAAGGGATGACGGTGTTCAGCCCATCGTTGCCACCTGCAAGTTGGATAATTACCAGTACGCGGTCGTCGTTCATGTAACCGTTCAGGGCGTTCATTAAAGGAGTACCAGCCAGTGCCTTTAACGAAATTCCATTTAAGAAAGATGGAAGCACAACGCCACCAATAGCTGCTTTCTTTAAAAATTCCTTACGATTCATGGTTCAGTATTTTAGTAGGTTATTGTATTTGTTGTTATTGCCGCATATAGTGTCAACACAATTGGTATTGCGGCAGGTTCATGAGGTATTGGTACAGCTTCTTGAGCTTGGTGGTAACGTCTTTCTTGTTTGCTGCATCGTCGGGGCTGGTAGCCATTTTGTTCCAGGCATCTGTCCAGTAATGGTCGCTCATCATGCCTTTTAAACCTGAAAGCAGGATACCTTCTTTCAGGTATTTCTTTTCCTTGTCTGGCAGGTCCATCATGTACAATAGTTTAACGCTGTCGTTAATCAATGTATCCGGATTGGCGGGGTCTGGTAATGACTGTGCAAATTGTACCGGGTCTATCATGATTTTTTTGGTGGCCCTTGCATAGCCCCCGTTTATAATCATTTTATCAGTAAACACATTCCGTTTGGGAAGTGTGTCGCTATTGATCCATATTTTGTCGTACTGTGGCTCTTGATAGTATGCAGGCCAGCCAGCCACATTAGGCGGGTCGCCAATGTTCTGTTGCATTTGCGAGGCTTGCGTTTGCAGGGTTAGCCATAAGCCATATTGGTTTACATAGTCCGTACTGTCGGGAAACTGCACTTCAAATTCGCGGCAAAGGCCAACCGTAAAATCAAGCGGGTTCTTGATGATACAGCCACGGTTTGCAATGTCGAAAAAATGCTGGCTGCTTAACAATTCTTTGAGTACGGGCTTGATGTCGTAATTGTTTTTCCTGAATGTTTTGGCCAGTGGCTCTATGATATTCTTTTCTGCATTTTCATCAATGGTATGATAGATGAAGAAACGGTACAGCTTGCGGCAAATGAACCTGGCCACTTCTTCCTGTGCAAAAATCATGTTGAGCATTTCATCCACTTCCTGTTCGCCTTCTTTTCCTTTCTTGCCTTTGATGATTGCATTGCCATAAAATGCGGAGAACTGTTTGTCTGTATCGTCGTGCCTGCCCACATCAAAAATGCCGTGTGCCTCGGGCAATATCTTGTTTTCAATCCTTATACCCGTTAGTACCCTTGCTGCGGCTTTTACATCGCTTTCAGTATAGTGGGAACCGGGTCCTTTGCCTACGGTAAAAAGTTCCTGTAGCTCACGGCCGTAGTTTTCATCGGGAGCCTTTTTTACATTGTTGTTGCCATTGAGGTATTTAAGCATGGCAGGGTCGTAAGTAACGGCCCTTACCATTTCCTTGAAGTTGCCCAATGCATATTGGCGAAGCAGTACATTGTGTTTGTATAGCCATATACCGTTGTCCACATTCACCATTTCGGTAGAAAAATGGTTGTGCCAAAAGAGTACCATTTTTTCGCGAAGGGTCCTGTTCTGGTTCAGCATCAAACCTACCCACCATGCTTTTAGTGAATTCCTTCTTCTACCGGAGTTCATGCCATTCTGTTTGGTAGCTGTTATCCAGGTTGACCCCAAGGGTATCTCTTCATCGGTATAATTATCGTCGTTGTAATTGTTGATGGGTGGCTGTGGTACTTCTTCCATACCATCCACCAGTTCATCAATTGTTTTACGGAGTGATTTTTCTGAAAAATATTCCACGTCCTGTTTCCTTGCACCGAACATGGTCCGTTTTAAAAGATGGGTAGCTTCATCTTTTGTCCATTTGCCTTTGTACTTTTTTAAACCGCTGCTTACTGAAGGGATACTCATAGGTTATTAAATAAGTTGTAAATGTTGAAGCAATCATTGTGCCCAATTACGGAATTAAAATAATCAGAAAAGTTTAATCGAAGCCTATTATTAGGCAAAATAAATTTTATAACCTGCTGTTGGTTAGCGGCCTTGGCAATGTATTGGGCATATACATCAACAGCGGCCGCCCCTTGGGCCACCGCTATTTTAAAAGCTATCTATACAATTTGTATGTTATTAGTGATGCAGGCTTGCAATGACCGCTTCGGGTAAGAAGGGAGAAGCATTGCCGCCATTTTTCAGGATGTCTCTTACAATGGTAGAAGCCACGGAAGTATATTTGGGCTCACCGGTCAGGAAAACAGTTTCTATGTCTTTGTCCATTGTCCTGTTTGCATCGGCAATGGATTTTTCATATTCAAAATCACTCACGAAGCGTATGCCACGCAGGATGAATTTTGCACCAATTGTCTTGCAATAGTCAACCGTAAGACCTTCAAAAGTTACGCTCTCCACTTTGGGTTCATCCTTATAGATTTCCTGGAACCATTGCATGCGTTGCTCTGCACTGAACATGGGACTTTTGGAAGAGTTGACGCCGATGCCTACCACAATCCTATCGAACAATGGCAATGCACGGTTAATGATATCTGTATGGCCTAAAGTAACGGGGTCGAAGGTTCCGGGAAACAAGCAGATGCGTTGCATAATTTTATGTTGTTTGTGGACTTAACAAATATAAGGCTGCCATGCGTACGGCAACACCGTTTTCAACCTGGTTGAGCACAATGGAGTATGGTCCATCGGCCACATCACTATCCAGTTCCACACCCCTGTTTATTGGGCCGGGGTGCATAATGGTAATTTCTTTGCCTAGGCTTTCGAGCAGTTTGCGGCTTACGCCGTAGCTGAGATTGTATTCCCGCAAGGAGGAGAACAATGGCTGGTTCTGCCTTTCCAGTTGTATACGCAGTACGTTTGCTACATCGCACCATTGAAGGGCTTTCTTTAAGTTGTATTCAACTTTTACGCCCAGTGCTTCTGTTATGTATTTTGGTATGAGTGTGGGCGGACCTGCAACAATTATTTCGGCCCCCATTTTTTTCAGCAGGTAAATATTGCTCAATGCCACACGGCTATGCATGATGTCGCCAATGATGGCCACTTTCAATCCTTCGAGGCTGCCGAATTTCTCCTGCATACTGAATGCATCCAGCAGGGCCTGTGTGGGGTGTTCGTTGATACCATCGCCTGCGTTTACAATTGCTGCAGGAATATGTTTTGCCAAAAAATGCGGTGCCCCGCTTGCACTGTGCCGCATTACCACCATATCCACTTTCATGCTGAGGATATTATTCACGGTGTCCAGTAAGGTTTCTCCCTTGGCTGCACTGCTGCCACTTGCCGTAAAGTTGATGGTATCTGCACTGAGCCTTTTTTCTGCCAGTTCAAAAGATATCCTTGTACGGGTGGAGTTTTCATAGAAGAGGTTCACAATGGTCACATCCCGTAATGATGGCACTTTCTTGACGGGCCTTTGCAGAACATCTTTAAAATTGGAAGCAGTGGATAGAATGAGTTGTATGTCCTCTTTTGTGAGGTCTTTGATACCAAGTAGGTGTTTGGTAGATAGTTTCATTAAAAAGCGAAGTTAATAGAAAGTTACAAGTTTCATGTTTCCAGTTTAAAGTTTAATTAGCTATCCTTAAATCAAATCGACACATTCTTTATCATCACGCTCCTGCCAGAACACTTTTACTTTTTGCGATACGATGGTATCAATTGCCCTACCTACATAATCCGGTTGTATGGGAAATTCGCGGCTGAACCTTCTATCAATCAAAACACATAATTCCACTTTTGCTGGCCTGCCAAAATCGAGCAGGGCATCCAGTGCCGAACGTATGGTTCTTCCTGTCCATAAGACATCGTCTACAAGCACCACATTTTTATTTTCTATGCTGAAGGGAATTTCTGTTTTGTTGGCAACATGTAGTTCTTTGCGGATATCATCCCTGTAAAAAGTGATGTCCAGCTTACCGTATTGTACAGATGAAGGCGGCACGATCTGCTTTAATTCATCCACAATTTTATCACTCAAAAAAACGCCCCGTGGCTGTATGCCAATGATTACGGTATCTTTTAGTTGCAGGTGATTTTCCAGCACTTGGTGTGCCAATCGTTTTACGGTCAATGCAATTTGCTGCTCGGATAAAATCGTTTTCAAGAAAGAAAAATTTTGATAAAAATAACCGCTTTGCAATGAACTGTGGGCAGATTTTTTATGCCTTGCATTTGTGCATTAACGCAATAAGGTGATGCTGCCATTAAAGCGTTCGTTTACCTGCAGGCCTACATTGTAGTAGGTGATGATATAATAGTAGGTACCCACTGGTAATGGTGTTCCGTTACGCCTGCCGTCCCAACCTGTTGTATAGTCTTTGGTAGCAAACACTTCTTGCCCCCAGCGGTTAAACACACTTAAGTGATAGGAAAGTGGCACACATTTCATATCGGCCTTGAACAGGTCGTTTATGCCATCGCCATTGGGCGAAAAAGCATTGGGCACTACCGTTTCGCAATCGCATTTTTTGTATTGGATATCCACACTGTCACGATAGGTGCATTGGTTTAACAATGCCTCTACCCAGTAAGTGCCGGGATTCTTTACCAGCATGAATGAATCGGTTGAGTTGTCGTTCCATAAATAAGTGGCACCGGGATAGCTTACACGCATCAGGTAAGTTCGTAGGTTGCAAATGGTGGAATCGTTACCCAAGTTGATTACCGGCAACGGCTTGGTTGTTACATTGTAGTTGTTCTTTTTAAGGCAGCCAATATTGTTGGCAATTGTAGTGTAGTTGTTGGGGGCAGTAATCAGCCGGGTATTTCCCAACACACCATCGTTCCATGTGATGCTTGTGCTTGCCGGCGGGTTAAGTGTAATAAAGAAACTGCTCTTATCGCAAATAACCGTATCGGATGGCATTGCATAGGCATTAACCGGGTTGTCCGTAAGGTTAATGGTTGCCGTAGTGTTGCAGCCGTTTGCAGTACTTGCCTTAACGGTATAGGTTCCAGGACCTATTGTTTTTAATGTATCTGCCGTGGATCCGTTGTTCCATAAATAAGTAGTGATGTTGCTGCTTACAACGGGCTTTAACACATTGGGGTTGGATGCACAATAGAATGTATCCAGTCCCAATGAAGCGGTTACATTCGTTGTTTGCCCAACAACAATGGTATCCTTGCTGGCACAGCCGTACAAACTTTTGGATGTAACGAAATAGGTTCCTGGTGTGCCCACATTTGAGTACTGGCCATTGTCGCCATTACTCCAATTGTAATTATTGATGGGGTCGAAGTTGGATACAATCAGCAGTATATTGGTTTGCCCTGTGCACAGTGCAACATCAGGACCAAGGTCCGGTTTTGTAGGTAAGGGTTTCAGTTCAATGGAGATAGTGGTATCGTAGTGGCATCCAAAATCATCCACCACTCTGTATACAAAATCGTAGTTCTTTACAACAGTAGGTGCAATGGTGGCCACTGTACCGTTTACACTTATGAGCCCTTCTGTTGGCGTTACCCAGTTTTGGCTGGTTATACCAACCGTATAAGTTTCCACATTGGGGTATAGTGAGGCATCAAAATCCAGGTGCCAGTTAAATAGGTAACCATTGTCCTGCTTTTGGTAATCGGTAATCTGTAATGTCCAGGTACCATTCAACGGCGTTCCTACAAGTGCATTCAAACTTTGCGAGGAGGTGTAGCTGCCCGATGGAAGGTATGCATGGTCTATCACATCCTGCCCTGCATTGTCAACATAAGAGTACAGGTGCGAGTTTGCTTCGGATACCATGGTACCGAATTGTGGCGATGCGTTGAACCAGTAATCGTAGCCATTGCCACGGATATTGTCCAATGCATGGTTGTCGTTTGCTGTGTGCAGGTTGCCATCAACCGGTTCGCCCAGGAAGCAGTCTTCTGCACCGGGCCCTGTTTTCAGTATCACTTTTTTGCCGTTTGGGGCTGTGATCGAAATATCAATATCTCCCAGATAGGAATGTTCCATATTCATGAATATCCCTTTTAGCATATTGATATTGGTAAGTGTTTGCCCTGCAGCAAACTGGTCAATCAATATGCTTGTTGAGTAAACGCCGGCTGTTGAGTTGCTTGGGGCATCGGGCAAAAACAGGGAGTCGCTGGATACAGGCAAGTGTACAAATGATGCCTGTTGTGGCAATGCAAAACCGCCGGAGCTTGAACCTGTTGCTCCGCCGGGAGTGATCCTTGCTGTATCGCCTACGCAGAGTGTTGGCAGTACCTGTATATTGTACACAGGCTTAATACCTGTTCTTACTTTTATGGTTATGGGCAGGCTGTTGATGCAGCCGTTGGAGTCCGTTACGGAAACTTTTACATCGTATCCGCCTACCTGTGTATAGGTATGGCTTACGGAGGCAATGTCCACACCTAATGTGTCCTTTCCATCGCCAAAAAACCAATGGAATTTTGACGTGTTGTCTTTCTGGTTATAGATCAAACCATTGGCTGCATATACAGTGGCCAGATTGAACACCACTTTGTCATCGGGCGTTAGGCAGATATCGGTGTAGCCACCAGATTGTGCAGGGTTTGTACTGATGGAGCCTGTAATGGGTTGCTTGCATTGATAGCCGCAGGAAATGGCAGCTTCCCAACCAGAAGCCTGAGTGGTGGCGTTTGACTTGAACCTGAAAGTAATGCAACCAGTGTTGTTGGTATCGGTGGCGATTACGCCCACTTCGCCAGGGCCGCGGTTTACATTTGTAAAAGTATCAATGCAATGGGCATTTGTACCAATGCCATCGTAAGCAAACAGGGTATCGCCAGCGGCTATAACCAATTCCTGGAAATCGAAATGCATCACTTTACCTACTGTGCCCGAACAAAAAGTTACGCTATAGTTTTGCGATGCCCCATAGTTGCCATTTGGATCGGAGTCGTAGAAATTGCCAGCGCAGGTTGTGATGGTTTGCCCATTTAAGGTATTGTCTAATGCATAGTCCTGTGCGTTGCACACAGTGCACCACAGCATGAGCATTGAGCCGATAATGGTAGATAGCAATTTGTTCATTACCAGGTAGATTATTCAACAATAGCAAAACGAGTAGCCTCGTAAAAATAAGCCAAGTTTGCAAAACAAACCATCAAAAAGGTTAATCGGCATATATAAACAGGCGTGCTTTAGACCTTTTTCAATAAACGAAGGACCAATTAGTCTATAAAACAAGAAGCTCTCTGTTTTATGGGGAGCTTCTTCATTTAATCAATCCATGCTTATACCAAAGCAATATCCAGCACCTGTTGCATTGTTTTTACATAGTGAAACTGTATGCCTTTAATAAAATTGCTATCAATTTCCTTTACATCCTTTTCATTTTGCCAGCACATAATAATCTCTTTTAACCCGGCACGTTTTGCTGCCAGTACTTTTTCTTTGATGCCGCCAACGGGCAGTACCTGTCCACGCAAAGTGGCTTCGCCAGTCATGGCCAGGTAAGGTTTCACTTTCCTGCCTGTAAAGGCCGATGCCAATGAGGTAAGCATGGTTATGCCTGCACTTGGTCCATCTTTAGGTGTTGAGCCTTCGGGTACGTGTATATGTATGGTTTTCTTGTTGAAGAGGTCTGCATCAATATTGTTCTTCTTTGCATTGGCCTGTAAGTAAGTTAATGCAATTATGGCACTTTCTTTCATCACATTGCCCAGGTTACCTGTCAGTTTCAGTTCGCCTTTGCCTTCGCTTAGTACCGTTTCAATAAAAAGTATATCGCCACCTACATAGGTCCATGCAAGCCCTACTGTAACGCCCGGCATGTTTACTGTTTTGTACATGTCGTTGCTGTAACGTGGCAGGCCTAGTATCTTTTCAATATCTGGACTTGTTATGGTTGGCTTTACTTTTCCCTTGGTGGCATATTCCTTTGCTTCAAACCGCATAATGCTGGCCAGTTGCCTGTCCAGTTCACGCACGCCACTTTCGCGGGTATAGCTTTCTATTACTTTTTCCAGCACTTTGTCGGCCATTTTCAGGTTCACTTTCTTTAAGCCATGTGCTTCTTGCTGTTTGGGTACAAGGTGGCGTTTGGCTATCTCAATTTTCTCTTCAACAGCATAACCACTCAGGTCTATTATTTCCAGCCTGTCCCTTAATGCCGGTTGTATATTCTGTATGTTGTTGGCAGTGGCAATAAAGAGTACTTTGCTCAAGTCATACTCAAGCTCCAGGTAGTTGTCGTAAAATGTATTGTTCTGTTCGGGGTCCAATACTTCCAGCAAGGCAGATGATGGGTCGCCCCTATGGTCGCTTCCTACTTTGTCAATCTCGTCCAGTATCATTACGGGGTTGGATGATTTTACCTTGCGTATGTTTTGCAAGATCCTGCCGGGCATGGCACCAATATAGGTTTTACGGTGGCCACGTATCTCACTTTCGTCATGCAGGCCACCAAAACTCACCCTTGCATATTTACGCCCAACAGCATGGGCTATGCTTTTGCCCAATGATGTTTTACCGATACCCGGAGGGCCCACGAAACAAAGTATGGGGCTTTTCATGTCGCCCTTTAATTTCAATACGGCCAGGTATTCCAGAATGCGGTTCTTTATTTTGACCATTCCATAGTGGTCTATATCCAGCACTTTTTTGGCATTCTTCAAGTCGTAATTATCGGGCGTGTATTCTTCCCAAGGCAGGTCCAGCATCAGGTCGCAATGGTTGTACACAACGGAATAATCCGGTGTGCTGGGATGCATCCTTTCCAGTTTTGCAATGCTGTTGTTGAACAGCGTTTTTGCGGCTTCTGGCCATTTTTTGGCTTCGCCTTTTTTCTTCATTTCAGCAATTTCACGCTCGTTGCTATCGCCGCCCAACTCGTCTTTAATGCTCTTCATTTGTTGCTGAAGAAAATATTCACGCTGCTGCTTATCAATCTCGGTACGTGTCTTATTGGTTACCTTGTCTTTCAACTCGGCAAACTGCAGTTCCCGTTGCAGCAATTGAATCAACCTTTCGGCCCTTGCGGTAATATCGTTTATCTCAAGTAGTGCCTGCTTTTCGGTTAGGTCGGTATTCTGGTTGCTGCTTACAAAATTGATGAGGAATGCAGGGTTCTCGATATTCTTTAAAATAATGGAAGCCTCTGTTGGCAGGTTGGGCGACAATTGAATAATCTGTGTTGCCAGGTCTTTAATGGAAGAAACATACGCATCAAAGTTTTCGCTCTGTGGCTTTTCTTCCTCGTCCAGCACTTTAATGTTACCTTTAAAATAGGGATCAACACTCACAATGTTCAACAGTTCAAAACGCTTCTTGCCCTGTATAATAATGGTGGTTCCGCCATCGGGCATTTTTATCAGCTTCACAATTTTGGCAACGGTACCAATGCTGCATAAATCCGTTACTTCTGGGTCTTCTATATTGCTGTCTTTTTGTGCCAGCACCCCAATCAATTTGTCGCCTTTGTAGGCATCGTTTACAGCTTTGATGCTTTTGTCCCTGCCAACGGTAATGGGTAACACAACACCGGGAAATAGAACGGTATTGCGTAATGGCAAAATGGGCAATGCTTCTGGCACCACTAAGTTTTTATCTTGTTCGCTATCGTTTTCGCTTATGGGAATTATGGGCATGAAATCCGATTCGTCGTCGCTTAAAAAGAAATTCTGTTTGTTACTCATACGCTTCATTTTCGTAAAGTCAGTTTGTCACCTTACACTTTGGAAAAAAATATTTAGAAGGGATGCAAAATAAGTCAATATTAGTGCCATCTACCATATTGAACTTTCATTTTGTACAAATTGACATATCAGGGTATTGCCATAGCAGAATTTTGGCAAACAGGCATTACCTGGTTCTCGGAAGCCGATTTTACGGCATAAAAAAGGCTGTACCGGAAATGCGGTACAGCCTTTATCAAGAAACAACCATCTAAAAATTAAATAATTTTAAGACCGATGCCTAATTGTATTTGTTGACTTTTCCAGGATTCTTTGTTGTCGATGTCGTTGATATTGGACAGGCCGATATTGTAACGTCCATAAATGCGGAGTGTTTTCAGGTTCAGTTGCAAACCGCCAATCATGGAGAAATCGCCATTTTTAAAAGCCTCTTTACCATTTGCCAACAGTGTGTTGCTATTGTTTAACAGGATACCATATTGTGGCCCAACATGGAAAGTAAGCAACTTGCCTGCATTGATCCTTAACAAAAGCGGAATGGACAGGTAATTAAGTTTTGCATCGGTATTGGGCGAAAGGTTGCCGTTGAAAGTAGTAGTGGTGGTTTGTGTTTGACCAAACAATACCTCTGGCTGTATGCCCAGTGTCTTGCTGAAATCCAATTCCATAAAGGCACCTGCCTGGTAGCCTAATTTGAAACCGTCGTTAAAGGACTGTCCCTGAATTTTGGTAAGGTTACCACCTGCCTTTACACCCAACCTAAAACCTTGGGCATGGGCCGATACAACAAATAGTGATAATAAGAGCGTTGAAAAAAATAGCTTTTTCATAAAGGTTAATTTGTTTAACGGATGGTTTTTCAATCATCATGCCAGAAAGCAAGAAGGGCTTGTTAATGTAGTAGCAACCCAATTTGAAGGACTACCTGCCAGATGGTACAATATCAATACTGGTTTGTCAGATCATTGTTGAAGCTGATTGTATATGATATATTTATCCGGCCTTTAATAAGCCATTCACTCAACTAATGACTGATTAAATATTTTGCTTTATTTTTAAGACATGAAAGCAATTTTATTTTTATCGTTTGTGTTTTGTGGCTTTGCAGCAAGGGCAAACAATGCCGATACAACTGCACCCATTACAGTAAGGCTCCATTGTGTTTCCACTTTGCCTTCCAGCAATCAGCCTTTGTATGTTATTAATGGGAAGCCTGTAGACGATTCGCTTGCTGCACATTTAATGAATACCCTTGAAGTTAAATTGATTGAGAAGATAGAGATATTCAAAGATGCCAAAGCTACTGCCCTGTATGGTTCACGGGCATTTTATGGCGTTATTGCCATTACTACAAAACAAACAGACTTTGTTCCCAAAAACAATTTCTGCAAACCAAAGGAGTACGAAAATGACCATTACATTTTGTGATACAAATAAAAAAGGCTTCAACTATTTGAAACCTTTTTTGTATTAAGGAGTTTTTTCCTCTTTTTTCTTCTTGCCTGTTTTAGGTGTAAGCATCAGGAACATACGCTTGCCTTCCAATTTTGGCAGGGCTTCTGGTTGCCCAACTTCTGCCAACCGTTCAGCAAATTTCAGTAGTACCAATTCTCCCCTTTCCTTGAACATGATAGCACGACCTTTAAATTGCACATAGGCTTTTACTTTGTTGCCATCCTTTAAAAAACCTTCTGCATGTTTTGCCTTAAAGTCAAAATCATGGTCGTCGGTGCCTGGTGTAAAACGAACTTCCTTTACCTCGCTTTGCTTGGCATTGGCTTTCATTTCCTTTTCTTTACGCTTTTTTTCGTAAAGGAATTTTTTATAATCTATCGCCTTACATACAGGCGGATCTGCTTGTGGTGAAATCTCTACTAAATCCAGTTCCAGGTCCTGTGCAATACGCAATGCTTCTTGTGTTGGGTAAACACCTACTGTTACATTGTCGCCTACTAAACGTACTTGCGGTACGCGGATCCTTTCGTTGATACGATGTTCTGGCTCTTGCTGCCTTTGAAACCTTGGGTTAAATCTGCCCCCGCCGGGCCTTGGTGGAAATGCCATTAATACTTATTTGGTTAAAAATTTTCTATTTAAGTTTTATAAATGCGACTATCAATCCTACAATGGCAATACCTGTACTCGCAATCCAGACAATTGTTTGATTAAACCTTTTTTCAACATCTACCTGAAATTTCAATACATCTTGCCTTATCAATGATATGTCTTCTTTTGTTGCCAATGATTCTTTTTTATCTATAAATTTATTGTCTATGACGGTTTCAAGTTCCTGAACAACGTTTTTTGCATCGGCTTCGTTTTTAAAATGCCGGTGTAAAATTTCGTAAATCTTCAAGGTCTGTGTACCTGTCATGTAGTAAAAATAATATTATTCTCCCGATTTACGGTTTACTATTTCGTCCACAATCAAATTCACGAATTCGTCCACTGTTTGCTGGCCCAGGTCGCCCTTGCCCTGCCTGCGTAGCGAAAGCTTGCCTTCGTTTGCTTCTTTTTCGCCAATTACCAGCATATAAGGTACACGGTCCAGTTCTGCCTCACGGATCTTTTTGCCTATCTTTTCCTGACGCTCGTCTATCTCTACCCTTACACGATGCTTACGCAGCTTGGCTTTCACTTCATGTGCATAATCCATGAACTTGTCGCTGATAGGCAATATCCTTACTTGTTGCGGAGCCAACCAAACGGGGAATTTACCAGCATAGTGTTCCAGTAAAAAGCCAATAAAACGTTCATGCGTACCCAAAGGTGCACGATGTATGATCAATGGAATTTCCGGCTCGTTGTCCTTATTGGTAAACGACAATTTGAAGCTGCGTGACTGTGCAAAGTCAACCTGATTGGTTGCAAGCGTAAATTCCCTGCCAATTGCACTCCAAATCTGTACGTCTATTTTAGGGCCATAAAATGCACCTTCACCTTTTACTTCCACAAAAGGCACACCTGTTTCAATCAATACGTTTCTAACCAATGCCTCGGTTTCCAGCCAAAGTTCTGGTTCGTTCACATATTTCTGACCAAGTTTTTCGGGATCGTGCAGGCTCAAACGCATTACGTATTTCTCGATACCAAATATCTTAAAATATTTAAGGTACATATCGTTTACCGCTTTGAACTCCTGGGCAAACTGCTCCTTGCTGCAATAGATGTGTGCATCGTTCATGTGCAGGCAACGTACACGCATTAACCCAAACAGCTCACCACTTTGCTCGTAACGGTAGCAGGTACCATATTCGGCCAAACGGTAAGGAAGGTCGCGGTAGCTTTTCAGTTCTGCATCAAATATTTTATGGTGATGCGGGCAGTTCATTGCCTTTAGGTAATACTTCTCGCCATCCATTTCCATTGGTGGAAACATACTATCTGCATAGTAAGGCAAGTGTCCGCTTGTTAGGTACAGGTTTTCTTTGGCTATATGTGGCGTTACCACACGTTTGTAGCCTGCATCTTCTTCCGTTTCCTTTGCCAGTTTTTCCAACTCTTCAATAATAACGGTACCATTGGGCATCCATAACACCAAGCCTGCTCCAATGTCATCGTTCATGGTATAAATGCCAAGTTCCTTACCCAGTTTGCGGTGGTCACGTTTCTTGGCTTCTTCCAGCATGGCCAGGTATTCGTCCAGCTCTTTCTGGTTGGGGAAAGTAACACCGTAAATCCTTGTAAGCTGCTTATTCTTCTCATCACCTTTCCAGTAAGCACCCGCAATGCTCATTAACTTAATGGCTTTTATGAAACCAGTATTGGGTATATGCGGGCCACGGCACAGGTCGGTAAAGCCGCCCTGCGTATAGAAAGTAATGTTGCCATCTTCCAGGTTCTGCAACAGGTCAAGTTTGTATTCATCGCCTTTTTCGGAGAAATAGGCAACAGCATCAGCCTTTGATTTTTCGGTACGGACGAAACTGTTTTTCTGGTTAGCCAGCTCATTCATCTTCTTTTCCAAACCAAGCAGGTCCTCTTCGGTCAGCTTATTGTCGCCCAAATCAATATCGTAATAAAAGCCTTTGTCAATAGCAGGTCCTACCCAGAATTTTGCTCCGGGGAACTTGCTTTCCACCGCCTCTGCCATCAAGTGTGCAGAAGAGTGCCAAAAGGTCGATTTGCCATCCGTATCGTCCCAGGTAACCAGTTTCAATGCTGCATCGCCCGTTATGGGGCGTGTTGCATCCCATACCTCGCCATTCACATTTGCTGCTAAAACTTTACGGGCCAATCCTTCGCTGATGGATTTGGCCACATCTAATGCAGTTACGCCACTTTCGTATTGCCTTACTGCTCCATCCGGAAAACTAATGTTGATCATACTCAATTCTTCGCTAATCTATTTTTATTAGGATGGCAAATGTAATAAATGCAGCCCACCAAAAAAACCTTAACGCTTCTTTGATAGGTTACATTAAATTGCGTTTGTAGATTTGCCCTATGAGATTGAAATGTACCCTCATTCTTTTACTGTTCTGTTCGTTTGCCAGTGCCCAGAAACTTACCGGTATATGGAGGGGCAGTTTTGTACAGAAACAGTACAGTGCCTTATATGGCATTACCATCCAGGACCGCTATAAGTACGAGATTCAACTGAACCAGTTGGTGAACAATGCTTTGCAGGGCGTTACCTATTCGTATAAGACTACGGTATTTTATGGCAAGACTTCGCTGCAGGGCATTTATACCAAGGGTACCAATAATGTATTGATTAAGGAACTGAAAATGCTTGAGCTGAAAATTGAGGATTTTAGCGAGCCGTGCATGATGACCTGTAACCTTGAGTATGCGAAGGTTGGCAATAAGGAAACATTAACCGGCACATTTACAAGCACTAACATGAAGAATAAGGAGGATTGCGGCAGCGGTACAGTGTACCTTGAAAAAGTGCCGGAAAGCGATTTTGAGAAAGAGGATTTTTTGAAGAAGCCATCCACCCCTACCCCTGCAAAACCAGAAAACGGCACTGTAAGGAAGAATTTGATTAGCCCACTTAGTCCGGTTGTACCTAAGAAACAGGATAACAATACTGGTAAAAAAAATACGGCAATAGTCCCCAAGACAAAATACAAACCGGGTGCGGAGGATGCGTTGGTACCCAAAAAACAGAAGGACGGAAACAGGATCAAAACAGAGACTACTGAAAGTACCGAAGAAAGCAAAACAGATCATGTAACCGGAAACAATATGGTGCCCCCACCAGCCAAGCCATTGGCGAAGGAATTGACGGAACGTACCAATAACCTGGTTAAGACCTTGTATGTTGATGAAGGCGAAATAGAAGTGGCATTGTATGATAACGGTGAAATTGACAATGATACCATTTCGGTGTACCATAATGGCGACCTGGTAATTCCGCATGGCAGGCTGAGCGGTACGCCTTTGGTAGTGAAAATAAAAGTGGATGCGGAGCACCCTACACATGAATTTATAATGGTTGCAGACAACCTTGGCGAGATACCACCCAATACTTCTTTAATGACGGTTACTGCGGGCAAGAAACGTTACAGTGTTTTCCTGACTTCTGACGAGCAGCGTAATGCCAAGGTAATGATACAATATAAGCCACAGGAAGACCAGAACACAAGACATTAACCCCAGTCTTATTTTATTGCCCTTACATGATTTATCCTTAACCGTAAACACACTATAGCGGTATATGTTTTCTTTGCTGCATAATAAAAAATATGAGCAATAATTTTTCCGTCCTTTCCAGTATCATAGAGCAAAGAAGAAGCACCAAGCCAGCATTGATGAATGGTGCAAAAATACCCGATGAGCAAATTGAGCAGTTGTTGCAGTTGGCCGATTGGGCCCCTACACATACCTATTCCGAACCTTGGCGTTTTGTGGTTTTTGCAGGCGATAAAGTTGCGGCGTTCAGTAAGCTGCATGCCGATTTGTACAAAGCAAATACGAGTGAAGAAAAGTTCATGCAGGGCAAGTATGACGGCATTATAGCCAATGGTGCCAAGGCTTCTCATATTATTGTATGCATCATGAAACGCAGCAATGGTAAAATACCTGTAATGGAAGAAACTGCTGCGGTATCCTGTGCCATCCAAAACATATTGTTGGGTGCAACTGCCCTGGATATTGCTACGCTTTGGAGCACAGGTGGCATGGTATTGCACACAGCCATGAAACAGCATTTTCAACTAAGTGAAGATGATGATATTTTGGGCTTCCTGTTCCTGGGTTATGCCGACGAAAAAATTACTGGTCAAAGAAAAATTGCATTAGCCGACAAGATTACCTGGCACAAATAATTTTTCCATTTACAGCAATATGTATAAAAGAGCCATTGTTTGTTGACAGTAACATCAATAAGCAATGGCTCTTTTTTCCGTACTTCTACGCTATGCCTTTCCGGGTTTTCTTACTAGGTTTATTGCAGCCAAATGCATCTGGCATTGCTTAACCAAAAGCATTACCTTACATAAACCATATCTTCATTATGAGTTTACCAACCAACACTAAGCCGCCAATCATCAATTGCCATACGCATATTTTTATTGGTGAGAATATTCCGCCTTATCTGGCCAAGACCTTTTTGCCTTACCCATTTTATAAGTGGCTTACCATACCGTTTATACTTAAGTTGTGCAGATGGTGGTACCTGGGCAAATCAAGCCCCACACAATGGAAGTACCAGTGGTGGTGCAGGCAGTTGCAGCTTATTGTTTACCGGTACCGTTCCTTTCTTTTACGGCATACTATCATAAAGTTTGTTGTTACACTCATCAATTTTGTTATTTCCTATCATGCCATTGTGTATGTTTTTAATTGGCTTACACATCTTTTCATAAAACCAGATCCTCAAACAAGGGATGCCATTTCGGGAGTGGTTATCTGGTTAAAGGAAAGGCACTTGCTATGGCTGCCACATTGTTTTATAGTGAAGCTGGCCATTGTTCTGTTTACTATTTTCTTTATAGCATGGGGAAGAAAGATGCTGCTGTTCCTGGTAAAGAAAATGTGGAGCTTTTTAAGCATACTGCCCAATGAAAAGACATTGCAGTTCATGGCCCGGTACATCAACATTGGGCGGTTTGCCTATTATAAACAACAGGCAAGGATCTTCATCAAATTAAAGGACCAATACCCAACGGGTACGGGCTTTGTGCTATTGCCTATGGATATGGAATTTATGGATGCCGGCCCTACATCCGCTGCTGGTAACTATGAAACGCAAATGAAGGAATTGGCAGCCATTAAACGCAACAAGAAGTATAAGGACTGTGTTTACCCTTTTATATTTGTTGACCCAAGAAGAAAAACTGTTGGCAAACAAGTATTCTTTGACTGGAAAAGCAACACACCAGGCACAGTAGAGCTGAATGACTGTTTTATTAAGGATTACCTGGAGAAAGAAAAATTCAGTGGCTTTAAAATATACCCGGCCTTAGGCTACTACCCTTTTGATGAAACATTGCTGCCGTTGTGGAAGTATGCAGCAGATAATCATATACCCATACTTACACATGCCATACGGGGCACTATTTTTTACAGGGGCACAAAAACAAAAGACTGGGATTATCACCCGGTATTCAAGCAGTCTGCCGGCAATAGGGTTTTGGAGCCCATGCTTTTGCCTGAGCTAAAAAATGTGGACTTCATCAACAATTTTACCCACCCGTTGAATTACCTGTGCCTAACAGAAGAAAAACTGTTGCGTACCATTATTAAAAACACAGGCAAAGCCGTACAAGAGCTATTTGGCTATACAAACGATGACACCCCATTGCAGCATAACCTATCGCATTTAAAACTTTGCTTTGGGCATTTTGGTGGGGACGATGAGTGGCAGAAATTTTTTGAAAACGACCGCGATAACTTTGCCAATCAATTGATGCGTAAACCCAACCAAGGCATTGTTTTTATTAAAGAAGGCGGCATTGACAACTCTATGTTTACGCTGGAACAGGTTTGGAAAAACGTGGATTGGTACACCATTATACGCAGCATGATGTTGCAGTATCCCAACCTGTATGCGGATATCAGTTATATAGTACATGAACCCGCTATCTTCCCTTTGTTGAAGCAGACATTACAACACCCCGTGCTGCAACAGCGGGTATTGTTTGGTACCGATTTCTATGTGGTACGTAACCATAAAAGCGAAAAGGAAATGCTGGCCTATTTGCAAGCAGCTTTAAGCGAAACCGAGCTTGATGCTATAGCAAGGTATAATCCAATTAATTTCTTGTCTTGATAAAGAAAGGGTAAGCCACAAGCCTACCCTTTCTATTTATTTCCATACATTAAAGAATGTGTACTCCAGCCGCAACAAAAAGCCATTGGGGGCGGTACGCAATACATCGCTGTATAACTGTTTCCGGTAACTGAAATCAATTCTTGCCTGGCTGTTTATAATCAACTGTGCAGCGGGTGCCATATCCAGGAACGATTTGCCATTGCCCAAAGTCTGTCCCAACAGTTCCACCATCAGGTTCAAGTTTAACTGGTTGTAATTTCTATATGCTTTGGGCAGCATAAGCTTACCTACAGACAAAGTATAATTAACTGCACGATTGGACTGACCAATAGGAAACTTATTATCATTACCATTGTCAACCGCTTTTTCATAGCTAACGGAAGCGGACAATGCAACTTTGTTTAACAACTGTGTAGCAATAGCACCCAGTTCGTAACCACTGTTGTGTGCATTGGTTTCAATTTCTTCCTGGTGTATGTCGCTATTGTTGATGCTGTAACGTGCAAAACCTGCCATCCTAAAATGGCTATGCACATTGTCCACACTCAGGAAGCGGTACTTGGTATAAAAGCCCACGCCTTCGGCAGACAGGTTGCCGTTGCGGTTGCTTATAAAGCCTTCTGCATGAAACATCCACTGCTTATTAATACCAAGCATCACTTCGGGCAATAAATGATAATTGGTTTTGCCAGTACCACTTTCTCTCATCCAGGTATTGGTAAGCCTTGCGCCTATTGACTTTGCGGGCATGTTACTGGCGGGCTCCGTATAAACGAACAGCTCTTGTGCGTTTATTTTTTGGGCAATCAAAAAAAAGACAATCAATACTACATAACGGTTCATAATAGCTCCTTTATCATCCCTTCCAGTTGCCTGGCCTCTATATCTGCTGCTACAATTTTTCCTGTTTTGTCCAACAGAAACGTAAAAGGCAAATAGGCTATATGCCATTTATTGCCTACGGAACCGCCTTCATCAAAAACCTGCAGCCAATTTATCTTGTCTGCTTTAATGGCATTTTTCCAGGGTTCCTGTGTATAGTCGCATGATATGCTATAGATTTCCAATCCTTTCTCTTTATACTTATCGTATATTTTTTTCAGTTTCCTGTTTGCCAACCTGCAAGGCCCGCACCAGCTTGCCCAAAAATCTATGACTACCACTTTGCCTTTTAATGAGGAGAGCGTTACTATATTTCCGTTTACATCTTTTAAACTGATATCAGGAGAGCTGCCAATAGGCGGTTGTGCCCATGTTGCAACAGCAGTCAAAAGCACCAAGCCCAAGAAGAGCAATTTTATTTTCATTTTTAATTAATTGTGTCAACAAGATAATCAACCTGTGTTTATGGCAAACGTATTTATCAACCAATGGTTACATGATAGATACGCTTACCCACAGTGCCGTTCTTTTTGGAGCAACAGCTTTCCATGATACCGGTTTCGTAGCATTTCATGGTTGTTAGCTTGCTGTATTTTTTATACTCTTTATTGGTAACAAAATTCTTGTCAACAATTGTTATGGTCTTTTCGCCCTGCAATATTTGCGGCTGCACATTTAAGAAATGGAATGTTTTGCCAGCCAGTTCTATATGCGTATCGTTTTTTATGGCCGTGCTGTCAAAGTTCATGTTCACCTGTAGCATGGCTACGGAGAAACCCGCACTGGTAACTGCTTTCTTCAATGCATCAAAGTCCACATTGCTGCCATCTTTAAACGTAATATTGTACGATGCATTTTTGATATCGCTTTGAACCTCCTGCACAAAAGGAATGGCGATTAAAGATTTGTAAATGGACTTGCTGCACAATGAGCAGGTTAAGCCGCTGGCCTGCAGGGTAGCTTTTTTAAACTGTGCCTGAGCTGCCATGCCTATAAGCAGCAGGATTATGCCGAATATTTTTTTCATGAAAAATAGTTTATTGAATGAAATAAGCATATAGTATGATGCAGGCCTGCCAAGATACCTCCCGCAGCCCCACACCATACAACCCAATAATACCAATACTTTCAGGCTATTGATTTACTGGCTTTGTTTCTTCTTTTTTCTCTGTTGCCTTCCTATCGTACTGGCAGCATTCCGGAAGGTTCTTGTAAGCTTCATCGGTTGCCGTAACATCCTGTGTATCGTAACCGGCGGCAGCCACTTTTTGCTGAATTTTGAGGTTGGTGGTTTTTGCTGCTGTGTATTTAACGGTCAATATCTTGGCTTCCTCGTTCCATAAGGCGTAGGATGCACCTGCTGCGGTTGCTGCTTTTTCAATTTTTGATTTGCACATTTCGCAGTTGCCCCAAACTTTTATCTTTTCTGTTTTGGCCACTGGTTTTGTTTGTGCATAGGAACCGATTACGATAAGTACAAAGGATAATAAAAACGATAATTGCTTTTTCATTGTTGATTGTTTTGTTTGCCATACCGTTGGGCATAGCAAGTGTTGAAATATAATTGATATGATGTGGCCTATTCTGTATGGAACAGGTCAGAGTTAACAATGGCCATGCATGGTGTACATGCCTGCATTGTTTTGCTGAAGTATTTGTTGCCATTGATGATTCGATAATTATTGGGGACGATGCCACAATAGATGATGTATATACCATAGCTGGTAACACACAACTGCAACAAATAAGAGGAAGGTATCAGATCCTGAAAACGCAATTACGCAAATAGCAATCCTGTTGAGATAGCAGTGGTGGGGAATGATTATTATAGGCTGCCTGGCAGTTTGCATTTATCAATGGTGTATTGATAAGGCTGTATGCATCCTGAAGCAAACAAACAGGTTGCTGCAGGGTAAAGTCCGCAACGGATGCTTTGTGGTTGTCTTCAAGCTTTACCAGTTTATGTTCGGTTTTGCAGCAGCCTTTGGATTCTTTTTTGCCGCAACCACAAAGGTTCTTGGCCAGCACATCAACATTTACGGAACGCAGCTTGCCCATGCAGTAATGCATATTTATTACCATACCGGTGCTAATGGTAAAGTAAATAATGGCGAGTATGGCTACTGTAAAACGTTTCATTGACGGCGTAAAAGTACAATGCTATTTGTTAATATGATGCTAGGGACATTTTTTATTTTTTGAACTGGTATCCTATTAGCATTAGGCCCCTACCTAATTGACAAAATTCCACCAGATACCGAAACGCAACCAATTGCCCGCGTTGGCATAATTGGGGAAAGAGAGGTTGTACTTGCCCTTGCCAGGTATGGATGAATTGAGGTTTTCCCAACGCAAGAATGCCTTGAAGCTTTTGATGCGGAAATGCATGAAGAAGTTGATATCGGGCCTGTTTGCAGTGGTATAGCTTTCTTGATAAAAGAACTGGCCCGTGAAAGGCGAATAGTTATCGGCCTTGTAATTGGTATAGTATCTTACTTCAATGCCCGTGGACAAGAACAAGTTGGCAAAGAATTTACCATTGTCCTCAAAAGCAATCCTGTTGCGGGTTAGCACCAATGGCAAATGAACGGGAGCGGCACCTGTGGCCTGTTGTACATGCACTTCGGTGTACCAGTTCCAGTGCCTGGTGAGCTTGAATTTTTTCTCCAACCCAATATGCAGCACGTTAAATAAACTGGTTGCCTGCTTAGCCACAAAAAAGCTGTCGAAGTAAGAATAATTGTTTACCAAAAAATATTCGCCTGTAAGCTTCAGGTTGCTTTTCGGGTTTTCGTATTGGGCAAAAAGCCTTGTGGTGTTTTCTTTCTTGAAGCTCTGCGTGGTTTGTACCATAAAGCTGCTTTCGTTGCTGTAAACGAAAGAGGGACTGCGGTTTACATTGTGGAAGCCCAGTTCCAAGTAGCCCAGCTTTTTGGTAAGCAAGCGTTTTAGGCTGATGTAGGCATTGTAATCGCCCGAGTTGAGCCCGGTTAAATAAAGATTACCCGTTGCTTCAATGTCCCACACCTGGTTACGGGTGCGGTTCCTGTACTCCCCTGTCAGGTACACATTGTAATCACGTTTTATTACCGAACCAAAAGTACCATGCAGGTTCTGTACGCCAGCACCCACTTTTAAGAACTGGCTGAGGTTGTTTTTTTCAGGGAAAGTAATTACGTGAAACTCATTGGTAATGCTGGTCCACTTGTCTTGCATCATGAACAGTTGGTTGCTTACACCTGTCAAGAAACGCATACCAAAATAGTCGTTGTAACGGGTAGAGTCAACATTGTTGTCATGAAAATAGTAAGTGTAGCTACTGAGCCTGAATGTATGCTGCAGGCGTAAACGCGGATAGAATATTTTATAGGTAACGGAGTCGGTAACAATAGAATCTTTCTTGCCAAGGTCGTAGTAATGGCGGTATAACAAAGTGGTTTCCTTATACTCATTGCCTGTTGTAATGCCCGTGTTGAACGGGTTACGGGACACGGTACCGGAAACGCCCAGCCTTGTTTCCAGCTCAAAAGGATCATTCAATGCAAGGCTGTCTAGTTTCTTGGCATCCTGCAAGCCACCGTTTTCGGAGGAAGTGTGTTTATTGGAAATATAAATAAAAAACGCACCATATTTTCTATTGGGGGTTTGATAAGTAGCATTGAGCCGTAAGTTGCTATGACTGCTGTTCTGGTTCTTATAAGTACCCGGGGCATTGAGGAAGCGGTAATCGAACCCGAAATTGAAATTGTTCTTTTTGTTCTGTGTATGGCTCAGGTTAATGTACTGCTCGCCCTTGCCACCCAGCAGGTAGGCCAGCTCGGTATATGGTCTGGTGGTTTGGTAAAATTTCGTATTCTCAACTGTAAAGCTGTAGATATCGTATTGATGGAAACCTGCATCCCAGCCTGATTTCATGATTGGACTAAACAGCAATGACTTTGAAGCCGTACCCAAATTGCCAAGGTTAACGTAGGTATAAGGCTGCGGGAACCGGGTAGAAAAATCGGCAATGCTAGAGTCTATATTCCTGATCCTGTTGGAATCATAATAACGGTAATAGATGGTAATGGAATCCGCATACCTGTCACGTTTCTGTAGCGTACGCAGCGAATCGGCACTGCGGTTGCGGATGGGCCTGCCCTGCGAATCGTAGGCCACGCTGGAAGTAGTGGTGGTACCTGCATCGGTAGAGCGGGTGATTGTTTTTTGTGCCAATAAACAATTGTGCACCAGCAAGACTGCCATCAGTACCTTAAAGAATTTTCCTGCTGCCGGTGCATTCATGCGTGCAAAATAACTGTAAAGCTGTGAATGAAGTGATAAAAAGGACATGAAGGATACAGGAACCGGATTGTTTATCTCATCAAGGTTCCGTTCCTGTATCCATCTTCTTTTATATTAAATGGTTTTAACCAGTTCGCTGAACAACAGGGTAAGTTTGGGTTCTGCTTCTTTGGCAGCCTGCAACACTTCTTCGTGTGTAATTACATTATTGTCTTCACGAATGCCCAAATCGGTAACAACACTTACGGCAAATACTTTCATACCGCAATGTATGGCTGCAATGTTTTCCTGTACGGTGCTCATGCCAACCACATCGCTGCCAACTGTCTTGATTAAACGGTACTCGGCATGTGTTTCGAATGTGGGTCCGGTTACGGCAGTGTACACACCTTCGTGTACATGGATATTGTTTGTCTTTGCAATTTCTTTTGCTTTAGCAATCAGTTCCTTGCTATATGGTTCGCTCATATCCGGAAAACGGGTACCCAGTGCTTCTTCATTCTTGCCCATTAACGGGTTGGTGGTAAAGAAACTGATATGGTCGTTAATGATCATCAAATCGCCTACGCCGTAAGCGGGGTTAACGGCACCCGCCGCGTTGGAAAGCAATAAGGTTTCAACACCCAACAGCTTCATTACACGTACCGGAAAAACAACCTGCTGTGCACCGTAGCCTTCATAAAAATGGAAACGGCCACTCATTACGATTACTTTTTTGCCACCCAGTTCGCCAAAAAGCAATTTGCCACCATGCCCCTGTACGGTACTTACCGGAAAATGTGGTATATCGCCATAAGGTATCGCATCATCTACCTTTATTACTTCGGCAAGGTTGCCCAAACCGCTACCCAGTATAATGCCTGTAGTGGCAGTGGTCTGTACACGGTTGCGTATAAAGGCAACGGTTTCATTCAATTGGTTCATTAATTCGCTCATATAACAAGTTTATTGGTTAACATATAAATAGTGATAAAAAACAGCGTGGATCAATAATCGGTCTTGTCGGCCTTGGCAGCCCAGGCATTAAATACGGCCATGGCTTCGTCCCTACCCAGGCACTCAATGGCAATTTTCCGTTGGTTCAAGGGCAAGGTCAGTTCCTCATAAATCAGTGAATCGTCAAAACCAATGTCTGCTGCATCCTGCCGTGTATTGGCATAAAAGACCCTTGACGGTCTTGCCCAATAAATGGCCCCCATGCACATGGGGCATGGCTCGCAGGAAGTATATACTTCGCAACCTTCCAATTGAAACGTGCCGAGGTTCTTGCAAGCATCGCGTATGGCAGTAACTTCGGCATGTGCTGTAGGGTCGTTGGTACTGGTAACTTTGTTCCAGCCACGGCCAACAATGTTGCCATCCTTTACAATAACGCAACCAAATGGACCGCCATCATTGTTCATCATTCCCTGCTTGGACAGGTTGATGGCTTCTAACATAAATTCTAACTCTTTACCCATTATGGAAATTTTTTCAAAGCGGTGAAATTAAGACTTAATTAGTGCTGCAACACATTTGTGGAATACTTTTATGTTGCCAGTCCCTATTGTATAGGGCTATTTTACAGCTTTTAAACCTATAAATGACCGTCCGGATAATTTTTTTGTTTTTGTTTACGAATATTGCCGTACATTGCCTACGAATAAAATCGTAAAAATGGCTTTAGACAATCAAATCAAACCCACTGAAAGTGAAGTTGAAATTTTGCGTGTGCTGTGGGACAAAGGCACGGCTACCGTTCGCGAAGTGCATGATGTGTTGAGCCTGCATAAGGATTCGGGCTATACCACTACGCTGAAACTGTTGCAGATCATGTATGAAAAAGGGCTGGTAAAAAGGGACGACAGCAGCAAGACACATATTTACCGTGCCAATGTATCCAAAGAAAATACACAGCAACAGTTCATGGGCAAAATGATCAATTCGCTTTTTGGCGGCTCGTCAACACAACTGGTAATGCAAGCATTGGGCAACCATACCGCTACCAAAGAAGAACTGGACGAAATTCAGCAACTGCTTAATCAACTGAAAAAACAATAACTATGCAGGCCTTAACTAACTCTGCTTTTTTGCAAGCATTAGGTTATGCTATCGCAAACAGTTTGTGGCAAATGGCTTTATTGTGGATCGTGTTTGTTTTAGTAACCGGCATTTTTAAACTGAATGCCAACAACAAATACAAAGTGGCTGCTTCATCGCAGTTACTGGGTTTTGTATGGTTTGCAGTTACCTTCCAGTTCTATTATTTGCAATGCAGCGCTGCCATCAAAGAAAGCACGCATTTTGCATCGCAAAACAATTTTGCATTGATTATACCGCAGGCTGGTGAAGGCTTTAGGTCCAACATGATCAATTTTATGTTGAAGGCTGAGCAGTTGCTTCCCTATCTTTCTGTTGCTTACTTGTTGCTATTGCTTTTTCTATGTGCAAAATGGATACGCAGTTACCAACATGCACAAACCATACGCACCAGCGGCCTTCATAAGATTGATGTGGACTGGAAACTTTTTGTGAAACGTGTGGCAGAACAGTTGGGCATCAAAAAGAAAGTACGCATTTACCTGAGCGAGCACATTACAACACCCATGACCATTGGTTTCTTGAAACCGATCATACTTGTTCCCCTGGCAAGCATCAACCATTTAAGTGCCGAGCAAATGGAAGCCGTATTGCTGCATGAACTGGCCCATATAAAACGCTTTGACTATTTATTGAACCTGATACTGTCTGTTGTGGAAATTGTGCTTTTCTTTAATCCGTTCACGCAGCTAATCAGCAAGGCCATCAAGAAAGAAAGGGAAAACAGTTGCGATGATTGGGTATTGCAGTTTCAGTACAATCCATCCATGTATGCAGAAGCCCTGTTACGCATTGCCTACCTGCAAACCGCCCCTGCATTTGCCATGACGGCGGTAAACAAAAGCAAGAACGATTTATTGAGCAGGGTAAAAAGAATGATTGATAATAAGGATGCACGTTTTAATTATAAGCAGCAATTGCTTGCCCTGTTTTTGATGACGGGCATATTGAGTTCCATTGCCTGGTTTCAGCCAATGGGCAGCACACCTAGCAATGACTACAATGTTAAACTGAAAACCAAACAAACACTGATACTGGAGCCAATGGCAGCCAAAGTGAGCAATCCTTTTTTCAACCCTGTTTTCTTTTTGCAACAGCCCCTGAAAGACGAAATAGAAAAAGCGGCCAAGCAGGTAAGGAACAGCAGCATACAGCCAAAGGACCTGCAACTGGTACAAAGGGAACTGGCTACAGTGATACCCATTGCAGCCAAGAACCTGGAAGAGATCAATTGGAAGGATGTGAACAAGAATATTGCAGAAAGCATGAAAGCCGTTGAACTACAGACGGTGGACATTGCAAGGATGCGTGCCGACAGTTCGGCCTATGCCAAAAGCAATAGCTTCTTTACTTACGATTTTACTTATGACGGTTATGATGATGTATCAAAAACCTTTCAGAAAGCAAATGAAGACTTGAAAAAGGCAAAGGCTGACTTCCGTACTGCCTATAATGCCAAGGAAAGGGACTGGGTGAAAATAACTGAGGCAAAGAAAGTGCAACAGGAACTGACCAATTTGATCAATCAATTAAAGAAGCAGGGCGTTCCATTTATTTCCAATATCAAGATACCCAAATTTGTTTTAACCAAAGACTATGACAATGAGGAAGCTGCGGTTACTGTAAACGCAGGCCATCGCACTGCAGAAACAAACAGGGAACAACGTACTACCACTAAAATGGTGATGGGCGGTGCCGCCATGACAAAAAACTTTGTAAAGCTGGATTCGATAAGGGGCGGCATGCTGCAGCTTAGAAGAAACAAAGAGCAACCTGTGCATTTTAAAAATATGCAGGGTACCACAGTTAATGGTGTAGCCATATCATCAACTGCAACCGCATCTGCAGTAGCCCAACAGTCTGCTGCCACCCCACCGCAAATGGTTGGTATTGGAGGCTATATACCAGAAGTTGTGCCTAATGCATTTTCTTATAGCTACTGTAGCGACAGTGATGCCGCAACAACTACCGTAAGCAACGATAACAGAAGGGAAACAAGAATTAAAGTAGTAACAACTAGCAAAACAAGTAAAACAACATCCACCACCAGCCGCAGCAAGCATTACGAAATTGTAATTACCAATAAAGACAATAGCAACAAAAAGGTTATTATTGAAGTGGATTAAAGACCGTTTTCTTCATACAAAACAAAATGCCTCAACAAATTTGTTAAGGCATTTTTTGTATAAAGTCATTTCATGATTTAGTTGGGTTGTATATGGCAAGGTGGTGCACCTTTTTTTTGCCCGCCACCATCTTCTACACGTTTGCAAATTGGGGGCAGTTTTTTATACGCATCCGGTTCGGCCTTGGTGCTGTCTGCATCAAACCCTGCGTTGTTGAAAATAACACGTATATCATCTGGCGTTATCCTGTCAGGGTTGTACAATAGCTTCATTTCGCCCCGGGCAACATTGAATGTCCATTTAAGGATGCCGTTTTCAAAAGTGGATTTGTTCTCCACTATTAAATATTTTTCCAAACGTTCTTTGCATTCCCAGCATTTAAGGTTTGCCGATACAATGGTTACCCATTGCGACTTTGCACTCATGACCTGTGCACCTGCCATATTCAATAGCAAGGCACCAAATGCAACCAGAAAGATTTTTTTTATCATGGCTATACTTTTAGATTATTGAACAGACATTGAAATCAAACACCTTGCCAAGTAGCTGGGTCTTTCCGCCAGTCAAGCAACAGGGATTCTGTTTCGGCAGAAACAATGCCTTTTTCTACAGCCAAACTGATGAGTGTAGGATAGTTGGTGAGTGAGTGGTAGCTGATATTGGCGTTGGCAAAAGCCTTGTCTGCAACATCAAAACCATACGTAAATATGGATACCATACCCACAACTTCCATACCTGCTTCCTTCAACACATCTACCACTTGCAGGCTGCTTTTACCTGTTGAAATCAGGTCTTCGATTACCACTACTTTTTGTGCTTCTTTGTAAGCACCTTCTATCTGGTTGCCCAAGCCATGTTCCTTTGGTTTGGGACGCACATAGATATAGGGCAGTTTCAATTGGTCTGCTGCCATTGCACCCCATGCAATGCCTGCTGTTGCAACGCCGGCAAGCAGTTCGGCTTCAGGAAATTTTTCGAACACCACATTGCACATTTCGCTTTTTATGAAGTCCCTGATAAATGGGAAACCCAGTACCTTTCTGTTATCGCAATAGATGGGGCTCTTCCAGCCACTTGCCCATGTAAAAGGTTTTTCGGGGCTAAGCTTTACTGCCTGTACCTGTAGCAGTTTTTCGGCAACGGCTTTTTCGTTTGTCATGCCGCTAAGATAAAGTTGAATTTATTAATTCTTGTACATTCGTACACATTCATAAAAAATACAGATGAAAACAATTGTTGCCGCAGGTGGCTTGGTTACAAATGAACAGGATGAGCTGATGATGATTTTCCGCCGTGGCTATTGGGACCTCCCCAAGGGCAAGCTGGACGAAGGCGAAACCATAGAAGCCTGTGCCCTGCGTGAAGTGGAAGAAGAAACAGGTGCCACACATTTAATATTGGGCAAACTGGTTGGCAAAACCTACCATGAATATTTTGACAAATGGATCAACGAAACCGTAACCAAAGAAACCTGGTGGTATGCCATGCAGGTAAAGGGCAACCCGGTACTTACACCGCAAACGGCCGAAGACATTGAAGCTATAAAATGGGTGGGCAGCAAGGAACTTGCAGGTTATCTCAACAAAAGCTATGAGAGCATCCAAGAGATCGTAGCAAAATTTTACAGTTAGTCGCCAGTCATCAAACAAAACACTTACTTATACACATGCTTATACAGGAAAATATTTCACTTAAACCATACAACACATTCGGCATTGATGTATTTGCAAAATCATTTGCACCATTTGCAAACGTAAATGAACTGCAAGAGCTTCTTGCACTTCACACTTCAAACCTTAAACCTCCAACTTTAATTCTTGGTGGTGGCAGCAATATATTGTTTACCAAAAATTTTGATGGACTTGTTTTAAAAAATGCATTGAAAGGGATTGAACTTGTACAGGAAGATGCGGATCATGTATATGTGAAAGCGGCAGCAGGTGAACAATGGCATTCCTTTGTATTGCATTGCATTGACAAGAATTATGCAGGTGTTGAAAATTTAAGTTTGATACCAGGCAATGTAGGTGCAAGCCCTATGCAGAATATCGGGGCTTATGGCGTAGAGATAAAAGATGTGTTTCATGAACTGGAAGCTTATCATATTCATGATAAAAAAGTGGTGACCTTCTCTTTAAATGACTGTGCGTTCGGTTACCGTGAAAGTGTTTTTAAAAAAAAGTACAAAGATGAATTTGTGATATTGAATGTTACTTATAAACTCAACAAGCAACCAATATTCAATACGTCATACGGGGCCATAGAACAGGAACTGGAGCAGATGCAGGTGAAAGAGGTTTCCATACGCAACATATCGCAAGCGGTAATCAACATACGTTCTTCCAAACTGCCCAACCCTAAAGAGATTGGCAATGCTGGAAGCTTCTTTAAAAATCCCAAGGTTGAAAATCCCAAATTCCAATTATTGCAAGATGAGTTCCCTTCCATGCCGGGTTATGCCGATAAGGATGGTTATACCAAGCTGGCTGCAGGCTGGTTGATAGAACAATGTGGCTGGAAAGGTTTCAGGAAGAACGATGCCGGCTGCCATGCAAAACAGGCATTGGTGCTAGTGAATTATGGCCATGCAACAGGCAAAGAAATCTATGACTTAAGTGAAGATATACTGCAATCTGTAAAAGCAAAGTTTGATGTACAGTTGGAGCGGGAAGTGAATATTATATGAAATAAAAGCGGCGATTGAAATTTCAATCGCCGCTTTTATTTATTTAAAATCGTCTTCATTAAATTCATCATCTTCCTCTGCACCAAAATTCATGCTGCCAAGGTTCATCATGCTGCCCATCAGATCTTTGAACTCGATCCTGCCCTCAATCATTTTTTTGCTGATGAGTGAATAGGATGACAATCCATGCAATACAAATTCCATCAACAAAGCATTCTCCGTATCGTTGGCTGCGGGATACAGTTTCTTTACCAGTCCATACAATCCATCTACTTTGTACAGTGTCTGGATCTTTGTTTCGTCTTTCATGTCAAGTAACAGGTCTATATGGTTGCCTGCATCAAACCAACGGGTAATCTGCTTGTATGGGTTTTCGGGTTCCCTTTCTTCCATTGATTTCTTGCCAGTAGCCTTTCTTTTTTTTGCTTGCTCAGGATTAGGGAAATATTGGATGAACTGTGTACGGATGCTTTTCTCCAATAGATTCACTGCAACCTGGTATGGACCTTCTTGCTCGCCTTCATACACTAATTCTATCTTGCCAGTAATGGAAGGTATCACCCCTATCAAATCGCTTATCCAAACCAGTGTCTTTTGTTCGTTGTGAATAATGGCACGTCTTTCTGCACTGCTTACTGCATTCTCAAACGCAGCAATGGTAAGCCTTGCACTTACACCACTTTTCTTGTCAACGTATTCATTGTTCCTTGCTTCAAAAGCAACTTGCTCTATTAAACGTTTTACCAGGTCGCTTACGGCAACTTTGTCTTTCTGTTCATCAATAATGGCGGCTTCCTGTTCGGTAATGGCCAAAGATGTTTCTATGTCTTTGGGGTAATGTGTCAGTATCTGGCTCTGTATCCTGTCTTTTAAAGGCGTTACAATGCTGCCACGATTGGTGTAGTCTTCGGGGTTAGCGGTAAACACAAACAATATGTCCAATGGCATACGCAGTTTAAAGCCACGTATCTGTATATCACCTTCTTCCAAAATATTGAACAGGGCAACCTGTATCCTTGCTTGCAGATCGGGTATTTCGTTGATCACGAAAATGCAACGGTTGCTTCGTGGAATGATGCCGTAATGTATCACACGTTCATCAGCAAAACTGAGCTTTAGATTGGCTGCTTTAATAGGGTCTATATCACCAATCAAATCGGCAACGCTTACATCGGGTGTTGCCAGTTTCTCGCCATAACGTTCACTTCTATGTATCCATTTAATGGGCGTTTCATCGGCATGTTCTGCAATTAAGTCTTTGGCAAATTTGCTTAAGGGATTTAATGGATCATCATTTACTTCACTACCTGCAATAATGGGAATGTATTCGTCCAACAGCTCCACCATTTGTCTGGCCATCCTTGTTTTGGCCTGTCCACGCAAGCCCAAGAATAAAATATTGTGACGGCTGAGCAGTGCCCTTTCCGTATCAGGTATAACAGTGTCTTCATAACCAATGATACCTGTAAACGGATTTTCTTTTGATTGGATTTTACCGATTAAGTTTTTTCTTACTTCTTCTTTAATGCTTAGTGGTTTGTAACCACTTTTCTTTAGTTCGCCTAGTGTTGCAATTTTACTTATATCCATATTTTTATTTTATACTTTGTTTTTTTATAACCAATAAATATTGTTGCGTTAAGTATTTGTACAACATGGTACTGTTTATTTTACCATCAAGACACGAAGACACAAAGATTAAACGATAAATCGTTTTATCCCATCTTTTATAAGTGGAACATTAAAGTTGATCAGAAATCCCAATCTAAGTTTTGTTAACTTAAGATGACTTATAACTTGTGCTTGCCAAACGGGATTGACTTCTACGACAGATTTGAGTTCGCAAATCACTAAATCATCTACCAATACATCGGCAGTAAAACCTTCATCAAAAATTTTACCGTCGTATATGATCTTTATTGGTTGTTGCCTCTTATAAAGAATGTTCCGCTTCTCCAATTCATAACAGAAACAGGCTTCATATACTTTTTCTAAAAGGCCGGGTCCAAGTTCTTTGTGTACTTTATAAGCACAATCAACAATTTCCTTAGCAAGCCATTCTTCACGTTGCGATAAATGGATATATGACATTCAAAATATTTTATTCTGAATTATAATACCGAAAAACAAAGTTTTTCTACTTTGTGTCTTCGTGCCTTTGTGGTAAAATTATATTGCTCAATTTCTAGTAAACAGTTTTCCTCTTCCCACTTTCAAAATCTTTAAATATAAACGCACCCAATTTATCCAATGAAGCAAAAAATGCCTTACCGTTATTCATTTCGGTAAATTCCTGTACAAAGCTTTGCAGGTAAGGGTCCGATGCAATCATGAAAGTGGTGATGGGTATCTTGAGCTTCTTGCATTGTGCCGCTAGGTTAATGCAACGGTTCACTACTTTCCTGTCAAGGCCAAAACTGTTTTTGTAATACTTGCCTCCTATTTTTAAACAAGTTGGCTTTCCATCTGTGATCATGAAAATTTGTTTGTTCGGATTCTTTCTTCTGCGTAGCAGATCCATCGCCAGTTCAAGCCCCGCAACGGTGTTGGTGTGATAAGGGCCAACTTGTAAGTAAGGCAAGTCCTTCACTTCAATGGTCCAAGCATCGTTGCCAAATACCACAATATCCAATGTGTCTTTGGGGTATTTTGTCTGTATCAGTTCAGCCAATGCCATGGCTACTTTTTTGGCCGGGGTTATCCTGTCTTCCCCATACAAAATCATGGAGTGCGAAATATCAATCATCAATACAGTAGATGTCTGCGTTTTGAAATCGGTTTCCCTTATCTGCAGATCATCTTCCTGCATCCTGAAACTTTCCACACCGTGATTGATTTGTGCATTACGGATGCTTTCGGTAAAATCAATCTGCTCCAATGTATCGCCAAATTGAAAAGGCCTTGTATCCGGACTTACTTCATCGCCCTGGCCATGTTTAAATGTTTGATGGTTACCCTGTTTGGTTTTCTTGAGCTTGCCAAAGATTTCTTCTAGACTTCTTTTGCGGATGCTTTGTTCACTTTTACCCGTAATGCTCATGGTGCCATCTACCGGGTTTTCCTGTAAATAGCCGTTGTCTTTCAGGTCCTGTATAAAGTCGCCCATTCCGTAATCCTTATCGGTAAACTTGTATTGATTATCCAGTTCATTCATCCAGCTCAATGCTTCGCCTGCATCACCATTGGTATAGGTGAGCAATTGCATGAAAATATCGAGCATCTGTTCAAACTTGCTCTTGGCATTTTCTTGTGGATTGAAGTTTATAAAACGGTGTCCTAACATGGTAAGAGGTTAAATAGTTTATTGGTTAACTAGTTAATTCGTTATTGGTTTATTGGTGACAAGTTTGGTAGAATAAGTTTGCTTGCAACAAATGTTTTACCAATAAACTACTCAACCAATTAACCAGTTAATTTCCATACATAAAGTTGCATAAAAAAAACATCCCGTTCAGCAATTGCGTTGAACGGGATGTTTCGATATCAGTAATTTAACTGCTTACTTAGGGGTAGATGCAGAATCTACGGGCTTTTCAAGACTTGCCGGCTTTTGTGGATTGATGTAGTTCTTTTCCATCTCGTCCAGTTCAAGCAACATGCTATAGCTGGTACGTATGTCATCCACCATTTTCATCTGCAGGCTGGTCAAGTTGTTTTCCAGCATCTGGTCGGCAGATATCTGGTCCTGTCTTGTGCGTGCCATACTGTAACGCATCAGGTATTCCTTGATCAGTTTGTCGTAAGCTTTCCTGTCAATTTTACCATCACCCAACGAAACATAATAGTTCTGTTGCTGGTCTAGGTCTTTCTTTAATGCCTTGTTTACTTTTGCAGCAAGGTCCTTGTCATCCGCTGCATACGCAGCAGCAAGGAAGCGGAGTGAGTTCCTGTTATGTTGGTTGCCACGGCTTACCTGTCCGTAACCAAAGTTCTCTTCCAGCATCATTTTATCCACTTTGTTCAATGCTTTTCTTGCATCTTCTTTTCTGTTGCGGTGCACTAGGTCCATTGCCAAATCTGTATAAGCATCGCGGATGCTGTTAAGATGCCTCCTGTTTTCCTCATCGTAGTAAACCCCTTTCAGTTCGGCATTGCCAAATGCAAAGTCTTTCAACATTTTGCTGTAAGCCCAATCGGTGTTCACAAAAGGCCAGTCCCCTTTTTCGGAAAGGTTGGTATTTTCAACAGGTACCAAACGATAGCTTAAACCATCCATACGCAGGTATTTCTCAAAGCCAAGGCCAATCTGGTATGGTGAGTTGTTGGTAAAGTAGATAGGCCTTTTCCATTTGTTGGCAGCAATGATGTTGAGCAAAGCCAGATCATTTTTCTGCAACAGGTTTTTAGGAATATCAAATTTCAGCTCGCTTACAATGGCGGTATCGGTAGCCGTTACGGTTCCGTTCTTTGTTACTACGCTTCTATCAACCGGTACAGAAACCTTTTTAACAGGGTAACTATTCAATAGTTCACCACGGCTATCGTCCATGTATTTCGGATTGTCGCTGCCTACATAGTTCTTCATCAAATCATACAGATCGTAGTAGCTATTTTCTGGGAAGCCCGGTTTGGGTACGTATTGTATATAGTCCCTTTTACGTCCTTCAATCTGGTCTGCACTCCAAATCACGTCAATGGAATCACTTTGGTTCACTTTGTAACGCAACTGGTTTATGTACCAGTCAATACCCAACAGGCTGTAGTTGATCACACGTATATCTGGCCTTATACCTTCCACTTCCTGTGCATACCAAAGCGGGTAAGTATCGTTATCTCCAAAGGAGAAGAGAATGGCGTTTTTGTCGCAGCTTTCCAGGTAGTCCTTGGCCAAATCCCTGGCCAATTGTTTCTTGCTACGGTCATGGTCGTCCCATTCCTGTTGGGCCATCAATACCGGAACAGCCAATAAACAAACAGCCGTAGCCAATGTGGAAGCTGTTGTTTGCGAAAGCATTTTGCCCAACCAGTCTTTTACTTGCAGCACACCAAGCCCGATCCATACCGCAAAGGCATAGAAGGAACCCACATAAGCATAGTCACGCTCACGTGGCTGGTTGCCTGCCTGGTTCAAATAAATAACGATGGCAATACCCGTAAAGAAGAACAGCAGGAAGTTTACAAAAGCATCACTGCCTTTTCTTTTAAGATGGTAGAAGAAACCAAGCACACCTAAAATAAAGGGCAACATGAATAAAGTATTATGTGCCTTATTTTTCTTTAAACTATCGGGTAGTTGTGACTGTTCGCCTAAACGCATGTTATCAATAAACGATATGCCGCTGATCCAGTTACCATCCCTTACATTGCCTAGGTAAGTGCCTTGTACGTCATCCTGCTTACCTGCAAAGTTCCACATGAAGTAACGGAAGTACATAAAATTGAGCTGGTAGCCTAAAAAGAAATGAATGTTGTCAATCTGCGTAGGTTCCTTGTCAAAAGACCCGTCCCTGTTTTTATTGATGCCCAAGAAAGTGGCATAATAATCCTGGTGGTACTGATCGTTGCTGGCATCCCAAACACGTGGGAACACCATTTTGTCTTCCTGTGCATATACATAATGGAAGTCCTTTCCAATCTCCACATAATTGGTTTTGCCTTTCTGGTATTTAACCGCACCTTCTTTACTGTCGCTTGGGCGTGCAGTAAATTTTTGGCCATACAATAATGGAAAATCGCCATACTGGTCACGGCCAAGATAGCCCACCAAACTTATCGGGTTGTCCACATTATACATGTCCACTGCTGTATCTGCATTACTGCGTATCATGGTGGTCAGGTAAGTGCTATAACCTATCAACATAAAAGTAAAGCACCATAAGCCCAAGCGTAAATAGTACCATCCTTTTTTACCTGCATAGCTTAAACCGAACCATACCAGCACGGCCAGCAATACAAAGAAGAAAGTGAACCCACTAAAGAATGGCAGGTGCATGTTGTTTACAAACACACGGTCAAACGCTCCTGCTGTTTTAATGGAGTACTGTATTACACCCACTTGAACAACACCTGTTATAACACAGCCCAGCAAAAAGAAAATGTACATGCCACCATAATACTCTTTCTTTTTCTTGCCAATAGATTCAATAAAATACAACAGACCAATGCCTATTGCTGCACCAAAAATTACCAGTCCTGCAATGGTTGGGTCCATGGCCACACGGTCCGACGCATCACCATTGGCCAGTACCAATGCACCAAAAAAGCCTACCGCACCACCAATAGCAGTTAGGATAACAAACCATTTGCGGATGGCCTTATAGTTAAAGGAATCTGCCTTACGAAAATAGTACACCATTACAATTGCCGGAATGGTCAAGAGGTTCAATAAATGCACACCTATAGAAAGACCCATCATAAAGAAGATGAACACAATCCATTTATCTGCACCTTTCTCATCTGCCTGATGCTCCCATTTCAGGATGGCCCAGAATACCAAGGCGGTGAAGAAGGAACTCATCGCATATACCTCACCTTCAACGGCACTGTACCAGAAACTGTCGCTAAAAGTATAGGCCAATGCACCAACGGCACCTGCACCCATAATGCTCCATATCTGGCTTGTGGTTAAGGCTTTTGAAGTATCTGTATGCACGATCCTCCTGGCAAAGTGGGTAATGCTCCAAAACAGGAACAATATGGTAAAACCACTGGCTAAGGCACTCATAATATTTACGGCCTTCGCGGCAGTAAGCGGGTCGTTGCCAAATAAGATAATAAAGAACCTGCCCAACAGCACAAACATAGGTGCCCCTGGCGGATGCGGAATCTGTACTTTAAAGCAGCTACTTACAAACTCGCCACAATCCCATAAACTACCACCTGCTTCGGCGGTTAATATATAAGTGGAGCAAGCAATTAAACAAACAATCCATCCTACAATGTTGTTGGTCTTTTTAAAGTTCATTGGTCTTGTAATTTTTAGAGAGTGGCAAACATAATTGAATAATGGTAAAATGTAAAATGGAGTTATTTACAGCTTTATAAGTGGTTGTTAAAGTTTTGGCAAATAAATAAGGGGCAGCACCGGCTGTTGTTTCCATAATATACTACTGTCCCGCTGTACGCTGCAAGTACGCAGCAATACTGTGTTTGCTTTGCGGGCTTTCCGCTGCCATCGGGGCTGGGTTTGGGCATTGTTTTATTAAAGAAGAAGCCCTTGAAAATACCTGCATACTTCAAGGGCTTCAAGACTTTTATCCATTATTGATATTGACCTAAAACTTCAGGTGCCTAACGGTTAAACCATTATTGATTAACTGTTTCAACGAATCGATACCAATTTTAATATGGTTATCCACATAGCCTGTAGTTACGGCTTTGTCGCTGGCTTCGGTTTTAACGCCTTCTGGTGTCATGGGGTTATCGCTCACCAGCAACAAAGCACCGGTTGGTATCTTATTGTAGAAACCAACGGTAAAAATGGTGGCGGTTTCCATATCCACTGCATAGGCACGCATTTCGGTCAGTTTTTCCTTAAAGGCGTCGTCATGCTCCCAAACACGGCGGTTGGTGGTGTACACGGTACCCGTCCAGTAATCCACTTCATATTCACGTATAGTGGTAGAGATGGCTTTCTGCAAAGCAAACGCAGGCAATGCAGGCACTTCTGGCGGAAAGTAGTCGTTGGATGTACCTTCTCCCCTAATGGCTGCAATAGGCAAAATCAGGTCACCTATTTTATTGCGTTTCTTTAAACCGCCGCATTTACCCAAAAACAATACAGCTTCGGGTTCTATGGCACTTAACAGGTCCATTACAGTTGCCGCACCCGGGCTGCCCATACCAAAATTGATGATGGTAATATTATCTGCTGTGGCACATTGCATCGGCCGGTCCCTGCCAATAATTTCCACTTTGTTCCATTCCGCAAACATTTCCACGTAATTACTAAAATTGGTCAGCAATATGTATTTACCAAAATTTTCCAATTTTTCACCTGTGTAGCGTGGTAGCCAGTTGTCAACTATTTCTTTCTTTGTTTTCATATCTTTTTAGACGATTGATGGTGGATAATAGACCGTGACCTATTCAACTTTGCTTAACGAATGAATAAATGCATTCAGCATTTTTGAAAGCAGCTCACAATCTTTATATAAACTCTCAAAAGTAACATCATTTATGTAATTGCGAAGTTTTGCTTTTATTAGACATGCCACAACTTCCAAAGTAGAACGATTGGCAAACAGCAAAAACCTTTTCTGCTCTGCATTTGTATGGCCAGTGGAGCCTTCTGCTATGTTCAAACCAATACTGTCTGCCGCCCTTCTTATCTGCGAACTTAAATTGTAGAGCTCCTTGCCAGGGAATGAATCGGCAAGGGCATTTATTTTTTCACCAAGTTGCAACGATGATTGCCAAACCTTTAGTGACTCAAACTTAAATGCCATTTTTGTTTTAAAGTTATGATATTTGGCATGGTCTATCTAGTAAAACCGTTTACATAGCTTTGCCGTCCATCATCAATCGTCTATTGTCCTTTCATGATAAAACTAACTTATCCAACACACAATTTCCGCATCAAAGAAGAAGCTAACAAAGAATTCATTTTTGATGAGGTACGCAGGCAATGGACAAGGCTTTCGCCTGAAGAATGGGTAAGGCAGAATTTCCTGCAATACCTGATCCAGGTAAAAAGATATCCGGCAAGCCTTATATCTGTGGAAAAGGAAATAAAGACCCGGGAACTAAAGAAACGCTACGATATTGTGGTTTATAAAAAAGAAAGGCCCTGGATGATTGTGGAGTGCAAGGAAATGGAAGTGCCTTTAAATGATGCGGTTATAAAACAGGTGCTCAACTACAACGCCTATTTGGATGTTGATTTTTTGGTAATTACCAACGGTTCGTCAACCCATGTTTTTGAAACGTGCAGTCAACAATGGCTGTCCGATTTTCCCGATTATGATAACGCTCAAATAGGCTAACTTAGCCATTGATAATTTTTTTTACAAATTTTCCGATTTTAGCAAATTCGCCCCAACCCCTTGTAAAGACTGCATTTCATAAAAAAATAATGCCTGCTTGTGCATGTCGTTTTAATTAAACGTTTGTTTAATTCAAACATTTGTTTAATTTTGTGTTTCCAATTATTAAATCTCTATATGCAGCAACTGTTTATTAAAAAGAATATTCCCTTTCTGGCAGTATTGATATTTCCGTTTACAATACATGCACAAACCAAAGACAGTTTATTAACTGAGGCCAGTTTAACCAATGTGGTGGCTTATGCCATTAAGCATCAGCCATTGATTGAACAGGCTTTGATTGATGAAAGGATCACAGACAATACCATCAAAACAAAACTGGCCGACTGGTACCCACAGGTAAACTTCAACTACAATTTGCAGCACAATTTCCAGGTGCAGACAAGCATCATTGGCGGCAACCCTATTAAACTGGGAACCGACAATACCTCTGCTGCACAGTTCACCGCAACGCAGAACATTTTTAACAGGGATGTATTGCTGGCATTGCGTTCCAAAGACGATGTGCGTTTACAGTCAAGGCAAAATACATCCAGCAATAAGATTGCTGTTGCTGTAAATGTGTCCAAAGCTTTTTATGATGTGATAGCCACCATGCAACAAATAAAAGTGGCTGATGAAAATATCAGGCGTATTGAAACGAATTTGAAAAATGCGTTGAACCAATACAAAGCAGGGCTTGTTGATAAGACGGATTATAAACGTGCCACCATTACCTTAAACAATACCAAGGCACAGAAACAGTCCAATGAAGTTTTATTGAAAGCAAAACTGGAATACCTGAAAAACCTGATGGGTTACCCCGAAAAAAACGACCTAAATATTGTGTATGACAGTCTGCAAATGGAAAAGGAAATGGCTTTGGACACTTCAAAAACCGTAAACTACCAGAACCGTATTGAATACAGTTTACTGTCAACACAGAAGAAATTGCAGGAAGCCAACGTGAAATACTACAAGTGGGCTTACCTGCCAACCGTATCGGCCAATGCAGCGTATAACATGAACTTTACCAACGACAATTTTGGCAAACTATACAATACCAATTATCCCAACTCCTATGCAGGTTTAACGGTTGGCTTTCCCATATTCCAAGGTGGCAAAAGAAAGTACAACATATCCACTGCCGAATGGCAACTGAAACGTACCGACTTTGACATTGCCCGTTTGAAGAACAGCGTAAATGCAGAGTACGCAGCAGCTTTGGCCAGTTACAGGAGCAGCCTTGCCAACTACACCGCATTAAAAGACAATGTTGACCTGGCAAAAGAAGTGTACGATGTAATTCAACTGCAGTATAAGAATGGCGTTAAAACCTATCTGGAAGTAATAACTGCCGAAGCCGATTTACGCACATCGCAGATCAATTACTACAATGCCCTGTACCAGGTACTTGCCAGCAAGATTGATGTACAGAAAGCATTAGGGGAAATTGTTTATTAAAAGACCGTAGACCATGGACCATAGCAATAAAGACTATGGTCCGCATTACAAATTATACAACCACAATTCATATATGATGTTCAATCCATTAAAAAAATATGCAGCAGTTGTTGCAGCAGTTTTAGCAGCTTCCTGCGGAGGCAACCAGCCACAACAGCCCCAGGGGCCGCCACCGCCAACATTTGTAACCGTTGCAACGGTTGCAGCTACAGATGCAACTTATTATGACGAGTACCCGGCAACCTTAACCGCATTGAACCAGACAGAACTACGTGCACAGGTTAGTGGTTACGTAACCGGCGTTTATTTTAAAGATGGCCAAAAAGTTAGTAAAGGGCAAAAACTGTATTCCATAGATGCACAGGTGTACGATGCCAATTACCAACAGGCATTGGCCAACCAGCAGTTACAGGAAACCAATTTATTGAAGGCACAGAAAGATGCCGACCGCTACCATGAACTGGACAAGCATGATGCCATTGCAAAGCAGCAGGTTGACTATGCCGATGCAGCATTGGAAGCCGCAAGGAAACAGGTACAGGCCGCCAAGGCAACGGTGAACAGTGTACGTGCCAATGTAAGCTTTGCTACCATTTACGCACCTTTTAGCGGTACAATCGGCATCAGCAATGTAAAACCCGGAACAGCAGTTGTTGCTGGGCAAACGATATTGAACACCGTATCTACCGATAACCCGATTGCTGTTGACTTTGCAGTTGACCAAAAAGAGATCTACCATTTTATTGAGCTGCAGCAAAAAGGCACCAATGCAAAGGATTCAACCTTTACACTTGCATTCGGTACACAGGTTTATCCAGGTACAGGTACCATCAATTTAATTGACCGTGCCGTTGACCCGCAAACAGGAACCATTAAAACACGTTTGCAGTTCAACAACGACAAAAGCATGTTGAAACCCGGCATGAACACCACGGTACGTGTATTGAGCAATTCCGCAAAAGCAGTGCTGATACCTTACAAATCGGTTAGTGAGCAACTGGGCGAATACTTTGTATATGTGGTGGGCGACAGCAGCAAGGTTACGCAACGCAAAGTTTTATTAGGTAAACAATTGGGTGCAAACGTGATCGTGAAAACCGGACTGGCCAGTGGCGACAAGATTGTAGTGGAAGGTGTACAGAAACTGCGTGAAGGAGCTTTCATTACCACAACACCACCAAAAGCACCTGAGGCAGCGAAGAAATAAATGAAACGCAAGTCGTAAATCGTTATTCGCAAGTGCTACAAACTATCAACTAATTATTACTGACTGTTGATAGATACGCTTCGATAAAAGTTCAGCCATATACTGAACGCTGATGGGTGCGACGCCGAGAACGACGATACATGCACAACCGCTGGTTACATAACCTGCAACACAATAATTACAACCTACAATTTAGATTTTAATGATAGCAGATACTTTTATAAAACGCCCCATAACAGCCATTGTAATATCGGTGGTGATTGTTTTGGTTGGGGTTATTGCAATGACCACATTGCCTGTGGCCCAGTACCCGGATATTACACCGCCTACCGTTACCGTTACGGGCAACTTTACCGGTGCCGATGCCCAAACGGTGGAGCAGACCACCACCACTGCCATTGAAACGCAGATCAATGGTACACCTGGCATGAGCTACATGAGCAGCAACAGTACCAGTAGCGGTCAAAGTAGCATCAACGTTACGTTTGATGTGGGTACCAATGTAAACATTGCCGCATTGGATGTACAGAACCGTGTAAGCGTTGCACAGCCCGCATTGCCCGATGCGGTAAAACGTTTGGGGCTTACTGTCCGTAAACGTAACCCCAGCATCATGGTGGCATTGGCATTCTACTCGCCCAATGGTACACATGACGCAACTTTCTTAGGCAACTATGTAAACATCTATATCAAAGATGCCCTGCAACGTGTAAAAGGTGTGGGCGATATTGTAAGCCGTGCCGATGATTTTGGTATGCGTATATGGTTGAACCCCGAAAAACTTGCAGCCTTGCATTTAACGCCTGCCGATGTGATGCAGTCGTTACAGGAACAGAACCTGCAAGTGGCAGCAGGTACCATTGGTGGTACACCCCAACCCAATATGCAGAGCTTTGAGTACAGTGTGCTGACCAATAGCCGCATCAATACAAAGGAGCAATTTGAAGACATCATTGTACGTACCGTACCCGGCAATACCAGCCTTGTTTACTTGAAAGACGTGGCAAGGGTTGAGCTGGGCAAGTTTGATTATAGTGGCAATGCCTTTGTAAACGGCAAACCCGCTGCATTTGTACTGATCTATCAGGCACCTGGTGCAAACGCATTGGATACTTATGAAGGTGTAAACAATGCCTTGGCTGAATTAAGAAAGACCTTCCCAAAAGATGTTGACTATTTGGTTCCATTGGAAACCGTAACGGTAGTAAAAGCTTCTATCGGAGAAGTTTTGCATACATTGGTAGAAGCCTTGCTGTTGGTGGTGTTTGTGGTGTTCCTGTTCTTGCAGAACTGGAGGGCCACTTTGATACCTGTACTGGCCATTCCTGTTTCATTGATCGGCACCTTCATCCTATTCATACCTTTTGGTTTTACCATTAACACATTAACCTTATTCGCCTTTGTATTGGCCATTGGTATTGTGGTGGATGATGCGATTGTGGTGGTGGAAGCGGTACAGCATTATATTGACCATGAAAAACTATCGCCTAAAGAAGCTACCAAAAAGGCGATGAAAGATATATCGGGTCCTGTAATAGCTATTGCATTGATATTGGCTGCGGTGTTTGTTCCGGTTGGGTTTATACCGGGCATTGTGGGTAGGCTGTACCAACAGTTTGCCATTACCATTGCAGTATCTGTAATTATCTCAGCATTTGTTGCGTTGTCACTTACACCTGCTTTGTGTACCATATTATTGAAACCATCCAAAGGCGAGCTGGAAAAGAAAAATGCATTGGAGAAATTCTTTGCATGGTTCAATAGGGGCTTTGATAGATTATCGCATGGTTATACCAAGAGTGTTGGCAGATGGATAAAAGCAACACCTTATGTATTGATAATGATGATCTGTTTGTTTGTTGGCCTGTTCTTTATGTTCAAATCAAAACCATCGGGCTTTATACCAACAGAAGATGAAGGCCGTTTGTATGTGACCTACGAAATGCCCGAAGCAACATCAACCACCAGAAGCGTTGATATGCTTAAAACAATCATGAACAAAGTACAGGCAATTCCTGAAATAAGGGTTGTAGGTGGTTTGGCAGGCTTGAACATTATCAGCTTCTCCAACAAGTCAAACGTAGGTACCATGTTTGTAAGCCTGAAACCTTGGGATGACAGAAAGGGCAAGGAACACCATGTACAATCCGTAATTGCACAGATACAGAAAGCTACCGGTGGAATCAAGGAAGCAAGGATATTGGCTATATCGCCACCCGCCATTCCGGGTCTTGGACAAACAGCGGGCTTTACATTTGAACTGCAACAGACCACCAGTACCGATGATGTGCAGAAGTTTGAAACTGTGGCCAGGAACTTCTTGGCCGAAGTGAACAAAAGCCCTGAAATAGCCATGGCCTATACATTCTTCAATGCCCGAACTCCGAGTTACAAGATTGATGTGGACAAAGAAAAAGCGAAACAACTGGGTGTGAACATTGCAGAAATCTATAGCACCATGAGTACCTTATTGGGTAGCAGCTATGTAAACGATTTCAACTTATATGGAAGGAACTTCCGTGTGATGGCACAGGCCGATAGCACTTACCGTTCGTCGTTGGACAAGTTGGATAAATATTATGTACGCAATACACAAGGCAACATGATACCATTGAGTTCTTTGGTAACGAGCCGTGTGGTTGAATCGCCTTCGCTCATCTCCCACTACAACGTGTACAGGTCAATTGAAATAAACGGTTCGCCTAAACCCGGTTTCAGTAGTGGGCAAGCAATTGAAGCATTGAAACGTGCTGCCAAGAATTTGCCAACAGGTTATGGTTATGAATTCTCAGGTATGAGTGCCGAAGAGATCAAAGCGGGTAACAGTTCCGTTGCCATTTTTGCCATCTCCATCGTGTTCGTGTTCCTCTTCCTGGCATCGTTGTACGAAAGCTGGAGCATACCATTCTCTGTATTGTTTGCAGTACCTATTGGTGCATTCGGTTCCATATTGACATTGTTGTTGCTACCTAACCTTACCAACAACATCTATGCACAAATTGGTTTGATCACCTTAATTGGATTGGCTGCAAAGAATGCCATTTTGATTGTGGAGTTTGCCAAGGAGCGGGTAGACAAAGGTGTGGACATTGTACATGCAACATTGCAGGCAGTGAGGTTGCGTTTGCGACCCATCATCATGACATCACTTGCATTCATATTGGGTGTATTGCCACTGGCATTTGCCGAAGGTGCAGCAGCCGAAAGCCGTAAAACCATTGGCTGGACAGTGTTTGGTGGTATGCTTGCAGCCACTACCCTAGCCATATTTGTGGTACCGGTACTGTTTGTACTCATCACCAAACTGTCTTATGGCAGAAAACTGAAACGCCTTGCAGAACAGCAGGCAGCAGAAGATGCATTGGACAAATCGATTATTGACAATAGGATAAGTTAGCGTTTTGTTTTGGTTGTATAGAGAAGAACGGCTGTTGCGAAAGCAACGGTCGTTTTTGTTTTAGATGTGCAGCACGTCAGCTGTTTCCATAGTTACATCCGTCCCGCTTTGCACTGCAACTACGCCACCCATCCTGCCACAAAGCTTCAGCGTGGTTTACGTTGCAATCGGGGCTGGCACTTAATGGAAGGTTATTCTTATAGTATTTTGACACTATAAGATATATTACACTAGCAGTATAGAACATCTTAGATGTTAAAACTATTTAAAGTTCTAATCCTATTACAATTTTGGGTCATAAAACCAAGATTTCATGATCAAAAAACACTTAAGTTACTCATAGTGCTTTATGCTTTTTTAACCATTGGGGGATATAATTATTATTCTCGAAAACAGGTTTCCAAATCCGTTCACTCTTTCTTTCTTCAATATATTTTATCACTTTAAAGATTTCTTTTCTATGCTTTTTTTCTTCTATTCCAACAAGTTTATCTTGTAAGTATTTAACATCGGATGTTTTATTGGCAAAATATTTAAACAAAGAGAGATAAAATGGAATATCATGATATTTATCAAAAATTAGCTTAAGAAAATCTATACATTCCTCCTTGCTCTTTATCCCCATCTTTATAGGGATAGCCGTTATTAGAGCAATTCTTTTAAACGCATAAGGCTTACTCAGCAATTCATTTCTAAGCCATTCGGAAATATTGTATGTATTCCCTTCTGCAAGAGGCATTCCAACAGAGCATAGAATACCGCTAGAATATTCATCCTTTTCAAATATTTCTATAAGGTTATTGGGATCAAATGGTTGCTTCGCTGCCAACAACGAATTGCAAAGACGAACCCCATTGGCCAAACTTTCTTGCAAACAATAGGGAAGCCATTTTAGTATACAATCTATTATTTGTGGCTCTAGATATTCTCCCCAAATGGGCAGGTCAAAAACACTTTTGTAGGTAAATCCCAATGACTTTAGTTCCAAGATAAATTCCTTCTCAGGCTTACTCATACGAATGTTTTCTTGTATTATAATACTTTGAATTACCGCAATAAAGCAACCACTTTATCGCCCTGTAATGCATATTCCTTGCCCCTGATCATCAGTGTCTTGCCATTTTTCAATGGCGATAAATCTACCATGTCTTCATTCATGAAATGCAGGCTACCGCCCGTAAGCAATGCAATGGTTACATAATCCGCCTGTGGCGAAAAATCACCGCAAAGAATTACTTTAACGGGTTTCGTAATTTTCGATACCAGTTCTATATCACGTACAGGTGCCCAGCTATCGGCTATCAAAACAACATCATCATAATTTTTAAACATAGCTATTCCCTTAATCAGTGCTTCGCAAACATTCTCTGGAAAATCGCCACCGCTACCCTTTGCCATGACTTCCTGCATCAACTCACTTACTTGCACAGGGTTCTTGTATTCTGCTCCATAAATACCACCTGTATTGCCAATTTGCTTATATTCTACTTGTTTGCCATCGCCATCATTAAAACAAACAAAGCTGCGTAGGTTCTGCTGTTGCCCTTCTTCTGATAACCATTGAATCAACTGAACCGTAAACGGAGCCATACTATTGGTTACATCTGCTACTACCAGCATGTTCTTAAACTTGTTTCTGGTAAGGGCTTTTATAATGGTGGAATCTTCTTGCGGTGCAACCTTGCTCCTTTCCATCCGCCTCAATAAAAAGGTGTCTGGCTCAGGCAAAGGGAACAGCAACACATATACAGAATCCTTTTTTGCGTACATGGATTTTTCCTTTTCATCAATCAGCTTTAAGCTAAGGGCATCTTTGGTTACAAAGCTCAATAGCGTATCACGTTTCTCTTTCTGCATCTCCAGCTTTTCCCTATCAGGATTAATGCCTTTCACCAACCTGTCTTTATACACCATGTATTTACGCTTCCTATCATCGTGCATCAATGCCCAGTGATTGGCTTTTGCTTTCATGTCATCCTCTTTTTTCTCCATTAGCTCTGGCGTATAGCTCTTAAGCAGTTCTATCTCCTTTACAGTCTCATCAATGGATTCTTTTATGCGGTAGTTGACCACAAAACCATGCAGCATGTTCTTGGCTGTTTCTTTTGTGCTGCCATCCATTTGCCTGAATATCTGCCATTGTGTAAAAGGGTTTTTCATGGCACGTGGCAATAGTTTGCTCAATGCAATGAACCTGCTTTTATTCAAAGGTTTCAAATCCAGCTTTGCTGGGTAATCCGTAAAAACAAGGTCAATGGAAAGTATATCGGCATTGCGTAAAATATACAAGCCAGTCGTATCCACAAATTCGCTCTTGCCAAACTGCATGGCAAAGAACTTACTTTGGTTGCCTGCTGTGGCCAAATGGTAAGCAGGTATTTTTAACGTTCGGTTGTTGAGTATGGAATCGATGAAAGCAGTTGGTTGCTGTGCGTTTGATTGCAGCAGTAGCAGTATCAATACAAAAGATAAACCATGTTTCATGCTTTCTATTTCAACACCTAAGTTACAGCTTCGTTATATATCAAAAAGAAAGCCGATGTTAAAACACCGGCTTTGTTATTTCTATTCAAATTGAGTTTATGGAAAAATACCCAACTCACCATAGCTAGTAGCAACCTTGTTGATGGCATTTACATAAGCTGCGGTACGCATGTCTGGTATTTCGGGGTTAGAGGTCCAGATGTCCATGATTTCACGTGTTGCAGTGATCATCGTTTCTTCCAGTCCGCTATGTACCAGGTCCACTTCATCTGGTCCGTGCATGATGAACAACCTTTCTTTTTCACTTACTTTCTTGCCACTCAAATCTTCCATCTGCGAAAGGATATGTGTGTTCATGTTTTCGGTAAAACGTTTCTCCATCCTACCGTAACGAACGTGGCTCAGGTTCTTTAACCATTCAAAGTATGAAACCGTTACACCACCTGCATTTAAATACATATCAGGTACAACCAGCACACCTTTGCCCGCCAAAATATCATCTGCATCCGGTGTTAAAGGACCGTTTGCTGCCTCACCAATAATTTTTGCTTTAATGCGTGGTGCATTGTCTTTGTTGATCACGTTTTCTAATGCAGCAGGTATCAGGATATCGCATTCCAGTTCCAATGCAGCATTGTTGTTTTCCAGATTGGTAGCACCTGGGAAGTTCAAGATGGAACCGGTTGTTTTTCTATGTTGAAAAAGTTCTTCCTCATTGATACCATCAGCTTTGTAAATAGAGCCTTCGTATTCAGCAATGCCTACAACGATTGCTCCATGCTCACGGAAGAATTTTGCACTGTGGTAGCCCACATTACCTAAACCTTGTACCACTACTGTTTTTCCTTCGATACCTGTAGACAGTCCTTGTTTCTTCATGATGTCTGCCATATTGCATACCTCACGAATACCGAAGAATACACCCAAGCCGGTAGCTTCTTTACGTCCACGAACACCGCCCTGCGAAACAGGTTTACCGGTAACACAACCGGCAGCATCAATTTCGCCTGGCTTCAAAGAACTGTACGTATCCACTATCCATGCCATTTCACGCTCGCCTGTTCCGTAGTCAGGAGCAGGAACGTCAATGCCCGGGCCAATGAAGTTTTTCTTCACCAATTCGGCAGTGTAACGGCGGGTTATCTTTTCCAGTTCGTATGCACTGTATTTGCGTGGGTTGATCTTGATACCACCTTTACCGCCACCAAAGGGCACGTTTACGATGGCACATTTATAGGTCATCAAGCTGGCCAATGCCATTACTTCGTCTTGGTTCACTTCGTCGCTAAAACGGATACCGCCTTTACACGGGCTCTTGTGCTGGCTATGCTGCACACGGTAAGCCTCAATCACTTCAATGCGGCCATCGTCCATCTTAACTGGGAAACGCATGCTGTAGATACTGTTACATGCTTTTATCTGTTCCAGCAAACCTTTATCCCATTTGGTAAATTTTGCTGCCTTATCAAAGCTTTTTTCAACACTCTGGAAAAAGCTGTACGGTTGATTTGACATGATTTGTCGTTTTAATTTTTAAATATGAGCAATCGTTGAAAATATATGAGGAACGTGCATCGTGAATCGCCAGTAGCTTACTTGCCACTATCTATTTATGACTTGCGTTCTAACTTACTGATCTTTCTATCCAAGCTGATCAAATAGAGGAACAAGCCCAATACAATCGTTACCACAACAGCCATTACCACATAAACCTTTCCATTGCTACGCATAATGTCGTGGCTTTCTGCAGTAGCAGTTTGTGCATTGGCAAACACGCTCAGTATTGCAAATGCAATGGTGGCACCTATTTGTTTTAGCTTATTCATTATTCAATTGCTTTTCTTTTAATAATGCTACCCTAACACGCAAGGTGGCAATCCATACACCCAATAAACTCCAGCCTATAAATGCAGGCACCATTACCATTTTCATGGCACTAGTAGTGTCGTTTGGGTTCAATCCCGGGTTACCTTCGCTACCCAAACCACCTGGATGCAATGATTCTACCAGTCTTGGCAATATCCATATTGTAGGGAACAGCATGAAGAATGCGAAGATGTTGTACACGGCACCGATCCTTGCTTTTTTTTCATCATCCGTTAAACTGCCACGCAATACAAAATAGGCACAATAAATGAGTACGGCAATAGCGGCACCATTCTGTTTGGGATCGCCGCTCCAGGGTGCCCCCCATTGATAGTTTGCCCAGATGGCACCAGTGGCCAAACCAAGGAAACTAAATATGAGACCTGTGCGGGCAAACTCCAGACTATAGATATCGTATTTTGAAGATGGTTTGCGTAGATATAAAATGGCGTATACAACCGATGTGGAAAACAGCGTCATCATGGTGATCCACATGGGCACGTGAAAGAACAGGTTGCGTACGGAATGTTGCAGACGCCCATCCAGCTTTGGAATATCAACAAGAAAACCCATGGTGCATACATACATCAATATCAAAAAGGTCAATATCTTCCACCAAGGTTTATGGATCATCATTTGTTTTACTACCAAGTGTTAGTGGGTGCAAATGTAGTGCAAAGGGCTTCAACAAAGCAAGGCTTTGGTAAAATTTTACACACGCTAAAGATTAAGTAATGTCAATAGCTTTTTGCTAACCAACAATATGAAAAATTGAAAAATGTTTACCGATATTCAGCCGAATTGGCTTTAATTAGCACATGCAACAACCATTGCTCCAAATAAACAACCTTTCGGTGGATTTTGTTACGGACGACAGCGTTACCCATGCACTGCAAAACATCAACATTACGGTGAACCGGGGGGAAATTGTGGCCATTGTTGGCGAAAGCGGTTCGGGCAAATCCGTAACGTCCCTGTCCGTACTGCAGTTGCTTCCCTCACCACCCGCTGTTTTTAAAGCTGGCGAGATACTGTTGAATACTGATGGCCGCAACCTGGACATACTGAAACTTCCCAAAGAACAGTTAGCAGGCATACGTGGCAATAAAGTTGCCATGATTTTCCAGGAGCCGATGACCTCGTTGAACCCGGTACTTACCTGTGGCACACAGGTTATTGAAGCCATTATACTGCATAAAAAAATCAGCTATACCGAAGCCAAAAAGCAGGCCATTGCCTTGTTTGAAAAAGTGCAGTTGCCCAGCCCCATTACCATGATTGACCGTTATCCGCACCAGTTGAGCGGCGGGCAGAAGCAGCGTGTAATGATTGCCATGGCCATGAGTTGCGAACCCAGTTTATTGATATGTGATGAACCAACCACGGCATTGGATGTAACGGTTCAGAAAAACATTTTGTTGTTGCTTAAAGAGCTACAGGTGCAGAACAATATGGGTGTTATTTTCATTACGCATGACCTGAGCGTGGTTGCAGAAATTGCCGATAAGGTTGTGGTAATGTATAAAGGCAAGATAGTGGAGCAGGGCATTGCTGAGCAATTATTCAAACAGCCGCAACATCCTTATACCAAGGCCCTGCTTGCTTGCAGGCCAGGCCTGCATGGCAAAGGCGAACGCTTACCTGTAGTAAGCGATTTCATGGAAGTTACCAATGAAGGGGAGATTATAGAAAAGATAACGGATAAGAAAGTGTTGACAGATGACAGCAACAGGGTAACGGATAGCATTGTTCCGTCAACTGTCAACAGTCAACTGTCTTCTTTACTTTCTGTTAGGAACCTTAAAGTCTGGTACCCATCCAAAAAATCCTTTCTTGGAAAAGTACTTGCTTATACCAAAGCAGTTGATGATGTGAGCTTTGATGTATATGAAGGTGAAACGCTGGGGCTTGTTGGTGAAAGCGGCTGCGGCAAATCAACGTTGGGCAGGGCTATATTGAACCTGATCAATGTAACCGATGGCAGTATTTTATTTAAAGGCGAAGATTTAAGAACTGTCAATGCCAAACGATTAACTGCGTTACGCAAAGACTTGCAGATTATTTTCCAAGACCCCTACTCTTCTTTAAACCCAAGAGTAACCATTGGCGATGCCATTGCTGAACCTTTGGAAGTACATAAGATCATCAATACTGCCAAAGCAAGAAAAGAAAAAGTAATTGAATTGTTGGAGAAAGTGAATTTAAAGGCCGAACATTATAACCGTTACCCACACGAGTTCAGCGGCGGGCAAAGGCAACGTATTGTAATTGCAAGAGCTTTGGCATTGCAGCCCTCATTTATTATTTGTGACGAAAGTGTAAGTGCATTGGATGTAAGTGTGCAGGCACAGGTGCTGAACCTATTGAACGATCTGAAAAAAGAATTTGGTTTTACAGCAATTTTTATATCGCATGACCTTTCGGTGGTGCGTTATATCAGTGACAGGATCATGGTGATGCAGAAAGGTAAAATAGAGGAGTTGGGCAGTGCAGAGCAAGTGTACAATAACCCACAAAGCAGTTATACTAAAAGGCTGATTGATTCTATACCGAAAGGAGTTATTATAGGCTAAGAGGTTAAAAAGAGAAAAGGAGCAATAAAAAAATCTCCTAACCTCTTTTCCTCCTTTCCACTCTTATTGATCATGTTGAATTATTATCAATAAGAGCTTAAAGAGAAAAGGAGCAAAAGAGACTTGCTTTAATCCTCTTTTACTCCTTTGGCCTCTTAGCTTGTTATAATTCATTCATTAATCACCATAGCCATCGTTGAACATACTTCTATAGTCGCGATCGTTAAAGAAATACGCTGCACTTTTTCTTAAGGAGAACAGTAGCTGTTTCAGTTTTTTGTCGTACTGTTCGGATACAGGTTCATCGTTCTTCAATTTCTTGTCTGTCATTTTAACCAAATCGTCGTTGCTGCTTACTTCTTTTAGGTCTGCGGGTTGCAGGCCACTTATACCCATTTGCCATTCATCGTCTTTCTTTATTTTGTACTTAAAGAAATACACGTACCCTTTTTTGCTTTTCGCTTCAATCTGTTTCTTGCCAACCAGTTCTATGGCATAGAATTTTTCAAGGCTTTTGTCATTCAGTAACAGAGCCCTTGCAACATCTTCCTGTTTTTTGTATTTGGCCGGGTATAGGTTTGTTTTCTCCACATCTTCCAGTTCGGCCAATAGCTTGCCCCTGTATTCATCTTTAGCAGCAAGGTTCTCAAAAATGGAGTCGGCCACTTTCCTATCGTTACGCAGCATCAGGATGGCGGTGCTCAGTTTAACATCGTTGTCTTTGCTGGATAACAGCTTATCAAAATACTTCTGCACCGCTGGGTATTTGTCATAAAACGGCATTAGCAGTATTGCATAGTTGTCTATATCGCCGTTATTGTCGTTACTGTATTTTTTGCGGGAATAGCTGCTGTTATCGTCTTCTTCATCTTTGTCGTTATTCTCCTTTTCAATCACTTTCTCATCGCGGCTCTGCTGTTTCTTCAACTCTATCTTGGCATCAAAATACAGTTTACTGTAGTAGCTTTCATAGTCGGTTGATTTTAGGTAGCCGCTATCCACCAGTGTCCGCAACAGTGCATTTACAGGCTGTTTGTAATCGTCCAATGAAGACAGTTGCAGCATTTCGGGGAACAATGTCTTTGCCAATGCAAGACTGTCTTCCAGCTTCTCAAAAATATCGTTGTAGCCATAATCGCCATCAAATACGGGTGGGTCTTGCAGCAACAGTTCCTTTAATAAACTGTAAGACTGTTTTGTTTTCAGGTTGGCCAGCGAAACCAGCACCGGGTTCTGGAATGAGCTTGTATCAGCAGTCTGATTGTACAGGTCTTTCAGGTAGCCTACCACTTTATCGGTGCAGCAGCTGTCGTCTATATAACCCAGTTCGTAAATGAATTTGCTTTTGATATCAAAGTAGTCCTTATCGCCCAGTTTCAATTTGGCAATGGCATCTTTTATCCTGTCCAAACCTGCTGCACCATAATACACATAGCCTATGGCACTGTTGGCTTTTTTCTTTGTAGCAGAGTCCTTGCTATAATAGTCGTCAAAAAACTGGCCTAGCTTGTTCGTAAAAACAGATGCTCCGAATTTTGGATCCGTAGGTTTAAAACTGCCAAAGAACTGCGTAATGAAGTTGCTCTCCTTACCTACATTGTCTGTTAAGGTAACAGCCTTAAACAATTTGTTGTCTTTCAACAAAGCAAGCCCGGTAATTTTGCGGGTCGAGTTGGTATCCAACAATACATATTTATAACCGCTCACGGAATCGTTGAGTTGCACGAACTCTTTCTTGTCCAATATAAAGTCTTTCTGCAATCCTTCCCAACGCATCTGGTTTTTCCAGAATTTGGCCGTATCCCTACTGTAAAAGTATTTGGCAAAGGTTTGTGTGGTTACCGCAATGCTTTCGCCGGTGGAGTCATTCCTAAAATAGGCAGTCCTGTCTTTGGGCCAGTAATTGTAATTGTCGTTGTTACTGCTGAACGAATTGTATAGCGATTCGTCGTTGGCAGCTTTCTCTACCAAAGCCCTTATTTCTTCGTCCAGTTCGGGGTGTACAGGTGTCTGCACCACAAACTTGAAACTGGTATCGGTGTAGGGTGTGGCAGCACTATATTTAAAGTCGGTAATACCAAAACCGTTTAGGAACCTGTCAAAATTGGGCGATTTCTTCTTGCCCCTAGCCATTAACAGGTATTGATGTGGGCCTTTGATAAAAGCCTTTGCATTGATGACACCGCCATTCTTTAAACTGAACTGCATGTCCAGAAACGGGTAGCCATTCTGGTTGCCAAATTTCCTGGACACTTGCTTGTCTATTATTTCGCTGTGCAACAGGCTTTCTTCCATCAGGCTCAAATCAAAAGTGTCTTCTTCAATGAACTTGTAATTGTGCAAGCTCTTCTTCCAAACGGCATAGGCATCGCCACTTGCCTTGTCCACAGCTTCATATTCCCAAGTGTCAATACCGTCTGTGGTAACGGTGTTCAACGTAACGTTGGGCTCTTGCGGAAACGGCACATGAAAGCCACCTGTTGCGGGTTGAAAATCCACCCATTCATTTTTCTGTTCCTTTACCTGTATGGAGCCAAAAAAATCTTCGGCTTCCTTGCCATACACGTATTCATCGTTACCACTCATTTTAAATACCAGTACTTCAAAAGGCGTCACCAATATATTGTAGCGTTGTATGTCGCCACGTCTGGTTTTATTGGTAATATCATAGCCTTTGTAACCGTTTTTGGTAATGGTGGCTTTTTTTAAAATTTTACCGGGAATGTTTTCATATAAAAGACTGTCCACTTTCTTAAACACGGCTTCTTCGGTTTGCCCCATTATGGGTGCATGTGTCTTTAGGCGGGTAATCATGTAATAAGTGCCGTTTTCCATATCGGCGTACTGCCAGCTCTGGTTCCAGCGGCTTTCGCTTCTTTTGTACAGTTTACCGGGCAGGCTTAGGTTTATAAAACCATCATCGGTAGTTATGGGTTTCATTTGTACGGGCACACGCATTTTGTCTATCACGTCTTTCTGGTCGGCATCACGGTCGGCCATTTTTACGGGTCTTAGTTTGTAACCCATTTTACGCAGCAGTTCAATCACGCCCCTATCGCCCGGTAAATGGGCTGCACCCACACCTACAAACAGGCTCTGTTTCTTCAGTATCGAATCAATAGAGTTTGCCTGTATCTCGTTGCGTTTGTACAGGAATTTTTCGTTGAATGCTACAGAGGTTGCCGTGAGTATGCTCAAAGAATCCAATAGGTCCAAATCGCCCTTGCGGTAAGCATCCTGTATTTTCTTTTCTATTTCGTAGTACGATTCCCCGTCCGTATCCACTTTCTTTTTCTTCTTCTCCTTGGCCATGTCCTGGTAGGCTTCCAATATCAGTTTCTCTGTTTCAAAAAAATCTTCCACGCCCGCTGCTTTCTTGCCCAGCTTCCTTCCGGTTTGGTAGATGTATAGGTCCAAATAGGTATTCTCTTCAAAATCGGCCTGTGGCTGAATGGTCCTGTACAGCAATCCATTAATCTGTGTAGGGTCTTCGTTCAATGCTTTCTTCAAACGGTCTTCATAATCTTCCAGCCTGAACGATTTTTCGTTGATGTAGTCGTTGGCCCCACTGGACATGTAGCTGCGTATATTGCGTTGGGCATCTTCCATACGGAACATTTCAGGCTGCCATGTTTGGGGGTTCAGTTCCAGCGATACCGCATCGCAGCTTTTAATGGCATTGTAAAACGAATCGCTTAAATGGAATACCATTTTGCTGCTGGCATGCATGGTACCAAACAGGTACGACGGTTTCTTGAGGTTATTGCCGGTTATCTCCCACATCAGACTGGGATATTTTGCGGGTTTCTTTTTCTGTGCAAAACTATTGGCACACACACTGATCAACAGAAGGGCAAGGGTGGTCCGCACAAGCCTGTATCTCATATACGAAGGGATTGATTGTTTTAAAACGAGCAAGCAATGTATAATAAAATGACAGATTAATTTTAATATATTTTGTTATTGCTTCTATTGATGCGTGCTCCCTGTGCAGGCCGGGCTTTCCGTTGCATACCGATAGTTATCGGCACTGCACCCACTTTGTGGCCACTGTGGGCTTTCCGCTCCAATCCCTCACGCTAACCTTCTATTAATCAATTTCGTTTGCTTTAATTGGCAGTATTTCCTTACATTTGCCGCCTTCACAAATAAATCATGCCGTAACATGAAATTATCACAGTTCAAATTTGACCTTCCGCTTAATTTAATTGCCCAGAACCCCACCAAACGCAGGGAAGACAGCCGTATGATGGTGGTGAACCGCAAGACGGGCAACATGGAGAACAAACACTTTAAAGACATCCTGGATTATTTTGATGACAAGGACGTGTTTGTAGTAAATAATACCAAGGTTTTTCCTGCCCGCATGTATGGCCGCAAGGAAAAAACAGGTGCCAAAATTGAAGTGTTCCTGCTTCGTGAATTGAACAAGCCAAACCGTCTTTGGGACGTAATTGTGGACCCTGCCCGTAAAATACGTGTAGGCAACAAATTGTATTTTGGCGAAAGCGAGGAATTGGTAGCCGAAGTAATTGACAATACTACCAGCCGTGGACGTACCATCAAATTTTTGTGGGACGATGACGATGAGAGCTTTAAAAAAATGCTGGAGCATTTAGGTGAAACACCATTGCCTAAATACATTAAACGCAAACCTGATGAAGAAGACAGGGAGCGTTACCAAACCGTATATGCAAAGCACGAAGGTGCCGTTGCGGCCCCTACTGCTGGTTTACACTTTAGTAAGGAGCTGATTAAGCATTGCGAAATAAAGGGTATCCGTTTTGCGGAAGTTACTTTACACACTGGTCTTGGTACGTTTAGGCCAATTGAAGTGGAAGACCTGAGCAAACATAAAATGGATGCCGAGTATTATAATATACCCGAAGAAGCCTGCAGGATCGTGAACAAGGCCAAAGAAAACGATCACCGCATTTGCTCTATTGGCACTACCACCATGAGAGCCATGGAAAGCAGCTTCACTGCCCAAAAATTATTGAAACCAAGTGAGGGCTGGACCAACCATTTCATTCACCCACCGTATGAATTTAGTGTGGCGGATAGTTTGGTTACCAATTTCCATTTGCCTAAAACAAGCCTGCTGATTATGACCTGTGCTTTTGCGGGTTATGATCTTGCTATGGAAGCCTACAAGAAAGCCATTAAGGATAAGTACCGTTTCTTCAGTTATGGAGATGCGTTGCTGATTATCTAAATTTCAACATACGCATAAAAAAAGTCCTGCTAGCAGTAGCAGGACTTTTTTTATGTAAGCCAGTCTTTTTTAATAAGTCTTCAACAGGTTTTCTTTCATTACATATACCACAAAACCAATGGCACTTTTTACGTTCATCTTTGTCATGATCCTTTTCCTGATGCCCTCGATGGTCCTTTCACTGGTGCAAAGCTTGTCGGCTATTTCTTTGTTCGTCATTTCTTTAAACACAAGATCTATCACTTCCAGTTCCCGTTCGGAAAAATTCACTTTTTCTCTGTGTTTATACGGGTTGTAGCGGCTTCGGGCAATCATTTGCGTAAGCTTGTTACTGGTACTTTTGCAGTAGTAAGGGTCGCCACTGTACACTGTTTTTATTGCTTCAATAATCTGTTGTTTGTTGGCATTTTTTAGCAGGTAGCCTTTTGCCCCAGCTTCCAGCATCTCCACAATCAGGTCGTCTTCATTAAACATGGATAAACCGATGACACCAATATTGGGGTAAAGTTCTGCCAGTTTCTTGGTTGCCTCAACGCCATCCATAATGGGCATTTTGATGTCGGTTATAATCACATCTGGCAAATGCTCTTTTGCAATGGCAAGCAACTGTTGCCCGTTCTCTGCCTCGGCTACAAGGTGTATATCGTTTTGCTTGCTGAGCATGAGCCTGAAACCGTCCCTGAAAATCTCATGGTCATCGGCTATTACAATCCTGATATCATTTATTGTGGGGTTCATTGTAAGGGTATTTCTATTTCAAATGCTGTTCCTTTACCGGGTTGTGTTTCTACCATTAGCTGCCCGCCTAACACTTCTGCCCTACTCTGCAGGTTCATCAGGCCCAGCCCGTTGCTTACCTGTTCCTTTTCAACGTAGTTAAAGCCAATGCCATTGTCCTTCGATTTAAAAATAATTTTTTTGTCCTTCTTAATAATATGAATGTGCAAGGCAGTGGCGTTGGCATGTTTAATGGTATTGTGCACTATTTCCTGTTCAATCCGGTACAGGTTTATTTCATGTTGCGGGCTCAGCTTAAACTCGTCGCATTCAAAAACAATTTCCAGCGGATGTGCGTCTTTCATCTTGCCGATAAACTCGTTGGTAGCTGCAATAAAACCTTTCCTGATAAGCGTATTGGGCAAGAGGTTATAGGATATGTCGCGGAAGCGTTGCACCACATCATCAATTTGCTGGCTCGATTTCTCCAGCACGGCTGTTTCCATTTCGTCAACAGGTTCCAGGTGGTTTATCTGCAATTTTATGGCCGAGAGCAGCGGTCCCAATTCGTCGTGCAGGTCGGTAACAATCCTTTTGCGTTCGTTTTCCAATGTATCTATTTCGGCTGCTATCCTTGCTTTTTGCCATTTAAAAATCATTTTTTGCTGGCGTATGATAGAGAATATAAAATAGCCCACTATTGCTGCCAGTATGCAGCAAGCCAGCAAGATGATGTTATAGATACTTTGGTTGTTGTTCAACATACGTTTATAGGTAACCTAAAATTACAACTATGTGCTTTTGGACGGTATACAAATTATTGCCCATGCAAATACCAGGTAGGTAACCAGGTTCACGTATTTATGTATGCCAAATAAAAAATTATTGAACTGTGATTCCAGTTGCAGCAAATAGATAACATTCAGGAAAAAGGAGAATGCGGTATAAAACAGCAACATGCTGCTGATAATAAAAAGTACGTTCTTGTAAAAAGGCATATTGAATACCAGTACCTGTTTGCTGAGCAGGTTTACCGTAAGGGCAAGCAGTATGGCATCGTACACCACGGTGGCATTGAGCAACAGGTTTTTTGTAGGCAGAAAGAAACAGCTTAATATGGTTAATGTGAGCAAGCAAATGGCGGTAAGAACAATGGCTGTGGTTCTTTTTATGATGAGTAGCCGTTTAAAAAACTCGAGGAGCAAAACAATATTGATGATGTAGTAGCAGTTGCCAACAATAAAGTAAACAGGACGGAATTGTTTTAATTGCTTTACAATGAAAACAATGGTTTCTGTGGTTACCGATAAATAGATGATCCAAATAAACGGGTGGAATTTATTGTCCACCCGTTTGTATTTAACCGTACCAATAATTGCAGGTACAATGCATGAAAAGGCGGATAGTTCTGTAAGCATTCAAATGAATTATGGAATTAATGTAATTGTGCCACTGGTTAGTGGTGGTGGTTCTTTCTGTGCCATATCCAATAATCCTTCTTCATCATCGCCAGTGGTTGGGTCGGGTTCCCCATCCAGGCTTTTGGCAGCTACTTTTTTGTCGGTAGTGGCCTGTGCAGTTTTCTTCCGGTGCCAGTAAATGTCGTTGCCTTTGGCATCAATGCCGCAAATCAAAGGCACGATCCTGTTGTCGTCATTAAAACCGTAATACACCCTGATACCGGTACAGTTTTTTTGACGCATCATGTAGGCCAGCATGCTTTGTGCCGAGTCGTAACGTTCGGCCTGCGACATCAGTTCCATACCAAATTTCTGGGTACCATCCGTCATGGAAGCCCTTACTTCTTTGTACCTGGCTATCATTTTTAACGACCGCTCTTTTGATACAAAGTGGTGCCAGTTGGTTATGCTGTCTGCCGGCTGTCCATCCGCCCCGGTTCCCATTGGGGGCTTAACGCCACCATCTTGGCAGGCCATTACCGATAGACATACTGCCAAACAAAAAGCAGTTACAATTTTTTGCATACGCTGTTTTTTTTAGGTTTAAGAATAAAGAAGTTGCTAAAGTAATGCGATGCAAGTTTAGCAGCCTACGTGCTGGTACGCTTTTTTTTGAGGGTTTACCACCGCAGTAACTGCGTACTGGCACTGTACAGTTGTGCAAAGCCTTAGCTTAATGGGCATTTCCTAATATTTATGCAAAAGCCATTTGCCAAAACTTGTACTTCGTTATCTTGCAGCCATGTTAAAAAAGACGAAGAAGGAACAACCCATTATCCTTGTTACAAACGACGATAGCATTGCGGCACCGGGTATTAAGGCATTGGCAGAAGCCGTGCAGGATTTGGGACGAGTAGTAGTGGTGGCACCCGATAAACCACAAAGCGGCATGGGGCATGCCATAACCATTGGGCACCCGTTACGCCTACAAAAAGTTGCATTTATTGAGGGCATAGAAGCATATACCTGTAATGGTACGCCTGTTGATTGCGTGAAACTGGCGGTTGATAAAATATTGCACCGCAAGCCCGACATCTGCCTTAGCGGCATCAATCACGGGGCAAACCATAGCATCAATGTAATTTATAGCGGAACCATGAGTGCTGCCATGGAAGCATCAATAGAAAGCATACCCAGTGCAGGTTTCAGTTTGTTGGACTATAGCATGGAAGCCGATTTTAACCCAGCAAAATTGTATGTACGCAAAATTGCCATACAGATGCTTGCCAAAAAGCATGATAAACATTTGTTGCTGAACGTAAATATACCTGCCGTGCCGGAACTTTTGATAAAGGGCATTAAAGTGTGCCGCCAGGCCTATGCCAAATACGAAGAGGCTTTTGTGGAACGCAAGGACCCGCATGGCAAAATGTATTATTGGCTTACAGGCGAGTTCGTGAATTTTGATAAAGGTAGGGATACCGATGTGTGGGCCTTAAAAAACAATTATGTAAGTGTGGTGCCTGTTCAATTTGACCTGACAAACTATGAATTGAAAAAGAAAATTGACACCTGGAAGTTTTGATGCCAGCCAACTTTCGACACATTGATTTATTCGCATAAACAATAACAACATGTTTAAGATATTCAAGAAAGACAATTTGAAACTCGGCTTGCTCTGGGGCTTTATTGCCCCGTTTATAGGCATGTACGGTTATTATTTATGGAAAGCAAGAAGTGCGGGCAGTTTTATTGAATTTGTAAAATATTTGGGCTGGCAAAAAAGCATCATCACCACGATGGTCAGTTTTTCGCTATTGGCCAACGCTATCCTGTTTACCATATATATCAATAGTCATATTGACAAAACAGCAAAGGGTATTTTTATCATGACCCTGATTTTTGCCATTGGTGCATTGATTTTGAAGATTATGTATTAACCCGTTTTTGCTTGGCTGCCTAAATAATCTGTAAGGCATTTTTTGCAATCAGTTCCACATCCTGCAACTCCATACATTTAAAATGCTTTTTGGGGCATTGCTTGTAGCCTATTTTGCTGCATGGCCTGCATGATACATTTTGTACCTGGAACTTATGGTTGGTAATTTGTGTATTGCCAAAATAGGGCTCCATACCAAATAAGGGTGTGGTATTGCCCCAAATGGAAAGGATGGGCTTTTTAAATGCTGCTGCAATATGCATCAACCCGGTATCGTGTGTAATGATGAGTTTTGCCTTACGCACAAGGTCGGCACTTTCGTTGAGGTTGAACTTGCCGCAGGCATTGTATATTTTAATAGCATCCACCGAAGCAATTTCATCGCCTGCGGCTCTGTCTTCGGGGCCACCCAACAGGATAATGGGATAGGCAATATTGCTGCACAGTTGTTTTAACTTATGGATGGGTAATTTCTTTGTATTGAGCGCCGCACCAATTACGATGCCGATAAAACCAAAATGGTGCGATGCGGGAATGTCGTTTTGTTTTACCGCATCTTTTTCGGGAATGAAATAGTCCAGTCCCTTGCCATCGTTCATTACGCCAAGGCTGCTTACCGTTGCCAGGTTTCTGTCAACAATATGCATATTGGGCATGATGTTTATTTTAAGGGTAGTGAGTAACCATTTTTGTATGTTGAGTTTGTTGAAAGAAAAGCTTTTTGCTTTCAGTGACTTTTTCACACGCAGTGTACGCAGGTTATGGTGCAGGTCTATGATATAGTCATAGCCTTCCTGTTGCAGTTCGTGTATCATCAGGTCCCAACTTGTATCCAGCAGTATTACCTTATCTATATATGGATTGGTTTCCACAATGCCGTTAAAAGATTTTTTGGTAAGAAAGTGTACTTCGGCACCGGGCAGTTGCTGTTTAATGCATCGTACAACGGGTGTGGTCAATACAATATCGCCGATGGAAGAAAAACGGATAACAAGGAATTTCATAAACCTGATTGAACAATTTTGAACGAATGTACTGCAAATACCAGGTATAGTTTATAAGGTATGGCTGGGCTATGCCATGAAGCCGATGGGTGCGACGCCTATACAGCTGAAACATGCAGTGTTGCTGGTTACCTAAAACAGGAGTGCTTTTATTCTTCTACATAGTTCAGGTCCTTATGAAAGGTTTCTTCCGTGAAATAGAAGGCAATCAAAGTGATAAACATTACCACTATTGCTGTTACGATGCCGCTTTGGGTAAGGCCCCATTTCCATTTTTGTTGAAACAGGTCAAGGAACATTAAATTGATTAAGGGTAAGGAACCACGCACCATATTGGGAACCGTAGTGGCAGCTGTTGCACGGAGGTTTGTTCCGAACTGCTCGGCTCCCATTGTTACAAAGATTGCCCAGAAACCCGTGCTGAAACCAAGTATGGCACAGATAATATACATGCGGGCATCGCTGCTGTTGAAACTGCTGTAGAAGAGGAAAAGGGCACCTATGCACAATACATAAAACAGCAACAATGCTTTTTTACGGCTTTTGAAATATTGGCTTATAAGACCAATCACAATATCGCCCACTGCAATTGCTGCATAGGCATACATGATTGCCTTGCCACTTTCAATATGGTTTTCGCCATAGAACTCTTTTGCGAAACGGTTACTGTAGTTGACCAATATGCCTATCACGTACCAGGTAGGCAGGCCAATTAGAATAGCAAGGAAATACTTTTTGAAGCGGTGTGCATTGGTAAAAAACATGAAGAAGTTGCCACGTTGCACATTCTGTTCCTTTGTTTGCTTAAACATTCCGCTTTCTGCAACCGAAATACGTAACAGCAACAATACAACGCCCAAACCACCACCAATTTTATAGCACAAACGCCAGTCTTGATTGGTGAACTTAAAAGTATAGTAAGCAAATACTGCCCCGAACAACCCGATGCCTGCTACCAAGGATGTACCTACGCCCCTTTTGTTTTTGGGCAGCAGTTCACTAACCAGGGTAATACCCGCACCAAGCTCTCCGGCAAGCCCAATGCCTGCAATAAACCTTGCCCATGCATAATGTTCAACCGTTTGCACATAACCTGTTGCAAAGTTTGCAATGGAGTACAATGCTATTGAACCAAAGAGCACACTTAACCTTCCTTTCTTGTCGCCAATGGTACCCCAAAAAATGCCACCGATCAACAGCCCTACCATTTGCCAGTTAATGATTTTTGTACTGGATGCAAGTACGGCCGCCTTATCGGTTAATACAACGCCTAAACCTTGAAGGCTCGGTTCTCTAACGATGGTAAACAGCAGCAGGTCGTATATATCCACAAAATAGCCCAGTGCTGCTACCATAACAGGAATGGAAAGGATGCCAATTTGTTTGTGTTGGTTCATAATGGCGGTGTTATTTATTTTTCAATAAAGTCAAGGTCTTTGCCAAAGGTTTCTTTGGTAAAAATTACGGCAGTTGTTGCAATGCCCATTACAATGATGCCCACGATCCAGCCAGCCGTCACATAATCCATTCCTTTTAATGAGCGTATCCATTGAAACAACAGGCTTATCAGCACCAAACCACCACGCACAAAATTGGGGATGGAAGTAGTAGCTGTGGCCCTGAGGTTGGTGCCGAACTGTTCGGCACTCATACTTATATAGAGTACCGAAATACCCGAGCCAAAACCCAGGCCGCAACATATCCAGTACATGCCCTGCAGGCTGCCATTGTGTTGCATAAAGTACAGTACCATGAACAGGGCTGCTATGCCGTAAAATATAAAGAGTGCCTTTCGCCTGCTTTTGATGATATTGCTTAAGATGCCTGCACTTAAATCGCCTAGGGCAAGCCCCGCATATTGATATAGCACGGCACGGCCGGGATCCACATTTTCTATGCCCATGCCCTTGCCGAATTTGTTGCTGAAACTTACCAGCACACCAATGGCATACCAAACGGGCAAGCCAATCAATATGCTGCGTATATATCTAAAGAAACGGTCTTTGTTATTGAGGAACATCCAGAAATTGCCCAACTGTACCTGTTCGTTTTTTACATTGTGGTACATGCCACTTTCTTTGATACTTACACGGAGCAGCAACAGCAGTAGCCCCATACCACCGCCAATGAAGTAGCAGAGACGCCAGTTGTTGAAATAATCGTTTACATAAAAAGCAGTAACGGTGCCCAGCACACCTGTGGTGGCAATAATAGTGGCAGCCAGCCCCCTTTTTTCTTTGGGCAAAATTTCGCTGGTTAAGGTAATGCTTGCACCAAGCTCGCCAGCAAGCCCCAACCCTGCTATGAACCTGAGCCAGGTGTATGTGGTAGCATCCTGAACAAACCCGTTTGCAATGGTTGCAACGGAGTATAGCAATATGGAACCGAAGAGTACTTTAAGCCTACCTTTTTTGTCGCCCAGCATACCCCATAAAATGCCGCCCACTACCAAGCCCAGCATCTGTATATTGAGAATGAACTCGCCAGTGGTATCGATACTGTTCTCGTCAAGGCCCAGGCTTTTTAAACTGGGCTTTCGGATAATGTTGAACAGCAGTAAATCGAATACATCCACAAAAAAGCCCAATGCACCTACGATAACAGGAAGTGAAAAAACACTGTATTGTTTTTGTTGCATTTGGCAAGGTTGGGGTTATAATTGTTGCTGGTTGTTGGTTTCCAGTAACAGGTAACAATGTTATTGCTTCTTTTTGCTGGTAACCAGTTTTAAAATAATTGGTGCCGTTGTTACCAATACTATCCCTATTACAATTACTTCGAGGTGTTCACGCAGGTCGAAATTGAACTGGTTCAGTATCCACTTCTGCAAAAAATGCCCTGCAACCAACATGCTAAAAACCCAAGCGATGCAACCGAGTACATTGTAGTAAGTGAATTTCTTTTTATCCATGGCCACAATACCTGCCACAATGGGTGCAAAAGTCCTGATAATGGGCAGGAATCTTGCAATAATGATGGCACCGCCACCATGCTTTTCGTAAAAATCGTGTGCCTGTTGCAAGTATTTCTGTTTGAACAGTATATTGTCTTTCCAATGGTACATGGTTGGGCCTACTTTTTTGCCGAACCAGTAACCGATCATATTGCCCAATATACCTGCTATGGAAATGAGCATCCATAAGATAAACAGGTGTATATATTCATTGTGTACAAACGGGAAAATGTTGCCGATGATTTCTGCACTGTAAATGCCTGCTACAAACAACAGGCTATCGCCGGGGAAGAAGAAGCCGATGAAGAGTCCAGTTTCGGCAAAAACAACAATCAACAAAAACCATAGCCCACCATTAATGATATAGAACATGGGCGTAAGTAGGTCTTTCCAACTGAACTCTTTTTTCACAACTACTGTTTTGCTGGCCGGAATATTTTTTACCGCCAGCACAGTAGTTGCATAACCTGTTGCTGAAACTTTGATGCTATCTGTAGCACCCACTTTTAAAGCTACTTCGCCTTTGTCGTTTGTTACAAAACTGCTTGTATCATTGTTAACAGTAACAGTGGCCGCTTTTATTTTGGCGTTGTACTGGTTCTGCAAAACAATCCTTACACTGTCCTGTGCAAAACATTTCACAGAAAAAATGAGTACAATAAAAGCAATACTGATCTTCATGTAATTTTTCATGGTTCAATCTTAAGTGTTCGTTTACTAACTGCCTTCCAGTTCGCCTTCCCATTTGCTTACTGCTGCTGTTGCCAAGGCGTTGCCTAATACATTGGTCATGGTTCTGCCCATATCGCAAAAAACATCAATTGCTAAAATTAAACCAACGCCTTCTGGTGGCAAACCAAACATGGCACCTGTTGCCAGCACCACTACCAAACTTGCCCGTGGCACACCCGCTATGCCTTTACTGGTTATTAAGAATACCAATAACATAATTATTTGCTGGCTGGTACTATCAGTAATATGTGTTATGCCAAAAGCCTGGGCAATAAACATGCTTGCAAATGTCATATACATCATGCTGCCATCTAAATTAAACGAATAGCCTAGAGGCAAAACAAAACTTACAATTTTGTTATTGCAACCAAATCTTTCCATTTCCTCAACTAATTTAGGATAAACAGCTTCGCTACTTGCCGTGCTGAATGCGATACCCATAGGCGTAGCGATACGTTTTAGCAATACGGGCAGCCTTCCTTTCAGGAACAGATAACCAACCATTAAAAGCAATATCCATAGCAGTAGTAAACCCAAATAAAACTCCCCAATATATTTACCAAAGGTGACCAATATGCCCAATCCGTTTTTGGCAATAGCCGCAGCCATTGCACCAAAAACACCTAGTGGAGCTAGGTACATAACATAAGCAACCATTTTTAAAACCACATGGGCCAACGAATCCAACGCATGTATAATTGGTTCGCCTTTTTTGCCAATTGCGGTAAGTGCAATGCCAAAAAATATAGAAAAAACAACCAGTTGCAGAATTTCATTGGTAGCCATTGCCTCAATTACACTACGGGGCACCACATGTTCTACAAACTTTGCCAAAGAGAAACCTTTTGACTTTTCAAGCAGGTCGTTCACGGCTGCCATATCGGTATGCTTAATATCCACACCAACGCCTGGCTTAAAAATATTTACCAATAACAAACCAAGAGAAAGCGATAACAATGATGCACTGATAAACCAAAGCATTGCCTTTCCACCAACCCTACCCACCGTTTTCATATCACCCAATTTGGCAATACCTACAACTAGCGTTGAAAAAACAATAGGGGCAATAATCATTTGCACCATCCTCAAAAAAATGGTGGTAAGCAATTTTATATTCTCTGCAAAAACTTTGACTGTATCGGCACCATACTTTTCGTGTACCCAATACCCTACACCAATACCCAACAGCATCGCAACTAAAATCCACAAGGTAAGTTTGCTTTTCTTAGCGGGCACAGTATTCGATGTTTGCATGCAAGCAGTTGTTTTATTGGTTTGGCAATATAGTAATTAAGTTGGTAAACTATTGCCAAACCGCCATCTGTAAAACTTTTGCCACTAGGAAATGATTTAATGCCTATTTTTCCGAACCAAACTTTAAAACTTAACCAACTGTACTATGAGTTTATTTGTAAGAAAACCATTGGCCGGATTATTGGCTGAAGCGACCGAATCGGAAAAAGGGCTGAAACGGACATTGGGCAAAGGCTCCCTTATTGCACTGGGCATTGGGGCAATTATTGGGGCAGGGCTTTTTTCTATTACAGGCGGGGCTGCCGCAAACCAGGCTGGCCCGGCAATTACCATTTCATTTATTATAGCGGCATTGGGTTGCGGGTTTGCCGGACTATGCTATGCAGAATTTGCATCCATGATTCCCGTTGCAGGTAGTGCCTATACTTATTCTTATGCAACCATGGGCGAGTTCATTGCATGGATCATTGGTTGGGACCTTGTACTGGAATATGCCGTTGGTGCTGCAACCGTAAGCATCAGTTGGAGCAGGTACCTCGTAAAATTCTTGCATGGCTTTGATATTGACCTGCCCACATGGCTTGCTACAGGCCCTTGGGATGGTGGCGTAATCAATTTACCGGCGGTGTTTATCGTGGTACTGATGAGCTTGTTATTAATAAAAGGCACACAAGAAAGTGCAAGGGTTAATGCCATTATTGTAGGACTTAAAGTAGTGGTGGTACTGATATTTATTTTCCTGGGCTGGAAATACATCAACAACGAAAACTACCATCCTTATATACCTGACAATACAGGAACATTTGGCGAATTTGGCTTTAGCGGCATTGTACGTGCGGCCGCCATTGTGTTTTTTGCCTACATTGGTTTTGATGCGGTAAGTACTGCTGCACAAGAGGCAAAGAATCCCAAAAAAGATATGCCTTGGGGCATATTGGGCTCACTGGCTATCTGTACCGTTTTGTACATACTGTTTGCACATGTTATGACAGGTGTTACCAGCTACACATCATTTAAAGGCCAGGATGGTATTGCACCTGTTGCCGTAGCCATTGAGCATATGGGCAAACAGAATGCAGCCGGTGTATGGATACCGGACTTCCCTTGGTTGAACAGGGCTATTGTTGTTGCCATTCTTGCTGGTTATGCATCCGTTATACTCGTAATGCTGATGGGACAAAGCCGTGTATTTTTTAGTATGAGTAAAGATGGTCTGATTCCAAAAGTATTTTCGGCGGTGCATCCCAAATTCCGTACGCCATCCAAGAACAATTTCCTGTTCATGATTTTCGTGAGCCTTTTTGCTGCGTTTGTACCGGCAAGGGTTGTGGGCGAAATGACCAGCATCGGCACCCTATTTGCATTTATATTGGTATGCGTGGGCGTAATGGTAATGCGTAAGAAAATGCCAGATGCACCAAGGGCATTCAAGACTCCATTGGTTCCATTGGTTCCCATTCTTGGTATCGGTACCTGTTTGTTCATGATGGTATTTTTACCTGCCGACACCTGGGTACGTTTGGTGGTTTGGATGTTGATAGGCTTGGACATCTATGCTTATTATGGCATCAAAAACAGTGTACTTGGCGGAAACACGAATGACAGGCAAGGCAAAACAGCCATGAATGTTACAGGTTTGGCCCTATGTGCCCTGTTGGCCATTGTTGGACTATGGCATCAGCAAACAGTGGGTTGGGCAGAAGACAAAACGCTGTTGACGGTTTCTTTTGTGTTTGCCGCACTGCACCTTTTTATATTCGGCAGCAAACTGGCCAAAAAATCTGCTTGATTTTTAAACTGAAATAGTATAAAGTGAAGAAGTCAACCTATTATTGGGTTGGCTTCTTTTTTTACGGCAGCATCTCCTATTTTTGCAGCCGCTTTGTTTGGCCCCGTTCAATGGCCGATGGGTGCGACGCCACGGAAGCCCGGTTATGCTACCGCAGCCCGTTACCAAAAAATAAAACTTAAACGATTAGTTACTATGGGAAGGATTTTTGAAGTTAGAAAAGCCACCATGTTTGCCCGTTGGGACAGGATGGCTAAACAGTTTACACGTATTGGCAAGGAAATCATTATTGCGGTAAAGGCCGGCGGCCCCGATGTGGCCACCAACCCGGCACTGCGTAGGTGCTTTCAGAACGCCCGTAGTGTGGGCATGCCAAAGGACCGTGTGGAAGCCGCCATTAAACGTGCCATGGGCAAGGATACCAGCAACTATGAAGAGATATTATATGAAGGATACGCACCACATGGCGTGGCCCTGTTGGTAGAAACTGCCACAGACAACCACGTACGTACAGTGGCCAACGTAAAAGCCTGTTTTAACAAAGGCAATGGAGCCTTGGGTAACAGTGGCAGCGTTAGCTTCCAGTTCAAAAAAATGGGCGTGTTTAAACTAAAGCCCGAAGGTCTGAACATGGATGACCTGGAACTGGAACTGATTGATTTTGGCTTGGACGAACTGGGCGAAGGATCTGGCGAAAATGGGGAGGATGTATTGGTGCTGCGTTGTGCATTTACCGATTTTGGGCAATTGCAAAAAGCATTGGAAGAAAAAAACATTACACCGATAAGTGCGGAGCTGGAATGGATACCGACTACCACAGTACCGGTAACAGATGAGCAGGCCGAGGATGTTTCGAAACTGATTGAACGTTTGGAGCAGGATGAGGACGTGAACAAAGTGTTTCACAACATGGGCTAAAAGAAGCATTTTTTTTCAGTAAAAAGAAACAAAGGCCAACCAATTGGGTTGGCCTTTTGCTTGCGTATGTATTTTTGCACCATGGTTGATATAGATAATTTACGCAACCCAGTAGTACTGTTTGATGGTGTTTGCAATTACTGCAATACCATGGTAAACTTTGCCATTAAATGGAACAGGAAAAAGAACCTCCGCTTTGCCCCTTTACAAAGCGAAGTAGGTATTGCATTAAAAGAAAAATACCACATTGCACCAACAGTAGATTCGGTTGTTTTTATTGAGCAAGGCAAAGTTTATATCCACTCATCCGCAGCCCTGCGTATATGCCGGCACCTGTCTTTTCCGGTAAAGGTTCTATACTTTTTTATTCTTGTACCACGCTTTATACGGGAAGGTATATACAAATGGGTTGCCCGCAACAGGTACAAATGGTTCGGGAAAAAGGAAAGCTGCATGATACCTACATCGGACGTAAGGGCTTTATTCTTAAATTAATTTTCTGTGCAAGCAACCTATTAATAAAATATTTGCTCTACCTTTACGACCTCTAGATTTAATCCGACCTCCTATTACGAATTTCCTCTCTAAACTTATCCGTGAAAAACGCTGTTTAAACAACAAAACAAGCGTTTATGAAATTTTTTGTACCTATTGTCAGGTCAACTTTTATGTTGACAGTTTTTGCTCTTTTATCATTTACAGGTAAGGCCCAATTAAACGGCGGAACGATTGCGATACCATCGGCCTGTGCCTCGGCCAGTTCCCCTGCCCCCAACATCAGTAATGTAACAAGTGCTTCCGGAGGTTCCGGTGCATATAGCTATCAGTGGGAAGCCAAGATAGCTGCATCTCAATGGACAACAGTTATTGGGGCAACCAGCGAGAACTTGAGTCCTGGTATTCTTTTTTACAGCACAGACTACAGAAGAAAAGTTACAGATGCTTCTGGGGCCACTGCCTATTCAAATATTGTTAGTTTTTTATTTGGCAGCAACCTTACTGGTGGCAGTATATACCTTAGTGGTTACGGTACTGTTTTAATAAATACATTGCCTCCAGAAATCGCTTCTGTTGCACCTGCAAACTACGGTAGCGGATCTTATTCCTATACATGGGAAATTTCTGTTGGCAGTAGCACAGGTCCATGGAATACCATAGCAGGTATAACATCTTCAAATTATCAACCACCCGCTTTTACAACAGAAGGTATCTATTATATCAGAAGAAAAGCCACTGACAACAATTGCGGCAACAGTGCATATAGTAACTCCGTTGTAATAACAGTGGTTTTAACGCAAGCATTTGATCCCCGCAGTTGGACGAGCGTTTATGGCTGTGTTTTTCCTGGAAGCTTGCCCGGCCAACTGACAGGCCAATTGCCTATTGGCGGAACGCCGCCGTACACTTATCAATGGGAGCAAAAAACAGCAAGTACTTCTTGGACAGTTGTAGCTGGTGCTACCGGCATTTCTTATACCCCAACAAGTTTCACTGAAAATACTTCTTACCGTAGAAAAGCGTCAGACGCAAGCGGTAATTCAGGCTACAGCGGCGAAGCTGAAATTATTCTTGCAACAGGCACACCCAATGCAGGACTTATTGCTACAAACCCGGCTACATTAATTGCCCCTAATGCACCTACCTATACTGTAGTGAATGTTCAGTCAGCTTCATACATTTATGGTGGAAATTACAAATGGGATCTTAGTACTGATAACGGGGGTTCATGGCAGCCATCTTCATTTAGTGCCGGCAGCTCCAATTACTATGCCGAATCAACACCCACAACACGTACCTGTTACAGAAGGTCCATTGATAACATTTGTGCTTCTGCTCAATACACGTACTATACAAATATTGTATGTATTGACCCACCAAACCCTTTAACAAGCGGTACAATTTCCTCATCCTATACAGGCACTTGCGTTACGGCCGGTACTTCTCCAGGAACGCTTAACGGCACACCTGCAACTGGCGGCTCAACACCATATAGTTATCAATGGCAAAAGAACGACAATGGCAACTGGGAAAATATTGCTGGCGAAACAGGTGTAAACTATACATCTGGTGCATTGAACCACAATACCAGTTTCCGCAGACAGGTTACAGATGCCAATAATACCATTCTTTATTCCAATGAAATTGCTATCAACCTGCAAGCAATTGCATCTTTAAAAGGTGGTATTGTTGATGGCCCCATTGTTACTTGTAGCGGTACGGCACCTGGCATTATCAACAATATATTAGATGCATGTGGTGGTGGCGGTTCGCTTCAATACACTTGGGAAACCAGCTCAAACGGCGGCTCATGGACCAATGTAACCAATACCAATGCCCCTACTTATAATGCAACAAGCATTTCTGTTGATACCAAATACCGCAGAAAAGTGGGCGATGGTTGTGGTAACGCAGCATACAGCAACGAAGTACCAGTATATGTTTACCCTGCAATTGAAGCAGGCACCATTACTCCGGTTTCTCAAACCGTTTGCAGCAACACACAGGTACCGGAAGTGCTTAGCCTGATGCAGAACTGCCATTACACCAATGGAACAGTAAGCTACCAATGGCAAAAAGCAAGTTCAGCTACTGGTCCGTGGACAGATATAAACAGTACGCAATCATTCTACCAAGCTGGCTTGGCATCTGCTATTACCTATTACAGGTTAAAAGTAAGTTCTACTGTATGCGGTGCCGTTGCTTACAGCAATATTGCAACAATTGATGTGAAGCTTTGTACTGTGACTTCCAATTCAGGTTCAAGAACATCCAATGGCATGCAACTGTATCCAAACCCGGTTGCACAAGGCCAAACCGTTATTGTAACATTGAACGGTGCAGGCAACAATAATGCAGCTACATTCAAAGCCACTTTACGCAGTGTTGATGGCAGGACTTATGGTTGCACCGTAACAGGTACCAGCAATTCAACCAATAGCAGCACACAGTTGCAAGTGAAGTTGCCAATAGCAATGGCCAAGGGCACTTACTTCATACAGGTTTCCAACAGTCAAAAACAATGGGCTGACAGGATTATCGTATATTAATATTTTTAAAAGAAGGCCAGCTTTAAAAAGCTGGCCTTCTTTTAAACAATCATATTATCATAATAAATAATTGTATTTTATACATAATCTAATATAAATACAATACCACATTCGTAAAACAGTTATGAGAAAACTCTTTTGTGGGCTTTTATTACTTATTTTTTCTGCCCCTATTTTATTTGCACAGAAAGACAGTGCCAAAGCAAAAGAAAGCAGTAGTACGCATCTGCAATTGTTGGAAGCAAAAAGGAAGCAATCAAAAAAAACCGATGGTCAAACAACTGCTTTAAAGACTGCCTACAGTAACACAGATGCAGGCGGGATCCACTTTGTGTACCCTTTCCCATACTTTACATCAACCGTTACTATTCCATCAGGAACCATACCACCGGGTATTTCGAATTATAGATTGGGATTCGATGGTTGCGTTAATTCATACATCACTTACGATAATTATTATTTTTGGCAAAAAAGTACAGACAATGGTAACACATGGTCTGATATTCTGGGTCCGGCACCCAATTACAACCTTGTTACTGGCCTTGCATACCAGCCACCGGCACTTACACAATCAACAATATACAGAAGAGCAGTATATTCATTAGGTTATTCTTGGGGATGTCCATTTGAGATTGGTTATTCTACTTTGGTATATATTAATGTTGTACCCGCATTGTCTGGAGGAACCATTTCGGCATCTAACGCTACTATCAGTCAAAATAGCACATCAATATTAAAAAACACGATATCAGCAGCAGGGGGAATTTCCCCATTGCTATACCAATGGCAACAAAAGAATACAGCTGGTACTTTTATAGACATTACCAATGCTACAACTGATTCATACACTACCCCACCCTTATCTGCATCTACAACTTATCGCAGAAAAGTAACAGATGCCAATAATAATATTGCCTACTCGAATGAAATAAAAATAACGGTTCTTGTTGATGTCAATGGTGGTGCAATTGGGTTCTATTCAGGAAACCCTACACAATATTCTGCTACGCCACCTTTATCATATTACCTTGATACCATTAGTGTTGTATCTGGCACTATGCCTCCATTAATTAGTAATTTTAATTGGGCCTTTGATTTTTGTTTACAGCAAGGAATTTCACCTGGTTATGATTGGAATCATAATGGTGGTGCTGATTTTTTTTATAGCTGGGAAAAAAGCATCGATGGTGGAATAACCTGGATAACCGTTGCTAATTATGGTAGTACTTACCAGCCTCTGGTTATCACGCAGAATACACTCTATAGGCGTCTTGTCCATACAGCATCAGAACCAGATGAAGGTTGTGGAGTAAAATGGGGGAAAAGCAATATAGTTTCTGTTTTAGTAACCACGCCCTCACAATTGCTAGCAGGTGGAAAGATTTCCACAAACAGCACTAGTATTTGTCCCAACTCATCAACTACTTTTTTCAATGCTACCGCTGCATCTGGTGGAACGGCACCATTAAGTTATCAATGGGAAGGAAAAAATACTGGGGGAGTTTTTACAAGCATTCTTAATGCTACCAATGCAGCATATACAACACCTATTTTATCTGCATCAACAACTTATCGAAGAAAGGTAACAGATGCCAATAATAACATCGCATATAGCAATGAGATAACTGTATCTCCTTTTATACCGACCCCTCTTAAAGCTGGTCTTATTGATGCGGTACAAGTAATATGTACCAGCACCTCTCCTGGCACAATTGAAAACATCATTAACGCCTGTGGCGGATTGGGCAGTTTGCAATACACTTGGGAAACAAGTTCCAACGGAAACAACTGGACAGCCATCACCAATAGTGATGCACCAACCTACAACGCAGCAGCTATTTCAACCACAACAAAATACAGAAGAAAGGTAAGCGATGCCTGCAGCAATACTGCATACAGCAACGAAGTGGAAACATTGGTTTATCCAATACTTGAAGCAGGAACCATTACACCCATTACACAAACTGTTTGCAGCAATACACAAATACCGGAAGTAATTGGCTTGATGCAGAACTGCCATTACACCAATGATTATTCAGTAAATTATCAATGGCAAATAGCAGGTTCATTAAATGGTCCGTGGACCGATATAAGCAGTAGCACACAAGCAGCCTATCAGCCAGGGTTGACATCTACAGTTACTTATTACAGATTGAAAGTAAGTTCAACCGTATGCAATGCAATTGCCTATAGCAATGTTACAACAGTTGATATTAAGCTTTGTACCGTTACATCCAACTCGGGCTCCAGAACAACAAATAATCCATTTCCCAATACAACAATGCAAATACATGCAAAGCAGATTGTACAAGGGGCTGTTATCACCGCAGTGCTGGACAATAATTTTCCAACATCAGCCAATTATAATGCGGTATTACAAAATAACTCCAACAAAGAGTATGTATGTACAGTAACCAGTGTTGGCAATGCAGACAAAAAGATTCAATTGCAAATAAAACTTCCAGCTATTATAGCAAAGGGCAATTACACAATACGGGTATCCAATAGCCAAAAAACATGGTCACACAAAATTGTAATTGACTGATACAACAAACCGATTCAATTAAAAAGCCTTCGATAAATATCGAAGGCTTTTTAATTGAAAATCATTTTTTAATTATTATACCACATCCATCATCTTCTCCACCAATTTAAAAGTGGCGGGGCAATATTCAATATTCTGTTGGTGCACATGTATATACTCAACCATTTTCTTTCTTGTAAGATGCGGGAAACCTGCACAGTCTGCTGGCCGCACTTCATAAATGGCACACATGTTTGTAGACAGGTCCAGGAACTGGCAAGGCTGCACCCGGTTCACCCAATCGCCATCCTTATCCTGGTACAACCATTTTTCCTTGAACTCTTTTGGTTTTATTTCAAAATGCCGGGCAATTTTTTCAATATCGGCAGTCTTAAAAGTAGGGCTCATTTTCTTGCAACAATTGGCACAGCTTAAGCAGTCAATTTCTTTCCAAACTTCCGGTGCAATGGCTGCAACATTTTTATCCAAATCTTTTGGGGCATTCTTCTCCAGCTTACCCAGGTAACGTTTGAATTTTTTCTTGTGGTACCGCACTTTTTGGGCGAAGGAACGTAAGTTGATTGGTTGCATGATAACAGTTACTTTGAAGAATACAAACGAAAATAAGTAAACGGCATTATTGAAACAACAGGTTATGTACATCTTCGGCATATCCATAAAAATAACAGCGAAAAACATATTTTTGATACATGCAAAACACAAACCTCCAATCGCAGTTCCTGTTAAACCCCGACATTACTTTTTTAAACTTCGGTTCCTTTGGCTCATGCCCCAAACCTGTTTTCGAAGACTACCAAGCATGGCAGCTTAAACTCGAAAGCGAGCCTGTGCAATTAATTGCCGTTAACGGCCCGCAAAATTTGAAACAGTCACGCCAGGCATTGGCACAATATATCAACTGCTATGTGGACGATGTTGTGTATGTAACCAACCCTTCCTACGCCATCAACATTATTGCAAAAAGCCTTCAATTAAATGAAGGCGATGAAATACTAAGCACCAATTTGGAATATGGTGCATTGGACCGCACCTGGAATTTCTACTGCAAAAAAGCCAATGCAAAATATGTGCGTCAGCCTATACAGCTTCCATTGGTATCCAAAGAAAAAATGATCGAAGACCTCTTCAAAGGTTTGTCCAACAGAACAAAAGCCATATTCATTGGGCAAATAACCAGTGCCACGGCATTGATATTTCCCGTAAAGGAAATTTGTGCCATTGCCAAAAGCAAAGGCCTGCTCACCATTATTGATGGTGCCCATGTGCCCGGTCATATTCCATTGGACCTTGCAGACATGCAGGCCGATTTTTACACAGGGGCCTGCCACAAATGGATGTGCACCCCCAAAGGCTCCTCATTTCTCTACGCAAAAAAAGAAGTGCAACACATGCTGGACCCTTTAATTGTTAGCTGGGGCTACGAAGCCGCTTTCCCTTCTGGCTCGCAGTTTATAGACTATCATCAAATGCAAGGCACCAGGGATTTTTCTGCTTTTTTAACCATACCCAAAGCCATACAGTTTTTGCAGGAAAACAATTGGACAGCAGTTGCCGCAAGCTGCCGTAAACTTTCGCAAAGCAACTATCAACGGTTTTGCAACCTGTTGGGTACGGAACCCCTATGCCCCATTACAGACGAATTTCTTGGCCAGATGTGCAGCACGCCCATCAACACAAGCGAGCCCGAAAAACTACAAAGGTTGCTCTACGAAAAATACAGGATCGAGATACCCGTAATGCGTCAAGACCAACAAGTGCTCATCCGCTATTCCATTCAGGTATTCAATACCCAGCAGCACCTGGATACGCTATACGATGCGTTGACAGAAATTATTGCCGAAACCGATTTGATACAGGTTCCGTAAACAGACCATTTTGCCATGCAATAAACATAGCAAGTTCCGGATTTTACAACTGCACCATGTTGCACATATTTGCATGACAAAATTCAAGTACATGTGTATGCTGTGCATCCATACAAAAAGCCATTGAAAAAAATTTCAGGTACTACAGGCACTGCATGCGGAACGCATATAAAAAATGGAAACATGAACCTCTTCACCAATCAGGCAGACGCCTGTAAAAACCTGCTGCCCAAAGATGGAACTGTACATTACCACGGCCCGTTGATGCCTTTGCAAACGGCCAACGCATGTTTGGCAAACCTATTAAGCACCATTGAATGGAAACATGACGAAGCCATTATTTTTGGCAAGCATATTACCACCAAACGAAAAGTGGCCTGGTATGGCCAGCAGCCTTTTGCATATACTTACTCCAACACCACCAAGCTGGCCCTACCGTTTACAGCAGAACTGTTGCAACTGAAAGAACTGGTACAGCAACAATGTGGCGAACAGTTCAATGCCTGCCTGCTAAACCTGTACCACAATGGCAGCGAAGGCATGGCCTGGCATAGCGATGCCGAAAAGGAACTGAAAAAGAACGGGGCCATCGCATCGCTAAGTTTGGGAGCCGAACGTAAATTTTCTTTCAGGCACAAACAAAACAAAGAAACTATTCCTGTACTGTTGGAACATGGGAGCCTCCTAGTAATGAAAGGCACCACACAAACCAATTGGCTGCACTGCCTGCCCGTTACAAAAGCAGTAACGCAACCACGTATAAACCTCACTTTTAGAACCATTGCAACAACATCCAATCCATAAAAATATGGCGGCACACATTGTGGCAGCTATCCATCTTAAAAAAAACAACAAGCTTAACCCCACAACCATTTAAAATGAAATCAATGTGCATGTAGCATACGTAAAAATATATTGCTACATTTACCGCATACTTCAAAAGGAAATGGTGTCTTCCTAATTGAACCGCCCTAAAAAAGCTGATGACGCCTGATTATAAATGTAACCGCATTTAATCAGGAAAAATATGTCAACAAACAAACCACGCTCCACCCGCAAAAAAATCCATACAAGGTTCCGTTTATTTTTCAGGCTCTACCCTGCCACGCCATATATTGTAAAATGGCTGCTGCTCAGTACCATTATCGGTGCTTGCATCGGCACTGCATCGGCTGGGTTTCTACAGTCGCTAAACTGGGTTACCAACTACCGCGAAAGCCATGTATGGCTAATAGCATTGCTACCCGTTGCAGGATTGCTGATTGGTTTGCTTTATCATTATTACGGCCAATCGGTACAGGCTGGTAATAATCTGCTTTTACAAACCGTACAGCAACCCAAAAAAATAATTCCTTTTCGCATGGCCCCGTTTGTGTACATAGGTACACTAGTCACGCACTTGTTTGGCGGCTCGGCTGGCAGGGAGGGCACCGCCCTTCAAATGGCCGGTGCCATTGCCGACCAGTTCGGCAAACCTTTTCGTCTAACAACTGCCGAACGGAAGATACTGCTCATTGCCGCCATTGCTGCCGGTTTTGGTTCCGTGTTTGGCACACCGTTGGCCGGTGCCATTTTTGGGTTGGAAGTACTGTTTATCGGCCGTTTAAAATACGACGCCATTTTTCCCGCATTTGCCGCGGCCATTATTGCCAATCTTGTTACCAAACTTTGGCACACACCGCACACGCAATACGTTATGGGTTCAATACCCGATGTGTCTGTGGCAAACATTTGCTACGCAATTATTGCAGGCATTGCATTTGGTTTGTGTGCAGCCTGCTTTAGCAAGGCCATGCACAAAGCAGGCTCCGTTTTTAAGGCAACCATACAGTACCCGCCGCTACGCCCCGTAATTGGCGGCGTTATTATAGCACTTGCCGTTTGGGCCATGGGCACTACCAAATATATTGGCCTGGGCATACCAACCATTGTTGCCGCATTTAACCAGCAACTGCCCGCTTACGATTTTTTATTGAAAATGCTGTTCACCATCGTAACCCTATCGGCAGGCTTTAAAGGTGGCGAGGTTACGCCACTGTTTTTTATAGGTGCGGCACTGGGCAATGCTCTCTCCTACTTTCTGCCACTGCCCACGGCACTATTGTCGGGTATGGGTTTTGTGGCCGTGTTTGCAGGTGCCACCAACACACCGCTGGCTTGCAGCGTTATGGCCATGGAACTTTTTGGCAGCAGTTGCGGCGTGTATGCCGCCATTGCCTGCGTGGTAGCCTACCTGCTTTCTGGGCACAACAGCATTTACCAACAGCAAATTATTGGGCATGCCAAGCACAGCAGGTTCAGCAACTTGGAGGGCAAACAGTTAAGCGAGCTTTAAAGAACATTTGCAGCATATAATGTGGTTGCAATTATTGCCATCCTCCAACATGTTTTACACGCCACTAAGACAAAACATAATACAGTTTTTTATTACAAATGAAAACTTGCCATTATTATTGCATTACCAATTTGCACCATCTGTTTTTAAAATAAAAAGCAATGGTCACAACAAGCCCATAACCCGCAACAACCCTGCAACCCATGAAAACATTCAAAACCAAATTCAAACTCATCTTCCTCCCGTTCCTGCTTATTGCAATTGGTTTCATTTTGTTGTACAGTTTGTTAAACTGGGCACTGTTCATCCAATCAAATTTCCTTTCCCTAAAAGAAGACATTCCAACATTTTGGTTGCCTTTTGGCCTTGCGTGTGTGCCTGTGCTACTATGGTTAAGGCCAAGAATAAAATTATTGCATTTCAAAAACGACAATGGCTCGTTTGCTTGCCAGCTCATAGCAGTATTGGCAATTGCTGCACCAACCATTGTTGCACAGATGTATTTGGATACAGCAACAGGCAAGCTTACAAAACTTGATAATATTGCACAATACAGGCAGGCAGAAAAAACAAAGTATTACTCGCTTAACACTTATTTTATTGACAAATCGAACGCTGGCGTTTTCAGTACCGCAGTTGTTAGTGGAAAAAACAACGAAAACCTTACCTATTCCATCTACATTGCTTTGCCAATTTTTGCAAATGCAGCAGATACCGCCAAAGACGAATGCTCTTACTGGCTGGGGAAAAGATACCTTCAACGGATAAAGAATAATCTTGGCAAAGAAGAGAAAAATGCAATATTCAAAACCTTTGCCCGGGAATCGCAAAACGAGTTTGACACTACAGACTTTCAAAAATTTGTTTATTTAGACAGGATAGGCAATACAGAAGAGCACGACAAATTCAATACCGCCATAAAAAAAAGCAAGTTGGTTCGTTACCAAGACCCTGTTGTATTTACATCGGTAAACGAGCCGTTTGAAAATAGGAATGGCAAAAAATTTGGCTGGATTTTTAAATCATTAGGCATTGGTGCGTTGGTATTTCTGGGCCTACTCTGTTGCATTCCATTAAAAGACCCAAACATTACCAAGTTTTCGAAAGAAAAAGAAACGGGCACATCAGATGTAAAAGAGCTGTTCAATTTTCTTATTCCACAAAAAGATTTTTTTGCAACAGCCATTATTATAGACATCAACATTCTTGTGTACCTGGCCATGGTTTTTTGTGGACTGGGCGTTGTGTCATTCCAGGCCATAGACTTGCTGCATTGGGGAGGCAACTATGGGCCATATACCACTAACGGGCAATGGTGGAGGTTAGTAACAAACATATTTCTACATGGCGGCTTAATGCACATTTTTGCAAATATGGCAGGGCTTCTATTTGTTGGTGTTTTTTTAGAGCCCTTGCTGGGCCGTGCCAGGTATTTTACTATTTATTTGGCTACGGGTATTATAGCCAGTTGTACAAGCATCTGGTGGCATGCGGCAATAGTTAGCGTAGGTGCATCGGGTGCCATATTTGGCCTGTATGGTTTTTTTCTTGCCCTACTGTTGTTTAAAGTGTATGCACAACAACTGAATAAAGCGTTCCTGGCAAGCACGCTACTATTTATAGGCTACAACCTTGTAGTAGGGCTAACTGGTGGCATAGACAATGCGGCGCATATTGGCGGGCTGGTAAGCGGTTTTTTAATTGGGCTTGCAATGGCACCTGCTTTAAAACGCAAAGTAATTGCAGATGAAGAAGCATATACAGATGAAAACACTTACAGCGATCAATAAAAAATGGGATGGATGAAAAATTCATTGGGATGGTTATACAGGCTGGCCATACCTAGCGGCCAAAAAATAACTGTGTGCCGTAAAAAATGGTTGTGCTAGCCCTTTTTGGCCCCTTTCATTTTTACAAACAGTTGCTTTCTTTTTGCGGCAAATTTTGTGGCATCAAAATAATCGTTGTGCCAGGTGTAGGTTTCATCCAACGGTTTGGCAAAGGCATCGGTTTTGGGGTACAGCTTGCGTAAATAGCGTGGCCAAAAATGCACAAACAACCTGTCAAACTCGGTTAGGTAAATATCGGCCACACGTTGGTTGCCCTTTATTAAAATGGAGTTCTCGTCGTTGTTCTGTATAGAGTTGGCACTAAAATTTGCCGAGCCCGTAACCACTATGGGGCTATCGCTTAGGGGATCTATAATAAAAAATTTGTTGTGCACGTACAGTATGCCTGCCCCTGTGGTGGCTTTGCTGGTAATTTCTTTGGCCCAGTCTTTTTCGTTGCCATCGTACACGGCACCAGCGGTTACTTTTACATCGGTATCGTTACTGGCCACGGCTTTTGCATCGGCTGCGGATTCAAACAATAGCAAACGCAAATAATCTTTGTCTTTTTTAAATACGGTGTTAAACACTTCGTCCATATTAAACGGAAAAATCATGCACACCAGTTCTTTGGCACTGTCTATTAAATTGGCGTAATGCTGCAATAACACGGGTGGCTTGCCTTTTGTTTTTGGCAGGTCACGTGGGCTAAAAAAAACATAATTGCCGTTGGGCAGTTTGGTAAGGTCCCTATCTGCCTGTATGCTTTCAGAAACGGTTGCCTGCTTGCTCATGGCTGGGTCGCCAACAAGACCATTCCAATAAGTTAGGTATTCGTTGGCCACGGCATCGTTCACTATCCAATGACCCGTATTGCATTGGCCAAAAATGCCTGCAAGGGTTATGTTGGTAGATCCCGTCCACACTTGTTTGGCCACACCGTTTTCGCACAGCACCATAAATTTATTGTGTGGCTGGCTGGGCTTGGTTCGCAACGTGTTGATGCAGGCGGTAAGCCCCGCCTTTTTTATCATTGTTTCGTTGTTAAGCCGCACTTCGCCGCTGGCGTAGGTTTTGTCTTTGTACTGATCGTCTTTACCGCTTACAATTAACTGCACCGTTGCACCACGGGTTTTGGCGGCTTTCAGTTCTGCCAAAAAACCGGGGTACTGAAATTCGTAAAAAGCCCCATAAATGCTGTACTTACTGTTTTTTGCCTGCTGCACAAATTTTAGCAGGCCTTCGCTCCACAAATCCCTGCCCAAAAAATCAAGGGCATGCTGCAACGGCTTGCCCGTAAGCTGGCCAATGGGTGTATTGCCAAACTCTTTGTTGTGTGCGTAGGCCTGCGAGCCGGTAACGCCATAATTAAAGTAAACGGAGTGCTCACCATCCTGCAGTTTTTCGGTGGTTACTTTAATGCTGCTTTCGTATTTGGGCAGGTGGTTTATGGCCGTGCCAAACATGGGCTGTATGGTGTAGGTATAGGTTTGGTCGGGGTCTGCCGTATAATCCTGCCAGTAAAAAGACTGCACCAGCGATGTGTTTTTTATGGCGGGGTTGGTGTTGTTGGCCAGCGATGCAAAATGTTTGGTGCCGTTTAAAAAAACGGGCTTGCCGTTTTTTTGCACCCGCTGCACACTAAAGCCCAAAAAGTTTTTGTCCAGTTTGCTTTTGGCAATGTTGAATGATAGCAGTACTGTTTGTGTACCTGCCACGGCGTAAAGTTTTAAATCGCCGTCTTCGTTCTTGTAACGCATACGTTTCGTTTTAAGGGTTTAAAAAATTGAAAGGATGCAAGAAGAGGGGGTGTACAAACAGCAACAAGGTATAAAGCATTTTTTCCATTTCAAATAGCGGGGATGCTTTTTTCGGACAATTGTTGTTTTTGCGTATTTCTACTGAATTTTTGTTATTAAAACCTACCATACTTTGTGACGTTTATTTTTTAAAGAAACAGTACGCATTATTGTATCTAAAAATTTGCACATGAATTTTTTTAAGCGATTATTTGGCAGAACTCCGGCAAGGCCGGCAGACAGTACAATAAAAAACGATGGTGCCACTTCTTATATAACCACCGAACCCGGTGCCTATATTTTTAATAAGGATGCAGAGCCGGAGTACACTTATACCGACCTTACACCCGCCGAGTATAAACATATACAGGCCAGCCAGGCAATTTTAAAAGATGCATTTGCCCCTTTGCTGAAATTTGACAAGGAGCCGGTGCACCATCCGGAAAACCTGGACGAGTACCTGACCGTGTGGGGCAGTACGGGCTTTAATAATTTTATGGACATTGAGCCCAACCAGCATATTGCATTTTTATCGTACAACTTTGGGCAGTGGCTGGTAGATGCCTATGGCATGGAATGGAAAATAAAAAGCGACGGGCAGGGCACAGCTACCGTGGTACGCCTGGCCGGCCCCGCGGAAATTGAACTGTACCCGATTGACAGGACCCTGCGTGCCGTAGAAAAAAAGGAACTGGCCGTATATGTGGGCATTGATGCCAAACTGCAAAGGGCTTTGCAGCAGTTTGGTTAGTGCACAATGCCGTTGTTTACCAATATTTTTGTACAGCAATTGTTTTTTTTGACTGTAACATTGTATTGGCAACTACCCATGAAACTATCCTTAACCGCTTTTATTTGCTTATTTGCTACCATTGTTTGTGCACAAACAAAAACAATCAATTTTGCTGCAGTTGACAAAAACGCCAAACAGGTTAGTGCTGCCACGGCAGCAGACCTATCGCAAAAATTAACCGCACCGTATAAAACCGAACTGGAAAAAGTGAGGGCCATTTTTATATGGATAACGGACAATATTGCATACGATGTGTATGCCTACCATAATACCGAAGCTGCATACGCAGGCTTGTTTAGACCTTATATATCCACCGTTGATTCCATTGTAAAAAAAGATTACAATGACAGGGTTGTGCAAAAAGTGTTGAATGAGCGTAAGGCCATTTGCGATGGTTATTCAAGGCTGTTTAAAACACTTTGCGATTATGCCAATATACAGTCGGTTATTGTTGATGGAAATATAAGATGGTACACAGACCGTATTGGTTTGGCAACAAGCAGGCCCCATGCATGGAACGCCGTATTGATTGACAAAAAATGGTATTTATTGGATGCTACATGGGCAAGCGGCACTGCAACCGATAATGAGGTTTCGGGATTTGTGAAGCGATACAATGAATTTTATTTTTTGCCCGAACCCAACAAATTAATTACCGACCATTACCCAGATGATACGAAATGGGCATTGCTTACCAACATACCCACTAAGCAGCAATTTTATGGCTTGCCACATTTTCATACAGATTTTTATACATGCAACATAAAAACCTACAGCCCTACCGATGGCACCATACAGCTTACCTGTGTAAGAAAAAATATACACATTGAATTGGAAACAGAAGATGTAAAAGAATCTTTAGTTATTGGCGAATACCCCGACTTGCCATCCACAATAAAATCTGCAGCTAGCGTTGATAGCCTGATAACAGCAAATGAACATGCAAAGCTGTACGCACCCAAGCATACCATTATTGGCAATAAAATTATACTGGATTATGAGTTGCAGTCGGTTAACACAAAAAGGATCGATGTTTATTATAACAATAAAGCAGTCATCAGTTACAGTATCTGGATGTTTAAGTAGGTAGTTTCCGTAATTGCTTACTTACCAAATTTCTTTTTCAATGCAGCCAATGCATCGTTTACATTCAGGTTGCTTAAATCTTCTTCCTGCTTTTTATTTGATTGGAATTTGTTGCCACCATTATTTCCCTGCATCTTAACACCCCCCGTTTGGAATTTGGTATTTGTGTTTTGCGATTTTCTTTGCGGTGCCTCTTGCGTTTGCTTAATGGACAGTGCAATACGCTTGCGTGGCAAATCTATCTCCAGCACTTTTACCTGCACTTTATCGTTTAGCTTCAGTACTTCGTTGGGGTCTGTAATATATTGGTGTGCAATTTCGCTTACATGCACCAACCCATCCTGCTTTACACCAATATCCACAAACGCACCAAAACGGGTAATATTGGTAACCACGCCCGGCAGCACCATGCCTTCTTTTACTTCTTCAATTTTGTAGATGTTGGCAAACTCGAACTGTTCCAGTTCGCTGCGTGGGTCGAGGCCGGGTTTGTTCAGTTCCTTCAAAATATCTTTAATCGTTAGCTCGCCTATTTCTTCGGTTGCATATTTTTTGGCATCCACATTTTTCAGCAACTGCTCGTTGCCAATCAATGTTTTTACATCGGCATTCAAATCGTTGGCCATCTGTTGCACCAGCTTGTATGCTTCGGGGTGCACGGCACTTTCATCCAATGGGTTGCTGCCATTTTTAACACGCAAAAAGCCGGCACATTGCTCGTATGCCTTACCGCCCAAGCGTGGCACTTTCAACAGTTGGTTACGGTCGGTAAACCTGCCAATTTCGTTGCGGTATTTTACAATATTTTCTGCCAGCGTGCTGCCTATACCGCTTACATAGCTCAACAAATGTTTGCTGGCCGTGTTCAGGTTTACACCCACTTGGTTTACGCAGCTTACCACTGTTGCATCCAGTTTTTCTTTTAGGCGAAACTGGTTCACATCGTGCTGATACTGGCCAACGCCAATACTTTTGGGATCAATCTTTACCAGTTCGGCCAATGGGTCCATCAACCTGCGGCCAATGCTTACAGAGCCACGCACGGTAACATCATACTCACCAAATTCTTCCCTTGCAATTTCACTGGCTGAGTAAATGGAAGCCCCATCTTCATTCACCAAAAATATGGGCAGGCCCAATTGCATCTGTTTAATGAACTGTTCGGTTTCCCTGCCCGCCGTTCCATCGCCAATGGCAAATGCTTCTATATTGTATTTTGCTACCAGGTTTTTAATAATGTGTTCCGCATCGTACTTGCGGTTGGCTTCGTGCACATAAATCAGGTCGTTGTGCTGCAGTTCGCCTTTCTCATCCAGGCAAACCACTTTGCAGCCTGTACGGTAACCGGGGTCAATGGCCAATATCCTTTTGCTGCCTAAAGGGGAACTCAATAACAACTGGCGTAAATTTTCGGCAAACACATTAATGGCTTCTTCATCGCCTTTTGTTTTCAGTGCGGTGCGGAACTCCGTTTCCAAACTGGGTTGCAGCAACCGTTTATAGGCATCCTTCACGGCTTTTTTCACCTGCTCCACACTTGCATTCAAGTTGCCCGTTACATATTTTTCTTCTATATCGTACAGTGCATCTTCTTCTACAGGTGCAATGCCTATACGCAAATAGCCTTCCAGAAAACCACGCAGCACGGCCAGTATGCGGTGCGATGGTACTTTGTGTATGGGTTCGCTAAAATCGAAGTAGTCTTTGTATTTGGCCGCTTCTTCTTTTTTGTCTTCCAGCACTTTGCTTTGCAGGGTTGCCGTGTCTTCAAACAGCTTACGCAGCTTGGCACGTATATCTGCATCTTCATTAATGGCTTCGGCAATAATATCCCTTGCACCTTGCAGGGCAGCATCGGCATCTTTTACATTTTCGGTAATGTATTTTTCCGCTTCGGCTTTTATGTCCAGTTCTTTCTGTTCAAGCAGCAGTTGGCTCAATGGTTCCAAACCGTTTTCCTTTGCCGTTTGTGCCTTGGTTTTGCGTTTGGGTTTATAAGGCAGGTAAATATCTTCCAGCTCGGCAATGGTGGTAGCCTTGTTTATTTTATCCTGCAGGGCTTCGGTCATCTTGCCCTGCTCGGTAATTGTTTTTTCTATAAATGTTTTACGCTCGGTAAATTCCTTTATGGCTTTTGCTTCGTCCTGTATGTGCTGAATCTGTACTTCATCCAAACCACCTGTCTGGTCTTTACGGTACCGTGCTATAAAAGGTATGGTTGCACTTTCTGCCAATAGGTTCAAAACTGCTTCTACTTGTGTCAATCTTATGTTCAGCTTTGCTGAAACGCCTGCTGCAAATTCTGTCATGGTATTTGTATTTGGATAGAGTGGCCCACTCTTTTTAGGGCAGCGAAAATAACTGTGTGCATGTAAAGAAAGAATGCAGATGGGGTTTTAATTTATTAACATGGCTATTGGTTGGGTATTGTACTTTATGGAAGGATGCATTGCAAGGTTTGAAAGATCCCTTATTGCATTTTTTGGGCCACGCCGCAAGGCTTCGTACTTGCCAACGGCACGCCACCCGCTTCTTTGGAAAAATATGCTTCGCATTTGTCCAATCTGCCAATACAGACCGAACCGGCTGATGTGCCTTATGCAAGTACTGGTGTAAAGTGCGAATTTTTAAGAGGAATTGTGGGGATTTCAATTATCGGCAAAATATCTTTTGCGAAGGGTAAAGTTTAAATTTAGCTGTAGCCAATGTTTTTTTTGTATCATCAATGTTCCAATATATCTGCCATCAGGAACTCCGATTTCCTTTCGGGATATTTGGTGGCATACTGGAAAACCAGGTTGCGGATGAAAGTGTTTTCAGGATACAGTTCCATAAAAGGCTTTACCGATTCTGTTGACGTAAAATCTGCTTCCTTGGGCACTTTGCCCATGCCTGCAAACCTTCCTTTTTCTACCAGTATGCAGCTTTGTTCGGTGGCATCTTCATCGTCTTCACGTATCACGAAACTGGGCAGTTGCTCTTCCAGGTATTTAATGGCAGCATTTACCCTTTTGTTGTATTCCGCAGGCAGCTCGCCCCTCAATTCTACCAGTGTCTGTCCCTGGCTCACATCAATAAAGCAGAGCTTGGCACAAAGTGTAAACTTGTCAATCATGCTTTTCAGCATCTGCCTGCCTTCTAACAAAGAACCAAAACTATGTATGGCGTGCAGGTGTTTTTTCTTTTTCTCCACAATCAAACGCCAGTAACCACGGGCATCTTCATAGGCATACAGGGCATACACCTGTTCAAACCTTTTCTGGCTGTAATTGAATGCCGGCCATAACCTTCTTATTTCAATGCTTTCCAAAATAGATGCCATCAGTTCCGTACCGCAAACCTTATAAGTAATGCCATGCACGTTCCTTAAAAAATCCTGTTTCTGTTTGGTGCTTTTGTTGTTGGAAAAATGGCTGGTAACACGTTGCTTTATTTCTTTGGCCTTGCCCACATATACCACTTTGCCTTTTGCATCGTGAAAATAATATACACCGGGTTGCATGGGTAGGCTGGCCAGCACTTCGCTGGAAATATTGGGCGGCAGGTACTGCTCGCTGGTCCTGCCCTTCATCATCTTCCGAATGTCGCCAATCTTATCGTTGGCAATGAGCAGTTCCAACAATTTTGTTGTGGCAAAGGCATCGCCCATGGCCCTATGCCGGTCGTTTATTTCAATATTCAGTTCACGGCAAATACTTCCAAGTCCGTATTTACGGTAGCCCGGAAAAATTTTTCTTGCACTGCGTATGGTACAAAGCTTTGGTGTGTCCAGTTCAAACCCATGAACACCCAAATGGTGCTTCACAAAAGAGTAATCGAAGTTTACATTGTGTGCAACAAAAACACGGTCCTTTAATAAGTTGAAGATGTTTTCCGCTAGGGACGCAAACTGTGGGGCGACGGCCACCATTTCGTCCGTAATACCTGTAAGCCCCTGCACATAACGTGGTATGGGCATGTTTGGATTGATCAGTGTGGCATATTTGCCCTCTATCTCGTTGCCATTATGCAGTACAATGGCAATTTCTGTTATGCCATTTGCAGAAGCATAACCACCAGTGGTTTCTATGTCAACTATTGCGAACATACTCTAAGGGGATTCGGATAGCTGAAATTAACCCAAGCCATCCATGCAACGCCTGTTTGTGGAAAAACAATTAAAAGGCGAAGTTAGGGCAAGGGGTTATTCACACTCAACATTATGGCCGCCCAACTGTAACTTTTTATTTAAGGAAACGTATAGGTTAATTAACAATGATTAACCTGTTTTAAAGACTTTACAAACCACATTTGCGTGGCAAAATATTATTGCATGAAAATTCTGATAGCAACTGCTTTATTGATGTATGTGTTTGGCGGCAGCAACAGTGCCAAACATGCAACCAAACAGCATTGCAATACAGCAAACAACCGGCCAGCTACAGGCATTGCGGGCCAATCTTTTAAAAGCTCACTGATACTGGACAGTAAAATGCTGGTTCAATAAAACCCAGGCAACGGATGGTACGTTCCGTACATTCTTATAGTATCCGCTGACAGGGTTCAACAACCACTGTCAGGGATTGCAGCAACGGCCCTGTCGATGGCAACCGCCTCGACAGTGGTTGAAGCTGTTTCAAACCAAGCAGGCAACCGGGTTTCCAAGGCCGTAAGGGATAAGTGGCCCCCTTTCCTTATTTTTGCTGCCCGATAAAAAGTAGCGACAGCACATGGAATTAAGCAAAAATTTTGACCACAGTACAGCAGATGCCAATTGGTACGAGCATTGGATGAAAAAAGGTTATTTCAACAGCACCCCCGATGAACGTGAGCCCTATACCATTGTTATTCCACCACCCAATGTAACAGGTGTGCTGCACATGGGCCATTGCCTTAACAATACCATTCAGGATATATTGATACGCCGTGCAAGGATGCAGGGCAAAAATGCATGTTGGGTTCCCGGTACGGACCACGCTTCCATTGCCACAGAAGCCAAAGTGGTGGCCATGCTGCGTGAAAGGGGCATTGCAAAATCATCGTTGAGCCGCGATGAATTTTTGGGCTATGCCTGGGAGTGGAAAGAAAAATATGGCGGCATTATTTTACAGCAGTTGAAAAAACTGGGCTGTAGCCTGGATTGGAACAGGACATCTTTTACCATGGATGGCGATTATTACAAAAGCGTTATCAAAGTTTTTATTGACCTGCACCAAAAAGGAATTATTTACCGTGGCCTTAGAATGGTGAACTGGGACCCTGCTAGCAAGACAGCCTTAAGCGATGAAGAAGTTATTTTTAAAGAAGTAGATTCCAAACTATATTTTGTACGGTACCCTTTGGTGGATGATGCCAGCCAGTTTATTACGGTTGCCACCACCAGACCCGAAACCATTTTGGGCGATGTGGCCATTTGCGTGAACCCCACCGATGAACGGTATGCAGCATGGATTGGCAAAGAAGTGATTGTACCCATCATTAACCGGAAGATACCCATTATAGCAGATGAATATGTGGATGCAGAATTTGGTACGGGTGCATTGAAGATAACACCGGCACACGACAAGAACGACAATGAACTGGGCAGGAAACATAACCTGAAAGCATTGAATACATTGGATGCAGAAGGAAAATTCACTGCCGAGGAATTATTGGAAGACAACCCAAGCGAGCAAGTACTTGCTTACAATGGCGTTGACAGGTTTGACTTGCGGAAACAGATTGCAGCAGATATTGATACCATTGGCCAATTGGAAAAGGTGGAAGACTACAAAGGACAGGTGGGAACCAGCGAAAGGACAGGTGCGGTTATTGAAAGCAGGTTGAGCTTACAGTGGTTCATTAACATGAAGGAGTTCTTGAACAGGAACTCTGAAACATTGTCTGCCGTAATGAGCGACGAGATAAAGTTCCATCCCGAAAAAACAAAGAACACCTATAGCCATTGGCTGAACAATATCAAGGACTGGTGCATTAGCCGTCAGCTTTGGTGGGGGCAACAGATACCTGCATGGTACGATGCAGAAGGAAGGTTTGTGGTGGCGGAGAATGAAGAAGAAGCAAAAGCATTGTTCAACGAACAGTATGGAGTAAGCAATGCACAGCTAAAGCAGGACGAAGACTGCCTGGATACCTGGTTCTCTTCCTGGTTATGGCCAATGGAAGTATTTAAGGGCATCAGTAACCCGGGCAACAAAGAAGTGGAATACTATTACCCAACCACTACGCTGGTTACGGGACAGGACATTATATTTTTCTGGGTAGCCAGAATGATCATGGCGGGTTACGAATACAAAAAACAACTGCCGTTTAAGGATGTGTATTTTACTGGAATGGTGCGTGACAAGCTGGGCAGGAAAATGAGCAAGCAATTGGGCAACAGCCCGGACCTGCTTGGACTGATTGAAAAATACGGTGCAGATGCGGTACGTTTTGGTATCATGTTCTCCTCTCCTGCAGGCAATGATTTGATGTTTGATGAAAGCAGTTTGGAACAGGGAAGGAACTTTAACAACAAGCTGTGGAATGCATTGAAGCTGGTGAAGATGTGGGAAGGAAGGCAGGCTACGGTCGATAGTCCACAGTCTACAGACAGCTTTGCTTTAACCTGGTTTGAAAACAGATTGAACGAAGTAAAACTGGAAGTAGAAAATTTATTGAAACAGTTCCGTTTAAGCGAGGCACTCAAAACAATCTACTCATTGGTATGGGACGATTTCTGTAGCTGGTACCTCGAATGGGTGAAGCCAGGTTTTGAGCAACCCATTGAAGCTGCGGTGTACAATAAAACGGTGGATTATTTTGAAGAACTGATGCAGTTGCTGCACCCGTTCATGCCTTTTGTTACAGAAGAAATATACCATCAGTTACAAGACAGGAACGATGATTTGTGCGTGAAACAACAAACGGCAACCAACAGTCCACAAGCAATGGTATTGTTGCAAGGAAACCTGTTGAAAAACGTCATCACTTCGCTTCGTGAGGCAAGGGCCAAGAACCAGATAAAACCCAAGGACAGCATTCAACTGCATATCCAAACCGCCACAAAAGAAAACTATACTTCTATTGAAGATATTTTGAAGAAGCAGGTTAATGCCGAAAGCATTGCATACGTAAATGAATCGGTAGCCAATACCATTGTTGTTGCTATTGAGAACGAAAAATTCTTTATTGAAGCCGAAAAGGAAATTGATGCAGCAGCCCTAAAGACAGAACTGGAAAAAGACCTGGCATACCAACAGGGGTTCCTTCAAAGCGTAGACAAAAAACTGAGCAACGAACGTTTTGTGGCCAATGCAAAACCCGAAGTGATTGCCAACGAGCAAAAGAAAAAAGCCGATGCCGAAGCAAGGATAAGGACCATTGAAGAATCGTTGGCCAACCTATAAAACAGATACCGTATTGCACTTGTTTAAATGCAGCTAAAAAGTATGAAGATCCTTTCAAAAAAAATCAGAAGCATCCTGCTCCTCGTGGGATGCTTTTCTTTTTACACAACCGCCCATGCCCAGAACTGGGAAGTGAAACTGTTGGACAATATCAACCCAACCAACCCTACATCATCCGTGTGGAGGGCAACATCATCTTCGGTGTATCCAATTGCCCTAGCATCGCCATTAAGCATACTGGCTACCGGTTACCTAAAAAAAGACAAAGCACTGCAACGCAAGGGTTGGCAGGCTGCAGGTGCTTTGGTCATCAATACAGCCATCACGCAAGGGTTAAAATATGCCATTAACCGTTCACGGCCTTACGAAAAATCCCCAACGCTGATACATCCCTATCAAGTAGACAACGATGCATCTTTTCCTTCAGGCCACACATCCACCGCATTTGCAACGGCTGCATCGTTAAGCATCAATTTCAAAAAATGGTACGTGGTAGTACCTGCATACACATGGGCTGCTGCAGTGGGCTACTCCAGGCTATACCTTGGCGAGCACTACCCTACCGATGTTTTTGCAGGTGCCGCAGTTGGCGTGGGCAGTGCCTATTTAAGCAACTGGCTGAACAGGAAAATATTTGCCCCCAAGAAAAAATAACCTGCACCATTTATTGAAGCAGTTTTCATTTTATGCATTCATACAAATAACCACAACCTGTTGCTTCGGGCCGGGCCTGTCAGAATATTCTACATATACTTGGCTTGTCATTTGTGGTTATTAGGTGTATAATCAAATAACCCTTAACTGTTTTGGTGCAAATACATCCGTTCCGATTGTAAAACTGGGATTGAAGCATTGTTGGAATAATTCTGCTGAAAAAATTCCACACAATTTGCTGCTCAAAAAAGTTAAGTAATTAAATTACTTCTACTAAGCCCTATTGATGGAAAATAAATTTCACTTGCTGCAACCAGATTTGACGAACCTGCTTATGCAGTTACCCCTTGCTACCTATATAGTACAGATGCCCAGTTATACCATTGCATTCATGAATGAAAAAGCATTGGATTGCCTTGGCAGATCATGGAACGATACCATGCACCAACCAGTACAGAAAATATTTACGGACAAAGACATAGAGAAAGTATTGGACGATGTTTGCAACACGGGGCAAGCATATACCATGCATGAAGTTGCAGTTGAAAGAACGGACAACGGCAAAACCGGGACAGTTTACCTTGACATTACCCATCAACCCATGCTGGATGCAGATAAAAAAATTTCCAGCATTATGTGTACCTGCACCAATGTTACCAAACAGATAAGCATACAAAGCAGGTTCAACGATATCGTTGCACAAGTGCCTGTTGGCATTTGCATATTGAAAGGCCCAAACTTTATTGTTGAAATGGCCAACCCCACTTACCTGCAAATTGTAGACAGGAGCCAGCAAACCTTTATTGGCAATTCCCTTTTCGACTCACTGCCCGAAGTACGCACTGCCGTTGAGCCTTTGCTTATAAACGTTCTGCAAACAGGCAACCCATTTTATGGCAACGAGTTTATGGTGCACCTAAACAGGTATGGCAATAGAGAGTCAACCTATTTCAATTTTGTGTACCAACCATTAATTGAAGCTGATGGCAGCACCAGCGGTGTTATTGTAGTGGCCAATGAAGTCACAGGCATTGTCGAATCCAAACAGACCATTACCGAAAGCGAAAGGCAGTTTAGGGAACTGATTATGCAGTCGCCCATTGCAATGACCATTTTCCGTGGCCCCGACTTTATTATTGAGAACCCGAACAATACCCTGCTAAACAATATCTGGAAGAAAGAGCTACATGAAGTGGAACATAAAAAAGTATTGGATGTTTTTCCTGAGTTGAAAGACCAGCAATTTCCCAAGCTATTGGAAACCGTTTTCAAAACAGGTGTTGCCTATAGCGAAAAGGAATCCGTTGCCTTTGTAGAAGGCAATGAAGGCATGAAAAAATATTACCTGGACTTTCAATATTCACCACTATTTGAAAGGGATGGCAGTGTTTCGGGCATCATGGTTACCGTGAACGATGTAACAGATAAAGTAGAAACAAGACTGAAAATTAAAGAGAGTGAACAACGTTTGCTACTGGCCAATGAAGCGGCCGAGATGGGCACATTTGATTGGGACCTGAGCAACAAGATATTTGTGCAATCCGAAAGGGTATCGCAAATATTTGGCTTTGATGGCACCAAAAACATTTCGCATACGGACCTGTTAGATGTATTCCATCCAGACGATAAACCTATACGCGACAAGGCCGTAGCCGCAAGCCTGCACAACGGCTCACTTGTATATGAGGCAAGAATTGTGTGGCCCGACAAGTCCATACATTGGGTAAAAGTGTTTGGCAAAATCATTTACAACACAGCAAACGAGCCGCAACGTATGTACGGAACGGTAACGGATATCACTGCTTCAAAAAATTCGATGCTTGCTCTTGAAGAAAGTGAAAACAAGCTCAACATTGCCATAGATGCTACGGAATTGGGCACTTTCGACATCAACATGCAGGAAGAAGAAATGAACCACTCTGCCAAATACCTGGAGATTTATGGTTTTGATGCAAACGACAAACCCAATAGAAAAGATGTCATCAACAGGATACATCCTGATGACCTAGCCGAGCGTGCAAAGGCAATGGAAGATGCCATTAAGACTGGCATACTCGATCATGAAACAAGGGTTATCTATCCTGACAATACGATACATTGGGTGCGGGTAAAGGGCAAACTCATTCACGATAAAAACAATCAGCCAGAAAGGATACTGGGTACCGTTCGTGACATTACCAAAGACAAGGAAGCCAACCAGCGCCTGCGTGAAAACGAAGAACGTTTGAATATTGCGATACAGGCTGCCGAATTGGGTACCTGGGAACTTAATTTAAGGGACCGGGCTTCTTCCGTACTATCTGCCAAATACCTGGAAATACTGGGCTTTGCTGCCGATGCAACCCCAACGCATGAAGAGCTGCTTAAAAAGATACACCCCGACGATATGCTGTTACGGAACGAGCAAATGGAACATGCCATAGAGGTTTCGGGTGCATTGGATTTTGAAATGCGGCTTTGCGTGACACCTACCAATATGAAGTGGATAAAAGTAAGGGGCAAAGTACTGTATGACAGCAACGGGATAGCTGAGAAAGTACTGGGTACCATTCTGGACATAACAGAAAGAAAAATGGTGGAGCAGGAACTGGAACGAAAAGTAATTGAACGGACCATTGAATTGAAGCGGAGCGAGGAAATCAATTTCAGGATGATTAACGAGGTAGAAGACTATGCAATCATTTTGTTGAACAAAGAAGGCATCATCTCTAACTGGAACAAAGGAGCAGAAAAAATAAAAGGTTATACAAGCAATGAAATAGTGGGCAATCATTTCAGCATTTTTTATACACAACAAGACAGGGACAACAATTTGCCCAGCCGGATCATTGGGCAGGCAGCAGCATCGGGCAGGTCGGTACAGGAAGCTTGGCGTGTAAAAAAAGACGGTAGCCTTTTTTGGGCAAGCATTGTTATTACTGCATTGCATGATGACAACAATAACCTGATCGGTTTTTCAAAAGTAACAAGGGACCTTACAGAAAGAAAGATGGCCGAACAGCAACTGGAAGAAAAATCGATGGCCCTTGAAAAAGCAAATGCAGCATTGGAAGAATCGAACAATGAACTGGAACAGTTTGCCTACATTGCCAGTCACGACCTGCAGGAGCCTTTACGTAAGATACAGTTCTTTGTTGAACGCATCCAGAAAACAGCACCTGAGGTAGATGCTGCCGCTACCATTTATTTTGACAAGATAAAGAACAGCACCGTGCGAATGAATACCTTGATTAAGGACCTATTGGATTTTTCGAGGCTGTCGCAGAACAATGAACGTTATGTACAGGTAAACCTGAATGAAGTAATAGCCAATATTACTACCGACCTTGAATTGTTGATACAGCAAAAAAAGGCAGACATCATTGTACCACAGTTGCCTTCCATACAGGCAATACCGCTGCAAATGCAACAGTTGTTCTATAACATTATCAGCAATGGATTGAAATTTTCAAAGGAAGAAAACAATGTTACCATAGAAATCAGATGCAGCTTATTGTCACCGGCAACAATAGCATCCTCCTATCCAAACCTTGACAGGCATTTGCGTTATTACCTCATTTCAATCAAAGACAACGGGATTGGTTTTGAGCAGCAGTATGCCGAAAAAATATTCGTCATCTTTCAAAGGCTCAACGACCTGTACACGTATGGCGGTACAGGTATTGGTCTTGCACTTTGCAAGAAAATAGTACTCAACCATAAAGGAGAAATATTTGCAGAAAGCAAAGAAACTGAAGGGGCAACTTTTTATATCGTGCTGCCCGAAACACAGCCTGCACAATAAATGTGGAACCGTTTACTCATTTGACTGCAGAACGATATCGTTTAGCTGCAGCATGGAAAGCGGTTTGTGAAAAAAAGATACCCTTTTGCCATAAGAAGCATATTCGTTATTGGTTTTGTCAATGGCTTTTTTTGCAGTTATCAGGTTCAGGTTAATACTGGGATAAGTGTCCAACAAATAAGCTGCTTTCGTCCAGCCAAGGCCATCGGGTAGGTTATTGTCCAATATCAACACATCGGGTAAAAACGTTGCTACCAGTTCCATCCCCTGTAATAGTGTGTTGGCAAACCTGCACTCAATACCGTTTTTGTTGCAGTACATTTCAACCAACGTACAAAAGTCTTGCTCATCATCTATTACCACCAATTTTTTCATACTCCAAAATAATATTAGTCACCAGAAATTTTAGTGCCACAAAAATAGGTTGGCATATTTTTTTCTTGAACTATAAAAATACTTGTTATGACAACTTCGTCAAAAATCGCGATTGGCATTGCTGGTGCAGCAGTGGCCGGTATAGCAATTGGTTTATTGGTAGCTCCTAAAAAGACCAAAAAAATATTCGATAGCCTTAAGTGCAGTATTGCGGATATGTCTGCAGAGTTAAAGAACCAGGTTGCAAAAACAGCCAATAGTATCCAAAACAATATCGAGGAAGCAACCAGTTGATGCAGTAGGTGTGCTGTTGGCATTGGTGTTTGTTTGGCACAGTCCTTATTTACAGAAAACTGCAAATGGAATCAATAGTTTCTAAAAAACTGTCGTAGGTGGATGGTTTTACAATGTATGATTCCACGCCCAGTTCATAGCAACGTTTTATTTCTTTTTCATTCCTGGTAGTAGAAAATACAACAATGGGTATCTGGCTGTAGGCTGGTTCGTTTTTTATTCTTTCCAAAGCCTCACGCCCATCCATTTTGGGCATGTTCAGGTCAAGCAAAATCAAATTGGGATAGCGATCAAGATCTAGTCCTATTTTAATACTATCCAGGTAACTCAACAGTTCCACACCATTGCTTACAAATTCCAGTACGGCATCACAGCCCTTTTCTTCAAATACGGTCTGCAACAGGAACTTATCGTCCCTGTCATCTTCTGCAACCAATATGGTGGGTTTTATTTTCATGTGTATAGTAACATGAAGATACTGATAATTAGTGGCAGTAGCCTATCTATATTGTATATATTGTAGGGTTAGTTTTTCGGGAAAAACAGTTCAATGGTAGCATGCTTGTCCAACGTACCATGGGCATCAATCAACCCATTATGGTTTTCCATGATTCTCTTGCAGATGGAAAGTCCCATTCCCCTACCCGTTTCAACACCATTGTTATCTTCTAACCGTTGAAACAATTTAAACAACTTATTCTTATATGCATTGTCAAAACCTTTTCCATTGTCTGTGAAACAGACCTTATAATATTTTTTGCCCAGCTTTTTATCGTTGTTCAATGGCTGCAAGCCAATTGATACAGCAAGTGCCCTATCCTGTACCCTGTGCTTGATACTGTTATCAAACAATTGCAGCAACAGTATTTCCAATTGCTCCGGAATGCCTTTAACAACAGGTAGCTCACCAATCAATACCTCGGGGCCATTATCCGGGTACTTCTCCCGAACAATGCCTGCTACTTTTTCCACCAGCAATTTCAGGTCAACCGGTTGGCCAGTATGCTTTTGCTGGCCAATATTGGTAAACGCAATCACATCATTCAGCATGCCCTGTACTTGCGTTGCCAATACATCAATTTTGCCCATCATCAGGTTGCCATCTTCCGTAAACCTGTCTTTCTGTTTATGCACCAACATACTGCTAAAGGCCCGTATCTTCCTCAATGGTTCCTGCAGGCTATGCGATGTTACAAAAGCATACTGCTCCAATTCTTCATTGCTTATATTCAATGCAACCACTTTCCGTTCAAGTTCCTTTTGGTAACGGATGCGTTTACGCAATGCATTTACCATGACCACCATACTCGCTATCAAGAAAAAACCCGATAGCATAAATACAAGCTGAAACATGGCTGGCGTCAGTCGTTCATGCTTCTGCTTTTCCAATTTTCGCTGGTCCAGCAACTGCAATTCCAATGCAGTCATGTTTTGCATCTGCCCACGATAATCATCAGTGGTATGCTTGCTCAGGTCCAGTTTCTCTCGCAGCCCTTTTTCATTGCCGTTCCTTTTCTGTTCAAGCGACTCGAACAGGTACTGCAAACGCAACACGATTGTTGCCTTTAATAGGGCAAGGTTATTTAGCTGCAATTGGTTATCGCTTATCAGTTGCTTCAATGTATCCAGGTGCAAAAAAACATTTTCCTTGGCCCGCAAATAAGGTTGCAGGTAGGCGGAGTCGTTCGTAAGTAAAAAGCCCCGGTGGCCGGTTTCGGCCTTTAACAGGATATTCTCAACGGTCTTCAATTCATCAATAACACGATAGGTATGCGTGGTAAGGTTTTCAGAAACCCTTAAAGCCGTAAGCCTTTCGTTGAAACTGAAGCATGCCCACACGAACACGCCCAATACAGACAGGCAAACTATGTACAACCCGGCAAATTTCTTCATACAAATTGAGGAATATTTTCTACAAAACGAAGGGATACCTGCAACGCATTGCTGCAGTACTTATTTTTAATGCAGCACCAACTAAGGTTCCAGCTAATTAACAAGCTTTTAAAAGTTTGGAACTAAACTTGAACAATAGCAAACATATTAGTAAACTTAATTGATTTTACGAAGCTAAACATCGACTAATGAAAAGAATATTAATTATTGATGATGACAGGCAGACCTGTATGATACTGAACCGTTTTCTTACACGCAATGGTTTTGAGGCTGTAGAAGTATATAGCGGCAAAGCTGCCCTGGCATACGTTAAGCAAAACGGTGTTGATGCGGTGCTCTGCGATTACAGACTGGAAGACATGAATGGCAAGGAAGTGCTGGCTGGCATCAAAGAAATCAATTTCAATATTCCCGTAATTATCATAACTGGTTATACAGATGTAAAGGCTGCGGTAGAAGTGACAAAAATGGGTGCCTATGATTATGTGACCAAACCATTGCTGCCCGACGAAATCCTTTTGACCATTAAAAAATCGCTGGACAAAAGCATAGAGAAGCCACAAGACAACAGTGATACTGCCAGCAAGTCAAAAGACAAGGCTGCCGCCAACAAAGCAGACATTAAACTATCCAGCAACGATTATATTTTGGGCAACAGTGTCGTTTTCAATAATATCATAACGCAGGTAAAAAGGGTGGCCCCCACAAACTTCAGCGTGATATTATATGGCGAAAGCGGTTGCGGCAAGGAAGTGATTGCACAAACCATACATCAAAACAGCAAGCGGGCCAATAAGCCGTTTATTGCTATTGATTGTGGTGCATTAAGCAAGGAACTTGCAAGCAGTGAGCTCTTTGGACATGAAAAAGGTTCCTTCACAGGTGCCATCAACCACAAAGTGGGCAGTCTGGAACTGGCCAATGGCGGTACCATTTTTCTGGACGAGATTGCCAACCTTTCTTACGACATACAGGTAAGTTTATTGCGTGTGGTGCAGGAAAGGAAGATAAGAAGGATTGGTGGCACTACAGATATAGAAATTGATGTACGTATTATTGTTGCCAGTAACGAAAGGCTAATGGAAGCCGCAAAAAAAGGAAAGTTCAGGGAAGATCTTTTTCATAGGTTCAATGAGTTCAGTATTGACGTACCGCCTTTAAGGGAAAGAAGCGACGATATACTTTTGTTCGCCAACCATTTTCTGCACCAAACGGCATTGGAACTGGAAAAGAATGTAAATGCCATATCGCCAGCAGTACAGCAGATATTCATGCACTATGCATGGCCTGGCAATTTAAGGGAACTGAAAAACATTATTAAACGCAGCGTGCTGCTTACCGATACCAATATAGTTGACATTAATGTTTTGCCCTTTGAAATAGTGAACTATAGCAAATTGCAATTTGACGAACCTGCCCATGCACATACCACAAATGAGTACGCTGCCGTTGCAAGCCAAGACAACAGCACGAACGCAGCAACCCAACCATCCGCCGTTGAAAGCATGCCCCAGACAACTGATGGCAAAATAACCATCAACGATAAAAGCCTGAAAGCAGCAAGCTTGGTGGCCGAATACAATATGATAGTGGAAGCACTTAAACAGGCCAATTACAACAAAAGCAAAGCTGCCCGCATTTTGAATATTGACAGGAAAACACTGTACAATAAAATGGAGGAACATAAATTATTGATCCTGGATTGACAGATTGCAAACCTGTATTTTTTCTTTAGACACTAGCAAACCCTTTATGCTTTCAATTACCGAACAGCCGTTTAACATACTTGTTGTTGACGATGATGAAGACGACTTCTTCATTACGTCGAGTCTGTTGAAAGAAATTGAACATTACCAGTTCAATATTTTCTGGAGTTCATCCTACAAAACAGCGTTACAGGAATTGCAGAACAGTTCCTACCATCTTGTATTTGCAGATTACAGGTTGGGTGCAAAAACCGGTGCGGACCTGATTGAAGAAGCCATCATCAATGGTATCGACATCCCCATTATCCTTTTAACTGGCAATGGCAACGTGGAGATAGACAAAGCTGCCATGGAAAAAGGTGCATACGACTATCTCATAAAATCAGACATTACCCTTCACTCGCTCGAAAGAAGCGTACGTTATGCCTTTACCCGTTACAAAAGTTTAAAAGCATTGCAAAAAAGCGAGAACAAGTACAGGACCATGTTCGAGAACTCGAAAGATGCCATGTTTACTGTAAACGAAGCGTTTGAAGTAGTGGATGCCAACGATATAACCCTGCAGATTATCGGTCTTGACAAAACACAGGTTACTGGCGTGCCCATTAACGAACTGTTTAAAAACAACCACGAAATACAACAGTTGTTCCAGCAGGTAATAGAGCTGAATGAATTGATAGATGCCGAAACGGAAATACAGACATTGGATGGCCGTGAACATTCGGGCCTGCTAACCATTACCAAGGAGAAAGATGCAGATGCAAAAGTGTATTACCAATGTGTTTTTCACGACATCACCGAATTGAAGAAAGCGGAACAGGCCAACCTGCTGGCCGAAAAATTTGAAGCAACGCAACGGTTTGTAAAAATGCTGGCCCACGAAATAAGGAACCCACTCAACAATATCCTTTTATCCATAGAAGGACTGTCTGTACTACCTGCAACCGATACGGCCAATAAAGAAATATACACCGATATTGTACAAAGGAACAGCCTTCGCATAAACGACCTGATTGGCCAGTTGCTGGAATCGTTTAAAATAGTGGACATAGAATTGCGTAAGGCCAATGCAAAGGACCTTATCCAGGATGCATTGGTATCGGTGTACGACAGGCTTACACTAAAACGTGTAACCATGAGAAAAGAAATGGATGAACTGGTAACCATTAAGGCCGATGAAGAAAAACTGAAACTTGCCCTGATCAATTTCTTTGTAAATGCCATTGAGGCAATGGAAGAAAACGAAGGCATACTGACCATTATAGTGGTAGAGAAACAGAATACCATTGACATCATCATTAAAGACAATGGCTGCGGCATGGACGAATCGCAGGCCCAGCGGCTATTTGAACCATATTTCACCACCAAGAGAACCGGTGTTGGCCTTGGGCTATCTTCTGCCATGGCCATCCTGCGGTCGCACAACGCCACGGTTGATATTGAATCCGAACCGGGCAAGGGCACACAGTTCACCATCAGCTTCCCTAAATAGTATATGGTTGCCATCATTTGGCATGGCAATGTAGGATGCTCTACAAATACAGCCTTACAGCTTAGCTGCAAACAATATCGTTGCACAACCTTTCATAACTGCATCCCATTTATTTTTGAAGTGCCAACAATGCAATTACTGGTATCTTCATCGCATAATTGCAATAGCTACGCAATACAATATATGGGCACAGATCAACTGGAATTAAGAACGGTAAATGTTACACGCTATGTAACCCCATTGCGTGAAGGTGGCTCCCTGCCTGCCATTGCCGAGGCCGATGACGATTTTTTGTATGTACTCAAATTCAGGGGTGCAGGGCAGGGCATGCGGTCGCTGATTGCGGATTTGATTGGTGGCGAAATTGCCCGGGCACTGGGCCTTAAAGTACCAGAAATAGTGTTTGCAAATTTGGACAGTGCATTTGGCAGGTCAGAGCCCGATGAAGAGATACAGGAACTATTGCGTAAAAGCGAAGGGCTTAACCTTGGGCTGCATTACCTTGCCGGTTCAATTACATTTGACCCTGCAGCTACCACAGTTTCTCCATTGCTGTCATCGCAGATAGTATGGTTGGATGCCTTGCTGACCAATGTTGACCGTACCGCCAGGAACACCAATATGCTTAGCTGGAAAAAAGAGCTGTGGTTGATAGACCATGGTGCTTGCCTATACTTTCACCACTCTGGTGGCAATTGGCAGCAACAGGCCCAAAGGCCCTTTGTTCAAATAAAGGACCATGTACTGTTGCCACTTGCAAGCGAGTTGCAAGCAGTTGATGCCACTTTTAAACAAATACTTACAACAGAAGCAATACACCATATTGTAGCATCGGTACCCGACGAATGGCTGATAGAAAATTCTTTTGGTGTTGCAAGCAACGAGATGAGGCACATCTACAATATGTTTTTAACCACAAGGGTGGCATCGTCTGCTATTTTTGTAAATGAAGCACTACATGCAAGAGAAGCACTTATTTGAATATGCCGTTATACGCATTGTGCCAAGGGTGGAACGGGAAGAGTTCCTGAACATTGGCGTGATACTGTATTGCAAGAAGCAACAGTTTCTACAAACCAGGTTTATAATTGACCAGGAGCGTTTGCATGTGTTTGCCAATTACCTGGACATGGCAGAACTGAACAGCAACCTCTGTGCCTTTGAACGCATCTGCATGGGCCACAAAGAAGCAGGGCCTATTGCCCAACTGGAGCCTGTACTGCGTTTCCGTTGGCTTACGGCTTCACGCAGCACTATTGTGCAGACATCCAAAACGCACCCGGGACTTTGTACCGATGCCCAAGAAACATTGAACAGGCTTTTCGAAAAACTGGTACTGCCACCAACGGCTGCACAACAATAAAACAACTGTACCTAGTTACACCATCAATCAAACCCAATGGCCCTGCATCCCCCATTAATTGTAACAGTAGCATTGGATGCAGCTTCGCATGTTTATTTTACGGAGCTACGTAACCAGTATTTCCCTGCGTATTGCAATTATATGGAGGCACATTTAACATTCTTTCATAACCTGCCTTCTACCCTGCCCATTATTGATGGCATACTGAAAGAAGCAAGCAATATGCAGCCCATGAACCTACAGGTAACCGGCATAAAAAACATAGGCAATGGCAATGCATTTACCATATCATCAACCGAGTTGCAACAATTGCATAAGACCTTACAAAAAAAGCTGGACAAATACCTGATTACACAAGACAGGAAAAAATGGTGGCCACATATTACCGTGCAGAATAAAGTAACCGCTTACAAAGCCAAACAGGTAACTGAACAACTGATAGAAAATTTTGTTCCCTTTACCGCACAGGCCATTGGGCTTAGCAGTTGGCTGTATTTAAAAGGCCCATGGCAGCATACCAATGATTACCTGTTCAATCAGTCTGTTCAATAGCTGCCAACCAAACTGGCACATGGCCATTTATTTGCCTGCATGGTTTGGATTCATAAAGTCTTTAGGTATTCCCAGAGGTGATGTTTGTCCCTGTCAGACATTTTAAAGATCACACCAATATTTGCTTTGCTGCCATCGCTTTTCAGGTCATGGTCAAGAAAGCGGAAAAACAAACTATCGTTATAAGGCGTATCAAAATTATTGCGGCTACTTAAATAGCTGTACTTGATGGATACCTGTTTCATTGCATCGCCATTTTTTCCATGACAGGTCCTGCAACTGTTGATGATCTTGATACGTGATGCTTTCCTATCCAGCATCCTTTCGCCCTGTAGGTTCTTGCCCGTCCTGTAAATCGATTCACCATTGCTTTCATATACTTTTTTGGTGCAGGCAACAGATGCAACCATCAAGCAGGCAAGTATGTATAGATAGTATTGTTTCATGACTGTATTTTTTGTTTGATGATGACCAATACAGATAAGGCAAATGAACAGACAGCAGCATACATCCTGATGGAATGATAGCTGTTCCAGGGCTGTTCAAACCTGTTACGCATTGCGGCAATTTCATCTGGCAATGATGCATCAACGGAGAACCTGTCTAATTGTTCGTTCAATGGTACATTGCAGCAAACAGTAACACCAAAAACGCCGATAACATATAGCAACATGGCCAGCACAAGCATGTAGAATGAAGCATCGAGTGGCAATTGATACAAACGGTAGACAGCAACAGGGTACATAACCAGCAACACTATAAACGGCAATAAGAAAGCGGGATTCTGAATGGCTTGATTGATGGACTGCATGGCTTTTAAATATGCAGTGTTGGGCAATGGCCTTAGACCCATATTTACTGAGCAGGAGTAAGAATAGAAAAGCCCGGCCATCAACCCAGAAAAAACAACAGTAACAAACAGCAATACTTTCATAAATTATTTTTTACAAAAGTGGCCTACTGTATAAAGACAAAATAGAATAAAAACGACAAATGCAATCAAGGCAAGGCATCTACTAAAAACATATTTACCCCATTTTGGATTGATACTATGATGCCAAACCTAGCATTTTCAATCTGGTTTACGATGACCATGTTGAGGAGAAACGTCTGGGTGTCTTTCCCGTAAACGCTTTGAATACACGGATAAAATGCGATTGATCTGCAAACCCATTGGCATACACAATATCTGTCAATTTTGTATAATCCTTTACGGTCAACTGTTCCAACGATTGTTGAAACTGGATAATGGAAGAGAACTGTTTGGGGGATATACCTACTTCTTTCAGGAACCTCCTTTCAAAAGTCCTTTCAGTAAGATGCAGTTGCGAAGCAATACTAACAATACCCAATTGCCCCTTATGCTGCAATATCAATTGAATGGCTTTGCTAACTGAATCATCAATCAGTCCCTTTTTTAACTGGAAGAGTGTAAAAAGCAGGTCGGTTATTACTGCAACCCTTTGCGTTAAATTATTTGCTAACTGCAAATGTTGGGTAGCATCAATACCCTTGTTGTCCTGCAACTTTTCCAGGTTATAGCAGCCATCGTTTATATCTATCGGGCTTACATTAAAGAAGCTTTTCAGTACAAAGGGGTAAAGCTGAAAACAGATTAACTCATAGCTTCCGTTCAATACCAGTTCAATGGGTTTAATTGTTTGTCCATAAATAAACAGCAAAGGCATCTGTTTATTATGCGGCTGTACCGTTAACCCATTTTCTGTTTCATGAAAAATAAGTCCGGGATAACCATCTGCAAAAAATGGGAGTACCGTTTCCTGTTTGCTTTCCTGCTCCTTAAAAACAAAAATGTTTTTAACAAATAAGGCAATCGACTTATCTGGTTGTATCGTACTAAAGTCCATTGATTATTGTGCATTGTTAAGTGATGGCAAGCGTTATATGCATTGACTATTATCCAGCAAACCTTTGTTCACGCTACATTTCCGTTACCATCGCCATATCCGGTTGCTTTGGCTGGCCTTCATTTTTCTTCTTCACTACTTTACTAACCCTGTATATCAACAGCACGCCTATGATAGTTATACCAACAATAATATACCCGAGTGTATTGTAATGTTCCAATGGGCTTAGCTTGTCTTTCTGTACAACTATCATACCCGCAAAAGCTGCTGCAATACCACCTGCAATCTGTTGCAGCGATGAGTTGATGCTCATAAAGGCACCACGGTCCTGCATTACCGGAATGGCCGTCACCAAAGCTGTTGAAGGCACCATCCTGCTCATGATACCAGCCATCATCAATATATTGAACACAACAACAAGCCATAACGGGGTAACGGAAAGGTTGGTATAAACCACTACCATTACAATCATCCATACAGAAGCCAAGGCAAATATCCTGAACTTGTCCACCTTATCACTCAACTTACCAATTATTGGCATGATGAACAATGTGCTAAGCCCCGCAACCATGAATATGATGGGCAATTGATGCTGTGTAATGTGCAGGTTGTTAATGGCAAAGGCACTACCAAAAGGCATCATCATGAAACCACCAATAGACAGCAATGCAGTAGCCGTAAAACCAATACGGTAGTCTTTTTTGCCAATGGTATGCAACAGGTGCGTAAAGGCTGTTTTGTCTTGCTGCACCGCCAGGTGCTTGGTAATTGGTTGCAGTTTAACAGCAATGGCAATGGCTACAATAATTGCCATGATGGCTACCCATAAAAAAGGTGCATGCCAGCCCCAGGCATTGGCAATGTACAAACCAATAGGTATGCCCAATACCTGGCTTGCACCAAAACCCATTTGCAGGAAACCCATTACACGCCCACGTTGCTGCATGGTAAACAGATCCGCAACAATGGCCATTGATATGGAACCGATAACGCCACCAAACAAACCGGTAATGATTCTTGCACCTACCAACAATGGATAGGTATTGGCTATACCACATAAAATAGTGCCTGCAATAAACCCTATGTAAAAAAACAGCAACAATTTCTTACGGTCAAACCTATCGGCAAAACCCGCCGTAAGCAGTCCCGAAGCCCCTGCACTAAATGCATAGGCAGACACAGCCAGGCCAAAATGCGAGGGTTTGATGTTAAGTGACTTCATAAGTATATCACCCAATGGCGACATGACCATGAAATCGAGTATCACAGTAAACTGTGTAATGGCCAATATAAAAATGGCAAATTTTTGATAAGAAGAAAAGGGTGCTACTTTTTGTTGGTGCTGTTCCATACTTAGTTGTTTTATTCCAGTTCGGCACATTCAAAGCCGTTGTGTTTGATTAGGCAAATAACCTGCTCGGTTGTCAATGTATTCGATACGATCCTCAATACACAGTCAACATCGTGCTGGTCTATATTCCATTGCAGTATCTGTTCATGGTTGTCCAATATATCCTGCACGCATTGCCTGTCACGCTCCGTTTCTATATTGGTTTTAAATATCAGTATATGCTTTAGGTCTGTAGTCATAAGCAATCGTTTATAGTCATCAATCGTTATGGTGTCAATGCCTTGATCACCAGTTCAAAGGCTTCATCCATTATTTTTTTGGAAAACTTAAATGGCTTGCCGCCAATACTTTTTCCTTCGCTATGAAAACGGAGCAATGTGTACAATGGACCATAGCCAACACTCCAAAAAACTTCCAGCGAAACCGGTATCAATTCATTCTTGTTAACGGCATTGTGAAAAAAGGCACCCATAACAGTTTTAAAATCTTTCAGGCTTTCATTCAAGATATAATCACCATGTGTGGAGTGCCGTATAATATCGTAACAGGCTGCTTCCTTATGGTATTTTATCGCAAACCTTGCCCTATTTTCCCATTGCTTTTTTAGCCCGTCCTTAAAAGGCATGTCTGGCGAAAAATCCTTCAGCATTTCACAGAAAAAATTCTTGCCTATCTCCACCCCTATCTTCTTTATCAGGTCGTCTTTATCCTGATAATAGATATACAGTGTGGCTACCGAAATGCCGCAGGCCTTTGCCAGCCTGTTCATGCTAAATCCCTGAAATCCTTCTTCTACAAGCATTCCAATAGCTTCCTGCTTTACCAGCTGCTCTTTATCAATATTTCTTGTACGCAATGCTCAATTTGTATTTGCTTGCAAATATAAGTGAGTGTTCGCTTACTTATAAATATTTTATTTGACAGGGTTTGTCGCATCAGCATATAAAGAAAATGATCGTTCCTCATACCGAATGACCTATTAAACCGTATTACAGGAAGCCCTTCCATCACTAAACATTACACCCCAACAGTTCCAGTTTTTACCTTTCCGGCACGTTTGTAACAGGCTACAATTATCCCTTTTGGTGTAACAGTGCTATCTGTTAATGTAAATGCCGCCGGTACAGTTCCGTTATCAAAAAGTTTTTTCCCTTTGCCCAACAGCACTGGATAGATCTTCAGCCTAAGTTCATCAACAAGGTCATGCTTCAATAGCAACTGCACAAGCCTACTGCTGCCCCACACCTGTATATTGGCACCCTTTGTTTTTTTAAGTGCCTTAATGGCCGCCAGGTTTTTGAGCAAGGCGGAATTGTTCCATCCTGTAACTACGGTATCTGTCTTTTTCAGGTTCTTAGAAAACACATACTTGGTACCTTCATTAATGCCTGGCCAAAAATCGCCATGTTCGGGCCAATACTTGGCCCAGGCTGCAAATGTTTTCCTGCCCAACAAGTAATCCGATGGCTGTTTCAGTTCTTCTTGCACAATCTTGCTGAAAGTTCCGTCGCCGTATGGTGCCGTCCAGCCACCATATTTAAAACCACCTGAAGTATCTTCCTTGGGGCCTCCGGGTGCCTGCATTACCCCATCCATTGTAATCATTGAATGCACGGTTATCCTTCTCATGATGCTATGTTTTTGTTAGGATACAAAACTCTCCAATAAATACATCGCCCTTGCGGTATAGATGCGACAATAGCAATGGTTCAATGCGAAATAGTGCAGGCAATGCATTATGGTACCTAAAAAATTTGCTTGACCAGCAGCAAATAAAAACCCCCATACATTTTTGCGTACGGGGATTGTATACAGTGAATTGAAAATGTGACCTGGATTGGATTCGAACCAATGGCCTACTGCTTAGAAGGCAGTTGCTCTATCCAGCTGAGCTACCAAGTCATCCTGTTTTTTACAGGCGGCAAAGTAAATGAAAAATCACCACTCAAACAAACCCCTTTGCATTCTTTCTTGTGCTTGGTGGCTTAACCCTAAAACAATTACTTTGCAGCACTTAAAAAATGCCTGCCTTACATGACCAGAACCCATTTAACAATCAATACCAACTGGCTTTCTTTTGAAGAAGTGAAACAGTTTATCCAAACGGAACAAGCTGTGGCCATTGCTGCCGAATCGGAACAATTAATTATCAAATGCCGCCATTTCCTGGACGAGAAAATGGAAGCCAACGATGCAGCCTATTATGGCATCAATACCGGCTTCGGTTTTTTGCAAAATGTGCAGATTGACAAAGACCAGATTGAACAGTTACAGTACAATTTATTGATGAGCCATGCCTGCGGTCTTGGCGATGAAGTGCCACAGCCCATTGTAAGGCTGATGCTGATGCTAAAGATAAAAAGCCTGAGCTATGGGCATAGTGGCGTACAGTTGGCAACGGTAAACGGGCTGGTAAATATGTGCAACGAAAATATGTTGCCTATTGTGTACACACAGGGTTCGCTGGGTGCAAGTGGCGATCTTGCCCCACTATCGCACCTGAGCCTGCCTTTGATTGGCTTAGGCGAGGTACACTACAAAGGTGCAACACATAAAGCAGCAGATTTGTTGCCACAACTTAATTGGCAACCTATTAAACTGCAAAGCAAAGAGGGTTTGGCTTTGATAAATGGTACGCAGTTCATGGCTGCTTATGGCCTGTATTGCCTGCAACAAACAGAGCACCTGTTAAAGATGGCCGATGCCATTGCTGCAATAAGCTTTGATGCTTTTGATTGCGTGAGCGAGCCCCTGCACGAAGCCATCCATAAAGTACGTGCTCATAAAGGGCAGATAGCAACTGCGGCAACACTGCGTAGCCATTTGCAGGGCAGCCCTATTGCCGCTCAGAAAAAACAACAGGTACAGGACCCTTACAGCTTCCGTTGCATACCGCAGGTGCATGGTGCAAGCAAGGATGTGTATGAAAACGTACTGAAAGTTTTTCTTACCGAAATCAATTCGGTAACGGACAACCCCAATATCTTTCCTGATGAGGACCTGATTGTAAGCGGCGGCAACTTTCATGGCCAGCCATTGGCTTTGCACCTGGATTTTTTAAGCATTGCCATGAGCGAAGTGGGCAATATCAGCGAACGCAGGACCTATCAATTAATCAGCGGGCAACGCGGCTTGCCATTGTTCCTTGTAAAGGAAGCCGGACTGAATAGCGGTTTCATGATACCGCAATACACAGCAGCAGGTATTGTAAGCGAGAACAAGCAATTGTGCACACCTTCCAGCGTGGACAGCATTTCATCCAGCAATAACCAGGAAGATCATGTTAGCATGGGTGCCAATGCTGCAACCAAATGCCTTCGTGTAATAAGGAATGTGGAACGGGTATTGGCCATAGAATTATTGACTGCCGTACAGGCCCTTGATTTCAGGAGGCCATTGCAGAGCAGTGCATTTGTGGAAAGCATGGTAACTGCATTCAGAAAAGAAATCAGCTTTAACGATGTGGACCGTGTGCTACATGATGATATGGTGAAGGCCGTGGCATTTGTACACAATTATACCTTTTAAAAGCCTGACCATACAAATACGTGTATATGGCAAAATCCATAGCCGACAAATTAAGGATCAAGGAAGGATTTGTCTTATTAGGCATAAACCTTCCGGCCGATTTCACAAGCGGAATAGGCGATTTGCCTAACGGTGTTTCCATTGTTGCCAAAGGCAAAAAATACAATCAGTTACATTGGTTTGTACGAAACAGGATGCAGTTGGAAAAGGAACTGGACAAAGTGCTGCCCTTGATTACAAAAGAAGTGCTTTGCTGGATATATTACCCCAAAACAACATCCAACCTGCAAACAGACCTTACCAGGGATAAGGGTTGGGACAATTTGTTGAAGCAGGACAACCTGCAATGGGTTAGCCTTGTATCTTTTAATGACACATGGAGCACATTTGGCTGCAGGCTAAAAACAGATGCGGATATTAAAAAGGAAAACAAACCCAAACATCGCCCTATACTTGATTATATAGACCCTGCTACAAAAACCGTTACATTACCCGAGGACCTTCGCATTGCCTTAACTAAAAACAAAACAGCACAACTGTTCTTTAACGCATTGTCTTTTACCAACCGTAAAGAATATGTGGAATGGGTTGTTACTGCAAAACGCGAAGCTACCAAAACCGAACGCATACGGGCTACCATTGAAAAATTAGGCAAGGGTTGGAAGAACCCAAGCAATAACTGATTTTATAAATCAACATGCAGCCTTAGCGATGCAACGCTTACCGGCCCCCTGTCTTTGTTATAAGCAGGATTTACGATGAATTGGTAATCGGGACTAATACATATTTTCTTTACCACGTTGAATGAATAATAGAACTCTACGATCGATTCTGCTCCGTAGTTCAATTTGCCATCGCCAATAATAAAACCATATCCGCCATTTGCCAGGTATTGTTTGTGCGAACTGGACAAGTCATTCCTAACATAGGCAATACCTATGCAATCGTTCTTGCGTTTCCACAAATCGCCATCAAACCTGAAACCGGTAGCCACGCTCTTGTCTATTTCGGTAAATGCCCATGTTTCATTCTTGCCATCGTTGCGGCTATGTTTTACAAAATGATGCACTTTGCCCATGTGGTTTTCTAAAGTCAGGTAATATCCATTCTTTGTCCTGCCATACAATCGGCTGTCTGTAATATCGGGTGCACTTAACGTTTGCAACCCAGTATTGATGGATGCAGTATAGTTGCCCATTTTTGCACGGTTGCTATACAAGCCTATATGCAACGAATGGTAATGCCCTTCCTTCTTCTTCCTAAACAAGTTAAAACGGTTAATGGCAAACTCCACTACAGTACCACCTGCATCTTTACCCTTCCATTGAAGCTCTGTACCATTTGCCTCCATTGGAATGGCTGTTTGGGCAATGCGTATGCCCATGTTCTTAAAAATGGCCTGCACCACCACACCATACGTATAACCCCTTACGTTAGCCGGGTAATCCCATGCACCGTTTGCCATCAGGCTCCAGTTCATGAACTGTGTGCGTGGATCGTGACTTATATCCGAATTGTCAAAAAAATCTGTCAATGCAAATTTTCCTGCTATCAGCGAAATATATTCCTTGCTAGTGGTGTGCTGTACCTGGTTGATGCCGTCTTCCGTTACCTCTTGAACCTTGCTCAAGGGAAAACGCTGCTCCGCATACAACCTCGCCACAAATAGTTGCGGTGCGGGGTCGCCCACCCTGTAAATTTCTCCATTGGTAAAACCAGCAACACCCGTTGTCTTGCTCAAACCCTTGCCAGCAGCTATTTCGGGGTTAAACACAAAATAGGTATTCCTGAAAGGTTTATAGGCCGCAAACAAAGTAGTGGTAAACGAAGTACGTATAGGTTCGGTGGGCAAAAAGCTATTGTCGCCCTCATAGGGAGATGTGAACTTAAACGCCTTTTGCGGTATGATGGTTGCTTGTGCGTGCAAAGAGAAAACCCTTTCCTTTAGCATGGGTGTATCCTGTGCATTTGCCTGTTTGCATGCAATGGCCAACAACAAAATAAATAGTGCTTTTTTCATTATGCCGCGAAAGTAAAATTGCCGTTGCTAAAAAAAGTAATTCCATTGCAATATATGTTTGAAACAATAGTTCAATTATTAAGTTATGGTTTACTAAGCAACTGAATACAGCATGAATTACTTACCCGGACCAAGGCCCAGTTTCTTACATTTGCCAATATGCAACCATTACAACATTTCTTAGATGGCCAGGTGCTTTTGTTCGACAAACCGTACCGCTCCACCAGTTTCAATATCGTAAGCAAGGTACGCCATGCAACAAAGGTTAAAAAAGTGGGTCATGCAGGTACGTTGGATCCTTTGGCCACTGGCCTTTTGATTATCTGCACAGGCAAGTTTACCAAGAAGATCAATGAGTACATGGGCATGGAAAAAGAATATACCGGCACTTTTACGCTAGGTGCCACAACAGCTTCGTACGACCTGGAAACAACACCAGAAAACATACAGGATGTTTCGCATATAACAGAAGGGCAGATACACACCGCAACGGAACAATTCATTGGCAACATCATGCAGATGCCGCCACAATATTCGGCCATAAAAAAAGATGGCAAACGCCTGTACGAATCTGCAAGGCAGGGCATTGAAGTAAAGGTTGATGCAAGACCCGTAACCATCAGTGCATTTGAAATTACAAAAATAGAAATGCCCATTGTGCACTTTAAAGTGGTTTGTGGCACCGGTACATATATACGCAGCCTTGCAAACGATTATGGCGAGGCATTGGGCGTGGGTGCGTATATGAGCAGTCTAAGGCGAACAAGGATCGGCAATTTTAAAGTGGAAGATGCCTATACGGTTGAGAGCTTTGAAGCAGCAGTCCAATCAATCAATCAATAACTAACCAAGCATGCACCCTTGCCAATAAAAAAGAACATATATTTTGTAGTTGTGCTGTTGGTACACATTGCGTTGGCAGCCATGTATATTTCGGTAAGGGACACTGCAGATGACGAACCATCCTATATAGAATATTCAAAAAGATGGTTACATGGCAGCCCGGAAAGGGTTTATGACCTAGATGACAGCAAGACTCCCGTAACAGCCATTGCCTGGTTGCCACGCATAACAGAGCAGCTACGGCACAGACAGGTAAAATACAACGACTGGGGCAAAAGCGACCAGCAGGCTGGCCGGTACATGATGGTTTTCTTTACGCTGTTTACTGCCTTGTATATATACGTTTGGGGCAAAAAAATATTGGGTCCCAAATGGGCAATACTGCCTGTTGCACTTTTCCTGTTCGATCCCCTGGTGCTTGGCCATAGCGGTATTATTGGCAGTGATATGGCATCTGCCGCATGCTATACCGCCCTCCTCTATCACTTGTGGCAGTACTTGGTACAAAAAAAATGGTCGGATATTTTACTGGTGGCCATGTACACAGGCCTTGCTTGTATTACCAAACAAAATCTTGTATTACTTGTATTGATAGTGCCGCTAATATGCTTCTTCAACAATCGGTTTATTGAAAGGAAGCAAACTTTGCTAAGCAAAAAAAAGGGGCTTATGGCCCTTGTATCCATAGCTATTGTATGGTTCATCATCAACGTTGCGTTCCAATTTCATGGCAGTTTGCAAACGCTGGCATCCTATCATTTTGAAAGCAGTACGTTCAAGAACCTGCAACAGCACTTGGCCTTTTTTTCAAAGGCACCCTTGCTATTGCCTGAGCCTTTTATTAAAGGTTTCGATATGGTTCAGCACCATGCAGCAATTGGCGGCGGCCTTACGCAAAGCACCTATAATGGTGTGTTTGTTTGGGGGCAGGCAAACATGCATCATGGCTTTTGGTATTACTATTTTGCCATGGGCATATTCAAAATGCCTATACCCATTATACTGTTGCTCGTATTGGGTTTTGTAACGTTGGTGTTAAACCTTATGCGTTCCCACTTTAAAATAAACAGCCTTGTTGTTGTACTGCTATTACCTATGATTCTGTTTGGCGTGTTACTCAGTTTATTCAATCCCTTTCAAATTGGCATCAGGCATATTATTTTTCTTTTACCGAGTATGTACTTACTGTTGAGTATATATATACGATGGCTTGCCCGTAAAGCCCCAAAAAACAATTGGGTGCTGGGTGCATTTGCGTTGTGGCAAACGGTTTCAACAGTTACCTATTTCAACAATTACATAGCATACACCAATGAGTTTGCCTTGAACAAGACAAGCATTGTAGAAAAAATCAGCGACAGCAGTATTGATTATGGCCAGAACAGTTTTTTTGTAAAAAAATACCTGACCCAACATCCCGAATTCAAGTTGCCCGATACCATCCCATCTACCGGGAAATTTGCTGTAAGGGCCGTTAAAGTGCTGCATATTGACAGACAAGAAGCAGACAGATATGCCTGGCTAAGAAAAAATTACAAGCCCTACGGCAATTACAAAGGCACAATCTGGTTATATGATATTGGGCAATTGAAGCAGGAGCAGCAGTAACCGTTACTGCTAAATCCCCATCCGAAAACTCCACAAATGGCCCAAACCGAGGGCAAAAATTGATTTTTTGCTTAATTTCATACCAATAGGCAGCAAATAGCCCCAAACGACTATCTCAACTATTAGTTCACCAATTTAAAATCCCCGGCCCGTTGACGGAATATGAACTGATTAAAGGGTGCATAAGACAAGATGCAAAATGTCAGCGTTTGTTATTTGAACAGATGTCTCGCAAAATGATGTCCGTGTGCCTACGTTATGCCAACGATGCCATGGAAGCCGAGGACATGCTGCAGGATGGGTTTATAAGGGTGTTCAACAATATCCATCAATTCAAGTTCGAAGGTTCGTTTGAAGGCTGGGTAAGACGTGTGGTGGTTAATTGTGCATTGAAGCACCTGCAAAAAAAACGCATCCATTTTTTGGAAGTTTCTGATACCAACAACCATCTCAAAATGGAATCCTATGCATTTTCCAACCTTGGTGAAGATGAACTGATGAAGCTGATTGGTCGGCTGCCCGATGGTTACCGGATTGTCTTCAACCTGAACATCATTGAAGGATATACCCATGAAGAAATAGCACAAATGCTGAACATTCAAGCAAGTACAAGCCGCAGCCAATTGGTGAAGGCACGTAAAATGCTACAACACCAAATACTTGAACTGCAAAAAATAGCTGTGTAATGACAGATAAGATATTTGACGATTTCATGCGGGACAAACTCCGCAACCATGCTTCTCCGGTACCGGAAGGACTGTGGGACAAAATAGAGAAGGGAAAGCGACGCAGGCCCATTGCTTTTTTTTGGAGCAAGCGTATGCTTACGATTGGCCTTTTGCTGCTGACGCTGTTTGGCATTGGCGGCTATATGTGGCTACAAAGCAATAGCAACCAGGCACCTGCTGTTGCCGCTACAACCACAACAAGCGAACAAAAGGAAACCATCAATAATACAATCAATACAACAGTTATTGAAAAAAACAATACACCTAACACCAATGCCATTGAACATACTGAAGCAAGCATAACCAAACAGGACAGTAATAAAGAAGCAAGGCAAACAACCGATCATGTTCCTACTTCAATGGTAGCGGATCAATTAACGATTGCAAATGGCAACAAAACAATCAACCAAAATGTTGTTGCGGAGAACCTACATTCCAGCGTTTCCATGACTGACAACAAGGTCTTTACCAGAACCAAAAAAATCATTTATAAACCATACAGCAATACAGCAACTTCCAGCTCAAACAATACACAGTTTTCATTAACGGCTATTGACCCGCAAAAAACATTGGGTAGTGAAATAGCTTACACAAACACATACTCCCTATTTACAAAAGGAAACCTGGTGCCCATCAGCAGCAGGCTTGGTGCTTTATCCATGCGTACCATACCGGGATCGGGCAGCTTGAAATTTACAGGCATCAATGATTGCCCTTCTGTAAATGGCAATGCAAGAAATGACTGGTACCTTGAATTGTTTGCATCGCCAGACTATAACATGAAAACGGTAAAAGGAAATGATGCCAATGCTGCTTATATCAAAAAGAAAGACAGCTCTGAAAGCATGAGAATAGGCTATACCGTTGGCGGAAGGATTACCAAGAATTTTGGCGAGCACCTGATGCTGAAAGCGGGCCTGCAATTCTCTCAATTGAATGAGCACTTAACATTGCGTACAGAAAACGAAAGAAAGATAACGACTGTTGTTACCATAAAAACAGTAACAGATGCGGCAGGCAACACAACAACCGTAAGCGACACCACCACATTGATACAGATTGGCTATGCCATCAAAACATCCAAAAACATTTACCGTAACATTGAATTGCCCATTACATTGGGCTATGAGTTCGGCAATAACAAATGGAAAGGAAGCATCAACGGTGGCGTTATCGTAAACCTTGCATCCTGGTACAAAGGCTCCATACTGGATACAAGCTACCAGGTAGTTGCCGTTTCTTCAAAATCAAACAGCGACCTGTACCAACGCACTATTGGGCTTAGTTTATATGGCAGTATAAGCATCATTAAACCTGTAACAGAAAGGATGGCCGTATTTGCCGAACCTTATTTCAGGTACAGCTTATCCAACCTTAATGCCAACACACTTGGTTACAACCAACGCTTCAGTGCAGCAGGGTTGTCATTGGGTATCCGTTACAAATTAAATGCAAAAGGGCAGCATTGATACCAACAAAAGTATCTACTTAGCAAAGGCCTTAAATATTTGGGTTATGAAAAAAATCATTCTCTGTTTATTGTGTATTACTTATCTGGCATCCTGCAAAAAAGAATACTCGGAACAGTTTGTTACCTATACCAACAATCCGTTGAACGATACTTCATGGAGGCCAACCGTTATTGCACATAGCGATGCGGCAACCCAGCTTATTCCCATTCTTACATCGGCCCCCATGCTTGACTCGTTTGATGTAGTGACTGGCGGCACCATCAATTTTCCCGATAATTTACAATTAACTTTTCCACCCCATGCTTGTACAGCAAGCAATGGTGCGGTGCTTACAAACAAGGTAAAAATAGAAGTGACTTATCTACGCAAAAAAGGTGATTTCATCCGCTTTGCAAAACCAACCACCAGTTATAACAGTCTGTTGCAGACCGGCGGCTCTTTCAATGTGCGGGTAACACAAAACGGCAATCCAGTAGTGTTGGGCCCGGGCATTTCGTATAAAATAAAATACAGGAACACTGCACCCAGCAATGACATGAAGTTTTTTTATGAAGACAAATGGATTGCCAATAATGATACCACTGCAACCTGGGTATTGGACAACCAGCTTGTTTTGGGCAATGTAACGGTTTGGCAACAGTATGACAGTATTACCCAAACAACCATTAAAGGCTATGAAATAACTTCATTTAAACTGAACTGGATAAACTGCGATTTCTTTAACGATACCACCCAGCCCTATACGAGGCTGAATGTTACATTGCCTTTAAACTTTACCAACATTAATACCAGCGTGTACGTTGTATTTAAAAACAAGAACATTGTTGCAGGGCTGAATTCGGACATGCCAAGCAAGACATTCTATTTTCCTAAAGTGCCTATTGGTAGTGAAGTAACACTTGTAACGGTTTCTAAAATTGGCAGCGAGTATTATTTGGGGCATAAAGACATAACCGCAACCAATGCCAACCTTATTTCTGTAAACCCTGAACTGAAATCACTGGCAGATGTGAACACTTACCTTAATAGTTTATAACAGTATAGCCATCACCAATTAAGTAAAATGCTGCCAACGCTGGCAGCATTTATTTTTTAAAATCGAATAAGGTGGCCGTAAACAGTGCCCTTTCCCTTTTCTTGAATAACACGTCCCAGTTGCCCCTGTAGCGTAAAATCTTGGGAACAGTCAAGCCATTAAATTTTGTCATTTCCACTTCCATGTTCACATCAAAATCATATACACCGGCTTTATAGCTGAGTGAGTAGTTCCTGTACACCACTTCCAATGTTTTCTGGTCAAACCAAGTAGTCATTTCATCTACCACAATCTTGTCTTTCTTAAACATGCCCAGGCTTTCTTTGGGTATAATGGAAAACACATAGCAAAGCGTTCCGTTCTTTTCCTGCAGGTCCAGTTTATAATCGTATAGCTTCCTGGCATCATCATCGTACAAGTCAAGCTTGCCACCAATAAAAGGTATGCCCGGAATCTTTTTTCCAGGATTGAAGAAAAGCATTTTCAATTGCTCCTTATGCTTCTCCATTCCGCTTTTGCCTGATGTGGATGAAGTATGCCCCTTCACGATATTGTCTTCGCCACATACTTCGCCCTTGGTAAAAAAAAGCCCTGCATATAGCTCTGCCGTAAGGTAATTGTATTGCTTCTTGCTATCATAGAAATCGCCTGTCACCTGTTCTTCCAGCACATCCATCGTCCGGCAGTTTTCAGAACGTTTCTGCCTTGTCTTGCTTAACAAAGAAGCTTTCACGGCACCCTTCTTGTCAAGCATCTTTATATCGTTGTAACTGGAAAAGCCAAGTACACGCAGGTTTCGGAAAGCTTTGTAAAACGTGGTATCTTCCTGTATCTGCAGGAGTAGTTTCCTGTAATCGAAATTGTTGCGTACCACAACGCCAGCCAATGTGAATTTTGTTTTGTCAATTGTAACAACGGTATCGGCTTCCTGTGCAAAACATGCTGCTGCACAAAGAATGGCCATTATCGTAGTTACGGCCTTCACTTTATAAAAGCCATTTTGTAGTCCACTTTTGTTTTGCCTTTCGATATGTCGTTCAGTTTGCCCTGTATCAGTTTCTTCTTTAGTGGCTTTAAGTAGTCAATAAAAAGCTTGCCTTCAATATGGTCGTATTCGTGCAGTATTACCCTTGCTGTAATGCCTGTAAAACTTTCTGTATGGCTCACGAAATTTTCGTCCTGATATTCCAGTACAACCGTTTCCTGACGCCACACATCTTCACGTATTTTTGGTATGGACAGGCAGCCCTCGTTGTAGGCCCACTCCTCGCCTTTCAGTTCTTTGATATGTGCATTGATGAATACTTTTTTTGTACCGGGTGCATCTTTGTATTTGTTTTTGTCGGGGTCATCGGCTTCCATGTTCTCAAAAATCTGGTTGCTGTCAATTACAAACAAACGGATGTCTTTATTGATCTGTGGGGCAGCAAGGCCAACACCATTGCTTTCGTACATGGTTTCCCACATATCTTCTATCAATAATTTCAATCCGGGATATTCTGGTGTTATGTCTTTTGCCTGCTTTCTTAAAACGGCTGCACCGTACGCTACAATTGGAAGGATCATTTTTGAAAACTGAATTTATGCCCCTATCCCTTCTTGAAGGAATGGAACGCTTACTAGTAAAATAATTTGTAAAAGTAACAAAGAAAATTAACTCTATAAAGAAACCAGGTACTCCTGCAACATGATCGTGGCAGCAATTTGGTCCACATTGCCCTTTACCTGCCTGTCTTTTTTCTTCATGCCCATTTGTACCATGGCCTGTGTAGCCATTTTAGAAGTGAAGCGTTCATCCACCGTTTTCAACGGAATATGGGGAAACGCTTTCTGTAACTGTTTAATAGCCTGTTGTACCAACGGTGTTGCATGGGTTGCCGTATCGTCCAGATTCAACGGCTCGCCTATCAGTATCAGTTCAACCTGTTCGGTTGAAAAATAGTTCTTCAAAAACGGGATCAATGTTTTTGTGTCGATAGTGGTCAATGCAGTGGCAATTATCTGCAAGGGGTCCGTAACGGCCAGCCCTGTCCTTTTTCCACCATAGTCTATACAAATAATTCTGGCCATAACCGTAAATTGATTGTTGCCCTAGGGCATGAATAAGAAAGGCACAAATATCTGTCAAGATATTTTGTGCCTTTTGAAAAATGTACTTTTTTATCAATTATTTCAAGCTGAAACCACGTGCAATCCTCAATGCGAATTGCTTGGTGTAGTTGTTTTTTGTATTGAAGACATCATTGAAATGAAAATCGGACGCATCTTCATACTTAACGCTAATGTCAATTTTGTCGAAAGAAAGGCCAATAGAAGGTGCCCAGATAAATGAGCGGCCGCTGTTTTTAACCATACCGAAACCGATACCCACTTCGCCACCTACATATAGATTGTCGCCCAGGAAGTATTTGATACCCGGTTTCACTGGAATGTAGCCCATACCATCAATCGGGCTTTTCTTGAAGAACTGCGTGATGCCCGTCGTCAATGTAAAAGCAGTCTTATCCGCAATGATTGTCTGCAACCTCACATCGGCACCAAATACAAAACCATAACCGCCATTGGTGGCCACACCTGGCATGGCGGCAATGCCCAAACGCCATCCTTTGGTTTGTGCATTTACATGCGTACCCGCAAACAGCCCACCCAGAACAAGAACCAGTGTGAAAATTTTTCTCATAGTTATTTTATTTTTTATTTGGCGGCGAAGTTAAAGGATAAACAGGTCGCTAATAACGAATACAGCGAACACTACACTAGCAATACCGTTTGCGGTCATAAAGGCAATGTTCACTTTGCTTAGATCTGTGGGCTTTACAATGGAATGTTGGTAAATGAGCATTCCGGCAAAAACGGCAATTCCTACCCAATATAACCAGTGGAAGCCGCCATAAAAACCGGCTATAATCACGCAGGAGGCACTCAATAGGTGTAGCAGCTCGGACACACGAAGGGCTTTTTGGGTGCCCAGTGCCGCGGGAATGGAGTGTAGCTTGTTTGCTTTATCGAAGGCTTCGTCTTGCAAGGCATAAATAATATCGAAACCGCTTACCCAAAAAACTACAGATAGGGCAAACAGTATGGGCAGCCATGCAAACACACCCGTTACTGCCAAGTAAGCACCAATTGGTGCCAGCGACAAACCTATGCCCAATACCAAATGGCATAAAGCCGTAAAGCGTTTGGTATAGCTATAAAACAGTACCACAAATAAAGCAATGGGTGAAAGCATCAATACCGCTGTATTGATAAAATAGCAGGCCACAACAAATACAATGCATGAACCAATGGTAAATGCCAATGCATTGCCTGGCGAGATGATGCCTTTAGGGATTTCACGTATGGCGGTGCGTGGGTTCTTTGCATCGAACTGCCTATCGAGGTAGCGGTTGAAGGCCATTGCTGCGGAACGTGCAGAAATCATGCAGATAAGGACAAGGACAAATGTGATAATATGATGATTTGTCAATCTGCCAATACCATCATGTTGTATGCCCAAGCAAAATCCTATCAATGCAAAGGGCATTGCAAAAATAGTATGGGAGAATTTTATGAGGGAGAGATAATTTTTTACGGTTGCCATGTTTTTCAAAGTTGATTTGACCTGGGCTGTGATAAAAGTTGAGCCCTGTTCATTTGTTGATGTCCTGATAGCTATCGGGAGCGACGCCACGGAAGTTGATGCATATACCGGTGCTGGTATCCTATATTTTAGCTTTTTGATTGGACAATCCTTTGCTCTACCAGTTTCCACAACACAACGCCGCTGGCCACACTTACGTTCAAAGAATGCTTCATGCCCAGTTGCGGTATCTCGATGCAGCCATTGCTTGCTTCTATTACTTGCTGTTGCACACCTTCTACTTCGTTGCCAAATATCACGGCAATTTTTTCGTAATTGCCTGCATTGAATTTTTCCAGCGATATGCTGCCTTGGGCCTGCTCAATGGCAAATACATGGTAGCCTTTCTGCTTCAGTTCGTTCACGGCATCAAGGGCCGATGGGTAATGTACCCAGTCAACCGTATCGGTTGCACCCAATGCCGTTTTGGCCATCTGTTTATGTTCGGGTGTTGGCGAGTAGCCGCAAATGCAGATGCCCTCAATCAAAAAAGCATCGGCCGTACGGAAGATGCTGCCCACGTTGTACACACTACGTACATTGTCGATAATTGCAATGATGGGATTCTTTGCAGCCTGTTTGAATTCTTCCACCGACATGCGGCCCAGTTCGTCCATGCTCAGTTTACGCATTTGGCAAAGATAATCGCCATGCCATAAAAGGGAGAAAAAATGAAAGGGGGCCAGATGCAATGATAATTTGCCACGAATGGCACGAATGGGCACAAATAAAACCTAAATAATCTATTCGTGTTTTATTGGTGCAATTGGTGGCAATACTGTTTCTATTCGAGGCTGAACTGTTGGTGCATATATGGCACTTCCACGTCTTTAAACCCTTTCTTTAAAAGGCTTCGCTGAAAATCGAGCTGCACTTTTTCTTCGCCATGCACAATAAACAGCTTCTTTACAAAAGCCGGGTTTTGGCAGGCCAGGAATTGGCATAAGTCGTCATAATCGCCATGGGCACTCATGCTTCGCATACTGCCCACTTCCGCAATCACTTTATAGTATTCACCAAAAATCCGCACTTCTTTTTGCCCGTTCATCAAACGTCCACCCAAAGAATTGGGTTCGCAGTAGCCCACCAATAAAATGGTGTTCCTGGTATCGCCAATATTGTTGGCAATATGGTGCTTTATCCTGCCGGCATCGGCCATGCCACTGGCACTGATAATGATCATGGGCTGATGGTTGTCGTTAATGGCCTTGCTTTCATCAACCGATGCAGTAAAGTTCAGCCCCGGAAAGTCAAACGGGTCGCTATCTGTCAACAGCAGCTTCTGCACATTTTTATTGAAGTACTTGGGATAACTTTTTACCACCTGGGTAGCTTCGCCGCTTAATGGGCTGTCAACATATACCGGTATCTTAGGCAGCCTGTTCTGCAGTTCCAGTTCGTTTAGCAGGTACAGCAGTTCCTGCGTCCTGCCCACGCTGAAGGATGGTATAACCAGTTTGCCTTTTTTGTCCACACAGGTTTTCTGTATCCAGTTGTGCAGCACATCAATACTGTTCTCCACATCCTTGTGCAAACTGTTGCCGTAAGTGCTTTCTATCACAATATAGTCAACCTGCGGAAACGTGGCTGGCGAACGTAAAATCAAGTCGCCATAACGGCCCACATCGCCACTGAAAGTCAGCTTGGTCTGCTTGCCATTTTCCGTAACACGCACATGCACGGCAGCACTGCCAATTATATGGCCTGCATCTGTAAACATGGCTTCTACTCCATCCATTACCTTGAACCAGTGCTCGTATTCCTCTTTCTCCAATAATTTAAAAGATGCTGTGGCATCATCAATACTATAGAGCGGCTCTATAGGTGGCTGGCCCATTTTTGCCCTTTTTTTATTGATGAATTTTGTATCGTCACGTTGAATGGTTGCCGAATCTTCCAATAATATCTTTGTAAGGTCATTGGTTGCAGGTGTACAGAATATCTTGCCCGTAAACCCTTCTTTCACCAGTTTCGGTATCAGCCCGCTATGGTCAATATGTGCATGCGACAAAATCATGGCATCTATTGTCGATGCTTCAAAGCCAAGGCTTGCGTTGAGGTTGTCCGTCTCCTTGCCCAGGCCCTGAAACATACCGCAATCCAATAAAATCTTTTTGCCGTTATCGAGTGTGAGTAAATGCTTGGAACCTGTAACGGTTCTTGCGGCACCGTGAAAAGCAATCTTCATAACAACTATTTTTATGTAACAAACAATACAATATACATCAACTGCATGGGCGTCGCACCCATCAGCTATTGAACAAGGCTGATCTTTTACCGAAGCGTAGGTGGAACACGAAGAACAAAACGTTGTACACTTTGTGCTTCTTATTGTTCTTTGTTCTACCTACTACCAAGCTTCCACTATCTACTTACTTCTTCTTCGCTTTAAAGCTCCACACAAAAACAAATTTCGCAACCGCTTCCCCCTGCTCATTCATACCGATGGATGTACAAGGTACGCTTATTCCTTGGCCAGTATCAATTGTTTGTTGAATGGCATTGGCAATGGCCAGACCATCGTTACAAGTAAACACAATTTTGCCAATTGCTTTTTTGTAGAACTCCCCTTCCATCTTTACTACCAACATGCTTACACCGGGCTTGCGTTGATAGATTTGCCCAAATGCCAATGAGCCTGTGCTTAATTCGGCAGCCATGCTCAGCACTGCAAAATAAATGGAGCGGAAAGGATTCTGGTTAACCCATTTGAATCGTACACTTACGCTTGCCCCGGCTTCTTCTAACTGCACAATTTTCAGTCCGCTTACAAAACCCATGGGCAGCTTGGCCAACATGAATAGGCGGTACCTGATCGGATTGGTCAATTGCTTTCTGAACGCCTGAAAATTGGGGCTGTCCATTATTAATCTTTATAGTTTTTGGGGTCCATTGCTGCCACGCTCCATTGTCCAAAGAACTCCAGCACTTTCTTTTTGCTATAGCCCTTGCCTTCTTCCAGGTAGGCAGAGTTCTGGGTATGTATGCGGTTGCCTTTTGCATCCAATATAATAAATACAGGAAAGCCAAAACGTTGGGCATAGCCGTATTTCTTGAATACTTCGGCATTCCTGTTTTCGGGACTGTAGTTGAGGTGATAAACAATATAGTTTGCTTTTACGGCAGAATCCAACTGTGCATCTTCGTGCACAAATTTGTTGAAGCGTATGCACCAGCCACACCAGTTGCCCCCGGCCTGTATAAGTACCAGTTTGTTTTCCTGTTTCGCCTGCTTCACGGCTGCTGCAATATCATCCGTTGCATTGGCAGATGGGTTGTACAGTTTTGCACTGTCCGATACGCCTGCCTTTGCAATGCTCACTGCCAACAAAAACACGACGCCTAAAACCATTCTTTTCATATACTAACTTTTAATGCAACCTACAAGGTTCTTTAAAAACTCAATTACCGTTTACGGAATTTATGAATTGCCATTTCAACGAATGCTCTTTCTGTTTGGCTCTTAGCGAAGTTTTTTATCACTAAGAGTGGATAAGAGGAAAAGAGAAAACATTGCACTTTCAAACCACCCCTCTCTTTTCCACTCTTTATCTCTTTAAGCTCTTAGCGAAGGTTTTTTCATTAAGAGTGGAAAAGAGAAACGCATTTATATTGCTTCAAAACTAAACGACTCCTTGCCCTCTTTATCTCTTTAACTTTTATTGAAATCAATTCGCTTATTGTTTATCAATCGCAATAATACAAGCGACTGCATTCTTATCACCCACAGGCGTTTTGAAACCAATGGTGCCATCGTTGCTATTGTTGAACTGTACACCATTTACGGATTGCCTTCTAATAGCAGCATTTACCGCATTTTCAAAGCCTGCACTTCTATTCTGGTTAATGGCATTGTTCAGTTGAAATACATCCAATGCCTCTTTACTGGTAATGATGGCAAAGAAATCCTGGTTGCCAATTTCATCTGCTTCCAGCTTTTTGCCCCTTGGGAACAGGCGGTAACCTGTAATGCCGCAATATGGATTGAACATGGTTTTGGTAGCATCGGCTTTGCTTGGATAAGGAAACAGCACGTAACTGCTTCCATCCGTTTCTTTGCCAATTACATATACATAACACTCGGTATTGTTTTTCAGTTCAATTTTAAAACCAGTCTTTTTTGCAATGGGGCTGGTTGTTTCAAAAACATTGCCTGCCGTATTTCTTAAAGCAATGTACTGTTTGGTTTTTGCTTCAACCAAACCAATGCTGATCTCTAAATTCTGTGCTACAGCCGCCCCCATTTTAGGCATCGGGTTCAGGCCATAGGCTTCACGTACAAAATGTTTGAAGTCCTTATATTTTACCCAGGCCACGCCATTATTGCCCCAGTCACTTCCCCAACTGTTCATTATCTGGAAGGCCCCACCTTCTTTACGGTCATCATAACCAATAACACACATGGCATGTCCACCAAAGCCCATCATGTTGTAATCATCATCCACAGGTGTCCATACATCTTTGCCCATCATGTCCTGCATGAAACTGCCGCCTACCATCATACCAATTACCACAGGCACATCTTTGCTTAAATGTTCCTTTATGGCATGTAGGTTTATTTCTTTGGTGCCTTCGTCATCAGTAAGCCTTGTAAAACCCAGCATCTTTTTTTGTCCTGCCTGCTGCATCAATGCACCATTGGGCTGACGGTCGCAATCCTTATCGGTATAAGGGAAATCGTTAAACGGCACAGCTCCAATCTGTGTCATGTTTTCCATTGCACGTATGATATAGGAACCCTGGCAACCATCCAGCTTAATCTGGTTGTACAGGAACGAAGGACTGAATGCAGTCTGGTTTCCATTAATGCCATTACTTGCAGCTTCAAGAATAGTTCTTGCACCATAGGCACTGCTCCATGCAACACAGCTTCCTTGCTGGCCCTGGTTCTTACGCTCAGGGGCAAATTTCAATAGGGAAACCGCTTCTGGCAAATCGGTCTTGCTTTCGTCCAAAACCTCATATACGCTGGCTTTGGCAAATGTGTCCTTATTCAGCCGGCCACCTGTTGTGAAGGCCGAAACGGCATTGCTAACCGAAGCTGTATTGCAACCCCCTTTAAAAAAGAAGAAAGCCCCGGCAGCCAATACCACCAGTAACAGTATCGGTTTTTTGATGAGCAGCCCGATAATCATGGGCAGGAAGGAAATGAGCCCGTTGCCGCCGCCGCCCGAATTGCCACCACCCCCACCGCCAGTATTTTCATTTTCGTTACTGTAATTATCATTCTCATCGTCAACCATTCTAATTGGCATAACAGTGTATTTTTGGATTATTGAATAGGTGGTGTTTACAAGGTAGGTATGCAACAAATGTAAAGCGTAGACACAATAAAACAATTTTACATCTTAACAAATATTTGCTTGGAAATGTCAGATTCATTTTGCTAACTTAACAGCAGCAAATTGCTACAACCTTCTCACAACCACAACCACATATGAACGCACATCAACGTATGCCACTCAAACAATTGGGCTGGCTTTTTTTGTTTGCGGTAACCGCTACCATCACTGCATGCAACAGTAAAAAGAAACTCATCCACATCGACCCCGAGTTTGGCAAGTACATTGATGCCTACACATCGGGTATCGTTTCCAAAAAGAACACCATACGTATCGTGCTTGCATCCGATGCAAATACGACGCATACACTGAATGAAACAGTGAAGGAAGACCTCTTCGACTTTTCCCCTTCCGTAAAAGGCAAGGCCTATTGGATCGATGCTAGGACCATCGAGTTTAAACCCGCTGCAGACCTTGCACCAGACAAATTATACGAAGTGGAATTCAGCCTGGGCAAGGTAATGAACGTACCATCCAAGTTCAAAAAATTCGGCTTCAATATACAGACCATCAAACCTTCCTTCCAGGTAGAAGAAAATGGCCTGAGAAGCAACAACAAAGAAACCATGACATTAAGCGGCAACATTGTTACCGCCGATGTGGAAGAAAGTGCCAAAGTGGAAAAAATACTGGCAGCCTCCTTAAATGGCAGCAGCCTGGCCATTAAATGGCAACATAACGAAGCCAACAAAATGCATGGCTACATTATTGAGAATATTAAACGTGCCAAAGATGCCGGCAACCTTGTATTGAGTTGGAATGGCTCGCCATTGGACATTAACATTAAAGACAAAAAAGACATTGCCGTACCGGCCATTGGTGATTTTAAAGTAATGGATGTACGTGTGGTGCAGGATGAGGAACAATATGCATTGGTACAGTTTAGCGACCCTATCATGATTGGCCAGCAACTGGATGGGCTAATAGCCATCAGCAACCAGGAAAACCTGAGTTACACCATTTTGGGCAGCGAAGTAAAAGTATATGCTTCGGGCAGACTGGATGGCAATTATACCGTATCCATCAACGAAGGTGTGCAGAACCAATGGGGCGACAAACTGACCAAACCATTTACCGCCAATATCTTTTTTGAGAACCGCCTGCCTTCTGTTTCCATACATGGCAAAGGCGTGATATTACCCAATAGTGGTGGCAAAATTGTGTTGCCGTTTGAAGCAGTCAATTTAAAATCAGTGGATGTTTCCATCATCAAGATCTATGAAAACAATATACCGCAGTTTTTGCAGGGCAATAAGATAGATGGCGATAACGATTTGAGAAGGGTAGCAAAGCCATTGGTAAAAGCAACTGTGAAGCTGGATGACGACAAGAGCATGAACCTACACAAACGCAACCGTTTTTCTCTGGACCTGGACAAGTACATCAAAACAGAACCGGGTGCCATTTACCGCGTACATATTGGTTTTAGGCCCGAATATTCTTTGTATGCCTGTACAAAGATGATCAAGGCATCGATGAATGAATATTACGATGAATACGAAAATGAAAGGAACGATGAGGCCGTGGATGACGATGATGAATTTTGGCAGCGGTACGACAATTATTATCCTTATGGCTACAACTGGGAGCAACGAGACAATCCATGCAACCAGGCATATTACAATAAGGAAAGGTATGCAAGCAGGAATATCATCTCCACCAACATTGGCCTAACCGCCAAACGTGGCAACGACAATAAATTATTTATAGCAGCAAATAACATCATCAACACAGAACCTTTGAGTGGCGTGGAATTGCAGGTATTGGATTACCAGCAACAAATTATTGGCAAAGCTACCAGTGGCAGCGATGGTATTGCATTGATTGACCTGAAGCGTAAACCATTTTTACTCGTTGCCAAAAAAGGCAATGAAAAAAGCTACCTGAAACTGGATGATGGCGGGGCACTCCCCTTATCAAGGTTTGATGTAAGCGGCGCCGAAGTAAAGAACGGCATCAAAGGTTTCATTTTTGGCGAACGTGGTGTATGGAGGCCAGGCGATAGCCTGTTCCTTGGTTTTATTGTAGAAGACAAAGACAATAAACTGCCCAAAGACCACCCGATAGAAATGGAACTGGTTTCGCCCCGTGGGCAATTGTACAAACGTATGGTGACAACCAATGCAGACGATGGTTTCAATGTATTCAAAACTGCAACAGATGCAGCAGCTCCTACGGGCAACTGGCTATGCAGGGTAAAACTGGGTGGTGCCACATTTGAAAAGAAGTTGAAGATAGAAACCGTAATGCCCAACCGTTTAAAAATTGATTTAAATTTTAATGGGCTTACTGCTTTAGGCAAAAATGCAACAGCCAATGGAACACTGTCTGCCAAATGGCTATTTGGTGCCACAGCACAGAATTTAAAAGCAAGGGTGGATGCACAGCTTTATAAAAAAACAACATCGTTTGCCAAATATGAAGACTATGTGTTTGATAACCCAACAGCGAGCTTCACCACGCAAAGCAAAACCATTTTTGATGGCAGCCTGAATGCCGATGGTGCTGCTACCATCAACCCAACATTTGATGCAGGCACGCAGGCACCGGGAATGCTGTTGGCCAATTTGATGGTGAAGGTATTTGAGCCTGGTGGCAATTTCAGTATCGACAATATATCCATGCCATACAATCCTTACACATCTTATGTTGGCGTACAGATTCCTAAAGGCGATAACCAATGGGGCTTTCTATTAAGTGGTCAAACGCATACTCTAAACATAGTTGATGTAAACACAAATGGTGCATTAACCAGTGGTGCAACCAATGTAGAAGTTGAGTTGTATAAAATTCAATGGCGTTGGTGGTGGGACAATAGCGGCGATGACATGAGCAATTTTACGCAAGACAGTTACAATAAACTCATCAAGAAAGAATCCTTTAACTTAAGCAACGGCAAAGGTACCTACAATTTAAAACTGGCAGCAAGTGATTACGGCCGTTACCTAATCCTCATCAAAGACACCAGAAGTGGCCACGTTACCGGTAAAACATTTTATGTGAACGATTACAACTGGCAAAGCCATGCAGACAATAACGACCCGAGTGCCGCAGCCATGCTATCTTTTCAAACAGACAAACCTAAATACAATGTGGGCGAAGAAGTAAAGCTGACCATACCCACTAGTAAGGATGGGCGTGCATTGATCAGTCTGGAAACCGGAAGTAAAGTATTGAAAACATATTGGGTAAACACAACGCAAGGCGAAACCAAATTCAGCTTTAAAGTAGAGAAGGAAATGACGCCCAATATTTATGTGAATGTAAGCCTGATACAGCCACATGCACAAACCATTAACGACCTGCCCATAAGAATGTATGGCGTTGTGCCCATTGAAGTGGAAGACAAGAACACCATCCTTCACCCGGTAATAAAAATGAATGATGTAATAAGGCCCGAAACCAATACATCCGTTACCGTATCGGAACAGAACAGCAAAAGCATGAGTTATGTTATTGCTGTTGTGGATGAAGGTTTGCTTGACCTGACAAGGTTCAAGACACCCAACCCGCATGATGCATTTTATGCCAAAGAAGCATTGGGTGTAAAAAGTTGGGACGTGTACGATTATGTTATTGGTGCATGGGGTGGCGAACTGGAACGCATATTGACCATTGGCGGTGACGGCTCTGCAGAGCTTGCGGCAAAAACAAGAAGGGCAAACCGCTTTCAGCCCGTAGTCAAATTTTATGGTCCTTTCAAAAGCAATGGTGGCAGCAAGACACATACCATTGCATTGCCACCTTATATGGGCAGTGTACGCACCATGGTTATTGCAGCCAACAAAGGTGCTTATGGCATGGCAGAGAAAGCAGTAAAAGTAAAGAAGCCTTTAATGCTGCTGGCAACATTGCCAAGAGTATTGGGGCCTAATGAAGAGCTAAAAATTCCTGTTACCGTTTTTGCAACAGAAAGCAATATCAAAAATGTAAGCCTTAGCCTGCAAAGCAATCCGTTTATCGAAGCAGGTGGTTCGCAGAATATTTCGTTCAGCAATACAGGCGAACAGTTGGTGTACTTCAATGCAAAAGTGAAAGCAGGCACAGGCATCGGCAAAATAAAAATCGTTGCATCAAGCGGTAAGGAACAGTCTGTTTATGAAACTGAGATTGACATACGCAATCCGAACCCGCCCATGACGCAGGTTTCGGAATATACTTTGCAAGCAGGGCAAAGCATGAATACCACTGTTGCCATGATTGGCGAAGGCAGCAGCAGCAAAGCTACGTTGGAAGTATCATCCATTCCTGCCATCAATTTGCAGAAACGTTTAAGTTACCTGATTCAATATCCACATGGTTGCATTGAACAGACAACATCAGCTGTATTCCCGCAACTGGTACTGAACCAATTGATGGAACTGAATGACCAACGCAAAGCAGAGATTGACAGGAACATCCGCATTGCCATACAAAAAGTGCAGAACTTTCAACAGGCAGATGGTGGCTTTAGCTACTGGCCGGGCAATGGTGCAAGCGATGAATGGGGCACCAACTATGTGGGCCATTTCCTGTTGGAAGCAACTGCAAAAGGTTATAATGTACCATCGGCCATGATGCAGCAATGGAAGGCATTCCAACGAAGCAAGGCTTTGGCCTGGAATGTAACATCAGCCCCTTATTATGGAACGGACCTATCGCAAGCCTACCGCTTATATCTATTGGCTTTGGCCAAAGCACCTGAAATGGGTGCCATGAACAGGTTGAAGGAATTCAAATTCCTGTCACCCGAAGCAAAATGGCGTTTGGCAGCAGCTTACCATTTAAGTGGGCAAACACAAATTGCATTGCAATTGATCAGTGGCCTATCCACAACATTTACTGCAAGACCATTTGCAGGATTTACCTATGGCAGTGATGTACGTGATGAAGCAATGGTATTGGAAACACTGACCATCATGGGCCGGAAGGCAGAGGCAGAACAATTGGTAAGAACGGTTGCCTCCAAGCTATCGCAGGAAACTTGGTACAGCACACAAACAACAGCATATAGTTTAATTGCCATTGCAAAATATTGTGGCAGCAATGCAAGCGACAAAAAAATAAATGCCAGTGGCAAAGCAGGAAGCCAAAACGTTAGCATCAATTCAGCTTCAACCATTTCACAAACGATTGCTGCATGGCAAGGCAACAAAGCAGTTGTGCAACTGAAAAACAATGGCAACAATGTATTGTATGTAAGGGTCATCAACGAAGGACAGCCATTGAGCAACCAGGTTGTGCCTATTAACAATAATCCCAATGTACTGCAAGTAAATGTAAGTTACATCAGCAATACCGGTGTCCCGGTTGATATTGCCAAATTGAAGCAGGGAACGGATTTCGTTGCAAAAGTTACCATTAAAAACCCTGGGGCAAGGGGCATTTATACGGAGATGGCCTTAAGTCAAATATTTCCGAGTGGTTGGGAGATACTCAATACCAGACTGTACAATAGCGAAGGTGCATTCAAATCGTCGCCCAGTAAATACATGGACATACGTGATGACCGGGTGTATCATTATTTCGACATCAGGCAGAACGAAACACTCACTTATTATGTACAATTGAATGCGGCTTATCCTGGTAAATATTTTTGGCCGGGCGTATATGCGGAAGCGATGTATGACAATACCATTAGCGGTGGCGTGAGTGGCAAATGGGTGGAGGTTGTGGAATGAGTTTAAAAAGAGTGGCCACTTTTAAAAAGTGGCCACTCTTTTTAAACTATTGTGTAACAAAGCAGCAACCTATTATTAAAACAAAAAACCAATAGTGCTCATCACACTATTGGCAAACGACAGCAATCGTTATTTACCCTTCAACGCTTATAAAACATAAAAAGCTTTTTTGTTTCCTGCTATCCCTCCATTTATTTCCTTTACGGGCTGTTCATTGATCATTTGTTTCAGGTCCCTTTCAATATTGAAACAGATAGCGGTCATCGGTGTATCGGTTGGCCTGTTTTCAAAAGGGTCCTGCAGGTGCACGGCCATCTTTTCAATCAGGAAAAAGGAAGCTGCTATCGTAATCATAGCAGGTACTGTTAAGTAGCTGATGTACTCAATCATGGCAAAAGGCATCAGCATAAAGAAAACCACCAACGAAAAATGTATGTACACGCTATAAGTAGCCGGGAACACAGTATTCTTGATCCTTTCACATTTACCCATCGCATCGCAAAGCCTGGTCAATGTTTCATCCATTTCAATATGCTGGTAAGTATTGATCCATCCATTGTCCAAAGCCATTTTCAAATCATAGCCATGAAGCTCCAACAGGGCCATAGGTATATTGTTGTAGTTGCGTATGTGCTGCATGTCTTTTCTGGACAGGTATTTTTCCATCTTCGTCATGGCATCCCTTCCACGAAGGTGGTTGCTTAAAGCATGGCACCAGGCTATCTGTCTCTTCACCATCCTTTCCTTAAAGAAATAAATTTCTTCGTTGGGAATTTTATCGCTCCAGAACTTATGGTCTATGAAAGTATTTATCTGCCTTGCAAAAGAACGGCTGTCATTTACAATGGCTCCCCAAATGGTCCTTGCCTCCCACCACCTGTCATACGCCTGGTTTGACCGGAAAGCCAGTAGCAAAGAGATCACGATACCCATAATCATTGGTATGGAAATTGGCACTGACCACCCTGTTATATTGTAGCTATGGTATAGGAACGTTACCACACCTGCATACAAAGTAACCAATGTCAACTCCAATTTTATCTTCCCGACGATATAACTGATAGGAATATTTTTCTTTAACAACATACAATATTTTTTTACTGTTAAACAGCCAGTGATGATGTGTACAAAGCCACTTCCTCATTCTTTTCTTCCGTGCCATTGTTCAATAGAATAGACAGCAACTGGAATTCCGAAAAATTGCCGATGTTGAATGGAATATGGTTAACGGCTGTTTTCATTCTCTTGAAAAAAGGTATAAAGTCAACAGATACATTTTGGCTGAAACTGTATTCATAACCATTCAGCAGAAGTACTTCGGCAATGCCCTGCCCTTGCATGAAATTTTTCAGTACCCGTGAGTTGTTGCCATACACATACTCAAAATGCACTGCTATATTCGATTCCGCGGCTTTGCTACGCAGTATCTGTAAGGCATCTATAAAAGCAGGCGACATGGTTGGATACTTCCTATTACGGCCTAACGAAAGCAGGTCATTTATGCTCGAAGGCATTTCTATCATGTGCACAACGTAAATGGTAAGTGCTCCCTGGTAACGGGCCTGCTGTATGATTTGTTTCGCAGCCCATAACGACTGAACGGTAAGGTCGGTTGGTAAGAGTATCTTTTTCATGTTGACTGGTTTTAGTGCAAAATGCACAGCCAGTATTAGAAACAGGTAAGCAATAAATTGGCAAGAAGTAAAAATGTGGTAAGAATCTGGTAAGAGCCAAACAGTGTTATTGATGAGCAATAGGAATTTTGACTACCACTTCTGTTCCTTCATTTTCTTTTGAGTTGATGGAAATGGTACCGTTGTGCATCTTTACGATGTTCTTGGTCAATGGCAGCCCGATACCATACCCGCCTGTGCCCTGCACATTGGATGCCCGAAAGAAGGGGTCGAATATATGCCCCATATCTTTTTGCGGAATGCCGATACCGTTGTCTTTTACAATGATGACTGTATCATTGCCCGCAACAGCCAAGGCTATCACCACATGCTTCTGCCCGGAATATTTACAGGAGTTCAATACGATATTGGAAATGGCCAGTTCAATCAAATGTGCGTTGGCCATTACGGAAAGCTGGTCCGAATCATCTGGGTACAGGCTATAATCAACTTCAACATGGCTTTTGGGATACACCTGTTTGGCTATTTTCTGCACATTGTAAATGATCTCGTCAAGCCTTATTGGCTGCATGGAAAAATTGTCTACCAAACCCGATCTTGCCAACTCCAGCAGGCCTTTGGTAACATCCCGCAGCCTCTCTGCCTGAGACAGGATGGATGTCATGGAAGCCATATACTGCTCCTGCGAAAAAGGTCTGGACAGGGCATAATCCGCTTCGCCAATAATACCCGTTAATGGTGTATTGAGTTCATGCGATGCATTGCTCACAAAATTGTTCTGTGTCTCAAAAGACATTTCCAGTCTGCTGATCATTTCGTTGAACGTATTGGCAAGGTCCGCAACTTCATCCCTCCCCTGCTTCACCAACAAACGTTCATGCAACGAAGTGGCATTGATTTTTTTTACTGAACGGGTAATATTCCTGATGGGCAACAATATCCTTTTCGAAAAAATCATGCCCAGTGAAAAGACCACCACCATACTTATCAAACAGCCAATCATTAATATGGAACGCAGGTTGGCCAGAAAATCCTTTGCATACGTATGCTGTGCAGATATTACGATTACAAAACTGCCCTTGCTGTTCTTGTAAAAGACACCTTCGTAAAACAGGAAACCTTTTCTGGATGCAGCCCTTTTATTCAGGAGTATCTCATCAAAAAAAGAAGGTTCCAAATCCTTTGCTACCGCACTCTTTACAAAGCTGTTCAGTGTATCCAGTTGAACGATGTATTCCTTTTCATCGGGCAATTGTTGCAGGTGCTCGTTACGTATCTTTTCAAAAGTTGCTGCCGTTTCTTCGTCTGCCGCAAGATTGGCCCTTGCAGCAATGTTGGCCCTTAGTTCCAGCCGCACAAAAAAATCCTGGAAGGCTTCCTTGTTGGCAAAATAATAAATGGCACAGCTCAATGCGATGATGATGCTGGTGCACAACAACGTAAACAACAATGCTATCTTAAGCTGTATTTTCATTAAGCATTTTCTTTGAATACATAACCCATACCCACTACTGTATGCAACAGCTTGGGCTGGTCTCCTTTCTCCAATTTCTTGCGTAGGTAGTTGATGTACACATCCACCACTTTTGTATTCAGGTTAAAATCATAGCCCCATACTTTTTCCAATATGTCCATTCTCGAAAGCACCCTTCTTGGGTTCTGTAGAAAATATTCCAGCAGGCGGAACTCCGTAACCGTAAGTTCAATCAGCACGCCGTTCCTTGTAACTGTTTTTTCATCCAGGTCCATTATTACATCAGCATGGCTCAACAACTGGTTGCTGGCAGTACTCGTTGCTGTTGCCTGTTCCGTAACGCCTCTACGCATTAATGACCTTACCCTTGCCAGGAGCTCAGCTATTTTAAAAGGCTTTGAGAGGTAATCATCTGCACCGCTATCCAAGCCCAATACCACATTATCGGTTGTACCTAAAGCGGTAAGCATCAGTATGGGTATGGTTATGCCTTTTTGCCTGGTGCGTTTGCAAAGTTCTATGCCGTTAATACCGGGCAGCATCAAATCAAAAATAAACAGTGCATATTGAAAACGTTCTATATAGTCCCAGGCCATGCCACCGTCCATTGCCACCGTCACTTCATAGCTTTCCTCCGTCAATGCTTTCTGCACCAGTGATGCCACGCTCGGCTCATCTTCTACCAATAGTATTTTCATATGCGTTGATTGAAATAAAGGATGGCCGAAATTATGGCTTGACATCTATATATGTTTTAAAAAAGTTTATGACAGCTAACAGTCCGTGATTCAGTTAGCAAAAACAAGCTATCGGTTTCAATAGGCTTAGCCTAACAAACATTCGAAACAGACCGCTATCGCAACTGTTTAACTTGTTATTTCAAATTGCAATGATTATTTTTCTATCGTGAAAGTCCATTACAGGCAATTGATCCATTACTTCAAAAATTTAAGCAGGAAATCCAAAATCAAATGGGGCATCCTGCTCGTATTACTCACTTGGTTCTGGCTCTCGTTACCGGCCAAACTGTTTCATGCACCTACCAGTTTCGTTATTACTGACAAGGATGGTAACCTGCTAAATGCAGCCATTGCAAGCGATGGGCAATGGCGTTTTCCCTACAACGATAAAGTACCGGAGAAATTTGCCAAATGCATTACCACCTTTGAAGACAAACGTTTTTATTACCATCCCGGTGTTGACCCCATTGCGTTGGGCAGGGCCATGAAACAGAATATCAGCAGCAAAAAAACAGTGAGTGGCGGCAGTACACTAACCATGCAAGTGATTCGCCTATACAAACAGAACAACAAACGCAGCATCTGGAACAAATTGTCTGAAAGTATTTTGGCCATTAGGTTGGAGTGCAGCTACAGCAAGAAATCCATTCTTGCCATGTATGCCAGCAATGCACCATTTGGCAGCAATGTGGTTGGCCTGGATGCAGCCGCATGGCGTTATTATGGCAGAAGTGCCGAGCAGCTTAGCTGGGGCGAAATGGCTGCCCTGGCCGTACTGCCCAATGCCCCATCGTTGGTGCATCCCGGAAAGAACAGGGAAATATTGTTACGGAAAAGAAACGAACTGCTGGATAAACTAGTTGACAACAAAACCATTGATAAAACCACGGGCGACCTTGCCAAGATGGAACCATTGCCCGGTGAGCCCAAAGCCTTACCGCAGTTGGCTCCGCATTTATTGGACAGGTTTAAACGTGACTTTGTTTCGTTGAAAAAAGAGAACAGCAATCAGTTAACCGCCATACAAACAACGCTTGACATCAATTTACAGAAGCAGGTAAACAGCATTGTTTGGCAACATGCACAACAATTGCGGGGCAACCAGATAAAGAATGCGGCAGCCATGGTTGTTGAAGTGGAAACAGGCAATGTGCTGGCCTATGTTGGCAATGTGTACAACACGCAAGACTCTGCAATAGAAAGCCATGTGGATGTGCTGTCTTCGCCACGAAGCCCCGGCAGTACCCTGAAACCCTTGCTGTATGCATCTTTATTAACAGAAGGCAGTTTGCTACCCAAACAATTGATACCCGATATACCTACACAGATTGGTGGCTACACGCCACAGAATTTTGATTTGGGTTATGATGGTGCCGTACCCGCAAACAGGGCATTGGCAAGAAGCCTGAACATTCCTGCCGTGAAGCTGTTGCAGCAATACAAGTACCAACGTTTTTATGATGTATTGAAACAATGCGGGCTGACCACATTGAACAGGCCAGCCGATTTTTATGGCATGAGCCTGATATTGGGTGGTTGCGAAGTGAACCCTTACGAACTGGCAGGTGCTTATAGCAGCATGGCAAGGACATACCAAGGATTGAATAATGAAAAAGTAAAAGATAAGAATGGGTTATGGTATATGCCGAATTATATAAATACCAAATCACAAAGCACAAATTCCAAATTCCGAAATCCAATAGTACAAATCACAAATCCTTCTTTTGATAAGATAGCCCTATGGCACACATTCAATGCCATGAATGAAGTGATGCGGCCAGGTGAGGAAGGTTTGTGGAACCTGTTTTCCTCGGCACAGCGTGTTGCCTGGAAAACGGGTACCAGCTTTGGTTTCAGGGATGGGTGGGCAGTGGGCATAACACCCAAATATTGCGTGCTTGTTTGGGTGGGCAATACAACCGGTGAAGGCAGGCCAGAGCTTACAGGCATCAATACGGCTGCACCTATCTTATTTGATATTTTCCGTTTGCTGCCCACTGCCGAATGGTTTGCGGAACCGTCAAGTGGCTTTACCTATATGCCGGTATGCAGGTACAGTGGCTTTAAGGCAGGCAGCGACTGTGCAGTTACCGATAACATGATGGTAAGCGAAAGTGCAAGAAATGCCAGCATTTGCCCTTATTGCAGGAAGATAAACCTGGACAGGACAGGCACTTATAGGGTGAATGAAAGTTGTGAATCGCCCAGTGACATGCAGCATCAATCCTATTTTATATTGCCGCCTACCATTGAATATTATTATAGGCAAAAGCATCCCGAATACAGATCATTGCCCGAATACAAACAGGGCTGCACATTGGATGCAGCAAAAGTGTTGGATATTGTTTATCCCGATGAGGATGCAAAGATTTATGTCCCCAAAGAAGTAACAGGAGAAAAAGGAAGAACCATTTTTAATGCTACCCATAGAAACAGCAATGCAAAACTGTTCTGGCATCTGGACGATGTATTTGTTGCCACTACGCAACAGTTCCATCAACTGGCACTGAACCCGCCAGCAGGCAAGCATGTGCTTACTATTGTGGATGAGCAGGGTAATAGCGTAAGCAGGAATTTTGAAATTATAGAGAAGAAGGATTAATTATGGGCGATATGCACTTGCCCTCATTTTGTTGTGTAGCAAGGATGAGGCCATGGCTTGCAAATAGGCTTCCGATTGTTGCTTCAATAGAGCAAATGCAACGGGCTGCTGCTGGGAGAGATCCTTTTTCATGGCAGCATCTTCCATGTAATTGTATAGCCCCTTTGGCTTTTTGGTTTCGGTATCATATACCATTATAAAATTACTGTTGATGCATAAGAGGTCGCTATTGAAAAAAGTGAATACGGTTCGTAATGCAGTAGTATCAAAAACAGAATTGCCGTAATTGAAAAAGGGTTTGGTATAGCCGGCCATCTGTAAAATGGAAGCGGAAATATCAGCCTGCTGAACAAGCTTATCACTTATGCCATTCATCTGCCCTTTGGGCGAGTAGATAAAGAATGGTATCCTGAAAATGCCCGTCAGGCTTTTATCTTCCTGGGCCATTCTTGAGTAATGGTCACCCACAAATACGAATATGGTATTGGCAAACCAAGGCTCGTTACCGATGTCGTGAAAGAAATGTTGCAAGCTGGTATCAAAGTAATGTAACGATGCATGATTTATTTTACGGTAGTCCTTAATGGTTGCACGTTCATTTTCTGGCAACAGGTTATAGGGTTGATGTGTACTGATATTGAAGATAACCGATAATGATGGTTTGCTCTTTTTCTTCATATCGTTTGCTATTGACTGAAGGAATACATGGTCGTACACACCATAAAAACCATCGAGGTAATGCTTATTGTCCACAACATTTTTATAGCCATAGAAATTTTCTATGCCATAGTAGTAAGATGCTTTTACAAAAGAGTTGGCATAGTCGTTTACAGCATAATAAAAAGAGTTGGTATAACCCATATCCTTTAACAGACGTGGCATGGGCTCGGTATTGTTCTGGTTGAAACCGGTAAGGAAAAAATCGCCCACATTAAACTGCGGAAGCCCCGCAACCACTGCATCAAAGCCACATGGTGAGGACAGCCCGTTGGCAAAAGCATTCTTGAACACAAGTGCATGGTTCATCAGTGAATCAATAAATGGCATTACTTTTTTGCGTTCTTCGGTATTGCCAAAATCCTCCTGCGAAGTGCTTTCCATGATAAACACACAGATATTGGGATGGCTGCCCTCCTGCAACGGTGCATATTGCTTTACAACGGGATGTATTGCAAAAGCCAATGAATCGGGCATGAACACCCAGTTCTCGATCTTGGGCCGGTGGTTCCTTAACGAGCTGGCAATTTCGATGGGGGGATTGGTAATAAAGTTTGCATTGGTGCCCGACATTACCTTGTAAGCTGCGGAACGCGTTAAAAAGTAGTTGTTGCCAAAATCGTACACCGTACAATAAAACAGTACCAACGTACTTATAAAGATGGTGCCGAAAGACTTTAAGGTTAAAGGCCTATTTTCATACCGTACCCTTTTTGCAATCGTTACAAAGCCTATCAGTAAAGCTGCCAGCAACAGCAGCATAAAGTACCAATAGGCCCTTACAAAAGAAAAAAACAGGTTGCTGTTATCCAATAGTTCTTTGTAGTTGTTGCTATCAATACGGTGCAGGTTAACCCTATAGTACAGGGCATCTATCATACCTATCAACACATAACAAAAAGTGAACAGGTAGAGACTGCACTTTAATATTAACAATAATAGCCTGTTGCCTGTTTTTTCAACAATTGCCTTTATTGGCAATGCTATAATAAAAACGAGCAATGCTATGATTAAGTCGAACCTGAAACTGTACCACACAATCCAGGCAAGCTCTTTGGTATGCTTTACTTCGAGCCAACCAATATTGATGCAGAAGAAAAAAACATGCACCAGCAGTACCACTGCTAATGGATAAAACAGCAAGAAGAAAAAGCCCTTTTTATGTATTGCCCATTTTGCCTGCATGGTTAACGGTTGAACTTGACTTTAATTTTTGATGCCCATTTTTCTATAGTGTTGTAAGATATCCAGCCCAATGCATAAGCAGCACATACATACAAAAGAAGATACAGTATAAAAGCAATGGGTGTATTGTAATGCATGTACAGTTTATCTATAACAATATACAATGGTACATGGATGAGGTAGATGCAGAAAGAATAAGTACCCATACTTACCAGCCATTTATTGGAGAATATTGTTGCAATAATTGAAGCAGGTTGCATCAGTAACCAGCATAGCAATCCACTAAAGAGCAGCGAATTGAGCGTATAGCCGTACTCGCTTACAAAACCCAGTTCCGATGTCCATACATTGCATGTAACCATTACCCAACCCACGATTGTAGCGAGACTGCCAATGGCCAAGGCAATGATAACGGGGGCCATTTTAGGCAGTTTGTTGTTTGACCATGCATAGTAGATAAAACCGCCTAGTAGCAAGCCGTCAAAACGGGAAAACATGAGTACATACCTGTAAATAGGATTGAATGCGAAAAAGTTGCTTCCATACATCCTGAACAATACAACAGCTATTATCAAAGCAAGCACAATGCTTTTATTGAACAGGTACCTTGGGCGTGTACAGGCAAGTAATAAAGGAAAAATAAAATAGAATTGCATTTCCACACATAGCGACCATATATGGATAAACATATAATGTTGTGGCCATCCATTAGAAGCATCTATCCAGTTTATGGAGAAGGTCCAATAGTAAACCTGTGTATGCAACAGATTTTTAAATATCAATGAGTCATTAACAGAAGGTACCAATAGTGGCACTGCAATGAATGTAATAAACAAGAGCAGGTAATACAATGGCATGATACGCAATATCCGTTTGAGCCAAAAAAGCAGCAACTTTTTAAAACTGATATTGTCTGCTACCAGTTTACTGGTAATCAAGAAACCGGATAGCACAAAGAACAGGTCTACCCCCATCCAGCCAAAAGGAAATATTTTAAAGAAGTGGTAACCTAACACCAGTATAATTGCCAGTCCCCTTAAACCGTCTAAAAAAACGATATGGCGGTTGGGTTCTATGCTGTGTTTCATTTCCTGATGCAAGTAAAATAATTAAGGGACACAAATAAATAAGCTATAGCAGCAATGCAGCCAGCACATAGTCAGATAATAAGATCAATATGCAGCTAACCACTACCGATGTTGTACTTGCCCTGCCAATTTCCAATGCACCACCTTTTACATGATAGCCATAATAAGCGGGTATGCTACTTACGATGAATGCAAATGTGTATGCCTTGCTCAGTGCAAAAAATACATTGTATGGCGAGAAATTCTGCCGAAGGCCCACATCAAAAATATCCGTTGCAATAATGCCACTCATGGAGCCTGCTGTACGTCCGCCCCAGATACCCAATACCGCAGAAAGCGTAATAAGGCAGGGTATCATTACCAGTGCAGCTACAATTTTAGGGAGTATCAAATATGCTTTGGTGTTGATGCCCATAATTTCCATGGCATCTATCTGTTCGCTGATCTGCATATTGCCCAATTCGCTGGCCACCTTACTGCCCACAACGCCTGCCAACACAATACTTACTACGGTGGGCGAAAGCTCCAGTATCATACTGTCCCTAACAATCTGTGCAATGGTGGTTGATGGAACCAATGGGCTTACCAATTGGTAAGCTGTCTGTACGGTTGTAACACCGCCTAGAAACAAAGAAATAATTACAACGATGGGCAATGAACCGATACCTATTTCCACACACTGGTGCATGAACTCTTTCCAGTACATCTTAAAGTTCTCAGGCTTGGTAAACATGCCTTTGAGCATAATTAAATAACGGCCAAAATGTGAAAAGAAACCCATAGACCACCAGTTAATAGTAGGTAGCAATAAGTTGTTGAACCCTATTGCCACCTACTTATTTTAATTACTAAATACTTTCAACTAATTACTTTTTTTCTTCTTCAATCTTTTCCACCAACTGCTTTTCTGCACTTCTGCATCCACATCTGTCTTGCTTTTCATCTGTGCATCAATTACTGCAATCAGTGCCATGTTTACAATGTTCCTAACCGTGCTGCCCAATTGCAGTACATGCACCGGTTTTTTCAAACCAAGCAATATCGGGCCAATGGCATCGGCACCGCCCACTTCTTTCAATAAGTTATAGGCTACGTTACCAGCCGTTAAATTAGGGAAAATAAGTGTGTTTACATTCTCATCTACCAAATCGCTGAAGGGATAGTTCTCTTTCAGTATCTCGTTGTTGAAGGCAATGCTGCCCTGTATCTCGCCATCAATAATCAAAGAAGGGTTCCTTTCCTTTACGATCCTCGTTGCTTTGGCTACCAGTTTTGCTTCAGGCGAATCGCTGCTGCCAAAATTGCTGTAGCTTAACATGGCAATACGGGGCGACAAACTAAAGCTCCTTACTTCTTTTGCAACCAACATGGTTATATCTGCCAGTTCCTCTGCAGTAGGATTAAAGTTCACCGTGGTATCTGCCAAAAACAATGGACCTTTCTTGGTCAGCAACAGGTACATGCCTGCAATTTTCTTAACGCCTTCTTCCGTACCAATAATGTTCAATGCAGGGCGTATGGCTTCTGCATAGTTACGGGTAAGTCCGCTGATCATCGCATCGGCGTCGCCTGTTTCCACCATCATGCAGCCATAATGGTTACGCTCTTTCATAATCTTCATGCTTTCATAAGCATTGAAGCCGCGGCGTTGGCGTTTCTCAAAAAACAGTTTACCGTACTGCTCACGTTTTGCTTCCTGTTCGTCGCTGCGTGGGTCAATAATGGGTATGTCTGTAAGGTCAATATTGTTCTCTGCTGCAATTTTCCTGATCTTGCTTTCGGTACCCAACAGTATCGGGTAAGCAATGCCTTCGTCATAGGCAATGCTGGCAGCTTTCAGTATCTTCTGGTTATCCGCTTCAGCAAATACTAAACGCTTGGGTGCACGTCTTGCCTTGTTGCCTAAAATACGCAATAACTGATTATCGAGGCCCAAACGTTTATCCAACTGAACCTTATAAGTATCCCAGTTTTTAATGGGATTTTTCGCAACGCCACTGTCCATAGCAGCCTTCGCCACAGCAGGTGCCACGGTACTCAACAAACGTGGGTCAACCGGTTTCGGAATAATATACTCTGGCCCAAAAGACAAGGTCTGTTGGTTATAGGCCATGTTCACAATATCTGGCACAGGTGCTTTGGTCATTTCGGCCAAAGCCTTTACAGCAGCCAGTTTCATCTCTTCGTTAATGGTGGTGGCACGTACATCCAATGCCCCACGGAATATATATGGAAACCCTAGTACATTGTTTACCTGGTTGGGATAATCGCTACGACCGGTAGCCATGATAATGTCCTTACGTGCAGCCAACGCATCTTCATAACTGATCTCGGGGTCGGGGTTGGCCATCGCAAAAACAATCGGGTTCTTGGCCATGCTTTTCACCATCTCTTGCGATACGGTATTGCCCTTGCTCAACCCGATAAACACATCGCTGTCTTTCATGCCTTCGGCAAGGTTCATGTCCTTGCCATCAACTGCAAACAGCTTCTTCTGATCATCCAGATCGGTACGCCCGTTATGTATCAGGCCCTTGCTATCAAACACTTTTATGTTCTCTTTCTTCACACCCAAAGCCACATACAGTTTTATGCACGATATAGCTGCGGCCCCTGCCCCGTTCACTACAATTTTTGCCTTTTCAATTTTCTTCTTTTGCAGTTCCAATGCATTCAATAAGGCTGCGGCACTAATAATGGCCGTACCATGTTGGTCATCATGCATCACCGGAATCTTCATCTGTTTCTTCAGTTCCGTTTCTATGTAGAAACATTCCGGTGCCTTAATGTCCTCCAGGTTTATGCCGCCAAAAGTCGGTTCCAATGCCTTTACGATCTGAACAAATTTTTCGGGATCCTTCTCGTTTATCTCAATGTCAAATACATCAATGTCTGCAAATATTTTAAACAGTACGCCCTTGCCCTCCATTACAGGTTTGCCGGCTTCGGGGCCAATATCGCCCAGGCCTAACACTGCGGTACCATTGCTTATCACCGCAACCAGGTTGCCTTTTGCCGTGTATTTGTAAACATCATCGGGGTTATTAAAAATTTCCATACAGGGGGCAGCCACACCAGGGCTATATGCAAGCGATAGGTCCCGCTGTGTCTTGGCTTCTTTCGTAGGTACAACTTCAATCTTGCCAGGCCTGCCTTGCGAGTGGTACTCAAGTGCCTGTTCCTTTCTTAGGTCTTTTTGTTTTTCGTCCATGGTATTTTTTGTTTACCGGCAGGGGAAGGTTGTTCAACTTTCGTGATCCCGACAACTATCGGGACACCCATCAACCAACGGATGGATGGCGGCACCCTACCGGATAAATTAAGGGGTGCAAAATACGTTATTAAAGATTAAACGGGCAATTAGCTGGCAATTGAAGTTTTCTGCAGCCATCCTGTTTTTAACAGTTTTATTTTGTTTAATTAATTAACACGCACCCGCTACATTTACAAACTATGTGGGAAGCCTACAAAAAAGGATATAAAGCGTACCTGCAACTGGAGAAATCGTTAAGCGACAATTCCGTTGAAGCATACCTGCATGATGTGGAAAAACTAACGGAATACCTGTTGGCCACCAATAACCTGAAAACCCCGCCTGATATAGTTTTAACGGACCTGCAGCAGTTTGTGCAATGGGTGGGCCAACTGGGCATGACGGCAACAAGCCAGGCAAGGATCATTTCCGGCATCAGGAGCTTTTACAAATATTGTCTGGTTGAACAAATCAGTAGCATCGACCCATCTGCATTATTGGAAGCACCAAAAACAAAACGTGCCCTGCCCGATTTTTTAAGCTTTGAAGAAATAGAGAACATCATTGCACAACTTGACCTAAGCAGGGCCGATGGGCAACGCAACAAGGCCATACTGGAAACCATGTACAGTTGCGGCCTGCGTGTAAGTGAAGTGGTAAACCTGAAAATCAGTTGCCTGTACCTGGATGTTGGTTTTATACGCGTAATTGGTAAAGGCGACAAAGAAAGGCTGGTTCCCATTGGCAGCGATGCCATCAAGCATATAAAGATCTATAAAGACAATGTACGCGTACATCAAAAAATACAGACGGATTTTGAGGATATTTTGTTCCTGAACAAATTCGGCAAACACCTTTCAAGAATCATGATATTTTATATCATTAAAGAAATGGCTGCAAAGGCCGGCATTAAAAAAAACATTTCACCGCATACATTCAGGCATTCTTTTGCCACCCATTTGGTGGAAGGCGGTGCCGACTTGCGTGCCGTGCAGGAAATGCTGGGGCATGAAAGCATTACCACTACCGAAATCTATACGCATCTTGACAGGGATTATTTAAGAAGCACGTTGCAACAGTTCCATCCCGCTTTTAAAAAGTAGCCACGAATTGCACGAATAGGCATGAGTTAAAAAACAAACAATTATTCGTGCTGATTTGTGGTATTCATGGCCAGATTGAGAATCATATTGCATTTGTGAACTTCATGCCTTAGCGGTAAATAAAAATCATTTGTTTGCTACCTAATAAAAAACCTGCCTTCTTTGTTCACACAAAAAAGAACAGGTAGTTATTGTTCACCCAAAATAACCCCCACGGAAATTTATTGAACAATAAGCTTATCGATGTATTGCTTTTTTGTTTTTTCATGAATGATCCGCACATAATAGAAGCCTGCCGGTATGGTTGACGGTATGTTGAACAGTTTTACCTCTTGCTTACCGCTAACCGTTATATTTTCCACATTCAGTAATTTAGATTCATTGTCCAACAATTGCACAGTATAATCACCTGCTTCCTTAATGGTAAGGTTCACGGCCTTGCCACTTGAAGCAGGGTTAGGGAATATTTTAAAAGCCTCTGCTTTAAATACTTTTCTTACAATCGTTGCAACTGTATCTACTTTTTTGATTGGTTTGACACTGTAATAACTTATGCCACCACCAACCACAACACTTTTACATTTTAATGCACTTGAAGCATTTACTACTACTTCTTTTATCTGTACGGGTTTTGCTTTTAATTGAATATGCAGTTCCAACTGGCTTTCATCAAATGTTACGGTCACTGTTTTTTCTTCATAGCCCATACACGAAAACTTCATTGTTACAGAATCGCCATGTTTTATCAGAGGGTTCTTGAATTCAAACTCGCCCAATGTATTGGTACTGTTCATATTTTTTGAGCCTGCAAGTATTGTTTCCACTATTGCATATGCAATACCATTACCACTTTCATCTGTAACCGAACCTATAAGTTGCGGTACTTTCTTTTGAACAATAACGGTATCGCCTGTTAATACTTGCTGAAGTGTTGTAGTTGGTTTGTTTACATACTTATCCGGCGTTACAATGGCCGCCGCACCTGTAAGTACCCGTGGCTTTATATTTTTTGTGGGTTTACATATTACAGGCTCACTTTTAACACCTGGTTTTTGCGTTAAGGTATCTTTAGGTTTGTAGGCAACTTTTCCCTGCAGGGCCTGTGCATTGCTCCTGCTTACAAAAAAGAAAAACGAAGCAATGCTTGCCATTAGCCATTGCCAGCCTTTCTTTTGCTCAATCTTTGTTTCTACTAGCGACCTGTTCAGTTGGTCGGCTGAAAAACGTCCACAGGTTTTGCCTTCGGTTTTCGTAAAATAATTGATGATCTGCTGGTCCGTCATTAGCTGAAAGTCCACCACCGTTTTGGCACAGCTTAAACAGAAACGCCCTTGTTCATTTTGGGTCATCTTGTTCCAATCCTCATGGCAAGGAGTAGGAATTTGCAGGTAAGTTGTAGGTTTCATAACAGTTGTTTTGTACGAGATGCAACTGTTAAAAATTTTACATAAAACTTTTTTGATTTTTTTAGCTAAGGGATCAAAAGGGCAAAAGAGGCTTGCAAATTTCTTTTAAACCCTTTCCCTCTTATCCACTCTTAGCGAAACCTTCTGCACAATATTTTTCAATAAGAGCCAAAAGAGAAAGAGAGACTTACATTTATCCTAAACGCTTTTCCTCCTATCCACTCTTATTGAAAAAAAATCATCCAGCCACTACCATCTTATCTACATACTCTTTCTTTGTTTGCTTATCAATCAGGCGTATATAATAAGTGCCTTTGGTAACACAGGTAGGCAGGCTTACATAAACAATTTCGCCCTTCGCATTTATGGCAATCTCTGCCGTATGAACCAGCTTCGAGCTATTGTCAAAAATCTGTACCGTATAGGTTCCCGCCTGCTTCACAGAAATGCCTACATTGCCTTTGATTGTTGGGTTTGGTTGAATTTTAAAGAACGCATTGTTGAATATCTTTTTCACAAAAGTCACTACAGTATCTACATGTTCCCTTTTGTCAAAAGTGGTAATGCCACCCATGATTACGGTTCCTTCAAAAGCAGTCTTGTCAAACTTGTCAAGTCCCGGGTTCGTCGTATCTGCCTTAATCAATGTAATGCTGGTATCCTTACTGTTCAGCATCGAAACAGGCACCACGCGGGCATCATAGCCATGTGCCTGCACCAGTACCGATTCTGTTGCCGCATCTACCTGCATCACAAAATTTCCGTTGCGGTTGGTCAGTACCCTGTTCAGGTTTTGTGGGTCAATAACAGATGCATTTGCCAATAGCATTCTTGCATCATCCATCACTTGCCCCTTAATGGTCAAAATCCCGTTCAGTGCCTTGCCATCATCCAGCCTACTGCCATTCAATAAAGCCGCAGCCTGCGGAACCTGTTTATTGGCTTTTGTTTGTGCCTGCGATTTACTGGCTAAAAAAAACAGGCTCGTAAAACTGGCCACTGCCCATTGCCACATTTTCTTTCTGCCTATTTCGGTACTGTATAAAGTGCGGTTTAGTTGATCTTCATTAAACCTGCCGCAAACCTTACCATTGGCAACCGCCAAATAAGCAAGCACCTGCTGGTCCGTCATGGCCGTAAAATCTATCACCTGGCTGGCACAGCTTTCGCAAAACCTGCCTTTTTCGCTATTGCTCATCTTGTTCCAATCTTCGTTGCATGGGGTAGAAATCTGTACATGGGTTTGCGTTTTCATATTGCTCTGTTTACCCTACAGATGCAGCCATTTTTGCAATTACACAACTGTTACCAAAAAAATGGGCAGGGGCTATAAGCCTGCAAACAGTATGCAGCTTCTGTCGGGGCTATCGCTGCAAGCCTTCGTACCTCAGGGCTTTCCGCTCTATCCCGCAGCCATTGGGCGTAACAACAAGGCCCAACACATTCCAAAAATGTTTACTAAATGTTACTGTCAACGTGTGGAAGTACAAAAAAATATTATCTTCATCCCCACAATGACGCCTGTAAGACATATAGAACAAGCAGCCGATGACGACACGCTCTTAAAAGCTTACCAAGCCAGCCTGGACCAAAATACCCTTGCCACACTTTACCTACGCTATAAGGACCTTGTATTTGGTACCTGTATGAAATATTTGAAAAACGAAGACGCCAGCAGCGATGCGGTCATGAATATTTACCAGGAACTGGTGCAGAAGCTTCACAAACATCAGATAGGCAATTTTAAAGGATGGCTGTATATGGTTACCAAAAACCATTGCCTGATGCAGCTTCGCAAAGACAAGAAGACGGTTACAGTAGAATTTCAGCCCACTTTTATGCAATCGGAGGATTTTTCTCATCTGGACAATGTTTTGGAAAAGGAACGCAACCTGCAATCGCTGGAAAACTGTATTGAAGGACTAAATACCGAACAGCAAAGAACCATCAAGCTGTTTTATTTGGAAGAGAAATGCTACAATGAGATTGCTGCTGAAACGGGTATTGAATGGAACAAGGTTCGCAGTCTGATACAGAACGGGAGACGCAACCTAAAAATTTGCATGGAAGGCAATGGCTAACAACAATGTACATATCAACTATACATTGGCAGATATTGAAAGATATCTACAAGGTAAAATGAGTGCAGCAGAAATGCACCAGATGGAAAAGGCTGCCCTGCAGGATCCTTTTCTTGCTGATGCCATGGAAGGTTTTGAACAGGCGGATATTACGGCTGCCAAACAGTACCTCACCAATATTGACGATGATACATTGGTGGCCCCTGCAAAAGCAGCCCCACATTATACATTAGCAGACATTGAACATTACCTGCAAAAGGATATGGATGCGGCAGCAATGCACCAATTGGAAAAAACCGCATTGCAGGACCCATTTCTTGCCGATGCAATAGAAGGTTTTGAACAGGCCAATATTCCAATGGCCAAACAGCATTTGCATAATATAACCACTGCCATTTTAGGCGAAGAGAAAGAAGATGCCAAAATTGTGGCAATGCCCAAAGCCAGCAACAACAAATCGTGGTTACGTATTGCCGCTGTCCTTATTTTAATGGCTGGGGCCGGCAGCACCATTTGGCTGGTAAACAAAAGCAACAATAGTACTGGTAGCCTTGCAGAGATAAAGCATGAACAGTTAACACAGGACCCTGCAACACCCAAAACAGCTACTGTACCACCAACTGAAAACGATATAAAAAACAGTACCGCCGTTAGTACGGAGCCCGGTAATGGCACTGCTGGCAAGGTTGCGGCCAGCCCCAAAAGCCATCCGTTAACAGATGCAGTTGCGAGTACGGAAGCTACCATAGCACCTGCCCCCATTGCAAAACAGGAAGCAGCAGCTTCTTTAGACAATACCATTAACAAGAAAGCAACAGGCATTACCAGCACCAAGAGTGATGATTATGCTGCAAGAATGGACCTGACTTATGACTCTGTAAAAATTGCTGCTGCCGACGTTGCCTCCACCAACAAGGCAAAGGAAGCTCCGGCTAAAGGATTTGCGGAGTTCAAAAAAAGTACAGCGGCACAAACTTCTGCATCTGGCTTGGACAAATTTAAAGCAGACAACAAAGACAGGAATGCTGCTTTAACAAATCAGCTTCGTGGCCGAGTAGTGAATACCGAAGGACAAGGCGTACCTTATGCTACCTTGAACCTGAACAGGAACGACCGAAGGCTGAACAGTGCAAATGGCACTGTTAGTGATGCAAACGGATATTTTAATGTACAGGCTACAGACACTGTTTTGAATGCCGAAGTTGCCGTTATTGGTTATGCACAACAGAACGTGAACCTGAATGCCCATATCAACAATACCATTGTACTGGAAAAGGCCAGCCAATCCTTGGCAGAAGAAATAGTGACCACAGGTTATGGTACCAAAAGGAAGCAGTCCGAAGCAATTTTAGGCACACCTGTTGGTGGCATCAAATCGTTTCAGGAATATGTGAGTAAGAAAAAGGAAGCATTGAAAAAAGACAGTACAGAGGATGCAGAGAATGAGGAAAGCCTTGTAGAGCTTGAATTTGATGTGGACAACCTGGGCAAACCCTATAATATTGCCGTTGTAAACCCACTTAACGTAAATACGGAAATAAGCAATAAAGCCATACAAATTGTAAAAGAAGGCCCGGCATGGATTGCTGACAAGAAAAAGAAGAAAGCCAAAGTTGCCATTAAATTATAATGTACCAGTGTAAAGCGGCACCAATGAAAATTTGATTGCAGCATATTTGCTTTCACAATTACTTCATTTTCCTTTTATCAAAAAAAATAATAGTTATTGCTTGTTGGTGTAGGTTTGCAGCTACCAAAAAACAAACAAGTATGAAAAAGCTGTTATTGCTCGCAAGCATTGCATTTGCAGTTGCTACCCATGCACAGATAAAAATGCCCGCCCCTAGTCCCGGACAAACCATTACACAGGAATTTGGCCTGGGCAAACTGGAACTCAGTTATAGCCGCCCCTCCATTAAAGGCAGGCAGTTGTTTAAAGAAGGCAGCGAACTTGCTCCGCTTGGCAAGGTATGGCGTACAGGTGCCAACTCTGCCACAAAACTAAAAGTTACCGACCCCATTACCATTGGTGGCAAGGCTGTAGACACAGGCAGCTATGCCATATTCACCATTCCAGGCAAGAACGAGTGGACCATTATCATTAATAAGGATTCGAAGAACTGGGGCACCAATTATGCAGAGCAGGATGACCTGTTCAGGTTTACCGTGCCTGCGATGAAAATGAAAGAAAGCATGGAAGTATTTACCATGCAGTTTGCAAACGTTAAGTACGAAAGTTGCGAACTTCATTTAATGTGGGGCAATGTAGCCGTTGCCATTCCTATTGCAACCAATATCAAGGACAGGATAAGGCCACAGGTAGAACAGGCAGTTACCGCAGACAAGGTTAATGCACGTACTTATTTTATGGCTGCCAATTTTTATTACGACATAGACAAAGACCTGAACAAAGCCCTAACCAATGTTACAAAAGCAACTGCTGCTGACCCGAAAGCCTTCTACATGTTTTTGCTGAAAGCAAAAATTGAGAAAGACCTAGGCGATAAAGTAAGTGCCAAGGCTTCTGCAGAAAAATGCATTGAAATTGCCACCCAGGAAAAGAATGACGATTATGTAAGATCTGCTAAGGAACTAATCAGCAAATTATAAAATAGTATTGGTTGGATTGCCTAATTAATCAGGCAACATACTTAAAAGTAAAAGCCATCAACTTTCGTTGATGGCTTTTACTTTTTAATCACTAACTATGGAACAATTAATAAGGTAATATTACCGTGTGCACTACTCCGTTAACGCCTGTCCACACAAGTTTAAAATAATAGCTACCAGTTGGGCAGGTTGTTACTGCATTTCCATTTGCATCCAAACCGAAAGTGGTAACCACTGTTGCAATTAACCTGTTGTGTGTTACTGTACCACTTACCAAACGCAATGTACTGCTACAGTCCAGTTTTACTACCATTGGCTGTGTAATAGATGTGCTGAAGGCATTGCCAAAACGGTTGGTTCCCCATTCGGAAATACCAGTAGTATTGCCATCGATGTAAGTGCCGGTTGTAGTAATTACTAGGCCATTGCTGTAGGTAAATACCCTTTTCTTGGCCTCTTGCCATACACGTTGAGAACCGTCATCAAAGGTTACGGTAATACCGGAACTAGCAATGGTATGCGTAATGGATGTTGAACCACTTGTTACCAAATCACGCAAACGGCCGCCGCTAACATTGGTAATTGTTTTGGTACCGTTAATGGTGATGCTCTTGTTATCGCTAACCCTTGTGATTTTCAGGTTTGTAATTGTAACTGTTAGTACGGCACCGGCATCTTTCCATTTTTGGGCCAATGGCATGGAAACAACTACAACACCTGTACGGGTGCGTGTTCCCTGACAGTTCAGCCCATTATAAGTAATGGTAATTTTCTTTGGATTGCTGGTGGAGTCAACTGCAACAGTTGCATTGCAAGGTGCAACGGTTACATTGTCAACACGGCCGTTAAAAGAGTTGTACGTATCGATGGTATTGTTGATATCATCGGAAACTGCATCAGATTCGCTGGAGAAACGGGATTCATCGTCTGAATGCGTGGCCAACTCGGTGGTGTAATCTGCATCCGTAGCACTTTTTTTACAGGCTACGAATGTTACTGCAAAAACAACTGCAGTTGCAAGGAGAAGTTTCATTTTTTGTTTCATGACTGGTTTTTGGTTACGGTAACTAATTTAAGTTTCAAGGGATAGACAGGTGCCATTGTAATAAGTTTAATAGCACCTATTCTTTAGTTAACGCTGAAAGATAGTGGCTAATGTATTTCGCAAAGCAACCTTAAGCAGTCTTTAATACCCATGCAGGTGGCAATAATGATCCATCTAGCAGAACAATTCTTATTTGTCTTGCTACAGGTTTCTTTTTTTAATTCTTTTTTAAGGAGCAACTGCCCATATAAAATACCACACGTTTTTGAAGCGGCCATTTAAACAATGGCCATAAGTAGGCTTTCTCAATTTTGAGCAGATTCCATTTATGGGATTCGTTTTTTCAAAACAAGAAAAAAAGCGGTGAAAGATTAACGAAAAATAAATGCAGAAAAAATAACCAAAAACACTCCAAACGCTTTGCAGTATTAGGTTTCAGAGAAAGTAAATGTTTATAAAATTATCCATTGGCCATATTGGCACAGTTTTCCAATAACGTGTACCAAACCAACAGGCATTAAAACGCCCAACTAAACTAAAATATTGTATGAACCAGTTTCTAGCCATTTTTACAAGCATCGTACTTATAGCAGGCATCAACAATGGCGACAAAAAAACTACCGCTCCCAACAGCGATGAAGCTAAAGTTTCAACGCCCGTAAAATATACTTTAAGCAGCAAGACCAACAGAAGGCCGCAAACAACGAATATAATACCGCTAACAATTGTTGAAGAGAAGTATGTTGCCAAAGTGCCAACTGCTACTGGTGATACCATCCGCTATGCACCAATATTTGCTGAAAGGAAAATCAAATATTAATCATACCAGGTTCAATGGCATTTGCATTGAACCAATTGATTGCCCCATCTTTTTTAAACCAGGTCATTTGCCTTTTGGCATATTGCCTGGTATTTGTTTTTAGTTGATTAATGGCGTGTTGCAGGTTGCAGTTCCCATCAAAAAAATCAAAAAACTCCCGGTACCCTACTGTTTGCAATGCATTCAATTGCCTAAATGGTATCAATGATTCCGCTTCTGCCAACAGTCCTTCTTGCATCATCTGGTCTACCCTGTTATTGATGCGGTTGTTCAGTTCTTCCCTTGGCAGCTCCAACCCAATTTTTATTATATCAAAAGCACGTTCCTTTTTTTGGTTGTTCCTAAACGCATTGATCGATTTTCCAGTTGCATGGTATATTTCCAGTGCACGCATTAACCGTTGCGGGTTCTGCTGTTCTGCCGTTAGCCAAAAAGCGTTGTCTTTTTCCTGCACTTCCTGTTGAAGCCATTCCAGCCCATTGGCCTCATAGTTAGTCATAATGGCCTTACGTATGCTGTCATCCACTTTGGGCATGGCATCCATTCCTTCGCAAAATGCCTTAATGTATAGGCCCGTACCGCCTACCATAACAGCCACATGGTTTTGTTTGAAAATTTCATCGGCACAGGACAATGCATAGGCTTCAAATGTGCCTGCATTCACTTCTTCGTGTATGGAATGCGAATTGATGAAATAGTGATGTACCTGTTGCAGTTCTTCCATTGATGGCTTTGCCACACCAATATCCAGTTCCTTGAAGCATTGCCTGGAATCTGCTGAAATAATCTGTGTATGGAAGTGCCTGGCAACCTTTATTGCAAAGGCAGTTTTGCCAACTGCTGTTGGCCCTGCAATAACAATTACTGTATTCTTTTTTGTTGCCAAACCAACGCCTTTTCTTATAAAACAATAAGCCCCATTACTGAGGCTTCTGTTTATACATTGTAAAAATAAATGCTAGAATTCTTCTTCGCTGCCGCCATCATCCATTGCATCTTCGCCGCTTTCTTCATCATCACTATCGCCTTCCTTGCCAAAACCTTCTGCCGCTTCGGTCAGGTCGTACTTCTCTTCTATATCGGCAAACTTATCGCCCAATAAACTTTTGGTACCGTATTGCTGTGGGCCAATACCTTCTTTTCGTGATACGGACGGGTATTCCGTTTTGGCACTTTCGTCTTTGCTCACATTAATCAACTCCACCAGAAATACCCAGTTCTTTGCAAAATCGTACACATAAATGAAACGCTGGTTGGTGTCACGTATCTCGCTACCAATCGTTGTTTCGTTCATCAATAATGGCGGGGCAACATATTCCTTGTCATATTTTTCAAAGCTTATCTCCCGCCCCCTTAACCATTTATCGTTGCTCCTGTAAAAAGTGGCCTGGTGCTTACTGTCAAATTCGTAAGCCTTCAAAATGGTATAATGCAGGTCGGCAAAGCTTTGCGTATGTTTTATCACAACATCACGGTAAACAGCATCGTCTTCTTCTAAATAGATCCTAAATTTTAATATTGCCATGTGTACAGTTAATTAGGTGTGCAGGTAGTGATTTTATTGGCCGGGTATCCTGTTTCTGCCTTCAAAGAAACAGATTTATTGTATTGGTTGTAAATTTAACTCCCGGGCTTTTACTAACATAAACTGATAAGCTATTTCATACTCGTTTTTTATTTCGCCGTCAAGAATTGCTTCGCGGATGGCATCCTTAATAAGCCCGACATTTTTTGAAGGTGGCAGGCCAAAGGTTTCCATAATCAGTTCACCTGTAATGGGTGGTTGCCAGTTGCGTAAATGGTCTTTGTCTTCCACTTCTTTCATACGTTGCCTAACCAGTTCAAAATTCTGCAAGTAGCGGTTCACTTTGTATTTGTTCTTGCTGGTAATATCGGCATTGCAAAGCAGCATCAATGCGTCTATGTCTTCGCCGGCATCGAACAATAAACGGCGTATGGCACTATCGGTAATGTTTTCCTTGGTGAGGGATATGGGCCGCAGGTGCAGTTCCACTAGCTTCTGTACCAACCGCATTTTTTCGTTGAGTGGAAGTTTCAGTTTGGCGAATATTTTGGGCACCATCCTGCCACCAACCACTTCATGGCCATGAAAGGTCCAGCCATGGCCTTCTTCAAAACGCTTGGTATTGGGTTTGGCAATATCGTGCAGCAGGGCAGCCCATCGCAGCCATAAGTCTTTTGTATTGACAGCAATATTGTCTAGCACCTGTAAGGTATGATAGAAATTGTCTTTATGGCCTTTACCATCCACGTATTCGGCCCCATGCAAAGCCATCATTTGCGGGAAAATAATCTGAAGTAGCCCACTTTTGCTCAAGAGGTCCCAACCAATGGAAGGTTTCTTGGACAGCATGATTTTGTTCAGCTCATCGGTAATCCTTTCCTGCGAAACAATTTTTATCCTGTCTGCATTATCAATAATTGCCTGAAAGGTTTTTTCTGAAATGGTGAAGTTCAATTGTGTTGCAAAACGAATGGCACGCATCATCCGTAAAGGGTCGTCGCTAAATGTCTGCAGCGGTTCCAGTGGTGTTTGAATGATTTTACGGTATATGTCATCCAAGCCATTAAAAGGATCTATTAGTTTACCGAAACCTTCGCCTTTGTTCAGGTCAATTGCAAGTGCATTAATGGTAAAGTCACGCCGATTCTGATCATCTTCCAAGCTGCCCGGTTCCACTGCTGGCTTACGGCTGTCGTAGTTATAGCTTTCTTTTCTTGCACCCACAAATTCTATTTCAAAAACATCGTTTTCTTTTTCCGAGTCTGCAGTACCAATTTTTATTTGTGCCGTGCCGAATGTTTTGAAGAAAGCAACCGTTGGTTTGGGATTGAACTTATCGGCTACTTTATGTGCCAAATCAATGCCATCGCCCAAACAAACAATATCTGCATCTTTTGTGGGCCTGCCTATAATTTTATCGCGTACAAAACCGCCAATCAAAAATGCCTGTACATTTATTTCGCTTGCCGCCGATGCTATTTTATTGAGAATGAATTTTTCCTTATCTGTACATTGTATGTCCATACACGGCAAAGATAAATGATGGGCGTTGCCCAACTAATCCGTTTTATTGTTGTGCAAAATCCCCTTTCATTATCTGGAATTGCTGGTCTACTCGTACTCCAGCTCATTGCTAAAAAAGTCCCAATCGTAGTAAGGATGCTTATTGCGTTTATTCCTAGACAGGTTTGCCTGCTGGAATTGCTGAAGCTGGTTCTTCAAAAAATTACTTGGTTTGTTGAACCCGTTTTCTACCAACATGGAAAGAAACAACTGGATCTTTTCTGATGGGATGTTAAGCGTTACAGTTGCCATACAAATGTTTTTTGTTGATGGATATTTATTGATGCCAACAAAATACAGACAAGCATGATGCCACTATTCTCAATAAGTTTTTAAAGGATAGGATGGTATGCAGGAAATGCAGTCGGTTATTCAAACTCGAGTTCGTTGTTGAAGAATTCCCAATCGAACAGGAGGAATTTTTTAAATGACCGTAATGGGTTGATTGCTTTGGGTTTGCCCTTGTTGGGGCTGGTTGGTTGTGATAGAATAGCATGATTGTCAATACCTAAACTGACAATCATATTCAGAAAAGATGGCATTTTTTCTTTGGGAATATCTATTACAACTTTCACCATGGGCGTTTTTCGTAATTAAAAGTTGCAACTAAATAATTAGAAAAACAAGCTTTTCACCTTAAAATTATTGTGAAGTGCCTAAATAAATCGGTGACAAACCTTTCATTTATAGACTATTAACAAAAAACAAGAATTTTGCACAGGTTTCTGCACATATCATGTGAAAAACTATGGACGCAAAATTTTCACTTCCCCGTTTTGCCATGTAATGATGGAGGATGGAGCTGTTTTCTGGTTCTCATTTTGCCGATGTTGAACAATAAAATCCACATTTTTTTTTATCAATGGACTTATCTGGGCGAAATTTTCAGGCGATGGCTCGTTGCTGATATTGGCGGAAGTACTGACAATGGGCTTCCTGAAACGTTTGATCAAATTTTTGCAGAACTCGTCTTTACAAATGCGTATGGCCACCGAGCCATCTGCTGCAAGTACATTACCCGCAAGCCCAATTGCATTGGGGTAAATTACGGTGGTTGGTTTTGTCTGTTTGTCCAGATAATCGAACACGGCCAAATCAACCGAGGCAACATATTGCATAATATCCCTTTCGCTGGCCACCAGCACCACAAAGCTTTTGTTAGCGGGTCGGTGCTTGATGTTGATGATCTGCTCCACCGAAGTCTCGTTGGTGGCATCGGCACCAAGTCCCCAAATGGTATCGGTTGGGTACAGTATCACGCCACCGTTTTGAAGTGTTGTTAGTGATTGCTCAATATCTTTTGCAAAATCAATCATGTTGTTGCTGTTACGGTGTTTTATGGAACCAGGCTTTTATACACTTTCATTACTTCTTCGGCACATTTTTGTTGCGTAAAGTTTTGTGCATGTTGCCATCCTTTTGTAATCATTTCTTGCCTTAGTTGTTCGTTTGTGGCCACCTGTATCATGGCATCGGCCATTTCATCCACACTAAATGGGTTTACATACAATGCAGCATTGCCACCCGTTTCGGGCATGCAGGAAACATTGCTTGTAATAACGGGTATGTTGCTCCACAAAGCTTCCAGCACAGGGATACCAAAACCTTCGAACGTAGATGGATAAATCATGGTGATAGCCAATTGGTAAATAGCAGGAAAATCTGCTGCTGACTTGAATGATGCATTGGTGAACTTTTCTGAAAGGAAAATGACATCGTTGGTCAGTTGCTGCTCTTTTATATAATCTTTTACCTGTTGCTTGTATTTATCGCCGCTGCCAATAACAACCAAAGGAATATTGAGCTTGCTTTGTACCTGCTTTAGCCCTTTACAAATGGTCAACAAATTCTTTCTTTCTATAATTGAACCAACATACAAAAAAAACCGGTCGGGCAGTTGGTACTGTTCCTTGATACGCAACTTTTCTGCTTCGCTTACTTTTTTGCCAAAAGATGGGTTGCAACTTTGATAACAAATAGAGATTTTCTTTTCTGCAATCTTGTAAAACTGCATGATATCGTCTTTTGTCTGTTGGCTGATGGCAATGATCCTATCGGCATGCTGACAGGCATAGGTGAATTTCTTACGGTATATTTTCACGTCGATGGCATTGAACTGTTCGGGATGCCTTTCGAATATCAGGTCGTGAATGGTTACGACAGACTTGATCCCTGTTTCTTGAATGCCTACAGGTATCTCGTGGCTGAGGCCGTGATATAGGTCAATATCCAGTTGCTTCAGGTCTTTTTTTACCCAACTGCTACGCCAGGCTGCAGTTAGTAATGTTGAGGGGAAATGCTGCGGCGTTACAATATGCATATTGTTGAAACCCTCTGCACTGTACATATCTGTTTGTTTGGGTGTAAACAGAAAATAGTCGTTTGCAGGAAAATAGGTTGCCAAAGAACTGATTAATGTACGGCTGTAATGCCCCAAACCAGTGCCGTTGGTAAATGCCCTTTTTGCTTCGAAGCCAATATTCATTTGTCCTGTTGCCAATTGCAGTAATTATTCCTGCAAATGTGCAGCTTAAAATTGATTGACAGTTATTTCATCATTAAAAAAGGCCACTCTTTCGAGTGACCTTCTATTACTAACTAACCCCCAAAAAACTCAATTCAATTTCTTTTTCAAACTGCTTACCTGTTCGCTTAGATTATTTACCATTCCTGCAAGCTGGCCCACATCCCAACGCTGCACAAGGTTTGCTTTTTGCAGAATGTAAACGGCCTTCCATACTTCCAGTACCTCATCGGAGTTTACGTTGTATGGTTCGTAAATAGGATTGTCGCTAATTAAAGTAAGCTTGTTCTTGCTTTTTGTATTTTTCATGATGCGTTTATATACCACGCCATCACTTTTACTTAGTACCACATAGGTATTGCTGTTCTTTACATCTTCAAAATCATTCACCTTCTCCCCTACTATTACACTGCCACTTGGTGTGGGCAGCATACTGTCGCCCACAATTTCAAAGGCACGGTATTGGCCCGGGGCAAGCATTGGCAGGGTGAACGTGTTCAGTTCGTCCAGGAAATCAGGGTCGGCATAACCATTCAAATAGCCGGCTGCTGCCTTTAATGGCACAAATTGGATAGTATTGCTATCATTGGCCATTTTTAACTTGCGACGTTGGTCCAGGTAACTGCCTCCTTTAGGAGCAGTCAAATCACTTAAAAGCAGTTCATCCAAACTTAGCTTGAAAATGCTGCTCAAAGTTTCCAGTACTTCCAGTTTGGGCTCGGCACGTTCTTCTTCATAGGCACCGATCAATGAACGTTTTACATTGAGCTTGTTGGCAAACTCTTCCTGTGTCCATCCACGCTGCTTGCGTAGGTAACGGAGATTTTTTCCTGCGTAACTCATAAACTAACTGATTTAGCTGCAAATTACTAATTATTTTAGTTTTACCAAATTTATTTTCTTTTTTCTTGAAATTTATTTTGGGAAGTAAGTCGCTAAAGCTGACTTGTAAAGATTGGGTTCATGTTGCCTCTATCCTATTTAGGAAACTCAACCTAACAAAATATGTGCATACATATTGCTGTACTTAATATATTTGAACAACCCTTAATTACAATGAACCAAAGCAACCTTTCAACAGCCCAGCCCAACTACCCACTTTTAGGGGATAGGGTCCAGTCAACTTTTATTGACGGTATTTTCATTATCGTATTGATGTTTGCATTTTCAACAATATTGGACAAATATGAGAATGCCCCCGACAGTGTAAGGATTGCTATGTTTATAGCCATTTGGCTGGTTTATGATCCGTTATGTACTAGCTTAGGATGTACGTTGGGCAATTATATTAAAGGATTAAGGGTAAGGCAGTTTACTGACAATACCAAACGCATCAATTTCTTTCAGGCAATCATCAGGTATATCATCAAGTTCTTTCTTGGATGGATTTCCTTCTTGACCATCAATTCTAATAGAGAAAAAAGGGCCATCCATGATTTTGCAGTAGGTAGCGTAGTTGTTAGAAATGAAACTGTGGCACAACTGTCAACATGCTTTAACAATAACCTAAACTGGCAAAGGATGGCTAAAATTGGTAGCCAAAGAAATCTATATCTTTTTTGCATTTCTCCTGTATCAGGGCAATGCTTTTTTCGGTATAGTAGTCCCTGTAATTTTTCTTATCCGTTTCGTTGATTACCGGAATATCAGCTACAGGTATATCCCACAATGCAAACAGGCTTTTCATTTCCTTTTCATAATCCTCGTAACGATATATTTTGTTGGTCAATAACTCATTGTTAGCATTGGTAAAATAATCAAGTTGGTTGTAATGAAAGCTATACTCTAAGGGAATAAATGCAAGGTCGTTCTCAAGAAAATATTCAAATGCTTTTTGTTTGTCTTCCAGGCTACCTTCAACATGCCTGTTGATGAGCGAATACCAGGATAATATCCGCTGCCATGGGTTCCTTGCAAAACCAAACACAAAATAATCCCGATGCTTTTCCAGTAAAATATGATCGGCCGTTCTTGCATTGCCATGCTGCGACCTGTTCTGTACCTTGCCTTTTAGTTGCGTAAGTAGGATATTCCTTAAAGTGGTTCCACCAGTTCTGTGAACATGAATAAATATGAATTTCAAGTCGTGCGATATAAGCATGGCTATAGTTGTTTGTTGTTGCGGATAAAATTTTTAATACACCAATACATGCGTTTGCTTAATAACGCCCATTACAAACACACTCTGTACGTTGCCAATGTTTTCGCTTTGGCTCAATTTGTTTACATGAAAATCGTAATAGGTATCCATGTTTTCGGCAACCACTTTTAGCATGAAGTCAAACTCGCCAGAAATATTGTAGCATTCAATTACCTCGTTGAGTGCAAGGATATGTTTAATGAACTTAGCACCCGCATTTTTACTGTGCTCTTTTAAAGAAACATAACAGATTACCATCAACCCCTTCTTTACCTTACTATGGTCCAACAAAGTAGCGTACTGTTTTATTACACCATTGCTTTCCAAACGCTTGATGCGTTCGTGTACCGGGGTCGTGCTAAGGTGTACCTTGTCGGATATTTCCTTTACCGTTATCCTCGCATTCTGCTGTAGCAATGCCAGTATTTTTAAGTCGGTTGCATCCAACAACAATTCATTGTTAGTGGTTTGTTCTGTTTTACTTGCTTTTGCCATACAAAACAGGTTATTTATCCTGTAAAGATGCATTTAAAAATGACTCTATCCTGATTTTTTATTAATTACAGGTATTCTGTCCTATGATTTATAGTTTTGTGGCTCAAAATAAAATAATCAAATGTCAACACTTACAAAAACAATCGACTTTACCTTACCATATAAGGTAGCCGACATAAGCCTTGCGGCTTGGGGACGTAAAGAAATCCGTTTGGCCGAAGCAGAAATGCCAGGTTTGATGAGCATCCGTGCAGAATACGCAGCAACCCAACCTTTAAAAGGTGCAAGGATTGCTGGCTGCTTACACATGACTATTCAAACTGCCGTGTTAATTGAAACATTGGTTGCTTTGGGTGCAGAAGTTAAATGGAGCTCTTGCAACATTTTCTCTACACAAGACCAAGCTGCTGCTGCAATTGCTGCCGCTGGTATCGGTGTATTTGCATGGAAAGGTCAAACACAGGAAGAAGCGGATTGGTGCATTGAACAAACTTTGTTCTTTGGTGGTGCTGACCGTCCGTTGAACATGATTTTGGATGATGGTGGCGACTTGACCAATATGGTATTTGATGTGTATCCTGAACTGGTTGCAAACATCAAAGGCCTTTCTGAAGAAACCACAACTGGTGTACACCGTTTGTATGAAAGGATGGCTAAAGGCACTTTGCCTATCCCTGCCATTAACGTAAACGATAGCGTTACCAAATCCAAGTTCGATAACAAATATGGCTGTAAAGAATCTTTGGTAGATTCTATCCGTCGTGCCACTGATGTTATGATGGCTGGTAAAGTAGCTGTTGTAGGTTCTTATGGTGATGTTGGTAAAGGTTCTGCCGCTTCTTTGGCTGGTGCCGGTTGCCGTGTAATTGTTACAGAAGTAGACCCTATCTGTGCTTTGCAAGCTGCTATGGACGGTTATGAAGTAAAACCAATGTTGAAAGCCGTAGCTGAAGCTGACATTATTGTTACTGCTTCTGGTTGCCGCGACCTGATCACTGAAAAGCATTTCCGTGCTATGAAGGATAAAGCAATCGTTTGTAACATCGGTCACTTTGATATTGAAATTGACATGGCTTGGTTGAACACCAACTATGGTCATACAAAAGATACCATTAAACCTCAGGTTGACTTGTACAACATTGATGGTAAAGATGTGATCATCCTGGCTGAAGGCCGTTTGGTGAATCTAGGTTGTGCCACTGGCCACCCAAGCTTTGTAATGAGCAACTCATTTGCCAACCAAACTTTGGCTCAATTGGAACTTTGGACAAACACAGACAAATACGAAAACGCTGTTTACGTATTGCCTAAGCACCTTGATGAAAAAGTTGCCCGTTTGCACCTTGCCAAAATTGGTGTTGAGTTGGATGAATTGACTGTTGAACAAGCTGCCTATTTAGGCATACCTCAGTTCGGTCCTTTCAAATCTGATGCTTACAGGTACTAAGAAGACGATGGTCGGTTGACCATTGACGATATAAAAAATGCCCTGCTTATAAATAAGCAGGGCATTTTTGTTCACTATTTTCTACACTTTCCCAGCCATCACTATATAAATTCGATGGACTGATGCTTACAAAGGCAATGGCATTCTTTTAGCAGGATATGCAAAAAAGAAGTTTATGAGAGCCATCTACCAAAACCTCAAATTTTTCTTTACCGAAACAGAAGAGCATGTTAGCCCCGCTGCTTTTATTGTGGCCATTGTTACCTTACTCACTTTTGTGGGTACCAGTTTTTACATCATGGCATTAAGCCTTACTAGTTAAATTTAAGTTTTACATTTACAACTGCTAAAATGTACAACTAATCTACTGGATGAGATTCTTATTAAGGCAAATATTGTTTGTTGGTCTATTAGTTTTAACTGTATCGCTGCTGGCTGCACAACAACCTACCCAAAAGCAGTTGGCCATTCAATACCTCGACAGTGTGGGCGAAGTGAACCAAAGCACTTATTGGCCACGCGTAAAACCCAATCTATTCATACAAAACCTCCGCAGGAACATTACCCACCCACTGTTTGTATATGCTGGCTCTAATACCAATTTTTGTGGATATGCAGCCATGAGCTATAGTTGCATCAGCAATTACCCGCTACGTTATGTAAGGTTCATGATGGACATGTACACAAAAGGCGAGGCCGATTTTAGGGATGTGCATTTTAACCCTTCGCTTAACGTAAAAAAAGCAGCAGGGCAATTAAGGTTCAAAGGCGAGCTGGATATTAACCATGCAGACCAGCTTTGGTTCCTGTCCCTGGCCGATCATTTTAAAGGATACCTGAACTGGATCAACTTAAGTTATGACCCGGGCGACGAAGACAGGTTTTGGGCAGCTACCAATTTTGCCAAGTTCAATAGAATGGTGCGTAAGATGTGCAATTATGAAGTAAAATCCATTGGCTCCGATTTAATAAGACCAACCATTGGCAACCTGCCCGGCTTTCTTGAAGAAAAACTTGCAGAGAACCATCAGGTATTTGTTTACCTGAACAATACCATATTGCATAAGAAAGACCATAACAAAGTAAAGAAACGCATACCTACACATTATGTAGTATTGCTGAACGTTAGCGAAAGCAATGGCATGGTTACATTGACCTATTGGGATTATGGGTTCAAGACCTTGCAACAGCTTCCTATTAAAGTAGTGAAACGAATTATTTTTGGTATTACTTGGTGCAAAAAAAAGTCAGCAGAATGAAGATAGGCACCTACCATATAATAATGGCATTGATGTTGGCTGTACTGTTTGCTTCGTGTGCAACATCGCCGCCACGGCAGTTTCCTATAAAGTATTACAAAGAAAATGAAGCCACCATTTTGCAGATTGAAAAACAGTACAATAAACTATTCAGGAACAAGCCCATTGCTGCAGAGTTTTCGGACAATGATTTCAAGTACATAACCATTGAAATGAAAACGGATTCGTTGCGGTACATCTACGAATTTAACCTAACAGAAAAAAGGCTAGGCGACACTCTACATAAATATGGTTATGATACAATGGCCGTATTGAAACTGATAAAGGACATGCAAGCCATTAAGTGTACTTGGATAAATAGCATGGACTATTATTTGGACGATGGCAAGCAGAGCCTGACATTTATGTCGATACGGCCCAAACAACTGGACCTGCCTTTTGCAGAAAAAAGGTATTATATACTTACTTTTTACAAGCAGCCCCAATACTATGATACCGAAGGAAGATTATTGGACAAACGAAACCGCAGACGCTTACGCAAAGTAAACAATGAAGTTTTTTGGCGTATTAACGATAGGGTTTGTTATACGCTTTCGGATAAGTTCAGGTAAGGTTGCTGCCATTCAACTCGGCAAGCAGGTTTTGCAGGTCTAAATGTTCGGTAACCATTTGCAGTTCGCCTGCTGCATTTACTGGCCATTGCTCCCTTGGCTTGTCCCAATACAATTCAACACCATTGCCATCGGGGTCATCTAGGTATAGGGCTTCCGATACGCCATGGTCTGCCGCTCCCGTCAATTGGTATTCCGCATCAATCAACCGTTGCAATGCCGTTGCCAAGTCCTTTCTTGTAGGGTACAATATGGCCGTATGAAACAGTCCTGGTGCATTTTGCGGGGCAGGCTTTGCCCCTTTGCTGTACCAGGTATTCAAACCGATATGATGATGGTAGCCACCTGCCGAAATGAATGCGGCCTGTGTTCCATATTTCTGCATCAGTTCAAAGCCAAGTATGCCCTGGTAAAAAGCCAAGGCCCTGTCAAGGTCGGCCACCTTTAAATGCACATGCCCAATTCTTGTATTGGCAGGTATGGTATAATTGCTCATGTTGGTATTTATTTTTTGATAGGATATTTGCGGCCCCTGACAGCGGCTTCAGCCCTGTCAGGGGGTTACCACCATTGTATAGCTAAATTCAAACTTATCCTTCAACCGCTGCCGGGGTTGGAAACCGCCGGTAGGGTTTATATCACAAACCCATTAGGTATGATCGCTTCTTTCTTCACCACCACAATACCATCCTTAATGGTGTACAAAGCATGGTCTATTGGTGCAAGGTGCGTACCGCCATTAATGCGTACATCATCCCCTATCCTGCAATTCTTGTCAATAATGGCATTTTTGATATAGCAACGTTCGCCGATACCAATTTTGGGTATGCCGTTCACAATATTGGTGGCCATTTCCTCAATGGTTTCGTAATAGTCGTTACCCATAATATAACTGTTTACCACCGTTGTGCCGTGGCCTATCCTGGCACGAATGCCCACCACACTGCCTTCAATCCTGCTGGCATGAATGATACAGCCTTCTGCAATCAGGGTCTTCTCCAATGTAGTGCCGCTAATTTTTGCTGGCGGCAACATCCTTGGGCGGGTGTACACCGTCTTTGCATTGTCAAACAAATTAAACGGTGGTATCTCTTGCGTCAACGCAAGGTTGGCTTCATAAAAAGAATAGATGTTACCGATATCTGTCCAATAACCATCGTATTGATAGCTGGCCACTTTATAGTTATTGATACTGTCCGGAATGATCTCCTTACCAAAATCCGTGGCATTGGGATGCACTTCATTCAGGAAATTGAACAATGCCTTCCTGTTGAAAATATAGATACCCATTGAAGCAAGATAGTTGCGGCCAAAGGCCTGCATGTCCGTACCGGTATCGCTTGTCCATTGGGGCAGCACATCCACAGCAGGCTTTTCTATAAAGGAAGTAATCATGCCTTCTTCGCTTGCTTTCAATATACCGAATTCGGGTGCTTCCTTTTCGGTAACAGGTATGGTAGCAATGGATAAGTCGGCACCTTTTTCTTTATGTTTGGCCAGCATTTCCGCAAAGTCCATCTGGTACAACTGGTCGCCGCTCAATATCAAAATATATTCAAACTCCAGGTTGCGTATATGACGTAACGATTGTCTTACCGCATCTGCCGTACCTTGGAACCAACCAGGGTTATCGGGCGTTTGCTCCGCAGCAAGTATATCCACAAAGCCTGTACTGAATGCACTAAAGTGATAGGTATTCTTGATATGCTTGTTGAGTGATGCACTGTTGAACTGCGTCAATACAAACATCCTGTTGATGTTGGAATTGATACAGTTGCTGATGGGAATATCAACCAAACGGTACTTGCCTGCAATGGGTACGGCAGGTTTGCTACGGGCCGAAGTTAAGGGCGACAAACGGGTTCCTGCACCACCACCGAGTATTACGGCTACAACTGATTTTGAAATGGATAACATATGGCTGGATTAATTATTTTTTATAATGAAGAATGATTAGTGAAGAATGTTTAATGATGGTTTGATGATGGACTTCTTTGATGTCTTGATACTTGCCACCAATAGCTTGATTAGCTCTTCGCAGCCTGTATTCAAAGAAGCATACATCCGCTTGGTCAAATAGCCTGTGACGTTCAGTAATTCTAACCAATACTGGGTTTCGTTGGCCTCTTTCAAGCTTATTGTCAATTTATGAATAAAGTCTTTTTTACTTGCTGCAAACTCGCTTTCCCTTATCGAAGCCCCAATGGATGTTCCACTTCTTAGCACCTGAGATGACAGGTCATATTCCTTGAAATCCTTTTTCAGGAACTGGTAAAGCTTTACCACTCTAACAGCAAATGCAAAGCTTTTGGTTCTTACAATATTTTCATGCCGCATACACAATACTATTTTTATTGAATGCATCAACCTGTCTCTATCGCCCTGTTCATTCCTAATTCCTCACTATTCATTTTTATTTAAACTCATTGTAAACATTGATATAATTATCAACCGCAGCTTCCCAGCTATGGTCAATGTTCATCATGTACCTACGCATCCAAAGCAGTTGCCTGGTATCTGCATATATATTGATGGCCCTACCTACAGAATGGTGCACATCGCCCACACTGGCATGGTTGAACCTGATACCAAAACCTTCCCATTCGCCCATATCCTTTACGGTATCTTTTAAACCGCCAGTGCTCCTTACCATGGGCACGGTACCGTAACGCATGGCATACATCTGGTTCAGTCCGCAAGGCTCCACACGGCTGGGCATCAACAAAAAGTCTGCACCTGCATACATCTTATGGCTCAGTGCTTCGTTATAGCCAATCACGGCATGGTAATAACCCGGAAAGTGGTCATTCATGCTGTTCAACTGCCACTCCACATGCGGGTCGCCACTGCCAAGAATCAAGAAACTTACACTGCCTTGCATGGCATAAATGCTTGCCATGATGCTTTCGGGCAAAATATCGGCTGCCTTCTCGCCCACCAGCCGTCCAATAAAAACAATCAATGGTTTTGTTGCGTCCAAACCAAACTGCTCACATAATTCTTCCTTGTTCTTCTGCTTGCCACTCGCAACGGTTCTCGAGGTAAAATGATGTTCCAAGTAAGTATCGTCTTTAGGGTTCCATACTTCATTGTCAATACCGTTCAATATGCCTACGCATTTGCCTTTCTCGTACTCAAACAACTGTTCCAGTCCATTGCTGTTCCAGCGAAGTTCTTCCAGGTAGCTCCAGCTTACCGTGGTTACCTTCCACGCACACTTTACGCCGCAGGCCAATGGGTTAATGGTATTGCCCCATTCCAATAGCCCACCTTTCCAACTGTCATAGGCAGGCAAGTAATGGTTCTTCTCCCAGCCCATCCAGCCCTGGTACTGTGCATTGTGAATGGTCAATACTGTTGGCACTCCACCAAGCTTGTCCCTAAATGCAAAGCACTGCTGCATCATAAAAGGTATCAATGCTGTATGGTGGTCGTGGCAATGCACCACATCGGGGTTATGCTGCCAATGGTTCATCCAATGCAATACCGCAATCTGAAAGGCAGTGAACCGCTCGGTATCATTATCGTAACCATAAATTTTTTCTGTGTCCAGCAAGCCTTTTATATCTACTAGGTAAAGGTCAAAGCCCAGCTTGTTCGTACGTTCCTTAATAATCGTGTAGTCAAAATAAAAGTCGCCCATATTTGTGCTGCCCTTAAAGTCCACATCAAACTCGTTATTGTGCAGGAACTTTGTTTCATACATCGGCATTACCACTTTGGCAAAATGCCCACCTTTTGTCTGGTACTTGGGCAATGCACCCACCACATCGCCCAGGCCACCGGCCTTGGCCACAGGATAACACTCGGCACTGATATGAATAATTTCCATGAAGCAATTAAGTTTATTTTATGTTACCAACTGTAGGGTACTATCGGCTGTAGTGATCCCGATAACTATCGGAACAACCATCGGCTATACAGCAGCATTTGACAGCCTGAAACAGCATTCAGTAAAACTGATTCAAGTTAGGGGTTAAATGGAATACAAAAAGCAATGATGCGGAAATTTTATATGGTATCAAGGTAAAATGTCCGTACAAACCTTAGCCATTAAAAAAGAAGATACGGCCTAAACAAAAAGCCGAAGCAATTGCTTCGGCTTTTGTTTAGGCTTTTTTTGGAGGCGGTGGCGGAGGTGGCACATTTGCCTTTGGCTTCTTTGCCACTTTGGGCGGCTTGGGTGGCGGTGGAGGGGCCACTTCATTGTCCTTTACCACTTTTGGTGGGGTAAATTTCTTTACTTCCACTTTTGGTGGTGGCGGAGCTTCTTTTCCATCTTTCACCACTTTTGGCGGGGCTTTCTTTTTGGGTTCTGTTTTTACAGCATCCTGGGCCGAAGCCACCAATGCCGTACATGCAAAACAAAGAGCCAGCGATAGATTTTTAGTTATCATGGTAAATAATTTCACAGTTGGAGCACAAAACATGAAAAATCCATAACAGCAGGTAAAATATTTTAGCCAATGCTTTGGCAACCATAGCAATAGTAATTGTTGTTATACACATTCATTAAAATGCTTTTTAGTTGTTTATCATTAAAATCTTTTATTTTCAGCCTTCAAACTACCAAACCAAGTCTTGCTATGAGTCAACAAACAAAATGGTCGCAATTCGGCACCTTGATCACTGTATTTTTCTTCTGGGGATTTGTTGCAGCCAGCAACGACATCTTGATTCCCGTTTTCAAAAAAGCATTCAACCTTTCACAGGCACAGAGCCAATTGGTATCGTTGGCATTTTATATTGCCTATACCGTAGGCTCGATTATTTACCTGCTTATATCCAAAAGCATTGGCGGCGACCTGTTGAATAAAATGGGTTACAAAAACGGTATTGCTGTAGGGCTAACCATTTCTGCCATTGGCACATTGCTTTTTTATCCTGCTGCCAATACGGGTTCATTTGTATTGATGTTATCCGGACTATTTATTGTTGCCCTAGGCTTTTCATTGCAGCAGATTGCAGCAAACCCATTGGCCGTTGTAATGGGCGATCCCAAAACAGGTTCGCAACGTTTAAGCATGGCAGGTGGCGTAAACAATTTTGGTACTACCATTGGCCCTTTACTGGTTAGCTTCGCCATCTTTGGCAGCGTTACGTCCAACAACTCCACTGCCAGCATCGAAAGCGTAAAAGCCCCTTACCTTATTCTAGGATTGGCATTTTTACTGGTAGCCGTATTCTTTAAATTTTCTTCTATACCCAATAAGATTGACTTGGACAATGTGGCTGTTGAAGAAGCCGACAGCAACAACAAAGTATTGCATAAAAAGAATGCCTTTCAGTACCCACAATTATGGATGGGCATGATTGGCATTTTTGTGTACGTTGGTGTGGAAGTGGCCACAGCCAGTAACCTGCCCGAGTACCTAAAAGAAAAGCTGGCCATCAGCACCGATAAAGTGGCTCCTTTTATTTCATTGTATTGGGCCAGTTTAATGATTGGCAGGTGGACAAGTAGTGTGGGTGCTTTTGATTTGAGCAAGAGTGCCAAAGACATCCTCAAATTCTTTATGCCATACATTGCCTTTGCCGTGTTTTTATTGGTGAACAAGATTGCACAACATGACATCACTCCGTTTTATGTATATGCCATTGTGATTGCCGCAATGATTCTTGGCGACATTTTAAGCAAGGGAAACCCAGCCAGGATGTTGTTGATATTTTCATTAATGGGCATTACTGCATTATTGATAGGCATGTTTACGCATGGTATGGTAAGCGTTTTTGCCTTTGTTAGTGTAGGACTGTTCTGCAGTACTTTATGGCCTTGCATCTTTACATTGGCGGTAGCGGGTTTAGGCAAACATACCAACCAGGGAAGCAGCTTCTTAATCATGATGATCATGGGCGGTGGCTTTATCAGTTACCTGCAAGGCTATCTTGCATCCGACCACATACTGGGTATACAATACAGCTATATTGTAGGTGTTGCCTGTTTTGCCTACCTGGCTTTTTATGCAGTACGTGTATTGGGCATACTGAAATCGCAGGGAATTGATTATGATACCAAAGTAAGCGGCGGGCATTAAACACAAAACATCTTATCAAACCTATCTTTTAAATCATTATCACTTTAACATGGATTCTCAACTGGCAGTTGGCATTGACATTGGCGGAACTACGGCAAAATTCGGCATCGTAAACCGCGAGGGTATCATTATTGAACAGGACAGGCTTTCCACAACTGCACACCCAGACATTAATGATTTTATTGATGAACTGCACAATAAACTGACCCCCATGATTGAGCGTGCCGGTGGACTGGAAAAGTTTATTGGCATTGGTATGGGTGCCCCCAATGGCAACTATTATACGGGTACCATTGAATATGCACCCAACCTTATCTGGAAGGGCATCATACCTTTTGCCCAGTTGATGACCGATAAGTTTAAACTAAAAACCACGCTTACCAACGATGCCAACGCAGCAGCCGTTGGCGAAATGATTTATGGTTGTGCAAAAGGCATCAAACATTTCATTACCATAACGCTGGGAACAGGTGTTGGCAGCGGCATTGTAATTGACGGAAGAATCGTGGTGGGCCACGATGGCTTTGCCGGTGAGCTTGGACATACCATTATACGCAAGGGTGGACGCTTTCATAAAGGCACGGGCAGTCATGGTTCACTGGAGTCCTATGCAAGTGCTACGGGTGTGCGTGAAACAGCTTTTGAATTTTTGGCCGCAGACCCGGTAGCACCAAGTTTGCTACGCCAGTACACAACCGAGGAGTTGACCAGCCAGCTTGTATATGAATGTGCCATGCTGGGCGATGAGATTGCCCAAAAAGTATTTGAGTTTACCGGTGAAATATTGGGCGAGGCTTTGGCCAATGCCGTTATGTTTTCATCACCCGAAATGATTGTGCTGTTTGGCGGCCTAACCAAGGCAGGTGATTTGTTGATGACGCCCACAGTAGCTTCGATGGAAGCAAACCTGATACAGGTTTTCAAGAACAAAGTAAAAGTTGTGTATAGCAACCTCAAAGAATCCGATGCAGCCATTTTAGGTGCAAGTGCATTGGTTTGGGACATTGAATAAACAACTAACCAAACATACAACCCTTAACCCCATGCAGCCAGAAACCACTACAACCATTACGCCCGAACAGCAACAGGCATTTGATGCCGTTTATCAGAATGTATTTGCCCAACTAAACAATGGTGGTGGCGAAGACTCCATCAAAGCATCGTTACTGGCAAGTGGCTTCGACGATGCCACAGCAACCACTATTTACGAAAATGCAAGGACTGCATGGAAGCAGGCCCATTCAAAGAAAGCCAATAAAGATATACTCTATGGTGGTCTTTGGCTGTTTGGTGGCATTATTGTTACGGCTGTAACCTATTCCAAGGCAAGCGAAGGCGGCGGTTCTTATGTGGTAACCTGGGGTGCCATTATTTTTGGTGGTATCCAGTTTTTCAGGGGGCTGATCAACAAAAACAATTACCTGTAGCAAAATAATTGTCTAGGCTTTCATTAAATCCCTGATGGCAACCGACGCAGCAACCGCCCCAAATGTGGCCGGCATGTAAGACATGGTGCCGTAGGCAGATTTTTTAAAGTTGCTGCCATCCGTTAATAACAAACTTTCCTTGATGTTCTCTTCGGGGGAGAATACCACTTTTATACCTGTATATATTTTCAGCTTTTTCAGGTTCTTGCGTACCTGTTGTGCAAATGGGCAGTTGTATGTTTTTGATATATCGGCTACCTGCAATTTTGTTGGGTCCAACTTGCCACCCGCACCCATGCTGCTCACCAATGGCAGACGGCTTTCGTAAGCCATTTGCATAAAGGTAATTTTGGGTGTAACGCTGTCTATGGCATCAATGATATAATCGGGTTTAGTTTGCAGTAATTGCTGCACCATGGCCGGGTCAATAAACTGCTGTACAATATTCAGTTGCAGTTGCGGGTTAATGGCTTGTAACCGTTCTGCCATGATCGATGCCTTCGGCACACCATGGTTGGTAGCCAATGCAGGCAATTGCCTATTGCGGTTGGTAGGGTCCACCACATCGCCATCAATAACCGTCATGGTACCAATACCGCCACGGGCAATGAATTCCGCAGCAAAAGAGCCAACGCCACCAAGCCCCACTACCATCACATGCTTCTGCGTAAGCTTGCGTACTGCCTCTTCCCCTACCAATAAACTTGTTCTGGATAACCAACTAATATCGTTCATCATTGTTTTATATAATCGGTGCCAAATATAGCAACTGCATTTTGCTGAACCTGCAAACTGAGTGTATCAATATCTACAGACAGGGCAGATGCAGCCAATTGATAAATGCCTGTAATGTCAATAGTCGCATCATCTGTTTCCAACAGTATATGGTTTAATGGAACAGTGGCCAGTACATGCTGCAAACGTTGCTGTTGCAATGCCTTGCCAAAAGAAAGATAGTATCCCTCTTCAACAAGTTGTTTTGCCAACTGCCCATTTTTGTTGAACCCATGAAATATGACAGGTACCCTGTTATTGGCTTGCCTTAACATGCCCAGCACTTCGGTATAGGCCCTTACACAGTGAATGACCAAGGGCTTGTTCACCTGATTGGCCAGTTGTATCTGAGCCGCAAATGCTGCTGTCTGCAAAACAAAATCGGTTGCACATACTTTATCCAAACCACATTCGCCAATGGCAAGTACATGTGCATGGGCTGCATATTGCCCCAGCAACTGCAATTCTTGCTGTAACGATTGTTGTTGAATGTACCACGGATGCAGTCCAATGGAGAAGTTGCTGGGCAAGTGCACCTGTTCAAAATCCTGGTACAGGTTCTGTATGGCCCAGTTTCCGGGCTGTGGCGGTTGATGCGTATGGATGTCTAGCAACAAAACAAACGATTTGGTCTGCAAGTTAGCCAACAGGTTTACAAGTACGTAAAACTTTGCGTAGCAGCATTTTTTAAATTATTGCCAGGTTAAACCTGATAGTTCATTTTTTATCAGCCCTACCAAACTTTGCCTTTTGCATAATTATCGCTTGCAGCAAAAAATTTATTGTTCTATATTCACGGTTGTAGTTTGACCTATCACCGCTAACACATGAAAAGCTTTCCGCTAAAAGTTGCAGCTATTTATTTGGCAATTGCATTGCTGTGGATCAACATCAGCGATGCCTTGCTGGAAAAATATTTCTCCTCCAAGCTCATCAATCAGATACAGTCCATTAAAGGCTCTGCATTTGTGGTGTTTACGGCTGTTGTACTTTTTTTTGTATTGGCACACTACAATACGGTCATCAAGCAGAAGCAATCGGATTACTTAAAGCTGTTTAGCGAAAACCCGAACCCCATGTGGGTGTACGATGTGGAAACACATGGTTTTCTTTTGGCCAATAATATGGCCATAGAAAAATATGGCTATTCGTTGGAGCAGTTCAAAAAAATGAAGATAGGCGATTTGGCACCAGACAAAGAACCTTCGGAAGAAGTACTCAGCTTCTTAAAAACTGCCGCTTTAAAGAAACAGTCGGATTCTGGTATATGGGTACACCAGTCCAAAAACAAGGAAACCTTTTACATGCATGTGTACTCGCACTCAACCGTTTTTGAAGACAGACAGGCAAGGATTGTAGTGGGTATTGACGTTACCGAGAAAATGGAAATGGAACGTGACCTGGAAGCATCTGAGAAAAAGCTGAATGCCTTGATCAATAGTAGCGATGACATTATATGGCTGATTGACAAAACAGGCAATATCATTACGGCCAATGGTGCTTTTAAGACCAAGATAAAGCAATTGATAGGCTTTGATCTGTATGAACCTTTTACCATTAACGTGCACCAGTTGCCTGCATCGGGGTTTACCAGAAACTGGCTGTCTTATTACAACAGAAGCTTACAGGGCGAGCATTTGCGTGTGGAAGAAGAATTCAGCAACCGCACTACCAGCCAGAAAGAATATTTTGAAATCATTGTTACGCCCATTGTATTGGATGATGGCGAGTTACTGGGTGTTGGCTGTTTTGCCAGGAACATCAGTGTAAGAAAAGAGAATGAAAACATGATAAAGCAACAGGTAACTACTTTAAAGGAAATAGCCTGGATGCAGTCGCACGAACTGCGTAAGCCTTTGGCCAATATCATGGGACTTGCAGACCTATTGAAAAAGCAACCACAGGAAACCCCGCCCGATAACCAGCTTTTTGTTTACATGGAAGAGTCCTGTAATGAGTTGGACAGCATCGTTAAAAAAGTAGTGCAATATTCTTCAACAATCGACAGTACCCAACCGAGCAATTAGGATTTTGTTGATGGGGACATTTTCGTTTTTAGTTTTTCCAATGCCTCTTTCTTTTGCTTATCGCTCAGCTTGCTTTTCTGTACAATCTTGTTGAGTTGGTATGCAACAGAAAGCCTGAAATTCCTGGTCTGTGTTGAACTGAAAGCTTCGATATTGAAATTGCTGCCGTAGGTATAAGTAGTGTACCGTTGCACCACAAACGGGTCAATAGCCGTAATGCCCACAATCAAACGTTTATTGAAGAATTTCTTCTGCACACCCAATGTCATGGTAAGATTGCTCTTGCTACGGCCCTGTGCATCTGCATAGCTACTGTACCTCGCATTGCCTTCAAAAGTCAACACATTGGTTGGCGTGAAGCTATAGTTGATGCTGGAATAGAAAGTGCCGCCGTTTCTATAATTGAAGAGTACCTTCTCAGTCTCGCCGTATGCGTTGTAAGTATAGCCAGCACTTGCATTCATGCGTATTTTTTTGGTAAACGTATAACCACCCCAAACACTCGCTTCATACTCGTTCCTGTTGGCAATATTCTGGTAAGTGGTCTGCGTTTTGCCCGCATCGGCCAATGTGCGTATGCTATTGATAATGTCTTTTACCCTGTTGAAACCTAATGAAGTATTGATATAGTACTTGCCTTTTATCAGGCTCACGTTCCAGTCAAAATTATCCGCCAAAGACGGGGCCAACGAAGGGTTACCAAAACGGATATTGTAAGGGTCGCTATAATCGATATTCGGGTTCAGTTCGCCAAGACCAGGACGGCGGATAGTAGCCCTATAAATCAAAGCCGTATTCATTTCTTTACTGAACTCTTTACGGATGGTTATGGTGGGCAACACATTCAAGTAATCGTTTTTAACATTGGCAGAATTGCCTTTGATGAAATCGAAGTCCATTTGGGTATGCTCTGCCTGTGCACCAATGGTCACACGCCAATCCATAGGGAAGCTGAACGTGAATGCAGCCCTTACTGTTGTAATGTTTTGATGGAAACGGAAGTCGGTACTCAACAGGTCGTTTGGTATAAACACACTGTCTGCTTTACGCAGGAAACTTGTGTTGAGTGCATTGTGGAAATTGCCCCGCTGAAAAGTTGCCCCTGTTGAAAATGCACTACCCGTCCACGGCAAGGGCTTATCGTAATTTACACGTACGCTATACGAGTTATTGTAGTTGTCGTAAAACTGGTTCTGTGTGCTATCGCCAATGGGCACAAAACCGGTACTTAAGTATTGCTGGTAAAAATCCCTGTCGTTGTCGTTCTTGCCAAGGTTGCCATTGACCATTACACGCAGCACTTCGGCAGGGTTACTGCCTTTTAATGTATAGGCAAATGTGAGCCCATGGCTATAGCCCGTACCATTGCTGGCATTTTCCCTTGTACTTACTTTATAGGCTTCGCCAAAGCGATTGATATTGGTGTAACGGTTGGTGCTATAGTTGTCAAAAAAGTTGAGATTGCCTTGATAGGTCAAACTAAAGCTGTTCTGCTTGTTTAGTTCATAGTCAAATTGCAGGCGGAGATTGGGGCGGAAATTCTTGTTCTTGAAATTGCCTTCGCTATTGAAGTTGTTGGTTGAATCGGTATAGATATTCTGGCGTTTTGAATAGCTGCTACCTTTCAGTATGCTTGCACCCACACCAAAAGTGGTATTGAAAGAAAACTTGTTGTTCCTGTAATTAATGTTGGTAGCCAGGTTGCCTTCTCCCCTGGTGCCGCCACTTAAAGTTGTTTTGCCCGTGGTACCAATCTTTCCTTTTTTGGTTACAATGTTTATAACGCCGCCACTTTCTGTTGCATATTGCGGGGGCGGGTTGGTCATCAGTTCAATCTTCTCAATGCTGCTGCCAGGAAGGCTTTCCAGCAGGTCACGCAACTGTTCAGCAGTAAGGTCGGTAGGTTTATCATCAATCAATATCTTGGGCTCCTTGCCTTTCAAGAGTATCTTGCCGTTGGGATCATTGTTTATCAAAGGCATGCTCTTTAAAAGCTCTGCGGTAGATGAGCCGTTGCTCAATGCACTCTCGCCAACATTGTACACAATCTTGCCATCCTTGTTTTCTATCAACGGCTTTTCGGCATATACCACCACTTCATTCAGTTCTGCAGATGCGGCTTTCATCTTTACATCGCCCAAATTAAAGTCATAACGCTCTGCACGTACATTGATGCTGTCCATTAACAGGTTATTGTAGCCTGTGGCACTGGCCTTTAAACGGTACACGGCAAAAGGCAGCTTGTCAAATTCAAAAGAGCCGTTCTTATCTGTTGCCTGCACAAAATGCCTGGCTGTATCACCCATGTTCTCGAGCGTTACGGTTGCAAAGGGAACAGCCTTGCCTGTAGCGGCATCCAATACATTACCAATCACCAAACCCAGCTCACGCCTGGATTTGTTGGCAGTTTCTTGTGCCTGTACAAAACAAACAGTTATTCCAAAAAGAAAGGCCAGTAGTAATTTATGCATCAGTAAAAAGCTTGCTCAGTTAGCCGATTGCTGCAAATTAAATTATTATCGTTTATATACTTGAATAAAATGGATGTATGGATTAGAAAGCCTGTTTTATATTTGAAAAAAATCCCCGCATGAAATACCTAGTTTATGGCATACCCAATTGCGATGTAACCAAAAAAGCATTGAAATGGTTAGATGCACATAAAGTACCATACGATTTCTTCAATTATAAGACTGACGATATTTCTACCGCCAAACTGGAAGAGTGGTGCAGGCAAAAAAGCTGGGAAGTTTTCCTGAACAAACGGGGCACCACTTTTAAGAGCCTGCACCCAGCAGTGCAGCAGAATGCCACCAATGAAAAGGCTGCCATAGAAATTATGGCAGCCCGATCAAGTACTATTAAACGTCCCGTTATTGAATTGAACGGTAAGATTGTTGCGGTTGGGTTTGACGAGAAGAAGTATGAAATTATTTTCTTATAGATACTATTTCAACACTTCCCTTAGTTTCTGCATCAATGCTTCGCCACGCAGGTTCTTGGCAATGATCCTTCCTTGTGGGTCTATGAGCATATTGGCCGGTATGCCCTGTATTTGATAGAGCATAGCAGCAGAGTTTTGCCACCATTTCAGTTCGCTTACATGGGTCCAGGTAAGCTTGTCGTCTTTAATGGCCTGCAACCATCTTTCCTTACCGTCTTCTTTATCAAATGAAACACCAAATACGGTAAAGTTTTTATCCTTGTATGCATTGTAAGCAGCCACTACATTAGGGTTCTCCATCCTGCAAGGTCCGCACCAGCTTGCCCAGAAATCAACCAGCACATATTTGCCTTTAAAGGAAGACAATGCAATCATTTTGCCATCGGGGTCAGGCTGCGAAAAATCTATTGCAGGGGTACCAACACCGCCAACTTTTGCCTTTGCAATAAGTTCTTCAATCATTCTTGCATATTGGTTTTTCTTGGCAGCAGGCTGCAATTGGTTGTACCTGTCTTCCAAATCGGTAACACCGTTTAGTATAGGGTTCACTACGTATAGTACAAAAGAACTTACTGGCGAAGCGGGTTTCAGTTTGGTAAACTTGGTAACTTCTGTAACCACTTTTCCTTTGGTAATCTCAAATTGCTTAATCAACGAGTCCCTCAACTTACCGTTCTGTTTCTCGGCATTTATTTTTGTTGCCAGTTTGTTCAGTTTGTCTTTTAGCGGATCAAAGTTTTTCAGGTAAATGCTATAGTCATTTTGCAATGCAGAACCTTGTATAACTGGGGTTTTAATTTTGGCTACATCACCATCAACAGTCACTTTTTCATTGCCCATATACAGGTCTATCACGTCTTTCTGTCCAATAAAGCTCAACTGAAAAATATCCGACTCGTCCAGTTTGCCTGCAAGTTCAAATTTGCCTTTATAGGCATAGTTCTGGGCAATGGTATTGCCGTTGCTTCCATCAACCAGAAAAACAAGGGTACTATCCTTTAACCCTTTGATGTTTCCTTTTATGCTAAAGCCTTCATTTTTTTGTGCAATTGCAATCGTAGGTAACAGCAAGGCAAGTAAAATCTTCTTCATATTATTTTGAATGGCGTTTTTGTAGTACATCTATTACTTCGTGCAATTTATAGCCTTTGCAGTTAAGCAAAAGCAAATAGTGAAACATTAAGTCGGCAGCTTCGCCCAAAAAAAGTTCCTTGTTATTGTCCTTTGCCTCAATCACCAGTTCCACGGCTTCCTCGCCAACTTTCTGTGCCACTTTGTTGATGCCTTTGGCCAGCATCCTTGCTACATACGATTCATCGGGCAAAGCCTTGCTGCGTAGCTGGATAATATCTTCGAGGTACATCAAAAAATCTTCGCTGTGGTTGCGTTCGCTCCAACAGGTATCGGCACCGGTATGGCAGGTTGGTCCTAAGGGATGCACTTTAATCAGCAGCGTATCGTTGTCGCAATCAACTGCCATGCTTTTCAGCTCCAGGAAATTGCCGCTCTCCTCACCTTTTACCCATAGCCTTTGCTTGCTCCTGCTGTAAAAAGTAACTTTGGCAGTTGCTTCTGTTTGCTTCAGGGCAGCCTCATTCATAAAGCCCAGCATCAGTACTTTATGTGTTGTATAATCCTGGATAATGGCAGGCACCAGCCCATCTTGGTATTTGGAAAAATCAACTTTCATTCAACAGATTGTTTTGAGAAGTTTGCCTAAACGCCCGGTATTGCTACTCGCCGTTAAACTGGGTCTGGTCGGGCAGTGTAATTTCAATGGTACCGCCTTCACCTTTTTGTAAAACACATTGGCAACCTAGTCTTGAATTGATGCGTGGGCTAACGGCCCTGTCAATAAAATCTTCTTCCTTATCGCTCAGTTCAGCTAAATATTCATCGCCGCTTTCAACATATAAATGGCAGGTGCTACAGGCACAAACGGCCCCGCAATTATGGTGCAATTCAATTCCATTGTCCAGAACCACTTCCAACAAACTATCACCAACAGCACTGGAGGTAAGGGTTACAGGCTCCAGCCCTTTTTGTTCAAACTTTACTTTTATCGTGTACATAGATCATTCTTCTTGCCGCAAAAGTATCTGAATACAGCCGAAGAAAAAACCCTTAAATGATTATACTGCTTCGATATAGGGAAAACCTAAAAGCCCACTTGGTGAAAAATAAACTAACAAAAGTTAGTTTATTAAATAAAAAAAACTATTTTGCACCTGCTTTTGTAAGTGCTGGATGGGAATTGTGGAGATACAGGGCATACAAAAGCCAATGAATATGTGATCGGTTGCTTGCTCAATAAATCCCCGTATGGTTCGCCCAATGGGGATTTGCTCTTTTTGGGAAACACCCAATTGCTTAGAAGCATCCCTTATTTATTCATGATCCTGCCACTGATCAACGTATATACTTCCTGCAGTGCAGGATAGGCTTCCAATAAACTTACATGTTTCTGCACAGTACCCACATCGCCCCTAACAGCAGGCCCGGTAAATACTTCAGCAGGATGATAGTGCCGTAAACGGTTGGCCGTTTCCTCAATCAATGGTTGCAGCAAGCTAAAGTCTATATGCTCTTTTTCGCAATACGTGGCACTTTGCAGGTACATATAGTTTACAAAATTGCAGGCAAACACGGCTGCCACATGCAGCTTTACCCGTTCTGCATCGCCACCACGGGCCACTTTGGGGCAAAGGGTCCTGGCAAACAGTTCAATTTCATCAGTTACGGCATCCGTGTTTCCATCCACCAAAAAAGGAATGGGGGTTGCCGCATCCATATCCTTACGCAGGCTCTGTATGGGGTACAGTACACCATACCTGTTACTTGTATGCTGCAATACATTTTTGGTAACCGAGCCAGCAGTATGCAATACCAGCTTGTCCTGTAGCTGCAAGGCAGCAGCAATGGCAGCAATACCTCTATCCGCAACGGCTATTATATATATATCAGCGTCTTTATTGATTGCTGCAACATCATCTACCGCTGCTGCATGTACCTGTTGGGCCAGTACGGTTGCATGGGCCAGTGTTTGGCTGTACACCTGTACTATGACATGCCCTTTATGGAGCAGTTGCCTGGCCAGTACTGTAGCAACATTACCCGAGCCTATGATTGTAACCTGCATATCTTTGATTTGTTATACAAACGAGCAATGAAATTAGCACAAAGAATTGCAATAGGTTATTACAAAACAAAAATTAAGGGAACAGCCCTGCTATCGATGCAGAAGGCGGCAGAGCAGACCTACCGTTTGTTCTGCACACCTTATAGTGGCAAACCCAAACGGCCCGTGCCACCAAACTTTAACCATGCAGAAGCATTGAGTGTTGAGTTGGACGGGCTGACCGTTCGTGGCTGGAGGTGGAAAGCAAAAGAACCCAATGCAAAAAAAGTATTGGTGGCACATGGCTTTGACAGTTGCAGCTACAAATTTGACCGGTACATACAACGCTTTCATCAGCTGGGTTTTGAAGTGCTGGCATTTGATGCACCCGCACATGGCGTAAGCGATGGCAAAATTGTGAATGCACTAATCTACAAAAATGCCATGTTGCTGATTGAACAGAAATACGGCCCTTTATATGCCATTATGGGGCATTCGTTTGGTGGGCTGGCAGCATCGCTTGCGGCAGAAGAAATGGCTACGCTGAAAAAGCTGATAGTTGTGGCACCTGCCACGGAAACCATTTCGGCCGTAAACAGTTTTTTCAAAGCCGTTCCTTTGGGCAATGCCATACAAGCAGAGGTTGAAAAATATATTGTGAACATGGCACAGAAGCCCCTCTCCTTTTTTTCGGTAACAAGAGCGGTGCAACAGGTGCCCACTACCGATGTACTGTGGCTTCATGACGAGGAAGATGCCATTTGCAGCTTTGCCGATGTGCAGCCTGCCATTGACTTGCATTTGCCCAATGTACGCTTTCATATTACCAAAGGGTTAGGGCACAGTAAAATTTACCGCGATGAAAAAGTAAGCAAAACAATTGCGGATTTTTTGGCTAGCTAGATACTTGCTTCAAAATAAATAAGAACAGCCATGTTAAAAATACTTTTGCCTTTATTGCTTGTTGCACAGCTGGGCACAGCACAAGTAGCCATTCAGGACTGTAGCATTGGCCAATCTACCATTCAAATAAAAACGGAACATTTTCAACCTGTTTACCCCGGCATCTACTTCATAAACCTGCATGCCAACGAAACTACCAGCATTGAAGCGACAACAGCATACCTTGCCACAGTTGGGGGCAGTTTTTTGCAATTGGTACATGGACAAGTGAGGTACGTGGATTTTACATTGAACAATATGGCCTATAGAATTGACCCCAACAGGATATTTACCCAGCAAGGGCGAAAGGAAACCCTGAAGAAAAACAGCAGCTACAACCTATTGGCAGAAAAGGAAACCGCCCGTTTTGCCGATACCATACTGGCCCAGTTGAAAGATGCCAAATTGATTGTTGCCATGCACAATAATACGGATGGGGACCTGTCCATTACCAGCTATACCAAAGGAAAAGCCGAAGCCATGAATGCCGCCGATGTGTATATAAATAAGGAGATGGATGCTGATGACTTTGTTTACACTACAGAACGCAGCATATTTGAGCACCTGAAAAAACAGCAGATAAATGTAGTGCTGCAAAAGGCCAAAGGTTTTAAAGACGATGGTTCACTATCCGTTTACTGCGGCACCAAACATATTGCCTATATAAATATAGAGGCACAGCAAGGCCACAAAGAGCAGCAATTGCAAATGCTGCAGGCACTTACCAGCATATTGGAACAATACAAAAAATAACTGCTTTGCAAGACCAAGCCAGCCTGCAACTGTCCCATTTTATCAGTTATACCGAAATACTGCCATTTACCAACATTTTTTGCATTTTGATTGATTAAACTAATATTGCAGCATCGAAAAAAAGGTTTTGCGTAAAAAGCAAGGGTTTTAGTGCAGGGGTTGCCTGGCTTTATTCACCCGTTGATGGGTGCGACGCCAATGCAGCCGAAACATGCACCCCAGCTGGCTACACAAATAATATTACAACAGAAAATGGCAAAGAACTTACTGATAGTGGAGTCGCCTGCAAAGGCAAAAACGATTGAGAAGATACTTGGCAACAATTTCGAAGTGAGAAGCTGTTATGGCCATATACGCGACCTGGAGAAGGACGATATGGGCATAGACCTGACCAAGAACTATTTGCCGAGGTACAAAGTGCCCGATGACAAACTGAAGGTGGTGAACGATTTGAAGAAACTGTCCAAGGGAAAGGAGGTTTGGCTGGCATCGGATGAGGACCGTGAAGGGGAAAGCATTAGCTGGCATTTGGCAGAAGTGTTGGGCCTGGACCCGAAGGAAACCAAACGCATTGTTTTTCATGAAATAACCGCACCGGCCATACGCAAGGCTGTTGACAACCCACGCAGGATAAATATGGACCTGGTAAATGCACAACAGGCAAGGCGTGTATTGGACAGGTTGGTAGGTTTTGAACTGAGCCCCGTGCTATGGCGTAAGATTGGCATGCAACGCAGCCTGAGTGCAGGCCGTGTACAAAGCGTTGCCGTGCGTTTGATTGTGGACAGGGAAAGGGAAATAAACAACTTCGTATCGGAAAGCAGCTATAAAATTGATGCGACATTTGCCGCCAATGATATTAATGGAAGGCTGGTAACATTTAAAGCAGATGGGCCCGCAAAAGTATCGAAGCAGGCAGATGCGGAACAGTTTCTGGAAAGCTGTAAAAATGCTACTTATAAAGTAGCCGATATACAGGTAAAGCCTGCCAAACGTACACCGGCAGCACCTTTTACCACATCTACCCTGCAACAGGAAGCAGCAAGGAAACTGGGTTACAGCGTTAGCAAAACCATGTTGATAGCACAACGCCTGTATGAGAGCGGTAAGATAACCTATATGCGTACGGACAGTGTGAACCTGAGTGAAACTGCTATGGCTGACATTCACAAACAGATCAGTGCTGCCTACGGCGACAATTACTATCAGCAACGCAAATACAAGAACAAGAACGACTCTGCACAAGAGGCACACGAAGCCATACGCCCAACCTACATGAGCGAAAAATTTGTGGACGATGAGGAACTGAAACGCCTGTACGAACTGATTTGGCGTAGGACCATTGCAAGCCAGATGAGCGATGCGGCTTTTGAAAAGACAACAGCCAAAATAGACATCAGCACCAATAAGGAGCAATTGGCCGCAACTGGCGAAGTAATGAAATTTGACGGTTTTTTGAAAGTGTATATGGAAGGCCGTGACGATGAGGACGAAGATGATACCGAAGGCATACTACCACCATTAACTGTTGGCCAACAATTGGAATTCAGGGAAATGCTTGCCGCTGAAAAATTCAGCCGCCCCGCACCACGTTATGCGGAAGCAAGCCTGGTAAAGAAGCTGGAAGAACTGGGCATTGGCCGCCCATCTACCTACGCCCCTACCATATCCACCATCATAAAAAGGAACTATGTAGAAAAGCGTGACAAGGAAGGCGTGAAACGCAATGCCAATTTATTACGCCTTACACCTGCCAATAATATTGAGAAACAGATGCTGCAAGAGAATACAGGTGCGGAAAAAGGCAAGCTCTTTCCTACGGATCTGGGCATTGTGGTTACCGACTTTTTGAAACAGTATTTTGAGAAGGTAATGGACTTTGGCTTTACTGCAAAAATTGAACAGGAGTTTGATGAGATTGCTGATGGCAAAATGCAGTGGGGCAAAATGATTGACGGCTTTTACAAACCATTTCACGACAATATTGAACATACCCTGGAAAATGCGGAGCGTGCAAAAGGCGAACGTGAACTGGGTACAGATGAAGCCACCGGCAAAAAAGTAATTGCCCGCATGGGGCGTTACGGTGCCATGGTACAAATTGGTAATGCAGAAGACGAGGAAAAACCCCGCTTTGCAAAACTGAATGCCAACCAAAGCATTGAGACCATTACGTTTGAGGAAGCAATGGACCTGTTTAAACTGCCCAGGACATTGGGCGAGTATGAAGGACAGGAACTGAGTGTAAACGTGGGCAGGTTTGGCCCCTATATAAAACTGGGTGAGCAGTTCATTTCCATTCCCAAAGGGGAAGACCTGAATAACATTGAAATGGACAGGGCCATTGAACTGTTGAAGGAGAAGCAGCAGGCCGATGCACCCGTGGCACATTATAACGACCTGCCTGTAACAAAGGGCAAGGGCAGGTTTGGTCCGTTTATAAAATGGAACAACTTATATATTAACGTGCCAAGGCGTTACAATTTTGACAACCTGAGCCAGGGCGATATAAACGAACTGATTGAAGCTAAAGTTGACAAGGAAGCCAACCGTTATATACAGAACTGGCCTGCCGAAAAAATATCCATTGAAAATGGCCGGTGGGGTGCCTACATCAAGTTCGCTAAAAAGATGCTGAAGATTACCAAGAAAGCAGATGATACCAAATACACGCCAGAGGAACTGCAAACAGTATCGTTGGAAGAAGTAAAGCGGATGATTGAGTTACAGGTACCCGATGCTTTCAAGAAAAAAGTAAAAACTGCTGCCAAAAAAACGGCAGCACCTAAGAAAGCAGCAGCCAAAAAGAAAGCTGCAGCCAAGAAAAAAGCATAAACCTTTTTTGTATAGTAACAGCCCGTGCGTATATATGCACGGGTTGTTTTATGTATGACGGTAGCCAATATAATTTTGGCAATTGCTTATCGGCTTGTAATTGTTTATACTACATTTCCCCAGTTTTCAGGCATCCAGATGCTAATAACTTGTAAAAGTTACCTCTCTACCATTCAAATTCCAGCAAACAGTTTTTATTTTCATCAAGTAAAAAATATCGCTTGAAAAAAATACTCTTCATTGTTTGCTGTTTGTTGTGTGCAGCAACTTTTGCACAGGACAGTTGTTATATAAAAGTGCATTTTCTATATGGTTCAAGACCATTGAAAAAATACAAAGACACCGAAAAGAAATGGTTTGGCGGCATGCTTGGCGGACATGTAGGCATTGAAGGCGATACCAATCAGATACTCAACTTTTCGCATGTAGGCAGTTTCCATGTGTTCAACGAAAAGAACAACCGGCACAGCAGGTTCAGGTTGCATAGCCCTGCTGCTTTCTATCATATTTTTGGCGGCACTACAGATAGTACCAAGCAGACCATTGTGTATATTCCCGTTACACTAAAACAGAAGCAACAGTTTGACAGTATAGCCAATGCCTATCTTAAACAAACCCCTTACGACTATGCATTGTTTGGTATGCGTTGCGGTGCCGCATCATACGAAATATTGGGGCAGTTGAATATACTGCCTGCCTATTCCTTTGGCAGGACCTATACCAAAATTTTCTATCCCAAAAAACTGAGAAGCAGGCTGCTGAAAAAGGCGGCAGAGCAAGGTTGGGCAGTTGAAAGGCATCAAGGCTCACCTAAAAGAAAATGGGAAGAAGATTAAAAGCAACCGTTTATTACCCATTGCAATTGAACATAAAACCATCCGGTTTGGGCTGCTATTTCCACTTACGGCTTAATTCATATGGATAGATCATATTGCCCGTTTCGCGAAAGAAAGGATAGCCGATGCTTTCATAATCGTACTTGTCGTCATTAATAATAGCATCGCTATTGGCATAAATGGTAGCAGTTAAAACATTCCATATTTAATTACAGCCGGTCCTTCTTCTGGTATCTATTATGTACTGTATCTTCCACTCGTTGCCCAGTTTTACCAATACAAAATTATTGACACCGCAATGGCTGAACTTTCCATTGTAATAAAAATTGTATGGTGTCCATACACTGGCCATCGCACCATCAATTTTAATGGACCCGAAACTGATCCTTTCGTCACCCGCATCTTTGGGCATAGTGGCAACCTGTTTACCAAACTCCTCAACGGTTTCGGTACGTACAATTGTTTTTCCATCCTTATCTCTTGCAATGGTCTGCAGTAATGCACTATCCGCAAAGCAGTCCAACAAAGTACCTGCATCGGCATTCTTCATTGCCTTAAACATGTTGTTCACCGTGGCTTTTACAGAATCTTCGGCAGTTTGTGCCTGCACATACAATACGGTCAACAAAAAAACAGCAGCTAGCAGTAAGTTTTTCATACCACTTTAATTTGGGTTATACGCCTATAAAGGCATGAAGTTAAAAGCAAACAGGTAGCTGTCAAAACCGTTCAAATAGTTGCCTATGGCCCCATCCAGCCCATGCATCCTTTCCTATTACGTAATAATTACTTAACTTGCCCGGAACGTATTTCTGCCAATCAGCTTGACTTTAATACGATTGTAAGCATAATTTAAACATAAATAAAGCCCATATCAACAAACCCATCCTAATTTTCGCCCTTAAAATAAAATGCCCTTGAAAAATAAATTGATTGCATGCTGTTTCCTGTTTCCCCTACTTAGTTACGGACAATCTGACAGCGTAGCCAAAGTTTATGTGGACACTACCGCAACAGCTACTGTACCCAAGCATAAAAAATTTGCTTTTATCACCAATATCCCTTCCGATCTTGGCAAAACATTTACCGTTCCGTTCAACAGGAAAAGCATCAAGACAACTGCCATACTTGGTGCAGTAAGTGCCGCCATCATACTGTTTGACCAGGATATATACAATGGTGTACGGAATTTCAGTGACAATATCCATCTTCACCCAGAAGAATCGAACAAGGTTTTATGGAGCATCAAAGGTGGCGATAAAGAAACCGTATTGTTTAAAGTACCCGAAAACCTGAACACAGCATTCTACACACTTGGACAAGGTTTTACCAGTTTATTACTGGCTGGTGGTTTGGCAATTGATGGCGTTATTGCTAAACGCCCCAAATCGCTGCAAACAGCAAGCGACCTGACAGAGTCTTTTATTGCATTGGGAATAAGCACACAATTCTTAAAGTATGCCACGGGTAGGGAAAACCCAGCGGTGTTTTCGCAACGCAACGGAAGGTGGAGACCATTCCCCTCTTATGGCGATTTTCAAAACGACAAGCCTAAATACGATGCATTCCCATCGGGCCATTTGGCAACGTTGATGGCTACCATTACTATACTGGCCGATAATTATCCCGACAAGAAATGGATCAAACCGGTTGGCTATTCTTTAATGACACTGTCGGCCTTTAGCATGATAAACAATGGCGTGCACTGGGCAGGCGATTATCCAATTGGCATTGGCATTGGTTATCTGACTGCAAAAATAATTACCAAGCGACACACACTGCTTACCAAGAAAGCCCCTGTTTTGATTGACATAAAAAATAAAATTTAATGAAAGCCAAACTAGCCGTACGCATTTCAATTGCATGTTGCTGCCTGTTATCGGGCATACAGCAAATCAATGCACAAAGCCTTGACACATCGGCCATGTCCAGGCACTACAAAAGGTTTACGACAAGGCAACTATATGCATCGTCGGCGTTTATTGCAGCAGGCGTTATTGCAAGCGTTAAATGGCAAACCAACGAGACATCCTTCGATGCAAAGGTCTGCAAAAGAAGGAATGAAGAAATGTCGCACTTCAAAACAGATGTGGATGACTATTTGCAATTTGCACCTGTTGCCCTTACCTATGCGTTTGACGCAATGGGCATGAAATGCAAGAACGATTTTGCGAACCGTACTGCACTTGCCTTAAAGAGCCACTTATTGATGACAGCAATTGTAACTTCTGCAAAACTGATTATCAATACGGAGCGTCCGGATAAAACCGGCAACAACTCTTTCCCTTCCGGGCATACGGCACAGGCTTTTGTGGCCGCTACTTTTATGAGCGAGGAACTAGGCCAACGTTATAAGTGGACACCTTATGTGGCTTATACCATTGCCAGTTCGGTAGGTGTTTTACGTGTGCTCAACAACAAGCATTATGTAAGCGATGTGCTAGTTGGTGCAGGCGTGGGCATATTGGCAACAAAGCTGGTATATGCCACGCACCAGTACCGTTGGGGCAAAAACAAGTTGAAGAAAAAAATGGTATTGGGATAAGTAACGAGGTATAAAATGCTTTTCATGCTTCTAACAAGACTAACATGAAAATGAAACCATTTATCCCCCTTCTTAATCAGACAATCAACTAATAAAAAAAGAGCGGGCCACTTTGTAAAAGTGGCCCGCTCTTTTTTTATTCTTAAGCAAGTTTGGCTTTCAGGTTCGTATCCAACGCATCCAAAAATTCTTCGGTGTACAAATAGTGTTCGCCATGGTTTACTTTGTTGCCATAAATGCAAACAGCAAGGTCCTTGGTCATTTTACCGCTTTCAACTGTTTCAACACAAACTGCTTCCAAAGCATGGCAGAAGTTGATCAGTTCTTGGTTATTGTCCAATTTGCCACGGAACTCCAAACCTCTTGTCCATGCAAAGATGGATGCTATCGGGTTGGTAGAAGTTGGCTTGCCTTTTTGATGCTCCCTGTAGTGACGTGTAACCGTACCGTGGGCAGCTTCGGCTTCCATGATCTTACCATCTGGCGTAACCAATGTAGAAGTCATTAACCCAAGGCTACCAAAACCTTGTGCTACCGTATCGCTCTGTACATCGCCATCATAGTTCTTACATGCCCAAACAAAATTGCCATTCCATTTCAATGCACTGGCCACCATGTCATCAATCAAGCGGTGCTCGTAAGTAATACCAGCCTCTTGATATTTTGCCTTGAACTCGTTCTGATACACTTCTTCAAAAATATCCTTGAAACGGCCGTCATATTTTTTAAGGATGGTATTTTTTGTAGAAAGATACAAAGGCCATTTCTTTTGCAATGCGGTGTTGAAGCAAGAGCGTGCAAAACCGTAAATGCTCTCATCGGTATTGTACATGGTCAATGCAACACCATCACCTTTAAAGTTAAACACTTCAAATTCTTGTGTTGTTCCATCTTCGCCTTCAAACTTTACGGTCAGCTTTCCTTTGCCTTTTGTTACAAAGTCTGTTGCACGGTACTGGTCGCCAAAAGCATGACGGCCAATACAGATGGGAGCAGTCCAGTTAGGTACCAAACGGGGTACATTGCTGCACACAATTGGTTCACGAAAAACGGTACCATCTAATATATTGCGGATAGTGCCGTTCGGGCTCTTCCACATTTGTTTCAATTTGAATTCTTCCACACGTTGCTCATCTGGCGTAATGGTAGCACATTTAATGCCCACCCCGTATTGTTTAATGGCATTGGCAGCATCAACAGTAACCTGGTCATTCGTCTCATCGCGGTACTCCATACCAAGATCATAATATTTAATGTCCAATTCCAGGTAAGGAAGGATCAATTTGTCTTTGATGAACTTCCAGATGATCCTTGTCATTTCATCGCCATCCAGTTCCACCACCGGATTGGCCACTTTGATTTTTGCTGCCATATTTTATGTTTATACTTGTTTTTAAGAATTGCAAATGTAATATTTAAAGCTTTTCGTACCGAAGCAAACATTTGGCGTTATTTTTTCGTAGATACTCGTAACCACAAAGCTGTACAACATGCACTTACTTCTTGCTTCCTTATTGTTTGGACTGGGTTTTATTGGCTGCAACAAAGACAGCAATATTGGCATGACCTCAAACAATACACTGATTGCGGACACAGGCACCAAACGCTACCTGGCTTTGGGCGATTCCTATACCATTGGGCAATCCGTTGCCGCTACCGACCGTTTTCCTGCACAAACCGTGGCACAACTTAGATCAAAAGGCATACGCATGCATGACCCTGAATATATTGCTACTACCGGTTGGACGACTAGCAATCTTTTAAATGCCTTGCATACACAAAATCCACAAGGGCCTTATGATGCCGTGAGTTTATTGATTGGTGTCAACGATCAGTACCAGACGCATGACACTACCAACTATAGAAGCCGTTTTACCCAGCTATTGACCCAAGCCATTGTATTGGCCGGGAACAGGACAGCAAGGGTATTTGTTGTTTCCATTCCCGATTACAGTGCTACACCGTTTGTAGCAACCAGCAACAAAGCACAGGTGAGTAAGGAACTGGATTGGTTCAACAACATCAACAAGCAAGTAGCATTGCAATACCATATTGTTTACATAGACATTACGCCTTCTTCAAGAGAGGCCGCAACGAATACTGCCCTGATTGCAAGTGACAGCCTACACCCCAGCGGGCTGGAATATAAAAAATGGGCAGATCTATTGTCTGCTAAAATGATGGAAGTATTGAAATAAAATAGATGCTATTACATGAAACATTTATTCATTACATAAGCCTTATATCTCAAAACTTTTTCTTACTCCTTCTTCAAAACTTACAGGGTCATAACCCAATTCACGTTTGGCTTTATCAATCTTCAATCCCGATTGTTTGGCCCGCTTCACAGGCTCCGGAAAAGTTGCAGAAGTAACGCTTTCAATCAGGCTTTTATCCAACTGCAATATATCAGCTACGGTTATTGCCATGTCATAGGGCGACAATACATCCTTACCAGCTAAATGAAAATCGCCTGTCACTTTTTGTCGTATCATGGTTTCGATGCCTTTACATAAATCAATTACATATGTTGGTGTGCGGTACTGATCGCTAACCACTTTAATGGGCCTGTGCTGCTCCAGGTTATGCTTTACCCAATGCAGGAACGTGGGTCTTATGCCATCCCATATTTTTCCATAAATAAATACAGGCCGCATAATGGCATAATGCTTTGCATTGGCCTTCACCAATTGTTCTGCCATCCATTTACTTTCTCCATAAAAATTCAAAGGAGCAGGTATATCCTCCTCGCTATGCGGTCCACCCTCGCCAAAAACAAAATCCGTTGAAACGTACAAAACACTTGCTCCCACAGTATTTGCAGCATCTACCAAATAACTGGTGGCAGCAACATTATTCAACATGCACTGCTCCCTATCCTTGTCGCAATCATCGGGCTTGCTCATAGCTGCTGCATGAACAATTACAGTAGGCCTTATTGCATGAACGGCTGCAAGCACTTCATTTTTATTGGTTAGTTCCAATGGTGTGTATATATAATTTCCTGACAAGGGAATCTTGCATGCACCTCTGCCACTTGCAAAAACAGTATGGCCATTTGCAGCCAGATATAGGCTAAGATGCTGACCTAGAAAACCGTTTGCACCTGTTATTAAAATCTTTTCCATTAAAAGCTAACTACTGTTTGGTTTAACAATAAAATCATCTTGTACAACAAAACCTGTTGTATGTATAAATTCAGCTTTCAAAATAGCCAATTAAAAAAGTTGTTCAATTAAAAATTTCCAGTTTTCCGCTTAATGCTATAATATTGGCACTCGGTTTCGCAGGTGAAACCATCAACTCTTCGATTGCTGCTTGCTTTTTAATTGCTTTGTAACACTTGTTTCCACGAAACAGGTCCATTACTTGTTGCTGTTTCTAATAGCACTGGTAGCAGTATTAAAAATTTATTGAAATGAAAAAACAGGTGAACAATATTGGTGTGCTTACAAGTGGTGGCGATAGCCCTGGCATGAATGCCGCTATACGTGCCGTTGTACGCACAGGATTATATCATGGTTTGGGTGTTTTTGGTGTAATGCGTGGTTATGCCGGCATGATTGAAGACGACATTATTGAAATGACCGGACGCAGCGTGGCCAACATTATACAACGTGGTGGCACTATCTTAAAAACTGCACGCAGCAAAGAATTCATGGAGCACGAAGGCCGCCAGAAAGCCTATTATAACCTAAAGAAACGAGGCATTGACGGGTTGGTGATTATTGGTGGCGATGGCAGCTTTAAAGGTGCCCAAAAATTCAGCAACGAATTTGACATACCCTGTATAGGCTTGCCAGGTACCATTGATAAGGACATAGCTGGTACCGACAGTACCATTGGTTTTGATACCGCCGTAAACACAGCCGTGCAGGCCATAGACAAGATACGGGACACCATGGATGCACATGACCGTTTGTTTATTGTGGAAGTGATGGGACGTGATGCCGGTTATATTGCCCTGCACAGCGGTATTGCAACCGGTGCAGAGAATATTGTGATACCTGAAACAAAAACAGACATTGAAGAACTGTTAAGCTCTTTAAGTGAAAAAGAAAAAAGAAAGAAACTGGTAAACCTTGTAGTGATAGCAGAAGGTGGCGAGTTTGGCGATGCCACTAAGTTGGCCGGCATCATCAAAGACAGGATACCGACTGCAGATACCAGGATATGTATATTGGGGCATATACAACGTGGCGGATCGCCAAGCTGCGAAGACAGGCTGATTGCAAGCCACATGGGCTATTATGCCGTTGAGAGCTTATTGATTGGAAGGAACAATGTTATGGTAGGCGTTATCAACAACAAGATACATTACACACCTTTGGACAAAGCAGTAAAAGAAAAGCAGAAGATTGGGCAAGAGTGGATGAAGATTGTAAAAATATTAGCGAGCTAGGCAAACATCAATTGTAAAAGCAACCAGGAAACCATATGAGCAAAAACATTTCAAAGTACCTGCACCAGCAAATGGATAAAGAAGCAGGATTGGACCACGTGTCGCACAAGACAAAAATCGTAGCAACAGTAGGCCCTGCATGCGATACCTACGAGAAGCTGCTGGACCTTGTAAAGGCCGGCGTGAACGTGTTCCGTTTAAACTTTTCGCATGGCAGCCATGAAGACAAGGCAAAGATTATTGAGCATATACGCAACATCAATAAAACAGAGCCGTACAATATTTCCATACTGGGCGATTTGCAAGGACCTAAATTAAGAGTGGGCGAAATTGAGAATGGGTCGTTGGAAATAGCACCGGGCGACATCCTCACCTTTACATCAAAAGAAAAAGTAATCGGTACAAAAGAAAGGATCTATCTCTCCTACCCCAACCTGCATAGCGATGTAAAGATTGGCGACAAGATCATGATTGATGATGGCAAGCTGGAAGTGGTGGTAGTGGAAATTACTACCGAGGGCGATGTAAAAGTAGTGGTTACCTATGGCGGCACGTTACTTCCCAAAAAAGGGCTGAACCTGCCGGATACCGCTATCTCCTTGCCTGCAATGACAGAAAAGGATTTGATAGATTTTGACTTCATTGTGGCACAGAAACTGGACTGGGTAGCACTGTCATTTGTACGCAAGGCAGAAGACATCATCAACCTGAAAAAGAAAGTAAAGGAAATTGGCAGCGAGATAAAAGTGATGGCAAAAATAGAAATGCCATCTGCCCTGGCCGACCTTAGGAACATTGTAGTGGAATCGGATGGTGTGATGGTGGCCCGTGGCGATTTGGGTGTGGAACTTCCTGTAGAGAAAGTGCCCATGGCACAAAGGGAAATCATACGCAAATGCATACACCGTGCAAAGCCCGTAATTGTGGCCACACAAATGATGGAGAGCATGATAGACCGTGTGAAGCCCAACCGTAGTGAAATTACCGACGTGGCCAATGCCGTGCTGGAAGGTGCAGATGCTGTAATGCTGAGTGGCGAAACTGCTACAGGCAAGCACCCTGCATTGGTTGTGGAAACCATGCGTAAAATTATTATGGAAGTGGAACGTACCGAGTACCGCTACAACAGGGACGAAGACCTGAAACCACAGGCACACTCCCCTTCTTTTTTAAGCGATGCGGTTTGCTACAATGCCTGCCATATTGCGGAGGACCTGAGTGCACAGGCTTTGATTGGCATGACACAAAGCGGTTATACCGGTTTTATATTGAGCAGCTACCGCCCCAAAGCTCCGCTGTTCATCTTCACCAAAAAACGCAGCCTTGTAAACCAGTTAAGTTTAAGCTGGGGCGTTAGGGCATTTTATTATGATGAAGAAAACAGCCTGGATGAAATCATTGCCGACCAGATAGATATTTTAAAGGAACGTGGTTTTATTAAACCTGGCGATGTAGTGGTAAACACAGGCAGTACACCCATACATGCACATTTACCAACCAATGTATTAAAAGTTACAACGGTAGAAGAATAATCGAAATAAAATGAAGAGAGAAAGCCTGTAAATAGTTTACAGGCTTTTTTATGACATGAAACTATATAACCAATGAGGGATTGCAACACAAGAAAATTCATGCTGCCAACAAAGCAACCAATAACGTTCATCAAAACATTTACAAAATGCCCTGCGTATATTTGGGCATGAAACAAACGCTTACCGCATTACTTGTTTTAATTGCACAGTTTTCAATTGCACAGGATAATAGGGTACAAAAAATTGACAGCCTGCTTAATGCACTGTACGCAAACAAAAGAATAAACGGCAATATACTTGTTGCAGAAAAAGGCAAAATTATCTACAGCCATAGTTTCGGCAATGCCAATGAAACAACCAAAGAAGCATTGAACGAAAATTCCATTTTTGAACTGGCTTCGGTTTCCAAACAGTTTACGGCAATGGGTATTATGCTATTGAAACAAAAAGGGAAATTGGCAATAGATGATGAGATTGGCAAATACATTCCCGAACTTTCTTTTTACAAGGGCGTGACCATCAGGCACCTGCTGCACCATACAGGTGGCCTACCCGATTACATGGCTTTGATGGACAGCGTGTATGACAAAAGCAAGATTGCGACCAATAAAGACATCATTGCCATATTTTCCAAACATCGACCCAAAGCATTGTTTGAGCCCAATAGCAAATACGAGTACAGCAATACGGGTTATGCATTGCTTGCTTCCGTTATAGAAAAAGTGTCTGGTTCAACATACGCCAATTTCCTGTCGAAAAATATCTTTAAGCCATTGCGTATGGACAATAGCTTTGTTTACACACGCAGGCTGCAACCAAAGAAAATTGACAATTATGCCTTTGGCTATGTGTATTCGGATAGCTTGAAGAAATATGTACTGCCCGATGACTTGAAGGAAACCCAGGAAGTTATTTGGCTGGATGGCATTGTAGGAGACGGTTGCGTGAACTCAACTGTAAACGATTTGCTTAAATGGGACAGGGCATTGTACACCAATCAACTGTTGCCACAAGCAAGCATAAATGAGGCATTTGAACCTGCTACGTTGAACAACAAAACCAAAACCAGTTATGGCTTTGGCTGGGCGATAGAAAACAATGCAGATTTTGGCAAGATTGTAAATCATGGTGGAAGCTGGCCGGGCTATGCCACTTTTATTGAAAGGGAACTTACCAACGACAAAACGATTATCGTGCTGCAAAACCATGAAGGGTCTGTACTGCCTGTAAAAACCATCCGGAACATCCTGTACAATAAAGCGTTGCCTGTACCAAAAACAAGAAAGGAAATAACACTTACTACAGAGCAATTACAGAAACTTGTGGGTGTATATGAAATACAGGAAGGCGTTGAAGTGACGATGACATTGGACAATGGACAATTGTACACGCAGCTAACCGGTCAAAAAGCATATCCCGTATTTGCAGAAAGCGAATTGTTCTTTTTCCTGAAAGTAGTGGATGCACAACTTCAGTTTGAGAAAGATGAACATGGGCAAATAACAAAACTATACCTGCTACAAAACGGCAGGAAAATAGAAGCCAACAAAATAAAGTAGCTGATTATTAAATAATAAAAGCCTTGCTATGCAAGGCTTTTATTGGATATCCTATTGATGCGGTAAGGTTATTCAAACAATTCCGCCTGATTCGTCGGCTCTTCTTTTGGCCTTTCTTCCCAACTCATTTCAACAGTCTTGCTAAAGTCCATGAGTTTGGCACCAACGGCACGCCAGCCCATCACTTCCACCATTTTGGCAATCTTGAATTTCGCTTTCCTTACCGATGTGCCACGACCTGTTTGTACAGAAAGTATCGGCTCTTCATCTGTGGTTACCGCTTCTAGTACGTTGCCATTGCCCTCTTTAATAAACAGGAATTTCGATTTCAATGTAGAGGTTTCAATTTTGAAACGTTTTACATTGTATTGCTGTTTATCGTTGTCCAGATAAACTGCCGTAATGATTTTTTCGGGAACAAATTTTTCAATCAACAATATCTTGTCTGCATCAAAACGCTGGGTAAGTTCGGTGTCGGTAATTTCGTAGTTACCATCGTTATAAAGTACCAGTACTTTATCATCTTCAAACATGCCTAGGTATTGGCCTTTCTCTTCATTATTCAACCTGCCGTACACATCATCAAACCAAAGTTTCACGCCACTTAAAGTGCTACGGCCTGCTTCTTTGAACTTAACGGAACGTATAGGGTACTTGGTGGCCGTGTTTCCTTGTGAGCTCCTGCCTTTTATTTCCAGTTCCTCAAAATAAAAATCAAGGTCTTTGTTACGTGCACTACAGTTGGGGCTCAAGGTAATCTTTACCACTTCTGCTTCGCCATTGGCATTGGAACTAAAGTAATGCACTTTGCTTTTGTCGCTGCCCTTGGTCAAGTCATATTCTTTATCCCTTGTAATACCCGTAACATTAAAGCGTTTGGCATAGCTGGTACCGCTTGCCCCATCTACATAAATCATATTGTAGGTAGTACGCTCATCATTCTTTTTAAAGATGGCAATATGTATAATGTCCTTACCTATGAATACTTTGTCGCCCACCTTCACCACTTTCATGATGCCCCGTTTGGTAAACACGATAATGTCGTCAATATCCGAACATTCAAACAGAAACTCGTCTTTCTTCAATGTAGTACCAATAAAGCCTTCTTCCCTATTGGCATACATTTTTGTATTGGCAATAGAAATCTGTTGCAGCTTAATGGTATCAAATAGTTTGATCTCGGTCTTACGTTCACGTCCCTTACCATATTTCTTTAACAGGGTCTCAAAATAGGCCACCGCAAAATCGGTCAGGTGCTCCAAGTCATAATTCACCTGTTTTATGTCGGCTTCAATATTCTTGATCTGCTCGTTCAGTTCATCAATATCCAGTTTGTAAATCCTACGCACAGGCTTATCGGTCAGCTTCACAATATCTTCCCTTGTAATGGCCTTACGTTTCAGCTTTTTCAAAAATGGCTGAAAGGCCTTGTCTATTGCTTCCAGTACTTTGTCCCAGGTTGCATGGCGTTGCTCTAGTTCCTTGTATATCTTCTCTTCAAAGAATATTTTTTCCAAAGAAGTATAATGCCATTTGTCTTCCAGTTCGGCCAGCTTTATTTCCAGTTCCCTTTGCAACAGGTTCTTTGTCCTGTCAACAGAAATCTTCAGCAGGTCCTGTGCTGCCACAAACTTGGGCCTGTTATCTTCAATAATGCATGCATTGGGACTTATGCTTACTTCACAATCGGTAAATGCATACAATGCATCAATGGTTATGTCCGAAGAAATGCCAGGAGCCAGGTCAACCTGTATCTCCACATTCTTACCTGTAAACTCTGTCAGCTTCTTTATCTTGATCTTGCCTGCATCGTTGGCCTTGGTAATACTTTCGCAAAGCTGCGAAACGGTTACGCCAAAAGGCACGTCACGTATAATCAGGCTCTTCTTGTCCAGTTCTTCAATCATGCAACGTATGCGTACCTTGCCGCCACGTTTGCCATCGTTATAGTTGGTCACATCAACCATGCCCCCTGTTTGGAAATCGGGATACAGTTCAAACTTCTTTCCCTTTAGGTATTTGATGGATGCATCAATGATCTCACAAAAATTATGTGGTAATATTTTAGTACTCAATCCCACTGCAATACCTTCTGCTCCCTGTGCCAATAGCAAAGGAAATTTCATAGGCAATGTAATGGGCTCGTTCTTACGGCCATCGTAGCTCAATTGCCAATCGGTTGTTTTGGGGTTGAATGCAACATCCAATGCAAACTTGCTCAAACGTGCTTCTATATAACGCGGTGCGGCTGCATCATCGCCTGTACGCACATCGCCCCAGTTTCCTTGCGTTTCAATCAACAGGTCTTTCTGCCCCATGTTTACCAATGCATCGCCGATGCTTGCATCGCCATGTGGGTGGTATTGCATGGACTGGCCAATGATGTTGGCCACTTTATTGAAACGGCCGTCATCCATTTCTTTCATGGCATGCAATATGCGTCGCTGCACGGGTTTCAGCCCGTCTTCAATGGCAGGTACCGCACGTTCCAGTATCACATAAGAGGCATAATCCAGGAACCAGTTTTTGTACTGGCCCTGTACACCTGTTTCATTTTCGTAAATCCTGTTTTCAACTTTTTCTTTTGCCATACCTCTATCCTATCTTTTATAAAGATTTTTTTAGCGATTAGCTATAAGCCTTTAGCTTATAGCCTTTATGTTTTGTTAGTCAGCTTTATACTTTCAATTCACCGTTCTCGGCGTCGCACCCATCAAGGTTCGTAACAAAGCTGAACTTTTATTGAAGCGTATTTACCCCACCCCATTTATATTAGGGTGAATACCATCCATATCAGTTCCTACATCTCATACAACTCTAACGGCTGCCCATTGGGGTCGTAAAAGAATAGGAACTTCTTACCCGTAAATTCATCCACTCGAACTGTCTGCACATCTACATTTTTTGATTTCAAGAACTCGTAAGCTGCTTCTACATTTTCCACAGCAAATGCCAAATGCCTTAACCCTTTTGCTTCGGGAAAAGATGCACGTTCTTTGTAATCAGGAAAAGAGAACAGCTCAATCTGGTACCTGCCATTAATGCTTAGATCCAGTTTGTACGATTGCCTTTCTTGCCTGTACACTTCTGCCATCACTTCAAAACCCAACACTTCTGTATAGAACTGTTTGCTTACCGCATAGTTATCGGTAAGTATGGCTACATGGTGTATATGTTGAATGTTGAGCATTTGATTTTTATATCCTTTCTATCTTAGTAAGCGTGTCAGCTGTGCCGACAGCTACATTTTCCTTTTATCCCGTTTTCTTTTGAAACACTTATCCTTCAACGGTTTCGGCATCTTCCACGTCTGATTTTGCACCAAAGTTCTTTACCACCATTTCTTTCCAACCCTTGCTCCAATCGCCTACCACTTCAAGTTTCATCTGTTGTGCAAGTTGATTGATACGCCAAACCAAAAACACATCACCAGTCTGTATTTTCATCTTACTTAGAATATTATGCAATACCTTGTTCAGCTTCTGCGATTGGTTGGTAACGGCATTCAAGATATCCTTGTCATAAAAACTTTCTTCTTTGCTTACGATCTTTTTACCGCCTTCCAATATGCGTACCACTGCATTTTCATTGCAGAGTTTTTTCCATTCATCTGGATCCACTTCAAATTCGCTTAATGTAATGGGCCTTGCCAGTTTCCTTGCTTTCAAAAATTCTTTGGGTTGAATTTCATATAAATGCTGCGGGTAAAACAACTGCCCTTTTTCATTAATAAAAGGCAAATTGTTTAAGTACAACACTTGAATTTTTCCTTGATAATTTTTTAGCTGGCTCATTAACCAATAATAGCTGCATACATCGTGTTGGTTCTGTGCCATCCATATCCATAGTTCCTGTGTGGAGATTAGCGGGGTCGAACCGCTGACTGTTTCATCTCCGTTTTCACTTACTGATTCACCATCCAACGCTTTGATGAGGTTGTGCACAGCCAGCTTATCATCTACAATATCCAGTTGTTCTTTGTAAGGCGTGTTCTCCAACAACTCTTTCCACCAGTCACGGCGTTGCTGGTATCCTTCGGTCTCATAAATATTTGCAATGGGACCAACAGCATAATCGTCTTTTATTTCTACAATCTCTCCACGCAAGGTTTCGTCCAATTCAAAGGCCTTGCTTAAAGCTTCCACATTTACCTGTTCAAAAACTATATGAATCATGTTGCTATTTTATTTCTTGGTTCTAAAAGTCTGTTTACCACAATTCACTACTTAACTCTCTACCAGATCCAGTTCCACCCGCAAATTGCCAATAATAAATTCCTGGCGTTGCGGTGTGTTCTTGCCCATATAATATTCCAGTAGTTGCTGTATATGGTCGCCCTGCTCCAGTATTACCGGCTGTTTACGCATGTCTTTTGTAATGAACCTTTCAAACTCTTCGGGCGATATTTCACCCAAGCCTTTAAACCTGGTTATTTCCGGTTTGCCTGTTAGCTTCCTTACCGCTTCCTGTTTCTCTGTTTCATCATAGCAGTAAATGGTTTCCTGCTTGTTGCGTACACGGAACAAAGGTGTTTCCAGTATATATACATGCCCGCGTTTTACCAGGTCGGGAAAGAACTGCAGGAAGAAGGTCATTAGTAGCAGACGTATATGCATACCGTCCACATCGGCATCGGTAGCAATTACGATATTGTTGTAACGCAGGCTTTCCAAACCGTCTTCAATGTTCAGTGCATGTTGCAACAGGTTGAACTCCTCATTTTCGTACACTACTTTTTTGGTAAGGCCAAAGCAGTTCAACGGCTTACCACGCAAACTGAACACGGCTTGTGTATCCACTTTCCTGGCCTTGGTTATGGAACCGCTGGCACTGTCACCTTCGGTAATAAAAATGGTGCTGCTGTTCTGCATCTCGGCATATTCTTCTTTGTTCTTTGCCGGTGGTTCGTCGTTAAAATGTATGCGGCAGTCACGCAGCTTCTTGTTGTGCAGGTTAGCTTTCTTGGCTCGTTCGTTGGCCAGTTTGCGTATGCCGCTCAGTTCCTTTCTTTCCTTTTCGCTTTGTTCGATCCTTTTCTTTAAAGCATCTGCAACGGTTGCATTTCTATGCAAGAAATTGTCCAGCTCTTTCGATAAGAAGTCTTCCACAAACTTCTTCATCGAAGGACCGTTTTCGTACACAATGGATGAACCGAGTTTTGTTTTTGTTTGGCTCTCGAACACAGGTTCCTGCACACGCACACTTACTGCTGCTACAATACTGGTGCGTATATCGCTTGCTTCGTAATCTTTTTTGAAGAACTCCCGTATCACTTTTACATAACCTTCCCTGAAAGCCTGTTGGTGCGTACCGCCTTGCGTGGTGAACTGTCCATTCACAAAAGAAAAAATGTCTTCCCCATAATCGTTGTTGTGCGATATGGCCACTTCAATGTCTTCTCCTTTTAAATGGATGATGGGGTAACGCAGTTCGTCTGCATTGGTTTTACGGGTAAGCAAATCGTGCAGTCCGTTCTTGCTTACATAACGCTTGCCGTTGAAGTTGATAACAAGGCCAGCGTTGAGGTAGCAATAGTTCCATAGCTGGTTGTCGAGGTATTCGTGCAGGAACTTGTAGTTATGGAAAATGCTGTCATCGGGTATAAAGGTCACAAAGGTTCCGTTCTCTTCTTTGGTGGCAGCTTCCTTGTGTTCTTTGGTCAATACGCCACGTTCAAACTCTGCAATCTTTGTTTTGCCTTCCCTAAAGCTTTCTACCTTAAAATAGTTGCTTAATGCATTTACTGCTTTTGTACCCACACCGTTCAACCCCACACTTTTCTGGAATGCCTTGCTATCGTATTTGGCACCGGTGTTGATCTTGCTTACCACATCCACCACTTTACCTAAAGGGATGCCACGGCCATAATCGCGTATGGTTACTGTTTTGCCTTCAATGGTCAAATCAATATGCTTACCATAGCCCATAGTGTGTTCGTCAATACAGTTGTCCATCACCTCTTTTATCAGTACATAAATACCATCATCTGGGGCGGAACCATCGCCCAGTTTACCGATGTACATACCCGGACGCAAACGGATATGTTCTTTCCAGTCGAGGCTCTTTATATCGTCTTCCGTATAAGCTGTCTGTTTCAGTTCTGCCATAATATTAAACCGTTGTTGACCATGTTTGATAAACCATGGTGATTACACTATTGTTTACTTTGCCCAATGATTGATTTGCGGATGGGCAGGTAGCTTGCCCTTTTCTCAACCCACAAATCTAACCATCCCGTAAAGTTGCCAAAGTACAGTTTATGAACAAGCCGTAATGAATTGTGGATAAAACTTCCCAATTAATACCGCCAAAGTTGAGGAAAGCCCCAAATGCTTGCTAGCTTTACCGTTCATGGTTACATCACTTCAGGAAATTCACGAAATAGCTACCAGCAAAGAGGAAGAAAATACTGTTTTCCGCAGTTTTTTGCAGCAGCAGGATGGTGACGAAATTGACAGTATTATTGGCCGGCTGAACCATACTGTTAGTGCCCAAATTGATTGTACCGTTTGTGGCAATTGTTGCAAGAGTTTAATGATTAATGTAACGGAGGAAGAAGCAGGCCATCTTGCCGCACATTTGCAGCAAACAAGGGAAAGTTTTGATGAAACCTATTTGGAAAAAAGTGATGGCGGAAGGATGTTGATGAATACCATTCCCTGCAGTTTTTTATCGGATGATAAATGCACGGTTTATTCGCACCGCTTTGCTGGTTGCAGGGAGTTTCCCGGCCTGCACCTGCCACAGTTCAACAAAAGGCTGTTTACTATTTTTATGCATTATGAGCGGTGCCCCATTATTTTCAACGTTGTGGAGCAATTAAAAATGGACTTGAACTTTACGGAATAATTGAAAACAGAACAGCCAGCAATAAATGTGCTGGCTGTTCTGTTTATGTTAGTGGTGCCCCCTATCACCCCTCCCATCCCTGTCGTTATCGTGTGGAGGTTGTGGCTGTTTCCTTCCTGTTTTTTTCCAATGGTCTTTGTACCTGTCTTCGTGGCTGTCACGAATGTTTTGTTGGTCCCTTTTACCTTTGAAACTTGCATATTTTATTCTGTACTTATCGTGGTTCAGGTAAGGTGTGGGTTCGTTGATAACCACTTTATGGGCGTTATAAAAATCGAACGAACGGTACCTTGCAGGCAAAGATGTAGTGAACCTCCACCTGCCATTGTCACTATATATGAATTGATGTTTGGGAACATAATAATAAATATCATAGTCAGGCAAATAATAATAGTCCACATGGTCGTAACCTGTAGGTCCCCATTCTGGTTGGTCGCCAATATTTATCTGCACGCTTATCTGTGCCTGGGATGGTTTATACATGATCAAAGCCAAAACCATTAATGTGCTTGCGAATAACTTTTTCATAAAATCAATTTTGTTTGATGAGTATATTTCAAAGCAGGTGCCAGTAATGGGCATATTCGGTAGCAAGCCCTATTTCACCGATAAGCAGGCTGATACCGTAGCACGTTATGAATGGTTTAACAGTAAACAATAGAAGGCCCCGATAACATTGTTACCGGGGCTTTGATATAGTGGGGGAAATTTTGGGACTAGTTTCTTACTGTAAAGCCACAGGACATTACACCTACCTCATCTACTTTTACACTGCCCATAGATGAGCGGGTTGCACGTTGGTCGTTACCGTCTTTATATAGGTCGTCCATCATTTGTTCCATGCCCCTCATGGGTGTGCCACGGCTTCTTGTCCTGTTTACAACACCCCTTAAATCCATGGGCACTTTAGTTACGATTACCTTGAACATTTCTTTTCCGTTGGGCGTGCCCTTGTCCACAGAAATTGCACCAATGGGTATGCTTTCCTTTCCATGAATTACGTAGTCGGATGCTTCTTTGCTGTCATCGGGCAGCAATATTTTCATATCGTTGTCGGGCATAATGTCTATCACAGTATAATAATAATCCTGCATGCCGGTGTTTGTTATCCGTATTTCAAATTCATCTTCCGGTCTTAAAATAATTTCGCCTTGCGTTTTTGTGGCAGCTTTGGGTACAATCTCCACTTTTATGTCTTTTGCAAAGGCACCACCATCGGTCATGTTGCGTAGGTATTTTACACGCATACTGCGTTTAATGCCATTGAGAAAATATTTCCAGTCATCCTGCGATAGGGAATCCGTAACGGTTTTTACATAACGCACACTGTCGCCTTTTTCCAACAGGCTGATGGTGTATCCACCAGTTGCTGCCTTGGAAATATCCATTGTATAATCCGGGTTTGTGCTAAGGCTCAAAAACTGGTAAGGTTTCATCAGCTCTTTGATGGATGTTTCCAACATACTGGCCTTTTTGGATTTCATGTCGTTGTTCTGTATGAGTATTGCGGCAGAGAAATCGCCATTGCTTGCTTCATCTACCTTTACCTCATAAGCCACATTTTTTTGCAGATGTTTACTACTGGTACAAATGCTCTGGAAACTGCTTACCTGTGTTATTATGCCTTCGGCATATACTTCGTTGCTGCCAACTGGATAGATCTTTAACGTGGTGCCTTTGGTAAGGCTATTCAGTTCGCCTTGGTTAATGACGAAAGTGGTATCGTTGTATTTATTGGATGCATTGTTGAACCGTTGTTCCACGGCAATGATTTCTGGTTTGGGTATATACTTACCGCCAAATACTTCGAGGTCCAGGTTGCCTTCCACCATGGGCACCTGTGTAGCAATTTCGCCCTGTATCATTGCCTTCATTTTTTGGAAGAGCACATTGTAATTGCTTTCTGCCGGCAGGTCGGCAATGGATTTTGCAAAGGCGTAGGACAAAGAACCGACACCTTGTTTTTCGGCATCCTTCATTTCGTAATTGGGTTGGTTGGGGCTGCAGGCACTGAACACTACCATGGTGCCCATACCTTCTGTGAAACCTTCCAGCATGCCTTGTTCAGGATTGTGGTTCAGGTCTATCTTGATGTTGGGTTTGTAACCCGGCTCCTGGAATGGAATTTCCGTTCCCCGTTTAATCCCTGCATCCCTGGTTGCTGTTCCAGAATGGCAGGCATCTATCAAGACAACCAAGCTACCTTTTAGTCCGATTTTCTTCCTGATTTTGTTGAGCTTCTCACCCAGCAAGTCATCACGCAAATGGTTTTCGCCATGATAGGTTACGGGGTCGTATGTTGCTGCCGCATCGTAGCAGATCAATGCCTCGTCATAGCCATCTGTTTCATCGCCATTGTCATCCTGTATCTGCTGGCCATGACCGGAGAATTGGAAGTAGACAATGTCACCTTCGTTTACTTTATTGTATAAATCATCCAAAGCTTTAACGATACCTTTTTTGGTTGCGTTCTGGTTAACAAGTGTATCGATATCGTTGTTGGCAAAGCCCGATTTTATCAATGCCGATTTCACATAACGCAGGTCGCTCATGGAGCTAAGGTTACGCCACCTGCCGCCTTCGGGATATTCGGCAATAGCAACAATCAATGCAATTTTCTTTTGGGTAGATGGTACGATTGCCGAAACCAGTACCAACACAATCAGTAATGAATACATTATTCTTTTCATGATGACCCGTTTTAAAAATGATTTGTAGATGGATGCAGGCATCAGCCTTTTTAACCATGCAATTCCGCAATGCAATATAGTTTTTGCAATTCCTTGTATTATTGCGGCTATTGGGTATTTATGAAAACGGGTGCAACTGCTGAGATAGGATAATTATAGAAAAGAAAAATCCCCATCAATATATTGACAGGGACTTTGTTGCGGTGAGGAAGGGAGTCCTCCTTGCAATTGTTTCCCAAGTCCTTACGTGGTATATCATGGTCTGTGTACTAGTTCTCTAGTTTGTGTTTTCCATCGATTCGGCTATTGCATGTAATGCGGTTTTTATTCTCTCAATGCCATCATAAATTAACATTGTATGATTATCTGCAGCACATGTTTTTAAAAAAGCCGTTACTAATTCCGGGTGTAATTTTGCATAGTTTGCACCAAAAACAGAGTCGATATGTTTAACTGCTTCTTGTAAATAAAAATGAGCTGTCATTGTGGCTTGTCGCATTGCCCTTTCTTCTACTGTTTTGATTTCCATAAATTTTATTTTGAATTTGTTCTTACTAATTCTATTAACTCTTTATTGTTGTTAGCTAAAGTATTATTACTCTCGCTTAACTGTCTGTGAGCGTCTGTAAGGTTAATTAAAGCAATCATGGTTAATTCAGTTGTTGTTTTGTCTATTAAGTTCAACCCATAATTGTTTTTTTCTACAGCAATTGCACTTTCTGCGGCCGACTCCAACAACATTTTGCCTCTTCCTGTTATTACCCAATCCATATTCAATTCAGGATATTTGTCAAAAACTTTTGACAAATTATCAGAACCAACAGCCCTGTCTGCTTTAAAACTACCATTTGGTATATCAACTAATGCATAAAAAGCTCGCATACTTTTACCTTTCCTATTCTCGCCAAAGCCCTTAGAATCAATAAAGTATAAAATTCTTTCCCCAGGAGTATTCATTTTTGAAAAAATAATTAGTCAATTACTTGTTTTTGTAAAATCATTTCTACATTTTTACATCCATAAGCAATTATTCACCCGACTACAAAAACGCAGTCGGTGCAATTTAAAACTTTACCAGATGCCAGCCGCAAACACATCGGTAAGCTGACCCCAAGACATGAACGATTTTAATTCACTTTTTTAATACGTAAGGAAAATGAAACCAACAATCCTAACTCTTGACCAAGTCAGGAACCGATTAGAGCCAGCGTTGAAACTCTCTTTATTGAAGTTGTTTAAGGCAACAGGCAAAGAGGTCTTATTTGTCCCATTCGAATCAATTGTAGGGGATCTGTTGGACAATCAGTTTCAGTACACACTAGTCAAAGACTTTCTGATCTCCCTCGGATATACACTACACGAAACATCTTCACATAGCGTACCTAAAAAAGAAAGGCATGGCGGCTATTCTTTTGTCCGTTTCTATGGCTGCGGTATCCTGTTTCATATTAACGACTTAAACAACTAATCAACATGAAAGCAACAACTTCCACACATGTAACAGGAACTGCAAGTATTGAGAAGCTACTGGAAAAGGCTTTTGCGGAACTGTTCAAGAAATCAGGTGTCACGGAAATAAAAATGCCACTTGATGCAATAACGTCCACAATTGGACTGAACCGAGAGGCCCAACCTGATGTTGCCGCTGTACTTCACAGAATGGGCTACAGGCTCAGTTATTATATGGCACGCTTACAATACCCTAGAATATTGGAAGACGGCTCTATTCTCAATGTAATCTTTCACAGACAGTACTACACTTTCCAGCTTTCAGATTTAGACAATAAATAACCACTCCGTTATGAGCAACACTCAAACAGTTTCGCATTTTCCCAAGTACCGTATAGCTGAACTACTGCGTAACAGCTATGGCGAATTGAACATTAAACAAGGCGTGGAAGATTTACAGAAGCACTGTAAATCGAAGAACATTAGAACAGTACAAGATTGGCTTAAGATACCTGCTGGGAATGCAACTAGCATCAACCATTTGATCATCGGTTCGGTTTTAGAATTTTTCCAGATGCAAACCGAAAGCCAACTGTTCACGCAGCAGCACAAGGATTTGTTAAAGAAGAAAACTGTTGCCACCTAAGCTGTTTATACCCCCACACAATCCACCAATGGTTAGTTGTTGGCCGGGTGGCAGTGTTGAAGCTGCCACCTCTTTTTCCCACCCATAAAAACCGTTAGCATGTCAAGGCCAGTAACAGAAAAAAACATCATTTACCACAACATCTGCAAATGTGGATGCAACGACATTGACCACACCGGCCACAAGCTGAAAATTAAAGTTGCCGACCTACTGAAAGGTGGCATGAAAAGAAGGAAGAACAAGACAACTGGCAATGTCAGTTACCTGATGGTCACCCATTCAGAAGAATGTTTCAGTTGCAACCCACACAGTTAAACCAACCCTACATGAACAACGAATCCATACAGGCAATAAAGAAGTATGCTGGTGCGTACCGCAAGGCGAAGGACTACATAATGGAGAACAATGGGTGGAGCCAATCCACTTACTACAGGAAGATGAACCAATGCAACCCGCTCACGGAAGCGGAAACGGACACCATTGCCGAAGCCTACAGGAAGTTCATTTACGAGCCATTGAACACGATTGTTTCACAGCAAATTTTTTCTTAATCATTAAATAAAGGCACATGGACTATATCAATTTAATTCATCGGAAAATGGGTGTACCAGAAAAACTTTCAAACCTCGTACACAGGATTTCTCTAGAAATGTGTTATAGCGATTACGACTTTTTCAATACCGCATTCATCACTTCGGTTCCTGTAGGAAAAGACTTGAACAACATCCATAAGGAGTTTTTTATATGGCTACTTGTAGACAAGGACTTTGGTGTCATAAATTTTGCAACAAGCGATATTGGCAAAATGGCAATTAAAGACGTTGCGGACCTTCTTGAAAAATCACTAACAAATCCTGTTGACCGTATAAAGTTCTTGCTATCAGCGAAAGCAGCAAGAACAGTTGCCGCCAATTCGTTCCCTCCCGAATTCTTTCCATTTTTTCATGGCTTCCCTGCCACATGTGCAATAGCTACAGCCGTATGTATCGCATTCGGCTCTGTCGAAGCTGTCAACGCCGCTGCTCTTGTACATGGTCGTGGCTTTTACAAAAGGATGTTCCAAAAAATACTTGTACTGCTGGAAGCATAAGATCTCTTAACCAATCAACCTATACAATGAACAACTTTCTTATAAAAATGGTCGACAAAATATCAAGGGGATTAAGCATTGATGATGACTTGGATTTCAGGCATAGGTGCCTGCGTTCAATGAAAACATGCAATCATTCAGATGGGGTCTATAACCGTTTTTTTGTATGGATGCTTACTGACAACGAATACGGCATGATCAACCATGCAAACACTGGCGATGCAAAAACCATTCAGGACATAGCAGATATGCTAGGCAACAATTTTAGGGTTTCTGCTTTGCGAGAAAAGGATTTCGAAACTATCATGCAAGCTGGAACGGTTTGCGGTAATGCCTATATCGCTGCCACTCCACAACTGAAAGAATCATATTTAGCGACAGCCAATTATTTATGCCTTTACTCCGCTGTCGCTTCTGCATTTGGCTATGTTGACCAAAGCATTGACTATGCCACAACAGCCGCAGCCTGTTACGCAGCCGAACCTACCACATGTTATGCAGCTGCCCTTACCGCTTGGGAAGATGCAATAAAAGCCCTTTACAAAGCAATGGCCCACAAATTACTTGAACTACTTGCCGCATAAGCACTAAACCACTCAACATGAAAATAACAACAGACAACCTGGAGATTGCCGTCAACAACTGCCACGATGATGTTTCGTACTGGCAGGACAAACTGGACAATGAAAAAAGGTTCACACGCAGGAACTATTTCCGCTCGAAACTGGAAATAGCAAAGGGCCTGCTCAAACAGGCAAAGGAAGCATTGGAAAACTCTAAAACAGTACGGCCATGAGAATAAGACATCTTCAGTTAGTTGACCCGTTCAATAACCGCCAATTCAATTTTTGCGACTATCTAGTCCAAACGAACCATTCTAATGGCTATGTGTGCACCTTTTGCACTTCGTCAAAGGCATTGCAGGTAGTTGGGTGGAACCCAAAACCAAACCCTAAGATCGGGCGGGTTGTTGCTCTTTTCAAAATCAAATGGAAGTAGCCATGAAAAAAACAATTGCATCAAAAGCCAGGCAGGCAATTGAATTTTTATTGTCGGTTCCCTTCCTGCTTGCCATTGAAATAGCCATTCTCCTTAACCCCAAAATATTCAATGACGATGAGCCATAAGCACCAGCAAATAATCAGCTACATGGCCGACCAGAGCCACGGCACTGTAACCTTGACAGAGCAGCAGGCACAGGCGATCATTGACATTGTACTGGGCACACCACGGGAGAACAGGGCCTTTGCAAATATGTACCTATACAACGCCAACTGCAATAGTTACGAGTTTGTCAGGACAGTCTACACGGACGACAGGACAGTCAATGCCTTTGTCAAGATAGCGATACAGAAGCCCCCTATAGAGTTCCGGGTAAGGTACGAATGCTACAACAGTAGAAAGGAACTGCAAGGCAACATCTTCACAGAGGACAGGCTACTTTTTGACTAACACTTTAAACAACTTTTCTATGCAGCAATGGGAGTACAAAATACATGTATCATTTTCGGTTACAGTGGATCAAGATGACCTGTTGAACAGGTTGGGCCAGGAAGGGTGGGAACTGGTTTCAGTTTTTACAAAAACAACCGCTAGTGGCTATACCAAAATCACTTTTTACTTCAAAAGACCTAAACAATAAAACTATGGATGCACAGACAACAGAAATGCTATTGACTATTGACCAGTTGGCAATAGATGCGATACCCACCAAACTAAGGTGCATTTTCTACAAGGGCCTGGAGTGCCTTTTCAATGAATGCCAAAGGCACTTGCAGAACGACACGCAACCCATACAGGCCTCTATGAAGTTCCCACGCATGACCGATGCACAACTGGCCATGTACAGGAACATTGCCCTTAAATGCACCGAGGTAAGGGAGTATTTAAGGGAAACAACGCAGGAAACGGACCTGCAACTGATACAGCATTTCGCACCAGGCAAATAAACCCCAACGATGCCAAAGAAGAAGCCCATAGAAACTACGGAAGAAGCAAAGCTGCTGATAGATACACCGGCACCGGTGAAGGCTGCGAACCCTGTTGAGGAGTATTTCAACAGCCGCATGCAGTCACTCGGTATCGACAGCTCCAACAACAGCATAGAGATACTACAGACGGAACCGGGCACATTGAAGAACGTGCTTGTGAAACATTCCATTTTCACGCTCAGTGACAAGGGCATCGACATACTTGCCTATACACTGGACAGGCTGCTGATCACGTACAGCAAGGAAGGCAGCCGGTGGAAGAACCAGACCTATAGGATAACCAGGCTGTACGAACCGCATGAAAAGAAGGACGGCAGCATCATAAAGTACCTGATGCCAAAGGGCGAACCAGTTGTGCCCTTCTTCCCGCCGCAACTGGTGGCCAAATTTGAGAAGAAAATAAAGTCCGAAGTGCTTTACCTCACCGAGGGTTATTTCAAGGCATACAAGGCCTGTATGCACGGTATAGACTGTGTAGGGCTACCCAGTATCACCTGCCTTAAGGACAGGGAAACAGGGGAACTGCACGGCGACATCAAACGGCTTATAACAGCATGCGGTTATGAACGCCTGGTATGGCTTACGGATGGTGACTGCCGCAACCTTACCGGCAAGGAACTACAATGGAAAGAAACAGTTGACGGTAAGGTGCAGGACGTTGTACCGAACCTCTCACTACGTCCACACGGTTTCTTCAGCTCCGTATCCACTTTCTATGACCTTACCAGCAAGCTGGACAACGTGCAGCGGTATTTTGCCCACATCGACAGCGACAACCTGGAAGGCAACCCCAAAGGGCTGGATGACCTGCTGTGTGCCCTCCCTGAAGAAACGAAGGCCATTGCAAAAGAGTTCAACAGTTTCGACAAGAAAAGGGAACAGCTCACATACACCTTCCGCATTGAGATAACGTTCGGCACCAGCAGGGTAAGGAAATATTTCTTCCTTGACGACGTGAACAATTTCTACTCGTTCCATGTTGAGAAACGCCCGGAGATAAAGGACCGGGAGTTCCGTTACTATGGTTCTATTTACCAATACAATGACAAGGAACACAGGTGCCTGGTCAAGATACCGAAGGATGCAAGCAGCTACATACGTGTAGGCGATACCTACTATGAGAAACAGCGTGTGCCGGACCACCTGGGCAACTATTACGACATACTGGATGCACGGGACAAGGCCACTATAAAGGACGATTTCGGCAACGATATTTTCAAGCACATACAGAAGTACAAGGGGTTCGTGAACATACCCAACCATGTGAATTTCCAGCCCGTGATCGACAGCTTCTACAACCGCTATTCACCATTGCCGCATGAACTGGAAGAAGGCGACTACAGCAACAGCATCGACTTCCTTAAGCATATTTTCGGAGAAGACAAAATAGAACTTTCACCAGGCCATGAGATAGAACGCTGGGAAATGGGCCTTGACTACCTGACCATACTTTTCAGGTACCCCACGCAGATACTCCCCATCCTGTGCCCCGTGAGCGAGGAGCGGCAGACGGGCAAGACCAAGTTCCTTGAATGGCTCTGCATACTGTTTGCAGAAAATGCAATCGTGATCGGCAACCAGGACCTGGAGAACAAGTTCAACAGGCACTGGAACGGAAAGCTGATAATAGGCGTTGACGAAACGAAGATCGACAAGCTGATAGTGCTTGAACGCGTGAAGGCTTTAAGCACAAGCAGTTTCACGATTGATGAGGGCAAGGGCAAGGACCAGAAGAAAGTGCCCTTCTTTGGCAAGTTCGTACTGAACAGCAACAACGTGCGGAACTTCGCCTACATAGATGAAAAGGAAATACGCTTCTGGATCATAGAGGTACCCACCGTAAAGAAACGCAATGTCGACCTGCTGGAAACATTGCGTGAAGAAGCAAATGCTTTCCTGTCATTCCTTAGCCGCCGTGAAATTGTTTGCCCCAGGCGTGAACGCCACTGGTTTGAAACAAGGTTGCTACGGACGCAGGCATTGCAGAACATCATGGACAACAGCAAGCCCACAGTTGAAAAGCTGCTGCGTATCGCATTGGAGGACCTGTTCAATGCAACGGAATACCTGGTCATAAACATGCCAATGCACGCAATAGTCAAGGACCTGCTGAAAGGAAAGTTTGCACCTAACTACGTAACGGAATGCCTGCACAAGATGGGCTACAAAAGCAAGCCCAGTTACCGTATCAGCTACCCACGGCTTGTAGAAAAGGAAACAGCCAACGGTATCAGCATAGAAGCAATTTCCATGCAATGGCACGGCACATACTACAGCTTTGAAAGGAATGATTTTGCAGACGGCGATCCCGTGGACACTGGCACCGGTATTATACCACCGACCCCCAAAAATGCCATACAGGCCGTGCAGGCTAATGCATTCGTGAGCAATGACAGCATCAACGATACAATAGTACTGGACCAGCGGAAGTACATAAAGGTCGGCAGCATATTCAAGGAAAAAATTGCAAAGAATTTCTATGAAGTGACCACACCGGCTACCATACAAAGGCTACAGGAATTATGGGAGCAACAGAATAAGTAACAAAACAATGATCAATATGATTACACAGATTATCCGGGGCAAGCAGGGTTCAGGCAAGACCACCCTTGCAAACAAAATCCTAAAGGGGCAGAAACCTTACACTATCAGCCTTTCCACAATCATTAAAATGCAGGCATCCCAAAGCGGCATTATAGAGATTGATGATGTCAGCCCAAAACACTTAAAGGCACTTGCCAGGTCACTAAAGGAAATCGAACATTACGATACACATTTCATCCTGACCGTGCAAAGCAATTTGGCCAGCACCAAGAAAATTGAACAATATTTTCCAGGTGTTGAGATCATTGAACTTGAACGATAAACTTACAGCCATGCCCTTCATTCAACAACCAAGGTTCCACTTCGCCGGTGACATCGGTTTTGTGCATAACTACAACGGCAAGACCCGTTGCCGGTTCTTTACAACGATACGGCTGTGCAACAATGCAAAATACCGTGTAGGCAGTTTCTACAGGATCATTGTAAACAACGACTACAAGATCGATGCGAAGATCATTGCTATACGCAACTGCAAGATTGACCAGTTGCCGGAGTTCACCTGCTACCAGGATACTGGTTTCGACAAGGAAACAACCATTGCAATGATCGCCAATATGTACAGTGGCAGAGCCATCGACTGGGACACCCAGCAATTGTCAATCATACTATTGGAAAACATGGACTTTCAAATACCGTTACCATGAAATACTTTTTAGTTAAGGCAACTAAGCCCAAAGACTCTTTCTATTTTCAGGAGAGTGGCGACCATATTTTTTTTTATTGCCGTGGCTTTGATGACCTCAAAAAAACAATGCGTTGCATTTCTCCAAAATTCATCCGTACAAGGTCAGGGCGTTGGTTCTTTAACCGTATGTCAGACGGCCATCTTGTACTGTTGCACCCGCTACTGAAAACCAAGATGTTTGAAATAAAGCTGGTAGGCAAAATGCAAGTCGAAAAGCAGGTCAACTACACAAACGGCCACAACTATACACATCTACTAAAAACAGTTTCCGATGTTTCAGCAGCACAATCTTTTTGAAATGCCACCGGCTGAAAAGCCGAAGCCCGCAAAGGGCATGCGTTGCAAGAACTGTATGCATTGCTACAGGCACCAGTACAACGATACCCGGTACTGCCGCAAGCAGTCGCAACGTGGCACTTCATACGGCCACAAAAAAATAAAGGCGAACGACAGTGCCATGCAATGCCCATTTTTTGAAAAACGACTAGGCATAATTACCCTATGAACGAACTAACCCACATAAGCCTTTGCACAGGCATTGGCGGCTTCGATGAAGCAGCGGAAGCAACAGGCTTCACGAACATTGCCAACTGCGAAATAGATGCCAATTGCAGGGCTTATTTAAAGAAACGTTACCCAAATGCAAAACAGTACACAGATGTTGTCACAGACCCACCCACAGAACATGCTTCTGTTCTCTCTTTCGGATTCCCCTGCCAGGACATCTCCATTGCCAACAAATCAAAAAAGAAAAAGGGACTTGAAGGTGGAAAAAGCAGTATCTATTACAACTGCATGGACGTTGTTCGGGCAACTAGACCCACTAACGTCATCATTGAAAACAGTACAGAGCTGCTTAAGCCTGGAATGGGAATGGAAACGATCCTGTGTGACCTATCCGCAGCGGGGTACGATGCGGAATGGATTTGTCTATCAGGCTCCCAGTTTGGCTATCCCCAAAAGCGTACAAGGCTATTCATTGTTGCGTACCCCATGTGCAGCGGAAGCTGGGACACAATACTCCGACCACCAGGCTCTTTTGGCATATCTAGGACGTGGGCACCAACAGAGGCTTTTATATCACTGTCAACTAGCAGGGCTAACGGATTCAGAAACGTTACTGCTATATCAAGAGGTGATGTCGTTCCCTTCTACAATTTTTGGATTCATGGATTCGGCAACGCCGTAATGCCGGTTATGGCCGAGCACATTTTCAACTGCATCAAATTCCATCATAAAAACAGTCAGCATGCCATTTTTAAAACATCTCAATCGCCCTTCAACTGTAAGGAACTATGAAGCCCCTTTCGATTCTGGCAGGTTTTGCGAGCTGTGTGCCGCAATAAGAAAAGCGAAAGTTGATGGTGTTAGTTTCTACTGTATCGCAGGCAAAATCCGTGTGACGGCTTTGGACTTGCCGAGCATGAAAGCATTCAAAAAAGTATTCCAAAAATTCAACAACAAATAATTATGGGAGTGCACAATTTAAAAGAAGTCCAATCGGGTAAAAAAATATTGGATGCCTGTTGTGGGTCAAGAATGATGTGGTTTGACAAAAATAATAAAAACGTTCTTTTTGCTGATATAAGGTCAGGGGTTTTTTCTGCTGGATATGGTGATGAAACTACTGTGATGCCTGACGTTGTTGCAGATTTTAGGGAAATGCCTTTTGCTGATGAAAGCTTTTACATGGTAGTAATTGATCCGCCGCATAGTAAATGGCTAGGATATAACACAATCTTGGGTCAAAAATACGGACAGTTACTGCCTACATGGGAAACAGATTTAAGGTTAGCTGTTAATGAAAGTTTTCGAGTTCTAAAGCCCAATGGGGTTTTGATTTTTAAGTGGCATGATAAAGATGTAAAACTCTCAAAATTGCTTCATGCCATACAAAAGGAGCCATTATTTGGTCATACATCAGGAAGGGGAAAGACTCACTGGCTTTGCTTCATGAAAATGTAATACTTACAACTAATTTTTATTCATTACAAAACATACAACAATGCCGTGCATTTCTCATCCGTTGACCTTGACGAAGCAATCAGGACGGACCTGTATTTCCTGCTACAGCTGGCGGAACTTGTCGAAGAACTTGAATAGCATTTAAAGCAGTTAAGCCGTTGATACCGCAATGGCTTTTTTATTGGTACTATAACAATTCATTTTATTATTTAATATTAATTTCAGTTGCTCAACCTGTAACCCAATCTGAAAACCTATGCACCAACAAACAGATGCGTTGCAGGCAATACAGGAACTTGCCCAGTCGGTACCTGGGCTGTCCGAAAGGCTGATCAACGTTCACAACCACTGCGTGCACTTCTCCGCAGTGGACCTGGAGGAGGCCATCCGGGCCGACCTGTATTTCCTGCATGAACTGGCACGGCTAGTAAAGGTAATTGAGTGACTAACAAGGAATGGCTGTAGCGTTGGCTACAGCTATTTTTTTTGTGCGTCTATTGCGGCTGCCAGTTCCGCTTCCAGGCCTTCCAGTCCCTTGCCATTGTGGTACCATTCACCCTGCGAATGGCTAAGGTATATTACCTCCATTTTGGGGCCGTGACAAGCGTATTCACTCCCCACATTGTTAGTGTATTCATATACCCAGTAAACGCCTGCGGAAGTTTCCACGTCAAACCGCCTGTTATGCATTGTATAACCCATCCTGCAAACTTGCATTTTTTATTGAAGAAACTACTGTTACAATTGTTACAATTGTTACAGCATTAAAAACCAATCAGTTAAGCGTAACAATCACCCTTTCCCATTGTTACAGATTGTTACAGTACTGGTTTCTAGTTATTTACGGTTTACATTAAAATACATATTTACTAAATCATTGGTTTACAGTTCATATTAATTTTGTAACAAGTATGTTAATTGTTACAAATTGTTACACCCTAACTTACTGTGAATCAACGTTGTAACAATGTAACAATTGTAACAATGAAAAGTCGTTCAGCTTTTTTTGCTGTTTTTTTTACCGTTGGATAAAACTCCCGCTCCCTTCCCTTCAAAAAATGCACTGCCAAAAATTGAGAATTTATTCTCATTCCATGCCTGCAATTTTGGTTTTCACAACACTTCACTTATGCAATTCGACAAAGACAAGCCGCAGGGCGAACCATCCACAGGCACTACAGAAGAAGTAACTGTCATTTCAGTTGAAGAACTGAAGCAGACACTTGTTGACAGGGGCATATTACAGGAAGGTGCCGCAGTTACAGATGAAGAAATCAGGGCTTTGTATGAAGAACATTTCACTACGCATACCAAAGCGACTGTAACAGTTGAAGGCACAGACGATACAATTGTAGAAAATGATGGTGAAGCGGACAAGGGAACTGCTACAGTTACTGAAACTATAGTTACACCTGAAAACAAGGGCAAACGCAAACCTGTTACAGTGCTACAGGTAGGACATGCCGGTGCAGGCAAACCGCCTACAGGTGAAAGGCTGATACTTACAACCAATTTCAACGGCGAATCCGCTGAAAAGGTAAGGCAGGTAATGGATGCGAGGATAGATGCAGGGATGACAACCAATGCAAGCCATTTCGTGCAGCAGTGCATTGACTTTGCCATCAACTACAAGGCTGTTACTGGCCTGGGCAAAGATGTTTCATTTTCCGTCCCCGATGATTACAGCCCTGCACTACTGAAAAACGGTTACTACACAAAATTCGATCAAATAAAACTACCAAGATGCAAGTAGAAACAATGACACAGGAAGAACTTTTCAATTCGTTGCCCGATGAAGAAAAGGAAGTGGTACGTAGGGAACTGAAAACACTTTCGCCTATACTTATTGGACTGCTACAGAACCTGTCCACAAACTATTTACAGTTGCAGAAGGACAATGCAGAAATGCGTACAGACCTGAAAACAATTAAGGATGTCTCACTGAAGGTGGTGGAGACACTGGGCATGTACAAGGACGGCCAGATCGTCAAACAGAACCAGTTCATGATGGTCACATCAATAACCGCAAAGATGCCCGGTATAATAAAAAGTGTACTGAGTGGCGATACCAGTGATTATTCGTTCATCAACAACATGATGCCAGTTATTGCTAAATATAAAGACCTGTAACCATGAGCATGAACCCGGACCAAGTAACAGAAAGGCACAGCTCCGTTGCCGACGTGATGGACAGTATAGGCAAGCGTACGGAAGAAACTGTTGAGCCACAACCGAAAGAAATGGACAGTCAGCCAACTGGTCAGGAAGGCACCAATGTGTCAACGGTTGAACTGGATGAGGACTATATAGAAACCACAACCACGAGTGCCATAGCACTGATTGACGGCGTGCAGCAGGTATGTTTCGAGATTGCAGCTAACCAGAAAAAAAAGAAAAGGATTGCATCAATTGACGAAAATGGTTCAGCCAAACTGAAGGAACTGCTCGCCAATATCAATGCAAACAAGAAGCAGGGTGCAACAGTGGAATACACGGGCAAGGAAGCCCAGCTGCTTGATGTGGACACCACTGTAAAGGATTTCCTTGCATCCCTGCCGTTCAGTGATTCCATAAAGGACATGATACGACCAGGCATGAAAAAAATGGTCATCAAGAACTACGGCAAGATACCTGACGAGTTTTTCATGATGGCAGGCATAGCCCTGGGCATCGGTGGTAACATTGGTAAACACTTAGCCTGGTAACATGAGGGATGACGGTAATAGGAACTATTCGATACTGGCCATTGGCAAGAAGTTCAGTGGCAAGACGACAATCGTACTGGAATTTGCAAAAAAGACCGGTAAGAAAATCGTTGTTGTAAACACCGGGTTCCATCCGGCATACCCCAAAGACGAATACCCTTTACTGACATTGGAGCAACTGAAAAAACATAAGGGTAGGAAATGCCAGGTATGGCTAACCGACAGTGACCAGATCGAAGAAGTAGCTTATATATTGAACATATATGTCACCAATACAGTGATTATACTGGATGATGCACAAAAATTTGTTGCCGACAAGCCATCAAAAAAATGGATAGCTTTCATACTGAATCACAGGCAACTGAAAAACGATGTTGTTTTCATGTACCACTACCTATCGGTCGTCCCCAGAAATATAGGTATGAACTATGATTTCATGTTCCTGTTCAAGACGGTTGACCATGAAGCCGACCTCAAAGGCAGGTACGGCAATTTCAGGACGATAAAGGAAAGGGCCGTGAAGATCAACAGCAACCCTGACCAGCACTATTGCGAAGTGATATACGACAATGAATGACAGCCCCAAAACCAATCATATTGCCCAGTACACGGACAGGCCTTGCCATGTACTACAGTGTGAGGCTGGAAGTGTTCAATTACTGGGTGGAGATCAACCCGAAAGCAAAGGAACTGTTGCAGCCTTTCATTGACCGTAACAGGCGTGTGCTGCCGCCACAGGTAGTGCAGGAACTCATACAGATTTTCGGGGAGCCATAATTTTTTTTGTTCATGTTGATTGTTATTGTAATGGTTGACCGCCCTATGACAGGGGCGGTTTTTTGTTGCCCGGACCCGCCTTTAACCATGCACTTTGGAGCGGAAAAACACAACAACAAATGCTTGCATGTGTTTGCCATGCATCAACACCAACAGCGTTGATGTATCGATGCAATTTCACGGTGCAAATCATTCATCACCTCAAAAATTCATCTTATGTTTTTTACGAACAAATGGGCAAACCTTTTCCTGTTGCTCGCCTTGATGGTTCTAGTGTCAATCATTGTAGTGAAGTCCGCTAAGGTTGTTGCTGCCGATGGCACCGACACCGGCAACAAGCTCGCACTGGGTTCAAAAAAAAAGTAGTTAGCAAGGCAACTGCAAACAGCCTACAGGCAGACCAGCCGGCAGACACGATTGCGGACAATGCCACCAAATAAATATTCATTCACAAAACCTCAATTTTTCAGATATGTATCCAGCAACAACTACAGGTAGCGGTAACAACGGCGGTATCGCAAACCTATTGATGGACTTCGGGGACGCAAAGGTGTTCAGCAACGAAGCATCCCTCGCCAATACAAGGTTCTTCGGCCTTACCATCACGAACAGTACCGGTGTTGACCAAAAGGTCTACCTGACACCGGGCTACATGAACCCTGTTCCAACCCGTGTCATCCGCGACGGCAACATTCCTTATTCAGTTGGGGCTTCTGACCTTAAATGTGCAGCCACAGGCAGCAAGACCGTTGCCGAGATGCTTGCATGGATTGCAAAACGCCCCGTTCGTGTGCAGTGGATACAGGTGGAAAGCACGCATGTGCAGCAGCTGTCACAGGCCATCGTGATCCAGAACAAGAATTTCCTTGACGGCGACCCTGCACCGGAACAGCTGGTGATCGGTTCCTTCAAGAGCCCGAACTACACCAACGACAAGTTGTTGAACGTGAAGAAACCGAACTGGCAGTTCGATGACGACACGGAAACCACACTGGTGATACCAGGTGCGAAGGTTGGTGGCGATCCCGTTGATGTGGTGACCACGCTGGGCATCTATTGGGGCGGTTGTTTCAACCCTTCAGAAATACCCTGGAAGCTGGGTAATGCGGCAATGGCTGCGGGAATAATCAGCTCCTAAGAGCAACAAAAAGTTATACATAGCCAAAGGGCAATACGGTCATACCCTATTGCCCTTTTCTGTAAACCCTGCAAAAAACACCCTATGCACTACAAAAGCATAATGGGGTTCCTGTCCACTTCCGTACTGCTGAAGATAACACTGGTCACAAAGACCGATGTGATGTTCTTCATCACTGCTTCTGTAGGGGCGACGGCCCTGGTACTGAACCTCATCAAAATAAAAAATTCACTTAAAAACAAATAGACATGAAAAAATTCTTCAGGATGCTCGGTTCCTTCCTGCATTTCCTTTTTGGCGGTAGCCTTGACAAGTGGGTAGTTGATAACGTAACGCCCGCAATTGAGTTTGTGCAACAGTTAAAAAAAGCAATCGACAGCAAGTTCGTAAACGTGCTCACCGCAATAATCCCTGGGCATTGGGACGATGACCTGAAAGCGTTCTTTTCGGAGAACCTGGGCAGGGCACTGAACATACTTGCAGTGACCAACGACATTGCTTCGGAACCAGACCTTACCAACCAGTTGCTTAAACTGTTGGAGTACCTGAAAGGTGCAAGCCCGGACATGCGTGCAGCAGTTTTCCAGAAGCTGGCCGTTATCATGGCAAGGCTAAGGAACGACGGTAACGATACGGTAAGGGGCCATGCAATCGACCTGTTGGTACAGGCACAGTACAGCAAGCTGGCCGAGAACGTCGAAGCAAGTGACCTGGAAAATGTCACTGTTGATGATGACAGCGAAACACCTGTTGCTGCTATCGGCACCGATACAAAAGAAGGTGCTGCAGCAGGCCCAACGGTACAGGCAACAGATAATGGCACTGGCCAGAAAGACGGCACCGAAGGGGCAGCAACAGAGTAGGCAACACAATTCATCATCAACGCAAAAAAGGTAACATGAAGACAAGTTTCATACCCACGCTGCAACGTGACCCTTCCGATGACTACTGGAGTGGTGACGTTGGCGGTGGAACGGACACACCGGTGGCCGCAAGCAACCAGCACAATGCCTATGACTGGGCAGGACTGTTGCTCGGATCGGGCGGGCTTGGTGGACTGATAGGTGCCGTAAAGGGCAACCAGGCACCCATCGTGGACAGTGCAGGCACAACCGTGCCGCCCACGATATACAGCAGTGCCGCACAGAACAGTGCCACATCTGCTGCACCGGTAAAGAAAAGCAATACGGGCCTGATAATAGGCATCATTGCAGGTGTTGTCGTGCTGGTCATTATCCTTATCATCCTGTTCAAGAAATAGGCAATTATGGGCTACGAACAACTGATCAGTGGCAAGGCTTCGCAGGTGTCGGGCAGTTTCACCAAACTGTTCAGCGGCGACTTTGTAGGTGCCGTTACAAGTTCGCTGTTTGGCGGGCTTGGTATCGGTGGCACCAAAAGCAAGGCGGTTGATGCGGCAGAGTTCCAGCAGTACTATTCATTGCTGACCAACGAGCAGAAGAACAACCTCCAGGCTGCGATGCTCAATGCATCCACCGACACCGAAAGGATGGCCATCCTTACGAATGCAGTGACAGCGATCAAGCAGCAGCAGCTTAGCAATTCCGCGAGCAGCAACACAAGGAACGTTGTCCTGGTACTTGCGGCAGTGTTCGTACTGGTACTTGCTTTATTCTTCATATCAAAAATGCAGTAGCGACATGAGCATTGAATTGCAGAGCGACGGATACTATGTGAACGAGCTTGTGAACGGCAGCTATGGCGGTGGCAACACCAGGTGGCTGAAGGACCAGGCGGCATCCTTCTTCGGTAGCATCGACAACATAAAATGGGCAAAGGCAGTAATGCTGTTCTATGACCGTTACCAGCCCGGATGGGATGACAGGAACAACTGGGGCGACCAGTATTTCTTCTTCCGTGCGGCCCAGCTGTTCAAACAGTACAGCTTCCCACTGCCAGACGATGTTTCAAGCTGCGTAAAGGTCCGTGACTTCCTTGCCGCAATGGGAAAGGAAAGGGAGAACGCCATGTACAAGAAAGCAAGCGGTGACGATACCGGTGGCAACATCGACCTGAACATCATAAACGGGATGCAGTCATACGTGGAGAACATCAACATCAACCGTTCATGCACGCTGTACCTGACGAACATGCAGCAGCAGCAGCAGGTGCAGACACTGACACAGGTAACGGACGCTGCAATGGCAAGCCCCGAAGGGACAGGCAACAACAGTTCCAGATACGTGACCTGGTTCATTTACGGCATCGCTGTTTTGATTGTTGCTGCAGTCATTATCAAATTCATCAAACACTAGATTATGCTGGGAGACTTAGTAAAGGATTCAAAGAACCCTGTAATGAAATGGGTCTATTATGGCCTTATCATGCTCATTGTCGTAGTGATCTGCATCGTTGTGATAAAGATCATACAGGCATCCAAAGCAGGTGCCACAGCTGCGGGCGACATACTGGGGCAACAGATCGTGCAGGCACAGACAGGCGTTGAGCCTACCAGGCAGATCGTATGCAGGGCCGTGGCAAAGGACTGCCGTGATGCAATGACCCTGCTCGTGTTCACGAATTTCGTTATCCATGTCAGCAACGATGACATGGTCAATGCCCTCAACCGGCTGGTCACACCACAGGAAGCCATGCTCATGAGCAGCTACTTCCAACAGGACAACGGGTTCAGCCTTGCTGCACATGTAAAGGTCAGGAACATTGCCACCACTGCATTCACTGGACAGGACAGGGTTAAACCTGAAATCTTAAACGCACTTACATAATGAAAACGAAAATACTTGTACTGCTGTTCGTGCTGTTGGTCGCCGTGTCAATCATAATGATCGTGATCGCAAAAAAGAACAAGCAGAAAGACGAAGCTGCCAGTAATGGCAATGCCGGTACCGGTGGCACGAAACCGAACAGCGTTGCGGCACCCGCACCGGCTGCAAACGTTGCCCCGGTAGTCGTTGCCGAAACAACAACCTTCCCTTTGAAATATGGCAGCAGGGGCAAGGCCGTGAAAGTCATACAGATTGCATGCGGGCTTACAGGCACTGCCGTTGACGGCATCTGGGGCAACGCAACAGAAAGGGAAATCAATTCACGTTACGAGTTCAACACGTTCGTGAAGCAGGACTTCTACCACTGGTTCATAGAGCCTGCGTATGGCAATGACATGTTCCCGTTAAAAGCAGGCCAGACCAACAACTGGATAGGTGCCGTGCAGGTGGTACTGGGGCTTTCGGGCACCAGGTACTGGGGCGACGGGACAACGGCAGCAGTGAAGGCAGCAACCGGCAAGACGGAACTCACTGCAAGCGACTATGAAAGGCTCATAAGCCTTGCACTGGGCCTGACAGATGCACAGACCATCAACACGGCTGCACAGGTACTTGCGAACGGCAACCAGATCGCTTACGGATGGGGATTCCAATAAAACTGTAACATGGCACTACTAGACGGATTGATACCAAATAATGCGAACGTTACCGTTACGGTTACGTTCGACCAGAAAAGCACAAGGATGCTGTGCATCTACCTGCTTGTTGTCCTGGTTATCGCACTGCTGTTATGGGGCGTGATCAGGAAATTCACCTAATAAACTTTTCTTAATGAAGACACTAGTCGGAACATCAGGCAATGGCACACAGGTAAAGACAGTGGAGCTGCTGGCCTATGATGACCTTGCAGGCGATGGTAGTTTCATCGACGAGCACTATCCATTGTTCGAGGGGAACCCTGTCAATGACAACAACATACCGCAGCCATTGGATAACGGAAACCCGGTGATCATCGGCAACACTCCACAGGCACCCAGCGACCCGACCATCATCGTACTTACGCCACCTGTCGTGCCTATCGTCCGGGGCGGTGACGACGTGCCAGGCGTGGACACCGGCGGCATAAAGACAATCGCATCACAGTCGCCTGTCATACTGGACGGACCGACAACAGGGGGCACCACTCCAGGCACAACGCAACCGCCCGTTGCAGCAGCTATATCGCAACACAAAAAGTGGCTGTGGCTGGTGCTCCTGTTGTTGGTAATCATTGTACTGATCAGGATTTTCGGAAAATAAAAACCGCTATATGAAACTATCATTCTGGCACTGGCTCGGTATCGTCATCATTATCTGCATCATCGCTTCCTTCTTCCTGAAGCTGAAGGCACTGAACGTGATAGACCATGCCGCCAAAAACGGCACAGACCTAAACTCCTACACATGAAAAAAGGCATCGTTATACTGCTCATTATCATACTGCTTGCAATAGGCACTACCTGGTACTTCACCAACAGGAAAAAGAAGGGCAAGACTGCCGCAACAGCAGGTAATGCACCCGCATTGTCCAATGGCGTGATCAGCCCGACAGACAATAAGCGTGTCGCATTGGAGCAATGGAGTTCAACCATTGGTGAACCTTTCAACGGGCTTACCTACAACATGACAAATGAAGAGGTCGGATATGTGTATGATTTTGTGTTCAACTACCTACAGAAGAACCGGAAGCCCGACCCCGACAGCGAGTTGCGTTATGCAATTGAGAGCATCGGCATGAAGTACAACATATTCACTTAAACACTTTGTGGCAATGGAGTTTGCAAGCGTTTCGGACGGTATAAAATATTTTGTTGGCAGGCATGGCAATGATATGCTGAAAGCACTTTCAGGCACACAGATATATTTCCCTGTGGCCGTTGCACAGAAGTGCCTGGAGAGCGGGTTCGGTACAAGCCAACTGGCCATCAACTATAAAAACTTTGGTGGCATCATGAATTTTGGGGGCAGGCTCCCAGGTGCGGCCGGTGTGGTACCAGGCAATATTCCCTACGCAATATTCAGCACGCCGAAGGACTGTTTCGAGGTGTACGCAAATGTGCTAAGGAGTGCCAAACAGAAATATGTTTCGCTCGGGCTGCTGACAGCAGCTTCGCCACAGGATCAGTTGCGTGCAATCGCAAACGGCGGATACTGCGAGGACCCGAAGGACCCGGACACCTACTACAACATGGTAAACAGCATCATGAAAAAAGTGATCGCACTTTACCCGTTGGGAAAAATAGCATAGCATGAAAAAAACAATCATAGTCGTACTGCTTTCATTGCTGCTTGTGCTGGCCTGCTTCTTCGTGTTCAACGAACTGAAGCAACGCAGGGTGAACGGACTTGTGACAACGGTTGACGAAGCAAGCGAAACGATAAAGCAGCCATCAATGGCCATCAACCTTTTCGATGGTGCTGCAGACGCTGCAAAGATCGTGAGCGATGCCGCAAAGGGGCTGAACCAGTACAGTACACCCGGCAACCTTGAACAGTTGCTCGGCGAGATGTACAGCCAGTTGCAGGATGGCTACAGCAACAGCGGGTACAGTGGCAACGGGACTTTTGAGGACTATCTAAACGGCAATTAAAATTCTATATATGGCAGTCAAGAACGCCTATCCGAACCTACCGGAAATCGGCTACCAGAAAACAACAGTAAGCAGCGACGATGTTGCGGCCTATATTTCGTCACTTGCAAAAAGCGACGAGATCAAGACAGCGGCCTATGTGCTTTTCGGCAATGAGAGTGCATACGGCAAAAAGGGGGTGAACAACAACTATGCTGGCATCCAGGCTGACGGCTCCAAGATCGGCAACGGCTTTGACAACAGGGTTGTTGCTACATGCGTACTTACGGACAACGCAGGCAATGTACGCCGCTTCTGCTGCTTCGATGACTGGAAAGTATCAATTGACTATCTGGTCAACAGGGTTGAAGGGCGTGGGCTCTACATTGGTGGCTATGCACACCCTTACGCAAAGATGAACATTGGCAGTATCAATGACCTTGCCACTGCGTACTGGCGTGAATGGGTAATGGGCAGTGCAACAGCTTCCATTCCACTTGCGGAAAGTGCAAGTTTCATTGCACAGTACACAAGTGCCAAAGCCAAACTTTACCTGGCAGTACCGGAGCAAAAAAAAAAGTTGAGATAGTGCTTTTTGTGGTAGCGATACTGCTGATCGTACTGGCAATAATTTATTTCCTATACAAGAAATAGCACTTTGGCAACAGTAACAACATACCCATTTCGTAACAGCACAAAAGCAGACCTGCTATACAGCATCCTGCTTGCATTAGGAGGCACTATGGCAGATGTGAAACAACTGTACAACAACAGCGAAAACGACCTGCTATATGCGGTCCTTGAAGCGATCGTGAACGGCGGCGGCACCGGTGGCGGTACTGTTACCGAGGATGTGCTTGCAAACATTCAGGCTGGTGCGATCGCCAATGGCGATACAGTTGCAGCCGGCACCACACTGACAAATTTTGTTAAGCAGCTTGTGCAGAATGTTTACGTTCCTGTACTCAATGACCCGGCGTTCTCCATATCCAACAACCAGGCCGCACTATTGAAGATCGGTGCAGCGGTGGACGTGCTGCTGACATTCACTTTCAACCGTGGCTCCATCATATTGCAAGGGAACTTCCAGGCATTCAGGGCGGGGGCTGCAACAGGATATACTTTCATAAGGGCCAACGATACCAATTACCCTGGAATGCCGCAGGTGGGCGACACCTACACTGTCAATGCTTATGCTGTTGTACAGGGTATCAACGCATTCAAAGGAACAGTTGACTATGCAATTGGTGCACAGCCAAAGGACAGCAGCAACAACAACTACGGTGCACCATTGGCCGCTGGCACAAGCCCGGTGCAGGCAACAGGCTTTGAGGGCGTGTACCCATTGTTCGCAACCACGGCCAACATCGCCACGGCAACCGAGCAAGGATTGTTGAGCATGATAAATGCCAACAACATTGTACTTGACCTGGTTGCTGAAGCTGGCGGCAACAAGCAGAAGTTCTGGCTTCCAAAAGCCTGGACAGATGCAAGGGCTTTGACAGCCGTGCAGTACTACAACCCTGTGAGCGGTTCCTTTGACCCCACCAACAAGATTGCCGATTTCACGACAGCAGCGGACACGCAGAACGTGAGCGGCAACGTGATCAACTATACAAAATTCACTAACGCTTCTGCTGACAGGGGAGCAACGCAGATACGCTTAATATTCTAACTATGGCAAGGCAACAAGGCACATTCAATTTCCCTGCAAACTTTGAGGTAAAGATCAAGGGCATGGTGGACGGGCGTATGTATTGCCCTTCCTATGCGGACCTGCTCCTGTTCGATGCAAGCAACTATATTTTCAATGGCTTCTTTGTTACGGTTTGGGATGCCGATGCATCAAAGCGTGGCGTGTACGTGTGCATCAACGAGAACGATTTAAGCAACCCTGCAAGCTGGCAGAAGCTGGGCACCGGCGGTGCATCCATCAACGAAACACCGGTTGCATTGAACATTGTAGCCGGCCACAACTACACAAGCGACTGGGATATTGCTAACGACAGGAATGCAATATTCAACCTCAACGCCCCACCAACAGGTCTGGGTGTTCATATAAAGACTTCATCCGTACCGGCAGCAGGGCAGACGGGCTTTATCATTATCACAAACAACGATTCTGACAATAAATTTTCTTTTACTGCCGCATCATTATACGCTAGTGATTACGAAGGGACGGCAACGTTTTTTTCCATACCTGCTGATGGGCGTGTACATAGGATTGACTATGTTTTTGACGGAACGAATTTCCTGCTTGTAAAGAATGTGTTCCCAGCAGCAGGCGAAGACGAAGCGGCCTGGTTAAAAGCCATCCATGCCCTTGAAACCTCCATGAACACGATATATGCAACTGCCGTACTTGTGGACGGGGCTAATATCGTTTTCGATGCGACGCTACTGCGTGGTGCATACGTGGTACTGGGCGGCAACCGCACACTTTCCTTCAACGGGTTCGATGAAGGCATGAACCTTACGCTTGTTGTTGCACAGGATGCCACAGGAGGCAGGACATTGACACTGCCGGCCTGCAAGGTAGTGACCGGTGGCAATGGTGGCGTGACGCTGACACCTGCACCCAATGCGGAGGACATACTGACTTTCTACAAGGTCAACGGAACTATTTACTGCAACTACGGCAAAAACTACAACTGATGCTAATGGGACAATTCTTCTGTAACAACAGGCCTGCATTTTTACTGGATGCATACCCCAATGCAGGGGTCGCTTTCTCTACATCGAAGCTGAGGGGCGGCTACACCGGCAACTGCATGAAGGTCCGCCGTAGCAGTGACAGTGCAGAGATGGATTTCGGGTTCAAGGGCGATGTGCTGGACACAACAGCTTTGCTTGCTTTTGTTGGCTCCGGGCATGGGCAGGTAGTGACCTGGTACGACCAGAGCGGCAACGGCAGGAACGCGACACAGTCCACCGGTTCATTGCAGCCATACATTGCGATCAGCGGTGCAGTGACAATGTCGAACAGTTACCCGGCAATAAAGATTTTTGCTTTCAACCAGTTGGCGACAGCATACACGATCAACAAGCCGTACAGCTTCTTCTTCGCCTGCCAACAGGAAGGCGAATCCAACTACAGGCTGATACATTCAGTCGACAGGAGTTCCTTTATTAGCCCTGTCAGGGCAGACCATACAGCAGTAAGGTTGGCGTATGTGGTACAGGCAGACGAGTTTGCCGCAGCTTATGAAAACGTGCTTGTATCACTGTTGGTAGGCAACGCCACATTATCAATTTTCAAGAATGCGGGAGCAGTAACGCTCGTTGACAATACCGCCGTGGACTATGGCCCGTTGGCTTTTGGCGAAGCGTCGTACAATGAACCTGGTGGATTTTTAACCGAGTTCATTTCCTATCCATCCGACAAAGCAGCAGATAGGGCAGGCATTGAGAATTTTATAAATGAACACTATAAAATCTACTAACCTATGCAATGCTACCTATTTGACACCGTTGACGAAGCGATGGCACTGGATGCAACGATTTGCAGTGGAGAGAACATTGGCGGTGGCGATACAAAACGGTACCTCAATATCCTGACAACAAAAGCAGGTGCGTTCGCAGTCAAGGCGGACAGGATTGCCAGGAAGTATGCCACGCGGGCACCGGTAACGCTACAGGACGGCGACTTACAATAAGGCTTTTATTATCAAACTATAAATTTTCAATCATGCCAGTAAAAAGAAAAGCGGCGGCTAAAAAACGCAAACCGAGTGTGAAGGCTTTAAGCAAAACAGTTACAGCCGCTACACGCAAGCTGAAAACAGCAAAGAAAAAATTGGCCACAGCCAAAAGGGCTGCGGCTCGCAAGAAATAGAACGCTTTCTCATAAGCAGTCAGTTTTGGTTAAGCCTGGTGTTTCCACACCGGGCTTTTTTGTGTTGCTGCAGTACCGTGTTTTTTACTGTTGCTTCCCATGGTAACTACCTGGTAATACCAGGCTATTTGTTGGTGCGGGCCAGTAACATGTATTTAACCGTTGCGTGCCGGAAGCAGGAAGGATATTTTCTTTACCGGTGGATGCAGGCAAGGAAGGGAAGTCGTTCACCAATTGCATGCCAGTGGTTATTTTAATGTCCTTAAGGTATTCTTCCAGCATTTGCAAATTTGCATGCCCTTTTTGCAACTGCAACTGTTTGTGCGGGATGCCCGCCCTTTCTGCCATCATGATGCCGGTATGTACGAAGCTGTAGAGTGTGTACCGCTTGTGATAGTTCAGTCTTCTTAAAATATCTGTCATACGCCTGCTAATATGGTCACGGCTCAACCTTTCAGGTCCGGGCAGTCCGTCTTTTGAAAAGATATAGTACTCCGGTGGGTAGCCCTTATATTTTTCAATATGCCTGTACATGCCCAATGGGATTGCTTTCAAATAATTGTCATCATCCTTTAATACATCATCGCTTGCGATCACCTGCATCGGTTCAAAAAGTATGTGCGAAATCTTCAATGCCCTGATCTCCTTTGGACGGAAGAAAAGGTAGAAGCAGAAGTCTATAGCATCCCTTAGCTGTGGGTCTTCCTGTTCAACAACTGGCAGCAGTTCCATTAACTGGTTGTCCGTAAATGGTAACTTGCTCTGTGCCTTTACCCTCTTTGCCTTGATGCCATCAAATGGGTTGTGCAACTGCTTGTGCGGTATGAGTTCCTTTACAAGCCCACGCAGTACCATTAACCGGTTGCGTATCGTGTTCTTGTGCAGCCCTATTACATGCATGTGCCTTATGTAGTCACCAGCAACTGTGTCTTTGTTCTCTGCCCTTGCTTTCCTGTACCAAAGTGCAAATGCACGCAGGATGGTAGAATAGCTTGTATAGCTGGCCCATTCCATCATTGGTTTTTTGTACTCCAGTAAATCGGATAGCTGGCCAACAAGATCGGTTTTTCTCTTATCGTCCTTGATGCCTGGTGAAAGTATTTCCGCAATGAGCCTGTTTGCTTCTTTAAGGCGGAGTGCTTTAGTTGGGAGGCTGTTCATGTTCCCGTAAATCTTGCAGGGCTTTCCTGTGGCATCGTACCACTTAATAAGCCAGAACTTACGCATGTCCCCATCCAGCGGGTAGATTTTTGGAGACAAAATTTTTTTTCTCATAGCGTTTCAATGTTTGCACCGGTGTGCGAACCTGATTGCTATAAGTGGTCCACGGCTTTGGGTTCCGTAGACTAGTTAAACAATAAAACCCTTTAAAATAAAGGGTTTTGGAAGAAACTGCGGTGAGGAAGGGATTCGAACCCTTGGTACAGTTTAACCCGTACGGCAGTTTAGCAAACTACTGATTTCAGCCACTCATCCACCTCACCAACCTTAGTACCTCTCTGCTATAGCGAGAGGGCTGCAAATATAGTAGGTAAAAGTAAATTCCAAAAACAAATTCCAAATTCCTTCAACTTTTTTTTGAAATAAAAATCCCAAGCTATTTTGAACTTGGGATTTGGTATTTTCTTATTTGGAATTTAATGATCTACATCGCCGCAAGCTGTACCTTCTGCGTAAGTTCCATTACATTTTCACGGAAGATGGAATCAGTATCCATCAGGTCTTTCACCGTTTGGCAGGAGTGTATAACAGTGGTATGGTCGCGACCGCCAAAATGCTCACCAATTGTTTTCAATGAATTCTTAGTAAAGGCTTTTGCCAGGTACATGGTTATTTGACGTGCCTGTACAATTTCACGTTTCCTTGTTTTGTGCAATAACCTTTCATAAGGTACGTCAAAGTATTCGCATACCATTTTCTGTATGGCATCAATAGTAATTTCTTTGCTGCTGGTCTTTACAAAATTCCTTAATACTTTTTTGGCAAGTTCCAGGTCTATTTCCTTTTTGTTCAATGATGATTGGGCCAACAGGGAAATCAATGCACCTTCCAACTCACGTACGTTTGTATTGATGTTGTAAGCAACATACTTGATCACTTCTTTTGGCATGTCCAAACCATCGTTCTTCATTTTACGCTCAAGGATCTCGATCCTTGTTTCGTAATCGGGCACTTGCAGGTCGGCACTCAGCCCCCAGCGGAAACGGCTCAGCAAACGTTCTTGCATGCCATCCAGATCCTTAGGTGCTTTGTCTGATGTAAGTACCAACTGCTTGCCGCTTTGGTGCAAATGATTAAAGATGGCAAAGAAAGCGTCCTGGCTTTTTTCGGCACGGGCAAAAAACTGCACATCATCTATAATCAATACATCTATCAACTGGTAAAAGTGTATGAAATCGTTAATGGCATTGTTGCGGCCATGGTCCTGAAATTGGTTGATGAATTTTTCGCTGCTTACATACAGTACCACTTTGTTGGGATGTGCACGTTTTACATCATTACCGATAGCCTGTGCCAAATGCGTCTTGCCTAAACCTACGCCACCATAAATAACCAACGGATTAAAAGAATTGGCTCCCGGTTTTTCTGCCACCGTTTTACCGGCACGGCGGGCCACACGGTTGCTGTCGCCTTCCACAAAAGAATCAAAAGTGTACTGGGCATTCAATTGCGGGTCTATCTGCATTTTTTTGAGCCCGGGAATAACAAACGGATTTTTCACAGGGTTGTCAATCACCAAGGGAAAATTCATTTCGTTGTTGTTGTATGTCTTCATACCACTGGCTGGTACATCCATGCTACCGTTACGGCCATTACCGCTATCCACCATGATGCGGTATTCCAATCTTGCCTCTTTACCCAACTCACGTTTCAGGGTTTTTGCCAAAAGGTTTACATAGTGCTCTTCCAAATACTCGTAAAAGAATTGGCTAGGCACTTGTATCATTAATACGTTGCTTTTTAGTTCAACAGGATTAATAGGCTCGAACCATGTTTTGAAATGTTGCCACTCAACAATGTCCTTAATAATTTTCAAACAATTGGTCCAAACAGATTCAGCAGTTTTAGGCATACAATAATCTAAATAATATAGTGAGTTAAGGTTGTTTGCTCTTTTGTTTCCTCCCCATCTCCACCCATGTTGATATGTGCAAAACATTTTTTGGAAGGAGGTGCAATATGGATATTAAATGTTGAAAAAAAAATTTTTTATTAGCTTGTATTTTTCCCTATTACAACAGTATTCATTTCCAGCAAATTTTTTTGTTGATTTTTATAAAAAAAATTGATGGCTGTTACGGACAAAATATGCTTGCATTCAACCTCACTAACAGTTGCATTAGTTGTTAACACATGTGGGCTTTTAGCTTTATTAATTGTTAAAGAAGTACCCTTTATTGACTTGCCATACAAATTCCCTTTTTTAAATTTTTCTTCCCCCATTTTATCCTCAGCCCACTTATCCCCAATTCCGTACATCCACGCAAACCCTTGCACAGTAATGTTTTCAACAAACACGCTATTGTGGGTTGCTGAAGTTGTATGCAAGTAGAAAAAACGGTCTATTATATATTGCAAGGTATCCACAGTATTGGCCGTATAGTTATCAGTAGCATTCACGTTACAGGAAACTGGTTGTAGGACTGCATTGGTTGCTGGTGGATTTTTGGATAACATGGCTCACTTTTATTGTAGATTGAAATGTACAACTTTTAGCCGCCAATTAAAAAGATTTTTTTTCTGCAAAAAAGGAAATAAAATACCTCTATTTTCGGGTGAAATAATAATAATTATGAGTTACGAAGTTGTAGGAAAATTAGTAGCAAAATTCAATGTGGTGCAACGCACAGAAACATTCAAGACAAGGGAATTCGTTATTGAAAAATCAGAAGATATTGGCGGGCGTGTAATTACAAACTATGTAAAGTTTCAATGTGTTCAAGACAAGACCGAAATGGTTGATAGGTTCAATATTGGCGATGATGTAAAAGTGCAGTTTAACCTGAAAGGAACAAAGTGGGTTAAAGATGGCAAAGAAAACTATATAACCAACTTGGATGCATGGAGAATGGAAACAGTGAAACTGGGCAGTGAAGCTGCAAGCGATGCCCCACCAAGCTTTGTTCCGGATAATGCACCAACAGATAATGTTGATGATTTACCATTTTAATTTCACAATGCAGGATGTGTGGTTCTCCTTTTCAAAATATCACACATCCTGCATCATATACAACAAATCAATACATACTTTTTTAGGATAAACACCTAACAGTATATGATACAAGAAATATCCCTAAAGCTCACTCCCTCCGAAGCATCGAATGATGCTGTAATAAAAAGACAGCTTGCACAGTCCATCGGCAAAGCCGAAAGCGATATAACAGGCTTTTACAGACTTAAACAAAGCATCGATGCAAGAAGCAGGCAACAGGTTTGGATAAACCTCACGTTGCAGACTTTTATCAACGAACCATACCACCAAAGAGTAGTGGTACCCGTTACTTTTAAAGATGTCAGCAAGGCAAAAAACAAGGTCATTATTGTGGGTGCAGGCCCTGCAGGACTATTTGCGGCATTGAGATTATTGGAAATGGGCATAAAACCCATTGTACTGGAGCGTGGCAAAGATGTACGTGCAAGAAGAAGGGACCTGGCTGCATTGAATAAAGAAGGTACCGTAAATCCCGAGAGCAATTATTGTTTTGGCGAAGGCGGTGCAGGCACGTATAGCGATGGGAAACTGTACACACGAAGCAACAAGCGTGGCAATATAAACCGGATATTGAACCTATTTGTACAGTTTGGTGCCGAGGAAAAAATACTGTACGAAGCACATCCGCATATTGGTACCAATAAACTGCCGCATATTATTACTGCCATGCGTGAAGCCATTATAGAACATGGTGGCGAGGTAAGGTTCCAGAAAAAAGTAACTGATTTTATTATTGAAGGCAACTCTATTAAAGGTGTGCAAACTTTTGATGGCGATACTATCACTGGACAGGCGGTTATTCTTGCAACAGGCCATAGTGCAAGGGATATTTTTGAACTGTTGCACCAAAAGAATATTTTAATTGAAGCAAAGCCTTTTGCTTTAGGCATACGTATAGAACATCCACAAAGTATTATTGATGCCGCACAGTACCATTGTGCCGTAAGGGGCGATTATTTGCCACCGGCTTCGTACAGTTTGGTAGAACAGGTAAACGGACGTGGCGTGTTCAGCTTCTGCATGTGCCCCGGTGGCATTATAGCACCCGCTGCTACTGGCCCCAATGAGTTGGTGGTAAACGGCTGGAGCCCCAGCAAACGCAACAATCCTTATGCAAACAGTGGCATGGTGGTAAGTGTGGATGAGGAAAGCCTGCAGCTTGCAAAGTTTAAAGGAAGCCAGGCAGGCACGCCGTTAACATTGATGGAGTTTCAGCAATCAGTTGAACAGAAAGCATACGAAGCCGGTGGCGGAAAGTCTGTTGCACCTGCATTAAGGGTGGTTGATTTTTGCAATGGAAAAATTTCGCAATCATTGCCAGACTGTTCCTATTTACCTGGCATTATAGCCGCCGATTTTAAAAACATACTGCCCAACTTTGTCCACAAAAGTTTGCAGGAAGGCATCAAGGCCTTTGGCAAACGCATGAAAGGTTATTACACCAACGATGCCATTGTGGTTGCTACGGAAAGCAGGACATCCTCCCCCGTCCGTATTCCAAGAAACAGCGACAGTCTGCAACATCCACAAATACAGCACTTGTATCCATGTGGCGAAGGTGCAGGCTATGCCGGCGGAATCGTAAGTGCATGTATGGATGGAGAAAGGGTGGCAGATATGGTAGCAAGCATTCTTCATTAAAGCAAATCAAATGGTACATAGTTCAACTATGTATAAAAAAAATTGGCAGTCTTTCAACTGCCAATTCACCATCTCATTATTTAAACTGCTTTAGTAAGTTATTGCTTTGCAGCAGCAGGTTTAATATCTACCAACTCTACTTCAAAAATCAAAGTGGCACCCGGGGGAATGTCCTGTCCGGCACCCCTATCGCCATAAGCCAGGTCCGAAGGGATAACCAATTTCCATTTGCTGCCCTTTGGCATCAACTGAACGGCTTCTGTCCAGCCCCTGATTACACCACTTACCGGAAAGCTGATAGGCTCGCCACGATTGTAGCTATTGTCAAATTCTTTCCCGTTCAGCAAAGAACCTTTATAATGGCAAACAACGGTATCAACTGCAGTTGGCTTTGGCCCGTTGCCGGGTGTAATAATCTCGTATTGCAGACCCGAAGGGGTAACCACTACACCCGGGCGTTTCTTGTTTTGCGAACAGAAAGCTTCTCCTTCTGTCTTTTCTTTTTTGGCCGCCTTTCCATTCAGTTCGGCAAGCTTTGCATTCAACGATGCGGCAATTTGTGCTTCTTCCAGTTTCTTTGGTTTGTCTTTCAGCACATCCTTAATGGCTTCCACAAAAACGCCATAGCTCAAGGTATCCAGTTCAATCCCTTTCAGGTTGCCCGCAATGTTCACGCCCAACGAATAGCTCAAGGTATCCAGTTTGGTTTTCAAAAAAGCGGTTTGGGCAATCGTCTTCCTTACAGGTGCTGGCTTGGTTGCTGGTTTCGGTTTTGCAACGGGCTTTTGTTGTGCCATTGCAAATGCAGGTGCAAGCAAAATAATCAATGCAACTTTCTTCATTTGTAAATTATAATAGTGAAAAATATTTTAACGTAAATACCCAAGTATCTTCAGCATACTGGCGGCTGTTTGTTCTTTGGCATACACCCAGTCTTCCAGCTTGCCATTTTTATCGTACTCAATAATGATATGCTTGGGCGATGGTATCAGGCAGTGCTTGATACCGCCATAACCGCTAATCTGATCCTGATAGGCACCCGTATGAAAGAAGCCCACATACAACGGCTCCTTATTGTCCTCATCTTCGGGCTTGTTGCTTTTTGTTTTGGGCAGGAACACTTCATTGATATGTTCCTCACTATCGTAATAGTCATGGCTGTCGCAAGTAATGCCCCCCAGTACCACACGGTGGTATTCGTTTTCCCATTTGTTGATGGGCAGCATCAGGAACTTTTCGCCAATGCCCCAGGTATCGGGCAAAGTTGTAATGAACGATGAATCGATCATGTACCAGGTTTCCCTATCGTTCTGCTGCTTCTCGCCTATTACACTGTAAATATGTGCCATGCTTTCGCCAACGGTATAGCTACCAAATTCAGTGAAGATATGTGGCATCGGCACTTTTGCTTTCTTGCAGGCCTTCTTGATATTACTTACAATTTCATTGATCATGAATTGATAGTCATACTCAAAACCCAAAGAGTGCTTAATGGGAAAGCCACCACCAATGTTAATGGAATCCAGTTCGGGGCATATTTTCTTTAGCTGGCAATACAGGTTAATGATCTTGTTCAGTTCGCTCCAATAATAGATATCATCCTTAATACCCTTGTTCAAAAATATATGCAGCATCTTCAACTGGAACTTATCCTCATAGCCTTCAATCTCATCCACATAAAATTCCAGTATATCCTTTGCACGAATACCCAACCTCGATGTATAGAAAGGAAAGTTGGGTTCTTCTTCAGCAGCCACACGTATGCCCACTTTAAAAGGTTCCTTCACGCTACGCTTGTAAGCTTTCAGTTCATCTTTATTATCCAGTACCGGAATCACGTTCTTGAACCCACTGTTAATCAGTTTTGCAATCCTGGATGTGTAGGCCCTTTGCTTGTAACCATTGCACACAATAAACATGTCTTTGGTTATCTTCTTCTTCTTGTACAGCTCATTGATAATGTCAATATCATAAGCATAAGATGTTTCCAGGTTAATGTTATGCTTCAATGCCTCGGCCACCACAAAAGAAAAATGGCTGCTCTTGGTACAGTAACAATAATTATACGTGCCCTCGTACTTATGTTTTTTAAAGGCGTTGGCAAACATCTGCTTCGCCTTGTTTATCTGCATACCAATTTTGGGCAGGTAAGTCACTTTCATTGGCGTGCCATACTTCTCTATTAAAGGCTTCAGGTCAACACCATTAAAAGATAGGTAATCGTTGTCATTTACTTCAAAGCCTTCCTGAGGGAAGTGAAAGGTCTGATTCACCAGCGAGGTATAGCTGTTTGTCATTCTTACGTAATGGTTAAAAGCGTTGAATGGAATTTTATGGAGAGCAAAAATAGTAGTTTGATGAATGCACAAAACAAAAAAGTCGAAGACTTAACATCTCCGACTTTTCGTTATTTTATCCGGGCCGATAATTACTTCACAGAAGCAACCAACGCCTTGAAACTTTCTGGGTTGTTCATGGCCAAATCAGCCAATACCTTCCTGTTCAGATCTATACCTTTTACAGCAAGTTTGTTGATGAACTGGCTATAGGTTAAACCTTCTTCCCTTACGCCTGCATTGATACGTGCAATCCATAATTGACGGTATTCCCTTTTCTTCAACTTACGGCCTACATAAGCATAGGTCTGACCTTTTTCTACAATATTCTTGGCAACCGTATATACGTTTTTACGTTTACCATAAAAGCCTTTGGCTTGTTTTAAAATCCTTTTCCTGCGTGCCCTAGAAGCAACTGCATTTTTTGAACGTGGCATATCTTAATAAGTTTAAATAGTAATGAATAAAGTTTTGAAATGGTTACCGGCTTATTTCAAGCCCAATAATCTTTGTACAAAATCTTTGTTGGTAGATCCTAAAACGCCGTCTTTACGCATGGCACGTTTACGCTTTTTGGATTTCTTAGTTAAGATGTGACGCTTAAAAGGCTTTTGAAAGGTGATCTCACCTGTACCAGTTACCTTGAAACGTTTTTTGGCACTGGAATTTGTTTTTACTTTTGGCATAAAATAATCTATAAAAGATTACACCCTGCTGGCGGTTTTACACAGGTAAAACACTTGTTTGGGCCTTACGGGAAAATTTGGGCGGCGAAGATAAGGGCAAACAGTTTAACGGCAAAGCGTTTTTGCCAGTAATTTTTGGGGCCTGCCTACAAAAACAGGCTGCAATATACAATCCCCCACCCATCATTTGTGCCCCCTAGGCAATTGCCCGAATCCTTACATTTGGTTCAAACTTACTTACCAAATGAAAAAAGCACTGTTGCTCTCCACTGTTTCCTGCTGCTTGCTGGCATCTGCCAATGCACAGGACAAAAAAGATGTCAAATACATTGACAAGTCCAATATGGACCTATCGGTAAAACCGGGCGATAATTTTTACCAGTACGCAAACGGCACTTGGTTAAAGAATAATCCTATTCCCGGTTCAAAAACCCGCTGGGGCAGTTTTGACGTGCTGCGTGAAGAAAGCAGCAAACGCCTGCAGACCCTGTTGGACGATGCAGCCAAAAACACGGGCCGCGACCGTAAAACACAAATGATTGGCGATTTTTATGCAAGTGGCATGGACAGTGCAGCCATTGAAGCAAAAGGTTACCTGCCCATAAAACCCGATCTTGACAAAATAAATACGTTTACCGATATACAGACATTGCTAAACGAAGCTGCCATTGCAAGAACAACAGGCATCGGCAGCGGTATATTGGGGGTATTTATTGGACCAGACAGAAAGAATGTATCCAAATATATTCCCTCCATCGGTCAAGGCGGTACTTCTTTACCTGACAAGGACTATTATTTAAAAGACGATGCCCGCAGTACCAAAATACGCGATGCATACAAAAGCCACCTGCAAAAAATGTTCATGCTGGCTGGTGAAGATGCAGCCACAGCCACTGCAAGTGCCGCATCCGTTTTAAAAATTGAAACGGAACTGGCAAAGGCCCAGTACAGCCGTGTGGAAATGCGTGACCCCTACAAAACCTACAATAAATTTTCCGTAAGCGATCTGGCAAAAGAAGTGCCTTCCATCAACTGGCAGCAACAATTCCAATTGATGAAGATTCAAGGGGTTGATTCGGTGCTGGTGGGAAATCCATCTTTTTTGAAAAGGCTGGCTGCCCTGTTGACTGAATACCCGTTAACAGACTGGAAAAGTTATTTGCGTTGGGGCATCATCCGCTCTGCCGCTCCTTATTTAAGCGATGCGTTTGTAAAGGCAGATTTTGAATTGACCCGTGTGCAAACAGGGCAGAAAGAACAGACACCCCGCTGGCAACGCATGAGCGGTTTAATTGACAGGACTCTCGGTGATTTAATTGGGCAGTTGTACGTAGAAAAATATTTTAAACCCGAAGCCAAGGCCCGCATGCTTGAACTAGTGAACAACCTGCAGCAAACATTCGGCGAACGCATTAAAAGGCTTGACTGGATGAGCGATGAAACCAAACCCAAAGCATTGGAGAAACTGAATGCCTTTGCCAAAAAAATTGCCTACCCAGATAAATGGAAAACCTATGACGGCATTACCATTAGCAGAAATGATTTTATTGCCAATGTTCGCAGCGTAAGCGTTTGGAGCTACAACTACATGGTTACTCGCATGGGTAAACCTGTAGACCGTACAGAAATGGGCATGACCCCACCCACCATCAACGCATCATATAGCCCATCTAACAACGACCTTACTTTTCCTGCAGGTATTTTGCAGTTCCCCTTCTTTGACTTTGGTGCAGATGATGCAGTGAATTATGGCGGCATCGGTGCAGTGATTGGTCATGAAATGACGCATGGCTTTGACGATCAGGGAAGACAGTTTGATGCAACAGGCAACCTGCGTGACTGGTGGTCTAAAGAAGATGGTGATAAATTCAAACAGAAAGCAAACGAAATAGTGGAGCAGTACAATGCATTTACTGTGCTGGATACCATCCATGTAAACGGCAAGCTGACATTGGGCGAAAACCTTGCGGACCTGGGCGGTCTAAACATTGCTTACGAAGCATTTACCAAAACCAAACAATTCAAGGAAGGCAAATTGATGGATGGCCTTACGCCAACACAGCGTTTCTTTTTAAGCTGGGCTCAGGTTTGGCGTAACAATATTTTGCCAGACAATGCAGCACAACTGATATTGACCGACCCGCATAGTCCGGGCCAGGCCAGGGCTAATGGTGCCATTGTAAACATAGATGCCTGGTATAAAGCATTTGATATAAAAAACGGCGACAAAATGTACAAGAAGCCGGAAGACAGGACACATATTTGGTAAGCCCTATCATAAAAAGGTGATGCAAATAAAAGCATCACCTTTTTTGATATTGGCATGTTGCTTTAATTACATTTGCCCCATGGGCGAATATTCTTTAGGCGATGCACTCAAAGGCTTTATCAACAAAAGCAACCTGCGTAATGGCATACGTGCCGTACAGATTGAAGAAGTGTGGGAACAATTGATGGGCAAGACCATTGCCAAGTACACCGAAAAAATTGAGATCATTAACCAGACACTGTTCATACGCACCAATGTTGGCCCGTTAAAAAACGAACTGTCTTTCCAGAAACCACAAATCATTCAACGGGTAAACGAAGCCTTTGGCGAAAGAGTGATTACACAAGTGGTAATACAGTAACCCACATGAAACCTATTGCCACTCTTGTTTTTCTTTCTCTAACGATTATGCTGTTTACCGTTTCCTGTAGCGTTGGCAAACACGGCATGTTCAACAAAAAGAAATCCACCGATACAACAGCAACACAACAAAGGGTTGCGGCCATTAAAAATATCGAGGTCGACCTTTTCGATTCATTCACATTTACCGGCCATGCAAACACGCCCATACAATACCGTTTGCTACAACCACATACCAATGCTGCAAAAAAATTCCCATTGGTACTTGTATTCCATGGCTCCGGGGCAGTTGGCAACGACAATAAGAAACAGTTGGGATTACTGGCAAAATATTGGGCATTGCCAACCATACACCAACAATATGCTGCATTTGTTGTGGTACCGCAGTTTGCTACCAGGTCGTCTAACTATTTTTTAGATAGTAACAGACAGGTGCTCACATCAGGGCCCGAGCCATGCGTACAAACCGTTCTGCAATTGGTGGACTCCTTGAAAAACGTGTTGCCCATTGATGAAAAAAGGATTTATGTTATCGGCTACTCCATGGGTGCGTCAACAGCCATCAATGCGTTAACCCTGCGGCCTGGTTTGTTTGCGGCAGGCATCAGTATTGCAGGCATCCCACAATTCGACAAACTACAGCAATTGTCCACTATTCCCATCTGGATGGTGCATGGCAATGCAGATACAGAAAACACCATTGAAAGCGATCTTCTATTTTTCAAGGAAATGCAGTTGCAACATGGCAACAAGCTTCTTTTTTGGGAACTGAACAAAACAGCCCATAACGATATTGTACCCGAAATGATATTGGGCAATCGCATGGCCAGTTGGTTGTTTGGAAACAAAAGGAAATGATTGCCCAGTTGTTGCTAACCGTTCTTTCCGGTAAGCATTGGTACAAAAGAAAATTGCTCAAAAGATTCTTCCAGCAAAGTTCCATCAGGCCTTTTGGTAAGCCTTAGCATGCGTTGTGCATCCCCTTCATCCAAAGGTATTACCATCATGCCACCCACTTTTAATTGGGCTACCAGTTTTGGGGGAATAAAAGGAGCCGCAGCCGTAATGATTATTTTATCAAACGGTGCATAAGTGGGCAATCCTTCAAAGCCATCGCCGTAAAAGAATTTTATGTTTGGGTACTTGTTGCGGAAATAGAAATGCTTGTTGGATTCATACAGCTTTTTCTGTCTTTCTATGGTGTACACCCAGGTGCCCAGCTCGGCCAATATGGTTGATTGGTACACACTGCCGGTACCTATTTCCAATACCTTATCCAGTTTTTTTATTTGCAATAATTGTGTCTGGTAAGCAACAGTATAAGGTTGCGAAATGGTCTGCTCTTCCCCTATGGGAAAAGCCCTGTCCTCATAAGCAATTTTATCAAATGCCGAATCCAGGAAAAAATGACGGGGTATGGTATTGATGGCATCCAGCACCTTCTCGTCTGTAATGCCTTTTTCTTTTAATAGGTTAACCAGTTGTTTGCGTAGGCCTTTGTGTTGGTATGTGTCTTCAAACTTTCTCATAAACTGCAACAAATGTAAGTGTAAGCATCATGCAGGTGGGACGAAAGAAAAACTTGGGGAAAGAATTTGCACGGGCAATAATTACTAACATGAAAGTTTACCAGATGTGTTGCCAGCGTGCACATGGCTTTTACCGAAACATTGATGCTGCAATACACAGTAACCTTATTTTTGCCCACTTAACAGCATTGCTTGAAAAAGACTTGGCAAAGACTTACCGACTGGGAACTATGGCCTTTTTATTTTATATACACGCCACTGGTGTTTGTATGGGCTTACTATGCCATTAGGGCCAAGCATTTCTGGTTCTTTTCGCCCGTGAACCCCTCGCTTGACTTTTCTGGTTTTGAAGGGGAGACAAAACAGGAAATGTTCCTGCAGTTGGACAAAGAAGTGTACCCCAATTCCATTTACATAAAACCGCAACAAAGTTTTGAACAGGTGCTGTTGCAAATTGAAGATGCGGAATTGGAGTTTCCCGTAGCCGTGAAGCCGGACATTGGCACAAAGGGGCTTTGCTTCAGAAAAATTGACAATGAGCAGCAGCTACAAAAATATCATGAGAACCTACCCGTTGATTATGTGTTGCAAACCATGATTGAGTGGCCATTGGAGCTGAGTGTTTTTTATGTACGTTACCCCAATGCCAGTAAAGGCAGTGTTACGGGTTTCATTGCAAAGGAATACCTGCATGTGGTGGGCGATGGAAAGCAAACTTTGATGCAACTGATAGAAACACACCCACGTGCAAAATTCAGGATAGAAGAACTGGTTTGCCGACATGCCAGCAGGCTTGATTGTGTGATTGCCGCAAACGAAACCTATTATTTAAGCATTACGGGCAACCATAACCGCGGTGCAAAATTTGTGAACCTGTACAGGGAAATTGATGAGAAACTGGTACATGTGTTTGACAGGATCAGCAATCATACCAAGCATTTTTATTATGGCCGGTACGATGTGAAAACAACATCAGTTGAGGAGCTGAAGCAAGGAAAAAATATTTCGATATTGGAGTTTAATGGCGTTGGTGCAGAGCCCAACCATATTTATGATTGCAACATGAGCTATTTTGGTGCATTGGGCGTTATTGCAAAACATTGGGGGCATATGTACCGCATTGGCAAGCTGAACAACAAAGATGGCGTGCCTTATATTGGCTTTGTAAAAGGCTTGAAGCATTTACGTAAAGCCAAGGCTTTTTATCAACGGTTGGAGGAGTATGACAAGCAGTGTTGATATTCGCCGACAATACCTATTTTCATTTTACATGAAAAAATTAGTGACTGTTTTTTTTACGGGCATGCTGGTAAGTTTCCTGGGCTCGTTGCCATTGGGTACGCTTAACGTAGCTGCTATGCAGATTGGCATACAGGAGAGCATTGTGCATGCAATCTATTTTTCATTTGGCTCTTTATTGGTGGAGATGGTGTACGTGCGTTTATCGCTGGTGGCCATTGATTGGGTGCGTAAGCAAGCAAGGCTTATGCGGATAATGGAATGGCTTACACTGGCCATTATTGTGGCATTGGCCATTGGTAGTTTCATGGCTGCATTAAAAGGCAGTGGCAGTGCAAAAAATGTATTGCTGAATAATAATATGCACCGCTTTTTATTAGGCATGTTTATGAGTACCATTAATCCTGTTCAGATACCTTTCTGGTTTGGGTGGAGCACGGTACTGTTTGAAAAGAAAGTATTGCAACCCAACAATAGCAATTACAATTTTTATATCGTGGGCATTGGCCTGGGTACGCTTGTAGGCAATTGTGTGTTTATTTTTGGTGGCAAGTGGATGGTTGACAGGATTGCCAACAGCCAGCAATACCTTAACTGGGTTATTGGTGGCATCTTTGCCATAACAGCCGTTATTCAGCTCGTTAAAATATTGATGAAGAAAGATGGGGTCACAAAGTTTCAGCAGCAGTAATTTCTTTTCGCTAAGAGGTTAAAAGGGAAAAGGAGCAAAAGAGCTTGCCTTTTATCTCTTTTACTCTTTCAAGCTCTTAGCTATATTTTTATCAATAAGAGCTTAATTGGTGGCATCTTTGCCATAACAGCCGTTATTCAGCTCGTTAAAATATTGATGAAGAAAGATGGGATCACAAAATTTCAGCAGCAGTAATTTCTTTACGCTAAGAGGTTAAAAGGGAAAAGGAGCAAAAGAGCTTGCCTTTTATCTCTTTTACTCTTTCAAGCTCTTAGCTATATTTTTATCAATAAGAGCTTAAAGAGAAAAGAAGCACAAGGGAGCCACATTTTTTTCATCCCTTTTACTCCTTCAACCCCTTAGCCACTAACTACTATTTACTAAATAAATATTCTCCTTAATACTTCATGGCCAATTTCAATTTGCCCCAAAGCTCATTATCAAAGCTGCTTGGTCCTAAAGTCGAAACGCTTCCATTGTCGCCAAGCCTTACTACGACTGCATCCAAGCTGGGTATCACATAGATCTTTTTATCGTCTTTTCCCAAAGCCATATACATATCGGCGGGTGCATTGGGTATTAATGATATAGGATACACTACTTGCGACTGCGGCACCATGCAACTTGCCTTTCCGTTTAGCCACCATAAGTAGCCATAACTTAAATTCAGGTTCTGCGAAGTAGTGGTCATGGCCGTAAAATAATTCTGGTCGGTCAGCAACTGCGTACCGTTCCACTCCCCTTTTCTCAAAACAAGGCTGCCAAACCTGGAAGCATCCCTTGTAGTGCAATAGAAAATATAGTTCAGCCAAAAGTCATTGCTTGTCATGCCAATTTTATCGTTCAGCTTTTCTTTGGCATATTGGGCAAATGTTTTGCCGCTTGCGGCTGCAATTACATTCTGCAATAAATGGTAGGGTGCATTGTGGTAGGCCCAGCGTGTACCTGCATCAGCTTTATAGATCAAACAGCTTGGTGTGGTGCAGTCCTGATCGGGCACGCCATCATCCAGTCCTGTGGTCATGGTCAACTGATGCTTTACTGTTATCAGGTTTTCTTTGGCCAATGGCAGGCTCGTCCAGCCTGTTCCCAAATACTGCGATGTTTTGCTGTTGATGTTGATGGTGCCTTCTTGCTGTGCAATGCCCGCCACAAAAGCAACCACACTTTTACCTGCAGATGCTATGTAATACTTGGTATCCTTCGTCCAACTGTTCCAATACTGCTCCTTTACAATTTTGCCATGCTGCAGTACAATTAAGCCATAGGTGCTTTTGGTGGCTGCATAATCAAATGCGGCTTGTAGCTGTGTTTCGTCCCAACCAATGGAAGCAGCGGTCTTTGTTTCCCATGTATCGCCGGTAAGTGGTGGATAATAATAGGGATCTGTAGTGGTAGTGGTTGTTGTGCTACCAGTACCGGAATCAGATTTTTTACACGCAGCAAAACTGATTGCTGTTAAGAGAAGAAGGGTGATTTTTTTCATGCAGAAGGTTTGTAGAGGGTTTGACTTTGAAATTAGACAAAGTTTAACGGCACATTAATAATAAACATTGCCTGTATATGAAACGTTACATGCTTGGACTTGTTGTATTGCCGATGGGTGCGACGCCACGAAAGGTGATGGTTGAGCTTTAGCTGGTTACATAGCTATTTCAACAAAGCGTGCCACAACTTTTAAAGTGTGGCACGCTTTGTTGAAAGATTTTGCGAGAGCTTTTGTATAAAAAACATGTGCCACACTTAAAAAGTTGTGGCACATGTTTTTTATAATAAGATTATGCTACTAATCCAGCACTTCTACATCCTTGCCATATTTTGCCTTGTTGAACACAAAAGCACTGTCTGCAATATTTGCACTGGTATTCAGGTTGGTAAAACTGAACTCTAATGTGTTGTTGCTTTTGTCAAGCACTTTGGCTTTGGTAATCATGCCCTTCGCCTTATCAACAAAAATGGTCACTTTTTGAAAATTTTTCCTGGTGTCAATTGGTTTCAGTTCTATTTCGTTGTAGCTGCCAGCAGATGAAACCAGTTTATAGGTAAACTCTTTGTCGTAAGAACCAGAGAGTATCTTTTGCGGTGTCAGGCTTTTGTTGCCTTCGGATGCTTCGGTAACGGTAACGGTTTTGTTGCCATCGAAACTGTAGGTTTTGCTGCCATCGTTGATTACTTCGGTCTTACCTTGCTTCAACACATATTTTTCGCCTTTAATAGATATGCTGCCGGTTTTTGTACCGTTATCTTTTCCTTTACTGGTTATGGATTTAATGGTAAAATTTCCTGTAATGGCTTTGAAAGATTTCACTTTTGCACTTAAAGCATCCAGCACTTTTTTTGCGTTCGGGTCGTTCTGGGCAAATAACATATTGGCAAATACAACTGTTGCCAACAATAGATAGATTTTTTTCATTTTGTTTTTTTACGGCGTCAAAGATATGTTTTTGCCGTTTAAGACAAGGAATGTGGCAACTGGTTTAACCAAATAAGTAGATGAATGGGCCGTTTGTGGTGCAAACGGGCCAACCATGCATTAACCAATTGTATCCAGGTATTCCTGCAGCTCCAGTTCGGATTTGAAACGTACCTCCCTGGCCTTGCTGCCCAGGTTTGGCCCTACAATGCCCGATGCTTCGAGTTGATCCATTAAACGACCAGCACGGTTGTAACCTAGTTTCATCCTTCGTTGTATCAATGAGGTTGAGCCTATTTGGTTCTGTACAATCAGTTTGGCTGCGTCGCTAAAGAGTGGATCACGGTCGGCACTGTCAAAATCCTTTCCTTCCATTTCCTTTTCATCAACGTATTCAGGCAACAGGAACGCATCGGGATAGCCACGTTGCTTGCCAATAAATTCGGCTACGGCTTCCACTTCGGGCGTATCAACAAACGCACATTGCAAACGCGTTACTTCGCCGTTGTAACTGATCAACATGTCACCCTTACCAATCAATTGCTCCGCACCGCCCGTATCGAGAATGGTACGGCTATCAATTTTGGATGATACTTTAAATGCAATACGTGCAGGGAAGTTTGCTTTGATGGTACCAGTAATAATGTTTACAGATGGTCTTTGCGTAGCAATGATCAAGTGTATGCCAATGGCCCTTGCCAACTGTGCCAAACGTGCAATGGGCATTTCCACTTCTTTACCAGCGGTCATGATAAGGTCTGCAAACTCATCCACCACCAGCACAATAAACGGCAGGTATTGATGGCCTTTTTGTGGGTTGAGTTTACGTGCCGTGAATTTTTCGTTGTACTCACGTATGTTACGGCAACCTGCTTCTTTCAACAAATCGTAACGGTTGTCCATTTCAATACAAAGAGCATTCAAGGTATGTACCACTTTCTTTGTATCGGTAATAATGCTTTCTTCTTCGCCGGGAAGTTTTGCCAGGAAATGTTTTTCGATGATGCGGTACAGGCTCAGTTCCACCTTCTTGGGATCGACCAATACAAACTTTAATTGCGATGGATGCTTTTTGTACAGCAACGAAACCAGTACGGCATTTAACCCAACTGATTTACCCTGACCTGTAGCACCCGCCATCAACAAGTGTGGCATAGCTGCGAGGTCAACAATAAAGTTTTCGTTATCAATTTTTTTACCGATGGCAATGGGCAAAGAGTAATTGTTGTTCTGGAACTTGTCGCTGCTGAGCAAGGTCTTCATGCTTACAACGGTCTTACGCACATTGGGTACTTCAATACCAACCGTGCCTTTGCCAGGTATGGGGGCAATAATACGTATGCCCAATGCTGCAAGGCTCAGGGCAATATCATCTTCCAGATTTTTGATACGGCTGATGCGAACACCTGGTGCCGGAACAATTTCATATAATGTAACCGTTGGACCCACAGTAGCTGCAATACGTTGTATGGCAATATCGTAGTTCTTCAGAGTGGAAATGATCTGATTCTTGTTCATTTCCAGCTCGGCCGGGTCGTGAATTATTTTTTCGCTGCCATGTGTTTCCAACAATGAAATTTCCGGGTATTTGTAATCCCTTAGATCAAGGGTTGGGTCGTAGTTCACCGTTGCCAACAAATCACTCCGTACTTCCAATGCCGTATCTTCTTCGGGCTGCGGCTCCACCTCTTCTACCGTTTCGTCTACCGTGTTCTTGTTGCTGTTCAGCAGCATGGTAGGCGGTATATCGTCTATATTGTCTTCTACGTGCAAGTCAAGTTCATCAACCGAAGGTTTTATCTCAAGGCTTAAATCTGGAATGGCATTTTTGGAAGCATATTTTTCATTGACAGACAAAGGCAGTTCTTCTATCACACTTTCTTCTTCAACTGCTGCTTCATCAATCACCAAAGACTCTTCCGTATGTTCAATTTCTTTTTCATTTACATCAAACTCAGTCAATGGGTCTTCAGCAACTTCTTCAGCCTTTGGCATGATCACGGTAATGCCTTTATCGCCTTTCAATTTATTATTGCTGGTAGGTTCTTCCACTTCTTTTTCTGACAGGGTCAACACAGGTAATTCTGCTTCGGCATATTGCTCGTTGATGGAGGGTTGATCCCCATCTGCTTCAAATGCAGTATCGGTTTCACTTTCTGCAACAATTTCTTTTATTTTTTTCTCAGGCCATTTAAATGTTGGGTTGAAACGCCAGATAACATACGCAAATACAGATAATACCAATAACGCACCTGTGCCTACATTGCCAATCCATTTCACGAACCAGTTGTTGATGAGCTCGCCTACTGCCCCACCCCAACTAAAGGATGATGCAGATGCAAAGAATGCCAATGCCATACTGATTACCACAAGCCCAATAATCAAGTAACGAAGGTTCCGTACCAGCGAGAATATTTTTTTGCCAAACAGCAGGTTTACACCCAGCACAAAAAAGAAGGTGCAAAATAAGTAAGAGGCCAAACCAAAGCCTTTGTAAATAAAGATATGGGCAATATACGCACCCAGTACACCAAGCAGATTGTGTACCTGTACATCGTGTATCGCAAAAATCTTGATACCGAATTGATGCACTTTGTCCTGGTCTTCCTGCCAGGTAAACAGGTATGATGTAAAGGCAACAAACAAAAATATGGTGGTAAGCAAGCTAATTGCACCCATGATTTTTGTGGTACGCTCATCTTTCACTACTTCCGTTACCGTTACCTCAACAGGCTTGTCTTCTGTAAGCTGTTCGGGGTTGGGTGGCGGAGGCGTTTTTTTTCTTAGTTTATTTGCCATAGTTACAATGCATTGCGAAATTATTGTAAACTAAGCCATGAAAGGCTTGCATAGCAAGCATGTGGATTACTTTTGGCATTGGTGCAGGTTACGCACGAGGGGGTGGATAACTGGACGGTAATCGGTTTTGCCAGCGGATGATTGGGCTATTTTTTTATGCCCAGCCCCAAACAGACCCAACCTGCAATAAAACAGGCACCGCCAATAGGTGTAATGGGACCAGCCCATTTAAAACCCGGCAGCACCAACGCTTCTTTGTAGGTAAGCAGGAACAATGAGCCACTAAAAAGTATAATGCCTGCAATAAACAGTGAACCCGCCATTTTAACCAGTTTATTGGGGAATGATTGGTAAAGTATCCCAACAGCAAATATGGCGAATACATGGTAAAACATGTAGCGTACACCTGTTTCAAAAGTTGCAACCACAGTTTCAGCTACGAGACTTTTTAATTTATGAGCTGCAAACGCACCAAGTATTACACTGAGTGCACCCAAAAATGCGGCAGTTTTAATATATGTTTTGTGCATGTGGGGTGGTTAATTGGTTTATCCGTTAATTGGTTTATCCGTTAATTGGTTAATTAGGTGGTGCAGGGTGTCTGTTTTAACGGTTGTGCTATTTATGGTGTGTTTTGCCTGGCTGTAGAATGGTTTGCGTTCGGCCAGTTTTTTTTCCAGGAACGTTGCAAGTTCGCCGTCGCTCAGGTTTTTGATCAAAGGGCGGTGCGACCTTTCAGGTATCAGCCTTTTTACCAGTACTGGTATGGGTTCATCAATCCAAATGGTAATGCCCTGTTCGTTCATCCATTGCATATTGTTGTGAAAGCAGGGTGTGCCTCCACCTGTGGCAATGATGATGTTTTGGTGTGCGGCCAAGTTGTGCAAGGCATTCCTTTCTATCAACCTGAACTGTGCCTCTCCTGCCGTTTCAAAAATTTCCTTTATGGTCTGCGAGGTTTCTTTTTCAATTTCAGCATCAAGGTCCATCCAATTGGTATGGTATTGAGTAGCCAATTGCTGTGCCCAATAGCTTTTGCCGCTGCCCATCATGCCTATTAGAAAAAGTTTCAAGGTTGTGTTGGTTAATTGGTTAACTGGTTAATTAGTTAACTGGTATCGTTGAAACAAGTATAGTATTACTATTTAACGAATGAACCAATTAACTAATGAACCCTTGTTTTATTTAAAAGCATTCAGCCCGGTAACATCCATACCTGTAATCAGTAAATGAATGTCATGTGTACCTTCATAAGTAATCACACTTTCCAGGTTCATCATGTGCCGCATAATGCTGTACTCGCCAGTAATACCCATGCCACCCAGCATCTGGCGTGCATCACGGGCAATATTGGTAGCTATTTCGCAACTGTTCCTTTTGGCCATGCTTACCTGTTGTGGTGTGGCCTTGCCTTCGCTCATCAATACACCCAAACGCCAAACCATTAATTGAGCCTTGGTAATTTCGGTAACCATTTCGGCCAGTTTTTTCTGCTGCAACTGAAAGCCGCCAATGGGTTTGCCAAACTGTACACGTTCTTTGCTGTAACGCAAGGCCGTATCATAACAGTCCATTGCTGCACCCAATGCACCCCAGGCAATACCGTAACGTGCTTTTGTTAAACAGCCCAACGGACCTTTCAACCCTTTTACATTTGGTAAAATATTTTCTTTGGGCACTTTTACATTGTCAAATACAAGCTCGCCGGTTGCACTGGCACGCAGGCTCCATTTACCGTGGGTTGTTGGCGTGCTAAAACCTTCCATTCCCCTTTCCACAATCAGGCCCTGTATCTCGTCCTGCTCATTTCTTGCCCAAACCACAGCCACCTGTGCAAAAGGGGCATTGCTGATCCACATTTTGGCACCGTTCAAAATAACATGGTCACCCGCATCTTTGATGTTGGTAAGCATACTGCTGGGATCGCTGCCATGGTTGGGTTCGGTAAGCCCGAAACAGCCCAGCCATTCGCCGCTTGCCAGTTTTGGTAAATATTTGTTGCGTTGGTATTCGTTGCCGTATTGGTAAATGGGGAACATGACCAATGAACCTTGTACGCTCGCAGTGGAACGTACACCGCTATCGCCACGCTCCAATTCCTGCATCATCAATCCATAAGCAATATAATCAAGACCGCCACCGCCATATTGTTCAGGAACGGTAGGGCCGAAACAGCCCAATTCGCCCATTTGTTGTACAATCTGCTGTGGAAACTCGGCACGTTCGGCATAACCTTCAATAATGGGAGAGATTTCTTTTTTTACATAGTTGCGTACTGTGTCGCGGATGAGTTTATGTTCTTCGGTCAACAACTCATCAATCATGTAATAATCGGGAGATTGAAAAAGGTCTGTTCTTGCAGCCATAAATTGAAAGTTTAAAGTTTAAGGCCCAGCCTTTAACGATGGTTAAATTTTGGACCGTTGAGCAATCGAGGTGCAAAAATAAGGGTTGAAAGCAACTGCCACTTTTTTGGGTTGGTTTTCTTTTGGAATGCAGTCAATTGAGGACACAGATGACACAGATTGGGTGGATTAATAAGTTGAATGAACAAAGATTGTCTGCTTCGCAAAAAGGATTGGTTACATATTCATGTTTAAAGCGGAACATCAAAATTGTTTACATCCATTTTTAAATAGGGCTTTCGCCTAATTTTATTGCATGAAAAAAATATTCCTGTTTGCCTCGCTTGTTGCAGGCATTGTAGCCAATGCACAGTTCAGCCTGCGTTTGGTAGTAACCGAAGCTGCAACCAAAAAGAATGATGAGATATATGTTTCGGGCAATTTCAATAACTGGAACCCGGCCGATGAAAAATACAAACTGAAACCTTTTGCCGGTGGCAGAAAAAGCATTGTGATTAAAGACCTACCCGCAGGTACCTATGCCTTTAAATTTACGAGGGGCAGCTTTGATAAAGTTGAAACAACGGCCGATGGCAGGAATTTACCCGACCGCGTTATAGAAATTACCGGAGATGCTTCGCAGGATTTTATAGTGGCCGGCTGGAAGGATGATTACCCTGATAAGCCAAAGCCTTTTACCGCCAGCCCACAGGTTAAAATATTGGACACAGCGTTTAAGATTCCGCAACTGAACACCACAAGAAGAGTATGGATATACTTGCCCAAAGGTTATGCATCTGTTGGCCGGGCTTACCCCGTTTTGTATATGCAGGATGGGCAGAATTTATTTAATGAGCAGACTGCTGCCTTTGGCGAATGGGGCGTGGATGAATGTTTGGACAGCATTCAAAAAGCAACGGGCAAGGAATGCATTGTGGTAGGCATTGACAATGGCGGTGACAAAAGGCTGAGTGAATACAGTCCGTATGATTTTACGTACAATAAGACAACCGTTTCAGCCCATGGCAAAGAATATGTGGACTTTATTGTTGAGACCCTGAAACCCTTTATTGACAGTAAATACAGGACAAAGAAAAGTGCGGAATTCACTTTTGTTGCCGGTAGCAGTATGGGTGGACTGATCAGTTTTTATGCCATTACCCAGCACCCGGATGTGTTTGGCAGTGCAGGCATTTTTTCGCCATCTTTTTCGGTAGTGCCAGCAGTGTTTGCCGATGCCGATAAGTTTTTTACAAAAGCAAATTCAAAATTCTTTTTTTATGCAGGTGGCAAAGAAAGTACAACCATGGTGGGCGATGTAAAAAGAATGGCCCAGTTGCTTACCAAAAAGAACGATAACTATAGGGTTACTACTTCTGTTGATCCGAATGGCGAACACAATGAGCAAAGCTGGAGAAAAGAATTCCCTTCGTTTTATAAATGGCTGATGAATTAAACTTTGTAGGTAACACCTTCAGTGGCTAAAGCGGTATTGGCAAAAACCTCCTGTGCCTCTTCTAAAAATGGGTCCAATATTTCGTACTTGCTGCTGAAATGCCCAATCAATAATTTTTTGGCATTGGCCTTTACTGCAATGGCTGCAGCCTGTACCGTGGTGGAGTGGAAACGTGCCGCTGCCCTTTCGTGCAGGTCTTTCAGGTAAGTTGTTTCGTGGTAGAGCAGTGAAACATTCTTTACTTTTTCAGCAATGGATTCATCATAAACTGTATCCGCAGCAAAAGCGTAGCTGAGTGGTGGTGTATTGGCAATGGTAAGCAATTCATTCTTTATAACAGTGCCTTCTTTTGTTTCGTAATCACTACCGGTTTTAAGCATTTCGTAATAGGCACTCGGTATTTCGTATTGCAGCACTTTTTCTTTGTCAATTTTACGTGGCTGTTTCTTTTCGCGAATAATAAAGCCCCAGCATTGAATGCGGTGGCGTGTGGCAAAACATTCAACGGAAAACTTTTTGGTATCTGCAATCAACCCTTCGGTTGTGATAGCATGAAAAATAAGTTGATAAGGCAATACGGTATCTGCCACTTCCAATTGCAGGTTGATGATATCCTGCAAGGCAGCAGGTGCATACAGGTGCAGTTCATTCTGCCTGCCCAACAATCCCATACTGGTGAGTAAACCAATAAGACCAAAATAATGGTCGCCATGAAGATGCGAGATAAATATATGGTTGATCCTGCTGCGGCGTATTTTATATCGGGTTATCTGGTGCTGCGTACCTTCGCCACAATCAATCAAAAAAACCTGTTCATTTAATGTAATTACCTGTGCCGTGGGGTGCCTGTCAAAAGCAGCGATTGCGGAATTATTGCCAAGTATGGTTACACCAAACATGTACGAACGTAGATTTATGCAACATTAGGCATTTTATTGTAGATATATGATGCATCATACATGCTTAATCTACAATAAATAAAGTGCAGCCGTCTTTGCTGAAACTTCTATGTGCATTGCTATTGTCGCCAACGGTGTATAGCATCCCTTTTTGTAAAAGGTGTTTTGTGCCGTTTTCAAGTTCGGTTTCCATTTCGCCATCCACACAAAAAATAATGTGGCCCTTATTGCACCAATGGTCTGCAAGGTAATTGGGCGAATAGGTTACCAAACGTATCCTTATATCGTTCCTATGCAGGGTTTTCCAAATGGCATGGCCTGTAATGCCCTTGTAGGTAGTACCATTAATGGTTGCGAAGTCTGTTATGGAAAAGGGGAACGGGGATAGTTGCATGTTGTATTACCAGTTTTAGATCATTAGAATTCTATCCCTTCATAAATCTCGTCCAAACCAATTTCAATATGTATGGCTTTAATCAGCAGTTGGTCTGTATCCAGTTTGTACTCTTCCAGTTCCCAATGACCGGTTTCATTCAATCTGAAAACTTCTGCCCCTACTTTTTCGCTATCTACCAATACATATTCTTTAAGGGTTGGAATGTCGCGGTACAATTTAAACTTGTCGCCCCTATCGTAGCTTCTGGTGGACTTTGAAAGTATTTCAATAAGTACTGTTGGGTTAAGTACATTAAAATCATCGTCATCCAAAGTTTCTTCTTCGCCACAAATAACAGTTATATCAGGATAGGCAAATAGCGTGTTGGAAGGAATATGTACCCTTGTATCGCTACCGTAAGGTTGGCAAGGCTTACCCTTTAACCTACTGAGCAGTGCACCAAATAACCTCGAAAATATTTTATTGTGTTTCATCAACACTCCGCTCATTGCAAATATCTCGCCCCTATAATATTCATGCTTTCCCGTAGCTTCTTCTTCCATTGTAAGATATTCTTCAATGGTAAATTTATTTTTGCCATAAGCTACTGCTGGCTCCCTTACTTCCATCATATAGTAAAGCTACCTATTTTGGTGCTAAGAATACGCTGCGTTGAGCAGGCCGAATCTACAAAAATCCATTCGGGGCACGTACAGGGTATCCTACATTTCCACAGCCCACTTATCCCTTTCATCCGGACTGAATTTCCACGGTGCAAAATTGTTTTCGATGTTGCTGAACGTGCTGTTCCATTCCTGCGGTGCATTGCTTTCTTCCATAATCAGGTTCCTTCTCAATTCAACAATGATGTCCAATGGTGAGATACTCACGGGGCATTCTTCCACGCAGGCGTTACAAGTAGTACACGCACGCAATTCTTCCACCGTTATATAATCGTGCAGCAAACTTTTGTTGTCTGCCTCAAATGTCTTGTTCAGGTTAATGTTTCTGCCCACTTCCTCCAGCCTGTCCCTTGTCTTCATCATAATGGCACGAGGGCTCAATAACTTACCGGTAAGGTTTGCCGGGCAGGCAGCCGAGCACCTGCCACATTCAGTGCAGCTATAAGCATCCAATAAGTTTTTCCAGCTCAGGTCAAACACATCTTTTGCCCCAAAACTTGCAGGCGGTGTAGCATCTGTTGGGGCAAGCTCTGGCTGCATGGCATATAGCACTTCGTTTTGAATGGCAGGCATGTTCTTTATTTTACCCTGTGGTTCTAACCTTGCAAAATACGCGTTGGGAAAAGCCAACATGATATGCAAATGCTTACTGTAGGGCAAATAATTTAGGAAGGCAAAAATACCTGCAATATGCAGCCACCAGCAGGTTCTTTCAATGGCTTCCAACGATCCACTGCCCATTCCTGCAAATAAGGGATGCAGCAAGGATGAAAAAACAAAATTGCCTGTCGGGTTTTCTGCATAATGGCCCACACCACGGCTTTGCAATAAAGTATCCACTGCATTCATGGTAAGGAAAAGGCTCATTAAAATAATTTCTGTTGCCAAAATATAATTGGCATCGCTACGTGGCCAGCCATTCAGGTCTTTACTGATGAACCTTCTTAATTTGATGATATTCCGCCTGCATAAAAAAGCAGCACAAAAAACAATTACACCTACTGCCAGCACTTCAAAGAAATTGATCAAAAAAGCATACAGCCCTTGTGGTATCAGTCCGGCAAACAAACGGTGCTTACCCAACAAGCCATCCAGCACAATTTCCAGTACTTCTATATTGATGATGATGAAACCCGCATACACAACCAGGTGCATTACGGCTACCAACGGATTCTTGAACATTTTTTTTTGCCCTAGTGCGAGCAACATGAGGTTCTTCCAACGAAGTGATTTGTTGTCAGACAGGTCCTCATCTTTTCCCAATAAGATATTCCTTCTGATTTCGCCGGCCTTTTTGGCAAAGAGATAAACGGCAACAGCAGACAGAACAAGAAACAGTATTTGTGGAATATAGTGCATGGTTCAAGCAGTTTGAATGTTTCAGCATTTAAAAAATCCAGTTGCAGTTGTACCCAACTGCTGATTTAACCATTCAAATATAAGTTGATATGGCGTTGCAGAAATAACATGTTGCATTTTCAGTACACGGAACATTGATTTTTTTACAGTTACTTTGAGCCTCAATCTACCCCAATGGCTGAAAAGAATTACATACTCAACAAGGCGGCGGCAACACAGAAACTGGAACGGCTGGCACTGGAAATAGCCGAGCAATTACAGGCAGAAGATGCGGAGCTGATTATTATTGGCGTTCGCAACAGCGGACTGGTTATTGCCAATAAAATTGGCGAACTGGTGAAGCAGTACCTTACATCGACCATAAAAATTATTGATGCCAGCCTGAACAAAGACCAACCCACGGCCATTGTACTTAGCGAGAACATTGACTTTAACAACAAGAATATTTTGATATGCGACGATGTAGCCAATAGCGGCAAAACATTGTTGTATATGTTGAAGCCTTTGCTGGACTTTCACCCCAAACGCATACAGACATTGGTATTGGTGGAAAGAATGCATAAACTTTTTCCGGTAAAGCCGGATTTTGTAGGGCTATCCATTGCCACAACCCTGCACGACCATATTGTAGTGGAGATTGAAAACGGGGAAGTTTCTGGTGCGTACATCAAATAAACAATGCACCATGTTTAAATAGAAAGCAGCAAAACATAAAAGACCATGTTTTGGGTTCGTCTGCCTGCACATCATCCCTAAAAATGTATCCAGTTCCACTCCACACCATTCTTACTGAAACCGATACTCGGCAGCGGGAACTTAAAGGAATTAAGTACAAAAAAAGCAGACTTTAAAAACTTACTTTTTGTTTTGATTTTGGTGAGGTTAATATCCGGTGCAATATACCATTGTCGGTAGCGTGCAATATCTGTTCTGTCATACTTATTGCCCTGCGGGTCGGTCCATTTGTTTTCGGTAGCACCAAACATGCCTTCTGCACCGTACCCCACAGCAACATTCAACCATGCAGGTATATTGCTTTTAGGAAAGAATGATTTCAAATTGGCACTCAACCAATAGGTCTGTCCATTGTAATCCTTCAACATACGGCTCAAGAAATCCTTTCCATAAATGCTATCGGCCCTATCATGCAACATTGGCTCCGGGTAGTTCTTTCTATGAAAGGAAAATTTCAGGTCTATACGTTGCTCATTCCATAACAATTCTTGCGTAACCAACAAACCGCTACCCAACACATTTGCACCCATATCGCCCCAGCTCCAACCCCATTCCGAACTGAAACCATCCAATGTTTCAATAACGGTCTGGTACATGGCACCGCTTAGGCCACCAATCCATATTCGTTGTTTGCGTGACAGCCCGGCCCAACGCCACATTTCCATACTGCCCTTGCTTTCTATATAGGCACTGTACATATGGCCAACTTTATCAACCTGCAACCACTCTGCATTGTCGTTGAAAAAATGGAAATTGGACTGTGGGTAATCTTTGTACCAGGCCGAATACAACCCAATCATCGTACCGCCATAACCAATAATATTACCCGCTGTTACCAAACGTATGCGTTTCCTTCTTTGGGCATCGGTAAGAACAGGCGATTGAAAAGTAGACGATGAATCGTTGCTGAATTTTTTAGGTCTTGTTTTTTGGATAGATGAATCTTCAAAACCAAATCTTGACGGGTGCCCATAATCAAAGCTGGCAAGCGTTTCATGGTTGGCAACAGGGGTCTGTATATAGGACTGCTTATCCAACAAACTCTTATATAAGCTACTATTATCCTGCCCAAAACAGTAACCACCCAATGGTAATACCAATAAACCAATTAACCCATTAGCAAGTAGTCTTTTCCAATTCATAATCCAAACATACGGCATCCTTTTGTTTTGAGTTGTGCACAGGGTATAATAAATGCTTAAATATTCCTAAACTTGCTGTTCTTTGCTAAAAGCTCAAAAAGCCTTTTGCAAAGCGATGGTAATACGGCATGAAAAACGACCGTATCAAGCTAGGCAAATCATATATCAAACATCTAAAATCACAAATCAATGGATGCTGCTATTTTGGAAAAAGTAAATCAATGGTTACAGGGTAACTATGACGATGCAACAAAGGAAGCCATTAAAAAAATGCAAGCCGAAAACGAACAGGAACTTGCAGAAAGCTTTTACCGCAACCTGGAATTTGGAACAGGTGGCCTGCGTGGCATTATGGGTGTGGGCACCAACCGCATGAACAAATACACCGTAGGTATGGCTACGCAAGGTTTTGCCAACTACCTGAAAAAAGTATATGGTGATGAGGAAGTAAAAGTGGCCATTGGGCACGACTGCAGGAACAACAGCCGCTTTTTTGCCGAAACCACGGCCAATGTTTTTGCTGCCAACGGTTTTAAAGTATATCTTTTTGAATCATTGCGTCCAACCCCCGAACTGAGTTTTGCCATACGGGAACTGGGCTGCAAGGCAGGCGTGGTTTGTACTGCCAGCCACAACCCCAAAGAATACAACGGCTACAAAGCCTACTGGAACGATGGCAGCCAACTGGTACCGCCACACGATAAAAATGTAATTGCAGAAGTAGATGCTATTAAGGACGTGAACGATGTAAAGTGGAGCGGTGGCGAAGCCAACATTTCTTCGCTGGGCAAGGATATGGATGACAAGTACATTGAAATGGTAAAGGGCCTGAGCATTTACCCAGAAGTAATTACCAAGCAGCACGACCTGAAAATTGTGTACACTCCTATACATGGATCGGGCATTATGCTGGTGCCAGAAACATTGAAGCGTTTCGGTTTTACGAATGTGCATATTGTTGAGGAGCAGGCCACGCCGGATGGCAATTTCCCAACCGTTATTTATCCCAACCCCGAAGAAGCCGAAGCCATGAGCATGGGCCTGAAAAAGGCCAAGGAAATTGATGCCGACATTTTATGCGGTACCGATCCCGACTCTGACCGTGTAGGCGTAGGCATCAAGAACCACAAAGGCGAATGGGTGCTGATGAATGGCAACCAGACAGCCGTACTTGCTTTTGCCTATATGATCGAGGCAAGAAAAGCCAAAGGCATTGCCAAGCCAAACGACATGATTGTTTCCACTATCGTTACCACGGAAATGGTAAACGAAGTGGCCAAACAAAACGATGTGAATTGTTATAACGTATTGACCGGCTTTAAATGGATTGCCGACCTGATACGTGAAAAGGAAGGCGAAGAAAATTACATTGTGGGCGGCGAAGAAAGCTTTGGCCTGATGATTGGCAATCATGTTCGTGACAAGGATGCCGTAAGTGCCGTTGCTTTGCTCTGCGAAATGGCTGCTTATGAAAAAGAACAAGGACGCTCTTTATTCGACAAAATGATTGACCTATATGTGAAGTATGGTTTCTATTACGAAACGCTTATCAGCATTACCAAGAAAGGCATGAACGGCCAAAAAGAAATTGCCGACATGATGGAAGCCTACCGCAGTAACCCACCTGCCGAGATTAATGGCAGCAAGGTGATGGAAGTGATGGATTATGAAAAGCAGATAGGCAAAGACTTTGAAAGCGGCGACAGCTGGAAGATTGAACTGCCTAAAAGCAATGTGCTGCAATTTGTGACCGAAGATGGCAGCAAGATTTCTGCAAGGCCAAGCGGTACCGAACCTAAAATAAAATTCTACTTCAGCGTTAAAACAAAACTGAAAAGCAAGGAAGATTTTGACAAGAAGTTTGCTGAATTGGAATCCAAGATCAAAGGCATTATCGATAGCATGAACCTGAAGTGATTTGGGATTTGTGATGTATGGCTTTTGATTGAGCAAAGGAATTTGGAATTTTTCATTTGTTATTTTAAAAAAATGCTGCAAAGAAATTATTCTTTGCAGCATTTTTTTATCCTTCTGCGAAGCAGAAAAAATCCATATTTAACCCATCCTTTCCAACCTGTGCCATCCGTGTTCCAACTACCCCGTTGATATTTGGAATTTCTATTGTGTGATTTCTATGCCCAAATAATTCTTTGCGGCATTTTCAATCCTTCTGCGAAGCAGAAAAATCCATGTTTAACCCATCCTCTCCAACCTGTACCATCCGTGTTCCAACTACCCCCTTGATATTTGGAATTTCTATTGTGGGATTTCTATGCCCAAATAATTCTTTGCAGCATTTTCAACCCTTCTGCGAAGCAGAAAAAATCCATGTTTAAACCATCCTCTCCAACCTGTGCCATCCGTGTTCCAACTACCCCTTGATATTTGGAATTTCTATTGTGTGATTTTTACACGCAAATTATTCTTTGCAGCATTTTTTCATTCCGTTACTTTCGTAACCATAATATTCTTGCTTATGAATGTTCCTTCAATGGCTGAGATGATGGCAAATGGCGAAACACCCGATGTATTGTTCTGGGTAGGCTGTGCAGGCAGTTTTGACCAACGTGCCCAAAAAATAACCAAAGCATTTGCAACCATCTTAAATAAGGTTGGCTATAAATACGCTATACTTGGTAAAGAAGAAGCCTGTACCGGCGACCCTGCAAGACGTGCCGGCAATGAGTTCCTGTTTCAAATGATGGCTTACCAGAACATTCAAATACTGAATGGTTATGGCATCAAGAAAATTGTTACTACCTGTCCGCATTGCTTTAATACTTTAAAAAACGAATACCCCGAACTGGGCGGCCATTATGAAGTAATCCATCATACCACATTGTTGCAGCAATTGATAGATGAAGGCAAAATAAAGTTGAAAGAAGGTGGCGATTTCAAAGGCAAAAAAATCTCCTATCACGACAGTTGCTATTTAGGTCGTGCCAACGATATTTATGAAGCTCCAAGAAAAGTATTGGAAGCATTGGATGCCGAACTGGTAGAAATGAAACGCTGCCGTAAGAACGGTTTATGCTGCGGTGCAGGTGGAGCACAAATGTTTAAGGAAGATGAGCCAGGCGATAAAAGGATCAATATTGAACGTACCGACGAAGCATTGCAAACAGGTGCCAAAGTAATTGCATCAGCTTGCCCGTTCTGCAATACCATGATGACAGACGGTGTAAAGAACCGCGAAAAGGAAAGCGAAGTACAGGTACTGGATGTTGCAGAAATGATTGCCGCATCTATGGCTTAACCAAGACAAACCATGAAGAATATTTTCAGGAATTTCAATATTGCAGTCTTCTTTTGGTATGCAGTACTCTTTGGCACCATTACATTGATATTCGACTTACTCATTAACCACAAACTGCAAGAAGGAGGGCCTTTATATAAATACCTGATTGGCTTCTTCTTTAAGGTAATTGCATTCAGTTTAATCATGAGCATACTGTTTGGCAAAAAGAAAGACGACACAAAAAACAACCCATGAAAAATTTCAACTGGAAGAAATTCATACAGGCCACACTGGTTTTATTACCGATCTTACTGGCAATAGACATTCTGTACGATCTACTTTTTAAACAATTGGTATGGGCCGATACATTTGCCCTAAAGAATCTGACCTTTAAAATACTGGCAGCATTGGTAGGTGCATATTTTTATGCAACGTATAAAGATGATGGAGAATAATTAATGCAAACCAGTATGGACACAGACCAAACAATTAAAGATGAAGTTGCAAGTATTGGTTTTGCCATCAGGGAAGATATTTATACGAACGAAGAAATCGACAAGCTACTCCAAGCTATAGCAGAGGCCGACTCATCCAGCCTCACATTCAGAAAGACAAACGACCTATTTGCCATCAGGCAATTCTTCAAAGAAATTCCACACGCAGTTGAACTGGTATTTAATGACAGGCTCAGGCATCTAATTGCCGCTTGTTTTGGTAAGGATTATTTTGTGGTAAAGTCCATATATTTTGATAAGCCCGAGCTATCCAATTGGTTCGTTGCCTATCATCAGGACCTGACCATTTCCGTAAAAGAAAAAATTGACACAACTGGCTACGGCCCATGGACAATAAAACAAAACCAGTTTGCTGTTCAGCCACCATTGGAAATATTGCAGGATAACTTTACGGTCCGTATTCATCTGGACAATACCGATGATAAGAATGGTGCCCTAAAAATCATCCCACAGTCGCACCTGAAAAACATTTACAGGCCTGAAACAATAGATTGGACAGTGGAAAAAGAAGAAATTTGTCCTGTAAAAAAAGGGGGCATTATGTTTATGAAACCCTTGTTGCTACATGCATCCGGCAGGACAACCAACAATGAAAAAAGACGGGTACTGCATATCGAGTTCAGCAGGAATATTTTGCCCAATCATTTAATGTGGTCCGAATATCAATCTATTCCCTACTAGAAACAACGGTATATACCTTGCTTTCATGTTTCGCGTTCACTTACCATTCTCGCTTACCTTTGCCGCATGGATACAGCATTTCAACATTTTATACCGGAAGACTTCCACCCTACTTCCAAAGTATGGATCTATCAAAGCAGCCGCCTGTTCAGCATCAGCGAAGCTTTTGAAATGGAAGACATGATGAAGGATTTTGTAAGCAAATGGAACAGTCATGGCACACCCGTAAAAGGCTATGCAAACCTGTTCTTTGGCCAGTTCATTATAATCATGGCCGACGAAACTGCCACAGGCGTAAGCGGTTGCAGCACCGATTCCTCCGTGCGTTTGATCAAGCAGATTGAAGAGACATTCAAGGTAAACATGTTCGACAGGCAGAACCTTGCCTTTATCATCAAAGACAAAATACAGTTGCTGCCATTGGCCCAATTGAATTATGCACTGGAAAACAGTTTCATTACGCCAGATACCTTGTACTTCAATAACCTCGTTGCAACCAAACAGGATCTATTGAGCAAATGGATTGTACCCGCAAAGGAAACCTGGCTGGCAGCAAGAATACAAAATACACAACACGCATAACATGAAATTCAGCCGCCTTACACCCATGCTATGGACAAATGAGTTGGAAGCAACCATTGAGTTCTATACCCAAGTATTGGGTTTTGAACTGGACGAATACAATGTGGATTGGGGCTGGTGCAGCCTTAGCAAAGACGCAGTTGCCATGATGTTTGCAAAGCCCAATGAACATGTGGCTTTCGACAGGCCGTATGCCACCGGAACATTCTATGTTTACACAGAAGCAGTGGATGAATTATGGCTTGCACTCAAAGACAGAACAACCATCTTTTACCCCATTGAAAACTTTGCACATGGCATGCGTGAGTTTGCCATTAAAGACAACAATGGCTATATACTTCAATTTGGCAGGGAGTTAAAAGAAGATGAAACGGTTAGCACAACATAAACCCCAATCAGTAAAAAATACCACAAAAGCAGTATCGCAGGCTTTTGCAGGTTATTAAACGGCAGTAGCTTTGCAGTACAAAAGAAGATGATGGCAAAGCAACTATTACCTACTTACAGCATCTGTAGCCTTAACCATACCACTACTATACAAAGCGATTTGATAGCAGAACGTTTCAGTGATTATTTGGCAAAACATACCGATCTGTACTTTCCACATAAACACTCTTTTTACCATCTGGTGTATTTTACCAAAGGTGCCGGCAACCATTCCATAGATTTTGTACACTACCCTGTACAGGCTGGCCAAATTTACTTCATGTCACCCGGCCAGGTACACACTTGGAACTTTAAAGGGAATGTAGAAGGCTATATCATTAATTTTTCTGAAACCTATCTCAATTCATTCCTGTACAACCATCATTATGTTGAGCAATTCAGTTTCTTTTCGGGTACTGTAGAGGAACAGGTCATCCAGCTTCCCGCCAATACCAGGGCATTGGTAGTTCAACTGTTTGAGAGCATTATAATAGAAGCTGGATCAACAAATACTTTCAAAGATGATTTGATACGGGCGGCCATGGTTCAATTGTTCATCCATGTAAACAGGTGTCATACAAAAAATACGGCACAGCCCAACAACCCATACAATTCAGTTCTGTTACACAATTTCAAAAAGATGATTGACTTGCATTACAAGGACAAAAAGCTGACGAAAGAATATGCTGCATTGCTGTATGTAACCCCTAACCATTTAAATGCATTGTGCAAAGACAGTGCAGGCATACCTGCCGGCGAACTGATCAGGAACCGGGTAATACTGGAAGCAAAACGTTTGCTTACCAACGCCAGTTTAAGTATTGCACAGATTGCAGACGAATTGAATTTTATGGACAATTCCTACTTCTCCAAGTTCTTTAAAAAATATACCGGGCTTACACCGGAAATATTCAGGAAACAATTTGATACAAAAAAATAAAGTATATGGAAACGCTTCATCCCGAGAAAAAGAAAACCGTACTGCAACTGCTTAAATGCAAATGTCCAAGATGCAGGCAAGGCAATATGTTTGAATACAGCAACCCATACAACCTGAAAAAGTTCATGAAAATGAACGATAAATGTGCCGTATGCGGTCAGGTATTTGATATTGAAGTGGGTTTTTATTATGGCACTAGCTATGTGAGCTATGCCCTGACCGTAGCATTAAGCGTTGCAACATTTGTGGCCTGGTGGTTTACCATTGGTTTTAATCTAAACGATAACCGCATATTCTATTGGCTGATTGCCAATTCCGTTTTCCTGATTGCATTGCAGCCCGTGTTCATGCGGTTGGCAAGAACAATATGGCTTGCTTTTTTTGTACGCTACAATCCGTTGTGGAAACAGCAGCCTGCAAAAGCACCTGAGCGGATCAATGCTGCACAGATGAATGCATGGTAAAAAAAAGAGTGCCACACTTTTTTCAAATGTGGCACTCTTTTTTTATTTGATAAGGAACACACAAGGCACAGGACGCTGCTCCCCTTGTTTATCACTCGGCGTAATGGTCTGCTTGCCATTTACTAACATACAGCTACTGCCACCACCATCCAGGTTAAGGGCTTCCCAGCAGCCAATCTCTTTCAACAACCTGGCCTCCTGCTCCAATGTTGCCCCTTCTGCCTTGTTGGGAAACCTTCCTTGGATAACCATAATAATCAGCTTGCCGTCTTGGGTATAACCCATGCAGGTTCTCGGATGTTTGTCTGTTAAACCAGCTTTGCCATTGAACTTCAGTTCCTGTTCATTGCTTATCTTGATTTCACCTTCCTGCAACAAAGCTGGGCCACCGCCAACGGCCGTTTGCATTTTCCACTTTTTGAAAGTGGAAACAACCGTTCCATCTTTATGTTTGGTGAACACATGTTTTTTAATGTCCCTTCTTTGTACTGAATCCTTAAAGCTCTGCAATGCATGTTGCGATGCGTAAGCCTTGGTATCCATTGAATCTGTGCACAGCCACGCCACATCTGCATTCCGTTTTTTATCGATACCAATGGCACTGGTAAACGCATGCCTATAGGTCAACGTGTCTTTTCCTTTACCCGGTAAAGAATGGATATTGTATCCTAGCAGTTTACCATCTTTCATAACAGTGTTCAGGTTCCTGCTATGCACAAATTCAAAAAAGGTGCAATTAACCGTTACCAACGGATGGTTGTTCCTTTCAAAATACCGTGTGGGCGTAAGCCTTCTTTCCAATGTGGTATCAACCGTAAAGTCCAGCTTCCTGTCATGCAGTTCCGCACTTACATAATAGGCAATATTCGGTTTGCCGTCCAAACTGTCATTGGTATAATATACATGCACAGTTGGCGGCAGGGGCTGAAACAGGGAATCGACATTGGTCCATTTCATTTGTGCAAACAATACCTGCGGCAATAAAAAAACAATGCTCCATATCTTTTTCATAACTAACAATATTCAATGCAATAAAAAACGCCAGTTAAACATAACTGACGTTTCAAAAATATTATACGGTAACTAACTGTTCCTTTTCCTGCATCCATTTACCCTTGCCCCAGCCCTGTATCACATGCTTCTCGCTGTGGTAGGATGAACGAACCAACGGCCCACTCTCTACATAATCAAACCCAAGCTCATAGCCAATTTCACGCAGTTCCGCAAACTCGTCGGGATGCACAAAACGCTGTACGGGCAAATGTTTTTTAGTGGGCTGCAGGTATTGGCCAAGTGTCAGTACATCGCAACCAACATCCACCAGATGTTTCATGGTATCCACCACTTCTGCCTTCTCTTCGCCAATACCCAACATCATTCCTGTTTTTGTACGCATACCACCTTTTTTCAAGGTTTCCAGTACGGAAAGGCTACGGAAGTATTTTGCCTGCACACGCACTTTCCGTGTCATACGCTCTACTGTTTCCATATTATGGCTCACTACTTCAGGGGCAGCTTCTATTACTTTCTGTATGTCGGGCTGGTTGCCTTTAAAGTCACCAATCAGGGTTTCCAGGGTTGTGTCGGGGTTCAGGGTCTTTACGGCCATAATGGTGTTATACCATATCTGTGCACCGCCATCTTCCAGTTCGTCCCTGTCAACAGAAGTGATCACGGCATGTTTCACTTTCATTAAGTGAATGGCTTCTGCCACACGCTGCGGTTCATCCCAATCCACTGCTTCGGGCCTGCCGGTAGCCACTGCACAAAAACGGCAGCTGCGTGTACATACATTTCCAAGTATCATGAATGTTGCCGTACCGGCACCCCAGCATTCGCCCATATTAGGGCAATTGCCGCTTTCGCAAATGGTATGTAGTTTATGGGTATCAACTAAGCCACGTACATGCTTGTATTCTTCACCAATGGGTAGTTTAACCCTAAGCCAATTCGGTTTTTTGATCCTGCTCTCTTCAGGATTCACTTTTGAAACAACAGGTAATTCTTGCATCACATTTATTTAAAGTATGGGGTCCATTGTTTACGGTAAACACAATTGCCCACACCACTAGTTTTCAATTTAAAGCAACTCACTTCCTTCGGCCAAACACAATTGCCACATAGGCATTAAAGAAAAAATCCTTTTGTTTGTTGTACGCCATCTGCTCGATCTTCTTGCTGTAGAATGTTGCATTGAGGCCAACTTCCACTGCAGACAGTACTTCATTGTAACGGCCATAATCAAAACGCAGTGCAGCACGTACATGTGCACCGGGTATATATTTCATTTCGCCAAAACCTTTACCAAAAGAAGATGCACCAGTTATTTTATTGGGATCCAAAAAAGTGGTGCTATCATCTGCATATTTAATGTCCTTTACGCCGCCAGAACCATCTTCCACAGATAGATAATAAGGTTTTACCAATGCCATGGAAAGCCCACCGCCATACATTAACGAAACAGCTATACCGTTCTTATTGCCTTTGCCGCCAATAAGCCTTTGTTGGCCAATACCAATATTGAAATTATACAGGTTATTTACCTTGCCAAACACAAATGGGTTGCCGGTTACAATGCCAAGCCCTGCAATGCCTTTGGCCACTTTTTCTTCCTTGCCATGTTTGCGTTCGCCCAGTTCCAGCCACCATAGATTGGTTTTGGTGATGGTCTTGTATTTGCCATGTTCGTAGAAAATACCATAGCCATCCGTATTCAGCTTCACTGCAAATGCACTCTGCTTCTGGAAGATGAGGGCACCTTCTTCTTCCTGTTTGATCAGTTGGTTGACCCTTTCACGCCTTTCGGCCTTTTTCTGCTGTTTTTCCGATACTTTTTTTTCCTGTGCCATGGCTAGTACAGGTGCCAGCATCATGGCTATGACAACAATTTTCTTCACAGTATATTATTTGTTGATTGTAAATTTAGGGCAAAATATAAAGCAATGACAAGTACAGTTATATACAAGGGTGATTTAAGAACTGAATTAACACATTTACAGAGTGGCACCGTGATAGAAAATGACGCCCCGACAGACAACAAAGGCAAAGGCGAACGCTTTAGCCCTACCGATATGCTGGCCACCAGCCTTGGAAGCTGTATGATAACTACCATGGCCATTAGGGCTGCTGATATGGAACTTAATTTTGACGGCACAAAAATAGAGATACTCAAAATAATGAGTAGCGATGCCCCACGCCGTGTAGCAGGCATAAAAGCCGATTTGTTTTTTACGGAAAATTTTACGGCAACCGATGAACAGAAGGAGCAATTGGTACGTATTGCACGCAGTTGCCCAGTTGAGAAAAGCCTGCATCCCGATGTGCAACTGGATGTGACGTTTCATTGGTAAGTGACAGGCAACAGTGCCTGTTACTTTGTAAACACCATTAATTAAACAGTAACCAATTTATTAACGCTCCTGTAAACGAAAGTGCTGCAGATATGCCTGCGTGCAAACCTTGCTGGCGACGGGGCATTTACCAATTTAACATAAGTAGCTTTGGGCACATTGAAATATTCGTAGCTGTTGCCATCGGCAAAGTCTATGGTTAAGGTTACGCCCTTGTATTGAAAATCCTCTATACCACCCTCACAATTGATGGTTTCGTTGTATTGTTCCAAAGTGGCTTCAATGGTTTCGGGGGCAATGCTTACCAGAAAATGGTAGGCCTCAATTACTTTCCTGCTTTTTTCTTCGGCAGCAAGTTTTTCAGCTTCATTATCCTGGAACTTGTCGGGGTGGCAGTCCTTCATAAAGCTCCTGTACACCGATTTCAGTTCCTTTAACTCCGCATCTTTGGTTACGCCCAACAATTTCCTGTAATCATCAATTTTTTTCATAACGGCGGCGAAGATAGGGCTTTGTGCAGAAGTGACAGGTTATGTAATTGCTATCCTGTTTTCAAGAGCTTGTTGCCAACGGCACATTCCAGGCATTTTTTCTGCCTGCAATAGTTATTGGTAAGCTGTATAAGCGACTGCGAATCGAATGCATTCTTATTTTCAATACCTACATCTTTCCATATACCCGTAATCGTGTTCTGCTCTGCCGCAAGCCCGGTAAGCCAATGTATGGCCTTTTCTTTATACTGTTCCTCTTTATTGTACAGGCCATACGCAAACAGCACAGGCACAATGGTATTGATAAGGATATTGCCTACCATTTGGCTACCAATATTTTTGGGCTTGCAGTCCGTCAGTTCGTCAAAACGGTAATGATAGTGCCAGTAATCGTTTGCCGTTACATTGAGCAACTGTTTTACTTCGTGCAGTTGCTGCATGGATTTTATTTTGGAGAAGAGATGGCTGCTTTCCTTTACCAACATGGCCAGTTGTGCAAGGCGTACCGTAGGAAAAGCAGCGGGACGCATACGCAGGAATGCAGGCTTGGCATTTAATGCAACGAGCTTATATTTTTGTTGGTATAGCCTGTACTCCCTTTGCAGCAGTTGCGGGTAACTTTCTTCAAATTCGCCTGCCAACAGGTTGGCCTGTCCCAATAATATTGCTTCTAATTGGTGTATCTGGCTCTTGTGTTTTGCCAATATATTTATGGAGATGGTTTTGGCCATTGTTTCAAAAAAAGGCGTGTTTACCTTCATGCCAAAATTGCCTGCAAGCAGCCACCAAAAGGTTTCTTCCCAATGATGGTTGCTTTCCCGGTATAGTTGCAATACATATTTTGATTTGGCTTCTAAACGTTCTGCAACCAAACGCTCCTTCCACGAAAGCCAGGCTATTTCGCTTAATGCTGGCTGGAAATTTTTGCAGAGAATAACCGAACTGCTGCCCATCAGTTGTTCATAGCGTTGCAGCATCAGCTTTGCAACACGGCTCTGTAGTGCCAATGTTGGCAATGCCCGTTCATTCGTATCCATCACGGGCCTGTCGTTGTGCCAAACCACATGCAGTATAATATTGGCGTAATTGGTATCTTTTGCATGCTGGTGCCTATACCAGTCCGATGCATGTATGTGCAGTTCGATATTGCCCACCAAAGTAATGTTGCCGATTTTAACGGATGCCTCCAAAAAATCGGGACCTTGGTTGGTATTGCAATAGCCCTGTTTCAATACCTGCAATGGCTCGCCGCTTTCTGTAAACAGTTGCTGTTTGTTGAAATACTGGAACTGCCAGATGAAATGCAATAGCTTTTCCGTCATAGTTTTTGTTTTTACTATGGGGGCTATACATCCGTATAAAATTAAGCAAGATTTACATAGATAAAAAATTATCTATACTTAGATTGATTAAGCCATTTTTTGCAAGGCCTGTACTACCCTGCTAACCGGCAGGCCCATTACATTATAAAAATCGCCCTTGATGGATTTGATACCAACCACGCCAATCCATTCCTGTATGGCGTAAGCACCGGCCTTATCGTAGGGCTGGTATTTTTCCACGTAAAACACGATCTGCTCATGCGTCAACGGGTGAAACTCTACTTCTGTGGTATCTGCAAAAGCAATCTCGTCTGTTCCGTTCAAAATAACCACACCGGTTATTACCTGGTGTTTCTGTCCGGCAAGCGATGTGAGTATCTTAATGGCATCCAGCTTGTCTTTGGGCTTGCCGATGATGGTGTTACCCAGTACCACTACAGTATCGGCTGCCAGTATGGGCTGGTGCGTATGGGTGGCATGGTAAGCTTCCAGCACGTATGCTTTTACGGCCAATGCTTTTTCACGGGCTATGTGCACAGGCACTTCTGCTATGGGCATATCGGCCGGGTATGATTCATCGGTGCCTTTTATCACGATTTCAAAAGGTATCTCTGCCCATTCGAGCAGTTGCTTGCGGCGAGGCGATTGCGATGCGAGTATGATGTCCATAAATATTGTTTTGTGCTGTGCTGTTCAAAAAAAACGATGGTGCAAGTTAAAGAATAGCAGGTTTTACAGCCTTTGTTTGCAGCTATTGTTATTTGTTTTAAATGTTACTGTTAGCATGTGGCTGTTGGGACCTGTTTATTGGCTGATGGGTGCGACGCCACGAAAGCAGAAGCATGTACCAAGGCTAAGTACATAGTATTTATTACGGGGCATATACTTTAAAAAACACCATGCTCAGTATGCCTGTAAGCATGACAATTTTAACCACAGAGCTTAATTGGTGAAAGTCTTGCGGCGACTGTGCCCTGAAGAGTTTCCTAAAGATCCAAAGCAGCGGAACAATGATGAATATGGTACAGTAGAGTGCACTTATCCAAAACAGCCAGCCAAATTGCAGCACATAAAACTGTACAATTGCCAGGGCTGCAATAAGCACTATTAACCATACTGCCACAAATACTTTGCTTGCATTGAGGCCCCATACAATGGGCATTGTTTTGCAACCGTATTTCCTGTCGCCTTCCACATCTTCCATATCTTTGATTACTTCACGTATCAATGAAATGATAAAGGCAAAGCCTGCATATAAAAAGGTAAGGCGTGAAAGTTTGTCGGCTTCGAGACTGCTGCCTTTTCTGAACACGTCTAGCAGGTGGTTGGTTTCGCAGTAGGTTATAACGAGTATTACCCAGGCTGTGAGCAGGGATATCAGCACATTGCCTATGAGCAGTTTTTTCTTGAGCGAAATGGAATAGAAAAACAGCAGCAGCACACTTGCCAGGTTTGCCAGCCCGAGGAAACGTACCCGGGTAAACCAGTCTATATAAAAACCGAGCAGTATACCTGCAATGCTTAATACCAGGTGCCAAAGTATTACCCAACGCCTGCTGATGATTTTGTCTACAATAACTTTTTCGGGTTTGTTGATCTGGTCAATGTTCAGGTCGAAATAGTCGTTGATGATATTGCCTGCCGCAGCAATGATAACCGATGCCAGCATAAGGCAAAGGAAGTAGGTGCCATGCACATTGGTTACGATTCCTGCATTGCGAAAAATGGGCTGTTCGATGCAATAGAGAAACAGCACCTGCGTAAGGGCAATGAACACGAGGTTGGGCCAGCGTACCAGTTTAAAAAATGCGGGAACGAGTTTCAAAATTGTATATGCTAATTACTGAATAAGAGTTGCTTATTGTGCCCTTACGGCAGTGTCTTCATTCCAGTGGCCACGCAGCTTCATGGTTTTTTCAATCACATCCCGTACACAACCTTCGCCACCTTTTATGTGCGACACGTAGTGGGCCACCGCTTTTATTTCATTTACGGCATCTGCCGGGCAGGCTGCCAAACCCGCCTGTTGCAATACTTTCAGATCGGGTATGTCATCGCCCATAAACAGAACTTCCTGCTGTTGCAGTTGGTGCTGTTGCATGTATTGCAGCAGTATGGCCACTTTGTCCTGCACCTGCATGAACACGTTGGCCACGCCAAGCCTGTTTAGCCTGTCCATCACTTCTGGGGAATTGCCGCCACTTATGACCACAACATGGTAGCCTTTTTTAACGGCCAGTTGCAGGGCATAGCCATCTTTAATGTTCATACGCCTTGCGTGCAGTCCGTTGGGCATTACTAACAGTGAGCCATCCGTCAGTACCCCATCCACATCCAACACAAAAGTGGTTATATGTTTAAACAGTTCCAGAACGTTCATAATTAATTTGCTGATTAGCGAATATGATAATGTGCCAATGATTGCGGCGAAGGGCAACAACAATTAGCATATTGGCTATTTCTGTCCATCCCTCCACTCGTAAACCCAACTGCTCTGTATCATTTCCAGGTGGCCTTCGTTGCTCTGTTCACGTGTGCCCACAAAACCTTCAATCTGCAATACCCATTCCAACAGTTCGGTAAAGCGGATGCGGTAAATTTTGCTCTCCGTAAAATCGTCGCCAAAACGTTCGTATAGTTTCAGGGCAATATCTTCATAATCGTTCCAATGTATGGGTGGTTCAACAAAAGCCATTGTAATCGGTTTTAAATTTTGTGCAAGATAATTGTTATGGGCTTAGCAGTAGCAATGAATTAAGCTTTACCGGTCACGATAGTTATCCGGTTCATCCATCAGCGTCTGGGGCATTGTTGGGGTTTTCCCGCAGTGTATTCAGCAATTCCTCTTTCAGTTGCGATATACGTTCTGCCCTATTCGCTTTTTTCGCCTGCCTTCTTTTGTGGAAGGAGTAGAAATAGAACAGCGAAATAAAAGCGGCAATCATTCCCACAGGCAGGTAAATGTTCATCATCTAACAGCAATTTGTTGCCCTTGCAAATATCTTTTCAAATCAGGTATCGCTATTTCCTTAAAATGGAAAATACTTGCGGCCAGTGCCGCATCGGCTTTTGCCTGGGTGAATACATCTTTAAAATGTTCCATTGTGCCGCCGCCACCGCTGGCAATTACAGGTACAGCAAGGGTTTCGCTGAGTTGCTGCGTAATATCCAATGCAAAGCCCTGCTTGGTTCCGTCGTTGTTCATACTGGTCAGCAATATTTCACCTGCACCCAATTCAACGGCCTGTTTGGCCCAGTCAATACATTTGGTTGCCGTTTTCGTTCTGCCGCCATTTAAATAGACATACCATTCGCCATCTGCTTCTTTCTTTGTATCAATAGCCAACACCACACATTGGCTGCCGAACTGTTTGGCAAGATCATGTATCAATTGCGGGTTTTTAAAAGCCGAAGTGTTGATGGAGATTTTATCGGCACCATTTTGTAGTAATACACTTACATCTTCCACACTACTGATACCACCGCCAACCGTGAAGGGAATGTTTATCTGATGGGCAATTTTATTGACGAGTTCGCTCAATGTTTTTCTTTTTTCAACCGTTGCAGTGATGTCGAGAAACACCAGTTCATCTGCACCTTGGGCAGCATATAATGCACCCAGTTCTACCGGGTCGCCGGCATCGCGTATGTTTTCAAAATTGATACCCTTAACTGTACGTCCATCTTTTATATCCAGACAAGGGATGATCCTTTTAGTAAGCATTTATTTTCTTTAAATCTTGTAACGAAATCCTGTTTTCATAAATGGCTTTACCAACAATGGCGGCCGTGCAGCCAATTTCTTTTAGTTGATGCAGGTCATCTATCGTTGCCACGCCACCACTTGCTATGAAATATAGTGAAGGGAATTTGGTAAGTATGTTTTTATACAAATCAATGGATGGGCCTTGCAGCTTTCCGTCTTTGCTTACATCGGTACAGAATATTTGCTGTACACCATTGTTGATGTATTTTTCTATGAAGTCATAAATCCAGACATCGGTTGTTTCCAACCAACCACCAACAGCAATCTTTTCATCTTTTACATCGGCACCCAACAAAAATTTATTGGCACCGAATTGCTGTAACCAGCTCACAAATAAAACTTCATCTTTTACTGCAATGCTGCCTACTGTTGCCAATGCCGACCCTGATCCGAAAACAATCTGTACATCCTTTTCTGTTTTGATGCCACCGCCAAAATCTATGGTGAGCTTTGTTTTGGATGCAATTGTTTCCAGCACTTTCCAGTTCTTTACGGTTCCTGCTTTTGCCCCGTCAAGATCAACCAGGTGCAACCGCTGCAAGCCTGCATCTTCAAACTGTAATGCCACTTCTAAAGGGTTTTCATTGTAAATTTTCTTTTGGCTATAATCGCCTTCTGTTAATCGTACACATTTGCCGTCTATAATATCTATTGCGGGTATGATCTGCATGGCTATAATTCAATAAAATTTTTAATGATCTGCTCTCCTACTGTTGCACTTTTTTCGGGGTGGAACTGCACGCCATAAAAATTATCCTTTTGCAAAGCAGAGCTGTAAGGTTGTATATAATCCGTTGCTGCAATCGTATGTTGGCCCAAAGCCGCATAATAGCCATGTACAAAATAGCAGTAGGCATTTTCCGGTATGTCTTTGAAGAGACCTGTTTTGAGGTTGTAAATATTGTTCCAGCCAATTTGCGGAACCTTGTTGCCATTGCCTGAAGAATTATCGATGAATTTCTTTACCCGTTCTTCAAATATGCCTAAACAATCCGTATCATTTTCTTCGCTGTGCGTGCACATGAGTTGCATGCCTAAACATATACCGAGAACGGGCTGTTGAAGGTTTTTAATTACCGCATCAAGTCCACGTTCTTTTAAATAAGCCATAGCTGTGCTTGCTTCGCCAACACCAGGAAAGATCACTTTGTTGGCCGACTGTATCTGTTGCACATTATCTGTAACTATTGCCTGCATACCGATCCTTTCCAAAGCGTACAAAACACTTTGAATATTGCCTGCGTTGTATTTTATGATTACTAAAGACATACTGATTAGATAGCGAACTCTTTGAAAAAAGAGGTACGCTATTGCTATTTTAAAATTGAATCAAGAAATTTTGTAGTCGTTGCTTCCACATCATCTGTACCTTCCAATGCTTTGATGTATGCACTACCAATGATGGCACCATTGGCATATTTGCATGCGGCATTGAATGTTTGTTTGTCTTTTATACCGAAGCCTACCAGTACAGGATTGTTTAACTGATAGCTTTGTAAACGTTGCAGGTATTTTTCCACTGCATCAAAATCGGTATCGCCTCCTGTTGTGGCAGATGAACTGACTGCATATAAAAAACCACTGCTTAAATTATCCAGCTTGCGTACACGCTCTTCCGATGTTTCTGGTGTTACGAGAAAGATGAAATCCAAACCGTAACGTTGCAATATTGCTTTGTATTCTGTTTCAAATTCATATTCTGGCAAGTCAGGCAAAATGATGCCATCAACAGGTGCATCAGCTGCATATTGACAAAACTTTTCGAACCCGAATTGCAGTACAGGGTTCATGTAACCCATGAGTACAACAGGTACCGTGATCTTGTGCCTAAAGCTTTTTAATTGTTCAAATAATGTCGCAATTGTCATTCCATTATCTAAAGCAATGCCGCTGCTGGCCTGTATTACAGGGCCATCTGCCAACGGGTCGCTATAAGGCATGCCCAACTCTATAATATCTGCACCATTATCCTGCAAGGCTTGCATTACTTTTATCGTACTATCAATAGCCGGATAGCCTGCAGTACAGTAAACATTGAGTACGTTTTGCTTTTTGTTGTGGAATAGGTCTTTTAATCTGCTCATGGTATTTACCTCATCCTCTATTCCTTCTCTTTTAGGAGAAGGAGGTTTTGTTTAGTAATTTAATTCGACTTCAAAACATTATAAATTCATTAATTTAGGTGAAGCTTTTTTATACAGGTTATCGTTGTAGCTGCTCCATACATATTATTTAGCCATACCTATTGCTGCAATTCATTGTTGAAAATACTGATCAAGCGTCCCTCTGCTTAAGAAGAGGAATGAAAGTAAGGTCTACATGTTCTTCATATACGTTGCCAGATCCTTATCGCCCCTACCACTTAAACAAACAACTACTGTATCTTCTTTTTTAAACTTCAATTGCTTCAATGCAGCAAAAGCATGTGCTGTTTCCAATGCAGGAATGATGCCTTCGAGTTTACTTACCTCAAATGCACTTGCCAAAGCTTCATCATCTGTTGCACTTAAAAAAACGCCACGTTTGCTACTGAACAGGTTTGCATGTAAAGGACCGATACCGGGATAATCCAATCCAGCTGAAATGCTGTGCGGCTCTATTACCTGCCCATCTGCAGTCTGCATCAATAGGCTTTTACTACCATGCAATATGCCAGGTTTTCCTAACTGTGTGGTTGCTGCACTCATGCCACTGTTTACACCATGACCAGCAGCTTCCACCGCTACCAGTTGTACTTCCAGTTCATCTAAAAAATGATAGAAAGCCCCCGCTGCATTGCTACCACCGCCCACACAGGCCACTACATGGGTTGGTAATTCGTTGCCTGTTTTTTCGAACAGTTGCTTACGTATTTCTTTGCTGATGACACTTTGAAAACGTGCCACCATATCGGGGTAAGGGTGCGGGCCAACCACACTTCCAATAATATAATGCGTATCGTTGGGATTGTTTATCCAGTCACGGATGGCTTCATTGGTAGCATCTTTCAACGTCTTGCTGCCACTTGTTGCAGGAACAACTTTTGCTCCGAGCATTTTCATCCTTGCCACATTGGGTGCCTGGCGTTCAATATCTTTTTCGCCCATGTACACAATGCATTCCATGCCTTTTAATGCACATACAGTAGCCGTGGCCACGCCATGCTGACCGGCACCTGTTTCGGCAATGATTCTTGTTTTGCCTAAGCGGCGAGCCAAAAGTATCTGCCCGATGGTATTGTTTATTTTATGTGCACCTGTATGGCAAAGGTCTTCCCTTTTTAGATAGATGTTTGTATTGTGCAATGCACTTAAACGTGCTGCATAAAATAAAGGTGTTGGCCTGCCTACATAATCTGTAAGCAGTTGCTGGAACTCTTTTTGAAAGCCGGATTCAGCCATTATTTGCAGGTACTTTTCTTTCAGTTCCGCTACATTGCTGTACAGCATTTCGGGGATGTATGCACCACCAAAACTACCGTAGTAGCCTTGTGCATCGGGAGATGTAAAGCCCCTACCGTGTATAGAAGTATCCGCAATATTTGTTTGTTCAACTGTCATTCTCTTTTATTTTTTAAGAGCTATGCTCTTTATTTTTTGTAACACGAAGAATACGAGAGAAGAAACACAAAATGCACAATAGCTTTGTGTTCTTTGTGTATGCTTGGTGTCCGTTGTGTTCCATCTACGCTTCGGTAAAAGCCCAATCGATATTCTATTGTTGATGGGTGCGACGCCATTGAAGCTGATGCATGTTGTGCTGTTGGTTACATACAATTGCTACTTCAACTCTTCTATGAACTTTTTTATCAGCCCCATATTCTTTATACCGGGCAATGTTTCGAACCTGCTGTTGATGTCTATTGCAAAGAGGTCTTTGGCAACAGGGTCTTGCATAAACTGGTTCACAGCCGTTGCATCTGTTGCTTCTATACCGCCACTTAAAAAAAATGGTTTGCCAATGTTGAGCCCACGCAAACGTTGCCAGTTGAACTTGCGTACCACTTCGCCCTGTGTATTTTTTTCTGTTACTCCGGTATCGAACATAAACATGTCGGCATCCATGTAATAGTCCTTGATCATCCATTGCACATTGTCGTTGTCTGCAAAACGGAAAGCTTTTATAACCTGCAAGTAGTCGCTTAGCTTGGCACATTGGTAAGGTGTTTCGTTGCCGTGCAACTGTACCATATCCAGGCCAAAAGCATCTACCATGTTCATCACTTCGTCGTAGGTGGCGTTAACGAACACGCCCACTTTGTACACTTTGAGTTTTGCTTTTTTTACGTCTTCTGCTTTGAGCCCATGCTTCAATACAAAGCGTGGGCTTTTGTGGTAGAAGATCATGCCGGCAAACTGTACACCCATATCACCCAGTTGGTGCATCTGGTCAAGGTCGGTCATGCCGCAAACTTTGATACGCATAGTAGGCTTTTACTTGTTGATGAATGTAGCAAAAGCAATCGTTGTTGTTATTTCTTGAAGCCTAAGGTAAACTGAAGCACTTTCCCCATGTCTTTTACTCCTGGTTCTTTTTCCAGTTTACTGTTTACATCCACACCAAAAAAATCGGGGTGCTTGAAAGCTTTGATTTTCGCAATGTCATCCACGCCAATGCCACCACTTAAAAAAAATGGTTTTTCAATTTTGGCTTTTGCCAAAATGTTCCAATCAAACTGCTCGCCATTACCACCGGCAGCTTTACCTGCAGTGTCAAACAGGTAGTAGTCGCACACTGCATCGTAAGGAGCAACAAGGGCATCGATATCTTTTGTGCTGCTATCGATGCTGAATGCCTTGATCACTTCCACTTCTGTTGAAAGGTCCTCGCACATTTCGGCAGATTCGTTGCCGTGCAATTGCACCACATCCAAACCGTAATCATCAATGGCATCCAGTACGTCGATCATTTCGGGGTTTACAAACACACCTGTTTTCTTGAAATCGAAGTCGGCTTTTTTAATGTCTTTCTTTGGCAGTCTGTCGCCAATAAAACGTGGTGATGCGGGATGGAAGATCATGCCTACAAAATCCACGTTCAATGCATCCAATTGCTGCAACTGTTTCATATCGGTGATACCGCAAACTTTAATGTTCATTGTTGTTGTTTTTACCTCACCCCCAGCCCCTCTCCAAATGGATGAGGGGAGGAAGCACTTTCTAATTATAATTTTGTTTTCAATTCATGCGTAAAATCTTCAAATGCCTTTGCAGGGTTGGCTTCTTTCATAAAGTTTTCACCAATCAAAAACCCTTTGAACCCTGCTTTGCGTAAAGTTAGTATCGTTTGTACATTGCTGATGCCACTTTCTGCTATTGCCAATTTATCTGTTGGTATTTTGTTGATGAGTTGCAGGGATGTATCGATGCTTACGTCAAATGTTTTGAGGTTGCGGTTGTTTACGCCTACCATATCCACCTCGTTGCAAATATGTTCCAGCTCTGCTTCGTTGTGTATTTCTAGCAGCACTTCCAGCCCTAGGCTTTTTGCAGTTGCCGCCAATTGCTTTACCTGCTGTTTTGACAAGCAGGCAGCAATCAATAATATCACGGCTGCACCATGTGCTTTTGCTTCCAGCAACTGGTATTCATCTATCATGAAATCCTTTCGCAGCAAAGGCACTTGGTTTATGGTTGCAGCAACGAGGTCGTTTAGGGTGCCACCAAAAAATGTTTCATCCGTTAATACAGAAATGCCACTTGCCCCAAACTTTGTATAAGCAGTGGTTACATCTTCCACAGTTGACGTATTGTTGATGATGCCCTTGCTGGGTGATTTGCGTTTGTATTCGGCAATGATGCCTGTTCTGTTTGCATCCAGCAGAAACTGTTTCAGCGAAAGTGTTTCATTGGCAAAGAACTTTTCCTTTTCAAGCTGGGCAATGGAAACCTGTGCCTTGCGTTGGGCCACTTCTGTTTGTTTATGTGCTATGATCTGGTCTAAGATGTTCATGTTGGATGGTTTTAGTTGTCAGACGTTTTACAAACGTCAGACAACTTGTTTGCAAAATGCCAGGTATCAATAGGTGTCAGACGTTTTACAAACGTCTGACACCTATTGATACCTACTGTAAACTGATCGATGTTTGCAATGACTGGTATGCCTTTCCGCTTTCCAGACTTTCTACTGCTGCGTTGTATGCATCATTGTATGTGCCGTATGTACCTGTACAATACAGTGCCATGGCAGCATTGGCCAGCACCACTGCATTTTGTGCAAAACTTCCTTCGCCTTTAATGATGCGTTGAAAGATCTTCGCTGCATCTTCCACACTGTTGCCGCCGTAAATATCTTCGGGCGAAACGGAACGTTTACCCAACTGTTCGGGTGTCATAATCCTTTCACCGGCCTGTGTAATAACTTTGGTATCGTTGGTCAGTGAAATTTCATCGTAACCATCCAAGCTATGGATGATGGTGAACGGGTTGCCTGTTTGCTGCAAGAGGTAGTTGTATATCCTTGCCATTTCGAGGCTGTACACACCAACCAATTGACTGGCAGGTTTTGCAGGGTTGACCATTGGACCCAGCATATTGAAAAAAGTACGCACACCTAAATTTTTACGGATAGGCCCAACTGTTTTCAATGCGGGATGGAACAAAGGTGCATGCAGGAAACAGATATTGGCTTGTTCCAGTTCTTTTTTCAACTGACCATTATCGCTTTTGAAGCGGTAGCCCAACTGCTCCATCACATTGCTTGAACCTGAAATGGATGATGCCCCGTAGTTGCCATGCTTGGCCACTTTTTGCCCTGCACCTGCAACAATGAAACAAGAAAGCGTGGAGATGTTGAAGGTGTTCTTTCCATCACCACCAGTGCCCACAATATCCATGGTTTCAAATCCATCAAAATCCACTTTCACGCTCAGTTCCAGCAATGCATCCCTAAAGCCTTGCAGTTCTTCAATGGTAATGCTCCGCATCAGGTACACCGTCATGAAGGCAGTGATCTCATATTCATTGTATAGGCCCTTGCCGATATTGAGCAATACATCGTATGCCTGTTGCCTGGATAATGTTTTATGTCCGAATAATATTCCAAGTATTTTTTTCATTGCTTTCCGTAATAACTCTCTGTAAAATATTTTGTTTCAATCCCTACTTGTAAAATGTAATCTGCATCATCTTTTATCAATGCATAGATCTCACTTTCATGGTTTCTTAACTTAGCAAGCCAGGTACAAACAATGCTGAATTGCTCTCCAATTGTTCCACCTACTCCATATTCAGCAATCATTTGCTCAATATTTTGTGCATGCCCTTTTTCATTAAGTGTTGTATAAACTATCTGAATTCTTTCATTCCAATACATACTTAATTTTTTAACCAGTTTCTGATAATGGATTCGCCATCGGGTGTCAATACACTTTCCGGATGAAACTGTACCCCCTGCACGTCATAGCTCTTGTGCCGCAATGCCATAATGTAACCATTTTCATCTTCGGCCGTTATTTCCAGTTCTTCGGGAAAACCTTTTTTATCGATTACCCATGAATGGTAACGCCCCACTTCTATTTGTGCAGGAAGATCAAGAAATAAACTACTCGCCTCTTTCAATTGTGCATGGTCAATATTGATGCTTGTTGCTACACCATGATACACGGTTGACAAATTGGTAAGCGTTCCACCAAAAGCCTGCCCTATTGCCTGGTGCCCCAAACACACACCCAATATGGGTTTGGTGGGTGCATACATTTTTATCAATGGCAATAGCAAGCCTGCTTCTTCAGGTATGCCAGGACCAGGTGATAAAATAATTTTATCATACGCATTTACTTTTTCCAACGCAATTTCATCGTTGCGATACACATCTACTTTCTGGTGCGTTATCTTTTCTACCAAGTGCACCAGGTTGTAGGTAAACGAATCGTAATTATCAAAAACTAAAATCTTCATTGTTTTTTATTAATGGTTTATGGGCAATGGTTCATAGTAGCAATGCCATGAACAATGATCTTTACCTATGAACTAATTTCTTCGGCCAGAACAATGGCTTTCTTTAATGCACCCAGCTTATTGTTTACTTCTTGCAATTCACTTTCAGGGTTGCTTGCTGCCACCACACCGGCACCTGCCTGGTACGTGAGCGTATTGTTCTTGCTTAAAAAAGTACGGATCATGATCGCCTGGTTAAAACTGCCGTCAAAACCAACAAAACCGATGCATCCGCCATAATAGCCACGTTGTGTAGGCTCGTTATTGCTGATGAGTTCCATGGCTTTTATTTTAGGTGCGCCGCTCAATGTTCCGGCCGGAAAAGTTTTTGCCAGCAGTTGAAAAGGGTTTGTTTGTGGCGGCACCTGGCCCATTACTTCGCTTACCAGATGTATCACATGGCTATAGTATTGCACCTGTTTGTAATGCGTTACCTGAACATTGCTGCATACACGACTCAAATCGTTCCTGGCTAGGTCAACCAACATTACATGCTCTGCATTTTCTTTGGGATCGTTCTTTAAGCGTTCGGTTTCTTGCAGATCGGTTGCATCATCACCGCTGCGTTTAAACGTACCCGCTATCGGGTGCACCACTGCTTGGCCTTTGTTGATGATGAGTTGGCTTTCGGGTGAGGAACCCAGTAATTTGTAATCGCCATAATCGAAGAAGAACAGGTAGGGCGAAGGGTTCACGTTACGCAAGGCCCTGTACACATTGAATTCATCGCCAATGAATTTCTGCTGGAACCTTCGGCTCAGCACGATCTGGAACACATCGCCACGTAAACAGCTCTGTATGCCTTTCTGTACCATTTGCCTATATCCTTCATCATGCAGGTTGCTTGTTTCATGGCCTTGCAATGCAAACGGATAGCTTGGTACATCTTTGCTTTTGATGAGGCTTTCAACCGATGCAATATCACTTTCCAACCCGGCAATGCTGTTCTCCAACAAAAACAGTTCATCCTTAAAATGGTTGATGGCAATAATGTATTGGTACAACCGGTAACGCATCAATGGTATACCCGTTGAAGGCTCATCGTTGCTGCCTGACAGCTTTACGTTGTCAAAGAACTGTACCGCATCGTATGTTGAATAACCATACAGGCCCTGAGCAAACTTGGCTTCTTTACTACTTTCTTGTATAGCAAAATGCTGCATGAAGTTCCAGATCAGGTCAGGCACGGTGCTGGTTTTATCAATCACTACTTTTTCAGGGTTTTCATTGGGCAGCTTGAACTCGATGTTCTTTGCAGAACTGATCTCGATACCTGCAATGGCATTGATGCAGATAAAGGAATAACTGTTCTCTGCTGCATGGTTATCGGTGCTTTCCAGCAACACCGTGTCCCTGAACCGGTCCCTTACCCGCAAATAGATCGCTACAGGTGTGTACACATCCGCAAGCATTTTTTTTGAACTGGTATGTATGGTAATTTTTTTCATCTTCTTCGGTTGTATTGCCTTGATGGCAGTGTCCACAAACAAAAAGCCCCAACATTGCTGATGGGGCCTTTGAATATTATTTCAAACAAGTAGTGTACGCAACATTACTATACCCCTTTGAGTATTGTATGCCACCACCATTGTATATTTTGTATCATTTTCATTAGTGCAATGTTATACCCGTATTTTTTATTAGCCAAAAAAATGTAAGGTTATTTTTCCTTTCGCGTTTCAACATAAGCAACGGGTAACGCACAAAACCCAAACAGCTTTTCAAACGTTAGTAATAAAAACAGTTGTATGAAAACTTCCATTATGGCAATTGCAGTTGTATGTTTCATGAACAGTTGTACCAGCCATGCACAATCAAAAAAGTTTGTAGTTACCAAAACCGATAAAGAGTGGAAGGCACAGCTTACAGCGGCACAGTTTGAAGTTACCAGAAGGCAAGGCACAGAAAGGGCATATTCGGGCATTTATTGGAACACTCACGAAAAGGGAATGTATAGTTGCATTTGTTGTGGACAGGAACTTTTTAGCAGTGACACAAAATTTGACAGCGGTACAGGCTGGCCAAGTTTTTACAAACCCTATATTGCAAAAAACATAGAAACCAGTACAGACAATAGTGACGGTATGCAACGCGATGAAGTGCATTGCAGCAGGTGCGGTGCACATTTGGGCCATGTATTTAATGATGGCCCCAACCCTACAGGTTTACGTTATTGCATGAACGCTGCTTCGTTGAATTTTACAAAGAAATAATAATTACAATACTCCTTTGGTACTGGGCAAATAATTACTCAATGGGTCACGCTTTACTGCCATTTTAATGGCCTTGGCAAAGGCTTTGAAGATGGCTTCTATTTTATGATGCTCGTTATCGCCCTTGCATTCAATATTCAGATTGCACTTGGCAGCATCGCTGAACGATTTGAAAAAATGGAAAAACATTTCTGTTGGCATCTCCCCCACTTTCTCCCGTTTGAAATCCGCATCCCAAACAATCCAGTTACGTCCACCAAAATCAATCAGCACTTTGGCTTCTGCTTCATCCATGGGCAACGCAAATCCGTAACGTTCCATACCTGTTTTATCAACCAATGCTTTTGCAAACGCTTCTCCTAAAGCTATGCCGGTGTCTTCAATAGTGTGGTGTTCATCTATATGCAGGTCGCCTTTTGTAACAATATCCAGGTCCATTTTACCGTGGCGTGCAATCTGGTCAAGCATGTGGTCAAAGAAGCCCAAATCCGTATGTATATTGGCTTTGCCGCTTCCGTCCAAATTCAGGTCAATGGCAATCTTTGTTTCGTTGGTATTGCGTTCGTGGTGCACTTTACGCAAACCCAGTTTCAAAAAAGTATAGATATCGTTCCAATCGGCAGTCTCTAAAACAATCGTGCTTCTTAATGCGGTTTCCTGTTCGGCAGTCAGTTCATGCAGGCCCTTTATATAAATGGCTTTTGCACCAAGATTCTTTGCCAACTGAATATCACTCCATCGATCGCCTATAACAAATGAATTAGCCAAGTCGTATTTATCCGTATCAAAAAAATGGGTAAGCATTGCTGTACCCGGCTTGCGGGTCGGTTGGTTGTCGGAAGCAAAAGTGCTGTCTACATGTACTTCATCAAACACAAAACCTTCTCCTTGCAAAGTACGCAGCATCAAATTTTGATAAGGCTCAAAGGTTGCTGTCGGGTAAGATGCTGTACCCAACCCATCTTGGTTGGTCACCATTACTTTGTAATAATCCAGGTCGGCCGCAATCTTGCTCAATGCAGTAATGGCCCCTTTTACAAAAATCGTTTTATCAGTTGAGTCCACTTGAAAGTCACTTGGCGGTTCTTGCAATATCACACCGTCCCTATCTATAAACAGCACTCTTTTGCTCATTGTATTTCGTTTAAATAGTCAGCAATTGCATCAATCAATAATGTGTTTTCTTTTTCTGTACCAATGGTTATACGCAGGCAATCATCGCATAGCTTCACGTTGCTCCTGTCACGCACCACAATGCCTTTGGTCAATAGATACTCATATACTTTTCTTGCATCTTTTATTTTGACCAATAAAAAATTGGCGTCTGATGGGTACACTTTTTCAACGATTGGTATCTCTGCAAACACTTCTGCCAAAGCGTTCCGCATATCCACCAATATCTTGATCATATCGTTTACCTGGCCTACTTCTTCCAATGCCTTTAATGCAAGGTCTTGCGTTGCTTGGTTGATGTTGTAAGGCGGCTTTACTTTGTTCAACACTTCAATAATTTGTGTGGAAGCAAATGCCATTCCCAAACGCAGTGCAGCAAGCCCCCATGCTTTGCTGAATGTTTGTAATATCACGAGGTTTGGATAATCGTTCAGCTCCTGTATAAAAGATTTCTGTTTGGCAAAATTGATGTAGGCTTCATCTATTACAACAAGACCATTGAAGTTGTTCAGCACTGCTTCAACATCAGCCCTAGTGATTGAGTTGCCAGTTGGGTTATTGGGTGAGCAGATCCATATCAGCTTTGTATTTTCGTCAACCAAATTTTCCAAGTGTATTAAGTCCAATTGAAAATCGTCCAGCAATGGAGCCTTACGTATCTCTACATCGTTGATGTTGGCACTTACTTCATACATGCCATAGGTAGGCGGGCAAATGATCACATTGTCTTTACCGGGTTCACAAAAACTGCGGTACAACAAATCAATACATTCATCGCTGCCATTACCTAAGAAAATATGTTCCACTGCAATGCTCTTTACAAAAGCAATTGCTTGCTTTAGTTGCTGCTGGTGCGGGTCTGGGTAACGGTTGTACCATTTTGTCAATGGACTGCCCAGGCTGTTTTCATTTGCATCCAGGAACACTTTTGCTTCGCCACTGAATTCATCGCGTGCAGATGAATAAGGTGTGAGGTTTTTGATGTTGGGACGTACTAATTTATTTATATCGAAGTTCATGATCTTGTTTTTTTACTCAACCGCTGACAGGGCTAGGGCCACTGTCAGGGTTGTATCAATTTAAAGATTTTTCAGCCTTATACTCACTGCATTCTTATGTGCATCCAATCCTTCTGCTGCTGCCATTAGTTCCACAGTTGCACCAATGTTATTCAATCCTTCTTTGGTCAGTTTTTGATAGGTGATCTTCTTTACAAAACTATCCACGCTTACACCGCTGTATGCTTTTGCAAAGCCATTGGTTGGTAATGTATGGTTGGTACCGCTTGCATAATCGCCTACACTTTCGGGTGAATAGTTGCCTAGAAAAATTGAACCTGCATTGATGATCCTTTCAGCAATTACTTCATCTTGTTCACATGAAATGATCAAGTGTTCGGCAGCATATTCATTGACTAGATCAATAGCTTCATCTATATTGTTTACCACAATTGCTTTGCTGTGCTGCAAAGCCTGCAATGCAGTTTCTTTACGGTGCAACAATTGCACTTGTTTGTCCAGTTCCTTGTTCACATCATTTATCAATTGTTCATTGGTACTCACCAACAACACCTGGCTATCTGCTCCGTGTTCTGCCTGGCTCAACAGGTCTGCCGCAACAAAGCCTGCATTGGCAGTTTCATCGGCCAGCACACAAACCTCACTGGGGCCGGCAGGCATGTCAATAGCAATACCTTGTTGTTGAACCAATTGTTTGGCACAGGTTACATACTGGTTACCTGGGCCAAATATTTTATATACTTGATCAATTGTTTCCGTTCCGTAAGCCATAGCAGCAATGGCCTGCACACCTCCAATTTTATATATTCTGTTGATACCAACAAGGTTTGCAGCAAACAATATGGCAGGGTGCAGCTTGCCTTCTTTATCGGGTGGCGAACACAGTACCACTTGTTTACAACCAGCAATACTTGCAGGTATGCCCAACATTAAAATGGTGGAAAACAAAGGAGCAGTTCCTCCAGGTATATATAAACCGACTTTTTCGATACCTACACTTTTACGCCAGCATTTTATGCCAGGCATTGTTTCAATCATCTCAACTTCACCAACTTGTTTATTGTGAAAAGTATGGATATTGTTGGCTGCAATTTGAATAGCTTCTTTCAACTCATTCGACAATTCAGCTTTTGCTTCTTCTATTTCTTTTCCAGTTACAGCAAAAACACCCAACTCAACACCATCAAATTGAACAATATATTTTTTTATAGCAGCATCGCCATTCTGTTGCACATCATTCAATACAGCCTTTACCTTTTCTTGTAAAGTAACCGTATCAAAAGTTGGGCGTTGCAACAATGCTTTCCAATCTTTTTTATCGGGATATACATATGTTTCCATGTCAATCATTTACTGCTTTAAATCATAGATCAAAAATCATACATTTAAAATCAAACAATCATCTTTTCAATAGGCACTACCAGAATACCCTGTGCCCCATTGGCCTTTAGCTGTTCAATGATCTGCCAGAACTCGTTTTCATTTAGTACGGAGTGAACACTGCTCCAACCTGCTTCTGCCAAAGGCAATACCGTTGGGCTTTTCATACCGGGCAACAATGCAATAATCTCTTTCAGTTTTTCATTGGGAGCATTCAGCAAAATGTATTTATTGTTTTTTGCTTTTTTTACTGACTGGATCCGGAACAATAACTTATCCAAAATTTGTTGCTGTTCTTCAGATAGATTTTTATTCTTAATCAACACTGCCTGGCTTTGCAAAATGGTTTCCGCTTCTTTCAATCCATTCATGAATAAAGTAGAGCCGCTGCTTACCAAATCGCACACAGCATCTGCCAAACCTATGCCCGGTGCTATTTCCACGCTACCACTAATTTCATGCAGTTCGCCTTGTATATTTTTCTTGTGCAGAAATTTTTTTGTCAATACAGGATAGCTTGTAGCAATCCTTTTGCCTTGCAAATAGTTTTCACTGTATTCATCGGCTTTAGGCACCGCAATACTTAACCTGCACTTGCCAAAACCCAGTTCTTCAACAATATCAACAGGTTTGTTTTTTTCATACAATACATTCTCGCCAACAATGCCAATATCAGCCACGCCATCGCTTACATATTCGGGAATATCGTCATCACGTAAAAAGAAAATCTCTACCGGGAAGTTTTCCGATTCCGTTTTCAAACGGTCTTTTACATTGCGTAGGTCAATGCCGCAATCTTTAAGCAGTTTAATGGAATCTTCTGAAAGCCTGCCAGATTTCTGAATGGCCAATCTCAATTTATTACTCATAATAATCAGGTTATGTGGTAAATAAAAAAGCCTACCCTCATGGATAAGCTTTCAAATGTTTATTGTTCAAACAACACAAACAAAATAGCCTACCCGTTGGGTAAGTTATGATGATGATGGATGTGTTGTACTGTTATCATTCCACAAAAATAGTAGAAAATGTTTCGTGGCAAAATGTTTTTTAACGAACAGTTATTCGTTTGAAACTAAGGTTGCCATTGAACTTTGTACATTTGCTACCTGTTACCATATAAGTATGAAGCAATTTAATGTTCCCAATATTTACCGAAGCCCATTGATCAGTGCCATCAAGAATAAGCGTAAACAGGAGGATAAGCTGAAGAAGGATTTCACACCTACGCTGCTTGATTTTGGGTTTTTACAAATTTACCTTGCACGGCATTTCGGGTTTTGTTATGGGGTGGAAAATGCCATTGAAATTGCTTTCAGGACCATTGATGAAAACCCGGGTAAAAGGATTTTTCTATTAAGCGAAATGATACACAACCCGCAAGTGAACAAAGATCTGATTGAACGGGGCGTACAGTTTTTACAGGACACTTATGGCAAACAGATTATACCTTTTGAAGCAATAACAAAAGAGGATATTGTTTTGATACCTGCATTTGGTACCACATTGGGCATTGAGAAAATGCTGAACGAAAAAGGTATACCAACAGAGCAATACAATACCACCTGCCCGTTTGTGGAAAAGGTTTGGAACCGTGGCGAGCAGATTGCCAAGAAAGGTTACAGCATTGTTATTCATGGCAAGCCCAAGCATGAAGAAACAAGGGCCACGTTTTCGCATGCCTCATCCAACACGCCATCCATTGTGGTGAACGATATTGCAGAAACCGTGGAACTGGCCAAATACATTACCGGCGATAAACCTGCCGAACAGTTTTATACGGAGTTTAAAGGACGTTTCAGTGAAGGCTTTGACATTACCAAAGACCTGCAAAAAATTGGTGTCATTAACCAGACCACACAATTGGCAACAGATACACAAGCCATTGCCGATTATTTGAAAAGTGTAATGATACAGCAGTACAACCTTGATGCAACAAATGTTTCGGAGCGGTTTGCAGATACAAGGGATACACTCTGCTATGCAACCAACGATAACCAGACTGCCGTTGCCGGCTTATTGGAAACCGATGCTGATTTGGCCATTGTAATTGGTGGTTACAACTCATCCAACACATCGCATTTGGTGGAACTGTGCGAACAGAAACTGCCTACTTATTTTATCGATTCGCCAGAAAGGATCATCAGCAAACACGAGATCGTGGATTGCAATTGGCAAACAAAAGAGCAAAGGGTAGTGAATGATTTCTTACCAGAAAAAGACCCTGTAAAAGTTTTGATCACTAGCGGTGCAAGCTGCCCCGATGCAGTGGTGGAAGCAGTGGTGAAAAAATTGGCGGGTTATTACAATGCCGAAAAAAACGTAGATGCCATTATTGAGCATTTTAGTTAGCCATTTTTTCTTTGGCCCATTTTAATGCCAGTGCCAATTGCTCCTCACGGGTTATGTTGCTGTTGTCCAACACAATGGCATCATCGGCTTTGCGTAGCGGACTGAACTCACGGTTACTGTCAATATAGTCACGCATTTCAAGGTTGTTCTTGATCTCTTCAATAGATATATTGGGGTTGGTGACAACCAGTTCCTTGTACCTTCTTTCCACACGTACGGCAACATCGGCCGTTACAAAAATTTTCAGTTCGGCTTTGGGAAAAACAGTGGTACCAATATCTCGGCCATCCATTACAATACCTTTCTTCTCTCCCATTTTCTGTTGCTGTGCCACCGCAAATTCACGTACTTCCTTGATGGCCGAAACGGGGCTTACACTTTCACTTACCAGCATTTCACGTATCAGCAGTTCCACATTTTCATCGTTCAGCAGCATATCGCTTTTGCCGGTCTCATCATTGTATTCAAAATCCAGCGATATACTTTGCAATGCTTCGTTCACTTCGTCCACATTGTTCCAGTCAATATGCTGCCGCAGAAAATACAAGGTTATAGCACGGTACATGGCACCGCTATCCACAAACACATAGCCCAACTTCTTTGACAGTTGCTTTGCCAAAGTACTTTTGCCACAGGATGAGTAGCCGTCTATCGCTATAATAATTTTGTTCATGACCAAATTATAAATACAGTAATTTATAGGTAACCAGCATAAGGATATACTTCAACTTCCGTGATCCCGATAGTTATCGGGGCACACATCAACTGGTGAATAAACATGAGCTTAAATTACTAAGCTTGAATCTACTTCATCAAAAACTTTTTAACCTGTTGCTGAACGTTACCGCTTAAAGGTGTTACCGGCAGGCGAAGCATATTCTCTATCAACGCCAGTTCGTACAAAAAGCCTTTAACTCCAGCCGGGTTGTTCTCTACAAACAACAGATCGTATGCTTCCAATAAGGTGTAATGTATTTTTCTTGCTGCTTCAAAATTGTTCTTCAAACAGAAACGCACCATGTCTGAAAATTCTTTTGGGAAGGCGTTGGCAGCCACGCTAATGGTGCCATCAATGCCACAACCCATTTGGGGTAAGGTCAATGCATCGTCGCCACTTACTACCAAAAAATTTTCTGGCCTGTCGCGTAATAGCTGCATCATTTGGTTCATATCGTCAGAAGCTTCTTTAATGCCTGCAATATTGTCTACTTCATTTGCCAAACGTATGGTTGTTGCAGCAGCCAGGTTCCTGCCGGTACGGCCAGGTACATTATACAGCAATATGGGTTTGGGCGATGCTTCTGCCAATGCTTTGTAGTGTTGAAACAAACCTTCTTGCGAAGGTTTACTGTAATAGGGCGATGCACTTAATACAGCAACTGCTTTATCTAATGGGAAGTTTTGTAAATCGTTTATTACTTCCTTGGTATTGTTGCCACCAATACCCACAACAATGGGTACACGGTTGTTTACTTTTTCAAAAGTATAGTTCACAATGTCCAGCTTCTCCTGCTTATCCAGTGTTGGTGTTTCGCCTGTTGTGCCAAGCGTTACCAGGTATTCCACACCACCGGCAATGGTAAAGTCGATTACCTTGCCCAGTGCATCAAAGTCTATTGATTCATCTTTTTTGAATGGTGTAATCAAGGCCACACCGGTGCCTGTAAGCTGGGGACGTAAAGACATTTTTGATGTATGATTTTTGATGTATGATTATATTAAAAGGCCGAAAAGAACAACCATGCTCCTATTGAGATTGCTAGATGCAGGATGCGGGGCAATATCCTTTGGCTGATGGGTGCGACGCCTATGCAGTTGGGCAATGCCCGGTTTGCTGGTTACATCGTTTTTTTCCTGTTCTTACACAGCCACTTCATCCCAAGAGCCCATCTTCTCAAACTTGACAATCCTATTGTCTATTCTTTGCTCTGGGCTGATATTCTTGAATTCGTTTAATGCAGTAGCAATATGCTGTTTCAGAATTTTTGCGGCACCGTCGTAATCCCAATGTGCACCACCATCCGGTTCAGGTACAATTTCATCTACCAGCCCAAACCCTTTCATATCTGTTGCGGTTAAACGTAGCTGTTCGGCTGCAATTTCTTTTTTCTCCCAGGTACGCCATAAGATGCTGCTACAGCTTTCGGGTGAAATAACGGTGTACCAGGTATTTTCCATCATCAATGTCTTATCGCCAACGCCAATGCCTAAGGCACCGCCGCTTGCACCTTCGCCAATGATTACCACAATAATGGGCACTTTCAGGCGTACCATTTCATAAATATTCCTGGCAATGGCTTCGCCCTGTCCACGTTCCTCTGCTTCAAGACCGGGAAATGCACCCGGCGTATCAATTAAACAAACTACAGGTTTATTAAATTTTTCGGCCAAACGCATCAAACGCAGGGCCTTACGGTAACCTTCGGGGTTGGCCATACCAAAGTTCCGCAATTGCCTTGTTTTGGTGTTGATGCCTTTTTGCTGACCGATAAACATTACGGTTTCGCCATCCAATTCGGCAAAGCCGCCCACCATAGCTTTATCGTCCTTCACGTTCCTGTCGCCATGTAGTTCCAGGAAATTGGTGGTCATTTTTTCAATATACTTCAAGGTATAGGGCCTGTCTGGATGGCGGCTCAGCTGCACACGCTGCCAAGGGCTAAGGTGGGCCGTGATTTCTTTCCGTTTTTCCAGTATGGAGGCTTCTAATTGTTGTAGTGTGGATGAGTAGTCAATCTTGGGGTTCTTCTCCGCCAATTTTTTCGTCTGTTCTATTTGCTCATACAATTCCTTGATGGGCTGTTCAAATTCCAGAAACTGTCTATTTGGGTATTGAGGCATTTTACTTCAATTTGGGGCTGTAAAAGTAGGGGTTGCGGCGTTTATATGAAAGCAAAAGTTTTACCCGCATAATCTGCAAAAAACAGCAAGAAAAATGCTACAAAACAGCAACAATGGCATCAGGGGTAGGCAGGTGGTGGTTTATAGGGTAAATATGCAGGTAGACAGGAGGCATTGACTGATTTTTATAAAGCATCTATATATAAAAAATAAAGCCTCCGTGGGAACGGAGGCCTTACTAAATGATACCCCAAATAAAGAATCTTGCTGACTGTAAAAGTGGGTTAAATAAGTCATTGCAGTTAGCGTATAACTACGCATTTTATTTTCGGCATCCACGCATAAAAAGGCGAGCCAATACGCTTGCATGTTGATAACTGCATCTATACCTTGGTAACGTGTAATACCAACCCTTTAAAGCCCGGCCGGGCAACTAAACCTTTATCATTATGGACGCAAGACTTGTTTACCTATTTGTTTTTGCAGCACTTTTTATTATAGCGTTGCTTTTGCAGAAACGTTATTGCATTATTTGCGATGCAAGCACAGCTTCGCCAAAACCTTACAGTTATGCCCGCCTGCAGTTGTTGTGGTGGACGTTTATTGTATTGGCTTCGTTTATTGCCACCCTTATTTCGTCGGGGCAGATACCTACTCTGAATTCCTCTACCCTAGTATTGCTTGGCATAGGTACTTTAACCACAGCTTCTGCAAGAATTATTGATATTAGCGACGAAACAAACTACAAAGCCGCTGCCACAGCCGCTGCCAATACTGCGGAAACAGCCAACCCCACTCCCGCTCCTGAACCACTTAGCAAGGATGAAAAAAGCAACGGTTTTTGGCTGGACATACTTTCGGACAAAACAGGCATTAGCATACACCGTTTCCAGGCATTTATGTTCAATTTTATTTTTGGGTTATGGTTCATTTATTATACCATCAAGCAACTGAAAGAGGTTACCTATAGTTCCAGCAGCGATATTGTGAATGGGGTAATGCCCATCATTTCAGACAACAACCTTATCTTGCTTGGGCTGAGTGCAGGTACCTATGCTGCATTGAAATCAACTGAAAATAAATAGACCAAAATGGAAACAGCAACATTTAACCCTGCCGGTGGTGCAATTATTGCCAAGGCAACTTTTTTAGGAAACATGGTTGCAGACTATGAAATGTACCTAAAAGAGAACAATAGCAACCTGCAAACCACCTTATTGCAAGGCGATAATCTAAACCCCAATGATGACTCCGTTACATTGCCTACGCCCATTGCTGCCAATAATGGAAGAAGGGTTAAACTTGAAACAGGCTTTTATGGCAATAATCCCAATGTGGACAAAACCTATAAAATCTCGTTACAGATATTTCAGGACGGAAAACTGATTGGCTCTGCAGTGGACCAGACAGACCCTACCGATCCAACAACACAACTATCGGGCAAAGCCCAATATTCTTTGCTATTTGTAAAACTTGTTGCAAAATCATAAATGCATGAAGAAAACAATACTATTGCTATCCTTGTGTCTATTGATTTTGTTGGCAAAAGCACAGAATATTGACTCTGCCTTGCTGAGCAATATGAAACTGAATTTTGTTGTACCAGACATGCCGGCTTTTAAGGCATTGGGCACGGAGCCGTCCAATATATTAAGACCCTCTACCCCGCATGCGTTGGCCGTAAGTGTCTCTTCGTTCAGCAATAACGGCAAGGCTGTTATACCCAAAGCATTTGCAATGGAAATATCGCCTGCATTGCTCTTAAATGCAAACAAGGCCCCTACCGAGTTAAAGAAATATGCTGCAAACAAAATAATCAATAGCCTACGCATATCATTGGGGTCTTCTACCGATAGTTTATTATCCCCATCGGGCAGGAACCTGGCATTGGGTGTAAGGATTAGCTTGATAAGCAAAGGTGATTTTGCCACCGATATGGATGAACTGAAAAGGATTGCAGAAAAGCTACAAAAGTTCAGACATGAAACAAGCGATTGCAGAAAGAAATTTGCACAGGCCAACATAGATTCTGTAAAAAGTTGGCTGGGCGATGACAATATTGCCCACGATAAGATAGACAGTTTGGTGGATTGGGAATATGAACTTGATATAAGGCTTAAGAAAAAGGATTCTGTATGGCAAAAGAAGTTCATCAATTTTCAAAAATATTTCTGCCCCACCCTTACAAACGACCCCAACCCTGTTAACGATTCCACACAAAGTTTTGAGAACTGGTTAAAGAAAGAAAAAGACCAATATAAAAAAGACCATTGGAACGATGACAAATTAGATGTTGCTTTTTCCTATCTATCCTCTTCGCCGGACAGCCTGGTAAAGAATATACTTTTCAATAATGCACAGTTATGGGCAACTTATGCCAAGAAGGCGGGCAAGCATGGCCAGTTATTGATTGGAATAAACGCACAGATTTCGAAAAACCTTACCGATACCGTTAAAGCAAATGCCAACAAGTCTTATTTCAATTTTTATTTACCTGTAAGGTACCTGGTTGGCACCAACAGGGTTAAGGGCTTTGCCGAACTTCAGTATGGCTATACCGGGAAACTAGACGAGAACAAGCTGCTGTTTAATTTAGGTGCCGAACTGAATATTATGGATGGTATATGGCTGAATGTATATGCTGGTTATGAAAAGAATTACAAAAACAGTTCTTCAACTATCACTACCAATTTAAATTTCAAATTGACTTTACCTGAAAAGTTCAGTCTGTTTTAATTAAAATCTTATAGCGTCCTTAAACAAAAATAGCCTTGCATAATGCAAGGCTATTTTTGTTGCAGTAATAAATACCACTATTCCGTTGCCAACCTTTTAATCTGTGGTGGCAGATCCGTTGTAGGTATCACTACATCAATCAGGGATACCACATTTTTGTTCTGTTTCAGTTCGGGCAGTAAAGCTACCAGTTCTTCAATCGTTGTTATACGGTAGGCCTTTGCACCAAATGTTTCGGCCAGTGCACCATATTTCCATACAGGAAAAAGGTTGTAGGATTCGAATGTGCTTGGGTCGTCAAATGCCTTCCAATTAATCAGGGCCTGCTCTATACCGAATATGGCATTGTTCATTACAAATACAATGCTGCCGGGACAATACTGTACCAATGTTTCCAGGCATTGGGCAATCATGTGAAAGCCACCATCGCCTGCAAATACCACTGGTCTGTATTTGGTTGAGAGTGCAGCACCCGCCGCTGCACCTGCTGCATAACCAATGGAGCCCCATGCTGCTTCTGATACAAATGAATTGGCCCTATTGCTCTGTATGTCTGATGCCACGTACATGGAGTCGCTTTCATCAATCAATACAGTCATGCTGTCATCCAGCCAGGGCTTCACTACATCAAAAAAAGTATTGAAGGTAAGGTTGCCTTTTGCAACTGCTTTTGCTTTTACTTCTTTTTTGGCAATAGCCTTTGGTGTATAGATACCCTTTACTGTTTTTACTGCAAGCAATGCCTTCATTATATCTGCCAGGTACACGTTGTTGTATTCTTGGTAACCTACACGCACTTTACCATTGTACACCACAATCATGTCGGCATATTTGGTGTTTACAAGGTTCAAATAATCGTCGGTAACAATGGTACCAAGACCAATAAACAAATCGCTCTTGTTTACAGCAGTGCGTATGGGCAACTCACATGCCGAACCAGTGTACACCCCTTTAAACCATTCATTGTTTTCGGCAATCACCGATTTTGCCAACAGGGTGGTTACATAAGGAATATTTGTTTGTGCCAGCAGTTTCTTGAAAGATGCCTGCAAGTTGTAACGCCCCAGTTCTATCCCGGCCCAGAATAACGGGTTCTTTGCGTTGATTATCCGGTCCACTATACTGGCTACTGCAGCTTTTAAAACATCGGGGTCGCTAACAGGTGTTTCCAGTTTCAGTTTGCCGGTTGGTTTCTCGCAGTCCATTTGCCAAACATCCTTCCATACTTCTATGTACACAGGCCTTCTCCACTTAAAAGCCGCTTCAATGGTTTCATCAATCATTGCTGGGGCTTTTGTTGGGTCGCCAATAGAAACGGCAGCCACTGTAACATTTTTATACACGTTCATGTCGGTAGCAAAATTGCCTGTACTGTGGTGTATTAGCACACCTTTCTGGTCTTCGTACACCCTGTCGGAAGTGGATGGGCAACCGTTCAACACAATCAGGGGGTTGCGTTCAACAAAAGCACCGGCAACCGCATTTAGCAAACTGAAAGCACCAACACCATAGGTTACGGCAACGGCCCCTGCACCGTTCAAACGGGTGTAGGCATCAGCAGAATATCCTGCTATCAATTCATTGGGTGTTGTAATGAATTTTATTTCCGGGTGCTTGTCAACCACAACATTCATAAAGTTGGTGACAAAATCCCCTGGCACATCAAAAATGTGTTGTATATCCAGTTCTTTTAAACGGTCTGCTATGTAATCAGATACCGTGTATTTTACGGGTGCCGGTGAAGCGAGTTTATTGTTCATGGTTATGGCAGGAATTGAAGTTTAAAAAATCTGTTCATCATGTCGTTTGCAGTTTCCAACGAACCCTCAACCCAGCCTTGGTTGTTAGAGTATGCTTCACCAATAATGAACACGTCTTCGTTGTCAACAGGCTTTACCATTTTTTCAATGATGGTATCATAGCGGTACCCCGCTTTCCACTCGTGCCAGCCACCACCATAAGGGTCGCCGCTCCAGTCGTGGAAGATGGCAGCAAATGGCTTGTCCATCCTTTCCAGTCCATGCATTTCCATTACTTGTTGGTGTGCCTCTTCCACCATGTTTTCTGTGGCTTCGTATTCTGCAGGCGGTGTAGGGTCAATGCCTTCTTTCAAGCTGGTATCATTGCCCCTATAAGGTTCGCCGTTTTCCAATCCTTTCCAGAAAGGAACGGTTGATATATCGTTGTACGATGCCATAAGCAATGCTTTGGTATTGCTGGGATCATCGGTACCGGGCTGCTCTCCTTCCACATCAAAATAATAAGTCTGGCGTATGGGTAGGTCGGTAATGGAGCGTCCGTACCAAAGGTTCAGCGAACGCCACCAAGGGTAATCGTAACCCATGAATAGTTTAAAGGCACTTTGTATCAGTACGCTTTCAATGTTCTTTTTCAGGAATTCGTTGTCTGTAAACTGATTCCATTGTATCAGTTCCAATGACCTGCGTGGCATGGCAAGAATGATCTTCTTGGCATAGACTACTGTTTCATGAACGGGATCTTTATCTGTTGTGGTAAAGTCTTTGGTAACGGTTGCCACAAATGTAAGTTGGTAGCTACCATTCTTTTGTTTGACGATGCTTTTCAAACGCTGGTTCATATAGGTTTGGCCACCATCTTTATCAAATTCTTCTGCCAAATGAACAGGCAATGACTGGTAACCTTTTACCAATGTCCTGAATTCTGTTGTGGGGCCAAAATCGCTAACGGGCAATTGGGCAATGGTGCTTGCATTGGCCACGTTGGCATCGTAACCGCCTGCATCACGCATATAGCTATAGGCTTCGTTGGTCAGTACCTGGCTTAAAAAATTCCAGTAGCCAATCTGGTACATATACTTGCCAAACACTTCTACATTGAACCAGTCCTGAAAGGACAGGCTGCTTGCATTGGAAACATAGAGCTTCATGATTTTTGCCTGCAACTGGTCGGGGTTCATGCCTTCCTCCTGCCAGGACACATTGTAAGGTATCTTTCCTTTCTCACTCAGTTCGTACAGCTTCAAATGCTTGCCACGCAGGTAATAATAGTTCAGTTTTGCATCAATGGTCTTATCGGGGTTGCCCATCGGGAAAATCTTGGTTGGCAGTTTCAGTTTTTCAATCAGCCCTGTAACCAGGGGCTGTGTTGATGGTATGTAACGCATGCCACCAAGTTCGGCTACCACATTGGGCATATCGGGCAATGTTCTGGAGTAGAGCCTTCCGCCAATACGGCTGCTGTACTCGAACAGGGCAATGGACTGTTTTTTCTTTGCAGTGTTTGCCTTTTGCAAACGCCATGCACTGTAGGTGCCTGCAATGCCTCCGCCTATAACGGCCACATCGAGTTGCAGTGCTTCTGATAATTTTTTCATAGACAATTTTTTTGCTGTTTGTTTTTAAATAATGCGTGCCGGTTATTTTTTCTTGAGCAGGTTTATTTTCACGCTTACTTTATATAAAGCAGGATCGCTATTGGTTGGGCCAGAGCCATCTTCGGTTGAGGAGATGATGCCACCAAACAGGAAGCCTATATTTACCACCGTGGTCTTGTTTTTTGCGGCATAGAGTACCACTTTATTGTAGTCGATAATTTCTTCGCTGCCATCTTTCAGGAATTGCTGGTAAGGGATGAACCTTGCTTCGGCACCAATCAATGCAGGCATGGTATTGTTGTCTGATGCATATTCCACAAACTTGCCCGTTGCATTCCTTGCTATGGTTGATATGGCACTTGTCCACGGCATGGTTGTATCAGAAGGCTGTATGGGCGTATGGCTGTTTACTGTCTTAACGCTGTCGTACAGGCTAATGCCGCCCAACAGGGAAGCAAACATGGTGTTCCTCAGCCCATCGTACATGAGTACATGGGCAGAAGCATATTGGTTAAAGTATTGTACAAAAGAAGTATCCACCGTATAATAGGTTTCAAGAATTGGGTTGGCACGTACTTTAATCGGGTTCAGGTAAGGGCCTCCATTTACCGTAGGCGTAAACACACCGCCATACACATCTATACCGGGCTTGCCGTTAATGGCCACTACCGGTACCACGTTCAGGTCCCTTCTATGAAACTGCTGGGCAGGGTCGGTAATTGTTTCAACAATATTGTAGGTAAGGCTTGTTGCGGTATAATTGAAATGCAACCTTGTTATGGTATTGGTGTAGCGTTGGTAGTGCAATTTGCCCGCACCATATTTTCCCTGAAAGTCTTGTCCCACTACCAGGTAATAATCCGTGCCCATCTTTACCAACTCGCCACCGGTTACTGCCATGGTAGAGTCGGTAACGGAAGGTTGTGTGGAGAAAGTAAAATAGCTTGCCAGTTTGGTACTTGCGGTATCGTTGGCAACAATGGCATTCACCAGCCCACGCACATTCACTGCAAAGAAGCTGTTGAATGTTCCGTAAGAGCTGTCGTTATTTTTTACGCCATTAAAGCCATAGCCACCTATACTGTATAGGGTATCGCCATCCTGGCAAAACTGCATGTTGGTTGATGCAAGTTGCAACCTGTTTTGTTGTGGCAGCGTAGCAGGCACGCTAACCGTGTACAGCTTGCTTTTACCAACAGCATTGCCGGGTACATATACCATTAGCTTATCGTTTGATGTGCTGAAGGGGAAGGCCGTACCTGAAAAATTATGCAGACCGGTTGTTCGCCCGCCAATCAATAAAATGGTATCGCCTTTTCTTCCATTAATAAAAGACTGTAGCGGTACGCCCCCATTTTTATCGACGCTGTTTACCAGCAGGCTGTAATACGGGTTGGGATTAATGGTTACCGGCTTTTGTGCATATAACATAGCAGAAGAGCAGTAGCATAACAATGCTAACAATAGGAAGTGTTTTTTCATGTTGATGAATGAGGGTTTAGTGAGTAGGTTTATATGGTACCAAAAATAACAGTAGACATTAACCGCCACAATGTGTGCATCACTCAATTTGTTAAGTAGTAGTACCTATTTTTTTACCGTATTCTTACGAACAGCAAGTGGCACAAAAAACAGTCATCTAGCAGAATGCGTAGGATTACGCAAAATATTGCGTAGTATCTCATAAAGGTTTTTAAGGGAATAGTTCGTTCTTGTAACCGCAAAGCATTGGCTTGTACTATTGTCTTTATCAACTTAAACAACCTGACTCTTATGGACATCCAGCTCAACTTCATTAATCAATCCAATGACCAGAACAATTCGCAGATTATTATCTTCCAAAAAAATGTGGCTACCAGTTTTAACGAGCTGGCCGTAGCATGGAAGGTGATACAGAACATTCCGCAGGGCTGGCATCATAAACTTGTTTACCCACAGGCATCCTATATTGGTGTAACGGATAGTTGGGGCAATACAAGCCCCTTGCATTCCGTAGAGCATGGGCAAAGGTTTTCGGTAATGCTGCACCCTTCGGGCGAAACATTGCAAATGGATGGAGAAGCTGCCAACCAATCGGAAATTGAATTGCTGAATAACCTTCAAATAGGTGCAGTACATGCAAGCATCTATAAAGATGGCAGGCCGGCATTGACCTTACCCAATGTTGTTCCGGGACAAAAAGCTGTTTTCCAGTTCAAGCCCACGATATGGATAGGTATGGCATCAGAAATACAAGAAGGCCAGATCATGAATTCGGCCGTCCTATCGCAGATCAATACAGAAATATCGTTGCTCGGTATTGCCAGTGCCGATATTGTAATGACGGGTGGCGGACCTGGTCCATCATCCACCCCATTCCAGTTCAATCTTGAGAATGTAGTAATGGCATAGCGTCTCTTTACAATGAGCCAAAGCCATGGCTATACATGACAACCAATTCACATACTGTTTAACCCCAAATGCCAGTTATGAAAAAATACCTATTTGTATTGCTGCTTAGCGTAGTAGTGATATACGCCTGCAACCAATTGAAGAAAAACAACAGCAAGGAAACTACTGCCATCGACAACCAGTTCTGTGCCAATAACCAAAACCCCGATGAACTTTGCCCCGACTTCCCCAGCGAAGTAAGCAAGATCATTACGGTAGGTTATACATCCAGCCTGGACTCTGCTATACAAACGCATTTTGATGTGTTTTCCTGGCAAACATTTGTTGCATTGAACTGGCCCGCAGATGCACAGGGAAAACCAACCGGAAAATTTACTGACCATCCCGAAGCGGAAAGGGTTTGGGAGCATTACCATACACCTGAAGAAGTATTCAATAGCGGCGAGAATTCGCCTTTGATGCTTTCGTTGAACCAGGCAAAAACAGAGCACCTCAAATTCTTCAACCGCATGTCCAAAAGCCCGCACCGACTGGATTCCATTGGTGGGCTTACGCAGGCAGATGGTTATCCGCTTATTGACCGCAACCTGAACTTCGCCGTGTTTGAAGTAAAGATCAATCCTGATGAAGAAGCCTATATCAAACAGAACCATCTCACTTCTGCAGACAGCATCAGGGCATTTGCACAACGGCACGATTCCATTGATTTCCCTTCGAGCCAGGCACCCAGTACCATTGGTGCCATGGAGATAAAAACATCCTGGCGTATACTGGATACAAGCAAAGGCGATATACCCAGCCGTTTCTATACAAGGGATGCATTGATCTACATACCCGCCGAGCATAGTGCAAGTGGAAAGGCATTCCAGGTAAAGGCCAAAGTGGGTCTTGTGGGCATGCACATTATACGCAAAACAGGCAAGTTCCAGAAAATGGTATGGAGCACATTTGAACATGTAGACAATGTGCCGGAAAATGTACAGGATGCACAAATGAACCAGAACCCTGCAATACCTTGGTCGTTCTATAACCCTAAAGTATTGAACATGCCCATTAACCAGCCACCAGTATTGAAGCCGGGGGACAAGACCTATAAATGGGATACCGTTGCCCCTTATGCCAAGGCTTATGCTACCAGCGTTCCCGGCGAAATGAAGGGACAGCTATTTGGTACGCAGGTACAACGCCTGTTTCCTATTTACTATGTTACGGAACTGATCAATCGACTGTGGCAGAACAAACTGAAAGGTACGGTATGGGCCAATTACAAACTGGTGGGCAGCCAATGGGTATTTGGTTTTGGTGATGGTGGTACGGACCATAATGCACCGGAAGCACCTTTTTATCTGGGTAACAGTACCATGGAAACTTTCTTAACGCCTACAACATCATCCTGTATTTCGTGCCATGCTTTTGCAGGCGTAAAATATCCTGATGGCAAATTCATTAAAAGCGATTTTAGCTTCGCATTCCTGCGTTTCAGCAAAAGCAAGTAATGCACGAGGCAGACGAACCAATAATCAAAATATTTACCAATGAGTGAGTCAAACAATTTGTATGTAGGCATTCCATTATACGATGGCCTTACACTAATGGACTTTGTAGGTGCATCAGAAGTATTTGCCATGACCAATGGCTTCAAAGTGGAATGGTTGGGGGCAACAATGGATACCATTACCACATCGGAGAACCTGCATGTGGTGCCCAACCGCACTTTTGATGAAGCCCCCGAAAAAATTGATATCCTGTTTATTCCCGGAGGGTATTACCCGGGTGTGGAAGCGGCCATGTTTAGCCCCGTTTATCAAGGTTTCCTAAAAAAAGCAATACCTAATGCAACATGGGTTGGATCGGTATGTACAGGTGCGTTTGTACTTGCAGCAGCAGGTGGCCTTACAGACTGCACGGCCACTACCTATTGGAGCCAATTGCCCAACCTTTCGTTGCTGAATGAAAAATACAAGATCACTGTTGCAGCGGGCTATCCAAGATTTGTGATTGATGAAAAGCGGAAGCGGTTTTCTGGTGGTGGCATATCATCGTCATTGGACCTTGCATTGGAGCTTTTAAAAAGGATAAAAGGAAAAGATATTGCAGAGCAGACACAGCTTAACATTCAGTATGCACCTGCACCGCCGGTTCATGCTGGTGACCCTTCGCAGGCACCCGCAGCAATTACAGAACAGGTATTGATAAACGAAGCAGACTTTGTAGGCGGCATGTACAATGCAGTAAAGAAGCTGATTGGCTCTTAGGTATTGATACATACAATAAGACCCTTTTATGTTTCTGGTAATAGCAGAACAGATTAGCAAACCGGCCATCCTCATTTTCATTGCTTTGCTGAGCAATAAATAAAAAACTTTTTTGCCCCCGCTCAATAAATAAGCCCCCACAATTGTGGAGGCTTATTGTTTTTCTAAACCAACGAACAAAACTACTTCGTTTTATTTCTTCTTGAATTTCCAGTAAGGAATGGTGTCTTTTATTAAACCGGTTTGTATGGACCAGGCAAAATCTAATGATACTTCGTTCCTGAACAAAGAGTCTTCTTTTAAGTTCACAAACTGGTCGGTTGTGTACTGGCCATGTGGCGATGCCACAGCCATGGCATGGCAACTCATGCAGTTGGTTTGTGTACCATACTGGTAAGTTGGGTTAAAGTTATTGGTAATACCAAAAGTGGTTGGACCAAAGCCGCCTTCCAGATAAGGATTGTATCCAAACATGGAGCCTGCTGTTTTACTGCTAGAGTTATTGGGTGTGGTCATAACATAAGCAGCATTGGCGGCATAGTGTGCTGCTGCACCTTTCAAATATTTATCGGGCCTGCATCTTGCAGCCAATAGTGAGCTTGGCGAACCGGGATTATCAGGATCTGCAGCCCAATAAAAAGTTTGCCATGTCCAATTGGTGATTTCTTTACTTGTTACGTGCATGGCTACCAGTACGGCCATCTCTCCAGCCTTGGCTTTACCATATGCATTCTTGCTATTGTTCATGCCCTGCACACTGTCCTGGCTGTTCATGAAGCTTGCCATTTTCTGGTCTACCCTAAAATGTATAAAATCATTCAGGTTGCAGGTTGCTTTCTTAATGTCTTCCGGTAATGAATCATTCACAGGTATGGGCACTACTTTTTTATTGGCAGGTTGCTTATTGTCCCTGTCTATATAAACACAGTACTGTGCGTTTCCAAAGAAGTTCGAATCGGCAGGATTGGGTGCAGTAATCCATGCTGGCATTTTCATCAATACCTTGGTGGTATCATGAAAAATCATGTACGTGGGTTTAATGGTAATGGAGGTATTGGGAAAATCAGGAATCTTTCCAAGCCCACCATCCGTATAATATTTATTGATAACAGACTGTTTCAGTATCTGGTTCTTTGTGGCATAACAGGCAGCATCGGGGCTATAGGAAACCGTTACCCAAAAACCGATATTCTCTTCTGTAAATGTTTTAGGCACTGCTTGTTTTTTTACGGCACTTATTTTTCCTTCGGCTATTAGCTTGGATGCATTCACAGTTGCAAACTGTTCAGCATGCTCCAATTGTTTGGGCCTTGTAAGCATTGCCCTACCCTGTCTTTTGGCTGTGCCTTCGCACCCACCATCTGTTTTGCCATCCTTTACCAATTCATATATATCATTCAGGCCAAGCCATGTTTCAAACACCAGCAAATTGTCGCCAGCATAAGTCTGTTTGGTAGGTTCTGTCAAGCCGGCCCAAATGCCCCATGCATGTTGGTACACTTTCAACGAATCGTAACCATTGGGAAAGCTTGGATCATTGACCCATGCGTTAATTGTATCGGCATTTTCGGGAAACTTGAAACCGGGTACAATGTTGGACGGAAGCTGGACAGGGGTAACAGTTGTTGCTGCATCCTTGTCGCCTTTCCCATCTTTACATTGTACAACAAGTAGTACAACCAGTGTTATAGAGCATAACACCAAAAGGGGTTTTGTGATTTTCATTTTTTTGAGTTTTGGTGGTGAAAATGAATGGTTATTAAAATAGGACAAGCAGTTGTATTTAAAATGATAGCATCTATAGCAACTGTTTTTATATAGCCATCCATATAAGCGATGGCTATATAAAATACTTACTAACCCGTTGCCATTAAATTCCGGCTCAAACTACGATACATCCATTTGCCATGCAATCGTACTTCTACTGAATCTTGGTTCGGCATATACGCTTATTCATAGAGAGCAGTTATTGGCACATCCGCTTTTCATATAACCGCCATTACTCATTGTTGTTATAGCAAGAATTCTCCAGGTACACCTGCGTAGTAATACGTATTTTTTTACGTAATCAACCGCTATTTATGGCTTGCAATAACCTATATCTTAGGCCTTCCAAATGCAGGAGCAGCAATTATGTAATGGATTGGATGCATTTAAGGAAAACACCCTATTTACAGTTGATTAATTAAACAAAACCAACCGGTAATTAATAACTAGCCTAATGCCCAATGAAAACGCAACTGCCATTACGCAAGCCATACGCCAAACATTTACCCATACAATGCACAACACTACTATATAGCAGGGTACTGTCCTGTAGATTCAGCATACCAAATATTTGAACCATATAACAAACCTTTATTACTACAGAAATGGAAAAACTACAGATTGGCCTATTGTTACCTACATCAACCATTTTACCCTTAAGCAAAGAATTTGAAAAAGGTTTACGTGACGGCATCAAGCACCAGAACACCGACATTGAATATGAACTGAGCAAGGAATTTATTGGTCAGGGCAATTTAAAGGCCATTGAAGAAGCCTGTAACAAATTGTTCAATTACGATGATGCCGATATTGTTACGGGCATCGTATCAAACAAAGCTGCCGAAACCATTGCCGACAAGTTCAAGAGCAACCAGGTACCCTTGCTTGTAAATAATGTAGGCGGCCATATACCCACCATAGCAAAGCTGAATGAGTACATACACATCAACTCAATGAACCTATGGAGCCATGCATGGGCATTGGGTTACTGGGGCGTAAAGCATTTCGGCAAAAAAGGAATGTTTGTAAGTGCCATGTATGATGCGGGTTACAGCTTCTCGCACATGTTCAACGAAGGCATGAAAACAGCAGACCCCACGAGTGAATGGTTTTTCTCGGTTACGCCCATGCCTGAACAGGGCACGCTGTCAAACATGGACATCCTTTTTCCTTTCATTGAGAAGTACCAGCCCGATTTCATTCTGGCTACCTTCTGCGGCACAGAAACAACATTGTTCATAAACGAATTCATTAAAAGGGGCTATCACAAAAAAATCAAGTTACTGGGATTACCCTTTTTGCTCTACCCTTTTGCCCCTGTTGATGAAGACATTACGATTTATACTTCCATGCCTTTTGCAAACGACCCCGACAAGGCAACAGGACAATCGTTTTACCATTTGGGCTACCGTTCGGGCACTACCATTGTGCAGGCGGTATTGGCAGGCAAAGGCAACCTCAATGCAGGTATCCATTCGTTGGGAAAAACGCTTTCCATTGATAGTGACAACAGCGAAAAAACATACAAGAATGCCATTGAGAAAATAAACATCGTACGGAATGACATCAAGGCGGGTGAAAACAGTTTTGCCCAAATTGTGGTGAATGCGGATGATGCTATTACCATTCCCGACCAAGTGCTGAAATCCATATCTGAAGAAATGACCTTTGGCTGGCTGAATCCCTATTTGTGCGTATAGTACATTATTGTGTACAGAGTGGTTTGTTACTGACGAAAAACAGTAGAACTACGTTGATTGTTAGGGGCTACTACGCTAGCTAAACTTGAATAATCATTATAGGTTTATACCGCAAAAAAGCATGTACAACCTCCAATTGCAAAACTGGCCTAACCAACTCCCAGCAAGCCATTGGCTTAGCATACATACTATTTATATCATATATTTTTCACACTCTAAATTTTAAAACATGGAAGGAACAATGGCAGAAATCCGTCTTTTCGCTGCAGACTTTCAACCCAAAACCTGGGCGTACTGTAACGGACAGATATTAGCAATCAGCACCAATCAGGCTTTGTTTTCACTATTGGGCATCACTTATGGCGGCAATGGCGTTACTACTTTTGCCTTACCCGATTTAAGAAGCCGGGTTGCGATTGGAACGGGTCCATCAACCGCAGGCTCGTCTTACACATTGGGGCAGTTTTCAGGTACAGAAAACAATACGCTTCTGAGTAGCAACTTGCCCGCACACATCCACACGGTCCAGCCCCTTGTATTGAAAGTATCCAATGCCGATGGTACACAGTCGGACCCTACCGCTTCTGTAAACACCCTTGGCGGGTTGGCAGATGCTTCCGGTTCCGGTACAGCACCAAACCTTGCCTACAACAATCTGGCACCAGACATTCCATTAAATGTTGGTCCTGCCAGTTCCATGACAGGCACTGCAGGGTCAAGTCAGCCGGTGAGCAATATTGAGCCGTCTTTGGGCATGCACTATATTATTTGTCTCTATGGCATTTATCCATCAAGGAACTAAGTATTATCAATTCAGTTTTAATCAACCATTACAATTACACTTAAAAATATTTTATTATGGAAGGAACTATTGGAGAGATCCGCCTTTTTGCAGGAAATTTTGCCCCTAGAAACTGGGCATACTGTGCTGCCCAATTAGTGGCAATAAGGGCCAATACTGCCCTGTTCTCTATTTTAGGGACAACTTATGGCGGTGATGGCCAAACTACATTTGGTTTGCCTGATTTAAGGGGAAGGGTACCCATTAGCCAGGGCCAGGGTCCGGGATTGCCCGATTATGTACTTGGCGAACTCGCAGGAACAGAAACCAATACAATGACAATTGCGAATATGCCTGTACACGTTCACGGCATCAATTTTACTGGCAAAGCATCTACCAATCCTGGTACACAAGCCAATCCAACTGCAACCGTAAATACGCTTGGTGCAATAGCCGACGTTTCAGGTGGTGGTAACCCTGCCAATGCTGCTTATAACAGTACTGCACCCACCATACAACTGAATGTAGGCCCGCAAGGCAGTACTAGTACAGGTGTTACCGGTATGAATGTACCTTTTAACAACATGCAGCCTTATTTAGCCTTAAACTATATTATCTGCTTGACTGGTGTTTTTCCAGCAAGAAACTAACAACTGCCACAATATTGGCAAAGAGCATTATTAAAACAATAAAACTATTATTACTATGGAAGGTTACATATCAGAAGTTAGACTTTTCGGAGGAAATTTTGCCCCTAGGGCCTGGGCCTTTTGTAATGGGGCATCTATGTCTATAAGTGTGTACACTGCTTTGTACTCGCTTATTGGAACAACTTATGGCGGCGATGGCCAAACTACATTTAACCTGCCCGACCTGCGTGGCCGTTCGGCTGTGGGTACCGGACAAGGACCTGGCTTATCACCTTACTCCTTAGGTGAAGTAACTGGTACGCCAAGCATTACATTGACTAGCAATCAAATGCCCCTGCATGCACACTCTATTACAGAATCCATAAAAGTATCGAGTGCAGCAGGTACACTGGCCGTTCCAACTGCCACAGTAAATACCCTTGGTGCACTTGCAGATGCAGGCGGCAGCCCATTTGGTGCGTATAATAACGACCCTGCTCCAGCAATATCACTAAATATGGCTGCAGCTGCCTCCCCGCCAACAGGACCACAAGGCGGTAGCCAGCCTTATAACAATATGCAACCGTATCTAGCCCTTAACTATATTATTTGCATAGAGGGTATATTCCCTTCAAGGAACTAGGGAGTACATTTTTATTGTCTTCACGAAAGCGAATCCTAACTAGATTCGCTTTCTTTTTTGTCAGTAACTGCAAAGCAATGCTCATGTTAAAAATAACAATCGTACTAGTAGATTCCATTAAAGTATTTTCTTTATAATACTTCATTTAGCCTAATCGAGTTGTCATATTTTTATCTATAAATAATCTACCTTTTTCATAAGTCCATGTGTTTTAAAATCAAAGCACATTGTCACAAACAAAAAGGTTTCAAACCATGATGATTTGAAACCTTTTTGTTTGTGTATTTAGATATTTACTATAGTTAGTACTTGGCCTGTAAAGTGTGCCGTATTATAGTTTTGTAATTGTTACCCTTGTTGTTCCATCTGAACTGACGTTACTAGTAGCAACTGTAGAAAGGTTCAGTGCTTGTAAGGTAATGGTTTCATTTACTGCCAAACTTACAACTACTGAAGTAAATGCCCGAGCAAAAGATCCATTAGGAAGATTCGAGCTGGCAGATCCCCCACTAATAGCCACAATATTTGAGCCTTGCAATATTTGAGGAAGCACAACTTGATTAGCAGTAGCAGCAAGTGAAAAAGTTACTAAATAGGTTCCAGCTGTAGATGCGGTAAAAACTCCACCAGAAAAAGTTCCATTAGTAGGTGACTTGATAACATTTGCAAAACTAACAGTTACAGTTCCTGGGTTACCAACTGTTCCTAATGGAATGGTTTGTACAGTATTTTGGGTTGCAATTACCTCCAATGACCCCGCTCCTCCTGTTCCAGTTGGGCCTTGTGCACCAGTAGCTCCAGTTACACCCTGTGCTCCTGTAGCTCCCGTCAACCCTGTATTACCAGTTGGGCCGATAGGACCTTGTGCTCCTACAGATCCAGTAGCGCCAGTGGCTCCTGTAAATCCTGTATTACCAGTTGGGCCGATTGGACCTTGTGCCCCAGTGGCTCCAGTTACACCTTGTGCTCCTGTGGCTCCAGTAGCTCCCGTCAATCCAGTATTACCTGTTGCACCGATTGAGCCTTGTGCTCCTACAGATCCAGTAGCACCAGTGGCTCCTGTAAATCCTGTATTACCAGTTGGGCCGATTGGGCCTTGTGCACCAGTGGCTCCAGTTACACCTTGTGCACCTGTGGCTCCAGTGGCTCCCGTCAATCCAGTATTACCTGTTGCACCGATTGGGCCTTGTGCACCAGTGGCTCCAGTTACACCTTGTGCACCTGTGGCTCCAGTGGCTCCCGTCAATCCTGTATTACCAGTTGGGCCGATTGGACCTTGTGCTCCGGTTACACCCTGTGCACCTGTTGCTCCAGTGGCTCCGGTCAATCCTGTATTACCTGTTGCTCCTATTGGACCTTGTGCACCAGTGGCTCCAGTTACACCTTGTGCACCTGTTGCTCCAGTCAAACCGGTCAATCCTGTATTACCTGTTGCACCTATAGG